>Ga0247777_1000001_pt1 | contig 769369 bp, 625 predicted proteins | sample UWRJL154409C5_FD_179937 | JGI IMG/M metagenome (GOLD analysis project Ga0247777, IMG submission 179937) | Plant litter microbial communities from Arlington Agricultural Research Station in Wisconsin, United States - UWRJ-L154-409C-5 | ecosystem: Environmental > Terrestrial > Plant litter >... | reverse complement strand
CGTCGAAGATGCCGCTTTCGACCTCGCGTTGGCAGGCCGCGAGCCCACCGAACGCCCAGGCGCTCGCGAACACCGAGAGCTTCATCCAACCACCGTGTTGGCCGCTGCCGATCGGGGCTGCTCGGCGCGCTCGGCGCGTTCCTTGGCGAAGGACGCCAAACCGAGCGCTCCAGTTGGCAATTGCATTTCGCCACGCGCAATTTGCTCCTTCATGTACACGAAGCTCTGCGCGGTTTGCGCAAGCAAGTGCTCACCGGCGCGCACGCTCGGATAGCGCGCTTCGCCGTCAAGGTGCACTAGATGAGGAGCGGGCGCAATTTCCGCGTCGTAGTCGAGGTTGAAGAACAGAGGCGCCGAGTAACGCTCTTCGGTCACTTTGCGCACGCGGTGTGCCGTCGAAACCCAGCGCCCGTTGCTCAGTACCTCGAGCAAGTCGCCAATGTTGATCACGAACGCGCCCGGCATGGGCGGCGCATCGATCCAGCGGTTTCTGGCATTGAGCACCTCGAGCCCCGGCGAAGTGGCGTGCAAAATCGTGAAACACTCGTAGTCGGTGTGCGCGCCGATCCCCGGCGCATCCAGCGCGCCCGCGGAAAACGGGTAGTGGATCAAGCGCAACTGCGACGGCGGCTTGAGCAGTACGCCGTCGAAGTGGTCTTCCGGCAGATCCAGCGCGAGCAAGAAGCCTCGCAATAGCCGACGACCGAGCGCCGTCACCGCACCGTAGTAAGCGTAGACTCGCTCCCGAAAGTTTCGAACCTCGGTCGGCCAGCGATTGGGCCCCAAGAGACGATTGCCCGCCCGATAGTCCGGATCGGAATCGGGCAAATCGAGCGATAGGTCGAACGCCTCCTTGGTGTCCTTGGAGCCGGCGTAGAAGACCTCCTCGCCGGGCGGTACGTAGCCACGATGGTTCGTCGATCCGCCGATGTAGTAACGCTGCTTGAGCGGCTCGGGTAAGGCAAAGAACTCGGCGGCGGCGGCCTCGAGACCCTCGATCAGTGACGGCGCGAAGCCATGCTGCGCCGCGTAGAAAAAGCCCGAGCTCCGAGCCGCACGGTCGAGCTCCAGTGCGGTTCTGCGGCGGATCCCTAGATCCGCGCTTTCCAAGCCGGAGACGTCGATCATCGGCAGGCGTTCGAAGTCGCCACGTGAGCTCATTCATGCCATTGGCCGCCGTGGCGTGTGTTCCTGGTGTTGCGGGTCGATTCCGTTTCGGTTTCGGCCAGGCAGTCGAGTCCGCTGGTACTGCGCGTTCCGCCCATGGTAGACGCTCGGGTTCGTATGCAACCCCGAGCCGACGTAAAGCCGGTCCTGAAATGGGCCGGTGGCAAACGCCAGCTTCTCGATCCGATTCTTTCCTTCGTCGAGAGCTCGTTTCCGGGACGCATCGAGAAGTACTACGAGCCGTTCGCGGGGGGCGCCGCGGTCTTCTTTGCTCTGTTCGCGCGCAACAAGTTCGAGCAGGCGCGCCTCAGCGATATGAACGCGGATTTGATTCGCGTGTACAGCGCACTGCGTGACGATGCAGATTCGGTCATCGCCGAACTCGAGAAACTCGAGGCGCTCGAGCTCAGCAAAGAGACCTACTACCTGGTGCGCGAGAAGGTGCGCGCCAAGCGACCCGGTAAAGATTCGGCTCGTGCCGCGCGCCTGATCTATCTGAACCGAACCGGTTACAATGGCTTGTATCGCGTGAACAGCAGTGGAGAGTTCAACGTACCCTACGGCAGCTACAAGAATCCGCGGATCCTCGATCGGCCGCGTTTGTTGGCGGCCGCGGAGGCGTTGCAGGGCGTCGAACTCGCGGTCGAGGATTTCGAATCGTCCTGCAAGAAGGCCAAGCGCGGCGACTTCGTGTACTTCGATCCGCCGTATGTCCCGGTGTCGAAGACGGCGAGCTTCGCCGCCTACCATTCCGTGGCATTCACCTCGGCCGAGCACGCGCGCTTGGCGGCCACGTTCGCGCGCTTGACGAAGCGCGGCGTAAAGACCTTGCTTTCGAACTCCGATACGCCGGAAACCCGCGAGCTTTATCGGGCATTCGACACGCACACGGTGCACGCCACGCGCGCCATCAACTCCAATGCTACTCGCCGCGGCACCGTGCAGGAGTTGCTCGTGCACAGTGAGCCTCACAAAAAGACGAAAGCGCGGACACGTTAGAATCCGCGCCTCGTTCGCGGCGTCGTTCACGATCGTCGTGCCGCACACCGAGGCGTCTTTGCGGTTTTGTATCGACGGAGCGTGCCGTTCGCGACCGTCTGTGAGCCACACACCGCGGCATCGGTCACGGTTTCGTAGCCGCAGACCGCGGCGTCGGTCATTGGTTTGGAGCAACCGGCGTGCCATCGCGGATCGCCTGCAAAAGCAGGCAATTTGCCGGATTTGCACGCGGTTCTGTGCTCGCGCTTGCACGGCTCGTTTGCAGAACTCTGCGAAGCTGTGCAAGCCGTGCACGCGGCCTTGCTTTCGGCGTCCGGCTCCGAGATAAGTGGAAGTGATGGGCGAACAGCCGAGTTTCCTGATCGCAACTGCAGACGACCACAGTGCCTCGGCGCTGCAAGCGCTGCTGTTCGAGACCGGCGCTCGGGGACGTCGGGTCAAAAGCACGGCGGAAGCCCTCGATGCCCTCGATCAGGGCGCTCACGACGTGCTGATTGTGGATGCCGCCCTGGTGGATTGGTCGTCCACAGATTTGCCGAAGGCGCTACTCGAACGCGGTCATGAGCTCCCGCTGATCGTCCTGGTCGACGGCGAGCGAGCGGGCGACGGGGCGGCAGCCGTGCGGGCAGGGGCCGCGGACTTCCTCCGGAAACCGGTCGAGCGCGACGAGGTGGCCTACGTCCTTGCCAAAGCGCTGCAGAGCGTACAACCGAGCGGAGAAGAACCGCCCCGCTCGCACATGTTCACTCCCACCGTCCAACTGATCGGCCGCTCGGAAGCGATGCAAGATCTGCAGCGCACGCTACGCCGAGCCGCTGATGGCATCGCGACCGTGCTCGTGCGCGGTGAGAGCGGCACTGGCAAGGAGCTCGTGGCCCGGCTGGTTCACGAGTATTCGCCCCGGCGAGCGGGCCCGTACGTCAAAGTGCATTGCGCGGCCTTGCCGGACCAGCTGCTCGAGAGCGAGCTTTTCGGCTACGAGCGCGGCGCCTTCACGGGTGCCACGGCGCGCAAGCCCGGTCGCGTCGAACTCGCGGAGGGCGGCACGCTGTTCCTCGACGAGATTGGGGAGATCAGCCCGGCAACCCAGGTCAAGCTGCTGCGCGTGCTGCAAGACCGCCGCTACGAGCGGCTCGGGGGCACCGAAACGCTGTCCGCCGACGTGCGTTTCGTCACCGCCACGCATCGCGATCTAGAAGCGTTGGTCCGCGAAGGAAAGTTTCGCGAAGATCTATTCTATCGCCTGAACGTGGTCGCGCTCTGGGTTCCACCGCTGCGCGCACGTCGAACCGACATCGAAACCTTGGCCCTTCATTTCTGCACCAGCGTCGCGGCCGCGAACGGTCGACGCGCGCCCGCGTTCGATGCCGACGCGCTCTCACTTTTGGCGGCCGAACCTTGGCCCGGCAACGTGCGCCAATTGCAAAATGTGGTCGAACGGCTGGTAGTGCTCGGTTCGGGTCCGCGCATCGGAGCTGCAGACGTCGGCCGAGAACTTCGCCAAAAGCCAGGCGCGCTCGCTTTCGCCGAAGCATCCGGCTTTGCGCCCAAAGTCGACCTCGACCAAACCGCGCTCGAGCTCGAACAAGCCCTGCGCAAAGCCGAACGCCGCGCCATCGAACGAGCCATGACCAGCGCCGCCGGAAACAAGAATCTAGCCGCGCGCCTACTGGGGATCAGTCGGCGCAGCCTCTATTACAAGCTCGAGGACCACGGGCTCTGAGGCGCGCGCGGCAGTGTTCACTCCGCCGCGATCCGCTGTGCCCTCTTGCCGAAGATGTCGAGAGCGGCGATCCGGTACGCTTCTGCGTAGGTCGGGAAGTTGAAGATCGCGTCGATGAACGTGTGATACGTCATCCCACCGAGGATCGCCATCTGACCTATGTGCACGAGATCCGCGGCTGTCTCTCCAGCAGCGTGAGCGCCCAGGATCATGCCCGTGTCGGGATGGGCAACGAGCTTGAGCATGCCGTCTTCCGCCGCTGAGATTTGCCCACGCGCAACCTCTTTGAAGTTCGCGCGACCGACCAAGGCGCTGCCATGACGTTCCGTGACCTCTGCTTCGGTCAGGCCAACGCTGGCGAGCTCGGGGATGGTGTAGATCCCTGTCGGAGTCGCCTCGCGCGCAGCCCCCACTTCGGCTCCGAATGCGTGACACACTGCGCGCCGACCCTGGTCCATCGAGGTCGAGGCCAGTGCAGGCGGGCCGATCACGTCGCCAGCTGCATAAATGTGCTGCGCCGCGGTGCGCCCGTGCTCGTCGACTGCGATCAGACCGCGTGGGGTGAGCCCGATCCCCGCGACTTCGACCGCCAAACCTTGCACTTGCGCGATACGTCCGAGCGCGCAGAACAGCTTTTCGCTTCGCACCAGCTGCCCATCGTCGAGCTTGGTTTCGACCATCGATAGCCCGTCCCAAGCGACTTTGACCAGTTTGCGCCCACCCAGATACTGGCCGCCGAATTGCTGCAATTGACGCGTGAAGTGCGCGCCGATCTCCGGGTCGAGGAAGGCGAGCGGCCGCGGTGACCGGTCGATGACCGTCACCTTGGAACCCAGCGCTGCGAAGATAGAAGCATACTCGCAGGCAATCACCCCCGAGCCCAGCACCGTCATCGATTCGGGAAGGTACGAGACGGAGAGGATCGAATCACTGTCCAGAAGGTGTTCGTGATCGATGGGCACGTCATCTGGCGTGCGGGGCGAAGAGCCCGTCGCGATTACGAAGAAGGGCGCGGTGACCCGGCGTTTTCCACCGGAGATGTCGGCTATCTCCAGCTCGTGGGCAGACACGAAGCGGGCCACACCCTGCGCTTGCTCGATGCCGTTTCGTGCGAGCTGCGCGCCCATGTAGCTTTCGTGAGAGGCGATCACCTCCTCCTTGCGCGTCATCAAGCTCTCGATCTGGGTGTGTTCCGGCATCTTCACGTCCATGACGTGTGAAGTGAGACGCCGGAACTTGCCGAGCGCGAGCGCCGTCTCACGCAGCGTCTTGCTCGGGATGGTTCCGAAACGGACGCACGCGCCGCCGACGGACCGAGAACGCTCGATGAGCAGCACCTTGCGTCCCAGCTTGGCGCCCTGCACGGCCGCTTTTTGGCCCGCGGGTCCCCCGCCAATGACGATCAGATCGAAGCTATCGCTCACGACATGACTCCGATCGTTTCTTTGACCACGCTTGCGCGCTTGAGGATCTTGTCCAAAACGTCGGGGTAAATTTCGAGTGCCGCGAGCGCGGGGTGGCCCAGCAGCGCGTCACTGGTCAGTGTACCCTCGGACGCCAGATGAGCGAAGCGATCTGCCAACGACACGATACGCACGGGTACGCTCTCTTGCTCGGGCTGCAGGGCGTGGTGTTTTGCCAGCGCGCTCACGACCGTGTCCGGCAATTTCCAAGCTTTGGCGAGCGCGGAGCCCGCGGCCTCGTGAAGCTCTGCGACCAACCCGAGGACCGCTTCGGTGTCGGCGACGACTTTGGCGTCGCGCAACAGCGTGACCAGCGCTTGTAGCAAGACTGGGCGTCCGACATCGTGTAGCAGTCCGCACAAGAACGCGTCTTCGACGTTGTTTCTCGTATTGCGCGCGATCTCCTGCGCGAAAAGCGCGGTGCCGATCGAGTGACTGAACACCTCGTCGATCTGTTTTTCGTAGCCCTTGGCCTTGAACACCCCGGTGCGGCAGGCAATCACCAAGGCGATCTCGCGGATCTTGACCGCGCCGACGCGCGCCACTGCCTGCTGCAGGCTGACGATTTGCGCGCGCGGGCTATACACCGGCGAATTGACGATGCGCAGCACGTGCGCAGAGAGCGCTGCATCCCGCTTCAGCATGTCGGCGATGGTGCGCGTGTCTACTTCTTCCTTTGCGGCGGCGGAGGTGATCTCCATCGCCACGCCCGGCAAGAGCGGCAGCTCCAAGCTACCCGCATTCAACCTCGACTCGAGCTCGCTGCGAATCGCAGCAGGCACCCCACTGTTCGGCTTACGGGTCTGAGCGACTTCGACTTCGCTGTGCATCGGCGGTCCCGGGAAGGGCGGCCAGCGTTTTGCTGACCCCTGAGCGGGGACCAACGGCCATGCGCGACAGCCACTGAAGGGGGTGATTAAACCGATAAATTCTCGATGCTTAACGCCTGAACGCCGCGCCAGGATCGTTGCTGAAATGCAAGATTCGATGGTTCATGGTGTCGGCGACGACGTAGCCATCGGCCACTGTCGCCACGGAGCGAGGCAAGCTCAGCTGGATCTCGGCACCATCGCCAACGGCGCCCCCTCCGTGCCCGTTACCGAGCAGCGTGACCACAGCATGGTGCTCACCCAGTTGTACAGCGCGCAGGCGGTTGTTCGCAGTGTCGGTGAAGAGCAAGCCTTCTGGCGTGAGAATCAGGCCATCGGCGGGCCGCAGTAGTGTCTGTGCACCTGGGCTGCTGTGATCCCCAGGCGCTCGGTTCGCGAGCACCGTCCGTTCGCCATTCGGCGCCACCCGCACGATTGCTCCTAGATAAGTTGCGATGAAATAAATCGTTCCATCCGCAGCGACTGCGACGGCAGTTCCCCCGTTCGTCGAGCTGACGACCGTGGTTACAGCGCCGGTCGAGGGATCGATGCGCCGGATCGCGTCGTTGCGAAAATCTGCAATGTAGAGCATGCCGTTTGCGTCGATGGTCAGGCCGCGCTGCAGATTGAAACGAGCACTGCCTCGATCCGGACTATCGACGTAGTTCGCGGCGTGCGCGCGGCCGGAATAGACGACTGCCGAGCCGTCGTCGGCACTCAGGAAGACGATACGGCTGCTGCCAGTGTCGGAGATGTAGAGGTTCCCGCTGGGGTCGACCGCGATGCCCGTTGGCGTGTCGAGCCTCATGGTGCCATTGCCCGGTTTGCCGAGGATGGTCGATACATGGCCGTCAGTGTCGATCTTCCGCACCAAATTGCTGCCCGAGTCGCAAACGTACAGCTCCCCACCCTGACCAACTGCAATGCCCGAGGGGCAGTTGAACTCGGCCGTCGATGCGCGACCGTCCGCGTGGCCTCGCTTGCCGCTGCCGGCGACGACCCGCGCTTGAGTTGCAATGCCCAGCTCGTAGCTCGGGGGGGCCGGTCGCTCTACACGCGCCTCGGGAAACAGACCCGCCCGAGACAAGATGTTCTCCGTGACTCGCGCGACACGCGGGTTCGCGACGCCTTCATCCGTGAGGCCCTTGGCCCAACCAATGGTTCCGGCTGCGAACACGAAGCTCTTTTCCGTCGGGTAGAAAACCGCGGCGTGGTGCTGCGACATGTAGCCGTACTCATGCAACGTGGGCGACGCCGCGACCACTTCCAATCCGGGCGGTGAGGCATCGTTCTCCTCGACGCAGTCCCACTCGTAGCCCACGATGTTGCCCAGCGATTCGCCGGCTTTGACCCCCGTGCCTTCGTAGATCCAGTGGTCGGGATCACTGACCACGAAGGGAAAGCCTTCCAGATGTCCCCAACCCGACCAGAGCAAGCCGAGCATCCCGTTTTCCGGCCGCGCATGTGGTGGGCGTTGATAGTCCGCGGTGCAATCCGGCGCGTCGTGCATTGGGTCGAGCGACGCCGACTTGTAACAAGTCATGATACGTCGCGGGATGCCCGCGCTCGAGGGCTCGAAGCGAATTCGCCGGTACGCAGTATTACCGGAGAAAAAGGCCATCGATAGCCCTTGGTCACGTGCTGCTTCCAGCGCGTCTCGTTCGGTCAACGACCAGTACTCGTCATGACCGGCGATCATGTAGAGCTGTCGCCCCGCCAGTACCTCGGGGCTGCTGTCGATGTCGATGTTGGTGACGTAGGCGACGTCGTAGCCATGTTGCTCCAACCAGCGGACCATCGAATGCTCGATCGAGGCGCCAGCGTCTAGGTCGACCGTGTACGGACGATCGAAGCTGACTTGATAGCCACGCTCAGCGCTGAATGGTCGCGGTTCGGGCAGCACGTTCACGTACAAGTTGATGCCGCCCCAAAGATTGTAGGCTTGCCAGCGCGTCACGTTGGCTTGCATCAAGAGCGGGGCGGTCCGCCCGGACTCGCGAATCACCAGAGGAACATGGCTCTCGAAGCCATCGTCCGAAGTGAGCTTGAGCAGGTAGTAGCCGCTCAGCCAGCTCGCATCCACGATCAGCTCGAAGGCCGTTGCCCAAGCGCATTCGAGTAAGCCAGTACTGGGGTTGATGCTCGGCTCCGGTTGGGGACCGACTTGGACGGCTGGGCCCGAGCTGACCAAGCGCGCGCCGAGCCCCTGGTAGTAGCCAATACGATATAGATCCCAACGCACGCCTTGGGCGCGGCTGACGTTGACGGCGATTCTTACGGCATCTCCGAGCCGGGCCGAAGTGGTGGAAGCGTAGCCCTCGACTTGTCGTTCGTACGCAGGGCGCTGCAAGGCGAAATCGCGCGTGCCTGGCAAGCGGTTTTCGATTCGGATCGGCGTTTCGATCGGCTTGGCGGGCACGATGCGATGCGTGCCGATGGCGGACGCTTCCGTGGGGGGAGCACCACAAGCGGGCTGCCAGAGCGCGGCGCCGGCCGCCAAAGACTTCAGCACCAACCGCCGCGCGAGACGCGGCTTCTCCCCATCGCCCCTGTCGGATCCCATCTTCGAGTTCGGTAGGCTTAGCTGAGTGGACTGCGCTGTCCAGCAACAAATTGAATCCATCGCGTAGCAAAAAGCTACGCGATGGATTCAGGTCTGAGCGTCAGATTCCAGCTCTTGAAATAGCGGCGAAAGCTCACGCCGATTGCGAAGTGGCGTGCAAAAGCGCGTTGCTCGCTCCAGCAGCAGCGCTTCCAAATCATCAGCGCGCGGTCCGAGCTCGCTGACTACTTTACGGCGATCGCCCACTTCACGCTCGAGCTCTTCTTCGTTTCTTGCCAGCACCGAGCGCAGCTCTCGGATCTGGAATTCGAGGTCCTCGACCTCTCCGCGTCGAGCCGCTACGCGCGACTCGGCGTCCGTGAGTCGCTGCTTGCTGGCCAACCAGGTGTCGACCACATCGGCGCACTCACGGTAGGCGGTGGCTAGTTCCCGATACGGCTCCACGAATGCGGAACGCCCTTCCCAGCGCATGACCTCGATCACGCGACGCTTCAGCTCCTGCGCTGGACGCTCCATGTCGAGCGTGAGGGCGGCTGCGCCTGCCAACGCGGCCTTCGATTCGTCGCGAGCCTTGCTGGCATCGACGCCGAGTGCATCCACGGCATGTCCCAGACGCTGCCTGATTTCGCGACCGCGCGCCTCGATGGTCTCGAGCGCGCGCTGCTCGGTGATGGCTTTGGCTCGCAGCTCGCTGATCTGGAGGACCAATTCCTTGACCTCTGCCAGCAATTGAGCGAGCTGGCTCGGTCGCTCGCCTGCGAAGGCAATGCCCAGCATTTGTTCGAACAGAGCGGTGCGTTTCACCCAGCGATCGATCGCCACCGGCGGCAGGGTCTTGGCGGGTGCGCGCGATTCGAGGTCGTCGCCGAAGGCGTCGGATGGAATCCGGAGCCCGATCGCTCCCGCGATGTTCATCAAGTCCGCGTTCACCCGGTGCGCGTCGACCGGACGATCCTTGGCGTCTTTCGCCAAGCACTCCATCACCAAGCGCTCCAACTCCGCGGGGATCGAAGCGTCGTATTTCTTGGGCGAGACCGGCGCTTCCTTCAAATGTTTGATGAAGTAGGTCGTGATGTCGCTGGCGTCGAAAGGGAAGGTGCCGGTCACCATCTCGTAGATGATGACGCCGAGCGAATACAGATCGGCGGCCGGCCCTGCTTCGATCGAGGTGATGCGTTCCGGCGCCATGTACTGAGGCGTACCGAACACCTCGCCGGCTCCGGTCAGCCGCGAGTCTTGCATCGACCGCGCAATGCCGAAGTCGAGCAGCTTGACTTGATCCGCACCATTCGGCAGGCGCGCCAAGAAGATGTTCTCCGGCTTGAGATCGCGATGAATGACCTCCAAATCGTGCGCGCGGGCCAGCGCGCGCGCGATCTGAATCATGATCGGCAGCCCGCGTTCGAGCGGTACCTTGCCGTGTTCGAGCACGTCGGCCAAGGTCTCGCCACGCAACAGCTCCATGACCAGGAATACCAGCCCGTCGGGCGTTTCACCCTGGTCGAAGATCTCGATGATGTTGGGATGAGCGAGCTTCTGGGCAGCCTTGGCCTCACGTCTAAAACGCTCGCGAATGACCTCGTTGCGGGTGTACTGCGCGTTCATCACCTTGACTGCGCACGGGCGGTCGACCAAGCGATGACGCGCGGCGTAGACCGTGGCCATGCCGCCTTGGCCCAAGACTTCTTCGATCTGGTAGCGGCCAGCGATGGTGACGCCGATTAGCGGGTCTTTGATCGCCACCAGCGCCCCGCCACACAAGAAGCACCCCGCTGCGTCGTCGGGGTACTTCAGCTTGCATTGCGGACACGACTTCATGGAAACGCCCTCGTCATCCTCTCCGGATCGTTTGCCGGATGAAAGCCATTCCGGCTCGTTCCTCCGAATCATGGCAAAACGGCCAGTTTTGTTCGATTGCAGACGGTTACAGACGGTCGCAATCGAGGCCATATGGTAGAACCCGCGTCCAAGCGCGAGCGCGAGGTCACTTGCCGGCAGAGCGACGACAACCCCTGAAGATCGAAGTTCCCAACCAAAAGCAGGAAGCCCTGCGCTTTGGGCGGGTTGGTCTAATCGTGACCGCCGGCTTTGCGATCGGCATCATTTGGCCGCGCGTCGCGGGCTTCAAATTGGTCCCGAGCGTCCCCAGTCAGCCGGCCGAGAGCAGCAGCGCGGATCTGACGGGCGCACCGGGTGACGCAAAAGGGACGACCCCTGCCACTCCGCCTGCTGCCGAACCAGAACCTGCAACCGTCGCAGGAGCCCCGGCCGATCGCCTTCAGATCAGTGAGCCGCAGTTCTTGGCCTGCAAGACGAACGGTAAGAAGCTCAAGGAAGAGTGCGACCGCATCGAGTTCGATCGGCTCGCTCGCCCTCACATTCAGGCCCTGGCCGCCTGCACGGGCGCGGACAAGTTGCAGGGTGTGCTGTCTCTCGGCTTCGATTTGGACTTCACGTCTCAAGCCGTAAGAAACGTGAAGAGCGGCAAGAGCACCACCTTCAGTGAGTCCGAGACCGCGGCCCTGATCGAATGCGAAAAGAGAGAGTTCTCGAACGTGTCGCTCGTGGGCATCGCGCACAAGCACGAGGCGTATTCGGTCTTTTACAAGGTCGAATTCCCCAAGGCCGAAGCCGGCAAGGGGGAACCGGCGCCGGCGAGCGGCGAATCCGCATCCGCGGACGTGACCGAGGCATCGGGGCATGCGACGGTCGCGTGGGACGTCGCGCTCGTGCGCTCGTCTGCCAGTCGTGACGGCGCGGTCGTGGCGCGGGTCATGCAGGGCACTCGGATCGCGGTCACGGGCCGTCGAGGCGATTGGTACCGCATCAAATACGACGTCAAAGGCAGCGTCGGATGGGTGTATCGCACTGCGATCGGCATGTAGCGCGGGGGTAAATCCCGGGGCAATTTGCGTAGTCGCTGGCGGGCGTCCGCAGCCTGCGATAGACCAAACGGGTGACGTCCAAGAAGCCGAGCGAAGACCCGGGCGCTGAGCCCCCGGTCGCGTTGTCCGCTTCACCTGCTTCACCTGATGTCGCGTTGATCCACGGGGTGACACCGGACGGTGAGGGCTTGCAAATATTGCGCGCCCGCGGCGACCGTCTGGAGCTGGGCGCCGTCCGTCCACTGCGTGAGGGCGCGCCAATCACCGGTGAAGTCGTGACTCTTCGGCCACGTGCCAGCTTCCCCGCCCTGTGTGACGTCGAGACGCACTTCAAGCCTGCAGAAACGGCGAGCGATCGGCAAGAGGCCCCGCGTTCGGCCGTCGTACAGCGCTCAGGGCCCGCGCAGGTCGCAACCGACGAATATCGGCGCAACTGGGACGCGATCTGGAACCAAGCGTCGACCAAGTCGAAGCTGGTCAACTGAATCGCTCGGGAAGGTGGCGCGTTACAGCGCGTCGCTCAACGCGCGGACCCTGCTTTGGGCCATCACGAACGTCGCGTCGATGTTGCTGACTCGGAAGTAGAAGACGCTCGTGGACCGCCACGAGTCGCCGGCACCAAAGCTCAGGGTCTGCGTCGGGCCCTGCCTTGGCGTCAGGCGTAGCGTCAAAACGGGGGCAGAAAAACCCTCGCCGGGGAGTGCAGGCCCGCTATGCAGCGCGGCTTCTGAGCGCAGGTCGCCGATCGCCTCGAGCAGTTGTGGCACGCGCTCCTGCGGAAAGCTGCCCGCTGGCGCGACCATCATGCGCTCTCCCTGACGTACCAATCGCAGCGCTCGGCCGTGTGCTTCCAGCGTGATGCCGTTGAAGGCGTCGCTGCTCGTCGGAAAGACCGCGCGATTGAGTAACGACAGCTGGCAGGTATCTCGCACGGAGCGCGACAGAATGAAGACCGGCCCGTCGTCTTCGATGCTGGCGAATACGCCCAGCGCGGTTTCATCACCGAAGCGTAGATGGCGCTCCACTTCGAGTCCTTCGCCGTTCTTGAAGGCAAAGTGGATGCGAAGCGAAGAACGCTGCAAGCCGAACGAACCATCGTCCCGATCTGCCACGAAGCGTTCCGCCGTCAACGCGCCCAAGGCCTGGATCAAGTCCGAGCTCAGTACTCCGTCCGCCTCGAAGCCTTTGGGTTCGTCGAGCCGTACGGCCTCGTTCACTCGACGAAGCACTTGTCGGGCTTGCTTGTTCTCGATCTTGGCGAAAATGAAGCTCGATAACCCGAATTCCGTCAGCTTTCGCGCATAGAGCAAGGTGGAATCGATTGCAAAGCCACGGGACAGCTCGCGCGGAATGCGCAGTAGGACGCCATCCTGTTCGCGGTACACTAGGAGATTGCCCTCTCGATCGCGGTTGCCGACCCGCACGACTTGCCGCACCACATCGGCGTCTCGGGCAGCCGAAGAACGCAGCGTGACCGAAGACGGCGCAGGATCGAGCCCGAAAGCGCTCAGCTTGCCAGGTTCGAACGGTACCCGCTCGCCCTCCGCCTCGAGCAGCTCGGAAATGCGTTGATTGCCTGCTTCGAGTTCGACCTGCGTCTCACTGTTGGTGCGCAGCACGAAGCCGCTGCCCTTGCGAACCAGCGTAAACTTGCCGTTGCCTGCCTCGATCGCGAGCTCTTCGACCTCGTCCGAGTGCAGCGAGAAAGCGCGCCGATCGACGAAGTCGCTAGGCGCTAGCTCGAGGGTGGCCGAAAGCTCGCGCGGCGCGCACGCGCGCTGGATATCCGGTGCGCGCCGAACGACGACCAGCTGCGAGGGATCGCCGGGACAGCTGCCACCGACGTCGAACCGTAGCTTGCTTTGGGCTCCCTTGAGCTCGATCTCGAAGTGAGCAGGTGACGCGCCGAGCGCAGCCTCCGCCTCCGATTCCGAGAGGAACGTGCTTGCTGTCAAACGGCTGAGCTGGAAAAATAGCGTCTTCAGCGTTTCGCGGTTGGCCAATAGCTTCGGCTGTTGCTCCACGTCGATCACGAAGTTCGTTCCCGAGCTGCGTTGCAAGCCGATGCTCGACTTTTGGCTAGTGATGCCGATCCGCGTCACGTCTGCCTCGTTCACGGATACCAGGCTGCGCAGTCGGAATGCGTCGAGCTCGATGGCCAAGTCATCCGCAACCGCTTGGACAATCACCACGACTTTGGGAGCCTCGTGGTCGATGCTGACTTGCACGTAACGCGCACCCTCGGGCGCGGGTGCATTGCCGCCGAGCGCGAGTTGGTACGAGCGCTTCGCGGTGTGCGCCGTGATGCGCAGCACGGCCTTCTCCAAGCCGAGCGCGGCCGGCGAAAGGCCTTGCTCGACCGGCCGCAATGCGCGGGCGCTTCCCAGCGCGGACAAGAACTTGTCTACCGTGGCCGGATCGGCGACCTCCTTGACTGGCTCGACCAGCTGGAATTGGGCTGATCCGCTGGCGCTTGCGACTCGCTCGAGCACGACCTTCGGGCCTTTGGCGACCAACTCCAGACGTGTCACGTCCTCGCTACGAAATGACGCAAACAAGTTCTGACCGCGCTCTGCGTTGTCGCTCGTGCCCACCACGTTTTGCGTTGCAACCAAGGCAATGGTCGAGGCGCACGCCAGCACGAGGAGCCCGACGCTGACCAACGTGCCCGAAGAGACCTTCACGCCGCCTCGTCCTTGCGTGATCTCTTTTCGATCGAGCGTCGACGCATCAGTACGAACGTCCCCAGCGCGGCCGAACAGCCTGGCATATAAATCAAAACGTAACGCAGGACTTCGCCCAATGTCCCTTCGCTCAGCGACAGGCCAACGTCATGCTCGGTCTTCTCTGGAACGCTGACCAGGGTGGGGCGGGAAGAGAGCCAGCTCAGGGCGTTCTCCGAGAATAGCCGATCGCCGTACAGGGACGAATCGCTGTAGTTCCTTGCCCAGACCAGATTCGCGGCCCCCACGAGCACCACGCGCGGCCCGTACTTTGCGGTCGAGCCGGCGGGCTTGGGCAGCTCTGCGGCGACGGCCAGCGTGAAGCTGCTCCGGGTCGCCCGCTCGATCGGATCGTCCTTGTGATTGGGGTCGAGCAGAGCGCTCAGATCCCGCAAAGAGAGCGCCTTATCGCTGGAAGCGAGCAGGGCCTTGGCCGGAGAATTGCCGGAAATTCGCAGACTTTGTGCGCCACTGACCAGCACTCGCGAATCGATCTTCACGCCTTCGCGTTCCAGGCCGCGCGTGACTTCGTGGGCTTGGGGCGTGGCGAAGAACACCTCGCCCGCACCGCGAGGCAAGCGAAGTGCGGCGTCGGTCTCCAAGATGAAGTCTTGCCCGAACTCGACGCCAATCAGCTTGGCAACCGGTTCGAGCCCAGAGCGCTGCACGCGCTTGTCTTCGCCCAGCACCGGAGCAGAGAGCACGTAGGCGCTGCCTCCCGCTTGGATGTAAGCGACGATGCGCGTGGCGGCCGCGTCGTCGACGGCGACGCTCGGCCCGGGCACCACCAGCACCGTGCAATCTGCGAGCGGGGACGCGGGTGCTGCCAAATCCACCGCGATCACTTCGAAGTTGCTCTTCTCGAGGCGATGGCGCACCTCTGCGAGCCCCTCTGGACCGACGTCATCGATCGACAACTCGCGGTGCCCGGTGGCAAAGCAAGCCTTGGCCTTGGTGTTGCCCAGTACGTTGGCGATACCCTCGGTGAGCGCTTGCTCCAAGCGCGGTTGAGCCTTGCCAGACTGGTCGTCGTAGCGCACCAGTTCGTCACTGGTGATGAACCAATGACGTTCGCCACGCGTGATGACCAAGCTTGCATCGGTGACTACGCGGCCGTCTTCTGCATGCCCCGTGAGCAATCCCAAATCCTTCTGAAGGACCTGGAATTCAGCGGGATTCTGATCAGGATCCACGAACTTCGAAGTGAGCTTGGTCGTCTCTGCTCGATATTGAACCAGCATCTGCCGCACGCTCACGCTGAGCGGGTCCGCGCGGCTCAAGAGCACCGTCACGGTGAGCGGCTGATCGAGCGCGTGCAGTGTCTTCAAGGTGGCTGGCGAAAGCGTGTACAAGCGGTCCGCCGTCAGGTCCCAGCGCTTGTACCAACGCGCGACGAGCACGTTCAGGTTGACGGCCAAGAGCGCCGCACCGAGCACGCCCAGCGCCGCGAACGCACGAAACGAGCGGGAGACTCCGCCGCGCGCACTCGCGGCCCTGTCGGGTCTGCTCGGCGCGCTCATCCCCACCGCCAGGAATCGACGACACGAGTGGTTACGAACAGACCCAGCGCAGTCACCGTGCCGTCGAACACGATGCGTCGTAAATCGAGGATCCCCTTCGAGAAGTCCTCCATCTGCCCCATCATCGATACGTGGGCGCACAGATCTCGGAATAGGCCGGGATCGAAGATGTATTCGCCGACGCCCAGGATGAACAGGCCGAACTCGAGGAAGATGGTCAGCAGGAGCGCGACCAATTGGCTCTTGGTCATCGCGCTCATCAGTGTCCCGAGGCTCAAGTAGGCGGCGCCGATGCCGAGCAGGCCCAGGTAGCTCGAGCCCACCACACCCCAGTCAACGACCCCGGTTTTTCGGAGAATCACCACGTAAAGTAGGGTGGGCAGCCAAATCAAAGCGTAGGTCGTGAGCAGGGCCGCGTACTTGCCGAGCACCACGCTGGCCGGCGTGACGGGCGCGGTGAGCAGGGATTCGATCGTGCCACTGCGGCGCTCCTCGGCGAACACGCGCATGCTGAGCGCAGGGCAAACCAAGAGCAATGTCATCAGTAGGAAGATCGATTCTTGCCCGAAGTAAGCCTGTACCGGCCCGGTATCGACCGAGACATCGGCCATACTCGCGAAGTGCGTGATGATCGAATAGAAGATGGCGCCCTGCAGCAGCAGGAACACCGTCAGCAGAACCCAGGCCAGCGGAGTCACCCACAGTCCCAGAACTTCACGCCGATAGATGGCCAGAAAGCCGTTCACGATTCGGCTCCTGGCTCGGCTACGCCCGTGGTTTTTTTCTCGTGAGCCGTGAGCTCGCTGAAGATCTGCTCCAGTGACGCTTGCTCTGGAATCAATGCATGAATGCCGATCCCAGCGTCGGTCAGCGCTCGCACCAAGGTTTCGATCGCGATCCCGGCATCGAGCCCATCATTCAAGGTGATGAGCAGAGTTCGGCGATCGGCAGAGCCGGGGTCGGCGTTGACACTCTGCAAATTCAGCCCAGAAATGCGCCCGATCGTCGCTTCCGCGCTAGCGTTCGGGTCGCGCACGCGCACGCTCAAGGTGCTGGAATGTTGGCGCGCGCGCAGCTCTTCGATCGTGCCTTCGGCGACTAAGCGGCCACGGTCGATGACCAGCGCGCGCTCGCACGTGGCCTCTACCTCGGACAAGATGTGCGTGGAGAGAAGCACCGTACGGTCCCCCCCCAAATCCTTGATCAGCGCTCGGACCTCACGGATCTGATTGGGGTCGAGGCCCGCGGTGGGTTCGTCCAAAATCAAGAGCGGGGGATCGCTGACCAAGGCATCGGCGAGTGCGACGCGCTGCCGATAGCCTTTGGACAGATGCCCAATCACGGTGCCAGCCATGTGCCCGACGCCCGCGCGCTCCATGGCACTGCCGATCGCGGCGTTCTGCTTGGCGCGCGGAACTTCCTTGAGCCGCGCGCGAAACAGCAGGTATTCGCTGACGCGCAGCTCCGGATACAATGGCGCGCTCTCCGGCATGTAACCGAGCGCGCGGCGCGCGGCGAGCGGCGCCTCGGCAATGTCATGCCCGGCGATGCGCACGCGGCCACTCGTGGCACCCAGGAACCCGGCCAAGACCCGCAAAGTAGTGCTCTTGCCGGCCCCATTCGGGCCGAGAAAGCCGACGATTTCGCCTTTCCCGACCGAGAATGAGAGATCACGCACCGCGACCACGGTGCCGTAGTCTTTGGTGAGGTTCGAGACTTCGATCACGCGTTGGCCGGTGCGTCCTCGGTCTCGTCGTCGTCTACGGCGCCGTCCTCTTCCAGGATCGCGCCGTGGCACTTCTTGAACTTCTTTCCCGAGCCGCACGGGCACAAGTCATTGCGGCCGATTTTGGGCGCGGGTGGCGCACTACGGCGCGCTTGAACCGGGAGCGGCGCGGCTTCGGGAGTCGGATCGGATTCACCCGGGTGACGAGCCACCGCGGCTTCCAGCTCCGCGCGGTAACGCGCCTCGGCTTCGGCCTCGATTGCCGCGATCTCTTCTTGGCGATGCGCCCGCTCCTCGAACAGGCGCACGAGCACGGTGCTCGAGATCTTCGCCATCATGTTCAAGAACAGGTTGTAGCCCTCTTTCTTGTACTCGTTCTTGGGATCGCGCTGGCCGTATCCGCGCAGGCCGATGCCGTCGCGTAAATGCTCCATGTTGGAGAGGTGCTCGACCCAAGCTTCGTCGATGCTCTCCACGTACAAGCGGCGGAAGGCCCGCAGCAACATCTCCGGGCCGATTTCCTTTTCCTTCTCGAGAAAAGCGGCTTCCCCAAAGCGATACAGCTCGCGCACCAGGAAGTCTGCGTCACCGATTTCGTTGACGCTCTGATCCGGATCGACTCGGAAGTGCTCCTTGAAGCCTTGGTGAATCCCCTTCCAGTCCCAGTCTTCGGCCTGCTTGTTGGGCGGGCAGTTCTCCTCCACCATCGCGCCAACGACGCGGTCCAGTAGATCCAGCACGCGCTCGCGCTGTTCGGAGAGACCGTGGATCACCAGCTCGACGATCTCGTTGTACACGCTGATCGGGGTGCGTTCTTTGCGCGTCTCCAGATCTAGCTTCACGCCCCAGGTATGATAGGCGTCGTTCTGCAAGGAACGGAGCTCGACGAGCGTCCCCGCCTTCTCCAGCTCCGCCTCGGTAGGAGCGCGGTACTTGCCGTCGTCACCGGTCGGCTGCAGCGGCGGGTCGCAGTACATGCCGATCAACTGCGCGACCAACGGGCGCGAGCGCTCGGCGGTTTTCTCGTCCACGGGAATGGTCCGGATTTCACCGGTAGATTTCCCGTTTTCGTCGTGCTCTTCGGGCGCGTATCGGCCGAGCAGCAGCTGCTGACGCAGCGTGTAAACGGTCTTGCGCTGCGCATTCATCACGTCGTCGTACTCGAGCAGGTTCTTGCGAATGTCGAAGTTGCGCTCTTCGACCTTGCGCTGCGCGTTCTCGATGCTGCGCGATACCAGCGGGTGCTCGATGGGCTCGTCGTCGGGCATGCCCATGCGGTCCATCAAGTTCTTCACGCGGTCGCCGGCGAAGATGCGCATCAAGTCGTCTTCGAGCGAGAGATAGAACTTGCTGTAGCCCGGGTCACCCTGGCGACCGGCGCGGCCGCGCAGCTGGTTGTCGATGCGGCGCGATTCGTGACGCTCGGTACCGATGATGTACAGACCGCCCAGCTCGGTCACGACGTCGTGCTCGACCTTGCACTTGGCCTGCACCTCGCTGAGCAGGGCCGCGTATTCCTCGGGGTGAGTCTCGGGCGTCTTGCCCGTCTCTTTGAATTGCGCGGTGGCAATCATTTCGGCGTTGCCGCCGAGCATGATGTCCGTACCGCGGCCGGCCATGTTGGTGGACACGGTGATCGCGCCCTTCTGGCCCGCTTGCGCGACGATCGAGGCTTCGTTCTGATGGTGCTTGGCATTCAGAACGCTGTGCGGGATCTTCTTCTTCTTGAGGATGCGAGCGATCGCGTCACTCTTCTCGACGCTGGTCGTACCGACCAACACCGGCCGACCCTCTTCATGATGGGTCAAGATGTCACGCGTCAGCGCGTTGAACTTCTCACGCTCGGTCTTGTACACGACGTCGTGATCGTCTTGGCGGATGTTCGGCTTGTTGGTGGGGATGGCCGTCACCATCAGCTTGTACGTCTCCGAGAACTCGTGGGCCTCGGTCTCTGCCGTACCCGTCATGCCCGCGAGCTTCTTGTACAAGCGGAACAAGTTCTGGAAGGTAATCGTGGCCATCGTGCGGCTCTCCTCTTGGATGCGCACGTTCTCCTTGGCCTCGACCGCTTGATGTAGCCCGTCACTCCAGCGCCGACCGGCGAGCACGCGGCCCGTGAACTCGTCGATGATCAGCACCTTGCCATCACTCGAAACCATGTAGTGCTGGTCGCGCTTGTACAGCGCGTGCGCGCGCAAGAGCTGGTTCAAGATGTGCAAGCTCTGCACGTTCACGGGGTCGTACAGGTTGTCGATGCCGACCAAGCGCTGCACGGTCTCCACGCCCTCGTCGGTGAGCGCGGCGCTGAAGCCCTTCTCGTCGACGTTGTAGTGCTCGTCCTTGATCAGCTTGGTGACGATCTCGTTCAGCGTGCGGTATTTCTCGCTGGCGGCATCGGCGGCGCCGCTGATGATCAGGGGCGTGCGGGCCTCGTCGATCAAAATCGAGTCCACTTCGTCGACAATCGCGAAGTTCAGCGGCCGCTGCATGTACTCCAGCGCGGAGAACTTCATGTTGTCGCGCAGGTAGTCGAAGCCGAACTCGTTGTTCTGGCCGTAGCAAATGTCGGACTGATAAGCGCGGCGCTTGTCCTCGTCTTGCTGCTGGTTGACGATCGTGCCGATGCTCAAGCCGAGCCACTTGTACAGGCGACCCATCCACTCTGCGTCGCGTGTGGCCAGGTAGTCGTTGACCGTGATCAAGTGCACGCCCTTGCCTTCGAGGGCGTTCAAGTACACGGGCAAGGTGGCGACCAAGGTCTTGCCTTCACCGGTGCGCATCTCGGCGATCGAGCCCTTGTGCAGGACCATGCCGCCCAGCATCTGCACGTCGTAGTGACGCATCTTGAGGACGCGCGAGCTGGCCTCGCGGCAGACCGCGAACGCATCGACCAAAATGTCGTCGAGCGTCGCGCCTTGATCGAGCTTCTGCTTGAACTCGGCCGTCTTGGCCTGCAGCTCCGCGTCGCTCAGCTTCTTCAGTGCCGCTTCACGCCCAGCAATCTCGACAACCAGCGGTTGTAGCCGTTTGACCGCGCGCTCGTTCGACGTGCCGAAAAGCTTCTTCGCTACCCAGGTGAGCATGTTCTTTTGTCCACTCGCGAGGAGGCGCCACAAGTCACTCGACTCGCTCGCCCCCGCTGAAATTCGTCAATTGTTTCGGAGGCAGGGGAGGGCCCGCCGAAATCCCAGGCAACCTAATCCTTAGCCACTCCCGGTGCCAGCCTGGTTTTCAGCTTCGCCCAGCGGCGCGCGCGTCGGCAGATGGTTGTTAAATAGCCGAATTGGCTTCATAAATTCGTCTGGGCACGGCTGTTTTCCGGTCGGGCGGCGGGTCAAGTACGGTCGCGTTGCTGTTTCTGTCAACCACCGAGGTCCCGCATTTAGTTCCCGGTCGTGCGCCGCCCACGCGTGCCCGACCTGCCGAGATTGGGGGGCGATCGCTGGGCTTGCAATGCAGCTCTTTGCGAAAGCTGCGGCTCGCTGCGCCCGAGCGCATGACGACTTGCCCGCCGCAGGATCCCCTCGCGCACAGCGTTTCGCGGCATCGTCCCGCAACTGGCTGCTGCGACGACCGATGGGGATGGCGACCGCGAAGCGGTGCCTCAGCGAACCTCAGCAACTCGATTGCGATGGCCTCCGATCCTAAGCAGCACCACGACGCGCTCATCAGGCGCACATTTTCCGTGCTGGAACACGCCGCCGCAGAGTTTCGTGCGCTCCTTCCAGCGCGCCTCGTCGAGCGAATCGACTTTTCGACGCTGAAGTTGTGCTCCGGGAGCTACGTCGACGAAGCGCTCGCGGGCTCCCAGTCCGACTTGTTGTTCTCGGTGAATATTTCCGGCAAGCCGTCCCTCCTTTACATCCTGTTCGAACACCAGAGCGGCGTCGATAAGCTGATGCCACTGCGACTCCTGCGGTATGTCGTGCGCATCCTCGAGCGGCACGTGCAAGATGCTCGATCGCCAAGCCTCGCGCTGCCACTTCCCGTCGTCGTGCCGCTCGTTCTGCATCACAGCGAGACCGGCTGGACTGCAGCGAAGACGCTCGAAGAGCTGTTCGATGAAAGCCTCGTCGCTGACCCCGAAATTCTTCCGCTGATCCCGCGGCTTGGCTTCGTTCTCGACGACATCAGCCAACTCTCGGACGAGGCCCTGGAAGAGCGAGCCCTCGGGCTCGTGCCCTCGCTGACACTCTGGGCCCTACGGGATGCGCGGAGCCCAGCGCGGCTCGTGAGGTCGTTCAGCCATTGGGCGAACGCGATGGCCGAGCTGCTGGCGGCGGCCAACGGCAAGGAGGCCATCTGGACGATTTTCCGCTATATTGCGCTGGTCGCCGACGACTCGGTGGTCGGAATACTCGGCCGCGCGCTGGATGCCGCCCAGCCAGAAGTGAAAGAAGCAATCATGACCCTCGCGGAAAGATGGCAGGCGGAAGGCGAAGCCAGAGGCCTTCTCAAAGGAAAAGCCGAAGGAAAGGCCGAAGTGCTGCGCAAACTTCTGACTCTGAAGTTCGGTGAGCTGCCCGCCGCCGCGCTACAACTCCTTTCACAGGCTGACGAAACGCAGCTGGAGCGCTTCATCGAGCGGTTGCTGACCGCCGAAACGCTCGACGCAGTCCTGCTCTCGCAAAACTAGCTCTCGTTCGAACACGCTGAGCGGCTGACTGGCGTGCTCAACCCGCATGCGCGATGCGGTGCCGCTGTCGTTCCACACCCTCGGCGAACAGCTTGCGATCTTCGTCGGTCTCGAGCTCGAGCTCGGGCACAGTGGTTGGTCGACCATCCTCACCCAGCGCGACGTACACCACGTACGCGGAATTGGTGTGCGTGGTCTGCCCAGTGACCGGGTTCTCGGAGTGCACGCGCACCGAAGTTTCGATCGAGGTGCGGCCGACGTAACTCACGCGCGCCTCGCACATCAACAGCGCACCCACGTGGACCGGCTCGCGAAAGGTCATCGAATCGATGGCGATGGTGACGCACGGGCGGTGCGCGTGGCGCATGGCGCTGATCGCACCGCACTCGTCGACCAGGCGCATGATCACTCCGCCGTGGACGTTCCCGAGCGCGTTGGCGTGCGCGGGCGTCATCAAGTGATGCAAGGTGACGCGCGACAGCGTGGGCGATTTTTTCGGTGCGTGGGTCATGCTTTTCCCGCGTTGCTCGGTGTGCGCACTCGCTGCCGGCCAGCCAAGCGCCTTGATTTGTTGGAAACTTTTGCTCATTTGCCAGACGCCGGCCGATGAGTGCTAGGGTTCCGCGACTTCGAGGATGGATCTTTTTTACCCCATCATCCTCATCAGCTCGCTGATTTTCGTTCACGAGCTGGGGCACTTTCTCTTCGCCAAAGCGTTCGGCGTGAAAGTGCTGACTTTCAGCCTGGGTTTCGGGCCGAAGGTGTTGAGGTTGCGCGGACGCGAGACGGAATATTGCGTATCGCTGATTCCGTTGGGCGGCTACGTGCGCATGCTCGAGGCGGCGAAGAGCGACGTGGTGCTGCCCGAGGATCGCAAGCGAACCTTCGAGTCACTGCCGCTCTACAAGCGCATCGTGATCGTGCTCGCCGGCCCGGCCATGAATCTCGTCTTTCCGGTGCTGCTCTACTTCGCGGTGTTCGTTGGTGATGGCCCGTTCTTGCCGCCGACGGTGGGCATCGTGCTGCCCGGGCACCCTGCCGACGGCAAGCTGATGCCGGGTGACCGCATCATGGCGGTCAACGGTGAAGAGGTCGCGACCTTCGACGAGGTCGAGCGCATCATCGCCAAGAGTCCGGGCGAGCTCTTGCACTTCAAAGTTTTTCGCGACAATCGTCACGTCGACGTCGAGGTTACGAGCGAGGAGAAGGTCGAGCGCCGTGAGCTCGACATCACCGACCGCGTTGGCAGCGTGGGCATCGGGACGAGCGCTCCCGCCGCGGTGATCGGCGTGCCCAACGCGGAATCCCCGGCATATCGCGCGGGCCTGCGCACTTTCGACATCGTGACCAACGTGGGCGGGCTGCCAGTTCGGCGCTTCAAGGACTTGACCGAGGCCTTCGGTGACAACGCCGGCGAGACGATGCCCATCACCTACCTGAGGCCGATCTCGGTGCCGAACGCGCTCGGCGGTTTGGCCGACGCGGCGGTGTTCGAAGCTGGTGTGGTCGCGCTGACGCCAGATGCGGCGGGGACCACGTTGCTCGAGCGTACCGGCCTCGAGCTTGCCGACTTGTATGCGGCGGTCGTGCCCGAGGACAGCTACTTCTACAAAGCAGGGCTGCGTCCCGGCGATAAGGTGTTGAAGCTCGATGGCGAGACGGTCGCCGCGTGGTCTACATTCCGCGAGCGCGTCATGGCGCAGCCCGATCGTCCGCACCGTATCGACTATCAGGCGGCCCGAGACGGCGTCGTGCGCTCCGGTACCTTCCAGGTTCGTCGCGAAGATTTTACGGACGACCACGGTCAGTCTTTTTCGCGCTACGTGCTGCAGATCCAAGACTGGGTGCCGCTGGCGCCAGAAGACAGCGTCGAGCACTCAGCCCCGCTGCGTTACGCGCTGACCAAGGCGATCGAAGAGACCGCGGACGTGACGCACTTCGTGATGGTGAGTTTGGTCCGCCTGATCGAGGGCCGGATCAGCCTCAAGGCACTGTCTGGCCCGATCACGATTTACGAAGTGGCCGGTGAAGAGGGTCGCAAAGGCGCCGATCACTTCATTTGGGTGATGGCCCTGATCAGCATCAACCTCGGCTTGTTCAACCTGCTGCCGATCCCGGTTCTAGACGGCGGCCACCTGCTGTTCTTCGTGATCGAAGGTGTGCTACGCCGTCCGCTGCCCATGCGCATCCGTGAGTTGGCGCACGTGGTCGGCATGGCGATCTTGGTCGGGCTCACCATGCTCGCATTCAAAAACGATCTCGAAAAACGCTGGGATGCCAACGCACAAGCCGCCAAAGGCCCGAGAGGCTGACGTCGTGACTGATTCTTCGGCTGACGCGCCGCCGCCGGTGGCCGGCGCGAACGCGCGCAGCGTAGCCGTTCAAGCGCTGATTCGCGTGCTGCGCGACGACGCTTACGGGGCGGCCGCATTGTCCACCGAGCTCGAACGCGCGAGCGGCTTGGAGGCTCGCGACCGAGCGCTGGCGACCGAGCTATTTTACGGCACGATGCGCGTCAAAACCGCGCTCGAAGCGCGGCTCGCGCCGCTCGCTCCGCGAGGCCTGAAAGACGTCGTCGTCAAGGCCGAGCTGCTCGTCGCTGCTTACCAATTGTTGTCGCTCGATCGGATCCCGGCGTTCGCCGCCGTGAACGCCGCCGTGAACGGCGTGCGCGCAGCACGCGGAAAGCAGGTTGCTGGTTTTGCCAACGCCGTGCTGCGCAAGGTGGCTCAGGGCGACAAGCTGGTGGCAACCGATGCTGCCCGGCAGAACATCGCGCCCTGGCTGCTCGAGGCGCTCGTGCAGTCAGTGGGTGAAGCGGAGGCGCAAGCGTTGATCGTGCCCCAGTCGGACAAGGTGGTTGGCTTACGCCTCGTCGCCGGAAGGACGGTGCCCAGCTGGCTAGAAAACAGCGTAGCTGGGCGTGCTTCGCCGCGCTCGCGCTTGATTTCCGGCGCAGGCGATCCGCGAAAGCGCGAAGGTTACGCGGAGGGCTCGTTCGTCGTTCAAGAGGAGGGCGCGCAGGCCATTGCGCTCGCGCTCGGCGCGCGGCCGGGCGAGCGGGTCTTGGATGCGTGCGCAGGGCGCGGTCAGAAGACCACGCTGTTCACCGAGCAGGTCGGCAGTAGCGGCGCCGTCTGGGCCACCGATGTCTATCCCAAGAAGCTCGAAGCGCTGTCCGCCGAGTACGAACGTTTGCAGTTGAGTCCCCCCGAGGTGCGCGCGGTCGATTGGACAGTGGGGGTAGGGGACGTGCCGGCCGATTTCGATCGTGTATTGGTCGATGCACCATGCACCGGAACCGGCACCCTTCGTCGCCGTCCCGAGATCGCGGCGCGCCTCTTGCCCGAAGATCCGGCGCGCTTGTCGGCTCTTGCCGAGAGTATCGTTCGTTCGGCGGCATCGCGTTTGCGCAGCGGCGGTCGCTTGGTGTTTGCGGTGTGCAGCGTGCTCGAAGCCGAGTGCGAAGCACTGGCACTGCGCGTGCTGGACATTCTCGAGCCTGCCCCATTCGATTGTCCGGAGCTGCATGCCTTGTGGCAACCCGATCGAGCGCCGAGCGCGTTTCGCATCGGCCCAAGCAAGTTCGGCACCGACGGCTACTTCGCGGCCAGCTTTCTCAAGCGCTGAGCCCAGCGATCAGGAGTTTGGGCGCTGAAGCGCTTGTAAAAATGACCATTCCTCCCCTCACGATCGATGGTGTATTGATGGGGGGCGGCGGGTCTACTAAGGCGCTAACAACTCGGGATTGCCCAGGAATTCGAAGTGCATCGTGTCGCGCAGCTCGGGGTCACGGCCGAGCCAGTAGAAGCCGAAGCGCTCGAAACCGTCGATCCAGCAACGAGGGAGAGCTGCTCGATCGAACACGGATTCGGCGGGGCTGCGACACGCGGGGTGGTCTGGCCAGGGGGCGACGCAGCCGCAGCACGGGTTACGGTTCGGGTCGATATCGATCGCGATGCCGAACAGATGATTGGAGATCTCGCCGCCGCGGTAAGTGTTTGCTTGACGGAAGCCGCCGATGGCACGCGGCGTGTAGCGCTCCTTCGCACCCGTACAGGTGCGTTCGATGTAGTGCTCGACGCAGCGTAGCGCGGGAGCGATCTTCTTGTGGATCTGTATGGGCAGACCCATGAAGCGCACAGCCACCGCGCTGGCATAAGCCTTCTGCTTGTTGTAGCGCTCGAGCCCCAAACCTTCGACGCTACCGTATTGTTCGGCACGGTAACGGAGCGCTTGCTCGTGAGCGGTAGCGTTCAGTGCACCGCGCTTCACGAAGTTCGAACGGATCAGAAATGGTTGCGGCTTTTGCGTCGGGCACGCCTTACGCGCGTGCTTCGTGCGAGTCCGCTCCGCGGCCGACACGTTGGGCAACGCTAGCACGCCGATCGCGACGACTAGCGAAGCGAGCGCGACGAGGTGAGACGGGGGCTGACGCGGGCTCGGCATTGGGCAAGGACCGAGCAGTCATAGCGCGACTCGGACGAATGTGGACAGAACGTGCCGATTCGACGAGCCGCGCCAGTGGAATATTCAGCGCTCCGCGACCCATGCGCGGGCATTGCGGAACAGGCGCAGCCAGGGCGCGTCCTCGGTCCATTCGCGCGGCCGCCAGGAGTACTGAACACTGCGGAACACGCGTTCGGGATGCGGCATGAGCAGCGTGACGCGACCGTCCGCGTTGCACAGCCCGGTGATGCCGCTGGGCGAACCGTTGGGGTTCTCCGGGTAGTGCGAGGTCACCTGTCCGAAGTGGTCGATGTAGCGCGCGCCCACCAGACCACTGTCGTCGAGCGCGGCGCGTGCAGCGTCATTTTCGAACTCGGCGCGCCCCTCACCGTGCGCCACCGCGATCGGTAGCCGAGAGCCTTGCATCCCGCGCAGCAAGATCGACGGGCTGTCCGTGACCTCGACCAGGCATACGCGCGCTTCGAATTGCTCGGAGCGATTGCGAACGAAGCGCGGCCAGAGCTCGGCACCGGGCACCAGTTCACGCAGGTTGGACAGCATTTGACAGCCGTTGCACACGCCCAGTGCGAATGCGTCGGTTCGCGCGAAGAAGGTCTCGAACTCGCTGCGCGCGCGTGCGTTGAACAGAATCGACTTGGCCCAGCCTTCACCAGCGCCGAGCACGTCGCCATAGGAGAAGCCACCGCAAGCGGCGAGACCACGGAATTCGGACAGGCCGATTCTGCCGCTCAAGATGTCGCTCATGTGTACATCGACCGCGTCGAAGCCAGCGCGATCGAAGGCGGCGGCCATCTCGACCTGGCCATTGACGCCTTGTTCGCGCAAAATGGCTACGCGCGGCCGCGCCCCGGGCCCGCGCACGAACTGCTGAACGATGTCGTCGTTGGGGTCGAAGCTGAGCTCTACGGAGAGACCGGGATCGCTGAGATCCAAGCGCGATTCATGCTCTTGGTCCGCAGAGCCCGCATCGTCACGCAAGCGCTGCATGGCGTGCGTGGTTTCGGACCAGAGCGCGCGCAGATCGGCGCGGTCCTGATCGAACAACACTTCGTCACCGCGCACGATGCGCACGCGGTTGCCGGCGGCGCGTCGCCCGACCTCGTGCACCGCGGCGGCGAGCCCGTGCTCTGCGAAGCAGGCCTTGATTGCCGTGAGGTCCGAACGCCGTACCTGCAGTACTGCGCCCAGCTCTTCATTGAACAGCAACGCCAGCGCGTCTCCGGTCAGGGCGGTGAGGTCGATCGCGAGTCCGGTCCCACCAGCGAACGCCATCTCGCACAGGCTGGCGAACAGACCACCATCCGAGCGATCGTGGTAGGCGAGCAAGCAGCCTTTTGCGGACAGCTCCTGAATCGCCGCGAAGAAGCCGGCAAGCAGTGCCGGTTGATCGAGATCGGGCGGGCTCTGCCCGACCCGAGAATAGACCTGAAACAGAGCCGAGCCGCCCAAGCGGCAGCGCCCCAGCCCCAAATCGACCAGCAATAGCTGGCTGTCCGGCACATCCCGACGTAGCTCCGGCGTGAGCACTCGTCGTACGTCGCTGACCTTGGCGAACGCGCTCACGATCAACGACAGCGGCGCGGTGACACTCTTTTTCGCGCCGTCTTCTTCCCAGACCGTGCGCATCGACATCGAATCTTTGCCGACCGGGATGGCGATGCCGAGGGCAGGGCATAGCTCACTGCCGATCGCGCGCACCGCTTCGTATAGACGAGCGTCTTCTCCGGGATGCCCGGCTGGCGCCATCCAATTCGCGGAGAGCTTGATCTCCGAGAGCCCTGCGATGGGTGCGGCGGCGATGTTCGTCAACGCCTCCCCGACGGCCATGCGCGCCGAGGCGGCCGCGTTCAGCAGAGCGAGCGGGGTGCGCTCGCCGACGGCCATCGCTTCACCGGTGTAGCCGTCGTAGCTCGTGGCAGTGACGGCCACGTCCGCGCACGGCACTTGCCAAGGTCCGACCATTTGATCGCGCGCCACGAGCCCGGTCACCGTGCGATCGCCGATCGTGATCAAGAAGGTCTTGTCGGCGACGGTGGGCAGCTGCAGCACGCGCCGTGCCGCTTCGGTCAGCTCGATGCCGCTCAGATCGTCGTCTTCCGGGCGGAAACTGCCGGTTTCTACGGTGCGCGTCATCTTGGGTGGCTTGCCGAGCAGCACCGAGAGCGGCAAGGCAATCGGCTGATTGCCGAAGTGCGCGTCTTCGACCGTGAGCACGCCGTCGTCCGTTGCGTGCCCGAGCACCGCGTAGGGACAGCGCTCCCGCGCGCAGAGTGCTTCGAAGCGCGGCAGGTTCTCCGGTGCGATCGCCAGCACATAGCGCTCTTGCGACTCGTTGCACCACAGCTCGAGCGGAGACATGCTCGGTTCGTCGTTGGGGATTTTGCGCAGTTCGAAGCGCGCGCCGCGCCCGCTGTCGTTGACGAGCTCGGGCAGAGCGTTCGAGAGGCCGCCCGCACCGACGTCGTGAATCGATACGATCGGGTTATCGTCACCGAGTTGCCAAGCGCGATCGATCACTTCCTGGCAGCGGCGTTGCATCTCCGCGTTGTCGCGTTGCACGGAGGCAAAATCCAGATCCTCGCTCGAGGCGCCGGAGCTCACCGATGAGGCCGCGCCACCGCCCAACCCGATCAACATCGCCGGCCCGCCCAGCACGACGATCGCGGCTCCCTCAGGAATGATGCCCTTCTTGACGTGATCGGTACGGATGTGACCGAAGCCGCCGGCGAGCATGATCGGCTTGTGGTAGCCGCGCACTTCTCGTCCTGCGGGCCCCGGTGCTTCTAGCTCCAACGTGCGGAAGTAGCCGGTCAGGTTCGGACGGCCGAACTCGTTGTTGAAGGCAGCTCCGCCGATCGGTCCCTCCAACATGATGTCCAGCGCGGAGGCGATGCGCGTGGGTTTGCCGTACGCAACCTCCCAGGGCTTCAGCGCGCCGGGCAGGCGTAGGTTGGAGACGGAGAACCCGGTCAGGCCGGCCTTGGGCTTCGAGCCGCGACCGGTGGCACCCTCGTCGCGGATCTCTCCGCCCGAGCCCGTGGCAGCTCCGGGGTGCGGAGAGATCGCGGTCGGATGGTTGTGCGTCTCCACCTTGAGCAAGATGTGCTGCGCTTCGTCGTGTCCGCGATACACGCCGCCGTCTGGATCCGGAAAGAAACGAGGCGCGCTGTGCCCCTCGATTACCGCGGCGTTGTCGTGGTAAGCGGAGAGTACGCCGCCGGGGCTCTTCTCGGTACTGTGACGGATCATCTTGAACAGCGAAAATGGCTGCTTTTCTCCGTCAATCACGAAGTCTGCGTTGAAGATCTTGTGCCGGCAATGCTCGCTGTTGGCCTGCGCGAACATCATCAGTTCGACGTCGGTGGGGTTGCGCGACAGCGCGCGGTAGCTCTGCTCTAGGTACTCGATCTCATCGGCGGCCAAGGCCAGCCCTAGGCTTCGGTTGGCGTCTTCGATCGCAATTCGCCCGAGGCCCAGCAGATCGATGCTGCCGAGCGGCTTGGGCTCCGCGCGGGCGAACAGCTGCTCCGCTTCGTTTGCGTCACGCAATACCGACTCGGTCATGCGATCGTGCAACGTGCGGACGAGCGAGGCTTCGTCTTGGATCGAGCCGGCGACCACGTATTCGATGCCGCGTTCGACGCGACGGACTCGAGGCAAGCCGCAGATCTTGGCGATGTCGGTCGCCTTGGATGCCCACGGCGAGATCGTGCCCAGGCGCGGCACGACGAAATAGTGCGCGCCCGAGAGCGCGTCGTTTTCGTCGTGCGGCCCGTATTCGAGCAGGCGTTCCAGCAGTCGCCGTTCGCCTTCGGAGAGCTCCGCATCGCCCAAGTCCACGAAATGGACGAAGCGCGCGCTCAGCGCGGACAGCGCGGGATTTTGGCTTTGGATTTTGGCGAGGCGCTTGGCCAGACGCCCCGTCGACAACGCTGCGCGACCCGGGATGACGATCATCGGCCGAGCATGGCCCGCTCCCCACATTATGCAATCCAATAGAAAATGATACAATCGATAAGGAATGGCGATGATTTTGGACAGCGCCCGGCTAGCCGCTTTCAGTGCCGTGGCCGCCACCGGCGGATTCTCCAAGGCCGCCAAACAATTGGGGAAAACGCAGTCATCGGTGAGCCAGGCGGTGCTTTTGCTGGAGCGTGAATTGGGCCAAAAGCTGTTCTCGCGCGATGGCCACCGGCCACGCCTGACCGACGCCGGGCGGGCATTGCTCGGGCGCGCGACGCGGATTTTCGAAGAGATGGCGTTGGCCGAGACGGAGCTCGCGGACCTTGGCGCACTCGCGGCGGGCGAGTTGGTGCTCGGCACCAGCGACACCCTGGCCTGCTATTTCTTGCCGCCCGTGCTGGCCGCTTTTCGCGATCGCTACCCCAAGGTCGAACTGCGTATCGATAATCGGCCTTCGCCAGTGATCGCGGAGAGAGTTTCGGAGGGACAGGTCGACCTGGGTATCGTCAGCTTGCCGTTGCCGAGCTCACTTGCCGTCTCTGGCCGACCCGTGAGTGAACGCCTCGATTGTGCCCTGCTTGCGCCGCAAGAAGACGTGGCGGTGTGCTCGCCCACGCATGCTCTGGCCAATCGCCGCCACGTGGGAGTGCGTGAGCTCGCGCCGCACCCGCTCCTGCTGCTCGACCGCACGACCAGCTCGCGCGCGTGGGTCGATCTGGCCTTCGCCGCCGAAAAATTGCCGCTCACGCTGGCGATGGAGATGAGCAGCGTAGAGGTATTGAAGCGCTTGGCCGAGCTCGGCTTCGGCGTCGCAATCGTGCCCCGCTTTTCGGTGCAACGGGAACGGGAGAGCGGCACGCTGCGTGTTCTGCGCCTGGAGCAGTTCGGCGCGCCACGCAGCGTGGGCGTGCTCACGCCGCGCGCGTTCGCGCCGACGCGAGCCGCGCTCGCTTTCCTAGGTTTGGCCCAGGATCACTCCAGGCCGAGGCGGTCGAGCTCTTCGTCGCTGAGCGAGTAGTAGGTGCCGATCTCGGTCAGCAGCGTGATCTCGATTTCGCTCGCCAGCTCTTCTTCGTCCTCGAACTCGGCAGGCAAATTCGCGGTGTACAGGATGATGCTGGTCGGGATCAGGTCGCCCGCCGGGGCTTCCACCGTTGGGCCTTCGAAGCGAGCGAGCGCGCGTGGGTCGAAGCCATCTTTGACCAACACCTTGCTCGGACGAGCCTCCAGCAAGACGGGAACGTCTTTCAGGCGCTCCAGGTAGGGTGAAGGCAGCCCGGCGAGCGCGGCCTCGGCGCTCTTCACGATCAGATCTTGGAACTCGCTGACGTCGAACCCTGATTCGAGGTCGTCTTTCTCGTCGAGCTCGAGCACGCGCATGAAGTGAGTCACGCGCAGGGCCTCTTCTTTGAGCTCGCCGTAGACATCCGCCAGCGCGTAGTGCGCGTCCGAAAAATCCGGCTCGGCGGCGACCAGGGTTTCGAGCTCGCCGCGCGCGCTCGCGGCGCCCTTGGTCACCCAAACCGCGTGCGCGTGCGCGATGCGAATCAGCGGGTGGGCGGCGAACGACTCGTCCACGCTCTCCACGAGCTCCATGGCGGCCTCGGGATCGGTGCCTAGCAGCTCTTGGAATTCACCGAGGAACTCGTCGAGTTCTTCGGCAAATTCGTCGTCGCCGTGCTCATGGTCGCAATTTTCGTCATGAACATGGTCGTGGTCGTCGTCGTGTGCCATCGGCCGAAGCTAGCGGATTTGGCCCACGGCGGTGGACAATTTCCGCCTTTGCTTGGAGCTTGGCGGCGTTTTTTTCGGACGCATCGCGTCCAGAACTTGGCCGAGCAGTGCGGGCTCCGCTATGGGTCGGGCCATGCCCGCCCTCGAAACGTGCCGTTGCTGTAGCTCGCTTTCCTCGTTGGAACAGGGGATCTGCGCGGCTTGCAGCCGGACCCATGGACCGCGCGTCGCACGCCTGCTGGCGCGCTGTCAGGCAGACGCCGAGTTTGCCAAGAACTGTCTCGCGCGACTCCCCGAGCCGGCGCGCGCGCGCTTTGCCGCTGCCCTGAGCGCCAAGTGTTTGGGCCAAAAGTCAGGGCCGGGCTTGCGCTACACGAGACCGGCGACCACCTCGCGCAGGCGCGCAACGGCGTGAACTCGCTGACCGTCCACGAGGTCATCTCGTTGCTTGGCCTTTCCCCTCATCCCGAGGGAGGCTTCTTCCGCGAGACCTTTCGCGCCCCCCAGAGCGTCGGGGCGCCCTTTGCGCCCGTCTCGCGAGCTGCTTCAACGGCGATCTATTTCCTCCTGCGCGCCGGTGAGTTCTCCGCTTTCCACACCGTTTTGAGCGACGAAGTTTGGCACTACTATTGGGGCGCCACCCTGGAGCTGCACACCATCAATCGCGCGGGGATGCATCAGCGTGTCGAACTCGGGAGCCGTCTGCAGCACGGCGAATCCCCGCAATGGGTGGTGCCCGCGGGCACGTTGCAGGCGGCGCGCGTGATTGGCGATGGCTTCGTGCTGTGCGGTTGCACGGTCGCACCGGGCTTCGACTTCGCTGATTTCAACATGCCCTCGCGCCGCGAACTCACCATGCGCTATCCGGCGCTGGCCGATTTGATTGAGTCGTTCACGCGCTGAGAGCGTGCCCTTCGGAGGCGAGTCAACAGACGCGATTGCGGCCGCTGTGCTTGGCGGCGTACAGGCGCTCATCGGCCCTTCGATACAAGCCCTCGGGCACTTCACCCGGCCCGAGTTGGGCGACTCCGAGGCTCAGCGTGGCGGGGATGATCGTGCCATCGACATCGCACGCGGTGTCGTCGACTGCCACGCGGACCAATTCAGCGGCTTGTGTCGCGAGGGCGAGCGGCGTCTGCGGCAACACCAATGCGAGCTCCTCACCTCCCACGCGGCACAGCGTATCGCTGGGCCTTATCTGACTCTTGACCACGCTGGCCACGTGTTTGAGCACTGCGTCGCCTGCCGGATGCCCGAAGTTGTCGTTGATCTTCTTGAAATGGTCGATATCGAGCAAGATCAAACAGAGCGGCTGCTGGCTGTGGTCTGCGCGAGCAACCTCTTTGCCGAATACTTCATCGAAGTGGCGCTTGTTGTAGAGCCCCGTCAGCGAGTCGACCGAAGCCAGACTCAGGATGTGTTGCATGTACTCGAGCTCGAGGTTGTTCTCGAGATACTTCAGCACGGTCTTGCCGGTGCGGAGCAGATCGCCGTCTTTCAGCTCGGCTCGCTCTATCCGCTGATCGTTGACGAACGTGCCGTTCGTCGACTTCAGATCGACCACGATGTAATGGCCGAGGATGCGGTTGATCACCGCGTGGCGCCGACTCACCATGTCGCTGTTGACGCACACGGTGCATTGGTCGCTCCGGCCAATGGACACTTCCTCATGCGTCAAATCGATGCGCCGGCCCATCTCGGCGCCAGAGATAATGACCAGGCACGGCTGACCTGCGCCTTTGGGCCGCTCGGACGGCAGTGAAATCGCGGTCCGACGACCGGGTAGAATCGAGGCCATGATCGAACCGGGAACTCGATAGTACCCAGGGATGACACGGGGTCAATTCCGCCAGAACTGACGCACCCCGCCATCCTCGCGAAAGTCGGGGCGCGCCCCGCGTTGTCCGGGCAAAGCGCGGCGAAAGAGGCGTCCGATGGTTGCGCCGCGCCCGAGAACGCGGGAAAAGAAGCCCGCCATGGCAGAGCTCAGCTTTTCTGGCGCATACACTGCGCTGATCACCCCGTTTTCGCCCGACGGTTCCGAGGTCGATTTCATCGCGTTCGAGAAGCACCTGGAAGCGCAGCTGGACGGCGGCATCGCTGGTCTGGTGCCTTGCGGCACGACCGGTGAGGTGCCAACGCTGACGGAGGCCGAACAGCGCGAGCTGATCGTGCGCTGCAAGCGCATCGCCAAAGGGCGCGCGTTGGTGCTCGCTGGCACCGGCTCGAACAACACCAAAAAGAGCATCGAAGGTGCTCGCGCTGCCGTGGATGCGGGCGCCGACGCGGTGATGGTGGTGATGCCGTATTACAGCCGGCCCAGCCAAGAAGGGCTATTTCAGCATGTATGCGCGATCGCGAAATCGGTCAGCGTACCGATCGTGCTTTACAACATCCCCGGTCGCAGCGTGGTCGAGCTGAGCGTCGATAGCTCGCTGCGTGTTTTGGATGCTTGCCCGAACGTGCTCGGATTCAAGGACGCGACGGGTAACGTGCTCCATTGCCAAGAGCTGCTCGCGCGCGCAAAACGCCCGATCTCAATCCTGTCGGGTGACGATGCGCTGACTGTGCCCATGATGAGCGTGGGCGCAACCGGCGTGATCAGCGTCACCAGTAACGTGTACCCGAAAGAAGTCAGCGCCATGGTGAACGACGCGCTCGCGGGGCGCTTTGCGCTCGCCGGTAAGCAGCAGGTCGCGATGTTCGCGGTGAACAAAGCCATGTTCTCGGAGGCGAGTCCCGCGCCGGCCAAAGCAGCGCTGGCGCTCAAGGGGCGCGCCAACGCGAGCGTGCGCTTGCCGATCGTCGAAGCCTCCGCCGAGTGTCGCGCGCGCCTGAGCGCCGCGATGGCTGAATTCGAGGCGTCATGAAGCTGGCCCTGCACGGCGCTTCGGGTCGCATGGGCTTGGCCATCACGCGTCTCGCTCAGAGCAAACCCGGGCTGGAAATCGTAGGCGCTGCTTGCTCCAGTTCGGATCACTTGCTCGGCCGAGATCTCGGCGAACTTGCCGGCCTCGGCGCGCTGGGCGTCGTCACGAGCCCTGACGTTGCGTCCTCGTTGCTGGGCGCCGAGGTGGTGATTGATTTCTCCACCGCGTCCGCGGTTGCAACACTGGCAACGCTCGCTGCGCGGCAAGGGGTCGCAATCGTCACTGGGACCACGAATTTGGATGCCGCTGCCAAGCGCGCTCTGGACAAGGCTTCCGAGGTCGTGCCCGTGCTTTCGGCGGGCAACATGAGCCTCGGCATTCAAGTCTTGGCGGAGGCGGTGGAGCTCGCGGTGCGCCGACTAGGCCTCGGCTACGACGTCGAAATCGTGGAACTACACCACCGCAGGAAGATAGACGCACCCAGCGGCACTGCGTCGCGCTTGGCCGAAGCCGTGAAAAAAGTGCGGCCTCAGGTGCGCGAGTTGCGAGGTCGCGACGGTGAGGTCGGCGCGCGGACCGACGACGAGATGGCGGTGTTCGGTGTACGCGGTGGGGACGTGATCGGCGATCACACGGTTTACCTGCTGGGTGATGGTGAGCGGATCGAGCTCACTCATCGTGCTTCCAATCGTGATCTGTTCGCCCACGGCGCCTTGCGCGCCGCAGAGTTTCTGGCTGGAAAGAAGCCCGGCCGGTACACGATCGCCGACGTGCTGGGCTGATCCGGCCGAAGCTCCGGCGCGTGCGTGGCGCGTGTCGGAGCTCGGGCGTCGATGTACGAGAACGGGCGCGAATCCCCGTTTTATCCTGCAATTCACCCACATTCGTCGCGTCTCGCGTGGCTCGGGTGTCCCGTTTCTTGCAGGGGTGCGTCATTACATGGCCGGCAAAGCGGCCGTTACTGACCACGGAGATCCATGTTCGGAAAGCCACTGCGTTTGGCCCTTGCTCTGGCGTTGCTCGCCATCGGCAATGCATGTTCACACGGCGGACACGACGGCGCGCCATTCGCGGGCACGATCGACGCGGGGGACAAGCCTCTGCCCACGGTGGACCCGTGCGAGACGCCCAACAAAGGCTGCGCCTGTGAAAACGCGGACGAAGTCGTGGACTGTGGTCAGGTCGAGCGTCGTTCCGGCGACTACGTATCGTGCACGATTGGCAGGCGCACTTGTGACGGGAACACTTGGGGCGAATGCGTCGGCGATCGCATTGCGACGCTGAACCTGCCGTCGGGTAGCTCGCAGACACAAGGCTTGGGTACTTCGAAGGCGTGCACCGACAATCCGTGCGATCCGTATTGCCAGCGCATCGTCGACGACGCCGGAGGCTTGAACCTGGACGGTGGCCCATTCGTCAACGATGGCGGTCTGACGATGAAGCCGACTATCCCGCTGCCGGTGGGGACGGGGTGTTCGAGCCTCGCGATTACGCCGACCACGCAAGACATCACCGTTTCAGCGATCAACTCTGCGTACGTCAAGGGCGAGTACTTCAACCGCATCGACAAAACGGTCAGCTCGATCCCTTCCTCCTGGACGGTCACGGCAACTCGCACCGAAGCCAACGTCAACAACAACTATGCCGGGGCGGCGCCCGGACCCGCGGGAATTGCCGCGACCAACTGGTCGGCGCGCTGGACCGGCTCGGTCATCCCGACGACAACCGAAGCCTACACCTTCTATACCTCGACGGACGACGGTGCTCGGCTCTGGATCAACGGCAACTTGGTCATCAACCAGTGGAAGGATCAAGGTACGACCGAGTACGCGTCGACCACGATCAACCTGACGGCTGGTGTCCCGGCGTTGTTTCGCTTCGAGTACTATCAAGGTAGCGGCGGCAGCGCAGCGTTCCTGAGCTGGAGCTCGCCGACCATCGCGAAGCAGATCATTCCGGCTAGCTTCATGGCCGACCCGACTGGCAAGCGCGCACGGTTGACGGTCACGCCCGCCAATCCGACTTACACCGTCTCACTGCTGCCGGCTGGGTGCTATTCGGGCACGTTGACGCCGGCGTGGTCGCTGGATCGTTTCGACGTGGCGACCGTAGCCGACGGCGTAGTGAACATGATCAGCGCGGTTCCGGGCACGCTCAACGTGACGGCCTACGCGGGACAATTTTCGGCTACTGCCAAACTCAACGTGAAGGTCAGCGCGACGGACAGCGTGCTCGCGCCGGCCAATGCGGTGACGAACTTCGCGAAACCCGTGGCCGGCACGGATCCGATGACGATGCTGTACCCGTACGCCAACACGGTGCTGCCGCTCGGGCTGATCCCGCCGCTCATTCAGTGGGACACCGGCGGTACGGCGGCGGACGCGGTGCAGGTTGGTTTGCGCTATCCCGCGACGGGCACGGCGACCTTCGCTTGGAATGCGATCATTGCGGAATCGAACCCGCCCAACGCCCTGATCCCACAAGCGGTGTGGAAAGACTTCGAGAACACGAGCAAAGGCGCCGATGCGGTAATCCGCGTGCAGCGCCTCATCGGCGGTGTCCCTGCGCCCGCTTCGAGTCGCACGATCCACTTCAGCTCGGCGCCGGTTCGCGGTCTGATCTATTACACGCAATACAACCGCAGCGGCGCGACCAATATGATGGTCGCCGACCCCAGTTCCCCTCTGACGGCCAAGAGCGCGTTCGTCACGGTCGACCCTGACGGCGGAAACAAGTGCCCGGTGTGCCATTCCGTTTCCGCCAATGGCACCTACTTTGCCACCTCGGACCGGTCTTGGAGTCCGACCAACGGCGGCCTATCGAAGATTTCGGGTGGGGTGTTGACGCCGATGGCCGACTTCGTGCCCTCGCCCGCCCGAGACCCGTACAAGAGCGGCCAAAACGATTGGCGTGGCTTTGCCTGGGCGCCGCTCACGCCTGACGGCACGCTGGTGTTTGCCGCGAACAACGTCTGGGGCAACACCAATCAGAGTCTGGTTGGCGTAAACAGTGCTCGGCAGTTCACCGTAGCAAGCACGATCCAATCCGGCGGCACCGGCACGGGCTTGCTTGCCAAGTACTTCCCGAACACGACGTTCACGACGGCCAGTCCGCTGTGGAAGCGAATCGACCCGATCGTCAACTTCGACTTCGGTACCGCGAGTCCGGGCGGCTTGGTGCCGGCAGATTACTCGGTGCGGCGCACCGGGCAAATTCAGGCTTTCAGCACGGAGACCTACACGTTCCAGATCGACACGACCGACGCGGTGAAGTTGATCGTGAACGGTATGACCGTGATCGACGCGACGAGCAATCAAAACGCCGCGGGTGTCGCCGCGAAGACGTTTACGGGCACGATCGCGATGACGGCTGGCACGAAGGTGCCGATCCAGATCGACCAAGCGGACACCGCCAATGAGTCGACGCTCAAGCTTTCGTGGAGCAGCGCGACCGTCCCGCTGATGGTCGTGCCCGAGACCCAGCTCTACCCGAACGACGGCACGCACGGTCTGGATGTCGCCTACTACGCGAACAACACATTCACCGCGCCGATCGCGTTGCAGCGGCTAGAACCCGATGTCTACGCCGATTGGAGTACGGGTAACCCCGCTACCGAGACCACTTTGCCGGCCGACAATTTCAGTGCGGTCTGGCAGGGGCAGCTCGAGTCACCGTATACGGGCAACGTCGTATTGTGTGTCGACGCCAACGATACCGCGAAGGTGACGCTAGCCGGAAACCAGGTGATCAACGTCACCGCCACGGCGACCAACACGTGCAGCGCCAACATCGCGATGACCCAGGGCACGCTGTACAGTCTGAGGATCGATTACGTCGAGAAGACCGGCTCGGCCCTGCTCAAACTTCGTTGGCAGTACGGCACAGTGATCGAGCGCATCCCGACCGCGAATCTGTACGCCCCGGCGAGCTACGCCGTACCGGCGAACGGCCTTACGGCGAGCTTCTACAGCGATCAAGTCTTCAATAGAAACCTGGCTCAAAACCCGACGCTGCAAGGTTCCTTCACCCGGTACGATACGACCCTGACCAACAACTACGGCAGCGGCCGTACCGAGTTCTCGCAGCTGACCAGCAGCGACAACATGTCGGCGCGTTGGACGGGCCTACTCACCGCGCCCTGCAGCGGTGTGTACGAGTTCCAGACCAGCAGCAACGTCGATGATGGTGGCCGCTTGTGGCTGGATCAGAATCGCATCGCCAACGTTTGGTCCGCCGCGGCATTCTACGGCACCACCTACCTCGACGCGGGCGATCACGACTTCAAGTTCAACTGGTTCGACTCCACCGGCAATTCCTCGCATCTGCTGCAATGGAAGGTGAACTGCAACGCGGCCGGCTGGGTCGCGATTCCGGTGACCGCGTTCAAGCCCACGGGTGACGTGAATCGCTCGGGCATGATGCGAGAAGGTGGTGACAACGGGAACAACACCAGCTACTCGGCCTGGCAAACGCCCCAAGCCAGCGGTGTTTCCCCGATCGACGTCACCTCGGCTACCGCCGGCGTCTGGGGTCTTGGAAAGACGGCCATGATGTTGCCGACCTTCGCGCCGGATGCGAGCAAGTTGGTGTTCGTGGACGGTGATTCTTCGGCCGGCGCGGGCTGGCGTAAGGGTCTCAGCATCTTCGACTTCGACCAAACGAACAAAGTGTTCAAGCGCCGCCGCTCGCTGGTCAACACTTGGCCCTTCGGCGACGTAATGAAATGGCCGACCTTCGAGAGCGACTCGCGCAGCGTCATCTTTCAGACGACCACCCCTACCGATGCTTGCTGCACCAACACCGGCTGGACCAAGTACGGCTACGTGGGGCCGACCAACTACTTCGAAGATCCAGGCAAGCTCTGGTCCGTCGATTCGGCCTCGGCTACGCCAACGCCGGTCGCGCTCACCAGTCTCAATACGGGTGAGCGTGCCGTCGACGCGAACAAGGCTTATCAGGCGACGGTGTCCCCGCAGGCAGCCGGTGGCTACCGCTGGGTGGTGTTCACCAGTACCCGCCCATACGGCAACACCTTCAATTTGCCCGCGGTGCAGCAGGACTACACCAATACCTCCAGCTACACGCAAATCACCAACTACAGCCAGGTCCAGAGCGCGCTCTGGATCTCCGCCGTCGACGACGTGCCGAGCGCGGGCACCGATCGCAGTCATCCAGCCTTTTTGCTACCGAATCAGAACTACAGCACCTCGGGCGCCAACTACCTGAACGAGCGCGGCTTCTGGGTGTTGGACAGCTGCAAGAGCAACGGCACGGGTGCTACCAGCAGCTGTGAAGTCGACGAAGACTGCTGCGGTGGTCTGGTCAGCCCGAAGACCGCGGTGTGCAAGATCGACACACCGGTCAGCGATCCGCCGACTCGACATTGCATCGCGGCGCCGCCGGTCGGTATGTGCGTACCCCAAGGCGGGGTGTGCGCGGTCACCAACGACTGCTGCATCGGCTCGGTGTGCTTGACCGGCACTTGTTCGCCGCCCCCGCCGCTGTTGATCCTGGGCCCGGCCAACTACGAACGTAACTACACGGCTGTGTGCGAAACCGGCACGAAAGTCGTGTGGCGTTTCTTCGATTGGCAGACGATCACGCCTACCCTAAACTCCAAGATCGAGTTTTACGCACAGACCTCGGCGAAGGGGACCGATTTTGCAACCTTGCCGACCTACCCTACGATGGTCACGGCTCCGGGAGTGGTGAAGCTCGGCACTGCAACGGGTGCCTCGAATACGAGCTGGATCGGCAGCGATGTCGGAGCGTTGCTGCTCGCAGCAGGGCTCAAATCTCAGCAATACTTGAAGGTGACGATTCGCATGGTACCAAACGATCAGCTCACCGCTGCCCCGACCCTGACCAACTGGCGCCAGAACTACAGCTGCGTACCGGCCGAATGAACCGCTATCTCTTGCCAGGTCTGGGCATCACGCTGTGCTTGGGCGTCGCTTGCTCTTCCGATTCGGACGAACACGCACCCGCGGTCTCCGATGGTGGAGCATCGTCTCAGGGCGGCTCCGGTGGTCGCTCATCGGGGGGCAAGAGCGGCAGCGGCGGCCGCGCTGACAACGGCAGCGCCGGCGAGACCAGCGACGCTGGCAGCGCAGGTGCCGCAGGCAGTGCCGGTGCAGGTGGAGAGGGTGGCTTGGAAGAGGGCACGATTATTCCCGTCACTCCCGCTGCCTGTTCGGACGCCGCCGTTTGGGCCAGCGCGACACCGCTACCGGGGATCTCGACTGTCGCCGCGGAGCAGCTCTTGGCGATCACTGCCGATGAGTTGGACATCTTGTTCTTGCGCGACGGCGTGGCGATGCGTGCGCATCGCGACCTGGCCAGCGCCGCGTTCGGTGCAGCGGTCGCGTTGACGATCGCGGATGGTTACGGCGTGGCCGCGGGTGCTGCACTCAGCGGCGACGGCAAGACGATGATCCTGCTGGCGACGACCGAACAGAGCTTTGCCGCGTTCACTCGGTCTTCGCGCACCGCCGACTTTTCGACTACGCCCGACGACAACGCGTTCTACGGGATCAATCAGCGTGCGCTTCAAACCATGCAGCGTTACGCGGCTCCCGTCCTCGCGCCCGACGGCACCCGCTTCGTCTTTGCCGCCTTCACGCCCCCGCCGCCCGGCGGCTTCACGGGCGGTTTCGAAGGGCTGTCCGTGGTGTACGAATCGGTGGCGAGCAGCGGCGGCTGGGGTTCGCCGGAGAGCATCAGTCAGGATTTGTTCGACGGAACGACCCTCGCGCGCTCCCTCCCCAGTGGTCTGGCCAGCGATTCGCGCACGCTGTTTTACGTCGAGGAAGCCAGCGGCAAGCAAAAGGCGCGCTTTCGCGATCGCCCGGACGCGCCCTTGTACACCGTCGTCGATTTAGACACCCGCACGCGCGCTGTTCCGGACGCAAAATGCGACCGTCTCTACTATTCGAGCGGCGGTGACGTCTTGGTCGCTGGCCAGTAGCGGTTTGCGTTTGTCGAAAGCTGTGGCAGAAACTGGAACCGGTTCCGGATTCCAAGATGCCTCGCTTCAGCCTCGTTTCTGCTCGTGCTTGCTTGTCTTCGCTGCTGCTCGTCGGTAGCGCCCTCCTGCTGGGCGGCTGTGATGCCGGTTCAGCGTCCCGTGAGCCAGCAACCAACTCGGCCAATGTCACGGGCTCGGTTGCCCAGAAGTATGCGGACTATTTCCCGATCGGGGCGGCGGTCAGCGCTTGGCACTTGGACAACGCCGAAGCCGCGCTCACACGCGACTTCAATCACCTGACCTGCGAAAACGCGATGAAGGCGCAATCGCTGCACCCGTCGGAGGCCACGTACGATTGGGCCGAGGCCGACCGCATCGCGGATTTCGCGCGCAGTCATGGCATGAAGCTGACGGGTCACGCGCTGCTCTGGCATCGGCAAGCCCCCCCTTGGATGTTCGCCGGTATCACCGCGGGCGACGCGGCCAGCTTGGAACTGCTGAAATCCAGGCTGAAATCCCACATCGAAGCCGTGATCAACCGCTATGCGGACGTAGTCGACAATTGGGACGTGGTAAACGAAGCGATCAGCGACGACTACAGCAAAATTTATCGAGACGGCTCCGAGCAGTCGAAGTGGTACGAGCTCTTCGGTAGCGAAGAGTACATCTACTGGGCCTTCGAGTATGCGCACGACGCGCTCGAAGCGATCGCGCCGGGAAGTTCCGCGGGCAAGCTGTACTACAACGAGTACTCCGTGACCGCGAAGGTCCAGCAGATCTTGACCATGTTCGCTTGGCTCGAGACGCGCGGCATCCACGTCGATGGCATCGGCTTTCAGAGCCACGAGAACATGACCTGGCCCTCTGCGACCGACTTACAGGGCGCGTTCGACCAATTCGCGGCGGCCGGCTACCAGATCAAGATCAGCGAACTCGACGTGAGCGTATACAGCGACTATTCCACGGGTAGCTTCGTGGCTTCGCCGGAAGTGCCGCTCACGCCTGAGTTGGAGGCAGCTCAGGCGCAGCGCTTCGCCTCGCTGTTCTCGGTGTACCGAGCAAACAAGGCCAAGATCAGCAGCGTCACGTTGTGGGGCGTGTCGGATGACCACACCTGGCTGGACAACGAGCCGGTGGCTGGGCGCGACAACTATCCCTTGCTCTATAAAGATCCAGAAACGCCCAAGGCCGCACGCGCCGCAATCATGAATTTTTGATGGTCACGCGGGCAGGCGCGCAGCGTCTCAGCCTTCGGCGTCGAGCTGTCGTCAGCCCGCAAAGAGCTCGAGCTCTTGCGGCAATTCGAAGCTGCCGTCAGGACGACACGGAAAGTCGATCATGGCGGGGATCGCCTCGAGTGGGATCGGCCCAAAGCAATGCGGAAAGGCTTCTCCATCGGCGGCCTCGTAGCGTAGCAACGTCGCCAGGCGCGCGGCGTCGATGCACAACAAGACCAGCCCCGCTCTGCCCCCGAAGAAGCGCGCCGCCGAGCGCAAGACTTGCCCACGCCTCGAGCAATGAATGAAGCCCTCGGTCTGCAGACTCTCGGCCTCGTAAGAGCCAGATTCGAGCGCGGCGGCGAATGCGCCGCGCTCGGTGATGTGGAACACGTAGCGGTCTGCGTCGGTCATGACGACGCTCGTCATTCCGCGGCCGATACCTCGGGCTTGGTGCGCAGCTGCACGAGACGCTGTTCTTGAATTTGCTGGGCCGTCTGCGGCTCCACGTAGTCCGAATGGCACGACCCCTTGGAGCCGTCCGCGCCGACCGCCTTGCGCGTCTTCGAGGCCAGGCGATGAATCTCCTCTGGGCTGAGCACGCCGCGCTTTTCGAGGATCTCGCGCTGCTCCGCGGTGAGGGCCGCCGATTGAACGACCTTGTCGCGCTCGAAGCCGTCGGCCTTGCCACTGGCAAATTCCACGATCTCCTTGGAGATACGCACCGAGCACCAATCATGCCCGCACATCGCGCAAAAATCCGTGTCGACGTCCAGATCCTCGTCGTGGAAGGCACGCGCGGTGTCGCCGTCGAACGCCAGTTCGAAGTGTTTCTCCCAGTTCAACGCGGCGCGCGCCTTGGTCAGTGAATCGTCCCAGTCACGCGAACCCGGGATACCCAGGGCGACGTCCGCGGCGTGCGCGGCGATCTTGTACGCAATGCAGCCTTGCTTGACGTCGTCCTTTTTGGGCAGCCCCACGTGCTCCTTGGGCGTGACGTAGCAGAGCATGCTCGCGCCGTGATAGGCGGCCGCGGTCGCGCCGATGCACGACGTGATGTGATCGTAACCGGGGAACACGTCCGTGACGAGCGGGCCGAGCACGTAGAACGGCGCGCCGTGACACAGGCTGCGTTCGAGCTTCATGTTGTATTCGATTTGATCGAACGGCACGTGGCCCGGACCTTCGATCATGACCTGTACCCCTTTGCGCCAGGCCCGCTCGGTGAGCTCACCCAGTGTTTCCAACTCGCGCAGTTGGGCGTCGTCGCTGGCGTCGGCCAAACCGCCCGGACGCAAGCCATCGCCGAGTGAGAACGACACGTCGTACTCACGCATGATGTCGCAGATCTGATCGAAGTGTTCGTACATCGGGTTCTGTTTGCCGTGCACGAGCATCCATTTGGCGAGCAAGGAGCCACCGCGGCTGACGATGCCGATCAACCGGCGTTGTACGAAGGACAAATGTTCACGCAGCACGCCCGCGTGGATCGTGAAATAGTCGACGCCCTGCTTGGCCTGATAGCGCAGGCCGTCCATGATCACTTCGACGCTCAGATCTTCGATCTTGCGGCCGATGATCATCGAATAGATCGGGACCGTGCCGATCGGCACGCGGGAGTTGTTGATGATGGCCTGGCGGCACTCGTCCAAATTTCCGCCGGTCGAAAGGTCCATGACCGTATCGGCGCCCCAGCGCTCGGCCCACTTCAGCTTCTCGACCTCTTCGTCCGTGCTCGAAGACACTGGCGAAGCGCCCATGTTGGCATTGATCTTGGTTTTGCTGGCACGGCCGATACACATCGGCTCGAGCGCATGCCGTAAGTGCTGGGTGTTGGCCGGGATGATCATGCGTCCCGAAGCCACTTCGGCGCGAACTTGTTCCGCGCTCAGGTGTGGCTCGCGTTCGGCGACGCGCTTCATCTCGGGCGTCACGTTGCCGAGCCGCGCGTGCTCGAGCTGAGTGATGGGCACGAAACCCGCGGGCGCGATGGCGCGATCGCCGTCGCGACGCCAGCCCGGCGGCAAGAAATCCCAAGCCGTCTTATCGCTCGGCTGCGGCATGCCGGGGGTATCGGGGGACGAGAACGTCAGCGCGCCACCCAAGTTGGGCGCGTTGGCGAACGAGCCCGGATTGGTTCCATCCCGATGACTGGAGGGGTTTGCAGCGCCACGCAGCGGCAGGGTTCTGGTCGACATTCGTTTCTTCCTCGTTGGGCGAAAGGACGAACGCCGATTTTCTCAGCGCGCTTCCCTACGCCGGTGCAAACCGGATCAGGTTCTACGGGTACTTCTCAGCGGTCGTTGGGACCGCGCCCCGAGCGTGAACGGAGCTTAACCGAGTGGCCGGCAGGGGCAAGCCGCGTGGACGCGCCAGCCCGGAAGAGAGCTCGCGGGGGCGCGATCCGCGCAGCCGAGGGGCGGCCGCGCGGGGTCGGGTAGGGCGCCGTGTCGGTATCACGCGGGGGCACCGGCGTCCGCCTTGGGCCGTTCCAGACTTGGGGCGATCGCGATCCAGCAGCGCACCTCGGGTGGCACCCGAGTTCCGTCCCGGGACGCCGAAGGCTGAGCCGGTTGCGACGCGCCCCGTGACCATCAAACCAAAAAAGGCTCGCCCCGCGATCGGTCGCGATTCGAGCACGAAGCTCGAGACTGGTACGGAGCGAATTGCACGTGGCCCTCAACCAAATAGTCCCGTCGCCGACGACTCGTGGCAGGCTCGGTTCGGAAGATGAATCTGACGCAGGTGAGTCGCACCCTTTGTGACCAGGTCTCCGAGCTCACGTTTCGATCACCCGTCGCCTACGTGTATAACCCGCTCGAGTACGCGCGCGCGCCGCACGAAGCGTATCTGAAGCGCTACGGCAAGGGGCCCAAGCGTGCGCTACTGCTCGGGATGAATCCGGGTCCTTTTGGCATGGCGCAGACGGGTGTGCCATTCGGCGACGTGACCATGGTCCGGGATTTTTTGGGCGTGTCGGCTGCGGTTGGCAAGCCCGCGCGCGAACACCCCAAGCGCATCATCACCGGCTTCGAATGCACACGCTCCGAAGTCAGCGGCACGAGGCTTTGGGGTTTTGCGCAAAGTCACTTCAAGACCGCGGCGCGCTTTTGCGAAGACTTCTTCGTGGTCAACTATTGCCCGCTCGTGTTCATGGACGAAGGGGGTAGGAATTTGACCCCTGACAAGCTGCCGAAGGCCGAGCAGGAGTCGCTGTTTGCGGCTTGTGATGGGGCACTTCGGGACATCGTGAGCACGCTCAAGCCCCAGTTCGTGATTGGAGTTGGCGCCTTCGCGCTCGCCCGCGCAGAGCGCGCGCTACCCGCTTTCCGCGGCAAGATCGGGATGATCCTTCACCCCAGCCCCGCGAGCCCGAAGGCCAACCGCGGCTGGGCGGGGATAGCCGAGCAAGAATTGCGCGATCTCGGCGCGCTCTGAAGTCAGAAGGCCAAGATTCTTTGGTTGGCGGTTTGAAAGTCCAGACCTTCAGCACTAAGGTGCGCCCCGAACCATGCTGTTTTTGCCTAGTTTCACTTGGGACGTCGACCCGGTCTTCTGGCGTATTCCGCGCGGCGCGGTAGCGGGGACGATCGGCGCGATCGGCGTGTTGATGGTGCTCTATGGGCTCTCCAAGAAAGAGCGCGAGCAGATCATTACCGGCGCGTTCTTCGCCGCTGCCGGCCTGCTGATCTTTCAATTCATGGGGCCGCTGGTCGAGCTCCGCTACTACAGCATGCTGTTCGTCGTGGTCTTCCTCGGCGGGCACGCGCTGCTGAATTGGCAGATCAAGCGTGGCGGGGGTGGCCCGGAAGTAGCGGGTGACTTCATCGTCTACGGCGTGCTGGGCGTGCTCGTTGGTGCGCGCATCGGGCACGTGCTGTTCTACGATCTGGATAAGTTCCTCGACGATCCGATCTGGCTATTCAAGATTTGGACCGGAGGCCTGGCGAGTCACGGCGCGGTGGCGGGTTTGATCATCGCCATGTACCTGTTCACGAAGAGCCGCGGCATACCGTTTCTCGAGGGCTCGGATCGCTTCTCGTTCTCGGCCGCACTCGGCGCGACCGTGGTGCGCATCGGCAATCTCTTCAACTCCGAGATCGTGGGGCGCGTCGTGCCGGACCAGAGCTGGGGTATGCGTTTTCCGCGCAATACGCCGCCTCCGGGAGTCGACCGCATGGTGCTGCGCTACCCCAGTCAGATCTACGAGATCACGCTCGGCATCTCGGTGTTCGTCGGTCTATTGATCGCCGATCGGCTGATGGGCAAAGAGAAGCGCCCGCGGGGCGCGATGATCGCCTGGTTCTTCGCGCTCTACTTTACCGGTCGCTTGTTTACCGAGTTCTACAAAGAGATCGAGGCGCTGCCCGCCGATGCCGCGGTGAGCATGGGGCAATACCTGAGCATTCTGCCCGCCCTGCTCGGCTGGTACGGCGTGTACTGGACCATGAAGCGCAAAGAGCCGTCCGGCTGGGGCGACGCCCTGCCCGCGTCCGACGGCCCCGACGATCTGGACGAAGACGACGAGGACGAAGAGCCCGCGCCCGTCCGAGCCGCCAAAGCCTCGAGCGTCGCTCGTGACGAAGACGAAGAAGACGAAGAAGACGAAGAAGACGACGAAGACGACGAGGAAGACGACGACGATCAGCCCGTGTCGACCAAGAAGTCGGCGGCTGCCGATCCGGACGTGGAGGCCGAATTCGAAGCCGGCAAGCTGAAGAAGGTCCGCCAAGAACCGAAAGAGTAGTTCGAGTGGCGCGTGCCCCGCGAAGTGACGCGGAGCACGCGCTCGGACTCGACGACTCGACGATCAGCCCAGCTTGGCTTTGATCGTGATCTCGGGAACGCCGCCCAATGCGCGAGTGATCGGGCAGTTTTGCTTCGAGAAGGCGACCTTCTCGTCGAACAACGACTGCGAGGCACCCGGAACGACGGCGTTCGTCTCGAGCTCGATCTTGGTGATCGCCGGGCCGCCGCCGAGCTCACCCAGTGTGACCGTCGCGCTGGTCTCGATGCTGGATGGCGGATGACCGGCGGCAGTGAGTTGCGCGGCCAAGAACATCGAGAAGCAGCCGGCATTCGCAGCGCCGATCAGCTCTTCCGGGTTGGTGCCGGTTCGGGCGCCTTCGAAGCGCGAGAGGAAGGTGAACGGCGCGTCGAAATATCCAGTGCCGCCTTTCATCGAGCCGTTGCCCTCCTTGAGGGTGCCGGTCCACTTGGCTGAAGCTTTAGAGATGGCCATGATTGCTCGCTCCTTTTTGGGATGTAATTCGCACCGAGCCCGCGCCTGCGCGCGCCCGTAAACGACGGGTTGCCCGAGTGGCGCCCCGAGGGTGACTACACGTAATGCCGTCGCCGCTATTGGTCAATGCGCGCAGAGCATTGGCCGTTTGCTGCTCAAGTCGAGCCGCGGATGGGCAGGATCGAAAATGGCCGGATCGCGGGGTGACAGCTGTGGATGGCGCTTGAGTGCGCGCGCTAGCGCGTCGCGAAAGGTGCCGCTGGTGTCGAGCGCGACGCGCTCAGGAGACAATGAAAGCGGCCGGAATAGGCCGTCCCCGCCGGTCGCGAGGTAGTCACTCGTGGCGAGCAGCAATGTTTCGCGATCTGAAACGGGCTTGCCGTTTTCACGGGTCATCTTCAGCTCGATGCCCGATTTGCCGCAGCGCGCGCTGACTCGTACTCCGCTCAGTGAAATCAAGCCGTGTGCGTCTTGCTGAATGTGGGAGAGGACTACCGCCTTCAGTTCAGCGCCGGTCAGGCGAATTCTCGCGACCAGGTTGTCGAAGGGCATGGCTTCGAACAACTGCCCGTAGCTCAACTGCCCGGCGGGCAAATCTGCGCGCAGACTTCCGCCGTTCAAGATTGCCACGTCGGCACCGACTACCGATTCACGGAGCAGATCGGCAAACAAGTTGCCGAGTGCTGACTCGATGCCGTGATCGCAAGACATGGCCTCTTTCACGGTGCAACCGATGGGCGCTTCGCGGAAGCGTTCGGCTTCTGCGAGCGCAGGCTCGATTGCCTGAGCGATGTCGAGATCCTCCGTCGTTGGCTGACCCTCGTAATCGGTGAGCGTGCAACCACCGCCTTCGAGCAACTTGGGGCACAGCTCATGAGGCGGGAATATCCGACGCTCGAGCACGCGGTGGGTCGCGCCATCGAGACGCAGGTCGATGCGCGAGAACGCGCGCCCGCGTGCGTAGGCCTCGACGATGGGGATGCCGTTCACCAGCTGCGCCACCCCGGCGTGCGTGTGGCCGGCGAAGATGGCGTCCACGCTGCCCGTCGGTAGTGCCCGCGCCACGTCGAAAATCTCTGCATCCGGGCTGCAGCTGCCGAGATTCGAGGGCTCGCTGAAATCCTTGCAGTCAGCGCCTGCGTGAGCGACGCCGATCACCAGCTCCGCGCCTTGGCTGCGCAAGCTGCGGGCTTCGTCCGCGAGTACCTGCGCCAATGGCGCTACATCCAGCCCCGTGAACCATGCGTTCAGCACGATGCTCGGTGTCTCGTGCGTCAACAGCCCGACGAAGCCGACGCGGACACCGCCCACGTTCACCAACACCGAGCGACGCAGCTTGTCCCAGGGCGGCGAAGCATTGCTGCCGCGCACGACCAGGTTTGCGGACAAGATTGGAAAAGACGCCTCGCGGATGCGCGCGCGAATCGCGCCCTGCGGATCGCTCCCGCCCGATTCCGGTCCGAAGTCGAACTCGTGGTTGCCGAGCGTCGCGACCGTCATGCCCAATACTCGGTAGGCCGCGATCACCGAGGCACCTTCGGTCAGGTTCGACTCGAGCGTGCCCTGAAACATGTCCCCCGCATCGACTAGCGCGACCGCGCCGCCGTCTCGTGCGCGCACTCGACGCAAGTTGTTCGCGTAGCCGGCAAAGGCGGGCAGGGCGCGCAGCCGCCCGTGCAAATCATTGAGCCCCAGAAAGCTCAGCACGAATGGAGCACGGACGGGCGCCACTGCCGGTGGTGGGCTCACGGGACTGCTGACGGGCGCGGGGACGCGAGCTATTGCCGGTGCGGGCTCCGCGCACCCCGCACAGAGCAGGCCCGCCAGACCAGCCAAAGTGGAGCGCGAAAACGGCATTCGACTCGAGCTAAAACCCCTCGGGTTTAGCTTTGTTCCAGCAACCCGCGCAGGCGGGCAGGAGCGATTCGGAAGTCACGCTTGCAATACTCACAGGCGATCTCCAAGACCTCGTTGGTGGAAAGCAGATGCTCCAGGTCATCGCGGCTGAGGCTCGCGAGCGCCGAGACCACACGCAGCTCGTCACACCAGCATTCGAAGCGCACCGGGCTCTCTTCCAAGCGCGTGAAGGGCATGCCGTAGAGCAGCTCGTCCAAGAGCCAGCTGGGGGTGAAAGCGCCGTCGGCCAACTGGGGGTCGATCGACTCGAAATCCCGTAGGCGCTCGGTCATCACCATCAGCGGGCCGCGACCGACCTCGGGCAATAGTTGAACGATGTACCCGCCCGCGCTTTGTACGCGACCGCCTTCGAACAAGGTCCCGACCGCGAGCATGGAGATCACCTGCTCGGAGGTCTGCATGTAGGACATGAAGGAGTGCGAGATCCCGCCGTCCTTGGGTACCTCGACCACGCCTTGATTGATACGGCCGTTGCCCAAGGTGCGCATCAGCTGCAGCACGGCGCCCTGGCCAAGATCGATCTCTTGGGCGCCGCCCTTGAGCTGCACTAGGCCACGGGTTTGGCCGGACGGGTGCGAGTCCGCAATCAGACTGCCGCTTCCGCTCGAGCCCTTGATGATGCCCTGCACGCGCAGGCCCGGAGCCATCGTTTCCCGGAACAAGATCGAGCCGGTCAGCAGATCTCCGAAATGGCGCGCCGTCGGCCCGGTGACACCTTGCGCTTCGATGGCACCGCGGACGGTCTGAGTGGTGCGCGCGGTGATGACGCGGAAGGCGCCGTCGTCGGTTATGGCGCGGAGTACGGTGTCGGCGGGCTCGCTCACCCCCCAAATCTAATGCTTCGAACGCAATCTGCACAGCCCTGAGTTTGGATGCGGGGTCGCCCGCGCGTGGCCTGGCGAATGTTCCAGGCTATAAGAGTCGGCGATGAGCCCCAACGAAGCCGAGCGTGCCACGTTGCTGGTATCCTGCCCCGACCGGCGCGGTATCGTGGCCGCCCTGGCGCAGGTTTTGTACGGCCACGGCGCCAACATTTTCGATTCCGACCAGCACACCGATGCGCTTGCGGCGCAGTTTTTTCAGCGCCTGCATTTCGACCTGACAGACCTACAGACCGACCGCGGTACACTCGAACGCGCCATCGCGGAGGTCGCCGAACGTTTCGGCATGCGTTACGAGCTCCGTTACAGGGCCCGCCAAAAGCGGGTCGCGCTGTTCGTTTCGCGCTACGATCACTGTCTTTACGATTTGCTGCTCCGTCACCAGAGCGGGGAACTGCGCTGCGAGCTGCCGCTCATCGTCAGTAATCATCCCGATCTGGAGCGGGTCGCCCGGCAGTTCGGCGTCGACTTTCGGCTGATTCCGGTCAGCGCCGAAACCAAACACGACGCCGAGCGCATGCAGCTGGCGCTGCTCGGCGAACGAAATATCGATCTGGTGGTGCTGGCGCGTTACATGCAGATCTTGAGCGAGTCGTTCGTCGCCAGCTTTCCAGGCAAAATCATCAATATCCATCATTCCTTCCTGCCCGCGTTCGTGGGCGGTAAGCCGTACCACCAAGCTTACCAGCGAGGCGTCAAACTGATCGGCGCCACGGCGCACTATGCCAGTGCCGTGCTGGACGAAGGGCCGATCATCGAGCAAGACGTCGTGCGTTGCTCGCACCGAGACTCGATCGACGACCTGGTGCGCAAGGGCCGCGATCTGGAGAAAGTGGTCCTGGCGCGCGCCGTACGACTGCACTTGGAAGATCGAGTGCTGGAGTACGGGAACAAGACGGTCGTCTTCGAGTGACGGATTCAGGCGCTGTCGGCCGCGTCGCGTAGCCGCGCCAGAGCTTCGTCCAGGTCTTGCCAGCTGACGACTCGTCGAACCCGAGGGTCTCGCATGCCGAGCTTTCGGGCGTTCTTTCCACCCACCCAGATCTCGATGTGGGCCGGTAGCGAGCTCGATATGCGCCGCAAATGGGCCTCCGTCAGCATGAGGTCCGAAGCTTCGGAGATGGACACGCCCACCACATCGGCAGCCAACGCGACAGCGGCCTCCGCGATCTGGTCGGGTGGTGTGTTCACCCCGAGCAATCGCGGGGTTGCTCCTTCCAGAGCAAGATACAAGGCAACCATATCCAGGCCCAGCCCGTGCTGTTCGTCCGAGAGCGTTGCCAGCAGCACGACGGGGCCCGAGCCACGGTTGTCGTATGCGGAGAGTAACAAGCGCAGTTTACTCGACAAAACTTCCGAGACCAAATGCTCGTGTCGCACCGCGATCTTCCCCGCCGCCCAGGCACTTCCGACCTGTTCGACCAACGGCGCCGCCACTTCGGTCAAGAATTGCCTCGGGCCGAGCAGCGCGACGCTCCGTTGCAGCTCGTCTCTAAGGCCGTCTGGGTCGTCCTGAATCAACAGACTGAGCAGCGATTGAATCGTGGGCGTGCGCGGATCGCTGGCCGGCTCGGTGCGCGCCGAGTTGACGAGCAGACCACGCAGCTCTTCCGGGCCGCGGTGAATCACCTCACCGGAACGAAAACCGGCTTTGAGGGCGCGTGAGATCAGCACTAGACGCTCGATGTCTGCGTCCGTGTACACGCGCACTTGCGACTCGTTGCGCACCGGCTTAGGAAACCCGTAGCGACGCTCCCACATGCGGAGCGTGTCAGAGGACACGCCGGTCAGCCGTGAGGCGACTCGGATGGAGTAGCCCTGGGGAGCTGCAGCTGCGGCGTGTTGACGCTCCACCATGACAACATAGCGTTAGTCCTGGACAAGAGTTCGTCAAGCTGACTTAACGCCCAATTTATGGCATTAAGTCTCGAAAATCACAGTGGTTTTGCGGATCGAGCGGCCTCGATGGCCTGATCCAGTGCCATTGGACTGAAGCCAACCAGGATTTGGCCCATCAAATCAATCACCGGAATGCTCGAGCCGGAACGCCCAGCGCGTTCGAGCTTTTGACGCATTTCGGCAGCGGCCACCGGGTTCTCGTCGATGTCTTTGTCGACCACCGTGACACCCCGCTGTTTCAGGTATTTCGCGGTGTCATGGCAGGGCTTGCACCAAGAAGCACCGTAGATCGTGGCCGAGATACCACTGGCGAGCGCCTTCTTGGGGGCGTTGGGCGCGTCGGGTTGGGCGCCGGGGGCGGACTCCGCTGGAGCGGGCACTGCGCTGGGCGCAAGGGCCTCGAGCCGGGCTTTGCGTTTGCCCGCGCCGAGCTCGTCCCACGCCGCGCGCGTCATGGTCTTCACGCGGTATGCGCCCGTGGGCGTCACTTCATTGAGGTTCGAGACGTAGACGAGCTTGCCGGTGCCATCTTCGCGCGTGGTCACCACGACTCGCACTGGATCGCGGCCTTCTTTGGGTACGTCGGCAGGCTTCTGAACGACGTGAAAGTCGCCCTTGTCGTCGATCCAGGTCAAAAGCAGGTTGGCCGTATCTTCCTTGAGCTCGAGCGGCGGCAGCTCGGTGGGCTTCGGCACTGCGCCGGTTTCGTCTGTCGGCGCGGGCGTGGCCTGTTTGCGACATGCGCCGAGCGCCACGCTGAGCGCGAGCAGCAAGCTCGAGGCATGAGTAACTGAGCGACCCATTCTACGCATTCCGTCCCAAGTTATCATCGGCCGGGCGCCTTGTCTCGTTTGGGCTTGCCACTGCCCCGCCTGTTACTTTCTCGCGCGGCCGCCGCCGCGGCGGCCTGGCTGGCGGCCGCAAGCGCTTGTTCGGCCGCGAGCTTCCTGGCCTTGGCCTCCGCGTAGTCTTTGAAGCCGCCGTCGTACAGGTCGATGCCGCCCGGACCGAAGCTGGCCGTGCGCGTGGTCACGGTCTCCAAGAAGCGGCGATCGTGAGAAATCAGCACCACGGTTCCTTCGAAACCGACTAGCGCTTCTTCCAGAATCTCGGCCGCAGGGATGTCCAAGTGATTGGTCGGCTCGTCGAGGAACAGCAGATTACGTGGTTCCAAGAGCAGCTTGGCCAGTGCCAAGCGCGTGCTCTCGCCACCTGAGAAACTCGACACCCGGCGCAGCGCGTCGTCCCCATAGAAACGGAACCGCGCTAGGTACTCGCGAGCGCCATCGACGTTGAGATCGCCGCGCACGCTGCGAATTTCGTCGACCGCGGTCTTCTTCGGGTCGAGCGAACCGAGGTGCTGATCGAAATAGCCCTCGTACAGGTTGGTGCCACGCTTGACCTCGCCGCGGTCGCTCGCTTCGCCGTTGCCCGCGAGCAACTTGAGTAGCGTCGATTTCCCACAGCCGTTCGGGCCGACGATGCCCAAGCGATCCCCGCGGCGCAGCAGCAGCTCGAAGCCCTCGAATAGCTCGACTTCGCCACGTACGCCGGCTGCACCCTTTACGTCGAGGACGATGTCGCCGCTGCGTGGTGTCTCGGCGAAGCGAAATCGCATGCGCTCCGCGCGCGCCCAGACGTCTTCCGGTCGCTCGATGCGATCCAGCTTGTCCAGCATTCGTCGCCGAGATTGCGCTTGCTTGGTATTGGAACCCGCGATGTTCTTGCGGATGAAATCCTCGGTCTTGCTGATGAACGTGGCTTGTTCTTCGGCCAAGCGCCGCTCACGCTCGAGATCTTCCGCGCGCTCTTCGTGATACTGCGTGTACGGCAAGGGATAGCTGCGGAAGGTCGTGCGCCCGAGCTCCATCGTGATCGGACACACCGCGTCCAAGAACGCGCGATCGTGGGACACGACCAGCACCGCGCCGCGCCAACCGACGAGATAATTGGCGAGCCACTCGATGGTCTCCAAATCGAGATGATTGGTGGGCTCATCCAGAAATAGCATCTCTGGCTCGCCCGCCAGCACGACGCCCAAAGAAAGCCGGCCACGTTCGCCACCTGACAGCGTCCGTACGTCCCGCTCCAGATCGCTCGGCGAGAAGCCGAGACGCATCGCGATCATCTCCACACGCCGCTCGAGCTGATCCGCGCCTGCGTGCTGGTAGCGATCCATGGCGGCCGACAGGCGATCCAACGCGGCCGCGTCGCCGCTTGCGGCGGCTTCTTGCGCATGGGTGAGCTCGTGCCGGATCTTGAGCAGATCGCCGAAACCGGCGAGCAAGTTGTCCATGACGCTACCGAAGGCGCGCGTCTCGTGTCCTTGCCGATAGTAGCCGAGCGCGGCGCCCTTCTTGAGCGTGACCGTCCCCTCGTCGGCATCGAGCTCGCCCGCGATGACCCGCAGTAGCGTGCTCTTGCCAGCCCCATTCGGTGCAACCAACCCCGCGCGATCCCCGAGTTCCAAGCGAAAGGTCACGCCTTGAAATAGGCGCTCGCTGCTATACCCAAAACCTAGATTGCCGACTTCCAGTACTGACAAAGCGACCGCGGTCTAGCATGGCTCGCCGGGCCTGGGGCGGGGCGAAGTCATTTTCGGACTATCCAGCCCCACACGATTCGATCGCTGCCATCTGCGCCTCGCGCGATCGTTCGTGCTATTCGCTGGGCTTCGCGAATTCGAATGGAAAGTGCGCCTTCGTTGGGCGCGCCGCTGACGGAAATACCATTCTTTTGAGGGCGCGCAGAACGCAGCCTTCTACGCGAGGGACGCGAGGCTGGAGCTCATGAGTTCGGTCGTCGCGACGGTACCGTCTGCCCCGACCACGAACTCGACTACGACTTGTTGTGGTGGTCCGTAGCCGTCCTTCTCGCCCCACTCGAAGCAAGCACGGATCGCGCCGGCGTGACTGAAGACCACGCGCTGAAGGGTAATCGGCTGCGAGCCCGGGGCCTGCGCCTTCGGCGTTATCGTCCGGCGTGGGCACTCGCGATGGAGAAGCCGCCGGTGCTTCTGGTGCGATGGTCTTCTGCGTCGTTGGCGCCTGGCTGCGCTGCGTCGACGCACAGCCTGCGATCGCAACGCCGACGCCGGCCGACAGTGCAATCCGTTTGCCGCTGAGCATGGCTGCCGATCCAAACGCCACTTGTGAGTCTACCCCGACAGGCGTTGAGCAGGCTATTCTGCGGTCGTGCTATGCGTCGCGAGGCGTTGCCCCCGTCCGTTGTGTAGAATCATGAGATACGCCATCGCGGTCGAACCTGCGTGCATTCCATGTATGCTTGGCTACATGCTTTCCAGCCGACGCGCGGTCGCGGTTTCGGTGGTCGAAAATTCGAAGGCGCCCGCGGGTGAGCCATGCCGGATGACCGTGGAGCTCGCTAGTGCCGCTTCATCCTGACTTGGAGTCGCTTTGCTCCGCGGCGCAGAGCGGCGCTCGGCTCAAATACCTGTTCTTTTGGGGCCACACGGCAGCGCACCCGAGCGCTATCGAAAAGGAGTGCCTGAGCCAGTGGTATCCGGCCAGTTTCGTGGCTGACCGGCTGCAGTTTGCCAACGCCGAGCAGTACATGATGTTCCGCAAGGCTCGGCTGTTCGACGACCCAGAAGCCGCCGATCGGATCCTTCGAGCGCCGAATCCCGGTGCTGTGAAGGCGATCGGTAGAACGGTTCGCGGATTCCAGGAGCCCATGTGGCAACAGCACCGCTTTCCTATCGCGGTGGACGGAAACTTCGCCAAGTTTTCTCAGTCTGAGCCGCTGCGGGCCTTCTTGCTGAACACGAAGCAGCGCATCTTGGTCGAAGCGAGCCCGGTGGATCGAATCTGGGGCATCGGACTCGCAGTCGACGACCCGCATCACGAAAATCCGCTCGAGTGGCGTGGGCTGAATTTGCTCGGCTTTGCCTTGATGGCCGTTCGAGAACGCTTGCGATGACGGTGGCGTCTCAGCGCGGTTCAAGCTGGCAGCAGTCGACCCAAGCTGGCCGCTGGTAGCGGTGTCTCTGCTGAGCAAGATGCTTCGCGATTCGAGACCAAGATTCGTGCGTCGTGCATCGCTCGCCTGCGCTGCCTCCGCGATCTCGGTCTCGGCCCTGGCGTCGTGCGCGCCGACACTCGAGCTTCGAGTTCACGATGACAAGTATGAAGCCTGCGGCCGCCGTTCGGCGGCGATGCCTCCCCCTGAGGGTATGCAGACCGCGACGGGCACGATTCAGCAAATAGTCGATGGCACAGGGTTGGATGGTCCCGTCAAGATCGTTGTCATCGATCCGAGTGGACGACCTCGAAAACTGTTCTTCGGATCACTCTACACGATCCCGAGCCCATCGCTGCAGCGTCAGGCGACCTATCGCGCAATCGAGCCCTCGCGCGTTGGGGACTGCGTGCGTGCCGATGGGAGCCTGATGGACAACGGAAGCCTCTGGATCGAGCGGTTCGTCGACTTCGACCGATCGCCCTAGATAGCGCGTTGTAGTCGGAACGCGACGCCGAAGGCTGTGACGGCCTGTATCGTGACGCTTTGACCATCAATCAAAAAAACTCTCGGGAGGCCGGGTCGGTCATTCGGAACAGCAGCCCACGATCGACCAAGAGATTTGGTCGCGGCTTTGCCTCTTCGACCCTGTTCTTGCTGTCGTGGAAGACGTCAAGGTCGTGTGTTGATGCAGATCGACTGTGCCTTGGTGAAGATCCTTACCGGTCGCGACTCTAACCAGGGCAGTTGAGCTCGGGCGCTAACGCGATGCGCTTTGGCTGAAATGCATCCAGGAGGAGATACGATGAAGTTGATACATGGGAGTTGGGGAGGTGCGTGTGCACTCCTCTTGCTGACCGCTTGCGCGGGGCCCTCGGAGCAAACGACGGAAACCGTCACGAATGGCGCATCCGCGCTCACTTCTGCGGCTCCCGCACCGGGAAGTGTCGGCGCGGTGAATGGCCGTGGCTCGCATCGCTCGCGCAAAGATCCGAACGCGAAGACGCACCCCACGGGCAGGCGTGAACTGGACGCGAAGGAGCGAGCCCGCGTCGATCAGGGGACGCAAAAGGTGGTCGGTGTGCGTCCGACGCAGTTGGTGTTGGACCGGTTACGTGACGAGAACGCAACGCCCCCGGCGAAGTCTTCGAATGCACACTCCGCCAAATTGGCGGAGCTCGAGGCGGCGGTCGTTCCGTTTGGAGCGGACTTGGTGACCGCCGAACCGACGAGCACACAGCGCGTAGCAGAGGCGAGCGCGCTGGCCGCCGTACCGCGCTCGGTCGACAACAGCGCGCTGCCGGCGTTCCCGGAGATCAGGAACCAAGAAGGCATTGGTTCGTGTGTCGCGTTCGCGGTCGGCTACTATCAATACACGTATGCGCTGGGTCGCATTGCCGGCTGGAACAATAAGAATACCACCAACACCACCAAGGTTTCACCGAAGTGGCTGTACAACTTGGTGAACAACGGCAGCGACAACGGCACCTCTCCTTACGCCGTGCACGCGATTTTGAAGGAACATGGCGCGCTCACCTGGAGTGATTTCCCGTACGCGGGCGATGCTTCAACTCCGATCAACTATCGCGAATGGCCGCGCACGACCGCGGCTTGGAAGAACGCGATGAAGTATAAATCGCTCGGCTTCGCGTGGGTCGATACGCCGAGCACGCCGACCGCCCTGTCCCAAGTGAAGAGCATGTTGGCGAACGGGCAAGTACTGACGTTCGACACGTACATCTACTCTTGGGAGTTCGAGCAGATCGACGATGACCCGGCGACCAGCGCGGACAACGCCTTCGTTGGCCAGCACATCGCGACTTGGATGAACGGCTACGAGGGCAGCCACGAGGCGACGATCGTCGGCTACAACGACGACATCTGGGTGGACATCAACGAAAATGGCACGGTCGACACCGGTGAAAAAGGCGCTTTCAAAGTCGCCAACTCGTGGGGTCCGGATTGGCAAAATTCCGGCTACGCTTGGGTCGCGTACGACGCGCTGCAGTGGCAGACGCAGGTCCCGAACGGTCCCGCTCAGGACTCTCGCGGGGGCATCATGAACCAGGTTTGGGCGCTGGTGGGTGCACGCACGAACTACCAGCCGAATCTGGTCGCCGAGTTCACGGCGAGTACCGCATCGCGCGTGAACCTGAGCATCTTTGCCGGCGTTAGCGAGACGGATCGCAGCGATATCGTGTCGCGCTTCGATCCGCCTGCGTTCATGTACAACGGTGGCGAGTTCGCGTACGACGGAACCGCGACGACCACCGCCAAGTCCGGTAGCTTTGCGCTCGATCTCAGCGATCTCGCGTTGAGCTACGGCGACGTGAAGTATCTGCTTCAAGGAGCAAACATAGCGCACGCGGCGGCGGGCCTCTCGGGTCTGACCCTAGTCGATCGGCTGAAGAGTAACCTGCGGACCGCGACTACCGACCCTGCTCAGACGATTGGCGAGGGCCAGACGAAGACGCAAAGCGTGCGCTACAAATTCCAAGATTCGGCGCGTGTGCCACAACTCACCCTGACCCCGGCGGCCAGCGTCGCGTTTGGCAGTATGCCTTTGGGTCAGTCCGCCAAACGCACGGTAACTGCCAAGAACACGGGCACGGGCGAGCTGATGGTCAGCTCGTTGCGCTTCAGCAATCCGCTGTTTCTAGCGCGATCTCCGCAGAGCTTTCGCTTGGCTCCCGGGGCATCGTCGGCGATCGAGCTCGAGTTCGCGCCGGCGGCCACCCAGGCCGAGAGCGCAACGCTCTCGGTTCGCAATACCAGCTCGAATTCCCCTAGTCCGAGCCTCGCTTTGAGCGGAAGCGCGACGAGCACCAACGACAGCGCGCCGTACCAGCTGTTCATCTCGCAGCAGAACGATCCCTACGATAACTCGGTCGCGCTGCGCGCCGAGCTGAAGAGCAAGGTCACGACTGCCACGCCACTCTCGGACTATCAGGTCGTGTACTACCTGAACGATCCGGGCTTCGATCCGACGACCGTCAAGTGGGATACCTACTACACGAGCACCGGACCCATCACGGCCAGCGTGAAGCGGATTTTCCTGACGCGTCAGCTCGGCGTGCGCAGCGCGGATTGGGCAGTGACGTTCCGGTTTGCGCCGGGAACGACGCTCGCTGCGGGCGCTTCGGCGATCTTTCAGGGCAATCTACACCGCGCCGACTACAGTTGGTTTCCGAACGAGACCGACGATTGGTCGCGCTACTTGCGCAGCAATGGCATGGCGGAGGGCACGATCATTCAGTCGATTTCGACCAAGAACGTGGTGTTCGGATTGTCCGCGGAGGGCACACCGGGGGCTTACCAGCTCAAGTTTGCGCCGAGCGTCGTCACGACCCAAACCGAAGGCACGGCCAGCTATACGGTGACCAATGCGAGCCAGCTCGGTACGGAGTTCGTGCTCTACGTGTACTCGGCGCTGGGAGTGCTGCAGCAAGCCTGGTGGACATACCCCGACACGCTCGGCGTTCGGAACGTGACCATTCCCATGTTGGACCAGGGCCAGCAGCCCATACTGCCGGGCAAGTACACGGTGATCCTCGAAACCGGCGGCGTTCGCGTCGACGCGGCCGAATTCACCAAGCAGTGACCGCGAAGCGTGAGCGAGCCGGCAATCGTCGTCGGCTCGCTCGCGGCTTGAAACCGTGGCGAGAAACCGGTTTGCTGCGGGCTACGTAAGCCCAGTAACCCGATGCTAGCCATGATGACGCGAGAGATTTTCCCCGAAGCCCAGGTCCACCCCAAGATTGGCGAAAAAATCGCCGGTTATCGGAAAGAGCAGGTCGACCAGGTCAAATCATTGATTGCGGCTCATCGGGTGGTCGTGGTGGGCATGACCCAAAACCCGTTCCCCAAGCGTGCGCGGCGTCTACTCGAGAGCCATGGTATTGCGTACGAGTACCTCGGTATCGGCAGCTATTTGAGTGAATGGCGCAAGCGCCTCGTGCTCAAGATGTGGACGGGCTGGCCCACTTTCCCGATGATCTTCGTCGACGGCGTACTGATCGGCGGATTCGAAGATCTCGTGCCTCTGATCGAAAGCGGCGAGCTGAAGCAGACGCTCGCTAGCCCGCGCAGCTGAGCCTTCATGCGCTGGTCGCTCGCGACGAATCGAGCTGCCGCGAGTTTGGAACCGCAAGCCAGTTCAATGCGAGCGCCCGAATACCCTGTACGCACGAGGTATGGGCGCTTTTTCCCCTATTCACTGGCTGATTGTCATCGCGCTGGTCGGTGTGCCTTCGTGGCTGCTGTGGCGTGCGCGGCAAGCGCCACTGCCGCAAATGGTCAGGATGGCCCCGCGCCGGGCAACGAGCTCGAGTCGGATCGAGGACCCATACGCGCCACCTGCGGCGGATGACGACGAATCGCCGGCCAGTGAGTCTTTTCGCTTGGCGACTGCGAGTCAGGGCGCGCGTTTTCTCAACTCGGTCTTCGATACCATCGTGATCGCAGTGGTGGCGCGCCGCGCTAGTCCCATCGAATACTGGCTGATCACGGCTGTCTATTTCTGGAGCCTCGAAACGTTTTTCGGTGTCTCGATCGGTAAGCTGTTGACGGGCACACGGGTAGTTACCGTCGACGGCTATCGTGCGACCGCTTGGCAAATCTTGGGGCGAACGTTGGTTCGATTCGTCCCTATCGAAGCGTTCTCGTTCATGAGTTCGAATCCCATTGGCTGGCACGATCGTTGGTCGAATACCCGGGTGGTGCCGCGCTAGCTGCCAGCGCGGGGTTTACCCACGCTGGCTCGATCCGCGGTTCAGCGCGCCGGGCTGCCGCTCACGGCGGGGATTGCCGCCACGAATTGCGTGCCCTTGGGCAACACGCTCACCTCCAGCTGTGGGCTCAGCAGCATGTTCTGGGTTTCGAGCAGATCGAACAAGGCCGTAGAGATCGCCGGATCCTTCGCGATCTCGGCCAGGGCAGCGCCTACGATTTGCGGTCGGGTCGCCGCGGCTTGGGCGAAGGCAACCGCAGCCTGACGCTCGGCGGTCGAGCGAATCACGTTCACGCGGTTGGTGCCATCTTGCTGAATGGCGGCCGTCACCTGCCTCAGTCGATTGACGACCTTCTGCTCGATCTGTTGAATCATGCCCAGATCGCGGAAATGCACTTTGCGGATGTAGGTGCTGCCCAGCATGTAGCCCCACTCACGTGATTTGAGGGACACCTCTTCACGCACCATCTGGCTCATCGCGTGGCGCGTCTCGAGCATTTCGGACAGCTTCATGTTGCTCAAACAGCGCACGGTTGCGTTGGATACGTTCGCGCGCAGCGAGCCGACCGGATCCCAGTTCTTGTACAGGTAGGCGAGCGGGTCACTCACGAACATTTCGCACCAAACGCCGATGCCCATCGGCGCGCCCTCTTCGGAATTGACGGGTTGGCTACGCAAATAAGTTTGGTCGAGCCGCAAATCGACGACTCGCTTCTTGCCGAAGAAGGAGACCAATGGCGCAAATGGGCCCATCTTCAACCACGGCCAATGGATGCCGGGTTGGTTTTCGATCAGGCGCACCTTTCCGAACAGTTCGAACACGACGCACTGTCGCTCTTGCACGACGACGTACACGCCCAAGAGCCGTACGAGCAGGAGGAAAATCGGTACGCCGATGAAGCAGCTGACGAAGGTGACACCAACCGTGGTCAAGAACAACATCAGCGCACCTCCTGATCGGCGCTGAGGACCAATTGCCGCGTGCGTCGCCGGAGGCCAAGCTTGGCGTTGCGCACGTAGGCGGCGATTGCGCCTTCACCCGTGGCGCGCAGCTGGCGCAATTGCGCGGTGAGCGTGAGCAGGGGCTCGACCTCTGCTTGCGCATTCAAGGTTTCGATCTCCACGGCACGGCGCGATTGCACGATTTTCTGATCGGCGGCGGCTTGGGCCAGGCTGATCTCGCTCGAGACATGGTTGTGTGCGGTGTTGATCGCCGCCAATGCCGAGTCCACGTCGAGCGGCGGGTCGATGCCGGTGATCAAGGCCGCATCCAGGCTGATGCCGTAGCGGGCCGCGGCGGAGGCGCAATCTTCGGCCATGTGATCGTTCAGGTCGCGAAGGTTCTTGCGAAGATCGTTGATCGAAATGCCTTGCACCCCTGCGCCTACTTCGCCTCCCGCTTCTGCGGTCTCGAGCGGTAAGTCGGGCGCTTCGAAATTCGCGATGCGATCGCGCAGCACGGACACGAAGTAGCCCATGATGTGTGCGATCGGTCGTTTCACGCCGAAGATGTACGCGTACAGGTTGCGCTCCGAAACGGTGAAGCGGAGCTGGCCATTCAGGCCGGTGTTGAGCTGGTCCTTGGTCACCGCGTCCAGGACTTGCCCGCCGCTATTGGCCGCCGGATCCTCCGGGTCGTAGGCAATCGACACGGTGTTGGTCGCCACCGAAACCTTGTGGGCGGTCTGCCAAGGCAGCTTCCAATAGAAGCCGGGGCCGATCACCCGCACTTGCGGATAGCCGTAGCGCTCGCGCTCGTCCGGGCGCAAGGTCATGGCGATCGGATCTTCCAACGTGCTCATGCCGGTGCGCTGCGCGCGCCCGAACGTGCTGATGACCGCGCGCTCGTTGGGCCCGATCGTATAGAACCCCAATACGCCGTAGCGCACGAAAAACCAGAGCAGGAACCCAAACGGCACTCCGATGAGTATTTCGACCATCGGCGGATGATGGCAGATGTTTCGCGGTGACGCGCCGGCGAATGCTGCCGCACCCACAAACCTTACTGATTCTGATGGACGAAAGTGTCTTCGATCAACTAGACACCGCTGGCGGCGGGGAAGGTCCTAGAGCCGCAATAAACTCTTGAAATGAGGCGCGCCTCGCTGCGCATCGGGGAAATGAATCGTGAAACACGCTCTGCGCTCGAACGCCTTGCCGCTCGAAACACGCGCCGCTTTGCTTGGGGTTCGGTCGCGACTGTCCCCGCGCGCCGGTCAGCGCACGACGATCGCTCTGCTCGTGGCCATTGCGAGTTCGTGCGTAACAGCAGCCGCCGCGGCTGACGAAAGCGAAGCCGCGGGCCGCCCGCCGACCTCGGTCGATGCTGCTCCTGCGCCGGCTGTGCATCACGGCTCGGTTTTTGTCGATCCCTTGGGATTTCTATTGTTCGGCCCGACCCTCGGCGTCGAAGTCGGTGCGAATCGTTTCAGCGCCACGCTGTACGGGCGCTGGCTCAGCGCCGGCGTGCTCGCCAAGAGCTTGTTCTTGGAGGGAGCAGACAGCTTTGCGTTCAGCTATGGCGCAGGGCTACGCGGCCGCTACTTCTTGCTCGATAGTTTGCAGGGGCCGCACGCTGGGCTGGGGCTCGAGTTCGTGCATTCGACCGTCGACAATACGCCCGCCTCGATCGCGACGAAGTCGAGCTATCTCGTTCCGACGATCGAAGGGGGCTATCGCTTGCCGCTGGGTTCGAGTTTCTACTTAGGGGGCGCGGCCGCGGTGGGCTACGCATTCCAGCTGTCCAGCAGCGTCGAGAATCTGCCCGGCGGGTCCAACGCGGGGCTTTACGGCGTCAAAGACCAGAGCACGATCTACGGCTCGGCGAGCCTGGAATTGGGCGTCTACTTCTAACCGGGAGCGTCAGTGCGGCATGGCGGGCGGCACGGAAGTTCGCTCTTCGAGACCACGCAAGCGACGCGAGAGCACGCGCAGAGTCTCGACCAGCGCGATGAACACGTACACGCTGAGCAGCCAAACCAACACGAACTGCGGCTTGAAGCGCTGCCAAACGAAGACGCTCGAGCCGACCGTGAACAGTACGAACAACAGCGTCGCGCTGTTGAGCTTGAGCTCCTTGAACGAGCGGAAGCGCACGGTAGAGACCATCAGCAAACCCAAACCGATGGTCACGCAAAACAGCAAGAGCGTGTAGCGCTCGTCGCCGAGCGCGCCGCCCACCGCGTGGTTGGCGAGCATCAACGAGATCAAGATCCCGGCCGCGGGCGGACTGGGCAGTCCCAAGATGTATTTGCCCGGTTTGGTCGGGGCGCCACTCGAGCTCGAACTCAGCACGTTGAAGCGCGCGAGCCGAATCGCAGCGCAGGAAACGAACATGAACGCGGTCAGAATGCCCGGAATGGGTTCGCGGTGGAGCACCCACTTGTAGACCAGCAGCGCGGGCGCTAGCCCAAAGGAGATGATGTCCGCGAGCGAATCGAGCTGCAGCCCGAACGCGCTCTGCGTCTTGGTCATGCGCGCGACCCGCCCGTCCATCATGTCGAACAGCATCGCGAAGATCAGAAGTACAGCAGCGCGGTACACGTCGTTTTCGGTTGGCGTCTCTTTGGCGACCAGCCGAATTGCATTGAAGCCGCAAAACACACTGCCCAGGGTGATGAGATTGGGCAGAACGAACAAAGTCTTCCGTAGGTCGAGTTTCGGCCTGGGACGATTCGGATTGCGGCGGCTGCGACGAAACCCCACGCGCCCACCTTAGGGGGCGATCGGACCTTCGTCCAGCAATCGCGGGTAAATAATTGGATTCGCAAGGAAAATTCTCACTGGACAGCAAGCCTGCGCAAGGCGGGGAGCCGGTCTTTTGGCCCGCCACTGGTGAACGCCCTACGATCCTTCGCGATGCGCTCCCTCCTTCTTCGTTTCGGCTGGTTTCCACTGCTGGCGGCGGCCTGCGGTCTTGGTGGCTGCGGCGGCGGCCACGACGACCTGGCCAAGCGCCTGGCCAGTGTTCAGTCGGACCTGATCAAGTTGCAAAGCCACAGCGACCGCCTGGAGCAGCGGCTCGAGGCGCTGGAGATGCGCAAGGAAGCCGCAGCGCCCGCCCGTCCGGCCGCGGACTCGGCCATGAACCTGGATCGTCCCCGGCTGATGGTGGTCAAGCTCGAACCGGACGACGACACGCGCGAGGCGAAGGCGGAGCCGCCCGCGGCGCTTCGCCCGGAAGACTCGGCGGCTGACCAAACGCCCCGACCGATGATTCGCGTGTACGGTTCGCGTACGGACATTGGCTCGGCTTCCGACAACACGAAGCGCAAGCGGTGAGGACCCAAGTCATGCAGCGAGGCTTCCTATTTGCGGCGTTGAGCGTGATCGGCTTGAGCGCACATTTCGCTCGAGCCCAAGGCTTTGGACCGGATACGGCAACACCCGCGCTGCCCGCCGATGGCGGTGACGCAGTCGTGATCGCGCCGCAGAACGACGGTTCGACGCAGGTTTGGTCCGCGACCAACCCCGGTCAGGGCATCAAGGGCGCTCGCGCGCGCAGCGTGGTGGTGACCAACGGACCGCCGCCCGGCGCAGACGGCGCGGTGAGCACGGGTTTTCAGGGAACGAACGCCATCCTACCCGAAGACGGCCAAGCGGCGTTCGAGCCGGTGCCCGACATTCACTTGGTTCGACGCGGCGACACGCTCTGGGATTTGTGCAACCGCTACTACCAGAACCCCTGGGCGTGGCCGAAGGTTTGGGGCTACAACCCGCAGATCGCCAATCCGCATTGGATTTACCCGGGCGATCAATTGCGGCTGACGAACGCTGCCGCGGGTGCGGGGCTACGGGCGCAATCGTTGGCTCCGCGACAAACGAGCACGCTCGGCAGCGGCACCGGTTTGATCAATCGCCGATCGCAATTCGCGGCTGGTACCGTCTTCCTGCGTGATCAGGGTTACATCGGTGATCCGAAGCGTGACGTCTGGGGAGAGCTGATCGGCTCCGACGAAGAGCAGATGATGCTCGCCGAGGGCAACCACGTGGTCTTGGCGTTGCGACCGGGCGTGAAGGTCGTCAAAGGTCAGGAGCTCACCGTCTTCAACTCCGTGCGCCAACCGCAGCACGTAGCCGGCGCGCGGAAGCCACCCGGCGAAATCGTCGCCATTCGCGGCACGGTGAAGGTGATCGATTTCAACCCCGACACGCGCATGGCACGCGCGATGCTGACCGAATCGGTCGACGTGGTCGAGCGGGGCGCTTCCGTCGGCCCGGTTGGTCGACGCTTCGACGTGGTGCCGCCCCTGAAGACCAGCGCGAAGGTTTCCACGCGCGTGCTGACCAGCATCTACCCGAACGTGTACATCGCTCGGGATCAGATCGCGTTCTTGGACAAGGGCAGTGAAGATGGCCTGCTCCAGGGGAGCCGGCTCTTCGTCTTGCGGCGGGGCGACAGCTGGCGCGCCAGCTTGACCACCGCTTCGAAAATGACCACGCGCCGGATGCTGATCAATTCCCCCGAGGAGGCGGGCGCCGAAGAAACCCCGATCAAGGGCGACAACGACAAATTCCCGGACGACACCGTGGCCGAGCTGCGCGTCCTTCGGACCGAAAAATACAGCTCAATCGCGCTGGTGGTGGAATCCAAGCGCGAGGTCGTCTCGGGCGACCTGGCCGTTTCGCGCCCGGGAGAGTAAGCTTCGGCCCGAGTTCGTGGCCCTGGCTCGGCTCGCTTGGCGTCTCGCAATGAGCAAAAACCGCGTCTTCTTCCCACAGGAAGCGCTCGACCGCTGGCTCGGAAACGGTGAGGTCGAGCTCAGCCAAGGCTTGCTCACGATCAAGACCGAGCGCCGGCGCTTTCGTCTTGTGGAAGCCGCCCGGGTGATGGCAGAAGTCAGCGGCCTGCCCGACCCGCATGAGGTCATGGGCAAGGTGAAAACGGTTGGCTTTTTGAGTGAACTTGGCGCCTCACTGCTCGGTGAGTCGATGGTGATTGCGGACAACGCGTACGAAATCGTACCCGGCTGGCTCGGTTCGCCAATCGGCACCTTTGCCGAGCACCGCGCCGAGCAATCTGCGGCGCCCGTGCCCCGAGCCAGCGCGCCGGCGGGCAGCGACGAAGAGTTGCTGGCGTCTTTCCTCGTGCGCAACCTGTAAGCGAGCGCCATGATCGACGTCGCCACGATCGCTTTCTACCTCGGGGTCATCACCTATTCGGTGGCCGCCACATTGTTCTTTCTGGAGCTGGCGCGCAAAGACGGCGACGGCGCGCGCGCGCAGTGGGCGCCGCGCCTGCTGGCCCTGGGTGGCACGCTGCATGCGATCCACGTGCTGACGGCGAGCTCATTGACTCACGTCTGCCCGATCGACTCGCTGCACTTCGCGCTCAGCTTTTCGGCCTTGATTGCCGTAGGCGCTTACCTCGCGCTGCGCGAGCGCCTGCGCTTGTCGGCCTTGGGCGCGTTCATCGCGCCGATCGCGCTCACGTTCTTGGTCGGCGCGCAGTTCGTGGGTCAGAACAGCGAGGCCACGCTCGGTGTGTCACGCACGCTGCTGATGTTTCACATTGCGGCCAATGTGCTGGGCATTGGTCTATTTCTAATCGCTGGCGCCGCGGGCGCAGTCTACCTGCTGCAGGAGCGCCGCCTGCGCACCAAAAAGCGCGTGGCCTCCATGGGCTCACGCCTACCGCCGCTCGACTCGCTCGACACGACCACCCACCGCTTGTTGCTCGCGGGCTTTCCATTGCTCACCTTCGGCGTGGTCACGGGCGCCGTGTTCAGCCATCAATTGACCAACCCCGGCGGCGCGGAGTCGCTGCGATCCTTGCTCGGCTATGCGACTTGGCTGTTGCTCGCGGCGGTGCTCGTGCTGCGCAAAACGGCAGGGTTTCGCGGACGAAAAGCCGCTTACGGCACGATCGCGGGCGTCGTGTGCATGCTGCTGGTGCTGCTCTTGTACGTGGTGCGGGCGAGCGGCGGGGGCAATCTGTGATCGTCGTCGTCGGCCTTTCGCACCGTACCGCCCCCATCGCCGTGCGCGAAAAGCTGGTGCTGGAAGCGGCGGACTTGCCAGATTTTTTGCGTGCTCTCGTGCAGCGTCCGGAGGTGGGTGAGGCGTTGCTCGTCTCCACTTGCAACCGCGTAGAGCTCGTGGCGGCCGGTCGCTCCGGCTTCGATTCCGATCTCGGTCAAGTCGCGAAAGCTTGCGTGGACGCGCTGGCCGCGCATTCGCCCGGCATCGCGCCGCACCTGTACGCTCACGTCGGGGGTACCGCGGTGAGGCACCTGTTTCGTGTCGCCGCTTCGCTCGACTCCATGGTCCTCGGTGAGCCGCAGATCTTGGGTCAGGTGAAGGATGCCTACGAGCTGGCGCGCAAGGCCGGCACGGTCGGCTCGGTGCTGCACCGCACCCTGCCGCGGGCGATCCGCGCCGCAAAACGCGTACGCACGGACACCGCGATCGGCAGCGGTCAAGTCTCGGTGCCGAGCGTCGCGGTCGACCTCGCTCGCGAGATTTTCGGTGATTTATCGGGGCATTCCGCGCTCTTGGTCGGCTCCGGAGAAATGGCGGAGGCCGTCGCGCGGCTGCTCAAAGTCGGCGGCGCGACGGTGGTCGTGGTGGGTCGTACGCTGTCCCGAGCGGAGGAGCTGGCGAGCGCGGTCGGTGGCAGCGCGCGCCCCTGGTCGGAGCTCCAGCAGAGCTTGGTCGAGGCTGACGTGGTGGTGACCAGTACCAGCGCCCCCCATTTCGTCGTCGATTACGAGATGGTGAGCGCCGCGCGTCGCGCGCGCCGCGGCAAGAACCAGTTTTTCATCGACCTTGCTGTCCCGCGTGACGTCGAGCCGCGCATCGAGACGCTCGACGGAGAGTTTTTGTACAACATCGACGACCTGTCGAAGGTAGTCTCCGACACGCTGTCCACGCGCACGCGCGAGGCCGCATCCGCCGAGGCCATCATCGGCCGCGAGGCAGAGGGCTATGATCGCTGGGCCGACGCCGAGCAGGCCACGCCGACCATCGTTCAGTTGCGCGGGCGGCTAACCGCCGCGCTCGAAGAAGAGTGTTCGCGAAGCATGCGCGGCAGGCTCAAGCACCTGCCCGAAAGCGATCGCGCCGCAATTTTGAAAATGCTCGAATCTGCCGTCAATCGCATCCTTCATCAACCGACCATTCGCTTGCGTCAGGCGGCCATCGATCGCGCCCCCGACGGCCTATCGCTGGACCAGCTCAGCGCTGCGATCAGCGAGCTGTTCTCGTTCGACGCCGAGGCAGAAGCAGTGAGCGCCACGGAAAATGCACTCCCGGGCGCGGACTCCGAGGCGGACAATTCTGGTCTTTCGCTCGCACCCAAGGTCCGCGTCGGGGCCTCTCGTAACTGACCGTGTACCGACTCTTCTTTTACGGCGTCTTGCGCTGGCTACCAACGGAATGGGTGCACCACGTGGCACTCGCGGGTCTGCGCCTGCTCATGGCGCTGTTCGGCGGTCTGGCGCGGCGCGCGCTCTGCACGGGCGACCCCAAGCTCGCGCTAGACGCGCTCGGCTTGCACTTCGCGCACCCCGTCGGTTTGGCCGCGGGCTTCGACAAGAACGCGACCGCTTACGAGGCGCTCGCCGCGCTCGGCTTTGGCTTCGTCGAAGTCGGCACCGTGACCGGCCAGGCGCAACCCGGAAACCCGAAGCCTCGGCTTTTCCGGCTGCCCGCTGATCGCGCGCTGATCAACCGCATGGGTTTCAACAACCTGGGCGCCAGCGTGGTCGCCACCCACCTGACGGCCAAGCGCAGCGTACCAATCGGCGTGAACATCGGCAAAACCAAGGTCGTGAGCGAAGAGAACGCGGCCAGTGACTACGTGCAGAGCACGCGCTTGCTGGGTCCGCTCGCGGACTACTTGGTGGTCAACGTGAGCTCGCCGAACACGCCCGGTCTGCGCAATCTGCAAACGGTCGAACTCTTGCGCCCGTTGCTGGCGGCCGTGAAGGCGGAGCTGAGCAAGAGCTCCCCGCGCCGCCCGTTGCTCGTGAAAATCGCGCCCGATCTGAACGACGCGGACATCGACGCGATCGCCGATCTCGCCTTGGAGCTCGAGCTGGACGGCATCATTGCCACCAACACCACCATCTCGCGTTCGGGCCTGAAGAGCTCGGCGGCCCAGGTCGAAGCCTGCGGCGCGGGTGGCCTGTCGGGCGCGATCCTCAAGGCTCGGTCGTGCGAAGTGTTGGCGCGTCTGTACGCGCGCGTTGGCAAGCGCCTGACCTTGATCTCGGTCGGCGGAATCGAGACGTCCGAAGACGCCTGGGCGCGGCTCGCCGCGGGGGCATCCCTGGTTCAGATCTACACGGGCTTCGTGTATGGCGGGCCGCTCATCGTCTGGTCCTTGCAGCGTGGCCTCACCCGGCTACTGCGCAGCTCGAAGTTCGCTTCGATTGCCGACGTCGTGGGCAGCGCCGCGCCCGCTGCGCGCAACTAGGCGTCTCTGCGGGCCGCGCGAGGCTTCGGGTTTTTGATGGTCACGCAGCAGCGCGCGGGGCGTCGCAGCCTTCGGCGTCGCGGACCCTTGTCCTGAATCACCCGAATTCGGCCGAGCTAACACGAGCCTGGGTGAGACCAACGGACACCCCATGCTGGGTGGGCGAAGTCTCGTCATCCACTCACTGGAGGTCGTGCCGTGAACACATTTGGAACTCTTTTGCTGCGAATCGAGCGGCCGTGGCTCGGCGTGCCCTTGGCGGCCACGTTGCTGATGACGGCGTGCCAAGGCGTCGACCCGAACGAGGGCCGAGAAGAAAAGCCCGCGACCACCAATGGCACCGAGCGCCGAGATGGCGCGGAGGAGCCCGCCTCGACTCTGACCGCCGACACGGCAGAGGACGCCGGGAGCTCCGTGACCGAGGCGGGGGAAGAAGCTTCCGGACAGCACCTCTTGCTCACGCTTTCCTACGAAAACGGTGTGTTCAATAGCGAGCGTGCTGTTCGCGTTTCCGGTGAATTGCGAGCGCCGCGCTCCGGCGAAGCTCAGGGCAAAGTGGCCTACGTGGCGCGAGCCGGTGCTTCGCCACTGTGGGTTGGGGCGACGCCCGATCCGCGCAGCGTGCACGGCGAGTTTCCCGACCCCAGTTCGCAGCAGATGACCAGCGTGTCCGTGCTCGCCCCCGGGAAACAGTATTTCTTGATTCACGTGCCACTCACTACGGACGCGATCGATTTCTTCGACAACGCACGAAAAGTCACGCCCGCGGCCGCGGCTTTGAACGAAAGCGTGGCGTCGCAAGCCCCGCCCGCTGCGCAGTCACTGATCGGCACGGTTTCGCTCGAGGGGCTTCTCTAATCAACCGCCGGCACGGCAAGGCCAGCAAAGGATATGAACATGTACAAAGCGATCAGTATTGCCTCGGGCATCGCCTTCAGCCTCGCGGCGTCAGCCGCAGGGGCGTTCCAGACCGAAATGCTGCAGAACGCTGGACCCAGCGCAAGGCGGGTGAACATCGTCATCCTCGGAGATGGCTATCGTGCACAAGATCAAGCGCTGCTGACCGAGCGCGCCCAGGTCTTGATGTCTCGACTCTGGAAGCACCCGGCGTTCGGAGACTACAAAACGTATTACAACGTGAAGCTCATTCATACGATCTCGGACGATCGCGGCGCCATCAATGGTCAGACTCCGCCTTCGAAACCGACCATCTTCAAGAGCTTCTTCAATTGCGACAACACGCCGCGCCTTTTGTGCATCGGCGACACCCAGCGGCTGGTCGAAGTGCTCGCGGAAGATGCCCCTGAATACGACTCGAACTACGATGTCGTGCTGGTCGCCGTGAACGATGCCATGTACGGGGGCAGCGGCGGTCAGTACGCGACCACCTCGGCGGATGCGGCGGCGCCCGAAATCACCGTGCACGAACTCGGGCACACCCTCGGCAAGCTCGCGGACGAATACGACTACGACAAGAAAGGCACCAGCAGCGTCGAGTTCGGAGAAGCCAACGCTACCATCTACTCCGAGCGCGAGAAGGTGAAGTGGAACGCCTGGCTCGACCGTGCCACCCCCGTACCGACTCCCGTGAACGCGGGGTACAGTGACGTGACCGGCGTTTTCCTCGGCGCGCACTACTACGCCGAAGGTGCCTATCGGCCCGCCGAGAACTGCGAGATGCGCAACCTGGGTCGAGAGTTCTGCTCGATTTGCGGAGAGGCGCTGATCTCCTCGGTGTACAACAAGGTAGATCCGATCGATCAGGTGTCGCCCCGAAGTGCCAACGTGAGCTTGCGTAGCAACGCGCGGCAGACGTTCTCGTTTGCGGGTCCAAGGCCCACGAATGGCCCGCTCAGCGTGGATTGGACCCTCGACGGCAAGGCGGTCAGCACGTCCGCAAACTACGAGTTCGTGGCTTCGAGCGTCGGCGTGGGCAAACACACGCTCACCCTGCGCGTACGGGACCAAACTCCTCGCGTGCGCCGAGACCCCAAGAACCTTCTCTCCAGTACCTTCAGCTGGAGCGTGTCCGTAACTAACTAGTCACGCAAAGGCTGCGCGTGCGGACGAGGAACCTTGTCGTTGAACGAGCTGCGCCGCGCTCGAGCCGTGCGGCGGCGCGCGAGGCCCAATGAAATTTTCGGTAGCCCTAACCGCCGCCGCTTTGGTATCGACCTTCTGTCTTTCGTCGCTTGCTCAAGAGAAAGCGACCAAGGCCTACTTCCTAGAATTTCAGGGCCAGAGACTGACGCAGGCAAACCCCGACGGCAGCGGTCGAACCGTCCTGTTTTCCGGGATCGGCCAGATCAATAGCATTGCCGTCGATCCATCGAGGCAGCTGATGTATTGGACGAACACGTCGAGTGGGTTGATTCAGCGCGCGCGCACCAACGGCCTACAATTGCAAACCGTACTGTCGGGGCTGCGTAGTCCGCGCGGCATCGCCATCGACCCGGTCGCGGGCAAGGTTTACTGGGGAGAGCAGGATCTTCCGTTACTCAAACGCGCAAACCTGGACGGATCGGGTATGGAGCAATTGGTCTCCGAAAATTACCCGTTTGGTCACCGCGAGCGGTCTGAATGCGCCACTCGGGGTCGGTCTCTTGCTCGGCGCGGGCGTGCCGGTGCCGGCCACGGACCGGGTTGTGATCTGGCTGCTCGCCAGCGCCTTGGGATTGGCGGGTTTGTTCGCCGGCAAGCGCCGCCGCGCGCTGCGCTAGTCTGGCTCTGAAAGGCTGTCTGGCGGCGCTAGCGGCCTGAAATGGCACAACTCTGCAAACTCGCCTTGCCGGAGCCCGGCACTCGATCTAGGTGGGGTCAGCCTCTTCCAAGATCCCATGAGCAACGAATATCTCGATCGTGGCGTGTCTCCCACCAAGGAAGACGTGCACCGCGCCATCGCCAAGCATTCGGCGGGCGAAGTTCCGGGCGCGTTCTGCAAGGTGATCGCAGACCCCGCGGGCGACCCAACCATGGTCGCGGTGATGCACGCCGACGGCGCGGGCACGAAGTCATCGGTTGCGTACCTCTTGTACGCGGAGACCGGCGATGCGAGTGCGTTCGCGGGCATCGCCCAAGACTCGTTGGTGATGAACACGGACGACCTCTTGTGTGTGGGCGCGACCAGCGGCTTTTTGGTCAGCAACACCATCGGTCGCAACGCACACCGCGTGAAGGGTGACGTGATCTCGGCTTTGATCGACGGCTACGAGTCGTGCGCGGCCATGCTGCGCGAGCACGGCATCGAAATCACGCTGACGGGCGGCGAGACGGCGGACGTGGGCGATCTGGTGCGCACCGTGATCGCGGATTCGACGGTATTTGCCCGCGTTCCGCGCGCCGCGGTGAGTGACTTTTCACGCGTTGCGCCGGGTGACGTGATCGTTGCGCTCTCGTCGACCGGCAAAGCCCGCTACGAGAGCAAAGAGAACTCGGGCATCGGTTCCAATGGGCTTACGCTGGCGCGCCACGCGTTGCTCGCCCATTCGTACGCCGAGCGCTTTCCAGAGAGCTTCTCCGAGACCATTCCCGTCAGCAAAGTGTACTGCGGCCGCTTTCAATTGAAGGATGCTTTGCCAGGCAGCACAGAAGACGTGGCTTGGGGCTTGCTCTCGCCCACTCGCACCTACTTGCCGATCGTGCGCGCAATCTTGGGCTCCAACTTCGCCGCGCAAGTGACGGGGATCTTGCATTGCAGCGGCGGTGGGCAGACCAAGTGCCGCGGCTTCGGGCGCGGGCTTCACTACGTGAAAGACGCTCTGTTCCCGACGCCCGCGCTGTTTCAGACCATCCAAGACTCGGGCATCGAGCAGAAGCAGATGTACCAGGTCTTCAACATGGGCCATCGCTTGGAGCTTTACGTGCGTCCCGAAGCTGCAGCGGGTGTGATTGAAGCGGCCGCGCGCTACGGTGTCGAAGCCAAAATCGTCGGCCGAATCGAAGCAAATCCCGGGTCCGACGCGAATCGCGTCACGATCTCTGCGGGTGGACGAAGCTACGAGTACTCCTGAGCGCTCGGCCCTCGAAACCAACCATGGCACGCACCCACTTCACCTACGCCACACGCAAGAGTGCTCTTGCGTTGGCGCAATGCCGAGCGCTGGTTGCGGTCTTGCAGAAGGCGCATCCCGAATGCACCTTCGAAGAGCTGCAGGTCGTGACCACGGGCGATCGCATTCAAGATCGCGCGCTGAGCGAAATCGGCGGTAAGGGCCTGTTCATCAAAGAGATCGAAGAAGCGCTGCTCGATGGCCGCGCTGACTTCGCCGTGCACTCTTCGAAGGACGTGCCGCCCGAGCTCGCGCCCTCGCTGAGCGTGGAGTGCTTTCCGGAACGCGTGGATGCACGCGACGTGATCGTGACCCGCTCGGGCGCAGACTTCGACGCGCTGCCCGAGGGCTCGACGATTGGGACTTCGTCTTTGCGCCGCCGCATTCAACTCAGCGCATTGCGCCCGGATCTGCAGTTTTCGATCCTGCGCGGCAACGTCGACACCCGGATTCGCAAATGCCGTGCGGGTGAGGTGGAAGCGATCGTGCTGGCGCGCGCCGGCATGCTCCGGCTCGGGATCGAGAACGAGGCCAGCGAGGTGCTGTCTGCCGAGCGCTCGCTACCGGCAGTGGGCCAAGGCGCCCTGGCCGTCGAGCAACGCTCGGACGACGCGGACGTCGCGGCCTTACTCGCGCGGGTCTCGCACCCTGAAACGAAAATTGCCGTCCTAGCCGAGCGCGGCGTGATGCGCGCGGTCGAAGGCAATTGCCAAACCCCGGTCGCCGCCTATGCCGTGCGCGAAGGCGCAGAAATTTGGCTGCGCGCTCTGCTCGCCAACCCGGACGGCTCGAATCTGCGCAAAAACGCCCTGCGCGCACCCTGGCCAGTCAGCGACGCAGAAGCGACCGCACTCGGCGAAACTGTCGGCCGCGGCCTGCGCGGCTGAGCGTTCGATTCGCTCCGGATTTCGGGGCCCGCCCCGCGTCGGGCAGTGCGCGTTTCGCGGGTTGCGATGCGGGGTCGCGATCGCCCACTCCGGCCCCCAAACCCCGGTAGTGAACGGGCCGTTCGGTCTCCTCTTCTCAGCCTCGAAGCCCATGATATGGTCCGCGCCATGCTCCTCCGGAACCTAGTCAGGCTCTCGTTATTGACTGCGCTCGTCATCCCGAGCGCGCTTTCGCTCACCGCCTGTGGCCCCAGCAACGAGGTCAAACACGCGCAGATCAAAGCTGGCGAGATGCCCGAAAAGGGCGAGTGGCAGGGCGTGTACTACGACCGGACCTACGGCTACTTGCACTTGTTGGTCGACGGCAAGACCGCGCAGGGTGCTTGGCGCACCGGTGGTGGTGATGCCTACGGCGAGATGCAGGGTGAGGTCGACGGCAACGTCCTTCGCTATACCTGGACGCAGCACAAGATCGGCCAAATTGGCGCCGAAGCCAACAGCAAGGGCAAAGGCTACTTCATCTACAGCATCCCCAAAGAGGGCGAGGCGCATCAGATCGCTGGTGAGTGGGGCCTGGGCGAGAGCGACGCCGGCAACCCGTGGAAGGCCGTCAAGCAGACCAACATGCAGCCCAACCCCGCCTCGGTGAAGCCGGACGAGATCGAGGGCAAGGTCAACGCGGGCGGGTGGGACGACGACGGCAAGGGCGAGAAGAAGCCCGACGGCGACGCGCCCGAGGAGAAGTAATCCCGTGCCCGGCGACGCGGCAAAAGGCCTCCAATTCAAGGAATCCCCGATCTTCGAGCGCGGCTCTCCCGGTCGCAGTGGAGCATCCCTCGCTGAGCTGGATGTGCCTGCGATCGATTTGAAGCAGGCGCTACCGGGCCTGGAGCGCAAATCCCCCGCGGGCTTGCCCGAGGTCAGCGAGCCCGAAGCGATTCGTCACTTCGTGCGCTTGAGCCAGTGGAACTTCAGCATCGATACGCAGTTCTACCCGCTCGGCTCGTGCACCATGAAGCACAACCCGAAGGTGAACGAGTGGGCCGCGCGGCTGGATGGCTTCGCCAACCTGCACCCGCTGACTCCGCCGCACTTGGCGCAGGGCGCGCTGGAGTTGATGGTGCGTTTGCAAGCGCTGCTCGCGGAAATCGTGGGCATGGATGGCGTGAGCCTGCAGCCGGCGGCGGGCGCGCAGGGTGAGCTCACCGGTCTGATGATGATCCGTGCGTATCATCAGAGCCAGGGCCGCTCGCCGCGCAAAATCCTGATCCCGGACAGCGCGCACGGCACGAACGCGGCGAGCTGTACCTTGAATGGCTTCGAAGCCGTGCCATTCGCATCGGGCCCGCAGGGTATCGTCGAACCGGAAACGCTTGCTCGTGCTCTGGAGGGCGCGGCTGGCGACGTTGCCGGGTTGATGATGACCAATCCGAACACGCTCGGCCTGTACGAGAGCGCGATGCCCAATCTGACGCGGATGGTTCATGAAAAGGGCGGCCAAGTGTATGGCGACGGCGCGAACATGAACGCGGTGCTGGGCCGAGCGCGTCCCGGCGACGTCGGCGTGGACGTGATGCAGTACAACCTGCACAAAACCTTCACCACGCCGCACGGCGGTGGTGGTCCGGGTTCCGGTCCGGTCGCGTTCAAGCGCCACTTGGACGCTTTTCAACCCGCGCCCGTCGTGCGCCGCGCCGATGGCACGTTCATCATCGATCACGATCGCCCGCAAACGGTGGGCCGCGTGCGCTCGTTCCTGGGCAACTTCGGGATGATGGTGCGCGCCTACACGTACATTCGCGAGCTGGGCGCCCAAGGCCTGCACAGCGTGAGTGACTTGGCGGTGCTCAACGCGAACTACATCGCCGCTCTGCTCCGCGATGTCCTGCCGCTCGCCTACGAAACGCCGATGCTGCACGAGGCGGTCTTCACGGATAAAGCGCTCGAAGCAAAAACCGGCGTAAAAACGCTGGATTTGGCCAAGCGCCTGATCGACTACGGCTACCACTCGCCGACCGTGTACTTCCCGCTGGTGGTGCGTGGCGCGTTGATGATCGAGCCGACCGAGACCGAAACCAAGCAAACCATCGACTCTTTCGTGGCCGCCGTGAAGGCGATCGTGAAAGAAGCCGAAGAGTCGCCAGAGCTGGTCAAGGGCGCGCCGCATTTGACGCGCCTCGGCCGGCTCGACGAAGCGCGTGCTGCCCGCAAGCCGCGCCTGCGCTGGTCGCCGGTTTCTCCGGACAACGCCTGAAGAGTCGTTGTCGCTGCGCGTGAGTCGATCCGTGACCGCGCGCAGCGCCGACATTTCCTTGGCCGAGCTGCTCGCATTGCAGCAGAGTAGCCACGGTCCCGCGCGCCTGTTACAGAATCTGGGCGACGGTTTCTTGTATCGACAGAACCCGTTCTTTCGGCGCATTCGCGACGCCTCTCGCGCGCGCGGCATCGGCTTTACGCTCGAGGATCCCGGTGACTACTTCGCGTTTCCGCTGGTCGCGCTCGATGCGCTGCTGAAAACGCGCAAGGTGCCGTATCGGGCGAACTACGCCGCGCTGTGCGCGTTCGAGCGCGCTCGGCCTGGCTTCTTCACGCTCGCCGATCTTCACAAAAATCGACCCTTGCCCAACTATCTCCTGCACGAATCGGCGCACGTGGTGGCATTTCACGAGCTGTTCGGTCGGCCTCGTGACACGCACGCGGCGCTCTCCGAGCCGAGCAAGCTGGTGCAGATCGTGCTCGGTGAGGCGTACGCGATGACCGCGGAGTATTTCGCGGCCTGCGCGGTGTCGGGACCAACCCACGCCTGGTTCTTTTCGATCAATTCCTACCGTCACCGCACGCCCGCGAAGAAGGCCATGGGTGAGCTCGTTACGGGCCTTGGGCTGCCGCTTTTGGTTTGGCTGGTGCTGGTCGCGTTCCTACAGAACAACTTCTTCGTCGAGCGCTTGCCGATGAAGACGCTAGAACGCGCGCTCGAGCTTTACCCAGTGGGCAAGTTGCCGCCCGTGTCACGCGCGGATCGCCTGCGGCTATGCCGCGCTTTGAGCGCGCTGATGGTGATGAACCCCGAATTTCGGGAAGACACCGCGCGTTTGTTCCTGACCATGCACGGCCATCGTCGCAACATACGGAGTGTGCTCTCGGGGGATCCGCTGGATGCGATAGCCGCCGACCCGGCTTTGTCCGGGCCGCTGAGTCGGCTCGTCCGCGCGCTGTGCGACTAGCAAGGTCGCTTCATTTGGCCTGCACGAAAGCGCCGTCGAAGATTTCCAGGCTGCTGCACTCTTTGCCGGCGGCTTCTTGTTTCGACTTCGCCGGTTCGACCACGCAGAAACCATCTTCGTCTTGCGGTTGGTCGGCCAGCTTCTTGGTGCGTGACTCGAGGTGCAGGCTGTGGTCTGCCGCCACTGTCAGCACGTGGTCGGCGTAGGTGCGCTCGACGCATTGCGTGCCTTGTCCTCGACCGGTCCCTGCCTCGAAACCGTTCAGCGTCGTGGCGTTGCTCGAGCTGCTGAGGGTGAAGGTGTATTCGATCTGGTAGGCCTGGTTGGCCAACTGGGCGGCGCGCTTGGCTTGGCAATCGGCGACGCTGCTGCACGAGTTCAGCACCTGGTACTTTTGGCCAAATAGCTCCGAGCCAGTGACGACGAAGAATTGGTCCCTCAACTGCGCGAGCTTCGATACCCCCGGCGCGGCGCAGCCGGCCGTGTTCTCGCTGGCGGCGGTGAGCTGATAGATGCCCTCGAACGCCGAAGCGTCGGCGATGCCGGTCCCCGTACCGCCACTATCGCTGCTGCACGCCGCAAGCGAAAATACCCCGCCCAACACCGCGACCAACCAACCGCATTTCATCGTCAGCTTCCTCCCAGATCGAGGCGCCCAACCCGTACCGGGCGCAAGCAGAGAAAGATACGGAAGTCCCACTCAAAAGTCTTCCCTCGGGTCGCCGAAGCCCGGCACGTTTGCCGCGTGGCTGGATCTGCCTTGCCATCCACGACGCGGATTCGTCACTCGCGATGCCCTGAAACATACGCCCTTTCAATGGGCCGGCCGGGTTCGCGCCTGACAGGCGCGGGGCTCGGACATAGAATCGGGCAAGGTTGGCAAGCTCGACACGCTGTCGAAATACCCAGCCGACAGAATGTTCGCACATGGCATCCAGAACCTCGCTCGTTCAAGACGGCCTCCTCGACACGCATCGCAAGGCTCTCGCCATCAACTTGGATCCGCGACGCTACGGCACGTTCGCTGAAATCGGTGCTGGTCAGGAAGTCGTGCGCTGGTTCTTTCGGGTGGGCGGAGCCGCCGGCACGATCGCCAAGAGCATCTCCGCTTACGACATGGCCGTGAGTGACGCCATTTACGGGCACACGGAGCGGTACGTGGCCCGTAAGCGCCTTCAGAGCATGCTCGATTACGAGCACGATCTGAATCTACAGCGCTTACGCGATGCACGCGGGGACACGACCGCCTTCTTCGCATTTTCGGACACCGTGTCGGCGCGCAACTTTGCGGGCACCAATGACTGTCACGGTTGGATCGGCGTGAAGTTCCAAGCTCACCCGCGCGACCAGGACAGCCAAATCATCATCCACGTGCGCATGCTGGACAACGAAAACCAGTTGCAGCAAGAGGCGCTCGGGATCGTGGGCGTGAATTTGCTGTACGGAGCGTTCTTCCTGCATCACGACCCGGAGCGGTTGATCGAATCGTTGATTCACAACCTGACCACCGACCGCATCGAGATCGACATGATCGAGTTCTCGGGCATCGAGTTCCGTAGCGTCGACAATCGCATGATGAGCTTGAAGTTGGTGCAGCTCGGCTTGTCCGGCGCGGCCATGTTCGGCGCGCACGGTCAGGTGCTGCAGCCTTCCGAGGTGTTGTACCGGCATCCGGTCTTGGTGGAGCGTGGCAGTTTTCGTCCCGTAACCCGCGTGAACATGGACATGCTGAACTCCGCGAACGAGGCGTTCAGCAAGTCTTTGGTCGAGGGTGGAACCCAGGCCCAGCCGGTCCAGCTCTTGGAAATCACGATGCGGAATCTGATGGCCAGTGGCGAAATCGACTACCGAGATTTCTTGGCGCGCGCCGACATGATGGCGGCCACCGGAAAAATCGTGCTCATTTCAGACTACTTCGAATACTACCGGCTCGCCGCCTACCTGCGTCGCTACACGAATCAGCGGATCGGGATCGCCATGGGCGCGGGCAGCCTGCTCGAGCTGTTCGACGAGAAGTACTACGCGCACTTGGAGGGCGGCATCCTCGAGTCGTTCGGGCGCTTGTTCAAGAACGACCTCAAGCTTTATGTCTACCCGTTGCTCGACGCCACGACCAACGAGCTCGTGACCGTCGACAATCTCAAGGTGGCAGGCGAGCTGGTGAAGCTGTTCGGCCACCTCGTCGATCGAGGTTGTATCCAACAACTGGACAATTTCGATCGCTCGATTTTGCACATCTTCTCGCGCGACGCGCTCAAGCGCATCAAGGCCGGTGATCCGTCTTGGCAAGAGATGGTTCCGCCGGAAATTGCCGAAGTCATCCGCAAGCGGGGCCTGTTCGGCTACCACCCCTCGCACACCGAGCCGCGCGGGGATGACGCGCATCGCCGCGCAAACTAGCCGTTTTGTGGCATTTTGCGGCGCTCTGCTCGCAAGAATCGACGCATCGCCTGTGCTAACTTGAGCCCGTGTCTAACCTGAACTCGATTGCGCTCCGAACCTTCGTGCTGAGCTCGCTACTGCTCGCCGGCTGCAACCGTGAGTCGCCCGCCGCTTCGGCGTCGTCCACGGCGCCAGCAGCTTTACCCGCGTCTGCGGCGCCGCAGGCGGCGCCCGCGCCCGCGCCCGCGCCCGCGCCCCTGGCTGCCGAGTCCGGGGCTCTACTAGCCGTTGGCGCGGAGGTGCCGGACGTGTCCGCCCCCGCGCAGGACGGCAAGGTGGTCAATTTGCGTGCGCTGAAGGGTAAACCGATCGTCGTCTATTTTTACCCGAAGGATGACACGACGGGCTGCACCATCGAGGCCAAGGGCATCCGCGATCAGTACGCCGAGCTGAGTCGGCGCGCGGTCGTGCTCGGCGTTTCGGAAGATTCCATCGATTCGCACAAAGCCTTTGCGTCGAAGTACGAGCTACCGTTCCAGTTGCTCGACGACACCAATCACGCGCTCGCTTCGGCGTTCGGCGTGCTCTTGCCCTCGGGGCGCGCCAAGCGGGTCACGTTCGTGATCGACGCCTCCGGCAAGGTCAGTAAGGTGTTCCCGAACGTAAACCCAGACGGGCACGCGGCAGAGCTGATCGAGGCCCTCAAGACCCTCGGCTAGTGCCCGCGGGCCAGAGCGGCCAAAATTGTCCAGGCAACAGGGCCTGGACGGTGGTAATAGCGCCCTCTGAACATGCCGTCTTTTGCCGCTCCGCGGGTCCGTTCGAGGATCTGTTCATGACTACGACCGGACTCGAAACGATAGAGCGCGAAGGCCTGGCCTACGCGTTGATCATTCGATCACAGGCAACGAGCGACGCGAAGTACAACTTCCTCACCGACTCGCAGAGCCCACTTCAGCTGGGTATGAATTTCTACCAGGCGGGGGAAGTGATCAAGGCTCACTACCACTTGAAGAAGCAGGTGCAGACCAACTCCGTGGTGCAAGAGTTCCTGCTGATCGCCGCGGGCCGAGCACTGCTGCGGTTGTACGACGCTGGAGATCAGAGCGAGTTTACTTCGCGCCAGCTGGAGACCGGGGATATGGTGCTCTTGCTCGCGGGCGGGCACGGTTTGGATATCCAGGCCGACACGAAGATCGTCGAGCTGAAGCTCGGACCGTACGACGGAAAAGTCAAAGACAAGGTGGTATTCGGAGCATGAGTTCGAACGACTTCATTCCGGTGTGCGAACCGCTGCTCGGCGGTCGTGAGCTCGAGTACGTCACCAAAGCCGTTTCCGGCGGATGGATTTCGTCCAGCGGCAGCTACGTGGCCGAGTTCGAAAAGCAGTTCGCGAGCTACTTGGGCGTGCCCTACGCGGTGACCACCACCTCCGGCACCACCGCTTTGCATCTTGCCTTGGTGGCTGCCGGAATCGGCGCCGGCGATGAAGTGATCATCCCTGCGTTTACGATGATGGCGTCGGCGATCGCGGTTTGTTACACGGGCGCCAAGCCCGTATTCGTGGACGCCGACGCCTCGAATTGGAACCTGGATCCGAGCCTGATCGAGGCCAAGATCACGGCAAAGACTCGCGCCATCATGCCCGTTCACGTCTACGGCCACAGCTGCGACATGGACGCCGTGCAGCGCATCGCGGACAAACACGGCTTGCTCGTGATCGAGGATGCTGCCGAGGCCATCGGCTCTCGGTACAAGGGTCGCTTGTGCGGCAGCATCGGTGACATGAGCTGCTTCAGCTTTTTCGCGAACAAGCTGATCACCACCGGAGAGGGCGGTATGGTCGTGGTGCGTGACGAGCGCTTCATCGAGCGCCTGCGCTACTTCAAAAACCTGTGTTTCCCGCTGGATGGCTCGCGGCGCTACGTGCACGAAGACATCGGCTTCAACTACCGCATGCCGAACGTGCTGGCGGCGATCGGCCTCGCGCAGCTGGAGCGCGCGGACGTGTACCTGGAGTGCCGCCGTTCCAACGCCGTACGCTACAACGCGCTCCTCGCCGGACAGCGCGGAATCACGATCCCTCCCGAGCTGCCCTGGACGACGAACTCGTATTGGATGTACTCGATCCTGATCGGGGACGATTTCGGCATCAGCCGCGATCAGGTGATGGCCGGTCTCAAAGCGGTGGGCATCGAAACACGCTCGTTCTTCGTGTCGATGCATCGCCAGCCGGCCCTGAAGAAGTTCGGCTGCGACATCTCGGGGGATTACCCCGTGACCGATGATTTAGCACGGCGAGGGCTGTATTTGCCTTCGAGTTCCGGCCTCACCGATGCTCAGATCGCGCGCATCAGCGGCGCGCTGCTCGCGCTCAGGACTCAGTAGAACATCTTGGGCGTCTTCGCGTCATCGCGAAGCGCCTGGAAATCTGCAGTTGCCATCAGGGTGACGAGCTCTTTGAAGCTGGTCTTTGGAGACCAGCCTAGGAGCCGCTTGGCTTTGCTAGCGTCGCCCAGCAGCAGATCTACCTCGGTTGGGCGGTAGTAGCTCGGATCGACCGCGACGCGCACCGCGCCGGTTTTCACGTCGATGCCGCGCTCGTTCTCGGCTTCGCCTTCCCAGCGCAGTTCGATGTCGAGCGCTTTGAAGGTGAGTTCGCAGAACTCACGCACGGTGTGGCACTCGCCGGTCGCCAGCACGTAGTCGTCCGGAGTGGGCTGTTGCAGCGAAAGCCACATGCCCTCCACGTACTCGGGTGCATAACCCCAATCGCGCTGCGCGCTCAGGTTGCCGAGGCGCAGGGTGTCGAGCTTGCCGAGCTTGATCTTGGCGGCCCCGAGCGTGATCTTGCGCGTAACGAAGCTCTCGCCGCGGCGCGGCGATTCGTGATTGAACAAAATCCCGTTCACCGCGTACACGTCGTATGCTTCGCGGTAGTTCACGGTCAGCCAGTAAGAGTACAGCTTGGCCACGCCATACGGGCTGCGCGGGTAGAAAGGCGTGGTCTCGCTCTGCGGCACGGCTTGCACCTTGCCGAATAGCTCGCTGGTCGAGGCCTGATAGAAGCGCGCCTTTACTCCGGTTTCGCGCAGCGCGTCGAGCAAGCGCAACGTGCCGACGGCATCCACCTGAGCGGTGTACTCGGGCATCTCGAACGAGACCTTGACGTGGCTTTGCGCGGCCAAGTTGTAGATCTCGGTCGGTTCGACCTTGGCCACGAGGCGATTCAGATTGTTGGTGTCCAACATATCGCCGTAGTGCAGGTAAAAGCGGCCATTGTAGGCCGGGTTTTCATGCACTGCGTCGATGCGGCCGCGGTTGAACGAGCTCGAACGACGAACCACGCCGTGGACCTCGTAGCCCTTGCCGAGCAGGAGCTCGAGCAAATAGGAGCCGTCTTGGCCGGTGATCCCGGTAATGAGCGCGCGTTTGACGGCTGCTTCGGACATTGGGCGAGCGGATATCACGCGACCTGGGGAGCGTCAAACATGGGCCGGGCGCCGTCGGGTGGCGAAACTTATGCTACGGTCTCGGCCGAAATACGAGAGTAGGTTCTCGCCCACGCTGCGCGGTGGGTGGCGCCAGAAGCTACATAAACTCCAGAAAACCCAGCATGTCCGTCTTCGGCGCTTACTCGCAGTATTACGACCTTCTGTACAAGGACAAGGACTACGCAGGGGAAGCTGCCTACGTGCGCTCGCTGATCGAGCGCTACCATCCTGGCGCGCGCACGGTGCTGGATTTAGGTTGTGGCACGGGTCGCCACGCGCTGCTGCTTGCCGAAAGCGGCTATCGAATGACCGGCGTCGATCGTTCGCCGGACATGCTGAACGCAGCCAACGCACAGCTGGCGGCGGCTTCTCCGGAGCGAGCGGCGAGGTTCGCTGCTTCTGGTGCCGCGCCAACATTCTTGCAAGGCGACGTGCGCACCGTGCGCACGGGGCAAAAGTTCGACGTGGTGGTCTCGCTCTTTCACGTGATGAGCTATCAGACCAGCAATGACGACCTGAAGGCCGCGCTGCTCACCATCAAAGAGCACCTGCAGCCGGGCGGAGTGGTGGTCTTCGATTGCTGGTACGGCCCCGCGGTCCTGACCGAGCGCGCCACCGCTCGGACGCGCCATCTGGAGAACGAGAAGATCGCCGTGGTACGCAGCGCTGAGCCCGTGCTTCACCCCAACCGGAACTGCGTCGACGTGAACTATCACGTGTCGATCACGGACAAGCAGAGTGGCGCCGTACAAGAGCTGCGCGAGACGCACACGATGAGATACCTTTTTTCGCCAGAGGTAGAGTTGCTGCTCTCGACGGCGGGGCTGGAGCTGAAGGATTCGGCCGAGTTCATGACCAACCAACCCCTAGGCTTGGGCACTTGGACTGCGGTTTTCGTCGCGACCGCGAGCGCTTAGCGCACGGCACAAAGGCGATGCTCGTGGAGGGCGCTCGTGCTATCGCACCGCCAGGCATGGATCGGCGGATGGATTGGCGGCGCTGGGGAGTGGCCCTTGCCGCGCTATTGACGGGTGCGGTGCTGTTCTGGCTTTCGCTCCATTGCCAGGCTTCGGATTGGTTCATCTCCGAAACGCATGCCGACATCATCTACACCGGTCTGCACCAGTTCCGGCAATTTCCCTATTTTTCGTTCGTCTTCGGCGGTGGGACCTACTTTCTTCAAGACCCGCAGAGCAATCTATTTTCACCAGCCGTCCCGCTGATCTTGCTGGCAGGGCCGAGCATTGGCTTGCGTCTCTTGGAGGGCCTGTGGGGGGTCGTTGGCGTGTACGCATTCGTCGGTTGGATGCGCGGTCGAGTGAGTCTCGAGGCGGCGCTCGTCGGCGCGGTCGCCAGCGCCACCGGTCTGGGTGTGCTCTGGCGAATCGCCATCGGCAACGACATGTTCATGTGGCACCTGGGCTTGCCGTTCTTGCTCTGGACGGCGGACGGAGTGCTGCGGAAACGTAGCTTGGAGAGCGCACTGTGGTTCGCGCTCACGCTCGGCCTGCTGATGCTGGGGCCGACCTTCCACTCGTTTACTTATCTATTCTTACCGGTCGTCCCGCTCTACGTCCTCCTGGAGCTGCTCTTCAATCGTCCGAGCGCGCGGGATTTTCGCAAGATAGTCGGGCTATTTGCGCTGGGCTGTACGCTCGGCGTGCTGATGATCAGCTTCAAACTCGCCGCCTGGCTCAAGTTCCCGATGCAGCGCTTGGTCAATGACTACGGCGTGCTCCCGCTATCGACGTCCCTGCATCAGCTCTTCGACTATTCGCTGATCGACCGCGTGCGCGTCGTCACGGCCAAGTACGTGGGCAAGCCCACACGCATCGGTAGGCGCGCTTGGGGTTCGGAAGAGGCAGCCACGGCGCTGCCACCGATCGGCACTCTGTTCGCAATCATTGGCATATTCGCCGCGGGGATCTCGCGCTCGAAGCGGCGAATCGGCCTATTTGCACTGCTCGTGCTGCTGCTCGGTCTGACCTTGAGCAGTTGGTCTCCCGCTTGGGAGGCTTTTCGTCGCTTGAACGGTGGCAATTTCCGCGTGGCGCCACGCTGCCTCGGCATGGCTGCATTTGCGCTGGCGGTGTTCGCTGCTTTGGGCGCGGATGCGGTGTTCTCGCGCGTGAAGCGCGCTGCGTTGCCGCTGTCGCTCGCAGCAAGTGCGCTGATGTGCGGCTCGGCGCTGTGGTGGACGCACGCTGCAGGTCAGACCAAAGACGGCATCGTCTTACCTACCTGGATGAATCCGATCGAGCAAGCGAGCCTCGAGCGTGAAGTCGCTTCGAAAGTGCATTCTTTCGACAAGATTCGGCGCTACCGAGGTCGACGCGACGTCTTGGAGGGCACGGGATACACCGACGGCTTCTTGGTCGTGGGCAACGACGACGATCCGATGCTCTGGGTTGCCCAGCGCGCGTTGCCCATCCTCTACGACGGCCACAAGAACGCGAACGTCGGGGGAGTGAAGCCGAACCAGATTACGACCGAGCATTTCCGGGTGAAGATCCGTGACCTACCCGCCCACGCTCGCATCGTACTGCGCCTGCAGGAGCCGGAGTTCGGGCTGGCCATTACTACGGTTCCGCCGAACGCCGGAGTTACCGTACAGCCCAAGGGAAACTTGCTCGTGGTAGAGAATCCGACGGACGAGCCCATCGAGCGCGTCACGCTACGCGCGCGGCTCCCAATTTCGGGCTATTGGCCAATCATCTCGGTGTTCGCCCTGCTTGGGACGATTGCCGGCTTGTGCTGGCTTGCGGACGCGCGACGACGCACGCTTCCGGCGACCGAGCTGCCGGTCTGAATCGAGACGAGGATAGTGTTTGATGTCCGGCGACAAATATTCGGATTTGACCGTGATCCTGCCGACGCTGAACGAAGTCGGCAATCTCGACTCGCTGATCGAGGGCCTGGGCCGTGAGATGCCCGGTTGCCAAGTGATCGTCGTCGACGACAACTCTTCCGACGGTACGCCGGATTTGGTTCGCGAAATCGCGGCGCGCAATGCTTCCGTGCAGCTGATCGCTCGGCACGTCACGCCCTGCCTCACGGACTCGATCCAGATTGGTATCGATGCCGCGAACCGGACCTACGTCGCTTGGATGGACGCGGACCATTCGCACCCGCCGGAGGTGATGCGTAAGCTATACGAGCTGGCCAAGATCTCCGGCTGCTGTATCGGGACACGCTACGCGGACGCGGCCGATTCCTTCGCTAGCCGCCTCCCGAAGGGCGAAATGCTCGCCGCCGGCCTGTCCGCGGTGCTGAACTTTTCGGTCAAGTACGTGTTGCGCTTGAGGATTACGGACTATACGAGCGGCTTCATCGTGTGCCGGCGAGACCTGCTGGACAACCACTCGTTGACTGGGGACTACGGCGAATACTTCATCGAGTTGATGTTTTACCTGACGCGGCGCGGTGTAGATTTGCGCGAGGTTTACTACGAGTCGCCGCCGCGACACTCGGGTGAGTCGAAGACTGGCGCCAGCCTTTTGCCGCTGATGCGCCGAGGAGTGAAGTACCTATGGCTAGTCGGCCGCCTGATGCTCCCCGGCCAAGCGAAGTCCTCGCATTAGCGCGCTGCCACCGCCTGTGTCTGCCCGACACCGCTTCTTCGCGCGCCGGCCTCGACGTGCTCGGGGAGCTGTACTCGGCGCTCATTCGTGACCCTGCCGCACACGTGATCTGGGAGCCCGCTACCGAGGGCTCTCCCGAGCACGGCGCATTTGCGTCTGGCACCGCGCGCTACCGCGAGACCGAGCTGCACACGCGACGCAGCCTGCCCAAGGCGGCCTTCGCTCGCTTGGCTCTGCGCGCCGCGACGATGCCCAGGCACGTGCTTGCGCGCCGCCGTTGGGAGTCACTCATCCCGCTCGAGGGCATCGGCTATATCCTGACGTTGGGTGTGGCCAGCGCCGTCGTTCCCGGCGCGCGGACCCGGCGAGGCCGTGAGCTTTTGGCCGAGCTCGAGGCCTGGTTCGAGAGCCAGGGGGCGAGCGCGAGCTTCGTCGATACCGAGCTCTCGAACGAGCGCGCGCACGCGTTCTATCTGCGCGCGGGCTATCTCGAGCTCTCTCGGGACCACGGCCAAGTGCTATTGCGGAAAGCGTTGCGCTAGGGCCGAGCGCGCTTTGCGGTCAGCCTTTTCTAGCCGAAAGCCCGCTAAATACCGTCTCGTACTGCTGAATGATCTGGGGCCAGGAGTAGTGCTTCAGGGTGAAAGCACGCCCCTGCTCACCGCGTTTCGTGCGCTCCGAAGAGTCGGCGATCAGGACTTCTAGCGCGGCAACGAAGGCGTCCGCATTTTCCGGAGGTACGAGCGTGCCATTTTCGCCATCTACGACCGCGTCGGGGATCCCTTGCAAGCGCGCGGCGACGACTGGCAGCCCACTAGCTGAGGCTTCGATCGCGACGATACCGAAGCCCTCCACGTTGCCGGGCACCTCGATGTTGGGCATCACGAACACGTCCGACGTGCCGAGGATATCCAGCAAGCGCGCGTCGCTCACGCTGCCGACGAGCCAAACCCGATCGCTCGTGCCCGTATCGGCGGCAGCGCGCACTATTTCGTCGTGCTCCGCGCCCACGCCCACCAACACGTAGAGCACGGATGGCAGTCGGGGCAGGACGTGCCGCACGAACCACGCCGCGCCCTTTCGAGGCACGAGGCGGCCCACCGTGAGCAGCGCAACCCGCCCGGCGCGCCTCTGCTCGAGCTCGGCGTCTCGATGTGTAGCACGCGAGACCGCGAAGTAGCGTTCGGGAACGCCAATCGAGATCGCGCACACTCGAGCAAGCCCGCGCGCTTCCGCGATCCGTTGCGTGGAAGCGCTATTGGCAATGATCACGTCTGCGCGCAAAAATAGCCCGAGGTACGCCTGGTACAGGCGGGGCGCGAAGGTCATGTCGAGCCCGTGCACCGAAATCGCGACTCGCTTGCCGAACAGGCGCGGTAGGCACCCGGCCACGCTGAGCATCGCGTCTCCCAGGTGAATGACGTCGTAGCGATGGGCGGTGAACGCCACCCGCCAGAATACGTAGGGCAGAAACCACACCAAGTGCTTCTGCGAACGACCGAGCGTGATCGTCTGCTTGGGCTCTGGAAAGCCCGTCAGTAGGCTGTAGCTCAGGCTCTCCATGCCGCCGATCTTGGGCGGATATTTGCGGGTAACGAACAGAACGCGCATAGCTGTCCCGAGAGCAAGCGCTCGATAGCACAGTCACGGCGCGCCCCGTAACTAGCCGTTGACGATTAAAGCACCCCATGGAAGCTTCGCCAGCGTCGACGACTCCGTATCCGTTTTTCCATGACAATCTTGACTTTGGCTAGGTCAGCGGGCGGCACGCTGAGGCGTTGGGGGCGCGAGGGCTGGGCCGAGTTGCCGCGCCCGGTCGCTCCACTGTTCATCGCCGCCGGTTGGTTCGCGGTGGTGCTCACGACCATCCTCTGGGTATGGGGCTTGAATTCCAAGGTGCTGATTTCACCGGATGAAGCGTTGAATCGTTTCGCCGCGGGCGTGATCAGCAAAGAGTGGCGTCCGTTCCTCACGCTGCCCTTTCCCGATCCCGAAGATCTCGCCCATCCGCGGCATTGGGTCTCGGTCGAATCACGCGCGATCCCGTCGTATGCGCCGGTCGCGATCTATTGCTACGGGCTCTTGCTTCGTCTGCGTTTGCTCGGCCTGCTGCTGGTTCCCGCGCTACCGGCCAGCGCGGCGGCGGCCTTCGTCCTCGGCACCGCAAAGCTGCTGCCCGACGAACGGAAGTGGCTCTCGGTCTTCGCGCCCATGCTCGGCTTTCCCGCGCTGTATTGGTTGATGCGGCCATGGATGAATCTTTCGGCGCTGCTCATTTGCGTGTGCTGGTCGTTCTTCTTCTGGGCGTCGTGGCGAACGAGCGGGAAATCGGCCGACCTCACGATCGCGATCTTCGGCTTGGGCGCGGCCGCGGCGGTTCGTCCCGACTACGCGGCGTACTTGCTGCTCGTGACCTTGCTCTTCGCCGTGGCGGCGAGCCCCCCGCACTGGAAGCGCATCACTATTCTGGTCTTTTCGGCCGGGGCCAGCGCGGTCGCGCTCAATCTGTTCTTCAATTGGGTGATTACGGGCCACCCCATGTTGGCGGCCTATCAGATCGTCGCTGCGCGCGACGAGGGCACCACTGGTTCTGGCGGCGCGCTCGGGTTGCTGCGGCAACTGCTCGTGCCGATGGGCGTACCCAAGCCGCTGATGGCGCTGGCGTTTCTGCGCAAGTACTGGGTCGACCTGGGGCCAGTGGCCGTGCTTACGCTCGCGCAGCTGGCGCTCGTGCCCATCTTGCTCCGTCGACCGCCGTTGGTGCGCGTGTTGTACGCCCTGGGCCTGCTCGTGATGCTGTGCTTCGTGCTCTCGCATATGGACGAGAACCTGGCGGGCGCGTCGGATCGTTTGAGCGCTGTGCACCACAGCATGCCGCGCTATTGGTCCCCCGTTTACCTGCTCGCCGCGTTGCCGCCGATCCTCTTCCTTGGCTATTGCAAGCGGCGCGCAGTGTTCGTGATTGGGGTTGTCCTGGCCTGTGCGCTCTCGGTCGGCGGCGCATACGAGATCGGCAAACGCGAGGGCTCATCGCTCTACAAGCTGTACCAGTTCGCGCAGCGCTGGGCGCACAATGTGCCAGCACTCTCGGACAAGATCCCGAGCGATGCCATGGTCTACAGCGGCACCTACGACAAGGTGCTGTGGCCGTACTGGCGCGTCGGAACGATGTCGGATCCCGAGCCCACCGCGAGCTCGATGCGTCGCGCCATCGACGCCAATCTCCAGGTATATTTGTTCGAACCCAGGTTCCCGCGCGCTCGCCTCAACGCGCTGGAGCGCGCATTGCGGCGTAAATCGCTGTCGATTACCTCGATCGACCGTCGCGGTATCTTCCGAGTGGCTCGCGCGCGACCATGACGCTGCCGCGCTGCCTCATCGCTCGTCTCGCTCTCGAAATGCTCGAATCCGATGTCACGCCTTCGTAGCGCCATCAAGCCTGTCGCCTCTGCCCTGATCTTGGTGTGCGTGGCGCTCTTCTTCTGGAGAGCCTTCACCCACAACTGGGCGGAGATTCGCGCACACCACTTTCAGCTCGACTACCCGCTGTTGGCGCTTTCGTTCGTTGCCATCGCGGCCAGCTACATTCCGGCGACCTACGGTTGGCACCTCGCGGTCAACACGTTGTCGGCCGTCAACAAGGTCACCTTCGCGCAAAGCTTTGCGACCGTGAACACCAGCGGGCTCACCCGATACGTTCCTGGCAAGGTCTGGAATCTCGCGCTGCAAATGTATTGGCTGACCAAGCTGGGAATTTCCAAGCCGTTGGTCGTGTACGTCAATCTGATCAACCTGTTCGTCGGGATTGTTACGGAGGTGATCCTCGGGCTTGCCTACCTGCTTCTGTCGTCGGACAAGATCCCGTTCTCGACCTCGCTGTCTCTACTCGCCGCGCTGCTCGTGCTGGATTTGGGCGTGATTAGGTATCAATCGCATATCTTCAATTTTCTGATCGCCCTGCTCAATCGCATCTTCAAGCGAGACTTGCCGCGCTCGAACGTCCCGGCAAAGCTGATGCTGCAGCTGCACGGCATCCAATTCATTTCCTGCTTTGCGTTCGGAATCGGGGCGTATCTCCTGTGCCTGGGGCTCGGATACACCCTGGTATTTCGCGAGGCATTGCTGATCATGGCGTCGCTGTTGCTCTCGGAGGTCGGGGGGATCTTGGCCGTCCTTTCGCCGGGTGGTCTCGGGGTCCGTGAGGGCATCATGTACGCGATGCTGACGGGCGCTTCGACCGCCGCGCTCGCGCTGATTTTGCCGCTAGCGGCTCGCGGCGTCACCATGATCGTCGACGTGCTGCTGGGCCTCGTTGGGCTCAAGCTCCTGAGGCAGTTCGTCAAGTAGTCAGCCGCCACTCCGTCGAGACCTTGGACACGATCGTGCAGCACCAACACCGGGAAGACAAGCAGATGTCGAGCAACGCTGAACGGCCCAGCTACGAGCTTTGCGTCGTGTGCTACCCCTTCTATCCGACGAAAGACTCGGGTCGGGGCGTGGATCGTTATCTCTTCGAGCTGATCGAAAACCTACGCGCAGCGAACGTAGTCGTGCGCGTGCTCGAGCAGGGCTCCTCGGTGGGCGCTTGGGCCGCGGGCAAGAAGCTATGCCGCTTGGTCGCTGACCTGCTTTCCGCGAAGGCCGGTGTGTATCACGCGGTCAGCACGCCGGCGGGCGCCACGGCCCTCTTGCTCGGCCGCCGGCCGGTGGTGGTCACGATTCACGACCTCTTGCCCTTTCAGGTCAAGGCCTACAATCCGTCGCTGAAGAGCGCGTACGCCAGGCTCTGCACGACCCTCTGCGTCGCCCGCGCCACCGCGCTAATCGTGCCTTTTCGGGTGACGAAGGACGAGCTCGTGGTCTCTCACCGCGCGCTCGCATCCAAGATCCACGTCGTCAACTACGGCGTGGACCACGCCACGTATTACCCACGCCCGGCCGTAAAGCGAAGCACGCGCCGAGTCCTGTACGTGGGCGAGGTCAGCTGTGCCAAGGGCGTGGATGTTCTGATCAATGCCTTCGCGCGCGTCAAGAAGAGCATCCCCGACGCGCAGCTGGTGATCGGCGGCAAGGGTAGGGATCGCGCGCAACTCGAGGCCTTGAGCCAGACATTGGGGCTCGGTGGCGTCGAGTTTTTGGGCTTCGTCCCCGAGACGGATCTGGCGGAGCTTTACGCATCGGCGGCATTGATGGTGTTTCCGTCTCGCTACGGCTTCGGCCTCTCGTCGCTGGAAGCGATGGCTTGCGGAACGCCGGTGGTCGTGGCGGCCACGCTCGACGCGCCGGAATTCGTGTCCGACGCCGGTCTCCTCGTAACCCCCGGGGACGCCGACGAGCTCGCGGCCAGCATCGAGCGCATCCTCGCCGAGCCAGCGCTGCGCGAAGAACTGTCGACGAAAGGCATCGCGCGCGCCGCGCAGTATTCCTGGGCGGCAACGGCCGAGAAGACGCGCGCGGTCTGTGACTCGGTATTCGCCCAGCGCTGAAGGCTAAATCTGAGCTAGGTTCGTGCGGCGATGAAGCCGGCTCTGATTTTCGGTTCGTGCCTGTGGCTCGTAGGTTGTGCGGCAGCGAACCCGGGGGCCGCGCTCGAGCAAGCGCCACCCAGCGCTAGTGCGTCGCCAGCGCCGGCCACCCGCGCTGCGAGCGCTCCTTCCCCAGCCGCTCCGGTAGTGGCAAATGCTTCGGCACCGCCGCCTACTGCAGCGATCCCGCCGCTGGCGCTGAAGCTCTCCCAGATACTGTCGGTTCCGGTCAGCGCGATCGCATTGGGTGAGGGCACGCGGATCGCGGTGCTCGCCGACACGCCCTACGTCGGGGATGCGCGCGGCCTGCGCCCCCTCCCTCTGCCCGCGATGCTGCGCCCCAAGACAGGCGAAGTCGACCAATTGGGCATCTTTTTCGGACGCGACAATGAGCCGCGCATCATGGGTAGCCGTCGCGGAGAAAAAGGCGAGCGCGCGGTCTATCTTCGCCACCTACCGAATGGCTGGCGCGACGGCCGCGAAGAGATTGGTCAGCTCGGTGGCCCCGCGCCCGGCGGACTGTGGGGCGTGCTCGGTTCGGCCGATCCGGAGCTCGTTTGCCGTGCCAGCGCGACCTGCATCATCAAACGAAATTCGGGTTGGACGACCGCGCCTGCGGGCCCCGTGACACGCATTGTCACCCTTCAGGATGGAGTGCTGTGGGGTCTCGACGCAGGCGGGATCTCCGGCATCGATGCTCGTGGATGGGCGCCCGCCATTGCCGCGCCTGCGTGGTCCGAACCCCAGGCGTTCTGGGCGACCCGCGGTGAGGCTTGGGTGAGCACCGCACGGGAACTCTTTCACCATCGCGAAGGGACATGGCAGACCGTCCCCTCGCCAGTGGGACACGCGACCTCGTTTTGGGGACTTCGAAGCGATTCGGTGTGGGTCGTTGGCAGCGCCGGCGCTGCGCATTTCGATGGCCGTAATTTTCGACCGATCGCAATTGCCGGGCCGCTGAGCGTCGTGCGAGGTCGCAGCGATGCCCAGCTCTGGTTTGGCGGCGAGGCAGGGTTGTTTCGCGCGGAGCCGGCGAATCAAGGCGCCGAGTGAACGGCGTTGCTCTGCCAAATCCTGCGCTCCGCTTGCGTGCGCTGTTCGCCTTGATCGCAACGTGTGCGTTGTGGGGCGTGAGCTTTCCGGTGATGAAAGCGCTCGCCCTTTCGCTGTCCGCGCAGGCACCCGGTATCAGCACTTGGTTCGTGGCGGCCACGACGGTCACGCTGCGGTTCGGGTTCGGTGCGGTGCTCTTGGCGATCACGAGCTACGCGCGACCCACGAAAGACGAATTCACGCAGGGCGGCTTGATTGGGCTGTTTTCTGCGGCAGGGATGTTGTTCCAAATGGATGCCCTGAACTTCTGCCCGGCTTCTACCAGCGCCTTCTTGACGCAAGGCTATATCGTGATCTTGCCGCTCGTGGCGACGTTCGTCGGGCGCGTTTGGCCGCCCGCCAAGACGCTCGTCTGCGTGTGCATCAGCAGTGTCGGGCTCGCGCTACTCTCCGGCTTCGATTGGGCAACCTTACGGCTCGGCCGCGGAGAGACGGAAACGCTGCTGGCTGCGTGCTGCTTTGCGGTTCAGATCCTGTTTCTGGACCATCGGGGTTATCGCAGTAACCGCTCGCGTGTGGTGACGCAGGTGATGTTCGTGTCCGTGGCGCTCGCGCTCGCGCCGATCGCCCTTTGTACGATGCGTACGCCGACGGAAGCGCTGCTTTGGGCCTCCACGCCGATTTCGCTCGGGCTATTTTTGGTGCTCTGCGTGCCGTGCACGGTGCTGGCGTTCAGTTGGATGAATCGCTATCAGCCGGAGCTGAGTGCCAGCGAGGCGGGCATCGTGTACGGCGCAGAGCCGCTGTTCGCGAGCCTGCTCTCCCTGTTTTTGCCGGGTATTTTCAGCAGCTTAGCCAATATCGGCTACGCCAACGAGACGCTCGGCAAGAGCCTCTTGATAGGCGGTGGCCTGGTCATCTCGGCCAATGTGCTGTTGCAGCTGCCTTGGTCTTTCGGCATACTCTCTCGAGGTGCCCGGGTGGGCTCACGCGAGGAGTAAGTCATGAACGATCGCAAAAACATCGCCGATGTTCGTGTTCCCTCGCGTGCTGCGCTTCGCTGTCACTGACGGCATCGTAGCCCCGCGCGAGGTCTCTCGTTTCTACTTTCGCTGGCCGTGATTGGTCGCGGCTAGCGTTCGGGCTCGACCGGCGTTCGACGCGTCGAATTGCTGTCGCCCGGAAGGCGTCGCGCGCATTCGTGTGCGCGCTCCCGTGTAGCCATTGTTTATTGCGGATTTTACGGGGAATTTCCCATGAATTTCGATCATCGCGAGTCGCTTCGAGGGCTCGGTTTCAGTGCGTTTTTTCAGACTCAATTGCAGGCTCTCTTGGCTCTCGGCGAAGCTCCCCCCGACGCACAGGTGGGGCGGGTGTTGTCGGAAGCACGCGGTCAGTATTCGGTTTCAGATGGCCAACGGACTTCGCGCGCGGTCCCCGCCGGGCGCTTGGACCACGCCGGCATACGCCCGTGCGTGGGCGACTTTGTTTTGCTCGAGAGCGCGAAAGAATCGCTGGCTCGCATCGTGCACGTGTTCGAGCGAAGCAGCTTGTTCCAGCGCAAGCTGCCGGGGGGCACCTCGGATGCGCAGTTGATCGCAGCCAACGTCGACTTGGCGGTCGTGGTTTGCGCGCTGGCAACCGAAGACGCCGATCCCCACGCCCACCGTCACGGCTTGAATCCGCGCCGAATCGAGCGCTATTTGCGGGCCATACGCGATGCACCGGCGCGCGCTTTGGTGCTGCTGAACAAGGCCGATCTATCGCCCACGGCGGCGCAGCATGCAGAGCGCTTGCGCGCCGAACTCCGCGGTGTGCCCGTGCTTTTGGCCAGCGCCGAAGATGGCGAGGGCCTTGCCGCGCTCGAAAGCGAGCTTGGCGCAGGTACCACTGCGGTGCTCGTAGGATCGTCGGGGGTCGGCAAATCCAGCCTGACGAATCGACTGATGCAAGCCCCCGTGCAGACCGTTAGCGCCGTCCGTGAGACGGACACGCGGGGGCGGCACACCACCACGGCGCGCGAAATCTTCGTCTTGCCGGGCGGAGGGTTGTTGCTCGACACGCCAGGCATGCGCGAATTCTCGTTGTTCGCGGATGACGAGACCGAGCTCGGCAGCACGGGCTTTGCGGAGATCGACGCACTCGCGCCGGAGTGCCGCTTTCGGGACTGTCGCCATCTGAACGAGCCCGGCTGCGCGGTCTTGGCGGCGGTCGAGCGAGGCAGCGTTGCCAACGAGCGCTTGGACCAGGCGCACAAGTTCGAGCGCGAACTTTCATGGCAACGTGATCGCTACGATCCATTGCGGATGCGTGAAGTGCGTTCACTGTCCAAAGCTCGCACGCGCTCGGTGCGCGCTGACCAAAAGCAGCGCGGGCGGGGTTAGCTCTTGGCGGGCGGTTCGGCCAAAAGCAGCCTGTTCTTGGGCGTGATGGTCGAGGGGATGAGTTGCGTATGAACGCTGTAACCATGCGCGCGCAGTCGAGCCGCGCGCGTGACATCGATGGCCAAGGCAGGGTCGAGCCAGCCCCCGACCCCGCCTTGGTCGTTTTCCAGCTTGTCGTGGCAACACGGCAGAACCACGACGCGCGCGCCTGCGGCGATGGCTTGGCTCAACACGGTGTCCGTCAGCGAGCCGCAGGCGTGGCAAGAAACGAGTAGGTCGTTCGGTCCCGCGGTAACAGACGAGAGCTCGCCTTGTACGAGCTCGACACGGCCGGCAAGGCGGGGCCAGCTGTGTGCAAAGCGATCGCTCAGCGCCCGTGCGCTCTTCGGCAGCCGCGCGTCGACGGCCAAGGCAGACGGTGATGAATCGTCCAACAGAAGTAGAATTTGAGCGAGCAGCCCGTGCCCGCAGGCGAGGTCGATCACGCGCCCGCCTCGAAATCGACGACGAGTGCGGCGCGCGACTTCCCAAGCCTCGAACAATTCCTTGCGCGCTAGGCACTCGCTGTCACACACCTCGCGTGCGATGCGGTGAAACAGTGTGTCATCGCCAAATCGCGGTAGATCACGACGCGTGAGCCTAGATCTGCTGCCGGGATCGAAGCCCATCGCCGCGAGCGTAGCATCGAGCGTTCACGATTGCCCCGTGCCGAGCGCTGTGCGAGCCTGGAGCGGTTCGGGATGACTAACGCGGCGCCTTCGCCTCAAGAATTCATTGGTTTCCGACGCTCGTCGGCGCTCGCCGGCCTAGAGGTGCTCGACGCATATCACACCGCGCGCGACTGGCGCGTGATCGGGCAAGAGTACGCGATCACGGTGCCCCGGAGCTGGCGTGGAGAGGTCCACTATCGCGGCGCGACCCACGTGGTCGAACCCGGAATCGTCTTCTGCAACCAGCCAGAAGAACCGTTGGTGGCCAAGCCAGAGGCTGGCCGTGCGGGCTCCTTCAACGTGCTGTTGCTCCATCCGGAACTGCTGGATGAATGGCTCTCGGAGCAGCAGACGCGGCCCGTTCGAAGTCAGTTTTCCGCCATCACCAAGCCCATTTCCCACGGGCTAATCAGCAAGTTTCAGCGCTTGTTCGCGATGCTGGACTTGGGCGGCTCGGCCATGGAACTGCAGTCGGAAGCGGCTAGCTTGTCCGAGTTCGTGATCAAAGAGCTGATTGCGGGAGCAAGCGATGCCAAGCTTCGAGACGGCCCGGCGATTCGCGGGACGGCGCGCATGCGTGAGTGCCTGCACGAAGAAGGTTTGGACACCGACCTCGAAACCTTGGCCAATCAGGCCGGCCTCAGTCGGTTCCAAGCACTGCGCGCCTTCAAGCGTCGCTATGGGTTGCCGCCGCACGCTTACCAGTTGTGCCTGCGTATCTCCAGGGCGCGCCGCATGCTGCTCGCCGGTGCTCCGCCGGCCGACGTGGCCGCGCAGTGTGGCTTCGTCGACCAGAGCCATTTCAATCGCCACTTCAAGCGTCAGGTGGGCATGACGCCGATGCAGTACGCCCGCACGGGCGCTGCCTCCCCGTGCCGATCCAGCGGCATTTATCGGGTTGCTGCTGCGTTGGGCGAGAACGCAACGGCAAGCGAAACGCACTCCGAGTGGCGCCGCGACCCCTGAGAGGACGAATTCGACCCGCTCCGGTCCGAAATGGGCGTGCGATCGCTCACTGCCCGCCCTAGATGTCAGTGAAACACCATGCCGATCCTGACCGCGGGCACACCGGCCCCCAATTTCTCGCTTTCCAGCACCCCCGATCAGCGCGTATCGCTGAGTGATTTTCGCGGCAAGCCCGTAGTGCTCGCGTTTTACCCGGCGGATTGGAGCCCAGTGTGCGGCGACCAAATGGCCTTGTACAACGAGATGCTCGCCGAGTTCCGTCATCAGAAGGCGCAGCTCTTGGGCATCTCGGTCGATGGCGTGTGGTGTCACGCGGCCTTCGCTGCCGATCGCAAGCTGCACTTCCCGCTGCTCGCGGATTTCGAACCCAAGGGAGCTGTCGCGCGGCAGTACGGCGCCTATCGCGAAAGCGATGGCGTGTCCGAGCGCGCACTGTTCGTGATCGACGCGGAAGGCATCGTACGCTGGAGTTTCTTGTCACCGATCGGCGTCAATCCGGGCGCTGACGGCATCTTCGATGCGCTCGATGCGCTGACAGCCAAAGGCACACCGTAATGTCACTACGCCGTCCCGTTTCTGAACAGGATCACGTCGCTGGTAGCGCGGAAGCACCGCTCACCCTCGTCGAATATGGCGACTACCAATGTCCGCATTGCGCGGCTGCCGACCCCGTCGTGCGCGCCGTGCAAAAGGCGCTCGGTCGAGATTTGCGCTTCGTCTTCAGGAATTTCCCGCTGACTGAGATGCACCCTGCCGCTGAGCCCGCGGCCGAATTTGCCGAGGGGGCGGCCGTGCAGGGAAAATTCTGGGAAGCTCATGACGCGATCTTCGCTTGGTCGCGACGCCATGGCCCGCCGTCGCTCGGACCTGAGGCGTTTGCCACGATTGCAAAATCACTGCAGCTCGACGCCGCGCAGCTCGAAGCCGATATCGAGAGCCACCGCTATCTCGAACGGATCCGCGATGACTTCAACGGAGGCGTGCGGAGCGGGGTGAACGGCACCCCCAGCTTCTTCATCAATGGCACGCGCTTCGATGGTGGCGCAGACGAGTTGGGTGAGGCGCTGCGCGCCTTGCTCTGAGGTTCACGCGAGCGCGCGACGTGCGGTCGCGAAGCGCATGAAGGTTCAGGTCGGAGGGGGTGCGCAAGAGTGGGGCGTGAGTCCGCGGCGTGCGCCGGGCGGGCGCGTGGTCGTGTGCAGCGGCGGTAGAACTACGCCTCGAACCAGGGTTCAAGCCCTTATCCAGTAGCCGATCCGAGCCGCTCGTTTCGGTTCGTGCGAGCTTCGGCTGCTTAGGAAGGGTTCGACATGCGTGGTTACGCTGCGGCATCGATTTCATTGTTCGTCGTTGGAGCCGCAATTGGCTGCAGTGGTGATCCAGACCATGGACCGTTCTTGGGTGACGCGGGTGCCAGCGATAGGGGAGGCAGCGGCGGCACGGCCGCGGCCGGTAAGAGCGGCAGCAGCGCTGGCAAGGGTGGAGCCAACGCAGCTGGCCGGACCGGTTCTGGCGACGCGGGTGCCGAGGCGGTCACGGACGCGGGCAGCGCAGGCGTTGCGGAGTCGATGGCCGGCACAGACAGCGGCGGCACCGGTGGCACCGGTGGCACCGGTGGCATGCCGCCCGTGCTCACGGCGCCCAGCGCGCCCAGCGCGCTCGTCTTGCAGGTGCTCAGTGGTAGCTCGGTGCACTTGGCCTGGACCGACAACGCCAACAATGAAACCGAGTACGATGTGTATTGGTCGGCGGCTGCAAGCAAGCCGAGCGTGCCCAATGCAACGCTCGCCGCTGACGTGGTAGCCGCGACTGCAGACGGGCTCAGCGTCGGACAGCAATACAATTTCTGGGTCGAGGCCAGCAACAGCGTCGGCTCGAGCACGGCGATTACCGGTAAAGCCACGCCGTTGCCGGTGCCCGCACAGCCAACGGGTTTGGGGCTTGCGGCGGGCGCGACCGACGTGGTCTTGACCTGGACGGACGCGGCCACGACCGAGACCGGCTACCGCGTTTACTTCGCGACCACGAACTCGCCCCCCAGCGTGGCGCAATACGAGCTACCGGCAGACAGCACGCAGTTCACCGTGCCCGGCGCGGACATCACGCCGTACACCCAGTATTACTATTGGGTCGTCGCCTACAACGCGATTGGCAACAGCGCGCCGGTGACCGGTTCGGCTACGACCGGCGTTCTCCCGGGCCAGCCGAGCAGCGTCAGTGTCGACACGGATGCCAGTGTCTGGAGCGTGCAAGCATCGTGGGTCGATGACTCGACCAACACGGCCAAGTACAACATTTATTGGTCGACGGACGACACCAGGCCCGCCCTACCCGGTGCCACCGTGCCGGGTGGCCAGACCAGCTACAAGATGACGCAGAAATACGGCGATCAAACCTATCGCTTCTGGGTCGAATCGGAGAACGCAATCGGTAAGAGCGCGGCCACCAAAGGCCAAGCCAGCAAGAAGACCTATGACTTGTTGTGGACTGATCTGTACTACGATCTGACCGCAAATACGGTCCGGCACGCCATCCAGGACACGTTCGGGCTGCTCACCGATCCCGCCCCCTCAGGGAACAGCACCGCGCTTTGGGGCTACCACTCCAGCGATCAATCGGCGAAGGGGTCGGCTTCGTCGCTCACGCCAGGCATCACTTGGAATGCGGCGAGCGACAACATCGACACCACGGTAACGCAATATTTCTGGGCCGAAGCACGCACGCCGCTCGGCTCTCAGTTTTCCATGCGCAGCTTGGTGCCGCCGACACCGATTGCTGGCTTCACTGCGACGGCTACCAATTTGACGATCGCCCTGTCGTGGACTGCTTCCAGCAATGTTCAGACGTACCAGCTTTATCGCGCGACGGGCACGCCTACGACGCCCGCTGTGTTCGCGGATGCCAAGCTGTACTCATCCCCCACGACGGCTCCGACGGTCGGCTCCCCCATCACGCTCACGGATCTGAATCCCGGCACCCCGTACAGCTTCTGGGTGCGCGCGGTTGGCATCGGCCTCAATGGCACCGGGTTGCCGAGCGCCTTCGTTACCAAAACCGCGACCATCGCTGGAACTTACGTCGGTCCGAATCTGGCGATCGGCAAGACCGCCGTTGCTTCCAGCGCCACCACGAACGTCGCCGCCAATGTGGTCGACGGCAACACGGGTACTCGCTGGCAAGCCAACGTCAGCACCGCGAACGAATGGATCTACGTGAACCTCGGTGATGGTGCGACCGCGAATTTCACGCACGTGAAGCTGGTCTGGCAGAGTGCCTACGCCAAGACGTTCGACATCGAAGTATGCGCGGCCAGTTGTGACGATCTCGAGCCCAACACGCCCGCCAACTGGGCCTGGCAGCTTGCGTACACCACGCCCAGCGCTCAGACGCTTTCCGGCTTTCCGAACTACCAAATGGTGCCACTGACGACTCCCACCACCGGTCAGTTCATTCGCATGAAGGCCAAGACGCTCGTGGGAAGTTCCGGAGCTTCGCTGTACGAATTCGAAGTGTTCAGCGCGCCGCCATAGGCCGAGCGCAGCGCCTCACGGGGTGGGGTTTGTCGCCATCCCGTGCTATATGAAGGGCAATGACATACGAAGAGGCCAAGGCTTGGTTCGAATCGAACCAGGGTCAGATGATCGAATCGCGCGGTGTCGCGACGGTCACGGTCTCCGGTCGGAGCGTGCGCTTCTCGAGCAAAGCGCCCGAGCAAGACGAGTTCACGAAAGCCGTCTCGCGCTTGCGCCGGATCCTGACTTAGTTAGTAACTTCGTCTGTCCAAACGTTGAAGGTCGTGAGCTTGGACTCGCCGAATGACGTGCTGATTGCTACGTCTGCGGCATCTCGGCCACGACCGATCACGATGCGGCCGATGCGCGGGACGTTGTGACGCGCGTCGAACGTGTGCCACCTGCCGTCGAGGTAGGCCTCGAACCAGCCAGAGAAGTCCATCGGCGAGGTCGAAGCCGGAACACCGATGTCGCCCAGGTACCCTGCGCAATAGCGGGCAGGGATGTTCATGCAGCGGCAGAGCGCGACGGCCAGGTGCGCGAAATCCCGGCATACCCCGGTGCGCTCTTGATACGCTTCCCAAGCGGTCTTGGTATTGCGTGCGAAGCCGTAGCCGAAGGTCAGGTGGTTGTGCACGAAGTCACAGATGGCCGCCACGCGGCCCCAGCCCGGAGGTGCGTTTTTGAATAGCTCCCAGGCGATGGGCGACAACCTATCCGTCTCGCAATAGCGGCTGCCCAGCAGGAAGATCAAGGAGTCGTGCGGGAGTGCGTCCACCGGAGTTTGGCGCGCGTCCGGCACGATGCGATCTGCTAGGCCACTGTCGTTTACCAGCGCATCCGCCGTGATTCGAGTGGTGCCGGTGGGGGCTACGATCCGGGTACACCAGTTGCCAAAAAAGTCACGGTACATGTCCACGCCGACCGACGGGCTGATCTTGAGGTGATCTGCCGTCAGCATGTCGGATACGCGTGTGTAGTGAATGCTCAACATCAGCAGCATCGGGGTTGGCTGCGGACACTCGAAGACCAGTTCGCAACCAACTCGAATTTTCATGATGATGCCTATTAGCATCGACTCGAGCTGGGCTCTTCAATGTTTCGGTGCCGAGTCATTTCGCACGCGATCACCAGCGTACGTCGGGCAATTGGCGGAAGACGGTACGTACGCCTTCGCTCCATTGCCGGCTGAGTGCCGAAAAGTCCGGATCGCCCGCCTCGAAGCGGCGCCGATGAAGCAATTTCAACTGATCGTTTTGGTACTGAACTAGGTCGATCGGCATCGCCACACTCAGATTGCTGCGCATCGTCGAGTCGAACGAGACCAGCACGCATTTGCTGGCGTCTGCCAAGCTGGTCTCCGCGTTGATCACGCGATCGATGATCGGCTTGCCGTACTTGGCTTCACCGGTTTGAAAGAACAGCGTACCCCCGCCGGCTTCGACGAAATTCCCTTCGGCGTACGTGCGAAATAGCCGCGGTGCGTCGCCTTTGATTTGCCCGCCGATGATGAAGGAGGCGTCGAATTTGAGGTCATTTCGCTCTAGGTGCGGCCGATCGCGATTGCCGACCTCTCGAACCGCGTCGGACACGACGGTCACGAAATCGAACATCGTACGTACGGACCACACGTTCGGCTTGCCGTCGTTCGCGGCCCCGCGTTGGTTCAAAATCGAGATCACGGCTTGGGTGCCAGCGAGATTGCCCGAGCTGAGCAGGACGACCGCGCGATCGCCCTCGCGCTCGAACACGCTCATTTTGCAAAACTGCGCAAAGTTGTCGACCCCCGCGTGAGTTCGCGAATCCGAAGCCAGCACGATCCCCTCTTTGAGCAGAATCCCAACGCAATAAGTCATCTCACTCCTCCTTCGTCACAAAGCCGAACGTACTACCAATCCTTACCAGGGGATCGACTTTGTATCGCGAAAGAAGCCGCCGTTCGGCGCCTCCTTCCCACTCAGGGTCGCCGCCCAGACGATGCCGCTCGCCCCCTGGGCGATGCTGCGCGGCGCGGCGCTCCCGCCCATGCGGGTCTTTACCCAACCCGGGCAGACTGCATTCACACGCCGAGAGCTGCCAGCGAGCTCCCGCGCAAGCACGCGTGCGAAAGCGTTCAGCAACGCCTTCGATACGCTGTAAGCGTTGCTGGGAAAGCCTGCTGCGGCATCAGTGCCAAGAGCCACCGCGTTGACGAACTCGTCTGCTACCTGTTCGATTTCGGCGCGGCTCAGATCGGGCGAAAGCAGGCGTTTTTGCAGGGGCACGGAGAAATTCTCCAGTTGTCCCATGCCGCTCGACACCATCACGATGGTCGCGCTTGGAGTCAGCCTCGGCCACAGCGCGTCGGTTAGGCGCACTGCGCCGCGATAGTTGCAGTCCAGCGTCCGAGCTGCCACCTGGGCATCGAAACCGCTGAAACTAGCGCCGGCGTTATTCACCAGAGCGGCAATGGTCGGCTCGGAGGCCATTCGCTCTGCGAACGCACGGATCGATGCGCCGTCCGCAACATCCAATTGGGCAGCCTGCACGTCCAGATTGTGCGCTTTCAGCTCGGCGGCAGCCTTTTGGGCGAGCGTCGCATCGCGCCCTGTCAACCAGACCCGATAACCTCGACTGGCCAGTGCGCGAGCGGTCTCGAGGCCCAGACCGCGATTGGCTCCCGTAACGATTGCGACCTGCATCAGGCCATGCTTGCGGTCGGATTACCAAACCGCAAGCACGAACTGGGGCGATTTAGCGCCCGATCAGTTTGAGCCCGAAAAATATTAGCGCCGCGCCGCCCAAGCCGCCGCCGAAAAGCAAGTAGAGCAGGGACCAACCAGCAGCGAGAACGGGCGGAGCAGTAACGATGGCTTCGGTAAACATGTTGAACTCCTGATGGTGTTTAATGGGGGCGCGCGCTTCGAAGCGTGCGATTGTTGACTCCAGATAAAAGCAAGGAGCCTGCCAACCGTTGCGTATCGAAGCTGACCAGCGCACCCCTGTTGGCGAATCGCCTGCACTCGCGCCACTGGGGCATACCGCCGCGCTCGTCGCAGTGATCGTCTCGGTTGCCATCGCCGGCACGCTGCTGCAGCACGCGGCCGCGCCCGAGGCCTCGTCCGTCGCGCCCGGCGGCAGCGTGGGCGTTCGCGTTTGGACGCAATATCTGCCGCTTTTGTCCGTGAACGGGCTACTCGTACTGTACGTCGCGCGCCTGTTTCGTCCGCGCAACGCTTTGCCCGAGCTCTTGGGTCGCGGTTGGCAGAGGCCAGCGGACGCTTTGCTCGATCTGCTCTCTGCCTGCTTGGTGTTCACGATGATCGTCGCGATCGAGGCACTGGCGCGCCCACTGTTTGCGGGGCGGAACGCCGCGGTCTCGGGGTTGCTACCGAGCACGGAGGCCGAGCGCCTCACTTGGTTGTTCGTCGCCTCGATGGTCGGCTTTTGTGAAGAGGTCGTCTATCGAGGCTACCTCCAGACACAACTCGGTGCGTTGACGCGCAGCCCTGCCTTAGGGGTCCTACTTCAGGCGCTGCTCTTTGGTTTGGCGCACCTCGAACAAGGAGCCGGGAGCGCGATTCGAATCGGCATGTACGGCTTGATACTGGGTCTGCTCGCGCTGCGCCGCGCGAGCTTACTTCCGGGTATCGTCTGCCACGTCGGGATCGATCTCGCGAGTGGGCTACTCCGCTAGCTGTGCCTTTTCGTCGAGTCGATCAGATCCTTGACGAGAAATGCGAAGCTGACATACTGCGATTTCCGATGTCGTTCCGCGCTACCCGTCGTTTCGCTCGCCGCGCCGCTATTTGCGGCGGGCGCGAAGTGCCGTAGCGGTCCTCGACACCGGCATTCGCGTAACCGCCCACAACTGGGTGGTTATGTCGCGTCTGACACGGCGAGCCACCCGAAAGGATAGCCGCCGTGACATCGATCTCTAGTCCCCTTGATTTTCAGCCTGTTTCGCCGATTGGCTCAGCTGCCTCCGACCCTTCGCTCGAAGGGCTGCTCGGCGCTCGAGCCAAGCTGATGGATGTGGCGACGCGCCCGCCGCGGATCATGGTGCGCGGTAGCGGCTCGTACTTGTGGGATCACGAGGGTACGCGCTACCTGGACTTCGTTCAGGGCTGGGCGGTGAATGCGCTCGGGCACGCACCGCCGGAGATCTCGGCCACGCTCGCCGCTCAAGCCCAAATGCTGCTTACGGCCAGCCCTGCCTTCCACAACGGGCCCCAGCTGAGCTTTGCGCTCGAGCTAACCCGCGCCTCGGGCATGGCTCAGGTACACTTCACGAACAGCGGCGCGGAGGCCAACGAAGCTGCTCTCAAGCTGGCGCGCAAATGGGGCCGGCTACGGCGGCGCGGTGCGCACCAGATCATCACCACCGTGGGCAGCTTCCACGGGCGTACCCTGGCGTTGATGGCGGCCAGCGGAAAACCTGGTTGGGATGCGCTTTTTCCACCCGTCATGCCCGGCTTCGTCAAGGTACCGTACGGTGACACCGCCGCCGTAGAGGCACAGATCGGGCCTGAAACCGTGGCCGTGATGGTCGAACCAATCCAAGGCGAAGCGGGCGTGATTGTGCCCCCGGAGGGCTACTTGCGCGAGCTACGCAACTTGTGCGACGCGCACGGCTTGCTCCTGATTTGCGACGAGGTGCAGACGGGCATGGGCCGCACGGGTACGTTGTTCGCGTTCGAACGCGAAGCAGTGAAGCCCGACATCCTGACGCTTGGCAAGGGCCTCGGCGGGGGCGTACCGATCTCGGCGGTGCTGGCCAACGAGCGTGCCAGCTGCTTCGTGCCTGGCGACCAGGGCGGCACGTATAACGGCAATCCGCTGATGGTCGCGGTCGCGCACAGCGTGTTCGGGGTCGTGTCGCGCCCTGATTTCCTCGCCACGGTGCGAGCGCGCGGGCGCTACCTCGAGCAGCGGCTCGCCCGGCTGTGCACGGCGCGCGGAATCGGCCTGCGCGGCCAGGGGCTATTGTGGGCGTTGGTTCTGCCAGACGAGACTGCAGATGCCATCGTGGCTCGTTGCTTTGCGGCGGGTCTGTTGATCAACGCGCCGCGGCCGAACCTGCTGCGCTTGATGCCGTCGCTGCGCGTGACTGAAGCGGAGATCGACGAACTGCTGAGTTTGCTCGAGCGAGCGTTCGTCAATCGTTCGGCTTGAAGCGATAGCCGACGCGCTGGGCGGTCAGAAGCATCTCGGGACGAGTCGGATCTTTCTCCAGCTTGTCCCGCAGTTGCTTCATGAATACCCGCAAATAGTGGACTTCACTGACGCGTGAAGGGCCCCACACTTCGCGCAGCAGCGTGCGGTAGCTGATCACGCGGCCGGGCTGGCGTACCAGCACGGCGAGCAGTTTGTATTGCTTGGACGTGAGTACTACCTTTTGCCCGTCGAGGGAGACTTCGTGGGTCATGAAATCCACGCGCAGTCGGCCATTGAAGAACGACTCGGAGGGTTTGGCGATGTGCGGCGCGTAGCGCAGCGCTGCACGCACCCGTGCCATCAGTTCGGCTTCTCGGAAGGGCTTGGTCACGTAGTCGTTGGCGCCCGCGTCCAGCGCTTCGACTTGCTCTGCTTCGGCCTCTCGCGCCGAGATGACGATGATCGGTACCTGCTGAGTGCGCCGCAGGATCCGGGTCACCTCGACGCCGTCCCGGTCGGGCAAACCAAGATCCAAAAGCACGAGGTTTGGCGCGCGCAGCGAGGCTTGGTACAAGCCATCTTCGGCAGTCGCAGCCTCCAGCGTGGCGTAGCCCTGATCGCGGAGCGCGACGCACAGGGTCCGGCGCATGGCGGTCTCGTCTTCGATGGTCAAGATCAATGGTTGCAGGCTCATCAGTCGTCTTCCAGTTCGCGCGTCAGCGTTGCTCGGGGTAAGGTGAATTCCACGGTTGCGCCGCCGCCCGGGGTTTCCAAGGCCCGGATCCGCCCGCGGTGGGCGACGACCACCGCTCGGCAAATCGTCAGGCCGAGACCGGCACCGCCGTCTCTTTTCGAGCCGCTGCCACGAAAGAACTTTTCGAACACCTTCTGACGTTCTTCGAGGCGAATCCCCGGCCCGTGATCGATCACGCGCACCAGCACACCGTCATCGCCTGCAGCGCTTGCTTCGACTTGGACGGGGGATCCGTTCGGAGCGTGGCGCAGCGCATTTTCGAGCAGATTGATCAGCGCTTGTTCGATCAAGATGGCGTCCACGTCGACCGCCGGGAGTTCCCCGTCCAAAGTGACACCGATGCGAGCGGCAGCGGCCGGATTCGAAAGCGCGCGCACGGAACTATCGATCAGCTCCGCGAGGTCCTCCGGCAAGCGCTGTAGCGCGAGCTCACCGGATTCGAGCTTGGTCATGGATAGTAGATTGGCGACCAGGCGATTCAAGCGCTCCGATTCGTCCATGATCGTGCGCATCAAGTCGCGGCGCACTTCGTCGTCGAGCTGAGAATCCGTGCGAGCAGCCGTACTTGCGGCCGTGAGAATGGCCGCCAGCGGGTTGCGCAAGTCGTGTGAAACAGCGGCAAGCAGTGAGCTGCGGGTGCGCTCCGTCTCGGCCTGTAGCTCGGCGCGGTGCGTTGCGCTGGAGAGCAAGAGCCGCTCGACCGCGCCCGCCAGCTGCGCAGCGCAGGAGAGCAACAATTGCTGGCCTCCGATGTCGGTGAAGTGCTTGCTACTGCGCAGAGCCAAGCCAAGCAGGCCAACACTGCGGTGCGCGCCGTTCAACGTGAGCCATAGGTTGAGCCCGGAAACGCGCGAATTTTGCACTAACTCGCCTTTTTTCCAGGCTGCGAAAGCGAGCCTCCGTTCGTCTTCCGAGTCCAACGCCAGTTCGTCGGTGGGCAAGGCCGATTGACTCGATTGCAGGACCACGTGGACCCGCGCATCGAACAGCTTTGCCAGGCGACGCTCGGCGAACGAGCTCAGCTGCTGCAAAGAGTGAACTTGCGACAAAGCTTGGCTGAAGCCATAGAGGGCATTGGCAAACGCCTCACTGCGCCGCGCCGTTTCGCGTTCTTTGCGCAAGCCTTGATTCAAGCCGCTGATGACGCCCGCGACGACCACCATCCCCACGAAGGTGAGGACACTGCCGGCGTCCGGCCAACTCAGCTGCAGCAACGGCGGGATGAAAAAGAAGTCGAAGCTGAGTACGCTGATCACCGCCGCGAACAGCGAGGGGCCCGGCGCGCAACGCGCGGCGATCGCCACCACACCGAGCAAGTACACGATCACGAAGTCCGCGAGCTGCGCCCAGGGGGTGATCACCTCACAAATGAGTGAACTCGCTGCGGCGACCGGGATGGCTAGCGCGTAGTGAGTGAGAGGTGCTGTGGTGAGCCAGTCTCGGCGATCGATGCGGCGCCAGACGCGTTGTTCTTCACGCGGCCTGGCCGGAAAGTGACTGGCGCTCCGGTCCATATGTTTTCTTTACGTCAGCCCTCCCAGTGAGCGCCAACCGCAAGTTTGTCCGCAAGAATATAAAGTGAACCGACGCGACCAAATTTATCAAATGATTATTATTGAGAAACGTATCTGAAATAATTCGCGCGAATGGTGCCTCGGCGGGCAGCATTTTGCCTCGCCAGAAACACGAATAGCGATGTGCTTCGGGTCTAAATGCCACTCACGATCTCACATGAGATCTCACGAATCGCAGCGCGGCGCGTCGTGATCGCAGCGAAAGAAAATCTGTCATTTTGGCTCGAACAACGAGCTGAACGGGAATTCCAGACGAAACCTTCAGCCGGCTACTCCATCGCGAGTCCCAGGCTTCGCGCATTCATGCGTGCCCTCGTACAGGAGAACCCTAATGTTTGAGAACCTTCTGGCCCGATATCGACAGCCAGGTCGGCAAAAGCTGTTCTGGACCATTCTAGCAGCCAAGCTTCTTGGCGTAGTGGCCCTCTTTGCAGTCGTCAAAGGGGTCAGCTTCTACTTCGCGACCCCAGCCTTGGCTGACGACGCGGCCGCTGCCCCCCCCGCCTACGTCAACCCGCTGAACACGATGTGGACGCTGGTCGCGGCCTTCTTGGTGTTCTTCATGCAGGCAGGCTTCATGATGCTCGAAGCGGGTTTTGCCCGCACCCGAGAGACGGTGAACATCCTGCTCGAGGGTATCGTCGATACCTGCTTGTGCGGCATCTTGTTCTGGGCATGGGGCTTCGCCTTCATGTTCGGTGCCGGCAACGGCTTCATCGGCAAGCAGTATTTCTTCTTGCACGGCACGCCGGAGACCTTCGGAACGTCTGGCGTGGCGATGCTGGCGTTTTTCTTGTTCCAGTTCGCGTTCGCCGACACCTGCAGCACGATCACCTCGGGCGCGATGGTCGGCCGCACGGGTTTCGTGGGCGACCTGCTGTACAGCTTTGGCGTGAGCGGTTTCATCTATCCGATTCTCGGTCACTGGGCGTGGGGTCCGGATGGCTGGCTCAACACGATCCACCCCGTCCCTTTTCACGACTTCGCTGGCTCCACGGTCGTGCACACCATTGGCGGCTTCGTGGCCTTGACCGGGGCGATTGCGCTCGGCCCCCGCCTCGGTCGCAAGTTCAAGCGCGATGGCGGCAGCATGCCGCCCGGTCACGACATGACGATCGCCGCTGTCGGTGGCGTGATCTTGTGGTTCGGTTGGTACGGGTTCAACCCGGGTAGCACGCTGTCCGCGATGGACATGCAGGGTTGCGGTCGCGTCGCTGCGAACACCACGCTTGCTGCCGCGGCGGGCGCACTTTCTACCCTGTTCTTCGTGCTTCCGCGGAACAAAGTCTGGGACTGCGGCATGACGGTGAACGGCTTTCTCGCTGGTCTCGTTGCCATCACCTGCCCCTGTTACTGGGTCTCGCCGTTCGGCGCGATCTGCATCGGCGCGCTCGCCGGCGTGGTCGTGGTCTTGGGCATCGACCTCGTGGAATACCTGCGCGTCGACGACCCGGTTGGCGCAGTCGCGGTGCACGGCGTGTGCGGCGTCTTCGGGACGTTGAGCTTGGGATTGTTCGCGACGGGCGAATACGGTGCGCCCACGCCGCTGGGCGCCGACAACTCACCCGGCGCAGTGGTCACGGGTCTGTTTTACGGTGGAGGCGCCAACCAATTGATCGCTCAGGCGATCGGCAGCGCGGCGGTCACGGCGGCTACCTTCGCCTGTGGCATGTTGTTGATGTACGCCGTCAAGGCGACCGGCACGCTGCGCGTCTCCAAGGAGGGCGAGCTCGAAGGTCTGGACATCCACGAGCACGGCGGACCGGCTTACCCGGAACTGTTGGGCGGCCTCTCCGGCTACGCTGCGAGTGCGAAGGAAGAATCCTCCGCTGCGCACATCGTGGCGCCGGCCAAGTAAACCCTGGTACACGAGCCGTAGGTACGCGGGGCCCCCGGGCGGGCACATGGCGGACGCGCTGCAAGGCGTATCCGCCGTGCGCTTTTTGTGGAGCTAGCTACCAGCGATCGCACGCCCGTTCAGGTGGGTGTCAGTCGCAGCCGCAACCGCCCTGCAGGCCTACGAGCTCCAGTGCGTCGCCGCAGTCGAGCGACGTTTCGGTGTAGAGGGCGTGAGCTGCCGAGCGCAGCGCAGACTTACGCTGCTCCGCAGGGGCGGCGCTGACCGCGCGCAGGGCCTCGCGCGCTTTGACAGGGACGGACTCACTGTGGATGAGTAGGGGAGCTAGGGAAAATGCCATGGTCGTTCGTCTTTCAGGGTGCGCCGCTGATGGCGAACCGGGTCGGTTTCAAAGCCCGGCTACTGGAACGTGTGGCCATAGTATCTTCTGTCAAGCTACTTTCTTTTTAGAACCTACTTTCTTTTGGAAAGTGCCATGGCTACACTGTGCCCATGGCCAAGACGGTCGACTGCCAATGCCAAGCGTTCCAGCTCGCGGCTGACGTGCTGGGGCGTCCGTGGAGCGCGTTGATTCTCACTGCGCTCTCGAACGGTCCGCGGCGCTTCGGTGAATTGGCTGATACTGCAGTCGGGCTCGGCACCAAGGTTCTTTCCGCGCGCTTGAAAGAACTCGAGGCACGCGGTTTGGTGCGGCGTCATGTCGAGCCGGGCCCGCCGGTTCGCGTGTCCTACGAGCTCACCGATCAGGGCCGCGGCTTCGGCCACGTCGCAGAGGCCATTCAGCGCTGGGGGCGCGAGCTGACTCAGCCCAAAGTCGCGCGCGCGCGTCGCGCCTGAGCGAGCGCGTTCGTTCGCTCGTGGCTCCTGCGATTTCGGTGCTGATGCCGGCGTACAACGCCGCGGCCACAGTCGATCGTGCGCTGTCCAGCGTGCGGCGGCAATCGGAGCGTAGTTGGGAGTGCGTCGTCGTCGACGATGGCTCTCTGGATCGCACGGCTGACGTCGTGGCAGCGCACGCACGCGAGGACCCGCGCGTGCGGCTCGTCCAAAGCCAGCATGGCGGGATCGTGTCAGCTCTGCAAGCTGGCCTTTTGCAATGCCGGGCGCCGCTGATCGCTCGTTTCGATGCCGATGATCTGATGTCGCGTTCGCGGCTTTCGCTGCAGCGCGCGGCGCTCGAGCAGAGCCCGGCGCTTGCCGCGGTAGGCTGCCACGTGCGGCTCTTCCCGCGCGCCGGGTTGCGCGAACGTAGGCTCGACTATGAGCGCTGGCTTCGCTCGATCCAAACGCCCGAGCAGGTCGAGCGTGAGGCTTTCGTGGAATGTCCGATCGCCCACCCGACGCTGCTGATACGACGCTCGGTGCTGCTCGAATTCGGCTACCGCGAGCGTGGTTGGCCGGAGGATTACGATCTCGTGCTTCGGCTCCTGAACAACGGCCAGCGTATCGGAATCGTCCCGCGGCGGTTGCTCCATTGGCGCGATAGCGCTGCCCGGTTATCGCGTGTCTCCGAGAGTTACTCGATTGCGGCTTTCGTCGAGTGTAAGGCCGAGTTCTTGGCCAGCGGTTTTCTGGCTGACGGCGATCGTTACTTGCTGTGGGGCTTCGGCGACACCGGCAAGGCATTGGCGAACGCACTCGAGAGACGCGGCAAGCGCCCCGCGGCCATCATCGAGCTTCACCCGGGGCGCATCGGGCAGCTGATTCGCGGTGTGCCCGTGGTGGCCCCGAGCGCGTTGCCGGGCTTGAGTTCTCACCCGCTGATCGTGTCGGTTGCAGGCCTGGGTCCGCGCACGGAAATCCGTCAAGCGCTGACTGGTATGGGGTTCAGGGAACTGCGTGACTATGTGTGTGCTGCGTGAGAGCGCAGCGCCGTGGGAAGGATCTCGGCTAGTGAGGCGTAGTCTGGCATGCTAAATTCGTCTTCCTGCTTGACGGCCTGATGAGGGAAAATGCTGCGAATCGCGAATCTGAAACCGCTCTTCGTTACCATCGGCGTATCGCTTTCGGTTTGTGTCGGTTGCGGGAGCAACAGCGATGCCGGCAGCGGTAGTCCAGGCGGCAGCGGCGGTAGCGTCACCGCAAGCAGTGCCGGCAATCTCGGCGGCGCGGGCGGTCCAGTGGTTGGCAATTCAGGGGGCGGCTCAGGCGGTACTTCGAGCTCCGGCGGCGCACCGAGTGGGAATCCTGGCAACTACTCGTCGGGCATTGCGGGCGACAGGCTGCTCGGGTCTTTGACGGACGACGAGTTTGCGGGGCTGTGCAAGAAGCTCTCCGACTACTTCAGCTTCAGCACTCCAACCGGGAAGAACCTGGAGCTGACTTCGTGCCGCTTCACTAGCGCCGTGGCCGCGCTTTTCACGGCCGAACAGACGGATGCTGCGCTACGCACCGCGTGCCAATCCTCGTACGACAAGTGCATTGCTTCCGGCACGACCGCCACCGAGACCTGCACCAAACCGCCCGCAACCTGTGCCGCGACGGTTGCGGAGTACGATCTCTGCTTGAACGACCAGGTCCAGGCACTGAATCAGATTGAATCTGCGGTCCCCTCTTGTGACAAGCTCACGGTTGCGTCGCTGACGGCATTGTTCCTGAGTTTGGGCGGCATGACCGCGGCTTGCCAGACCGTGGAGGACAAGTGCCCGTCGGCGCCAGAACCGCACCTTTTCGAGGATACCCCCTCGGAGCCCAATCCTTAGGGCTCAACACCACGTGGTCGGTCGTTAGATCGAAACGCTCTCCAACGTGATCTGCAGATCACAGACGAGGCGTAGCCGTCCGCGCTCTTCGCGGTGCAATTGAATCGGGAGTTGCTTGTCATCGAGACGGCGCTGCAGCATCAGCAGCCGAGTCGCCAGGTTGTCGTTGATGGCGGGCATCTTGAGGGACGGATGCAGGCGCAGTTCCCGGTTGAGGAACGTCGTTCGCCCTTCGTTCTGGCGCAGGCTCAGCAGCAGCCACAGGATTTTCCCCGGCAAGCCGCGGATCAAATACTCGCCATCGATGAACACGCTGTCATCCGCTTCGTAGTAGCGCACGTGCAGGCTACCGGACTGCTGAACGCTCGGGGGCTCTAGGTCGGTTTCACGTTCGACCTCTTCCTCCCGATAGAGTGCGATGCTTTGCGCGAGCAACTGGCCGGCGGTGGTGAGCAGCTGTGCATCGCGCTCGTTGAAGGCGAGGGCGTGTCGGCTTTCCGTGGCCAGTACGCCGAACAGCTTGCCTTGCAGCACCAGCGGCACTGCGAGCAGGCTCTTGGCGCCCGCGACCCTAGCCAACGGGATCTCGCGCTCGGCGCCTGGCTCGATGCGCTCGAGCTGCTCCTGCACCGCGCGGCCGTACAGCTGTTCGCGGCTCACGTCGGCGATTCGAATCGGGATGCGATGGCGGGCGCAGGTACCAATCACGCCGATACCGAGCTCCACGCGCGCGCCCACGCCCGAAGTCGAGAAACCGTGAGTCGCGAGCGCGTACAGCGCTTGCTCGGTTTCCTCCAGGAGGTAAACGCCGACGTTTTCGTAACCCAGGTGCGTTGCGAGGAAGCCGAGCCCGGAGTCGATCAGGGATCGCAGGTCGGTGCTCGAGGCGATCACTTCCGTCAAGCGGGAGAGCTCCAGCAAGCGGTCCGCGCCACGTTCGCTGTGCACTCCCGCCGAGATTTGATCCACCTCGATCGCGGTAATTGTGTCGACCTCGAACACGTCCGCTGAATCCAAGGCAAACACTGCCTCCATACGCGTCACCGAAGCGATGGCTTCGATCCGACTCTTCATGATGTCGAAGGTGCGGCCTTGCTTTTCGCTGCGAAGGAAACGCAGCTCTAGCCGCCACTGCAGGATGGAATTCGGCGCGACCAGCAGCAGCTGCGCGCGCGGATTCAGCGCGAGGTTCGCGCGTGTCTTGCGGAAGAATTGGCAAGACAGCGCGATGTGTCGATCATCGAGCCTGAACACTTGCGAAAGCCAAGTAGCGTTGGGCGTGCCATCGTCGGAACACGTGCCGAGCAGGGCGGGGATCACGCCATCGAAGCAACCTGAAGGAAGATCGCGTAGTAGCAGGCGTTTCATCGAGTCACCGGCAGGCCCGAGCTGGGGCCGGGGGTCTGGTCGTAGATTTCGAGCGGCGTGAACGCGAACGTAGCGTAGCGACCGTGCGAGAAAAACGAATCGGCGTGCTCCCTCGCGACACCAACGCTCACGACCTGCTCCATGAACGCATCGGCGTGGCTTCGCGCAATTGCCTCGTGCCCGGGCCAGTCGACGGGGTGGGTGTCCTTGCCCTTGACCTGCAGGTTTCGATAGGTCGACGGCAGCACGATGCTCAGCGCCACTTCGGGGGTGGTTTCTAGGTTCCAGATCGTACGCCGGGCTTCGGGCAGTGGCAGAGCGACCCGTAGCAGGCCGTCTTCGCCCAAACGGGCGGCTGCCGCGCGGGTGACCTCCGGTGCCATGCGCTCATCGCGAGTGACCAGCACTAGGCTGACGCCCAGACAAAGGAACTCCCTCAGATCGGCCAGGGCCGAGGTGGAAAGCGTCATCTGCGCCGGAAGTTACGCGACTTTCGTGGTGGAGGAAAGACGGGCCAGCAAGACCAGCGCGACGACCATGAACGCGCCCGCCGCAAGAGCTAGCGACACGTGCACGGTCAGCATGCTCCCGAGCAGGCCCACGGTGATGCCACTGAACGCACGCAAGCCGGAAGACGACATATTGAACAGGCCGAGGACGCGACCGCGAATCTCGGCAGGCGCCTGCAGCTGCACGATCGTCTGCGTCATGCTGCTGAACGACAGCTCGAAGAAACCGGCTAGGAACAAGCACAGCAGTGCGACGGGATAGGAACGCACCATCGCAAAGGCGCCCAGAGCACACGCCCAAAGCGCAGCAAGCTTGAGCGCCGAGCTGGTTTCGGTGCGCAGCAGACTACGCCCGCTCTCCAGCAAAACTCCGCCGAGCAAAGCACCCGCCGCGTCCGCGCCGAGCAACGCGCTGTAGGCCGTGCCTGGGTCGCCATGGCCCAGGTCCGTGGCAAAGGTCGGCATCTGCGCTTGATAGCTGTTCCCGACGAAGAACGACGCGCCGCCAGCCAGCGCGATCATCGCAGTCAGTACTGGCAGACCGCGCACGTTGCGGAGGGTTTCCAGGATATCTCCCAAACCGCGGACGGCTCGCCGTGGCCCTTCACCGCTGCGGAACTGACGCCCATAGGGTGCACCGATCAACCAGACAATCAGCGGAAGGTAGAAGGTCGCATTCAGGAGCATGCCGTAGTTCGGGCCGAGCGTTCGTAAGACGAGGCTCCCCACACCGGGGCCGGCCAGCATGCCGAGGTAGCGCGCAGTCGCGTTCAGACGGACTGCGCTGGCGATGCTGGCACCGCCGACCACATCGTACAAGAGGACTTGACTCGAGGTGATCCAGAACACGCCTGCACAGCCATGCAAGCTCAAGAGCACCATGGCGTGCCATACCTTGAGGGTATCGGAGACGAAGAAGTAGCCCCAGCCGAGCGATACCAGCGCGAACAAACCCGCGCCGATCTGAATCAAGCGTCGCGAATCGAAGCGATCGTTCAAAGCACCGACGGGCACCGAGAACACCAAGTACGGTACCCAGTGCGAGATGACGGCAAAGCCACCCAAGGCGGGTGAATGGAACTTTTGGAACGCGACCCAGTAGCTGATCACGTGCTCCACGTTGTCGGCCATCATGGTCAGCAAGAACGTCAGCAGGAAAACGCGAAACCCGGGCAGCCGCAGGGCGTCGAACGGGCGATGACTATCGGGCATGATTGGAAGACGGAGTTGTTGACTCAGAAATCGAAGCGAAAGGGCACGTTTTTACCGGGATTGACGAAAGGGCGAGGGGTTCGCAACCGCTTCCACAGGTAAGCGACATAGGCGGCGCGATGGCGCATCGGGTTGCTGTTCTGCGGCACGAGCGGCGTGATGAATTCGTCGGGTACGGCGGCCAGAGCCCGTTCCAGCACTTCGCGTGTCAAACGCGGGGCGAGCTCGTCGTCACAGGCTTCCAGCTGGCTCGGTGAGACTCGTAGTAGGTGTTGATCGACGAACGTGCCCGGTTGCCTCGGTGTCTGTTCGGTGACGCTCCCCCAGTCGTACTGAAAAGTGAGCGCCGCGCCGTGGTCGATCAGTGACACTCGGCCTGCCTTGATCATTAGGTTCGGGTTTTGCGCCGTGCGGTCTGGGTTTTGAACCAATGCGTCGAGCCAAACGATGGTCGCCGCCAATTCGGGACGAACATGGCGTACGTCGGGCGGCTTCAAATCTCGATAACCCTCGAGCAATTGGAAGCCCAAGTTCAGGCCGGCGCTGCGCCGCAATAAATCGAGCAGCTCCTCGTGCGGATCGAGGCTCTCGATGCCGGCTTCGATCTCCACCAAACAGCGTGCTGGCACCGACAATCCGAGTACTTCCGCCAGCTCCCCGACGACGATTTCGGAAACCAAGGGCGCTGCGCCGTGGGCGGTGGCGTGCAGCTTGGTGAAGATGCGCTCGTTGCCGGTATCGATCAGCACCGGCCAAGAGCTGCCTTGGCGAAACGCCGATAAAACCTGACGGGCACGGACTCGGCGCATGACTCGCCACGCAGCGTACGGCGAAAACCGAAATGGGGCAAAAGTGCTGAGCGCGCGTAGAGATTCGCACTGGCGTTGCATAGAAATGCGGTTACGATTTTCGGGCGCTCAGGCCGATTTTCGAGAGGTGTAAAATGAACCGTCGTCTCGTCCCTTGGTTTCCGAGTCTGATCTTGCCGCTGTTCGGAGCCGCATGCGGTTCTGATGGACAGGAAACGAACGGCGCTCAGGCAGGTGCAGCGGGTAATGGTGCGGTCGCAAGCACCAGTTTCTTCGTCACCAGCGATACGAGTACGACGGCCGACCTGGGCGGACTCACGGGCGCCGACGCGCGCTGCCAACGCTTGGCGGTCTCGGCTGGCTTCGGCGCGCGCACTTTCCACGCTTACTTGAGCGCGGAGCAAGATCCCGAAGATTCGAGCAAGCCGGTCAACGCGCGCGACCGCATCGGCGTAGGCCCCTGGCACAATGCCAAAGGCGTCGCGCTCGCGCAAAACCTGAGCGAGCTCCACGCACTCAGCGGTGACGCAGAACTCTTTCTCGATGAAAACGGCGCCAAGATCAACGGGCAGTGGGCGGGTTCTCCGACGCCGAACGAGCACGATGTGCTGACCGGTTCGACTGCGGAAGGCTTGCTCATGGTCGGAAAGACGTGCGCCGATTGGACGAGCGCGGGCAGTGATACTGCCCAAGTCGGTCATACCGACGGCCTTGGCCCGGGGATGAACGCCGAGCCTCCCTACAACTCTTGGAATTCCGTACACGAGAGCGGAAGCTGTGGCGATACCGCTCCCCGAGGCGGGGCGGGGCGTCTGTATTGTTTCGCTATCGACTGAACAGGAACAGCTTGCCCAGCCCACCGGTACCTTCCAGCTGTCGCTTACGTACGGCAGTGGTAAGCCAGGCCAGCGCGTCTTCGCCCAACGGTTCGATCGGCTTCACGCGAACTCGAATCACATCCGGAGTCTGGTTGAACGCCGAACTCAGGTGGTTGGATACTTCAATCCTGCAAACCGCGCTCGCTGCACGCCGCCACGCAGTTCGCACTGAAACGCCGTCCAAAGCTTCTGGCGTACGCGGCTGAGGTTGCGACCTTCAGCGGGCGCGTTGCGCGCTGTTGCCGTCCTTGTCGTGCGCGTTTCGCAGGTCTTTGCCTGTACTTTGCACTTTGGAGCTTTCGGTGCCCGGCGTGCCCGTGGCGGCGCGTCGAACTTTGGTCTCTGGGTGGGAGGCGTGCGAGGCGTGCGAGGGCTGGGCTTTGCCGTTGGAGCGCTTGTTCATGCTCGAATGAAAAGCAAAGTGCGTGCCCGCTACTCGGTCAGAGCGGCGCGCTGTTCTCGCAGGATGCTCAAGCCTTCGCTGGCCCAACGCACCAGCAATGGGCCCAGCAACAGACCCCACGTACCGAACACGACGATGCCACCGAGCATTGCTAGAAACAGCACCAGCGAGTGCATGCGGAGCTCCGCATAGCGCGCGAACAGGGGTCGCAACAAGTTGTCGACGATAGATACGAACAGCCCGATCAGCAGCATCGCCAAGGCGGCCCCTGGTCGCCCGGTAAGCGCTAGGCCGGCGGTGACGGGGGCCCAGACCAGTGCGGAACCCACGCTCGGGATGAGTGATGCGAACACCGTCACTAGGCCGAGCACCCAGGCTTGCGGCACACTCGTCGCCAGGTAACCGACGGTGGCTACGGCGCCCTGCGAAAGCGCAGTCAGCCCCACCCCCACCACGAGCCCGCGGCCAACCTCGCTGAAGACATTGGCGAAGCGATGAAAGTGCGCATGTGAGAGCGGCGAACGCTCGAGCAACCAGTCCCGAGCTTGCTTGCCCTCGGTCAGAAAAGTGTAGAAACCGGCGACGAACACCACCAGCCCCAGCAAGGCCACGCTCGCTGCGCCGAAGATCTTGCGCGCCGCGCCGAGCGCAGTTGCACCATGCTGGCGAACCAGCGCGAGCACATGCTCCGGATCGAGCTGCTTCAGATCGAAGCTGCCTACGTCGCCGCTGCTGGACAATGTTTTCAGCGCTTCGGCCCCGTCCTTCGATTCAGCCAGGCGTTGCCCGAGCGCAATGGCGCTCGCTGACAGCGACAACGTTGCGACGGCGATCGGCAGCAAAATCGCAAATACCAACAGCCCAGTGAGCAGACCCGCGCTCAGCTTGGGACGACGGAGCCACTTCGCCAGTTTCAATTGCAGGGGCCAAGCGATGATCGCGCCCCACGCGGCCAGGATCAGCGGCGCCCAGAACGGCACCAACGCAGCCGCGGCGGCCAGCGTCAGGCCTCCGACGACCCAACGCAGCGCGCTGCCTTCGCGCGCAGCCGGTGCACTCGGCGCGTCCGACTCGCGTTGCTGCGGAAGTTGCCGAATCGCGCGCTGCTCGCTCATGAACGAACATCAGCAGGAACTGTGCCGACATTGCGCGCGAAAGATCGCTGAAAAGCGATCCGCTAGTGTGCTAATTCGCCTCAGCCGGTCGTCAAATGTCCCGGCTTTTCCTCGAGCCTGCTCCATTTCACGCGCAGCGATGCTCGACCGTCATCGGTCGCTACTTGCTCGAAATCCCCTTCCGCCAGAAAGGCCGATGATTTCGCGGCGAGCAGCCAATTGCTGATGTAGCCGCGCAGCTCAGCCTGGCGTTCGCGATCTTCTGGCAGGGCAAGCAGCAACGTCGAGTTGTCGGGCGGCGCGCCGTGCTGGGCCTGTTGCCAGCGCTGCCAGATCCGCCAAGCCTCGCTGACCGCCGCGAATACCTCGGGCGAGAGCGGGGTGAGTTGGTACACCTCTGCGTGGTTGGGCTCAGCTGAGCGCAGCACGAAGTGGTGCGGCGTGCCTCGATAGTCGGCGGTGCCGTTCAACACGCCGTCCACGAAGCCTTCGACGAAGTGGACGGATTCAAAGCTCGAAGCTTCCGCGCGTGCCGCCATTGATCGGAAAAACCTAGCAGAACCGAAGGCTCAGCGCTCAGTTCAGCCGAGTACGCTGGAAAACAGCGCGCGCACGTACCAACTGAACTGGCGGCGCTGTTGGTAGCGAGGGACTTCTCGATACAGATTGCGCGCCTCGCGCAGGTTCTGCTTGAAGGCCGGGCGGTCACCGCGGCCACGAGCCACCAGTGCGCGCTTGTACTGGCCCTCGACGCTGGAGCGATTTTCCGTGACGAAGTGTTCGAGCGCGTCTTCCGCATCATCCCAGCGCTTGAGCGCGATCAGCGCGTCCGCGGCGCGCAAGTACGGCTCGCCGAAGCCGTGGCGCGGATCGCGTTGTACGACATCGACGAAACAGCTCACCGCTTCTTCGTAGCGGCGCAGCTGCAGCAAACAAACGCCGCGCAGCTGGAGTAGCTGGAGCGAATTCGCGTCCTGAGCGAGGGCTTCTTCGACTAGCGGCAGGGCGCGCTTGGCTCGCCGTTTTTCGAGCCAGATCAGCGACAGGTCGCGGCGCGCGGTGATATTGGCGCGGTTCACGCGGATCTCGCTCTCGAGCCGGCGGGTGCGCGCCATGTAGCGCAAATAGAGCAGCGGATCGGGCAGCCACGGCCGCGCGACGAGGCCCACTGCCACGACTGCGAGAAACGCTGGGTGCTCGAGGAAAATGGCCAGCAACGCGGGCCCCACCAGCCAAAATAGGTAATAGGTGCCGCGCCCATTGGCGAAGCCGGAACCACGTGAGTCACGGCTGGTAAAGTAGAAGTAAGCGAGCGCCATCAGGATCGTGTACCCGTAACGCGAGAACACGCCGCCCATGAAGCCGGGGGCCGCGGCGTAGCCGCGTCGCTGCCGGTGCGGAGGGGCAAGCGCTCCTTCGTCGTCGTCCTCATCTTCATCGCTCAGCGAGTCGGGAGCGATGGGCGTGGGGTTCGGGGCAGCCTGGGGAGGCGAGGCTTGCCGTTCCGCTAGGGCTGCAGACTGGTTCCACACGTGCTGTGCAGCAGATGCTGCTTGAGTTTGGTTTGACCAGAGTACGAGGAGTGAAGTGAAGCCGAGCAACGATGCCAGCCAGATCCAACGTTCAGTGTGAGAGCCCGCCATTTTCGTGTTCCAACGCACCGTTAGCGCATTCGTGCCACGCCGTCAGCGGCGCACGCCCACGGGGCGGTTTCTCGGACATTTCGCAGGGATCGACCCGCGCCATTTTCCGTTCTGACGCCGCTTGCGACCGCAAATTCTTTTCCTAAGTAAGCCGAGGAGGAGATTTGAGAATGCAACGAACTCAAGCTGTCGAAGGGATTGCCAACGGCCACTGGGAACGAGCCGAGCCGCGGTCTGCATGGCTTTTGCTGCTGGCGCGCATGGGCGTGGCCGAGCTGCGAATGCTGAGCGACTGGGCCCGCACGACGAGCGAACACTCCGACCCGCCCCCGGAACTCCACCAGGACAACGAAACCGCACATTGAGGCGCCTCAGCTAGTCGAGTGAGGCAACGTATCGGCTGGCGATCCGCGAAGTGAAGCGACGCGCTCGAGCGTGCGGCTCGGGCGCGTCGCGCCTCTAACGCGTGCGGCTCGGGCGCGTCGCGCCTCTAACGCGTGCGGCGCGGGCTCACGGAAGCGCGTGAGCTTGCGGCGGTTTGTCCGGGGGGCGGCGCAAGAGTGACGCGATCACGGAGCCGGCGAGCAACGCGGCGATTGTCGCCAGCGACGCCCAAATCGGGATTTTGTACACGCCGGCCAAGAGCATCTTGGCGCCCACGAACATCAGCACCAACGCCAAGCCGAACTTCAGGTAGTGGAACTTGTCCATCATGCCGGAGAGCGCGAAGTACAGCGCGCGCAGGCCGAGGATGGCGAAAATGTTCGACGTGAAAACGATGAACGGATCGCGCGTGACCGCAAAGATGGCGGGGATCGAATCCATCGCGAACACGATATCGGTGGTTTCGATGGCAATCAGCACCAGCAAGAGCGGGGTGGCGTAGCGCTTGCCCGCCTGAACAATCGTGAAATGCCCCTCGTGAAACTCGTCGACCGAAGGCATCACGCGCCGGAACAACTTAAATAGCGGGTTCTTGCGCGGGTCGACGTCACCCTCGCGCTGCACCAGCAGCTTGATGCCGGTGAACACTAGGAAGCCGCCGAACACGTAGCCCAGCCAGTGAAAGCGGGTGAGCAGCGCGGCGCCGAGCACGACGAAAATAGCGCGCAGTACCAGCGCGCTCAAGATCCCCCACAGCAACACCCGGTGCTGCAGCTTGGCCGGCACCGCGAACACCGAAAACACTACGATGAAAACGAAGATATTGTCGACCGATAGGGCCTTCTCGATCACGTAGCCCGAAAGAAACTCGAGAGCGCGCTCGGCACCGAACCAGAAGTAAATCCCGGTGTTGAACAGCATCGCCAGGGAGATCCACACGCCCGTCCAAATCATCGCTTCTTTGACGCTGACCTCGTGGTCTTTCTTGTGGAACACGCCCAAATCGAGCGCGAGCATCGTCAGCACGAAGGCTACGAAGCCGAACCAAAGCCAGGGGGTGCCAATACTCTCGTGCATTTTTGCGGCCGTCTTCCCGGCTCAGCGCCGCTAGAAGTCCAGGGGATTTCACTTTAGCGATTGGCGATCTGACGGCAATGAGGAAGTTTCGTCTCGATCCGTCGCAAAAACCGACGCATGCTTTCCGGCATGCAATGGCTGAACTATCATCACTTGCTGTATTTTTGGGCGGTGGCGAAACACGGCAGCGTAGCCCAAGCCAGCCGCGAACTGCGCTTGGCTCACCCCACGGTCAGCGCTCAAATCCACCGCTTGGAAGAGGTGCTGGGTGAAAAACTATTCGCCAAGCAGGGCCGAAATCTGGTGCTCACGGAGGCAGGCCGGGTCGCGTTTCATTACGCCGATGAAATCTTTTCCCTGGGTCGTGAATTCGTGGACACGATCCAAGGGCGTTCCAGCGGCCGACCGATCCGCGTCGTGGTGGGCTGCTCCGACGCTCTGCCCAAATCAATCGTGCAACGCATCCTCGCTCCTGCTTGGCGCCTCGAGGAACACGTGCGGGTCGTATGCCGTGAAGACAACACGACGCAGGCCTACCTCGGTGAATTGGCGGCCAACGCCATCGATGTCGTCCTCGCGGATACCCCCGCTCAACCGGGCGCGGTACGCGTGTTCAGCCACCTACTCGGTGAATGCGGTACCGTGCTACTGGCGGCGCCCGCTCTGGCCAAGATCTACAAGCGTCGCTTTCCCGCCTCGCTGAGCGGCGTCCCATTTCTACTTCCGGGTCCGCAATCGATGCTTCGCCGCGGTCTCGAACAATGGTTCGATGCGCATGACGTGCGTCCGCGGATCGTCGGCGAATTCGACGACCCCGCGCTCTCGAACGTGGTGGCAGAAGCCGGCCTCGGCGTCTTCGCCGTGCCGGAGGTGATCGCGGAAGACATCCGCGTGCGCCACCACTTGCAGCGCGTTGGCCGGGTCGAAAGCTTGCGTCAGCGCTTCTACGCCATCTCGGCCGAGCGCAAGATCAAAAACCCCGCCGTTGTGGCCATCTGCGAAGGCGCACGCAAAGACATTTTCGCCGCCGTCCCGCCGCAGCGCAAAGCCGCTAGCCCACGCGGCGCTCGCGCTCGCGCTTCATGAGTTTGGGGGGCCACGCATGAACGGGCGCGCTGAGCGTCGCGAATCGGCACCTGGTACCGCAGCTCGTCGCACGATTCACTGCTCCCGCGCCTGCCCGCGCGGAAACGGGTCGAGGAATTGCGGCGGGCCGCGGGGTGCGTTGCGGGATCGCGATCGCCCGCTCTCGAGCCTACTTGACTGCGGCTTTGAGCGACGCAAATTGCGGCTATGGAACTGTCTTGCGCCTCGTGTGCTGCCCGCAACCGTGTCCCCGCCAAGCGGCTCCTCGACAAAGCCAAGTGCGCGCAGTGCAAGACCCCGCTGCTGCCACTCTCGCGGCCCGTTGCCCTCGCCAGCGCGCAGGATTTCGAAGAGCTGGTGCGTGATTCAGCGCTGCCGGTGCTGGTAGACTTTTGGGCGGCTTGGTGCGGACCGTGTCGGATGGTCGCACCGGAAATGGAGAAGCTGGCGCGTGATCGCTCGGAGCGTGTGCTCGTCGCCAAAGTCGATACCGAGGCGTTGCCGACGGTCGCCCAGCGCTTCAATATTCGCAGCATTCCCACGATGATTTTGTTCCGCGGTGGCGCTGAAGCGCGTCGCCTGAGCGGCGCCATGCCGGCCGCGGAAATCAGCCGGCAACTCGAGCTCTGAGGCGGTGCTACAGGAGCAAGCCACAGACATAGCAGAGCACTCGGCCCGCTGTTTCGGGCAGGCGTTGCAACGCCTGCCACAGCGCGATGGCGATGAATGCGGCAATTCCCAAGCCCAAGCCAATGCGGGGACCGCTGTAGACATCGACGGCCAGTCGCAAACCGCATACCGCGGTGAATAGGAGCACTGAGCCACTGAATACCCGGCGTTGCATCGCGTGGAGCGCTGCGGCATTTGCATTCACGAGCGGTCGCGCCATGCGGAGTACTTGGGTCAACCTCGGCATCAAGCAGGGCATTCCCGACCCACCGCTGAAAACTCTCGAATCGGCCACGTGCCGCTTAGGTTTCGTTTTCCTCGCTCACGCTCGGTGCGCGAGCTTCGGGGAATGTCGGTAGGTCGTCACAGAGCTTCAGCCAGGGGAGCTTGGCGCTGACCCAAGTGTGATCCTCGGGGGCCGTTGCCTCTGGCGCGTCGAGGGAGCCGATCGTGATGTCCAGCTCGTCGGGGAAGTCGTCCGAGGCAAACACGAGTGGTGTTCCACAGCGCGGGCAGAAGCTGCGCGTTGCTCGTTGGGATGAGCGGAAGCTCGAGAGCTCACCGCTGAGGATTCGAAATTGTGCTTTGGATACCGACAACCACGCCACGGACGGTGAAGCGCTGACGCGCCGACAGATCGAACAATGGCAGACGGTTCGATTGAACAGCGGGCCTTCCGCTCGATAGCGGACGAACCCGCAGAAGCAATGTCCCTCGATCATGAGTGAGTTTATCGCGATTCCCGCCGATGCCGCGTCGTGAGCGGAGTGGTATCTACTTTTTTCGTGGCGGCAGGCTACTGAGGGCGAGGCTTCCGCTTTGACCCCAGCGCCAGATGCGGGGCAGGCCGGCGTACAGCAGGCGATGATAGAGGCCGGAAGGGATGATGCGGCGCAGGAAATCGAACAGCTGGGCGTCGAGTGTGCCGGCGACCCAGAGCGGTGGGTTCTTGTCTTCGATCACTTCCATGATCGTCTCCGCGACGTCGCGCGGCGTGTAGAAGGTGAGCGTCATTAGGCCAGTGATGAGCTCGTCCATATTCGCGTAGTGCGCGTGGTACGGATCCTCGGGGTCGTGCAATGCGCGCTGACCTTGGGTAGTGAAGCGTACTTTCCGGAAGCCGTCGGAGTTGATGAAGCCCGGGCGCACGACTGACACGCGCACGCCGAATGGGCGCATCTCGTACCAGAGCGACTCCGAGGCGCCTTCGAGCGCAAACTTGGACGCGCTATAGATGGACATGGTGGGCATGGCCGTCATGCCGCCCACGGACGACACGTTGATGATGCGCCCGTAGCGCTGCGTGCGCATGTGGGGCAGCGCCAGGCGAATCAGTTCCATGGGGCCCAAGAAATTGGCGTCGAGCTGGGCGAGGCGCTCGGCTTCCGTCACGTGCTCGGCGACGGCGCGGTAGCTGATGCCGGCATTGTTCACCAGCACGTCGACCCCGCCCCAGCGCTCTTCGACCGCGCGAATCGCCGCACGCCGCTGTTCGTCGACGGTGACGTCCAGCGGCAGGAGGAGCAGGCGCTCGCCGGCTACGAGGTCTTCTTCTGCGAAGCGGGCGAGGGACGATTCGCGTGCGGTGAGGGCGAGTCGATGCGGGCCTTCACGCAGCAATTTTGCGAGTTCCAGCCCAATACCCACGCTGGCGCCGGTGACTAAGATGGTCATGACGTCGCGGCGCTCTTTCTTGCGCCCAAACAAGCGCACGAACGCTTTGGCCCCATTACGAAGGCCGCGGGCGAGCGCGACCAAGCGTCGCAACGCGCCGTGTTGCGGTAAGATTGCCTCCTGTTCCGCTGGCGGTTCGGTCGACGCGGCCACCCAGAACCGTACCACGGGTCGCTCGGAATTACCGAGGGCCAGAACGGCGTTCCAAATGAGCTTGAAAGGACGATTGATATTCTACGGCAGCGTCGTCGCGCTGCTCGCCCTGCCGCTGCTCTACGCGACGAGCATGCCGGGAAGCTCTCATGAGGGGGCTTTGCCCGCTAGTACGCCTGAGTTGCACGAGCTCCGCGTACGGTTGCACGGCCATGTAGCGATGCTCGCCGGTACCATCGGCAGTCGCAGCCTCGAGCGCCCCGAGAAACTCGATGCGGCGCGGGAATATCTGCTGGCGAGCGTGAAGCCGCTCGAGTCAGCGACAAACTCGACGCGGCTCGAAGACGTGGGCGCCGCGGGCGGGCACGCGCAAAACGTGATCTTCGAAGTGAGCGGCAAGAACCGCGAGCGCATCGTGGTCGTCGGGGCTCACTACGATTCGGTCGCGACTGGGCCCGGCGCCAACGACAACGGCTCTGGTGTGTCGGCTACTTTGGAGTTGGCCAAGCGCTTCGCCCAAACTCCCGCGCAGAGCCGCGTACGCTTCGTGTTCTTCGTCAATGAGGAGGCGCCCTATTTCAAGAATCCGGGCATGGGCTCGACCGTCAACGCCGACAATAGCCGGAAGCGCGGCGATCCGATCGTGGCCATGCTGTCGCTCGAGACGATGGGTTACTACAGCGAGGAAGCCGGCTCGCAGCATTATCCGTTCCCAATCGGTCTGTTCTATCCCTCGCGCGGGAACTTTTTAGGCTTCGTCGGAGATCTCGGTTCGCGTTCCTTGCTGCGCACGGCGATCGGCTCCTTTCGGCGCGCAGAACCGTTTCCGTCTCAAGGTGCCGCATTGCCCACGACCTTTCCCGGCGTCGACTGGTCCGACCATTGGTCGTTTCGGCGTGCTCGGTATCCGGCCATCATGCTGACGGATACCGCACTTTTCCGCGACCCCAATTATCACCGCACCTCGGATCTTCCGGAGCAGTTGAACTACGATTCTTTGGCGCGAGTAACTCGCGGGCTCGAAGCCGTGATCCGCGAACTGGCGAGGTGAACAAACGAACGAGCGGGCGCCGCATCACTGCGGCGCCCGCTGGTCGGGTTCGAGTCGGCCGAGGCCGCTCAGATCAGAAGCGGGAGACTTGCTCGGTTTTTTTCGGCACGGCCGAGTCGCCGGTGACGGCGATGTCATGCGCGCCGTTGGCTTCCAAGGTCTGCTTGGCGCGCTTCTCTCCTTCACTGTTGTCGACGTGCACAGCGATCAGGATGTTGCCGTTGCGGATCTTGCCTTCGTAGGTCTTTGCCTCGTACTCGGGCAAGCCCAAGCCGATCAGACCGCCCGCAATGCCTCCCACGGTCGCGCCCGCAGCTACGCCGCTGAGCGTCGCCATCAGCGGACCGGCCGCGATCAGTGGACCGACACCGGGAATGGCCAGAGCGCCGATGCCGGCGAGCAGGCCGAGGGTGCCGCCAATCACTCCACCCGCGCCGACACCGGCGACCGCACCTTCCGGAGCCTTGGTGTTGTGTTCGTGGGCGAAATCTTTCGTGCCGCGCTTGTCGGGGAACAAGACCGAGACGTCGCCGGAAGCGACGCCGTTCTGCTGCAGCGTGTCGACGATGCGCTCGGCCTGGATCTGAGTTTCAACGATACCGATGACGGACTTTTTCATGGTCTTACTCCCTTTATTTGCTGACTTCGAGTTGACTGTCGACACGTGCGCCGTCGCCCGCCGCTCGTCGGGCAGCGGCTTCGATCGTGCTGCGTTCGGCCTCGGACTTGACCGGACCGCGCAGCGTGACCTTGCCGTCGATGGTGATGATCTTGACGTTCTTGGCAGTGAACGACAGTGAACTGTCCTTCATCAGGTCCTTGCGGATCTGCTGAGTGATGTTACGGTCCGAAGCGCTCGAGCCCTGATCCATCGGGGTCAAGGTCGCGCTGTTTCGATCGCGCTGGTTCACGCGAGAATTGTCGGCGTCGGTCTTGGCGGGCGCAGGATTGACGGGCGCGGGGCGGTCCGTGCGATCCGCGGGGGTCGCGGCCGCATTGGCGTTCGTCGGGTCGGCAACCGAGCCGCGTTCGTCTTTCGCCACGTCCAGCGACGGCGCGGGCTGTGTTGCGTTTGCCGCGCGACGCTTCTCTGCTGGCGCGGTGGCCAACCCATCCGAAGACGCCGGCGCGAAGTCCGGTCCGTAGTTGGGTTCATTGGTGGCTTGCGCCACGGTGCCCGAGGAGGCTGCCGGTGGCGTGTTGTTCGATGCGCACGCCGCAAGCGCGAGCGACCCCAGCAAAAATAGTCCCAGATGCCTCATGATTTGTTCCTTTCCAACTCTTGGCTCGTGGCGCTTCGCGCTGCCCAGAAGCGAACCCCAGTCAGCAATAAGCAGACCAAAGCGAGTTCGCTGGCGGGCCGCGTATTTCTGGTCGATTTCCGCTCTATTGAGCGTGACCGCATTGTCGCGACTGCCGTGCAGCGCGCGCGAGTGCCGCGTTCGAGGCATCTCGTCACGAACGAGCGAGGTTTTCGCGTCCGCGCCGGGGCGGTGGACCGCCGAAAATAGGCCCCTCGCTCCTCCTAGTGGGGGTGCCATAGACCGCGCACGCGCTTCCCGGCATTGTACTCGTAACCGTGCCTCGCAAACCCGCTGACCGTTCCGACAAGGGAGAACCCCCGGTGTCCGCGCGCGCCGCGGCGGGCGGCGATAACGCGTCATGGCGACTTCAGCCACCCACCATCTTTTCGTATCTCGACGCGGTGGCGAGTCACGGCTCGATTCGCAAAGCCGCCGATGCGTTGCACATCGCCTCATCGGCGCTGAACCGGCGCGTGCTCGATCTGGAGGCCGAGGTCGGTTCACCACTGTTCGAGCGCTTGCCGCGAGGCGTGCGCGCGACGGCGGCGGGTGAGCTCTTGCTCGCATACGTCCGGCGCTCCCTCAAAGAGCTCCGCTTGGTCGAGGCACAGATCGACGGCTTGCGCGGGCTGGTGCACGGACGCGTGCACATTGCGGTCGCCGAATCGGTGACGGGCCGCATGCTGCCCGACGCGATTGCCGAGTATCACGGGCGACATCCCGGGGTTGGCTTCTCGGTGCGGGTCGGGGGGCCCAAGGACATTGCCGCGGCGCTGCTGCGCGACAAAGTCGAGCTGATCCTGACTCACGAGCACAACGATGAGCCAGAAATGGTGGTTTTAGCGGAGACATTTCAGCCCCTGTGCGTGCTGGTCACGCCCGAACACCCATTGGCATCGCGCACCCAATTGCGCTTGAGCGAGTGCGTCGCGTATCCGATCGCGATGCCGGACGAGACCTTGGCCGCGCGCGCCTTGATGGATCTGTCACTGCGTCGCCATTCGATTCGCTTCGAACCCGCGCTGGTCTCGAACTCGATCGAAACCACCAAGATGTTCGCTCGGGCCAGCAACGGCCTGTGCTTCTCGTTTCACATCGGCAAGAAGCCGGATGTTTCGGGAATGATCTCCATCCCGCTCACCGATCCCGAATTGCAACAAGCGAGCCTACGCCTTGCGAGCCGGCGTGGTCGGGTGTTGCCGGTCGCTGCCGCATCGTTCGCCGAACAATTGATCTCCGTGTTCGACGATCTGTGACACGCGGATTGTGCGGTAAGTCCGCGCTGATCGCGCGACTCACGAGAGCGCGCTGATTTTGAGAGCAGTGCGTGCGGTTATTGGCGCTAGACAAGTTGGCGAGCTGCGCGCCTAGATCGCAAACGTAGTGATTCATGCGCTCTCTACCGAGTGCATCACGCCCAATAGCTGAAAACGCTTCGAAACAATCCAGAAGCGTAGGCGCGCCCGCGCCTTACGACGGAGATCAAAGCGATGACAACCGAAAGTGCGAAACCAAAGCTGTGGACCCCAGGTGATTGGAATGCCTACTTCGGATTCGGCACCAATATCCTGGTCAACTTGCTGGTGCTCACCGGACTCTTGAGGTTCGTCCTCAAGATGCCGGACAACATCGTGTTCGGACGCATCTTGCCCGCTACGGGTTTGATGTTGTGTCTGAGCACCGTGTACTACGCGCGTCTGGCCTACAATTTGGCCAAGAAGACCGGCCGAACCGACGTCTGTGCGTTGCCGTCTGGCATCAGCGTGCCGCACATGTTCGTGGTCGTGTTCGTGATCATGCTGCCCATCGCGCTCAAGACCGGTGACCCAATCAAGGGTTGGGAGGCTGGCTTGTGCTGGGTGTTCGTGCAGAGCTTCGTCTTGATGGCGGGCGGCTTCATCGCCCCCGTGATTCGCAAGATCACACCTCGCGCCGCGTTGCTCGGAACCTTGGCGGGCGTTTCCGTATCGTTCATCTCGATGCGGCCTGCACTCGAGATGTTCATGACGCCGGTGATCGGGCTCGTTTGCTTCACCATCATTCTGGCCAGTTGGTTCGGCGGCGTGCGCTATTTCAAAGGCATCCCCGCTGGCTTGGTCGCGATCGCGGCGGGTAGTTTGATCGCCTGGGGCTCGACCGCACTCGGTTACAACTTCGGTGGCATGTCGACCCAGAAGCTGGCCGATTCGGTCTCGAACTTCGGCTTCGCAGTTCCCATCCCCGCGTTCGGCCATGTGTTCTCGGGCTTTCAGTTCTTGGGCGTAATTCTGGTCACCGCCATCCCCTTCGGCATCTACGACTTGGTGGAAGCGCTCGACAACGTCGAGAGCGCGGCGATCGCGGGTGACAACTTCCCGACCACGCGCGTGCTCACGGCTGACGGCGTTGTGAGCTTGATCGGCTGCTGCATGGGCAACCCGTTCATCAACGCGGTGTACATCGGTCACCCAGGTTGGAAGGCCATGGGCGGTCGCATCGGCTACTCGGCAGCCACTGGCGTCACAGTGATTATCTTGGCCTGGTTCGGCGTCATCTCGGTGATGGTCGCGCTGATCCCGGTCGTCGCGATTTCGCCCATCTTGCTGTACATCGGCATGCTGATTGGCTCGCAAGCGTTCCAAGAGAGCCCCAAGTCGCACGCTCCGGCGATCGTGTTGGCGCTCACGCCGCACCTCGCCGCGTGGGGCAAGATCCTCATCGACAACTCGCTGGGCGCCGCGGGTACCACCGCCGAAAAGGTCGGCATGGAGAAGCTCGGCCAGATGGGCGTGCTCTATCACGGCCTGGAAGTGATGGGCGGCGGGTCGATCCTCGGTGGCTTGATGCTCGGTGCCATCGGCGCCTTCATCATCGATCGAGCATTTGCCAAGGCCGCGGCCTTCGCGGCGGTGTCCGCGGGCCTCGCCTTCTTCGGCTTCATGCACGGTGAAGCCATTGGCATCAATCAATCCCCGCTGATGACCATCGCCTACTTGGGCGCCGCGGGCGTGCTCTTCGGCTGCGCAAAGTTCGCGACCGTCACTGCACCCCAAGTGGAGCATCACGAGGAAGCGCACGGCGAGGCGGTGGCGGCCGAGTAGCGCGCTCTGCAAAAAGCTTAGCGCGGAGGGGAAGGGACGCCTCTCCGCGCTTTTTGAATCGATCGAGACGAGAGCAACACTCCGGGGTGCGGAGGGGAGGGCAGGGACGCTGCAAGCGTCTCCCCCTCCGCACTTTTTTTACGCTCAGCGTTCCGTGCGGCCGATGGTCTGCATGTACCCGTCGCGTCGCGCCATCAACTTGGCCCGGCGATTCCAAGCTGGCCCAAGGGTGAGCTGGAAGGCGACGAAGTAGGTCAAGGTCAGGATAGAAGGCATCAGGTGCAGCGCCGGCATTCGCTGCGCGCCGTGGCGACAGATCAGCGCCAGCGCGAAATTCAGCAGCATGCCGTAAAAACCGCCCAGCACGCTGGCCATGGTGAGCGCGCGAAAGCTGCTGATGCAGCGCTTTTTTGCCGGCCTAAAGGCGAGCAAGGGCCCCCAAAAGGCGTCTCTGTCACTCAGCTCGTTGAAGCGCTCGTCGATCTCTCGCTGTGCGTGTTGCGCCATTCTCTCGACTTGAAACGGTCAGCGAACCGTGCGTTTAAGAGCGCGCTTGTTCCGATTGCGCGCGCGGCACAGGCGCACACTCTCTGACGTGCTCGGTTCTACGGCTCCACGTAGCGCCACAAACCGGTCGCCCACATCGAACCGACGAAGATCGTGTGGCTGCCATCGGAGATCGTCGCGACGCTGTTCGGACCCCAATCCAGCGCACTCGGCAACGTACCTTTCTCCAGCGTGCTTCGATCTTGGAAAAAGCCGGCGCTGCCGTGCGGGTGCTGAAGCTTTTCCAAGCCGCTCGGTGTCGCCCAGGTCTTGCCCGCGTCTTTGGTCATCACCGCGGAGCCTCCGTCTTGGCCGATCGCAAGCCAGGTCTAACTCGTGGTCGCCGTGTCTCCCGTATCTACGAAGTACGGAAACCAGGATTTTCCACCGCTCGGCCAGCCACTGCCGGAAACGAAGTGTCAAGTCGCGCCCCCATCACTACTCTCCAGAACTTTGTCCTGCTCGTGAAGGCTGAGCAGATGCGTTGCATCGTGTGGATCGACCACGATCGAATACAGACTGGCCGCATCGGGTTGCTCGGGGATGGTCCCGGTGAGGGTGAAGGTGAGACCCGCGTCCGTCGACTTGAAGACGTGCCGCTCTCCGATCAGGTTCGCCATCCACAGCGTTGCTGGAGTCGTACCCGCCACCGCGAGGACGTGCCCAAGTGCCAGCGAAGGCGGGTTCGGTTGGCTGTCGATCTGGCTATGATGAGTGCTTGATTCACGGCGTCTCCTGACTGTGATTCGATCTCAAAGCAGAGCCTGAGCGGCATCGCTTCGCAATGGGCGTGCACGCTTCGCCCAGAAAAATGGGCACTTCACGTGCCATGGCGGAACTCGACGGCCTCAGCGCGCTGCCGCGAGCTGAAGAAATTGCAAAGACATACAATACGCGATCGGCTCCGCTCACTTAGCTTCGCGTTCCCTCGGCTCGGCGTGAACGGGCGGAGGTGACGAGCGGGGGCTCGGGCATTCTGTCCGTTCTTCCGACGCTAGGGGTACGAACACAAGGACTGAAGACCATGATTGTATCTAAGTGGAAGCTCCCGTTGCTCACCTTCGCGAGCTCGGCGACGCTTGCGGGGTTGCTGGCTTACGCGAACGTGGCTCGCGCAGCCTACTTTTTCGAGCACCGTGACGCTTCTTACTGCACGCTCACCGCGGGCTCGACGACGGCAAACCAATATGGCTGCAACACATCGACGGCCGGTTCGATTATCCTGGCCTGTCCGGTCTCCGACAACACGTCGTTGCCGAAGGCGTCGTATCAGACCTTCAATGCTCGGGTCGAGGACCGCACGACCAGCACTATTCTTCTGAGCCGCTGCGTCAACTTCTTCAGCGCTACGGGCGTGAGCTGCGGCGGACAGGTGAGCAGCGCCGATGGCATCAGTTACCTCAACCCGCCGACCTTCGCGAACTGGAACACCGTCAACTACGGCTTCATTCAGGTCACGATCCCTCCGAAGGTGGGTGCGTCCCAGAGCTGCATCAAGGGTTACACCGCAGAGGGTGGCCTTTAGTCCGTAGTCGAACCCGCCCATCCCGTATCAGGCTCAGGGGATTGTTCACGCAAGCTCCTGAGCCGCTTCGAGTTTCCCGTTTCAAGGCAGGCACATGCAGTCGAGCAAACTGATTACCGTGGTCGTATCGGCGCTGGCTGGCACTCTCGGCGGAGGCGCCGCTGCGACGTGGGCCGCAGCTCATGCTCGCCCGCCCGAGGCGGTCCATGTCGAAGCTTCCAAACCCGCCAGCGCTGAAAGAGCCGCCAGCCCCGTTCTGAACCCGGGCCGAGAACAGCTCAATCAGCAGCTGCAGCAGCTCCGGCAGATCGAGGCTCGCGTGGGTAAGCTAGAGCAACCCGTCACGGAAACGCAGCCCAGCCCGTCACCCCAAGACGTGCCGCCGCCAGGCTTCTATCAACGCCAACATGAGGTCGCAATTCGGGAACATCAAGCCGAAGTCGTGGACCCTGCTTGGGGCCCCGCGACCACGTCCGTCATGCGTGAGGACTTCCAGCAAATGCAGGCGGTCGGGCAGTTCCAGGTTGGGGCTGTGACTTGCAAGACGACCACGTGCAGCGTCGTCTTCAAGTGGGCCTCGATGGACCAAGCCAGAAATTCTTACATGAGCACAGCCAGTACCGCATTGCGTGTGGGCTGCGCGCGCACCATCATCGTCCCCGACGAGCCGAACCGCGACGGCACGGTCGACGCGACCATGCTCCTCGACTGCGCGGACTGGCGCGCTTCCGGCGCTCAGCCGTTTACCAAAGAGCAATTGCCACCTCCGCCACTCGCTACACGAGAAGGCACCATCGCGCCCTGAGGGACATCGAGCCGGTAAGCGAGCCCGACGCCGTCTAGGGCTGTAGGGTGGTCCCCGATCGAGCGGGCGCGGTTGGGCTGCGGCGCCTGACAATGAGACAGGTGATGCGGCTTGCGAGCACGAGCGCTGCGCCCAAGCTGCTCTCCGCAATGACCTCGCCCGATTTGGTCCGTCCTTACCACTGGTGGGTGGGCAATGGCTCTAGTGGCCACGCACAGATTTCGAGCCGCCACAACGAGCGACCGGAGCGTTCAACTTGTGGACGCTCGGCGTCGGGGCGGCCGAGGCTGACGTCGCAGCTTGCCAGGGGGGGCGAGGAAGTTAGACGCCGGCAATCTGTGTCCGCTTATCGCGGCTCTTTGGAGCATGCTCCTCGCGTTTCGCGGGCGCACCGTGGTTCGCTGAAGGCGTGTACTAACGACGAAATGTCACGGTCCGGCGCTGACCGTCGGGTCGAATTTTGTTGTCGCGCGTCCGCAGGCGCGATCACAGTCGGCGAAAACGCAAAGTAAACCAGAACGGACAGTGGAGGTGACTTCTCGACACCCCCCACGGCCTTCGAGAAACGCGGTTGCCAAGCTAGCAACGGCGTTTGCTCATAGCTCGCACGACCATGAACACGAAATCCGTTCGCGCCTCTCATGAGGATGCCGCCAACCCGTCGCCCGAAGACGAAATGGACATCGGCCTCCTGCGGCGCGGCGATGGAATGCTGCCGGTGGTGGGGCTCGGCGGGTCTGCGGGCGGCATCGCGGCGCTGCAGGAGTTCTTTGCCGCAATGCCGGTGGATTCCGGAATGGCGTTCGTGGTCGTCCTGCACCTTTCACCGACGCACGAGAGCACCCTGGCCGAGATGTTCCAGCGCTGGACGGCAATGCCAGTCATAGCGGCGACGGACGGCGTGGCCGTCGAGCAGAACCGCGTCTATGTGATTCCGCCAGGCAAGTTTCTCGCCTCGGCGAATGGGCATCTGCGCTTGACCGAGGCCGAGGCACATCCCGGAAAGCGCGTGGCGGTGGATTACTTTTTCCGTACTCTGGCGGAGACGCACGGAGCACAATCCCTGGCGGTGGTGCTTTCAGGGGCGGGTGGCGACGGAGCGCTAGGGCTGAAACGGATCAAGGAACTCGGCGGGCTGACCATTGCCCAAGACCCGGACGAGGCGCAGCACCCCGATATGCCGCGCTCGGCGATCGCCACGGGAGTGGTGGATTGGGTACTCGGAGTGAAGGAGATGCCCGCTCGGCTGCTCGCCTACGTGAAGCAACGCGGACAATTGAAGCTCCCCGGCGAGGCTGGGCCACACCCCGCGGCGGCAGTGGAGCTTTCGCCAGACGAGCACGAGGCAGCGCTGCGGGATGTGCTGGCTTTCCTGCACACCCGGACGGGGCGGGATTTCTCCTGCTACAAGCGCGCCACCATCCTTCGTCGCACCGCCCGTCGCATGCAAGTGAACGGACTCGCCGACCTGCCAGGTTATCTGACCTATCTGCGCACCCACGCGGGCGAGGCCGGCGCGCTGCTGCAAGACTTGCTGATTTCGGTGACGAATTTTTTCCGCGATGCGACTTCGTTCGCTGCGCTCGAGCGAAGCATCCCCGAGCTGTTCGAGGGCAAGTCGGGCGGCGATACGGTGCGCGCTTGGGTTGCGGGCTGCGCAACCGGCGAGGAGGCGTACTCCATCGCCATGCTGCTCAGCGAGCACGCCGCGACGCTCGTGGGCCCGCCACAGATTCAGGTCTTTGCCACCGATCTCGACGAGGAGGTGATCCGCGAGGCACGCGAAGGCCTCTACCCAGAGACGATCGCGGCCGATGTCAGCGAAGAGCGCTTGCGGCATTTCTTCATCCATGAACAGGGCGGCTACCGCGTGCGGCGCGCGGTGCGCGAGCTGGTACTCTTCGCTCCGCACGATTTGTTGAAGGATTCGCCGTTCTCCCGACTCGATCTCGTCTCCTGTCGGAATCTGCTCATCTACCTGAATCGCGAGGCTCAACACCGCGCCTTCGACATTTTTCACTTCGCATTGCGGCCCGGCGGGCGGCTGTTTCTCGGTACTACGGAGGCGGTGGACGAGGGCAGCCCGCTCTTCGCTGTGCTCGATAAGAAGCAACGGCTTTACGTCCAGCGACCGGGGCCACAGCGCCTGATCGCCGTGCCCACCGGACCGGGCACGTTGGCTCGCGCACTGGCGCTGCAGGAGCGAACGCGAGAGCGTCCTACGATGCCGGGCCGAGTCACGATGGAGGCTCCGCAGTTGCGGCTGGACGAGGCGGTGCCCTTCGAAAGCGCGTTGCCTCCCGGCGAACTTCACTACCGGTTGATCGAGCGTTTTTCCCCGCCCTCAATCCTCGTCAATTCCACGCACGAGATCGTTCATCTCTCGGAGTCGGCGGGCCGTTTCCTGCAAGTCACGGGTGGCGAACCGACACGCAATCTCTTGCGCATGGTGCACCCGATGCTCCGCGTCGAACTCCGCGCAGCGCTCTACGCCGCGGCGCAGACGCACGCCGCCGCGACGGCCTTGGGCGTCCCGGTCGAGGTCGGCGACGCGCGGAGTTTCGTGGACGTCCGCGTCACGCCCGCGGGCGACCTCGCGCCGGATTTTCTGCTGGTCGTCTTCGAGGAGCGTCCCGCGGATGGGGCGGCTACGGGCGCCGCGCCGAGAAGCGCGGACGCGGACCAGGCCGCCCTGCACCTGGAGCGCGAGCTGGTAGCCACAAAAGCACACTTACGGGACACGATCGAGCAATCGGAGGCGTCCACCGAGGAGCTGAAAGCGAGCAACGAAGAGCTCCAGGCGATGAACGAGGAGCTGCGCTCCGCGACCGAGGAACTGGAGACTAGCCGCGAGGAATTGCAGTCGCTCAACGAGGAGCTGACGACGGTGAACGACGAGCTCAAGAGCAACGTCGATCAACTCGCGCATTCGAATAGCGACCTGCAAAACCTGATGGCCGCCACGGACATCGCCACCGTTTTCCTCGATCGCGAACTGCGGATTACCCGATTTACGCCTTCGGCCAAAACGCTGTTCAATCTCATCTCGTCCGATCTCGGCCGTCCGCTTTCCGACCTCAGCCGCCAACTCGACTACCCGCAGATCGTCGCTGACGCCGAACACGCGCTCGCGCACCTCCAGCCCGCGCAGCGCGAAGTCAGCGCGGGCGATCGGTGGTACACCGCCCGCACCCTGCCTTACCGCACCGCCGATGACCGCATCGCCGGAGTGGTCCTCACTTTCGTTGACATCAGCGAACAAAAGCGTGCCGAGCAGGAGATCGTCCGGCTTGCCGCCGCCTCCGAACGGCAGCGGCGGGTGTACGAAACCGTCCTGACCAACACCCCCGACTTCGTGTACGTGTTCAGCCTCGACCACCGCGTGCTCTATGCCAACGACTCCCTCATCAAGATGTGGGGTCGGGGCCAGGAGGGTGCGATCGGCAAGACCTTCTTGGAGATCGGGTATGAGCCGTGGCATGCAGAAATGCACGACCGCGAGATCGACCAGGTGCGGGCGACGCGACAGCCGGTCCGCGGCGAGGTGCCGTTCAACGGGACCAACGGCCGGCGGCAGTACGACTACATCTTCGTGCCCGTCATCGGGGACGACGGCGAGGTCGAAGCAGTGGCGGGCACGACCCGTGATGTGACCGAGCGGAAGGAAGCCGAGGAGCGGCTCCTAGCGAGCGAGCAGCGACAGGGGTTCCTGGTCACGCTGGCCGACACCGTGCGCCCGCTCTCGGACCCGATCGCCGTGAAGGCCGAGGCTAGCCGTTTGCTCGGCGAGTGGCTCGGCGCGAATCGGGTGGCGTACTTCGAGGTGCGGGACAATGACTATCTGGTCGAGCGGGACTACACGAATGGGGCTAGGACCATCGAGGGCCGTCATCCCGTGGCTTCGTTCGGCCCCGACCAACTCGCCGTCTTTCGCTCCGGTCGCACCTCGGTCGAGACGGACGTGCAAGCGCTGGCCTCCCGCTCGCCCGAAGAGATGAACGCGTTCGCGGCACTGCAAATTCGCGCCGTAGTCGCCGCGCCGTTGATAAAAGACGGATTATTTGTGGCCGGTCTCGCGGTCCACTCGGCCCACGTGCGTACTTGGACGCCAACCGAGGTCGCCATCATCCAAGAAACTGCCGAGCGGACCTGGGCGGCGGTCGAGCGCGTGCGTGCAGAAGCAGCGTTACGAGAGAGCGAAGAGCGTTCGGCGTTCGTCCGCCGCAGCAGCGGGGTCGGGTTCTGGTACTGCGACCTTCCGTTCGATGTGCTCCAGTGGGACGAGTTGGTGAAGGCTCATTTTCATCTGCCGCCCAGCGCAGTCGTCACCATCCAGACGTTCTACGACCGTATGCACCCGGACGACCGAGAGCCTACCCGTCAGGCCATCGAGCGCAGCATCGCGAGCAGGACGTCATACAACACGCACTACCGCACGGTGGACCCGGAGACCGGTGCCGTAAAGTGGGTGCGCGCCATCGGGCGGACCGCGTACGCCGCCGACGGCTCCCCGATGCAGTTCGACGGGGTGACGCTCGACGTGAGTGATCAGATGCGTGCCGAGGCAAGTCTGAGGGAGAGCGAGCAACGTTTCCGCTTGGTGGCCGACGCCGCTCCCGTCCTGATCTGGCTCAGCGGCACGGACACACTGCGCTCATGGTTCAATCAGCCGTGGCTGGCCTTCACGGGCCGTTCGATGGCCCAGGAGGTCGGCAACGGCTGGGCCAACGGCGTCCATCCGGACGACTTGGACCGCTACCTCCGGACGCAAATAAGCGCCTTCGATGCCCGCGCACCGTTCTCGATGGAGTACCGGCTCCAGCGCCACGACGGCGAGTTCCGCTGGCTGATTGTCAACGCCGTGCCCCGGTTCAGTTCGGGCGGTGAGTTCGAAGGTTACATCGGCTCGTGCCTCGACGTGACCGACTACAAGAACGCCGAGGCCGGACTACGAGACGCCGACCGCCGGAAGGACGAGTTCTTGGCGACCCTGGCGCACGAGCTTAGGAACCCGCTCGCGCCGATTCGCAACGGACTCGAGGTCATTCGAATGGCCGGCGCAAGCGGAACGGTCGAGCTGGCCCGGTCGATGATGGACCGGCAACTGACGCACTTGATTCGCCTGGTGGACGACCTGCTCGACGTGAGCCGGGTGACGAGTGGCATGCTCGAACTCCGCACGGGGCGACTCGACCTGCGGGGCGTGATCGACGCTGCCGTGGAGACGAGTCGGCCGGCTATCGAGCAGGCCGGCCACGACCTCGCCATCACCTTGCCCAATGAGCCGATCTTCGTGGACGGGGATCTCACCCGGCTCGCGCAGGTGGTTTCGAACCTGCTCAACAACAGCGCAAAGTACACGCGCCGAGGCGGGCAGATCTCGCTCGGCATCGCACGGGAGGACGAGACGGCGGTCGTGTCGGTGAAGGACAACGGCATCGGCATCCCGCCCGCCATGCTCGGCAGAGTGTTCGATATGTTTACCCAGGTGGACCGAACGTTGGAGAGAACGACCGGTGGTCTTGGGATCGGGCTGTCGTTGGTCAAGGGATTGGTCGAAATGCACGGCGGGACGATCGAAGCACGCAGCGACGGCGAGGGCATGGGTAGTGAGTTCGTCGTCCGGCTCCCGGTAGTGATCCCCGACTCCATTCGTGTCACCCCGTCAAAGGGGACGGCACGGGAGGTCGTGGCGACCGTGCGTCGTCGCATCCTCGTCGTGGACGACAACACGGACTCGGCGGATCTGCTCGGCGTGCTTCTCGAGAGGCTAGGGAACGAAGTCCGTACCGCTTACGATGGGGAAGCCGGGGTGCTGGAGGCAGAAGACTTCCGGCCCGACGTGGTGTTTTGCGATATCGGGATGCCGAAAATGAACGGCTACGAGGTTGCACGCCGCTTGCGAGAGCAGCGGTGGAGTCGGGAAATCGTGCTGGTAGCGTTGACCGGGTGGGGGCAGGTTGACGACCGCAAGAAAAGTTCGGACGCTGGGTTCGACCTCCACTTGGTCAAGCCGGTTGACCCGGCCGTATTGAAGCAGTTGTTGGCCGGGCTCGCGCCAACGGCGACCTGACGCCGGAGAGGGGAACACGGCCCCCGTCCCGTGGTCACTTGAACAATATGAGCCCGAAAATTTGGGTTACCTCGCGCCCACTGTTGCGTGACAGGGGAAGCAGCAACCGCTCGAAGCTGGAAGAGGTAGCTCCACGTTGCTCAACGTAATCGTAGGCGCACTCTCCGCGCTCCCACACACGCCGATATGCAGCGTACTGAGGCGCTCCCAACGAGCAATCCGTCAAAAGAAGGTCTGTGCCCCTGATGGTACCGCCCAAGCGGCGTTCGAGTCGCGCCCCCACCTGAACCCAGCGGAAGCATGGGTTGTTTTGTGGGTCGATAGAGACGTCGACCATCACCGTGTCGGGGAGGTAAGGCCGCAAGCGCTCGCGTTCGAGCGCGAGCGGATGAGGCATTGCGCTTCCATTACGCGCAGATGCCCACAACTCCAGCACGGCGCGCAGTTCGCTCGCCTCGAAGTGTGATGCGAGCCGCTCGAGATCGGCATCCAAGGTAGCATTCGCGGGTGGAGGTTGGCTCGCCTTTCGGTCGGTCAAGGCAATCGCGCTCGCCTGCTCACCTGTTCGCGCCCGCGGCAGCTGCATGCAAAAGCGCACACCATCCGGCTGAATCGACTCCACCCAAACCCGGCCTTCGTGGGCCTCGACGATGCGATCGACGATGAACAGCCCCAGACCCAAACTGCCATGCTCGCCTACCGCCGCCAGCCGAGTGAGCGGTTCGAAAATCTTTGCGGCGTCCTCGGGCGCGATTTTCGAGCCTTTGTTTTCCACCTCGATGTAAAAGGCGTGCCGATCTGCTGACGCCCGCAGCACGACCTCGGATTGTTTGGGCGAATAGCTGAGCGCGTTCGAAAGCAAGTTTCCAACCGCTTGCTCGATCCGCACAGCGTCGACCATCAGCGTGGGATCGACCGTGGCGTCCAGCACCAGTGTGACCGTGCGTCCGCCGGTCGCTCGAACGGACGCGTCGTCGACGCAGCTCTGCAGCAACTGATAGATCTGCACCCGAGACAAAGACAGCTGCAGACCACCAACGTCTATGCGAGTGAAGGTGAGCAGGTCGTTGACGAGCTTAGTTGCCGACCGCGTAGCCCGATCGATTTGCTGAACGAGCGAAACACTATGAGCGGCAGAATCCGAGCCCATCAGCGAGGTCGCTAGGGCAATCGTGTTGAGTGGATTGCGGAGGTCGTGGCTAACGATTGCCATCAACCGACGATCTGCGGTGGTCTGGTCCAGGAGGCGTGTCGCTAGCTCGGCACGCCGGAGCGCTTCTGCCACTTGAGCACAAAGTTGCTCCAAGGCGGCTTCGAGCTCATCGTCCGGATCGGTTGCGTGCGCGATCGAGATTACCGTCGCAATTGACGCATCTCGCACAAGCAGATGGTAGGAGACCGAGCGCCGAGGCGGTGTTTGGGCGGAGTGGGATTCTTCGGCGTACGGCTCGCCCCAAATGCTTCCGCCAAATCGCACGCATTCGAGCACCGGGTGCGGGCGTCCCGACGACAGCTCGCTCAGCTGGGTGCTCGTCATCGGTATCCCGCGCTCGAGCAGCATGGACGCGAGATTGCCCGACACTTCCCAAATTGCCACGCCGACCGCGCCCAATTGAAGCAAGCCTTCGGCGAAGATCTCGAGAATCTGAATGGTGGAACTCGCGGCTGCGACCTTCGCTACGATGTCGCGCTTCGCGAGCGCGCGATTGCGTAGCGCGATCAGCCTTTGGTTGGCCCGTAGTTGAGCCTGTTCGGCTTCGTAGCGCTCGGTAATGTCGCGGACTGTTCCGAGCATCCGGACCGGCTTGCCCTCGAATAGCAACACTTCGCCGTCTGCTTCCAGGCGCCGACTCGAGCCGTCGCGATACACCACTCGGAATTCGTCATGGTAGTGCCCGGTGAGGTGGCCAGCCCGCACGGCTTCGGCGGCAGAGGCGCGGTCGTCCGGGTGAACGCTATCGAGCCACAGTTCGAATGAGACCGGACCGGAGAAGGGTTCATGACCAAACAGCCGCCATGATTCCAAGGTCCAGGTCGCCTCGCCGGTAAGGATGTTCCAGTCCCAAGTACCGATGTGGGCAGCGAGCTGAGCTCGTTCGAGACGCTCCTCACTCAGGCGCAATGCGCGCTCGGCCCGCCGACAATCAGTAACGTCGTTGGCGATGACCAGTACAGACTCGACTCCGCCATCTTGGGCGCTCTCTGCGATGAGGCGAGAGCAAAAATGCCGCTCGCCTTCCAACGTGGTGATACTGAATTCGATTTGCTCGGGCTCGCCCAGTGCGAAAACCCGTTTTAAGGCTTGCTCCCACTGCTCGCAAAGCTCGTCGGGCATGCCCAGTTCTCGATTGGTCTTGCCGAGAAATGTGGTGCGCTGCTGACCGGTCACGCGCTCGACGGCTGCATTGATGAATACGTGTCGAAGTTCACGATCGAACCGGCTGATAATGTCGGGACTGTGGTCAGCCAAAGTCTGCAGCGCGTGCTCTCGCGCACAGCGTGCCTCTTCGGCTCGCTTTCGTTGATCGATGTCGATGAGCGTGCCTTGAACGCTCATCGCTTTACCTCGCGTATCATAGCTCGCGCGTCCGAGATGTTCGACCCAAATGACCTCGCCGGAAGGACGAACTACCCGAAATTCGCACTCGTACAGGCCATGCTGTTGGATCGCGACCTGTACGGCAAGCTTCACTCGCGCACGGTCGTCTTCATGGATGAGTCCAATGAGTGCATCGCCGGTACCAGAAAAATTTTCTACAGAAATGCCGTAGATCTCGTGACACTTCGGAGTCCACGTGACCGCGTCGCTTTCGATGTCCCACTCCCAGACACCAGTGTTGGCAGCCTCCAGCGCGACGCGGATCCGAACATCGCCCTCTTTCAGCGAGTGGATATCGGTGTTGACGCAAAAGAAGCGCCCGTGTGAACCCCGAGTGTCGCGCAGAGGTAGCGCATTGATTTGGTGCCAACGGTAGGCGCCGTCGTGGCGGCGAAGGCGACAGTCGAGCCGAAAAGGCTCACTGCCTCGCAGTCCGCTTTGCAACCCCGCGACGACAGCAGCCGCGTCGTCCGGGTTCAACAGTTCGGACCAACCCTGCCAGCTGGTCGGCGCGACTCGGACCCCGAAGTACGCGCGCCAACGTTCATTGACATAGACCAACCGTCCCGTTGGATTTGCAATCCAGACCGGCTGGGCCGCCCCTGCCCCCTGAAGTCGCAGGCGCGCCTCGCTGATCTGTAGGGTCCGCATCGCCGACTCACTCCAACACGCCGCCTCGGGTGATTGCCAGAGTTATTCTGGCACAACTGACGATGTCTAACTTCCAGTTCGGATCGACAGGCGCGGCGTCGTAAAACATTCACGACTGGAAACGGGAACGCCGCAGCGCGAATACAAACGTGAAGAGCGCTTCGAGCGTGAGATCATCATCGAGCTTGACAAGGCCTCTCACGGCTTCAGTGGGGCGGAACCGCCGCGCTACAGAGGCGCTCGGAATCCGCCACGCCGCGCGAGTCACGTTCTGCTTCGGGCCGCGGCCTCGAGAATCCGTGTTTTGAAATTGAACGGACGATATTTTTCGTCCTTATCATACGCGAGCACGAATCGAGCGGCTCTGGCGTCTTGGACCGCACAACGCATCAGCGCGACGAGCGCGCTGCCAATTTGCGCCCGGCCAGCTTCGAGATTTTCGGATCGCGTCGCCGTCACTTCGTCGTCGCCGAGTCCTGGCTATCGAATCGCGGTGTGCGCGTTCCGTCGCCTTGAGAGCGGCCCGTGGGCCTGCGGAGAGGCAGCGAAACGGCCGCGTTCTTAATGGCTTGACAACGGATATTGAAAATGATGTTCATTATCAAATTCACTTGGTGGTGGGCTGTCTTCGTTGGAGGCCGGCCTTGAGGCCCGAACCCGGGCCACTCAAAAAAACGAAAGTACGGAGCGCTCAATGTCTGGATCTCGAAAACGCCGACTTCACGTAGCAAACACGCTGGGCCTGGCCTGCGTCGCCGCGACCTGCTTCCTCGCCGCTTGTAGCGACAGCGATGGCGGTGGGGATGACACGCCGAACGCGGGTGCCGGCGGTAGCAAAGCGGGCAGCGGTAGCGGCGGTAAGGCCGGCGGGGCTTCTGCTGGTAAGGGCGGTTCGACGGCAGGTTCGGGTCAAGCGGGCGAAGACGAAAACGTCGCCGGTGAAGGCGGCGAAGCGGGCTCTGTGGGTGGCAGCGGCGGGAGCACGGCCGGCACTGGCGGCAGCGCGGGTGGCGGCGTGATCACGGCTGGCTCTGGCGGCAGCACGGCGGGTACTGGCGGCAGCGCGGGCGGCGGCGTGATCACTGCCGGCTCTGGCGGCAGCACGGCGGGCAGCGGTGGCAAGGGCGGCGCAGGCGGCGCGAGCGGCTCGGCTGGTTCCGGTGGCGCCCCGACCTTGGTTCCGAATTGTGTACGCGATACGACGTCCGGCAAGAAGGTCGAGATCTCGGCGCTGGGCAACGATGGCTTGTACGCCGCAGCCTACGGCCCGGACGGCAAGTTGTACGCGGCCGGCTTCACGCAGGCTGGCACCGCCAATACGGAAGATCGCTCGACCGTCGTCGTTCGGCTCACCGACGCCGGCGCGCTCGACCCGACCTGGGCCGTTGGCGGTGTCGCGACGATCAACGTTCGCGCCGTCACGGGCACGGGTGGTCAGGGCGAGTTGCCGCGCGGCCTCGCCTTCCAGGGCAACAAGATCATCGTTGCGGGCACGGTCGAGGCCTACACGACCCTGCAGAGCAACACCGCGCTCAACGCCGACCGCGACGTGTACGTGCTGCGCCTCAACGCAGACGGCTCGCCCGACAACACGTTCGGCGACATCGCGGGCGCCAACCCCACGCCCGGTATCCACATCTTGCCGCTCAGCCAAGGCACGCTGAACGCGGCGGGCACGTCGCTCTCTGCGGCTGACGCGCAGTGGGGTCTCAATGTGCTGCCCAGCGGCAGCCTGCTCGTGACCGCGGCTACCCGCAACCCGGGGATGACCACGGACACGCCGCCCGTGCCGCGTTCGGACACTGACTTCGCAGTCGTGAAACTGACCCCGGACGGTGCACAGGACGCAACCTTCGGTTTGGTGGGCGGTACGCCGGGCGTGTTCACGCTCGACGTCGCTCAAGCCAGCGCTTCCGTGCGCACGGCCAGCGTGTTGAGCGATGGCAAGCTGATCATCACCGGCTACTCGACCTACGGTGGCACGCAGCGTCCGGTGATCTTCAAGCTGCTGGCCAACGGCTCGGCGTTGGATCCGTCGTTCGCGGCGGGCGGGATTTTTAGTGAGCCAGTCGGCATCGCGGCGGAAGCGTACGGCGCGTTGGTGCAGTCGAACGGCAAGCTCGTGACCGTGGGTTATGGTCGCGCGACGGGCGCCACCAACACCACCTCGGACATCCTGTCGATTCGTTTGACCGCGAGCGGCGTGCTCGACACGACCTACGGTACCGCTTCTGGTCGCACTTGGTTCGACGTCGGTGGTTTGGGCGACAACGGTCGCGCCATCGTGCTGAGCGATGACCGCCCGATTTTGTTCGGCGGCGGCAGCTTGAGCACCGGTCAGCAAGACGCGGTGATCACGGTGCTTTCGGCTGAGGGTAAGACCCTCGGCTCAATCGGCTCGGGTGGTGCGGGCGGCGCGGGTGGTGGCGGTGGCGCGGGCGGCTCGGCGGGCGCGTTCACCAGCTTCGGTACACCCTTCGGTTGCAAGGCCTACGACTTCGGTAGCATTGGTGACTTCTTCTGGGCCGGCGCAGTTGCTCCGAACGGGAAGATCGCGGCGGTCGGCCTGACCGGCCACGTCCAAGGCTCGACCGAAGATACTGACGGCGTATTCGTGCTAATCGACAAGCCGTGAAGACAGCGCGACGACATTCGGCGCTCCGCCTGAAGCGATTCGGGCGGGCCGCCGGGCTCGTAATGGCAGGGCTGGTCGCGGCCTTGGCCTGCAAGAGCTTCGTGATTGACGAGAACGTTTACACGGGAGCCACGTCGTCGCGACCTGGCTCGTCCTCGACCGGCGGCGGATCTTCGTCGCCGGCCGCGGGCGGTTCCCAAGCTCGAGCCGGAAGCTCCGGCGCGGCGATGTCCGCCCAAGGTGGCGGCCAAGTCGCAGAAAACGGCGGACAGAGCTCGACGGGTGGCGGTACGCACGCAACCGGTGGGGGCATGCAGGCAACCGGCGGCAGCGGCGGTGGTGACAGCGGCCCACTCGAGCCGGAGATCCCCGAGGAGCCGTTCAGCAAGGCTGCCTTTTTGAGGCAAGTCGCGGACTGCGCGGTGGCTCGCTATCGAGATTTCGAAGTTCACGCCGTGGCCCTCGATGAAGCGGCCAAGGCAAACGTGGCCGCGCCCTCCGACGCGACCGCGAACGCAGCAAAGAACGCCTGGCTGGCCGCCAACGCGAGCTGGCAAGTGGCAGAAGTTTTCCGCTTTGGTCCGGCGGCGCGCACGGCAGATGAAGACGCTGGCGCACAAGAGATTCGGGACCAGATTTACGCTTGGCGCTTCGGCGCTCGCTGTCCGGTCGAAACCGCGCTGGTCGACAAGAGCTACGCTTCGAGCAACTTCGGTAGCTCACTGATCAGCAACCGCGGCATCGGTGCGATCGAGTATCTATTGTTCTATCCGGGCTCCGACAACCAATGCCCGGACTACTCCGCGATCAACAAGAACGGCACTTGGGCGGCCCTGGGCGCTGCCGAGACAACCCTACGCAAGCGCGCGTACGCCGAGGCGGTCGCCGCCGACGTGATCAAGAACACGCGCAAGCTGCTAGAGGCTTGGGATCCCGCCGCCGGCAACTTTCGAAAGAAGCTCACGCAACCGGGTAGTGGCAGCGTCTACCCGAACGAGCAAGCGGCGCTCAACGCGGTCTGGCACGGCATCTTCTACATCGAGAAGGAAGTGAAGGACTACAAGCTCGGGATCCCGCTCGGCATTTCCGAGTGCGTCACCGGTCTGTGTCCGGAATCGCTCGAATCGCGCTACGCCAACGTCTCGACGGCCAACATTCGTCAGAACTACCTGGGCTTTCGCAGGTTGTTCCAGGGCTGCGGCGCCAACTACACCGGCCTCGGCTTCGATGACTGGTTGGATGCGATCGGCGCGAGCGATTTGCGCACCCGCATGCTGACCGCGTTGGACGGCGCGCAGCAAGCGATCGACGCACTCGATCCGCCGCTCGAGACCTCGCTCACCCAGAATACCGACCGCGTGTGGGCCGTTTACAACGCGCTCAAGCAACTGACCGATCTGTTGAAGTCCGAATTCGTCACGGTGCTCGACCTCGAGCTTCCGGCCGGAGCGGGCAGCGACAATGATTGAGAGGTGCCGCGCCCTCGGCGCGGCCCTTCGTAGCCCGGTCGACAGCGCGTGGCTGGCGGCATTCCGCGTGCTGTTTGGAATGACCTTGCTGACCAGCACGCTGCGCTTTCTGGCCTACGGCTGGATCGATCAGCTCTTCGTCGTGCCGCAGTTTCACTTCAAATACTTGGGATTTTCCTGGGTAAGGGTGCTGCCGGCGGGCGAGTTGCACGCGCTGTTTTGGCTGCTGGCAGCGCTCTGTGTCTTGGTCAGCTTGGGTCTATTGTTTCGCGCGGCTGCGGTCGGCTTGTTCATCGGCTTCACGTACCTGCAGCTGCTCGATGTCACGACCTATCTGAATCATTACTACCTCGCGAGTCTGCTCGCGCTCTTGCTCGCGTGTTCGCCGGCGGGCCAAACGTGGTCGCTGGATGCCCGCCTTCGGCCGCGGATCGCGCGCAGCACGCTGCCCACGGCGTGGTTGTACCTGTTCCGCTTTCAGGTCGCCGTCGTGTACACCTTTGCCGGTTTGGCCAAGGCCCACAGCGATTGGCTGTTCCACGCGGAGCCGCTGCGCATTTGGCTTTTGTCGCGCGCGGACACGCCGCTGATTGGCCCGATCCTGGCGCAAGATTGGGCCGCGCCGGTGATGAGTTGGGCGGGCTTTCTGTTCGACACGACCATCATCTGGTGGCTGATGGTCCCGCGGTTCCGGCCCTATGCGTACCTAGTCGTGATCGGTTTTCACACCGTGACGGGGTTGCTGTTCCCGATCGGCATGTTCCCGGTGATCATGGTGCTGTCCGCGCTGGTCTTCTTTTCGCCAAGCTGGCCGAGGAAGCTCGCGGCGCGTCTACCGGCGAAGCTCAGAGCACGCTTCGTGGCTCCGGGCGCGCCGTCGTTGGTCGCCTCGACGCCGTCCGATCGTCACTATCGCCTGTGGTTCGCGTTGGGGGCGGCCTATTGCCTGTTTCAAGTCGCGTTTCCGCTGCGCTTTCTGGCTTATGGCGGCTCAGTGCGTTGGCACGAGCAAGGCATGCGCTTCTCTTGGCGCGTGATGGTGCGCGAAAAGAACGGCAGCATCACCTTCGTGGTGCGCGCGCCGCGGGCCAACCGCACCTTCTACGTCGCGCCTCACCAATATCTGACTCGCCTGCAGGAGCGTGAGATGTCGAGCCAGCCGGATTTGATCCTTCAGCTCGCGCACCGCATCCGCGACGACTACGCGGCCAAGGGCTTCGGCCCCGTCGAAGTGCGAGCGGATACTTGGGTCTCGCTCAACGGGCGGGCGATCCGCCGGCTGATCGATCCCAACGTCGACCTTTCGCGGATCGAAGACGGGTTCGGCAAGGCCACTTGGATTTTGCCCGAGCCCAGTGAACCACCGCCCAAGCTGCACGCCATTCGCTCCTAGCGCTGCCCGATTTCAGAACACGCCACTGACGTTGAGCAGGCCACCCTGCTCACCTTTGAACGAATTGAGCGGGCTGAACCCGACCCAAATACGTCTTTGCTTGATCTCGTCCGTGCGGTGCAAATGCGGCACGACGAGGCCGATACCGGTACCCGCAATGCTGCCGGCAATTACGTCCGTCGGAAAGTGCTGGCCGGCGCGGACGCGCTCGATGGATACGAACGTAGTCAGCCCGGCACCGACGATCAGGGTGATCCAAGGCCGGACCGTGTGCGGTGAGCGAGCGAACGCCAAGTACGTGGCGGTAGCGCTGATGGTCGCGGTGAGTGCGGCGTGACCCGAAAAGAAAGACAGCGCGCTGTCGGTGCTGCTGTTCGAATAGGGCGGGTCGTCGTTCTTGTGCGCGTTCGCCTCGATGTAAGCGATCGGACGCGGGCGACGCACCGCCATTTTGACGACGTTGGTCATGGCCAAGGTGAAGGAGACGGCTTCGGCGTACATGAAGGCATCGGCAAGGCCCGTCTGCACGCTCTTCTCGCGCACGCCGCTCATGATCGGATCGAGCACCGCGTACGCCGCGGCGAAACCGAGCGCGACCGTCGAGTAAGCCTTTGCGTGAGGGTCGGGCGTTCTGGTCACCGCGCCGCGATCGATCGAGATCAGGTTCGCGGTATTGAACTTCGGATCGATCTGCTGCGGGCGAATTTCACCGGTGGAGTTCACCAGCTCCAGCGTTCCCGCAAAGCCGAGCGAGACCGCGATCATCGCGCTGTCCGCGATCGGGTCGATGTCGAACGTGGTGCGCCCCCCGGGGGCCGACTCGGCCTGCTTCGGATCGAGCGAAACCTGACGTTCGGGCGCCTTGCTGGGCACGACCTCGCCTTTCGATGGCGGCTCCGGGGCGGCCGCTGGCGCGTTGGGCGCGGCCTCCGGCGCTACTTCGGGGTCGGGCGGCGCCTCCGCGTGGGCCATTCGGGGCGTCAAAGCGAGCGCGCCGAGCGCGGTCGTGAGAGCAAGGGCGCGGCCTGAAAATGTCGCCATTCTTTGGCACAAATTCGCCGTCAGAGCGGCACTCTGTCAACGGTGAGTTTTGTCACTGCCGAGGCGATCGTTTTTCGGGATTCTTTTGAAGATTGTGCGTAATCCGGAGAATTGGCACTGTCTCGTTCAGTTTCAGCGGTGCAAAGCTAGCCACGCGCCCAAGAGCACGACCAAGACGACTGTCTGATACCCGATGATCACGCCCGTCAACTTGGCGCCCGTGCGCCCGTTGTATTGCGCCTTGCAGTGCTGCACTTGACGACGTGAAAGAGCTTCGTCCCGAGCGCGCCGCCCCACCAATTGTAGCCGACCTTCGTCGCAACGTTGGCCGCACTTCGGGCAGTTCGCGACAGGCTCAGTCGGGGGCAGGGCGTCGATCGGCGCAGCCGGCGGACGGTACGGGTCTAGATTGGACATCCCTTCAATCTCAGCACGAGCTGACCGACCCATCCTGCTTGCTCTCTTCTTCTGGCGTTTTGGAGTTTTGGCGGTTCAACTCGGGGAGCCGTCAACGCGGGAGCGCGCCGCACCGTGAGGCAACTCCCCCACGCATCCCACGCGCTATCCAATGGAAGGCAGTTTCCGGATCCCGGGCACGGGCACGTTTACGGGGGAATTCGGGGACAGCCCCCTCGTCGTACGCGGATGCGCGGCGCGGTTCCACATTCAGTTGCCGCCGCAGCCAGAAGCTGGGATCCATGGGCAAGCCGTGACTACTCGTCAATTCTTCGAAATCCTCGTCAGTGCCGCGCTCGTGACTTTGGCCGCGTGCAACAACGTTGCCGCGGTTCGTCCACTCAGCCCGCAGGCGCAACAGGTGCGTGTGGAGGAGCGCGATCCACCCGACGACGCGACGGCGCTCGGCCCGATCGCGGTGACCGATGGTCAGGGCTGCAGCTTCAACGGCGACAAAGGCACCCGAGAAGGTGCGACCGCGTTGCTCAAAGAGGCGGCTACCCAGCGTGGCGCCAACTTCGTCAAGCTGACCAAAGTGACAGAGCCGTACAACGGGCACGACTGCGTGCACCGCGAATTCAAGCTCGAGGGCGTCAGCTATCGCCTGGCCGGCACTCCCGTGCCCGTGCCCGCCGCAGCCCCCGTCGTAGCGCCTGTGCAAACGCCGGTCGGCGAGTGTGTACCGATCTGCTCGCCCGGCTACGCCTGTGAGGCGGGGATCTGCCGACCACTGTGCAACCCGGCCTGCGCTGCAGACCAAATCTGCCGCACCGATCGAGTGTGCGTCCCCGCCGCGCCCGCGCCCGCGCCCGCACCCGTGCCCGCGCCCTAACACTCGACGAGCGACCGATGATTGCACGTCCTTCAGACGCGACCGACGCGCCGCGCGACTACTCCACGATCAGCCCTTCGGCGCTGTCACTTTTGGTGATGAAGTCCGGCTCGTCGATCGCATTCGCAAAGGAAGCGGCGGCCTTGCTCTGGAAGGACGGTCGGATCCCCGACGAACTAGCGCACGCGCTGACTGAAGAGAATGCTCGTCGGCGCCTGCGGCACTTCGAGAATCGCTACCGAAGTCTCGATCGCCTACTTTCGCAGGCTGCCTGCCCGAACGTGCTGGAGATTGGCTCTGGCCTGTCTTTCCGGGGCCTAGAGCTGGCACGCACGACTCCGACTCACTATGCGGACACGGATTTGCCCGCCCTGGCCACGCTCAAAGCCGAGCTCGTCGCTCAGCTGCACCCCGCGCCGCTGGCGGGAACACTGCGCGTTCAGCCGCTCGACGCACTCGATAGTAAGGCATTCCAACGTACCGTGGCTTCGATGCCCGATGGGCCACTCGCGATCGCCAACGAGGGCTTGCTCGTGTACCTGAACGCACGCGAGAAAGCGCGGCTCGCCGCCAACGTTCGCGGCGCGCTCGCGGTGCGCGGAGGCAGATGGCTGACCGCTGACGTGTATCTGAAAAATCCCGGCGGATCTACGCCGACCGTCGGCTACGGGCGCTCGCGTGCCTTCATCGACGCGCATCGCATCGAGCAAAACAAATTCTCCGACTGGGGAGAAGCAGAGCGCTTCTTCAACGGCGCAGGCTTCGATGTCGTGGAGAAGCTCGCCCACCAACACCCGCTTCACGTACGTGAATCGTGGGCGCTCGCGGTTCGCGTCTGAGCGTGCACGAAGCAATCCCGTTCGGTTAGCCGCTCAACCTCGAAGTCACGCAGGAAAGCTGGGCAGTTCTGGAAGCTCGGAGGCGCCCCCCAATCCATTCCCGAGTGTCCTTCTGCGATCGTGGTGCCGCATTCGCTCGCACAGAGCGCGTTGCGCAGGCGGCTCTTGCTGGCCAGCTTTCGCGCGGCTGACACTTTGATTCTCGAAAACCGTGTTTGAATTCGAACTCGATTTTCTAACTGTGAAGGCACTCTTGGCGCAAGGTTGGCGGCCACAGTAAGATTTCTTTACCGATTCGAACTCGATTTCCATGCGCTGGGGTGGCTCTTTTTTTGATGGTCACAGGTGCCGTCGCGGGCCGGCATAGCCTTCGGCGTCAAAGGGCGGGAACTCGCTGCGGCGCGGTATGCGATGCTGGATCGCGAGCGCCCCACTCTGCCCCCGTTCTGTCCCGCCTGATGCTAGGCTCGCGGCTCTTTCGACACCGACACCGCACCCACATTTCGCAAGCGAGGCATTCGATGGACGTTCGCGCGGCAGTAGCCAATGGCCCCCAAACCAAACTGAGTCTCGAGACTGTGCAGCTCGACGGGCCCCGTGCCGGCGAGGTCTTGGTCGAGATCCGCGCGACCGGCGTTTGCCACACGGATGCGTACACGCTGTCGGGACAAGATTCGGAGGGCATTTTCCCGAGCATCTTGGGTCACGAGGGCGCGGGCGTGGTGGTTGACGTGGGGCCGGGTGTGAAGAGCCTGAAGAAGGGCGACCACGTGATCCCGCTGTACACGCCGGAGTGTCGCGAGTGCGACTACTGTCTGAATCCGAAGACCAACCTGTGTCAGGCAATACGCGCGACGCAGGGCAAGGGGCTGATGCCGGACGGCTCGAGCCGTTTTAGCCGCGGCGGCGAAGCGCTGTATCACTACATGGGCTGCTCCACCTTCGCCAACTACACCGTGCTGCCCGAGATCGCGCTGGCCAAGATCCGGGAGGATGCGCCGTTCGATAAGGTTTGCTACATCGGCTGCGGCGTCACGACCGGTATCGGCGCGGTGATCCACAGCGCCAAGGTGGAGCCGGGCTCGAACGTGGTCGTGTTCGGCTTGGGCGGCATCGGGCTGAACGTGATTCAAGGTGCGCGCTTGGTCGGCGCCAACCAGATCATCGGCGTCGACGTGAACCCCGCGCGCCGCGCGATCGCCGAAGAGTTCGGCATGACCCACTTCGTCAATCCGAAGGAGGTGGGCGCGGACCTCGTAGCGCATTTGGTCAACCTGACCGGCGGGGGTGCCGACTACAGCTTCGAATGCGTCGGCAACGTGGAGCTGATGCGCCAAGCACTCGAGTGCTGCCACAAGGGCTGGGGCGTTTCGGTGATCATCGGTGTCGCGGCCGCGGGTACCGAGATCAAGACGCGACCGTTCCAGCTGGTGACGGGGCGAGTCTGGAAGGGCTCGGCCTTCGGCGGCGCGCGCGGCCGCACGGACGTGCCCAAAATCGTGGATTGGTACATGGAGGGCAAGATCCGCATCGACGAGCTGATCACCCACACCTTGCCCCACGAACGCATCAACGACGCCTTCGATCTGATGCACTCCGGCGAGTCGATCCGCACCGTCGTCACCTACTGATCGCCCTTATTTTTCGGCGGGCTGCGCCACACAGCCCGCTGAGGAGCCATCACTCTCGAGGATTGAATATGAATTTCATTTTCAATCTCATTTGCTCCATGCTATGCGGCCAGCAACGTTGTGGTTTCGTATAAATTCCCTGAGAAACACAGAGATCCGAAGGTCAAACGCGCGCTTTTGCTGAGCAGCACCGTGGCTGCCCTGTGCGTTGCCGCGCCTGCCCTGGCCCAACCCGCAGGTGAGCCCGCGCCGGCCGCTCCCCCCGCCGCGCCTGCACCTGCTCCCGAGGCGCCCGCGCCTGCTCCCGAAGCGCCCGCAGCTGCTCCCGAAGCGCCCGCGCCCGCGGCCGCGCCCAAGGCGCCCGCGCCCGAGGCGCCCGCGCCCGCCAAGCCGGCTCCCGAAGTCATCACCGAAGTCAGCGTCGTCGGCACGCGCATCGAACGCACCGCAGGCTCTGCGCACGTCATCCGCAACAAAGATCTCGAGCGGATGGAGTACGACGACCCGGCCAAAGTCTTGCAGCAGATCCCCGGCGTGTACGCGCGCGGGGAAGACGGCTTTGGTTTGCGCAACAACATCGGTCTGCGCGGCACGAGCTCCGATCGCAGCAAGAAAGTGGCGCTGATGGAGGACGGCGTGCCGTTTGGCCCCGCGCCTTACTCCGCGCCCGCCGCGTACTACTTTCCGCTGATGACGCGCATGACCCAGGTGCGCGTGATCAAAGGCCCGGCGGCCATCGTTTACGGGCCGCAGACGATCGGCGGCGCGATCGACCTGATCACGCGACCGATCCCGGGCAAACTCTCCGGCGCGGTGGACGTGGCCGGCGGCAACTACGGATACGCGAAAATCGACGGCTATTACGGCGGCAGTGACGATCACAACGGCGTGCTGTTGACCGGCACTCATCTGCAAAGCGACGGCTTCAAGCAGTTGAACGACGGCGCGAACACCGGGTTTTACCGCAACGAATTCATGCTCAAGATGCAGCATGTGTTCGAGCCGCATTCGGAGCACCGGCAAGAGCTCAAGCTCAAGCTCAGCTATTCCGAAGAGGTCTCGAACGAGACGTACCTCGGCTTGAGTGACGCCGATTTTCGCGAAAACCCACTCTTGCGCTATCCGGTCAGCGCGCTCGATCAGATGAGGAACCACCGCACCTCCGGTGTGCTCACGCACGTGATGCACCCGGTTCGCGGCATGACCGTCACGACCAACGCCTACCGACACGATTTTCACCGCACCTGGCGAAAAGTGAATCGCTTCCGCGGCGCGAATTTGTTCGAGGTGCTGAGCGACGCGGAGAGCTCACAGAACGCCGTGTATCGCGCCATCTTGGCAGGCGAAGCGGACACCGCGAACCCGAACGAAGTGCTGATGATCGGCCCGAACCAGCGCGAGTTCGTGTCGCAGGGCATCGACTCGCGCGCGACCTTGGCGGGCAATACGGGGCCGCTCTCGCATCGCGTCGAGTACGGCATGCGCTTTCACAACGACAGCATCGAGCGTCGTCACAGCGAAGACGGCTTCATCGTCACCGCTGGGCAGCTGACGCCCGAGGGCACGGCGACCACCGTCACCGCCTTCAATCAGGCTTCGACCATGGCCTTCTCCGTGCATGCGATCGACGCGATCACGTACAAGAAGCTGACCGTCACGCCCGGCATTCGCTTCGAGCTGATGCGCTCGAAATTCATCGAGAAGCTGAACGAGAAGACCACCACCTACGGCACCGCGCACGCCGTCTTGCCCGGTCTCGGCGTGTACCAAGAGCTATTCCCGTACTTCGGCGTGCTCGGCGGCGTGTACCGCGGCTTCAGCCCGCCCGCGCCGGGCAGTGAGGGTGTCAAACCGGAGCTCAGCGTCAACTACGAGGCCGGCATGCGTTACATGTCGCCTTCCATCCGCGCCGAGCTGATCGGCTACTACAACGACTACTCGAACATGACCGACATCTGCACGCTCTCCAGCGGCTGTGTCGACGCCGGCTTGGACAAGCAGTTCGACGCCGGCAAAGCACGCATCTACGGCATCGAAGCCTACGTACAGAGCGAGCCCGCGATCGGCCCCGTCAAATTCCCGCTCACGGCCGCATACACGCTCACCCGCACCGAGTTCCAGAATAGTTTCAGCTCGGAAGATCCGGTGTTCGGCAACGTCACCAAGGGCGATGAGATCCCGTACGTGCCGCGCCATCAATTCAACGCCATGCTCGCCGCCGAGTACGGCCCAGCCAGCGCCTACGGCACCGCCACCTACATCTCGGGCATGCGCGAACAAGCGGGCAGTGCTCCGCTCGATCAGGTGCTCTCCACCGACAAGCAGTTCTTCGTGGATATCGGAGCCAAGTACCGCGTGCTGCGCTGGCTCGATATTTACGGCAACGTGCGTAACCTATTCAACGAGCTCGATCTGGTTTCCCGTCGCCCCTTTGGCGCGCGCCCAAATGCGCCGCGCATGATCCAAATCGGGCTGAAGCTCCGACTCTAAAAACTTTCCCCCTCCGGCGGAGGCGCGGACTCCCACGCACTCCCCTCCGAAACCACCCGTCTTCGTCGGTGGGGGCCCCTTATGAACGCGCAGGGCGAGCTTTACGCCGCGTTCCCTCTCGGCCTACGCGAGACGTAGTAGCACAGTGGTTTGGTTGCAATGTGTGCCCTGACACCGTGAGGCCTTGGTCGTGATCGCGAGAAAACTGAAATGGCTGGCCGGAGTAGCTGCGGGCGCCTTCGCCTGTATCGGATGTGGCAGCGCAAGTCAGTCCACTCCTCAGCCTGACGGGGGGGCAGCGGAAGCACCCGCCATATGCGATGGTTCAGCGGGCGCGAGATTGCGTATCTTCGTGGAGCCTCAGAATGCCCGTGAGCTGCGCGGCTCTATCGTCCGCGTCGAAAATGGCTATCCATCTTTGATGATTGACGGCTCGTGTGGCTATTGGATTGGCGGCGGTTGGATTGAGGATCCGATGACGCGAGATTTGGGCTGGCGCCAGGGTCACTTGGATGCCGCGCTCGAGCAAGAATTGCGAATGCTCGTTGACCTCGGCAACCTTGCCTCTCTGCAAGATTGCATGACCAACACGGTAACAGACGCTTCGACGCGGTCGCTCCGAGCAGCCACCTCTCGCGCACGCTGCATACAAGGAGGGCCGCACTTCGAGGCGGCTTGGTCGTGGGCAACTCGGAACGCCCCCGATCTTTGGAGGCAGGGTGTTCCGCTAAACGGCGGGATCCGTGTCGAGGCGATCTCGCTTCACGCCGGTGACGATTCAAACGCCTACGTTTGGCCGTCAGGTATGCCACTTGCGGCGTTGATTCTACCGGACAACGAGGGTTCGAATCAGTCCTCGAGCGGCGTCAGCTCGCTAATTACGGACACGGAGCGCGCCCAGGCATTGCGCGCGCTTCGTGACCAGTACATTGCCGATCGAACAGCGTCGCCCGGGTTGTTTTTCGATGGGCAGAAGATGACGGACGAGGACAACACTAGCGCGACTGTCTTCATGAGGGATCAATTGCCCTACGAAGACAATACGGGCCTGCTGCCGTTCTCTGATGCTCCCGCTTCAGCAGCGCCGTGAAGGCGCGTGAGAGCCGATAGCAGCGAGCCGACACGGGACCACGCACGACGACCGCGTCGAGCACGTCGCGAGTCATCGAGGCGAGGTCCGACGCGGTCCCTCAGCGAATAGCTCACTTCCGCCCGTTCGGGCGCAGCAATTCGAGAACGACCAGGACTACCCCTGCAACGAAAAGCGATGCTCCGCCTGCTAGGCAGATATAGGGTGCCGAGCAATGCAGAGACGAAAAGGGGGATAACGGCTCGCAACGATCGTACCAAATTGGGGAAGAAAATAGCCTCCCCCATCTAAACGCGTATGGGCCGGCTACCAGTGCGAACAGCGCGAACCATCGACGTCGTCTACGATTAGGGGCAGTCATTTGCGCTACCCTATTGGTCCTCATGGCCCCGATTGCTGTGGGTGACGGGTAGTCACGATCTCCACGGGAACGGGGGAACTTCACCGTCATAGTGCCGTTGCGCCTGACCGCTCAAGAAAGCTCGCGCCCACCTCGGGAAGAATGCGTGTCGGTTCAATTCTCCCCGGAGCTCGCAACGCTCGACGCTCTCGGACGTGTGGGCGCGCACGTCACGGAGCTCGTACGAGGTGCCGTTGACAATCAAGCGGGATTGAGCGGCGTAGAGGGGGAGGGGCATGACGGTGGATCTGTATGGCGTTCCGTTTGCGATTGAAGGCGTGTCGGTTGATCGGCGTCCAGTTGGCTGCAAGCGGCCCGAGCCTGCGGACGCCTCGTCAGTAGTCCTCGTCCTCGATCGCGCCTGCGAACTCCTGGACCATCCGATTTTTTCCGTAGTTGCTGCGCAGATCTACGACCGTCAGCGCTCGGGCGCGTCAGCCAGATCGGTCCGACTCGCTAACATTGCGACGCTACCGTCGAACGACGCGCCTCTATTGGTGTAAACGCTTTTCGTATCGCTAGCGGGTCAGTTGCAGGTATCGGCCTTGTTTCCGGAAATACTCGCGCTCCCGGCCCAGCCATTGGTGGTCAGTTGGCCGCGGACGGCCGTGGCCTGGCAGTTGGGTAGCAACGTGTTGCTCGCGATGCTGAGCGAAGAACCAAGACTCGTCAGCATGGAGAGACCCAGGGTCGAGAGCTGCGGGTTACTGACGATGTACAGGCGGCCACCGATGGTTTTCAGTGCGGCGAACGGCAGGCTTTGCAGCTGTGTATTGCTGTAGATATCCAGGCTGCCGTCCACGGTCGCGAGCTTGGAAAGGCCGCTGCCCAGCTGCCAGGTTTTGTTGTCGTGGATGGAGATGCTCGAGTTGACGACCGTGGTCAGTCCGCTCAAGTCGAAGGCGGACGCCGCGCTGAGCGACCCGCTGTTGTTGCTGTACGTGAAGCCTGCGTTCAGCTTGGTCAGTGCGCTGAGCTTGACGCTCGACAGCTGGGCGTTCGAATCGATCGTGAGGGAGTTGCCGAGCGTGGTGAGCCCAGCGAGCCCGTCGATCGTAGACAGCTGTGGATTGCCGACCACGTAGATTCTGCCGCCGACGGTGCGCAGGGCAGTCAGTGCGTCGATGTGCGTCAGCCCCGCGCTGCTGTAAATGTCCAGGTTGCCGTCCACGGTCACGAGCTTGGTCAAGCCGCTGCCGAGCTCCCACGTCTTGTTGTCGTGAATGGAAATGCTGGCGTTGGTGACGTTCGTGAGGCCACTCAGGTCGAAGGCGGACGCGCTGGTCGCACTCCCGCTATTGTTGCTGTAGGCCAGGCCCGCATTGAGGATCGTCAACTTCGGCGCCTTGCTGCTCAAAAGCCGGGCATTCGAGTCGATCGTGAGCGAGTTGCCGAGCGTGGTGAGCGCGGTGAGCCCGTCAATCGTCAGTAGCTCGGGGTTGCCGACGACGTACAGCCGGCCGCCGATGGTCTTGAGCGCCGTCAGCGCGTCCAAGTGCGTGAGCTTGCCGCTGCTGTAGACGTCGAAGTTACCGTCGACGGTCTCGAGCTTCGAAAGCCCGTTGCCGAGGTCCCAGGTCTTGTTGTCGTGGATGGAGATGCTCGAATTCAGGACGGTTTTGAGACCGGTGAAGTCGAAGGCGGAAGGCTCGGTCGCGCTGCCGCTTTTGCTGCTGTACGCAAGGCCGGCATTGAGCGTCGTCAGCTTCGGCGCTTTGGTGCTGAGCAGGCGCGCATTCGAGTCGATGGTGAGTGAAGTGCCGAGCGTCGTCAGGCCGGAAAAACCGTCGATTGTCAGCAATTCCGGGTTGCCCACGATGTACAGCCGCCCGCCGATCACCTTGAGTGCGGTCACCGCATCCACATGCGTGAGCTTGCCGCTGCTGTAGATATCGAAGTTGCCGTCGACGCTCTCGAGCCTCGACAAGCCAGTGCCCAGGTCCCAAGTCTTGTTGTCGTGGATGGAGATGCTCGAGTTGACGACGGTCTTCAGGCCGCTCAAGTCGAAGGCGGACGGCTCCGTCGCGCTGCCGCTATTGCTGCTATAGGCGAGCCCGGCGTTGAGCGTCGTCAGCTTCGGTAGCTTCGTGCTCAGTAGGCGCGCGTTCGAATCGATCGTCAGCGAGTTGCCGAGCGTGGACAGCGCGGTGAGTCCGTCGAACGTGACCAGCTGTGGATTTCCGACGATGTAAATCCGCCCGCCGATCGTGCGCAGCGACTTCAGTTGATCCAGCTGAAGCAGTTGACCGTTGCTGTAGATATCGAGATTGCCATCGAGCGTGGTGAGCCCAGACAAGCCGCCCCCGAGATCCCAAGTTTTGTTGTCGTGCACAGAGATCGAGGAATTCACGACCGCGCTCACACCGCTCAAGTTGAACGACGATGACGTCAAGGCGCTGCCGCTGTTGTTCGCAAAAGCCAAGCCCGCATTGATCGTCGAGAGCGCGGAGGCCTTGAAACTGAGCAGGCGCGCATTCGAGTCGACCGTCAGCGAACTGCCGAGCGTGGTCAGACCCGTGAGGCCGTCCATGGTCACGAGCTGGGGGTTGCTCGCCACGTACAACCGGCCCGTGATCGCGCGAAGCTTCAGCAAGCTATCTGCCGTGGCCAGCGCGGAATTGCTGTAGATATCGAGGTTCCCCTCGACCAGCTGCAACTGCTGGAGCCCGTTCAAGCTGGTGAGCGCCGTCGTGTCGTGAATCGAAAGCGTGCCGCTGACTTGCGTGAGGCACGCGAGCGCCGAGAGATCCGTTGGCCCGACGCCGGTGATGGTGATACCGCTCGTCAGACGGGTCACGCCGTTCAGCGCTGCAATCGAGGTGGCGTCGAACGTCCCGCCCGCGCGCTCATTGAGCGTGCAGTTCGCTACCGGTGGAGCGAGCGTGACGATCCGTGCAGTCCCGCCCAAGGTGGCGCTGTACGTTATCGCGCCACCGGTTAGTGTGGAGGGCAACGAGATCAGGTTCGTGGGCCAGGACAAGAGGACGAGCGGAGTCTTGCTGCCGGCGTTCACGCCCGACACGCTCACCGTCGTGAACCCGGCCAGAGGCACGCCCGCCGCGCCCAAGGTTACCGTCGGTGTGCCGCCGACCGCGTCGTAGCCTTCTGGCGCCGTGCCGGAAGCCGCGACCGCGACGGGAACCGGTCCGGAAGCGCTGATTTCGAGCGAAACCGTGACCCCGCTCCCAAAGTTGCGCGTCTCGCCGGGGCACACGTGATCGGCGCCCATTTGGCAAACGACTACGCCGCCTCCCGCGGAGCCGCCCATACCGCCCAATGGTGCGGAGCCCGCTGTCCCACCGGTGTTCGTCGTCCCGCCATTGCCCGCGCTCGAGCCACCGCCGCCAACATTCGTCCCTGCACTGCCGGCACTCCCGCCGAGGCTCGCGCCCGCGACCGCACCGTTTCCGCCCATTGCGCCATTGCCGGAGCTTCCGCCGTTCTCGGATTCGCCGCCCGCACCCGCGTCATCGGCAGCTCCCGCGCTCGCAACGTCAGTTCCTGCGTGGCCAGCGCGCCCGTCAGCGCCGGCTGCCGAGCTGCCCGCGCGTCCAGCGCCGGCTGAGCCCGGCGCTCCCGCTCCGTCAGTGCCCCCGTTTTCCGTTTCGCCCGAATCACTGCCCGTCGAGCTACACGCGACCAAACCGAGCCCGCAGCTCCACACACCAACCAACACCACCCGCGCAAGCAACGATCGAACGGACATCCAAGCTCCTCCACAGGGCGCTCGCATGCGCGGCGCTCGCCCGTACCGTAACTCGACTGATATCGAATTTGCGCGCCTGAAGTCACCCGCGAGGCGTGCCGCAGCGAATTCAGCGCAAGAAGCTTCAAGCTCGCTGGCACAATTGACCATTGCCGTGAAGCCCGACTTGCGCGTGTCTAGCTGCGATGTGTGACGATTCGATGCCACCGTCACACACGGTGTATATTCACCCGCGCGCCACGCCTTGACCGGCTTCTCGATCACGCGAGCGCTGGAGCGGGGGCAAGATAGGCTTTTTGCCCGTGTTGGACCTGGTCGATCAGCGCGTAAACGACGCACGCACTCCGGCGTGATGCGAGCGCGGGGTTGGATCGATTTCCTACTCGGCCTTAGCGAATCCGAGCTCAGGCGCGGCCGCGGCGCCTGAGAGCGCCAAGTACGAGGCGCGTCAATCGACCGCGGTGCTCCAGCCCGCCTCAATGAACGACGAAGCGATCCGCGACAACAAGTCGCGCGCGAGCTCGTTGCCGAACCGCTATATGAATTGAGCCCTCTACGCCGTGTTTAGCCGGCGTTCGCCTTGGGAGTCATCATGTCCGTTCGTCGTCTTGGTTTGCTTGGTCTCAGTATTTGTTCTCTGCCGCTATTTGCGCTCTCAGCTTGTGGCAGTGATAGTGACGGCTCACCGACAGGCTCCGGTGGCACGTCGGGCCGCGGTGGCGGGGGCGGAGCGACCGCGGGTCGCGCGGGATCCGGTGGTGCCACGAGTCACACGGCAGGCTCGGGCGGCAAGGGCGCTGAAGCGGGCGAGGCTGAACAAGTTGGAGAAGGGGGCACTCGCGGCGATGGTGAGGCCGCTGGTGCCTCGGGTGAAGGCGGAGCCGGCGGAGCTGCTGATCAGGAGCCGACCGCAGTGACGCTCAACTTTGCCGCCCGAGTCGGCGATTTGCCGTTCGACTGTACCAAGACGTACAGCTCGCTCGGCACGGCCGGCTTCTCGGCACAGCCGCTGGATTTTCGCTTCTACGTCCACTCGGTCAAGCTCACTGGCGCGAACGGCCTGACCTCGGATGTCGCCTTGAGCGTCGACGGAACGTGGCAGTCAGCGAGAGTGGCGTTGCTCGACTTCGAAAATCACACCGGCTCGTGCACCTCGGGCAACAGCGCGACGAACACCGTCATCAAGGGCACGGTAAAGCCGGGGCACTACACTGGTGTCTCGTTTGTCGTCGGCGTACCGTTCGACCTGAATCACGCCGATCAAGCAACCGCTACACCACCACTCGACGAGTCCGGCCTATGGTGGGGCTGGGCCGTGGGCTATCGCTTCATGCGTCTGGACTTCCAGCCACAACCGCTCGGTGACGTGACAGCTCCGCCGACGTACTTCTTCCATTTGGGAGCCACCGAATGCGTAGGCGCCAACCCTGACACCGGCCAAGTCACGTCTTGCGGACGCCCGGATTTGGTCACGGTCGCGCTCGACGACTTCGACGCCGCGAAGCACATGATCGTGATCGACTACGCAAAATTGGTGGAGTATTCGAACCTCGGCATCAACTCCTTAGGTGCCCCGGGCTGCATGTCCGAGCTTTCCGATCCCGATTGCGTTGGTCCTTACGCGCACCTCGGGCTGGATTTGGTCACGGGGCAACCGAGTGGCACGCAGAGCGTATTCTCGGTCCAGTGAGCCGGATCCACTTGCGCTTCCGGGCCGTATTTTTGTTGTCGGGCGCGCTCAGCGCATGTGGGGCCGACCCGAGTTCACGGCTCGCAGCCGGCACAGCCGGCACAGCCGGCAACGCGGGCAGGACGCCAGTGAACGCCGGCAGTGGAGGCAACGGCAGCCTTGAAGAGGGCGTTGGGGGCGCTGACGCAGGGAACGCGGGGGAAGCGAGCGAGCAATCGGATGCGGGTGCAACAGGTCATGCTGATGCTGGCGCGCCCGGCAATAGCGATTCGTACGATTGGCAGCTGCCACCCGGAATGCCCATCCCGTTCGTGCCTGCAGACAACCCGATGAGCGCCGCGCGAGTCGAGCTGGGTCGCCATCTGTTCTACGATCGCCGACTATCTGGCAACCAGACTCAGGCTTGCTCCGACTGTCACCACCAGGACAAGGCGTTCACCGACGGTCGCGCGGTGGCCATCGGCTCAACGGGCGAGCTCCATCCGCGCAGCGCGCAATCGCTCGGCAATGTCGCGTACTTCTCAGTGCTGACCTGGGCCAATCCACTGATGGCCTCGCTCGAAACCCAGACGCTCATCCCGATCTTTTCAGACTCGCCCGTCGAGCTGGGCATGGCGGGGCTCAACGGCGAGCTGATCGAGCGCCTACGCGCCGAGCCTAGGTATCAAGCGCTTTTTCCGAGCGCATTCCCGGAAAAGAGTGAACCGTTCGAGCTAGCGAGTGTCGTCGATGCGATCTCTTGCTTTGAGCGCACATTGATCAGCGCACAGTCGCCCTACGATGAATACGTCTACGACCACAAGGCGGACGCCCTCGACGATGCGCAAAAACGCGGCTACACGCTGTTCTTCTCGGAGGACGCCGATTGCTATCACTGCCACGCTGGCTTCAACTTCAGCGACAACACGCGCAGCTCGCTCACCAGCCACGTTTCAACGGCCTATCACAACACTGGCCTTTACGACGTCGACGGTAAAGGTGCCTATCCTGCGCCCAATCTCGGCGTCTACTCGGTGACGGGCGACGCCAAGCAGATGGGTCAATTCCGAACCCCTTCATTGCGCAACGTGGAGCTGACCGCACCCTACATGCACGATGGCAGTGTCGCTACGCTGGAAGAAGTGGTCGCAAACTACTCCTCTGGCGGGCGCGTCATCGCCGATGGCCCGAATGCCGGCGACGGCCGAGCGAACCCGCTCAAGGACAGCTTGGTCCGACCGCTCGGCTTATCCGCGAAAGATCAGGCTGATCTGGTCGCATTTCTAAAGAGCTTGACCGATCGGAAGTTCATCACCGATTCGCGCTTCGCCAACCCTTGGAAGTGAAGTCGGAGTTTCGGGCATCGCTACCGAAGGTACTCTCTTGAATGGACTTTTCTGGACAGCTCAATGAAAGTTCAGTGAGCACTCGTTGCGACCGGCATGATTGGCACAACAACCCGCGACGCACGCCATCACGCTCAGACAACGCGACGTTCATTGAAACGCTCCTGGGCTACCGAGTGCCACGCTCCCGGGGTTGTGACGTGCCCGCTGTACGAAGGCTCGAGAGTATCAACATCGCGCGCGCTTCGACAGCTGCGACAATTGGCCGCCCAGGTTGAAGTGGGCAGCGTGTTAAATACAACTCGAATGCCAAGCAATGCGCGCTTCTTGCTGGTGAGCCTGCTGCTCGACTGCTGTAAGCCTCGCGACGCGGCCGGTGCGCCACCAATCGCAACGCCCTCCGCCAGCATCAGCGCGAGCACGCCCTCGCCCCCGCCCTCGCAGCGGTACGCCGCGCGCGGCACCGTGCGGTCGATCGATGCGGATAAGTCATTGCTTTGGATCGCGCACGACGACATCCCCGGATATATGAAAGCCATGACCATGCCTTTCGTGGCATCCGCGGAGATTCGTCGCAATTTGCGCCCGGGCGATCATGTCCAGTTCAGTTTCCACGACGATGGCAACGGAGCCCTCATCATCGAAAGCTTGACCAAGCGAACTCAGTAGCGGCTTCGAGACTCGCTCGTGCCTGCTTCCTCCTCGTGCGAGTGCATTATCTGTTCCCAGCGTAGGCTCGCCTCAGCACCCGAATTCTGACTGAGGTTACACCAGCGAAGTGTGTAAGTGAGCACGACTCCAGTGGCGCCAGGCTCGATCGCCAACGTGAAAAAATCGGTCGCAGGCGAAGCGACAGCTTGCTCGCGCGCCGTTTCGGCGTCCAATACCAATCGAGCTGCTGTCAGCAACCCCTGATGAAAGACGAAGATTGCTCGGCGAGGGTTGCCGGTCTGAGCTGGGTCATGGTTCCAAATGAGCAGCTCGTATTCCGTGGTACTGCCTGCACGCCACCACCCGCGAGTGGAATCGCGGAAATGCAGCCGAGTCTGCTCCCTCGACATCCCGAAGCGGGCTCCTCGGATAGAGCCGTTGCCGGTGCTCCCATCCGAGAGGCCAAGCATCGTGATGGCCGCGAAGAGCCCGAGTACGCTCAGCACGAACACTATCCAAATCTTGCATGTCATCAATTCGCAAGCGTGCGCGCATCCAAAAGCAGTCGCTCGATGTCGGCTGGAAGATCCGCCAAATAGTAGCCGCGGATCTTTCCCGAGCCATCGACCAATATGAACCAGTTTCCGTGCATGATTTCGACGATCCCCAGCGTGGAGTTCGGCTTTTCGTATTGGGTTTTGAACCCTTCGACCACGATGCGGGGCAAGTCATCTGCCGCGCCCGTCAAGAAGCTCCATGAGCTTCGCTCGGCCTTGAATCGACCAGCGTATTCTCGAAGGCGCTCGGGGGTGTCCGTCTCGGGGTCCACGCTGATCGATACCAACTGGATGTGTCGGTCGCTTGAACGCTGCTGAGCTACGAGGCGATCCCTCAGCTCCGCCATCCGCGCGGCTAGTCTCGGGCACATCACTGGGCACGAGGTGAAAAAGAAGTCGACAATGCTAACACGCCCTCGGAAGTCACGGTCCGTGACTATGGCCGCAGCCTGGTCACGCATCGTGAAGGACGGAATCGCTCCTAGTTCTGGAAGCGCAAGGACGGCGCGCGTCTGCGCGACTTTGAATGCAAACAAGGACGCGAGCGACACGGGGCCGATCAGCCAAACTAGGGCGAGAAGCGCACTTCTTTTCCACTCACTCGCCCTTGTCGTCGGGACAAGACGCAAAAGCTTGCTGCGACTCCTCGTCATTCCAAAAAAGTGTAGCGATCATTTTGCCGATTCGCGTGCGGTCGCTTGTCGCGCGGCAACCGGTCGCGGCTCTAACGGTCACGCCGTCTCGCCGCTCAAGCGCGCGAATAGCTCTAGGTCCTCCTGAAACACGGGCTCTAGCTCGCGCATCTCACGCAGCGTGACCCAGCGCAGCTCGCTGTGCTCGTCTTGAAGCAATTGTTCCGGCCGGTCGTCGAGCGTGCTCACTCGCCACCAATTGATGCGCGCTATTCCGTCTCGCGTGTCTGCTTGCCAAACTTGCTCGGTCGCGCGCACGAGCAGGCCAGTCTCTTCCAGCACTTCCCGCTCGAGGGCCTCACGCTCCGATTCTCCGGGCTCCACTCGACCACAAATCGCATGCCAGAACCCCGGGGCGCTGCGTTTGGACAGGCTCCGCTTCCCGAGCAGGAATCGGCCTCTCCGTTCGATCACGGCCGCGACCACGAGTTGCTTGGTCATCGAGTTACCGCTCTGCGCGCCACTTTACACCCGCAGGCCGCGGTCTCCGATCAAGTGAATGTAAACCTCTTCCAAGCTCGGCGCGGACGTGCGCACGGAGGTCACGCCTGCGCCGACAATATGGGCGAGAACCGCGCTGAGCGCACCGTGATCGGCGACCTCGACGCGGTAGCTGCCGGGTGTCCCTAGCTTCGTCAGTTTGCTCACTCCCGGCTGAGAGCCGACTCGTGCCGCGACCGTTTCGGACGCCACGAAGTCGATGCGTTCGTGTTGGGTAAGCAGCCGTGCGAGCGTGGCTGGAGTTTCCACCGCGATCAACCGGCCGCGATCGATGAGGGACACGCGATCGCACACGGCTTCTGCCTCCGCCATGTCGTGCGTGGTGAGGAGGATGGTGCGTCCCTCGCTTCGGAGCTCGGCGATCAGCCTTCGGAAGTCGAGCGCGGCCAGTGGATCCATGCCGATCGTGGGCTCGTCGAGGAACAGCACCGGCGCGTTCGCGATCAAGCCCCGCGCCAAATGGAGACGCTGCTTCATCCCTCGCGAGTAGGTCTCGACGCGCGCGTCGGCGCGCTCCAGGAGACCTACGCGCTGCAGCAAGCTCTCCACGCGGCTCGTCGTCTCCTTCGCGGGTACGTTGTGCAGGGCCGCCCAATAGTGCAGCGTTTCTCGCGCGCTCAGCTGAGAATGGAGGCCACGGTCGCCGCCGAGCACGATCCCGATCGAGGACCGCACAGCGCGGAGCTCTCGCGTCACATCTCGACCCAAAACCTGCGCCGAGCCTTCCGTAGGCAACAGTAGCGTCGAGAGGATCTTGAGCAGGGTCGTCTTGCCGGCCCCGTTTGGTCCGAGCAACCCGTGGATCTCGCCCTGTTCGATTCGAATCGATAGCCCGGCGAGAGCGCGCACCGGCGGCCCGCGTTTCGCCTCGTAGACACGCCCTAGGCCAATGGCCTCTACCGCGATCATCTTCGCCCTTTCATGAAAAATGAATCGAACCGTCGGCTCGGCCGGCCTCGGCCATGCGATCGATGGTCAGCACGGCAAGCGTTAGCCAACCGAGCCCGACCAATGCTTCGAGCCCCATATCACGCGCCACCACCCAGCCTGGCTGACCGGCGAAACCGGCGCGGATGGCAGCGAGGGCGTGCGTTGTCGGCAGGACCGCGGCGATCGCTTGGACCCACCGCGGCCAGAACGAAACCGGAACCGAGACTCCGCAGAGCACCAAGATAGCGCTCGTCAGTATGTTGATCAGGATATTGCGCAACGCTGGGACGCGTCCGATGCAAGCGCCGAGGAAGAGCGACAGCGCATAGGTGCTGAGTGCGAGCAGCGTGACGCCCGGGATGGCCACGAGCAGCCCGATCGTCGGCGGATGCCACGAGAACGCGAGCCAGAGAAAGACGAAGGTCGCGAATGACGAGCCGATCCAGTGCAGGATCCAAACGGCCGTGCGCCCCATCATTGCGGGCGCCATGCTGCGCGGCGCGACGACCAACAAGGCGTAGGTCCCATCCCAACGCTCCCACGCCGATACAGCCACCGCGAACGTGCCGACACCAGCGACGGCTGCGTTTCCGACCAAGAGATAGTTCAGCCGGGCCGTGTCCCCGAGTAAGCGACCCACGAGCACCCAGCTCGCAGCACTCGTCAGGATGCGCGAGAGCCAACCGAACAGCCAGGTTCGCCAGTTCCAGAACAAGCGAAAGTCTCGCACGCCAACCAAGAGAGAGACGCGAAATACTCGCCAGTGGTTCATGACAGACCGAGCGCTCCGTCTCGCCGCAGACGATGCAGCATGCGATTCACGACCAGGACTCCGGAGCCCCCGAACGAGACGCCGAGCGCGACAATGATGGCCAAGCGACTTCCGAGCGAGTGGATGGCCTCCGGACGAAAGCAATCGCGAAGCAAATCAGCGGACCAGTAAAAGAAAGTGAACGGAGAGAGGTGCTGCGCCCACGTCGGCAAGTACGCGACTGGCACCAGCACTCCACCGAGCAAGTAAAATGGCCCGTTGACCGCGTGTTGGAAGGTGCGGCTACTTCGGGCGAGGCCGAATAGTGCAGAAAATAGCGTCGCCATGCCACTCGCGGCCGCGACCGTTGCGAGCAGGGTCGCCAGTAATTCCGGCGCGTGGGGCAGGGGAACCGGCACGCCGAACGCAAAGCGCACAATCAACCAACCCTCGACGACACCGAGCAACCCCAGCGCGGTAATGACGAAGATTCGTGCGGCAAGGACCACTCCATATGCCGTCGGCGTCGCGACCATCAGCTCGAGCAGTTGATCACGGCGTTCAAGCGACACCAGGTCACTCCCGACGAAGAATCCCATTTGGCCCACCGTGAGCAAGGTCGACGCGGTCAGCGCGTGGCCGAGGAGATCGACCCGCTTGGCGTCGAGAAAGATCGCGACCGACCCGAACGTGAGCAGAGGCATCACGATGACCGGCAACAGATCTTCGACGTTCCGCCGGCTTAGGCGCAACTGCATCCGCGCAACCACCCAGAGCCGAAACACGAACGACTGGAGCCGCGTGATCATCGAGGGGCCTGCTCCGGTAAGCGCAGGACCGCTGCCGACCGCCCGTCGCTGGGAAAGCCCAACCGATCGAGACGCGATTCCATAACGCCCGTATGTCTTGTATAGTGGACACTGTCAAGGCAAACCGGACGCGCTGAGAAGCGGTCGACCTCTCCGCCATTGCAGGATGACGGATGACGAAGAAGTTCTGGGATGGTACGGCGAGCACTCCATGCACCACGTCTAGTCACTGCCTTGCGCGCCTGATCGCGAGCCTCACTGGATCATTAAGTTCGGGCCGCCCAAAAATCCGGATCGATCCCTCACGGCCGAGAACGTGGACACGAGGTTCGAACGGCGGTGATAGTTCTTGAGGAACTCATCGCCGCGAAGCCAGAAGACGTGCCACATCTGCCACACGTCCACGCCGTTGGCCGCGTGCTGTTCGACGTGAGAGGGATGAACGTTTGAACATCGGCCTTGCCCGAGCACGCTTAGGTTGGTGATCGACAAGTAGGCCTTGTCGGCACTTGAGCCGCCCCGATTCCTTTGCACCATATCTGTAGTCGAACGACCTATCGTATGTAGTTGTCAGAGATCCGGTGGTATCGATCGCGCAGTCGGATCCCAACGCCTTCAGCGGAGCCGCAATCGTCTCACTCAAGGTTTTCGAGATCGGCGTGAGCGCGGAGCGCGCTCTCAGTTGTCATCTTCGCCCGCGTCATCAGCGCTCACTGCGGCGCTGCCTCGATGCGGTATAGACCGCCCATCAAAGAAACGAGATAAATTTCGCCATCGGCTCCAGTCTGAATGGCTACTATCGACGTCACATTGTTGATGTCCTGTTTCAAGCTGACCGGCTGGGAGATTGTGCCCTTGTCGCGATCATAGACTAGCGACCAAATCGCGTTGCTGGTGTAATCCGCATAAAAGTACGTACCGCGAAGCGCAGGAATCGCGTGGCCGCGGTACACAGCGCCGCCGGTGATCGACTTACCGGTGTCGTGGTCGTACTCGACGAACGGCTTGGTGATGCCCGTCTGGTCGCAATTGGTCGTTGGTTGGTAGCAATGGTTGCCCTCCATCTTGTTCCAACCGTAGTTCTTGTTGCCTTCACCGAGCTTCTCGATGTCGATTTCCTCGTATTTGTCCTGGCCGACGTCGCCGATATAGAGGTCCCCGGTGCATCCATCGAAGTTGGCGCGGAAGGGATTGCGCAGCCCGTAGTCCCAAATTTCCGGCGCAGCCGACGACATCTTGTCCTTCAAGTTGCCGGGCGGAGTCGAGTAGGGAACGCTGGCGCCTTTTACCGGATCGATGCGCAAGATCTTGCCCAGCAACGCGGTGAGACTCTGACCGTTGCCGGTACCGTGGGTCGTGTCTGTATCACCCGAACCACCGCCGTCGCCGAGGCCAATGTAGAGAAACCCATCGGGGCCGAAGTTGATTGCTCCGCCCTTGTGGTTCCTGAACAGCGCGTTGGAATTGGTGGGTTGCTCGACCTTCAGCACCAAGCGTCCGCTCCCTGGATCTGCTTCATCGGGGGTGGTGCTGCTGACCTTGTACTCTTCGATGATCGTGTCACCGGTGTCATTGGCGTCGGCTTTGTCGCTGTAGTTGACGTAAAATAGCCCGTTTTGGGCGTAGTTGGGGTGGAACGCCAAGCCCAAGAACCCACGCTCGTCTCCGTTTGCTGTGCCAGCCACCACCTTGCTCGCAATGTCTAGGAAGGGCTTGGTTAGCAACGTGCCCTTGTCGACGATGCGGATCTTGCCGGTACGCTCCACGACAAACAAGCGATCGGCTGCGCCATTCGGGGTGTGCGTCACCAAGATCGGCTGGCTCAAACCCGCCGAAACGATCGCCTTGGCCTGCAGAATGGGAAGCGTGCCGCTGGGCGGCGAGCAGTTGTAACCATCGGTGCCCGGAACGCGCGTACCACCGACGCCGCTACCGGTACCGCCCGCTCCACCGCCGGCCGCGCCACTGCCGGCCGTAACGCCGCCTGCAGCCCCGCCGCCACTGACTCCCGCGCTAGCACCAGTTCCAGCGCTCGGGTTTCCGCCCGAGCTACTACCCGCGACCGACGCGCTACCAGCCGAGCCTGCGCTTCCAGGCGCAGCTCCGCTCGTCGCTGCTGCTCCGCCACTTCCCGACGAAGAAGGCGTGCCCGCGGACCCCTGTGGCGTGTTCCCTTCACTGCTACCACAAGCGACGCTGAGTGAGGTCACCAGGGCGACCGCCATAAGCGAAGCTAAAACCCGAGATGAAGTATGGACACGACGCATTGTCCGTACGTAGCGCATCGCGTGACAAGAGCAAAGCTTCTCATCGACAGTGTGAGATGCATTTCCGTGCAACGTGCCATTAACAGGACGAACGAGATCGCGATCCCACAAACATACCGCAACGCTTCAGGCATGAACGACGCGCTTACGAGTGCACATCCGACATTTGTCGGATCGCGAATCAGCACATCCGACATTTGTCGGATCGCGAGCCAGCACATCCGACATTTGTCGGATGTGCTGAGAGCGGCCATGCTTGGATCGATGCCGAGCGCGCATCGATTGGACAACTCTGTCAAGCCACTCGAACGAGCATCTCATTGATCATCACGCACCTTATACGGCCGCGGTGATTGAGGCTGCGGCAGGTACCTAGCGTGCCTCCGGGAATGCCGGGATTTAAGCAATTTCTCCTAATTTGTGGTTCGAACTGAGCACTCCGACATCTTCAATGAGATGACCGAACAGAGGCGGCAAGCGAGTACGCGATGACGTGGATCGAGCGCGTCGCTGTCCGGCACGCAGCGCAACAGGTTTGATGCGCGCGCGTGCGCGTGACCGAGCGCGTTGCACGCCGCGCATGTAGAGATCGACTTGCTGCGCTTTCGTAGAGGGCTATTGATTCGAGCAAAACGCGTGCTCGTTCGATGATTCAGATCTAACCTGCGCGCAGATGGTCTACCAACCGAAGCGAGCTTGGCACTCGGCTGCAGTCTTCTACTTCATGGGATCCTTGGGCTTGCCCCTGACGACGGGGTGCTCCTCGGACAGTACGGTTGCAGCGAGTGCAGGCAGCTCGAACGGTGGTATGACAACGAGCGTCGCAGGCGCAGCTGCTGGCGGCAGCACCGCCGGAGGCGGCGGCGCGGCCGGCCCTGCGACTAGCGGTGCCTCCGGAAGCGGCGGAGCGCCAGCTGGGGGTGCGTCAGGCGGCTCCAACTCGGGAGGCTCCGCCAACGTGGATTGCAAAACACCCGGTGTGAGCGGCCCATTGTTCACGCGCCTGCCGTGTTTGCTCTCGGAGACAGGGCTTTATGCCGCAGACATGGTGACGATTCAGCCAGGAGTGCACCCCTTTAAGCCGAACTTCGCGCTCTGGAGCGACGGCGCGGAGAAAAAGCGCTGGATCGCACTGCCGGATGGTTCGAAAATCGACACTTCGGACATGGACTACTGGAGCTTTCCGGTTGGCGCCAAGCTGTGGAAGGAGTTCTCTCGCGACGGCGTGCGCGTAGAAACGCGCTTGATCGCCAAGCAACCTTCCGGCACCTGGTACGCCGTTGCCTATCATTGGCACGCCGATCAGAAGGATGCGGACGCGGTGCCGAATGGAGTCACTAACGCGTCAGGCACGCCTCACGACGTGCCGAACAGCGACCAATGTCTCACCTGCCACAGCCAGATGCCTGACAAGGCTCTGGGCTTTTCAGCCATCCAGCTCTCGCACGACCGCGCTGACCCCTCGAACACGCTCGAATGGACGCTCGGCGCCTTGATCGAAGCGGATCTACTCAGCAACCCCCCCCCAGCCCCATTCACGGTGCCGGGCACCAACGAGCAGCGGAATCTTTTTGGCTATCTGCACGCTAACTGCGGGACCTGCCACAACCCGAAGGGCACCCAGAACACGCAAACCGGGCTCGATATGTGGCTCAAGGTCGCGGACATGGGCAAACCGATCACCGAGTCCTCGGTCTACAAGGGCTTGTACAACGTCGACATCGCGTGGATGGATGGCGGAATACCCAACGCGCCGAAACGCATCGCTCCCAGCTCGCTGATGAATAGCGCCGTTTATCAGCGCTTCATCACCAAAGATCAGGACTGGAGCATGCCACCACTGGGCACTGAGCTAGTCGACCCGGACGGGAAGAAGCTTTTGGAAAACTGGATCTTGGGGCAGTAGACAGAGATGTAGCCGGGCGCCTGGCGGCGTCTTCCTGCCTGCCGGTTTTGAGCCGCGTGAAGAGAGCAGTCAGGAATGCATGCGGCGCCCCCCCGCCGAACCTTTGGGCGGCGCGGTAGACGTCAAAGGCACGCGGCCCTTCCTGTCGATTGTCTGGTTGCTGGCGTCCTGGGCGGGGGCCGGCGCAGAGCGACTAACGACCAGCTCGCCGCAGGTACCCTATTAGTGACGAGACCTCCTCGCAAGCCATCCCGATGCAGCCGTCCGGGCCGCCGATTTACAGGTGATCTCAGCGGGTGCCGCATTGTCCTTGTGTAGAGCTGGATCCGAAGCCGAAACCGTCTTGCCGTAGCAGGCCATGCGCCGCAAAGCGAACTCTCAAGTGGCCATCCCAAGGCATCTCGGTGTGGGCGGAGAACATCCAGCTGCGGGGCGCTAACAACGAGAGCCGGATCGAACAGCGTAGCGGTGAGCTCGGCGTCGACATCCACTGGCGAGCCCAGATACACGACTGGGATCAGGCAACGCCTCGGTCCGGCCACAATGAACTTGGCTCATTGACGGCCACCAGCCAGCCGCTTGCAATGCGGCGAAGCAAAAGACCAAGGGAAAACAGGCCGCCCCAACACACAGCCGAAGGACTTAACGGCTTAGCCTCTCAGTTGCTCAGCTCCGTGACGATTCGGCGTTGGTCCGTATGCCGCCGGACTGGCGGGCGCTCATGAGAGGGCTTTTTCCAGCTGGCAGAGCCTTGACCCGTTCCCGCTGTAATTTGTGTTGCAACCTAGTTGCGTTACTTGTACGAGCGGCGAACCTTGAATGGACGCCGAAGCCGCCCAATATTCTCGCTTTTCCGCGCTTGCGGCGGAGGTGTGGCCGTTTTTTTATTGGCCACTACCGGCTTCGGGCAAGAGCCAGCTGGATTCGAATCTGCAATTAGATTGCCGGAAGTCCGGATGCGCACCGATGCGGTCTATCCGACCGAAGAAATCTCCGCCATGAAAACGGTAGACGTAGTGCTGCTCGTCACAGTTGCACGTGACGGAAACGTTTCGGACGTCCAGGTTGCGGACTCGGGAGGAATGACGTTCGACGAGGCGGCGATACATGCGGTGCGGCAGTGGCGGTTCACGGCCGCCACGCGGGCCGGCGAACCCGTGGCAGCGCGCATTCGGGTGTCGTTTCATTTTGCTCCGCCACAACCCAAGGCTGAGGGGCCGGCCGCAGCCCCCCGCGGGACTATGTCTGTCGTCGCGCCGGAGGGCTCGGCACCCACTGTCCCGTCATCGGCGGCACCGACCGAAGTGCTCGTGCAGGGCCACAATGCGCCGCCGAGCCGCGGCGCCAGTGACTATGCGATCAAGATTGGAAAGCTCGCCCATGTGCCGCACATGGACTCCGCCAGTTTGCTTCGCCTAGCGCCGGGCATTCTGTTGACCAACGAGGGCGGCCAGGGTCACCCCGATCAGATCTACTTGCGCGGCTTCGACGCCCGCGAGGGACAGGACATCGATTTTACCGTCGACGGGACGCCGTTCAACGAAGTCGGCAATCCTCACGGCAACGGCTTGGCCGACACTCACTTCATCATTCCCGAGCTCGTGCAGAGTTTGCGCGTTGTCGAAGGGCCTTTCGCGCCTCAACAGGGGAACTTCGCAGTGGCGGGCTCTGCCAACTATGAGCTTGGCTTGGCCACACCGGGCCTCACCGCTCAGCTGATGGCGGGCTCATTCAACACAAAACGGTTGCTGTTGCTCTGGCGACCGGGAGGCTCGAGCGACCACACGTTTGGCGGTGCCGAGCTGTACTCGAGCGATGGCTTCGGTCAAAATCGCGCTTCGTCGCGGGCCACCGCGATGGGCGGATACGAGACCACCCTGGGCAGCGCAGCTTCGTTCCGACTGCTGGGCACGACCTACGCGACACACTACGCCCAGGCGGGGGTGCTTCGGCTCGATGACGTGGAGGCGGGTCGAAAAGGGTTCTACGACACGTACGATACTTCACAGGGTGGGGACTCGAGCCGTCACTCGTTGAGCGCGACTGTGGAAGGGCGGTCGGGAAACACCAAGCTCGCTCAGTCTGCATTCTTGTTCCTGCGCGACTTCCGACTGCGCCAGAACCTGACTGGCTTCACTCAAGACCCCCAGCAGACCTGGCAGTCCCTGCATTCTCAACGCGGCGATCTGATCGACCAACAATCGACCACCCTGACCATCGGTGGGCGCGGCAGCATGCGCCAGAAGTGGCGCAGCCTTGGACAAAACCAGGAGCTCGAGCTTGGGTACTTTGGTCGTTATGACCGAGTCGACGCGACTCAAAAGCGGGACCGAGCGGGCACGACGATTCCGTACCGCACGGACCTCGATCTGGCATCCGGTCTCACGAACATCGCGGCGTACGCCGATGCGAGCCTAAAACCCTTGTCCTGGATCACGCTGCGGGGCGGGCTGCGCGCGGACTTCTACCATTACCTCGTCACCAATCATTGCGCTCTGACCACACAGAACTCCTTTGGCGGTGACCCGCTCGACACCGAGTGCTTCAGCTCGGACAGAGTCGGTTATCGCAGTACGGACCAGACCGTGTCTTCCTCCGCCTCGATCTTCGAGCCACGTCTCTCTTTGCTGCTCGGCAGCTTCGAGGGTTTCAGCTTCAGCTTCAGCTATGGCCGAGGTTCGCGCAGCATCGATCCGCAGTATATCAATCAGGATCTGAAGAGCCCCTTCGCCAAGGTCGATGCTTCGGAGTTCGGCGTGGCATACATCCGCGAACTCGGCGCGGTCGAGCTGAGTGCGCGCTCCGTCTTCTTCCAAACGCACGTCGACAAGGACCTGTTCTTCAACGAGACCGAGGGCAGAAATACGCTCGCAAACGGCACGACGCGCACCGGCTGGGCGGGCAACGCGCGGGCAACCGGCAGCTTCTTCGACATCGCAGGGAGCCTGACGCTCACGAAGGCAACGTTCGATGACACCCACCTGGCGATTTCGTACGCGCCAGGGTTCGTCGCGCGCGCGGACGGCGTGCTGTTCGGTCCGCTGCCATTGGGCCTGACAGGCTCGCTCGGGGCAGGAGCATCCAGTATCGGCAAGCGACCGCTGCCGTATGGGGAATTCTCCGAATCGACCTTCTTGGTCGACGTAGGTGCGTCGCTTCGCTATCACGCTGTTTCGGTCGGTCTGATCAGCACCAACCTGTTCGATCGCCAGTATCGGCTCGGCGAATACAACTACGTCTCTGACTTTCGCAGCCAAGACTATCCAACGCTGGTCGCGGCGCGACACTTTGCCGCCGGCGAGCCGCGCGCTGTCTACGGCACGCTCACGCTCACCCTCGACGCAGAATCGGCGGCGCGATGATCGCTCGAAACGCCGCACTCACGTTCGTCCTGCTCGTGTTCGGCGGGCTCGCTCTGGCGGTCGGTTGCGCTGGCGGCACAGGTAGTCGCCGCTTCTCGTTCGAAGCTCGAATTGCCGGCGCGGGGCCGGCCACGAGCGATGACCACACCTTCACCAACGAGAAAGGATGGGTCGTCTCGCTCAGTCGCGCCAACGTGACGCTCGGGCCGGTGTACTTGAATGTGATCCCTCCCCTCACGGATTCGAGCGCGAGCCTCTTCCGTTACTTCATCCGGTCAGCGTGGGCTCACGGCGAAGGCCATTTGGACGCCGGGCGCGTGACTGGCGAGGTGCTCGCGCAGATCAGCTTCGATGCGCTCTCGTCCGAGCTCGTCGCGTTTCCGGCGCGTGGTGACATCACGCAGGAGGAGGTTCGGACCGCAGACATCTGGTTTTATCCCGAGCCAGGCGTGGCGGCCGATACGACCAAGATCGACACGATCGCACTCGACGTCGCAGGTGCGGCCACGCGCGCGGGCGAGAGCGTGAGCTTCCGCGGCAAGCTCGTGCTCAACGACGATTGGATCGCCGATCAGACAGCGGGCGAGCGCGGCAATCAATCGATCACCGGCATTCGGCAAGTCCGCGGAGTGCCCGCCTCGTTCTTTCCGATCGAAGGCGGACAGCTCCAAATTGGGTTCGATGTGACTCGGCTGTTTCGCGGTGCCGACTTCTCCAGCTTGAAGGGCAACCCGACGGACGCCGATGGCACCAAGGCGCTCGTCCAGAAGCAAACTTCGACCACCAATCGCGATCAGGTGATGACGAACCTCTACCAGGGGCTTCGTGAAACGAGCGGCACCTATTCCGTGCACTGGGTAGGGCCATGACTTTGGAGGCGGCGCGTTGCGCCTCGGTATTCTTCGCATTGACAAGGAGAGCAAGCAGATGATGACCTCGAAATATCTAATTCCCCTATTCGCACTCATGGGCAGCATGGCCGCGGTCGCCGGTTGCAGCAGCGATGCGAGCGATGACGCGGCCTCGGCCGGCGCGAGCCAGGCGGGTGCCAGCGGCCGAGGGACCACCGGTGGCGCTCCGAACAAGGCTGGCAGCGGAAATGGCGGGAGCGACGCCATGCCTGAGGCCGGGACGGGTGGTAGCGACGCGGGAGCCGGCGGCAGCGATGCCGGAGAGGAGTTCACGCCGCCATCCGATCCCGGCAAGGGCGGCTTCCTGGTCACTGTCTCCGGCGAAGATCTCGCTGCAGTGGGCTACGATTGGACGTCGGCCTCGCTCTCCGACGGAGATCCGCCAGCGTTCGTCGATGGCTGGGCGGTGAAGTTCGAGCATGTGATCGTCACGGTCGCAAACGTTCACGTCAACGCCGATCCCGACAAAGACGACGGGAACCCGCAGGATGTTGGGCCGCTCGTCGCTTCGGACGACGGTCCTTACGCGGTCGATGCAACCATTGGCGGCGACGTGGTGGGCAAGAGCGAATCCCCGGACGAGAAGACGATTCCGATCGCCGCGTTTGCGAAGCAAGACAACGGAAAGGCGTTCGACCCGGAGGCGCGCTATGCGTTCAGCTACGATCTCATCCCTGCCTCGCCAGACGCAAAGTTGACGAACCTCGACGCGGAAGGGCGAGCGCTCTATGCGGAAGCGAAGGAGAAGGGCTGGTCCATGATCTACGCCGGCACGGCCACCTACCAGGGGCCCGAGCCAGAGGCGGATTCCGTGTTCGCCAAGATGCCGACGGAGGTCAAGTTCACGCTCGGGCTCACCAATCCGTCCAGCTACATCAACTGCCGCAACACCGACCTCACCGCGGTCGGCGACGAATTTCCTCGCGGCATTCAGGCCAGCGCCACGAAGTCCACCATCGTGCAGATCACGGTCCACACCGATCACGGCTTCTGGGACACTCTCAACGTCGAAGGGACACCGCTTCACTTCGACCCGATCGCCGCGAATTCATCCACCTACGGCATGCCGACCAAGCCGGGTGTCGTCACGATCGAGGATCTCGTGGACGTCGATGTTTCGGGATTTACGACCAAGAACGGTGATCCACTCCCCTGGCGCAGCCTCGTATCCGATTACACCGCGCCCACCGGTCAAATGAAGTACGACACGAACGGGACGAGCTTCAAACGGGTCAATAGCTTTGCCTCCTACCTGGCTTACTCGGCGGCTTCCGGCGGCCACATGAATGCAGACGGAGAGTGCGAGGTGAAGAACAACTTCAAGCCTTAGTTGCAGCGCTGGCATTCGGGCGCGCCCGTGTGCACGACGCACTCCGAGTACGGGTGTCTCATCGCGGGTGGGCCAGCGGATAGCGCGGCCCCCGCGTCCCGATCCGTGTCCGCCCGAGCGATGGAGCTCACCCGGGGTCATTTCGACGGTTCGAAGGGTAATTTACCATGCACCAGCACACCGCAACAGAATGCGCCGTCCGCAAGGCGCCCGCCCCGCAGAGACGCGAGAAAGGCGTTCAGCTCGTCGTCTTGCTCACGGCAATGATGATGATGGTCGAGATCGCCGTTGGCTACGCGACGAACTCGATGGCGCTCTTGGCCGACGGTTGGCACATGGCCACACACGTCGGGGCGCTCGGGCTCGCGAGTACCGCGTACTGGGTGTCGCGGCGCTTCGCGGCACATCGTGCGTTTGCGTTCGGCACGGGCAAGGTACATGCCCTTGCAGGGTATACCAGCGCCGTGACGCTCGGGCTGATCGCCGTCGCCATGGTGGTCGAATCGCTGGAACGGCTCGTGCATCCGCATGCCATCGATTTCGTGAGCTCCCTTCCCGTGGCCATCCTAGGCCTAGTGGTGAACATCGTGAGTGTCTTGCTGCTACACGCCCATGACGATCACGCCGACGACGATCACGTCGACCACGACCACGCCGCGCACACCGACCATCACGACCACAACCATCGAGCCGCGTTCATGCACGTGGTCGCGGATACTTTCACCAGCGGCTTGGCCATCGCGGCGCTGCTGGCGGGTCGTTTTCTCGGCTGGACCTGGCTCGACGCAGTCTCAGGCCTAGTTGGAGCGTCGGTGATCCTCCAGTGGGGCGCGGGGCTTTTGCGCAATGCGGCCTTCGAGTTGCTCGACGTAGCGCCCTCATCGTTGCTTGAAGACGAGATCCGCGCGGTGCTCGAGACGCTCGACGACGTGCGAGTGCGAGACCTCCATGTCTGGCCGCTCGGCGGTGGCAGCAAGAGCTGCGTCGTGACCCTTGCGACGGCCACGCCACGCGACGCGCGCTGCTATCGCGAGGCGCTCGCTCGCTTCGAGCTCGCGCATCTCACGGTCGAAGTGCAACGCTGCGAGGAAGGACACGAGGACGGGGCACGGACGGCGGCCGAGTAACGACGAGTCCAGAGTCGCATTGACAGGTCACGTCCGACTCAGGGCTTAGAATTGGCCCGCTCGGTCGTGCGAGCGAAGGGCTCCGTGGATATCGGCGTCGACCACGCGTTCTGCGGCCTTTTCGATCGCGAAGCAACGCCAGCTATCGCCTGCGCCGATGCGGATGAATAGAACGTGAGGGGCTGCTCGCGAATCCAGCGAAATCCACTCAGATAGCTCCACGCGCTGGTCCGAAGGCACCCGCAGCGTTCTTCGTAACCTGGAGGCCAGGTGCTCCTCCACGCCGGGCGCTGCAAGCCGACGTCGGGAAGCGAGCGCTGGCGGACGCGGCGGAACCGCGATGAAAAAGAATGCGGCGTGCTCGTATGTGCGCCTGAAGCCAGCACGGCCAGTGCCGGTAGGTACGAGCTGATTGACTTCTTGCATGGGCCCCAGTTATCCCAAGCCCGCACCAGATATGCAACTAAGTTGCGTTATAAGCATGACAGTGGGCACATGGTCGAGTTTAGCCATGGAGCGTCCTCTTCTAGACGAGATGGTACTGGACAGAGCGAATATTCTAGTGAAATGGCGTCAAAAAAACCACACGCGTGGTCGCCCAAGCGCAGCAAAAGATCCGCCGATCCGGACGCAGCTTGCGCCCTTCCGTTACTGTAAACGGCAGCATACAGATGCCGCTCAGTTGCACAATACCACCACGAGGCCACCGCATGTTCGCTCGTCAGATCGCCTTTCTATTCGCCTTTGTCGCTTGCTCACTCGCATTTCTCGGATGTAGCAGCGGTTCTTCGGAACCAGCCGACGCGCCTCTTACGGCGTGGAGTGGCTCGTGGCGCGCGATCGAGACCTACATGCGTAGCAGTGCGTTCGATCCGGTTGCGCAAGCGATCCACGAGCAGCGACCCGAGTACACGGCGGAGGAAATCAAGGCGATCTTCGCTGCGGGTCACGACGTCGACTTCACCGATCTCGTAGTAACCGATGATTCGCTCACCTTCACGGATGGCGCCACGGTAGTATGCGCAGGGAAGTACGAATCGGATGGCTCACACGCCGAAGGCCATGACCCCGAGGCCGCGGCAGATCACGACCACCACGGAGCCACCTTCACGTTTCGCCTGCTCGAAGCCCGCGGCGGAGAGTGCTGGGCCTACGCCACCGTCGCCTTCGGTTCAGAGCCCGAGGTCGCTTCGGATGCCGAGGGAGAGTACGCGCACTTCCACTTGCAGGCAGGGCCGCCACGACCGGCGCCGTGGTCGCCCGGCGTCGTGACGCCGATCACGCCCGACCGGTTCACTAAAACCCAGTTGGCCAACGCTTCGGCCTATGCGCAGGGTCTTCCGCCGAAATAGGATGGGGAATGATGGTTGATTCGAAGCGCTCGCCCACGCACTCGCGACCGGTCTGGGTCGAGAGCTTCACGCACGCTTCGAGCTCGCGGGCGTCCCCATCCGCCGTCCACGAGCACGCCGCGCTCGCGTTCGTGACGGACGGTCACGCGCTGGTCGAACAACGGGAGCGCTTCGATGTGCGCGCGGGCGATGTACTGCTCGTCCCGGCAGGAGAGTCGCACCGCTTCCTTTGGAACTCACGCACGACCGCTTTCGGCGTCGGCTTCTGCGCTCCGTGCTACGCGCCGTCCGAGCTGGCGAGTCTCCTCGATCCGTTCGAGCGAGCGCGCTCGGGCGCTTCCCCGGTCGTTCATCTTCCGCTCGAACGGCAAGAACATGTGGCGCGGCTGATCGCCGAGCTACGCGCCGAAACCAATGCAGAGCGGGCCCACGGGGAGCTCGTTCAGAAGAGCCTTCTCGCGCTGATACTCGCCGAGGTGACTCGCGCCGCAAGCGTAACCCCGTCCGCGAACCAGCCCAGCGTGGTGGCGGAGGCCCTTCGCTTCATCGAGCGCAGGTGCCTCGAGCCGATCTCGCTTTCGGATGTTGCCCGAGCGGTTGGCAAGTCACCTTCGTACGTGACCACGGCGCTCAAGCAGGCCAGTGGCAAGAGCGTCGTGCAGTGGATCATCGCCGGACGCCTCTCAGAAGCGCAGAATCGCTTGCTCCACACCGACGAGATGGTGGAGGTCATCGCGGAGCGGGTCGGGTACGCGGACGCGACGCACTTCATTCGCCTGTTCCGTCGCGCATATGGCGTCACCCCGTCCGCGTGGCGGACCGCACAGCGGCGTCGCTGAGCGACCCGAACTCCGATCCCTTGGGCTGGCCCCGTCGGCTGACACCCAAGACCAGATAGCCATCGGAGAATGTCAGCTGCGCTGGTCGCTCCAATCGGCGAGGGCTCGTGAACGAACATTGGTGACGGGCGAGCTGCGGCGGGTGGCGTTCATCGCCATGACGACACTCGCCATCGCAGCTCTGCGCGCCAACGAAATTCTTGTCGCTGTTGTTGCAATCGAGTTGCATGTGGATTAGGTCCTGGTCTGGTCTCTGGCAACAGGAGGAACGAGATGCGATTGAAGCAATGGTTCGGTGTCGTGGGTCTTGGGCTAGGCGGGATGTTTGGGTGCGGGTCAGGTGCCCCGGGTGTGGAACCTGGCGAGACGCAGAACGCACTCGAGGTGGGGGGAGAATGCGTCGTTGCCGATGCGCTCATTGGTCACTCATGCGCTCACGCCAATTCGGGACCGTTTGCGTCGGCGACTGCTCAGGCATACCCGGGGTTCGTATTCACCGATATCAGCCAGACGCACACTGCCTACACCGTGACGCTGCCGGGAAGCTCGGGCTCCTTCAGTGGCGCGGTGCTCTATAGTCCCGGCGCCGACGGCAGATATGCCTTCTTCACGACGCCCGGAGTGCCGCTTGCAATCGTGGATGCCAGCGGTCAGCTCGTACCACTCGCGATTGAAGCGGCCAATGATCCCGCGCTCTGCGCGCTGATCGACCACATCGCCGTTTTCAATCTCGACTCGACCCAAACCTACACGCTGGTCTTCGGCCCGAGCGGTCACGCCAGCACCCAGACCATCGTCGAGTTCATGGGTGAAGGCGGCTGCGAAACATGCGCAGGAGTCGATCTCGACGCATCCCGTTCCCTGAGTCCGTGGAGCCACGAAGAGGGCGAGAGTCGCCTGGATAGCCCCCTGGCATTTCAGGTTCCGGGCCAAGTGAATGTGCTGCAAGGCCCTGTTCGCGTCGGCACCGCGACGCTTACGTTCCGCGCGGGTCACGGCCCACTCGTTCAATGCTTGTACGGCGCCAACCGTTCGCTCAACGCTTTCAAACTACTGGCCTGCAGCGGGCACTTGCGTGCTGGCGACAACGCCGAGGCGGACTACTTCAAACTCGCCATCAACCCGGGAGCAGCCCTGTTCGGTCCAATTTTCGCTGAGCTCGAGATCAGCAACGCCGCTTGCGCAGGTGCCCAATGAGCGCGTTGCGACCGCACACTTCTCGCCGCACCGTCACCTCAGTCGCCATCGCGATCTTCGGCACTTGGCTCGTCACGGCCTGCGGTGCGGGAACCGGTGAAGGCTTGCAGAGGGAGGGCGCTCCGGACAGCGTGGAGTCGACGCAGGAAGCAGTACTCTCCAACTGCGCGAGCGGGCAACTGAGCGCGCCGTTCAAACAGCACAGTTGCGATCACTACACGTATGGGCCATACAAGTTCAATCGTACGGCCACGACCTCTGGCTCGTACCCTTGGTTCGGGGTAGCGACAGGTGATGGACCTCCCACGCCGGGCGTTGTCAACAACTACGGCGCGACGCACGTCTACTACACCGTTGGGCTACCTGGCTCCGGCAGCTCGTTCTCGGGCAAGATGCGGTTCAGGCCAGTGAGCAATGGAGATCACGCCATCTTTTTCAATAACGCGAGCGTGACTATCAAGCCCACAGGAGGATCCAATCTCGCCCCAGACGCAGTGATTTCGCCGAGTCCAGGCGCAATGAGCTGCATCGGATTTTCCGGGTATGACGTGTTCACGCTGAACAACACGACCACGTACGAAGTGAGCCTCACGGCGAGCGTGAGCTCCGTCAACATCCTGTTCGAACAGGTGAGCGAGTTCATCACCCGCTCGTATCAGGACTCGGACGCGGACACGTGGGGCAACCCGAGTGGTTCGCTGTTGACGGCTTGCGTGCCGCCCGCGGGCTACACGGCCATCCGTGGCAGCGACTGCAACGATGGCAACGCGAGCATCAACCCCACGGCGCCAGAGATTTGCGGGGATCTGATCGACAGTAACTGCGACGGAAGCGATTGTACTTGAGGTGACTTCCGTCTCCGACGGTTGGTGCGGACTAGAAGAGGAGCAGAGGGAGCCGGCAAGAGCGCCGGCTCCCTTTGCTCTGAAGAGGACCGAGTTGGCGATGAAACGAGCAATTGGAATCACAGGCACGATCGCGCTGGTCGTCGGCGGTGCCGCCTTCTTAATGAGGAAGCCGAGCAAGCTGCGACCTGGCCACGAAGACAGTGGTACGCTGACCGTTCAGGCGCAGAAGGCCTCCGAACTGGCTGAGCATCGCTCGGCACCGCCCGCTCGAGAGCTGCAGCCCGCCCCGCTCGTGGTTGCAACCACCGATGCGGCCGCGGTGGAGCTCATCCAAGCGGGCGAGCCCGCGCCCGAGGGTGACGAGCTTCGGCGCAGCGCGGCGGAACAAGCGCAATTGGTCCGCCTGCCCTTGATTACGGCGATTCGCGGCCCCTACGCGACTCCACAGGCCCGTTACGATGCCATGCATGAGGCACTCGAGCGCTCCGGGCCCACGAATGAAGCATGGGCGGGACAGGCCGGCGCAGTCTTTAGTGGATGGAATAAGTCGCTCGGCGACGCGGGCGGCCACACGGACAGCACGAGCATGCGTTGCTTTCTTGCGGGTTGCGAAATAAGCGTCACGTTTCCCGACCGGGCAAGCTACGAGCGCGCGGCCAGCGCGTTCCGCACGATCCCGGAAGAGACCTCGATTCACGGAGGGCGAGTACAAACGCCCGGCGTGGCGACCCCGGACGGCAGGGTCCAAATGACCTGGATGATGCTCAGGCCGGATTCGGCGCCGCCGAAATCCGTCGATCCTCAGTGACCCCGTAGCGACGGCAGGCGGCGGCGTCCGACGACGCAGCTACTTCTGTCTAGTCGCCGGCGCCGACGAGCAACTGCCGCCGCGAGAGTAGAACTAAGGCTGCCACCTCACGCTTCCTCCAAGAATGCTCGCGCCGTGCCCGGGACGCGCAATGGACCGAGGTTTCCTTGGAAAGCTCCCAGCGAGGTCGCTCACGAAAAGTTGCAGCCTGCGGTCGGTCGTGGAGCGATCATCGGCTGCAAACTGGAACCACTTCGAATCGCTCGACCAACGCAAACCGCTGCGGTCAGTGAAGCCATCGACGCGCCCGCCGGGCGGAAACTCGGCCAGAATCTCTGGCGCGTCCAAGGAATGCTGGTCCAAGTAGTAGATCGCGGCCGTGGTTCCATCGGTGGCAGAGAAGCACACGGAGGATCTGTCTCTGGCTGCTTGGAATGAGTCGATCGCTCGGTTCGGTGGCAGGGCCATTCGCAGCTCCACTTCTGGCGCCGGCCCGCTCATGGTGGCAAGATAGACGCGATCGATTACCGGAGTCGCATCATCGGCACGCGTCGCGAAAATGACGTGATCCCCCAATCGCTCGAAAGCTGAGACGTATTCACCCGTTGGGTTGAGGCGAGTTGGCGGCTCGTTCCCTGCCGACACGTAGAGGTTGGGGCCGCTCGCCTCATCGGCGTAGTAGCCGGAAAAAACGAACCGCTGGTCGTCGTTCAGCCAAGCGAGAGTGCCAGAATGCATGCCTTCGAAACGCGTGTACTCGCCCGGATCGGACGGCAGGGTCTTGCTGAAGACGTTGTAGATTACGTCGGGTCCTACGTGGAACTCAGCTTTGAACAGCAGCTTCCGACCGTCGTCGGACCACGTCACCGCAGAGAACCGGTCGAGCGAGCCATCGTCCGGCGTAAGCGGCACGCTTGGAGTGCTCAATCCGACGAGTGCGAGAACCCGCGGCGCCGTCGTTGTCCCCAAACGATAGTCGACGAGGACGCGCCGCGGTGCAAACGGTTCCCAATCCAGGAGATGACCGTCAATCAAGGGGATCTGAGCGTACTCGGCCCGGGAGTTCGCAACGGTTAGCGTTAGCGCTGTGACACCTTGAACGACGGCGATTTGCTCACCGTCGGGTCGCCATTGAATCTCGCCCGGGGCCTCTGCGGCGTCCCAGCCGTGGTAGTCCTCGCCTATCCTCTGCCAATGGTCGGGATCCCCGGGCACGCCTCGTTGCACGTACCAGCGAGAGACTCCGTCTTCATAGAGGTGCAGCGCCGCCCATTGCCCATTGGGCGAGAGCATCGCGTTCAGCACCCGATACGTTCCTCCATCCTTCGCCTGCCGTTCGAACGAAGGGCTGAGGAGTTGTGGTTGGCCGGGTGCTCCGGTCGTGAACGGCACGAGGTACGCGCCGTTGGGCGTTCCGCCTTCCGCCGATGCCGCGCGCGTGACGAACAGCAACCACTGTCCATCCGAGCTCCATTCGAAGGACTCGACGTCATGTGCAATTTCGATCGGTTCGCCTCCGGTGGGAACCGGCGCGACAAACAGCGCCAACCTCGAATCCGCATACTCGGCGAGGTAGGCGAGCCATCGTTCTGCCGACTCAGGAGCCTTCGCGCCGGCCGCACCACTAGCACCAATGCTCCCTGCACTCCCCCCCTCGCCAGCGTTTGATGCGCCTGCCGACGAATCGGCGTCCTCGCTGCCAGCACTCGCGCCGCCAGCGCTCGCCCCCGACGTGTTGCCAGGAGCGCCAGCACCTGCCGCGCCGCCCAGCACCTGCGGCGGCGACGATGGCAACGGCGACGGTTCGTTGTCACCGCACGCGAGCGGAGCACCAAGCCCGAAGAGCACCAGCCACAGCAGAACTGGCTTCGGTCGATTGCTCATGAAGTTCAATGGGCACGGCTCCGTTTCGCGCTATTGCGTCGCCAGCCGACTCCGAAGACCGCGAGGAGTGCGAGCAAGATGCCGTGACTTGACCCGCGTCGTTCACCGACGATGCGGCATCCGCATGCACCGTCGTCGTCAGGGTTGCTCGCGGTCGAGTGATTGCCATCATGAGCCGTGCCGCCGCTGCCGGATCTCGGAGCTGTCGAACCCATTCCTCCGGCGCCGGCATGCAGAGGTGGATCGTCAACAGGAGGTGAACCGCTGGCGCCGACAGCATTCTCACCGGCAGCAGACTCGTTGGGCAAGCCGGGCCCGCCTCCCCGAGGCGAGACTCCGCTGTTGCCTCCCTGAGGCGGGACTCCGCCGTTGCCTCCCTGAGGCGGGACTCCCGCGCTCCCCGCCTCAGCCACCGCTCCGGCAGCGCCTCCTTCGCCGACGCCGCTGCCACAGTGGTGATGGACACAGAAAGGGTTCGCGGTCGCGCAATCACTCTCAGTCTCGCAGCCGCAGCTGCCCACTGTTTCTGTCAACTGGCAGACTCTGCCACCCGGCGCGTTGGCGCACAGCGCGACTTCGTCCGCATCAGCGGTTCCGTCACAATTGTTATCGTGCGCGTCGCACAGTTCCTCGGCTTCTGGGTACGTTTTGGCGTCGGCGTCGTCGCAATCGCCCGCAGCCGCATACCCGTGTGCCGTGCAGAAAGCACTGCCGACGGCATGCTCTCCGCCCCAACCGTCACCATCCAAGTCGGCGAACAGATCTTGTTCTGCGCCAAGTGATGCCCAGTACACATCAACGGTCGCTACCGGTCGTGCACCCAAAACGAGCGTGTAGATCTGTTGCGGGTCGAGCCGCGAGAAGATCCGCACGTGTACCAAGGCGTGACTTCCGGTCGCGCACGAGGTGAAGACGCGCGCGTTCCGAACAGGGACGGGCACCCCACCGCCGTCCAATAGCGAAACAGGACCGCTATCGCCAGTGTAAAAAGCATACGCGCCGTTCTGGCTCGGCGCCCAAAGAACCGCGCTTTGGTTCGCCCCGACGCTTCCTTGAAGCGAGAGAGTCGTCAGCTTGAAGGCGTTGTTCGATAGGTCGCTGTAGACGAAGCCAGGGTATGTCTGTGCCGACGCGGACTCGAAAGGCCCGTTCATTGCGTAGAAGCAGGCGAGTGTGCTGGATGAGTCGTCGGTGTCACCGCACTCGACCTTGCACTCGGCGCACCCGTCACCCGATACCGCGTTGCCGTCGTCACATTCTTCGCCTAGGTCGATCTCGAAAACCGCGTTGCCGCAGGCCGCGTGCGCGGGCAGAGCGGCGAACGCAAACAGGAAAAGGAACGCCATGCCCAAGAAGCGGGCAGCGGAACGACGTTTCTTGGAACGGCGAGGCTCCTTCGGTGATCGGTTTCTTCGTCGAGCCCATCGCACGGTAAACAACATCGTCATGGCAACTCCCGCTCCTGAGGAAAGGCCGGTCTTCGTAGCGGTCGAGGTGATGGCGCAGCCGCTGGCATCTCCGCCTGCGACGGCGGCTGCGCCTACGCCCCCGCTGGGCGAAGGCATGCTCGCTCGCTGTCCGGCCTGGCCACCGGCTCCGCTCGGCCCCTCCGCGGCGCCAGCGGTTCCATCGTCGGCTTGCGATGCCTGCCCTCCAGCTCCAGCAAGCTCTTCACACGCGTGCTTGCTCTGCGCGCAATGCCTACCGGCGGCGCAGTCGGCCGTCGTCTCGCAGCCACAACGAGCATCGTCGGCAAGCACCAAGCAAGCTCCCCCGTTCGGCGCCTTGGCACACAGCATCGCGTCGTCATCTGCCTCGCCATTGCAATCGTCGTCCTTGCCGTTGCAAGACTCGGCTGCATTGGGATTCGTTCCGGGGTCTCCGTCGTCGCAATCCCCGCCCTCGAGCGTGAAGCCCGGGATTTCCGCGCACCACGAAGACATGCCCTCGCTGCCGTATCCATCTCCGTCGACGTCGGAGTAAAAGGCTTGGACGAAGCCAGAGAGTTCTTCGATCACGAGCGCGACTTTCGTTTCGGCGCTCGGGCCCAAGATCACGTGGTAGGCCGGGCCGACCGTCAAGGCGTACACGCGGATTCTGGTCAGGAGTTCGGGGCAGGTACCGAACGTCCTGTCTTCCAGCACGGGCTCGAGCGCGATTCCGGAGCTGTCGGCCAAACGGAGTGGATAGTCCGAGCTCGTGTAAAAAGCGTAGTAGCCGGATTGCCCAGCGCTATAGAGGACCGCCGATTCGTTGGCGGAAGGCGGATCCCCAGCAAGCGTGATGGTGTAGTGAGTGTGAACTGGACTGACTTCACTGAAAACGAAGCCACTGCTCGGTTGCGCTCCAACGCTCGCGAAAGGGCCGAACAGGCCGTGGTGGCAAGTATGTTCGTTTGCTTGTTCATCGACGCCGCGGCACCCGGCCGGCAGCTCCTCAGCCGCGCTGCTCCTGGCGGCGACCAGCAAAGAAAGGCCAGCTAGAGTGGCCACGAGCGACGTGCGGATTCGATTTCGTTCCGCACGTCGACTCGAGTCAACACTCAATCGTCGCATCGTTGACTCCACGCTTCCTCCCCGAATGTTCCCAGGTGCTCGATGAACAACGTAAAATGTCGCACGTCGGAGAGCGCGATTCTCACGACGTAAGGGTGATCCTGTTCGAGCTCTACGACGCGCGCCTCCGTAATCGTACGGCAACCCATTGCCGCGACCTCCCGCAACGCGAACTCGGCGCCGGCAGCGTCATAGACCCGGAGCACAACGCTCTTGTCGGTGAACAGCACGTGATCTCCGTCGCGTGCTGGAGTGTACGCGAGCTCACCTTCCTCCCCGACGACATCGATCTTGAACGCCGTTTGAATCTGGCTGACGCTGGCCGCCATTGTCTGTCCCGCAAGCGCAGCCACAGCGACGTACGGACCCAGGGTTACATGGGAGCAGGCATGTTCGACGGGCTCCGAGCCAAGCGTCGGCTGGCATCCGCTCTGCCCGGCGACACTTGAGCCGAGCGCTCCCGCCATCGCCACCGTTTGACCAGCCTGGTTCGCACTCCCGCCCGCCGGATATGGGTCACCTCCCTGCCCAGCGCTCGCCTCGTGCTCAGACCGTTGCTCGACACGGCCCGCACACGCGACCAAGAACGCGATCAGACCGAGCCAGCCGGCGCGCGCCCCGCGCCTCGCGAGTACCAAGCCCAGCAGCAGTATAGAGCCGCCCCACATCCCGTCGGGCGCTCGCTCACCGTTGCCAGCAATACGACAGCCACAACCCTCGCTCGCGCTGGCTGAGGTGAGGCTGGTATCGCTCGCTCCAGCGCTGCTCGGCTGCTCGGCGGGGCCGCCGGCCATCGGCAGCGTTTCCACTCCGGCGGCTCCGGCCGCTCCTGGACCTTCCTCGTCTCGAGCACACCGCCCCTGTTCACAGTGTTGCCCGTCCGAACATCCGTTCTCGCCCGCGACGGCCGAGCAGCCGTCGACGCAGCGCAGCTTCTGCTTGTCGCAGACTCTGCCGCTATCACGAGGACCACAGTCGAGATCGAGGAGGCAGCCACAGAATGCAGTGAAGCCATCTCGCACGCACATGGGGAGATCGGCACTGGGGCAAAGGTTCGGTCCGTCGTCGATCGCGTCGTTGCAGTCGTCGTCCACACCGTTGCAGGTCTCCGTCTGACCCGCCTTCGCCGAGGCTGTACAGGCGGCCACACTGCCAGCGCAGGACCATTCGCCCTCGCTGCGGCATGCCCCCGCGCCAGCCGAACACGACAGACCGACATCATCGTTCAGCCCGTTACAGTTCTGGTCCGTGTCGTCTCCACAGCGTTCGACGGCACCAGGATGAATGCTGGGATCGAGGTCGTCGCAGTCAAAGACGTTTTGAACGTAGCCAGGCGGTGGAGTACATGTCGAAAGAATCGTGTTCGTAGCGTTGCCATAGCCATCGCCGTCTTCGTCGCGTCCGTTCTTGATCGCGAAATCATCGACATACTCGATGACGACCACAACCTCTTCACTCGAGGTCGGGCCGAACGAGAGGATGTAACGCTGCGAACGTTCGAGCTCGAACACGTGCGAGATAGGAAGCGCGTCACAACCCGTCCGACCGACGAAAGTCACGCTTTCCGGCACGACATTGCCGCTGGAGCTCCGAACGGTCAGCGTGACGTCAGTCCCCAAGAAGACGCTGAAATCTCCGCTCCGGTTCGGCTCGTAGGTCACTGCGCTCTCGCTGCCCGCAAGCCCCACCCGATACTCAGTGTGAACCGGATCGAGATCCGGGGTGACCTCCGTGGCCTTCGGCCCGGGCGTTGCCAAGCGTGTCGCGAAAGGTCCATATTTTGCATGGAAGCAGGAGTGGTCGACTAGCGCCGCGCCAAGCCCAGGGCAATCGGCGGGGACCTGAGCTCGAACCAAGGCAGGCAATCCGCCAGCTAGCAGCCCGCACAGCACAGCGAGCACACCTCGAAAGTGGCGTGCAAATGACGAACGACAAAACGATTCCAACCGGGACCTCACGACGCGGCTGCAGGGCACGGAGGCCGTTTACCGTTTTCGCAACTTAGATGCAACAACATTAGCTCCCTGCTCACGCACAAGCGCAGAGAGGAGATCGCTGCGACTAGTTCTCCAGCAACTTAGTTGCACCATGCGACGCGGTCCGTAAAACAGGCTCGACGTGGCACTACTTCCCATCCCCACCGCTGACAACTCCGCTCAGATAGCCGCTGATTGACGGATTCGTATTGCTGGAACCGTTGGGAGTTGGCTGCCGGAGAAACGGTTCGTCGGAAGTTCGGCCAAACAGGATGGATCGGGTTCGAGGTTCAAATCGATGGCCGCGATGATGATCATTACGTCGCCGGCTGGCTGCTCGCGCGGGGTGCGGATCGGTCGATGCAGGCGTCAGTTCGGATTCGCTTCAACTCCTTCGCTCCAGGCAGGCAACGGATCCGGGAGGGTAGTCCAGTGGTCGCGACCCAAAGCAAATTCTTCGGCAGTCAGCAGCGCAGCGTTCAGGCGCTGGCGAAGGTACTCCTCGTTCAAATCGACGCCGATGAACACGAGCTCCTGTCGGCGGTCGCCCCATGGTTCCCGCCAGTCCTCCGCAATCTGCACTCGCGCCTCGGGCTCTTCTGGCCAGTCTTCGTGTGGTAGGTCGGCGTACCAAGTTCCCGCGCCTTCACAAGTGGCGGAACCACCTGCTTGTGACCAGTGGCCGATGGCCGACATGCGAGTAGCAAGCCAGAAAAAGCCCTTGGACCGCAAAACCCCCGACCAAACTTCCGAGTCTTGAAGCATCCCCCAAAAGCGTTCGGGATGAAACGGCACCCGCTCTTGATACACGAAGCTCGACACGCCGTACTCCTCACTCTCGGGTACGTGCTCGCCGCGCAGTTCCTTCATCCAACCGGGCGACGCCGCGGCCTTCTCGAAGTCGAAAAGCCCAGTACCGAGCACAGCCTCGAGGTCGACCTGCCCGTGCAACGCGCGTACGATCTTCGCGTCCGGGTTCAAATGGTGCAGCATCGCCTCCAACATGGACACTGCGCTCGGCTCCACGAGATCGAGCTTGCTGATCACGAGCACGTTGGCAAATTCGATCTGTTCCACCAAGAGATCGGCGACAGAGCGCTCATCGACCTCGTCGAGGGCCGCGTTTCGCGCCCGAAGGTCGTCCTCGCTCGTCCAGTCCTTCAAAAAGCTTTGGGCGTCTACGACCGTGACGAGCGTGTCGAGCTTCGCCAGCTGCGACAGCGCTTCGCCCGACTCATCTGGGAACGAAAAGGTCTCCGCCACCGGTAGGGGCTCGGATATCCCCGTTGATTCGACCAGCAGATAGTCGAACCGGCGCTCTCTCGAAAGCTTCGCGACCTCGATCAAGAGGTCTTCTCGCAGCGTGCAGCAAATGCATCCATTCTGCATTTCGATCAACTTCTCGTCCACGCGAGACAGGGCCGCCGCTCCGGTGCGCAATAACTTGGCGTCGATGTTCACCTGGCTCATGTCGTTGACGATCACGGCGACGCGCCGGCCCTCACGATTGGCCAGGATGTGATTCAATAGTGTGGTTTTTCCGGCGCCAAGGAACCCGGATAGAACGGTAACGGGAAGGCGCGGGTCTGAATTCTCGTTAGTCGTCATGTGACGCAACTTAGTTGCAGGTGCATCGTTTTCCAAGATGAGATTGCATCGCCGGCTTCTCCGAACGCTCTGTCCATCGAGTGACGAATGGGCGCGAAAGTGAGGTCGAGGTCAAGCATCGAGGCTCGACAATTCGGTCAGGCAATCAGCAGGGAAAAGCGCAGATTGCGGGCGGACTCGAGTCCGACGAGGGCCACGCTGTCTGGGGACTCAACAAGCACAGAAGACCTCCTTCGTTTTTCCGACCAGCTCGTCACCGCGCCGCAAACGCTCCGAGATTTGCTCGGGCACGCCGCGTTGTCGCATGCGTAGATGGTTTTCTCCACGCCATAGGGCACCCGACACAGCTCGGCGTCCCCTGAATGCGTGTCGATGATCGCATACGTCGCCTCCACACCGCCGTGTCGAGGTTCGCCCACGCTACCCGCGTTGATGATGGTTTTTGGTGCGAGCGTGACGCGCGGCGGCGATGCTCCGTCATAACGCGCTCGGTAAAGGCGCACCTTGAGCGTGGCTCCTGCGCGTACCTCCAGCGACGCGCCTCTGCGGGCGGCGTATTGAAACCATGGCCGTTTGACCCGCCCGATCTGATCGATTGCTGACTCATTCTTTTGGTTCTCGGTATGGGCTGGAGGCGCGTCCGAGTGGACGCGCCTCGGCGAAACGGATTGGTATTGCCGTCGGGACTGCACGGGCGATTCGGCGGGCTCGTCGACTGAGTGGTCCGAGCTTCGAGTCGGAATCACGGGGCACCTGCGCTGAAAGCCGTACGTCCCAATATGGCAGCGCCGAGCCCAACGCTCAGCAGCGCGGCCAGGACCGTGATCCCCTGTCTCAAGAAGCCCTGACGGCGCATGCTCCAGCTGATCGGCTGCGACATGACGAGAGTCAACGCCACCATGCCGAGCACCGTGCCAAGCGCGAACAATGCAAGGTACAGTACCGCTAGCGTGGGGGAAGGAATCGTCGTGATAGCGAGTAGCGCGATAGCCGTTGATCCTGCAAGGCCATGCACGACTCCGATCAAGACAGGCCGCGAGTCGCAGCTAACGCCCTTTCTCGCCGTCACCTCCGTTCTCTCGCTGCGGCTCCTCGCGAGATGCCACACCCCGAATCCGACAAGCATGAGCGCGACTAGCAAATCCATGCCTCGATCGAAGGTCGCCGGAATGCGGACATCAGCGAGTACAATCAATAGTCCCAAACCAAAGAACGCGGCAGAGTGCCCGAGGCCCCAGAGCACGGCGACGCGAGCGGCGCGCCAGATCCCCGGCTCGCGTTGCACGAGCGCCGTGACAACCACCACATGGTCGGCGTCCGTGGCATGGCGTAGGCCCAATCCCACTCCAAGGAGCAGCATTGACGGGCCAGTCATGACACGGTCTGCCAAAGCACGGATCGGCTCAGCACGCTTCCTCCCACAAAATCGCTCTTGTTGGGTCGCCGGGCTGCCACGGGGGAAACGGATCGTCATCGCCAGCTGCGTTGGCTTCAGACAGACAGGTTCTCGCCTCGCGCTCCAGTGCACGTTCGCCGATATCGCCGCCTGCTACGAGCAGCGTGAGTCTTGGCGCCGACTGCCAAACCCCAGAGAAACCAAGCACGGGCACTGAACCATCAGCACGCGCGACGCCGTAGCAACGCGGCCGGCTCGCCAGCGCGAACGTCGCGCGCAGCCAATCGGCTCGGCGTGCCACGCGCTGCAGAAGCTCCCAAAAGGGGCGCGGCGCGACGAGCCCCGAAGCGAGCACCAGTGTGCCCACCCGAATGATCCGACCGTTTTGGCTCTCGTACAACGGACCAACGCTCAGCGCGCGGCGAGCTGGGCTGCCGGCAGCTGCGCACTTTGTATCGATGGGGGCTTGCATGGTCCCGCCATGTAGCGCAAACCGAATTTATTTGCAACGGAGTTGCATTGTGGATATGCGTGCCACGTGACGACGCTTGCCGATACTTGCGTAGAAAGGAACGGATGCCGCCCCGAACTCGCGTGAACGGTTTGACTGCGCTCGAGTTTCGAAGTGCAAGCGGTTGCCGCTGCAAATGAGCGTTCCGCGTCACGCTAGGCGCGGACAGCGTTGAGGCGTGTCGGCTCCTTCGATGCACCGGAATGAGCGACGAGATGCTGCCGACCGAGGGCTTCGACGAGCTCTGGGGTCACGCGATCTTTCAGTGGCCCTACTGCCGCCGCTGGGAGGTAAAGGACCGCCCGTGCGGATATATCGCGCGTGCGGGGAAGGCGCCAAACCTGCTGCCGTTCGCACTCCAGCTTCGGGGATGGACGCGCGAACTCGTCGTCTTCACGGGCGGCGACTTCGCGATCGCGGAAGAGGCGCGGCTCCAGCTACAAGCCGCGGGAGTGCGACTCGAGACTTTGCCCGTGGCTCGCCTCGTGGCGTAGGAGCGTCGGCTCGAGGCGCTCGAGCTTACAAACGGAACCCGCGCACCGTGCGAGGTACTCTTTGCTCCACCCGCCTCAGCGGCAGACCGAGCTCGTGCGCGCTCTCCGCGTCGCCGCGGAGAACGATGGCTTCGTGCAGGTTGACCCGATGAGACGGGAAACATCGGTCGTCGGAATCTATGCACAGGGTGACTTGACGGCGCTTATGCAGGGGGCGCTCCTCGCTGCTGCCTCTGGCCGGCAAGCGGCAACGTTCATCAATTTCGAACTCACGGTGGAGCTCGCTTCAACTGGAGGGCTGTGAAGCCGGCGGGTGCTTCCCGAGGATCCCACACAGCGGAATGAGGGCCGCTGGCTAGTCCCTGATCGTCGACACAACTCGCAATCAAGTTGCATATATGGGCCTGGTCCGCTAAGCACTCCTCTAGACAAAAGGAGAAGACGTTGACCCATCAGGCGGTTGATCTGGCGCGAACCGATCAGGATTCCTTCGCCATCGGTACGAGTAGCATAGCCCTCCAAAGCATCCGCGAACCGCGCGTGAGCGTAGCCATTTGGGAACGCCAGCTGCCGCCCGTCGCGGAGCGGAAGCTGGCGTCGTGGGGAGCACGCGCGCCGCTCGCCTTCGACGCGCTCCTCGACTCGGCAAGCTACGACATTAGCCGGGTGGTTCGAGATGTCGATGAAGAGCTCCGGGCTTGGTTGCTGGATGACATGGCGCACTTGGTCGAGCACTTCCTTTCGTTCGCCGAAGTATCGCGGTTTCGGCTGCACTTTGGGGCTGTGCCTGACGACCAGTGCCGGAAATTTCACGTCGACTACTTCCGGCTGCGAATGGTGACCACTTATGCAGGACCCGGCACTGAATGGCTGCCGGAGACGGCGGTCAATCGCAGTGCACTCGAACCATCGCCGGAGCTGGCGCACGAGGCGAACCGACGGATCGTGAAGACTCCTGACGCCGTCCGCCAAGCGGGAGCGGGAGATGTCGTGTTGCTGAAGGGGGCGTATTTCGGGTCTGGCTCCGCGCGCGCAGCCGTACACCGTTCACCTCCGATCGAGCGGCAAGGCGCGACGCGCGTCGTACTCGTCGCGACCGCATATCGCAGCGACTCTTAGGCGGACCCGTGGACTCGCGCGAGTCCCTGGTATCGCTCAGCTCAGTCGCCAGCAGCGCACGGTACCTGACGCGTCGGCAGCGAGCAGGCGTGCGCCGTCGGGTGTCCAAGCAATTGCTGTCACTGTATCTTCGAGGCAGTCAGCAGCCAGCGGCGTGCGCACGTTTCTTGGCTCCCAAAGCAGCACCCGCATGTCGTCCGCACCCGAGGCCAGAACTGCCCGACTCGGGTGAAATGCGAGCGCCGTGCAAAGAGCGCTGTGACCTGAGAGTTGAATGGGCGGCGTGCCCTCTGGCCCGCCGTCTTCGAACCCCCAGACATTCACGGTGCTGGCACCGCCGGTGGCCAGGAGCCTTCCCTCGCTGTCCCAGGAGAGGACTCGCGGTTGGGATGGAAACCCCGATATCTCAGAATCTTGGCCGGTGGAGATCCGCCAGAAACGGACGCTGCACTCGTGGGTGCCACAGGCGATCACAGCCCCCGTTGGGCTCCACGCCAACGAGATGAGCGAGCCACGCCATGGAAACCGACGCGTCGTCGATCTGCGAGCGACGCGGAATAGCTGCGCGCCACCGTAGCAGGCGGTGACTAGCTCGGTGCTGTGATGGTTCCAAGCAACTCCGGTTACGGTGCCTTCGTGCGCGTCTGTCTTCCAAGCAAGCGCTCCCGCCGCGGTCCAAATGCAAACGACCTTCTCGGATGAGGTTGCGAGCATTTCGCCGTTCGGCGACCACGAAACGTGCTCGACCCAGGGACCGAGTCCCGGCAACGCTTCGAGCTGGTCACCACGCAAGTCGAAGAGGCGCGCGAAACCGTCCTGTCCGGCCGTTGCAAGGACTTGACTCGTTGGGGACCAGTCGAGCGACAGCACGCCTCCGGGGTGCGCCGCGAGCTGAAACAGGACCGTTCCCCACTCGACGTCGAACACGAAAACTGCGCCTGATCCGGTGCCCACCGCAAGCAGCCGGCCATCGGATGACACCCGGAAAGCGGTCGCGTCGCTGCCCACTCGAGCGGTCCAAGTCCGAGAGAGCACACTCGATCCTGGTATCGTCGCCATGGCAGCCGCTGTGCAAGTCACGAAACAGCGCGAGCAGGCTGAGTGCGACGTGCCCGACGTTCCAGGAAGGTGCCGACGACCAAGCTCAGTGCACCCAGGACTTCAGATACGCGTCCACCACTCCAAGCGTGAGTCGCAACGAATGCGCTGGCGCCGACCAGTACGAACAGCACTGGTTGCCAGAGTCGCGCTCGCCCGGCATGCCACACGGCAGGGGCAAGGGCGACCGCGACGGCAATCCCGAGGCCCACCGAATGGACGCTCTCTGGAAGCGCGAACCCCAGACCAACGGACGCAAGAAGCGGCGCCCAAAGCGCGATGCAAGCCGGACAGAAGGCGCAGACGAGCAAAGGCAGCAAAGTGGCAATGAGCGACCCTTGCTGGGCTCGGGGCGGGATTCGAACCAGAGCCGCTCGGTGCGCCGCGCAGTCGCAGTGCGCATGAGGGGATTTTGAATGAGCGGGACTGGGCGCCGCAACCGGCGGCGCGGGATGAGAGCTGGGCGAAGTGGATTCGAACATGACGGAAACCTGTAAATTCTTAGAGGGGAATTTGAGCGTGGCAGCCAAAAGCCGGCTCACGAAGTCGCCTGCGAGCGGGCGCATCTGAGACGATTCAGAGGGCGATGCCGCGTGACGTGCGGCACACGCGCGGCAATTCAGTGTGGGTTTTTGCGCGCTGAGCTCACGCCGGCGGCGATAGCTTTGGCGCGTAGCTCAAGACGGAACGAGCGACTGCGCTCTCGGCACCGTCGAGTGCGACAGTGGCGCGCGCCTGCGCGCAGTGAACCGGACCGCGAACGGGCAGCACGATTGCAGCAAAGCGGTGGAGTACCCCATGGCCCGCACAATCGCCGTGGTCGTGAATGGGGACGGCTGACACCGGCTGCGGGGCGCGCCTGGAAGGCATGGCGTCCAACGCGCGTTCGCCCAGGGCAAGCTCGTCCTCATGAACGAGCGCGCCATCGAGGGGGCAGCGCACGTGAACCGTCAGCAGCAGATGGGCCGTGTGGTAGACATCGCCAAAGAACGTCAGCACGGCGAGCGCAGCAATGACAGCATGCCAAATTCGCCATCGGCGCTGGCTGCGGACTCCACGGCGAAACGTCGGCACGGGGGCGATTCGCCTTTTCTCACGCAGCCTCGATGATTAGTCAACTTAAATGCAATCGGATTGCAGGTTCAGCAAAATTTTGGCGAACAGCGACCGTTCCGAGGCTAATTCGGTGACAAATGAGTTGCATCAAGCGAACGCGCGCGGGAATATCGGGCAATGAAGCCCTTGGCCCGTGAGGAGGCGCTCCGTGAGCTGTTGGCATCCCGCGGGCTGCGCGTGACCGATCAACGCGTGGCGTTGCTGCAGGAAATGGCGAAGGTCAAATCGCCGATCAGCCACCCGGAGCTGGCGGAGCGAATGGCACATTCCGGGCTGGACCGCGCGACCGTGTACCGGAATTTGCTGACTCTCGCGGACGCCGGAGTGTTGGTGCGAGCGCAGCTCGGCGACAACGTGCTTCGCTTCGAGCTACCCAGGACGCTCAGCTCGAACCACGCGCATCATCCGCACCTGGTCTGTTCAGAATGCGGCAATGTCCGTTGCTTGCCAGCAGGGACGGTCAAGCTTCATGGGGAAGCCGCAAAGAGCGAGGTCGCAGAAGTGCAGTTGCGTGGGCGCTGCGCAGCGTGCGTCGTCGCTTAGCTAGTCGCTCGCGACGACCGACCCTAAGACAATTGTCATCGCTGAACGTGTTCCCTCACGAGTGTTCAGCCTTCGTTGGGCACGACCGAGCCATCGAGCAAGCCGATGACTCGATGCAGAAATCGCGACACTGCCGGAGGGCGGTACTGATCGCTCGGGATCTCCGACGTGAGGAATTTGCCGTCAAGGAGAGCAAACAGCCCGTGAGCCACGCGAGCCGAGCCACGGACGCCAACGCCGAAGACGAGGCGAAAGGCGAGCGCCGACACCGCATCCGCGTGGCAAAGCGAATACCCTTCAGCGCGGACTTCCGAGTGGTAATCGTCTACCTCGCTCCAATGGGCGGCAGCGTCCGAAGACACGTGACAGATCCTGGACCCGGGGAAATGACGGAGCGCATGCTCCTCGAGCCCCACGATTTGCAGCGTGCAAGCATGCTTTTCGATGTTGGGCAGTGTGGAAATGAACACCAGACCTTGGCGAAGTCCGTGGCTCGTCAGCGGTTCGGTCGCGCGCCGGGCGGGGGGGATAGAAAATTCGGCGTTCAATGGCTCGCCCCATCTGGGAACGCAACCGTAGAGCCAGAGCGGTCGCTCGCCGAGCTTGACCCGCCTCAACCCGACTAGGTCCGCGTCGTCGAGCGATACGAGAGCGTTCGATGGCTGACTCGGCTCCCCCACCGTCACGATGGGATCCGGGACAATCGTACGAGTGCGGGGCTTCACTGGGCTCTATTCCCCGTCGGTGTAAGGCAACAGCGCGATGCAACGAGCGCGCTTCACTGCCACGGCCAGTTCCCGTTGTTGTGCCGCCGTGAGCCCAGAGATGCGTCTGGGTACGATCTTGCCGCGTTCGGTGATGAAGTACTTCAGCGACTGCGGGTCTTTGTAGTCGAAAACGAAGTCGACCGGAAGCGCGCGACCACGGCGCGAACGTCGTCCATCATCGTGATCGCCACGAGCGCCTCGCTCATTCGGATCGTCCGCCGCTGTGTTGAGGCTTTTCTCTTTCGACGTTCGGAACCTCGAATCAAACATTCTCTACCTCTGCGCACATGCCCCAAGGGCATTTCCACCAGTTGCCTGCTCATTCCAACGATTGCGTCCGTCACCAGAGAGCATCCAGCGTGAGGACCAGGCGTGGCTGCTCACGCGTTGCGGTCGGCGAACGATGCACTGCCCCGTGGCCCTTGTTGCCGGGCCATGCCTCGCCTTTCAGGAAGACCAAGTCCCCAGGTTCCGCGTGCTCGACCACGGAACCGCGCGCATCAGTGAGTGTTTCGGGGGAATGACCGCGCTGAATCTCGGACCTTCTCTCGGCTACGAATTCCGTCCCCCGGCCCACAAACGCGCTCACCAGACGCACCACGACCTTATCGACATGCAAGCGCGGGCACATGGCGACCTCGACCCGTTGCAGGCGAACGCCGATTTGTTCGCAGCCCGTGAGTTCAGCGATCACCTGTGTCCAGAAGACAATATCCTCCGCTAGTGCCGGCATTCCTGGCAGTTGATCACCGAGTTCGCGAAGGCGCTGGGCGTCAGGCTTTATTGCAGTGAGCAATGCGAACGCAGGCTGGCGAGCAGCGCGCTGTGTCTCCTCTGCCAATGCTTTCCCGATGGTTCTCTTCAACACCACGACGTTGCACCGATCATCGAAAAGAGCAGCCGCGCCGGCAACGTCATGTACGATGTTTACGTTGCAGATGTCGTCCGCCCTTCCGGTAGCCAGCGGCGTTAGCGTGTTAGCGGTCGTCACGCCGAGGCGCCTGCCGGATCGACCGCTGCCTGGCGAGCAGCCACCTCTCGGGGCAGTGGATCAGGGAAATGGCGCCAAGCTTTCGGGCCCGCGGCGAGCTCTGCTTCCGTCAATAGACAACCATCGAAGCCGGCGCGGAGGCCCTGTTCGTCCATTCCTATCCCGATCAAGACGATTTCCTGACGCCGATCACCGAACGGTTCCTGCCATCCATCGCGAATCTCCCCGAGCGATTCGGGTTCGCTCGGCCAAGAGCTCTTGGGGACCGCAGCCCACCAATAGCCTGCGCTGCCTACGCGACAAGCCGGCCCTGCCTGCGACCAGGTACCGACGTCAGCCATGCGCGTCGCCACCCAAAAGAACCCCTTCGAACGCAGCACGCCGAGCCACTCGCTCGCCAAGAATGACTGCAGGCGAGCAGGATGAAAGGGTACCCGCGCTCGATAGACGAAGCTGGAGATCCCGAACTCCACGCTCTCCGGGGTATGCGCTCCGGCGAGCTCCTTCGCCCAACCTGCCGAGCTGGCTGCTTTCGCCTGATCGAAGAGGTTCGTGTCCAAAACGGCGTCGAGGGGGACATTGCCTTGGAGTGCCTCGACGATGCGCGCATCCGGATTCAGGTGGTGGAGGATCTTCTTCAGACGCGCCAGCTCCTCAGGCGCAACTAGATCGGTCTTCGAGATCACGAGCACATTCGCAAATTCGACTTGCTCGATCAGCAGATCGGGGAGCGTACGTTCGTCCTCGGGCCCGAGCGCGATCCCTCGCCCCTGAAGGTCCTCCGAGGCTCCGTATTCGCGGAGAAAGTTCAGGGCGTCGACAACGGTGAGCATCGTGTCCAAGCGGGAGATGTCATCCAGACTGAAGCCGTGCTCGTCTCGAAAGGAAAACGTCGCAGCGACCGGCATCGGTTCCCCGATGCCTGTCGACTCGATCAATAGGCTGTCAAATCGACCTTCGGCCGCTAGCCGGGAGACCTCCTTCAGCAAATCTTCCCGCAGCGTGCAACAGATGCATCCGTTCGACATCTCGACCAACTTTTCTTCGGTTCGGTCGAGCGAAGCCGCGCCCAGCTTCACGAGCTGTGCGTCGATGTTGACCTCACTCATGTCGTTGACGATCACCGCGACCCGCCGTCCCTGACGATTCGCCAGGACATGATTGAGGAGCGTCGTTTTCCCAGAACCCAAGAACCCGCTGAGCACGGTGACCGGTAGTCGCTTCATGAAGCCTCCAAAAAAAACCACAAGCAGTATCCGGGATATGCAACTCAGTTGCAATTGAATTCGACAGCCAATGCTGCTCGCAAAACCCAACGCACCTCTGCAACCGACTCGCGGTCGCGACGTCAGCTGTGCGCGCAGGTCGCGCACAACCCGCGCAGCTGGACTTCCGCGATCTGGTTTTTCATCACGTCTCCCTGAAGCGTGACCGAACTCTCGGATAAGCACAGGACGTCCCCGCACTCGGTACATACGAAATGGGGATGCGCGCCATGGGCGGCAGACCGTGCGCGCGGCAGCCCGTACCGCCACACGGCGTCGCCAAGCTGTGTGCGCACCAGTAACCCCGCTTCGCTCAACGAGATCAGGTTACGATAGATCGTTGCGCGGTCGAGCCGGCTGTTCATCAATCGCCCGGTCAGTTCGGGGTGGCTCACGGGCACTCCTTGTCGGGCAAGCTCTCGCAAGATGAGCATCCGTTGCCCGGTAACGCGCAGGTTCTGCGAGGTCAGCAACGCTCGCAGCTCGTCATCGCGCAACAATCGTGCCCTCGCCGACATTAGCGCTCACTGCCGAGGAGTCCGAGGCCTATCATTGCGCCATCCAATGCAACTCTACTGCACCTCGTCAAGTCCGGGCAGCTCGCCGGATATCTACGGGTTCAGTGAGGACGCACGAGAACCCGATGTGCCTGACAACGGTGTCGCTGCGGCATAGCCAACATGCAACGTGATTGCAATTAGCCTCAGGCGCTGCTAGCAACCAAGACGCACCGCTGATAGGAGCTGCGCATTGCACATGAGCGCACGCTCAAGGACGACGCAAAGTTCTCCTCTGCCGTTGGCATTAAACTCTCACCTCGACGAAATGACCTCCGAGCGAGCGCCGAACCGCGATAGATTGATTCTCACCTCGCGAGCACGGCCTTTCGCAACCGTCGTTCAATCCGATTTCGGGGGCCCACGGTCACGTCAACGCCTCGTCGTCAGCGACAGCTTCATTCCGGCCTGGCTCTCTGCGTTCGTACGCCAGTTCCACGCGACCGAAACAATCATTGCCGTGGCGGGAGGGCGAGCGAAGGAGGCCCTCACCACGCGCGTCCAAGCGATCATCGTCTATCCCGCGACGGGGGCCGCGCCGGAAACCGCCTACGTTTATTTGGAGGAACGGTTCACAGGCGCTCAGGTATCGGATCCAACTGCGCCCTTTCATGTGGTCCGCTGCTCAGCGCTCCCGGAACACGTGCGCTTCGTGGAAGTCCCTCAGCGCGGACACGGGGCATCGAGCCGCTCGCTACGGCCTGTCTGAACTACCTCGGGTGCGTATCGCGGGCCTCCGCGCGCTATTCCACTCTGAGTCGACCATCGCCTCAGCTCGTCTCCCAGAGCCTCAATGTTCCACTGGCATCGCCGCCAAGCAGTCCGCGATGTTCCGGGTGCCAAATGAGAGCCGTGACCTCGTCATTGAGGAAAGCGTACCGAATTGGCTGCGTGGTTCGGCGGGGCTCCCAGAGAAGCACCGACGTGTCCTGCGAGCCACTCGCCAGGACGCCCTTATGAGGGCTGAAAGCGAGATGCGTGCAGACGCCCTTGTGTGCCTCGAGTTGGATCGGCTGAGTGCCCTCGGGTCCTTTGCCGCGAAAGTCCCAAACCGTGACCGCGGCTGCACCCCCGGTTGCAAGTAGCCTCGACTCGCTGTCCCAAGCAAGGGCCCTGGGCTTGACAGGATAACCACTCATTTCCGAATCCAGCCCCTTCGCGAGACGCCAGAAATGAACGGAACCATCTTGGCTGCCGCAGGCGATCACCTTCGCGTCCGGACTCCATGCTAGCGAGATGAGCGAACCTTTCCACTCGAACCGGCGAGGTCTTGCGCCCGGAACGAACGGCCAAATGTGAACCCCGCCATAGCCGATCGCAGCCAGCGCAGTGCCATCTGCGCGAAACCCGAGGCCGCTCACCGTGCTGTCGAGCGGCTCCGTTTCAAGGAGGGGCGCGCCATCGGGATTCCACAACCGAACCTTCCGGCCCGCCGCAGTGGCTACGCGGCCACCCGACGGGGCCCACGCAACATGCTCCACCCAGGGCGCGCCGCCGCCAGGCAACTCGCACAGGAACTCACCGGTCGAGCGCCAGATTTTTGCGTTAGGATCCTGGCCACAGGTGGCAAACTGGGTGCCATCCGGCGAGATAGCAACACCGAGCACACTGCCCGCATGCGCCCTGGAACGGAATAGCTCGCGTCCGGTTTCGAGTTCCACGCCAACCACGCTGCCGTCCCCTGCGCCAATCACACAAAAGCGACCTTGTTTCGAGATCTCGGCCGCAGCCACGTAGTCTCCAGCGTCGAATTCCCAACGCTGAGGGAGCTCGGTCTTCTTCAGCGCGGCGCTCGTCGTCACACTCGGCATTGCTCGAGCCCTCGTGTGAGCGCCGTTCGATCCAGATTTCTGCCGATGAAAACCAGATCGCTCGCGCGCGCGGACGCGCCCCACGGTCGGTCCTCCCGACCATCGAATAGCATGTGAACGGCCTGAAACACGAAGCGGTTGCTACTACCCTTGATGTTCAGAATGCCCTTCATCCGAAAGATGTCAGAACCCCTCTCACGAAGAAGCTGGGAAATCCAACGGTTCAGGCGCTCCCCATCGAGCTCGCCTTCTAAGTGAAGCCCAACGGAAGTGACTTGCTGATCGTGCGAATGCCCGGCGGCAAACTGCTGCTCGAAAAGCGGCTGCCTGACGACCACGCCGCGGAGCAGTCGCAGCCCGAACTCAGCGGGCAAGTGCTGAGTGAAGAGACCCATTCGACCCGCCTTCGGCGCGCGCAACCAAAACCGCTTCGAACCCCTACCGTCGAGCTGAAGCAAGCTCGACTGGTTCATACCAACCTCGAGTCTCGACCACGGCGCCGCCACCAAGGACTTCTCGGACCACAGGCGCAGCGCGCGCTCCGCCGTGACGTCCGATGACGCGGTGGCGCCGTCATCGAGGTACATGGTCGCGACGATCATCGTCGGATCCGGCCCCTCCTCGAGCACCAGCTCGTATTCGCCTTCTTCGACCTCGAAGGTCCCCGCCCACTCGAACGGGTACTCTGACGCAAGGAACGTGGGCTTGAGCGCGACCGCGCGCTCCAGATCGAAGCCTCCAACGTCCAGCACTGCCGGGATCGGGACGTCCGCGTTCTGCGCGCGCAGCACCCTAGCGATGGAATTGATACTCTTAACCCGGCGCTCCAGAGCGTCGAGCTCCCGCTCAGTCACGAGGTCGGTCTTGTTCAGGATGAGCACGTCTGCGAACGCGATCTGCTCCTTGCATTCAGCCGATTCTTCGAGGTGCAGCTGAATGTGCTTGGCATCCACGAGTGTGACGATGCCGTCGAGTGAGAACAGATCCCGCAGATCGTCGTCGACGAAAAAGGTCTGGGCGACGGGCCCCGGATCAGCCATGCCCGTCGTCTCGACGAGGATGTGATCGAATTTGTCTCGACGCTTCATCAAGTTGCCGAGGATTCGAATCAGGTCGCCACGCACGGTGCAGCAGATACAGCCGTTGTTCATTTCGAACACTTCCTCGTCTGCATTGATCACGAGCGCTTGGTCGATGCCTATCTCACCAAACTCGTTCTCGATGACAGCGATGCGCTGGCCATGGCTTTCAGTCAGAATTCGGTTCAAGAGCGTGGTCTTCCCTGAGCCGAGAAATCCGGTCAGGACGGTCACTGGGATCTTTTTCATGGGCACCTCGCGGCTCGGCTGGGTCAGTGCTATCCGATGTGCAACTAAATTGCAAGTACAGGCGCGCGGGGGACGGAGACGCTTGATGTATGTTAAGAGCCAGCCTCATGCGCGGCCGCCGCGACCAAGGCGGGCAGGCGGCAATCGCGAGATCGGTCTCCGGACCTTGCCAGAGATCAGGATTGGATCGCCAAGCGGGTCATTGGGGACTTCGCCGTACTTTGACGACATCTTCGCACGGTACGCGAGGGCCCGAACAGGTTCGCCGTCACGACCGATTGCGTCCTCTTCCGCCCCGCCCAAAGCCGACGGGCGCGGTCGGGCGACGTCGCCTCTAACAGGCGCTATTTCGGGGCGACGAGCTGCTCGACGTCCACGAGCAAATCAGATCACGCCGCCTCGATCACGTCGATCCCCCAATCGACACTGACCGGCTTTCAATCGATCGACTGCCACGTCGGCGGGCCCTGAAAGTGTGAACGGCAAGCCCGCGTAGACTCCGGCCGTTCGGTAACCACCCGACGATTAGGCGAACTGCCCCGTAATGATCGCCCCGGCCAGACCGACCGCAAGAACGATCGCGGTCGCGATATTCACTCGCCGATTCAAGACGGCTGAGCGGGAGAAACGTCCGACCAGAACGACGTTGACGCTGGTGCTAGCAAGAGAAGCTAGGACAGCTCCAACCCCCGCCACCGTTGCAGATATCTGGTGATGCTCGGCGAGCGTGGCCGCCGCAGCGACTGCGGAGGCGCTCGAAACGAGTCCACCCAGGAAGCTCACCGCATAGAAGCCGGAATGACCCAGTAGGCCTTGGGCGAGACTGCCAAAGACTTGAAGCAGCAAGAAAATGACCCCGAATTTGAGCGCTGAGATCAAAGAAAACGGAGACTTCAGATCGAGTGGCTTCGCTGCTGGGGTTGGCAGCTGAACGGGCTTGATGAGGAAGGCCAGAAGCCCGCTGGCCATCAACATCAGGCCGAGTGAAGCGGCGGACACCAGTAGGGTACGAGGAGCGAGCAGGCCGAGCACGAGTGCGTTTCTCAACGCCATTGCCACGACCGACAGCATAATGCCTCGATAAGCCACGCCAACGAGCGCTTCGCCACCTTCAGCCGTACGGACGGCGAGTTCCGTCACCGTCACGCTGCTGTTTACCAGTCCCCCCAGAAACCCCGCCAGCTCGACCCCGCGCGTGCCAAACAATTTCCAGAGGATGTAATTGGCGAAACCGATGCCGGCGATCATGAGTACCGTGAGCCATGCCGCGCGCGGCGCAATCAGACCCCAGTGGTCGATCGGATGCACAGGCAGCACGGGATAGATAGCGAATGCGAGGATGCCGAGTAAGATCGCCGACCGTATCTCTGCCGCGGTCAACTTGTGGCCAAACTCGGCAAGATGTTCCTTCCAAGACAGCAGGCCGGCGGTCACCACTGAGACCGCGACAGGCGTGACGCGGTGCCCGAGCCCGCACAAAACGCCGGTCAGTGACGTGACGATCAACGCAGTAGAAGTCGTCAGCTCGGTGCCCTCGTTCGCGCGCATACTCTGTAGGTTGAGGAACACAATCAACACGCTGACGAGCGCGAGATTCATCAGGGCATAGTTCGGCCCGAGCAGGCCGCCCAGCGCACCAAGCAGGGAGACCAGCCCGAAGGTGCGAAGCCCCGCCTCTTTGCCCCGCCATTCTCGCTCGAGTCCGACGAGCAGACCGCCCCCCAGCGCAAGGGTTAGCCGCGCAAGGACATCCAGAGGGATCCAGGTGACAGCAACGGGCAACGGATGCATTTCGAGTGACTCCATTTCTACGCCCAAGGGCGCATCCATTGCGAGCGCCGTGTGTCGCTGCGACCTAGCTGCAGAAGCCGCTCGGCTGGGGTAACCTCGAAGGATCCTGAAGTAGCTGCTCGAAAAGCCTTTCCGGAGGCTCTCGCGCGTGGTCATCGAGAACCTACGCCTGCAGTAACGGGTTGTAGGGACTGCGAATTTTCAGCTCGTCGGCAGCGATACCCCCGAGGTGCTCGGGCGCAAGCCAGATTCCAGCGTGGCCACGGCGCTTCAATACAAGAAATTCTTGCGCAGCGGTCGAGATCGCGCTGCAGAATCCACCGAAGTAATGGTCGCGACGGCCGTTGAGCTACCGATCGAGCGCGGCACAACCGGACCGTTCCCGCTGGCGCACACGATCGTGCGCCGCTGGCAAGATCCGTCACTGACGCGGCTGACCGAACGGTGCAAACAGGTCGGATGGTATTGCTGTCGCGAGGGTATGACGACTTAATAGACATATGTCCCTGAGAGCGAATCGGCCAAGGCGCTCCGCGTCGGCAGGAAGCACAAGAGGGAGGCCGCTCCCTAAAACTCGGTTCGCCAGCTCCGCTGAGCCCGAGCGCAGGTTGCTTGAATAGAGCGTTCCGAGGCGCTTGCTGCGCGCGGCGGCTTCGGGTATGTCTCGTTTAGGAGACGCGGTGGGCCTCGCGAAGGTAGTTCAGGAGAAAGCGAGTGAGTCAGAGCTGACAGTAAATGACGGCTCGGCCGACCTGGAGCTTCTGCTCCGCACGGCTTCTCATGGCGCCTTCGTCGGCAAACCGCGTGCGCAATCGTGGTCACGCTCGCGCCGCTACGCCTACGCCTCCCTCGGCGCGGCACGCATGCAAGTGCGAACCACCTTGGCCAACGTCGAAGACCTGACTTGGGTCGTGACTGAGCCGTTGCTGGCGATCGTCGCGGTAGCAATTCTGGTTCATGCGAGGCGCCCAGATTTGGCCAGCCACGCGCTCTCAGCGTCGTTCCTTATGACCATCGGGCAAATGGGGTTTTGGGTCGGGAGCGACGTATTGGCTCACGAGCGCCACCTCGAAACGCTCGAGCTTTCCGTCATCACGCCCACTCCGTTGGTGATAGTGCTATTAGCTCGGATTTTGCTGATCTCGAGCGTTGGCCTGGTCGGGCTCGTCGAAGGCTGGCTGTTGATTCGCGGATTGTTCCGAGTCCCACTCGTCATTCACCACCCGTGGTTGCTGCTCGCGACCTTACTCGCGACAATGCTTGCGGCGACGGGCACTTCGGTGTTGATGGCGGCGCTGTTCAGCCTCGCGCGCGAGCAGCGCACGCTGCAGAATGCGGTGTACGGGCCGCTTTATCTGCTCGGAGGGGTGCTCGTTCCTGTTCAGTACCTGCCCGCAATTTTGCAGCCGTTGTCGCCGTTCGTGTTTCTGTCCTGGTCGGCGGAGCTCGTCCGTGACTCGTTCACGCCTGCCGACCCGCGACAGGTCGGCTTGCGGCTGGCGGCCATTCTCGGATTGGGAGCGGTTGCGTTCGTACTGGCCCTGCTGTTCATCGCGCGGATCGTAAATCGACTGCGCCAGCGCGGCACTCTGGGACTGTCATGACTTCGCGACTGATCCAGAGCGCGCGCGTATTTCGCCAAGGTTTGCGCGTCGGGTGGACGGACTTTTGGCTGTTTTGGACGTGGAGGACCTGGATCGCGGCCTGGCTGCTTCGTACCGTGTGCAGTGCGATGGTTTGGGTGCTGCTGGGACGCATGCTCGGTAACCCACAGACGATGAGCTACTTGCTGATCGGCAATGCGGTCATCGCCGGGCCTTCTGCCGCTTGCTGGACAATCGCTGTCTCTTGCTGGGATCGTTGGGATGGAACCTACTCGCTGCAGGTGATTGCGCCATCGGGCATCGCCGCGTCCAACGCGGGGCGCTCCTTCGTGTGGCCGTTGAACGGTATCGTCACCTCGTGGGTGGTCTTTGCGATCCTCGGCGTGGGTTTCGATTTGCCGTTCCCGCCGCGCGCGCTGCTACTCACGCCTGGGCTGGTGATTTTGATTTGCCTTTCCAGCTATAGCTACAGCTTGTTCGTCGGTGGCTTCGTGGGGCTCGCTCCGCGCCTCCGCCTGATGATCAATTTCGGCTCGACCAACGTGCTAATGGCCTTGGCTGGAGTCAGCGTACCCGTTTCCTTCTGGCCCCGCTGGGTTGGCGCGCTCAGCCAAGTCCTGCCCGTGACACATGGCCTCCAAGCCGTCCGGCTCGCCTTTGCCAACGGTTCGCTGAGCGAGATCGCCGCGTGTGCCAGTCAGGAAATCTTGGTCGGACTCATGTGGCTCGCGTTGAGTATTGCGGCCGTCGACCGCTTGGCGGCGATCGGGCGCCGTGATGGATCGATCGATTTTGTCGGATGAGTGCCGAGGAAGGAAGACCCATGTTGGCCGTGGAAACTCAGGATCTCGGACGCAGCTATGAGCCTGACGGAAAAGGCGAACCCGTTCGTGCGCTGAACGGCGTCAACCTCCAGATCGAAGTCGGAACAGTACAGGGGTTGCTCGGCCCAAACGGCGCCGGTAAGACGACGCTGACCAAGATTCTATCTACCGCGCTCTTACCGAGTGAGGGTAGCGCAAGAATTCTCGGCCATGACGTGGTGCGAGAGACGGCGAAGGTGAGGAGTCGAATCGGCGTGGTCCTCGGCGGAGACCGCGGGCTCTATCGGCGCTTGAGCGCGCGTCACAACCTCGAATACTGGGCTGCGCTTTACCATGTCCATCCCGAGGAATCGAAGCGACGCATTCCCGAGCTCCTCGAACGAGTCGGCCTTACCGAACAGGCAGACCGCCGAGTTGATACCTTTTCACGCGGGATGAAACAGCGCCTGCACCTTGCGCGTGGTTTGATCGCTGACGCCAGCGTGTTGCTATTGGACGAACCTACCATCGGCATGGATCCCGTCGCTGCGCGTGAGTTTCGCGAATTGATCAAGGAGCTGCGCCGCGCTGGCAAGTCGATCCTGCTCACCACTCATGACATGGAAGAGGCCGAGGCCGTATGCGATAGCGTAGCGCTGATCGACAAAGGCCGTCTACTCGCGATCGAAACTCCCGAACGCCTCGCGCGTCTGGTCGCAACCATCGAGCGCATCGATTTTACGTCACGTGACGACTCACTACTTGGTCGCGTGCGTGCGCTCGAAGGCATCGTCGCGGTGAGCACGTTGCAAGCCGAACGCGAGTACCGAATCGAACTTGCGCACGAAGCCGCGCTACCGCACGTGCTCGGTTTTCTGGTCGGTGCAGGCGTCACCTCGATCAGAACGTCGCGACCGAGCTTAGCTGAGGTGTACCTGCACGTGATCGGGAACCGCGGGCTGAAGGTGTGAGCCACGCCTGCGAGACATGCCTGAGGCGTGCACTGCAGGAAGAACTGGGACGCGAGCCAATTCGAAGTGTTACAGGAGAACGATCTCGACCCAATTCGCGCCTTTACCCGTCGGCGCTTGGGCAGTGAGCGTCAAGGCGCCAGCACTGTCGATTCTATAGACGGACATAGAGTCGGATTGCTGGCCAGCGGCGATCAAGTACTTGCCTGTGGGGTCGATCGCAAAGCTCCGCGGCCACTTCTCGGTGGGGGTGCCTGCTAACCGGGTCAACTTGCCGGTCTTCCCGTCGACGCTGAACGTGCTGATGGTGCTGGAGGTTCGCTCGGCGGCGTAGAGGAACTTTCCATTGGGCGTGAGGTGCAAGTCGGACGCGCAGATGTCGTTGGAAGCATCGTGCGGAGGTCCAGGCGGTTCGCCTGGAGGCAAACGAGCGATGCCAGGAACCAAGCTCGAATCCGCGGGCAGTATCGAGACCTCGCTGAGTAAACCGGACTTGGTATTCAGCGCGAGCGTCGTGATGGTGCCGGTCATTTCGCTGAGCAAATAAGCGAACTTATTGTCGTTCGACATCACGATGTGGCGAGGCCCGCTGCCCGCCTTCATCTGCACCGTGGCCGGTGAGTTTGGCGTCAGTTTTCCGGCCTTCCCGTCGAACTTGAACTGGAAGATTTGGTCGGAGCCCAAGTGCGGGGCGAACGCCCACTGGTTGGTCCGGTCGGTAATGATCGAATGCGCCAACCGAGCCGTGGGGAGGACCTGCGAGGGCTCGCCGACCTGGCCGTCCTTCTCGACCGCGTTGATGCTGACCAGGCTGTCGGGATAGGAAGCCTCCAGCAGGTAGTGTCCCTCCTTGTCGACGGACAAGTAGACGGGGCTATGCGCAACCGGGCCGCTCGACAGCTTCTTCAGGGCACCGGTCTTCTTGTCGATGCCGAACGTCACCACGGCGAAAGGCTTGGTCCGCACCCCTGCGAACAAGAACTGCTTGTCAGGGCTGACGGCCAGGGGCGTCGACGGAGACTTGGGGCCGAGCTCAACCGTCTCGCGCTGCTTTAGAGTGCCGTTTGCCTCGAGCGTGTAGACGCCAATGTTGCCATCAACGGCAGTGCCCACGTAGACGTATGTCGAAGCCAGAGCGACATGGCTCTTCAGAACAAGGACAGAAACGAGAAGAACTCTACCGCGGTGCATGTTGCCTCCAAAGCTATCTTGCGGTCCCAAGACGACACGAAACGCGGAGGCCACGGGGCCCGAAGACGGAGCCTCTGGCAGCATCCTTCCCCGGTCGCTGGGTACGCGTCTACCATAAAAGACATGGGTCTTAACGCGAGACGGGAGCTCTTCCAACCTCTTTCGAGGATCGAGGTTTCGCGCAGTGAGTACGTCGACGGAGTGCGGCTCTGAGCTAGTGCACTTGCCGTCACGCCTTGCAATGCTGCCCGCCCCCCACATCCTCGGAGCGGTGCCACGGCAGCGATCGGTTGGCCCTTCTTCAGAGGTCCCAGATCGACGTCTTCGCGTTTGCCGCCGCCAAAAGTCTTCGTATGTCGTCGGCGTCGTCGCTGACGACGTCGGCGTGCTTCCTGATGGATAGCTCAGCGACTGATGCGTCGACGACGTCCCGTGTGCGCGTCTTGCCGAGTAGGGTACCTGCGGCGTGGGCCGCCGCTTCATCGAACCCGATGACTTCGCAGCCGCGAAGCAGGCGCCTCATCTGTGCTTGCTTCGGCGAGCGACTGGCCTGAGCGACCACGGGCGCTGGTACTAGGGGAACCAGGCCAGCTTCGAGCCGAACCCGATGCTCGGCCCAAACTCGGCGCTTGGAACGATCCGCCGCGATCAGGACGCCTGCATCATAGACAACGGACTTCATCGCGGGGAGCGCTTCCGCCGAGCGGTCTTTGATCCGATGCGCGTGCGAGCCGCCAAGAGCTCCGCGGGCGTCAACGTGCCATGCTCAGCCTCCCATTCTGCGACGGCCGCCAGCCCGTCTCGGATCAAGAGAGCGCGTCGAGCGGCATCGGTGATCCAGGCTGAAACACTCTTCCCCTCGGCTTCGGCTGCATCGAGCACCTTAGAGTGGACATCAGCATCCACGGTGACGGCGAGCTTAACGGCGGGATTCCCTCTCGGCATACTCAAACCATACTACTACAGTGGTATGGTTGCAACCCCCGCAGCGCGCATCGGTCGCGCGGGTGGAAACTCAACATCACGCAGGCGCTCACGAATGCACCCGAGATCGCGGCGGTTCGCGCGTGGGGCCGCGCGACGCGAGAACTCTCCTGCTCAAAAGCTGCCGCCGAAGTGCAGCGCATGGAACTGACCAGCACCCATGCGGCCGCCCACACCGAAGTTCAGCGTGCCCCCCCAGCCGAGCTGCTTCACGACATCGACCCGCGCGGCGGTCGTGACGACGGGCATGCCACCGCTGGCCATGGGCACGCTGAAAAAACCTGCGCTCGGTACGAGCCACAAACTCTTACGCAACGGGATCGAGTAGGTCAGCCCGCCGCCCATGCCGGCATCGACCGCACAGCCCAGTGAGGAGAAGCCGTGCAGCACCAGGCGTGGAGCCGGGCGCACGAAGCTATAGTACTGCACGGCGAAGCCGTTCACCGAGTTGCCACTCGCTTCGGCGCGCGTGTCGCAACCCGAATAAGCGCCGGCCTGTGAGAATAGCCCGCTCGTGAGCGAGAGCCGCAGCGGGACGAACGCGGCGGCTACCGCAGGTCCGTTCTGACTTGCGAACAGATCGTCCGAACGCAAGGGGGTGACGATAGGGATCAGGGGTGCAGCCGTTGCTTGCGCGCGAGCAGGCACCGAGAGCGCGCTCAGCAGCGCGAACGCGCCGCTGCCCGCCGCGATTGTTCTGAGCCCACGCGCACGCCACCGCCCGAGTTCGAAGCCGCCCATGGCCGAAATTCTGACTGGGGGGCCGCCGAAGTCAAGGAGGGGGAGCGCTCCGCGCAAAGCGACCGGCAAGCCAGCCGCCGACCACGAGTTGCAGCGGATGATAGAGCATCAGGGGCAGCAGGATGATGCCTAGGCCGGGGTGAGCGCCGAAGATGAGGCGGGCCATGGGCACACCGGAGGCGAGCGTCTTTTTTGAGCCGCAGAAGAGCGCGACGATGCGATCCGAGAGCGTGAAGTCGAGCGCGCGGCTGAGCTGCCAGACGATCAGCATCGTGGCCGCCAGAATCGCGACCGAAGCGAGCGCGGAGACCAACAGCGCGCTGCGATTCGCGTGCCACACGCCGTCTTTTACGGAGTCGCAAAAGGAGGTGTACACGAGTAGTAGGATGGTCAGGCGGTCGAGCACACTGATGCGTGACTTGTGCCGCGTTGCGAAGGCGCCGAGCACTGGGCGCAGGAGCTGGCCAATCAACAGCGGCAGCACCAGCCATTTCAGCAGATCCAAGATCACGTTGGCGATCGGCAACGCTCGACCCGCAGCTCCGAGTACGAGACTGAGCCACAGTGGCGTGAGCAGCACCCCGAGCAAGCTCGACAGCGTCGCGTTGAATACGGCTGCAGGAACATTGCCCTTGGCGGTTGCCGTGAGAGCAACGGACGAAGAGACGGTGGACGGCAAGGCGCACAGAAAGAACAGCCCCGTGCGCAGATCGACAGACCAATGCCGACCGATGCTGAAAAGCAGCAAGAGTCCCAGGAGCGGGCAGAGCAAGAACGTACAAGCCTGGACCAAGAGGTGGAGCCGCCAATTGCGCGCCCCCGCGCCCAGGGCAGCGAACGACAAGGTGAGACCATGCAGGAAGAAGATCAGCGAAACCCCCAGCTTGTTCACGAGCTCGGGGTGCAGGCTGCCGCCCTTCGCGCCTGGATCGGGCAGCAGCCACGCCAGCACCACCGTCAGGCACATCCCGAGCAGAAACCAGTCTGGGCGCTTCATGCTACGGTCGGCCTAGCGCAAGCACGCCGCCGAGTCATCCGCACTCGGAAGCAGGATCGAAACCTAGCCGAAGCTCGCTCGGCTTCGGCGCGGTGGGTAGATTCGACTACGCAGATTCGGCTAAGTTTGGGGCTATCTTGGGGTTCCTCTCATGCGCAAGCTGATACTCGTTCGGCACGGGCAATACGACCAGCTGACAGGGCGGCTCACGGCACTTGGCCGCCGACAAGCAGAGGCGACAGTGCGCGCCTTGCGAGAGTACGAGCTCGACGCCATTCGCTGCAGCACGATGATTCGCGCGCAAGAAACGGCGACCATCCTGAAGAAGGGTCTCCGTTCTCGGCTGCAGCTCGAGCGGAGCAGGCTGCTGTGTGAGGGTGTGCCCACCCCCGTGCCGGGCCTGACCGAGCGCGCGCAACTCCCGGAACTTCGCCAAAATCTGCTCCGTATGCACCGCGCGCATGCACGCTTGGCGCGCCCCGCGCGCGGTGAACGCACCGAGCTGATCGTCGCCCACGGCAACCTGATTCGACTGTTCGTGTGCCTGACGCTCGACGTCAAGCCCGTCACCTGGCTCAAGATGCGCATCCACAACTGCAGCATCAGCGTCCTGGTCGTTAGGGACGACGCCGAACAAGTCTTGTCGTCGTTCAACGAGACGCTGCATTTGCCGGAGGCCCTCCGCACGGTGGGTTGAGCGAACGGCGTTGCGAGAAAGCGCTTTGCGCGGCCCTCGGCTCGACTACGCTGTAGCCCGTGCGCGCTTTTTGTTCATGGGTGGCATCGGGATTTCTTGCAGGTTGTGCCGCAGCCAGCGCGGTCGTGCCCGACCCCGCGCGGCCTGAGGCGGCAGCGCCCGCAGTGGCGACAGCGCCCGCACCGCCGGCACCGGTTGCCGCCAACACGCCCTCGGTCCCAGTCGCCAGCGCGACGCCAGCATCCGAGCCTCCAGCCACACCGACATTTGCCGAAGCCGAAGCGCGCCTGCGCGCGGCGGGCTGGCCGACGTTGGCCGATATCCTGGCCGTTCGCGTCAGCCAAACGCGACGCAAAATGAAGCTGACCGAGGAAGAAGCCGCGCGCGCCGCCGTAGCACTGGTCGACGAACTGCCCGCGATGCCCCATGCACGCCAATTGCTCGAGCCCATGCCCAAGGCTACGATCGAGCTGGTGCGCAGCGTTCGCGAGCGCGGGGTAGCGCGCGCAGAAGCCGAGCAGATGGCGGAATACCTGCTCCAGGCGCGGACCGCGCTCGATATGGACAACCCAAGCCCATTCGACGAAAATTGTTCGCACGTGGTGGGCCGCGAGTGGCAAGACATCGACTACCGCGACGAGGGCATGACCTGGCAAAAGCAACAGGCGATCTACGCGCCGAAAGGCGTGCCTGACTTCAAGAACACCGCGAATTTGCGGCAATTCTTCCGCATCGAAAGCAAGGCGCCGTACTTTCAAAAACTGTATCGGGTGAAGGGCTCTGCGCCGTGAGCAAACTGCGTTTCTCGACAGTCCTGAGCGCGCTGCTCCTCGCAGCAGGCGCCTGCGACCGCGCGACTTCGCCAAGTACCGCTGAGAAAGCCGCATCAGCGGTCGTCACAGCGAAAGTCGTCCCGGTTCCAATTCCGACTGCGACTCCAACTCCGACTCCGACTGCACCGAACACAGCAAACACGACGGCCCCGCCGCAGCTGGTCGTTCCGGCCGCTCAGATTTATCAACCCAGCGACTTGAAACCAGGAGAACGGCGACCGTTGCTGATCTTCCTGCACGGTCTAGGCGCCTCCGGCAAAACGGCCTTCGACATACTCCACTTAGCGGCATTCGGCGCGCGAGAGCGCGTGTTCGTTCTCGCTCCGGATGGCAGCGTCGATCGCCAACGGCGCCAGTTTTGGAACGCGGGCCGCGCCTGCTGCAATTTCGATCGCCGGGACATCGATGACGTTGCGCGCCTCGCGCAGCTGATCGACACCTGGCGCGCGCGGCCGAACGTGGATGCGAGCCGCATCTACGTGATGGGCCATTCCAACGGCGGATTCATGACCGAGCGGCTCGCCTGCGCACTGGGCGACCGAATCACGGCTGCCGCCAGCATGTCGGGAGCCGCGCCGCCCGTGGAGCAAGTGTGCACGGCCACGAAGTCGCTCGCGCTCCTGGAGGTGCATGGGGACGCGGACGAAATCGTGCGCTACGCAGGCGGAAGCGTCTTCGACTCGCCGGAGCTCTCGCGCTTCCCGGGGGCCCAACAAGGCTTTCGGGATTGGGCCAAGCGGCTCGGCTGCACCGGCAGCGCGCTTGCCGCCCCCGATCGCGATCTCGACGCCCGGCTCCCCGGCTCCGAAACGCGCGTCGAACGCTACGCCAACTGCGCTTCCGGCAGCGTCGAGCTGTGGACGGTGCAGGGCGGCAATCATTTCGTTGGCACGGGACAGCAAACATTCGAGGCGATATGGCAATTTCTCTCCGCGCACCACTCATGATCGAGATCCCGTTCGCGCTGCTCGCGCTGCTCACGCCATTGGCACTGTCGCTGACCGTGAGCGCGTGCGCGCCCAGCTTGCCGAGTCAACCTGCATCCGATCCGGCGCACGCCGGGCTACCGAGCCAGTTTCGCAACAAGTGCGATGCCGCCAAGGGTCAGCTAGAGCCGCTGATCGTCGAGTGGTCCGCGCCCGATCGAGCCACGTTGGAGGCGCAAGCGCGCCATTCGCAGCTCGTCGTGCACTATGAGGGCTGTCAGCTCGAGGTGCTGCGCGCGTGCACCGTACCGGCGAAATTTGCCTACAAGTACACGGCCATCACACCCAAAGACGAGCTCGTCACCATGACCTCGGCCGACCAACTGTACGCGAGCATACCGGTCCACGCCGCGAGCTTCGAGGGCAAACTCGCACAGAAGGGTCAGCTCAATGCTTCTATGACCATCGTCGGTATGTACGAAGCACCGAGCCTCGCGCCCGCCGTCGATCAACTGGTCGGCGATTGCGCGCGCGCCACGCACGTCGTATCGGCGCTGACCGTGGGCGCGTTCGAATTCTTCGCGGGCAGCGCGCTGGATGCCGGCGCCAATCTCAACGTACTCGGCGCGGCCGCTGGCGGCGAGCACAAGACCAACCACGAGACACTGAGCCGCGACGGCAACGTCAAGGCCTGTGTCGATTCCAAACGTGGAGACGCCGAGCCTCCGGAAAACTGCGGCGCGCTGCTGCGCCTCGAGCTCGCCACGTTGCGCGCAGCCGGCGTGGCGGATCCCGAATGCGGTTCAGGCACCGTCCTCGTGGCTCATCAATGCAAACCCGTGGAAAAGCCGTCTACGCTGGCCCCAGAGGATCAAAGCTTCGTCGACGACAAGAACGGCGTCGGTTGGGGCAACCGCTGCTATTCACACTTCAAGGCCGGCGCGTTGCCCTTCGCGCGCGCCGCCTGCGCCAAGGCGCTCGAAGCCAACCCAGAGCCGCGCATCCGCGGCATGATCTTGTACAACCTAGCGCTGATCGACGAAGCCACGCCCGACCCCAAGGGCGCCTGCGAATGGCTGCGTCAATCGGCCAGCGCTCGGCCAGGGGTCGGCGCGGTGCAAGAGAAGTTCGACGCGCTCAAGTGTCGTGAATTGCTGGCGCGTTGACGCTTCGAGCCAGAGACACACGGTGCCGCGCGTGCCGAGCGTTACAAGGCTCGGCGATCTGACTGAACTCGAGTTCCGCCCGAGGGCTTCGGCGCGGGGGTGGCAAGGTCGCTAGATGGCTGTCCTTTGTGCATGAGGCTTTTGTCTCGTGCACTTACGCCTGCTCTTGATTGGCGATGTCATGGCGTCTTGGCGCGCTGACTGCAATCGTAGACGACGCTAAAGTCGTAGGGTGTCACTCCGGCCTGAGCTGGAGACAATGTGACTTCGGTGCCACAGTCCGTATCGTTTGGGGCTTGAACGATTGAAGGCCAGACCTGCATGGCATCGGCGTAACTGGCGACACGAACGAGTGCGACGCACGAGGCACTTCTGCAATCGATCGATGTCGTGCGAAATTTGCCCGCTGTCGTGAGAGTCGCGAGCGAATCCTTGATGCTTTTTTCAGCGGCCGTCGCCCACGCAGGATCCCGAACTTCGCGATCGTGCTTGGCGATGGCTTCGGTATGCGCTTGGATTTGTCGGGCGAGCTGCTCCTCGTAGCTCAGCCGCGCTTCCGCAGAACCCGCTGCGCTGGGCAGCGGGTTCACGGAAGCGGAGGCGGCGAGCGGAAGAACGGAAGCAGAGTGCGCCGAACGAAGCACGGTAACTCCCAACCCGACGAGCAGGCCAACTACCACGCCGGCCACCGTTCCGAAGCGAGGCACGCCGAATTTCTTTCTTCCTGCCGATTCGGCAGCAAGGGTATCGAGCTTCGTACTCACGTGTGGCTGAAGCTATAACCAAAAATGGACGCTGCGGGCCCCAGGAGAATCTGGATGTAATACGAATCCTCCGCGGTCCCGGAGCTCCATGCGCTGCTCGGTGTATGCGTGAGATGCTCGACGCCAACCCCAACAGAGTCCTGGAAAGCTGGCGAGCTCGACCCGCACGAACCTCCACCGCCGGTAGAGTAGGTGCGGCATTCCCGGTACCTAATCGTGTGTGCACCCTGCGACCAGCCATGCAGAGTCACACTGGTGGCGTTCCCAGGGAACCAGACGTTTCCAGTCCCACCCGCGTCACTCACCACGGGACAGATCTGAAACAGAAACGATGAGTTGGGGTTTATCATCTGACCGTTGCTGTCAATCCTCCCCGTTGCGCCTGAGTTTTCTGGCGTACCGATGCACGAAATCGGACTGAAGCTACGCGTGTACGCTGCAGCGGCGTCCGATGCCGAAAGTGCAACCATCGCGGACAGCATTGAAACCCCGAAGAATCCGAAAAACGTTGAACGCATGTTTTTCCCTTTCAACGACCGACACACCCCGGATCGTTGACTCGACTAATAGCCAGCGACGGAACGATCCGTCAAGCGTCGAATGAATGACATTCGATCTCGACAACGACACGACCGACGCGGCGTGAGGATGAAATGCTCAGAGCGTGCATGACGTTTTCCGCCAGGCAAATGCTGAGCAAGCGCGGGCCGTCGGAAACCGACGATGTCCGCTGCACTGCTGTTCGGATCATTGCGTGCTCATTGTTCGGATCGCCGTGGGCGCGCGCCTCGAGTTGCAGACGGCACACCCTTGATGTCGCTTGCACACCAGCGATGCTTCGATTTTCGAACGCTGCGATGTCCGTGCAAAAGCGCCCCGCTGCGCCGCACGTCAGCAGCCGAGATCGAGCCTCACGAGTACCTCAGGGACTTGTTTTGCGTAGTCCGCAGCCTCGCGTGGGGCGCACGGTGAACTGCGGCCCAGACGACGGCAATGCCCAAGGCCGATCAAGCCAGCGAAGGCCTCGGCAGTGTGCTCGCGGAGATTTGGCGCATCGCCTTGGCGACGTACGGAACACGAGCAGTGGCGGCAAGGGTTCAGGCGACGCGCTGCCCCAATCGTCTTCGGTCTTGATCCAGGAACGGTCCGGGGCGGCCGAATAAGTAGCCCTGCAACAGATCGCAGCCCGCCTTGACCAACGCGCCGCGCTCTCCGCCTGTCTCGACACCTTCCGCTATCACGGTCTTACCCATGTCGTGACACAGGTTTACGAGAGACTCGATGATCTTGATCTTCGAATGGTCGCGATCAACGCCGCGAACCAAGGACATGTCGAGCTTGACGAATTCGGGCTCCAATTGGTTGAAAGTGCGAAGACCGGCTTCGCCTCCACCCAAGTCGTCGAGCGCGATGCGAAAGCCCAAGCTGCGCAGGCGATCGACTCGGACCTCGACGTCCTTGATATCGTCCAGCGTCGCACGATCGGTGAGCTCGAAGACCACGCGCCGCGCGAGCCGCGCGAGTGGCGCAGTCGGCAGATACAACATCGGATCCAGCAAGTCCTCGGGATGGAGGTTGACGAACAGCAATGTGTCATCGTCGGCGTCGCGCTGAATGTCCGCTGCCACCAAATCACGCACGGCGCGACCGACGTCGTGCGTGCGGTGGACGCGCTCGGCGGCCTTCAATACTGCGCCCGGGTGCGGCAACACGGGCTCCTCAGAGCGGAGCAACGCCTCGAACCCGTAGGCGAGCCCGCTCGCGTGCACGATGGGCTGGTAAGCCATCCATAGCGATTGCAGGGCCCGATCCAGCTTGGCTTCGATGCCCGCGCGGTCACCCACCTGAAATGTGCCGCTGCCGTATTCTTCGACGCAGCGTCGCTTGAGTCGTGCGATGCGGCCAGAGCTGAGCGCACGCGTGACGACTGCACGCAAACGGTCGATGCCGACCGGCTTGATCAAATATTGGAACGCTCCGTACTCCACTGCTGCAGTAGCCCCGGCAATGTTGGGCTGACCCGTCATCAACACGATCGGCAGGTCCAAGTCATACTCGCGCACGGCGCGCAGCAACTTCAGCCCAGTGATCCCTGGCATTTGAATGTCGCTCACGACGACATCGAAGCTTTGCTTGCCCAGCAACTCGAGGGCCTCGGCGCCGGTTTGGGCGACGGCCACCTCCAGCTTGGTGGTCGCGAGGGCCCGGCTCAGGACCAACAAGATCTTTGGATCGTCGTCGACGAGAAGCAGCCGGGCCGCCTCGTCGCTCTGCTCACCCTGAGCGCTCATGCCACCCTCCGTGAAAGATCGAAGACTTTTGCCAAGAGCGGCTCCGCGTCCGCGGCGGTCTGCGGCTTGGCAAGCAAGTAGCCCTGCGCTTGATCGCACTGCAGAAGGCGGAGCAGTTGTGCCTGCTGAGTGGTCTCTACCCCCTCGGCGATGACCTTCAAGTCGAGCGCATGGGCGAGAGAAATGATCGTAGTCACGATTGCCATCTCTTGCGGCTCGTCGGTCATGCGGTTCACGAATGAACGATCGATCTTGAGTGCATCGATGGGCAACCGGCTGATATAGCCGAGCGACGAGTAGCCAGTGCCAAAATCATCGATTGATACGCCCAAGCCGGCTTCTCTGGCTCGGCGAAGCTTCTCCACGTTGCCGCCCAGGTCTGACATCAAAACGCTCTCCGTGATCTCCAAATCGATGCCGGCGCTCGCCTGTGGGTATTGCTTGAGCACCGTCTCCAAGACGCGCACGAAGTCGGGTTGACCGAGCTGCAGGGGGGACACGTTTACTGCGATACGCGGAGGAGCTAGCCCACGCGCCGTCCAGTCGGCGTATTGCATGGCCGCGCTTTCCATGACCCATTTGCCGACCTCGACGATCATCCCCGTCTCCTCGAGCAGCGGGATGAACAACCCGGGAGGGATGAGCTTGCCGTCACGGCCCATCCAGCGGATGAGGGCCTCGAAGCCGACCACCTTTCCGGTCTTCATCGCTACTTTGGGTTGGTAGTGAAGCACGAACTCTTGCTGCTCGATCGCATTGCGCAGTCGTGTTTCCAGGCTCAACCGTTCGGCGCCACTCTGATTCATATCGGCCGTGTAGAACAGCCATCGCTGTGAGCTCTCTTTGGCACGCTTCAACGCAGCTTCGGCCTTGGCCAGCAGGCTATCGCTGTCGTTCCCATCGCCCGGGTAGCGCGCGACGCCGGCACGTGCTGACAGGCGCAATTCAATCCCCGCAATGTTCGCGGATTGCCCGAGTATCGATAGTGTGCGCGCTACCCACTCGCTGACGTCCGATGTATTGACGCTCACCGCAAACGTGTTGCTCGAGTAGCGGGCGACGGCGAACTGCCCCTCCGCGGCGGCGGTCAGGCGCTGCGCGATCTCGGTCAGCACGCGATCACCGGCGCGCCGTCCGACGGTGTCGTTGACGTGGCGAAATCGCTCCAGATCAATCAGCACTATCGCCAGCGGTTCCTGGGTGTCTGCGCAAGCCACTAGTTGTTTGCTGAGACGTTCCACCAATAGCGTGCGGTTGGCGAGGCCGGTCAACTCGTCGTAGTAGGCGAGGAAATCCAGCCGCTGCTTTTGCGCGCTGTGTTCGAGTGCGAAGCCAAGATTGTCCCCCAGCTCGGCCAGCAGCTTGAGTTGGTCACGATCGAAGAAGCCGACGCGATCGGCGAACAAGGCCAGCCAGCAGTCCACCTGGCCGCCGACGAGGACCGGAACGATAGCGAGAGCTTGGTATCCCGCTTCGAGCAGGGAACTCCGTAGATCACTGGCGATGCCTTCGGTATCGAGCGCGTTGACGACCATCGGCTGGTGAACCGAGCCTTCAACCGCACCGCCGCTGCGCTGACTTTCGGCGAGCAGCCAATCCGCGACGCTCTCGCCCAGTGAGGAGCGGGCGCCAGCGCGGGCGACCACGTGCCCGTCGTTCCCGAGCCTTGGTTGCACGGCGACGGCCAGCGAAAGCTCGCCCACGCGCACCGCGATGTCGCACGCCTCCGTCAGCAGTTCTTGACGATCGTGCACCCGCAAGATCATGGAGTTGATGCCACTCAGGACCGCGTGGGTGCGCGTCAAGCTCCGAATACGCGCTTCCTGGCGCTTGCGTTCGCTGATGTCCGTGAACGACCCGACCAGACGAGTCGCCACGTTGTCCGCGTTCCAAACCGCCTGCGCGCTCACCTCGAACCAGCGATACTCTTCTTGTTCGACGCGGGCGCGCAGCTCGAGCGCCCGCAGCGGAGTCCGATGGCTCAGGTGCTGCTCGATCGCCTGCTGGAGGCGCTGCGCGTCATCCGGGTGCACCCGCTCCGACAAATCTTGCCCGCGGAGAGCGCCGCCAGAGATCATCGCTACCAGGCTGGGGGAATGCTCGATCGTGTTCTTCTGCAGATCCCAGTCGAAGAGCCCTGCGCTCGATGCCAAGAAGGTCAAGCGCAATTGCTCTTCGCGCATCCGCAAGGCCTCCTCCATCTCGAAGCGACTGGTTACGTCACGCGCAATGCCAACTACGCCGACGGCCTCTCCGGAACGATCGAGAATGGGCGCCTTGGTCGTCGAATACCAACGCGGCTCGCCTTTGACGGTAAAGCGCGAAATGGAGTCGCGCACGGTGCGCTTGCTGGTCATGATCTCGCGCTCGAGGCGCTCGGTGTCGGCTGCGGCCTCGATGCCCGGCCAAATTTCGGACAGGCTCCTCCCCAGCACCGATTCCGGAGTGAGCGACGATACGATGGAAAGCGAGGCCTCGTTCACGCGCTCGAACTTGAGGTCGCGATCCTTGAAGAAAATCGCGTCTGGAACGCTACGCATCAAGTCTTCCAGCAGTTGACGCTCGCGAGCGAGCTCCCGTGTCAGGCGAAAGTGTTCCGCGGCGCGTTGGATCTTTACCCGCAGATCTTCCGGATCCCAGGGCTTCGTGACATACGCGAAGATCTGTCCATCGTTGACCGCCCGAATCACGGCAGTCAGATCCGCGAAGCCAGTCGACAAGATACGCTCTGGCCCAAATCGCGCCCGAAGGCGCTGGAATAGCTCGTCCCCCTTCATCTTGGGCATGCGTTGGTCCGAGACGACCACCGCGATGTTCGGTTCTTCCTCTACGACCCTCAGCGCACGCTCGGCGGATTCCGACTTCAGGACGAGGAATTCATCGGACAGCAGGTCCTCGAGCGCAACGAGCACCTGCGGCTCGTCGTCCACTACCAAGATCGTTTCGCGTGCCAAAGCATGATTCATCTGACCTCTCCCCAAACCTGTAGCGTAACACGGCAGCTGCCCCATGCTCGGATAGGCTTCTGCAAAGAAGCTCGATCACCGATCACCGATCACCGTGCTGCGAGACCGATCGGACGTGCGCAAATTCCCCACGAGCACTCCTGTGGCAAATTGTGGCTCTCGCCTCGCTGAAATTTCCGCGAGCGATGGTCAGCGAGAGTGTCGGCTGTGAGCGAGAGTGTCGGTCCTGTGCGCGGTAACAATCGGTAAGAATCGGTCGAGTTCAGCGAGGTGGGAATCGACTTCAGCGAGTCGTTGACCGACCGCCATGCGCGTCGGCATCCTCTTGATCGAGAAGCTCTTTTTCTGGCTGCCCTCGCGGACAAAGTGCGCTTCGTCTTCGCGACACGCCCAGGCAGACCCTCGAGTTCGCGTTCACCTGGCAATGAATGGCTGCCCAACCGCGGCACGATTATTACCGAGTGTGACCGGCGGATTGGGACACATGCAGATCGTTCGATTCGCAAGATGCGCACTAACGAAGATGCGCCGTTGGCCGTTTCGAGACGAGTGGGAACGGACATGCGCCTTGTGGTCCGCGAAGCGCACACCAGCGCACCTGGCGCCGAGCGCGCAATCGATGAGTTGCACGACCGGCTCGACGCAAGCGGTGCGTCTGCCAGCCTGCTGTTTTGCTCGTCACGCTACGATCTCGAGCAGCTCGGCCGCAAAATAGCTTCGACCTTTTCGACCCCCGTGGTCGCCTGCACGACGGCCGGGCAAATTGGTCAGCGGGGCTACGAGCAGGGCGGCATCACTGCTGTCAGTTTGCGCAGCTCCGAGCTCCGAATGAATCCGTACCTGATATCGCCACTTTCGCAGTGCCAGGCGAGAGCCGCCGAGGTGGCTTTCTCGGCGATGTCCGGGCTAATGGAACGCGGACGTGAACGAGCCTTCGGTCTGGTCTTGACGGATGGCATGTCCGGCGCGGAGGAGCGCCTGGCTGCCTCTCTCTATCAGTCGCTCGGCGCGGTCCCACTCGTGGGCGGGTCCGCCGGTGACGATCTCACGTTGCAAGGAACCTACGTTTATCACGACGGGCGCTTTCTGCGCGACGCAGCGCTGCTTGCGCTCTTCGAGACGACGCTGCCGTTCACCACGTTCAAGGTCCAGCACGCCGTGCCAGGTCGGCGCAAGCTGGTGGTCACAGAGGCGGATCCAGAAGAACGTGTCGTCCTCGAGTTCAACGGTGAGCCGGCAGCGGAGGCTTACGCCGAAGCCATCGGTGTCGACGTTGACGAGCTGAACACCCTTCTCTTCTCGAAGAACCCGCTGATGCTCCCGAGCGACGGTCAGCACTACATTCGGTCGGTCAAAGGGGTTCGCCCCGACAACAGCTTGGCGTTCTTCTGCTCTCTGGAGGAGGGATTGGTGCTCACCGTGGGCGAGAACATCGACCCGCTCTTGGCGTTGCAGCGCAGCTTCGACGGAGTCGAACGCAAAATTGGCAAGCCCGAGATCGTGCTCGGATGCGACTGCGTTCTCCGCCGCCTCGAATTCGAACACGATGGCTCCGCAGCGGCGGTCGGCGAGTTCATGGCGAAGCAGCGTGTCGTCGGGTTCAGCACGTACGGCGAGCAATACGACGCAATTTACGTCAACCAAACTCTCAGCGCGGTCGCGCTCTCAGCGGGATGAACGACGAACACCCCTTCGATGAGCTGTCCTTGCCCGAGCTCAACCTCAAGATCGAGGCCATGGGCCGCAAGTTGCGCGCCAAGGAAAAGACGATTCGCGTCCTGATTCGGCGTGTCGAAGAGAGCACGAGCGGAGGGCACTCTGCGTTTTGGGTGCTCGAACAGAACATCGCGCTCGAAAAAATGGTGGCGAAGCGAACCGAGGAGATCAATGCCCAGAAAGAGCAGCTCGCTCAGGCGCTGACGCAACTCCAAGGCACGCAGGCCAAGCTGTTGCAGGCGCAGAAGCTCGAGGCGATAGGTCAGCTCGCGGCAGGCATTGCGCACGAGATCAACACGCCTGCGCAATACGTTTCAGACAATACGGCTTTCGCCCGCCGTGCGGTGGATAGCTTGATCGCGGCCCTTCAGGCCGCGATGCCCGTGGTGCAGGCTGCCAGGCACAGCGATGTTCCCGCAGAGTTGGTACAAACCGCGGAGGTTGCGCAAGCGAAGGCAAAGACAGCGTACTTGTTCAAGCAGCTGCCCCGAGCCCTCGACCAAGCCCGCGAGGGGCTCGAACGCATTGCCACCATCGTGCAAGCGATGAAGGAGTTCTCACACCCGAGCGGAGCCGAAAAATGCCCGGTCAACCTGCGCGAAGCCATCGAAACTACGATTGCCGTGGCGCGCAACGAATGGAAATACGTGGCGGACGTCGAGGTGCAGATGCCGGCCGACTTGCCTCCAGTGCCTGTGCTCAGGAACGAATTCAATCAGGTGATTTTGAACTTGATCGTCAATGCGGCGCACGCCATCGGCGATGTGACAGCCGGCGGCGCCGAGGGCAAAGGGAAGATTCGGGTCTCCGGTCGAGTCGTCGGTCCTGACGTCGAAATTCGAATCAGCGACACGGGCGGCGGGATCCCCGAGGCCGTTCGAGGCAAGGTTTTCGAGCCATTCTTCACGACGAAGGCGGTTGGAAAAGGCACTGGCCAAGGCCTGGCCATCGCCTATTCGGTGGTCGTGGACAAGCATCAAGGCTCGATCGCCTTCGAGTCGGAGGTCGGTCGAGGAACGTCCTTCATCATCGCACTTCCGCTGGCGCCGACTAAAATTCGAGGGGCCGAAGTCGGTACGAGCCATTTGTCCGAGATCGAAGGGACGACGGCATGAGCAAAGCTGGCAGCAATCGGCGCATTTTGTGTGTCGACGACGAGCCCCGCATCCTCGAGGCCATCGAGCGTACGCTCTTCGAACAATTCGAGGTCAGCACCGAGAGCGACCCGCTGCTCGCGCTCGAACGAGTGGCGAACGATCCGCCATTTGCGGTGGTGCTCTCCGACATGCGTATGCCAAAACTGGATGGCGCCGCGTTGCTCGCGCGCGTTCGCGAGCTAGCGCCGCTCACCTCGCGCATGTTGCTGACCGGTCAAGCCGACGTCAATTCAGCCATCAACGCGGTCAATCAAGGGCAAATATTGCGCTTTTTGTGCAAGCCATGTGCGCCCGATGTGTTGATTCAGTCCCTTGAACTAGGTGTGGAACAGCACCGATTGATTACCGCCGAGCGCGAGTTGCTCGAACGCACCGTCACCGGCTGTGTGCGCCTGCTGACCGAAGTGCTGTCTCTCGTCGCGCCCGCGCTGTTCAACCGAACACAGCGTATCAAAGCGCTCGTAACGCACATGAGCAAGAAGCTGTCGCTAGCGGATCCTTGGCGCTTCGAGGTTGCGGCGCTCTTCAGTATGATCGGCTGTGTCGGACTTTCGGAGTCCGCGCTGGAGCGGGTACTATTGCGAAAACCGCTGGATGCCGCCGATCAACGCTCGTTCGACGAGCATCCGGTCATGGCGCATCGCCTGCTTTCGCAGATCCCTCGTTTCGAGGAGATCGCGGAAATGATCCGTTTGCAGGCTCCTGGTTCGCAAGAGCCGGTGGTCGACGACATTCAGCGAGGTGGTGCCATGCTACGCGTTGCCACGGAGGTCGAGCGCCGAACCGCACAGGGCAAAGCACTGCCGGATGCCATCACCGAAATCGAGCGGCGCCTAAGCAGCAACGAGTTACCTTTTCTGAAAGCCCTGGCCGACTTCCGCAATGCCGAGGGGTCAAGCGTCACTCGCTCGCTTGCCGTAGGCCAAATGACCGCCGAAATGGTCCTGGAAGAGGATGTGCGCACGAACAACGGTGTCGTGGTCGTGCCCAAAGGCCGCGAGCTGACGATGGTGCTGATCGAGCGGCTATCCAAGTTCGCGCGCGCCGGTACGTTGGTCGAGCCGATTCGGGTGCGTGTGCCAGCCTGAGGCCAGACGCCTAGGCATCCGATGATGCTGCGAGGCCCCGAGCGAACGGCGACGGGGCTGCGTTGCGCGTTCATTGCGCACACATGCTACTCTCCGCTTCTTGGCTAGCGTTTCCGGGAATCGCTCTCGGCTCCTGGCCGCGCGGGGCCGCACGGGGATACCCTCAATAACCGAAGTCCGCTTCGATACCGAAGTTTGCGCCGAACCAGGCGCTGCCCATCAGCTCCCCGCGCGACAAAGCCAGGAAATAGCCACGTCCTTGGGCCGCACCGCAGCCGCAGGCCTCCGCACGACCGAGCCGTACGAACGCGGAGAGTAGGAGCTCGTCGGCAAATGGTGAAATGAGCGAGCCTCAGCGGCGCGACGAGCTCCCCGGGTACCATCCGATCTTCGCCAACGCGCCAACGCGAACGTATGACGATGCGTCTACCTCGACGCGGAGCTCACTCGGTAACTCGAGACGCGCAGGGACGTGAGCCGTCACACCATTGCTGCCGACACCACTGTACAGACCGATGAAGGTGTTTTCATGGAGCATCAGCACCAAACCAACCGGATACAGGCGGGCCGCATAGCTGAAGCTCGTCGGAATGCCGAGCCCGCCTTCGAGATCGAAGCCCACGCCATAGCCGAGATGCTTGCCATAGGCCGCGCGCGCGTTGATTCCTACCGTCGCCAAGTGCTGGACGTTCGAAGCCCGCTCTGGGTCGAGCACCTTTGCATAGTGTGACCACATCCAAAGGCTCACTGCTCCGTACTCGCGTACGTGCTCGGTCTGGCTGTCGTGTGCCCGAGGCCCGGACGCGGGGTCCTGCGGCGGATCGCGATGCATATCGGTATCGAAGCCGATTCGCCCCGGATTGACCGGCACGGTGATGCCGGGAGGCCAGAAATGGAGCCCCAGCGCCAGGTCGAGCAAGTGCAGCTCGACCCCCTCTTCGATGCCAAATTTGACACCAAGCGGCCAGGTTTCGAGTTGCACGCCCGTACCGCGCGAAGTGACGGACGCGCCGATGAGTCCCCGATAGTCTCTGCCAATGGCGGTGGCTGGAAGCTCCACGTGAATGTCGCAGTGTCGAAGCAGGTAGTCGACGATCGTGTTGCTGTTGGGGCCGGGGATCGCCGAGTAATGGGGATACTGCTCGCGGTAGGCGCGCTGCTCGCGCTCTAGACAACTCAGTTTGCGCTCGAGTTCGGCGGGCTCGTAGTGAATGACCCCGTGCACAGCGACTTCGCCATGCCCAAAGTACTCGAATGGGTCCCTTCCACCGCCCCCACCAAGCTCGAAGCGCCGCGGGCTATTGCCCGGCATGTTCACCACGATCCAAGCGTGTCGCGCAACTTGTGAAAGCCCTCCGGGCATCTCGCCGCTGAACACGGCCACGTAGCCTTCGCTCGTGGGCGGCAACGAGGCCGGCGCGCGGGGAAACGCACAACCGGCGACCGCAAGGCCCACGACAAGCCACAGAAGATATTGCATCGCGCGCGCGATTGGACGCCTCCGAGTATGGATCCTTTGTTGCAAAATGAAACGGACGCGACAATCGTCAGCGTCCAAAGCGCCACCAGGGTCGACGCGGCATCGAGAGTCGCCGGAACGACGCGCGGACGAAGGCCACGTCTTGCCAGAGCTCGGTCGTGTCCCACGCGGCGGAGGCGCTGCAGCCGATTCGAAAAACGGCGCCTTGGCTATCGACAAACCAGATTTGAACCTCTTGAACCAGTTCGTCGACTTCGAACCGAACATGCAGGCGTACCTCGGGACCTAGCTCACCCGCGACTTCGTTCGTGTCGATCCGAATGTTCCTTACGCCCTCTCGTGCCCAACGCTCGGTGGTCTGCTGCGCGAGCTCGCGCAGCGCCCGGCCCGATTTGCTAGCGAGGTTCTGACCCTCGACCTTCCAGACCGTCAGCATCAGCGGTGTCACGCGGGCGCCGAGCGAAACACGAGTAAACGTGACGAGGCTTGCTGCCATCTTCAGTGTGCCTGCGGGAACACGCACGTAGCGTGGCGGGACGCGCACTGCGCAGTCGGCTTCGCTCAGCGCCTGCTCGCCTTCTGCTGGAGGCCCAGCGGGAAGCGTGACTTGCAGCGCGCCCCGCGTCGGATCTTCGAGCCAGGCTCGGGCCGCGCGCACGCGAGACAGAGCATGGGTCGGGAAGGCCGCGTCGTGCCCCGGATCGTCGAAGAAAGCCTGCCCGGGGTGCGCGTCGGGGACGGTTCCGCCCTGCTCGTCGCGCATCAGCCACAACGCCGATTCTCGGTAGCCCGTCATCTGGTCGCGCGCGAGTAGCGTGATCGAGACCAAACCGTCCGCCACGGGGATGAGCCAGCTGCCCTGGACCACTTCGTTGGTCGGCGCGTAGTGCGTGCGAAGCAGCACCCAGAGCACGGGCCCGTCGAGGTGAAGCTCCTCGATCTCCACGACCGGGCTCCAGCTCGCATCCTGCGTTCGTGGCAAGGCGGGCTCGCCCGTGACCGGATGCGCCACCGGTTTGAACGAGCGCACGAACAGTTCACGCGCGGCGCGTTGCATGTCGGCGTGACGCGCCGCCCGCGTGCCTTCCGCGAGCTCGAGGCGCCACGGTAGCTGGAGTGCTTGACAGACCACAGTCAGCTCGCCCTCTGCGACGACGGTGGCGGAGCGAGGCAAGTTCTCCAGCGTCCGCCCTTCGAATAGCTTACATCGCACTCCGAGCTCACCCGAACCCAGTCGCTCCAAAAGTCCCACGCGCCTAGTTTCTCATCCCGCCCGGGGTCTGCAAAGCTCAACGTGGCTGTAGAATGCGGTCGATGAGCTATCAGAGGTTCTTGTCCGAGCTCGAGGCGCAGATCGTAGAGCGACGGAAAAGCGGGCTACCTTCGCTGGGGAACGATGAGTACCTTTACGCGGCCCGGGACGTCTGGCTAGGGCAGAGACGGCTGAGTGAGCTGGTCTCGTTCACTCTGCAAAACTGGGATTCTGGCAATGGCGACGAGTTCATGCGGCCGCTGATCGATGCGCTCGTCGACGCTCGCCGGGTGCGCTTGCTGAAGGTGTTGTTGACCTCCGTCATCCAGCAGCGCTGGGAACGGCTCGCCCCATACGTGGAAAAGGGTTGTCGTGGCGCGACCTCGACGCCGTCGATGTGACCGGCTTCAACATGTTCTCGGCGGCCTCCTATGAGGACGAACTCCGTGCGGCGGCGTTTCACCGTCAGTACGCGCTCGAGGCGTTCGATACCCTCCGCTCGGCTCTGGCACGCGCCGGCTCTCCGAACGCAGCCGACGAGGTGCTGGCTACGCGACAGGGCGTGTTCGAAATGCAGAAGCGAATTCCGGCGAAGACGAGCGACCGGCGCGCTCTCGACGAAGCAACATTTTGGGCGCTGATTTCCGCCGCGCGCCAGACTCAGCACGGCGATGTGCAGTTCGTGGCCGAGCTGGAACGCGCTCTGACGCGGTTGCGCGCACGCGAGATTCCAAAATTTCAACGGTTGCTAGAGCAGCGTTTGGCAATGCTTCATTCGTGGGATGTTTGGGCTCTCGCCTACCTCTGGCGGGGCGGCTGTGGTGACGACGAATTCGACTACTTCAAGGCCTGGGCCGTGTCACGGGGGCACGAAGTATTCGAAGTTGTCCGCACACTGAATGTCCAAGCGCTGCGAGGCCTAGTCACGGAAGAGCCTCAGCTCGAGAGCCTGCTGAGCGTGGCTCAATCCGCCTATGCTTCGAAGACCGGCAAGGTCATGCCCGACTTTCCTGGCGTAGATCCACCACTGCAAGGGACGCCCTGGTGCGAATCTACGGTTCGCGACCGGTTCCCCGAACTGAGTGCCCTGTTCGACCACAGCCGCTGAGTCACACCGCTCCACGCGCCGTGCTCGTCGCGACCGGGATGGCGGGTTCGAGGCAGCACGGGCCGCCGTGGTAGCTTAGGCGAGTCGTTCCGCCAAACGGGCACAGATGAGCTGTGCGCTGAGCAGGCTCGTGAAGAAGCTGGATTGAGCTTCGGTGCGGCCTCCACTTGGCGCGGCCCACCGATCATGCAACCGTCTTACGCGATTTCAGAGGGAGAGAGCATGCGCCGTTTGACGAACGAAGTGGCCATTGTAGCGGTCCTCGGGGTAGCCCTTGCTTGCACGCCCGAGGCCAAGACTAGTGCCGATATTTCACCTTCACCGCCCGTAACAGCGGCCCTGCCCGCCCCGGCAGCAATCGCCACATCGGCTCCTCCGGCGTCGCCGCCAGAACCCTCCTCGTTGGGCGGTTACGCATTCGTCGGGGGATACCCAACGCCCGATACAATCCGGCGTGCTTACGACGAGGCGGATCTCAATCGTGCCCTGCAATGCTACCGGTTCTTCTATCCAAGTGTTTCGATCACGGCGACGTGGAAGGGCAACCTGAAAGCCGGGGCCGTTCCGAACAAGGTATTCGCCCTCCTCGAGGGAACACCCCAGCAACTGGTTTTCACACCGAACTCAGATACGCCGTATGCGGGATTGCCGCTCGATCTGTCGATCGGCCCGATGGTGGTGGAGCTGCCTCCTGGCCCCATCATGTCCTCCACGAATGACCTCAACCAACGGTGGGTGATGGATTTGGGACTGCCGGGACCCGACAAGGGCAAAGGGGGTAAGCACCTCTTCCTGCCTCCCGGTTACAAGGCTCCCATTCCTGCCGGCTACCACGCGGCGATGTCGACGACGAACCGCCTGCTCGTCCTCCTGCGTGCCCTGCCAACGCCACAGAAGAGCGCCAACGAGCAGATGCAATCGGTGAAAGTCTATCCGCTCAAGCGGCCAAGCGATTGGAAGGACCCGACGTGGGTCAGCCTGAACAAGCCTGGGCTCGATTTCACGCCCCTGGCGTGGGAAGACAACTTGCAATTTTGGGTCGAGCTCCACGAACTCATCAACACCGAACCGCCCTTCGCCGAGTATCGGAACATGTACGGTGAACTCGCCGATCTCGGCATCGCGAAGGGCAAGCCATTTGCGCCCGACGCACGCATGAAAGCCATTCTCACCCATGCTTCGCAGGTCGGGAACGCTTTGCTCCGTGTGCAGTCCTTCGCCGATCGGCGTCCCGATCGCGTCGTTTGGAACGACCGCGCTTGGGAATGGGCCGTGCTTCGCCCCGAGAACGGGACGTTCGACACCGAGAACTATTCGGATAGCTACGCCCGACAAAAGTGGCTCTATCAAGCACAGATCGAGTCGCCAGCCATGTTCTCACGCGCACCAGGGGCCGGTTCGCTCTACTGGCTTGGCCTGCGTGACAAGAGCGGCACTTTTCTCGACGGGACAAAGACCTACAAGCTCACTGTCCCGCAACCCGTACCTGCGAAACTCTTTTGGTCCGTGACCGTGTACGATGCCGCAACTCGCTCCGAGATTGCTACCGAGCAAAATCAGGCAGCGATTCGCTCATTGGTCGAACTCAAGGGACGCGAAAAGGAGCCGACGATCGAGCTCTACTTCGGCCCGAAGGCGCCCAACGGCCAAGACAAGAACTGGATCCGAACCATCCCCGGCAAAGGCTGGTTCGCGTACTTCCGACTATACGGCCCTGAGCAGGCGGCGTTCGATGGCTCCTGGAAGCCGGGTGACTTCGAGGAAGTGCGTTAAGGCTGCTCGATAGACCCACGTACCGAAGTTGGACAAAGCACCGAAGCCGCGCGCGTCATTTCCGAGAAACCTCGTGGTACATCGAACGAATCACCCCCAGGATTCGAACCTCCGAAGGAGATGGCGCAGCTCTGTCTGTCAAAGGGCAACCCGGAGCAGCGTGAGGAGCCCAGTGTGCGCCCAACGGGGCGGGTGTGGCATTGGGCAGCGGCACGATTGAACTAGCCCCGAGTTGGCTGGCCGAGCGCGCGGTTTGGGACATTCGCTAAACGCGCGAGGAACCGCAGGTTCAGTAAGGAACCAGCACCGAAGAGTAAGGAGCGCGCAGGCCTTTACAGAGCCTGCCAAGCAGGAAAGAATGTCTGACTTGGACTTCGAACGAGGCCGAGTTAGCGCACAAAATCTGGTTGGATCCGTGTGGCAGGCACCGAGTGGTCCTGGCGAACGGGTGCTCACGAGCCCTTGGACGGGGCAAGTGATCGGCAATGTCGGGATGTCGGGGCCCGCGGACGTTGCGGCGATCGTCGCGGCAGCGCGTGAGCCGGCGGCGCTGTGGGCGAAGACTCCGCTCAAAGAGCGCGTGCGTCCGCTCGCGCGCTTTCACGAGCTGGTGACGCAAGCGTTGGATGAGCTGTCCGCCACCGCTGCGCTCGAATCGGGCAAGACCGAAGCGGAAGCGCGGGCGGGGCTTTTGCGCGGGCTCGAGGTCGTGGAGTTCGCGCAGAGTTTGCCGAACTTGGATCGCGGTGGCGCCCTCGAAGTGTCGCGCGGGGTGACCTGCGAGTATCGACGCGAACCGCTCGGCATCGTGGCGGGTATCGCGCCGTTCAATTTCCCGGCCATGGTGCCGATGTGGATGTTCCCGATCGCGATCACGCTGGGCAACGCGTTCATCCTCAAGCCGTCCGAGAAAGTACCGCTCACCGCCTGTCGCCTGGCGACGTTGATGCTCGAGGCGGGCTACGCGCCGGGCCTGTTTTCCCTGCTGCAAGGCGGTCGGGAAGCGGTAGAGGCGTTGATCGATCATCCGGAAGTGCGTGCGGTCGGCTTCGTTGGCTCAACGGCGGCCGCGCGCGCGGTGCATTCCCGCGCCACGGCGTTGGGCAAGCGCGCGCTGTGCTTGGGCGGCGCGAAGAACCATCTGATCGTCGCGCCGGATGCCAACGAGGCGCTCACGGTCAAGTCGATCGTGGACTCGTTCACGGGCTGCGCCGGGCAACGCTGCATGGCGGGCAGCGTGCTGGTCGTGGTGGGCGAGGCCGAGCGCTTCGTGAGCAAAGTGGTGGCGCTGGCCAGTCAAATTGAGCTCGGCAAAGACATGGGCGCGTTGATCGACGATGCGGCCTACGCGCGCTTGAGCGCGGGCTTGGCGGAGGCAGCGCGTGAGGGAGCGCAGATCGTGCTGGATGGCCGTGCGCGGCCCGCGCCCGCGGGGTTCGAAGCGGGGCATTGGCTCGGCCCGAGCGTGATCGATCATGTGACGCCCGCGATGCAGAGCGCGCAGGTCGAGCTGTTTGGCCCTATTTTGTCGGTAATTCGCGTCAAGACTTTGGATGAAGCGTTGGCGCTCGAGCAACTCAGCCCGTACGGCAACGCGACCAGCATCTTCACTCAGAGCGGCGCGGTCGGGAGCTACGTCGCCGAGCGCGCGTCGAGCGGCATGGTGGGCGTGAACATCGGTGTGCCCGTGCCGCGCGAGCCGTTCTCGTTTGGCGGCACGAAGGACTCCAAGTTCGGTCAGGGTGACATGACGGGGCCCGCGGGAGTCGAACTCTGGAGCAACTTGAAGAAGATCACCACCAAGTGGGCGCTGGCAGAAGACGCTACCTGGATGTCCTGACGAGGCCCAAACGATGACTCAGAAGACGGCTCATAAACGCCCCAAGGCAATTCAGCTCACCTCACACCCGGGGGGGCCCGGGCCGAAGCCCGTGCCGGTGGTGTGGGGGGCCCAAGATCCGATGGTACGCGGACCATTGATTGGCACCGTGACCAACACCGCGCAGCGCAACGTGATCGGCACCCACGCAGGCAGCTACTCGGTGTACCGCGCGGTCGCGGTAGCGGCGGGCGCGCTCGATCCACTGCGTAAGCCGGACTTGACCAATACCTCGCCCACGCACGTAATCGGGCCGTTTCCGAGCTGGTTCGACCCGACCAAGATCGTCTCGCTCGATCCCTTCGGTGCGCTGGTGAGTGAGGTCTTCAAGCCCTACTTCGAGCAGGGCTACGACATTCGGCCGACGATTGCCGTGACGCGCGCGCACATTCAACTGCCAGAGTTGGAAGAAGCGATCGCAGCGGGGCGGCTCAAGGTCGATGGTCACATTCTCAAGCCGGGCGGCTCGGTGGTGGTGGTGAAGGCGGCGCTCGAACCGGTTTGGTATTTGCCGGGCGTAGCGGCGCGCTTTGGTTGCGACGAAGCGGATTTGCGTCGCACCCTGTTCGAGCACACCGCGGGCATGTTCCCGGAGCTCGTCACCCGTTCGGACTTGGAAGTGTTCATGCCCCCGATCGGCGGTGCCACCGTGTACATGTTCGGAGACGTGTCGGGGATTTCGGACCCGAACAAGCCGCTGGCCGTGCGCGTGCACGACGAGTGCAACGGCTCGGACGTATTCGGTTCCGACATCTGTACCTGCCGGCCCTACCTGACCCACGGCATCGAAGAGTGCGTGCGCACGGCTCAAGCCGGGGGCACGGGTGTGATCGTGTACAACCGGAAGGAAGGTCGCGCGCTCGGTGAAGTGACCAAATTCCTGGTCTACAACGCGCGAAAACGCCAAACCGGCGGCGATCGCGCCGATCAATACTTCGCGCGCACCGAGTGCGTGGCGGGCGTGCAAGACATGCGCTTTCAAGAGCTGATGCCGGACGTCTTGCACTGGCTCGGCATCACCAAGATCGATCGCTTCGTCTCGATGAGCAACATGAAGCACGATGCAGTGGTGCGCGCGGGCATTCAGATCTTGGAGCGCGTGGCCATCCCCGATGAATTGATCCCGGAGGATGCGCGGGTCGAAATGGATGCAAAAATGGCGGCCGGCTACTTCACCGAGGGTGCGGTCCCGGATGGCAACGAGCTCGCGAAACCCAAAGGGCGCGGCTACGAAGGGGGCTGACGGTGAGCGGCAGCAACAACTCGGCCGAGCAGGGCGAGTACGAATACCTGCAGACCCCGCGTGCGATTCGCGAGCGCTGCCAGCGCGTGTTCGACGCGGCTCGCAAAGGCGAACTTTTGCATTGGCTGCTCGATGAGTCCAAATTGCCAGCCGTGGCCGCGCGCGTGGCGGCGCTCACGCAGCAAAATTATCCGGACCTGACGCGCATTCCGTACCACGGGCGCTACCGTCACTTCGACGTCGGTGGTGTGCCGCGTTTGGCGCAATTCGACGCCAAAATAGCGCGTTTTTCGCGTGAGGAGCAGCTCGCGGCGCGCTTCGAATTGGTCATCACCAGCGTGCTCTTGGACGCTGGCGCGGGCCCGACCTGGCGTTACCAGGCGGCAGATGGCGCGCTCTATTCGCGCTCGGAGGGCCTCGCGGTCGCCAGCTACGAGCTGTTCCTCGCTGGCACCCTGGGCGGCAGCGCCGCTGCTCCACGTGCCGACGCGATTGGCCTCACCGGGCTCACCGCCGGCGCACTGGGTACGGCTTTTCAAGTCAATGAAGACAATCCGCTCACGGGGTTGGAGGGGCGCGCGGCGCTGCTTCGACGTCTGGGTGACGTCGTAGCGCTCGCGCCCGAGTATTTCGGCAGTGCCGAGTCCGCGCGGCTGGGCAACTTGGGCGTGTGGCTGTTGCATTCGGCGCGCGCGGGGCGACTCGAGGCCAGCGCGATCTTGGCCGCGGTGCTGCGCGAGCTCGGGCCGATTTGGCGCGGCCGCCCGCACCTCGCGGGGCAGAGCTTGGGCGACGTATGGCGCCATTCGCGGCTTGGTTTCGTGCCCTTTCACAAGCTGTCGCAGTGGCTCAGCTATTCGTTGTTCGAGCCGTTGGAAGCGGCGGGGCTCGTGATCGAAGGCGCGGACGAGCTGACTGGCTTGGCCGAATACCGCAATGGTGGCCTGTATTTCGACGCGGGCGTGCTCACCTTGCGTGACCCGAGCGCGCTCGAGCGCGTACACGAGGTCGGCTCCGATCTCGTGATCGAGTGGCGGGCGTTGACGCTAGCCTTGCTCGATCGCACCGCGGAGCTGGTGCGGAGCGCGCTCGGTGTTGGCCCTGAGCTACTGCCGTTGGCCCGTGTGTTGGAAGGCGGCACCTGGCGCGCGGGTCGCGCCATCGCTCTCGAGCAGCGCACGGATGGCCGCCCCCCCCTTCTGATTGACAGCGACGGTACGGTCTTCTGATCTCGTGAAGTGAGCCCCATGAATAGCAATGTTACGGTCATCGATCACCCGCTCGTGCAGCACAAGCTCAGCCTGCTCCGCCAAAAGGACCGCAGTACGAGCGGCTTTCGCACCTTGCTGGCCGAGATCAGCATGCTCCTCGTGTACGAGGTGACGCGTGATTTGAAGCTCACCTACACCACCATCGAGACGCCGCTCGCCACCATGCAAGCGCCGAGCATCGACGGCAAGAAGGTCGTACTGCTGAACATTTTGCGTGCCGGTACCGGCATGGTCGAAGGCATGCTGCGGATTCTGCCCTCTGCGCGCGTCGGCAACATTGGGCTGTATCGCGATCCGGAGACGCTGGGCGCGGTCGAGTATTACTTCAAGTTACCGAGCGACATGGTGGATCGCGACGTGATCGTGGTCGACCCCATGCTGGCTACGGGAAACAGCGCGGTGGCCGCGGTCGATCGCGTGAAGACTGCCAATCCGCGCTCGATCAAGTTCGTGTGCCTGCTGGCCGCCCCCGAAGGTCTGAGCAACTTCCACGAAGCGCACCCAGATGTGCCGGTGTGGACGGCGTCGATTGATAGCCACCTGAACGAACACGGCTACATCATTCCCGGTCTGGGTGACGCGGGCGATCGGCTATTTGGCACGAAGTGAGCGGCGGACTACCACTCCAGCAATAGCTCGGCATTGAATTCACTGCGCTTGGCGATGCGCACGCGGCCCGTCACTCCCGCGTGCATCATCGTGCCCTCGAACACGCCGATGTGGTGGCTATCCAGGAAGTACTGGACGTTCTCCAAGCTGACCACGCAAGCCTGCGCTGCCGTGCATGTTACGGCGCAGCGGCTATTGCGAATGTTGACCGCGTAGGTGTTGGCGACGGCTTCGATCACGGCATGCACGCCGATCGCCGAGCCCAGCGTCACTTTGCCAAGCACTGATTTGGCGAGCACTGCGGGACCGACGGTGCCGATTGCGCGGAGCCCTTGCCGCAATGAAAGGTTTGGGTGGAGCAGGCCCGCGGCGGAAACCAGCAAAGGCGCAAACTCGAGGACCGGATAGAAGCCGAACGGTAGATAACGCTTGCGCGGGGCGGGCAAGGCCACCCCGCGGCGCTGCGCGCCTTCCAGCACCGCCAGGAAGAACATGCCCGCGATCGTCGAATCGGCAGAAATCAGCGACAACGCCCGGGGTACGTCGAGCGCAGCTTGCCACGGAGGATCGCTGAAACGAGCCAAGTCCGTGCGTAGCTGAGTGTCGGGCTGGAATACCACCATGGGCGGCCTTCAAAGGTAGCATATCCCTTTCCGTCATCATCCCTGCTCGGGCTATGCTTTCCGGCGAGAGTACCTTTGGCTTCCTCAGACGACATCGTGTGTCCGTTTCCTGCGCTGCCGGACGCGATCGGCGAACTGACGCACGTGCGGGGCACGTTGCTGGCGTCGTCGATGCAATCGCTGCGTTCGCGCGGGCTGTTCGAGCGCTACTCGGCGTTGCTTCCAGACGACCTCCGGGACCGCGTGCTCAACAGTGTTGCGGGCGAGTGGCTCGCGAGCGAGATCGCGATCGCCCACTACAGCGCGTGCGATGCATTGTGCCTCGCCGTCGAGGACCAAATTGGAATGGGGCGCGATGTCTCACGTCGGACCCATGAAACCTTCTTGGGCTTGATCGTGAAGATGGCGTACGAGGTCGGGGTCACGCCCTGGTTCGTGTTTCCAAAAATCAACTCCTTGTACATGCGCGTCTTTCGCGGCGGCGGCATCCAGATCACGAGGCTGGGCTCCCACGAAGCCAAGGTGCAAACGCTCGGGCTCAGCCCGCTCGGCATCACTTATTTCCGCAATGCCTATCTGGGCATGTACGAAGCGGGCGTGGGCATGTTCGCCTCGAACGTGCAAGTTCGCCCGCTCTCGCTCGCCGCTTCGCCACCCGGTAAAGATTTCGCGCTGTTGGTGCGCTGGGAGTGAGCTAGGCTCCGCGGCCCGCAAAGTGGAGATGAAAGCTTGAGACTCAGCAAGGCCATAATTCCGATGGGGCGCCCGCTTCACGGAGATCTTCCGCTTCAGCACGTGACGACCGGCGATGGTCGTACCAGCCGGGTCGCCGCGCTACAGATCGAAGAGCTGCTGCGTGCGGGCATCGCCCAAGTGGCCTTGGTGATCCCGCCCAAAAATCAGCGCGTATTCCAAGAACTCTCCGCCCAGTTCGGGGATGCCTTGGTGGCCGTGGAGCAACCCGAGCCTCGTGGTTTCGGTGATGCGATTCTACGCGCCGAGGCGTGGATCGCGGGTGAGCCGTTCATCGTGCAGGTTTGCGATCACGTGTTCATCACTCACGCCGCGGATTCGTGCACCCATCAATTGGTCGAGGTCGCTTCGCGCGAGGAATGCGCCGTCTCCGCCGTGCAGGTGAATGCCGAGAGCCAGCTACCGTACTTCGGCGTGATCGGCGCCTCGCGAGTGAAGGCCGCGACGCGCCTGTACAGCATCGATACCGTGATCGAGAAGCCGACGCCGACGGTCGCCGAAGAGCGTTGCATCATCCCGGGGCTCCGCCAAGGAACTTACCTCGCGCTTTTCGGCACTCACGCGCTCACCCCGCAGATCTTCGACGTGTTGCGGGAGCAGGAGCGGAACCTCGCCGTCGACGAGAAGCTCGGCCTGACCGAAGCATTGGCGGTGCTCGCCGCCCGAGAAAAGTACTTGGCGCTGGAGGTGGATGGTCAGCGCATCGATCTCGAAAGCCCGTTCGGGCTGCTGCGCGCTCAGCTCGCGCTCGCGCTGTACGGTCAACGGCGTGAGGAGGTCCTCCGGTTGCTGTTGGAAGAAGTCGCGCGCACCCCCGAAAAGCGAGGGGGACATTGAATCACCGGCTCCTTCGGGCCATCACGGACCCGTCTCAGGAGGCTCGCGTCGGCGTCTTGGAGGAGTTCGCTGCCTCGGCGAGCTTCGCCGAGCTATGCAGCGCCGCGCGTGAGCTCGACGTTTTTGCCCGTGACGCGGGCCACAACCTGTACCAGCGCGTGCGGGCGATCTTTCAAACCTATGCGCTGTACCGTTATTTGATTCCCGCTCGCCCCGAGCTGCCGCGCGCGGGGCGCATCCCGCATGAAGGTCAGGAGCTGCTGCTCGATCGGCACTATGCGGCCGCGACCGACGCTTTCTTGGCCCAAGCGGACGAAAAGGGCCTGTCCGATCCGCTGGCGAGCGCGCTCGCGGCGGCCTATCACGGTCTCGGTTTTCAGATCCTCGCCGAGCAAGTGCAACGCTCGGTGCGGACTCAACGCGGCAATCGCTGGATGTTTCGCACGGGTCACGCGCTCGACCATCCGCTGCGTGTGCGCGACAAGCTCAAGCTACCAGACGCCGACGGCGTGTACCCCGTGCTCGTCGAGCGCACGCCGGTGCGGATGGATCTAACCCACAGTGGTTGGAGCGATATCTTCTTCTTGGGTATGGATTATCCCGAGGGCGCGCGGGTGATCAACGTCTCGGTGGATCTCGCGGTGTACGAGCGCGATGAGCAGACCGCGCCGCCCATCACCTGTTTTCTCAGGGTCATCGACGAGCCCGTGCTCAGACTTGCGAGCATCGATCTCGATGCGGTTGCCGATCTGCGCGACACCGCGGAGGTGTTCAACTACGCGAGTGACTATTTGGGGTTGCTCAAGGCGGCGGTGATCGCGTCGGGCCTCGTGCCCGCCGCTCTCGAGGGTTCGGGTCAGCCGCTTTCGCTGGTACTCGAGCAGCTCGTGGGGCCGAATCGCGGTATCGAGCTGGCGAGTCAGGTAAATGACATTCCCAAGGGCAGCCGCCTAGCGGTCTCGACCAACTTACTCGGCGGCCTGATCGCGGTTTGCATGCGGGCGACCGGCCAGATCGAATCGCTCACGGGCTGTCTGACGGAGTCGGAGCGTCGTACGGTGGCAAGTCGAGCCATCCTCGGTGAATGGCTGGGCGGCTCCGGGGGCGGCTGGCAAGACAGCGGCGGCGTCTGGCCGGGCATCAAACTGATCGAAGGCGTGCGCGCCGTAGACGGTGATGTCGAGTTCGGCTCGAGTACGGGGCGCCTCTTGCCGAAGCACACTTTGCTCGGCGAAGACCGAATCTCCGAAGCGGCTCGAAAGAAGTTAGAGGCTTCGCTCGTGGTCGTGCACGGGGGCATGGCGGCCAACGTCGGCCCGATCTTGGAAATGGTCACCGAGCGCTTTCTGCTCGGCACCGCGCGTGACTGGAACGCGCGGCAGGAGCTGTTGCGTGCCTTCGATAGCGTGGTCGACGCGCTCGCCGCTGGCGATATCCGCGAGCTCGGCCGACTCACCACGCGCATCTTCGAGGGCCCGCTCGCAACCATCATCCCCTGGGTCTCGAACTTCTATACGGAGTCGTTGATCGCCGACGCGCGCAGCAAGTTTGGTCGAGATTTCTGGGGATTTTGGATGCTCGGCGGCATGTCCGGGGGCGGCATGGGGTTCATCTTCGATCCCAAGGTAAAAGCCCAAGCCGAGCGCGAGATGCTGAGCATCATGCGCCTGCGCAAGAACGAGCTGGCGGCGAGCCTGCCGTTTGCGATGGATCCGGTCGTGTACCGGTTCGCGATCAACGCGTCGGGCACGGCCGCAGAGCTGTTGACCGGCTCGAGCGCGCTGCTCTCTGCCGACTACTATCTGTGTATGTTGCCGCGCTGGCTTCAGGAAGGGTCGCGCTCTTTTTCGGACGGCCGGCGCCGTGAGCTCGACGGCTTCTCGAAGCTCCATCTGCGCGGCGAGCGCGCCGAGCGCATCGGCCCGCTTTTGCTGGGTCGCCTGTTGCCCGCCGCCCGCTCCACGGACGCCGAGGATTCATTGTCGGCGTTGCTCGATCGCTACGGCTTCGATTCCGACCAACACGAACGCATCCGCGCCGATCTCCGCGGTGAGCGCATCGGGCTGGCCAAGAACCGCCTGCCTGCCGACACACCGATCGAAGACGTGCGCCCCACGGATGTCGTGCAGCCGAGTGCGCTCGGGCCCGCCGACGAGCGCGCTGGCCGCGCGGCGCTCGAGCGCGGCGCAGTCTTCGTGATCACGTTGGCGGCAGGCGCCGGCTCGCGCTGGACTCACGGCGCGGGCACGGTCAAGGCCATCTACCCCTTCGCGAAGCTGCAAGATCGCTTTCGCACGTTCCTGGAGGTGCACCTGGCCAAGACCCGGCGCCGCGGCAAAGAGTTCGGTATCACGCCGTTGCACGTGATCACGACGAGCCACCTCACGCATGGGCCGATCGCCAATTTGCTGGAGCGCGAACACGGCTACGGGTTGGGCGACGCGGTGTTCCTCTCGGAAGGTCGCTCGATCGGGCTTCGGCTGGTCCCGACGGCGCGTGATTTGCGCTTCGCCTGGGCAGAGCTGCGCGAGCAGAAGCTCGAGGAGCGAAAGCAAAAAGTCCGCGACGACGGTCGCGCCGCCTTGATCGAATGGGCGGTGCGCACCGGTGAAGGCAGCGACTATCGCGACAACATCGCGGCGCAATGTCTGCATCCAGTCGGTCATTGGTACGAAGTGGCGAATCTGCTGCTGAACGGCACGCTCGCGCGCTTGCTCGAGGCACGACCTCAACTCGAGTACGCCATGCTGCACAACATCGACACCCTGGGTGCAGATCTCGACCCGAGTTGGCTCGGCCGTCACATTCAGAGCGGTGCCTGCTTGAGCGTCGAAGTCATGGAGCGCCGGCTAGAAGATCGCGGTGGCGGGCTAGCCCGCGTCGGCGGCCGCCCTCGACTCGTCGAAGGCTTGGCACTGCCCCGCGAGGAAGACGAGGCCAAGCTCACCTATTACAACTCACTCACGACCTTCATCAGCATCGATCCGCTGCTGGCTCATTTCGGCCTGACTCGCGCGGATCTGCGCAATCAGCGCGCAGTGCGCCGCGGCGTGCGCGCGCTCGCCCAGCGCTTGCCCACGTACATCACGCTCAAAGAGGTCAAACGCCGCTGGGGCAACGCCCAAGAAGACGTTTTTCCCGTCACTCAGTTCGAGAAATTGTGGGGCGACATGAGCACGCTGCCCGATATCTCCGTGGAGTTTTTCTGCGTGCCACGCCCGCGCGGCCAGCAACTGAAAGACGTGGCCCAGCTCGACGGTTGGGTGCGTGATGGCTCGAAAGATTACGTCGAAGGTTTGTGTGATTTCGGCTGAGGGCGTCGGATCCGAGCGACGCTAGTGGGTCAACGGTTCATCCTCCCCTGACAGCACGAAGGGCGCCCAAAAGTAGGGATGCGCTGCTTGGCGCCAGCCATCGAGTTGAACCTCACGCAATGCCGTGCTCGGCGCCTCGCCGCGCGCCAGGCGCTGATAGAAAGACGTCATCAGCGCCTGCGTCGGTCGATCGGCAACCCGCCACAGGCTCAGCAGTTGCGAGTGAGAACCCGCGAGCACCAGCGCACGCCGCAAACCGAATACGCCTTCTGCGTCGCGCACCTGCCCCAAGCCCGTATCACATGCTGAAAGCGTGACCAGCTGGGTGCCTTCGAGCTCCAGGGCTGTGAGCTCGAGAGCCGTCATCAGCCCATCGTCGCTGGCTGTCGGTCCGCCGTGGTTCGCGCCGGCGAGGGCCAGACCGGAGCGCAGCAAGGGCTCGACCGGGAGCGGCGAGTCCGCTTCGTTCGTGGATGAATCGGGCGTGGAGTCGGACGAAGAGCTCAGAAAGATGCCACGCGTCGCGTCGCTTTCGGCTTCCCCGGCGCCATCGAGAAAGAACGCATGCGTCGCGATGTGTAGGAACGCGGGCGAATGCACGGCATGCAGCGCAGCCTCGCTGGCGTCGTCTCCGGTTCGTACGATCGCGCTGCCGAAGACGGAGGCAATGCCGTGCGCTTCGTCGAGTGTGCCGGGTAGCGGTGGAAAGCGTACTTGGTGCAGCAGGCCGTTCGGAGTTGGTGGTGCCGCCGCGAACGCATCGTAGTTCGGCGCTGCCATGACCAACGCGGGCTCTCGCGCGTTCGGTTTCGCGCGCGGTCGAGCGCGGTCGCGTCCGCTCGAGACATAAGAGAGGGCGTGTGCCGAGAGCAGCGGTTCTGCGTGCTCATCGAGCAAGACCGCGAAGGGGACCAGGTTCAACGCCGAGTCGGGCGCGATGAATAGCCTGGTGTTCGGAGCCAACTGGGCAATCGCGGGCCGAATCAGCCGCTCGTACAGCGCACGCGCGGGCTGCTGCCACTCGCGGCGCTGCCGCGCCAGACGCACCCGGAGCGATGCGACCAATGCGTCGGTCGCCTTCGCCGGGCCGAGATCGTAAGCGGTCGGAACGCCCTGCGCGGGCAGCACGTAGAGGGCGTAGTTGGCCTGAGTAGACTGCGCTGCACCCTTCGCAGCAGAGGGGGGCGAGGGCTGATACTTCACGAACTCGAGCAACACGCCATCGGTGGGCAGCGCGGCCTGCGCCAGTGCCAGCGTCATCGGCGCGGGCGCGGTGAGACGCGTCGAAAGACCGAGCTGCCGCTCGAGTTCGTCGGATTTCTCGTGCAGCGTGGCGAGCGAACGCTCGAAATCTTCCTGTGTTTGGCGACCCATTGGGCCCCGGAGCGCCAAGGCTGCGGCGGCACCGCGCTGACGTTGAAAATCCTCGAACAGCGGCACCGCCTCGGGTTTGAGCTGCCTGCGCACGGAGAGCATCGCGTCCGTGCTGGCCTCCAGCGCCCGGCCTTTGCGACGGAGCAGCGTGGTGAACGCAAGATCCAGCGCCTCCGGCGCGTTGGCTGCGTGCTGGAGGTGAAAGTCGATGATGGTGTCGGTCTCCTTGCGCAGGCCCCGGCGCGCCACGTAGCTGCGTCGCTGCCGTTCGCTGCCCAGCAGCAGCGTGCGCGAAAGTGCCTCTTCACTGGTCTCGGCTGCTTCACGGTAGGCTTTCAGAGCGAGCTCGCGGTCCCCGCTGTGGAGGGCGATCCGGGCCAGCCCTTTCCACGCCAGCAGGGTCGCCGGGTGCATGCGACCACTTCGTTTCTGGGCAATCGCTAGGGCCTGCTGTTCGGCGAGCAAAGCTTCGCGGAGATCGCCTGCGGCCTCGTGCGCTTCGGCCAACTTGGTCAGGGCCAGCGACTGTTGCGATGAGCTATTCTGCTCGGCCAGCGCCACCGCATTTCGAAAGTGCTCCACTGCCGCTGCCGCGTCGCCACTGTCGAGCGCGAGAACGCCTTGCTTCAAGGATAAGTTGATGAAAGCGATGTGGTTCGGCGGCAAACTGCCCCGATAGATGGCTCGCGCCTCGCGCAGTAGCTCGTCCGCCTCCTGGAACTGCCGATGTTTCGCGAGGAAGATGCCGAACAAGGAGATGGCAAGCCCGGTCGTGGGGTGATGATTGCCAAACGCCTCTCGTGTGAGCGGCAGCGATCTTCGGTAAAGCTCGATTGCGCGCGCTGGTTTGCCTTGCCAATCCAAAACGGCGGCCAAGTTGCGGAGCACACCGCCCAGCGCGCCTTGTATTTGCGAGCGGCGCGACCCCGAGCTGCTTCCGAGCGCGCGCTCCAGCGAACTCTCGGCGCGCTCCAACAGCGCCTGGGCCGAATCCAGATCACCACGGGCAATGTGCGAGACGGCAAGTTCGCTACGAAACCAGGCCACTTGAGGATGGTCCGGGCCGAACGCCTGTTCCCACTGCGCAAGACCCGCGCGGAGCATTTGCTGCTCGGTCTCGAATTCGAAGCGCTCGCGCAACATACCCGCCCAGATCGCGGTGGTCCGGGCGGCGCGCGGATTGAGCGGACCGCCCACTGCGATGAACCCGTCGTGGGCGGCTCGCATCATCTGATCGGACTCGGCGTATCGCCCGCGCCAATGCAGCAACATCCCGAGCCGTTCGCGCGCTTGCGTCGCCACGGGGAGTGAACCGGGCCAGGTGCTATCCAGCTCCGAAATAATGCGACGAAAAACCGCTTCCGCATGGGAAAATTCTCCACTTTGCAGCGCGGATTCCGCTTCGAGGAAGTGCTCCCCAAGCACCTGCAACGAGGCCGCAGCGCGAGGAACGGCGGGGGGAACAGCAGGGGGAGGGGAATGCGGTACTGGTGCGGGCAGCGGCACGACCTGACGCCCTGCGCCGGTTGGAGTCGCACACGCGACCATACCGATGGCTGCTGCGATGAGCAGGGCTCGAACGCTCAAGTCGCTACGGATCGAGCGCTGTTCAGTCACTTTTCGCGCGATCTCGCTCAGCCGGTGGTCAAGCGCGTCCGCCGCGCAGCCAAGATCTTCGCGAATGAGCGCAGCTCCACTTCGCTCGGCGTCAGCCCGGTTTGTTCGACGTCTTTCAAGCCGATTGCGCCGCAGTTCAGGGCGCGCAGGAAGTAATTGAGCAGGCCTTGGCCGGTCGCTGCATCGTCGAAGACTTCGCCGACGAGCGTGGCTTGGGCGGCCTTTTCGATGAAGTTCTTCAAGCGCTCGCCCGCACTGGCTAAGCCTTCCAGGAAGAAAGCGTAGCAAGTTGCGTAGCGTACGGGCAGCTGCGCGGGATGTAGATCCCAGCCTTGGTAGAAGCCGCCGATGAGCGAATGTCGGATGTGGCGATGCGCGAGCTGCCACGCGCCGTACACGGCCGCGCGATTTTCCTCGAGCTGCTCGGGCGAGAGGAGCTGACCGCGATGGGGCGCGACGGGCATCACGTTGGTGGCCCCGTCGGAGAGGAACACGCCCGTGCCCGCGTAAGACAGCAACATCAGGCCTTTGGCTAGATCGCACATCGGATGATCCATCATCTGATAGGCGGCGGTGATGTTGCACGAGGCGGTAAAGTCATAGGTGCCGAGGTGGGCACCGATGCAGCGCCCTTCACCGGCGGCGAGCAGGCTGGGCAGGGGGCAGTAGCCATCTGGGCCGATCAATGCCTGCGTGGTCTCTACCATCAGCTCGAAACGCAGCGTCCCTGGTGCCAAACGATGGCGATTTTCCAGGATCTCGAGCAGTCGAACCAAGGTGCGTGGCTGTTCGGGGATGTTGACCTTGGGCAGCGTGACCACGAAATTTTCTGGCAGTGAGCCCGCGGTCGCGGTGAGCAACGTGTCCAGAAATATCTCCAACGTGCGCGCCCCGCGCAGCTTCCATTCCTCACCGAAAGACTTGATGCGGATGCCGATGAAGGGCGGCGTTAGCCCCTCTTTCATTGCGCGCGCGAGTTCCGTCGCGGCGCGCTGCGCGGTTTCGTCCTCTTCCGCGTCGGGGCGTGCGCCGAAGCCGTCTTCGAAGTCGATTCGAAAATCTTCTACGGCCTCGCGGCTCAGCTTGGCCTTCACGCGTTCGTACACGGTCTGCGCAAGCCAGCCCTTCGGGCTCACACGCCGGAGCTCGGCGGGGTCGGCTTGGTAACGCTCAGCGAGCGTCACCGGGTCCAGCCCGACTAGCTCGCTGGGCAACAGGAAGCCCACGCCGGTCGCGAGTTCGAGCGCGTTCCTCGCGTAGCCTTCGAAGCTGACCAGGGCCAGCTCACCCAAGCGTTGCGTGGTCTCTGCCTTGTACAACTGAGCGCCGCCATAGACCGTGTGTACCGGCTGACGCGCGGGGCGATCCCCGGGATAAACCGCGGAAAAAGCGCGATTGGCTTGGCTCAATGCCTCGAAATGCGAGGCGGCTAACGTGGTCAGGCTCATGACTCAGCTTCCGCGATAGGTGGAGTAACCGAACGGGCTCAAGAGCAGCGGCACGTGATAGTGCTGGCTCGGATCGATCACGTGAAATTGCAGCTCGACTCGCTCGTAAAATGACTCGCGACCGCTTGCGCGATAGTGCGCTCCGGTTTCGAAACGCAGCCGGTATAGGCCGGCGACGAGCGCGCGGTCCCCGAGCAATTGTTTGACGCGGCCGTCTTGATCGGTGGCGCCGCGGCCGAGCTCCACGAACGCGCCGTCCTCCAGCACCGCGAGGCTGACGCTCACGCTGGCCGCGGGCTTACCGAGTGAGGTGTCGAGCACGTGGGAAGTGATTGCGCTCATGATTCGAGTTTCTCCAGGCGGAGGTGCGTGATCTTGGCCTGCTCGGCGGCGGCGATCCCCAGCTCCAGATCCGGATCGTGTTTGAGTCGCGCTTGGAGCAGCGCCAGCATCTCCTCCGCGCTCTTACCCGTCGCGCAAACGATGAACGAGAAACCGAAGCGCTCGCGGTACGCCTGATTGCCGTCGCGGAGTGCGTGTAACGTGGCGTCGCTCGCGGCCTGTACTGCGCTCTGCTCGTTCTCCGACCAAGACGCAGTTTTCGTGAATCTCTTACGCAATTCCGCCAAATCCGAACCGATTTCTGGATGATGCCCGAATGCTTCGCGATAATCCTCCGGGCCGAGCTGCGCCCAGATTTCCACGGCTGCGGCGTACATCGCCGTATGTGAGGCGAAGGGTAGACGTCCGAGCATGCCCTGTACCCAACGGGTCGCGCCGCAGCAGCGGGTCAGCGCTTCGCGCGCAGCCTCGCGCGAGAGCGTATTCAATGTCGGCCCCGGACCGCGCGCCTCACTCACGAGAGCTGCCCCACACGCGCAGGCGACTCACGCCGCCGTCGGGGAAAGTACGTAGACGCACGTGCGTGGCCGGTGAACTCGCGAGCAGCTCGCTCGCGAAGAAGTGCCTGGTATCGGCCGCGAGCTTGGTTTCGGCCAAGAGCGGTTGCCAAGCGCCGCTCTCGATCAGATCCGTGGGTCGCGCGCCGGGCGCGTCGATCACCTCGACCGCGCAGCGATCCGGAAAATTGCCTTTGAAGTGATTGGTATCGACTTCGAGCAGGCGCGGAGTGCCGCGCGCTCCGAGGCGAATCAGGATCCAGTCACTGCCTGGGCCGCGGCGGCGGCGGGTCTCCCACCCGGAGCCCATATTCTCGGCCCGGCCGGGCAAGAGCAGATTGTTCATGCCGCCGAAATGGGCGTCCGAGCAGGCTAGCGCGACTGCTCCGTTCTCGAGCGCGGCTAGGTTGAAGCAGCCGGGCGGCACGTGTGCGGCCGCCACGGAGTCCAGCACGGGTACGGCCCAAGCCGCGGACACGTTGCCGTATGCGCGGAACCGCGCCACCCCTCCGTCGGGAAAGATGTTCAGCCGCAGATGGCTGACGACGGGGCCCGCGCTGGCCACGAACAAGTTCTGCGCGTTCGGTAGTAGCGGCATTTGCGGCAAGAGCTCTTGGAACTTGCCGCTCAGCAGATCGGGCAGCGCTGTGCCGCGCGGCGCTGAAATGCCTTCGACCGAGGCGAACGCGGGATGATTGCCGGAGAAGTGCTGAGTATCGATATCGAACGCGAGCAACGAGCCGGGCACGCCCAATTCGAGCAGGCACCAATCATGACCCGGGCCGCGCTTGCGACGGCTCTCCCAGCCGTCCATCCATTTCCCGCGCTCCGTATATTTGCCGGGGATGAATACGGCGCGCCCTGGCAAGAGCAGGTTCTCCATGCCCGCGAAGAAGTCATCACTCGTGGCCAGGGCCTTCCCGCCGATCAGCGAAGCTGCCAAATCAACCAGGCCGTTGAAGCCCGCCGCTGCTGTGTTCACGTCACTCAAGATGCCGTCCCGCGGTGGAGGAGGTGCCGTCCCACGGGACCCTCCGGATGCCTTTGACCATCGTACACGCATTTGCCGCGCAGCACGGTGTGCTGCACCAAGCCTTGCAGCTCTTGTCCAAGGTAGGGTGAAACTTTGTGCCGAAAGAACAAGCGTTCGGCCTCGACCTTGAGCGGCGCGTCGGGATCCCAGACCAACAAATCCGCATCGAAGCCTGCGGCGAGTCGGCCTTTTTGCCCGGAGATCCCGGCGAATTGCGCGGGCGCGGCGCTCATCCAGCGAAACAGCGCGCGCAGATCTGCGCCGCGACGGCGAGCCTCGGTCCAGACGGCGGGTAGGCCCAGCTGTAGCGACGCGATCCCGCCCCAGGCGTCCTCGAAGTCACCGCGTTCAGCGAGCTTGAGCGCGGGTGTGCAGGGGCTGTGATCGGTGATCACGAAGTCGATCACGCCATCCAACAGTGCCCGCCACAAGCCTTCGCGGTTCGCGTGCTCGCGGATGGGCGGAGCGCATTTGTACAGTGTCGCGCCGTCCGGAATGCTCTCCGCCTCGAGGCACAGATAGTGCGGACAAGTCTCGACCGTGATCGGCAAGCCTTCGGCCTTGGCCGCGCGCAAAGTGGGCACCGACGCTGCGGAAGACAAATGCACGATGTGCACCGGGCAGCGTGTCTCGCGACACAGCTTCACGAGCAGGCGAATCGCTTCATCTTCCCAGACTTTGGGCCGCGACTCCAAGTAACGCTGATACGAACGGCGATCCAGAGTCTGCATTTCTGCGCCCAAATCCAGCTCGGCGTGCGCCAAAAGCGGCAGGCCCGCGTCGCGCAGCACGGGCATGGCCTCACGCAGATCGGCTTCGGTCGTATTTGGGAATTCGTCGATCCCCGAGTGCACGAGGAACGCCTTGCAGCCGAGCACGCCACCCGCCGCCAGATCGCGCAGCGCGCTCGCGTTGCCCGGAATCACACCGCCCCAGAAGCCGACATCGACGAAGCACTTATTTTTGCTTGCCGAAAGCTTTGCGGCAAGCGCGGCGCCGGTGGTCGTGACCGGCAACGAATTGAGCGGCATGTCGACGAGCGAGGTCACGCCACCGGCGGCGGCCGCGCGTGTGGCGGTTTCGAAGCCCTCCCATTCGGTGCGGCCCGGCTCGTTCACGTGGACGTGGCAATCGACCAGGCCGGGACCGATCACCCAATTGCCGAAATCGAGCGCGCCGGGCAACGCTGCTGGCCCGGGCACGATTTCGGCGATGCGCTCGCCATCGACCAGCACCGTGGCCGGGCCGATGCCCTCGGGGCGCACCACGCGCTCGCTGAAATAGCCCTGATTTGCCATTAGAACTCCGGCTCCGCGAAGTGACACAAGCTGGCGAAGTGCGCGGCGCTGTCTTCGGTGAACAGTGAGCGCGTGATGCCGGCAACCAGCCGCGGCGCCGAATACTTCAAGCCGGAGATGCTGGCGCCGCCGAAGCCCATGCTGAGCAAGCCGCCAAAGGTGTAGTTGTACAAGTGCGCCAAGTAGGGCGCTTGCCCCTGCGTTCGTTCGCTGAACTCGAAGCCCGGGCCCAGGTAGGGGTGACGCAGCAGATCTTCGTGCGCTTCTTCAGCGGGCGGCTCGTAGCGATCCGCCCAGCGAGCGATCTGCGCTTCGAAATGCGCGAGTTCGGGACGAGCGGCCAGATCCGTGACACAGCCCGTGGCCACGATCACGAAGTCGACCTCGAAGTGTTCCGATTCGGTATCGATCAGCACTGTGTCGCCCTGCGCGCGGAGTGACTTCCAGCTGGAGCCGGCGTGTAACTGAAAGCCCGGGTGCTCTTTGGCGCGCGCCAACGTGTCTTTGGGTGGCAGCTGCCCCATGTGCAAGATCTGCAAAATGAAGCGCCACTTCTCGGGGTCCGGCAAATCCGCGTGGTGCTTCAAAAAGCCCACGAATTCAGCCCAACGGTAGGCATTGACGCTGACCAATTGCGGGCGGCGAAAGAACAGATGCACTTCACGCGCGCCCAGTTCGAGCGCGGTGGCCGCGTTGTCGAAACCCGAGGCGCCTGCGCCCAGCACCGCGATGCGCTTGCCGCGCAAGGCGGCGAAGTCGATGTCGTCCCGCGTGTGCGCGTAGAGCCGCGCGGGCAGTGCCTCCGTGACTGCGCGCGGCACTCGCCATTCGCCGGAACCGTCGATGCCGGTGGCGAGTACGACGCGCCGCGCTCGCAGCACGCGCTGGCCATTCGGGCCGCTGCACGGCACCAAAAATTGACGCGCCTCGCGATCGTATTCGAGCGCTCCGACGGTCGTGTCTGCCTCGACCGGGATGCGCAACGTTTCGCGGTACCAAGAAAGGTAGCTGGCCCAGAGCTCCTTGGGCAAAAGCCCCAAGGCCTCCCAACTGCCGTCGCCAAATTGTGCTTCGTACCAGGCGCGTGGCGTCAGACTCGGGATACCGAGGTCCGGACCGGTCAGGTATTTCGGCGTGCGCAAGGTGCGCATGCGCGCGAAGTTGAGCCACGGCCCCGCGCGATCCAGTGGGTTCTTGTCGAGCACCAGCAGGTTCGCGACGCGCTCGCGCAGCAAGCCAAAGGCCGCGGTCAGCCCACTCTGTCCGCCGCCCACGATCACCACGTCGTAAACGGGGTCGCCCGCTGGGGAACGCTGTGCTGCGAGCCAGGGGCGGCGTGGGTAGTCGAGCAGCTCCAGATCTCGCTGCACGCGGAGCGCGAGTTCGGCAAGACCGATGGCGGCGTTGGGGTTGGTCATTTTAGGTGATTTGTCGCTGCAGAACGCGCTCCAGGCGGATATCCGACAGGGCTCGTAAGTGCGCCGCGGGTCGCCCATGGCGGAGCGCCACGAGCTCGGCCACGATGCTGACCGCGATCTCTTCTGGGCTGATCGCGCCGATATCGAGCCCGACCGGCGCGAACACGCGCTCTAGCGGAAAATCCCCAGCCCGTTTGGCGCGCACGCGCTCGACCAAGCGGAACACTTTGCGCTTGCTGCCCACGAGGCCGACGTATTGCGCATTCTTGCCAGCGGCAGCAGCCAGCGCAGCTTCGTCGAGCTGATGATCGTGAGTCATGATCAACACCCAGTCGGCATCGCCGAGGTCAGCCTTGCGTAGCTCTTCAGCCGGATCACCGAGCACGAGCTGGCAGTCGGGAAAACGCTGCGCCGTGTTCAGCTCTTCGCGCTCGTCGACGACGTGTACTTCGAAGCCGACGCTGCGTGCGAGCGTGGCGGTCGGCTTGGCCACATGCCCGGCGCCGAGCAGCCAAAGTCTCGGCGCGGGGAGGATTGGTTCCACGAAGATCTCCATTCTGCCCCCGCAGCACATGCCCAGGTCGTGCGCTAAATCGCGAATCAAAAGCTCTGGCTCACCCGAGCCGAGTGCGTGCTGCAAGCGTTCCAGCACGGCTTGCTCGATGGCCCCGCCGCCGACCGTGCCCAGCGTGCTGCCGTCCTCGCGCAGCAGGAGCCGCGCGCCCGGCCGCTGTGGGGTCGAGCCAGAGGCGCGCACAACGGTAGCTAGAGCCCCGCGCTGACGGCTCGTCAGCAGCTCGAGCAGAGCCTGAACGACATCGCGCACGGTCCATAGGATGTGCCATGAACCGCGCTTCGTCCATATTTCTCGCGCTACTCGCGCCGGAAACAATCCGTGGTCCATGATAAGCTCCGCATCATGGGCGTTCGGTTCGTGCTGAACGGAAAAGCCGTCACCGCAGACGGGCCCTCGCACGTCACCGTGCTGCAGTGGCTGCGCGCCCAAGGTTTGTGCGGCACCAAAGAGGGCTGCGCCGAAGGCGAATGTGGCGCGTGCGCGGTGGCGGTGTTGAAGAGCGAGCCGGGCCAAGCCGGGAGCCACTTCGAACCGGTGAACAGCTGCCTTTTGCCGCTGGGCGCGGTCGAGGGGCGAGAGCTGTTGACGGTCGAGGGCATCGCCGAGGCGGATGGCAGCCTGCACCCCGTGCAGTCGGCGATGGTAGCGGCCGGCGGGTCGCAGTGCGGCTACTGCACGCCTGGCTTCGTCGTTAGCCTCTTCTGCGAATATTATCGGCCGGGTCGCGCGGAGTTCGATCCCGAGAGCATCAGCGGCAACTTGTGTCGCTGCACGGGCTATCGCCCGATTGCGGATGTAGCCCGCGCCTTGCCTGTGCCCGCCGAGCCCGATCCGCGTTTGGTCCAATTGCGTACGCGCGCGGTTCCGCTTGCGGCCAGCGCTAGCGGCACGCCCGCCGAGCGCTTTTTTCGCCCCGCCCGGCTGAACGAAGCCTTCGCTCTGCTTCGCTCGCATCCCGGCGCGCAGCTGATCGCCGGGGGTACGGACTTGATGGTGTACGCCAACCAACGTTATCAGCGCTTTCCCGTGCTGATCTCGGTCGAAGCGCTGAATGCACTGCACGAACTGACCCTGGGCGACTCCGAGCTCGTGCTGGGCGCCGCCGTACCCTTGTCGCGCATCGAGCGCGCGCTCCACGCCGCGGAAGTGCGGGTCCCGCTGCTCGAGCGATTGTTGCCGCTCTTTTCGTCGCGCTTGATTCGAAATCGGGCCACTTTGGGCGGTAATCTGGGCACCGCGTCGCCGATCGGTGATTCGGCGCCGGCGCTCTTGGCGCTCGGGGCCGAGCTCGAACTCGTCAGTCAGCGTGGCGCGCGCCGCTTGCCGCTCTCGGAGTTCTTCCTCGACTATCGCCGAACCGCGCTGGCCAAAGGGGAGCTGATCCGCGCCGTGCACATCGCCCGGCCGCTGCCCAGCTTTCAGCGTTTTTACAAGGTCAGCAAGCGCGTGCTCGACGACATTTCGACGGTCGCCGCCGGCTTCGCGCTCACACTCGATGCCGAGCGCCGAGTGGTGCGCTTCGGTGTCGGTCTGGGCGGTGTCGCGGCGATACCGCTCGCTGCGCCGTCACTCGAGCAAGTCGCGTTGGGCTTGGTTTGGAACGAAGCCACGCTCCAGCTCGTGCTCGCAGAAGCGGCGCGCCTCGGTACGCCGCAAACCGATCTGCGCGGCAGCGCTGCCTATCGTCGCGCCATGCTCGGCAAGCTGATCGAGAAATTCTTCTATGAGAGCCATTCGCAGGCGGAGGCCGCCGAATGACGGTCGTCGGCAAAGCGCTGAGCCATGAGTCCGCCACGCTGCACGTCACGGGCCGCGCCACGTACGTGGAAGATCTCGCTACGCGCACCGCAAACGTTGCCTATGCCTGGCCGATCCCCAGCCCCCACGCCCACGCCTACGTCACGGAGGTCGATTTCAGCGCCGCCCAGAGCATGCCCGGCGTGCTTTGCTGCCTGGGCCCGATTGACGTCCCCGGTGAAAATGACGTCGGCCCCGTGCGCCATGACGAGCCGCTCTTTCCGCAAGAAGTCTGCTTTTTTGCGCAACCCGTGGCCTGGGTGGTGGGCGAATCACTGGAGCTCGCGCGCCTGGCCGCCGAGCGCGTGCGCATCGTCTACGAGGCCCTACCGGCGCTGACCTCGATCTCCGCTGCCATCGCCGCGGACAGCTTTCATGCGCCTGCCGAACGCATGCGGCGTGGCGAACCGGAACGTGAAATCGGCGCGGCTCCCGAGCAACTCGAGGGGGAGCTGTTCATCAACGGCCAAGAGCACTTCTACTTGGAGACGCAGGCCGCGCTCGCGCTACCCGAAGAAGCGGGCGGCGTGTTCGTTCACTCCTCTACCCAGCATCCGGCGGAGACTCAAGAGGTCGTGGCGCGAGTGCTGGGCGTCGCCAAGCATCTGGTCACCGTGCAATGCCTGCGCATGGGCGGCGCCTTCGGTGGCAAGGAAACGCAGGCCAACACCTGGGCCGCGATCGCCGCGCTGGCCGCCAACAAGCTGCAACGTCCGGTGCTGGTGCGGCTGACGCGCGCGCAGGACATGACCATGACCGGCAAACGGCATCCGTTTTTCGGCCGCTTCCGCGTCGGCTTCAGCAGCGAGGGCAAGCTCCGCGCCCTGCTCGTCGAGTTGTTCAGCGACGGTGGCTACAGCTTGGATTTGAGTGCGCCGATCATCAGCCGCGCGATGTTCCACATCGACAACTGCTATTTGCTGCCGCACATGGAGGTCGTGGGCAAAATTTGCCGCACCCATAGCGTGTCGCACACCGCGTTTCGTGGCTTCGGCGGCCCCCAAGGCATGCTCTTCATCGAGGACGTGCTGGATCGCGTGGCGCGTCATCTGCGTCTCGATCCGCACCTCGTGCGCGAGCGAAATTTCTACCAGCTCGGTGACGAAACCCACTACGGCCAGCCCGTCAAAGACGCCGACCGCATCCAGCGCATCTGGTCCGAGCTCAAGAGCAGCAGTAATTTCGCAGCGCGCCTGAGCGAAGTCGAGCAGCACAACGCCGCGCACCCTCACGATAAGCGCGGGCTTTCGATCACGCCCGTCAAATTCGGCATCTCGTTCACGACCGCGTTCTTCAATCAGGCCGGGGCGCTGGTCCTGATCTACAAAGATGGCAGCGTGCAGGTGAACCACGGCGGCACCGAGATGGGCCAAGGCCTGCACACCAAGATGCTGCAAGTCGCTGCGGATTCGCTGGGCGTGCCGTTCGAATCGCTGCGCATCATGGCCACGCGCACGGACAAGATCCCGAACACCTCCGCGACCGCCGCCTCGAGCGGTTCGGATCTCAACGGCGCCGCGATCAAAGCCGCCTGCGAAACTCTGAAAGAGCGCCTGTGTGAGGTCGCGGGCCGACACTTCAGCGTGGCCGCCACCGAAATCGTGATCGAACACGGCCGGGTCTTCCCCCGTGCCCGCCCCGAGGTCGCCGTGAGCTTCACGGACGTGGTGCAACACGCCTATTTGCAGCGCATTCCGCTGTTTTCAGCCGGCTACTACAAGACGCCCAACATCCACTTCGATCGCGAGTCCGGCAAGGGCAAGCCCTTTCATTACTTTGCCTACGGCGCGGCGGTGAGTGAAGTCGAAGTCAGCGGCTTCACGGGTCAGTATCGCATCTTGCGCTGCGACTTGCTGCACGATGTCGGCGATTCGCTTTCACCGCTCGTGGACAAGGGTCAAGTCGAAGGCGGCTTCATTCAAGGCATCGGCTGGCTCACGACCGAAGAACTGGTCTGGAACGAGCGCGGCGTGTTCCTCTCGAACGGCGCATCGACTTACAAGCTACCGACACTCGGCGAATGTCCGCCCATCTTCAACGTCGCATTGCTGCAGCGCGCCGCCGAGCCCGGCGTCGTCTACGGCAGCAAAGCCGTCGGTGAACCGCCCTTGATGCTCGCCCTCAGCGTACGCGAGGCCTTGCGCGCCGCGGTCGCCGCGTTCGGCAGCGGTGGCATCGTCGAGCTCGCCTCGCCCGCCACGCCGGAGGCCGTATTTTGGGCGGTCGAGCGCGCGCGAAAAGCCGAGGCCCCGCGCGCACGCGCTGCCGAGTGAAGTGAAGTCACGAAGTCCTAGTGGGGGCGATCGCGGACCAGCATCGCAGCTCACGGTGCGTGGTGCTCCCGCGCTGACGGCTCCCTGAGTTGAATCGCCAAAACGCCAAAACGCCAGAAGAAGAGAGCAAGAGGGATTGGGGTCGCGATGCCGAACGCGGTGAGGGTTGTTCACGACTCTGCCCGTCTCTGCGCCCAATGCCCTCACTTTAGCAAGCGCAGGGTGGGGCCGCTTTATCCGAACCGGTTGTTCACGGCCCTGCCGTTTCCGCGCCCAATGTCTCCACGTTAGCCAGCTCAGGGTGGATCAGCTTCATCCGAACGCCGAGTCACTGCGCGGCGCCGACGAGCGCACTGCACGGCGGTTTCTACATGAGACTTGCCGAAGTACTGCCGCGCATAGCGTTGATTGTGAGCTCGGCAGCGCAACCGAAGATTCCCAATCGTGCACTCACCGCCCACCGACCAAGGCTCAATGTGGTCGAGCTCCAGGCAGCGCCGCGCGCTGCACCGCCGCCCGTCCGCCGATACATAGCTACACTGCTTCCCGTCTCGCAAGAAAACCGCGCGCGCCACCGCGCCCGGGCAATGACGCCTCCGCTTTGAGTTCGAGCTCAGGCTCGGCTCTGACGCGGGGGCGGGCTTGGGTTCGGGTGGATCGATCTTGGAGCGATCAGGCTGAGCAAGACTGAACGCGGAAGGCGGGGAAGCCGGGAAAGGCGGGGAAGCCGGGGAAGGTACGGAAAGCGTCGGTTCCACACCTCGGCTGGCGCGCGGCTTCCTGCCCAACGCGAAGCGCTGCTTCGAAAGTTCGCGCTCGTACGCTTCGAGCCCGCGCTTGAACAAAGTCATCAGATCGCCGCTCGGCAGCCGATGCCCGGCTAGCCCACGCACGCGCTCGAGCAGCTCGCAAAACTCGCCATCTGCGGTGAAATGCACGCCGTAGCGATCCGCAGAAAGCGGTTCGAGCCGGCGTGCCTGCTGCCCCTCTGCCGACGACGACGACGACGACACCGACGTTGGCGCGCGCGACGGCTGAGACTCGAGGGGCGGCTTCTCCGGCTCGCGCGAGGGCTCGCGCGAGAGCTCGCGTGGCGGGCCGTCCGATGGCGCCTTCTCCGCCGAACAACCAACGTCGAGAGTGAACCCGACTTGAGACGGCAAGCGACGCACCAAATCACGCACATCAGGCCTCGGAAAGCGCGCCGCGAGCAACTCTTCCACCTTCCGCGCACTCTTGTGCAGACACAGCTCGAACAGCTCGCCCGCGTTCTCCGGCGTTAGGTGCTTCCTCAACAGACTCAGCGCCGAAGCGTGCAACGCCCCGCTCGCCACCATCGCGAACACCTCGGGATGATTGCGGCACACCCGCGCCGCCGCGATGTGACGGCCTGCCGTCGACTCACACAAGCCGAGCGCCTCCACGCAATACTCGAACAGCGATGAAAATCCGAGATCGAGAAACAGCTGTCGCTCATCGAGCTCTGCCAAGTATGCGAGAAACTCAGCCGTGATCTGATTGCGCCGCCCCACGATGCGCGCAAGGCCCGCCAAGAGTTCGTCGTCCGCCAATGACTTCAAACGATCTGCGTGCTGCCCCATCCCTCTCGTGTAGCACGCACTTTTTGAAGGCCGTAGAACGCCAATAGCGCTGCTTTTAGGCCGAAAATGCGTTCCGAGTCGACCCTCAGCTCAATCGTTCCACCTGCGCAAGTCAGGCGCTCTTGCGCGCGAATTTTCGCCCCCTTCGCTTGCTTTGGGCACTCGCCGCCAAATTTCCTGTCAAGCCCGATCGACCACTTTGTCAGAGCGAAGTGAAAATGTCACCCCCTAACTGCTCAGTGAAAGTGTCACCCCAGTTGCTCTTCCTTGTCGTTGTTTTTGCTCCTGCCTGTTGAAGGCTTCGGTCGAGAGCCGTTGGCCCACGCAATGCATTCTTCCCCGTGAAAGACACGGTAGTCGCCTGAGAGCAGGTGTTTGACGACGACCTCTTTCCCCGCGTAGGTCGCGCGTGCCGCATCGGGCCGTTTGGGGATGTCGATGACGCGCCCGTGGAGGCGCACGGTGTGGTTCTTGTAGACCTTCCTCACGTAGTGCAGCGCGCACAAGTCGAGGAGCTTGGTGTGGTCCGAGGGTGCCTGCCGCCATGCCGGCTGTGCGTTGGCTCTTGCTTGCCTGCCAGCTCTTCTTCGAGTGTCCAGTGCTTGCCATTTCGCTTCAGGCCCGGCACCGCGCCGTATGCGTCGACTGCCTCCCGCGTTAGCTCAAGCCCCTCGACCTCCAGCAGCTTCTCCGTGAAGTGTTGGCCTTGAAGCCGTCGTACTTGCCTCGGCGCAGCATGACCACTTGCTCACGGACCTCCTGCGACGTCCTGTGCTTCGGACTTCGACCCGCGTTGCCATGAACCAGCCCTGCGGCGCCGCTGCCGGCAAATCGCTTCCGCATCCGCTGAACCTGCCGCGTGACCGCCCGAGGCTTGCTGACACTTCCCCGACCGTCACCTCGCCATCGGCCCAGACGCTCCAGCAGGCTCAAAATCCGCCACTGTCGCTCGCTCGTCTGCATCCCCGCTTCCCAATTGGAGGGGGTGACATTTTCACTCTGCAGTAAGAGCGACATAATCACTGACCTGCAACAGCCCGATCGACCGTTGCAGGCTAGAGTCAAAAAAACCGCGGACGATTTCGTGGAGTTCGCAGACCTCGACTTCGCCGTAGCACCGCGCCCACGCGAGCGCGAAGTCTACGAAATCGTACGCACACGGAGCCGCCGATCCCCTCGCCCGTCATTCGAACATTCCCTCGGCGACGGCCTCAGAACCACCTGCCGCGCTGCGCCGCACTTCGACGTCCCGCGTGTCCCGCACTTTCTTATCAGCTTTCTTTCGAATCCGCGGCGCCCAAAGATGTGATGGGTGACTCGCAGACGGAAGCTCGGCCCTGCAGATCAAGCCTCGGATTGCGGCAGACCCGCACCGCCGCGATGTGACGACCTGCCGGCGCTCGCACAAATTGAACGCCTCCACGCAATACTCGAACAGCGATGAAAATCCGAGATCGAGAAACAGCTGTCGCTCATCGAGCTCCGCCAGGTACGCGAGAAACTCAGCCGTGATCTGATTGCGCCGCCCCACGATGCGCGAAAGGCCCACCAAGTTCGTCGTCCCAATGACTTCGAACGATAAGCCCGCTGCCCCATCCTTCTCGTGTAACACGCACTTTTTGAAGGCCGTAAGACGCAATGGCGCTGCTTTTAGGCCGAAAATGCGCTGCCCTGCGCCGCACTTCGACGTCCCCGCGGCGTACTGCACAGGTCCTATTTCTTGACAGCCCTCTCTCGAATCCGCGCCCCTCCAAGCTATGATGGGCTTGCGACCGGAAGCTTGCCCCTGTCTCCCTGTCAACGAGGTCGCTAAAGTGGCGCCTGCAAGTCCGCGCTCGTGCCGTAGCCGGCTAAATTCTAGTTGAGCGCAAGATCGCCACGAGGGGAGTCGAAGCCTATCTGACGGGGCAGGCGCCGAGTCGAGTCGTAGAGTCGTTCCTGCTGCTCGTGGCAAAGTTGGGAGTTGGGGTTCGTGGAGCATATACCGGTCGCCGGGTCCAGGAGCTGGCATTGTCACCTGCATACGCTTCGTCCTAGCCATCGATGATGGTGCGCGCTTCCGAGTGCCCATGCCGTCCAAAACTACCTCGGGTCGACACCCGGCGAGCATTCAAGCTCCGATCGTCTACAACGCACGGGCATCACGAAGCGGGCCCTGCCGTTGCACCGCGCCCACTCGAGCGCGAAGTCTACGAAATCGTACGCACACGGAGCCGCCGATCACCTCGCCCGTCACGCGAACATTCCCTCGGCGACGGCTCTAGAACCACCTGCCGCCCTGCGCCGCCCTTCGACGCCCCCGCGGCGTCCCGCACAGGTTGTCTTTCTTAGCAGCTCGCTCTTAAAGCCGCTGCTCTCAACGTCGAGAGCGCTCACGCGTTCGGACCGCGTCGCCCGCAGCGCAGACGGCGAGGACGGCCACCGCACCGACGTACAAACGCCCGGGGCACGCGATCCCAAGTATCCCGCGCGCGACGGGGAACTCATGAGGCTTCGAGGTGCGCGGCGGGATCGCGATCGCCCCTCTTCCAGAAGCAGTCCGCGGTGCGAGTATGAGCCGAGCTCGAAGCGCTAAGCGCTAGAATTTCGCTCGGATGCGCTGCGTCATCGGCGCGGCGTTCAAGCCCGGGCTTGCCGCCCCCGCTCCTTCTGGCATTCGGGCAGCAAACGATTGCGGGCGCGCGCGATTCAAGGGAGGCTCGGTGAATCTTAACATCGTGCCTGCGCGGGGCGAGCGCAGGGATTCGAAGGGTCGACTATGAAGGCGTGGCTTAGTTCGGTTTTGTTGCTGGTGATGGGGGCGTTCGTGGCGGCGTCGGGCTGTCGCAAGCTGGCGACGGTCACCAATAATCCTCCCGGGTTAGAAGCCAGCGCGGCGGGAAGCAGCGGCAACGGTGGGGCGGGTGGCAGCTCCGGCTCGAGCGGCAACGGCGGTGGTATGATCATCGTATCCGTCGGCGGTGGTAGCCCTGATGGCTGTCCAGCGAGCTGCGAGGAGCTGAACGCCAACTGCGGTTTCGTGACCGACACTCGCTGCGGTGGGGTGGTGAAGTGCGGCGAATGCACGGGCACCGACGTGTGCGGCGGCACCGACTCGAACCGCTGTGGTCCCGCCGCGAACAACTTGGCGGACGCCGGAGCCTGCGTACCTTCCACGTGCACTGAGCTCGGAGCCAGTTGCGGCTTCGTCACCGACAGCAAGTGCGGCGGCGTGGTCGATTGCGGGCAAGACGTGTGTCCGGGCCATTGTAACAAGGCGAAGTGCAGCACCGACGTGTGCGTCGTGGATCCCGCCACGACCTGTGGCGGCCGCGGCTACGTTTGCGGGCAAGCCATCGACAACTGCGGCAATGTGCTGGACTGTGGCGCGGTCACTTGCCCCAATGCAGCGGACAGCTGTGTTCAGGGCACGTGCGTGCCTCCTACCAGCTGCGTGGTCGATCCCTCGACGACGTGCGCCGGGCGTGGTTACAGCTGCGGCCAGGCCGCGGACAACTGCGGTCACTTGCTCACTTGCGGTCCCAGCACCTGCTCGACCCCCGGCTGGACGTGCGGCGGGGGCACGAGTCCCGGCGTGTGCGGCTGCACCGGCGCGTGCAGCCAAATCCCGACTTGTGCCCCTGGCGTGAGCACCACCCTCAGCGGCAAGGTGTACGATCCTGCGGGTCGGAACCCGCTCTATCACGTGCTCGTGTACGTCGCGAACACGCCATCCGATCCTGCGCTCAAGACATTTCCGACCGCGGTGACGTGTGACGTGTGCGGCGCGACGGCCGCGGGTTCACCGCTGATCTCCACGCCCGGTGCGACCGACCCCGCGGCAGGGGAGTACACGGATGTGGACGGCAGCTTCACGCTCAAGAACGTGCCGGCCGGAAATATCACGGTGGTCATTCAATTGGGCCGCTGGCGTCGCACCTTCCCGGTCAACGTCGCGAGCCCATGCGCGCCGAACGTGATCGCAGACAAGACGTTCCTCATGCCGAGCACCCGCGTGCAGGGCAACATTCCGCTGATGGCCATGGTCACGGGCAGCTCGGACTCGCTCGAGTGCGTGCTGCGCAAGATCGGCATCGCGCAATCGGAATTCACCAACCCCGGCCAGGGCGGCCGAGTCAACTTCTTCCTCGGTGACACCCATCCCGGACAAGCGATCGACGCCTCGACACCGACTCAAGCCCAGCTGTTCGCCAATGGCATCAACGCCTACGACATGACCATCTTGGCCTGCCAGGGCGCAGATCTCGACGAATCGACGAACCAAGCCGCGCTGCGCAATTATGCGGCGGCCGGCGGGCGCGTGTTCACGACTCACTATGGCTATCGCTGGCTGAACAACAACAACGCGAACAGCGCCACGCCCACGGACCCCGCCGCCGACAACTGGAGCCAGGTTGCCTCGTGGCACTCGGAGCTGACCGACTACTCCGTCGCGGGTGTGCCGGTAACCGCTTTCCTCGATTCGACGAGCAACCCCAAAGCCAATGCCTTCCAAGGTTGGCTCTCGGCCGTAGGCGCCTTGAACCCCGGTACCCCGCCGTCCACCACTGTCTTCGTGGCTCGTCACGAGGCGGACTCGATCTCGCCGGTTGCGGGTCGAACTCAGCAGTGGCTGTACCGCAATGGTCTGGGCCGCTGCACGGTCAACAAAGACACGAATTGCTCATCGAACGCCGATTGCGCGCCGCTGGTTTGCCAGTTCTCGCCGACCAAGGCCTGCACCGTCGCAACTTCGACTACGGACTGCGGCACCTCCGCCCAATGCCTGGCCAACACCTGCGCGGGTGCCTACGTCGGCAAGCAAACGCCCGTCCATTTCACCTTCAATACCCCGGTGAATTTGGTTCAGGATCTGAGCAAGACGCCCCCCGCCGTGCAATGCGGGCGCGTCCTGTTCAGCGACTTCCACGTCAGTGACGCCAACGAGGTCGCGACCGAATTTTTCCCGAGTCAGTGCGCCGAGAACGTGAGCCGTGCGCTGCCGAGCCCGCTCGTTTGCCAGGGCCAACCCAAGAAGACCTGCACGGTTGCGACCCAGGCCAGTGACTGCCTGAACGACAGCGGCCCGTGTGTGACCGCGGGGACGTGCACCACCGACGCCCAATGCACCGGCCTGTGTTCCGCTGGCAAATGCCCGTGGGGGTCGGCTTGCACCACGAACGCCCAATGCGCCAGCACCTGTTCGAGTGGCGTGTGCCTCGATCCGATGACCGCGCAGGAGAAGCTGCTCGAGTACATGTTGTTCGATCTCGGCTCGTGCGTGCCGCCGGGAAAGGTGTGCGTGCCCGCGACGAGCTGCCCGTCGGGTCAAGATTGTGGCTACGCTCCGGACGGCTGTGGAGGGCTGGTGGCTTGCGGCATCTGCCCCGAGGGTAAGTCGTGCGGTGTGGGTGAGCCGCCCGTGGCCAATAAGTGCGGCAAGATCGGCGCCTGTGTGCCCCATGCTTGCGGATCGCAAATGGTCTGCGGCTATGCCAGCGACGGCTGCAGTGGCGTCGCCAATTGCGGCACCTGCCCCACGGGCCAAACCTGCAACAACGGCAAATGCGGCGGGACCAGCTGCACTCCCAAGAGCTGTGCGGACCAAGGACTAGAATGCGGCCAGGCAGGCGACGCTTGCGGTCAGCTCATCAGTTGTCCGGCTTGTCCCGCCAACAACGCCTGCGTGGCCGGGAAGTGCGTGCCGCTCAGCTGCATTCCGAAAACCTGCGCCGCACAAGGCATTCAATGCGGACAAGCCGCAGATGGTTGCGGCAACAAGATCGCCAACTGCGGAACTTGTGGAGCCGGAGAGCTGTGCAACTCCGGCAAATGCGTGCACGTCAACTAGGATCACGCGGTGACGAAAGTGGCGGCTTAGCCGTGAGGGGGGGAGCCTCCGGCGCTCTCGTCCGCGGTGTCATCCGGCAGAAGGCGCGTACTATCCAGCTCGAGGTAAGTGATCTTGGCGTCCTCACCGGCCCCGAGCGAGGCCGCGAGTAACAGCGAGTCACCGCGAACTGCGAGGGCCAGGCCTCGGTCGTCCAACGGGCTACCCACCTCGAAGCGTAGCCGCGTGATGGTTGGTGGAACGGCAAGTTCGTCCGTAAGCGCGGCGATCACGAGTTCCGCCGTTCCACGAGAGGAAGCTGCCTGCGGTTGGCAGATGGCTTTGCCGGTCCGCGTACTCACGCTGCGGCTGAGCGTATAATTCACCTCGCCGGCAGATTGAACCCAAGCAGCATACGCGCGACCGCTCTGAGTGCGCACCAGTCCAAGTCTGCCTCTCGCCTCGTTCCACACGCGAGTGCAGGTCGTTTTGCCGCCGCACGGGTCCGTCCCGGAATCGTCGTACACGCAATCTCCCGCACCGCGCGTGTCGCCCGAGTCAGCCGGCGAAAACAGTAGATGGTCGGACCAATGCGAGCCCGTTGCATCGGCTGTCCAGAGATGGACGCCGTCCCCGAGGGCGGCGGCCAAGGCCGGGTAGGCGCTGGTGCCGGTGATGCCACCGGCCAACACGACCGGCTTTCGCCAAAAGTCGGTGGGTTCGATCAGGCTCCCGCTCGATACATGGTGAATCGAGCCGTCCGGCGCGACGAGATCCAACGACGGGAAGCCCGCCTGGTCGTCACGCAGCCAAGCCACCCATGGGACCCCTCGGTCGTCGACGTCGAGCCCCATCGACGTCACGCGCGTGTTCCCGAGTACGCGCGTGCTCCATCCAGACTGCTCGCGGAGGGCGATTCGTGGCAAGTGATCGTCCATCTGGTAGTAGGCAGCCAAGCCTGCGGAATCATTCATCGTTCGCGCATCTGCCAACATGGCGAGTGCGGGCAGCGGGAGCGTAACGACTTCTTGACGCAGCCATTGCGCCGGCGCTTCCGAGCTGATGAGCTGAATCCCCGGAGATTGACCGGAAAACAGAGATACACGCCCACAATGATCGCTAGCCAGGGAGTTTAGAGCGCTGGTCGGCTCCGCGACGTCTTCCGCGACAGCGCTTTCTGCGTCGACGCTGAATAGATGCGTGTCGAACTCCCCTGTATTGGTAACGAACATCGTCACCGAGCCCGACGGACCGCTCGGCACGACCCAAGGCCCGTAGCCGCTGCCCGCGCAGCCAAACTCGTATGCCCGCGAGACCGGACACCGCGCGCCATCGCAAATCTTGCTCGCGTCTCGATCCGAAACGCTGCAAGTCGATGATGGCTTGGGGGGCGCAATCGCAAGACCATCGCGAGGGAGGCGCTCCTCGCACTGGGTCGAGTCGAAGTCGGCAGAGTTGGCATCGGTCGACAATGGGCCATTCGCGCTCTTGCCGGCTGAACCGAACTGCCCCTGTGGGGCGGGCTCGCTCTGATCCAAACCATGGCCCGCGCAACCAGAAATCGCCAAAATCAAGGGATAAGCGCGACTCCAACGTCGATCACGGGCTGCCATGGCATCCGCTTAGGCAACCTTCGTACCGTTGCTGGAGACTGCTCTCCTCGTTTTGCTTGATCAAAAGCTTTGGTTGGCCTCATTTGTGACGCCATGAGAGTTTACGCTTCGACTTGCAGTTTCGCCTCACTTGCGCTCGTGCTCGCTTGTCAGGCAACGCATACCGAGCAGCGTTCGGCTGAGAGTCCGCGCCCGGCCAGTCTAGCCCCCGCGGCGGAAGTGCCAACGGGCGCGCCGTCCAAGGCCGAGCTCGCGCTCGAAGACGAGGTGCTGGCAACGTTCTTCGACGACGATATCCCGCGCTCGAGCGGTGGCTACACCTACGGCTACGGCGGCAAGACGAGGAGCCAGATCCTGCCGAATCCCACGGTTGGCAACTCGGCGGTGTTCGCTGCCTACTTGGACGATGACTACTCGGGTGTGAACATCTCCTTCGGAGGCCATTTCATCGATCTGACGCCGTATCGCAAAACGGGCAGCTTGACCTTCTGGATCAAGGGCGGCCCTGCTGCGCAGAAGTTCTTCGTGGGCCTGATGGACAATCAGGGCAACGAGATCAAGGTGCAGACCAAGGTGAGCGGCGACAATCACACCGCGGTCAAGCAAGGTGAGTGGCAGCGCTGCCGCATCCCGCTCAAAGCTTTCAGCGACGACGGCGTGTATTGGGATGCCAGCCAAAAACGCGAGATCTCGGCCAAGATGTCCTGGAGCAAGATCCAAGACTTTCGTATCTCGATCAACCGCGGCGACAACAAGGTCGAAGCGGGACAACCGGTAGTGTTCTATCTCGATCAGATTCAGCTGACCAAGACCGCCAAAGGCATTGCAGATCCAGAGGCGTACTGGAACGCATTCGATTCCAAGACGGCGCCGCTGCTGGTGACGGATTTTACGAAGTGGACCAGCCAATGGCAGGCGCAGCATGGCGATACCGCTGAAATTCAAACTGCGGTCGGCGCGCTGCCGCAAGGCGCGCCGCCTGTGCTGAAGGGGCAAGCGCTGAAGGTCACGTTCAAGCCAGGGGATTGGTCCGACGCCTACATCCTGCCGCCCAAAGCCTCGGGCATGCCGACCGATTGGAGCAAGCACTACGGGCTAAAGTTGTGGGTCTACACCGACAAACCGTATCAGGCGTTCGACCTGACGATCCGCGATCGCGACCAAGAGCTGTTCGTGAGTAACGCGCGCGCGGTTCGCGGCTGGAGCGAAGTGCTCATCCCTTTCCGGAACTTCACTAAATTTCAATATTGGCAGCCGCCGGAGGCCAAAGCGAATCAGCGGCTCGATTTGCAGGCGGTGAGCTGGTTTGGCATCAAGCCCGGCGGCGACACCCCGGGGGCGATTTACCTGGCCGATCTCGAGCTCAGCAACCTGCGAGAGCTGCCCGTAGCCAAAGCCCCCGCGGAGCTATCAGCAGTTTTTCAGGGCGATTTGGCGAGGACGGTGCAAGCCATTCCCGAGATCTACGGGGTCAACGTCGGGCTGTGGGCGCCCGATCTGATCGACCGAGAGTCGCTGTCGTTCGAGAAGCAGCTCGGCTTGGGTATCGTGCGCTATCCGGGCGGGCTGCGCGCGGATGAAGAGGATTGGCAAAAGACGCTGCAAGCCAAGGATAGCAACGTCGATACGGACGAATTCTTGGATTGGTGCGCGAAGATAGGCTCAAAACCTCTGTTCACGGCCAACGTTGGCGACGGCACTCCCGAGCTCGCTGCGGCGTGGGTCAAGTACGTGAACCAAACGCGCAAGGCTGGTCCAAAGGTAGAGCGCTGGGAGATCGGCAACGAGCTCTACGGAAACTGGCACAAATACTACGCCAAGTGGGGCAAGGATGGCGGCACGAGCTACGGCAAGGCGGTGCGCGCCTTCGTTCAGGCGATGAAGGCCGTCGACCCGACGATCAAGATCAGCGCCGTGTGGATGTTGAACGGTCCCTGGAATCGAGCGGTATTCAAGGAGGTCGCGGACGTAATCGACGCGGTGAGCGTGCACCACTACGCGCAGCACGTCGGCTCCGAGAGCGGTCCGGGCCTATTGGCGGCATCCTCCGAAGTCGGCGCATTGATGAAGGATGTGCAGCAGCAAGTGTTGGCGCTGGGCGTCAAAGGCAAACGCTACGAGACATGGCTGACGGAGTGGAATTCAATCGACGAGAACCCGGGCCCTCAGATTTTGAGCCATGAAAATGGCTTGTTCGTGGCGGACTACTTAGGGCACCTGGCAGAGTCCCCGATCCAGCTCGCCAACCTGTGGGCGTTGTACAACGGTCGCGACAAGCGGCTGGGCGACTACAGCTTACTTTCGCTCAAGGGCGATGTGCAGGGGTTCAACTTCCGTCGCCCTTCGTACTGGGCCTTCAGCATGCTGTCCAAGACGCTGATCGGCAGCTTGCTGCAGGGGAAGAGCAATCAAGAGGCCCTCTCTGGCTGGATGAGCAAGCGCCCCGACGGCAAGCTTTCGTTCCTGTTCGTGAACAAGAACTTCGATACCGACTACAAGACCAAGCTGGAGGTTCCCGGGCTGAAAGGGGAGGCGACGGTCGAGACGCTGACGGTCGACAACTCTGGCGGTTTGGTTGGCCCCGAGCCGACCGGAAATACCCATGCTTCCACGGGCCCGAAGCTTCAGAAGCTGAAGCTCGCTGCCGGCTCAATCTTGGTCGTGCCCAAAGCGTCGGTCGTTGCGGTTCGCTTCTGACGACGAGCGAGCCACGATGAGTGCGATTTTTGCGCCGGAAAGCTTCGCTCGGCCGCCATATCGGGACCTGCACCCGCGCTTCCTGCGCGCGCTCGAGCAGTGCGCAACCTGGCCGGCCCCGGAGCAGTACGACGAGCTTTCGTCGTGGGTGCCGCGCGCGCCGGACGCGCGCTTACCACGCTTCGTCACCGAGAACCGTGCGGCGATGCGGCGCGTCGGTGGTTACGAGCAGCACGTGGCGCAGTTGAATGCCGTGCCAACGCGGCCGGGACACTTCCACGATTTTTTCAATATGGCGGTCTGGGCGCACTTCCCGAAGCTCCGCTGGGCGCTCAATTCACTGCACGTCGATCCGGAGCCGGGAGCGAAGGATCCGCGCAACGGTCGCGCTCCAGCGCAGAACCTAGCGGCCACCTTCGACGAAGCCGGCATGCTCGTCGTCAGTACCAGGCGCGACGTGCTCGAAGAGCTGCGCGCTCTGCGCTTCAAACGCGCCTTCTGGGAGCGGCGCGAGGACCTCGCGAATACGACGCGCTTCTGGATCGTCGGCCACGGCTTACTCGAGTCGCTCTTGGTTCCTCATCCGGGGTTGACCGCGCGGAGCTTGCTGCTGCATGTGCCGTCGCTTCCGCCCCAAGGGCAAGCGGCGAGCGACGCCCTTCGCTTCGAGCTCGACACGGTGGTTGCCACTCGCATCCGCGCTTGGCGCAGCGGCCGCACCGTGCTCGATCCCGTTCCCGTGCTTGCCATCCCCGGCTATGGCGACAACGATTTTGCCGACTTTTACGAGGATCTTCGGAACATCCGCTTCGTGCCCAGCTCGCGTCGCCCGCCGGATATCAGCCCCGACTCGGACTCGATATCAGCCTTCCGCGGCAACTAGCTCAGCCACCGCTTCGCCCATGGTCGCGCCGATGCCGGTTGGGCTGTCCTCGATGTCCTCGAAGTCCGGGCGCACGGCGAGCCACGCGGGGCCATCGCGGAACACGACGACCTCGCCGACGAGGGGGAGCACCATCGTTTCGGAGCCTGGTGGAATGGGGTGAAGCATGTGTCCAACCTGTATCTTGGCGCGAAAGACGCAAGCTTTTGCGCGTCAGGTTTTCGTCACGGCGCGTCATGGCCGACTTTCTGCGTGAGTATCGGCCGAGGTGCGCGGCGTTATTGCGGCAGACGCAGCGCGAGCAACGCATCGATGTCCGAGCGCGGGAGTGCAGCGGGCAGCTCGGGTAAGAGGGCAGCGGCGGGCGCAGGGATCGCGCTCGGATGAATCACGCCCACCTGGATGGAGCGTTGCTGCTCGTCGAGCAAGATGAAGAAATAACGATCGCCGTCGGGGCGACGCCACACGGGGCAACCGTCGGTGTCGCCGCCGACCACGATCTCGGGACCGGCGCCATAGGCGCTCTTGGCGCACGCATCCACGACCTCTACGTCGGTCGGGAAAGCTTTGCGATCGCAGCCCGCGCCGCACACTGCGCCGCCGACGTGCCCGGCTTGATACGAGCGCACGCCGGTGCTGGCAAATTCACGGTTCGAGTAGTCGTTGTTGTCCATCACGACCTCGAACACGTTGATTTCACCGCAGCCGTCTCCCACGCTGCCGGTCTTGGAGTAGCAGTTGCACAAGCCGTTCCATTTGCGCCCGCCGTCGCGGATCAGCTCGCTCGCAACGAATGCAACCCACGGACCGGGGTGCCCGGCGCCGTTGCCGTCGCAGGCAGCGACGCCCGCGTCGTCGAACTTCATCGATGCCAGAAAAACGATCAGCTTCGAGCCGGCGAAGCCACGGTGTAACACTCCCGCGTCGTTCGGGCAGAAGTAGTTACTGCCGTCGCCGCAGGGAAACATTGCTGCTTGGGACAAGTAACCGACGCAATCGTTCTTGGTGAGATCCCCTGGGAAACTCGCGCTGCCATCGCCCTTTTGGGTGAACCAAAGATTCGAGCCGGTGCCGGTGCGACGATCCCAATCCGTGACTCGGCGCCAGGCACTTGCGCCGGCCTCTTCAGCCTCCGGTTGATACACGGCGAGCTGCTTGACGTCGATCGCCTTCATGATCAGCGTCATCTCTTGATCGAACGGTGCGAGCTGAGTGCTCTCCGTTGCTTGCTGCTTCATGCAACAGTGGGCACCCCAAGTGTCCGTTCCGTCCTTGTAATCGCAGGCGGCGTCTCCCGCTTTGCGATCGATGCGACGTGGCCACCAGCCTTTTGCTCCTACGTTGCGAAAGGTCATCGTGCCACCGCGGGTGACGGGGCTCGAGGCAAAGGGGTAGGCACCGAGGGCATCCGTTGTGCCCGGGCCGACGCTGCCACCGATCCCCGTGCCCATGCCGCTCGCGGCGTTCGAGCCGCCTTGCTCCGAGCCAGGATTGACTGCGCCGCCAGCCGCTGAAGCGTTGCCGGCGTTGCTTCCGCCGTGACCACCGCTGGGCGAATGCTCACTATTGCCGGAGCTGCTGCACGCCGCGACGAACAGCGTGCTCAGCGCCAACCAGGTCTCGAACCGGCGCCGGCGAATCATCGCGCGCCCGGGCAAAAGCTGATCTGCCAATCTTCGCCCGCGCAGGCTCGCACCGGACTCGGATCGTCACCCTTCTGGTCGTCGCCGGACCAGGCATAGGCGTCGTCGCAAGCCTCGAAATACAGTGCGACGGCGCTCATCGCGTTGTTGCGGTCTGGGCTCACACAGGCAACCAAGTCTCCTTGCGAATCTTCGAAGCGGCCCACGCTCGGGCAACCCGGCAACAGGTCGCTCGGGCAGCTGAGGGTTTTGCATTTCGGTCGAGCGAGCGGTGTGATCTCGAGCGGCAGATTGAAGGCATCCACGTAGCTGATGTTGTACCAATCGAAGTCGTTGAAGTCCGTGTTGAAGGTGAACTCGGCCAGCGAGTGGTGCTCAGCGCCTGGATCTTCACCGCGGAAGCCCCAATAGCGCTTGGCAGAGAGCGCTTCGACAGCGCTACCGATGTCGACACAGCTCGCTGCGCCCGGTTCGAGCTTGCCGCCTTCGATGTCGCTGCCACGAAACTCGACCGAAGCCGCGCAGCCGTTCACGAACACGAGCGTCGTGCGGCCGTCGCCGTCGTGGGCGCAATCAGGTGTCCCCGTCATCGGCGAAGTCGCGCCAGCTGCGCTCGTCGCGCCGCCCGAGTTTTTCGTGCCGGCCACGTTTGCCGTGCCACCCGAGCTGGTGGTGCCGCCCATGTTCGCGACCGCGCCGCTCTTGCCTCCACCGGCGGCGTTGTTGGACGCGGCGTCGCTCGAGCCGCAGCCCAACGCGAGTGCCGCGAGTGCTACCCAACCATGAGTAATGCGCCAGGGAGCCGTCGACGAAAGCATGACTTTACATGGTGGCCGAAGCGCGGCCGCCCCGACAAGCGCCAAGCGACGCCCGCTCGCGTTTTGCTGCCGAACGGTGCGCGCCGCGGGTACATTGGCTCAGCGGCGCGCGATGTAGTCGTCAAAGGCCAAATTGCAGCACGGAATTGCTGAACGTAGCGACGTACACCTTGCCGTTGGCAACGACCGGCGGACAGAACTTGGAGTAGAAATTGTAGTCGAATGTGAAGAGCTTCTTCAATTCGGGGCCCTCGGTGGTTGCATCGAAAGCGATGAATGAGCCCGCGACGGTGCGTAGGTTGGCGTCGTCGTTTTTGGGGATCGTGGCCCATAGGACGGCGGTGCCGGCGTTGGTGCCGTTCGAAGAGAGCGCAAGCATGCCACCTGGCATGCCTCCCGCAGGCAGACCCGCGGACGAAAACACGGCGCCCTGATTTCGGAATCCGTCGAGGCGCTGGTTGACGAAGTTGTGATTGTAAACTTTGGCGCGCTCGTTCTCCCCCCAAACGTAGACGTTGCCGTGAGTCGCGGTGCGCAGGTAAACGGGGGTGCCATGAATGTGGTGCATCTTGCCGTCCGGCGTGGCGGTGTGCAGGTTGCGATCGAGGTTGACGATCGGCCAATCGTTGGGCGCCGCCGTGGAGGTTGGCAGACCGGCGGCTCCGTTCGGTGCGTTCGGTAGATACGTGGCAACGAAGGGCAGGTTGAACTGCGGGAGCCAGGAATTCTTCCCCAGATTGGTACGATTGAGGTTGTACAGCACGCCGTCCTTGCCGCCGCCGAGCAAGTTCTGAAAGCCCGGGATGAGCATCACCCCCGCCGAACCCAGATCTTCGTCTTTGTCGCCGCGGTCGTTGTCGTTGAAGGCGGTCCAGAAGTCCGCCAGCGCAAGGCTCGGCTTCCCCGCGCTCGGGCCCAGAACACCCGCCGTGTACGTCAGCTTCACGAAGCTCTCGCCGAAGTTGTTGTTGCCGATGGCGCCGTTGCCGGTCGTGAAATAGATGTCGTTGCCGGAAATCGCGGGGGCCGAACCCGCCATCCAAATCCCGCCGGCGGCGCCGTTCGGGGTCGTGCACCAAACCGCTGGTTTGAGAGCGAAGCCCGCTTGGTGCTGCAGCGCGCGCGTATCGTACGCAAAGACGAAGCCGCTCGCGCCATGATTCGGGTCTTCGCCGTTCTGCGAGAACATGATGATCACGGCCTTCTTGCCGCCGGCTCCCTTGAGTAGGCCGAGCCCGGCGCGAACCTTTTGATACGGCTCCTCCGCTCCGACATTGAAATGCTTGCCGCCGTTGTCAGCGTCGCCGCGAATCAATATCTCTGGTTGTTGGTCATCGAGCGTCGTCGCATCCAGCGTCCAGAGATGGTGCTCGCGAACGCCGTTGTCCTTCGGCTTACTGGGAGCTCGTTGAAAGGTCACGAGGTAGATGCTGTTCGTCGCCGGGTCGATGACCGGCGTCGCGGCGATCCCCCACTGCGGGCTGGTGCAGTGTGCATCCATGTTGCCCGTCTTCGTGCATGGATCGATCGGGACGGCGAGGTGGCGCTTCTTGAGCTCCACGCCGGTCTTGGTGTCGAAGCGGTAGACCGTATTGTTCATCGTGAAGACGTACAGCACGTTGCCCACGACCAGCGGCTGCGCATCGACCCGGCCGTCCACCGGTAACGAACGAATCAGATGCAACGTCCCCAGGTTGCTTGCGGTGAAGGTCGTCTCCTTGTCGTTCCAACCGCTGCGGTTGTTGTCGAAGGCGCGGGTCGTGACGTCCACCGCGCCAGCCGCAGAAACGCAGCACAACCACGCTGGCACGAGCGACCACAGAAATATCCGCGATATTCGATGCATGGAAACCCTCGGACGACTGCCTGGACAAACAGCATCGCAAGGCGGCAGCCCAACCCTTGGCGAGCGTCGCCACATTGTCATCAACTCCAGGTTGCTTCGCAAGCCCCCGATTGCGCGCTTCGAGCTCTCGAAACAATGACCAAAGCCAGCCACTGGCATAGTCATATTTCGTGATCACGATTCAAACGAGGACGATTCGATCTCGCCTGCGGATCTTGCTGTACGATGCAGAGCATGGCGACGACGAGGCATTGGTCTGTTCGTTCTCTCCCGGCCCTGATTGCGAGCGCAGGGCTGCCGCTGATTGTGCAGCTGACCGCGTGCGAGCCGCCCGCACCGCCCTCGGCGCCGCTAGCCGCGGTGTCCGCGCCTGTGCCGCCCCCGAGCGCTGCGCCCGCTGCTGTAGTGCCCGCTCCTGCCCCGCTATGTCCTGCGGAGTGGTGCATGGTTGCCGGCCTTCCTACGCAAGTCACTTTCTCCGCCGTTTGGGGCTCCTCGCCCACTGACGTTTGGTTGGCGGGCGACCAGGGGAGTTTGCTGCACTGGAATGGCTCGGCTTGGGCCGCGGTAGCATCCGGGACGCAGAGCTCGTTGCGCGCGCTTTCGGGTACCTCCGCAAACAACGTGTGGGCGGCAGGCCTCGAGGGCACGCTCCTCCACTTCGACGGTACGAGCTGGTCGGCCGCGCAGAAGAACGGCAAAGCTTGGTCACCCGCGAGTGGTCCGAATGAACATCCCATTTACGCCCTGCTCGCGTTACCCAACCTGCTTTGGGCGGGCGGTGCCGGCACGCGCTCCTTCGACGGCACGAAGTGGACGGAATCGCATCACGCATCGCACCTGCCCACCTTGGCGCTTTGGGGCTTGGATTCGTCGAGCGCTTGGGCGGTCGGTCCACAGGGCATGGTCAACCGCTGGGACGGCCACGAGTGGCTGAAGGCCCAGGCCAATGAGGGCCCGACCTTTCAGGGGGTTTGGGGGAGCGCGCCCAATGAGGTTTGGTGCGTCGGCAACATGGGCGCAACCGTGCACTGGAGCGGCGGTCGACCCAGCACCATCCCGAGCGGGACAGCGAACGATTTGTACGGCGTGTACGGGTTCGGTGCGAAAGACGTGTGGGCCGTCGGCGCACACGGCACGATTGTGCACTGGGTGGGATCTGCGTGGAAGCCGTCCCCGAGTCCTGCGTCGAGCGCGCTACTCAGTGTCTGGGGCTCGAGCGCCCGTGACGTTTGGATCGTGGGCGAGGATGGCGTCGTGCTGCGACTTGGGCACGGGCCGGGTTAGCGCCGCGAGCGATCACCGGCGGGCGGTGGCGGACTACCGGGCGGTTGCAAGTCCATCTGTGAATAGCATTGTGTTCCGTACTTCGGTCCGCTCTGACAATACGTGCCGCCGCCTGGCCCGCAGGCGGCGGTGAGCGAGGCCATACCAGCCAACGTCAAAAGCAGCAGGGTGAGTTTCGCCATGGACCTTCTCCTCGGACATGCCGGAGCAAGACCCGTGCCGCCGGGAAACACTCGATCCCGGCGGCAGTGACAATGAGTGTGAACGTTGGTTGGCGTGCCTCGACGGCACTGTGCCCGCCAACTGGACTGCGTCACGCGAGGTCGAAGCGATCGAGGTTCATCACCTTGGTCCACGCCGCCACGAAGTCTTGCACGAACTTCGTTTGTGCATCCGCGCTGGCATAGACTTCGGCCAGAGCGCGCAGCACCGAGTTCGAACCGAATACCAGGTCGACCCGCGTGGCGGTCCACTTCAGCTCGCCTGATTTCAGCTCGCGTCCTTCGAACAGCTCACCTGCGGCCTTCCACGCCGTGCCCATATCGAGCAAGTTGACGAAGAAATCGTTGCTCAGCGCGCCTGGCTTGTGCGTGAGAACGCCGTTTTGAGACTGCCCGGCATTTGCACCGAGAACGCGCAGGCCGCCAATCAACACCGTCAGCTCGGGCGCAGTCAGCGTCAGCAACTGGGCCTTGTCGACGAGTAGTACCTCGGCCGGCACCTTGTGTTTGCCCTTGAGGTAGTTGCGGAAGCCGTCTGCGACGGGTTCGAGTACGGCGAAAGAGGCGACATCGGTCTGCGCTTGGGAGGCGTCGGTGCGACCGGGCTTGAACGGTACGCTGATGCTGTGGCCTGCGCTCTTTGCGGCCTGCTCGATCGCCGCGCAGCCTCCGAGCACGATCAGATCGGCGAGCGAAACGCGCTTGCCTCCCGATTGCGCTTGGTTGAACTCCGCTTGCATGCCTTCCAGAGTCTTCAGCACCTTCGCGAGCTGCGCGGGCTGATTCACTTCCCAGTCTTTTTGCGGAGCCAGGCGAATCCGCGCGCCGTTGGCCCCCCCGCGCTTGTCGGAGCCGCGGAACGTGCTGGCAGACGCCCAAGCCGTCGAGACCAACTCCGACACAGAGAGGCCCGATGCTTGCAGCTTGGCCTTGAGCGCCGCAATCTCGGCAGGGCCGATCAGCGCGTGGTCGACACCCGGGATCGGGTCCTGCCAGATCAGCTCTTCTGCGGGTACCTCTGGGCCGAGGTAGCGCACGCGCGGGCCCATGTCGCGATGCGTGAGCTTGAACCAGGCGCGCGCGAATGCATCCGCGAACTGCCCAGGGTTTTCCAGGAAGCGCCGTGAAATCCGCTCGTATGCGGGGTCGAAGCGCAACGAGAGATCCGTGGTCAGCATGGTCGGTAGCAGCTTCTTCGAAGCGTCGAAAGCGTGCGGGATGCAGGGCTCGGCGCCCTTGGCGACCCATTGATGCGCGCCGGCAGGGCTCTTGCTGAGCTCCCATTCGTACTTGAACAGGTTTTCGAAGAAGTAGTTGCTCCACTTGGTCGGTGTCTGGCTCCAAGTGACCTCCAGCCCGCTCGTGATCGCGTCCGCGCCGCTGCCGCTACCAAACGTGCTCGTCCAGCCGAGCCCCAGCTGCTCGATGTCGGCCGCTTCCGGGTTGACCCCCACGAGCTTGGCGTCGCCGGCGCCGTGAGTTTTGCCAAAGCTGTGACCGCCCGCGATCAGCGCGACCGTCTCTTCGTCGTTCATCGCCATGCGCGCGAAGGTTTCTCGGATATCCTTGGCCGCGGCGATCGGATCTGGATTGCCGTTCGGTCCCTCCGGATTGACGTAGATCAAACCCATCTGCACCGCGCCGAGTGGATTTTCGAGCTCGCGGTCGCCCGAATAGCGTTTGTCGTCGAGCCACGCCGTTTCGGCGCCCCAATTCACGTCTTGATCCGGTTCCCAGACGTCGGCGCGCCCACCCCCGAAGCCGAAGGTCTTGAAGCCCATCGTCTCGAGCGCGACGTTGCCGGTGAGGATCAGCAAATCCGCCCAGGAAATCTTGCTTCCGTATTTCTGCTTGATTGGCCAGAGCAGCCGTCGCGCTTTGTCGAGGCTCACGTTGTCGGGCCAGCTGTTGAGCGGCGCAAAGCGCTGTTGGCCCCTGCCACCACCGCCGCGACCGTCTCCCGTGCGGTACGTGCCGGCGCTGTGCCACGCCATGCGTACGAATAGCCCACCATAGTGACCGAAGTCAGCCGGCCAATACTGCTGCGAGTCGGTCATCAACTTCGCGAGGTCTAGTTTCAATGCTGCAAAATCCAGGCTCGCAAACGCCTCGGCGTACTCGAAATTCGCAGCCATCGGATCGGACTTGGACGAATGCTGATGGAGCAGATCTACCCGCAGCTGGTTCGGCCACCAATCACGGTTCGACGTCCCACCACTATGATTGAATGGACACTTCGGTTCGGTCGACATCTCTATCCTCCTTGGGCGGCGAGCTTACGCCTGCGGTCAACGCTCGCCAATCGAGCTGTTCAGTCGCAGCGATCGCAACCCCATCACGCTGCAACGAGCCGAAGGAAAGGCTGATTCGCTTACGCGCGAATTGCGGGAGCCGTACGAATTGCCAGAGCAGCGGCGCTTGCTCGGCGCGTTCGCGCGGTCGAAGTTAGACACGCTACGCTCTCGACAGCCATCGATCGGCTCCGACACTTCGGTGCCCGACCGAGAACGAAGAGCCAAAGAGGGGGGGCGATCGCGGTTCCGCATCGCAGCTCTTGGTCTTGCCGTGTTTGCGCGCGGTACGATCGATCCGGATCGCATCGAAGTGCGCGGTTCGTCGGAACTGGACGAACCGCGATTGCCACCCATGACACGCTTGCAACGCTGGATGCTGCTCGGGGTCGTAGTAACGCCGTGAAAAATCGCGACGCGGGCTCGGCCCGCACGCTCCCCGCGAGCGCGCGTTGATGAGGTCTACACTATAATTTTCGACGTAAGCGCACGCGGGCCCTGAATCTGCGCGGGTTCTCGCGTGTCGTACTTCGGGACATGGGAGCTCGGCAGCGCCGCGAGTAAAAATTACGTAGCGAAGACGTCAGCGTCTTTTCGATCACGGTTTCGCCCCTTCGCGGTCACAGCACTAGTGTGGCAATACATAGGCCGTTCAGAGAGGTTCGACTGACCATGAGCTCGACAGATACCACCCGCACCCGCACGAAGCAGAACCGGATCGCCCGGCTGGTGCCCCACACGATCAGCCTGTGTCTGCTCGCGCTACCCGTTGGCTGTGGTTCCGAAAAGAGTGGCAACTACGCATTCACGGGCGGTGCAGCGGGTGCCATAACCGCTGGGCAGCCCGGGGCAGCGGGAAGCAGCGCGGGCGCTCCCAGTCAGGGCGGCAGCGGCGGTCAGCTGACTGCAGCTGGTGGCGCGAGTGCCGGCACAGCCAGCGGTGGCATGACGGCGGCCGGCGCGGGTGGCCAGACGACGAGCGCGGCTGGCGCAGGCGGCAGCGCTCCTGCGGCCTGCGCGTTCCAGTGCGTCGATCAGTGTGTCGAGGCGGGCGGTACCAAGAAGGAGGGCAGCTGCACTGGCGCCCAGGTCTGTTGCGATGGCGCGACCAATCCCCAGACCAACCCGCTGGCGCACCTCGCTCCCTCGGCCAAAGACGTGGGGCTCCTGCTGTCGAACCGTTTCAGCAAGCAGGCGCTCGCATTCCAATCGGTCGCTGACCTGCCCGGCGATGGCTATAAGGTCGCGTGTGAGTGGTACGGCGCGCTCGGTGTCGCCAAGTTGACGAAGAGCCAAGATCTACTCACCGCTCTCGTCACCAAGTTCAATCCGCTCAAGGCCAGCTTCGTCAGCGCCATGACGGGCGGAGAGTCTCATGTGGACCGCTACATCTTCGGCATGGTGCCGCTGGAGATCTACCTTCAAACCGCCGACGAGAGCTACCTACCGCTCGGGATCCAGACGGCGGACAAGCAGCAAACCACGAATCAGACGCGCGACGCGATCGACGACATGTTCATGATGACGGGGCTGCAGCTCGAGGCCTACCGCGCCAAGAAGGATGTCAAGTACATCGATTTCATGGCCAACATCATGGTGAACTACCTGAAGGCCCAGCAAGCGAACGGGCTGTTCTTCCACAACGTCACCCAGGCCAAGGTGCATTGGGGCCGTGGCAACGGTTGGTTCGCCGCCGGCATGGCGGAGATGATGCGCGATTTACCGAAGACCGCCGCGCAGTATGCGACCATCGAAGCTGGCTACAAGAAGATGATGGAGGGTCTGCTCAAGTTCCAGGGCAAGAACGGCCTCTGGTACCAGGTCTTGGACAAGCCAGACAACACGAGCAACTGGGAAGAGACCTCGGGCTCCGCGATGTTCACCTACGCAATGATCGCCGGCGTGAGGCGCGGCACGTTGGATGCCGCGAAGTACGTGCCTGCGATTGACGCGGCCTGGGCTGGCTTGAAGACGAAGATCTCGGCCACGGGTGAGGTCAGCAACATCTGCGTCGGAACCTGGTACAAAGCCAACGATGCCGAGTACATGGCGCTGAGCAAGCTGACCGGGGACGGCCATGGCCAAGCCCCTGTCCTTTGGGCTGCGGCTGAGCTACTGCGCTGATTGTCGATGTCCCGCATGCAATTGGCTCGTTCGTGCTCGGTCTTGTGTTGGTCGTTGTGCACCGTGGGCATCGCCGGTTGCGGCGGGAGTGACGACCCTTCCGCGACAGGCGGGGCGCCGAGCGTTGGCACGAGCGGCGCGGCTTCGACAAGCGGCGGGGCCGCTGGTCTGAGCACGACCCATGCGGGCGGCGCGAGCGGCGCGGCAGTTGGCAGCGGCGGGGCGGCCAGCGGTGGCACAACCACGGCCCAGGCAGGTTCGAGCGCAGCCGCGGGCAGCACGGTGGGCGGCGGTAGCAGCAACGGCGGTGGCGGCCGCGCGAGTGCCGGCGGGGCCGCCGGCAGCGCCAGCGCAGGCACGGGCCCGGTCAGCAGTGGCGGCAGCGCGGGTGCCTTGGGCCCCACCGTGCCTCTGGTGAACGGCATTCAGTGGGCCGACACCACGGGCAAGCCGATTCAGGCCCACGGCGGCGGCATGATCAAGGTCGCTGAATATTACTACTGGTTCGGCGAAAACCGGAACGCGAACGGCAGCTTTTATGCCGTATCCAGCTACCGCTCCAAGGATCTGCGAAACTGGGAGTTTCGAAAAGACGTGCTGCGCTCCACGTCACACGCCGAGCTCAGCCCTGCCAACATCGAGCGACCCAAAGTCGTCTACAACGAAAGCACGAACAAGTACGTGATGTGGATGCACTGGGAGAATGGCTCGAACTACGGTGAGGCGCGCGCAGCGGTGGCTACCTCCAGCACCGTGGACGGCGACTACGCCTATCAGGGCAGTTTTCGCCCGCTGGTCGCTGACGTCATGGATCACGGTAAGCCAGGCTACATGTCGCGCGACTGCGGCCTGTTCGTGGATGACGATCAGAAGGCGTACTTCATCTCCGCCACCAACGAGAACTACGATCTGAATCTGTATCTGCTCACGCCCGATTATCTGAAGGTCGACAAGCTCGCGGCAGTGCTGTTCAAAGGTGGCCATCGCGAAGCGCCCGTCTTGTTCAAGCGCAGCGGCACGTATTTCTTGCTCACCTCGGGCGCCACCGGTTGGGATCCGAACCAGGCCAGCTACGCGACCTCGAGCTCCCTCACTAGCGGTTGGTCTGCCCTCAAGAACGTCGGCGACGGCAACACCTTCTACTCGCAATCCACCTACGTTTTGCCGGTTCAGGGCAGCGCGGGCACCGCCTATCTGTACCTGGGCGATCGCTGGGCCGGCGCATGGGGCGGCCGTGTCAACGATTCCACGTACATCTGGCAGCCGATCACGTTCCCCTCTCCCACCTCCATGAGCATGAGCTGGAACAACACCGTCAGCATCGACGCTGCGGCTGGCAGCGTGAGCGGCGCCACCCGCAACTTCCAATTCGTCAACGCCAAGAGTGGCAAAGCCCTCGAAGTGCAGGGCGCCTCCAGTGCCGACGGCGCTTCGCTCGTTCAGAACCCTGCCAGCAACGCAACCAACCAGCAGTGGGGTCTGAAATACGACGGCGCGGGCTACTTCCGCATCACGAACGTGGCCAGCAGTAAAGTCATCGACGTACCCGACGAATCCACTGCCGATGGCGTGAAGCTGAAGCAATGGAAAAATACCGACGGCGACAACCAAGCATGGCTACTGATCGACGTCGGCGGGGGATACGTCCAAATTCGCAACAAGCACAGCAACAAGTTCGTTGCCGTGGTCGGGGGCGCCAGTGATGACGCCGCCGCGATCGAGCAGCGCGCGGCCAGCAATGGCGACGAACAGCGCTGGCGAATGGTGATTTCACCGTAAATCGGGGCGCCCCTTGGCGCCGCTGCTGGCCGGCTCTAGGTCCTCGGCCATGCGATACAACCTCCTCGGTAATACGGGTCTGTACGTTTCGGAGCTGTGCCTCGGTGCAATGACCTTCGGCGGCTCGGGTGGCATGTGGCAAGCCATCGGCAAGCTCGGCCAAGAAGAGGTGCTCACGCTGGTGGGCAAAGCGCTCGACGCGGGCGTCAACTTCATCGACACCGCCGACGTCTACGCCGAAGGCCAGAGCGAACGGCTCGTGGGGGGCGCCCTGCACTCGCTGGGTCGCCCCCGTGAGCAAGTCGTGATCGCAACCAAAGTGCGCGGTCGCGTCGGACCCGGCGTCAATCAGGTCGGGCTCTCTCGCGCGCACATCCTATCGAGCATCGATGGCAGCCTACGCCGGCTGGGCCTCGACTATGTCGACCTGTATCAGATTCATGGCTTCGACCCAGTGACGCCGATCGAAGAGACCATTCGCGCCCTCGACGACGTCGTCCGTTCGGGCAAAGCACGCTATGTCGGTTTCAGCAATTTGCCCGCTTGGCTCGCGTCGCACGCCATCACCTTCGCCGAACAAAACGGCTTGGCTCGCTTCCAGAGCGCGCAGGTCTACTATTCCATCGCCGGTCGCGACATCGAACGCGAAATCGCGCCGATGAGCCAAGCGCGCGGCATTTCTATCTTGCCCTGGAGTCCACTGGCCGGCGGTCTGCTCTCCGGCAAGTTCGATCCGGACAAGAAGGGTCCGGCCGACGCGCGGCGCGCTTCTTTCGACTTCCCGCCCGTCGACATGCAACGCCTGCCGGGCGTGCTCAGCGCGCTACGTCAAGTGGCCGAGCAAACCGGCACCTCGGTCGCGCGCGTGGCTCTCGCTTGGCAACTGAGCAAACCGTTCGTCACCAGTATCATCATCGGTGCCAAACGCTTGGAGCAGCTCGAAGACAACCTCGCCGCGACCGAGTTGAAGCTCAGCCCCGAGCAGCTCGCCGTGCTCGATTCCGCCAGCGCGCTACCGCCGGAATACCCGGGTTGGATGGTGCAGTTTCAGAACTCGCGTGATCCGCGCGGGACCGCGCAAGCGCCGACGGAAGAGCAAATCCGCGCTGCCGCACAGCGCTTGAAGTGAGCAGATTTTGGGGGCTCGCGCTTTCGTGGCGAGCGAACGCGCCGGCTTTCGCGCGCAGCTATTGACAGACGTTGGTACCGCCGCGATAACCGCGGCGGTCAATGCCAGACCGCGCAATCGACTACCAACCGGAGGGTGTTGGCGCCTGCCTTGCCGCGGGAACGCTGGCCGCGGGTGACGCTTGAGGCTCGGCCGACCACGTCCATTGGCGCGAGTCATCAAAGCCGTATGGCTGTTGTTTGCGGTCGCATTGGGCATACAAGCGCGGGCAGGAGCGGACTTTGGCCGCTATTCGGAATGGCCCAAGGCGTTCTCGTCCTCGAATATCCTGAGGATCAAGAGCACCGTGTTGTCTCCGGTCGGCGTGCCGATGACGCATTGGTCTCACGCCCCTGGTCTCATCACGGACGCCATCGCTCGCACGCTGATCATCGTGCCGTCTGCGTCGGTTGGAATACACGCTGCGGCATGGCTCTCTGCGATCGCCTTCTGGTGGGCAATGATCGGCATCGCGCGCTTGGTCACACGTGGCGATCCCCCGCTCTTCGCGTGGGCGCTCGCGGCGGCATTCATCGGCACGCAGGCCGGCTTCTATTCCATCTTTCATAGCTCCGAGATCTTCTCGCTGGCGACCTTCGCGGTTGCGATGTTCTGGGCGCTCAGCGCCGGGCCAGCGCGGCTGCGCGACAGCCTGATTATCGGCATTGCTTGCGGGCTGCTCCTGATCGTTCGCGTGAACCTGGCCATGTACGTCCTGTTGCCGCTGTCCACGCGGGTCATCGTGGTTTGGCGGGGACACGGGAATCGGCTGAACAGGGCCGCCGTACTGCACGCGTTCGCGCTCGGTCTACCGCTGCTCGTGTATGGCGCGCAGCTCTTGGTCTTCAATTACTGGATGACCGGATCTCCGTCGAAGAGTCCGTACGTCTACGGCGACGAAACCTTCCGCAGCGTGGACTTCGCGCATCCGATGATTGGCACCATGCTCTTTCACTCTTGGCATGGCCTGCTGACCTATCACCCGCTGTTCGCGCTAGGCGTCATCGCACTCGCCGCGCTCGCTGTCCGCCGCAATTCGCCGCTCGCAGAGCGGCTTTTGGCGGGCGGTGCGCTACTTGCGCTGCTCGCCCAGCTATATGTGCAGGCCAGCTGGTGGTGCTGGTGGAACGGCATGGAAACCTTTGGCAATCGAACGCTCTCGGTCGGAGCGGTCCCGGTCGTCATCGGCCTCGCTAGGTGGCTGTACCTCCTTCAGCAAAGCGCCACTTCGAGGAGCCGGATCTGCGCAGTCGTGGTGCTGATCCTCAGCGCTGCAGCCTGCCTGTGGTCGTTCCTGCTCTATCTTCAAGGGCATACGAATTTTTTCAATTGGCGGTTACTGCTCCACGCGCAAAGGGACGTCTTGCGCGACCCCAACGCTTTCGTCCCCGTGTGCGTGGCGTTGGTGCTGAGCTTGGGCTTCGTGCTCCTCGCCTTCCGCAGACTGCGCACTCGCGCCGTGTTCGCCGCGGTCAGCGCGTTGATCGCGACCTTGGCGGCTCATGGGCTCCTGATCGAGCTGGTTCGAGGCCGCTTGAGCGCTTTTGGCGTCGAGCATTTTCCGCCCAGCTTGCTGTGGTTGATGAGCGCTCTTGCGTTCACGGTGATGATCTATTTGACCGCCGATCGCCATGCATCGCCGAACCCGATTCCGCTGGCTCGAACCGCCGTTGCGGGCGGGTTGCTCGTCATCTTCGTAGTCGGCAGCTGGTCGTTTTACGAACTCGCGGTCGAAACCAAGAGCGTCATCGCCCATTCCACGGCCAAGCCGCGCAAGTATCGCTATCGGTCGACGATGGTCTTGGACGACCTGCTCGCCTGCTTGCCGGAGTACGACCTCGTCCAGGGCTTCGATGCACGCAAGCTGACTGCTCGGCGCTTCCTCGAGGGGGCCGCTCTCGAGGCGCGGCAAAAAATCACTAAACGTCAGTAACAACGCCGGGATTGGCTCGGTGGGAGAGGCTAGGCTCGCTAGTATGATGAACGTGTTGGTCACCGGAGCTTGCGGCTACATCGGCTCGCACGCCGTGCGCTGCCTGCTCGCGGCAGGACACCGGCCAATCGCCCTCGACAACCTGAGTCGAGGTCACCGAGAATCGCTGCCCGAAGGTGTGCCGTTTGCGCAGGTGGATGTGCGTGACACGGACGCGGTCGCCCGCACACTCGCGCAGCATAGCGTCGATTGCGTGATGCACTTTGCTGCATTCGCTTACGTCGGCGAATCGGTCAACGAACCGTTGAGCTACTACGACAACAACACCCTTGGCACCCTCAGCCTCTTGCAAGCGCTCGATCGCGCAGGCGTTCGGCGCTTGGTGTTCAGCTCGACGTGTGCGACCTACGGCGAGCCGGAGCTCGTGCCAATCACCGAATCGGCGGAGCAACGCCCGATCAACCCATACGGCTGGTCGAAGCTGTTCTCGGAACGGCTACTCCTCGACTACGCTGCGGCGAACGAAGACTTCTCGTTTTCGGCCTTGCGCTATTTCAACGTGGCCGGTTCGTCCAGCGATGGGTCAGTCGGTGAGGACCACGATCCGGAAACGCATTTGATCCCAGTCATCCTGCAGACCAAGTTGGGTCTGCGTGAGAAGATGACCATCTTCGGCGAGGACTACCCGACCGATGATGGCACCTGCATTCGCGACTACATTCACGTCGAGGATCTCGTAGACGCCCACGTGGCAGTTCTCTCTGCCTTGAAGCCTGGCGCAAAGCTCGTCTACAATCTCGGCATCGGGCGCGGCTACAGCGTGAAAGAGATCATCGTCGCTGCCCGCGAGGTGATCGGCGATTTCCGGGTCGAAAGTGGCCCGCGCCGCGCCGGGGATCCCGCGATCCTATACGCCGATGCGAGCAAGATTCAGCGCGAGCTCGGCTGGGCAGCGCGGCGTACGGACATTCGGCAGATGATCGAGAGCGCGTGGCGCTGGTTCGAAAAGCATCCGCAAGGGTACGCGAGCCAACGTACGCCTCGCGAGTAAAAGGCTGGGATGTTGCGTGGTGATGCACGCGCCGGGGGCAAGGTCGTTAACTATCGCACCATGCACACTTTCGCAGCGCGCCGCCGAAGGCGGTGCCGCGATGGGGCGCGCAGCACGACCATCAACCCCAGCAATCACCCGGCAGATCCTGGCTTTGCTGCTAGGCTCCCGCCGTGTCGAGCGCGTTCTGTCGGTCGTCGAGAGTCTTAGCCTGTTTGCTGTCATTGTCGGCGCTGGCAATCCTGCCCGATTGCGGAGCGCGGACCGCGATCGAGGTGGCTGAGGTCTGTCCCACGGAAGGTGAGATGCGCGCCTGTCAGGGGGCTTGCGGGCAGGGCGTGGCGACTTGTACCGGCGGTTATTGGAGTGAGTGTCAGGTGCAGGAGACCGCTCGAGAGTGCTCGGGGGTCTGCGGCGCCGGCGTGCAGACCTGTACGGGAGGCGTGCTCGGGCCGTGTGTGATCCCGGTTAGCAAGCGCAGCTGTTCGAACGATTGCGGACAAGGCGAGCAGAGCTGTGAACAGGAGGCTTGGCAGGACTGCGTCGTGCCGGTGATGCAGCGAGACTGCAACAGCGCTTGCGGTCCCGGACACGAGACCTGCAGTGGCGGAAAATGGAGTGCTTGCGACGCGCCGCAGCCCAAGCCCCCGGTGCTACACGCGACAATCCGAGATTTTCACAAGACGCAGACTGACTTCGAGTTGCGGAGCGCTCCGGATCGAATCGACGCGGGGATGGTAGAGGCCTTCATTGGTGCTGATCGAACGCCCGTGTACGCAGGCAAGCCGAACACGCCGAGCACGCCTTCGGGCAAGGCCGGCTTCGATGTTTGGTATCACGATGTGCCGGGCGTGAATCTGACCACGACCAAGGATCTCAAATTGGTGCCAGACCCCCAGCAGCCGGGCGGTTACCTGTACGAGGATCGCAAATTTTTCCCGATCAACGACGCTCTGTTCGGCAATGAAGGGTTGTCGAACAATTTTCATTTCACCCTCGAGACCCATTTTCAGTTCGTGTACCGCGGGGGAGAGGTCTTTACTTTTGCCGGTGACGACGACGTGTGGGTGTTCATCGCGGATCAGCTGGTGATCGATTTGGGGGGCACGCACACGATTCGCAACGGCAGCGTGAGCCTCGACCAAGTCAGGGGCAAATTGGGCTTGATTGCCGGTCAGAAGTATCCACTTGATCTGTTCTTTGCCGAGCGGCACACCCTCGGCTCGAACTTCATCGTGCACACGACGATTGCCGACGTTGGATCCTGTGAGTGAGATGAGCCGTTACCCGTTTCCGCATACGCGCAAGCTCGAGCACCTGTGTTACCCGTCTGCCGCCCGGCCCGAAGACGCGCGGAGAGCGTTCCAGGCGTGGCGCGACGAGATCGTCACCGCCGACGGCGCGCGCGGCTTCTTGCGTGCTCGGCGGCCCGACACGCCGGATGGGGTCGCCAACTCGACGGTGTCGGAGGGCATTGCCTACGGTATGATCATCGCCGTGCTCTGTGACGAGCAAGCGCTGTTCGACGACTTCTATCGCTACGCGCTGTGCTTCGAGAACAAGAGCGGCCTGATGGATTGGTACATCGCTCCGGACGGCTCGCGTGCCCTCGGCGTGGGCGCCGCGACGGATTCGGATGAAGACATCGCCTGGGCGCTGGTCATGGCGCACCGCCAATGGGGCGGGCAAGGAGCGCTCGCCGAGCCGTATCTCAGCTGCGCCAAGCGCCAGATCGAGCGCGTTTGGGCCTGTGAAGTCGACCACGACCGCTACCCGGACATGCTCTTGCCCGGCGATGATTGGCGCGGCCAAAACGTGTTCAATCCCTCCTATTTTGCGCCGCATCAGTACCGCATCTTCGCGCAGGTGACGGGCAACGCGGGCTGGCTACGGGTGATCGATCGCGGCTACGAGATCGTGTTCGCGAGCCTGAACGCGGTCAACGGCAATCGTGAGAATGGACTCGTGCCCGCTTGGTGCAACGCCGAGGGCGCTCCGGTCGAAGCATTTCCGGGCGCGCTGACCAACTATCAGTACGACTCGGCGCGCTTGCCCTTTCGCTTGGCCCAAGATTGGGCGGCCTCGCGCGATCCACGCGCGCTTTCGTATCTGGAGCGCGTGAGCGCGTTCTTTGCGCGTATCGGCGCGGACCGGATCGTGGACGGTTACACGTTGGCAGGCGAGCCTGCTCCCGATCCGCGCGCGGCGCGCCCCAACCCCGGGTCGGCGGTATTCGTGGGCGCGGCGGCCGTTGGCGCGATGCACGATCCGCAATATCGCGCCTTCATCGATGCTTGCTATACGCGGGTTCAGAGCGGCACGCTGCTCGCGCGCAGTCGCTACTACAATCATTCTTGGACCGTGCTCTCGCTCTTGATGCTCAGCGGCAATTTTCTCGATTTTCCCCAGTAAATCCCATGCGAATTTCATGCGGTCTCGGTCTCGGTCTTGGTCTCGCCCTCTTGCAAACGGGCTGTCCCGCGCCGGCCACTTCCGGCCCTTCCAGCTCCACGCCTCCCAATCCGGCGCCTCCACTCGTGCAGCGCGCGGCGCCTCCGCCCATGGCTTGGTTGGACAAGCAGCTCTCACCCGATCAACGCGCCGAGCTGCTGCTGAGCGCGATGACTCAAGACGAGAAGCTGACGCTCCTCACCGGTTATTTCGGCGTGCAGCAAGATTGGAACAAGTACAACTTCAGCGAGGCGCGCCCGCAGTCTGCGGGCTACGTGAAAGGCGTGCCTCGGCTCGGCTTCACCGCCCAATGGCAGACCGACGCCGGGAGTGGGGTTGCCACCCAGCGTCAGGCGCCACCCGCCCTCGAGCGCACTCTGCTCCCGTCTGGCATTCTGACCGCGTCCACTTGGAACCCCGCGCTGGCCGAAAGCGGCGGCAAGATGATCGGCAGTGAAGCGCGCGCGAGCGGCTTCAACGTGATGCTCGCGGGCGGTGTGAACTTGATGCGCGAGCCGGGCAATGGCCGTAACTTCGAGTACGGTGGGGAAGACCCGCTGCTCGCGGGCATCATGGTGGGCGCGCTCGTGCGCGGAATTCAGGCCAATCACATCGTGGCTACGGTCAAGCACTTCGCGCTCAACGATCAGGAGACGGGTCGCGACCGCGTGAACGTCTTGATCGATGAAACGGCGGCGCGCATCTCGGATCTACTGGCGTTCCAGATTGCCATCGAGCAAGGCGATCCGGGCTCGGTCATGTGCAGCTACAATCTGGTCAACGGCGTTTACACGTGCCTGAACGATTGGCTACTGAACCAGCTGTTGAAGGGGGAGTGGGGCTTCAAAGGCTACGTGATGACCGATTGGGGAGCACAGCGCGACACCGTGCTGAACGCGAACCACGGGCTCGATCAAGAAACCGGCGTTTCCGAAACGGGGAAATACGTCTGGCTCGACAAGCTCGCCGTCGCCATTCGCGAAAAGCAGGTCCCACAGGCTCGCCTCGACGACATGGTGCGGCGCATCGCGCGCACGTTGATCGAAAAAGGGGCGGTGGATGATCCGGTAAAGCCCGCGCCAATCGACTTTGCTGCGCACGCACCGGTGACCCAAGCCGCTGCCGAAGAAGGCATCGTGCTGCTCAAGAACCAGGGCGTGCTGCCCCTGACTGCAAAGGCCAAGCGCATTGCGGTGATCGGCGGCCACGCGGACGTGGGGGTACTGACCGGCGGTGGATCCGCGCAAGTGTATCCGCCCGGCGGTAACGCCGTGCCCGGTTTGGGCCCCGACAGTTGGCCGGGGCCTACGGTCTACGCGCGCTCATCGCCGCTCGACGCCCTACGCCGCGAGCTGCCGAGCGCGACCATCAGCTGGCAATCGGGCACCGATCTCGCCATTGCGGCGGCTGCGGCCCGTGAGGCGGACGTGGCGATCGTCTTTTCCACCCAGTGGACCACCGAGTCGCGTGATTTTTCGATCACTCTGCCGGATGAACAGGATCGACTGATCGCCGCCGTTGCGCGGGCCAACAAGCGCACCGTGGTCGTGCTCGAGACCGGTGGTCCCGTGCTCATGCCCTGGGTCGATCAAGTCGCGGGCGTACTCGAGGCGTGGTACCCGGGCAGCCAAGGCGGCCCGGCCATCGCTCGAGTGCTGAGCGGCGCCGTCAATCCGTCGGGCCACCTGCCCGTCTCGTTCCCACGCAAGCTCGAGCAGTTGCCGCGCCCGAAACCCGCCGGCGAATCCCTGCCCGACGGCACGCAGTTCGACGTTCACTACGACGAGGGCGCTGCGGTTGGCTACCGCTGGTACGCCAAGAAGGGCCTCGTCCCCTTGTTCCCGTTCGGTCACGGCCTCAGTTACACTACCTTCAGCCAGAGCAAGCTCGCGGCCCATGTCGATGGCGGAGAACTCAAGGTCACCTTCGCCGTGCACAACACTGGCAAGCAGCCCGGCAAGAGCGTGGCTCAGGTCTACGTGTCGCCCGAGGCGGGTGGCTGGGAATCGCCCCGGCGTCTGGGCGCGTTCGGCAAGGTCGATCTGGCGCCGGGCGCCTCACAAGAGCTGACGCTGACGGTCGATCCGCGCCTCCTTGCCAACTACGAGCCGAAGCGACGAGCGTTCCGCATTGCGCCCGGAGTTTATCGCGTCACGCTCGCGGCAACGGCGCACGACGTAGGCCAAAGCGTCACCGTGACTTTGCCCGAGCGAGTGATTGCGCCGAAGTAGCAGCTCGCAGCCCGAGCGAGGTCACTTTCTGACCACGCGATCGGGTTTCACCCCGCCGAAGTCGAGCGCAAGCGTGCGTGTGGGTTCGCCGTTCACGCAACGCAGCTCGGGGGCTACACCCGGGATGTTCGCGTTGGACAGAATTTCCTGAGTGGCGAGCAGAGTGTCCATGTCGCCGCGTAGGCCCAGATACCGGCGGGTCAAAAAGGGCAGCTCGATGAGTTGCGCTTTGCCTTCCAGCTCGCTGTGCGCGCGCAAGGCGGCGCGCACGCTCGGCATGTCCGCATCTTTGGGCGCCTGACGGCTGAGTGTCAGCAGCATCAACGTCGGACTCTCGCACTGGTATGCGGCCATCGGGTCGAAGGCCGACGCTAGCTGCGCGACCTGCTCGTCACGGGGCGTTGCGAGTGGGGCAGCGCCGCGCTTGGTGCGCACCAAATAGGAGAAGCCGTCGGAGCCCAGCGTGGCCCAGACTTGCTCGTTGTCCTGTACCCAGAACGAGCTGACCGCGTTCTCACCGGCCTCATTGGCCAACCGCGGCATCACCACGTGCTGCCAGGCCGCGTGCTCGGAGGCACTGCCGACGGTGGCCCACAGCGCACCGTTGGATAGCGCCCAGAGCTTGCCGTCCGGAGTGCGCTGGAGCTCATCGATGCCTTCGACCGGTGGGGCAGAGAAGGCGCGCCAGCCCGCGCCGTCGAAGTGTGCAACGTAGGCCTCGTCCTTCACGTCTTCGCCTGCTGGCGCCTTCGGCACGCGCGCACCAGCGACGAACACATCATTGCCGGAGGCGGCGGCGATGCTGTTGATTTGACCGGTCGCGGCCTCTGTCTCCGACAAACCGGGCAGGATGCTGACTTTGGCGCGTGCTTGGCCAGGGGCCCAGCTGTGGATGATCACACCGTGGATCGACTGCTCCTCGTCGGCGCTGACGGTGCAGCGCGTGGCGGCGAGGAATACCTCGCCACTCGGCAGTGCGCTCATCGCCGCTGGTTGAATCCCGTGCACGCAGCCGTAGCCATCGCGCGGCGTACGCGATAGCTGTGGCAGCACACCGCGGGTGCCCCCGAGCTGCGCGAAAACCAACTGCTTGTCATAGTCACTGGCCAACAGCACCAGCGTGCGTCCGTTGCTCCAAGGTGAGATCCCGATCACGTTCTTGTCCCGCAACAAGCTGTCCGCGTTCACCCACTCGGACCCCGTCCAGCGCGACAGCGAGCTGCGGCTGGTGCGCTCCGCGTAGCTCGTCTGTATGGCCCAACCCGATTCTGGCATGTTGCCGAACACGCGCGGAAACTGCGAACGCTCCTGCTTCAGCCCTTCCAAGAGTGCGGGTTCGATTCGCACCGCGTCGTCGTGCAGGCCGAGCAGCAGTTTCTCCGTGCTCAGGAACGTGCTCTGCCCCGCGACGTCCAAGCGCGCCGCATAACCCAAGCGCACGACCTCGACGAACGGGCTCGGGTCGGGAGCTTCGACCGCCGTGGCGGGACTCAGCGGGCTTGCGCTCGAAAGGGGCGTTGCTTGTGCGACCGACACGCTGGGCTTTGCCTGCGCGTTTGCGCTCGCGGGAGCGACGGCCGCGTGCTGACACGCGGTCAGCGTGCTCAGCACGAACCAGGGGGAATATTTGCGAAAATTACTAGTGAACATGAGCTGGCTCGCCTTTCGAGAGTGGCGGCAGTGTGCCGCTCGCAATTTCGATCTCACCGTCCAAGACACTGTCTTCTTCCGCTTCCGAGCGCGGATGTTCCACGCGCTGATAGGCCACGCGCCAAGCCAAGGGCAGGGCAGCCATTGCCGCGCTCTCGTTACCCGTGAGCGGAAGCTCGAGTTCGACTTCCAGAGGAGCTTGCGTGGCGCGATCGTCGCGCTTCACCACCCGGACGACGCGCGCCAGCTGCTGCTTTTCGGACCAATGGCGTGAGAGATAGCGTCGCGCGCCGCCCACGGATTGATAGTCGCTACCGATCGCCTCCGCGGAGACCTCGAGCCGCCGGAACAGATCTCCGGTCGGAAAGGCATGGCCCACGCGCTCGGTCTGCAACACGAGCCGCAGGCGGTTGGCGGAGCGCCGCTCTGCCTTTACGCCGAGCGCGCTTTTCACGAAGCCCGCGTCGTGACCACCAGGGAAGGCATGACTGCGATGCTGCTTGGCACCGCTGCCTACGCGAGGCATGTGGCAGTTGGCGCACGGCACGTCACTCGCGCCCGATTGCGCGTGCTCGTGCACGGTGGCCTGCATCAGTGAGCGCTCGCCGCGCGGGCCCAGATCCGGAAACGCAAACTCATGGCAATTGGCGCAGGCTCCGCTGCCCGAAAATTCCGTGGTCCGCGTTACCGCATGCGGTGGGCTGCTCGTGCCGCTGGAGCTCGCGAGCAGATGATCGCCCACGACGTGACAGGTGACGCAGCCCACGCCCAGATCGGCCGCGGCCTCGGGCACTGGCTTGTTGGCGCTGGTTTCAGGCGCATGACAGCCCTGGCAGAACGGCAATGGTTCGATCGCGAATGCGCGTTGATAGGCGGGATCGTGGTGCGCCTGAGCGTGAAACGAAGCGCGCCATTCGGCGGCGATTTCGCTGTGGCAGCCGGTGCACGTGGCATTCATCGCACTTGCGGTCGCGGCTTCTCGGCCTCGAGGGGAGGGGCCGGGCATTTCTAGCGGGAGTGCACGGGCCTCGGGCCGCGCAGCATGAACGCGGATCGGTTCCGGCGCGCACGCAAACGATCCGAGCATGGCGCCCAGCGCCCAGAACAGCGCAGGGCGGCCCGCGCTCGCTCTTCGCTCTGTTTTTGGCTCGCCGTTCATGCTTGCACTCGCAGTGCTTGCCCCTTGGTCGCCGCCTCGGCCCCGAGTGTGACAAGCGCTACGCGTATTTTTCACACTCTCCGGTGTACGCCGATTGCCCCCAGTACTTCCCCGCCTACGGCTTGACTCGCAGCGATCGTGCGTCTTGTCTCGAGATCCTTGGAGGGATGAGGATGGCCGAAGAGGAACCCGGCAGGGGGCAGTGCAGGCGAAGCGGGTGAAGCGGGTCTCGGTGGCACCTGCGATGAAGGCTACGCTTGTTTGGCAGCCGCCACGGCCAAGGGCTGTGCGGAAGACGTTGCCAGCGCATGCGCTACGGCTCTGGCCGAATGTCATGCGCCAGGGGCCAGCGAGCCTCCTTGTGCGCAGCTGCTCTCGGGCATGAAGCCGCCCGCGCGCGCCGAGGCCGCTTCGTGTATGGGTGATGGCCGTTACAGCGTGGATAGCTGCGCCGAAGGGGTGTTCTTCGAGTAGCGCTCGGCCGCCAAACGATTAGGCTGCCGGCCCATGTCGAAGGATTCTGCGGGTCCCCTCCGGTTGTTTGCCAGCCAACTCGCGCTGTTTGCCGCGCTCGCGGGCTGCGCCCCGCAAGCGCCGCTCGCGCCACCTTCGGCGCCGCCCGCGAAGGCCGCCACTCCGGTCGCGAGTGCGCCCGCAGCGGTTGCTCGGCCCATGTTCGAGAACCACGGTGGCATGTGGCTGCCTTCGCAGATCCCAGAGCACGCTGCGGAGCTGTCGAAGCTCGGGCTCGCGATCGATCCCGCGTTGCTCGCGGACCCGAAGTCGAGCCTGCTGAGCGCCATCGTCAATCTGAGCGGCTGCTCGGCGTCCTTCGTTTCGAAGGACGGTCTGGTGATCACCAATCATCATTGCGCTACCGGTGCGCTACAGCACAACTCGAGCCCCAGCGAAAACCTATTGCAGACCGGCACCCTGGCCAAGACGCGCGCCGAGGAGCGCTCGAGTGGTCCTTCCGCGCGATTGCGCGTGTTGTCGAAAGTGACCGAGGTCACGGAGCGAATCGTGCCGGTGCTCGACAAAGTAGCGGACCCTCTCGCTCGCGAGCTCGAGTTCGAACGGCTGGAGAAGGAGCTCGTCGGCAGCTGCGAAAGCCAGCACGCTGGGGTTCGCTGTGCGCTGGTCAGCATGTACGCTGGCTTGCGCTATTTTACGCTAGAATCCCTGGAATTACGCGATATTCGCATCGTCTACGCGCCCGCCGAGAGCATCGGCAATTTCGGCGGCGAGATCGACAACTGGCGCTGGCCTCGCCACGACGGGGACGTCGCATTCTTCCGCGCCTACGTCGGCAAAGACGGCATGCCCGCGGACTACTCGCTCGACAACGTGCCGTATCAGCCGCCCGCGTTTCTGAAGCTGGCCTCCGCTCCGCTTGCCGAGGGCGATCTGGTGTTCGTCGCGGGCTACCCAGGGAGGACCTCGCTGCTCGCCCCCGCGGTGGAAATGCGCCAGACCGAGCGCATCGTCTATCCCGAAGAGTTGGCAAAGTTCGACGCCTATTTGGCGCTGATCGCCGATGTCTCCAAGAGCGATCCGGAGGTAGCGATCAAAGCGACCGGTCGTCGCCGTGGCTTCGACAACTATCGCACGAAGCATCTGGGTGAGCTTGCGGGGATGAAGCGCGCTCATCTACTGGACAAAAAGCTCGCCATGGAAAGTGCGCTTCAGGCGTTCATCGCTGGTGACCCTGCGCGCAAGGCCGCCTATGGCAATGCGCTTCACGATCTCGAGCTGGCTTTCGACGAGCAGCAGCGGACCCGTGAAGCGGATACGGCGTTACAGAGCGAGTTCTTGATGCCGCGCCTGCTGTTCGCGGCCTACCGCAGCGTGCGCATGGCCGCGGAGCGCCAAAAGCCGAACGCTCAGCGCGATCCCGACTTTCAAGAACGCAACGTGCCCAGACTCCGTGACGAGCAGAAAGCGCTGGCTGCAAGCTACCACCCGAAGCTCGATCGCGCGCTCTTGAAGCTTGCCCTACAGCGCGATCGCGCGCGCGACCCAGCGCATCGCACCCCCGCTTTGGCCCTGATCGCTGGCAAAGATACGAGTGATACCGCGATCGACGCCGCGATCGCCAATCTGTACGATAAAACGCAGCTCGGCGCGGAAAAGGCTCGCCTCGAACTGTTCGACCGCGGGCGGTTCGCGGCGCTCGCGGCGCACCCAGATCCGATCGTGCGTTTGGCGGCCAAATTGTATCCGGCGTTGCGCGCCGCCGAAGATCGCTCGAAGCGGTTCGCCGGTCAGCTGCGCTTGCTGAAGCCGCGCTACCTGGCCGCGCTGCTCGCCTTCAAAGGTGGCGCAGTCGCGCCGGATGCCAACTCGACCCTGCGCGTTGCTTACGGCACCGTGAAAAAAGCGCCGCCTGATGCCCCCGGCGCCAATATCGGCGCCTTCACCAGCCTCAGCCAAATGGTCGCGAAGAACACCGGCAAAGAACCGTTCGACGCGCCCCAGCGTTTGCTAGACGCGGCCAAGACCGCGGCGCGCTCGCCCTACGTGGACAAAACCCTCGGCGATGTTCCGGTGGATTTCCTCAGTGATCTGCATATCACCAACGGCAATTCTGGCTCAGCCACCCTCAATGCGCGCGGTGAGCTCGTGGGCCTGGCATTCGACGGCACGTACGAGTCCGTCGCTTCGGACTGGGCATACGAGCCTTCGACGCGCACCGTGCATGTGGATCTGCGCTTCATCTTGTACCTACTCCGAGACGTCGATCACGCCCAGAACCTCCTGAGCGAATTGGGCGTGGCGCCCTAGCGAGGACTCCATGCTGACTAAGCGTCTCGATCGCGTATGCGAAGTCAGCGAGGGCTGGTTGTCGCTACCGTACTGGTCGGCTCGCTCGGTCTACCTGGTGTCGCTCACGCACGGCACGGCACGGAGTACCGTTCGAAGTATCTAATCGAGGGAGGCGCGCCGGAGTGGGCACGCCGCTCGATTGGTGAACAGTCGTTCGCGGCGCGACCGATCATGTTGGAGTTGCGTACCGGAGTTGCGACGGTAGTCGGCTTGTTCGGCGCTACGGCGAGCTTCGATCCCTGGAGCCGATTGTGCCTAGGCGCTGGTCTCGGCGCCAACAGCTCCGGCGCGCAACTGGCGGCATTTGGGCGCGTGCGGCCGCTCGTATTCATGGGTAAGCGATGGGCGCGTCTGCACGCCGTTGGGCTTGAGCTAGGGTACTCGACTGGCCCGTTCAGCAACGCTTTCATCGACTCCCGCGCCGACCCCTCGGGGGGTTCGGGGCCCACTTACTCGTATGATCGCGTGCACTGGCTTCAGCCTCAGATAACCTACGAGACGCGCAGCTACCGCGGCTTCAACTTGCTCGCCGGCATCGGCGTGGAGATCCCACTCGCGACTCAGGGGTATCACTGCTTGAAGGAAGAGCTGTGCGCCGAAAATGAGATTGGCGTGTTGCCGACATTCACCGTCGGTCTGGGTTGGGCGATCGGGCTTTGATTCAGAGCTGCGGCCGCACGCTTGCCGGCGTGGCCGTGCTGCGCGCGAGGGCAAGCAACTTCTGCGCGGTTTCGATCTGCTCTTCGCCGCGATTGCGGAACAGGAACAAGCCCTTGGTATTGGCTCCGCCGCTGCCTTCGACCACGATCGCGACCTCACTCTTGCGCCCGTCGTTGAAGGCGACAATCGTGTTGCGTGTGCCAGGCACGTACGAGACACCGGTGCCGCAGCACGTATTGGTGAGCAGCACCCCTTGGCCCACGGCGGCTGCGTCTGGGTTGTCGCGCAAGCGGAGCTTATTTTGCAGAACGGTCGTGTGATCGGCCGCGAATACCAAGATCCCGACCATCGAGAAGTCGGCGAAGCCGTCGGGTGGGCTGCCCTCGATGGTGTTATCCAAGATCAGGTTGTCTTCGGGGCGGTTGATTGGCGCGGCATCTCCGCCGGGCGCTGCGACTTCGTCACGTGCCAGCTGGATCACGATGCCGTCGCCGCCGGTGCATGGGCCCGTACAGTCGAGCACGGTGAGGTTGCGAATTTGATTGTGCTCGATGCGCCAGCGATCACCGCCCGTGTTGGTGATGGCTTGCGCCGTGCCCTCGAAGTGGTTGTGCGAGATCTCGATGTCGCGCGCGAACCGCGCGAAGATGCCGAACGACAGCGGCGCCAAATTGGCGCTCGAAACACCGCGGCCGTCGAACACGAAGCCGCTGATTTTCGTGCCATTTGCCGGGTTCTTGCCGTTCGGTCCGGGCATGAAGAAGCCGACGCGGGTATTGCCCAGCGTAGGGCCGCTGGCACAGCCGATGATTCGCGGATTGCCGACGCCCACCAAATCGACTCGCTTGCCGATGGTCGCGCCGCAGTAGGCACCGGGTGAAACGCGGATTTCGTCGCCGTCACGCGCGTTGTCGACCGCCGCTTGAATCGTGGCGAACTTTCCGGGCACCCGCAACAGCTTGGCGCTGGCTAGCGCCGGTGAACAAATCAGGCCCAGACAAACCGCGGCACCGAGCAACGACCCTCGTCCCATGACTTTACTCCTGACTGCCCTTCGCCACTCACGAAGGGCGCCTATGATCGCCCTCGCCCGCAATGCACACCAGCAAATTGATGCGCTCGAACGCGAAAGCGCGCGCGACTAGTCTGCAACACTCGCGCGCGCCCGCTGATCCGCCGCTAACAGGGCCGACGAGGCGAAATTGCGCGCCGAAAACGCGCGAATCGACAGGCGCTATTGCGCTGCGATCCAAGCCAGTACGCAGGCTGCATCTTCGTCGCTGAGCGCGGGGCGGGCGAGTGGCATGGGCGAACCGCAGGGCGGAGTCGGCGAGAGCTTCTGGTAGATGAGGCTGGATTCGGGGTTGGCCGGATCGGCAAGCGTCGAGCTGCAGCCGATGCCTGGCACCCCGACGACGCGCGCCGCGACGCCGGGCGAAACGAGGTCCAAATCCTGCTGTGGGCCCGTTGCCCCGTGACAGCCGGTGCCGCCGCAGCTCGGGACGAAGATGCGCTCGACCACATCCCCACAGGGGCCGGCATCGGACTCCATGCCCGCGTCCGAGCCCGCTTCAGCAGGGGGCGCGGCGTCGTCGCCGCCGGTCCTGCCGCTGTGCCCTCCGGATGCATTGCCAGCGTTGCCGGCGTCCACCAAGAAACGTTCTTTGTGCTCGAGCGTGCCGGGGCAGCCGACCAGCAGCAACGCGCCGAGCGCCAAGCCCAAGGCGCTCGCTACGCGGAAACCGGCGACCAAGCGATCAGTGCGCATAGCGAACCCCCAAACCAACCTGCAGCTGTTGGTCCAGCGCACCGCCCGCGACGGTGGTGTCCCCGACGCGAGGCTCGAACGAGGCGAAATAGCGGGTGTAGCGCCCGGTGAGGCGGGCTTCGAGACCCGGGATGATTGCCACCGCGCAGCCGAGCTCACCATCGATGCCCGCAACCTGCGGATCGCGAAAGCGCTCGTAGATTTCGCCGGGCGAAGTCACCGCCAAGTAAGCGATGCCGAGCATGGCTGAAACACGCCCCGCGAGTAGTACCCGCCCGTCCAAGCCAAAGCGGAGCGAAACGGTGCGAGCGCTCGGAAGCAAGGCTTGGATTCGAGAGGTGCTGCTCATCACGAAGTAGCTCGCGTCGGCGCCGATTAGCGCGCCGAACTCCAACGGATGTCGCCCCGGCACGAGCAGTCGCTCACGCACTTCACCGCTGAAGCGCGTCCAACTGGTGTCGATTTTATCACCCTCGGGGGTAGTTGAATCCAGCCCGAAGGCGCGGCTGAGACGGCCGCGAAAGCCGAGGTCGCGCAGCACGGGTACGTCGCTCGTCGCCAATGGGTAGGCTTCGAGCCCGAAACTCGCCATGGGGGCGATCGACAATTTGTAGGGCCTGAGCGAGCTGCCCAGTTCGTCGCTGTACTCGAAACGGCGGCTCGCCACATCCATGCTGACCGACACGCCAACCTCCGTGCGCCCGGCGGCCAAGCGCGCGGCCTCACGACGTCCGAGCGCTTCGTGATCGGCGGGGCTCGCGACTTCTCCGTCGGTCGGGGACGCGCCGGATGCGAGGGAAACCTCGGCTTCCCCGTCCGCGCGGGATGCCTTGCCCGCGCTTGGTAGCGCTTCCGGTGCTGGTTTCGGTTCTGCAGGCGCGAGCGCGCTGTCGTCTATTTGGGGCGGTGCGGGCGCTTCCGGTTTCGCCGGCGCCTTGTCGGTCGCGTCCGTCGCAGAAGTGGTTTCGCTCGTGGCGGGCGCCGGAGGCTTCGGCTTTGCTTTGCCGCGCTTGGCAGCCGAGGCGTGGGGCGAAGCGAGCACGAGCGCTGCGGCCAACGCTAGGCCGCGCGCGAGAAGGAGGCTTTGGCGCATCGAGATGTCAGGCGATGATGCTGCGGATGGCCGTGCCCGAGGTGATCTGATCGTTCAGTTGAGCGTCGGTCAGGCCGATGCCCGCGCCGAGGGTTTTTGCGACCGAGGCCAAGCTTTCGCTCGCGGGGACATCCCCCCCGTCGGCGGCTGCGCCGCTGCTCGGGTCGATGTCCGAGGCGTGGCCGCCAGGCGTGATGCCGCCCACGACCGAGCCTTTGAAGCCCTTGCCGATCATCAGCGCGACGGAGTGCGATGCATTGTGCCCGCGACCATTCAAAGAGTCGAAGGTGCGGCCGAACACGTTCAGGGTGGCGAACGTCACTTTGTCCTCCAAGCCGTAGCTCTTCAGCTTGGTCATCAAGGTCTTGATGTTGTTGATCGAGGCCGTGGTCTGCGAGGCTTCGTTGGCAAAGTTGTTGTCGCTGTGATTGTCGCCGGAGAACGGCAGATGAATGGTCACGACCGGCGTGACGTTCATCTTGATCAGCAGGGCGGCGGCGGTTACTTGGTTGGCGGCGTCATCGCTCTGGATGGTGGCCAGATCGGAGGCCACTTGCTGAATCATCGTGCGCAGATCGTTTTGCGACAGCGCCATGTTGTCCAGGTAGGCGCGCTCCGCCGTGGTTTGAGCGCGGTTCTCTTTCAACGTTTGATTCAGCTTGTTCAGCGTGTCGTCACGCAAACCCTGCAGGGTGGCCGCCAAGTCTTTCGGGGCCGAAAGCACGGCTTTGAGCCCGGTGGGGGTGAGCTTGGGCAGGTATTGCCCTTCGAACGAGAGCTGCTCCCCGCCGATGGTCACGGGCTGCGGCTGCACCGTATTGAAGCACGAGCGCATGGTCTTCGCGAAATAGGAAGGCAGCCACTGGCCACGCCGAAGCGAGCCAAACAGCTCCAGCACGCGCCCGAGCTCCCCGTGGTTCGCGGTGCCGGTGGAGTGATGGAAGAACACCGTGCGGTCCAAGATGTTCTGCGGCAGGGTCGACCACGGCTTGGCGGCAGTCCACTTCTGCCCGCCGATCGTGAGCTGGGTCGCGGTCATCGACATATCGGTCGGATCGGCGTGATTGATCGTGCCGGCCGCGAACGTGGCTGGCAAATCGTAGGTGCCAGGAACGTTGCAGTTCAAGGCATCGCCGTTGGCCGACATGGATAAGATCAAGTACTGCGCGCCGGCGGCGCAGGCATCATCCGCGTGCACCGACTTGGGATTGAGCAAGAACGAGACGGGCAGGCCGGTGGCCATCGCGCGTAGGCCGATCAGGCCGGCGCCGGCGAGGGAGGCTTGTAGCAGTTGGCGACGATTGAGGATGCTCATGGGTTCTCTCCTACAAGCCGATGGCGACGGATGTGGGCGAAAGGCACGCCACGATGAAGGTGGATTTGAGTGCGTCGGTTGGCTTCGCGCCCGCCGTGATCGCGGCGTCGTAGTGTTCGGATAGCAGCTGGGTGACGACGGCGCTGTTCGGGTCAGCCGAAGTGATGCCCATGATGTTGGCAACGAAGTCGGTGATTGCGGCGTCCTTCTTGGTGCTGTCGTAGCGGCTCTTGGTCTTGTCGACGGTCAGGCCAGCGGCGTACGCACACAGCGACTCCGTGGCGCCGCGATAGAACGGCGTTTGGTCGGTGGACAGTGCAGGTGCTTCCGCGCCGCGCAAGTAGCCATCCAAGGGGATGTTGTTGGTTACGGCGATCTTGGTGGTGTTGTCCGTGATGCCCACGCACAGGCTGGTCGCCAGCTGGAGACGATTGGTCAGCGCCGCGCAGAAGTGATCTTGGCGAGAGATGCTGACCGTCTCGCCCAGCTCACGCCAGGTTTTCGTGGCTGCTTGGCCAGTGACGAGCGGGGAGGAGAACAACTCCAAGAGCAGCGTGTGGAAGTCGTACTTGGAGTCGACGAACGCTTGGACGACGCGCTTGAACTCCGGATCCTGCTCCGAGCAGCCGCTGGAGTTGGCGTAGTAGCAGAGCTTTTGCGCCCAAGCGCTGGCGTACAGCGGATGCTCGACCAGCGCATTGGCGAAGTCGTCGAACGAGGTGAGCTGGGCCTTCTCTCCCAGGTAGTCGAAAGAAGCGGTGGAGAACACCTGCGCGGGATCGTGCTGCGTATGGTACGAGTACGTGAACGATTGGCGGAAGATGTTCCGCATCGGGTCCATCGTTTGGTGGCAGCTGTAGCAAGGGCTCGTCGGGTCCGAGTGCTGACCATCCTTGCCGTTGTCGAGCACGGTGGACGTGCCCTTGTCGACGGGGTTGATGCTGCGGCCGAGGCCGACGATCAGCGCTTGGTTCAGCGTATCGCGGTGCTGATTGCTGTTGTTCGTCGTCCAGTTCGCGAAGAACGCGGGGGTGGTGAAGTAGCCCACGCGCGGCGTGCGCACGACGATCTCGTCGATGCCGCGCAGGGTCGGTAGATCGTAAAATGGGGTCAGCTTCTCGCCGGCATTGGCCACGCGCACGGTGACGGGACGCCAGATCACGTCTGCCGCGGTGACGTTGGGCGAAGTGAAAGCGACGCCGCCGCTACAGTTGTATTGGTAGAGGTTCTTCTTGTCCGCCGGGACGTCATCCGGGATGGTGAGTGTCGGCGGGCCGTTCGGATCGGCTGGGTCGTTTACGTAGTTGCGCGTTGCGTAGCCAAACAAGCCCAAGAACGCCGCTGAAACGCTGGTGTATTTGCGCTGGTTGTAGGCGACGTCCGCCTTCATCGCGTTGCCGTTGGCGTCGACCAGCACGTGACCGGTTTCGTCCAACTGGGGCATGCTGCACTTGAAGGCAGAAGGCACGGCGAAGTGCATGAAATTCGGGCTCGCCGGGTCCAGCGTTTCGCTGAGTGGGATGTTGTTCGGCACCACCGGCATCGCGGCGGGGTCGAGCGGCGGCTGATAGGTGAGCCAGAACGCTTGCGTGGTGCTCAGCGTGCCGTCTGGCATGGGGACGCTGATCGACTGCTTACCCGCGTCATCTACCTGCGCTTGATCGAGCGCGAGGTAGAACGCCATCAGGGTCGGCGTCATCATGAACGTGTGGGTGGTCACGGTGTCCGTGAACGGTTTGCCGTCGGCGATGGTCTTCAGCGCCGTGCGCGACATCGACTCTTGAGCTTGGGTGAACAGCGGCAAGTTCGTCAGGTTGTCGACGCTCAGCTGATCGAAGAAATCATTCTGCGAGATTTGCGTTTGCTGGAACGCCTTGCTGAAGAACGTGCCGAGCTTGGCTTGCGCCTCGGGACGCACGAACCAGGCATCGACCATGTCCTTCAAAGCGGCCGGATCTTGCTCGACAGCGGAGATCTCTTCTTCCGTTGCGGGGAGGCCGAGCAGCAGGTTCTTCACCTTGGCCACGTACACGCGCGCCTGCACCGGCTCGAACGGGATCTCGACCGCGGCATCGGGCGAATCATCCGACCCCGAGCCCGACGTGGACGACGAGTTCCCCGATGAAGAGTCGTGGCCCGTTCCGGAAGAGCCCGCCGAAGACGACGAGTGCGTGGGCAGCACGTCGAGCGTTCCCGTGCAGGCGACGGCGACGGCGCCCGCGACCAACGCTGAAGCCGACCAGGCGTGTATGAGTCGAGACGACATAGAACTACTCCTCTCGAGGCCCTGAAATCTCAGCACCCGAAATAGGTCTCTAGACTCTCTCATACGGCACGTGTCTCGTCCAACACTTATCAATCGAGTCTTCTCCGCGAATGAGGTGTGAGCCGCGCGCAGGGTCACGCCTGCACACGCATGGACCCCTCTGTGCCGGCACACGCGTAAGCGTGCACGCGACGCTCGTGCGAGCGCCAGCGCAGCGCGTCTCACTCGAGAGAGTTGCAGCTTGCATTCGTGCACGTACACGCGCGATTTCGTGCATGCAGTGCGCGCGCGGCCTGCACCGCGCTCATGCTGCGCACGATTTCGCGCTGGGAAATTTCCGAGCTGCAAAGAACGACATTGGGGCCCGCTGCCTACGGGGGCGCCGCCGCGGATACGTCTCTGATTTGGATCGCGGTCTGGCTTTTTAGTTTGGCAGGTGCCGTGACGATCGCGGCCAACGGGCTCGTTCCGCGGGCCCGGAAGAGTCCGTCTCTCGGTTCCGCGTCGGCTCTGGAACCGGTTGCACAGGCGGTTTTGGCGCGTGCGCGGGGAGTCGGAAAGCATTACGCTGCCAGGCGGGGAGCGGGGTAGGCCTGCTTCGGTTCGAAGCGTTCATTCGAGATGGGTTGAGACAAATGTCGTTGCGCGGCTCCGCTTTGTTGGCTTTCACTTGTGTGCTCGAAATTGTGCCTGGGGTCGTGGCCTGTGGCGGCAACCCGCCGTCGAGCGGCGCGGCAGGTTCAGGTCCGAGTGCGGGGGCCAGCGCAAGCGACGCTGGAAGCGAAAGCGCGCTGGCAGGTGCCGGCGGCGCGAGTGCCGGTCGAGGCGGCGCAGCGATGGGCGGCGCGGATGCCGGTCGAGGCGGTGCAGCGATGGGCGGCGCAGCGATGGGCGGTGCAGCGATGGGCGGCGCAGCGATGGGCGGCGCAGCGATGGGCGGCGCAGGTGCCGGTCAAGGCGGCGCAGCGGCGGGCGGCGCGAGTGCCGGTCAAGGTGGCGCAGCGGCCACCGGTGGCAGCGCCGGTTGTTCCGGGCTCAGTCAGACGCGCTCTGCGCGCACGGGTAAGAGCGCTGGCTTCTCGGGCGGCTACATGACGAACTACTACCCGCTCTACAGCCATGCGTGCAGCACTGCGGCTGATTGTTCGGCGGCGTGCGTGACTGCGGGCGGCACCCAAACCTCGTGCGCCGCCTCGGAATGTGTCGACAGTACGCCGGACTATTGTTTGCCTCCCACGTATTGGTTCGATTTCGACCAATTGCTGACCGAAGGCAATACGCAAGAGTCCTCGGTCTGGATCATCATGGTCAACAATCCGTACCGTGATCAGCTGCTGGCCAGCAATTTTCAGTTCGAGATTCCGAGCGGCGCAAAGATTACTGGTATCAGCTTCGCGATCAACGAGTCAGCGGGCTCCGCGAACATGATCGCCGACTACAGCGTTCGCGCTTTGGTCAACAATCTCCCGGTGGGCCTCGATCGCGGGCACACCACGGCCTGGACGACCACGTTTCACCCGGAGATATACGGCGGCGCAACCGATCTCTGGGGCACCACTTGGACCGCTGACGTCGTCAATGCCACGGGTTTCGGCATCGCGCTCACGCCGCTCTATCTCGATAGTGCCGGCAACGAGCGCGCTTACGTCGACTTCATCCGCGCGACCGTGACCTACGACACTTGCAAATAGCGCGGTAACGCCAAACTCAAGCGCCGTGGCACTTCTTGTACTTCTTGCCGCTGCCGCACGGACACGGATCATTCCGGCCGACGACCGGGACCTGGGCGGCAGCGTTGTCGCTGGGCGCGCTCGGCAACGCGCGTTGCTGCGCGAGAAAAGCCACGGCTTCCGCCTCGCGGCCGCTATCGAGCAGCAGGCTAGCTATGCGCAGCGCGGCCTCGCTGCGCATGCTCGCCGTCGGCGCGATCGCCAGTGATCGTCGGTAGTATGCTTCGGCAGCGTCGGCTTCGGCGAGCTCGCGATACACGTCGCCGGCCCTGAATTCCGCGATGAAGGGCTCGCGGGCGGTCTCTAGATTCGTCAGCACGAGCTCGAGCGCGCGCTTTCGATCGCCGGCCTGCGCGTGGACTAGGGCGACTTGCCCTTTCATGTCGTCTGACGCGCAGAATTGCAGTGCTTCGGCGACGCGCACGGCCAAGGCGGTCTCGCCCACCGCGCCCACTCGGGTGGGCACATCCAGCAAGTGGCCGATGAATTCGAACTCGTGATCGAAAGCGGACAGGAGCTCGAGATTTTCGTCGAGCGCCCGCGCGAACAGCAACGTGGCTTCGCCCAGCTTGCGCAAAAGTGGACGAGTCGCTTCGGGCCCTGCGTCGAGCCCCAAGTCGTCCAGGGCCTCGAGCTGCTCGACTACGGCCGCTGCCAGCTGTCGCTGCCGTGGGTTGCCCGCACCGGTCGAGTGGCGAACGGTTCGATCGGTCATGGTCGGAGTTTAGCCGATCGCAACATCAATCCCAGCCGGTGCTGTCGCCCTTGGACAAGATGGCGCTCACGGCATAAACCTGGCCGCCGTACATCTTGAACATGTGCATGTCCGGGTGTCCGCCCGTGAACAACGTGAAGCCGACGCCTAGACCGGTCTCGACGTCGGCGATGACGAGACGGGGATTGAGCACGGTGCTCGAACTCGAAGCGGCGCAGCTCGCTCCCTCGCCGCAGACGAAGCTGCCTCCGCCGTTCTCCATGCGCTTGCAAGTGCTCGTGGTGTTGCACACGCCGGCCGGGAATTGCTTGAAGTATTTGGTCATCCAGCCCGTGAGCTCGGCTCGCGTATTGCGCTTGTCGGCCGCGACGGACTCTTCCCACTTGATGGTGTCCTTGCTTGCCGCGAGCGCGGTGGTGTTCGAGGTCACGCCCGTGTAGTCACCTTTTCGCGCGGCGATGGTTTCGATCTCGGTGATCTTCTGGTCGACGATCTTGATCCGGACCGCGACTGGAATGTCGGTCGTGCCATCGGGTACGACCGCTTCGCTCGCGGACATGCAAGTCTCGGTGTCGAGCGCGCTGTGCACGTATTTCAGCGCGCCGGCGGTCTTCCAGAGCGGGGCGTCAGCGGGCTTACTCTCTTTGCCGTTCTCGGTGAACTTCAGTGTGTCTGCCAAAGGCAGGGACGATGGATCGTGCGCGGCGAGCGCTTTGAAGTAGTTGTTCAGCGTGGTGCTCAACAGCTCGCGCGTACAGCCGCTGCTGCTACTACTGCCACCGGCGCCGCCAACCGGCGTTGCTCCGCCACTGCCATTGCCAGCGCCGCCTTGGGCTGGTGCGCCCGCCTGTCCGGTCGCGGACGAGCCTCCGTTGCCCGCGCCGGCACTGACGGCTCCCGCGCTGCCGCCATTTGCCTTGCCGGCGCTGCCATTCGCGCTGCCGCTTGCGGGGGCGCCGGCTTGGGCCGGGGCGCTACCGCCCGAGCTCGCTACGCCGCCCCCGGCACCCGCGTTGTTGCCCGCGCTTGGATCGCCCGAACAGCCCAGGCCGGCGCCGAGCATGATGCAGAACGCGCTGGCCACCGCGCCGCCCAATTTGATCCTGCGATTTGCCGTATTCTTGTGCGACTCGAGCATATTTGGCTACTCTAGCTGCCCGCTGGACCACCTCGCGTGATGGCCCGCGCGCCTGCATTCCGTGCTTGTCGGAAATTTCGGCTGCAAAATGACGAACTCTCAGCCACTGGCAGCGCGCGCGAATGCCAGCGCCCTACCACGCGCCCGCTCGGCGTGCGAGTCGCTCTGACGCTTATCACGCGAACGACACGAAAGAAGAAAGCTGACCGAATGCATGTGTGGCCGGCTACTGCTAGATTGAAAGGCCTTACTTCGCGAGCGCAAGCACGCTAGCGCACGCAAGGAACATGGCGTGACTTACGTAACGGTACGACGAGCGACGAGAGCGGCCAAGGCGGCGGCGGTGATTCTTACGGCAGTGAGCTGCAGCGTCTACGACGCTTCGCTGTTGGGCAGCGGACCTGCGGCAGCCGGGAGCGGCGGCAAGGCGGCGGCAGCTGGTCATTCGGGCTCCGCGGGTGACGAGAGCCCAACTGCGGGACGCGGCGGTTCCGCCGGTGCCGTCAACGGTGGTTCGAGCGGCGAGAGCTCGGGTGATGCCGGGATGATCGACACCGCCGGCGCGATGGAGACCGGCGGTGAAGGCGCCGAAGGCGGCGGCGCTGGTACAGGTGGAACCGTGGCCACGGGCGGCAGCGCCGGCACAGCCGGTGCGAGCAGCGGGGGTACGGCGGGCGCGAGCACTGCGGGCAGCGGCGGCACCGGAGGCAGCGGCGGCGGCGCGGGTAGTGCGGGCAGCGGCGGTAGCCCGCCAATGAACGGCTGCGCGAAGCTTTCGGTTCCGCTCGATGACGCGAATGACCGGGCGCATTTCGTGATTTCGCTGCCGTCGGCGACCGACTTGAGTAGTCCAACGACCGCGATCATCAGCATGCATCTGTACGTGCAAGCGGGCGCCGCGGGCACCGTCTTCAACTACGTTCAGGATTCAGGCAACAACTGGTTCGGCGTGACCACTGCCCAGCGCCCCCTCCTCAGCAGTGTGGTCGGTTGGCAAACTCTGACCTTCAATGTCGGCGCCCAGGCGGCGACGGGTGGAATCGTAAAGACTGATGTCCGGCGCCTCGGAATCGAGATCAATGCAGCGCCGGCAACGAGCGGATGGTCGAAGCCGACCGTCGTCTATATCGACTCGATCACCGTGGCCACGCCGGCGCTCTCATTCACGTTCGATACGACCGGTACGGTAAGCCCCAATCCGACGGGTTCGGACGTCGCCGGACAAGTTCTATGGCAGCACAACGGCTCCACCGATACCACGGCAGCCGGCACCGCACTCAGCTGGGTCGCGACCTGCCCTTGAGCCTCCCGCATGAGTGACCCGCTGCGTCTGGTCATCTACGACGCGACGCAGCGCTCGCGCCGACCGCGAGCGCTCGGGTTCAGCTGGCAATACGGCACGCATTTCTACCGCGCACTGGGCCGGGTCGACGGCGCATATGGCGCGAGCAGCTTCGCCGATGCGTTCGCTTGGCTTGGCAAACACGAGCCGTCGCGCGCGATTGCCGAGCTGCAGTTCTGGGGCCATGGCAAATGGGGCAGCGTGTTCATCGATCGCGAGCCGCTCGATCGCGATTTGTTGCGCCCCGGCCATCGCCACCACGCGGCGTATAGCGCCTTTCGTGAGCGGCTCACGCCCGACGCGCTGCTCTGGTTTCGAACCTGCGAAACGCTCGGTGCTCGTCCCGGACAGGACTTTGCGGCCGCGCTCGGCGACGCGACGGGCGCTCGCGTCGCGGGACATACGTTCGTGATCGGCTTCTACCAAAGCGGGTTGCATTGCCTGCGGCCAGGCCAAGCCCCGCACTGGCCAGATACGGAAGGGCTCGCTCGCGGCAGCGCCGTTCAGCCCGAACTTGCGCTGACCTCGTCGCCCGCTGCCCCCAACACCGTCACTTGCCTGACTGGCTGCATCCCCGACGGCTTCTGATCACTGCACGGTTCCCGCAGCGTCCAGCTCGGCCACCGCGTTGAATGCTTTGCCGCTGGCTTCGTTCAGCGCGACGAAGCGAATGAAGCGCCCGGGCTTGGCGGGAAAGGTGACGGTCGTCGGCGCCTTGGCGGTGCCGAAGCTGCCCGTCTTTACGGCCGTGCCCCAATTGGTTTTGTCCGCGCTCACGTAAAATTCGTAGTCTTTGACCATGCCGTTCTGGTTGTCGTCTTGGCGTGGCGTGTAACGCATGCCGGTGAGCGAATAGCTCACGCCCAGGTCGATCACCATCTCGTGCGGTGGCTCGGGCTTCGCGTCCGTATATTGCGTGTGCCAGAAGGTGGAGGTCGAGTCATCGAAGGCGTTGGTCGCGTGCCCGTCTTCAGCCGCGGTTTCTTGGCTATCGGCCGAGACCAGCGACCAGTTGGCGTGCGAGATGAAGCCGCTGTTGGCGTTGCTGCCGCCCGCGCTCCACTCTCCGGTGGTCACGTTCAGTTGCCAGCTGTCGTAGAAATCCATCACTAGCTTGGTATCACCCGAGATCTTGAGCGGCAGCCAGATGTACTTGGAGCCCTTCAAATCCGGATCTTGCCAGCGATCGCCGGCATAAATATACGTCGTGGTCTTCGTGCCCTGCACGGGGATGATGAACGCGGTCTGCGTGTCGAAGCCGGTGCTGTCGCCCACGTTCGCGAGCGCGCTCCAAGGTCCTTGCATGGACGTTGCGGTCGAGAACTTTTGCTGGTTCGGATCCCAGTTGGTCGCCGTCGAATTGACGATGAAGTAGTGCCCCTTCGCCTTCATGATCGCGGGGGCCTCTCGGTAGCTGCCCGGCCAGAGCGTCGAGATCTGCGACTTCATGTTGGTGTAGTCGTCAGTCAGATCATAGAGCGAGAGGTCTTTGTTCTCGTTCGATGCCGAAAGAAAGTAGGCCTTGCCGTCGTCGTCCTTGAACAAGGTGTCGTCGCGCGACATGCGATCGTTGGGGCGGAAGTGGCGCACTTGCGTGTAGGTGCCATCCACCGTGTCACTGGTAAATACGCCCGCTTCGGCGGTGGCGTAGCTGGCGCCTTCCCAGTGCAGCCACATCACGTATTTCTTGCTGGTCTCGTTGTAGATCACCTTCGGGCGCTCGATGATGCGATCGGACGCCGCGAGATCGGTCGAGGTTTGCTTGGTGATGATCGCGCGCCTGAATTCCCAGTGCGAAAGATCTTTCGAAGCGTAACAATTGACGGCTTTGAAGCCGCCCGAGTTGCCGGATTTGTCCTCGCCGATCCAGTACCAAGTGTCGCCGACTTTGATCAATCCGGCGCCGTGCGCTTCGATGCGGTTGCCCGCCGTGTCGAGCCAGAAATCGCCGTTCGCGATGGTGACGATCACGTCCGCGCCCGCGCTGCCGCCGCCCGGCGCGCCGCCGGTGCCGAGCGGAGCCCCCGTCGCGCCTGCCGCACCATTCGCGGCGCCGCCCTGCGCGGCGCTCGCGCCGGCCGCTGCCGTCGAACCACCCTGGTTCGCCGTAGCACCAGCGCTCGCGGTCATGCCTGCGCCGGCGCTCGGCCCCGCGCCTGCGTTGGCGTCGTTCGAGCCGCCGCCGCTCTTCGCTCCCGCGCTGGAGTTGGCGGCTCCTGCGTTCCCGCCGTTCGAGTCAGCCTGCTGCCCGCAGCCGACGAGCACAAGCGCTGCGCCCAAGGAACAAAGACTCGAGACGGCGATCTTGTTCATGAGCCTTCGACCGATGTCAGCGCTTCAAGCCGGAGTTTTTGGTGATGGCGTCCGGGCAGGTCACTTCTTTGTACAAGACGGCTGGGTTGTCCGGGGCGCCGAACCAATCCGTGAACCACTCGCAACCCGTGCGCAGCTCGGGCTTGTTGGCGAACACGCTGTCGCACTTGGCTTTGGCACAAGCCTTCGATTTGGCGTAGTCGAAATTGTTCGACTTTTGGCAGGCCAAGAAGAAACCGCCGTATTGCTCGCCCAAATCTTTGGTGCCCCATTGCTTGGAGCAGGCATCCAGGAGACCAACCCCGCCACCCGGCACGAGCAGATCGAATTGATTGGCATCGACGCCGCCGTTGTTGATGGCTTGTACGATCATCGTCTTGCCCTGCAAGGCTTTGGAGCCCGCGTCGACGGTGGAGTTGTGAGAGCCGCCCGTGAACTGCAGCTGGTAACACTTGCCGCAGAAATCACTGCCCTTGTTTACCGCCGCGTAGCCGTAAGACAGAGTGTCGCTCACCGCCCACGGCTCCAGCGCGTGGCACATGTACGCGGTCCCACCGCTCTCGCAAGCGTTCTTCGCTTTGACGTCGCTCAAGGGCATGTCGTCTTGGGTGCAGCTCTGGATAGGCGTACGGCCGCTGCCGACGTTGTTCTGCCAACCACAAGCCGGTTTACAGCAGTCCCAATAGCGCGTTGCCCAGCCTTGCGAGCCGTCGGTCAACGGTGGCGGTTGAACCACGCCGCCCGGATACCCGCCTTGGCCGCCGCCGCTCATCCCGCCGCTACCGCCCGCGCTGCTTCCGCCGGCGCCGCCTTTGCCGCCCGCGCCACCCTTGCCGCCGCTGGAGCCGCCGCTGCTCGAACCGCCGGTTTGATTTGCGCCACCGGTTGCGGTTGTCGGCGCTCCGCCCGCGCCACCTGCGTTGAACGCGCCGCTCGCGCCGGCCAAACCGGAAGTGGCGCTGCCGCTCGCACCTGCAACGCCCACGCCCGTCGCTCCTGCCGTCGGAATGCTCGGCTTACCCGCGCTGGAGTTCCCGTCATTGGCGCGCATGCCAGCGACACCGACTAGATTGGCGTCGTCCACGGTGGTGGTGCATGAAAACAAGGCACTGACCATCCCTGCCAAACCCACGCCCGCAAAGCAGACCCTAACGACTCGAGATTTCTTCAAAGTACGTTCGGGGTATCATCGACGGCAAGTTCGCGCGAGCCAGATTCGCGCGTGTAATTTTCCGTCTGCGCTTCGTTTTCAGCCAGATTCAGCGGCGAAAACGCACAATGCCTGCTATTGAAAGCGACGGTTACTACGCCGCGCCAATCCCTTCGCCGAGTTCGTAAAGCTTCTCTCCCAAAGGCGTCACCCATGCCGTGCACTTGGCTAGCGATCGAAAGAAGTATTCACTCGCGAGCGCTTCGTCTGACCGCGATACTGAGTATCGCAACTGGTATCGTTGCTTGTGGGTGCAGCAGCTCCGATGACGACAAGGGCAATGGCGGCGGCGTGCCGAACACAAGCGGCGTGCCGCGCAGTTGCGCGCTCGGTGGTCCGGGGCTGAGCAACTGTGGACCGGATGGCAACGAGAGCTGTTGCGCTAGTCTGCCCGTTGTCGGCGGCACGTTCAGTCGTACGTACGCCAACAACGGCAGCGGTGCGACCGGCAAGGCCGACCCCGCGACGATCAGCGCCTTTCGCCTCGACAAGTACGAAGTCACGGTCGCTCGCTTGCGGCAATTCGTGAACTACCTCGCCGCGGGCGGTGCATTGCCGGGTTCGGGCAGCGGCAAGCACGGCCATTTGAACGCTGGCAAGGGTTTGGCTGATGGCAGCAAAGCAGGCAGCTTCGAACCGGGTTGGGACTCGAGCTGGAATGGCAATCTGCCCACGGGCGCGAGCGCGGTCGCCACTTGGACCAAAAATCTAGCCTGCAGCACCGGCACCTACGGCACTTGGTCGGCCAGCGCGGGCAACAACGAAGCATTGCCGATCACTTGTTTGAATTGGTTCGAGGCGCACGCGTTCTGCATTTGGGATGGCGGCTTTCTGCCCAGCGAAACCGAATGGAGATACGCCGCCGCCGGCGGCGACGAGCAGCGCATGTACCCCTGGGGTTCGACGGCTCCCGGTGCGGACAGCAAGTACGCCATGTACGACTGCTATTATCCGACGGGAAAAGCGGGTAATTGTACGAGCCTAGCAAACATCGCCAAAGTCGGAACGACGAGCCTGGGCGCGGGTCGCTTCGGCCAACTCGATCTCTCGGGCAGCGTCTGGGAATGGAACCTCGACGTTTACTCCGCCAAATACGACAGTCCGTGTACGGATTGCGCGAACCTGAGCGGCGGTACGGATCGCGTTTTGCCCGGAGGTGGCTTTCACACCGGCCTGATGCCGTACATGCTCTCGTCGAACCGCACTTCGCTGAACTACGCAACCACCTATCGCGGAGACTACGGCGTCGGCGTGCGCTGCGCGCGGACGCCGTAGGCGAAGCCGTTCGAAGCTCAGTGTCCGGCGGTCGCCTTCTGTGCCACCTTTTGCAAGAAGCGCTCGGGCTGAATCACGAAGCGTTGGTGGGTGCCTTCGCCGATGGCTTCGACGCCATCATGCGCGCTGACTCGGAACGTCAATTTGCGGCCCTCGACCGCTTCGAGCAAGACCTGCACCGTGACGGTCAACCCGGGCGGCGTCGCCGCCGTGTGCGAGATGCGAATATCCACGCCCACCGATTGCTCACCGGGCTCGAGGTGCGGCTGCATTGCCTCCATGCACGCCCACTCGAACAAGCCCACCAGGTACGCGGTCGCAAAGACATGCGGCATTGCCTGAAACAGACGCGACTCCGGGTACACGTGGGGCACGGTCTTCTGCTCCGGCACCTGATAGCTGAACTCGAACGTTAGTCCTGCGCACAGTGAAGGCTTCATGGCTGCTTCCCTTCTGGGGCATCGACCGCCGAGCAGCAAGTCCAGTTTCGTTCCTGAGGTGAAGAGAGGGGCGCTCGTGACCCCGCCGCGCACCTCCAAGCCCCGCGCCGTTCGCGGACCTCGACGCCGAAGGCAGGGACGGCCTGCGCGCGCCGCGTGACCATCCCAAATTCAGGCTTATGGACCGACGTATTTGAAGGTGACACCGAATACACCGGATGTTCCCGCCGGCAGGTGAACACTGCGAGTAGCGCCGTCAAACGACGAATAGGGCGCGCCCGCGTGGCTCACCGAGGCGATCGCGAGCCGAGTATCGCGAAGCGGAATGGGTGAAAGCACGATGTCGCGATCGGCCGCCGTGGCCTCGAAGCGATAGTAGAGCGTGATCGGGCGGTGCCAGAGCAGCAAGTTGCCGTCGACGTAGACGTAATAGGAGAGCTCGACGTCGTGATAAGCGCCTTCCCACTGATCGCCTTTGTCGGTGCGAACGAGCGAGCTGCCATCGGCGTTGGTCTGATAGAAGATGCCGCCGTACTGCGCGTCGAACAGGTGCTTCACGTAAAAATCGAGCGTGCGATCCGCGACCTCGAGATAGATCGCGCGGTCCGCGTCCGAGGTCGCGATGGCGTAGGCGTAGATCCCACTCAGGATCGCTTGCTCGAGTTGCCAATACTCCTTGTCCGTCGAATTGACGCCGCTATCCCAATTGAAAGAGTAGTTGGGCGCGCCGTTCGTGCGATCGAAGCCGCCCTTTTGGTACATTTGCAGCAAAATCTGGCGCGCCGCGCTGCGATATTTCTCCTGCGGATCGATCAAGTACGCGCGCGCCAAACACCAAGCCGTCTTGTAAATGTGGCCCACGAACCCGAATTTGGAGCCGGTGTTGATCACCCAATTCGAGTTGTAATCTTCCGGAAAGCCGAACTTGACGCCCGGAGCGGTCATATTGGCGGCCAAACGATCGGCCGCGTTGTCGGCCAGCCAAAAGAAGCGCTGACGATAGTCGGCTCGGCCCGTGATCAGATAGTCATTCAGCACGTGGGTGGTGATGCCGTCGATGGTGGGCGTGAAGCCCTTGTCGCGCGCTGACGAGAAATCCACGTTCGCGTTGTTGTAGTAGCCTTGATAGCCCGCGCGCCCGTCCCACAGGTGCTGATCGAGCGACGTGATGCCCTTGTCCAGCCAGCCGCAGTCGAGCAAGCTTCGCGTTGCATCGCACATGGCGTTGATGCCCACCAAGCCGTAGTGCTGCACGAACGACCATTTGGGGCTCTGCGAACCGCTGGGATCGGGTTGCGCGGCGCCTTGTTGATTGCCCATGAAAATGAAACCGCCGTACTTCGAATCCCAGCCATGCGCGTACAAGAAGGTGAGTGCTTGCCGAGCGAGATCCAAGTAGTGCTCGTCGCCGGAGAGCATGAATGCGCGCACGAAGGCGTACGCATCGCGGCTCTGCACCACGAACGATTTATTGCTGCCTGTCGCTTTGCCTTGTCGATCGAGATACGTGAAAAAGCCGCCGAACTGTGGATCGACGGCCTTGGCGTAGAAGTCAGCGGTCGACCGGGCATGTGCAATCGCCAAATCTGGATTGCTGAGGAAGCTGCTCTTGATCAGGTAGCCACCAGTTGGTGGTTGGTAGTCACCCGTGCCTCCGCCACCGCTCGTTCCACCGCCGCTCGTTCCGCCGCCGCTCGTTCCACCGCCGCTCGTTCCACCGCCGCTCGTTCCACCGCCGCTCGTTCCACCGCCGCCGGTTCCTCCACCGCCAGTTCCGCCGCGGCCGCTCGTTCCGGTGCCGCTCGTTCCGGCGCCATTCGCTCCCCCTCGTCCGGTTCCGCCATCACCGGTGCCGGCGATGCTCGTCCCTGCGCCCGCAGTCCCACCACCGCTCGTTCCGATGCCGGCCGTTCCACCGCTACTCTTTCCTGCAGCGCTCGTTCCTGCGTTCCCGGTCCCACCGCCGCCCATTCCGCCGCCTCCGATCTCGGCGCCGCCAGTTCCCGTGCCTCCCGAGCTGCTACCCGCGATCTCCACGCCGCCGGTGCCGCTTGCACCCATCCCGCCGCGTCCGATATCACCGCCTGAACCTGCGCCGCCAATCCCCGTGCCGCCCGTCTCGGCGCCGCGCGTCCCGCCGCCTCCGGTTTCAGCGCCTCCGGTTTCGGCGCTGCGGCTCCCGCCGCCTCCGAGCTCAGGGCCGCCGGTTCCCGCGCCGCCGATTCCCGCGCCGCCCGTTCCGCCATTCGCGTTCGCACCGCCACCGAGCTCACCCGCATCGGTCCCGGCGCCCGCCATCTCCTCTTGACCGATCGGGCCGCCGTCGCTTCCGGCGTCCCCGAATTCAGGGCCACCGATCTCGGCTCCATCAGTGCCACCGCTGCCAGGGTTCCCGCTCACTCCGCTGCGGCCGCCCGACACCGCAGCGATGCTGCCACCTGCGCCAGTATGGTCCGTGCTGCCATCACCACAGCCCCCGGTTACCGTAGCGAGCAGCGCGGCGAGCCAGCTGACTCGCTTGGCGCGCACGAACCCGAGCCCACCCATGGTCATGGGCCGCAGGTTACGCCGCGTCGTTCCGCAGTCCAGCCAAAACGTGTGACGGTTTGTTCCCTATCAGCGCGTCATCCAGCTCGTCGCTTGGTGCGCGCCAGCACGGCGCGAGAGAACGTGGCGTCCTGCGCAATCGTCAGATTTTCGCCGTTTCGTCCCTGTTTCTGCGCTTTTCGTCGGCTTGGGGGGCGTACTCATCAGCTCTACGCATGTCGATCGATGACGAAAACGAATCGATCACGCTACCGCGACTCCGCGGAGCGCTGGCGCTCATAGCGCGAGTGCGTCTTGGAGCACGCTCGTGTCGATCAGCTTGGCCAGGTCGGCACGGCTACGCGCGCTGCGATTGTTGTTCTTGGCGTGCCAAACCTCCTCGGTAACGAGCTGATCGAGGGCGTCGCTGACCAACGTGCCGGCGTAGCGCTCGTATTTCAGGGATTCCCCGAGCACGCTCTGACTCACGCCGGTCGGGCCCGTCAACACCGGATAAGCCGCCGTGGGGTCGGTTCGAATTTGCGCGGAGGCGTCGATCAAAGAGCGGACGAAGCGCACGATCGTTCGGCGCTTGGTCGGGTCGGCCAAGCTCTCGGCGGTGGCGTGCAGATCGAACAGCTCTCGATAGACCTCGTGGCCTTGATCGTCCTTTTGAAACTCGATGCGATCGCTGGCGCTGATGCCGGCCGCGTATTGCGCCATGTTGGGTTCCCAGAACGCCGCGGCTTGCCCGCCCGAGTTCGCCGAAGGCGTGGAACCGGTCTTCACGTCGCTCTCGCTCAGGTTCACGAGGCCCAGCATTTGATGCAGGAAATACGCGGACGACGTGCCGCTGCTGTAGTCGACGGTCTTGCCCTTCAGGTCGGCAAGCGTGCTGATGCCTGCAGACTTCTTGGCCACGATTCGATACAGCCCTTCGCACACCGTGAAGATGATGCGCAGGTTGGTGTGTTGAACCGAAGAGCGCAGCGCCTGCGTCTCTGCGTTCGTCGCTACCAGTGCGGGATTGCTGCCGAACAGGTTGTCCACCCCACCGCTCGTTACATTGACCTTGGCCGGATAAAGGCCGGTTGCCGCGAGCCGCACGGGAGCGAGTTCGACGGCCGTGGTGAGCCCGGCCAAGGTGATGGCCGGATAGGGCCCCGTGTCCGCGCCCGCCTTGCCGCCATTCGCGCCCCCGTTGCTCGTCCCGCCGTGCGCGGTCCCGCCATTTGCGGCTCCGGCATTCGCGGTTCCACCATTCGTAGACCCGCCATTCGTACTTGCGATCTGCGCGGCCCCGCCATTGGCGCCGCCTACTGGGGCCGCGCCCGCCGCATCGGCTCCGCCTTGCGCTGAACCGGCCCTACCGCTCGAGTCTCCGCCGCCGCTGGCCAGCACCGAGTCCGAACCCGCGCTAGCCCCGCTGCGCCCTGCGAGTGGGCTGCTCGGTCCTCCGCTTTGCTGGCTACCGCCGCTCGCGCTGTTCGCGCCGCCGTCTGAGCCGCCACAGGCGGCAGCCAACGCGACAAGGGCACACACCCAGCTCACTGCTCCGGGCCGAAGCACTTCGCCAAATTTCGATTTCATTTCCAAGTCTCGCTGTCTGCGGAGAGCACGCGGAGGGGGTCGACCGAGACGCCGCAATCTCAATCTCGGTGTTGGTGTTTGTTACGTCCGATTATTCACACTGGCAAGAACTCACTCTTCGCTTCGAGACTCGTATTGCGTGTGCTCGCTGTTTCAAGCGGTTCGCGGAGAATCGCGCTGAGTCAGCGGGGCATTTCGGTACAAGCGTTGCATTGGGCGGCAGTGTGGTGGTTGTTGTGTGTTGCTTGTTGCATTAGCGATCTGGGGTAATCGCGATCAGCTGCCGTGTTCTTAAACTCAGAATTAACTCGCGCACTCGGCACCGCGTCGCACACGCTTACAATCGATTGATCCGAGCGCGCGGCGGCGAACACAGTGCCCTCGAAAAATGCCGCTGTCGGAAGTCGGTATGGGCGTCCCCGTCGCGGGTTGACCGCGATGGCGGGGTAAGGGGGCGAGCACAGCAGGGTCCGGCAGTCGGCTTTTTGGCGGCTCAGCCCACGGCTTCGTTTGCTCCCCGGGGTTGGATCGCGGCCCGGCCCATGCTCGCCAAAGAAGTCTCGTGTTCACGCCAGTTTGCGAGGGTATGGCAAACTTGTCGCCCCCCCTTCGGCCCAGATCGCTACTAACATGCCCTGCCCGCGCCTATAGAGCGAAACATGACGATCGAGTTGCTGATCGAGGCCATCGTGCGCCAAACCACGATCCTCATTGCCCAACTAGCGACGTCCGGTGGGACGCGTGCTCCGCTCGCGCAAGTCGCGAATCAGGTGTTCTTGGACTTGGTGAGCGAGCTCGAGCGCCAGGGCGTCGGTCGCAAGGTGAGCGCCGACATGTTCGGGCTCGGCCTTCGCACGTATCAGCGCAAAATTCAGCGCTTCTTGGAGAGCTCGACGGATCGCGGGCGCTCGCTCTGGGTTGCCGTGCTGGACTACGTGCAACACGCGGAAAGTGTCACGCGCGCCCAAGTGCTGGTGCAGTTCGCGAGCGACGATGAGAGCCAAGTTCGCGGCGTACTGCATGATTTGTGCGAGAGCGGTTTGATTACGGTCAGCGGCACCGGCACGCGGCTCAGCTACCGCGTCACGCCGGAGGATGCGTTGGTTCGCTTGCGCCAAGCGCACTCCAACGACGGCCTCGACGAGCTGCTGTGGGCGCTCATTTACCGGGAAGGCCCGTGCACGCTGGCCGAGCTGCAAAAGACTCAAGTCGATGCGGACGCGCTGTTGCCGGCGCTCACCCGCCTGCTGGAGGTAGGCCGGGTGGAGCAGATGACCCCCGATGGGCCTTACACGGCGCGCACTCTGGTCCTGCCCCTCGGCTCCGCGGTCGGCTGGGAAGCCGCCGTTTTCGATCACTTCAAGGCGGTCGTGAATACGGTGACCAGCCGCCTGAGGATCGATCGCAATCGGCCTGCCCTGGCGGATCGAGTGGGGGGCAGCACTTATACGCTCGAGGTGTGGCCGGGGCATCCCCACGAGGCGCAGGCTTTCGAGACCCTGCGTTCTCTGCGTTCGCAGTTGGGTGAATTGCGGGACAAGGTGGAGCGCTACAACGCCGATCACGCTACGCCCGAGAGGCATACGCAGGTCTTGATGTACGTGGGGCAGTGTTCGATCGAACGCGGCGAGGATGAATCGGATGAATCGTGAATGGATCCTGCGCAAGGTCCGAACCCTGGCCCCGCTCCTGGTCGGCGTGTGGGTGGTGTTCTCGTGCAGCGCGCCGGAATCGTCGCAAGACGGCAGTGAGACGCATTTTTTGGAAAGCTGTGAGGGCAGCTGCGCCGACGGCATGCAGTGCATCTGCGGCGTTTGCTCGAAGCCCTGCACGCGGCAGACCGACTGCTCGACTTTGCCGGGAGTCGCCAGTTGTGCGCCGCTCGGTCCGCGAGTGGCGGAACAGCGCTGCAGCTCGGTGGAGCTCGGTGCGATGTGCGACGCGAGCTGCTTGACGGACGCGGATTGCCGAAAGCTGGGCGCTGATCGCGTTTGCGATTACGGCTTCTGTCGGCAGTTTGCCCGGCAAACCGAGCCGCCCGTCGCGTCCTGTTTGCCTATGAACCTCGCGCCGGCAGACGTGCTGATCTTGGGTGACGTGCTGATCGAACTCACTAGTTTCACACCGCTGCTCGAGCAAGCGGCGGTGTCAGCCGGGGTCTTGAGCACGGGTCAGCACTTTCGAGACCATGCCATGGCCGTGAGCTCATTGCTCGCTACCGGCGCTCTCAGCTTCGACAATCAATACACGGGCGCGCGAGCCGATGGCCCGGCGCGCGTGATCGTCATGGACGGTGGCGCGACGGACGTGCTGAACGGGCAATGTGCGGGCATGCTGACGCCCGAGTGTCCCGCGGCGCACGCCGCGGTCAGCGGAGCCGAGCAGCTGTTCCAGCGCTTCGCCAAAGACGGCGTCGAGCACGTCGTCTACTTCTTCTATGGCGACCCGGTCGACAACCCGACGCTCGAAGACGGACTGAATCTGATGCGGCCGTTGCTGAAAAACGCCTGCGGCCGCAGCGCGGTGCCCTGCCATTGGCTGGATTTGCGGCCAATCTTCGAGGGGCACCCAGAGTACGTGATGGGCACGGATGGCCTCGTCTTCAGCGAAGCGGGCGCCGCGGTCGCCGCCGCCGCCACGTTCGCCTTCATGCAAAAGCAGTGCGTCGTCAATTGAGAGTGCTTGGCGCTCAGTGCAGGTACGGTTTGATAGCCGCGTACCACTTGTCGCCCATGCGCGGGTAACCCTTGGTGTCGTTCGGATGCACGCCGTCGGTGAGCTCCGAGGTCGGGAAATCCTTGTACTGATCGACGAAGATCACGTGCTTGCCGGCGTCCGCCCGCTTTTTCACGAGATCGGGGATCTTGGCGTTGTACGTGGGAACGGCAGCGGTGCTGCCGAGCGGGATGATCGAAGCGACAGCGAGCAGCGAGTTCGGAGCTGCGGCCACGATGTCATCCACGATTTTCTCGAGGTCGGCAAAGGCGTTGGCCTGACTCACGTTGTTGGTGCCGATGTGCAGCAGAATGATTTGGGGCATGTCCTTCAGCGCCGTGCCCTTGATGTGTTGCGAGTTGAGGTTCGCGGTCGTGATGCCGGGATAGCCCTCGTTGCCTTTGGGGAAAGGCTTGCCCGCGACCATGGCCGGACCGTTCGACTGAGAGCCGACGAAGGTCAGGTGCAGGTTGTCGCCGACCGCTTTGGTGAATAGCTCGACGCGGTAGCCGCCGTTGTTGGTGGGGGTGCCGAAGGTGATCGAGTCACCGAGCGGTAGCACCTTGCAGTCCCCGGTTGCTGGACACGGATCGAAGCCGGTGGAGCCTGCGCTCGAGCCTCCGCCTGCGTTCGTGCCGCCCGCGCTCGTGCCGCCGCTCCCTGCGGAAGCACCGCCCGCGCCCACGGCGCCGCCCGACGAGCCCGCTGCGCCGGCCACTCCGATGCTGCCCGCGCTGCCACCGCCCACGCCGCTGCTGCCCGCGCCACCGCTGCTGGTTGCGCTGCCCGCGCTGCCGCCGCCGCCCACGGTGGCGCTGCCGCCGACCGCGGAACCACCGTGGCCACTCGACCCGCCCGTGGCAGGTACCGCGCCAGCGCCGGCGGACACCGTTCCGCCGTTCTCGGTGTCGCTGCTGGAGCAAGCCAGGTTTGCACAAAGAGTGATTGCCCCGAGCAGCCAGGCGCTGCTCTTCGCGCTGACCGACCACGCTTTTGCCACTGCGAGTTTCATGCGCCGCACGATACCGAACGCGTTTCGCTCGCGATAACGACATCGCTGTCGCCGGGGCGTCCCTGAAATGTTCGAGTGTATCTGGACCTCGCGCGCTCGGCGACCCATCGTCACGGCTCGCGCAGTAGGAATTCTGCAACACAGATTCAATGTCTCGCAAGGTCGCAGTCTGAGTGCGTCAGTGGAGTCGCGGCGCAAGCGTCGCGCGATCGTGGCTCGGTTTGCGCTGCTCGCTGCGTTGCGGGGACATGAAAAATAGGACAAAGGATCTTTCAAATGACCAGAATTCGAGAAGCTACGCTCAGCGTCGGGCTCGCGTTTTTCCTCGCAGCTTGCAGCTCGTCTTCGCCGAGTTCCCAACCTGCTGCACAGGGTGGCTCGGCCACTGCCGCCGCGGGCGCTGCTGCTCAGACTGCGGGCACGAGTTCTGGAAATACCGCGGGCACGAGTTCTGGAAACACGGCGGGCGGCAGCGCGGTCAACACCGCTGGCGCGAGCTCGAACAGCACGGCTGGCAGTAGCAACACGAGCGGCGGAAGCCCCGGAGCCAGCGGTGGTAGCAGCAGTACGAGCGCTGGAACTTCTGCGGGTGGCAGCGCAGCGGCGGGTGCCAATGGTCAAGCCGGTGCTTCGTCTTCCGCTGGAAGCGGCCCCGTCGACGTCGCCCTCCCCGACGTGGTGACTTCGGCCGATGGCGCGTTCTGGAAGACAGGGACGCTGACTCCGACGACGAGCGGAACCGCCGATGTGACGGCAGACGATGCATCGCTGAAGCAGCGCTGGGATGGCTTCGGGGGAACGTTCAACGAGGCGGGTTGGGATGCGCTCTCGGTGCTGAGTGCCAGCGACAAGGCGCTGGCGATGAGCCTACTATTCGACGCTGCCAATGGCGCGAACTTCGCCTACGGCCGGCTCCCGATTGGGGCCAGCGACTATGCCTTGGCTCGCTATACGCTGGCCGAGACCGCCAACGACTACACCATGGCGAGCTTCTCGATTGCGCAAGACAAGAAGCTATTGATTCCGTACATCAAGGCCGCTCTCGCCCTCAAGCCGGATATCCACCTCTGGGCGAGCCCGTGGACTCCGCCCGGCTGGATGAAAGACAACAACAGCACTGACTCCGGGAACATGAAGGATGACGACAAGACGCTGAGCGCGTTCGCGCTCTATCTCGAGAAGTTCGTGCAAGCGTACGCCGCCGAGGGCCTCACCATCGAGGCCGTTCATCCGCAGAACGAACCTGGATACGTCAATCCGTATCCGAGCTGCGCCTGGACCGGAGCCCTGTACATCAAGTTCATCCGCGACTACCTCGGGCCATTGTTCGAGAAAGACAAAGTTCCCGCGCAGATCTGGTGCGGCACCATGTCCAATCAGAGCGACGGCACGATCGCGACGAACCTGGCCAGCGATGCCAAGGCGATGACCTACGTGAAGGGCTTCGGTCTGCAGTGGAACACGAAGGGCGCGATCTCTTCTTTGAAATCCAAGAACGTGCCGATCATGCAGACCGAGCACAAGTGCGGCAACTATGACTTTGCCACCGACTATTGGTCGCAGGGCAGTTACAGCGCGAGCAAGCCGCAAAACGACTACGCTTACGGCATCGAAAGCTGGAAGAACATCAAGGATTGGATCGTCGCCGGGGTGAACTCCTACAGCGCGTGGAACATGGTGCTCGATACGCTCGGCACGAACTTGAACGCCAGCAAGCCCTGGCATCAAAATGCACTCTTGACCGTCGATCGCTCGGCGAAGAAGCTGACTGCGACTCCGGCGTACTACGTGTTCCGGCACCTGTCGCAGTTCGTTGCGCCCAAGGCGACGGTCATCGGCACTAGCGGCGGTGATGCGCTGGCATTCAAGAATCCAGACGGTACGATCGTGGTGGTGATGTACAACTCGGGGGCGGCCAAGAAGGCAACCGTGTCATTGGGAGGTACGAAATTTCAGTTCGACATGCCCGGCAATGGCTGGGCCACGGTTCATCACGCAAAGTGAGTTCGGCGCGAGCGCGGTTCGCGCTAGGCTCGAAAGCGCATGCCGTCTCGCAACGCCTCCCACTCGAACGAGAAAGAACCTTCTGCCCTCGTCCGCGCCGCGCGCTCCCTGGAGACCGAGCTCTCGCAGCTCGAGTCCATCTCCCGCACGGCGCGCAAGATCCCGCTCACTTCCGAAAAGAACATCGCGCGTGCGGCCAAAGAGCTGCAAGAAGCGCTCACGCTCCCCGACCGCCTCGCGGCGGGCCTTGCGGCGCTGGCTTCCGCGATGGCGACCATGCAAGCCCGCCAGCAGGCCGCGCTCGAGCCGCTCGCGGCGTTTGCCAACGAGATCCAGGCGCGGCATCAGCGACTTAAAGAACACATGCAGGCTTACGCGGCCTTGGGCAGCGCGGCCGCCGAGGTCACGGCACGTATTCAAACGGGTGAAGGCGAGCGCGCTGCGGTGCTGAGCGACGTCGAGGCGCAGCTGGCCCGCATTGCGGACAGCGCGAAAGCCTTGTTCGAGGCCGCCCATGCCGACGATTTTCCAGAGCTGGCGCGCGAAGCGGATGCGTTGAAGCAACGCGCGTCGTCGCTTCGCCGGCGGCTCGAATCCAAGGCGTAGCGAACACTGGTGAAATGTGTTCAGCCCCGTAGGCTGATCCTGCCAAGCGTACGATTCGGTTCGCGGTGGACGACATCGAGTCTGTGAACAATCGAGTGTTTGGCTGGCGCATTCCGCCGTGCGAGCTGCCTGCTACGGAGCGCGGTGTAAAGCACGGGCGCTCCTTGACTTAGTGTCTTCTACAATCTAGTTATTGAGTGCGCGGACGGGGTTGGTACGCGCTCAACGGAGGGAAGCATGCGAAATCATTTGCGTGAAAAATGGGTGGGTGTGCGATTTTCTGCGGGCTGCCTAGTGGCGGTCTTCCTCAGCGTGCCGCTCGGCTGCGGAGAAGACGACCAATTCGCGGCCGAGACCGACGACGAATACGTGGAGCAATTGACCGACGCGGTGATCGGCACACCAACGGGCGTGATTTCTATCTCACCTACGGGTGAGTCTGCGATCGCCGAAGCCGCGGGGCCGAAGGTCGCAGTCGTGATCGGTAGCGGTGGCGCGGGGTCGGTAGGAGTTGCCGGCAGCTCTGGAGTAGCCGGCAAGGGGAATACGGGCTCGGGCGGCAGCGGGAATACGGGCTCGGGCGGTAAAGGGAGCACGGGCAGCGCCGGCACGGTTGGCAAAGGGGGCTCTGGTTCTTTCGGCGGCGGGTTTTCGGATGGCGGAGCCGCGGACCCGGGGTCAGATGGTGGGTTTGGGCAGTGGCACTTCGACGATTGTTCTCCGACCTCGCACTTCATGCTCGATTCGTCCGGGCTCGGTGCAAACGCGCAACAAGCGCTGAAGGCGGCCTGCGTGCCGGGCATCAGCGGTCTGGGTGTGAAATTTCGCAACGAGAAGGATGTGGTTCAGATCGCTGATCAGCCGCAATTTACCGTCGATCAGCATGTCGGTGTCGCCGCCTGGGTCAACCCGAAGACCGTCACCGGCGACCAGCCGATCGTGATCAAGCGCCTGAACAACAAGACTGCGTTCTCGCTCGGCATTCACAAGGGCAACATCGAAATGTCGGTCGTGCTCTCTACTGGGAAGACCATCATTTCGCGCGCGCCCATCGCGGCCAACAAGTGGACGCACGTGGCCGGGATGTATGACGGTACGTTCGTCTACCTGTTCATCAACGGGCAGCAGTTCGGACAGGTGTATGGCGCGGGCACCGTGCGGAACGTGTTCGCTCCGATTCGTATCGGCGCGACGACTCAAAGCCAGTTCTTCAACGGGACCATCGACGAAGTTTTCGTAACCACGCAGGCCATCAGCTCGAATGTTCTGACCGACCTTTCGTGCGTCCATCTGCCCTCGACCATGAGCGTGAGCCCGGCGACCAGCGGTCCAGTGCCTCCGGATACCTCCGTTCACTACGACGTGTCGTTGAGCAACAACGACGTCGGAGCATGCCAAGCAAAGGATTATCACTTCTTTGTCGAGCCCAGTGATCCGGGCATCAGCGCGATCGCCGAGTCCAGTTTTCAGTCCGTGTTGCCGGGGGCCACGGCAAAGTTCGGCGCTTCCGTGACCGGCACCGAAAACGCCGACCCGGGCGTGCACGCCACGCCTTTTCAGGTGATTGTAGAGAACGGACCACCGAAGTTCGATCTCGAACAGCTCGACGGTCAGCTCAACTACGAGCTCACGGCACCTACCGGGTGCTTCGTGCGCACGCGTCGTGAGTTGATGATCACGGATGTCAGCGTGGTCGACGATCCATTACGCACGGCGGGGTCGATCAATCCCTCCTCTGGCGGCTCTCAGGAGCCCGCACCCGACGACAGCGCTGGCGCTGGGGGTGCATTCGAAGGGGAGGGTGAAGGTGAAGCGGGTAGCCCCGGCAGGGGTGGGGCTGTCGGTGCCGGCGGTAGCCCTGGCAAAGGAGGAGCGTTCGGCGCTGGCGGTAGCCTCGGCAAAGGTGGATCGTTCGGCACTGGCGGAGCGGTCGGCAAAGGTGGAGCCTTCGGTACCGGCGGTGCCGTCGGCAGCGGTGGTTCTGGTCCAGGCACTCCGCAGACGGCTGGTGTGTGGTCCTTCGGTCACTTGATGCGCGAGATGGCCCCAACACCCGCGGCGGCGCCCGCGATGACGCTCGCGCTATTGCAACACTGGCTGAGCGATCAGACCGTAAACGGCTTCACGGTTCAGGCACGGCCAGCGATGCAAAAACAACTCATCGATATTTGGCCAAAAACCTCGAATGGCGAGCTGGATCTGGATCAATCCCCGCTCACTCTGCAAGCGATCGTCAATCGCATCGACGTGCGCAATCTGGCAGAGGGCTCCGCGGGAGAGGGCCGCTTCGTGTACGGGGTCAATGGCGGCATCAACTTCCGCAACTTCACCGTGATCGTCGAATACAACTTGGTTGCGCACAGCCAGGCAGACGTCACCGGGTGGGCAAACAGTTGGCACGCTTTGGGCGCGCTGCCATTTCCGTCGGAATCATACAATGCGGCGCTCGAGTCGATTACGCGGCGCTTCACCGATCACGGCGCATCACCTGGCAGCCCGAATGGCAGTGCTCTGGTGGAACTTCGGACCAACGAGATTGCCTTGTCCTTCCAGTGGGAGCTTCGCTCCTTCGTCATCTCGCCCACCACGGGCTCGTTCGCCGAAACGACCGTGAAGGAGACGCCCGATCTCGGCTTCAACAACACCTCGACCTTCGCCAGCTTCGTGAATCAGAACGCCGCTGCCATCATCGCCGAGGTTCCCGGTGGAGATTCACACACCGTACCGCTTCAGTTCGGCGGCAAGTCATTCATGGGCGGGTCGGTGTTCAACAGCACGGGCGGCTGGAATGGCCCGGGCATCAAAGACCCCGAGGCGCGCTTTCACGCTTCACTCAACACCTGCAATGGCTGCCACAGTCAGGAAACCAACACCAAATTCCTGATGGTAATACCCCGCTCTCCCGGCAGCGAAGCCCAGCTTTCGCCATTCATGACCGGCACTACGGCGTTTGACCCGGTCACGGGTCAGACGCGTCCGCTGAACGACCTCGCTCGCCGGAAGACGGACTTTACCGGCCTGGTTTGCGCAAGCACGCCGCCGGTACCCGTGAAGAAGAAGTAGGAGCTGCGACGGCCGCGGCCCGCTGTGTTTGGCGAGCCGCGGCATCGCGTTGCGGGTCAGCGCTGAGCGCTTCGGCGCCGACGACGGAAGCCCACCAATGCCAGGCCCAGGGCGAGCGCACCCAGGCCGAGCTTCGACTTCGAATGGACAGCCACGAAGGTGCAGCCACCCGAGTTAGAGCCACTGTCGCCAGTGGCGGGGCTTCCGGCGGCGCTATGCGTCCCCGGAGCCCCACTGGTTCCGCCGACTACGACGGAGCCGCCGCTGGCAACGCTTCCCGCGCTGCCGGTGCTAGCGCCGCTCGCGCCCACCGTACTGCCGCCGCTGCCGCCGCTGCCGCCGCTGCCAGCGATGCTGGGCGCGCCGCCGATCCCTGGGCTACCAGCAACGCTGCCGGTGCTCGTGCCTCCGGTGCCGCCCGTGGCCGTGCCCGTGCTGCCACTGGCTCCGGCGCTGCCTGCGCTGCCGCTCGCGCCGCCAGAACCAGCGCCGCCGCCGCCGGTACAATTGGGTTCTGGATCGGTGCCACCAGGTTTGTCGAGGCCGAAGAATTTCAGGATGGCGTCTTCTTCGTAGCCCATCGAGTGCGAGCCGCCTTTGCCGGCCCAGGTCTCGAACACCACGTAGTCGCAAGAATTCTTCCAGAATTGGCGAGTGTAGGTGGCAATCGAGGTCGTGGTCATGTCGGTGGAGGTCGGGGCAGTGCTCAGCGCGAGCACGTTCGTCCACTCTTTGATCGCTTCGGCGGAGTTCTTGAAGCTGATTGTCTGATCGGCGTCGCCTTGCATGATCTGCAAGCGTGGGCGATGGCCGGTGTAGCCTGCGTACATGCCACGCACGAGATCTCCCCACGCTTGTGCGGTTTTGGACACGTTGCCGCCCGCGCACGAATCACTCCACTGATTGCTCGTCGCGTAGCCCTCTGCCCAGCACCCGGCTGGGACGCCCGCCCGCGCGGAGCCAGCCCTGAAGACATCCGGGTACACCGCCATCAAGGCTTGAGTCAGCATGGCGCCCGACGAACCGCCGAACGCGTACACGCGACTAGCATCGCCGCTGTACTTGTTGAGCGCGTACTTCACCATTTGCACGACCGCCTTCGTGTCGCCGCCCGCGTCGTGCTTCAAAGACGTGTCCTTCGCGCCGACGTCCCAGCAGTTTTGTCCGGGGTTGTCGGGCAGAATCAGGATGAAGCCGTTGGCATCAGCCGCGGCTTTGGTCTTCGGAATGTTGCCCATTTGGCCGGTGGCGGTGGAACCACAGGAGTGTGCCGAGACCACGATCGGAGGCTTCGCGGCCACGTTGTCCGGGACGTAGATGTACATCTTGACGTAGCTCGGAACGCCGCTTGCCCCCCAGTCGTTGACTTGTGTCAGTGAAGCCGCGTGCGCGGGCGCGGCCACGAACAGTCCGAGCAATCCGGCTGCGACGACGAGAGTCCGATATCGATGTTGCATCTTCATGAACGTGAAGCTCCAAAAAATAGGAAGCGGCTTTCTCAGGGGGCGAAAACGATGCCGGAGACAAAAGAGTTGATGCTCCAACTGGCGTCGGAGTCCGTTTGGCTCGTAACGGCCTTGCCTTGAACGGTCAGATTGCTGAAGTGCACTCCGTTGACGTTTACGGTCGATGACTTGCCATGCAAGTTGATCGGCTTCTTGACGTCCGAGCTCACGTTCGTGAAGTAGGTGTCCTTGATGGTGGACGTGTTGGCCGCGGTGCGCCAAGTCGGCGGCTCGTCTTCGCTGAGCGCGATCATGCTCGAGTCCGCGGCCTCGATCCGAATGTTCTCGAACTTGGTATTCTGGACGACGGCCGTGTCGTAGGCGTCGATATTCAGCGCGCGCCCGGCCTTGATCACGTCGATGTCTCTAAAAACGACGCCGTCGATGGTTTTGCCCATCGTCTTGGTGCCAATCTTACAGCCCACGGAATTGCTGTAACAGACCACCTTTTCGTGGACGATGTTCTTGGTGTCAGTGGGCCCGGTGGAGAACTCGTTCTTGGTGGCCATGCTGTCATCGCCCGTGTACAGAAACGCGTTGCTCAGCTTGCCATTGGTCGACTCGTCGAAATCTACGCCATCGGTATTGTTGTAGGTCGTGGTGGTCGGTCGACAGTTGATCATCTTGTAATTCTGGATCGTCACCAGATCACTGCGATAAATCAGCGTGTTCCAAAAGCTCGGATCCCTGACGGTGACTCCATCGACCAAGATGTTGGAGCTCTCTTCGATTTTCAGCAGGTTGATCTTCGTGTCGTTTTGACTCCGAATCAGCTTGCCGTTCGCGTCGATTACGCCGCGCCCCAAGATCTTGGTGTTGTTGATCTTGTACATGCGGATCATCCCGTGCGAACAATCCTCGATGTTGACCCCGCCGCTTCCGGTGTTGAAGTCAGCCGCCGCGTCCGACCCGTAAAGAACGGCGCCGCCGGCCAGATACAGCGTCATGTTGCTCTTCAGCCACAGTTCGCCGACTTTGTATTTCCCGGGCGGGAAGTACAGAATGTTCTGAGTTGCGCCGGACGCGGCGTCGATCGCCGACTGCACTTTGGTCGTCGCGAGCGCCGCTCCGGTGTTGTCCACGCCGTAGTCTGCGATGCTCTTTACGTTCGTATCGCCGAGGTGGGGCGGGCTTTCTTCGGGCGCGTCGATCAGGATGAACAGCAGCTCTTTCGAATCCACCTGCAAGATGAAGTAGTTCGGACCGCTGCTGAAGGTCAGCGTATTGCCGCTCTTGGTTGCGGTGATATTTCTGCTCTTGGGGCTCAGCGTGTAGGAGCTGAAGCTCGCGTCGAGGGTGACCGAAAAGGTTGCCACACCATTGGAAGAAAGCGTGCAGTGCGCGTAGTGCACCTGCATCTCCGGTGAGAACTTGCTCAGCTTCTCCACGAACAGCGGTGCGCCGCTGGCCGTAAGCGTGTAGGTCGTGCTCTTCACCGCGCCCGGCAGATTCGGGTAAGTGACGCAGGTCACCGGCGGGCAGTTTGCCCCGGTGCAAACTCCGCCTGCGCCGCCCATGCCCGCGCTACCGGCCGCGGTGATGCCGCCCGCTCCGCTGCTGGCGCCTCCACTTCCGGAGCCGGCCACTCCGCCGACACCCGCGGAACCCGCCACACCCGGGGCGCCGCCAACGCCGACCGCACCACTGACGCCCGATGCGCCCGCACCCGTCGGCGCACCCGCCGATCCGCCGAGTGTGACGCTCGAACCAGCGGAGCCACCGCCGTTGGCGTTTCCACCGTTCCCGCTTCCTCCTCCTCCTGTGCTCGCAGATGGAGACGAGCAGCCGAACTGGGCAATGGCGACTGTCGCGGCGAGGGCGAGCAGCGCAAGAAGTGATTTCATTGGTCCTCCGCGATGTCGATTGTAGTCAGGGCCAGCACGGAAGCTCGAAATCTGGATGACGGGCAGCAGTGGTGGAGGCCCGGATGATCCGTCACGCAATGGCCTACATCTGGGACTTTCCCCGATTTTCAGGCTCGCGTAGCGCTCTCGGCTCGATTGCTTGCATTGCTGCGGGCAGGTTCGACGGATTTTTCCATCTCGATTGTCGAAGAAACCGCTCAGCCGGCTTGCCACGACGCGCCGTCACTGCAGCGTCGGCGCGGTCCAATCGATCCAATCCGATCGAGTGAGAGAGCCACCAGAGCCGACCAAGAATTGTCCGGGGGCGTCACCCTTGTGTGTCAAGAAGGCGGCAATGCTCTTGACGACCAGATCGGTGTACTCGGTCTTGTACGAGCAGTGGGCGGTTTCCGCGACGCTCGAGTGATAGCTGATGTTCTTCTCTGCACCGAGCGCTTTGTAGACTTCCAAGCCCGCGACGGCGGCCGTGTGGCCCGCGGGCGCGCCCATTTGCGTCTGATGAGGATTCTCGAGGATCAGCAAGCCGCGTGGCGCGATCATGGCGATCAGCGCGTGGGTGTCGATCGGCAGCTTGACCGCGTTCGACGTGTTGTTGGAGAACACGAACGGCGCGAAGTTGTTACTGAGCCAATTGAGCCCGTTGTAGTTGTAGTCCGTGCGCTCGGCTCCTGGGATCTTGTCCATGATGCGCAGGGCCGGGTCACCACCCGTGCTCGGTTCGTGAGGGATTGTCAGCGCGATGCGATCGTCGAAGACGCCAATCGTGAATGCTCCTTTGCCCAAGCGTGAGCAGCCCGTGACGCCGATCGCCTTGATATCGATGAACTCGCCTCCCGACTTCTGCAGTACGTCGAGCAAGCGGCTGGCACCCCAGGCCCAGGCCATGAGTAGGCCCGCCTGATCGTCGCCGCCGTAGATGTCGTAATACTTGCCTGGGTTGGGCTTGCCGCGTGACGCCTCGGCCGTGCCTTCCTTACCCAGATCGTAGTTGTTGTAATAGATCACCGCGACGCCCTGATCCAGAACGCGGCTCTCGCCGATCGTCATACCGCTGCTGCCCACGTTGATCATCGCCGGGAAAGGAGCCTGCCCCTTGCTGGGCAAAACGATCTTCACGCTGAAGTCGATCGACTTCCCCTTGGCTTCGACGTGCACGGTTGCGCTCGTCTTCGTGACCGTGCCCGTCACCACGTCAGGCGTTGGCTTCGCGCCGAGGATGTACTTCTCGGCTTGCTTCCTGATCTCCTGCCGCCGGCAGCGCCATTCCGCTTTGGAGGCCACGCGTTTGCCGTCGAGCTTCATGAACGGGTCTGGCAATTTGGGGATCGCGGTGAGTGCGCTCGGTTCCGGCAGTGTGCCGACTGGGCAATCCGCACTTTGATTCTCGACCAGCTGCGAGCCGGTGCCGGCGCTACCGGCGGCCGCGCCACCTGCAGCACCTACAGACATTGAGCCGCCCGCTCCCGCGGCCGCGCCGCTCCCGCCCGTGGCTGGTGACCCGCCCACGGCTGCGGGCGCGCCCGCGAGCGACGGGCTGCCTGCCACGCTGCCGGAGAAGCCCGAAGTTCCGCCCGCGGCTTCGCTCTTTCCTGCGGAGCCGGTGCTCTTGCCCCCGGAGGCCGGGCTGCCCGCGCCGCCCGAGTGGGTGCCGCCGGTGGTCGTGCCACCCGTCGTAGTGCCGTCGGAGGAGCAACCGGAGATGCCGAGACAAGCCGACAAAAAGAAGGCGGAACCCAAGACCGTGATTCGGCGATAGCGCGAGGCCTCCCCGTTCGTGGAGACACCCGTACATCGGCAATATGCTGCGTTCATCTCGAGCTCCTGCTGCTCAAACCAAGCTAGCGAGAACGACTTTTTCAGTCGTCTCGGACCTCGCGAATTGTAGCTGAGGTGCCGCAGCAAGTGCAGTTACATCCTTGCCAATTCCACTGCCTCGAGCGCGAGTTGGAGTCAGTGGTTTTCGCACGACCACTATTTTCTGTCAGGCTCGGTATTTGGAGACTGCGCTTTGCTCGATTCGAGCGCCCTTGCCGATACCCCTTGTCTGGGTCGGCGAGCGCACGCGCTTGATCGCGGATACCACCGAAGCGGGGAGAAATGACGCGCCGCATGCGTATGCTATGGGCATGTCGGTACCGGGGTCGTGTGGGGTCGCGCTCGCTTTGCTGATCGCCGCCTGTGGGAACGTTGGCACCTCCGTGCAGCCGGGCACCGCAGGTTCAGCCGGGCAGGCCGCGGGCGGTGCGATTTCGACAGGGGGTGGGCCGAGTGACAGCGGCGGTGCTGGCGTCGGCGGCACGGCGGGTAGTGAGCAACTGCCCGAGCTTCACAGCTGCCTGGAGATCGCCAACGAGGCGCCTTGCCCAGAACGAGTGCTGACCGCGAGCACCCTGCCTCTCGGTTCGAACGATCCCGGTCCGGTGAGTCTAGAGGGCGTGACGGACTTGGATGGCGACCTCGACATAGAGGACGACAATGTCGGGGTACTTGCGACGCTCGGCTGCTTGCGGCGCGTGCGTGGGCACGTCTCGATTCGAAGTAGCCAAGCCACTTCGCTCTGGCCGCTGCGCAACCTGGTCGAAGTTGCTTACGGAGTGGGCGGCGCTGGCCTCTCGCTGCAAGGCAAACGGCTTCGGCAAGACTGTGGCTTTCTCGCGCTGCGCCGACTGGGAACAGAGGCCCTGGGCTACCGAGGCTCCGGGATCGATCTTGAAGCCACGGGTATGACCCAGTTCGAGCTGCCGGCGCTGGAGCGCATTCAGCATCTCCGCATCGTGAGAAACGCGGAGCTGAAGCGCATCCAATTGCCTAGCGCGCTCCCGCTGCTCGATGGCCAATTGTGGATTCGGGACAACCCGGCGCTCAGCGAACTCGATGGTTTGGAAAACGCAACGCTCAGCCTGGATACGAATAAGACCGCGACGCTGCCCCAGTATCAATTTCAAAATAATCCGCTACTTCCCGGCTGCGTCGCGGAAAATCTGCGTGCGCACCTGGTTGGCTTGGGCGCAGATCCGGCAACCTTCCTGATCAGCGGCAACGCGAGTTCGTGCCCGAAGTGAGGCTGGTCAGGCTCAGCCGTCATCGCCCCGTACAACCCGGTCGTAGCTTTCTTTGCTGGGTCGGATGTTTCGTTCGTTTGCGCTGAGCGCGCGTGTGCTCACGCTTTCGTAACATGTCGCCGCTGATCTACACTGTGCAAGTGTCGCGGATGGTGGCTGAAATCGGATGACTCGGGCGCATTCTTTTGGCCTGGTTTGGCCTTACGTCGCGGCCGCTGCGCTGGGCTACCTCCTCGGTTCGATCGCGGCACCCGCACTGGCCGCACTCGGCGGCGGTGGTTCCAATACTTCGCTGTCACGCGTTGGCTTCGTGTTGCGACAAGATCCTCAGGCGGCTTCCAACGCGTGGTCCGCCCTCGACGCGGATCTGCAGGCCGTGCATGCGGCGCTGCTGTCGCCCCAGCGTGAGGTGTTCGAGCTCGTGGTTGCGGTGCGCGGCTTGAACAATGGTGGCAATAGTGATTGGAGCCGTGCCGAGAAAGCCTGCCAAGCGTTGAGCTGGCCGCGCTGTGACAAAGCGTCGCTGGCAAAGGTCAAGGAGCTGAGTCGGCCATGAAGCGCGCGCCGTTCGGACGCTTGCTCGGGCCACTGATAGTCCTGAGCCTGGCGCTGCTGCTCGGCTACTTCAGAGCCAGCGGGCCACGCGCGCGCTTCGCGCAGGCGATCGCGGCACTGAATACCACCGATCGCAGCGCGCTGGAGTCCGCGCCAGAGCTCACCATCGCCAACACGATCTGGGCCTTGGGCAGCGAAGAATCCGTCAAAAAGATGCTGCGCCACGAGCTCGATCGCCTGCCGGAGGCCGAAGGCAAAGCCCGCGCCCGCGCGTTCGTTCGGTTCGGCATCATCGACAGCAATCCCGATGGCCAAGCCGCGGTCTTTTTTCAGGCTTGTGTCTCGGACCCGAGCCTGTGCGACAGAGCGCGCTTGATCGCGGCGGCGGAGCGTGAGACGCACGCGCGCTTGGTGGAGCCGGGTCAACACCTGCCGCTCTATTTATTGAGTGGGCATCCGCAGGTGCCATGAGCCGGCGCAAGCGTCAGCAGCGGCCCGCGGGCACTTCGCTCGCGTCCCGGCCGCGCCCGACGGCTACCGAGCGCGACGCCCAGGGCCGCGTCCACCTTTTGATTCAACGCGATCCCTCGAGCGGTGCAGAAGCGATCGCGCTTCGCGCGCCACTCTTTCAAGAGCCTTGGCAGGATGAGCTCAGTGTTGGCACGGCCAACACGGCGCGCGCGTTGCTACGCGGCGCGCCGAACCTCGAGCGCACGGTGGAGCTGGCCTGCACGGCCATGGCGGCGACCTCTCGGCTGGCGGATGCGCTGCTCGCGCGCGCGCCCGCCGGCGCTGTGGCGTGCCGCGCAGGTTGCGATCATTGTTGTCATCAGCCGGTTGGTCTCACGCCCCCCGAGGCCCTGGCGATCGCCGCGTATCTGCGGCAAACGCTGGCGAGTCAGGAACTCACCGCGACAGCGGCACGGCTTGCTCAGCGCGCGCGCGCCACACGAGGACTCAGCTCCGCCGAGCGTTTTTCGCCGGATCATCCATGCCCATTTTTGGACCGCGGACAGTGCTCGATTTACGAAGTCAGGCCGCTCGCCTGCCGCGGGATGAATTCACTCGATGCCGAAGAGTGCAAAACGCGGCTGCGCGATCCGGACGCGCGCGCCGCGTTTTTGGCGCGCGGTTCGGGTGGGCGCTCGTTCATGGAGCCGATCCGCGCGTTTCACGCGGTGAGCGCTGGGTTGCAGCTCAGCCTTTCGGAGCTGTATGGGCTCGACATGCGGCCCTTGGAGTTGACGGCGGCGCTCGACTTACTGCTGAACGGTGCGGAGTCGAGTTCGGCGGATTGGTTGAGCGGCAAGCACGCGTTCGAGTCTGCCCTGGGTGGCGACAACGCGGTGCCGGAGTTGAGCGGCGTGCTCGATCCCACGCGCGATCGCCGCGACTAGGGAAACCGTCGCGTTCTTTCCCGAGTCAGGGCTGCCGCAAATGGACGCCGAAGGCTCGGCCGCATTTGGCCGAGCCTCGTGACCATCAATAAAGAGGAAGCCTCAACCTGCAGCGGTGAGCTTCGTGACTTCACCGGGGTTGGTGATGCCGCCGGTGGTGCCCGTGCCGTCGAAATCACCGAAGGTGGTCACCTTGCCGCCATCGGCGCCCTTGCAACCAACGGCGTTCATCAGCGTGACATACAGTTTGTTGATCGGGACGTTGCCGCCGAACGAACCGGTATTGCCGATATCGCCGCCGTCGACGCAGGTCTTTTCACTGTTGCCGAGGCCGATATTCTTGCCTTCGACGTTCACGGCGACACCTTGTTTCAGGTAGCCGCCCGCGCTGCCGGCGATGACAATCGGCAAGTTGTTCAAGTTGTGCGCGGCGCCGTCGGACAATTCCGGGAGCCACATGGTGGCGGTACTATCCAGCAGTTTGCCGCCGCCTTCGCCGATACTGTCGAGCAGACCGACGAGTTTGGCGTACTTCTTCGAGTACCACATGTCGATGTCGCCGAGCATGTCCAGCACGCCTGCGACCTTGCACGCGCCGCCGACGGTGAGATCGCCCGTGCGGTGGGATAGGCCGTGGTGATCGTGGGTGTGGGTGATGCCGTCCCAATTGAAGGTCACGTAGCCGGGGTACACGAGGATGAACGAACGGTTCGTGTCGCAGATCATGCTGAGCGCGATCATGTTCATCATCATGTCGCCGCCCAGCGTGAAGGACGTCGCCAAGTTGCTGTTGCCCGCGGCCGTGTTTCCGCCTGCGAACACGCCCCCCGCGATCGCCCCGCTCGGGCTCGCAGCTTTCACCGCGTCGGCAGTGGCGCCGATCGAGGTGGCGGCGTCTGCGCTACAAGAAGACGGCGTGCTCATGATGCCCGTCTCCGTGGTGCGCAGCAGGTCGAGCCAATCCTGAACTCGAGTCTTGTCGGCCTGACTCATGTTCAGGGCTTGGAAACGAGCCAGATCGGCCTTCACCAAGTCGATCGCGCTCGCGCCGCGGGCCACCTTGTAGTCGCCGGCGGTCATCACGGGAGCCGTCCCAGTGCCCGTGCTGGTCTTGAACAGACCCGTCAGTTGGTTGTAAACCGTTTGCGGGTTCACGTTGGCGGGGAACGCGGTGTTCGGGCCCGAGAAGGACAGCACTTCTTTGATTTTGGTGCTGGAGGCGCCGACCGACAACACGAGCGGGGTTGCCCCGCCTGGGTTGATCTGTTTCGCGATCACGTGATCGAGCGAGGCGGCGGTCGCGTAACGATTGCTGTCATCGGTGATCTTCGCGCAGGTGAGCTTGGAGCCCATCGCTTGATCGTGGGGATCGATGGTCTGCCCCACCGCGTAGCCATTCATCGAGCGGAACCCGCGCGGCAAGAGCAGCTTCGAGACGTACGGCGCGAGCGGCGCGAGCGTGGGGCTGAGCGCGGCCGCATTGAGCGCGCCATCTTCGACCGTCGGGAACCAGCGGTTCGTGAGGCAGCCGTTGTGCGTGAAGAAGATGCACAAGCGCTTGGGCGGGGTGGCGGCCGATTGCGCTTTGGCCTGCTGCTCTGCGAGTGAGCTCAGGAACGGTACGGCCAGCGCCGCGCCGCCAATGCCTTTGAGAAAGATTCTGCGCTTCATGGTGCACCCTCGACGGCTCGGAATCGGAACGATTGGGTCTGTGTCAGGTCTGCGATCAGGTTGAGCACGGTGTAGCCACCCTTGGTGAGCTTGGCAGCGAGCTGATTGACGGTGCAGGCATCGGTCGGATTGCTGGCGCGCTCATAGGCGTAAGACACCCATTTTTCGGTGTAGGAACGCTGCGCTCCTGGTGACGCCGCGATCCGGGCCATCAGATCTGCCGGACCCGTGAGGGTCACCTTGGTGTTGTCGATCACCGCTTCCACGTTCGTGTCGATCGCGGCTCCGGTGCCTTTTTCCGTGGTTTGCCAAGCGCCGGCCGCGTCGAACGCTTCCATCGCGAAGCCCGGAGGATTGATGAAGTTGTGATGGCAGGTGGCGCACGCCGTGGCAGACGTCTGTTGGTCGACCTGCTTGCGATTCGTGTCCAAATCCGCGGTTGCCGGCAGCGGGGTGGTCTCGGCCCCCGGCGGTGGCGAGCCGATCGGCACCGCCAGCACTTGCTTGGTGATGAACGCCCCGCGCAAGATCGGCGAGGTGCGATTGTAGGACGAATACGAGTTGAGGAAGCCGATGCGAGTCAAGAACCCGGGGCGCTGCGCGGGATCCAGGGTGGTCTGCACCAAGTCTGCGCCGAACTTCGCAGGATCGAGGCCGTAAAGCGGCGCGGTCGCCGCGTTCACGAACGCGATCGGGCTGGTCAAAAAGTCTTTGAACGACCCATTTTGCGAGAAGACGATGTAGTCGAAGAACTTCTCCGTCTCTTGCTGCATCACCGGCACGAGCGCTTTGCTGAACTTGGGGAACAGCGCCGGATCTCGATTGGCGCCGTCCCAACGGGTGTTGGTGCCCATCAGCAAATAGGCGCGGTGAAACTCACTCACCATGTCGTGCGCTTTTGGCAGCTGGAGCATGCGCTGCGCTTGCGTCATGATCTGCTCGGGTGTCGATAGCTGATTGGCATCCGCGGCCTGGCTCAGGGCGTCGTCCGGAGTCGAACCCCAGAGCAAGTAGGACAGACGCGAGGCCACTTCGTGGCTCGAGAGCGTAAAGTGCCCGGCGCCATCCGACGTGCTCGTGATCTCCGAGCGTTGCAGGAACGAAGGCGAGATCAAGAACATCGACAGAAGCGCCTCGGCCACCTCGAGCGGGGCGCCGGTGGGCGTTATTTGCGCGCCTTTGGCGATGATCGCGTCGAAGCCTGCGACTTCATCCGCGCTCAGCGGCCGGCGAAATGCGCGGCGACCGAACTGCACGACCGTATCGTGCAGACAGGCCTTGCCGTCGCCCGTCGGCGTGCACTTGATGAAGTTGGCTCGCAGTGCAGGGTCCGCCATGACCTGAGCCGCGATCATGTCTGCCACGGACATGTACGAGCTCCAGCCGAGGCTGGTGAGGCTGCCGGCTTGATCCGTTGCAAGAATGCTCGAAGGAGCGGCGTTGCTCGAAGCGCTGAGGCCGTTGATGCCCAACAAATCTCGAACGGTGCGATCGTATTGGGCGTTGTTCAGCCGCGGGATCTGCGATGTCGTCGCGATGCCCTGGGTGCAGTCCGGACTGGTTCCGACCGTCGCGCCCGCGCTGCCGGTGCTTCCCGTGTTGCCGCTGCCGGCGGTGGAACCGGAGGCACCTGGGTTATTGCTCGAGCCAGGGCCAGATTGGCCCGACGGATCGTCGATCGTCCCGGTTGTGCAACCAGCGGCTAGGGCCGCCGCAAATAGTATCCCGCTGCGCAAATGGAACATCGCCCTCACCTCACAGGTGTTGATCATGCCGAACCCGTTTCACGACTCTGGGGCAGCTGAGTCTCCAACGTGGTTGCGAGGGTCTCTAATGTTTGACCAGGCGCGACTTTCGCGTCGGAGGGTGGATTTTTCCTCCTTCGTTACCCCAACCGTGGGAAATGCTCCCACCGTGGGGCTTGCCCTGCCGGTTGAGCGCTTCCGGGTTACCTGCCCGGGGCAGTCGGCGCCCTCGACCGCCGCCTCGAAGGGGAGGCGGCGGGGAGCGACGGGGTGCCAACGTCGCTCCTGAAAGTACGGGTGAGGGGGAGCCCGCTAATGCGCCCGCAGCGCTTCTCCCCCGGGGGCTGGCTCCTCGCGCGGGAAGGGAGCGAACCAGGCGGCGAAGATGGAGGGGATGCTCGCGATGGCCACGAACACGAAGTAGTTCTTGTAGCCGAGCGAGTCAGCGATGAATCCGCTCGCGGACTGGGTGGGGATGAGCACCAAGTTCATCAGCGCCGTGCAAAACGCGTAGTGCGTCATGTGGTATTTGCCGGGCGAGATTTGCTGCATCATGTACAGCATGTTGGCGACGAAGCCGAAGCTGTAGCCAAACTTCTCGATCGTCACCAGGATACCGATGGTGGTGAGCGTCAGTGGCGCGGTGGGCGTCACGGCGTGACTCAAGTACACGAAGCACAAGTGCGGAATGTTCATGCACAGGGCCATGACCATGAGCGACTTCTTGAGGCCGTATTTGGAGATGAACATGCCGCCCAGCACGCCAGCCGCCAAGCTGACCCCCGTGCTGATCGCGCCATCCAAAAAGGCTTTGTCGGCGAGCGACAAGCCGAGCCCGCCTTTGGCCAGCGGCGCTTGCATGAACAACGGCGCCTCGACCAGCAGGAAGCCCTCGCCGCTGCGATACAAGAACACAAAAAGCAGCATGCCGATCAGCTTCGGCTTCTTGACGAAGTCGGTGACCGTTTCCAGGAAGGTCTTGACGATTTCGGCTGTGTTTTCCGGGCGACGGATCACGCTGCCGGTGGGCAGCGAGTACAAGTGGTAAGCGCCGAAGCCCGCCATGACGACCGCCGCGAAACACAGCGCAATCGCCCATGCGGTCTTCGGTGACTGCCCGGACTCTTGCAGCTTGCCCGCGGAGTACACGACCAGAAAGGTCGCAAAGATGCGCCCCGTGTTCCAGGCCGCGCCTTGCCAGCCGATCCATTTGGCCTGTTGCCCCTTGTCGAGGGTGGTGATGTACACACCGTCTGCACAGATGTCTTGCGTGGACGAGGCAAAGGCCAGCACCCACATGATGCCGATGATGATGCGAAAGTATTGAGGGAGTGGTAGCGCCGCCGCCATCAGCCCGAGCAAGATCGCGATCGCGAACTCCATGCTCGTCACCCAGAATTTCTTGGTGCGATACATGTCGAGAAAGGAGGCCCAGAAAGGCTTCAACGACCAAGCAATGCCCACGCTGCCGGTAGCCAGCGCGATCTCGGTGTCGGAGTGGCCCAAGTTCTTGAACATCGAGCCGGTAACCCAGATCACCAGCGAAAAGGGGATGCCCATGGCCACGTACAGGCTCGGCACCCAGGTAATCGGGCTTTTGACCCGCTGAACATTCTCGGTCATGCCCGTCTGCTTATGCAGAATGCCGGCAAAAACCAAGCTCCGTCGTCAGACGCGAACAATTAATGGGCGGCTCGAACTCGAACCTTCTCCCGGGAACGTACTTTCACGCCCAATCGGCGCGGGGCGCCAGCTCAGGAAAGACTCTTGACAACGCCTGCCACTGAACGCTCCGAGCCCAGCCCGCGGCAGCGCGCTCGCGAGGAAGCAAGCGAAAAAGGCACTCGGCTGGTTAGTACGTGTGCCGCAGCTCCAGCATGATCTCACGCGGCGGCAGCGGATACTCGAAGGCCGAAAATCCAGGGTCCGGGCCTCGGGTACCGAATAGATTGTAGGCCCGCAACGCGATCACGGACTCGTGTCCTGGGATCAGGTACAGATCGCGCGTGGTGAGAAATACGTTGGTCGTGGCGTAGGCCTTCAGATCGAATCGCGCTCCGTTTGCAAGCACGCTGGCATCGGCTGCATGGCGTGGACCCACGAACATCGCTTCTAGGCCTGCCGTCAGCGGCACACTGGGCACACTGGGCACCGCCGCCGATAGACCGAGCCGAGCGATGTACGGTGGATAGACGATGTTGGCGGTGCCGACGAGTTGAGCCGCGTAGCCAATCTCACCGAGGTCGCGTTTGGACCGCACCAGCTCGAACGAGGCATAAGCCGCGTAGTCGTCGTAGTGCTTGGCGTCCGCCCGCGTTTCCCAGGTGAACGTGGTCTGGCTGGCCGTGTTGCGCGCGGCTTGGTTGATCCCCTCCGGGCTGAACTCGGCCTTGTCGTACAACCAATTGGCGGACACGCCCGAGCTGAATCCGAAAAACTGATTGGGCCTGAGTGAGAGTTGGTATTCGAGGGTGTGGATCTTCTGCGGTCGGAGCGAAGCGTTTCCGCGCACGTCGCCAGGACCGACGGGACTAGCGTAGAGCAAGTACGGGGAAGGCGCTTTGAAGGCGCTGCCATAGAGCAGCTTCATGCCGAGAGCCTTGGTCAGCCGCGACGTGATGCCGGCGCGGCCGGTGATCTGACTGCCGTAGGTGCTGTGGTTGTCGTAGCGAATGCCGCCCGTGAGCTTCAGATAACGGTCCACCACGGTGAGGTTCGAGCTCACGAAAATGCCCACGTTCGTCAAGTTGATGCGACGATCGTTGCCCTCGCCGCCCGGCACCGCGTTGCCCGTCGCACGGATGATGCGATCTGGCGCGAGCAACGCCTCGTGATCGAATACGGTCTCCATGCCGGTGATCAGGTTGAAACGCGATGAGGGCAAAAAGCGAGCTTCGAGCACGGAGTCGATGCCGCGATAAGAGCTGTCGCGGCGCACGTAGTAGAGCGCGCTGCCCACTTCGATGCGATCTGCAGGGAGCACACCGCCTTGGAAGTAGGTCGCTTGGAGTGCGAGGTCGAGCTTCTTGCTGGCGTGCAAGACGCCATCGAGGTTGGCCCGGAACTGACCCTCCGAGATGACCGTGCCCACCTGATTGCCGTTGGCGTCGGTGCCGTTGGTGAGCTGGGCCCAGGGCGCGAAGTCACCGCCGCGGCTGAAGCCGGAAGCGTACGCGCTGGCAACCAGCTGCCCGACCTTGCGATCGCGGTAACCGATTCGCGCTTGTAGGCCGAGCGATCGGCGATCGAGATTGTTGGCGACGCGCCGATCACCGACGTAGACGGGGATGTCCGGGTCGGGTGATTCACGCGGCATGGTCAGGCCGCTGCGGCTGCCGTATTCGCCGATGGCGCCGATCAGGAAGTCGAATTTCCCGTGCTGACCGCTGCCCACCACGTCGAATTGGCCGCTCGGGTTCGAGCCGCTCGAGCCCAGCAGCAAGCGCCCCTGAACCGGGCGCGATTCCTCCGGGGTCCGGGTGACGATGTTGACTACGCCCAAGAATGCGTCCGCGCCATACAGCGCCGAGGCGGGGCCGCGAATGATCTCGATCTGTTGAATCGATTCGAGCGGAATCAGCTCCGCGCCGAGCCAGTTTCCCGACGTCGTTCGATAGGCGACGGAGCGCCCGTCGATCATCACTTTGAACACGCTACTCTCGGCAGCCAGGCCGCCCGTCACGCCGCGCACGGCCACGTTCGGCTGAATGTGGTCATCGACCGAGTAGAAGCCGACACAGTGATTCAGAACTTCGGCGACGTTGCGATAGCCCCAGCGGTGAATGTCGTCGCGGGTGACGACGGTGATCACCGCCGGCGCGTCGTCGATACTCTCGTTGGTTTTGGTCGCCGTCGAGACTTGGACATTGAGCAGCTTGACCAAATCCAAGTCGTCTTCGGTGCTCGAGCTGTCGGCGTCCTGCGCGCGCGCGGGGCCCGGCAAGGTCGCGAAGAGGAGGACGGAGATGATCGATAAAAGTCGCTTCACTGCTCACTCACGGTCGCAAGTTCGTCCACCGCCGGCCCTTGGCCTTCGACCGATCGCAAGCATTGCATCGGCGCTGTCTTCATCGAAGGCGAGGGGCGGACGACCGGAGCATGGTGATCGTCCGCAACCATTGTCGACTCTTCCAAAGTGGCTCCGTCTAGGTGCGGATCACGCTCGGTTCAGTTCGAGCTGCCGATGCCGAGGCTGTCGAGATAGGAATAGTAGCTGTCCAAATTGTCGGCCGGAATGACGTCCAAGCCGGTGTTGAAGCGGTACCCGTCCACCATCTGCGGCTTCAAGATGGCTTTCGTTGCGTCCTTGCCCAGCGCCTTGAAGCCGTACAAGACGTAAGGCGTCATGTAGCCCATGTAGTACTGGCGTTGAGCGTGGGTGGCCTTGATCAGCCCGCTTCGCATGTACTCGACCGTCTTCGGCTCGAAATCGAAGGCCGCGATCGCGATGTCGTCGCCCGTCTTGCCTGCTGCTTCGGCCGCCATCGCGCAGCGATAGGCATCCGAGAACATGCCCATCATGCCGACGACGGGCGGATCCGCTTCGTTGATGGCGTTGGTCAGGAATTCGAGGTCCGCGGCTTCACCGGTTTCCGACCAATCCGTCCTGCGCACGACGACCGTGAAGCCAGCGGCCTCCAGTACGTCCTTCGCGCCATTGGTGCGATCGAAGCCGTCCGGCCAACCCGCGTCGTCGTGCCCCAGCAGGATCACGGTGCCTGAGTTTTCCTTGATCAAAGCGGTGAGCGTCGTGCCCGAGGTCTTGCCCGCTTCGGAGTTCATCGTGCCGATGTACAGGTCGCGCTTGCTCGTCGCCAGATCGCTGTCGATGGTGACGACGGGGACGTCGGTCTCGGCGGCGGCGTCGATCGGAGGTTGGTTTCCGATCTCGAAGGGCGCGACGGCCAGCGCGTTGTAGCCGGATTTGAGCTCGCCGTTCATGATGTCGTTCTGCTCGTTGACCGCTTCTTCGCCGCTGGAGGATTGCGGCGCAACCACCTGGCCCGCCAAGTTCAACTCGCTCATCGCGCGGCTCGCGCCGGTTTGGATCGGCAAGTAGTAGTTGTTGAGCTGCTTGAGTACGACGGCAACCTGCATGTCCACCGGCGCCGTGCTGCCGATCTCTTTGACCAGCGTGTTCACGGTCTTCTCCAGGTCGCTCGGCTGGAACTCACTCTGCGCGATCGTGTCGCGCTTGATGGTTTTCTTGGTGCCGGCGTTGTCATCGCCGCTGCAAGCCGAAACTCCCAGTGTGAGCCCGATTATCCAAGCCAGTGGTTGCAGTCTACGATTCATCTTCTCTCCTAATTCCTGTGCGTGAACGTTGTGGTGGCGAGTGTCGAGCTACAGTGGGTTGCAGCTTGCGTAATACGAGCCAGTGTCGACGAAGGACTGGCCGGCGACGGTCCAGGTATCGAAAACCACGTGCTGCGCTGCGCCATAGCGGTCGAAGCTGTACTCCGCGCCGGAGCCGACGAAGCGAAGGCGCTCGCCGCTTTCTATGGTCGCGAAGGCCGTCTCTAGATCGTACCAGTGTGCCGGTGGATTGCCGGAGTCGTTCAGCTGCAGGATCAGGCGGTGCAGCTCGGGCGCGGACGGAATTTTGCCCGTCGTCGCCACTGCGTATTGCATGCCCATCGCGAGCAGAACTACGGCATCGTAGTAGAGGCGCGACGCAGGGAACGGTTGAGTGCCTCCCCAGCGCGCAGCGAAGTGAGCGCTGAAGCGGGTCGCGTTCGTCCGCTTGCACTCGATGGCGCCATGGTCGAAGCCCGTGAGCGTGTCGCACTCGCTCCTCAAGCTGAGGGAAGGCGAAATCCCCAGCAGGCCGTCGAGTGAGCCGTAAGGAACGTTGATCAGGAAAGCGTCCGCCCGTAGCAGGGGACTCAGGTACCAAGCGCCACGCCCGTCTCCGATCGACCACTCGGTGATGACCTCGGAACCCGTTGCCGGATTGGCATTCAAGACCGTACGTTCGGGCTTGAAATCCAAGGCCCGCTTGATCGCGCTCGAATAGGAAGATTGGTTGGCCTGCACCGTCACGGAAGGCAAGACGCGGCCGCTCACGGAGTACTGCTGATTGAACGAGCTAGCTAGCGTTGCGTTGTAGTCGTCGGTCATCGACAGCGCGTTTGCCGAGACGACGCCCTCGTCTTCCGCATGCCGCGCGAACGCGCAGCCGATGTCGAACGCAGCAGGTGCGAGGCGGTACCACGCGCCGGTTGCGCTCGCTCGCTGTACGGAAGGCGCCGCGTAGCCCGGCAAGATGTTGGTGATGTTGAGGCTCTTGACGTCCGAGACGATCGCGTTGGCGAGTTCGGTTTCTTCCGGACCGACCAAGTACTGAATCCTGTCGTTGTAGATCAGATTCAAGAGCTCGTTCAGACCGCGTTCAGAGCCGGAATTGCTGTCTCGGCTGACGACTTCGAGAGGCGTGCCGTCGATGCCACCCGCGGCGTTCACGTCCTCCATCGCGAGCAGCATGGCTTGCTCGATATTTCTGCCGAGCGCCGCTTCCTTGCCCGTAAATGGCAGGATCGCGCCTACCTGGATCGTCTCGGTGGGCGCCTCCGGAGCGGAGCTGCTGCAGCCGAGTGCACCTAGGCACGCAAACAAGCTGGCTACGACGAAGCTTTCGCGCGTTGCGAAGGAACGGTTCATGCGCTTGGAGAGGCGGGAGTCGAAATGCGGAGATTGGCCTGGGCAGCGAAAGCCGCCAAACACTCCGAACGACGAGGGAACTGTCGCATTTAAGTCCCAGCGCGCGCTTTTATCGTGGGTGATTGGTAGTCAATGTACGGCGGCGCGGGTTTTGTCTCGAAAAACGGCGACGGGCGCGCCGCCCGAACAATGAGTCGGACGGCGCGCGAACACTCACGCACACTCACTCGCACCGCGTCTTGGGCCACGCCGCGCAGCGCGCAAACCGCTGTTTCTTGCGGATCTAGCCGCGCCGTGGGCTGCCTCGGCCGGAGCGCTCGATTCGAATTCGATAAGATCGACGATCTAAACTGGGAATCGGCGTCAGGGCGTCAGTGTCGGGATACTGCCGTCGCGGTTGTGGGTGAGCGGCATGACCTTGACGGAACGCTTGTTGTCGACGCCAGAAAGCGAGTCGTCATGGTAGAAGAGGTACCAATTGCCGTTGAATTGGATGATCGAGTGATGAGTTGTCCACCCGGCCACCGGCGTCAATAGTCGGCCCTGGTAGGTGAAGGGCCCGCGAGGTGTGCTGGCCGTCGCATACACCAGGTAGTGCGTGTCTCCGGTCGAGTACGACAGGTAGTAAACGCCGTTGTACTTGTGCATCCAAACGCCCTCGAAGAAGCGCCGCTGGGTGTCGCCCTGCTTCAAGGGCTTCTGCGCGCTGTCCACGATGCTGATCTCCGAAACGCTGCCGTCGAAGCGCAGCATATCGGGGCCGAGCTTCGCGAACCTTGGCCCGAGCGCGTTCTCGTCGCTAGCTGGCACGACGCCCTGGGCGTCATAAGCGCCCTTGCGCCAGCTTTGCAGTTGCCCGCCCCATAAACCACCGAAGTACATGTAAGCCTGCCCATCGTCGTCGATGAAGACCGCGGGGTCGATGCTGTAGCTCCCGAGGATGGGCTCCGCCTCGGCGGTGAACGGACCAAATGGCGTGGAGCCTTTGGCGACACCGATTCGGAAAATGCCGGCTTTGTCGCGCGCGGGAAAGTACAGAAAATAAGTGCCGTTCTTGAGTGCGGCGTCCGGGGCCCACATTTGCTTGGAGGCCCATGGAACGTCCTTCACGTTCAGCACCTCTCCGTGATCCACGACTTTCGAGCAATCGCCGCGGTCGAAGGACAGCACGTGATAGTCCTTCATGCCGTATTGGTCGCCGTTGTCGTTGGGTGGCGGGTTGTCTTCGAGATCGTGCGACGGATAAACGTAGAGAGTGTCGCCGAACACGTGCGCTGACGGATCGGCCGTGTACATTTTCGTGACGAGGGCCTTCCGCAACGGGATAGCACCGGTCGCGCATGCTCCCGTACCGGCGGCTATGTTGCCCGTGCTGCCAGGTGACGGCCGTGCGGTCGTATCACCGTGGCGGCCCGGACTCTGGGCATCAGCCCGCGCGCCGCCGTGGCAGGCTGCAGCCAGCGAAGCGACAATCGCAAGTTGGGCGAACGAGCAATGGCGGCGAATCATGGCGCGCCAAGCTAGCACGCGGGCCGCGGCCTCGTCCCAAGCGGGTCAGGGCCCGCGAATGGCCAAGTCGATCGCCTTTGCGGCCGATGCATCCCACCTGGCTTCGTTGCCCGTCAGTTACATACCAGCCGTCTGAGCCTTCGTCGCGCCTCGCCAGCCGGGCGCCGCGACGGCGAACATCGACCGACTTAGCCAATCGCGGACCCTTAGCTGTGCCCGGCTCCGACCATTCGTCCGATCGCCTCTTGCCAGTCAGGCTGTGCTTGGTCCGCATGGTGGTGCACGATCTTCCAGACGCCGTCGATGCGGTGCAGGATGTTCGTGCAATTGAGAGATAGGTTGAGCTCGCGATCGGACATGTACAATTTCGAACGGTAGATCCCGGTCCCGTATGCCGCGTCGCCCAGGACGACGACCTTGAGATCGTAGATGCCGCCAATTCTATCGCTGCGGTTTGCGTGTCCGCCGTAGCTGTCGAATACGGCCGCGCCCTCATCCCAGTTGACCTTCACCTCTGTCCAGCCGCGCGCCCAACTGCCAAACGGGTGAGAGGTAGTCGCGTATTCCGTATGGTGCCAGATCTCGACCATCGAAGCCGTGCCTCGCGATCTCAGTAGGTCTTCGAGCGCGTCGTAGAACTTGTAGATGACCTTCGTTACGTCGTCTTCCACTGATCCCATCGTCGATCCTCCCAATCTAGAGTTCTGCGGAAAATATCTGGATTTGCCGTGTGCTGCTGGCTCAGCTCCCAAAAGCTTGGGTGTCGGCAAACTCGATTCGCCGGTCTACCTCGCATTCGCGAAGCAAGCGTGTGAGCTGCATGCAGGTCATCGCGTTCCCACGGATGATCAAGCCCTTTGCGAAAGGCACGCGTGCGAGCGCACGAAACAGCACTCGCAGGGCCTCCTGACCTTCCGCGCCCTGAGGCTTGAGGTCCTTGGAATCGAATACGAACACGCCAGCGGGCGCGAGCGATTGCGCCGCTGACGTTGCGCTAGCGAGAAAGGCGCTGATCACCTCGGCGGGCCAGTAACCCCAAGCGGCGATGCGCAAGTTACCATCGCCGCCGCCGAGCACACGAAAGCCGCCGGCATCCGAGCCTACATTGGCGGCGGAATGCGGCGCATTGGGCATTCTCTTCAACCTAGCGTACTTCCCAATGCGCGGCTAGGCGGGCGAAACTCCTTCGGCGCTCGGTCATGGGCGCATCGGTCCCATCGGTCCCATCGGTCCCATCGGGCGCATTGGGTCACGGTCGCACCGGTCGCACCGGTCGCTCGCTGGACTCGCGCGCTCGCGACGACGACCACGGGCTCGGGCCAAAGGGTAGCCCTATGTGGCATCGAGCCCGTGATTCGAGGTAGCGCAGTCGAGTCATCGCCGCTCCGCATCGGGATGGCGCTGTTCGTTATTTCGGATGCGCGTGGTTCAGTTGCATTTTGCCGCGTCTACCGTGGCCTTCGACGTATTCGTGGCGCTCACCCACTCCCAGCCGAGATCGTTGGGCTTGCTGCCCACCGGTGCGCAGTCACCCATGTTTTTCGTCAATGTGGCGGTGGTGGCGCTGCAGTCCGGAACTGCGAAGATGTTGCCTTGAGCGCTGACGACCTGCGTTTGCGCTGGATCGATGTCGAGGCAAATCCCGGCTCCCTTGTTGTTGAGTTGATCGTTCGCGCCTTGCACGACATTTAGGCCAGGATCGGCCGCTTTGCCAAGATCGATGCCGCTCACGTCGTTGACACCGTTGGCTTTAGTGCCCGTGTGCAACAGCCGGATACCGCTCAGACCATTGCCGACGAAAACTGACTTGCGAACGTTGGCTACGCTGCCGCCGAGGATGAGCAGGCCATCCGACGCTACACTGCCGGTGGCCAGGACGCCCTTGACCGTGTTCGAGGGCCGCGTACCGGCACCTGTTTGATTGAGCTCGATGTTGGCATCGTTGTTCTGGCTGACCACGATCGTACCGCTGAAGCTCGTTGGAATCGCCGACGAATTGCTGGTGACGACACCCTCCAGATCCACCGAACCACGCTCGAGCACGCGGATGCCCTGGGCGGTGTTCTTGATCACCGAGACTTTGCCGGTCGTGAGCTTGGCTACGAGCTTCCCCGTGCCCTCGACGGTGATCCCCTCTTGACGAGACAGGGTCGTACCGGCCAATTGGATGGTCGTGCCTGTCAGCAGGGTGAGTGTCCCGGCGACGATGTCCACGCCGGTAGCGGCGGTGTTTTGGACGGTGACTGCGTCCAATGTTGCAGTTGTGTCGGCAGTTGCGAGGCGCACCCCGATGTCGGACGTTCCGCCGCCTTCCAGCACGAGGTCCTTCAACGTCGAGCCGGTGCCGGCGAAGTTGAAGCCAACCTTGTTCGCCGCAAGCGTTACAGTCACGGGCCCGGTTGCGCCCTGAATGACGACGTACTGCGGCACGGAGATCGGGAACGTCTCGCCAGACGCGGTGCCTGCGTTGCCTTTCAATTTGACGATTGCGCCTGACGCCTGAGTTGGACTGCCGATCACTTGCAACGCGCGAGTGATGGTCTTGAACGCGCAAGCATTCGCCGCCTGGCCGCCGGACTTGCCGCTGCCTGTTCCGTTCGAATCGCTGCCGTTCGCGGGATCGACGAAATATACGGTGGTTCCTGCGGAAAACACCACGCTGTCACACGGCGTGCAGACGCTCGAGATACACACTTGCGAGCCGGCACACTGTGCAGTCGTGGTGCACGCGGCGCCTCCACCCGCCCCGGCGTTGCCGCCCGATGCGCCGCCGCTGCCCGAGGAGCCCGCGCTGCCGGAGATGCCTGCCGTGCCTCCGTGTCCTGCGCTCGCTCCGCCCGAGCCGCCCGCTGCGCCAGCGCTGCCGCCGGTCCCGCCATGACCGGCAGACGAACCCCCCGCGCCTGCGGTTGCTCCGCCGGAGCCCGGAGTCTCGCCTGCGGCGCCGGCCATGTCGTCCGAACCTGCCATCGCCTCGCCCGCAGCCGAGTTGTCTCCAGCCCTGCCCGCATTCGCAGCAGAAGAACCGCCCGAACCGGCGTGCGCCCCGCTCACCCCTCCTGCGCTTGCGCCTGCCGCACTCGTTCCACCCTTTCCAGCGCCCGGGTCATCAGTGGAGCTATCGGAACCGCAGCCCACCAACAAAAACGGAACGAATGCCAGAGATCCCAGAACGCTGGACTTCAACATGACCAAACTCCTCCCAAAATTGCCAACTCGCCCCCTGTGGCGATTCGCGACCAGAGCACGGTTGAATGCACTCCGTCCAGATGAGAAACTCGACTACTGAATGGCTGCCGCGAGTTTTCGACGCTGCGGCGTTGCCGCTTTGACCCCCCAGATATGTCGAGTGCAATGCCGTTGGCAAATTCAGCCACGTACAAAAGTCTGGAGTGCGTGAGCGCGTGGCAACGCCCGAGCGCAGGCTCACGCAGAGAGCGAGGACCGATACGCCTCGCGCAAAAACTGCTTCATTTCGCCGAGCTCGCGCGCCTCACGCACTCTGATGACGTGCGACACGTGCCGGAGATCCGAGACTACTTTCTCGAACAACCATGCTCCGCGCGCTTGCATCGAGGACAGGTCCAGGCGGCGGTCACGGCTTTCCAACGTAACGATCGAATTGCGAATCGGCAACGCGAGTATTCGCCTGCTACATTCGGCGCAGCATTCGTGTGCAACATAGCGAGTGTTCGAGTGCGTGCAGCAGCTTGTGATACGAACATCGAATTGATCGACGAGCTCACGTTGCCTGCGGCGTCTCGAGGCGCGTGAGCGAGCGTTGCGCGCGGCGCTGCCATCGGAATTTTATGGCAGCGCGAGCGTTCATCGCGACGGTTAGAGGGGGCGTCCTCAAAGTACCGCGGAGTGCTATTGGCGCGCACCCAATTCCTGTCGAGATGACAACTTTCAGCGCTGACGTATGCCCGATCTAGGGCGTGCGCAGAAGCTGCTCATTTGGGTCGCCGGTGGCCAGACAGGTATGTCATCTAAGAGGGTGAGCGAACTCATGGCGCGTTCGCGAGAGTCTCAATTGTCTGGCAAGGAGTTGCGCGGTGCGCACCACGTCATTGCATCGATCTATCGTCTTCCTGGCTTGTGGCGTAGCGCTGGCGGCCTGCGCCAACGGCGGGGTTAGCTCCCCGCCCACGGAGGCCACTATCGACGGCAACGAAACCGCTGGCAAAGGCTCGGCGGCGGGCTCGGGCGCGGTGGGCCATCTGGGCGGCGCAGGCAGCGGCGGAAGTCACGTCGTCGGTGTCGTCGGCGGAGCGGGCAGCAGCGTTGGCGGCGCGCCTTCCGCCGCGTTCGGTGGATCGCCATCGACGTCGACCGGGGGCAGGGCAGGCGGCGGATCTGGTGGCAAGGCGAGTGCTGGCGGCGGCAATACGAGCGCGGGCAGCGCAGGGGCTCCGGCGCCCACGGTCGGCTGCGACGCGCCCACCACGTATCCCAATCTCTTCGTTACCGTCTCGGGGCACACGCAGGCCGAAAGCGACGCCAAGCTCGCGGCCGCATGGTCCCAACTATTCGGGACGGGCGCGAACACGGTTTACTACAAGGGGCCAGGCGCGGACGAATCATACGTCCAAGACGTCGCGAACAACGACGTGCGCACCGAAGGCATGTCTTACGGCATGATGATCGCGCTTCAGCTCGACCATCAGGATGAGTTCGATCGTCTGTGGGCGTTCGTGAAAAACCACATGGCGCAAGCCAGCGGCCAGTACGCCTGGCACACCTCCACCTCGGGCTCCAAGTTGGCCACCGGTGGCGCGCCCGATGGCGACGAATACTTTGCGGCGGCGTTGGTTTTTGCGGCAAAGCGCTGGGGAAACACGTCCGGAAAATACGACTACGCGAAGGAGGCCAAGGTCGTCCTGGACATGATCCGGACTCAAGATTTCAACGACAAGGCGAAGCTCGTTCAGTTCTACGTGGGTTCGGGAAACACCGACGGCTCGTATATTTTGCCGGCCTTCTATCAGTCGTGGGCCTGTTTCGATGCCGAGAACGCAGCGTTCTGGAATAGTGCCGTGAGCGCGGGGCGCGCCTTTTTCCAAGCCGCCGTCGATTCGAACATGGTGATTGGGGATCAGTCTTCGTTCACCGGTCAGACGGTAAAAGGCGCCGGCTCCGACACGGTCCGCTGCGTGATGAACATCATGATGGACCACAACTTCTTCCACGCTGACCCGTGGCAGGAGACGTACGCCACCAAGTACGGGGCGTACCAAAGCAAGGGGGCCGGCTCGACCGCTCAGCTCTCCTGCAACGGGCTCTTGGGCTTCGGCCTGCCCGCGGCGACCGGCAAGCCCTTCGTGGACAAGCTCTGGTCCGCCGCGATCCCGACCGGTCAATATCGCTACTACGACGGCACGCTGTACTTGCTCGCGCTGCTCCACGTGAGCGGCACGTTCAAGCTTTGGTACTGAGCTCCCGGCGCGGCGCGGAAGCTGAGCGTGGCCTTGCCGCGCTCAGCGCATGCTCTTGAAGAATGACCAGATTGCCGCCGGGGCGAAGCCGGGCACTTCGTGGGCGCCTTCGTGTTCGCACCAAACGACGGACGACTTCTTTGGTTTGCAGCCGTCGTAGGTCACGCAGGGGGAGGGAGTGGTCGCGGTGGGCGTGCTTCCGCAACCATCGACCTTGAGGAAATGATCGCGGCTGCTCTGCCCAGAGGCAAGCGGCTCGGCGGTGTCGTTCTTGCCATGGATGATCATCGCGGCAACGGGCGGATCGCTGTTCGAGGAACCCTGAGGGCCTCCGCCTTCGACCGAAGCGATGGCGCGTACGACGCTGGGGCGTGCGCTCGCCATTTGCGTCGCTGCCCAGCCACCGTAGCTGAAACCAAAAGCAAACACGGCACCGGAATCGATGCACCAATTGGCCGACAACGTCGCCAGTATCGAATCGAAGAGCTTTGCATCCGAGCCGTTGTTCTTCAGATCCCAAACCCCGCCGGCGCCGTCCGGGTACACGAAGATGGCCTGATTAGCGGTCTCGGCCTCGAAACTCGGGCGAAAGGACGCACCGTTGGCGCCCCCGCCGTGAAACGCGAACACTACCGAGTACGGAGTGTCCTTGTCGTACGGAGTCGGTGGCACGAGTAGGTATCCGCGCGACGTGCCGTCGATCATGGCGGTTTGTTGAGTGGCGGCCGACAGCGGCGCGGCTTTGCCGCAGCCTGCGGATTTGGCGGGGGTGCCATTGCCCGCTGCGCCAGCGCTCGCGTTACCCGAGCCAGCACTCGAAGATCCTGCCGTTCCGGGCGCACCGCTGCTGGTCGCGCCGGAGCTGCTACTCGCGGAGCACCCCGTTCCCGGGGCGCCCCCGGGTTGGTCGCCGGAACCACCGTTGGCAGAGCCGGCCTGACCATTCATCGTGCCTGGGCGGCCCGCGTTGCTCGGAGCCTGACCAGCTACGCTGCTCGCGCTGCCCGCGTGCGACGACGAGCCTCCCGCGGGGCTCGTCCCGGAGCTCGCCGAATCGCCGCAGCCCCAAACCCAAGCCGTGGACGATGCCACGAGGGCGAACCAACCCATGCCCTTCGAAATTCGCATCCGTGCTCTATACCAAAATGAGGCGAGCCGGCCATAATCCGCTTCGATTTGCAGCAATCTACTCATTGCTGATGACGAATTGCGGGCTGGTGTGCGGCGCGGCGTAGGCACTCGTGCGCCGTGACCACACCTCGTCGACGGCGCGATTCATCGATTGACCCACGCATTGTCCCGCCCTAACGCTCGCGCTCTCGAGGTCACTGTTAGATGGTTCGAGTTCGCATTGGCTGGGCAGCGATGGTCGTGGCAGCAGCGCTCATCGGATGCGTCGACATTGCTAGTGACGGCTCATGGGGCGAAGAGCAACGGTCGTTCGTTCCCGCCTCGCATGGGCGCTTGTCCGAAAGCGTTGCTGCGACGGAGCTCGCGGTTTTCGTGCCGCTTGGCGTCGATCGCAACCGAATCGCCATCGCTGCTCGCGATCAGTTGACGATCGGTGAGGGCGCTCGCTTGCTGCTCGGCAACACTCAACTACAGCCTGTCGTGGCGAGCATGGGTCGGGCTCGGATCGGGCAAGGCGCCCAGCTCGGCTCGCTGTATGGGGAAGGCAGCCTCACCGAGATCGCGGACGGCGCTCAACTGCGTGGCTATCTCGAGGGTTGTGGTGCGTTCCAGATCGGTGCGGCTCGCATCGATGTTGGGGTATTGCATCGACCGAATTGCGAGCTGGACGAGTATCGCTGGGCGTCGTCGTTCCCCAGCCTGAATGCCGGCAATAGAACCAGCCGCGCGTTGGATTCTCGGCCATTGGATTTGGCTCCTGGAGGCTATGACGCCGTCGAACTCGAGCCCTTCTCCGGGCTCCGGCTGCGCACCGGGACGTACTATTTGAATGCGCTCGTGGTCCAGCCGAATGCCGTACTCGAGCTCGACAATACCCTCGGCCCGATCAAAGTGTGGGTGCGAGACCAGCTGCAACTGAGCAACGGCACCGTCGATTATTCGCTGCAGCCGTCGATCTTTTTCGGGTATGCCGGCACGCGGCCGCCGCTCGTCTCGGCGGAGCTTCGCGGCACCTTCGTGGCTCCGGTGGCTGCGTTGGAGCTGCCCAACACCGAGCGGCCCCACAGCGGTGCTTTCTTTGCGGCATCCGTCAGGCTCGCGGACGGAGCAGTCGTGGAGCACCGCGCCTTTTCGAGCACGCCGATCAACCAAGGGCCAAAGAGCGTTTGCGCTGACTGTGCCGCAGCAGCTCGGGCTATGAATCTCGAATGTTGTCGGCGCTCGAATCGGGTGCGTTCGGCGAGCGCCAGCAATCAATCCTTGGCTGCCGTCGCGTGCGCCACCGACAGCGTCGAGCCGGTCGCCTGCTTGGCCGAGCAGCGGGCTCGGCTGAGCCGTCGAGCCGAGCAAGACCGCAGTGAATTCGCCGGCTGTTTGGCAGCGGTCTCGATCGCCTACGGCGAGTGTCAACTGCGTGAAGGTTACCGTCCCGAGACGTGTGCCAAGCTTCCTTACGATGCTTACGAGCCAGTTCTCTGCGGAGATTGAGGAGTGACGACATCACCGCGGCCTCGGCCCCTCGGTTGACGCACAGGCCGACCTGCCTCTATGGTCGCCTTCTGCATTGGGGCAGCTGGAGATGCACTGGATGAGCAAGCTTTCGTGGAGACTGGCCGGGTTGACTTCAACGGCGGGCGGCACGTTGATCGCGCTGACTTTGTGGGGTTGTGGTTCTGCGGGCGAGGGCCCAGAGCTACAGATCGCGACCTCACAGGGGCGCTTGCAATGGAACTACCTAGCCACGTCCGAGACCGACACGCGCTATGGCGTGAATCTGCTCACCGCTTCCTCGAACACCACGCGTAAGGGCCGGTCGACGGGCGCGCTCCGTCACACGACGCCATCAGGGGCGACCAAGGGGGACGACGGGAACTGCGGCGTGACCTTCATCTCCCCTCACTATGCGGTGACCGCGTCCCACTGCGTCGCGGCGGCCGACGGTTATACGATCAACGGTGGAGGCTTCACCGTCGAACAGTTCGACACCACGGCCTTGGATCTGAACGCCCTGGGGCGATCCAGCACCGTCACGGATCTGTACAACAATAACTACGTCGGCGACTGGTACCGTGCGAGCCCGATGTCTGCCGCCAACGGTTACAGGTTCACGAGCTACAAGTGCACCTTGATTCAACGCTGTAAAAGCGCGTACGGCCCGGTCTCGTGCCCGAACACCAACAACATCGACCAAGCGTTGATCCGCTGCGGCACATCTGCAGAAGGCGGTCCGCAGCGCCCGAGCAGCACGACGAACTGGGTGCCGGTGCGGACGAACGATGCACCGAATTTGAACGTCGAAATCTGGTGGTTCCATGAAGTGTTGGACCTCTCGACCAACGGTGTCGACACCCCATACATGCCCGCGAACAACTCGGCGCATTACCGGCTCCTGAACACTTCCGCGCCGCTCAACAATTATCACTATTTCCAGACCCAAACCCTACCGGGCAATGTGCCTCAGATGCTGCCGCTGCGCTCGAAGACGGCCATCGGCGGCGCCGCCTACCACACTCTTTCAGCGTCGGCCTCACCAGGCTACACCGACACGAACGTTCCCGGCTGCCACGGCACCTCGGGTTCCGGAGTGTTTGCGGCCAACGAGGACAACTTCCTCGGCAACGTCGTGAACGGCGGAACGTGGGCGACCAGCTACGAGTGCGATCCCGCGTTCTCGTCTGGTCCGCAATCGAACAAGCACCTCGATTACGTCAAGCCGACCGAGACCGCGAATCTCCAGAATCAAACGTTCGTGAAGAATGACCGGCCGTAGGTCGGCAACGCTCGCTTGAATTCGCCCCGAGCTCACCCGGGTGCCCGGCGTCGCTGCCGGGCCCGGGTGAGTCTCAGAATTGGTGGAACTTGGTGCCGTCGAACCAGACTGCGAAGTAGCGCCCGCATTGATAGTCGGCGAAGCTGGGGTCACTCACGGCCAGAAAAACCTCGCTGCTGGAGCGCCCCCAGACATCATCGATCGCGAGACCGGAAGTCGACGCGATCAATGTCTCTACGCTCGTGCCGTTCCAACGACCAAAGCTGTCTCCTGCCGTGAAATAGACCTGACCATCCGCTCCCCAAAGGCTGGAGATCGGACCGGTCGCTGAGGTTTGGATCACTTTCCAAGACGCTCCGTCGTAGTGCACGAGCTGTCCGACCGAATTCCCGAACCACAGATCCTGTGCGCTGAAGCCCCAAACGCTCCAATAATCTCCCGCTGGTACGTCTGGCAGCGCGGCGAATGCGGCGCTGCCGCTCTTCACGTAAATGTCTTGATCCGTACCGACGACGACGACTTGGTTTTCGTCCGCCCAAATCGCGTGCGAGTTGATGATCGGAACTATGCCGAGCGTGCTCCAACTGCCGGCCGCATACTTGCGGACGGTGGTACTCGGAGAATCAGTCACGTGGAGCGCGAACGCATAGGCGTGGTCCGCATCCACTCCGAAGATGCCCTGACCAGACGCGCCGTCGCCTAGGCCTAGCGGTGGCTGGACCGAAAGCATGCTGTCCGAGACGAAGGAAACGGAATCCGATTGCGTGTCCGGTGGACCGAAGCCGAGCAAAATCAGCGGACCCGCGGGGAAGCCGCGAAGCCGCGCCGCTGCCGCTTTGGAATCGGCAAACAGCACCTGCCAGCCATTGCCGTCGTTGAAATGCAGGCCGAGCCCCTCTTTTCCGCATGGAACACCACCCGAGCCGGCATTGATTCCGCAATCTTCGGAGACCGCCATGTACACGCCGCGCGCATCCGCCCAAACGCCGTAGGCGCGTGGCGCGCCTTGGTGCGGATCGCAAAACGCCTGCTGGCTCATTTCCCAACCGGGAGTGCCCAGCGAGATCGTCGGCTTCCACTCGGGGGCGGCCGGGCGATCATCGGCGGGCAGGGCATTGCCGCCGCCTCCGATGGGGGTACTCCCGGCGCTCGCGCTGGTCTCCCCGCCGGTTTCGGCTCCGCCGGAAGCTGCACCGGCTCCGCCATGTCCGGACGGGCCACCTGCTGCAGAACTGCCGGCGGTTACCGCCGACATTCCACCGAGCGTGCCTGCGCCACTCGAGCCACCAGCGGCTCCATGATCCGCGTGGCTCTGTCCGCCACAGCCGGTGATCGCGAGCGGCAAGAGCCCCGCCACGAACCAGCACAGCTCGCTCAAAAGCCGTGGGTTTCGCGGTTCGAATGCAGAGAGACGCATACGCTCAGTCTACTCGACGTGATCTGGTCGAGCAAGATTGGCGGCTCGCACGCGAACGAGCCCGAGGTCCTGCCCACGCCCTCGACTCAGCTCGAAGTCGAGCCGCGGATGTGGACCGGAGAGCATGCCGAATTGGCTCGCATAGCCGACGCCTTCGATCAAAAGTGCGCTCCCGGCGCGAGACAGCGCAATATAGCCGCGCTCGTCGCTGACGCGCTCGAGCTCGAAGCGCCCACGATCGTCAGTCGCCGCGCGACGCACTCGCACGTTCGGTCCGAGCAAATCAGCCGTCTCGCCTGCCGGCGGTTCGAAGACCACTTGTACGTCGACACCCGCGAGAGCTCGGCCGCCGCCATCGACGACGCGTGCGCTCAGCGACTTCCAGGCACGAAGTTCGAAGTCGTGTTCGACTGCGGACCCAGCAAGAACTTCGAGCATGCCCAGCGCATAACCATGCTCTGCGCTGACCAACACTTCGTACATCCCTGATTCGAGCTGCGCGAGCCGATACTTGCCGTCCGGCGCGCGTACCGTGATCCGCTGCGCGCGGGGCCCCGCAAAGTCGATGACGTAGTCGGTTACCGGCGCTTTGTCGTAGCTGACCACGCCGCTGACGGTTGAAAGGCCGAGCAGCGTCAGAACCGGCTGATCATTCGCCGTCAGTCCACCTCGTGCGGCACTCGCGCGCCGATCGCTCGAAGTGATGCTCACGTGGTACTTGCCCGGACACAGCCGCCGCAGCTCGAAGCTGCCATCTGCTGAAGTAGCGAGCGACGGCGAGCGCGAAAACGCGGAATCTACCTCGTCCCCTTCGCGGTGTGCGTACACCCAAGCGTCGGGCACCCCCAGCCCTCGTGTATTCAGCGCGCGCCCGCGCATGCTCGAGGCGCAAACCGCAGCCGTCAACTGCAGCGCCGGATTGCGCGCAGCGCGCACGAGCAACCGTGCGGGCGCGGCTTCCACATCGGCCGTTGCGGAATTCGCCCAGGGCCGCCTGCCGTATTCGTCGTACAGGTCGACACGATAAGGACCCGGTCTCAGGCCGGCCACTTCGAAATCCCCGCTCTCGCCAACCTGCACCCGATGTACGGCTGAATCGAGCGCGCGCGAAGCGTCAGTCATGCTCGAAGAAACCTCGAGCCAGACATCGGGGATCGGTTCGAGCCGCGCGTCGACCACTCTCCCCTGAACGGCGATGGTCTGACCCTCCCCGAGTGCGGCGGGAGCGTGATCGGTCTCCAGCGACCCTTTGCCACTGTCATTGCGTATGATGGTTTCGGCGCGGCTCGAGGCAGAGTCGAGCCACAGCTCGATGTCCTGCTTCTCCTCGTTCGAGCCGACGGACAGCGCAGTCGCTGCGTACGTCGTCAAGCCCTCGGCGTGGGCGCTCAGCGTGACCGGACCCGGCCACAAGCCGGCGAGCGTAAAGGCGCCCGATCCATCCGATACGGTAGACGGCATGGCGCTCCCTGTGCTCGTGCCGGTCGCGTCCTCCGTTGCGGAAACGACTACGTTCGGGGTCGGTTCACCGGTAGCCCGGCTTCGGACGCGACCACTGATGCTCCCCGCATGAGGTAAGCGGAAATTGGCGAAGCCAATGCGGGCCAGTGTGACGGGTACGCGGGCCGTGACCGCCCGCGGATAGCGAGCTTCGATGACGTAATCTCCCGCGGGACACGTTACGGAATAGCGCCCGTTTTTGTCGGTGAGGCCCCGCGCAACGACGCGCCCGAGTGGCGCTTCGCTCGCGAAACCGTGCGCACAGATCGTTGCGCCGGCGAGCGGCGTTCCGTCGAGCGCTCGTGCGCTGCCGAAGATCGTTGCACCGCCTCGTTGCAGCGAAAAATTCTCGACCTTCGAGCTGCAGTCGAGCAACGTCCGCGATTCGGGCAGAAAGTCGCTTGCGCTGACCAACAGCTCGTAGGCGCGCGCTTCTTGCAAATCCAGGGACCACTGACCGGCTTCATCGCTGATCGCTAGCGGTGCTTGCGTGTCGCGCGCCGCCTGTGCCGAGTTCCGAGCTCCAGGCGTAGAAGCCGAAACCAACGCATGCGCGAGCGGCTTGCCGTGATCCGCATCGAGGATCCGTCCGGAGATGCGACAGCCCGCCGCGGCTGTTTTCGGGACGCGCCAAACGCGCTGGAATTCCGCAAACGCCTCCGCGACGTTGCTAGCGCGTGTTGGCGCCGGTCGAGCACAGCCGAGCAACCCCGCACTTGCAAGCCCGGCCCAGAATTGAGCCTTCCACGAGGAACGCGCGACGAGCATCGGGGCCGATTAGTAACCCGTACCCGCGCCACACGCTATCCGTTCGCGCACGAGCCGATTGACCCGAATATTTCGCCGGCGTAGAAGTCGAAGCAAGCTGAGTCCGCGTCAGAAGGCCACGGCGTGAACCCTCTTTCCCAGAACCGCGGTTTCAGCAAGCGAGCGGTGTCGGGCATCGCGATCGCAATCATCCTGCTGAGCGTCGGTTTCGATCACTTTCTAAAACCCACCACGCAGCGGCTGCACCTCGGCGCCGAATACTACAATATTGGCCTTTCGCTGGCTGATGGCCGAGGCTTCAGCGATCCATTCGGGGAGCCGAGCGGCCCCACGGCGTGGATGGCACCTGCTTACCCCGGGTTGTTGGCGATGCTCAGCTTGATGCTGGGGGCGAAAGCGCGCGTCGCGATGGCAGTAGTGGTGTTGATGACCGCGTCGCTCGTCGTGCAAGCGTGGACGGTATATGCGATCGCGCGGCTGACCGCGCACCGGCTTCGGCCGATCTGGGCGGTCGTCATGTATGTCTCGTGGGTGACCGCGTTTTACTATTGGTTCTTCTTGCTCACGAGCGACGTCTGGTTGCTATCGCTGCTCGTGAGCTCGATCACGTTGGCGAGTGTGAAATACACGCTGCGCGCGCCGCTGCGGCCTTGGGTTTGGGGCATCCTCGGTGGGCTGAGCGCGCTGACGAGCCCCGCGCTCGGATCCGCTTGGGGCTGCCTCGTGGGCTTGTTCTTCCTCAGGGATGCTCCGCAGCGAAGAAAGTGGATCTGTGCCGTCGGCATCGCGCTGTGCCTCGTTGTGCCTTGGACGGTGCGCAACGCCTTGGTCTTTCAGCGCTTCATCCCGACGAAGTCCAACTTGATGTACGAGGCATACCAAGCAAACGTCGTCGACCGGGATGGCATTTACGATCTGTCGAGTATGCTGCCGCATCCATACAACGTGCCGAAGCTGCGCTTCGAGTACAGCACGTTGGGCGAGAGCGCCTTCATTGCCAAGTACGGACGATTGTTTTGGCAAGAGCTACGCTCCCATCCGTCGCAGGTTCTCGCGCGTATCGCCAACCGAGCCCTAGCTGCGACGGTCAGGTACGTTCCGCTCTCGAGCAGTCTCCAGAGGGGGCTGGAGTTCAACTTGCTCCGTATCGTCTACGCGCTGCCCTTCGCGATCATGATGCTCTCTCTCTGTTTGAAGGCGCAGCACCGCGTTGTCTTACGGGTGCTCGGCTTCTTCTGCCTCTGCTATTTGCTTCCATACATCCTCGTTGCGTTTTACGCGCGCTACTTCTTGCCGCTCGCCCCGCTCTTCGGCGTGACGATGTTTCTCGGTGTCGATCAGGGCCTGGATTGCTGGTCGCGATACCGCGCAGGGCAGCCAGCACCTCTCCGACTTTCGTAGCCCGCTGTTCGAAAATCGGAGAGCCGGGAGACGAGGCCGTAGCCGGAACCGGAGAAAAACTAGGCGTCTCGGCTGGTCCTCGGTTGGCTCGCATTTTGCTGAAAAGTGAGCATGCGCCAACGCTACTCCATCCTGTTCCGTGCCTTGTCGATGGCTGCCGCATGCTCCGGTGTGAGCTGCAGCGCGGGTGATGCGAGCCGCGTCCCCGAAGTTGCCTCCGACGCCGTGGGTACCGTCGGATTGGCCCTCACTCCGGTGGCCGGCGTCACCTTGAACACGTTCAGCTATACGATCGTCGGCCCCGGCTCGTTCACGCGCAGCGGCACGGTGGACGTGAGTCACAGCACCACGCTGTCGACCGTCGTTGGCGGCCTGCCCGTCGGAAACGGCTACACCGTGACGATCAGCGCAACCTCGACCGACGCTGCGACCCTTTGCGGAGGGTCCGCCGCCTTCGGCGTCAGCGCGGGCACGACGAGCCAGGTTTCGGTTCACCTCCAATGTCGCCAGGGAGATAAGACGGGTAGCGTGTTCATCAACGGTGTGCTGAACGCCTGCCCGAGCATCGACGGCATCGATGCGAGTCCCGCTGAGGCCTTGGTTGGCTCGCCGATCGCGCTCTCCGGGAGGGCAAGCGACGCTGACCACGCTCCCGACTCGATCGCCTATCGTTGGACCGCCAGCTCCGGGAACTTGAGCAATGGCACCACGGCTACGCCCACTTTCACTTGTACGGCGGGCGGTCCTGTCACCCTCACGCTGACCGCCAGCGATGGCGATTGTTCTGAGTCGCTCACCACCAGCGTTGGTTGCACGGTACCCGCGGACGCGGTGACGGTCGTCGCCGCTAGCGTCGAAACAACGCCGGTGCCGGATAGTGGCGATGCCGCCGACGACCCGGCGGTGTGGGTGCATCCGAGCGATCCCTCGCTCAGCGTGGTCATTGGCACCGACAAGCAAGGTGGCGGCCTCGGGGTGTATGGCCTCGACGGCAATCAGATCCAGTTCTTGCCGTCAGGCAAGCTCAACAACGTCGACTTGCGCGATGGTTTTCCGCTCGCCGGCACGAGCGTCCCATTGGTTACGGCTGGCAACCGTACCGACAATAGCATCGGCATTTTCGCGTTCGACCCTGCCACCAGGCAACTTCGGGACGTTGCTGCTCGCAAGATTACGACGCTCGTGACCTACGGCAGCTGCATGTACAAGAGCCCGGTATCGGGTAAATACTATTATTTCGTCGACGCCAAAGACGGCAATATCCAGCAGTGGGAGCTGTTTGCGACCGCGGCGGGTACGGTCGACGCAACGAAGGTGCGTGACCTTCATCAGCTCGGCTCGCAGCCGGAAGCCTGCGCGGTCGACGACGAAGGCAAGGCACTCTTCGTCGGCGAGGAAGCCAAGGGCGTGTGGAGGTTCGACGCAGAGCCTAGCGTCACTTCCGGTCGAGGTTACGAAGGCGTGCTCATTGCGAGCACCGATCCCGGCGGTCATTTGCTCCGGGATGTCGAGGGCGTGGCTATCGCGAAGACTTCGGCGACGGGCGGCTACATCTTCGTTTCGAACCAGGGCGTCAGCACGTACTCGGTGTTCACCCGCGAAGCCCCCTACTCCTACGTGAAGACGTTCCGCGTCGAGCGCGGCGCGGCTTGCGTCGATCCGGTGACCGGCAGCGATGGCATCGAGGTCAATACGGCGAACCTCGGCCCCGCGTTCCCTCACGGCGTGTTCGTCACCCAAGACGACAGCAACGATGGGCTCAATCAGAATTTCAAACTCGTACCGCTCCAGCAAATCCTCGGCAGCGCGCCCACGGTCGACGAGAGTGCGTGCAGCAACGGCGGGAGCGGGGGCTCGGGTGGCGCGTCGGGCGCAGGCGGCAATTCGGGTAGCGGCGGGGCTACGAGTGCTGGATACGGTGAGCCCTTCTGCTCCACGTACTGCAACAAGTGTGCTTCTTGCTACGCTACTGGGACCTTCTCCGAAGGAGACTGCGTCTTCCACCAGGCGAAGACGGCTTTTACTTTGGAAGACTGCCAAGCTGGCTGCGCCGTCTCGGCGACGCCCGGTGCTGCGGCCAAAGCTGCCCTCATGCCCGGCTTCGAATCGCTGAGCTGCAGCGATTTCGACGGGGCTATCTAGCGAAGTGAAGGAAGCTAGGGCTGCACGATGTCCCACTTGGGGCGCTCACAAGTCGCCGCAAGCGACTCGGAGTTGGCTACGACCGCTCGATGCTCTTTCTCGCGGCCCTCGAGGAAATAGACGAAATCGAGCTGTTGCTCGGGTTTGCCCAAATGATCGCGGAAATGTCGGGCAATCTCCGTCGGTGGCACGGCGCGCCGGCCCACCAACTCCACGTACGGCAGGCTCAGCCCAGGCAAATCCGGAACGCTCTCGTACGCCTTCACGACGAGCTCGGAGCACACCACTGCGTCGTCGGTCGTGAAGTCGAAGTTGAAGTCGTAAGGGCGACCCCAATAACGAAGGGCGCGTTCGATGGCGAGCGCGCGCATCATCGCTGGCATCCGCGGCCGAAGTGCTGCAACGTAGTCCGCCGCGCAAGAATGCTCGAGCGAGGCTGAGCTGACGCCCTCACTGACCGCCTCGATCACGCACAGCTCGTGCCCCGCGTGATCGCGCTCCGCGAGGCTGGCCCAAGCCTTTGGATAGCTCTTGGCGAGGTACGCGCCGAGCTCACCGAAATGGCGCCTTACCTCGACGTCGTCGCCGAGCGCCTTTAGAATTTGCGATTGAGAGCCGACGAACAGCGCCGTGTGCGGCCAAAAACCGGGTAGCCCGATGTTGGACAAGTACCAGTTTCGCCGCTCCAGAATGATATCGCCCGGTTCGAGCCTGGCTTTGAAGTCAGCCAGCTGGGCGTCGCTGATCAGTCGCCGATCGAGCCCGGTTACGCGAGTATCGCCGGCCCAAGTGGCGAAGTCCCTTTGTAGCGGAAACCAGCGCTCGAACAGCACGCTCTTCACGATGTCGAGTTTGTTTTCGACGCCGCTGGCGGACGGTGTGAGCACGCGCGCGAGCGCGCTGCGCCTGAGCTCCTCGAGCCGCTCGACGAGCGGATTGAACGGTACATCGAGCGTGAGGTGTGCCGAAATCCAGCGCTCGTACCACTCGTTGCCTAGGGGCACGAGCAAAAGGTCACTCGCGCGGCCGATGTGCTGACGTAGCGCGCTGAAGGTCCGGGCAGGCAGACCCAGTTGCGGCATGGCCTCGTCGAACAACACGGGGAGCAGGGGTTTCTTTTCCAGCGCGCTCAGCAACCGCAGGCCGGCATCGACCTGTGCACAGAGCGCGCTGAAGCTCAGCGCGAAGGCGCGCGCGTGCAGCAGTGGGTGCCGCTGATAGTCGAGCCCGTACCAACCGACGTAGCGGCCCTTGAGCTCGTCGATGGCCAAGATTGGCTCGAAGACTTGCCACCAAGTCTCGCGCAGCTGTTCGCGCTCTGCGCCGGAAAGCTCTCCGGTTTTTGCGTTGGCGAGGTGCGGATCCAACGTCTCGAGCCGCTGGGTTGCCGCGTTCAGCTTCGGCAGCAGCCGACCGAGCCGCGCGGCGTCGCTCTCGGTGGCTTCGAGCAGCTTTTCCGGCGGCTGGCTCCAGAGCGGGTCCGCGCCACCACCCACGCGGCGTGCGAATGGGTAGCCCGCTTGTTCCTGCCTCGACGGCCAAAACCACGCGCCCGCGGCTGAACCCGCGAGAAGCGCCGCCCCGCCCCACACCACCTGCCGCCTGCCGAACCGAGGAATTGCCACTCTGAACCGGACACTATACACCGGTTCGTCGATGTCCGGAGCGTTCGAAGAGCTGACCAGTACGCGCACCGTCCGCCGACGGCAGCGCTGGTTTGCTTCGATCGTGCGCTTTTTCGCGCGCATCGAGCTTTTGCGGGATCGCGTGGTTTGGGGACTGCGGCGTCGCTTCGGGCGCTTGGGGCCGCTGCAGATCGCGGCCTATCGCGGCTTCGGCACGGCCGCGCACGTCGTGCTGCGCGGCCGCGTTCTGGAGGCCTCGGTGCTGGAGCGCTCGCTGCCGGCAGATTCGGCGTTCATGAGCTTTCGACGCATGCTGCGGCGCTTCTTTTCTCGAGAGCTTCCGCAAGCATCTCTGCGCGTGCAGTTGGGCAAGAGCGTGGCGGAGGGGATCACCGACGATGAAGGTTACTTTCAGTTGCCGTTCGTTGCGCCCGATCTGGCCGGCGTCGAGGCGTGGGCGCATGTCGAGGTCGAGGTGGTGAGTGCCCAGGTTCGCGGTCTCGTGCCCGTGCGTGCTAGCGCCGAGATCTTGATTCCCGGAGCAAGCGCTATGCTGGGCATCATCAGCGACATCGACGATACGGTGCTGCAGACGCATGTTACGCAGAAATTGAAGATGATTTGGGTGACGTTGTCCGGAAGCGCGTTCACTCGGATGCCCTTCGCGGGCACGAGCGAGCTGTATCACGCGCTCGCCAACGGGGCTTCCGGTCAGGCTTGCAATCCGATCTTTTACGTCTCGAAGAGCCCCTGGAACCTGTACGACTTTTTGGTCGATTTTCTCGATCACCACGGGCTACCGCGCGGCCCGCTGCTGCTGCGCGACATTGGTTTGCACGAGGCCCCTCCGGTCGATCACAAGTCCGCGGCCGTGCGCGAGCTACTCGAGATGTACCCTGAGCTGCCGTTCGTATTGATTGGCGATAGCGGCGAGCGTGACCCGGAAATCTACTTGGAGACGGCCGCGCGCTACCCGGGCCGGATTGTCGCCGTCTACATCCGAGATTTGGGCGGAAAGAACCGCAAAGGCGACGCGGGCGGGCGGGCACGCACGCTCTCCGAACGCGCTCGCGAGTACGGCACCGAGATGCTGTGGATCGAGCACGCGAGCCAGGCCCTTGCACACGCACAGGACCACGGACTGGCGTCAGGTCGAGGCGCTGGCTCGAAGGGCACTCCAGGGTAACAGCTGGTGCCCGGGCTCGGTTTGCTGCACGATGCGTGCTGCAATGCAAAGCGCGCTGTTGGATCGGCTCGGTCAATTAATCCGCGAAGTCGCGCAGGCAGAAATCGCGACACGTTTTCGTCGGCTCGCGCCCAGCGACGTGATCGGTAAACCAAGCGCGGAAGATCCGAACGACTTGGTTACTGCCGCCGATCGCGCGGCCGAGGCGGCGTTGACGGAACGATTGCCAGCGCTCGTTCCCGGCTCGACCGTGGTTGGCGAGGAAGCCGTCGCCGCCGACCCGCGCGTGCTCGAGCGCTTGCGCGGTGCGGCCCCGGTGTGGGTCGTCGATCCGTTGGATGGCACGAAGAACTTCGCAGCCGGGCAGGGGCCGTTCGGTACCATGGTGGCGCTGGTCGAGCGTGGCGTGTTGCTCGCCTCGGGCATCTACTTGGTCGAAAAAGATCAGCTCTTTCTCGCCGAACGTGGGCTCGGAGCGTTCATCGATGGCGTGCGAATCACGCCGCGCGCGCCGGTCAGTGGCGTGCTCACGGGGACCACGACGGTGCGCTTGATGCCCGCCGAGCTCGCTGCACCAATCGTCGCACGCGCGGTGGCGCACCGGCAGATCCCGAGCGCAGTCTGCGCCGCGCACGAATACACGCAAATCGCCGCTGGCCTCAAAGACTACACGCTCTACTACCGGCTCTTGCCCTGGGATCATGCGCCGGGCGCGTTGCTGGTGCGCGAAGCGGGGGGCGTGGTTCGTCATCCCGACGGGCGGGACTATGATTTGTTCGACCCCAGTGAACCCACGCTGGCCGCACCCGACGAGCCAACCTGGCAGCGCGCTCGCAACGACCTATTCCCGGACCTTCGGAGCGGCTCGTCGTAGCGCGTCACCGGGCCGCCTGTGCGGACGCAGTAGAAGAATCTGGCCCGGCTCGAGAGGGTGCGAGGCAAAACCACACGTCCGTACAACGCTCGCAATTTTTCTGACCCAACATCGCTCTGCAAAGGCACATCGTGTGCGTGCGACTCATTCAAGCAACGCGCGTCGGCCTTTTAGGACTGCTCGCTGAATTCGTTGCGTTGCTCGGCTGTTCCGATAGCTCGCCGGGCGCAGTGCAGCAATCCGGCGCCGCAGGGATGAGTGCAGAGATACCGGGCGCTTCGGCAGCGGGCAGCAGTGCTACCAGTAGCCCGAATGCCGGTAGCTCAAATACCGGGGGAAGCGGGAGCGCAGGGAGCAACGCGAGTGCGGGCCAAAGCGCGAAGGCTGGCAGCAGCAGTGCGGGCGCGGGAGTGAGCGGGGCGAGTGCCGGCAGCAGCTTCGGTGGAGCGAGCGCGGCCGCTGCAGGTAGCGCTGGCAACGCGGGCAGAGGTGGCAACGCGGGTACCACGGGCAGCGCAGGCGCCAGCAGCTATGACGCATCTGTGCTCGCCGACCAGCCGGTCGCGTATTGGGCAATGAATCGAGCGCCGATGAGCGAAGTGGATCTCACCGGCCACGGCCATGAGGGCAGCTATCGAGGGACGGGCGCGCCGACGAGCGCGCCGCTACCCAACGGCGATTCCGGCGCGGGCTTCGACGGCTCGCAGCAATACCTCACCGTGCCTTCGAGCCAAGTCTTCTCGATTCCGACCACCGGCACTCTGGCTTGGGAAGCTTGGTTGCGCCCCGATGTGCTGCAGTTCCCGAACGACGACGGGGTGAGTGGCTATGTTGACTGGCTCGGCAAGTGCGAGAACTACGGCCCGACCTGCGAATGGGAAGCTCGCATGTACAATACGAATACTGGGGAGAGCCCGAACCGTCCGAATCGCCTGTCCGCTTACGTATTCAACCCGAGCGCGGGCCTGGGTTCGGCCGCTGATTGGCAGCCGAGCGCGGGGCTGATCATGGCGGGCGCTTGGTATCACGTGGTCGGTCTGTATACGACGCTCAGTCAGCCTGCCGATTGCAAGAATACGGCTGACTCACCGGGTTCGATCGATATTTGGGTGAACGGCGTGAAGTGGAACCACGGTTCGCACGGTCAGACCGGCTGCATGAGCCAATACAACGTGGTGCCGAAGGCCAATGGCAGCCCCTTGAACATCGCGACGATGGCCAAAGAGAGCTTCTTTCGCGGCGCCATCGCCAAGGTCGCGATCTACGATCATGCGCTCAGCCAGGCGCAGATCACGAACCACCACCTGACGATGACCGGCAAACAGCCGACCGGCAGCTGCGCCGCCACGTGCAGCTTCTGAGGCTGACACGGGGGCAGTGAATCGGCTAGAGTCGCTGGCTCGGCAAGATGAACCAGCAAACCGGGGTAGGAGTCAGCACCGCGGACGCGGAAGACGCGGATTTGCAAGCGGTCACCGTTCCCAGTTCAGTGAAGGTGGGAGGCGGCACGTTGCTGCTTTTGGGCGTGCTCACGTTGGTGCTCTGCTTGCAGACTTCGCTTGCGGTTCGCTTTACCGTGGTCAGTACGCCGATCGTGCTGTTGATGTTCGTCGTGGGTCTGGCCTGCGCGCTGCTCGGCTTTTACCTGACGCGGGGCAGCGGTCGGGCAGCGGTTGCGGGTACGGTGCTGGCGGGTGTGTCGTTCTTCCTGTTGGCGGGTTGGGTTGGGTTTTCGCTGTACAACGGGCTGCTCTCGCTGCTCGCTCTGTTGCTCCTGCCGCTCTCGCTGCTGGCGGCGACATTTGGCGCGCTCTCCATGTCTTGGGCGCGCCGCGCCGATCTCGCCCGTGAACGGCTGCGCGCACAGGGGCTCGACCTGGGCCTGTGACGCTGCGCGGCGATCTGCGTGCGGCGCTCGCGCGCGGTGTCGAGGCCGAGTCGTCGATCGCGGCTCACGCTGCCCTGCGTGTGCTCGATCCGCTACTCTGCATCATCGCGCGGCGCCGCCTGCGCAAGCTGCTCGCTCGCACGCGTCGCGTCACGATCGATGATCGGCCGGCCCATCGCTTGCGCGTGGCCGCGTTGTTACTCGGCCCGCCGCTACCTGAGCTCGATTTCGACGATCGCGAGGCCGTGTTGCAGGCGTTCAGCGCGCTCGGCCCAATGCCTGGTCCGCGTCCGAGCGGGCCGTGGTTCACGTTGGGCAGCCTCGCGGCGCTCGCGCTCGTGGGCACGGGCGCGGCCCTTGCGGCGCACTGGTTGCGCCCCTTCGATCCGCGGCAGAGCGATGCCGGTCGCGTGTTGGGGAACGAGCTCGGGACCTTCGTCGTCAAAACCAGCAACGGAGTTGCTGGTCCTGCCCTCGAGGAAACGCGTTCGCAACTGACGGGTGCGCTTGCGGAGCGCGCCCTGGGCGCAGACACCGTAGCGGCGCTGAGCGAGCTGCTCGATGCGGCCGGCTGGGTCGCGCTTGCCAAAGAGGGCAGCGCGGGTGGCCCGGAGATCGAGCGCTTTCACAATGCCGGCAACGGCCTCGCTGCGCTGCTCGAGCGCCATAAATTGCCCTATTTCGTCGATGTGGACGCGCTGCAGCAAGGGCCGCGCACGCTGCCGCTGTTGATGAGCTTCTACGTTCAGCGCGAGTCGGAGTACCGCGCGGGCAGCGTGCGCGTCCGCGCGCTCGACTTGTGGCGGCTCGATACCTTGCGTGTGCGCTTCGGGGCGCTGGGCTATACCCGCCCGCGCACGCCAGCCGCCTTGGTGCTGCTCGATCAGGTAGAGAGCGATCTCGTGCGCACGGTGCTGCCCGCCATAGCGCCCGGTGAGCCCGCGCAGCTCGTCGACGACGAGACACGTGAACAAGGCTTGCCCTGGGTGCGCCCGCTGGAGGCCGCCATCGGCGCCGCAGTGCGCAAGCACTTTGCGCCGCTCAGCGCCGATTCGCACGTGATCGAGGTCGGTAAGTTGCTGTCCAAGCGCCGCGCCTTGGTCCGTCGTTGGCGCGCGACCATTGCCGACGGCCGTCACCAGCTGCGGGTGCCCGAACGCTTGATCCCCGAGGCCGACTACAGCTCCGATCTGCACCTGCGCGTGGCAAACTCCGAGCTTTACGCCTGGGACGAGCTGCACGGCGAGCTGATGTCCAAGCAGAATTACGCGGCCTTCTTGCGCTTGCGCGAGCCCTACGTGCTCGGGATCGAGCGCCATGAGGTCGAGCACCGCCTGGATTTCGCGCGCGGCTTTCGCCCCGTACCCAGCACGGTGTGCCGCATGCTCGGTCTCGACAATCCGCTCGATGCTCCTCCGGGCAGCATGCAAGAGCGTGTCGGCGCAGAGTTTTCCGCGTATCTCGCGCAGCTCGCGGAAGCGCCGGATTCACCCATGCTCGAGCTGATCGTGCTCTCGACGCACCTGCTCGACGCTCGCACGGGCGGCGGTGTGTATTGGTATGCGGCGCTCGGCGTGCTGTCCGCGGTGGCGAGTGAACTCGGGCTGGATCCGGATTCGTTGATTGGCAATCGCGCTCCGCGCGAGCGCATCGCGACCTTGCTCACGAAATTGACCGCTCAGGATCCGAAGGCACTGCGCGCGGCAGCGGCCCACGCCTACGAACAAGCCTTCGGGGAACCGGTGCCGCACGCGGTCAAGCAAGTGACGCTCGACAACACGGCTTGGCGTCACTGAAGCGGGCGGCGCGCATTGGGCTACGCGACGCATTCGCGCGCGTCGCGTATGGGCCTACATCAGCGCTGGTTCAGGCCGCGTGCGGGGTCGACGGTGGCAGCACCGAGATCGTCGCGCACGGAGTCTCGCCCGCTTGCTGCAAGCGAAGGCGGAGAAGATCGCGTTGCCGAATGAGCTCGGGGGGCAGGCGATCGAGCAACGGGGACAGTAATTGGTCGTGTGTCTTTGCTTCCTCGAGGAGCCGCTCTGGATCGACGCGGGTGAGCCGATCGAAGTCGGCTCTGGCCAGCTCGAGACCGTCGAGGTTGAGATCCTCGTAGCGAGGCATCCAGCCGCACGCTGTTTCGATCGCCTCGGTGCGCCCGTACGCGCGCTCCACGATCCAGCTCAGTACGCGAGCGTTGTCGCCGAAGCCCGGCCACAGAAAGCGGCCATGCTCATCGCGACGGAACCAGTTCACGCGAAAGATGGGCGGCGCGTGCGACAGGCTCTGTCCGAGCGCGAGCCAATGCGCGAAGTAGTCCGCCATGTGATAACCGCAAAACGGCAGCATCGCCATCGGGTCGCGGCGGATCTGCGGCAGGTTGCTCTCGGCCGCCGCGGTCGCCTCGGAGCCCATGGTTGCTGCGGCGTACACCCCGTGTGACCAATCGAAGGTCTGATATACGAGCGGCAGATCGCGGCTCAGACGCCCTCCGAACACGAGCGCGGCCAAGGGTACGCCTTCTGGAGCGTCCCAAGCGGGATCGAGCGACGGGCAGCGGGCGAGCGGCGTGGTGAAGCGCGCGTTGGGGTGAGCCGCCGGATAGCCCGCTTGCGGAGTCCAATCGCGCCCGCGCCAATCGACCAAATGTGCGGGCGGTTCATCGGTCATGCCTTCCCACCACACATCGCCATCGTCGGTGAGCGCCACGTTGGTGAAAATAGTATCCGCGGCGATGGCTTGCATCGCGTTCGGATTCGATTTCTCGTTGCTGCCGGGGGCCACGCCGAAGAAGCCATTTTCTGGGTTGATGGCGTACAGCCGACCATCGCTGCCGGGTCGAATCCAAGCGATGTCGTCGCCGAGCGTCGTCACCTTCCAGCCGTCGAGCGCGGCGGGCACGACCATCATCGCGAAGTTGGTCTTGCCACACGCGCTTGGGAATGCGGCTGCGACGTAGCTACGCTCACCCGTCGGTGATTCGAGGCCCAAGATGGCCATGTGCTCGGCGAGCCAGCCCTCGTCACGTGCCATCACCGAGGCGATGCGCAGCGCGAAGCATTTCTTGCCCAGCAGCGCGTTGCCGCCGTAGCCGCTGCCGAACGACCAAATCGCGCGTTCTTCTGGAAAATGCGCGATCGTGGTGCGCTCGGGATTGCAGGGCCAAGCGACGTCCGCCTGGCCGGGAGCGAGTGGCGCGCCCAGCGAATGTAGACAACGCACGAAATCTTCGCGCTGGCCGAGGGCCGCCAGAACGCCTGCTCCCATGCGTGTCATCGTGCGCATGCTGACCACCACATAAGGCGAGTCAGTCAGTTGAATGCCAAGGCGCGCCAGCGGGGAGCCCAGCGGTCCCATGCTGAACGGAATGACGTACAGTGTGCGGCCGCGCATCGCACCTTTTAGCAGAGGCAGCAGTTCCGCTTTCATCTCCGCGGGCGCGCGCCAGTTGTTGGTCGGTCCGGCGTCGGCTCGTTGCTCGGAGCAGATGAAGGTTCGGCTTTCGACGCGCGCCACGTCTCGCGGATCGGAGCGGCACAGGTAGCTGTTTGGTCGCTTTTCTGGGTTGAGTGCCAGCAACGTGCCGCTATCGAGCATCGCATCCAGCAATACTGTCCGTTCGTGATCGCTACCGTCACAAACGTGAACCGAGGCAGCCTCGCAGAGCGTTGCGATTTCGTGGATCCAGGCGTCGAGTGCCGTGTTCGCAGTCAAGCGTTGCTGTTGCATGACATCTCCAAGCTCGAGGCGCGCCCCCGGAAGGTTGGGTGCCCCCCAGAGTCACGTGTTCATCCTTATCTGTTTAAGAACCGGGCGCATGCTTGCAACTGCCTCACTTCGAGATTGCTGCGCGCCGCGCGCAGCGGCGCACACCACGGCTTCGCCGCTCCTACATTGCGCCTCGAATCGGCGCCGATTCGGGCCGAGGTTCGCGGTCCGGCGGTTTTGGCTTAAGCTCGCCGAGTTTTGAAGGACCTTCCGCCGGTCAGCACGAAGCAAACCACCCGGGCCGCGGTGGGCCTCCCGGATAGTGAGCCGGTGACGTTCCTGATCAGGGCCCTGGAATGCGAAAACCCGTTCAGCGGCACATCGCGCCACGTGCTTCGCGACAACGAAGAGGTCGAGATCGGTCGGGGTGAGCCGACGTATCGACGACTACACGGGCCCGCGGGCCCCCGGCTCGAGCTAAGCGTACCCGATCGCACCATGTCGGCACGGCACGCCCAGCTGAAGCGTGTCGGCGCGGGTTGGACGTTGCGAGACCTGGGTTCCACGAATGGCACCTTGCTCGACGGTCAGCGCATCGAAGAAGCACCGCTGCGCGACGGTCAATTGATCGAGATTGGCGCGACCCTGCTGCTGTTCCGCGAGACCTCGGCGACCGCGCCGCTACTCGATCGCGTGCTCGCCATGGCGGACTCGGTCGCGCTCTCGACCCTGAGTCCATCGCTCGATCTGGCGATGGCGCGGGTCGAGCGGATCGCGCATTCGCGGCTTTCGGTGTTGGTTTTGGGCGAGACAGGCACGGGCAAGGAGGGCATTGCTCGCGCCGTACACCTTCGCTCGAAGCGGACTGGCCCGTTCGTCGCCGTGAACGCAGCGGCCATCCCGGGGCCGCTCTTGGAAGCGCAATTGTTTGGTCACGTCAAAGGCGCCTTTTCGGGCGCGGTGAAGGACGAGATCGGCTTCGTGCGCAGCGCCCACGGCGGCACTTTGTTCTTGGACGAGATCGCGGACTTGCCGGCGAGCTCTCAGGCCGCCTTGCTACGCGTACTGCAAAACGGCGAAGTGACGCCGGTGGGCAGCACTCGCAGCGTCGAGGTCGACGTACGAATCGTGGCCGCGACTCATCGCGACTTGAACGCATTGATGGCCGACGGCCTATTTCGTCGCGATCTGTACGCGCGGCTCGCGGGCTTCACGCATAGTATGCCGCCGCTCGTGCAGCGACGAGAAGACTTGGGCATGCTGATCGGCGTGCTGCTCGCTCGCCACGCCGGCGGCGCGGTGCCCACGCTACGGCCAGAGGCTGCCCGAGCCTTGTTCGCCTACGAATTTCCATTGAACGTGCGCGAGCTGGAGCAGGCCCTGGCCGCTGCGCTCGTGCTCTCGGCGGGCGAACCGATCGCGCTTCAGCACCTGCCCGAGGCGATCCAAGGTGCCACGAGCGCATCGCTTCCGCTGCGCTCCGCTGCCAGCGCGCCACCTGAACCGCGCTCAGCGGAAGATGACCGCAGCTATCGAGCGCTCGTCCAGGCGCTGCAAGAAACGCGCGGCAATGTCAGCGAAACAGCGCGCCGGATGGGCAAAGCGCGCCAGCAAATCCAACGCTGGCTGCGCCGCTTCGAGCTCGAGCCCGAGTCGTTCCGCGGTGAGGACGAGTGATGCGGCCGGGGCGTTGCATGCAACGTTGCACCCCCTGAGTGTTGCACCCCTCGAGCGAGGGCAAGCCTGCAAAAACCGCTGGATTTTGCCTGTTCGCGCTTCGGCACGCGGCTTGCTGTAGGGCTGCCACACACCGAGGAGGAAGCCCATGAAGCGAACCCATTCCCTGACCGCATCATTCATCATCAGTTTGAGCTCGCTGCTTGCCTGCGGCGCGGCGCCCGATGGCACGGAGGACCCGACCAGTACCGAGCTTGGGTCCAGCGAACAGGAACTGACCCTGGGCAGCGCATCAGTGGCGACGGTGAGCAAGACTTCCACGGCGCTGATCGGCAAGCCGCCGATCGTCGTGATCAAGCAACCGCCCATCATCTGGGTGCCGCTTGCCACCGGGGACTTGGTGCTAGACGGCGTGATGCGCTACTACGGTGGTGGTACCGCGACGCTCGGGCTTCAGATCAACGTGAGCAACATCGGTGATTCGCCGGCCACGGCCGCGAGCGGTATGGTGTCCATCAACGGCACCGTCCTGACGGGCGCGCTGTATCAATACTACGGTGGCACAGCCACGACGCCCAACACCGTCAATCCCGGGCAGCGCGGCTACATCAAGGTGGAAGTCCCGACTGCCATGATGGCGCCCTGTACGCCATACACGGTGAAGATCGATCTGGGGCACACGATGCAATACGGTGACGCAAGCGTGTTCAACAACGACACGTCGATCGTCACGACGGTCTGCCCGCTCACCTGGACCACCCCGATTGGGGCGGTGCATCTCGGTCATCAACCCGATGTCACTGTTGCCGGCAAGAAACTCGGCGATATCGTGAGTAGCGTGGTTTCTGGGCGGCCCGATGGTGCGCTCTGCTCGTCTTGTCACAACTCGGGCTCGAGCTATCCGTACCATCCGAATGTGCCAGCGAATGCTGCGCAGACCATCGATCCGTTCTTGAATATCAGCGGCAACGAGAGCTGGGCCTGCTCCAGCAACACCTGGGCATCGCAGTTCATCTACTTGCCCGTCGCCAAGTACCCGCACACCGAATTCCTCAAAGAAGTCGTAGCCAAGTGGCGGGACGACGGCGCGTTGCGTTGAGGCTGCAAGACCTTGAGAATCAGCTCTGGAGCGGCGCGGGGTGCGGCCCGCGCGCGCGGGCGAGACTCGCGCAGCGCGCGACCAGCTCCGCGCTGCTCACCCCCTGCAACCGATCGTAGGCGAGTTGAAAGAGAGCCATTGCCGGCGCGATGTCGGCTGGGGCTGCAATCTTGTACACGACGAAGGCTTGGTTCCAATGGAAGGGTGCGGCCAAGCCCGCGGCGAGCAACGCCTTGCGCACCGCCGCCGAGACCGCGATGTGCGCCTCGCCGTCCAGATGGATGTGGCCTAGCTCACGCTCGCCGACGTAGAAATCGGCGCCGTCGACCTCCGTCTCGTCGCCGAGTAGCCAGTGCGTCCGCGCGTGAACCTCGGGCCATTTGGCCAAGGCTTGCGAGACCGCTTGCGCGTGGACGGGCAGGCGGGGTGGCGGCGCGTAGTGCCCCTTTTCGGCTAGCTTCATCGGTACGAGCCTAGTGCGGGCAGTAAAATCCGGTAGTGCCTCGAGCGCAGGGCCCGAAACTTCGCGCAAGGTTTTGGCCTATTGTGCCCTCTGTTCGAGGAGGCCCGCGATGAAATCCAGCAAACGCTCGGTGAACCAAGTAACTCAGCGCTCGTTCCTGATCGGATTGCTCGCCGGCTCGGGCAGTTTGATTTCGGCCAACGCCCATGCCGCGGACTATTACGTGGCGCCTGCGGGCAGCGATTCGAACGCGGGCACCTTGGCGGCGCCTTTTGCGACCCTGCAGAAAGGTGCTGATGTCGCGGTCGCTGGCGATACGGTCTACATCCGGGGAGGCACCTACAGCATCACCACGCCCAAGAGCGCTGGCGCGGGTTTGACCTTTAGCAAGAGTGGCACTTCAGACAGCAACCGAATCAAGTACTGGGCCTACCAAGCCGAAGTACCGGTCTTCGATTTCACGAATATGGTGCTGTCGACCAGCGGCTACACTCACGGCTTCGTGGTGACGGGGAGCTGGTTGCACTTTCGCGGTCTTGAACTGCGCAATGTGCCGATGAACACGTTTTCGAACAATGCCATCGCCGCCAATGGGGGCGGCAACTGCATCTTCGAGCTGCTGAACCTTCATCACAACTCCGGCAACGGGATCTTCATCGGTAAAGGGACGGGGGGTAACTTGATCCTGAACACCGATGCGCACGACAACTACGATGCGACGTCCAACCAGGGTGACGGCCAAAATGCGGACGGCATTGGCGTGCACTACCAAACCAGTGGCGCGAGCACGATCGTCAGAGGTTGCCGCGCGTGGTGGAACTCGGACGACGGCTACGATCTGATCAACCAGGAGGTGCCGGTGATCATCGAAAACTCCTGGGCAATGGGGAACGGCTACATCAAGTCAGGCACCGCACGGCCCGCAGACGGCAACGGCAACGGCTTCAAGGCAGGCAGCAGCAAGACCGGCGTCCGGCACGTCATCCGAGGTAGCCTGGCCTGGAAAAACGTCGCCGCGGGGTTCTATGCCAACCATTCTTCGGGCGGGAACGATTGGTTCAACAACACTTCTTACAACAACGGCACCCAATACAACATGCTGGCGAGCGATCCGAACGACTCATCCGTGACCATCGTTCTCATGGGGACTTTGGTGCACAAGATGAGAAATAACATCGGCTTCCCCAACAAGAACACCAACATGAACGGAGTCGACACTGGCTTCAACAGTTGGGATTTGATGCTGACACCGGCCGCGGCTGACTTCGTGAGCGTCATGGATACGGATGCGCTCGGCCCGCGTCAGGCGGACGGGAGCTTGCCCAATGTCGACTTCATGAAGCTCGCCAAGGGCAGCAAAATGATCGACAAGGGGACGGACGTAGGCTTGCCCTCCGTAGGCGCGGCCCCAGACCTCGGCGCCTTCGAATACGGTGCCGCGAGCGCGGGGACGGCGGGCGGTACGGGTTCCGCTGGTGCCGCAAGTGTCGCGGGCGCACCGGGTACTGGAGTTGGCGGCAACGCGCCAGTCAGCAGCGCAGGTGCCGGCGGAGCGCTCGGCATTGCTGGCAGCGCTGAAGCTGGCGGCACGACCCACGCGGGCGGCAGCCAGGCCCACGCGGGCGCGCCGGGCAGCAGCGGCTCCACTCCTGCGCTGGCAGGAACGGGCAACGACGGTCCGCCTCGTGCCGATGGCGACTCAGCGGGGTGCGGCTGCGGGATCCCCGGCCGATCTTCTTCGGTACCCCGGCCCGCAATTGCTCTCGCATCGCTGCTCGGCGCGCTCACCCTGCTTCGGCAGAGGCGGCGTGTTTTTCGAAAGGTCTGACTTGGTTACGGTTGGCTCGCGGGACAACCGGTCGAGCACTGTACGATGATCGACGTTTCCTGCACGCTCGAGACCTTGCAGGAAAAAGTGAAGATCGATTCACACATGGTTCGGCACGTCGCGAGTGGCAACGTGGTGCCGGCTGCTGCGAGGGCTTCGGGCACGCAGCTCTTTGGCAATGTGATCGGCCCCCCCGCGCAAATCTGCGGAGCTGGGGCATGGCAAATGGCGGAGTCGCCCGCGCTGCCCGCCAGCCCCATACCGCCACTTCCGCCGTTCGCACCGCCCATCCCCGCGCTCGCGCCGCCCATCCCCGCGCCGGCGCCGCTGCCCGCCACGCCCCCGGAGCCCGCGCTGTGACCCGCAGCAGCGCCGTTGCCCGCTGCGCTGTTGCCTGCGGTAGCGCCGTCGCGCCCGCTCGTTGCGCCGCCGCCCCCTGCGCCGCCCTGGTCCGATTGTTCGCCCTGCGCGGGACCACCCTGATCGCTCGGCGCTTCGACCGTCGACGTGCCACCGCACGCCGCGCTGAGTGCGAGCGATGTGACCAGGGTGGAGATCAGCAACGCCCTTTGTAAACGTCGAAATCGCGCTTCGTTCATGCTTCGATTCGCGATCAGTGCACCCCGCGTGCCAGTTCGAGGCCGGCTAAATAGCGCGAGATCCTGAGCGCGCTGTGGCCTCTGTGGCACACGTTGACTCACAGACTAGGATCTTCACGTCGCTGTTGGAGAGCGGAGCCGCGTTTCAGCGCTCGGTGCTAATTCCAATCGTCGATTTTCAAATCATCCGGTGCTGGTTGCCCAACGCCAGTCTCCACCAGCTGGCGCAGGCTCAGCAGGAAGGTTGCCCACTTCATGCTGCAATGGGCGGTAAATTCGACCGCTTCGCGCCAGTTGCGGTGGCCGAAGAGCACGATGGTGCTCTCGCCCTGTTGAGAGAGCGCGAACGTGACATCGGTGCCGATCCATTCCTCCGGACCTGCGCTGAAGCGCCAGACGACTTCTTCGCGGGTCGACTTCAATAGCTCGAACTTGGCGCTGCCGATCTCGTCGCCTGTTTTGGAATGGAAGACGACTTGCAGGGCATTGCCGCCCTTCGACTCGCTGGATGTTTCTTTGGTCCACCAGCCGGCAACGCCGGCGACGGTCGAAAGTGCGGCATGTACCTTCGAGATGGGTGCCTTGATGCCAATTCTGTGAATGATGTCTACCACTCTAGCCTCCGTTGTGATCGGGATGCCATCTCTCTAGCTTCGGGAGGGTCGGGGCTGGGAGTTACATTTGCGACGCGATCGGCGGTCGTGTCCGGCGAGGAACGCGTTGTGTTGCGGGTGACTCAGCAGCCTCTGAGCCGAAACTCGGATACTACGCGGCTCTCGTCGAAGACCTTCCGGATCGTCTGCCGGGAATCGCACGACACGCGTGATTTACGCAGGATCGTCGCGCGCTTCGTGCACGGAGCGGGTTGGCCCGACCATTGCTGTAGGGGTCGGTATGCGAACTAAAACGGGGGTTCTGGGAGTGTGTTTGATGGCACTGGCGGGGCTGGTCGCGAGCTCGACGAAAACGAAGACTGCTGAAGCGCACTCCAGCACCATCGAGCCCGCCACCGTCGTTCAGGAACGGACGACCGCGACGAATGTTACCAGTGCACCGCTCAACGCTACTCCGACTGAGAAGCCGAGCGCACTGCCCAGCGCGCCCGTCGAAGTCATTACGCCTGCTCCTGCGGATCTGAACCTGGAGAACCCCAAGCTGCGGCGAATGCAGCAGCATGAGATCACGAAGCACATGCTGGAGACCGCGGCGAAAATCGTACGCAAGCACTACGCGAAACCGGTGGGTACCCAGATCGAGGTCGAAGTCGAAGGCAAGCACGTGATCGCCCGCATCGAACGCCACTTTCACCCCGAAGGCGGCCCGGTCAAGCCTTGGGGCTATCATCCTGGCGTCTCGCTGTTCGTGCCTCGCTGAACGCTCATTCTGGACATATCGAGTTTGAAACGTCGCGTTCGCTGAGTAGCGGGATTGTGATTCGTGACGCCGCGTCACGGGTCCAATGCAGCATCTTGGGATTCCGCGGCGATTTAGGGGGTGAGATAGTCGGAGACATGAGCACGCGTGCCAGCTTCGAGCCGGACCCGGTGCCGGCGACCAATGGCTCGGTTACTCCGGGGCCAGTTGGCTCGGTGGCCGGCGAGGTCGGCTCTCTACCCATCGGAACGCTCATCGCTGACAAATATCGAGTCGAGCGGGTGCTTGGTGAAGGCGCGATGGGCATTGTGTTGGCTGCACGCCATATCCAACTGGACGAGCTGGTGGCCATCAAATGCATTCGCGCGGCGGTGCCTTGGTCGTCGGATGTGCTCGCGCGTTTTGCGCGCGAGGCCAAGGCGTGTGCGCGGCTCAAGAGCGAGCACATCGCCAAGGTAATTGATGTCGGCGTCAGCCCTGCCGTCGGTCCGTTCATGGTGATGGAGTACCTGGAGGGGGAAGATCTTGCTGCCGTCCTGCGTCGGCGCGGACCAATGCCGGTGCGGCGCGCGGCCGAGTACGTGATGCAGGTGTGCGAGGCGCTGGCCGTCGCGCACGCGGCCTCAATCACGCATCGCGATGTGAAGCCGGAAAACTTGTTCCTCACGCGTCACGGCGATCTCGAGATCATCAAGGTGCTCGATTTCGGGATATCCAAGGCACCGCTGCAAGGTCGCCTGTTTGGCGGCGAACTCGCCGTGAAAGAAACGCAGTCTTTGATGGGGACGCCGCTGTACATGTCCCCGGAGCAGATTCGCTCCACGCGCGAGGTAGACCACCGCTCGGACCTGTGGTCGCTTGGGGTCGTGCTGTTCGAGCTTTTGACGGGGAACCCGGCATTTGCGGGCGAAACGGTGACACAAGTGTGCGCGCGCGTGCTCGAGGCCGCGCCGCCACGCCTCGGTGACTACTGCGAGACGGCGCCGCCCGGCCTGCCCGAGATCATCGATCGGTGCTTGATGAAAGACCCCGCGCGGCGCTTTCAAAGCGCAGCGGAGCTGGCGAACGCGCTGCTGCCGTTCGCGCCCGCCCGTGCGCGCCTCCACGCCGAGCGCGCCACGTCCGTGTTGCGCGTGGCTGATCCAAACGCAGAAGAGCCGCTTCCAAGCACGCGCCCCGACGGGCGCGCGGCTCGGATTCGGCAGTCGAACCTCGGGACCGCACCGCCGACAGTGGTTGGCGAAGGCGAGGCGCCACGCAGCGAAGGTCATCGGGCGTTACTGGTGGTGCTCTGCTTGGGAGGCCTTCTCGGCCTGGGATCCGCCGGTCTTCTCGCGCTCTCGCGGAGCGGCAACGGGCCGGGCGAGACGAAGCAATCCGCGTCGATAGCGAGCTCGACAGCGACGCTTCTGGCTTTGGCCAGCGGCGAATTGCCGGTCGTGGAAGCGCGCCCCACGATGCCCGCAGCGGCGACGGACACTGTCGCGCCTCAGAGCGCTCCGTTGCCGACCAATCCAGCAAGGGCCAAGGCCAATTCGAAGCCTGCTCTCGGTAAGGGGCGTCCAAGTGGCGCTGCGCCCAACCCTTCGCTGGTCAAGGTTGCGGCGAGCGAGCCCGCGCCGCTCGCTGCCGACGCGAAACGTTCGGACTCGGAGAGCGACGCCGTGAAACCGCGGGTGCGCTTGCTCGACAATGGCTCGCCGGTCCGGCTGCTCGAATGATGTTTGGACGCCTCGTCGGTGGAAACGAAATGCTCGAGATCTTCTCACCAAAAATGCTGCGCGCCGTCGTGATTGGGTGCAGCGTCACGCTGCCGGCTTTAGCGGGAGCGGCCGAGCCGCCTGCACCGTCCTCAGAGGCTTCCACATCGGCTCGCATCGCCGAGCTCAACGAGGCGGGCGCGCGGGCGTATGACGGCCGCAGCTACCGCGCCGCGATCGAGAAATTCGTGGAGGCGTACGCCATCGACCACGATCCCAATCTGCTCTTCAACTTGGCCCGCTGCTACGAAAAATTGGCTGATTTTCCGGCTGCAATCGAAAAATACGAGGCCTTCCTGGCCGCGCCCGGGGCGGACACCGAGGGGCGCGTCAAGGCCAATACCTCGCTGGTCGAACTCAGGCGCTTGCGCGACCAGAACGAAACGAAGCCCGCCGACCGTGAGCAAAGCGCGGCGGAGTCGTCATCCGCTGCTACTGGCTCGAGCGTCGAGTCCGGTTCTTCAGCGCACGGTGTTCTACCGTGGGTGACGCTGGGCGCGGGCGTCGTAGTCACGGGCGTCGGGGTGACGCTGTATGCGCTCGGCGTTCGGGATCACTCGCAGGTAACGAGCAGTCTAGGTTACGGAAATCCCGCGATCGTGAACCCGATGACGCGAGCCGAAGCGCAGAGCGAGGTCGACGCGGGCAACACGAAGAAGCTCATCGGCGGAATTGGGCTCGGCCTCGGTGGAGCATTGATCGCCACCAGCGTCGTGCTCTTCGTCACCGGCAAGCCCGAGTCCTCCGCTTCCGCAAAGACCGCGGGGCTGACGGTCGCGCCCAGCACGAACGGCTTTTTTGCAGGCTACTCGGGGAGATTCTGAGCCATGCGCGGCATCTTCGGGCTCTTGGCAGCCCTGGGCCTGGGTTGCTCGGCGCCTGTTCTGGGCAACACGACGTTCTCCTGCCGCACGGACGCTGATTGTAGTGCCGGCGAGGTATGTGGAGCTCTCGGCGGCAGCCCGGCCTGCGTGGCCGTTTCGCACGACCCGATTACGGTTGGCATGAGCGGCCCGCTGCAGGGCCCGAGCCAGGATCTGGGCAACGAGATGCGACGCGGAATCCAAGCCATGTTCGCACGCGTGAACCGGCAGGGCGGCGTGCACGGTCGAGAACTCGTGCTCAAGGCCTTGAACGACAACTACGATCCGGTGCTCGCTCTCGAAAATACCAAGGCGCTGTTGGATATCGAACAAGCCATGCCCGGCGTCGATCAGCCAGACGTGCGCGGGAAGGCTTCGGTATTCGCGCTGCTCGGAAATATCGGGACACCGACGATGCTCGAGACGGCGCCGCTCGCGACCAAGAACCGCACTCTGTATTTTGCGCCGTACACCGGCTCACAACGCTACCTGCGCGATGGCACCAATTCACCGTACGTTTACAATTACCGCGCTGGCTACTACCAAGAGACGGACGCGATGGTCGACTACCTGTCGAGCTACCGCCAGCCGCGTGTGATCAGCACACCGTCCGCCGATTCTTATCGGCGAATCATCGCCTTCACGCAGCGCGACAGCTACGGGGACGCTGGCTACAACGGCTTGGTCAACTCTTACAATCGCCTGGCGCCGCTCCCCCAGCCCGATTCGACTCGAGCCAATCCTTCGATTGCGCGCCTCTACTACGACCGTGAGGATGTCGCGAGTGTGGGCCCGGCGATTACAGCTGCCGGTCAACTACTGACCGCGCTCTTGGCACAGACGAGCGAGCTGCAGTCCGTCGCGATCGTGATCGTCGGCACGTACCAGCCCGCCAACAAGTTCGTGCGTGGCGTGCTCGATTGGGTGAACGCCGACCAGTTGCGGGCGAGCCGAATCGATCTCACGTTCTTGAACGTGTCTTTCGTCGGCAGCAACGCCCTTGCCGACGCCCTCTCGAGCCCCCCCGAGAGCTACGTGGACGGGCGCGACGGCAAGACCAAGAAGAGTTATGCCGAGGGGGTGATGGTGACCCAGGTGGTGCCCTACTACGACACCGAATCCCCCGGGGTTACGGAGTACCGTGCCGATATCCAAGCGTTCGACGGCGGCGACTATTCGTTCACGTCGCTCGAGGGTTACATCGCAGCACGTCTGTTCTCGCGCGCGCTGTTGATCAACGATCACGACCTCGAGACCGAAGCGGTGCGGATCACGCTCGACGGCGCGGTCCGCGAGCTCGACATCGGTATCGGCACGCTACTGAGCTTTTCTTCGACGAACCACCAAGCGAGCCAGACGGTTTGGGGCAGCGTGATTCAGGCGGATGGCTCGTTCAAGGTTCCGTTCACCTGGAACCCCACCACGCATATTCAGCCGAACTGAGCGGCGAATGCGTGCGGAGCGACGCACTGGCCACTGCCCCGGGCGCGTGAGCTCAGGGCATGCTCGCGGCCCAAGAGATGGTCGAATTGGGGATCAGCAGGAGGCTCGATTTGGCGAATGCGCCGCTGCTTGCGTCGAAGGTATCGTTGATCACCAGGTTGGAGGTACGCACGCTGTCGACGTAGACGAGTGTCGGATCGAGCCCGGCCCCCGAATCGAAGTGCACCTCCACGTTGACCTGTTTGACGCTCTTGGCGTTGAAGTTGCCCTGTGTGACGGCCTGAACGGTGATGTCCATCCACTTCTGGCTGAGGCTCGCCAAATCGATTTGAACGACAGGGCTGGAGCCCGACGCCGCAGCCGAATCACTCAGGTAGACCCAGACCGTGCCGGCCGTCGCACCCGGCGCGTAGAGCCGGACAGTGACGTTGACGCCTTCGAGGTCGGGATATGGCGTGAACACATCAGCGAAGCGCGACGCAACCTTGTCCGGGGTTGGCGCGGGGGTGCTGAGCACCACGAGCCCGCTCGGTGCGACGCAGCTACCGTCGTTGCAGACCTTGGTCGAATCGCAGGCAACAGGCGTGCCGTTGCAGGCGGTGGTGCATTGGTCGAGTGCGTCCAGGTAACGCTCACAGCCGTCGTCTTTGGCTAGCCCGGTGTTGCCGTTGCAATCACCGTAGTGGGGGGCGCAGGTCGGCGTGCACTGACCGGAGATGCATTCACCGCTCGTAGCGCCGCTCAGGCTGCAAGCAAAATTGCAGGCCCCGCAGTTGTTGATGGTCGTGAGGTCGGTTTCGCAACCATCGTTGTCAGTGCTGGCGCTGTCGGTGCAATCACCGTAGCCAGTGCTGCAGGTTGGGGTGCAGGCCCCGGCTTTGCACGTGGCGCTGCTCGCGTTGTCCAGGCTACAAGTCGTTCCGCAGGTACCGCAGTTGGTCACGCCGTTGCCGTCCGGAGTGCCAACCTTCAGATTCGTGCACTCCTCGGTATTGGGGCAAGTCGTGAGTCCGAGCATGCAACCCGCGCCGCCTTGTGCGCCGTTTCCACCCGTTCCGGGTTCGCCGCTCTCGCCGCCTTCCGCGCTCACTCCTCCGGCACCAGCTTCACCGGGATTGACGCCGCCGGATGCGGCAGTGCCGCCGCCCGTGGCAACCCCGCTCGATCCTCCCTTGCCCGCGCCGCTGGAGCCTCCACTGCCGTACTCCGCAGACAGAGCGTCGAAATCCTTGAGACACCCCGAAACCACCAACAACAGTAGACCGGTTGTCGCGCTCACCCTCGGCAACCAGGAAGACTTTTTCTCCATCACCAATACTCATATCACGAACGTTCCCTAGGTCGACGGACAGCCTGCCCCGACCTGCTAGCCGACAAAGGCCCTCCGCGGATCGCGCCCGACCACGCGGAAAGGCCGGCCAAGGCACGGAATTCTAAGCGCTTCGCGCAAAGCGGAGCCGAAAAATTCCGGAGCCCGTGGAGCCGCGAAGCGGTGTAGCCTCGCGCATTTAGGCCCAGTCGCATTCCGCCATCGGGGTACACCAGGGATGCCCCGCGTGGTGGTGTGGGACTCACACGGGTCGTTCCTTCATGTCGCATCGTTCTCCTCGTCGTCCTCGCACCGCGCGCGCTCGCTGCGTTCCGGCCGACGCGCGTTGCGGGGCGCCCACTGCTCTGCGGTCTAGCCGAGTGTTGGTGCTTCTCGCGAGCTTGGGTTTGGTCATGGCCAACGCGACGACCGCCGTCGCGGCGGGCGCGGACGTGCCCCTTTCCAAGAGTGGCGCGCCGCTGTTCTTCCTCAACGACGTCGACTACGGAAGTGACAGCGAGTTCAACCCGGTTCAGGCCACGATTCACCTGTCCTACGATATCTTGCGGAACGCCTCCTACCAGGACAACCCGTTCAAGATGGCCTACGCCACCGGCTTCGAGAACGTGGCAAAGAACCTCGTGCATCCTTTCGACGCGATCGAGAAGAGCGGAGGCACCGCGGAGTTCATCGGTCGCGAAGTATTTCCGATCAAAGGCATCAGCTCGGACTACGGCCAATGGGTTCCGAACTACACGCTGCATGCGCTCGGGGAGGGCATGGTCTATCGCAAGCTGTGGAGTTGGTACGCCGCGCGGGATGTGCCAGTTCCGTGGCTATTCGGACTGCTCAACACGGCAGCGGCGCAGTTCGTCAACGAGGTCGCAGAGAACGGCAATTTTCGCGGACCGAACACGGATCCGGTCGCTGATTTTTGGATCTACAACCCGCTCGGCTACGCCCTTTTTTCGATCGATCCGGTGGCGCGGTTTTTCTCGACGACGGTGAGGATCAATTACTGGCCCCATCAGGCGACGTTCGACTTAGCGCATGCCAAGCTGCTCAATGCGGGCGGCAATTATAGCTTCAAGTTCCCGCTGCCACGCACGAACTGGAAAGCCTTCTACTACACCGGGACAGACGGCCTTTTCGGTCTCTCGATTCCCACGAAGAGCGGAGACTCGTTTTCCGTCGCTGCCGGCACGCACCTCTATACGATTCGCCCCCAGTACACGACTCAAGGAGGCCGAATCATCTTGCCCGATGACCTCGAGTTTGCTCTCGGAGCGTTCTGGGACCGAAACGAGTCCTTGATGACGTCGTTCCAGCTGATAGGCCCCAAGCATCCCACCGCGATCTTGAACGTTTATCCGGGGCTGATGAGCGTGGCCGGTTTCCGTTTCGGTCTGTACGGCTGCGCCGGCTACTACGACGGGGTCGCGCTCGGGCTCAGTGCCTCGTGGCTACCGCTCGGACCCGGCGTTGCCGGGTGGGCGCGCACGAGCCAGGAGATACTTTGAACGGCGCCCGTGGGCTCGCGCTTCGTCTCAATAGGTCGAGAACAGAGCCCACAAGAACTTGTTGGCGAACGCGGGCCAACCATGATTGGTGTTGCTGTAGTTGGGATCGGTGTGGTTACACCAGTAGACGGGGTGATCGGCGTCGCAACCCTGGTACATGACGCAGTTGGATAGCGTGTCCACGTAGCCCTGAACCGGCATCGTCATCGTGCCACAGTGGTTCAGCGCGGCATAGAAGTCGCGCGTCTTCGGTCCATTGGCTGGCCCGACGACGTTGTCGTTTTTGCCGTGAATGACGACCGCGGTCACCTCACCCTTGCATTGCCGCTTGATCGGTACGTCCAGCGCATAGCCGCTGACGGCTTTGGTGGAGCACGGCGCCGTCGCGCGGATCTTGTCGCCATATTCACAGCCGAGGATGCTCACGAAGTCACCGCCCGAGCTTTCGCCAGCAGCGAACACCCGAGCCTTGTCGACGCAGTAGCTCGCCAGCACTTGCTCGTGGAACGGAGCGAAGAAGGAGACGTCACTCGCTCCCCAACCATTTCCGTTGTTGGCCATGGTTGGGTAGACGCGGATCCAAGATTCTTTGGGCCCACCCGTCTCGAAGCCGGCGTTCTGCTCGGCCCAGCTGATCGGATTACCCGTCGGGTTGAACATCATCAACACCGGGTAAGGCTTACTGGCGTCGTAACCCGTAGGTAGCTTCACGTAGTACTGGTGTCCAGACACAGTAAGTGGGCTACTCGAGCTGCCGACCGCGGGACTTGCCTTGCCGCAACCGGCGCTAGGATCCGCCGGCGGCTTTCCGCCCGCGCTGCCGCTGCTGCCGCCCGAACCAGCGCTCGGGCTCGAACCACCACCGATGCCGCCACCCGCGCTGCCCGCGCTGCCTCCCGCTGTCGTGCCGGCTCCAGCCATGCCGGCTTGGCTCTGGCTTTCGCCGGCGCCGCCCTTGCCGCCACTGCCTGCCACGGAGCTGACCGACCCCGCGCTGCTTCCGCCGATGGCTGCGCTGCCCGCGACACCCGAAGGCGAACCCCCATTGCCACCGCCTGCCGGCCCCGGCTGCGAGTTGGCGGGACCGTCGCTACTGCACGCCAGCAGACTGCAGGAGCCGAGGAGCAACACGCCGGAGGTTGCGCGCCTGATCGAAGAGGAGAGACTGAAAATCTTGGTCACCTGGTAATCCGATTTCTTTCGCGCAGCCGTCGGGGAGGGCAGTCTCCGTGAATCATGGATTCCATCTGAAAAACGGTCCCGTCGGGCAAAAAAGAAGTGGGCGGACAGCGCACAGTCGCGCGCCATTGCCAGCCAAGTGGAAGTTTCTGTGCTGGCGCAAGTGAGCGCCGCGCTGGCTCGCGTCAACGCTTCGCGCCGAGTCGCGCGAAGCGTGCTGAAAACCAGCCGAAGCTGCAATTTTCGGCGAGCTCGCGGCCGCGCGCCACGAGGTCTTCGGCCACCTGAACACGCCCGTTGGCGTGTGCGATACATGCCTCCAGTTCCAAGCAACGCAGCGCCATTTCGACTTCGCCACTGCGAGTGACCCAGCGCCGCGCAGCTTCGAGGTGTCCGCGCGCGACCGCAAGGTCCGCGGGCTCCCGGGCGAGAGAGGCGAAGCCGAGCAGCGCTCGCGAATGCGCAACGTGACCTTGCCAACTCAGCTCGGACATTCCTGCCCGCGCGTCCTCGAGCAGCGCGACCGCACGCTCGAACTCGAAGCATTCGATCAGATGCTCGGCTTCCCACAGCGCGCGCCGGCCGAACGGTGCACCCTCGAGCGAGCGCGCGCGCTCGAAGGCCTCGCGCGCCGCATCTGCTCGCCCGAGGTCGTGCAGAATTCGCGCTTGCAGGGCGATGCCCCGCACGCGCTCAGCCACGGAATCGGCGCGTTCGGCGCAAGCGATCGAGGAGTCTACCAGGTCGAGCGCCTCCGTCAGCGCGCCGCTCAAGCGTAGCGTGTAGGCCAGGGTCCGCAGCCCCGTCGCTTGGCCCTCGAGGTTGCCCGCCTTGCCCATGAGCTCGAGAAAGCTCTGGTAACAGCGCGCTGCGATACTCAAATCGCCGAGCGCACCCGAATAGAGACCGAGATCGTAGATCAAACGGGCTCGTCGCGGCGCCGACAGCCCTGGATGCGGGCGGGCCGGATCGCCACCTTCCGCGAACTGTCGCGCGATCCGGGCGCCTTGGCTCATGGCGCCCCGGCGCAGACCGAGCTCGGGGAAACCTCCCAGCTTTCGCAGGTAGATCTGGGCGGCTTGCTCGGCCTCGCCGGCTCGCAACGTGTGGAACAAAAGCTGCTCGTACACGTCGAGCAACTCGGGTTCCGCGACGCTCGCATGGTGCTGATCGAGCCGAGCGCCGAGCCGCTCACTCTCCAGCGAATGGATCGCGGCCGGCGCCACCGCGAGCAAGGACTGGAAGTACTCGGCCACGAAGGGGTGCGCCGCGTAGCTCTCTCCGTGGTTCGACGAGTACGCGAGCCCCAAGCGTTCGAGCCTGAGCAAGCTACGCACGAGCTCGCTGCTGCCAACTCCGGCGAGCGCTCCGGCCAGTGCCGGTTCGGCTTGCGCGATGTATTCGAGGAGCCCCACATCTACGCCCGCGGGGAAGACGGCCAAGCGCGACAGCAGATCGCGCTCGAGCGGAGCCAACGCGCGCGCATAGGCGCCCAACACGCCGAGCAAGCGACGCGCCCGGGGGTCGTCGCGAGAAGCGCTCTCGAGTGAGGACGGCTGCAGGGCGCGCTCGAGTTCGCGTTGGATCGCCTCACCAGGACCGGACGCCAGGAACGACCCTACGAGCGAGCCCAGCATCGAAACCGACAGCGCGTGACCACCGCAGCGCTCGACCAACTCCTGCAGCACCGCCGGTTCTGCGCGAAGGCCCCACTCTTTCAGTATGCTTGCCGCGTCCGCGGGACTGAGAGCCTCCAGCTTTAGCCTTTGCAGGCCGGCGCCCTGCCATTCTGCGAGATCACTCGGGTCGAAGCGCGTCGTGATCAGAAATCGACTGAAGCCTAGGCCGCGCGCGGCGCAGCGCAGCAAGCGTCGCAGCGCCGGATCCGTAATGCGACCGAAGCCGCTGCCGTCTTCGCCGTTGCCCTGAACCACTTCCAGGCCGTCGAGCACGAGCAGGTGTGATTGCGGCGATTGTTGCAGCAGGTCTTGCAACTGCGTCAGTGCATCGCCGGTCGTGGCAAGCGCTCGGGCGCGTGAAAAGTAGTGCAGCGCTTGTTCGGCGAACGACTCGACTCGCTCGTCGTCGTAGAAGCTGTACGCGAAGATGCCAGCGCACGGTCCGGATTGCTCGAGCGAGGCCAACCAGCGTTCGGCGATGCTGGTCTTGCCGCTACCGCCGACGCCCACCAGTGCGAACACCGGCGTTCGCTCAGAAGCTTGCCACCAAGCGTCGAGGGTGGCGAGCACGTCTTCACGACCGACGAAGTGCGGTGGCCGCGGGAAGGCGTGTGCAAACCGCGCGACCCAGCTCGAGGTCACGTCGAGGTCCGGACGCGCGGGGTGCGCCTCGGACAAGAGCTCGCTTTCTGCAAGCCCCAGCTCCTGGCTGAGGCGGATGAGGATGCGCCGACGGCTCGCGTGTCGCAGCGAGAAGCCCTCTGAAGGGTCGTTCACGTCTCCCGACTCGTAGCGGCGGTAGGTGCGCACATCGACGCCCAGTGCGAGCGCTAGTTGCTCTTGAGTGAGATTCAGATCCAGACGCGCCCGGGTGACGAGCTCGTGGTTGAAGCGCGACGGCACGGCGATAGCTCCCGCCCCAGCGTACACGAGAAATGGTTCTGTCCGGTTCTGTCCGGTTGTGCCCGCTTCGATCCTGGCCCGGGGCTGCCGTCACGCGCACGCTGAGACCATGATTTCCCCACGTAAACAGCAAATTTTGCGCGAACGCATCTTCACCGTCTGCCAGCTTTTCGACGCCACCGAGTGCTCGGATTGGATCGCGCTCGGGGAGCGCGTCGGTTTCGAGGCCGCACCGATCACAACCGCCGTTGGTTTTCGCATGGCACCTGAAATCCGCAACAACACGCGCGTCATGTTCGACGACCCGCCACGCGCGGGAGCGCTTTGGCAGCGGCTTGCTCCCTTCGTACCCGCGAGCTTCGGCCACCACAGTGCGGTCGGACTCAACGAGCGCCTGCGGATCTACCGCTACGGCCCCATGCAATACTTTCGCTGGCACGGGGATGGCGCGTTCGTGCGCGATCGCTTCGAACGCAGCCTTTTGACGCTGATGATCTACCTGAACGACGACTTCAGCGGCGGCGCGACCGAGTTCGACACGCGCGATGGCAATTTCGAGATCGTGCCGCAGCGTGGCATGGCACTGCTCTTCGAGCATCCGTTGCGACACCAGGGCGCGCCGGTGCAGCACGGCACCAAGTATGTCCTACGCACCGACGTGATGTACCGGCGCGCGGAGGTTCCCAGCGTTTGATTGGTTAGCGGGCGCGAGCGACGCATCGCGCCCCATAGCTCCGGGTGCGTCTTCGGCGTAGCTATGGCCTCTGCAGCAATCCGAACGCCGCACCTTGCGGGTCGTCGCACGCGCAGGCGCGCGTGCCGTTCGGCAGCGTGATGGGGTCGAGGGCGAGTCCGCCCGCGGCCCGCGTGGCCGAAAGCGCGGGCTCGAGCGCCTCGACCTCTAAGAAGAAGAGCCAGTGCGGATGCACGCCGGGGCGTCCCGCGATATCACCGATCACGCCTACGCTGTCGCCACCTGGTTGCCAAGCGAATTGCTGGAACGTGCCCTGAGCGCCCAGGTCGAGTTCGGTCGCGAGTGACCAACCGAACAGCTCGCAGTAGTTCGCTTTTGCGCGCTCGGATTCGTTGGTGTTGAGCACGTGCCAGACGACCCCGGGATCGCGCACGGTGCTGGCAGGCGGCGGCGTCAACAGCGCGACTATCGCGCCACCCGGATCGCGCAAGACCGCGACTCGGCCAGCGTCGTGTGTTGGACGGATCGGACCGAGCGGGCTCGCGCCACGGGCGATGAACTGCGCGTTTGCGAGATCCAGATCTGGCACTTCGAGCTGGCCGAGCCAATGAGGTTTCGCACCTCGTGCCAGCGCTTGCTCGTGCAGCGGCCAAATCACGGCGCGGTCATGGCCGAGCACGGACGAATAGAAGGCGCGCGCCGCCTCCGCGTCCGTGGTTCGCAATTCGATGCGAGAGAACTTGGTCATTCCCGCTCCGGAATGCCAGCACTCACGTGCGCTGTCCAGCGCAAGGTTCGCCGGCTGGCTTTGCAAGCGTTTGCACACGTTGCAGTGCCGAGCACTCCAGTCTGTGCACGGTCTTGCACAACCCGCGGCACGCAACACGAAATGGCCCGGATCTGTCGCAGATTTACGGGTTTCGTGCGAACCCCCAAACTGGCACGCGGGTTGCTGAAGGAGCTGTCATGACCACACAATCATCCCGCTTCAATCGTCGCTTTTCTTGCGCTTCTGCCATCGCCAGTCTGTGTCTCACCCTCGCGGCGTGCTCCGGCGGCTCGAACGGAGCCTCGCCCGAGGGCAGCGATGCCGGGCAAACGTCGGCCGCCGGCAACGCCAACGACTCGAGCACGGCCGGCAAGGCAGGCAAGACGGATGACACCCAGGGCATGGCGGGCGCCCACGACACTGGCGAGACGGGCGACGCAGGCGAAACGGGTGATGCCGGAGCCACGAACGGGTCTGGCAACGGTGGCGCTTCGAGTGGCGTCGGAGGCGCTGTGAATGGTCAGTGCGGCAGTGACGCGGTGTGCGCGGCGCTGAATGGATTGGGGGTGAGCACGGCGAAGACGCGGCGGCTTGGTCCGACTGGTAGCGAGTTGCCGGCCTCGTTCAATCCGTTTGGCGGCAAGGTGACTGCGCTCTATCCGAAGCAGGAGTTGTACGTCGGCGGGCTGAAGCTCGCTGGATCGACGAAGGCTTCCGCGATCGTCGAGCGACACGCGGACAAGGCGGGCGACCCGACGAACAATGTGCTGTTTCAAGCGGCGGAGGACTGGACGGCGGCGGCCCTGCATACGGCCGTGGCAGGCGACTTCGATGGCAATGGGCGGCAAGAGATCGCCGGGATCTACGTGAAAGACGGCTCGATCTGGCTGCATTCGATCGGCGACGAGAAATCGAAATTTGCGACCGCGGACGTGCTCCTCGGTAAGTACGAGGTGAGCGCGCTCAGCGCGGCGGCGGGGGATTTCGACGGGGACGGCAAGGACGAGATCGCGATCGCCATCGCGCAGATCACCGGGACCAAGCTGCTGTTCGCGGATGACGCGGGCACGCTGTACAAAATCGATGACGCGCTGACCAAGAGCATACCTCGTGAGACCGCGAGCAGCTCATTGAGCTTTCGCTTGGTGGCCGGCAACGTGGACTATGACGAGGCCGAGGAGCTCGTGCTGGTGACGAACGAAGCCGTTGGTGCGTTCGATGCCGGGCAGGGGAGCGCGCACTACTTCGTGTTCGACGATCAGAGTACGAAGTTTGCGGCGCAGAAGGATGGCTTGGTGCAGGGCAAAGACGGCGCCCTGTACTCGGCGCTGGTCGCGGCTCCGGCGCTGATCGACGTGGATGCAGATGGGGTCGGCGAGGTCGTGCTCGCGGGGCTCGTCTCGCACGACTTCTACGGGCCGGTGGAGATGATCTTGATCGCCCTGGACGACGCGGCTCACGGGTTTGGGCAGCTCGCCGTGAAGCACACTTCTGACTATCGGGATCTGTCCGAGCAAGCCACCGTGCCGCGCTACGAAAACATCGTGATCAATGGCTTGGATTTGGACGGTGATTTGGCCGCGGATATCCAGGTGAATCAAACCGTGTTCTCGAACTTTGCCAAGAGCGCCGCGCCGTTCAGCAAGCTGTACGAGATCGACGCGCAGGAGTTCCAGGGCAAGAGCTCGTTCGCTTTCCGCTCCGATAACTCGACGATTGCCGTTGGTGACTTCAACGGCGACAAGCACGACGACATCGCCGCGCTCTCGTCCGACCGCGGCAAGCTGACCATCTGGGGCTTCCAAAGCTCGAATGCCAACAAGAAGCCGGTGTTCGGCAAGATCGACTCCCTGACGGTCGAGCAGACTCAGGTGGATTGGAAGGGCACGCCGATGTTGGTGCCGGTGAACGTGGACGACGATACTTCGCTGCTTTCGTTCACGGAGGCGAAGTCGGACTTCGTGTTCACCGAGCCGCTGGTGATTGCGGCGATTGCCGCTCCGCCTTGTCAGAACGGCATTGGGCAGGCGTCGGATGCTTGCCAGACTTCCTTCGGGACTGCGCAGACGCAGCAGGTATCCAAGGAGAATTCAGTCACGCTGTCGGCCAGCGTCTCGGTTGGCGTGAGTTTCGAGGATCGCACTTTCACGCAGAGCGCATTGGAGATCGAAGCCACGGCTACCGTGGCGGCGACGGCCACACGCGGAACGAGCTATTCACTCGAGAAATCGGTCACTTTTACCACCGGCAGCATGGAAGATGCGGTGGTGTTCACCACGATTCCGTACGACCGCTATACCTACACCATCATCAGCGACCCGCACCCGGAGCTGATCGGACACACCACGACCATCTCGGTGCCGCGTGAGCCCGTGACGTTGATGGTCGAACGCTCTTTCTACAACGAGCACGTTTCTGCTGGCGCGACCAAGATCGACGACTCGGTGTTCAAGCACACGATTGGTGAGCGAACGACTTACCCGACGCCCAGCAATCGCGACCAGCTGCTGTCCTTGTACAAGGGTATTCACTCGGATGAGGTTGGCGTGGGCCAGGGTACGGGCAATATCAACGTGGGCCTGAACGTCTCGAACGAGATCAGCTCGGGCAACGAGCTGGAGCTCGGCTACGAAATGTCGGTCAAGCTGACCGCGGGCGGCGTGATGGGCTCGTTCAAGGTCGGCGCGAGCAGCTCGGCGAACCTGACGGTGGTGAGCGGAAAATCGACCAGTTATTCCGGCTCGGTGGGCGCGATTGACGCCGCCCACTTCGCGCAGAACCAGTATAAATTCGGCCTATTCACCTATCCCTTCAAAACCGGCAGCGGCACGCAGTTCGAGGTCTTGAATTACTGGGTGAAGTGATGCTGCGCTGAGCGCTTTTCGCTCACGACCAAATCTCCGCGGGGTCGCCGAATGTCGGTGACTCCGCGGAGTCGTTTTGTACGAACGAGGTGGTTCAGAGCGGCTTCGAGAAGGAAAGCACGAGGTCACCGGTAAAATCACAGTCGTAGTCCTCGCCGCCGACCGCCCCGACGAACGTGACCCGTGACTGCGCGTCGACCGAAACCTCGGCGGTTACGGTGCCCGACAACAATGAGTACGATACGTTGTTTTCGACCATGAAGCTGCTGCCGACTCGGAAATCACCTCCGCGGTTGATGCCGCCGTCGTACAGCTGGTCGGTGGTATTGGCGGCCGAGCGCAGCGTAACGTGCAGTGCGCCATCCGTCTGGGTGAGCGTGAACGTATCGCCCTTGGCGACCCGCACTTGCGAGCAGCTACCCTTGCGGCAATCGCACGCGCTGATCACACCGTCGCTGAGTACGTAGACTCCGGAGTAGGTGCTGCCGGTTGCGTTGCCCGGCGGTAGGTTGGTCACATCCGCGCGAGTGACGGTTCGTGACGTATCGTCACTCCCGCTGCAGGCCGCGGCCAGCATGAGTGTGCCCACCGCGACCATCGACCTTGCTTTAGCACCGAGCCCCATTCGTACACCCTGGCGAAGGGTACCATGGGTTCGAGCGCCGCCCACGGTACTTCTACACTAGAATCTAGAATCGTCGACCGTGATGGCTCGCTCGGCGACCGGAACGGCGTTGCACGACACCTTGCCGGTAGGGTCGACGTTCGTCGTGATGTCCGCCGCACGCCACATCAACCCAAACCCCGTCGGAGAGTTGGTCACGAAGTTGCTCGGGCTCGACGGTGCGTCGAAGGCCGCTGCACGTTGTCCGCCGCAGTATACGAATACGTGCGGACGCGCGGGGCGATTGTTGAAGTTTTGAACCATGACGCGGAAGCTTTGCAAAGCTCGCGGATTGTCCAGCTGCATCCGCTCGGTGGTGCCGTTCGCGATATCTTGGTTGTTGTCATCCGCGGCGCGCGGGTTAGGACAGCGGCCGATGCCCAGGAAGTCTTGAAATGAGGGTGTATTGCAGGCACTCAGCGCCGAATCTCCGTAGCCCCAGTCCACCCGCGCCAAGCTGCGCAGCTCCGCCGCCGCATTGGAGGTGTTGCAGGTCGTGTTGTCGAGCCCACCGATGACGGTGCTCGAACCGGGGATGAACCATGGTTGTCGGTCGAACGGTGTGTGCAGGTACAGGTCGAGGTCGGTCGAGGTGCTGGTGTCCCAGCACAGCTCCACGCGCATGCCGACACCCGCGACCGGTACCTCGAGCTTGCACGACGTGCGGTCACCTCCGACGCCGGTGACCTCGAGTGTGAGGTGGTAGAATGCTGGGCGCGATGGTTGAAACTTCAGCACGCGTGAGTCGACGCCCTCGAGCTTGAATTGCGCGTCCTTCACCACCGCGTCGCAGTCTTCCATCTGCAACGTCCAATGGTAGGACTTCGCGTCACCGATCACGAAATCAGCGCCGTCGAGGCTTGCGACCTCGTCGGGTCTGATGCCCGCGACGCGCGGATCGTCACCGGTCAGCTGACAGTTGGTCGTGACCGGAGGCGGGCGAGCGCTCGTTCCGGCGCTGCCCGCGTCTGCCGGTTGGGATTGAAATTCAGAGTCGGAGAGCAAGCCAGTCCGCGCCCCGCAGCCGAGCGCGCATGATAGCGCGGCCAAGAACAATCCCGCCCGATCTCGAAACATTGGGCGCGAGCGTAGCTCGCCGTCCTGCGCTCGGCTATCGCGGGGCGTTTTTTGCCGTCAAGCCGCTGAGCTGGGCTAGCCGCCGGTGCGACACTGGCCAGCGTTGGCAACGCGCACGCCGGCTGCCGCCGCCCAGCATTGGTTGCTGTAACGCTTGCCGTCGCAGCCGCAGACCTCGCTCAGCTCACCGGTGCAATCACCGGCGCTGCGCCGCCACATGCAGCCGCCGGCCGTGCCGCAACCGCTGCCCGCGCAGTACTGGTCCGGCGCGCACTGATTGTCGCGCTCACAGGCACCGGTACTGCCCTTTGGTGGGACTGTGCAGCACCCCGGACAGGAACTCTCGTAGCAGCGTCCACTGATCGCGCAGCACGAATAGGCGTTCGGGCACTGCGAGTCATCGCTGCAACCGATTACGGGTGGGCCGGGTTGTGCGACGGGCTCGCCGCACGCAGCCGTGGCAGCGACCCGCACACCCGCCTGGCAGGCATCGTGCTCTGTCGCGTAGGTTTCGCCGTCGCAACCACACACCGGCGTGTTGCAGTCAGCGCCGCCCAAGCACTGAAGCGTGCACGACCGGGCCACGCAATACCCGGTCGCCACGCACGCTGAAGCATCACTTTCTGGTCGACAGAATTCATCCGCGCGACAGTGCGCGTTGGACGAGCAAGGACGATGATCCGACGAGACGAGGTCCCCGCCCCCGGCGCCCCCTTCACCCGTTGCCAGGGGCTCCGGTGGGGGAGGGGGCTCGCATGCTTCGGGCGCCAGCAGCGGGGAGTAGCAATTGCCGCTCGCGAAACAACAGACCTGTTCCGCTGCGCAAGCTCCACAGCGATGAGCGGGCTCCGTAGCTTTTCCGGCGGAGCCCGCGCTGCCATCACCCGGGTTGCTCTGCCCAGAGGTCACGCTGGTGCCGCCGCAGCCCACCGCCCAAAGCACGAGCCAGATTGGAGACCAACGGATGTCGCTCGGCTCACGGAGCAAGAACTGGCAACTCCTCTTCCGGCAGCACCGGGGAACCCGCCTTTACCCAGCTCGAACAGTCCATGAGCAGGGTTACGTCGATCGGACCCGTGACGGTCGACGGGCGCTCGGGAACCACGATGGCGCGGCCGCAGTTGGCGCGTGTGGGCTGCATGAGTGCCCGACGCCACTCGGCAAGCGCTTGGTCGCGCGATGGCCACTCCAAGGTCACTGCGCAGGTCGTCGAACGACAATCCACGGACTTGGCGTTGAAGTGGGTGCCGGAGTTATGTTTGAAATCAGCGGCCAAGACCGTAGTGGTCGTACGCGACCACGCTGGATCCAGCGCCTCCGCCTGGTGCGCGCGAATGCGCTCGGTGTGCTGCGCCTCTATTTCAACCGCGGAAGGCGGCTCGACCGGCTCCGGGGCGGGGCCTGGGTCCGTCACGGGCGCCGCAGGCTTTTGTTGCTGCGCCGTCTCCAACGCTTGCAAGCGTTGGTCGAGCGACGCTGCCCAACGATAGTCCGCGCGTTGCGTCGGCACTTCTTGCCGCGGCAACTCGCTCGCCTGCGCTCGGGACAGTTGCGCGACTGGTTTCGAACTCCCGCGCCCCAAGAGCGCGAAAACTCCGGCTCCCGTGGCTGCGCTAATCGCAATCAGCATGGCCGTTTGTATCGGCCGCCCTCCGCGTGAAATGCTCATGGGTTGCTCAGTTCGCCATGTAGTAACCCTTGACGGCGCTCCTCACGCCGCCAGACGTTTTCGGCGGTAGGTAGACGCCGAGCGTCGCGAAGTGCGCACCGTTGTTCCACTGGGTCGCAAACGACGCGGGCGTGTTCGGTACGTAGAAGCCACCGGTGCCGGTGGTCGAGCCGCCGGAGTTCGCCGTATCTCCGCATGTTCCACCCGCTGAGTTGTAGTAGAACACGCAGCGGAACGCCGTGACGCTATAGGTCGGATTGTTGTCGTCGTAGTGAAAGTTGACTGCCGTCATCGAAGGGTGCGTCAGACTCGTAATGTCCGTGATTGGGCACGACAAAATCAGAGTGTTCGCGGGCAAATCATTGCCCCCGGAGAAGAAGCTGTAGGTGGAGCCCCAATCTTGAATACACGCAGAATAGGCTTGGCGTGACTCGTAAGCTTGGCTCGGCGCCGCACTCACGAACACGCCGGCAATCATCGATACAGAGAGCAGTAGACGCATCTTGACCTTGGAATCCATGATGTTTCCTATCTCTAGCTATAGACGAACCAATTTCATCCTGGAGCGGAGACCCTCCCCACCCCTCGATCGCTTAAGCCAAAGCCCCGCTAAAGAGCGCTAGTTCGCCCCGACGGGAATCACTGCAGGACTCGAACCGAACACCAACCACTAAGTAGAGCACCCGCAGACAAAGCACTCCCGTCCCGGAGCCCGCAGTCGATTGGTCGCTCGCGCCTTCGTACCCCGAACGCGCTCCGCCGCACGACCTCCCAAGTACTTCGAGCACAGAGCTCGATTAACAGAAGCCTTCCGGACGCGCAACACATTCTTGCGTCAGAGTGGCAGTGCACGCGTCTCGAGCCGCGTGACGAAATCCGTCGCGTGGCGAGAATCGCTATGTCGAAGTTGGTCGCTCGTGCTCGGCCGTGCCCAGGCATCGATCGTGATGCACGGCGTACGTTGCGCTCAGTCGAACAATACCGTCAACGAAGCGGCAAACGGCCCATTCTTTTGCAATACGCCGGCGCTGCCCGCAGCGCGCCGTAGGTTCGCGCGCTGGAGCAGCGGTTTGGCGATCTGCGGGATCTGCACCTGGTTGATGTGATAGCCGAAGCACCGGTGCAGCCCGTAGCCGAAGTGAAAGTAATCGCGATCACTGCGGGTCACGCGGAACTCTTCCGGCGCCTCCAAGCGGCTGGCATCGAACATCGCAGACAGCGTGGCAACCGCGACGGTGGTTCCGCTGGGGATGAGCCTTGCCCGCATCTCGCCGCGAGCGAGCACGAAATCACTGTTGGCGGTGCGTAGGATCGCGGGTGCCATCGAATTGAAGCGCATGGCCTCGAACAGGTACTTGCCCAGCAAAGCGTCGTCGTCGGCGCGGGCGGCGGCTTGCGCGCCAGCGAGCTCTGCCGGGCGACGGAGTAGCTCGTCTAGAGCGAATGCGGTCGCGGTAGCAGTGGTCGGAATGGCGCCGATGATCAGACCGATGAAGTCGTTTCGGATGTCGAGATCGCGTAGCCCAGGGGTGCCGGAAGCTTGCAGCTCGAGCGCGCGGCTCAGGAGATCATCTTGTCGGCTCGGCTCGGCCTTGCGCGCTTGGATCGCGGCGTCCAGGCCGGCATTGAGTGCCTTGGAAGACGAGAGTGCGCGTGCTCGCACCTGGGCATCGCTGTTCAAGTCGAGAAACAAAAACCAAAATAGAGCGGTCGTCCACTCGATCAACTCTCGTTCGTTCCAGCCCCTCAGCCCGAAGTACTCGACGACCAAAGACGCGGGCACGGCCTGGGTCAGCTGGCTGACGATCTCGAGCGAGCCGGGTGCAGCGGCCACGATCTCACGAGCCCTCCTGGCTACGAGCGGCTGGATGAAGGTGGGGATGTCTTCGCGGCGCGCTATTAGCCGGGTGTTGCTCGCGTCGCGCAGGTAGCGCGGGCTATCGGCCATGCCCAAGAAGAAGTTCTCACCATTGGTGATGAGCTCCATTCGTTCCGCGTACGGCACGTCGAACACGTCGTCGCGACTCAGTACTTCCTTCACGTCGTCGAGGCGCGTGACGACCGCGTAGCCTTTGGCGATCAAGATTGGCTGGAGTTGACGCAGGAGCGCCAGAATCTCACGCGGGTGCTCTTCGTCGTAGGTCTTCAAGCCCGCGATGAACTTTGCGCCTTCTTCCTCGACGTCGGTCAGGCCGATGCGCACCGCGTCGATGACTGCCTGCTCGACGTCTCTGGCGGCGCCGCTGATCTCTTGCTCGAAGCGGCGCCAGGCATTTTGCAAGTGTTCGAGAAGGGACATGGCTTTTCCTAGGTGGGGTCGACGATCCCGTGTGCGATCATGCGTAGTGCCGTGAGGCTGGGGACGAAGAAATAGTCGCCGCCTCGGGTTTCGACGAAGCGCGGGAGCCTGGCGCAGAAAAACGGTGGCCTGGGGCTGTTTGGGTCGCTTTCGATGACCATGCGCCCGTCGGCGTTGCCCTGCTCGTCGAGCTCTTGATTGCCGAGCAGCGGATCCTTGTCGTTGCCCAGCCGAAAATCGTTGCCGTAGTTGAGCCACTGCTGTTGCACGAACTCGAACTGTCGGCGAATGCTGGCACACAACGCCATGAAGATGATGCCGTGCTCGCCGTCGTCTTTGCGTTCGGCCTGTGAGTCACCGTAGGGCAGCCCACGGCGCAGAATGCGACGGCGATCACTGAGCGAACTCGGCCCGGCGAAGGCACCTTTGTTTCCGAATTCGAGCGCGGAGCGCGGGTTCGAGCGCCGCGCATGCGCGCTCACCGGGCAGCGCGTGCCTTCGATGTCGTCGGTGTAGTCGAACGCGACGAACTCGGTATTCAGCGCGGAGAAGCGATGCTTGGCGGCTTCCCGCTCTGCCTGTGTTTTAGCCTGGCCGATGGCCAGCTTTGCGGACGCCCAGCGCGCGGAAAACTCTTTGGCCTGTTGCTCGGTCGGAAAGCTGGTGAGCGGTGCGCCGTTTCGCCAACGCCCCGCGAACTTGGCGGCCAGCGCTTCACTGCCGCCGGGAAATTCCGCGCCCACGCGGGCCAGGTAGGCATCGAAGCTGCCCACGTTCTGGTGCAGCTTGCGGTAGACGAGGTACGTGCCGTTGTCGCCGAGCAAGTTGGGGATGGGCGCCTCCGGGTACTCGAATGCTTCGTCCTTGTGACCGAGCAAGAACTCACCTGTTTCGAGCGGCGCCCAACCGGCAGCCGTGCGTGCGTCCTTGCCGGTCGCTTTGCCGCCGCCGATCACGTTCGATGAGTCCGTGCCGGCACCTTTGAAGTACGGATTGCTGATGCCGTCGGTATAGCCGAAGTGTTCGCGTGAGGTGGCTTCACCATTGTCGAAGATGGCGGAGCAATCCTGATACGGAAGCTCCGCGCCATCGGCTGTGCGATGTCCGGACCGCAAATCGAGCCCCGATTTCGGAAAGAGCGCGAGGATTTCCTGATAGCGCTGCTCGAGTGCGGCTTGGTTGCTGGCGTTGATCGAGATGAAAATGTGCACCGGATCCGCGCCCCGCCAGATGGGATCCCAGCTCGCCGGTGCGCTTGGACCGTCGTCGCCCAGGATGTCGCGGCGCGCGGTCATGCCCATCGCGAATTCCTCGGGGAACGTCTGGAGCGAGGCGTGGGGTACACCCAGGCGCTTCAGGCCCTCGAACGTGAAAGCGACGTTGGTGGTGATCTTTGGTCGTTTGCTGTCCACCACCGCGGCCCCGCCGGACACCCACGGCGCGGCAGTGGTGACGGTCGGAATCAACGCCGACAAGAAGGCTCGCCCCGCATCACCGTCACTGACGCGCAAGAAGAAGTTGCGTGAACAACAGAATCCGAAGCGCGGATAGGCCTTGATGATGTTGCCCTGGATGTCGTGCAGATCCAAGACGGGGGCCATGTCTGCGTTCACGGGATCACCACGCCCTTCAAATCCGTAGCGCCCGCGCGCCAGGTGGGGCGGGCCAGGTTTTCGGGTTCGACCCGCGCGATGAAGTCTTTGAATGCGGCTTGCAGATCTTTGCCCGACCAGCCTTGATGCGCGTAGGCGAACTTCGAGAACTCTTGCTTCAGGTACAGGGACTTGAGTTGCTCGGCGAGCGGCTCGTCCGTCGAGCCATTGAAGAAGAAGGTGGTCTTGACCTGACACTTCTGGATGTAGGCCGTGAAGCTGGCGGCGTCGTTTACCTCGGAAAAACCCACGCAGAATTGCCACATGCTGCGCACGAACGGCTGAGCCTGCTCCCACATGCCCTTTAGGTACGGTGCGAGCTGCCCGTGCAGCGATGCCTCGAATACCAGGTACTGCGATTGGAGGTGTTCGAGGTGGTGCGGCTTGCTCTCGTAGATCACGTCGTCCAAGATCAGGAAGCGACAGAAGTAGACGTTCGGCACTTTCGCCATTGGGCTCGAGGCGCCTGTATTTACGCGGTGCAGGCGATCGCGGATCAATGCCGCGGGCGAGGTGTCCTCGCCGCTCACCTCCAGCAGTGGGCACAAGGTGGTCAAGGCGTAGGCGTTCCCGTTCTCGTTGGCCATGCGATGTCCTTTCGGCGTTCAGGCGTTGGCGCGCCCGTCCGTGCGACGCCGTTCTTCGACCGCCTGAGCCGCCAAGCTCACGATCGGCGTGGGTGCCATTTGGCCCAAGTCATGATGTAACGACTTGAGCAATCGATTGTAGCGAGTCAAGAATGCGTCCGAGTCGTCGCGCTCCGAGTCACCGATGAATTGTCGAAGCTTGTCTTTGACGTTCTTGGCCGATTTTACGTCGTTCGACGCGGCCATCGGGTAAGCGCTGTAGTAGTGACTGGTCCACAGTTGATTGTCCGTCACGTAGCGGTGAAAGGGCTGCTCGGGCACTGATTGGGGCCAGCCCACGTTGCGCCACCACAGACCATCGAGCCCGTCGGGGATCGCCGCCGAAAAGGAATCCACGTACTGTGCCCAGCTACCATTGAAGTTGCTGAAAAACAGCATGTAGCTGTAGTCGAGGTCTTCGGCGGGCTGGCTCTGGCTCAGACGCGGAAAGTCCCGAGCGCTCACGATCACCCAACGCGCGTAGTGGATCATGCTCAACGTGAGCAGCCCCTTCAACTTGGAGCTGAACAGCTTCGTGCCGAGGAAGAAGAAGATCGTCTTGTTGATCAACGCCATCACCGGTCCGTCGATCGGCGTGATCAGCGTCATGGCGTTGGCTTTGCCTGCGAGGTTCGACATCTAGCGCCCCATCCCGTGCTCGTGCGCGGCTTTCTTCTCTGGCCCGTGCTCGAAAGTTTCGCTCTAGAGTCACGCGGGCTAGCGCGCTCCGCCATAGTACTCTTAACGCGTGCGAACCAAAGCGACTCGAGTTGTCTCGCGCTCGGCTCACGTTTCGAACTGGCGAAAAGCGCCGGGTGTTGCGTGAGTCGCCCCACCGGAGCGACCGACGTGAGCTCAGCGTTTTCGGCGAAACAGTGCGAGCGCGCCCGCGGCCAGGAGCAAGATGGCCAGCGGCACCACGATGCGGCGCCAAGTCGTAGTCACGGGGACGGCTGCCTCGACCAATGGCATGCCGGCGGTGGTCGAGAAAAAAGCCCAGGTGTCGCCGGCCCAGGTGCTCGGGAGCGAGTGACCCAGGCCCTCATACGGGCAGTCCGTGAACGGGGTGGCACACCCGGTGTAGGACAAGCAAGGCTTTGGGCTGACCGCGGTCGAGTTCGCCGAACAGCCGTTGAACGAACGGAAGAGCGCGGACGTCGTCACGAACAGCGGGCTCTCGAGTGCGCCGTCGCCGGTCGAATCGTGCGTGAAGCGAATGGCGGCGGCGTTCTTCACCGGGCAAGGCAGGTTTGCGTAGCTTTGATAGTTCGCGGCGTCTTTGAACTCGTCGCTGCACGAGGCGGCGGCAACCGCGCGTAGCTTGTCCCCACGGCAACAAGCCAAGGCCGTGACCTGATCGCCGCCCCAAGAGAAGCCTGCTACGAACACACGACTCTCGTCGACGCAGTAGGTTGCGCTCAGATCCGCCAACATGTGGTCGAAGAAGGGCATGTCGTAGCCCGTGCACGTGTCATCCCAACCGACCCCGTAGCTCTGAAATGCGACGCCTTGCGGAAAGACGAACAGCGACGCTGCGGCGGCGCCCGGTGCGTCCTGAAGTGCGAAGTTCTTAGCGTCTTTCGAGGTCGCGTTTGCGCCGTGAAAGACGAAGGTGACTGCCAGCGGGATCGCGGGGTCGTAGGCTTTTGGCACGAGCACTTCGTAGTCACGGGGCGCGCCCTTGCCGTCTGTGGTCCGGAGCCGGAGATCGCCTGTCGGCTTGCCCATGAGCCCGCAGCCGGCGCTGCGTGAAGGGCTGGCCGCCATGCCCAGCGAAGCCGCGGTCAGCGATGCGGAGAACACGGAGCACGCGGTCAAAATGCGAAGCCAGGAATTTTTCGGCGCGGATGCGTTCACCGAGCCAGACAACTCAGGTGACGCTTGGCTGTCAACCGCGATCCGATCTCAGCGCTTGCGCCGCAGGAGGCGTGCGATCAGCGGTCCGAGCAACGCTCGGCCGAGCGCAGAAGGCCATGGCCAGGAAAGACCAACTAGCGACTAGGTCCGCCATCGATACATCCGCCAGGAGCGGCGAGCGGTTCAGCCACAGTCGTTGACTCTCACGCTAGAGTCCGGCCACCCGCAAACTCACTGCCCGCCTCCCGTTAGTGCGGCAGATGATCTCGTTGTGGCGAGAGAGGCGCTCTCGGAACCCGGAACCTAGGGCGAGTTTTCGCTCGAATCGATGATTGGCGCGCCCCGTCTCCCTTGGCGCAAGTTTTGCTGACTCCCATGCAATGCAAACTCAACAGCTGGAACAGCACCGCTTGAGCGGGGATCGCGTGCGGGAGCATACCTCGGCAATAGTGACTCAACGGATCGACCGTGCCTCTCAGGCGGAGGTGGACGCGGCCGTCGCCGCCGGCCAAGGCGCGATCATGCGGCGGCTGGCGAAACTCGACTACGAATGGGATGTCGACCGCGCGCTCATGGTCAACTTCGCGGTCGCCGGCGCCGCGTCATTGACCACGGGCCTGGTTCGTTATGCGAGCACGCCTGCGTTCTCCCGGCGGAGAAAGGGATTTCTGTTCTTGTTCGGTGCACAGCTCGGGTTCCTTCTGTTGCATGGCACGATGGGTTGGTGCCCGCCGGCTTCGGTGTTCCGGCGGCTCGGATTTCGCACGCAACGTGAGATAGAAGCCGAGCGCAACCAACTGCGCGATGCGCTCGCGCTACTCGCGGCTGGCTGAAGCGCGTCCGGGGGGGCGCCCGGCTATTGCGGAGTGTGTGCGCTCCGCGGCAGGGTGAAGACCAAGTATAGGCCCAGTGCCTGCAGGACCAGCATCGCCGCCACCAAAACCTCGACTCCGGTTTGATCCAGCACGCGGCCGGCCACCAGCGTAACTGCCATCAAGCCCGAGTTCAGGATGCTGGCGTTGATGCCGACGACCGTGCCCCGCACCGAGCCGCCCGAAGTCGCGACCATGAAATGATGCGCGGGGCCAGCCATTCCGTAGCCGAGCCCCCAAGCGAGGCCGGCGAGCACGAGGGTGTACAGGGGGCCTCGCGGAAGTACATCGACGATGCCCGCGCCCACGATCGATGCCAAGGATCCGTATGCCAGCACTCGGAAGTGCGAGCCGAAAAAGCGGCGGGCGCGATCGAGCAACAGATTGCCTGCCAGCACGGCGAGCCCGAAGGAACCCGTGACGACCCCGATTTGTTCGGTGGACAAGCCAAAGCGCCGGCGCGAAGTTTCGCCGAGCATTGTGGCGAGGCCAATGCAGATGCCGAGCCAGAGGAAGCTTACCGCGAAGCGCGTGCGCATGTGCGGGATGGCAAACGCGGCGCGAAAGGCGGGCCACACGGCCGCGGACGCTCGCCGCGGCGCGCGGTGGATGGGCATACGGGAGACCAACAGGGCGGTGAGAAAACAAACTGCGGCCATCAGGAAGTAGGGCACACGCCAGCTGACGTGTGCCGCCAGCGCGCCACCGAGCGCGGGTACGACCACGAAGCTGCTCGTCAAACCCAGAAAGACCTTGCCGGTGACCGCGGGCTGGCGCGCAAGACTTACGCTGTCGTTGACGATCGAGAGTGCACTGGGTTGGACCGCGGCTGCACACGCGCCGCTCAACGCGCTCGTGCAGCAGGCGACGATGAGCGAGGGGGCCAATGCCGTCGCGCTGACCGTCAAACCGAGGCCGACGAGTCCGGGCACGAGCAAGGCTTTGCGCCCGAAGCGATCAGAGAGCGGTCCCAGAAACGGCGCCAGCGAAGCGTAAGTGAGCGCGTAGCTGCCGGGGAGCCACGCGACACGCGCACTGCTGACCGCAAACGTTTGCGCGATCTCGAGCATCATCGGGCTGGCGATGACTTCGCCGGCGCCGATCAGAAACAGAGACAGCGAGAGCGGTATGGTTGGCTCGCGAAGCTGCGGATTTACCGAAGCGTGGGGACCCGATGGCAGCGAGCTCAAGCGACCGACACTTCACGCTTCGCCTGGTCAGCGTCAAGTCCGCGTCCGAAACAGTCCGGCAACGGAAACGCCTGGGCTCAGGGTGGTGGGGGCCGACGCGCCGCAGTCCGTAGTGGTGATCACGGCTGGATCCGCGGTGGGCCCCGAGCCGGCTCCGCCTTCGCCGCCCATGCCTGCAACTACCTGCTCGGGCATCGTTGCGTCGTGAGCGGCTTAGTAAATATCGCAGTTGTGATCGAGCGCACTGCAGCCCTCGACGAGCGCGGCGCACTCCCAGGAGCGCCGATCTTCCTCGGTGCCTTCGACCAGATCGTTACCGCCCAAAGAGACCCCCGCAATGCAGCTGCCCAAGCAATCACCGCAGCTGAGCGTTTCGAGATCCGAATCCCCCGTGGCCGCTTTGCAGACCATGACGTGGTTACACGCCGCCGAGCAGTCCACGTCCCACTCGTCGTTGCGGATCTCTGTTTCACAGGACTCGACTTCCCCGACCCGCTCATTCGAGTCCGTGCGGGGGCCGCAGCCAGCCAACCCCGTCGCAGCCCAGGTCGAGATAGCAGCCCCCATGACCAGCCCCGAGAGTTTCCGCGCGTTCGATCGCTTCCTCATCTTAACCGCAGAGTATCGCGGAAAACGCCGCCAAGTGCGAGCGGTGCGTGCGGGGCGGCTCAGGCGCCGCGGTGGCGCAGCTCGGGCTCGCTGGCTTCGGTCTGATCCGCGGTATCGATCGCAAATGCGCCGCTCCGACGCCGGGTTGCCGGCGCTGCGACGAATGAATCGTACGCTGCCACGTAGTCGTCTTCGGCGATTGGAGCGCGGAGGAGCGTGTTATCGATGCCGAAGGCAGCCACCAGCTCGAGCACATGGGGTTCGATACTGGCGCACAACTGGTCGCGATCCGACGGCAGGCTTTCCACGGCTTGCCGTGAGATGCAGCCCTGACTCAAAAACCAGCCCGCATGGCGCTCGATCTGGGCGAGCGCCCACAGCGAGAACAGCAGGCGCAGCACGTGTGCGCCTGCTTCGTCGCCACAAGCTTTGATTGCCGACTCGAAGCTCTCCGCCAACAGACGTGTGCCGTGGGCGTTCGAGAGCGCGATCGTTCGATTGACGTTGTCGTTCCAGATTGTGAGCGCATCGCGCGTTCGCCGCCGTGCTTCGCCTGTACTCTCCTTGAGTTCTTGTTTCAGCCGCGCTTCCCGATAGCCGAAGAGCAAGAGCGCTTCGCGGGGCTCGAGGGCAGCCGATTCGGCGGGTGGTGGCACGTCGGGGAGGGGAGACTCCGGGCTATCGAAGAGTTGGCGTCCGGCCTTGAGCAACATGAGTTGATTGTCTCCCTCCGCCGTGACCAAGCCCTGAAGCTGATTCCAATAGTCCAGGATGCGATTGGCGGACAGCATGCCAACGGCGCCGCAGCGCTCGCGGAGCCGCGGCAGGGCGTCGCTCACCTCGGCCGTCACGACCGCTTTCAACGTAGCCGTCAGGCGGAAGATCTCGGGCTCGGTTTCGGCATTCCTGGCTCTAAAACGCGTTTGCAGATGACGCACGGCAAAGGTCGCGGCATACGCCAAAGCCAAGCCCGCAAAGACATCGCGCTGCACGTTCCGGTAGCTGAGCAATGGGATGCTCCGCTTTCCGGGGGCAGAGGCCAGACGCTGCGCCGTGTAGCGGACGCACACCCAGGTTGCCGCCCGCAACATTGCCGCCGCGGAGCCGGTGAAGCAGACGCGACCGGTTTGAACTCGGTCCATCGCACTCAGGAAGCGGCGACGTTGACTGGGAATTCGGCTTTCGAAGTATCCGTCGTCGTGCAGGACGCTGCTGCCACCCAGCAATAGGTGCTCTTTTGGGATGCGCACTCCGTCGAAGACCGTGATGCCATTGTCGAGCGCGTAGGCGGGCTTTTCCGTCAATGCTGCGATAGTGATGCCCGGACACGGCAGCCCGTCCGGCCCGCGGAGTCGGACGACGAACGGAAAGACCCCGTGGTCTTCATTCTGGGAAATCAGGCGTGCCATGACGATGGCGAGTTTGGGCACCGCCAGCGCCGTATTGGGCATGAACTTGCTCGACTCTCGGGTTGGCGAGCTCAACGTAAATTCGCAGCGCTGAGGGTCGTAGACCGCCTCGGTCTCGAGCGCGGCGACGTTGTTGCCGTAGCCGAGCTCCGTCGCCAGAAAAAGCCCGACCGAGTCCATGCGCTCGAGCTCGGCGATGAAGGGCTCGAGTTCCGCGCGCTCTTCACCGTGCACGACCAACGAGCCAAGGGCCAGGCAGTAGTGAATCGAGATCACGGTGCCGGACACACCGTCGACCAGCGGCACCCAATCATGCACGGCAAATAGCCGCCGAGGGTCGCTGCGCAGCTCCGCAGCGCTGATTTTTAGAGCAGACGCCAGGAACCGCGCGCGGCGGTATGCGAGTCCGGTGGTCTGCTCCGTCGTGAGCCCTTCCTGGGGGCGAAACATCTCGTCCTCGAGTAACGCGCGGACTGCCCGCGTATCGGCGGAGCGAACGCTGCTGAACAGCAGCCGCTCGAGCTCCGCCGCGAACGACGGCGATAGGTCTCCATGCGCGGGTTCGCGCGTGTTCTCGTGTCTCGTGTGCTTGGTCATGGGGTGATCTCGAGCTCCGAGTGTCCGTGCACTCCATAAGCCGTTGCTCCACGCTCTGGCTTGTATGTTCGTGCGCGCGTTGCAGCTGCCAATCCCATCCGCGACGCGTTGTCAGCACGAATCCCGCGCGCTATGCGTGCACGCGCTGATTCGTGACGTCAGTGCATGACTCAAGTACCCACGCGGCACGCATTCAGCGCATCAAAAAGGCCACGCTAGAAATAAACGCAATCGCAGCTTGCGGCTGAAAGCCGCAGGCATGCTCCGTCGCCCCGAAACATTCCCGATCCCTTTCGGATCGAGTGAATGTTGCTCAGCGCGAGCGGCCTACGACTTTTCGAACCTGGCTCGTGACTGAGCGGCTTCACGATGGCGGGCGATCTGGATCGCCAAGGGCACGCACAGGATGACGACGAACGGTATCCAGAGCCACATCACGTTCACGGTCGTGGAAATGCCGCTGGCGAGGATGGCGGCCTTTTCGTTGGGCGAAGCGGCGGCGGCGCTGCTGAATGCTTCGAGCATGGCAGCCATATACGTAGCGACGGAGAGTACCAGAGCGAGCGGGAGGGCAAGCGCGTTCGAAAAGACGAGGTTTCTCCCGCGACGGGGGGTCTTGATTGGCACGAGGCACAGCCTGAAGGCCACCAGCACCAGCGCCGATTGGGCCGCAAGAAATAGCCACAGCACTGGAGTCATGCTGATGAATCCGAATAGGTGGTACACGGGCGGAGGCGAGCTCATGGCAGGGAGCGGCTCACAGGTTACCCGCAAAGGGCCAAATCAGGCAGTTGCGCGATGGGAGGGCCGTCTATTTCGAACAGGGACGCAGCGTCAGCTCGAAGCTGAATGAGAGCTGCGAGCCACGGGAGTATGGGCCATGGCGCAGCGCCGTCTCGCGCAGGCGAGCGATCACCGAGGGATCGACGCCCGGCTTCGGCGGAGCGCTCACTTTGCTGATCCCCTGCTTGTCGAACGCGAATTGCACCGCCCAGGCGCCGCTGGCCTGGTTCTTCTTTTCGAGCAGCAGATTGTCCAACATTCCAATCAGCCGAGCTCCATCGCCGACGAAATCCTGTGCGGTCGTGTTCGCGCCAAATTCGTCCTCGGTCTGATCGAGACGAAGCGAGTCGAGCTTGAGGCACTTGGCGGAGTCGATGGCGCGCTGCTCCGGCGTGGGCGGCGCACCCGTATCCGGGGAATAGGTGACCTGGCTCGGCTTGGAGATCAACTCGACCCAAACCATGCCTTCTTCAGGCGCATACAGGCCGAGGATTTGCGGGCCCACGACGGCCACCGTGGCAAGCTCGTCTTTGGTGATCAGATCAGGGCTGCGCTGACGCATGATCTCGCGCGCTTCGGCGTTGGCGACGCGAAACTGCCCGCTGTCGAACGGTTGCAAAAAATCACGCAAGCCCTTGGCGCGCAGAAATTTTGCACACCCCTGTTCCACGCACACTCGCGCCTCTTGGGTCGCGTTCGGGTCGTTGGCATTCTGCAACGAAACTTCCGTGCCGAGGTGGGCGATGCCCGGATCGATGGCCCTGACCTCGGCGTACAGCGCGGGGCCGAGCATGACGAGCGGGTATCGTTGCTCGAGGCCAGGGCCGCTCGCGAGCACGTCCGCAATGAATGCCTTGGCGCGAGCTTGCGGGTCCGAGCGCGGCGCTGCGGGAGCGCCCTTCGCGGCGCCAGCGGTCGGCGGTGAATTCGTTCGAGCCGCGCTCGATTGATGCGCACAACCGCTCAGCGCACTCAATGTGAGTGCGAGCGCGACGCTTCGAAAATTCCAGCAGATCGGTAGCATGGGGGCTCGTAACATGAGACCCCGCGGCGGGTCATTGCCTTTGCGCGCCGCCTTCGAAATTCGCCCGGCGCGCGAGCACCTCCGGTTTGTCGAGAGGTGCAGCGCGCGTCGTGCGATCGCCCCTTCCTTCTGACCCGACGAGACCTACGCAAGCGACGCGGGGATCTCAGGGCAGCGTGACGCCGCCGTTGCTCAGGTTGTCCGACTCGTTGATCTCGACGATCGCGTTATAGGGGTCCGCGATCATCGAAAGCACGTTGAAGCCGGGCGTCGACATTGCCAGTGTCAGCTGGATACTCGCCGTGTTGAAGCTACCGATGTTACCACCGGTGCAGGCGAGGCCAAGCCGAGGCGAGTAGCCGGCGAGCGAGTGACAGACGAAGCCATTCGAGGTGATCAACGTACTCATGGCAGCGGGCGAATTGGTTTGAAACAGGAGCTCGACGTTGTTCGCAGTAGCCGGACCCATGTTGCGCACCAAGATGTCGAAGCGAACCTGCTTCGTGATGAACGGCGATGCCAGCAGCGTGCCGGTCACGACGCCGTTCAGATTGGGGAGGCTCGGGAGCGGGCAAACGCCCGGCGTGCCACCGCCACCGCACACCGCGCCACCCGGACAGCTCCCGCTGGTACACGTTCCGCCGCAGCCGTCGCTCGCGCCACAGGCCTTGCCCGCACAGCTCGCCGTACAACCGCACTGGTTGGGCACGCCTCCACCGCCGCAGGTCGTACCGAGCCGGCAGGAACCCGCGCTGCACAACCCGCCGCAACCATCGCTCGCGCCACAGGCCTTACCCGTGCAATTCGGGGTGCAGGTGGAACACGCCTCCGTGCAATCAGCGAGGCATAGCCGTCGGCAGGCGGGGGGCTTGCCGTCTTCGGGGGTGCACACACAGCCGAGCATGCACTGATTGACGCAGTCCTTACCGACCGCTTGCTCGACGGTCACGACGCTCTCGGGCGAGCCGGTTTCGTCGCTTGCAACTTCGGGAAGGGCGCCTGAAGAGCAGCCGAGCGAAGCCGCGGCGGCAAACAGACAGGTGACGATCGCGCGTAAATGGGAATTCATGAGTGTCTCCTCCGACGGCCGACGTCAGCAAGACCCACGCCAAGCTGGAAATCCGCCTTCGACTCGGCGGACGTCGCACTTTCAGCGCTCCGTGCGCGCGACCTCGAGCCGGTGAATCACGCAGGGGTGATACATGAATCACCCCTGTCTCGCGGCGGCTTGATTCAGATCCACACCCGCCGAAGGCGCGGAGCTCGATAGTTCCCTCGACCCCTCAGAGAACCTGGGCGATCGAGTCCGTGATATAGTCGATGTTCTGCTCGTTCATGGCCGCCACGCACATGCGGCCGCTGTCGACGACGTAGATGCCGAATTCGCTGCGTAGGCGTTGTACGCGGGGCAACTCGAGCCCCGAGTAGGAGAACATACCGCGTTGCTTTTGCACGAAGGAGAAATCCCGGGCTTGCTGTTTGGCGGCGAGCTTCTGCACGAACAACGCGCGCATGCGCACGATGCGCTCACGCATCTCCGTGAGTTCGGCTTCCCAGCTCTTGCGGAGCTCGGCATCCGACAGGATCATGGCCGCGATTTGCGCGCCGTGTGAGCTCGGGTTGGAGTAGTTCGAGCGGATGGTGCGCTTGAGCTGCGATGTCGCGCGTTTGGCTTCGTCGGCGCTGCCGGTCACGAAGGTGATGGCACCGACCCGTTCGCGGTAGAGCGAGAAAGACTTGGAGAACGAGCTCGAGATCACCATCGGTACGCCCGCGTCCGCGAATGCGCGCACGGCGAAGGCATCGGGTTCCGGACCTTCCGCGAAGCCCTGGTACGCGAGATCGATGAAGGGCACGAGACCGCGCTCTTTCACGATGCTCACCAGCTCGAGCCAGTTGTCCGGCGTGAGATCGACGCCCGTGGGGTTGTGGCAGCAGCCGTGCAAGAGCACGATGCTCGCGGCGGGCAGCGCGCGCAGCGCCCCCGCCATTTGCCCAAAAGCCAGACCACGCGTCTCCGGATCGTAGTACGGGTACTCGTTGACCTTGAAGCCCGCCGCTTCGAACACGGCGCGATGGTTCTCCCAAGTCGGCGTGCTGATCCAAAGCTCGGAGTTGGGCAGAAAGCGGCGCAGGAAATCGCCGCCGACGCGCAGCGCGCCCGTGCCACCGAGCGCTTGTGCCGTGACGACCTGCCCGGCTTTGCTCAGCGGATGATCTGCGCCCAAGAGCAGGTTCTGCACGTCCGTGCGATACGCGGGCAGACCGTCGATCGGCAGGTATGCCTTCGAGGTCTCGAGCTCGACCCAGCGCTTCTCCGCCTCGTGCACCGTGCGCAGGACGGGGATTTTGCCTTGCCCGTCCTGATACACACCGACACCGAGGTTCACCTTCTTCGGGTTCTTATCGGCGTTGAAGGCGTCGGTAACACCGAGAATGGGATCGGGCGGGGCGAGCGGGATGTCGTGAAAGGGTGATTGGTTGTGCGCCATGGCCGCGCAGCTTAGCGCCGATCGAGCGACAGCGGCAGTGCCCGGATTTTTCGAGCTCGATTCAGCCGCGGAGAATTTCTGCGGCGCGGTAGTTGGCGATGCGATCGAGCAAGCGGACTGCATGCGCATCCACGATCAACGCTTGGCGTTGAGCCGGCCTGAGAAAGCCTTCGGCGGCGACCTGGTCCATGAAGGTCGAAAGGCCAGCGTAGAAGCCTGCGAGATCGAGCAGCGCGCACGGCTTCTCATGCAACCCGAGCTGCGACCAGGTCCACACCTCGAAGAGTTCTTCGAGGGTCCCAATGCCGCCGGGCAGGGCGACGAAGCCGTCCGAGAGCGAGGCCATCATTGCTTTGCGCTCGTGCATGGACTGCACGATGCGCAGCTCCGACAGCCCCTGATGGGCGAGCTCACGGTCCACGAGCGCTTCGGGGATGACGCCAATCACTCGTCCACCGCCTGAAAGCACCGCGTCGGCGAGCACGCCCATCAAGCCTGCGTGCGCCCCACCGTACACTAGCTCGATCTGTCGCTCGGCGAGCAACCGCCCGAACGCTTCCGTACCCGTGCGGTACTCTTCGCGCGAGCCAAAATTCGAGCCGCAGAATACACACAGGCGCATGACCCCGAGGATCGCGCGTCGCGTCGTGCCGAGCAAGCCCATCGGCGATTCCATCGGCTTCAACGCGGCAGAGCGGCACGAGCGCAAGCCACGCTCACGCCGAGTTCGCAGGCACGCGTCGCGTCGGCGTGCGCAGCGTCGCGTTTGGCCATGTGCGAGTACGTGCCGGCCCGCTCGTAGTAAGCCCGGCCCTCGTCGGGATTGTCGACGATGAACGAGCTCCACATGGCGACGATGCGTTCCCACTGCGCGCTCTGGGAGAGCGCATAGTCCAAGCGCTGATGGGCGTAAAAATCGTGAGGCGCCGCAGCGGCTGCGCTTTCGAGCGCCCTCACCTCTTCGAGGGTACCGCGAAAGCCGCTGGTCAATACGGCATTGCGGCGTCGTTCCTTGTCGTTGGTCGGAAATAGGTCCATCGATTCATCGAGCAAGCGCAGGGCGTTGCTCAGGTCGCCGCGTTGTCGCGCCTGGCCTGCCAGGTAGTCGAGCCCTTGCGCGACGTCGCGCAGCGTGGAGGGGCCATCGGTGTTCGTGGGATCGACGCGCAACGCCAAGAGCATGTCTCCATAGGCTGCCTCGTAGTTTCGCAATTCCTTGCGCGTATATAAGTAGGCACGGAAGAGCAGCAGATCCGTGCGCTGGGGCCTGATCTCCAGCGCCCGGCTGATTGCCGTGAGCGAACCCGTCGTATCGTCCAGAGCGGAGAGCGTTCGCGCGAGGGGCAGCAAGAAGTCGACGTTGTCGCCGAGCGCCACGGCTTTTTGGTTGAGAGCCAGCGCGCCCGTTCGATCGTTCGCAGAAGCTACGGCAGCACGGTCGACTAGCTCGTAACCCTGGAGCTGCCGGAAACGCGGGTTGAGCTTGGAGTCGGCGGCCTTTGCGGCTCGAGCCATCTGCTCGTAGCTGCCGCCCCAGCGCGGTTCGAGCGCGACCTGCTGAGTCACACGAGGCTGAAAACAAGCCGGACAGACCTCGAACGCCAGCTTGCACATGGCGCCGACCTGCCCCCGATGCTGCGCGCCCACGAAGGCGATACGGATCTCGTCTCGGCGCGCGGGCATCACGCGAAGATTCGCGCGCAGCGCACGCTCGAAATCATCGAAGGCGAGGGCAAAGGCTGCCTCCATGCCCTTGAAATTATCGACGTCCGTTTTCGCCGCGAATTCTGCGCCGCGCTGGGCAAAGCCGAGGGCAAAGCGATGCGCGCCTCGCGCCACCCAGGGGGCGAAGGAATTCGGCGCGGCCGCGACCCAAGCGTCGAAGTTGGCGTCCAACGAGGGCTCGGGGGTCTCGAAGGCGTCGACGGCGTCGTGGATGCGGTACTCGTTGTGGAAGTCGGCTTCGGCGTCGGCTTCGAATTGCTCCAGGTACTTCGTGAGTTCTTGGTATTTGCCGTGCCCGAGCAGGCTACGCAGCGCGGCGCGATCGACGTAGGAGAGTGGGTAGCCGTAGGCATCCTTGCCGGGACGATCGATGAGCGGCAGCTTGTCCGGCAATGGGGCGAGGGCGACGATGGCCGCGGGCTTTGCGCGCTGTTTCCGTTCAATCGCAGCCTTTTCGTGCGCGTCTCCGTTGAAGGTAGAGAACTGCGACGCCCGGTGCGCAAAGTAACTGCGAATCGCCATGCGAGCGAGCAGTGAGCCGCCGGCCAAGAGCACCGCCGCGAACGCCACCCACAACCACGGCCGCACCAGCGGTGAGTTGGCTGATCGCCCTTTGTTGTCGTCTCCAAACGCCATGCACCACAAATATCGGAAGTACTCCGAAGAGCAATCTTTCAGTTTGGCGCAGCCGCAACGCGGTATCGACACTTGGCGGGAAAATCGATTAGCGTGCTCGAGACCCCGAAAACTCCTCGGCCGGACGAAGCAAGCAGAGTCATGAGAGTGCCTCCAGTCAAATTCACGCTGGGACCAACAGACTACAAGGCGTTGACCGCCTATGTCTGCGGGCCGGTAACCAAACAGTCAAAGAGATTGTCGAGCGTGCTGAGTTTCTCGGGCGTATTGATCGCCTCGCTGGTCGCGTTTCGATATGTCGATTCGTTTTCCAGCTTTGCGTTCGGGATCCTGTTCGTCTCGGTTCTACTCATCGGTGTGGTCAAGCTCGCCACTGCAGGTACACGGAAAGCCTTGCAGCCTCGTGTCGGTGGTTCCATCTTCTGCGAGCACGAAGTCGAACTGACTTCGGACGGTGTCCAGGCGCGAACGCCACACTGGCACACGCTGCACCGCTGGGCCGGCGTAATCGCGATCGATCAATTGCCGGAGTATCTCTTCATCAGAGTCGATAGCGTCGCCGCATACACGGTTCCCAAGCGCGCGTTCGTCGACGAACTCGCATTTCAGCGATTCGTCGATGCTGCCAAAGCTCATCTGCAAGGTGCCGCAAGAGCCATCGAGAGGCCCTGAAATTCAGCTGATGCCCGCAATCGGCAGCGGCGGGCACGCCTAGCGCTGTGCCCTGAACGTTCACACGCGCTTGCTGCGGAACCATCGTACGGGGACGCCGTGATTTGTCAGATAGAGCCGCGCTTCGGTGGAGAGCCGCCAGATCACGTATAGGTTCAAGAACGGCACACCGAGCCCCACCAGCGTGAGCAGTGCGGCGCTAGAGCCGCGCACTTCGCGTGCCAATAACCAACTCACCGGCGTGAGCAACGGGCCGAGCCAAGCAACACAGGCAAGGGCGAGGGGCGGCACGATGTGAGCGGAATAGAGCAGCAACCCCGACCCGCCCAAAGCCGCGAGCAAGAGCAGCAGTTGCCGCAGCCGCGCCACGCGAAAGCGCCGACGGACTTCGACGTCTGCCGTGGTGGCTTCCGGATTGGCAGCCAGAAACCAAGGTAAAGTCGCGGCGTCGAACAAGTGTCCTGCGATGCAAGCCGGCGTGAGCCAGGTGCCGAGCCCCGCCACCATCAACAGAAAGTTGGATATCGCCGAGTGCGCGGTCTCGCGAATGATGCCGACGGGGCCCTGGAAGTCGGGGTGTTCACCGGGAGAGATTTTGAAAATCTCCACCACGGCGATGAGCTGGTAGTGCAGGCTTTCAGTGAGCGCCTCCAGTGGGGGTACGGGTTCGAGAGTCGTGATGGGGCTGACGCCAATGCGCCCCTGCGCGTCGGCAGTGACGGCAAGGGTGAGCTCTTGGCCAGCGCGCTCGATGCGGATCTGTCGCGCAGTCGGGGCGTGATTCTGCTCGTCTCGAGCGTGACCCGCACGCAGCGCGCCGCGCACCAGGTCCCAGGTTGCGGTCGGCTGACCATCGACTGCCAGCACGCGATCTCCTTTGCGCAGCCCGCCGCGCAACGCCGCGCTGTCCTCGAGGGGGGAGATGCGGCAGGTGTTCGCCGAGCGCCCACCGATGATCAGCGAAACGCTGTACAGCAGAATTGGGATCAGCGCGGGAGCGAAGCCGCCTGCCAGGCGTGCCAACATCTCACGCCCCGCGCCGGAAGGGCGCACCACGTCCAATCCGCGCCGCCCCGCAATGCGCTCATACACCACGCGCGTCACCGTGAACATGCCGACCCAAAGCCCCAACAACGCCAACGCCGACCAAACGAAGCTCATTGTCGCGTAACGTTAGTACATCGCCCGCGCAGAACCTACGGGTCGGTCGTTTCGGCGATGACGGGAAATGTTTCGATGTCTACCGCGGCGCCGCGCTGGAAGTAGTGGGAACCCGCGGGCGCTTCGAACGAGCGACAGCCATCTGTCTGTTGCTGGTACAAGGGGCCGGTGTACGGCTCCGCTACGTAAGCTGCGATCAGCGTCCACTCGCCCAGGTTAGCCTGCTCTTCCTCGAGCAAGTAGTTCAGCGCGGCGTCACATCTCCGGTTCTCGCTGACCCGTCGAGTGCAATTGGCATCGGCATAGGGCCCAATGTTTTGGTAGATTGGCTGGCCCGGTGCGCAGCGCGCCACGCCGCTCGCATCGAGCACGCGGGTACACGGTTCGGCGCTGGGGCTCGTCCACCCGGCGAATGGGCCTTCGATCAATGGCGTCCCGAGGCGATTCGCGGTTGCCGCTAGCCTGAGCGCGCCCGAACCAATGCTGGCGGCGCTCAAGAGTGGCATGTCGGAGCTCGGCGCGGGGCCCCCGACGCGATACAGATCAGCATTGTAGAGAGCGGGATCCAGCGCATTGCACGCGTCTCCGCTGCCGCTGAACGGCGACGGTACGGTGTCGAGCAATGTGCGCAGCGCGTAGCCCCGGCCGCACGTATCCCCGCCGAATGTCAGTGCAAGTGTCGCGCTCCGACCCGCGCAGCTATCCCTCGGACTGTGTGTCGCGTACGCCAACGGCGGGCCGCTACACTGGTCGTCGGCATGCACATCGGAGGTCATCTGAGCAAGCGGGGTGGGCACACAGCGCTCGATTTGCCCCAATGGCAGACCAGTGCACGGTTGGCCCTGCGCAATCATGCCCAGATTCACGTACGCGCCGTCGTCGGACGACGCACGCAACGCTTGCGCTTCTCCCTCCTCAGCGATGGCCGACAACGCGCTGCTCGCGAAACGCGCGAGCGGTTCCGGCTGCGCGATCCAAGCGCGGTCGAGGGAGGTCGCCACTGGGGCGCATCTTCCGAAATTCGACAGGTAGAGCTGCGTCACCGGCTGTTCCTCGACCAGCGAGTAGGGGAGGACGATGCTGTCGCAACCAAGCGAATTGGCCCTGAAAAGCAGTCCCGGTCGAGCCGGTGCGCCATCGCGGCCCGTGCCCACGAAGGCGGGCTGCGTGCAATCTGCATCGAAATACATGGTCGTGAATGGAACCGGGAGGCAGTGATACTCGCCGCTCGCATTTTCGGCGAAGGTGCAGTTGATGTCGAGCACGGTGTCGTAGAAGTCGATCAGGGCGCGCGCGTCGTTGCCGCCGTCCAGCACGTGCGCTTTCAGCCGCGTACCGCTGCCGAAGAAGGCGCTCGAGTCAGCCGCTACGAGCGAAGGCGGAAGCGACGTAGAAGTGTCAGTCGGCGCCGCATCCGCGTGCGTCTTGCCCCCGCAGGCCGTCAGTACGGCGGCTAGAAACAGACTGTGTATGCGGCCGAACTCGACCCTTGCTCCGCGCCGCTCGGCCATGCCGTCGGAGAACTTAGCGTGTCGCGGCCGACACGTCATTCACCAACCAATGTTCTCGGGCGCCGCTTGCGCTCGGCGCCAAGACTTCCGGCGGGTTTTGGCGCATGAACGGTGAGCGGCTGCCCCGGTGAGCACGTCGCTAATCGTTGCTGGCCCCGCCAGCGCATGAATTCGCAGAAGGATCATGGAAGGTCAGCTGCCACTGACCGTTGCACGTGGCTTCGTAGCTTCCGCAGGCTTGCGCGTAGTCGCAGCGAAAACTCGTGACCGAACTCGGTTTGAAACAAGAGGCGCCCTGCACAGGCAGCGCCTGCGGGCAGTAGACGACGGGATCTGGAGCAGGTCCGTCGCCAGCGGCCCCGCCCTCCGCGCTGGCTGCTCCGCCGTCGCCGTCGCCAGCGGCCCCGCCTTCTGCAGTTGGAGCACCGCCTGCGCTGTCACCTCCCGCGCCAGGGTCCGAATCGCAGTCTTCGACGGACCAGATACCGCCCACGCAGCGCGCCATGACGCAGCGATCGCGTCGATCGTATTCGCACTCGTTGCGGGTGCCTTCGCTGGGCGACATGCATGGGCTACCGTTGCCCGGCACCACGGCTGGACAGGCAGGAGTAGGCAGAATCGTGGTGTAGCCCGCCGCCGCGTTGCCGTAGCCACCGTTGCTCGAGCCGCCGCCGTCGTAGCTGGAAAAGAAGGGAGGCGGAGGATTTACGATGATGTGCGAGTCGTCACAGGCAACGGCGGCGGCGCTAGCCACGAGCACGAACGAAGGAACCAAAGATTTCGCCCGCTTTTCCCGCCCCATTGCTTACTCTTTGACATGGCCGCCCTCGGCTGTCGAGGCGGTCCAAGCTGTTCGAGCGTCGATGTCATACTCCGCGAAGCGTGGAACGTAGTCCCGCGCAATCGTTTCGAGCAATGCCGCGCGATACTCGGCGGGGGGCATCAAACCCCAGGCACGCAACGCGGGATCGAAATCGATGATCGCGGCTTCCGGTCCGTAACCGTCGAGCAAGGCGCGCAGCCAGCTCGGCAAATGCGTACGGATCAGCTGCGCGAGCGTGGGCCATTCTGGACTCTGCGCGAGCCACTCCAACAGCAGCCAGCCGAACTCACGATGCCGCACTTCGTCCGCCAGCACGCGGTCGAGTGCACGGCGCGCTGCGTCTACCGAGGCACCCGCGCGCAAGCGTTTGAACAGTCGAACCGCCGCGGTTTCCCCGAGGCAAAACGTGCGCACGCCGTGCACACACACGTTCTCGAGCAGCGTGCGATCGGGGTCGAGCAACAAGCCCAGGGATGCCGCACCCAGGTCGACGTTGGCCGCGCTTTCTCCGGTTTCGCCGAGCACCGCGAAGGCCAACTCGGCATGGACCAGCTCATCGTCGACGATGCGCAGGCCTTCGTGCAGCAGGGTGGGCGACGCGCCCAACCTGAGCAGCCAGCCCACGAGTGAATGCGTGATGCCCGCGGAGTTGTACTCGGCGATCACGCGGCGTCGCCATTCATCGGTGACTTGGGCCCTAGCTAGTGAGGTGAGCACTGCGGTTTTCTTCTTGATTTGGGTTGATGGTCACGCGAACGACCGTTGTCGGCGCAGCCTTCGGCGTCGATTTTCGCAAGGCCAGCCGCCGGGCCCCGGCGACCACGTTGGCGCGCGACTGAAAGCCAGCACAATACGCGACTATTGCAGTGATGCCAGTTGTGCCGGCACGCCCACGACCATTTCGCGTGCGCAAGGCGATGAGCCCCCCTGCCGTTCGCACCCGCGTCAGGCCGAGTCAGCGGTACACCCGTGCCCGTGCAATGCGTACCCAACCTGTATGCGGGGGGGACCGTCGAGGGAATGGGCTCGAGTACCGTGTGCTGCCAATGAGCTAACGGGAGCTCGGCTTGCGCAGGCGCTGCACCAGCATGACGACCGCCAAGATCAGCGATCCCGCGAGGACGCCGAGGAGCAAATCGAACACTGGCGGGAGCAAAAGAGCGAGTGCGGCGCCAACCCCCGGCGCGCTCGCCGCAGCTTCGACCACGTGATGAATCAGGTCGTGAGCGAACGGTAAGCCGTGCGAGAGGATGCCGCCGCCGACGAGGAACATCGCAATCGTGCCGGCCACGGACAAGGCTTTCATCAGCCACGGCGCGGCGCGCACGATGCCGATGCCGACGGTGCGCTGCAGCGCGCCGGCGCCACGCCTACTGAGCAACGCGCCCAAATCGTCGAGCTTCACGATCCCGGCGACCAAGCCGTATACGCCAACCGTCATCAACAGCGAGAGGCCGACCAGCACGACTAGCTGCGTAGTGAACGGAAAAGCTGCCACGGTTCCGAGCGCGATGGTCACGATTTCCGCGGACAGCACGAAGTCAGTGCGCACCGCGCCCTTCACCTTGGTTTTCTCGAGCGCGACCAAATCAACGGCAGCGTCGGCTGGTTTAGCGCCCTCATCGTGCGGCTCTGCCGCGTGATGGAACAGCTTGTGCGCGAGCTTCTCGCAGCCCTCGAAGCATAAGTACCCGCCGCCCACCATCAATAGCGGGGTGACGGCCCAAGGCGCGAATGCGCTGATCGCAAGTGCGCATGGGACCAGGATCGCCTTGTTGACGAGCGAGCCCTTCGCCACCGCCCAAACGACAGGGAGTTCGCGCTCCGCCCGCACACCGGCAACCTGCTGCGCATTCAACGCGAGGTCATCACCGAGCACGCCCGCGGTCTTCTTCGTGGCAACCTTGGTCAGCGCCGCCACGTCGTCGAGCACGGACGCGATATCGTCGAGCAGGGCAATCAGGTTGGCACTGGGCATCACCATCACTCGTGGACCGCTGCGCGCCGCACGTCAACGCCGAGCTGTCGCGCGGCCGAGAATGACGGAACTGTCAGTGTCGCGAGTGCGCCGAGCCACGCTTGGGCGCGGGGCCGGCATACCGGCTCACGGATTTAGAGCTCAGCGTACTTGGTGACCGCGAAGGTGTCGCATTGGCGTGGATCGCCGCTGTCGAAACCGCGGCGGAACCAGCGGATGCGCTGCGCACTGCTGCCGTGGGTGTAGTCACTGGCGCTGGAATGGCCGAGCGCGTCATCGCCGATGGCGTGCGCAGCGGTCACCGCTTCCTTCAAGTCCGAGTCGTCGATTTTCAACGAGCCGCGGGCGGTGTGTCCCCAGACGCCTGCCAGGCAATCGGCTTGGAGCTCGACTCGCACCGATACTTGATTCCGCGTCTCGCCGGCTGGTTTTACGCTGGTCGCGCCGATCAGATTTTGGATGTGATGGCCGACCTCGTGCGCAATCACGTACGCTTGAGCGAAGTCCCCCGGCGCTTTCAGGCGCTGCTCCATGACGTCGTAGAAGGTCGGGTCGATGTATAGCTTGTGGTCGCCGGGGCAATAGAACGGGCCCACGTCTGAGGTGGCGTTGCCGCAACCGCCGGTCGAGACGCTGTTGCTGAAGACCACGAGCGTCGGGTCTTGGTAGCTGCTCGGTGGCGCGACGCCGTATTGGGGGAGGGTGCCTTGCTGAAACTGAGCCGCCCACACGTCTTCCGTGGAGGCCAACACCGCGCGCGAAAAATCACAGGCTTTGTTGTTCGTGGCAGAGGCTTGGCAAGCGCTGCCAGACGAGCCCGACGTGCTCTGGCTGGAACCCTGAGTGCCGCCCGATAGCGCGTTGAGCAGGGCTTGCTTCACGCCGGCCGGTGCCAGAAAGTACACCCCGGCGCCAATCACCCCGATGATTGCGACGCCCTTCACGCCGATCACGCGCACGAGCGACGAAAGCAGGTTGAGCGGCAGGCCGCCCCCACCACCGCCGCCACCGCGTCCGCTGCCGCGATCTTCGAACTTGCTGGACCGTCGCTGACCTTCAATATCCACGATCGCTCTCGTAACCGTGCCTCCCGAGGGCGGCAAGGATGCTTGTCGACCCGCTTGATTCGACGGCGTAAATGAGGCTGACGCGGCTACGGCGAACCACCACGCGCCGCGCGCAGGAAGTCGAGCTACCGCTTGCTACTGCGGCATGAATGTCACTTCATCCGAGCTCGGGAATCGCACTGCGTACTTTTGCCTCGTTTGAACGTTTTGAACGTGAAGAGTTCGATTCGATAGCTCGTCGAAGGCTCGACTCGCGGCACGTTCGCAGTTATCTGATTATTGGAGTCGCCCGTGCCACCTCCGAACTCACCGAGTCGTCGCGACGAGAGCGCTCGCTTGTCGTGGGCACTGCTGTTGCTGCTTTCATTTTGTCCGCAACCCGCGCATGCACAATCCGCAGCGGACGTCGCTCGGGCACGAGAGCTGGCTGGGCAAGGCTACGAGGCACTGAAGCGTAAAGACTACGGAGCTGCGGAAGATCTATTTCGTCGAGCAGACGAACTCGTGCATGCTCCCACGCTCGAACTCGATCATGCGCGGGCGCTCGTCGGGTTGGGCAAGCTCGTGGAGGGCCACGAGCGGTACGAACAGGTGATTCGCGAGGGAGTGGCTCCGAGCGCACCCTGGCAGTGGAAGAACGCCGTCGTCGAGGCTCAATCAGAGCTCGCCGCCGTCGATCGACGCATGGCTTGGCTCACGATCACCGTGCATGGCGCCCGAGCACCACTGGTCGAGGTCGACGGCAAGGTCGTGCCGGGTGCGGCTCAGGGCGTGCGACGCGCGACGAATCCCGGGCTGCGCACGGTTTCCGCGCGCGCGGAGGGGTTTCTACCCGTGCAGCGCTCCATCACTCTCGGAGAGGGCCAGTCGGACGAACTCGAGCTGACGCTGGAGCCCGATCCAAACGCCGTTCCCGCGGCGGAACCGCAAAAGCCGCGCCGCATCGTGGTGGCCGCGCCCGCGAAATCGCCGCCGCCCAGCCCCGATCGCACGCTGCCGATCGTCCTCCTCAGCACGGGTGGTGCGGCCCTGGTTGCAGGTGCGATCACCGGCTTCATGGCGCTCGATGTGCGCTCGGATCTCGAGAGTGAGTGCAGTGGCGGCGTGTGCGTGCCCACGAACGAGAGCGAGTACGAGCACTACCGTCAGCAGCGCGACAAGTACCGGACTCTGGGCACGGCTTCGGGGGTAGCGTTGGCCATGGGCGCCGGCGCCACGCTTGCCGGCGCCGCGCTGTGGCTCTTCACTGGCAAGCCTTCGCCTGCCGATCGGCGCGCGCAGGCTCCGTGCACGCCGCGCGCCGCACTTCGGGTGGGTGTCGGTTCCTTGTTCGTCGCGGGAGCTTTTTGAATGTCTGCAATCTCGCGTGTCGCCAAGCACTTCCGGCGCTCGTTCCGCTGGGCGTTCGGCATGACCGTCGTTCTAGCGCTAGCTCGTGTGCAGCCTGCGTATGCGGAGGCGAGCGCTTCGGACCGCGCTACCGCGCGCGGGTTGGCGGGCGAGGGGTACGCGGCGCTCAAGCAGAAAGACTATCGAACCGCGGAGGATCGCTTCCGACGAGCCGACGAGTTGGTGCACGCGCCAACCCTCGTGCTCGACCATGCGCGCGCCCTGGTCGGGCTCGGCCGGTTCGGCGAAGCGTACGCGGCCCTCGACTCCGTGATTCGAGAAACATTGCCGCCCGGCGCACCCGCGGTGTGGAAGCGTGCCAAAAAGGATGCCGCCGTCGAGATCGAAGCCGTCAGGCCAAAGGTTGCGTGGCTCACGGTGCAAGTCGTGGGCGCGAGCCAGCCGCAAGTGGAGATTGACGGTCGCGCGCTGCCGGCAACCGGCTTGGGCGAACGGCTGCCACAGACGCCCGGCGAGCTTCACATCGTGGCGAGTGCGCCCGGGTTCGTGACTCAGAGCATCGCTCGCTCGCTCGGTGAAGGTGACGAAAAGCGGGTCGAAATCACGCTCCTGCCGATCCCCGAGCCGCCACCCGAGGTCGTCATCGTGCAGCCTCCTGAACCGAAGCCTGCCGAGCACACCCACGAAGATCGCGGAAAGGGCAGACGCACTCTAGCTTATGCGTCGTTTGCGGTGTCGGGCGTCGGCCTCGCGCTGGGCGCTACGACTGGCATACTGTGGCTCAAGGCGCGCGACGACATCAAATCCTCCTGCGGGGGCGGTCTCGTCTGTCAGCCACAGAGCGAGACCGAGCAAGAACGTCTAGAAGCCGACAAGCGCCGCTACGACACCTTCGGTACGATCTCGGTGATCGGCTTTGGCGTCGGGCTAGCGGGAGCCGTAACTGGAACCGCCCTGCTGCTCACTCAGCCAAAAGAATCGGTTGAGGCGGAGCCCAAGCGAGCTTCCATCCATCCCTACGTCGGGCCCGGTATGCTCGGCGTGTACGGGGCGTTCCAGTGAGCGCTTCCGAATCGCAACCGTACTCGCGCTCGAGCGGGCGGCGCGCGCCACGTTGGGTGTTGTTCGCGATTCTGCTCACCTGGCTGCTTCTGGGCTGTCAGGTGTTGTTCGGTGGGGTCACGGTCAACCCCGCGAGCACGACAGACGCCGAGTGTGCCCTCGGTGAATTTCGCTGCAATGGGGAATACCTGCTGTCCTGCGATGCGGTCGACACGGGCTGGTCTCTAAAATCGACCTGCGCTTCCGGCGATTTGTGCGACGCCAAGGACAAGCGTTGTTCGGTCTGCAAGGATGGAGATTTTCGCTGCTCGGGTGCCGAGCGCCAACAGTGCAATAGCGACGGCAACGGCTGGCACACCGTCGAAACTTGCGACGCGCAGAACCTGTGTAGCGAATCGAGCTGCAATGGCTGCGTGACCAACGGCCAGCTCGACTGCAGCTTGGGTTCGCAACTTCGGCAATGTAAATCCGGCGTTTGGGTCACCCTCGAGATGTGCGCGTCGCGCACGCTTTGCACGGCCACGATGGCCTATGCAACGACCGTGTCCGATTGGGACCAGAAGTGCTTGGTTCCGGGTTGTCCGGAGGCCGGAAAATACCAATGCGCGGGGGCCATTCTCCAGCGTTGCCCACCGGAGCGAGACGCTTGGGTGACCGTCGATACGTGCAACAACAACGCGCTGTGTGAAGGCGCCGTCGCGCGCGTGAACGGCGCGTCGGATCCGAACAGTGTCGCGACCCTCGACATGTGCACCCCGGCGTGTCCTACCCCGAATGGCTTCATGTGCGACGGCTCCAGCTTGCGCCAGTGCCGCGCAGACCAGACCGCGTGGGATACCCTCAAAGATTGCCCAGCAGATACCGAGTGCGACCCGATCGCGGGCGATTGCGGCAAGCTTTGCAAAGAGGGCCAGTACCAATGTAACGGCACGGCGCTGCGCAAGTGCGCGAAAAATGGCCATTGGGTGGACGAAGCGCAATGTGAGACCGCCGCGCTGTGCTCCGTGAGTTCCGATAGCAATACGGGCTCTTGCGCCCCGTCGCCCTGCGGCAAAAACGACTATGCGTGCAACGGCGCGGTCCTGCAAAAGTGCAAGGCGGATCGCACCGGCTACGAAGACAACACGACCTGCGCGTCGGCCGCTCTGTGCGATGCCCCGAGCGCCCGCTGCATCACGCCGACGTGCATGACGGCCAACGCCTACCAGTGCTTCGGGCAAGACCTGAAGCAGTGCGCGTCGGATCTCACGAAGTGGAACGCCATCAAGAGCTGCCCAACCGGCCAATTCTGCGACAGCGGGCCCAATGCCGGCTGTTTGACGGCATGTCCTGCGAACCCGCTGCGTTGCAACGGCAAGGTACTGGAGCACTGCGCGGCCGCCACGGGCTGGACCACGCAGGCGACGTGCAGCACGAACGACCTGTGTAGCTGCGCGCTCACCGATCCAGATGGGTCGGGGCCACTCAGCAATTCTTGCCTGAATGGCCTATACAAAGACGGTTGTGGCAACGTGGTTTGCGGCGCGCCGCTGGCCAACTTCCAATGCAACGGCGCCGACCTTCAAAAGTGCCAAGCGGGCCGCAACGGTTGGGACAAGGTCTCGAGCTGTGGTGCACAGAACCTGTGTTACCCGGGCGAAGCACCGAGCTACACCAGCGGCTATTGCTTGGCTTGCCCCGAGGCCGGCGAGCTCTCGTGTAGCGGGAGCACGCTGCGCGTATGCTCCAGTGATCGTCGCTCTTGGAACACCTCCCAGACGTGTGGCTTGGGCTGCATGACGGTAAGCAGCGCGCAGGACTACTGCGCAGCGTGCAAGGCGGGGACCGTGCAATGTGCGGGGCAAACCCTGCAAAGTTGCCCGGCCGACCAGAAGGCGTTCCAAAACCAGACCTGCGCCAACCTGTGCGACGCAACCAACGCTCAATGCGACCAGTGTTCGGCGAATTCCTACTGGTGCGTCGGGGCCGCGCTCAACAAATGCAGCGCGGACGGCCAATCACAAACCACGACGAATTGCCCGTCCTCTGCCTTGTGCAACGCGGGCGCCAAAAAGTGCGACGCCTGCGCCAGCGGCCAACGCCAATGCAGTGGCAGCAATTCTCAAATCTGCAATTCGGACAAGTCCGGTTTCGTCAACGGCACTGACTGCGGAACACCGGGCTGCAATACGAGCACGAACAATTGCTACGCCTGCGCGACCGGGCAGCGCCAATGCAAGGGCAGCAACTCGCAGATTTGCAACTCGGACAAGTCCGGCTTCGTGGATGACACGGCCTGCGGCACGCCCGGCTGCAACTCGACCACGAATAGTTGCAATGTCTGCATGGCCGGACAACACAAGTGCCAAGGCAATAACTCTCAGGTCTGCAATTCCGACAAAACCGGCTTCGTGAACGATACGGATTGCGGCACGCCGGGCTGCAATACCAGCACGAACAGTTGCTACGCTTGCTCGACGGGGCAACGCCAGTGCAAGGGCGGCAACTCCCAGATTTGCAACGCGGACAAGTCTGGCTTCGTGGATGACACGGCGTGCGGCGCGCCGGGCTGCAACGCGACCACGAACGCTTGCAATGCCTGCACCACCGGACAACACAAGTGCCAAGGCAATAACTCCCAGGTCTGCAATTCCGACAAATCCGGCTTCGTCGATGACGTCGACTGCGGCGCTCCGGGTTGCAACACGAGCAGCAATACCTGCAACGCTTGTGCGACCGGTGAGCACAAGTGCCAAGGCAACAACTCCCAGATCTGCAACGCCGCCAAATCCGGCTTCGTCAATGACACCAACTGCGGCATGGCGGGTTGCAACACGAGCACGAACCTGTGCAATCCGGCCCTGGCTTGCACGCCCATGGCCTACCAATGCGCGGGCGACGGTGGTTTGAGTCTTGAACAGTGCAACGCTGCCGGTACGGCCTGGACGCCGGCCCAAACGTGCTCGACTATTTGTGACGCCCCCCACGGCGAGTGCGATGAGTGCGCGGGCACGGCCTACAAATGTGCGGGTAACGTACTGCAAGATTGCTCGGCCACTGGCCATTGGGAGACCCTGCAAGACTGCATGACCGCAACCTGCAATCCCGCCGGCACTTGCGACGCCTCCGGCGGTGCAGGCTCGGGGAACGGCGGCTCGAGTGGTGCTGGTGCGCCTGGGGCGGGTGCCGCCAATGGCGGCGCATCGAGCGGCGGTGCGCCGAGCGCGGGTGCGCCGAGCGCGGGTGCGCCGAGCGGCAATGGTGGCGCTGCGTCCATTTCGGGACCATGAACAGTCGCATACTGTTGGCCGCGTTGGGCGGGTGGCTCTTGGTTGCTTGCCAGGTCGCGTTGGGCGATTTCACGATCGATACGACTCAGCTCGCCGTATCGTGCGAGCCGGGGACCACCCGCTGCGCCGAAAACCAGCTCCAATCCTGCGTCAGCGGCAACGAGTGGCGCGTGCTCGCGACCTGCGCTTCAGCCGATTTGTGCAACCTGCGCAGCCTCGGCTGTGCCCCGTGCGAGCCTGGCACTTATCGATGCAGCGGCTCACAACCCGAACTTTGCGACGCGGACCTGCACTGGGTCGCCGCGACACCGGCGCCGTGCGCTTCCGCTTCCTTGTGCGATGTGCCGGAGGACGGATCGGCAGCGAAGTGTTTGCCCGCGGGCTGCCCCGCAGCGGGCCAAATGCAGTGCTTGGATGGCCATCTGCAGCGCTGCCCGCTCAGCCAACAATCGTGGCAAGACGTGGAACTGTGCGCCAGCCCGGCGCTGTGCGATCTCGAGCGAGCCAACGCTCAGATCGCCGCTGGCAAGCCTGCGACCTGCGTTCTGCCCAGCTGTAGCCTGGGCCAATTCAATTGCGACACGGGTTCGCCCCGGCCTTGCAAAGCAGACCGGACCGCTTGGGACGCGGAGCTGACCAGCTGCGCCGGGGCGACGTGCAACCCAGCTAAGGGTGATTGCTCGCCATGCACGGTGGGTAGCTATACTTGTAGCGGTCGGGACCTCGCGCGCTGCGGTGAGCAAATGAGTTGGGACAGCACGGCTTGTAGCTCGGCTTTGTCCTGCAACACCGGCCCCGTGCCGGGTTGCGACCCCCCAACCTGCACGCCCGGCGAGTTCCGCTGTAACAGCACCTCCGCCTTGGAACGTTGCCGCAGCGATGGCACGAAATGGGAACCCATCGAGCAGTGCATCAATCGAGTGTTGTGCAACCCCAAGGCGACGCGCTGCGAAGTTCCGCGCTGCCCGATCGCGGGGGCAAAGCGCTGCCTAGGCAACATCCAACAAGCCTGTCGCGGCGACCTCACCGGCTGGGATGAACTCGCAGCCTGCGCGGAAACGGGCTCGTGCGATCCCGAGCTGGGCTGCCTCGACTCGCTCTGCGAAAGCGGCGCTTACCGCTGCAACGACGTATCCCTGGAGACTTGCAGCGGCGGCCATTGGACTCGGCTCGCGACTTGCGAAACCCCGACTCTGTGCAATGCCACGCAGCACGTGTGCACGAAAGCCACCTGCGCGGCTGGTGAACGTCAGTGCCAAGGCAACGTGCTACGCCGCTGCAAGGCGGCCCGCGACGGTTGGGACGAGCTCGAGACCTGCAGCGGCACCACGACGTGTAGCCCTGACACCAAGCGCTGCGAACAAAGATAGAAGACGAAACCCGCCGCCGCGGCCAACCGTCGGCGAGCGCAGGCGGGCGGCGAGAACCGTCAGCGCAATTCGTTCATTTCGACAGTGAAGGTTTGCGCTCGAGTTTCCTCTAATGGTTCGAACTGAGCGTTGACCGAATGGGGTCGGGCGGGACGCGCACGCGTCCTCGGGAGAACGATTGAAAAAGGGACATACCTGTGCGAGGCGGCTCCGCTACGGGCCAGCCTTTCTCGCGCTCATCGGCTCGCTCGTGGCTTGCCGAACCGAGACTGTCAGTCTGCAACAGCGCCCGACCGATCCTGAGTCGGCTCGGGCAGTCGCAGCGCTCATTGCGCGGCGCTCCGGGTGCACTGGATTCGAGGACTACGACCTGAACGCCAAAGGCCATTGGGACTTCACCTGCCAGGTGGGCGATCAGATGTTCTTGCTGCGCTCCGTATCGAGTTCGCTCGATCGCGCGACGCGCATTGCCGAACTCCGAGCCGCGAATCAACCCTTCGAATCCGGAGAAACGTGGCTGATTTGGGAATTCGATTCACCTGGACAGAGCCAGAGTGCAACGCACTTGGCGCGTTTCAGAGACGCACTCCGCTGACCGTTCGCGGTCGCCTCTTGGCACCAGCGCCCTTTGCATGTGGGGCGCTTCGAAGACTCACCCGACACCTCGGCTCGCATGGTGCGGCGCCGAATTTCCTGCAGGGGATCCGATGAAAAATAGTCGTCTAGTAAGCAAGCATATCGAGGGCAATTTCAACTTCGCGCGCGGCACGGCGGCCGTTGCTCTGCTTTCGGTCAGCGCGTGTAGCGGTGGCGCCGAATGGCAAAGCTCGGGTGAGGCGAGCGCGGAACAGGTCGCAGATAGTGTGAATCGAGCGACGCTCCAAATCAGTCAGCGATCGGCGCCGCTGAATTTGACCCGCCGCGTTCCGTTCTCACGGCGCGCCGACCGCATGCAGGCGAGCAACGAAGCGCTGTTCGTGTCGCTCCCGAGCTTCAATCGTGGCAGGGTTCAACTCGGTGCAGATCCGAGCGCGGCGCTCGTGGTTGCCTTGCCCGATGCGGAGGTAGAGCGCGAGGCGGAGGTCACCGGTGATGGCACGGTGGTTTTCACGGCTGGTATCGCGGCAACCGACGTAGCCGTGCAGGCCTCGGAAGAAGGCGTGCGGATCCACACCGTGAGCAACAGCGTCGAATCCCCGGTCGAGTTCGCGTACGAGGTCGAACTGCCCAGCGGAGGTAAGCTCGATCTGCTGGAAAATGGCGGAGTTGCCGTGCTCGATGCACAGGGCGGGCTGAGGGGAGGCTTTGCTCCGCCTTGGGCGCTCGACCGCGCGAATCACAGCGTGCCGACTCACTACGAGGTTCGAGGCGCAAGCGTGGTGCAAGTCGTGCAGCATCGCGATGGCGCCGTACAATACCCGGTCGTAGCTGACCCATGGCTCTGGAAAGATCTCATTTCCAGCGCGTCGTGGGCCTCGAGCTCGCAGGGCTGGACATTGAAGGTCATCCCGACGACCTGGGCCAGGCTGAACGCGGGAGGATACGCGGTCGGTGTAGCGGGCTGGGATGAGCTGTATTCGAAGTACAAGAACCGAGGCTTGAACACGAACCTCGACGGGATGCGCGATCAATTCATCTGCCACCAGCAGATCGTCGCCATTCGCTCGCCCAACAAGCCATCATGGAATCTCGATGAGTGGCGGCCGAACGTGAGCTATCTGGCCACCGTGAACGCTCAGTGCAACCCCGGCGGTTCCTCGATCTTCGATTGAACGAGACCCACCGCGCGCTCCGAGCCGCTCACTGGACGGCGGAGAAAGTCTCCACCGTCCAGCTGCCTCCGCTCATTCGAGCTGAAATACGTCGACGCTGTCCGTCGTAAAATGCGGCACGAGCAGGCGCGCGCGCTGGCTGTCGTAGCCAATGTCCGTGGGCGACGATTGCTCATCCAACACGAGCTCGAAATCTCGACCGAGCCGTCCTCGATAAATACCCGATGCCTGCCAGCTGCTGACGAAGAGCCAACTGCCGACGCTCACCACACCGGCGAGGCCACCGAGCGGCAGCTGAGTGCGCTGCTGTTGCTTGCCCTGTGCGTCGACGCGATACACCTCGCTCGCGCCGAACGGCGCAACCAAAACTCCGTTCTTCGTCCACTCGACGCTGGTTGGGCGGCCTAGACTGCCATCACTGACGAGTTTGGCCGTTCCGCCCTGCAACAAATAGATCGCCTCCGTGCCCCGCGCGTCGAGCGTGCCGCGGGGGGGGCCGGAGTCGGTCAAATACACCTTTCCGTCCGGCGTGGCGCTCAACCCGTTCAGATACGTCGAATCCGGAATCGAAACCTCACCCGTCGGAGCGCCGGTGTCGGCATCGAAGGTGCGAACGCGGGTGATGTCGGCGACGTAGAGTGTGCCGCCAGCGATGGCGAGACCCTTCGGCGCATCGAGTTGCGCGCCGCCCTGTCCGCTCTCGATCCAATGCAGCGCCGTGATCTCGCCGTCTGGTGACAGCACCGAGATGAAGCCGTTGCCGTCCTCACTCGTGGGGTCCCCATTCACGTTGGAGACCAAATAGCGATCGCGCTCGGCGTCGTAGAGGACGCGTTCGGGACCAGCGAACCCTCGATAGCTGACGAGCGAGCTCGCGTTGATGTTTGGCGCCGGTTCGACGTTCTCCGGTTCGTGGGCGGATTCACGATCATGAACGCTGCACGCCGAGAGCAAGGCTGAAAGGCACAGAAACAAAGATTGAACTTTGCGGGTCATGGTTCCTCCTGGCTAGAAAAAGGCGCTCGGGCCGATTAACGGCGCACGATGGCGATGCCGTGCGGTCGCGCGGGGCCGGTCTTGATGTCGCGGTTGAAATCCAGATTGAACGCGGTGTCCTCGCTCAGTACGTCGCCAGCGGTCTTGAGGACGTGGATCTTGTGATCGCCGTCCACTTGCACGACGCCCGTAGGAAATAGGTCTTGCACGAGGAAGTAATCTGCGACCACGACGCTGTCTTCGTCGGGACTGTAGGTGAGGTAGTGCGGTCCCGAGTTCTTGCCGAGGTTGGCAACGCTGAGTACGCTCGGGTGTGCGCGGTCTGCGATATCGAGCAGCACGACCTTGCCGTCCTTGCCGCGGAAGTTGAGAGTCAGGGCGAGGCGCGTCCCCGCGCGATTGATCTTGAACAAGTGTGGCCAAGGCTGCGGGGCGTCGGCCGTCGCCAAGTAGTTGAAGTCGATGGCAAGCTGAGATGTTCCCGCCTGCGGATCAATCAGATACAAACGTCCGTCGTTCACGCCGGTAACGTAGGCGCGTAATTGCGGGTCGCCCGGGATCAATTCGACGTTGATCGTGCCGGCGGGCACTGCCGGATCACCCACTTTGATGGTTTTCGTGATCGTGCGGTGAGCCAGATCCCAGACGCGAACCGCGCCGCGAAATTCCGTGTGCCCAACGGGCAAATTCAGGGTGTGGAGCGGGCACACGAAGTCGCTGGTGAGCAACAAATTGTGGGCCTCGTCGATGGCGATGCCGTGCGGATTGAAGTCGTCGAGCGGTGGCACGAGGGGCCATTGGCCGATCTCGTTGTACGCGCCATCGTATTCCACTACGCGGCCCGGAGCCGCACCAGCCGCGCCGCCCATGAAGGTGGTGAAAAAACCGCCCCGCGACAGCGGCACGTACTCGTCCGCGATCGATGCGGTCACGGGCAAGGTGTTGGCCTTCAAGAACTTGGGCGAGCGTGGATTGGTGATGTCGAAGAAGAAGTTCTGATTCTGCACGCGCAAAATGCTCAATAGCCCGCCACCGGCGAGTGTCTTGCCGTCCGCTGACACGCCCACGTGATGCGGTTCGTTGCCAATCGCGCCCGTGCTCAGTGGGATCGCCGTCGGCAGTGAGAGCGGCAAGGCGACGGTCTTCAACACTTTGCCGTAGGTCGGCGACGGCCGGTCGAAATCGACCACCGCGAAGAAGTCCGGTGCGCGATGCGCCGCATCACCCGCCCATACGAACAGAGTGTCTTGAGTCGCGCTCGCGTCAGCAGCGAAGAGCCAGGTGGCACCGCCCAATAGCGTTGCCAACAACGGAATAGACACACAATAGCGCCGTTTGTTCATGATTCCTCGATTCGCGAAGGTGCTTCCGCACCCGCCACGGTTGTTGGAAAGACGTTTGTCTATTTAAATGGAGTTCGTCAAGCGCGATCGAATCAGCCAATTTGCTTTTGTCCGCAAAGATGCAGCGCTTTTCTCCCGACAAACGCGCCACAGCGCGCGTGGGCAACCGCGCAGCGATTGGCAACGACGTTCTCGGGCTGTCGCAATTCGCTGATTTCTCACACTGCCGGTCGCGACCGCCGCGAAACCAAATCAATCGACTCGGGCGGATTGGGCGCTCGCGCGCCAGCATCGCAGCGCCTTTTCAAGCCATGTTCTCGCGGAGCGAGTCGACCCGTACTCCCCGGGCCTACTCGTCAGATTGCCGGCGCTGTCCAGCCATGGCGCGGCAAAGCGAGTGGCTCAGTGCCAGGCCAGCCCTATGTCCGCAGGCTCGCTGTGAGTCCGCTTGCAGACCGAGTCAGAGCTGAGCCGCACCACGAGAGCTCGCCCTTCGTTGGCCAGGTCGCCTTCGCCCGTCGCGCCGACCACGAAGTCTACGGCGCCGTTTGGCTGCTGATCGAGCAACGACAGCGATCTGCCGACGCGCGCGCCATTTTTGAGCGAAAGGCCAGTCAGCTTGAGCAGGGTGGCGCCGCTGGCGCCGGAGTACAGATACACGGCGCCTGGAGGGCCGCAGTCGCGGCCGGACACGGCCAAATCCGCGACGCCATCGCAATCCAGATCGGGCACGCTGCTCATCACTTCACCAAAGAAGAGGCCCTCGGTGTCGATCGTGTAGAGCGGGGCACCGAGACGCCCGGCGGAGACGACGGAGACCCCGAGCGTGGAGGCGATTGCCAGATCTCGCACGCCGTCACCATCGATATCGCTCAGTGATGTTAGCCCGAAACCGAAACTTTGGTCCTGGCCACTCGGGCTCACGAGCGTGGCCAGCAATGTGCCATTGCCGGAGTACAGATACACGTGACCATTGCCGGCCGAACCGGGGATCCTCGTGCCATCCGGGTTGTTCGCGTCGAGCGCGATTTCACCGAGCGCGACGTCGCCGACGCGATCCCCGTCGATGTCGCCGAGCCACGCAACCGACCAGCCGAAGAAGGCACGGGCGAACGGCGTCGGGCTGTGGAAGACGCGTAGGGTCGCGCCGCTCCGAGCGGAGACCAAGCCAGCTTGCCCGCCGATGATGGCAGTCACCAGTAGGTCGCGTGCTCCATCGCCGTCGACGTCGTCGGTGCGAGCGAGGCCATTGCCAAAGGCGTCGGCACCCGGCGGACCATCGATTGCTCGCAGTAGCGAGCCGTCAGCACCGCGATAAACGTAGACGCGTCCTTGATCCACGCGCGCGCCGTCGTAGCGCCGAGCCCCGACCGCGATCTCGCCGATGCCATCGCCATCCAAGTCATCGAGCCCGAGCAGCGAGTGCCCGAACAGGCGGTCCGGCTGCTGAAGCTGCGGATCCGGATCGGTCAAATCGAACAACGGCGTGCCGCTGCGCCCTGACATGACCGTCGCCTGACCATCGTAGCTGCCCCCGACGAAGTTTACCCGAGCGCCTGCGGCGACGACGGCAAAATCTCGCATGCCGTCGCCATCTACGTCGCCCAGGCCGGTTACGACGTCACCGAAGGCTGCGCCGGTGGCGGGAGCTTTTGCGTGGGCACTGAGCAGAAGTTGCGCGTGCCGAGAGCTCGGTTCCGGCATCGGCTCTTGCGCACAGGCTGATATGAGCGTCGTCAGCGCGAGCAAACCGAGGGCTGCCCCCAGCGATCTCCACCTTCCGCAACTCTCACCCACCACCATCCGCACGAATATGGCCCTCCGCGCGCGATGCGTCAAATCCGACTCGGATTGAGCGGCCAATGTGCGCGAGCTACCCGATCCGTCATATGGGGCGCGTCGAGATCTCGCCGAAGAGCTCCGTCGCCCAGTCGATGAAAGCGCGCACCTTGGCGTTGAGGTGGCGGTTCGCAGGATAGAGTGCATGCAGGGATTCCGGCGTGTGCGTCCACTCGGGAAATAGCTCCACGAGTTCGCCGCTCTCGAGGCCCGCACGCGCCATGAAATGCAGTGTTTGGCCGATCCCCAAGCCAGCCGTTATCGCCGTGAGGTGGGCAGTGCCCTCGTTCACGGACACGCGGGCAATTCCCGTCAGCTCCAGCTGTTCACTGCCGCGCGTCAAGCTCAGCTTCGCGAGACGCCCGGTGAGTGCGGAAGCGTAGTGCACCACGCTGAATGCATGCTCGAGCTCGCGCGGATGCCGCGGTGTCCCATGGCGCGCGAGGTAACTGCGGCTGGCACAGGTGACCCACGCGAGCTCGGCGACGCGCCGGCCAATCAAGCTGCTGTCGCTCAGGTCGCCACCGCGAATCGCGCAATCGACACCCTCCTCGATCATGTTCACGCGGCGGTCGGAAATGCCCAGGTCGATCTGCACCTGGGGGCAACGCTCGTGGAAGCGATGCAGCGCCGGGATGAGCACTAGGTTGGCCACGGTCGCGGCGAGGTCGACTCGGATGCGGCCCGTGAGCTCTGCCTGACTTTGGCCGATCGAAGCGTCGGCGTCGTCGAGCTCGGACAGGATTCGAACCGCGCGCTCGTAATAAGCGTTGCCCTCGGCAGTAACACTCACACTGCGCGTGGTCCGCTGCAGCAGCTTGGCGCGCAGGTGACTCTCGAGTTCCTGAATCAGCTTGGTCGCGGTGGCGCGCGGGACCTTCAGCGAGTCAGCCGCCTTGGCAAAGCTGCCGGCCTCGACGATGCGAACGAACACGCGGAGGGCCTGGATCTGCTGGTCCATGATTATTCATCATTATGAATAATCAATTGGAAAAGCGGCGACTTCATTCTGCACGGGAAATTCCTACATTCAGGAGGTCGCTCGGATGATCCGAGCAGGGAGCCAAGAAGTATGTCCAAGTCTCAGAAGTTACAGGGAAAAATCGCATTGGTCACGGGCGGGAGTACGGGTATCGGCCTGGCCGCGGCGCAGGCCTTCGTCGCGGAGGGCGCCCGGGTCTTCATTACCGGCCGCCGTCCGGAAGAGCTCTCTGCGGCGCTTGCTACTTTGGGTCCGGACGCCGTGGCCATTCGCAGTGACGTCTCGAATTTGGCCGACCTCGACCGAGTCTACGAGCAGATCTCGAGCCAGGCAGGCCGGCTCGACGTGTTGTTCGCAAATGCAGGCGGCGGTGAGCTGCTGCCGCTGGGCCAGATCACCGAGGAACACTACGACACGACCTTCGACCGCAACGTAAAAGGGTTGCTGTTTACCGTGCAGAAGGCGCTGCCGCTACTGGTCGACGGCGCGTCGATCATCTTGAATGGCTCGACCACGAGCAGCATGGGTACGGCCGCATTCTCCGTGTACAGCGCGTCCAAAGCTGCCGTGCGGAACTTCTCACGCAGTTGGGCGCTCGACCTCAAAGACCGCCATATTCGCGTCAACACGCTGAGCCCGGGTCCCACTTACACCCCCGCTTTGGTCAATCTGGTGCCGAGCGAGGAAGGCAAGCGAGCGCTGCTCGCACAGTTGGCCAGCCAAGTGCCACTCGGTCGGGTCGCTCAGCCCGAGGAGATCGCGCGGGTGGCGGTGTTCCTCGCGTCCGACGACGCGAGCTTCGTCAATGGGATAGAGCTCTTCGCGGACGGTGGGATGGCTCAAGTCTGAGCGACTGAGCCCTGAACCTTCCGTTTCGCGCTTGCGGGCCGCTAGGCCGCGTGCGAGACGTTCAGCGTGTCCGCCGCTGTTTCGTCTCGTGCCATCCCCCGGATCGACCCTCGCGCCAGCCTAGATGCGAACGTCGTCAGTTTTCTCGATGCGCTCGTGAAGGGCGGCTTTCGCGGCGACATTCGCAGTGACTATGGCACGCGGCTCAGCGCGGCCACGGACAACAGTATCTATCAGCAGCTGCCGCAAGCCGTCATTTTCCCGCGTGAGCACCAAGACGTGGTGCTAGCAACGCGGCTTTTGTCCGAGCCGCGCTTCGAGGGCGTGTCGCTCACTGCGCGCGGCGGCGGCACGGGCACCAACGGCCAGGCCCTCACGCGCGGCGTAGTGATGGATTTGTCGCGCCACATGCGCGGCATCTTGGAGCTGAATTTGCCGGAGGGCTGGGTCCGTGTGCAGCCGGGCGTGGTGCTCGATGATCTGAACGCTTACCTGAAACCGCACGGCGTTTACTTCGCGGCCAATCTCTCGCCCAGTAACCGCGCCACGATGGGCGGCATGATTTCCACCGACGCGAGCGGTGAGGGTTCGCGCTTGCACGGCAAGACCAGCCGCCATGTGCTCGACCTTTCGCTGGTGTTGCGCGGTGGCATCGAGCACCGCACCAGCAAGGTGAGCGGCGCGGAGCTCGCCGAGCTCTGCGCGCGCACCGACGTGGTGGGCGAGGCGTATCGCTTGGTGCGCGAGATCGCTCAGGACAAGGCTGAAGACATTCAGAGCACGTTCCCCAAGCTGCTGCGCTACATGACGGGGTACAACCTCGCGCACATGGCCACTCGCGATGGCCAGAGCGTGGATTTGGCGCAGCTCGTTGCGGGCAGTGAGGGCTCGCTCGCGGTGGTCACGGAGGCGCGTCTCAAGCTGACGCCATTTCAGAAGCAACGCGCGCTGTTCGTGCTGCGCTACCCGAGCTTCGACGACGCACTGGCGAGCTCCGAGTGGCTGGTCGCTACCGATCCGGGCTCGGTCGAGACGATCGACGAGACCGTGATGAAGCTGGCCAAGGCGGACGTGATTTATGATCAGGTCAAGGCGTTCTTGGTGGACGAACCGGGCGTCGAGACGCGCGCCATCAACCTGGTCGAATACAGCGGCGACGAGGTGCCCGCCGTGCAGCGTAAGGTTGACGAGCTGCTCGCTCTGATCGCCAAGCGCGCCGGGCAGCCCGGCGTGCCGCACGGCTACGCTCTGACCTGGAAGCCGAACGAGCGCGAAAGCCTCTGGAATCTGCGCAAGAAGGGCGTAGGGCTGCTGGGCAATACGCCGGGTGCGCGTAAGCCCGTGCCGTTCGTGGAAGACACGGTGGTGCCGCCCCAGAACCTGCAGGCCTACGTGCGGGAGTTCCGCGCCATCTTGGATAAAGAGGGCCTCTTTTACGGCATGTTCGGGCACGTAGACGTGGGTTGCTTGCACGTGCGGCCAGCGTTGGATCTGAAGGATCCCGAAGACGAGGCCCGCATTCGCCGCATCTCCGACGCCGTGACCGAGCTCGTGACGCGTCACGGCGGTCTGCTCTGGGGAGAGCACGGCAAGGGCTTTCGCTCCGAGCTCGTGCCGCACCACTTCGGTCCGGTGCTGTACCGCGAGCTCCAGCGCATCAAGGCCGTCTTCGATCCGCACAATCAGCTGAACCCCGGGAAGATCGCCACGCCGTTCGGCAAGAAGTATCAACTCGCCACTATCTCCGGGCCAACCCGCGGCGCGCAAGATCGAACGATCGCGAAGAGCGACCTGAGCGCGCTGAGCACGGTGGTGAATTGCAACGGCAACGGCCAATGCTTCGACACCAACAACGACAACATCATGTGCCCGTCGTCCAAGATCACGCGCGACCGCATCCACTCGCCCAAAGGGCGAGCCGGCATGATGCGTGAGTGGCTACGCTTGCTTAGCGAGCGCGGGCTGGAAGCGACGGGGGCGTTACACGCGGGTGGCGCGTTGCCTTGGGTTGCACGCGTCTACCAACGGCTATTTTTTCGGGCTAGGAGCGCAGATTTCTCGCACGAGGTCTACGACGCGATGCAGGGCTGTCTGGCTTGTAAAGCTTGCGCGACCCAGTGCCCGATCAAGGTGGATGTCCCCGATTTTCGCGCACAATTTCTGGAGCTCTACCACCGCCGCTATGCGCGCCCCCTCGGGGACTACGCGACGGTCATGCTCGAGCGGATGTTGCCCTGGCTCGCGCTCGCGCCGCGCCTCTCCAACTTCTTTTCGCACAACCCGCTGACAACTGCCCTGCTCGAGCGCGCGGCCGGCATCGTCGATGCGCCGCGCTTGGATGCGCAGCCAGCCCTTGCGCGACTCCGCAAGCACGGCATCCCGGTGTCCGACCTCGCCAGCCTGCGCGCGCTGCCGAAGAGCGATAAGGTCGTCGTCGTGCTGCAGGATGCGTTTACCAGCTTCTACGAGCCCTCGGTGCTCGAGGCGTCCTGTTTGCTGCTGCGCGGCCTCGGCTTCTTGCCGCACGTGCTGCCCTACTTCGAGAACGGCAAGGCGCTGCACATCAAGGGCTTTCTCGGGCAATTCCAGCGCGTGGTGCGCAAAAATAGCGCACTTTTACGCGAAATCGCGGGGTTGGGCTTGCCCATGGTCGGCGTGGAGCCAGCCGTCGTGTTGACCTATCGCGACGAGTACCCGAAGGAGCTCGCCGAGCCCGCGGGCTTCCACGTAGCGTTGCTCCAAGAGTGGCTAGCCGAGCAGCCGCTATCACCCGGCAGGGTGGAGAAGGACGTCAAGTTTCGCCTGCTCTCTCACTGCACGGAGCAGGCGTTGGTCAGCAAGGCGCCCGCGCTGTGGGCCAAGGTCTTCGCGAGCCTCGGCGTACCATTGGAGATCGTCAAGACGGGCTGCTGTGGGATGTGCGGCGTGTACGGTCACGAAGCGCGCCATTTGGACGAGTCCTTGGGCATCTTCGAGCTATCTTGGAAGAAAAAGCTGGGCCCGAACACGGATCGCGAGGGCGTGCTCGCCACCGGCCACTCGTGCCGCCATCAGGTGGAACGCACCTTGGGCTTCACACCGCGCCACCCTGCCGAAGCGCTCTTATCCGTGCTCGCGAGCTGAAGGCGGCGCAGAGTTAGCAGCACCGTTACTCGAGCGGCACGATGGGCAACGCATCGCCCATCTCACCCGGATTGTCTCCGATGATGGCATTGCTCCCGTTACCGAGCTCGCCGTCGAAGCCATTGCCCAGCACTTGACGGAGATACGGTCCTCCAACACCGCGCAGGTCGATTGCTCTCCGGCCGCGATGGCGGTCGCGGTGTGCGCAGTGCCGAGCGCTACCGGCTTCAGGTTCTCGCCGAGTTCGTTCGGACTGTCACCGATGTATAGCCACGGTGTCGGACCGCCGTTGCCGAGCTGACCATTTTCTGCCGAGCCCCAACACTTGACGCTGCCGTCATCGAGCAGCGCGCATGCATGGTTCTTACCGGCCGTCAGTGCGATGGCCGGGCGCGCTCCGAGATTGACCTTGTGCAGCGCGTCGCCGATCTCTCCCGGCTGATCGCCGATGCGGCTAGGGCGCGGGCCACTTGGTTTTTGCTGCGGCCACCTTGAAGAGGGCGCGCTCGCCGTCGAGCGCCGACGAGGCGGCGCAACGCGAGCCGCCTCACCGCGCGCCTGCAGCCACGCCTGCCCGCACTGAATTCCGCGCGCGGGGTGGGGCACGGCACGCCACGTGCTTGAGCCATCACGTCCGAGACTCGAGCGGGAGCGTTTCGACATGAGAATACTCAAGGTTTCGTGGTTTTTGACTGGCATTGCGTTGCTCGCGTGCGGCAACAACGCTGCTGCCCCTGACACCGGTGGCGCGGCTGGCACACCTGGCACAGCCCCGACCTCGACCTCGACGTCCGCGAATCCCGGAGGGGCCGGCCCCGGAGTACCGACGCAGCCGGGGAAGCCCGTTGTCGTGCAGGAGTCGCCGCAGCGCAAGGAAGAGCGCGAGGCGATTCAATCGGCGTTGAGCGCGGTGAGCGACATGACGGATACGAGCCTCGCGGCGGCCCACGCGGTGCCGTTCGAGCCATCGCAATCCTACGATCTTAGCAAGGTCCTCGGGCTCGATCTCATCCAAGGGTCTACGTTGAAGCTCGACGAGCAGGAGCTCGCTCGGTTGGCATCGACGGGCTTCGCGATCTCGACGACCCATCAGATGCCGAGCTTTCTCTACGGCTACGCTTCTATCTACGTAGAAGACCTGCCTCTGTACGTGTCCGCGGACTCCATCTTGTATTCGATTCACGATTCGTACGACGAGATCCTCAAGCAGCTCGAGAGGGAGACCCTGGTTCCGGATCTGCAGGCGCTGCTCTCGGGAATGGTCGCAAAGCTGAAGACCACGCCGGACAGCGTTGCCAAGCCGGCAACCCGCGCCGACGCCGACGTCTACCTCTCGGTGGCGGCGAGTCTGCTCGCTGGGCAGCTCAGCTCTCCGAGCGCGGGCGGGGATGCCGCGCTCGTCGCCAGCCTGTTCGACAAGGCGAGCAAGGCGCAGGCCGCGCAGAGAATCACCCTATTCGGCGTCCAACGCGAGGAAGATTTCTCCCAGTTCACGCCCCGCGGTCACTACCTGGGCGATGCGCTGCTCGAACGCTATTTCCGGGCGATGATCTGGCTCGGGCGTACCGACTTCAGGATGCTCGAAACGCAGAGCGACGGGCAGCAGGTTTTCCGGCGCAACCAGCTCGAGGCCGCGCTGCTCCTGCGCGAGCTCATCGATGCGACGCTACGCGAGCGTTTCGCGCGCATCGACGACACTGTCACCGCCTTCGTGGGCGAGCACGACTACATGCGGCTCGCGGAGCTGGACTCGTTGCTGGCAGATCTCGGCGTCAGTTCACTCGCCGGCCTTTCTGCGGTATCGGACGATGACATCGTTGCCGACATCGTCGCGAAGGGCTACGGCGCGCAGCGGATCTCGAGCCACATCATGTACAACGGGCTCCCCGAGCCGGGAACGCTGCCGCTCTCGGCCTCGTTCGCGCTGCTCGGGCAACGCTACGTGATCGATAGCCACGTGTTCTCGAACGTCGTCTTCGATCGGGCCGGAAAGGGCAAGGTTCCGCGCATGATGCCCAACCCGCTCGACGTCGCTTTCGCGGCGCTCGGTAACGATCAAGCGGTCTCGCTGCTTGCGCCGGAGCTTTCGAAGTACGCCTATGCGCCGGACCTCGCGAGCATGCGCGTGCTCAGCGACTCGCACCCGTCGAGCTTCTGGCAAGGCAGTCTGTACAATCTTTGGTTGTCCTCGATCCGGACGCTCTCGCCCGATGCGCAAGCGATCTCGGACGCCAACTCGGGGCTGTTCCCCGTGGCACGCACGGAGGCGTGGGGCCGGCGCTTGCTGTCGACGCAGCTCGCTTCTTGGGCGGAGCTCCGCCACGACACCATTCTCTATGCCAAGCAGTCGTATACCGGCGGAAATACGTGCGAATTCCCCGATGCCTACGTCGACCCGTATCCGGAGTTCTATGCCAAGATCGGCGAGTACGCGGCTCGCGGTAAGGACCTGGTCGCCAGCCTCCACTTGCAAGGTCCAAGCGCACAAGGGATCGCGACCTACTTCGACAACCTGGCGATGGTTGCCGGCCGGCTCCGCGAGATGGCCGAGCACGAGCGCACGGGCGCCGCGTTCACGGCCGATATGATGACGTTCATCAACGATGCCGTCACCATCGATCCTGGCTGTGGCAGCCCGTCGCTCGGTGCCCTCGGCTGGTACGGTAAGCTCTTCTACAGTCGGTACACGGCGCTCGAGTTCGATCCCACGATTGCCGACGTTCACACCCAGCCGACCGACGAAGGCGGAAGCCCCGTAGGCAAAGTGCTGCACGTCGGTACGGGCCGGCCGCGCACCCTCGCGGTCATCGCGCAAGGCTGCAATGGCCCGCGCGCATACCTAGGCCTCGCCTCGTCGTACTACGAGGTCACGACGGAGCAGTACAAGCGCCTGAACGACACCGAGTGGGCGAAACAAGTCGGCGCTAGCCCGGCTCCGCCGGAGCCAGAGTGGATGAAGCCATTGTTGCCCTGAGCACCGGCCTCGCTCCTCACAGGGGGGCATATCGACTGCCGGGAAGGATCCCATAAACATCGAGCTGGTTCGACTGGGTAGCTACGAACACCTTCGACGCCGCGACGGTGGGGGGCACGAATTTGCCGAAGTTGCCGAGCTGATCGCGGTACGTAGGTGAGCCTTGCATGTCGCTGTGCCACAGCACGCCTAGGGTCTCGGCGTTGAAGGCGTAGAGCCGCCCCGGCGCGGTGGACGCGGTGGCGTCCTGCAGGGCGATGGCCGCCCAGATGATGCCCGTCCCGCTTTGAGAGTCGCTACTGGAGATGGACAGGGCGCCGCCGGGCATGCCGCACGGTGCGAGCTCCGTGCTGCTCAGCGTGTTCGCAGGATTTGCGCAGCGGTAGCGCCCCCAGCACGGGCAGACGTTGCCCGGGCAGCTCCCGGGAGGGCTCATGCCGGTCGAGGCGACGGTCGGCACGGTGGTGCCGGCAGTGACGTCGAAGCCATGCAGGCGATCTTGCTCACCCCAGACGTAGGCCATCAGGCGGCCCTGAGGGTTCGGCCAGACCACGGGCGAGCCGTGGATATTGCTGTAGTTGCCGATGTAGCAAGCGCTGTTGTTCGTCAGCGTCGCCTTGAAGGCCTGGATTACGTTGTCGGTCGTGTGGTAGCCGCCTAGGTTGGTGCGATTCATGATGTAGAAGACGCCCTCCTTGCCGCCGCCCATCAGGCGCGTCGAGTCGAGCAGCACCGGCCCAGCTGAGCCCAAGTCTAGATCCGCGTTGTCGTTGCCGAGGAAGTCTTGGTCCATGGGCGTGAACGAGTCGACGCGGGCCAAACTGGTCGACAGGCCCAGCACGGTGTCCGCCCAGTTCGCCGAGTTGTCGAACGTGCCGTTGCCGGTCATGACGAACACCCGCGAGCCGTCGAAGACGGGGCCCTGACCCGACTGCCAGATCCCGGCGCCGTGCGCCGCTGCGGCGGACTGCGTGGCGTAGATCGAGGGCGTGGCGCTGAGATCGCCTGCGTTGTAGCCGAAGACCCAGCCTGCGTACGGAAACTGGTCGACGTATGCGCCGAACGCGACGTAGATCTTTCCCGCAGCCTGCAACAGCGCTGGGCGCTGGAGCTGCGCGGGCGGGTCGAAGTTGAGCCCACCGTAGGAGCCGCTGATGACTCGCGATTGTTTCACGGCTCCGGTCAGGCTGTTCAACGCCCAGAGCTTGTGCTGATAGGTGTGGCTCGGTGAGACGGGGCCCGTGCAACAACCGCCCGAAAGCGTGCAGGCCGGAAGCGAAACCGCGGTTCCGCTCGCGTTTACCGCGTTGAACGTCTCGACATACAGGGTCGAGGTGGCGGTGTCGATGACTGGGGTGCTGGTGATCCCGGTCTTGTTCACGTTGCTGCCCACACACCCCTTGCGACCGATCTCGAATTGCGGGATCGGGACACCGAACCCGAGCGAGACCGGGCCCCAGATGGGCGTGTACGAGTCCGCGTCGAAGCAGGTCACGGTGTTGTTCTCGGTGGCGACGTAAATCAGATTGCGCGCGCCGCCGGGCTGGCTCAGGTTCACGTTGCCCACGAACAGCGGCTGCGCGTAGATGTCCGCGTCGACCGGGATGCGTTGTAACAAGCCGAAATGGGTCGCGTTGACGTTGGACACGTTCAGCTCGCGTTCGGCGCCCTGCCAGCCCCTGCGGTTTGCGTCATTGTGCTGGGTGAGCACATCACCGCCAATCACGTAACGCGTGTGCTGAACCTGCGCTCCGGCGTCGAGGTAGAAGAGATCCAGGCGCCCCGAGTCCCAAGACACCGCCGAGGGCCAGCCCGCCAACCCCGTATCGAATATGTTCGGTGACCAATCGAGCTCGAACCAGTTGCGCATGATGTGTCCGTTTGGACCCGGGAAAAAGAAGTCCAGGAGCCCGTTGGACGGACTGGCCACGGCGACGTTGGTGTACTGTGACTGGAGCGCGATATTCGTACGCGGGTCGGAGACCCAGCTCGCACCGGAGTTGAGCGTGTACCGGTGATCCATGTGGGCCTGCGCGTCCGCCCCGAAGACGTGAATCCGCCCGGGTGCATCCGAGATCGCGCTGAGATCACTGACGCCGGTCGGGCCGGTCACGGTCTGCCAAGTCTCGTTCCACGCGCTGTCGAAGGAGAAGGTCTTGATGGTACCCGCCGTGTCGCGCGCGAAGATGTTGAGCGTGTTCACGCCGAACGTGGTGATCGCCGGCTGAACATTGAGCAACGTCTGGCTACCGCCGCGAAACTCCGATTGCCACCACCCGCCGTACCAAAGGTGGACCATGCGCTTCGTCGTGTTGTCGATGGCCGCTAGATCGATGCGGCCAGGCCCCCACGCCACCGCAGCGGGTGCCGCTGCATACGTGCCGGGCAAAACGTCTTCCCAAGCGTGCCAGGTGCCGTCGAACCAGCGATGCCAGATGTGATTGTCACTGCCGCGCGCGAACAAGTCGAACCGGTTCGGTCCCCACGAGGTCGCCGCGACCGTGCCGATCAGCGTAATGCCCGGTGGAGATCCGAGCGACTCGACATTGATGGCGCCGTTGAGGGCGGAGGCTCGGTGCTCACTGGCGACCGGCTCCGGCGGAGAAGATGATCCGCAACCGAATGCAGTGCCGAGCACTATCGTCATCGCGGCGGCGGCTACTCGTCCGTCCTTGACCAGGCTCGACCAACCCCTATTGCTGCTCATCATGAATCAACCCTCCGCCACGAATGATCGGCGTCCTGACCCGAGGTGTCAATTGCCCTCGACGCACGCTCGCGCATGCCGCGCATGCCGCGCATGCGTGCCTGACGGATCGGTCGAATTCGTTGAAGATTGAGGCTGATTGCTCTCGGGCTCACCGCGCGCGGCTTGGTGACATGCGCGGTTTGGGCTATGTGTGCTGCAGTGCTGACGATGCGGGGTCACGAAATGAAGCAATGGGTGTGGGTTGGGGCGGTACTGGCGCTGCTCGGTTGCAGCAGCGGCTCGGACGGGGCCCCTCCCAGTAGTAGCGTTGGCGGCGGCAGCGGCGCTGGGGGCGCGGTCTCTGGCGGCGCGGGCGGTTCGGCTGCCAACGCTGGTTCACTTGCCAACGGCGGTTCGGCTGCGGGCGGCGTCGGCGGCAGCGCCGGTGTGCTCGTTGGCGCAGGCGGGGTTGCGGGAACCCCTGGCCAGCCGACCTTGAAGCCGCTTTCCGAAGCGGACGACGCGTCCCGTATTTCACAGCTCGTCGATTGCGCGCTGGCCCAACGCGGCACCTGCGTGACGCCCCTGAACCGGACCAAGGACGAGGTGTGCACGCGTTGGACTAGCGATTGGCCGAAGCGCGCTCCCTCCGGTTACACAGTCCCAGCCGACGTCTGTGGGCCCGCGCCGCTGAACGCTGAAGCGGCGCTCGACGCGCTTCGGCGCGTTAACTTGTACCGCTGGTTATCCGCGTTGTCCCCTGTCGCCCGAAACAGCGAATGGTCGGTGGCTGCGGAGGCTTGCGCGGTGATCCAGGCGCACCTCCCCGCTTTCAACCACTATCCCCCGACTACATCGGCTTGCTACACGGAGCTCGGAGGCAAGGCGTCTGCAGAAAGCCTGCTGGCGCCCGGGGAATTCACGCCCGCAGATGCGATCGACGACCTGATCTACGACTGGGGCGGTACCAACGTCCACGTGCTCGGCCATCGCTGGTGGTTGCTCAGTCCATATCTTGCGCAAATTGGGCTCGGTTTTGCGTTTCCGAGCGACGGCAAACGCTCCACCTGCGTTCGCGTCAGCGACAACTCCGCGATCAATCGCCCGACGGGCTTGGCAGGGGTAGTCTCCTATCCGAGCTTCGGCCGCGTGCCATTCGAGTCAATCGATCGTGAAAGTTGGGCGCGTCCACTCAGCTATCCGCTCGAATGGTCAGTGAGCTTCCCGTACGACACGGATCTGAGCGCGCTCAGTGTGCGTGTCTTTCGGCAATCGGCGGAGGGCTACGAGCCCGTTACCGTGACATTCGGATCGAATGCAGATTTCGACACGGTTTGGATCAACACGCCGAAAGACCCGATGCCGCCCGGCACCTACGTCGTGCTCATCGGCGGCACCGGTCTCGGTGATTTTGGCTACCGCACGGTGATCGAACGTTGCGGGGCGGACGCTCCGCTGAGCTGCGATGTCGTCGACCAAGACTGCGGTGTCGCCGGCTACGGCTGCTACGGTCGGGGCGCTGGGTTTTGCACCAAGGCGGGCAGCTTACAGAGCGGTCAGCCGTGCCTCGGCAACTTGCCCGCGGAATGTGTGGCGGGCGCTGCGTGTGTCGAAGATCTCGACGCCTCCGACGCGTTCGTATGCGTCGACTATTGCGACGCGGAGGACGCGGCCTCACCCAAAGCCTGTCTCTCCTTCTGCCCGGACGGCAATTACGTCTCTTTGACCTCGAGCCAAACCGGCGAAAAGCCAAGCGCGTATTGCCTGCCGCACAGCGGCCCTATTTGTGATCCATTGGCGCCCCAATGTCCCACGGGCCAAGGCTGTTATGCGTCGTCGTGCTACCCGGCGGGCGCGCAAAACAAGGGGCAAACGTGTCAGTACGCCAACGATTGCCAAAGCGGATTGACCTGTGTATTCGATTCGACCGGCAGCTTCACTTGCCAGGCGTACTGCGACCCCAAGAACGCGAGCAGCGCCAACGCTTGCGCCGTGCTGTGCCCCAACCACTTTAGTCACATGAGTGAAATTCTCGGGCTGTGCTTGCCTTGATGAACAGTGGGTGCGCCTGCTGCTGGGTTCCGCGAATGGCACGCGGCGGTTCGATTTACGGGTCGACGATTCGAATCACGAGGCGAGTGTCCCAGGCGCTGTTTTTCGGCCTGAACAGATAGCTGGCGGATTCCGAGCCGAGCAGCGGTTCGGTGTCTGAAATAGCTACGTAAGCACCCAGGGATCCGTTGAATGGATTTACCAGCTCGCTTGGCACCGGTGCCAGCAGTGCGCCGTCGTACAGCCAATTGGCTCCGTCACGCTTGAACACGTGACCCGAACCACCAAAGTAGCCAACGGGATGCGAGTCACTCGGACTACCGATCAAAATCAGGTCACCCTGGGTTGAAATCGCGGCGGCGCTGCCGAAACTTGCAACTCTGCCCGCACCGATCGGAAAAGGAGGGGCCTGTAACTTGGCGCGGGCTGACCAGCTCGCCCCAGCACGTTCGAAGACGTAGGCGCATCCCGTAGAGGCGTTGCTCTCCGGATCGCCAACGACGATGATGTCACCGGCTACCGCTACCGCGGCGCCGAACAGACTGCCATTCGTGGCATCGGAAACGCCGCTGGGCAGGGTGGGCAAGAGCTTGGCTCGAGCAGACCAGACCGAACCAGAACGTTCGAAAACGTATGCGGCGGCATTCGTGACGCTGCCGAGAAACGAGCCCGCGCTGCCCACCACCAGTGTGTTCTCCGACAAACTCACGGAGGTGCCAAAGTGAAAGTATTGGCCGCCATCGGGGACGCCAGTCGGGAGGGTTGCCACGAGCTTGGCTTCAGGCAGGAACTCGGCGCTGCCGCGTCTAAAAACGTACACCGATCCGGAAGAAGCGCCTTGATCGTCGTCACTCTGAGCGCCGACCACCAACGTGTCTCCCGAGAACGCAAGCTGCCAGCCGAAGTGCTCCGAGGCGATACCGTCGTGGGTGCCATCGGGGCGCGTGGGCAAGAGCTTCTGTTGCCAGACCCAGGTTGAACCCGTGCGTTGAAAGACGTGCACGGCGCCCGCCGACTCGGCGGCTTCATCGTCGTTCTGGGCGCCGATCGCGATCGTATCACCCGAAATTGCGACTGCGTTCGCGAAGGTCGAGGTGCTCGGATCGTCGAACGGGTCGGGGATGCCGCCGGGTGCGCCGGCCGCGAGCTTGGCCTCGAGCGCCCAAACCAGCCCGTTCAACCGAAATACGAAAGGCCCAGTGACGATCGTATCGCCGGAAATCGCGACGGCGCTCCCGTAGGGCGGCGCGGTGGGCGTGCCTTGCAGCGGCTCCCAAGAGCACGCAGCCGAGCAGCCATCACCGTTGACGTTATTGCCGTCGTCGCACGACTCGGTCGAACTCTCGACGCCGTCTCCGCAGACGGGTGCAATGCACTCTTCACCGTTGCCATCGGGCACGCAGCCTGGCGCGCCGCCGACGCTCGCGCTCCCGCTCGCGGACAACGCAGCACCTTCTCCGCTCGCACCTCCATCGCCGCGAGTCGGTTCATCACCACCGGCCGCGGCCAATTCGGACTGTGACGTGCGACCGCCGCTGGCCGCCCCCGCCGCCCCGGCGCTCACGGGATCTCCGCGCAACGAGCCGACCACATTGTCGGTCCGCCCGCAGGCGCCCGCCGCTGCGGCGAGCGAAATCAGGACCAACGACGGGCGGCGCATAGCGCGCTTAGAATAGCGCACTGCCCTTGGCTGGGGATTTGGTTTGATGGGGCCGCGCTACGTCATGTTGTCGGCGCAGCCTTCGGCGGCACATGCAAGGGACGCCGAAGGTTGCGACGAGAATTGTCGTGATGCGGCCCCATCAACCCAACTCTGGACCCGTTGGGAACGCGCCGATTCGGCGGACACTCGATTGCTGGCCCAGCACAGGCGCAATCGCCGTCCCGCGAAGGGGATCTTTTGCTTCACGGTATAGGGAGCAGGGCGAAGTAGTTGCTTGCGCCGGCGCCCCAAGCAATGACGCCGTCCGCGAGCTCTGGCGTGAGCACGCTGGTGGTACCGCTGTAGTTCGCGAGCTGCGTGAGTTGCTGGGTTTGCAGTTTGTAGGCATTGACGGTTCGACTGCTCGATCCGCCTACCCAACCAACGAAACCATTGCCAGTGACGGGCTTGCCGGTGAAAGAGCCCGTGCTCGGCAGAGTGATTGTGGTTTGAGCCTGCAAGCTATAGGCGTAGTTGTTGGCGCCGGCCCCCCACACAACGACGCCGTCCGCGATTGCGGGCCCGAGCACGGTCGTGGTCCCGCTGTAGCTCGCGAGCTGCGTGAGCTGCTGGGTTTGAAGTTTGTACAGATTGACGGTGCGATTGCTCGAGCCGCCGACCCAAGCAACGAAGCCATTGCCGGTGGCAGGTTTGCCGGTGAAAGAGCCAGTGTTAGGCAGGGTAACTGTAGTTTGAGCCTGCAAGTCGTAAGCGTAGTTGTTGGGGCCGGCGCCCCAAACAACGACGCCATCGGCGATCTCTGGCGTGAGCACGGTGGTGGTCCCGCTGTAGCTCGCGAGCTGCGTGAGCTGCTGGGTTTGAAGTTTGTACAGATTGACGGTGCGATTGCTCGAGCCGCCGACCCACGTGACATAGCCATTGCCGGTGACCGGCGTTCCGGTGAATGAGCCCGTGTTGGGCATCGTCACCGTGGTCTGGGCCAGCAAGTCGTAGGCGTAGTTGTTGGCGCCCGCGCCCCAAACGGCAACGTTGTCCGCGAGGTTGGGCCCGAGCACGGTCGTAGTCCCGCTGTAGCTCGCAAGCTGCGTGAGCTGCTGGGTTTGAATTTTGTAGAGATTGACGGTTCGGTTGCTCGAGCCGCCGACCCAGGCGACGAAGCCGCTCGCGGTGTGCGGGACTCCAGTGAAGCTGCCAGTGGCTGGGAGCTGCACGACTTGAATCGGCTGAGCGAAACTTGGCCTGGAGAAGCCGAACAAAATTCCGCCCACGAGAAGCGCGGCTGCTAACGGCGTTGACATTCATCGATTCTGCCGAGGATAGAAGGCAAGAGTCAACTGTGTCTGTTTGGTGTGAGATAGGGAAACCAAACTTTGTGTTCGCAGGGGTGTGGTCCGGTGTTGGGCTGACCGCTGACTGGCTATCCGAGCAAGACCTCGATCACGCCCAGTGCGCTTCCATTTCGCACGCATCGTCTCCCGTGCGCCCGCCTTTGATGACGTGCAACCGCACGTGCTTGCCGCCCGCCATTTCCAGCAGGACCTCGCACGAGCCGGACAGCTCGGCCCAGAGGTTCTCGTCCCAGCCGACGCACTCGGTCCAGGTGGCGTGCACGTAGCCGCTACGCGAGGCTTCGATGTGCATGCGACCGGTGTCGAAATAGTTGTTGAAGAGGCGCTGTGAGAGGCCGAACAGCGCCTGCGGCGATACCATCTTGAGGAATATTTGTTTGTAGACGGCGGCCATATCTCGACGCACGCCTCGACGCCCGATCTCGCGTGGCAGCTCGATACCCGCGCGTTGCGATTCACCGAACGCCGCGAAGGTGTCGCGGTACCACCCGATCGGGTACCAGTTCGACGCGAGCAACAGCTTCTTCTCGAAGCTCAGTCGAAGCGGCTCTGAAAGCAATTTCAGCGCGGCCTCACGCGCCTCGGTTCCACAGATGTCGACGAAGCATTGTTCGATGGTTCGAAAGGCGTTGCCTTTGACGTTCGGATCCATGGACTCCCTCGACGATCCCAACGGTCAATTTTTCGCGCTCATGAGGAGCCTCTCAATTGTCATTGGTTTTCCAGCTCTTACCCGACAAAAATGCGACTTGTCCCGCGTTATCGAGCTGACTTGCCCAGGCGCGAGCCCGGGAGGCGATTCAGCATCCGTCACCCCGAGTGGAGCCTTTGCGCATGGGATCAACGAAAACGCCTCAGCGACTCACGCGGGATTCCAAGCTCGAACACGCCTGAGCCACGCCTCGCATGGAGCCGTGGACTCGGAGCAGCGTCGGTTTTGCGCCGAGGCATTGGGACTCACGTGACGCGAATGCGTGAATGCGCGAGCGGCGATTGGTTAGACACGCAGTAAATTGCGCTGCGGAATCTCAGAAGGTGACTGGCGTGGAAGCTGCAGGCAAGCGTTTCCAAATATCGGTCGCATGCACGCAACTGGATTGCCGCTGCGACTGGGAAAGTAATGCGCAGTGATTAATCGACATCGTTCGCTTGTTGCGTTGAGCTTGAGCTGTGTGACAGCCTTAGTGGCAATTTCATGCTCTGACGACGATCACGACGGCTCCGGCGCACGCGGCGGCATGGGCGGGTCGTCCGGTCGCGCGGGCTCGGCCGGGCGCGCCGGAGCATCTGAAAGGGGTGGAGCAGCGGGCGCAGAAGACGTGGCGGGCGCCGCCGGTTCTTCCGCAGACTCGGGCGCCGGTGGCGCCGATGGAGGCATGGGCGGTGAAGGCGGCGCGTACGTGTTGCTGGGCGAATCCGGCCCGAGCGACGAGTCCGCCACCACCAATCAATTCAAACATGCGACGGGCACCAAGGCCAACGGCGTAGACGTTTTCCGATTCGAGACCTTCGGCAATGAGGGGTTTTGGACCAGCGTTTTGCAGCTGCCGCAGGGCTTGGTGGAGAAGGGGGTGACGCCGATCATGGCGTTGCAAGCGGGTCTCAGTGTCGACATCGATGCCATCCCCCCGGGTCCGGTGAAGACCGAACTCGCCAAGGAGATCGCCGCTGGCGATTTCAGCGTTGCGGCGGCCCCCGCGCTGAACGACCCGGCCACCACGGTGGCGTTGATCGAGCTGAACGCAGTGCTGGGTATTTCTGCGCGCAACGTGAAGGCGTTCAACGGCACGCTCGACATCGATCCCGTGAATGTGTACGCGGGCGAAAGCGTGGGCGTGACCTGCGCACTTTGCCACAGCGTCACCGATGCCAGCGTGTTCGCTATGCCCAATGGCGGCACTATTGGCAAACGCGTCGACGGCCCGACCAATCACTTTTTGAACGTGGGCGCCGCGATCGCGCTCGCCAAAAACTCACGCGCGTTCTACCCCACGCTCGCACTCGATCTGGTCGCGAATGAGCACCTGTCCGCGTCCCGCAAGGGGGTTGGCCCAGGCAATGGTTTGATTTCCGCGGCTGCAACCGAGACGGAAGTGGACGCCTACCTCAACGATCCTGCGCTCTACCCGGTGGGCATGTTCGACGACGCCATCGACGGCAATGGGGCGCCCATGCACATCACGCCCTTCTTCCGCGCAGATCTGGCCGCACCTTGGGGCAGCGAAGGCTCCATCACGCTGCTTCAGAACTTCAACAATTTGGTCTACACCGCGTTGCTCGACCCGACGGGCATCACCACACCCGGCGGCCGCAAGTTCCTGCTCGAGCGGGGCGGCGCGGCGGGTACCGAAATCGCCGACAATTACGAGAAAATCCTGGCCGAGCTCGGCATCCCGAAATACGTCCCCGATGTTGCCAAGGCGGACACCGCCAACGGCTACCCGTTCGTGGTTCGCGAAGGCCGCACCGGGATCACGGTTGGTCTCGAAGCAGGGGCAAAGGTCGAAGTTTCCCTGATCGGCGCGAAGGTCAATGACCCACAAGCCAAGGATCTGAATGCCTATCTGAATTCGCTGCCCGCGCCGGCCGGTGACAAGACCAACCGGGCGGCAATTGCCGCTGGTCGCAACGTGTTTCGTCAGCAATGCACCAGCTGCCACAACGATGACCAGAGCAAGTTCGTGCCGCAAAATGTCGTGGCTTTCAACAGCTCGGTCGAGCTGTTCAGCAGCGCGCCCGCGCGCCAGGGCCTGTTCCCGGGCTACGTGGGCGCGCTGGGTCCGAACGGCGGCACTCGACCCGGCCTTGCACCGGTTCGCAACGCTCCCGGAACCTTCGATGACAAGCTGATCATCGTCGAAGCGAGCAATCGCGGGCAGCCGCGCGGCAGCGCGCTGCCGCTGCTGATGGACTTGAAACGCAAGCCCAAGTTCTTGCACGACGATTCCGTCGCTTCGCTGGATTCACTGCTGAACCCCACTCGCACCGCGCTTGCACCGCATCCGTTCTTTGTCGCCGACGCCACGGAGCGGGCGAACGTCGTGGAATTCCTGAACAGCTTGGACGACCAACCGCTCGGCGACTGACGCGCGCGAGTGACCGCTCTCCCTCTCGAGAGCTACGAAGAGGCGCGGCACCGCGAGTGTCGCGCCTCGCTTCGTTTTTGTGGGGGTTGCTAGCAGTACGCGCCGCGCCCAATGGCCCGAGGTTTGCATCTGTGTGCGGTATGCCTACGCACAATACTTCGGATGTCACTCGGCCCGCAGCCATCGACCATCGTTCCCCCTGGCAAGCCTCGGGTCTGGTGGAAGCGCTGAGCGCTCGTACGCTCGATGAGGACCTCAGCGTCGACGTTTGCGTAGTTGGCGCCGGTATCGCCGGCCTTTTGTGTGCACTGGAAATGGCCGAGCGCGGGCGCTCGGTGATCGTCGTCGAGCGATCGCACGTCGGGGCAGGGGATACGAGCGCGACTACCGCGCACCTCTCCGCGATCTTGGACCGACGCTACTTCGAGCTCGCCAGTATGCACGGTGAAGATGCTGCGCGTGTGATTGCGGCGAGTCACATGCGCGGTATCGCTCACCTGGAGCGCGTGCTGAACGCCTATGGCATCGAATGCGGCTTTCAGCGGGTGAACGGCTTTCTCTGCGCGGCCAACGCCGCGCAAGAAAAAGACCTGATCCGCGAATACGCCGCGGCAACCGCCGCCGGCCTTCACTGTGAGCTAGTCAAGCGCGCGCCACTCGATCTCACCGGCGGACCCGCTTTGCGCGTTGCGCACCAAGCTCAATTCGAACCGTTGGAATTCGTAACGGGCGTGCTGAAGGCTTTGAAGCAAAAGGGGGTTTTGCTCTACGCCCCCGTCACCGTCAATGAATTCGACGCGAAGAGTTCGCAGGCGGAAGTGACGCTCGGCACTGCCCAGGGTAAGCGCATTCGTGCTCGCCACGTGGTGGTGGCGACGCACAGCCCGGTCAACGACATCGCCGCCATCCACACCAAACAGGCCGCCTATCGAACTTATGCAATTGCCTTCGAAACCAGGCAATCTCAAGCTTCTTTGGCGTGGGACATGGATGATCCGTATCACTACGCCCGCCTGGGAGTCGACGCCGAGACCGAGCGCCCTGTTCTGATTGTGGGCGGCGAAGATCATCGCGTGGGCCAGGGCGACGCTGCCGAGAGTCACTTTCCGCGCTTGGAAACTTGGGCACGCGAACGCTTTCCAAGCGTCGGCGACGTCGCGTGCCAGTGGTCGGGGCAGGTCTTCGAACCGAGCGATGGCTTGGCCTTCATCGGCAAGAACCCTGGCCAAGATCGCGTACTCATCCTGACCGGATTTTCCGGAAACGGCATGACCCACGGCGCCCTCGCCGCCGAGCTCATCGCAGATCTGGTCGGCGGTGTGAGACATCCGTTCATGAAGCTCTACGATCCACAGCGTAAGCCCAGCTCCGCCAGCGCAATTTCGAGCTTCATTCAAGAGAACCTGAACACCGCCGCGCAATATGCGGACTGGATTGCTCCCTCGGACGTCGGGACGGCGGAACAGATCGCGGCCGGAGAAGGCGCGGTGCTCCGGCGCGGGCTCCATCGCGTCGCCGTTTATGTAGATCATGCCGGCGCGAAGCACGAACTGTCGGCCACTTGTCCGCACCTCGGCGGGGTCGTGGCCTGGAACTCCGCAGAAAAGTCCTGGGATTGCCCCTGCCATGGCTCGCGCTTCGATTGTCGCGGCAAGCTGCTGACTGGGCCGGCGGTCAGCGATTTGAAGCCGATCGCGTCTGAATAGATCATCGCTCCTCGGCGGTGACGGTTGGCGAAGGGCCAAGTCGGCCCGCGTCGCCGTCGCGCTCGAACTTTCACCACGGGATGATGCCGGCGTCGTTCGAGAACGTGCCGGTGGGACCGTCGTTGCCGAGCAACGCGAGCCGCACTGGGTGTTGCGCTGCTTCGTCGACCGTGCGCGGGCCGCTGTGGCCGTTCAGGTCGGTCGCGGTGTGTCCCGGGCACGCCGCGTTGACCTTGATCGTCGTGTCAGCGAGCTCCTGGGCAAATGCCACGGTGATGGCGTTGAGCGCGCTCTTCGAGGGGCCGTAGGCCACGCCGCCGATGCCGCGCATCGGGAAGGCAGGATCGGTGATGGCGGTGAGCGAGCCGAGGCGGGTGGAGACGTTGACGATGCGGCCCGCGGGCGCCGCGCGCAGCAGCGGCAGCATGGCTTGAGTTACGGCGATCACGCCGAAGACATTGGTTTCGAACACGGCGCGGACATCGTCGATGGGTGTCGTGCTCGCGGTGCCGAACGTGGCAATGCCGGCGTTGTTGACGAGCACGTCCAGGCGCCCGAGCTCGCGCTGGATGCGGCTGACGGCGGCAGCGATCGAGTCGGCGCGGGTGACGTCCAGCGGGCAGGCGCGAGCATCGCCGGCGATGCGTTGGGCGGCGGCTTCGCCACGCGCGGCGTCTCGTGCGCCGACCAATACCGTGAGACCGCGCGCGGCGAGAGCGCTCGCGATGGCGAGACCGATACCCTTGTTGGCGCCGGTGACCAGCGCGACCTTGTTTTCGTGCATGGTTCAGACATAGCCAGCGAGGCAGGCACCGCCTTGGCGATTCTTGGCGGGAAATTCGGCAACTGGTGCCAAGAATGTCCAAGCGCCGCGCCGCGCGCGCACGTAAGGTGCAAAGGTGGCGGCTCGCAAGCATGTCCTACCCGTGTCCGTTCCCGGCCTCCGCGCGCTGCGCTGGTCGAGCGACGAGCTCTACGTCGGAATGAAGGAGTCTTACACGATCACCCGCGTCGAGGCGGGGCGTTCCTCCTTTTTGACCCGCGGCCAGGTGTGGTCGAGCGCGCCTGGCTCGCTCCGAATCCAGGCGCCCGGCGACGTCGTGCGTGACCTCGCCCGAGATGGCACCGCGACTTATCAGATCATCGTGTTTTCGCCGTGCGCGGTGGACGGCGTCAACGACGACGTCCGCATCCATTCGCATCTCGAGGCGGGGGATCCGCGCGGCGCGGCGTTCCAGCGCTTGCACGACGCCGTGAAGGCGGGTGCAGGGCGGCTGGCCCTCGAGGTCGCAGTCACCGAGGCGACCTTGGCGTTCGCCGCCATCCAGGGCGCGAAGTGCGAGCAGACCCGTGCCGTGCGTCGCGTGCTCGAGCACCTGCGCGACCGCCTCGATGCCGAAGTGACGCTCGACGCGCTCGCCGACCACGCTGGCATCGACAAGTTCCACTTGTGCCGCGCCTTCCGTGCGCAAGTCGGCCTGCCACCTCATGCCTACCTCACGCGGCTGCGCATCATGCGCGCGAAGGAACTCCTAACCGCAGGCGTGAAGCCGAGCGAAGTCGCGCAACGAGTCGGGCTCTACGATCAGAGCCAGTTGAACCGGCACTTCCGGCGTCTCGTCGGCACGACCCCCGGCGCCTACGCACGCGAGCACGGGGATTGCTAGTTTCAACCACGGATGACCCACGCCCGGTGAGTCTGAGATACCGAAATGGCGTTCGATCACTACGGTGACCTTGAGCCCTGCCAGCCCCAAGTCCGATCCGCGGAGCGCCGCGCGCGGCCAAGACACCGCCTTGCGCTACCCAGAGGCAGCAGCGAGCGGATGATGAAGTCGGTCGCATGACGCCGTGACTCTCGCGTCCGACCGGATGTGCCTCGCTGTGCCACCTCACCCTCGGATGGAGGCCGGATCGCGACGAAAAGCCTTGAAACGATGCGCCGGATTCACGGCACACCATTTGCTGGGAATTGCCAGCAATGGCCCGATCGCGCGTGTCGAAGCTCATCGCGCTCCCCACTCACGCAGGCGCACTACGGGCGTCGCTGCTGCTATCGCTCGGGCTGTCACCGCTAGCGTGCGGAGGCACGGCGCTGACCACATCCAACGGCGACGGTGGGAGTTCGGCGCAGGCAGGCGCGAATGCCCAAGGAGGCACGAACCCTGTGGGCGGCATGACGAGCGGGGGTGCTGGGTCGACCGGCGGAACGGGCTCGCCGCGCAGTTGTGAGAATCCGACGGTCAGTCCGGTCACCAAGCTAACCAACTGTTCCAACGGGCTCAGCCATCGGGCAGAGGCAACGGCTTGCACCTACACGAGTCCCCCTCCGCCGAGCGCGGGGGGTGAAGGGGGTGAAGGGGGTGAAGCCAGCGCAGGAGGCTCGACCCCTTGCACCGGCAGTGCCGATTGTTCGACGCTGTTGCGCGGCTACTGTGAGTTTGGAGGCGACGCGGAGTCGGTTTGTCGCTCGGGCTGCCTCACTGACGCCGACTGCGGTGGCGGCGTGTGCCTGTGCGACGGGACCAGCCCTGGCCGCTGCACGAGCGGCGATTGCCACGTAGATGCCGATTGCGGCAAAGACGCTTTCTGCGCGCCCGTGCCCCCGCCCCCCGGTTGTGGCTCGCCAGTGTTTCGCTGCGTCACGCTCCAGGACGAATGCTCGACGGATGCTGACTGCGCGCCGCTCGACCGAGATTGCCGGGTCCAAATTGGTCGGCGAACCTGCGTGGACACCCGGGTGTGCGGTCGCCCGTTCCTCGTCGCCGAAGCCCCGCGCCTGGCCGCCACCGCAGCGCGCGCTGATTGGCTCGACACGACGCTCATTCCGGATTCGAGCAACCTCACGCCGATCGAGCGCGCACAGCTCAGCGCGCACTGGGCGCGCCTCGGCCAAATGGAACACGCCTCGATCGCCGCGTTTGCGCGCTTCAGTCTGCAGCTCTTGTCGCTCGGCGCCCCGAGCCGGTTGGTCGAGGCCTGCAACCGCGCGCTCGCGGACGAAACCGCGCACGCACGCAGCTGTTTCGCGCTCGCCAGCGCTTACGGCGGCACGGCTGTCGGTCCCGCGCCGCTCGACATCGAGCACTGTTTCGATGATCCGAGCCTCACCGGCATCGCCAAGCTCGTCTTGCGCGAAGGCTGCTTGGGCGAAACCGTCGCGGCGCTCGAGGCCGTCGCGGCCGCCGAATGCGCCGTCGATCCAGCAGTACAGAGGGCTCTGACGCGCATTGCTCGTGACGAGCAGAACCACGCGGGGCTCGCCTTCCAATTCCTGCGCTGGGCGCTCTCTGTCTCGTCTCCTGAAGTACGCCGTGAGCTCGCTCGCGAAGCCGCTCAACGACTCGCGGACTCCGAGAACAGTGCGCAGCAGGGCGAACGTTCTGCCACCGATCAGCGGCTCGCCGCACATGGCTTACTCGGCACAGACGCGCTCCGAGACGTGCACTTGGCTGCCGTCCGTGACGTGTCTCGGCCGCTACTCGCCGCGCTCTTCGACTTCGAAGCATCCAAAGCAGCCAGCGCCGTGTAGATTCCTTCGAGCAAACGCTGCCCAAGCACTTGGGACCGAAGTCGCTCAATCAGCATCTCATTCTCGTTCGTGCCGCAATTGCTGCGCTGTTGAGGCCACATATCCAGGTTGCGTGAAACTCAAGCTCGACGAGAACATCCCGCAGTCGGCCGGGACGAGATTGGCCGCACTTGGCTATGATGTCGATACGGTGCTCGACGAGCAGCTTGGCGGTCGAAGCGACGAAGACGTCTGGGCCGCAGCGCAAGCCGAGGGACGCTTCGTCACACAAACGACCTCGACTTCTCGGACACGCCGAAGGTCTTGCCGGGCAAGCACGCGGGTGTGTTGACTTAGTTGCGCGGGGGCGCAACTACACGTGGGCAACCGTGTGTACGGTGCCGATTGAGGCCGGGTTGCCTAGATCGGCGCCGCGCGACGCGGTACAGGGCGAAGACCACGGCGCTGGGGACGAGCACCGTGCCACCTGAGGCAATTTGCCGGTAGCTCGCTGCCAGGCGTTCATATTAGCGAAACCCGACTCGGAGCTTGCCGTTTGCTACGAAAAGCAGACGAACATAGCGAGTTTCGCGGATACTGCATGGTCCCCTGAGGAGGTGGCTGATGCGATTGCTATTCGTTCCGTTGTGTTTGTTGGTTGCGGGCTCGGTGCGGGTCTGCGGTAACGAGGAAAAATCGAACGCCGGGGCGGTCGCGAGTGCAGAGGTGCACAGCGCGCCTACCGCAAGCGCGGAGCTCAAGGCGGTTCTGCCTCGCCCGCGCATCGGTGGCAGCGTCGCAAGTGCGGGCGATCTGTCCGTCGAGGTGGCGTTCCACGAAGACGGTATAATCGAAGCGCTGGTCAGTGATGTGAAGGGGCTACCGATCGACGAAGGCGTGAAGCTTTCGGCCTTGGTCCGAACTGCGGGCGGCGCGAGCGAAAAGATCAGTCTTTCGTTCGTGCCGACGCGCGCTCGTTTCGAAGGGCATAGCAAGGCCGGCGTCGAGCTCGCAACAGGGCCCGTGGCAGTATCAGTCGAGGTAGGCGGCAAGGTGCACAGTTGCGAGTTGGGTGTCGGTGTCGTGCTGCCGCGGCCGAAGGTCGGCGGCCACGTGCTCGCAGCGGGTGCCTTCAGCGCGGAGGTTTTGGCCCACCGCGGCGGCGAGCTGCAGGCCTTCGTGCGCGATAGCGCTGGCGCCGAAGTGAAAGGGAACGCAAGCGCGCGCTTCCTGGTCAGGTGTAGGGCGAAAGGCGGCGCCACAGAGCAGGTTGCGCTGCACTTCGATATCTCGCACTCCTGCTTTGCCGGCAAGGCCGAGGCGGGCGTCGAGCCCGAGCCCGGGCCACTCGAATTCGTGGTCGACGCCAAGGTCGGAGGAGGCATCGGTGGGCTCGAAAGTATCGCGCTCACGGTCGATGCCAGTCACGGGGGACAGCTTGTCACCGTCGGAGACTATTCGCTCGAGCTGGTCGCGAAGGGCGGCGAGCTCAAAGCTTTCGCGTTCGATGCCTTGGGCAAGGTCCAAACAGCGGGCGATCTGGACGTGAAGCTGGACGTCGGGGCTGGCACCGCCTCGAAGCTGGCCCTGGTCTGGGGTGCACCGTGCCTTTGCTACAAGGCAAATCTTGCCGGAAATCTGGACCTCTCGCTGCAGCCCATTCGTGTTTCCCTGGCGGCGGGCGGCAAGCTGTTTTTCGGGTCGGTCGCATCGCTGCAAGCAGCGGCGAAGGCGGCTCTGAAAGCCGATGCCAGGCTCGACGCCACGTCCAACGTCGACGCTGACGCCAAGCTAGCGGCGCAGGCCAGCGCCAAGGTTGACCCGAAGCTCGACGCCAAGGCGAGTGCCAGTGCGGCCAAGGGCGCCAGCGCTGCTGTCAAAGTCACGCCGCCCAAGGTGAGCGTGTCCAGCAATTCGGCCGCAAATGCAGGCGCCAAGGCTGGTGGCGGGGCGAAGGCTGGATTCAGCTTCGGTACCAAGTAGCAACTCTGTCGATGATGGTGACGCCCAGCTCGTGCTGCGCGTTGCCGAGAGCCGCGTGGTAAATGCGTATTGGACGCTCCAACGCCGCATCTGATGTGCAGGCCGAAGTCGAAGCGAGGTTCCACCAGACGGGCTCAGGGCTCGCGTGTTAGCTCGCCGGCCTGCAGGGCAATGATTCGGCTCGCGGCTGACGAGCACTTCAACAATGACATCGTGCGGGCGCTACGCCGGACCGTCCCGGACGTGAGTATCGTCGGTGTCCGAGAAGCCGGTCACGTCGGTCTTCATTTGCCCAGGACATTCTTCCGGAGAAGACTTTGGCGTTGCTCGAACGCAATGTCTTTCAGTTCGTGCAGCAACGAGCGCGGCTTCGAAAAGCGGGCATGAGCTCGAAGAAGGGGCTCTTGTTCGATGGGCCACCCGGCACGGGCAAGACGCACACGATTCGCTATCTCTCGCGCATTCCGGAGCACACGACACTGCTGGTTACGGCCGAGCAAGTCACGCTAATCGCGGAGTACATGGCACTGGCCCGTCTGCTCAGCCCGACGATCGTCGTCATCGAGGACGTCGATCTGATCGCTCGCGATCGCGCGGAGCTGTCGACGCCCGGGCAGGAGAGCCTTCTGAATCGATTATTGAACGAAATGGACGGACTACGCGAAAACAGCGAAGTGTCACCACCAATCGACCGGAAGCACTCGAAGCCGCGCTCGCTGGGCGCCCCGACCAATCGATCGAATTCCCTCTGCCCGACGAAGTGGGCCGCGGGCGCCTGCTAGAGCTCTATCGTTCCGGGTTGACGTTGCCGAAAACGCTCTCGAAAACCTTGGTGCGCCGAACCGAGGGAACGAGCGCGGCCTTCATCAAGGAATTGATGCGACGGAGCGCGCAGTTTGCATTCGAGCGAACGGCCACAGGCAAACAACTCGCCGCCGAGGACGTGGAAAATGCGCTTCGCGAGCTGTTGTTCGAGGGCGGGAGCTTGAATGTGCGGCTGCTCGGAGCGCGAGCGGCCTCTCCCGAGTAGTTCGCGATGAGGCGCGAGTACAAACGCAAAAACGCGGAGTCAGCTTTCGCTAACTCCGCGTTTTCATTCTTCGTTGCGCGGGGAGGATTTTAACCTCCGACCTTCGGGGTATGAGGCGAAAATCGGGCCAATTCGATGAGCGTCAAGGGTCCGAGCACTACACGTAAGTAATGAACAGACGCGGGAATCGTCGTCATCGCAACATCACGGGTCGTCACGCGATGTCACGTCGGTTCCGATCGGCGTAGCAACGTCAGGTCAACGGGCGTAGTGCGGGCAAGGCGCCGCCGGTGGGTCAGGACTGGATGAACGCGAGCAGGTCCGGGTTGAGGACGTCCGCGTGTGTGGTCAGCATGCCATGGGGGTAGCCGGCGTAGGTCTTCAACGAACCTTTCTTGAGGTGTTCGACAGCGCGTGGCACGGCGCTGGCGAACGGGACGATCTGGTCGTCTTCGCCGTGCATGACGAGGACAGGAACAGTGATCGCCTCCAGGTCAGCGGTGTAGTCCTCGAGCCAAGTGAGGACGGTCTCGTAGTGGGCCTTGGCACTTCCGGCCATCCCCTGGCGCCACCAGTTCGCGATGATCGCCTCCGAGGGCTTCGCACCCGTGCGGTTGTAGCCGTAGAACGGGCCCTCGGGCACGGCGCGGTAAAACTCCGCGCGGTTGGTCAAGATGCCTTTTTGCACGGCTTCGAACCACTCCTTGGGCTGGCCCGCGGGGTTCTCCAGGGTCTGGACCATGTTCGGCGTCAACGACGCCACCAGGACCGCCTTGGCGACGCGCTCCTGATGGGCCGCGACGTAGCGGGTCACCTCGCCGCCGCCAGTCGAGTGGCCGATGTGCACCGCCTTGCGCAGGTCGAGGTGATTGGTGAGCGCCGCCAGGTCCGCGACCCAATGCTCCATGTCGTTGCCCGTGCTCACCTGGTCAGAGCGACCGTGCCCGCGTCGGTCGTGGGCGATGACACGGAATCCGCGTTGAACGAAGAACGTCATCTGGGCGTCCCAGTCGTCGGCCGTCAACGGCCAGCCGTGGCTAAACACGATCGGCTGACCAGAACCCCAGTCCTTGTAGAAGATCTCGACACCGTCAGAAGTAGTGATGGTAGGCATGGCTCGTTCCTTTCTGCTTTGCGAGTTGAAAATTGTGGGTGGAGTGATTGTGGTCGCAGATTCTGTAGGCCTTCACGGACGGCGTCGTCGTCGACCACGAAGACGACGCTGTCCGTGCTTGGCTCGAGTCTCGAGCGCTCCCGCGACTGCCGTGCGTGTGGATCGATCGCTCAGGAAAGCTCCGGTTCGACAAATAGCGCCCGAATATCGTGAGAAAAAACGATGTTTGGCTTGGTTTGCTTGGACATTTGTCGCTCCGTTTTCAGGTTTGCGGCCGCCACCTCGACCGTGCTGAATCAATGCTCTGGAACGGGAACTAGGACCAATACTTTGCGCCCCCCAGCCATGCCTTTCGAGTATAGCTAGTGCAGTGGAACTTCGACATTTGCGCTACTTCGTCGCGGTCGCCGAGGAAGGCAGCTTCAGCCACGCAGCCGAGCGGCGGCTGCACACCGCTCAGCCTTCCTTGAGCCGGCAAATTCGCGATCTCGAGCTGGAGCTCGGTGTGCAGCTGCTCGAGCGCAAGGCGCGCGGCATCTTGCTGACTGCCGCGGGCCAAGTTTTTTTCGACAACGCGCGCCTCGTGTTGATGCAACTCGAGGCCACGATCGAGGCCGCGCGCCGTGCAGGGGGACCGCCAAAGCCGGGATTCGTCGTGGGCTTCGTCGCCGGCCATGAAGTGATCTGGCTGTCCGAGACGCTGCGCATCCTGCAAGCGGAAGCGCCCGCTACCGACATCACCATTTCCTGTCTTTCGTCGCCCGAACTCGCCAACGCGCTGATGCAGAATCGGGTGGATGTGGCGTTCATGCGTCGCGAGGCACAGACTGCGGGGCTCGCCTTCAAGTTGCTGATCAAAGATCCGCTGGTAGTCATTCTCCCCGCGAACCACCGACTAGCCAAGCATCGGACGATCAAAGCGCGGGAACTCGCGCGCGAGAGTGTCATCGCTGGTTCGACGAAACTCGCGCCGGTGGTGAAGTCCGCGGTGCAGGAGTACGCAGCCAGCGTCGGGTTGAAACTCAACCAAGATTATGACGTCGAGAGTCTCTCGGGGGGAATGTCGTTCGTGGCATCCACCGGCCATTTGATGCTGCTTCCCAAGTACGTTACGAGGCTGCTCGTCCCGTCCGTGGTCGCCCGTCCCTTGGCAGGAGAGTCGCCCACCGTGGACTTGGTGCTGGGCTACAACAAATCGAACACGTCTGCCTTGCTCAAGCGGTTTCTGGCTCGCGTGGACGACTTGGTTTTGGGGGTTCAAAAGCAGAACTCGGAATCTGAGCGCAAGCGCACGACCAAACGGCCAAGCGCCAAGCGCCCGCGCCGGCCGACCTGAACCTCCCTCCGGTCGAACGCGCGTGGACCTGGAGGTTGGATCATTTTGGACGAGTGCGAGCTTCACTTGTCCGGTGACGCCCTGGTCCCCGACCTCGGCGGCTGGCGTCGTGAACGTATGCCAGTGCTTCCGGAGGCGACCGCCTTCGAGCTCGCGCCGGATTGGGTGTGTGAAGTCCTTTCGCCGTCGACGGCGCCACTCGATCGCACGCGGAAGCTTCCCATCTCTGCGCGCGAGAGAGTCGGGCACGTATGTCTAGTCGACCCAGCGCTGAAAACGCTGGAAGCGTTGCGTCTCGACGGCGCCGGCTAACAGATCCTAAGCGCATGGCACGGTGATGCCATCGTGCAGGGCGAGCCCTTCGCGGAGTACGCGCTGCATCTTGCCGACTTGTGGTCTACTTAACGCGCAACACGCGCTGAATACTGCGGATTTATAGCACAAAAGCAAACCCCATGGGCGCGAACTCAACGATCGTTGCCATGTCACGTTGTCCGCAGGAGCTTCTCGGAGTGCGGACGATGATCGCAGTGCAGCCGCTCTCGGCGCGCACGTTCGTGGAGCGCACATTTCAGAATTTGAAGCTCGATCCCAAAGAGGGCGCCAAGCTTTTCGACCAGAAGATTTTTCTCATGACTGGCTTTCACATAGACGAGCTGAGCCGCCATACCGTAAATTGCAGGGAACTGCTGGATCGTCGTGGGCACGCTCAGCCGCGCTTCCGGAGACATATTCCAAGTCAGCGCTTCAGAAACGGCGCTCACCGGAGCGGACTCTCCAGGTTGAGCATGCGAACCGCAGCTCATGGTGAAAGCAACGCACATCAATCCAAACAGCGAATTTCAACTTGTCATGATGAGTTCCTGACCAAATCAACCAAGTGGGCCCGATGGGAAGCGACGCCGGTACGCCGTTTGTTCAGAGTGCGAACAGTATTCCGGCGAGCGCCGACGGCTGACTCACGTTTCTGCCCGACGCCTCGTCTTACCTCCCGCAAAACCTCGAAGAGGTTCGAACCGATTCCGTTTGCGCACAATGCGCACAAGCTCGAACCACGACTGAAACAAACGCACACCAGCGCCGCCGCGATGGACGCCAGCGCCGACGAGCCGCATCGTTGCATTTCGTCCCATAGGTTTTTTTACAGTCGACTACCGTAATTGCAGGTATCGTCGTCCCAGTCGAAAGTCGATTCTTGCAGCCTGACGACGCGCGCTCGGGTGTCCATCTTCGCTGAGTCCATCTTCACCACGAGGACGATGTCCGCCGGTGCCTCGGAAACTTCGACGGAAACCACAGGCCCCATCGAGGTGACGATCCTGGCCGGGCGCTTTTACGCCATTGGCGTGTCGCTACCAGCGGGCGCCCGGTACAACTTCCAGCAGCAAGCCACGAAGAGCCTGCCACTTGATGTTTACTTCGGGCGGCTGACGTCGGCGGCAGTGGTACAGTCTGCAGGTTCGTGGGCAGCGATCGGTTATCCCGCGCCCGATACCTTCTTGATCGCTCAAGCAATCACGACGAATTTGTGAGTGGGCCTGGTTTCTCGGCGGGGGCTGCGCCCGGCGCCGTCTGCCCCGTTTCGCGTTCAGTGCGACAACGCAATAGCACCTAGTCAATTTCGCGGGCTCTTTCGATTAATGACGATCGAGACCGCGGCGCATCTAGACTTCGAAATATGACTCGCGGCTATCACTCTCAACGCTTCTTCCTGGCCCTATTCCTAACTGCGGCTTGCAGCGACGGAGGGCACGGTGTCGACGAGTCACCTAGCAACTACGGCGGGGGCGGATCTACCGGTCACGTGAGTGCAGCGGGCGCTCCAGCTGGCGGGAGCATCAGTGCGGGCGGCGCGACCGCCGCCGGAGGGATGCGCACGAGCGGAGGGGACGCCGGTGCGGCCCACGCGGGCGCTTCGGAGATGGGAGGCGGTCGTTGCGATTCCAGTGCTGGAGCTGGGCTCGGTGGCACTGAAGCTGGCGGTAGCTCGAACGCGCTCGGCGGCAGCGGTGGGCTCGGTGGGAGCATTGGGCTCGGTGGCACTGAAGCTGGCGGTAGCTCGAACGCGCTCGGCGGCAGCATTGGGCTCGGAGGGAGCAGTGGGCTCGGAGGGAGCAGTGGGCTCGGAGGGAGCATTGGGCTCGGAGGGAGCAGTGAAGTCGGCGGGAGCATTGGGCTCAGCGGCAGCAGTGGGCTCGCTGGAAGCACTGGATTCGGTGGCAGCATCGAGGTCGGTGGCAGCAGTGGGCTGGGCGGGAGCAGCGAACTTGGCGGGAGCAGTGGACTTGGCGGGAGCAGTGGACTTGGCGGGAGCGCGGGGAACTCGGCGCTGCGAGTGGTTGATGTTGCAGCTGGGGCCTCGACCACCTGCGTGGTCCTCAGCAACCATGCGCTCCGCTGCTGGGGGGCCGGCGCGTATAACGGCTACGGCAACTACCATGAGAACATTGGCGACAACGAGACGCCCTTTTCAGCGGGCGATGTTCCTATCGGTGGCCCTGTCACTCAAGTTTCTATGGGCGAGGACACCGCGTGTGTGCTGCTCGAGACGGGTAACGTCCGCTGCTGGGGCACCAATATCTATGGACAGATCGGTTATGGCTCTTACAAGGATGCCATCGGTGACGACTACGACGAGACACCGGCGGCCATGGGCGATGTCAACGTCGGAGGTCGTGTCGTACAAGTGAGCGCCGGGGGGTTTCATACCTGCGCTCTGCTCGATACCGGCGCGGTCCGCTGTTGGGGATATAACGGATACGGTCAGCTCGGCTACGCGAACACCAAAACGATCGGAAAGACCGACCCGGCGGGTGCAGGCGGCGATGTGGTGCTCGGAGGGGCGGCAATCCAAGTCGTGGCCGCAGGCAACAAAACCTGCGCGCTCCTCGCGACCGGCAGCGTTCGATGTTGGGGTTACGGCGCGGACGGTGGGCTCGGTTATGGCAACACCAACAATATCGGGGATAACGAGACACCCGCGTCGGCCGGCGACGTTCCTCTTGGAGGTCGAGCCGTGCAGCTGAGCGGACATTGCGCCTTGCTCGAGTCCGGCAACGTTCGTTGTTGGGGATCCGGGGAGAATGGCGTTCTTGGTTACGGCAACACCAACAACGTCGGTGACGACGAGACGCCCGCGTCGGTTGGTGACGTGAACGTCGGCGCGCCCGTTGCTCAGATCGCCACCGGTCGGAATACCTGCGCGCGGCTTACGAATGGCAACGTTCGCTGCTGGGGTCGCGCGGGCGCCGGCCTCGGCTACATGAACAACCAGACGATCGGTGACGACGAAACCCCTGCCTCGGCCGGCGATGTGAATATCGGGGCCAGCGTGACGCAGACTGCGGTCGGAGGGCAACACGTGTGCGCGATTCTCACCACAGGCGCGCTCCGCTGCTGGGGAGCCAGCTACGACGGTCAGCTCGGCTACGGAAACAACAACGACCTGAGCGGAAAGGCGAAATTCATCGGTGACGACGAGACGCCGGCGTCTGCGGGCGATGTCCCCGTGTTGATGGACGTGCATGTCGCCTCGTGCAACGGCCCCCCCATTGATTGCACCGAGCTGTCGGAGACGAGCTGCAAAACGATTTCTCAATGCTCGTGGCCCCCGCCCTGCGTCGTCGCGAACGCCGCGGCCCAGTCAGGCATGTGTCACTTGATCGCAGATGGAACTACCTGCTCGCAGCACCCGGAGTGCACGTGGGTCGGGAACTCCTTTTGCGGAGCAAACATCTACTATTGCCCGAGTGTCACCATACAAGCGGACTGCCTTCCAAGCTTCTGTTCCTGGCAGCCAAGCTTTTCGCACTGCTCGGGGTTCGCAAAATGCGAGTCGCTCATTGACGAGTATAGCTGTGCAAAACAACCAGGCTGCGGCTGGAATTGAGAGCGCACTCCGCACGCCGACTGACGACCGAACCGCGGGTATCGAGCTTGAGCTTCCCAACGTCAAGGAGGTCATCTGACGCGGGCCGAGGCTCTGATTGCGGAGAAAGCCGAACGCGAGGCGCTGTTGTCTGGCGCGCGGATGATGCTCTTTAGCGAGGCGTACAGCGAATATCTGGAGAGCACGAGCATGAAGGACCGCGCCCGGGATGCTTACGAGCATGTCTGGGAGCGGATCGGGCCAGAGCTTGGTCATCTCTACATCGAAGAGGTGACGACCTCGGCGCTCGATGCGTTCAAGCGCACGCTACCGGAGCACTTGGGACCGCGTTCGATCAATCACCGCTTGGTGTTGGTTCGTGCGGTGCTCGGCTTCCTTTGGAAACGCGGCAAGCTCTCGAGCGTGCCGTATGTGCCGAAGGAATCGGTGCCGAGGAAGTACGTGGAATGGTACACGCGGAAGGAGATCAGCTACTCGAGGGCCTCTGTCGCCTCGAGCCGCAGTGATACCTGTTCTTCTACTTGACGGTGCGGCTCGGACTGCACACGGGCGAGGTGTACGGCATTGCTCGGCGTCCGATCCATCGCGAGGCACTTCGACTGGTGATCGATCAGGCCGTTCAGCACGGGACCAAGACGAGAGCGTCTTGCTTCGCACCGCGCAAGAACGACGAGGCGTATGCGCTCGATATCACGGCGGACATTGTGCAAGCCGTGGATTGGCACGTGGAGCAAGGCTACGGCGGTCCGGAGTTTCTGTTCTCCAAGACCGGCGACTTTCCGCGTTACATCGACAGCCACGTCCCGCTCAAGTGGTGCAGGCAAGGCTCGGCCTCGCATGCTCAGCCACCACAAGTTGGGACGGCATTCGGTCGCAAGCCAAGCCGTCACCAGCGGCGAGGCGGTGAAGGTCCAGCTCGGCCACAAGTCCGAGCAGAGCACGCACAAGTACGCGCACCTGGGCTCCGGCGCGCAACGGCGGTTGATGGAAGGCCTTAAGCCGGCAGCAGCGGCGCCGCACGAGCTGGCGACTCGCACGGCGACAACGTCGGTCAACGAGGCGTCAACGGAGGCGGCGCAAGCGACCTCTGCCGAGGCTCACGTCAACCAGGCGTGAACGCCCTCCAAATCCGCTCGCTGTGCGGCCAAATAACAAAAGTAAAAAGGCCCCGATTTCTCAGGGCCTTTTCGTCTTGTTGCGCGGGGAGGATTTGAACCTCCGACCTTCGGGTCATGACGCCAAGGGGGCGTCGCGCGACGACGATGGCGAGAGTTGGTCACACACTGACGAGTCGGACTCCCTCCCGTGGGCGATGCGCGCCGGATACGGCGAAGGCTCAGCACTTCGCGGTGAGGGTCAAGCATCGTATCTCGGTCTTCAAAGCCTTCGACGTCAACGCTCGGAACCCAGCAGGCTGCGAGGTGCGAAGCGGGATCGCGATCGCCCACTCTCGATCACCGTGCTCCGAGTCGGAGCCTCAGGTGCGCTCGATTTCCCGGCTGATTTCGGGTACGCGCGCTCGGTCTTATGGGTTTTGGTAGCCAGGCCGTACTCCGTTGTGGAAGGCCCCAAAGGTTGCGACGCACTCCGACATCAGCTTTCGAGACGAGGCGCAGCCGAGGCGATGATTTCGGACTCGGTCGAGTCGCGCGGGTCAGCCGAGTGCTCATGCTTCTCGTGCCCTCCGCGTTGTTCCTTCCGGGTTGTCCGCTGAAGGACGGCTACTATATCGAGACCGACGGTATAGGTGGCGCCGCGTCGAGCGGATCAACGGGCGTGGGCGGCGGACCGGCCGTTTCGAACGCGGGTCGTGGTGGCGCTCCGGGTGTGGGTGGTGCGTTGGAAGTGGGCGGCGCACCGAGCGCGAGCGGCGCGCCAGGTGCGAGTGGTACGGCCGACCTGGGCAACCAGGCGGGGACCGCGGGAGATAGTGGGTCGGGAACCACGGGCTGCATCTCGGTCACCCATCAAGGGCACGAGTATGCTTTGTGCTTCGGTCCGCTGATCCAGGCCAGCGCTCGGGCCAATTGCGTCACTCGCGGCATGACACTAGCCGTGGTCGAGGACCAAGCCGAGAATGCTTGGATCGCCAAAACCATGTCCGAGCAGTACAAAGGCGACAGCGTGCGCGCTTTCATCGGCGCAAACGACGTCACGACCGAGGGCGAGTGGCGCTGGGCGGATGGCGTTTCGTTCTGGAGCGGAGACGCCAGTGGCGATGCCCTCAACGGGCGCTACACGAACTGGGCAGACGGAGAACCGAACAAAGAAAGCCCCATCACTGGCGCTGCGGACTGTCTGACTATGTATCTCTCGGAAGGGAACTGGGGCGATCTGAGCTGCGATGCCGAGCTGCCCTACGTCTGCGAACCACGCTGAACGCCGCGCGAGCACGGGGAGCAAATCCAATTGACCCACTCGGGTGGGCCTGACGCTCAGCTACATCGTCAGGGTGTCGGTCCGTTCTCCGTCACAGCAGACGCGCGTTGAAGCTAGCTCACATTATTCCAGACCCAACGTGGCCTGCCCAATTCATAATTGCTTAAGGATTTCGCGATGCTGAAGGTGTGCTTCGGAGGGCGAAGCCTTGCTTTGTTCGCGCTTTTGGCCGCGCCTATGGCGTGCGCGACCGCGTCCTACAGCTATCCGTTTGAAGAAGAATCCGGAAGCTCGGCTGCAATGGGGGGCAGTTCCGGAGATTCGCCGGCTTCGGCAGCTGGCAGCGAAAGCTCCGCCGGCAGGAGCAGTGGCGGAGGCGGCCGGTCGTCAAGCACGGGAGGGACGAGCAGTACGGCGGGGGCGGGTCGAACGGGGAGGGGCGGTTCGGGCACGGGTGGCGGCTTTGGTGCGGGTGGTCGCGGCGGCAGCGGCGGTCGCAGCGGCAGCGGTGGTCGCGCTGGTTCGGTCGGCTCTGGCGGTCGTGGCTCGAGCAGCTCCGCGGGGTCGACTGGCAGCGCGATGGGCGCGAACGGGTGCGCCAGTCTTTCCGTTCCCCTGACCGCTATGGCCGACCAGGCGCACTTCGTGATCACGCTCGCCAGCAACACCAGCTTCAGCGGCGCAACGGTCAGCATGCGCGTTTACGTGAAGGCCGGTATCGGCGGTACGATCTCGAATTACGTTCAGGACTCGAGTTACAAATTGCTCCGCAATTCGAAGCCCACGAAGCTCAGCGCGGCGACGGGCTGGCAGACGCTGAGTTGGAATGTCGGGACCGAGGGGCCGGGTACGAGTGGCATTGCCCTGGCCGCTATCTCGCGCATTGGGATTGAGATCCGAGCGACCCCCGACGCTGCGTGGTCGAACCCGACAGTCGTTTACGTCGATTCGATCACCGTGAGCACGCCGAGCTTATCGTTCGCGTTCGGTACCAGCAGCACCCTCACTCCGACCCCGGCAACCCTGGATGTCGCGGGACAAGTGCTCTGGCAGAACTCGAACACGATGGATACGACCGCAAGCCGAGCCGTGTTGAGCTGGCTAGCCAGCTGTCCATAGGACTTGCCCTGAGCGCCTCGCGTCCATCGCTGTTCCGTCCAGGCCAGGCCCGAGTCACGATTTCCTCGGCGAATTGGGATTTCAATGAGCTCGGCTACTGCACGTCGTACGCGCAGCGAAACCCGTAAGTCGATAGGTGAAGGCTCGCCGGCAATGCGTACCTGAGCGCCACCCTCAATTCCGAAGCTTCGGAGGTCGAATTGCCACCGTGGATGATCCGCGGATTGTCGGCGAGGATACTCGGGTCGGGGTAGTCTTGAGCAACGCTTGCGCAGTCGTTGCAAGGGATTGGGCGAGGCGCGCGGGCGACCGTGTCGAAGGTCCACTCTGACAATGAGCCGGCCAAGTCGAGTTGACCAAACCGACCCGCCCCGGTTGGAAACGAACCAACCGCCAGGATCTGGCACGGATAATCGGGGAAGTTGCCGCTGCAACCGTACATCGCTCGCCCTGACACCGGCTCTGTTTTGCCCCATGGGTAGAGGCGGTTGAAGTCACCGCCCGCAGCCGCGTACTCCCATTCCAGATCGGTCGGCAACCTTCCGCCATCCCAAATGCAGAAGGCTTCGGCTTCGTAGAAGCTCACACAATTCATTGGCTGATTCGGATCCGTGGTCACGAGGGGAGTGTCGTGGCAACGCGCGACTTCAGCTGCGATCTCGGCGGCTGTTTCGCGCAACCCGTACTCACTCGGACGACTGGCGCCCCCAAGCCAGGTTTCATCCCAACCCGAATCGTCGATCAGAGGATGTTTACCCGCGCCTGTTCGTGGCGCGCCAGTGGCGTGCCAACCGTCATACGCCGCCAAAAACGCTTTGAATCTCTCGACCGTCACCTCGAACACGCCGAGTTCGAAACTCGACACGTGGCTCGGCACCAAGTTCGCTTCGGGCTGGTCCAGCCCTCCGACGATGAAGTGCCCATCGCTCGCAGGCACGTGACCAACTGCGCAGCAGTCTTTCCGACTCAGCCCACAACTGGCGGTCAGATGGCGGCATGATTCGAACCTGCTGGGGCGCGCCTCGTCGCCTGCTGCGCCTGCATCCTCCGCGGCGCTCGCGCCTGCTGCGCCCGCATCGCCTCCCGCTCCCAAGGGGCCTTCACCCGCGGCGCCTGCGGGGTCTCCACCGGCGGCTCCCGCCTCGCCGCCGGTGGCGAGGCGCTGCCCATAGTCGCCGAGGTCCAGACGCCCGCATGCACAAACTACTAGAGCGAGTGCGAGGACCTTTGCGATTCGTCTCATGGTCTCAGCCTTTGTAGGCGGCGGCGCGCATCTTCCGCATAGGAGTGCTGGGGCTGCTCGAGGTATTGGGCAAACAAGGCGGCTGCCTCTGGCTCGCGACCCACGGCCTCCAGACACAGCGCGCGAAAGTATTTGAGATCGCCTCCGCGCATTCCCGCGCTCTCGGCGAGCTCGTACTCGTGCAGCGCCTCCGCGAAGCGCGACTGCGTTTTGCGTAAGATGTTGCCCCGCAGTAGCCGAAGCTCGGCTGTGCGTTCGCCGGCCGAGGAGGACAAGAGCTGGTCGCTCTGCTTCAACGCTTCGTCAGTGCGGCCCAGCTGTAGCAGCAACTCGAGTTGCGACATGTCCGCTTCACGGCGTAGCGAGCCAGTCGGAAATCGGCTTCGGTATTCGGCGAGGGCGACGAGTGCACCGGCCGCGTCCGCGAGCACGTCGCGGCGCAGGCGCGCCACTTCGTACAGAGCCATCTCCGCGCCCAGCCCCGAGCCTTCCGCACGCTTCAAGAAACAGGCTTCGGCTTGTCGCGTTTGCCCCCCACGTGCCAAGCTCAAGCAATCGGGTGCGCTGCTGGTTTCGCTCGGCGCAGCAGTGAGCGCAGCGCTCGGTACGGCGCCGATGTCGGGAGCCGGCGCCATTGCCGGCGGTGGTTCGGACGTCTCGGGCACGCCCGGGGGCGCAAGATGGCTGTCGCTCGCGGCCAACGCGGGCGCGCTCGGCTTCGCGCTTTTGTTATCGGTGCGCCGCGTCGTGCTGTGTTCGGCCGATGCCGACGTCGCGATCGGGTGAGCCGGCGAGCCTGCCGCCAAAGTGGAGGTCGCGCTCGCGGGCTTGCGAAAGTCGCGTACATCTTCGGCCACAACGGCGGGCCCCGGCTCTGAGCGCGTGCGCTGCAGCAGGACCGGTACCGCGACGAAAATCGCCAGCGCGAGCAACAGCGACGGCACCAGCCAGTGGCTGCGCTGCCGCCAGGGCTCGCGCGACTCGGACAGGCGCTGCGACAGACGCTGAAAAGCCGCGGGCTGGTCCAGCTCACCCACGAACTCTCGGTTGGCATCCTCGAGTAAACGACCAAACCGGCCGTCAGTGAGGCGCTCCAAATTGGGTGCACGTTTGAAGGCGCTCATGTCCGCTCATCCATCGGCGCAGATTCTTCGAGAGACTGGACGAACTTCTTGCGCGCATAGTGCAAGCGCCTCCAGAGCGTGCCTTCCTTGCATCGCGAAATCTCTGCCACTTGTTTCCCGGGTAGCCCCTCCATGTCGTAGAGCACGACCACGATGCGCTCGGTTTCACTCAATGAATCGAGCGCGGCCTGAACGCGACGTCGCGCCGATTCTTCGCAGAAGCCGGGGGAGGCCACGTTCATGGACTCGGGACTGAAGGAAAAAAGCGAACGCAACGCATTGCTCACGCGGCGGCGACGGCGGAGGACCCTCGCTTGCGTGATGCATAGCCGATACAACCAGGTCTTCAGCTCGGCGTTGCCTCGAAAGCGAGGCAGGTAGCGATGCATCTGCAGGAAGACCTCTTGAGATGCATCTTCGAGGTCGAGCTCGCTGACGCCGAGCTTACGCAGAAAAGCAATCGTGACGGGGTAGTAGTGAAAATGCAGCGCTCGCCAACCGGCGTGGTCGCCCCGCACGCATTGCAACAGCAGGGGCGATTCGGATTCGGTATCCCCCTCGTCTAGCGGGCTGGCGGCGGCTGCACACATCCTTCTTCGTTAGAGCTCCTGTGCGGGGAGACCTTCACTCATCGCGTGCACTATTCTTTATCGGCCAAAGATGTATCCGAAACCGAGAGCCCAACCCAACGTCACGGCGCGAGGCGCAAGGACCTCTTGGTTATCGACGAGGAACTGCCCTGCCGCCCCCGGCAGCAAAAAATCGAGCGAAGTGCAGCCCTGAATAAACATTGAGCGCCCCACCGGTACCGCAAGACCCAGCTCGAGGCCCGCCATCCAGATCGCTCGGGTTCGGTCGGTTTGCGACTGCAAGCCGCGTGTCGTTGCCCGCTGGATGGCCAAAGACAGCGCCGGACCAAAGTGCAGCAAACCGGGCGGCAACTCCAGCTTCCAGGCCAAGCTGGCCCGGGAAGTCGCGGTCCTAGCTTCGACGCTGGCTCCCCCCGCTTCGCTTTCCTCCAACGAAGTCAGCGCGACGCGCAACGCCAAAGCTGCTTCGAGCTTCGCGCCGAGCCCGCCGCTGAAACGCAGTCCCAGCTGAGGTTGCCCTGGGCTTAACGCATACTCGGCGGACAATCGCGGGCCTCGATCGCTCAGCGCGAGCCGCGCGGATGTTACGGGCTCGAGCGCTGATTGCGGTTTCCGCGATCGCGGAACAACCGGCGCGGCCGCGCTCGGATCGCTCGCTTCACTCGCAGCCAGGCCGCGGAAATAGCGATCCAACACCAGCGCGATCGCCTCCGACATCGTGCGGCAGGAGTCGCCCGCCATCGGCAAGTCGCGCGTCAGTTCGACTTCACCTTTCGGATTCAACAGCTCGAGGCGCACGAAATCGCGAGGATTTCCGGCCGGCGCGTGACCAATCGTGTAGCGCGCCAGCCAACCTTCGTGGCCCTCGACGACGAGTGAGCCCAAACGTCGCGCCACGATCTCACGCGTCGCCGCGAGCTCCGGACAGAGTGCGTCTGGCGAGCCCGTCTCGAGCGTGAGACCGCCGGACTCGAGCGCTGATGCTTCGGAGGCACAGAGCAGTGCCACGCCCAAGCAAGCGAAACTCAATCGGCGGACCACGTGTGTGTGTGGAAGCTACACCCCTTCCGGGGCTCGCGGATCAGTGGCGCAGCGATGATCCAATGGTGGGCTGCTGGCCGGTCGGCTGGAACGCGGTGTGGATCGTCGCGGGCATCGCCCTACTGAGGCATCATCTTCTGAGTCACCTGCCAGGCGGGATCCGTACACAGCTTGCACGAGTCGCCATAGAACCACGAGCGCAGCGCGGTATCGCCCATCAGCTGAACACGCATCCACGCGGTGACGGCGACCTCGACCGGTGCGGGCTTCGTGCCTCGGAAGCTGAGCCAGTTCGCGTGATCGGCGGACAGATAGCTGGCCTGCATCACCGGAACGTTGCCGATCGCAGTGAACGCGTTTTGGATAGTGCTGCAAGGAACCGTCGTATCCATGCCTCCGCAGAACAACCATGCCGGTCCGTGCAGGTTCCGTTGCGAGGAGGCACCACACAGTGGGGCCACGGTCGTGATGTGGCTATCCGCGCCCGCCGTGGTGGTGGCGAACCCGCCCTGCGAATGGCCCGTTGCGCCGACGTGCGCGGTATCGATTTTTTGAAAGAGCTCACTGCTCGGGTCATCGTTCTGCTGCAACAGCCAGGTGACGCCCGCCACCATGGGCGGCGGAGTGCCCTGCGCGACGTTGGGGCTATCCGACGCGATGACCACGAAGCCATGAGAGGCGAGGTGGTTGAGCAGCACCTTGTACAGGCTGGGGGTCGAACCGGTGCCGTTGCCCCAGGTGATGGCGGGGTGACACAAGCCACCTTGGCCCAGATCCTTGGGACGGAACATCGTGAAAGCGACGGGTGCGCTGCCACCCGCGCCCGCGCTTGCGCCGACGCCAACGGCGGGCCCAACGTTGTTCTCAGTCACTGTTGCGAACGGCCCCGCGAGCGCAGGGTCCGCCGCGGGCCACTCGCCCACCGTGCAAGCCACTCCGCCGCCAGTGCCCGTGGAAGCTCCGCCGCTGTTCGGCCCTGCGCCACCGCTCGCGGTGCCGGCATTGCCACCTGAGCCGATGGACGTGGGCGCCGCGCCCGCGCCGCTCATCGACGTGTCGGAGCCGCCGGTCGCAGTGCTCCCGCCCGTTGATCCGCTCGACCCGCCCATTGACGAGCCGGAACCCCCGCTCGACCCGCTGGAGCGGCTTTCCCCGCACGCGACCAGCCCGGTTGCGTTCGCGGCTACGAGTACGAACAGGATTCGCTTCGAGTTCGTTCTCATGGGGATCTCCTCGTAAGAATCTCCCCCAGCAGATGCTTGGCGCAAACAGAATCAGTTCAAGAAAACGATAGCCGCCTGACAGCGTGTGGGCACGTCGGATTTTTCCCCTTGTTGAGCGATTCGGGATTGAGATTGGGTTTGATGGTCACCGAGCGCGTCGGGCACGGCTCAGCCTTCGGCGGCCCGGGGCGGCTTGTGCGCCCGGTCCGCGCTGGACTGCGAACACGTTCAGGCCGCAGCCACGCCGAAAGATGACCGGTCCGCGGCGCGGACCGCAACTAAGCTGGCAAAGATGCTCCGCGCGCTGCCTCTCCGGCCCCTGCTCGTCTCGACGCTGGCACTCATGCTCGGCAACGCCTGCGGCGCCAAAGAGAGTGGCCCAGGCGACAATGGCGGTGGGACAACCACCGGCAGCGCGGGGACACCCGCTGCGGCTGGCGTCGCGGGCACGTCCATACCCGCCACCGGCGGCGCAGGTTCGACCGGCGTGGGCGGAAGCAGCGCCGCCGCAGGCATCCTTGCGAACGGCGGCCGCACTGCCACGGGCGGCGCGCCCGCAAATGGCGGCAGCACTGCGAACGGCGGCGGTTTCGCAAGCGGGGGCGTCAGCGCGAACGGCGGTAGCAGCGCGAACGGCGGTAGCAGCGCGAACGGCGGCAGCGCGACGAATGGCGGCTCAGGCGGCGCGCAGGGTGCAGACCAGTGTAAACCCCTAGGGTGGGCAACGCGTTCGGCGCGGTCGGGGAGCGCGGTGAGCGTAACCGGCGGCGGCAACGCGACGCCCACCGTGGTCAAAACCTTTGCAGATTTGGCCAAATACGCCGCAGACGGCACGGCGCGCGTGATTCACGTGGACGGCACCTTGGGCAGCGGCTGGTCCGGTACCTCGGGCGATCGGCTCGAAATCAAATCCAACAAAACGATCATCGGCTTGCGCGCGGGCACGCAATTGAAAGCGGCGATCCACATCAGCGGCGCGAGCAACGTCATCTTGCGCAACCTGGTGGTGCGCGGGCCAGGGTCGAACGAAGATCAAGCCTGGGACAACTTGAACATCGAGGGCGCGAGCAAGAACATCTGGGTCGACCATTGCGAGTTTTGGGACGGCCAAGACGGCAACGCCGACGTCGTGAAGGGTGCGGACACGGTCACCTTCACCTGGAACATATTCGGCTACTCGATCGCAGGGCATTCACACAACCTGTCCAACCTGATCGCGTCTTCCGACGACGAGCCGGTGAGCGAGGGCAAGCTCGACATCACGTTCATGTTCAACTGGTGGAAGGCCGCCGCGCAGCGCCAACCGCGCTGCCGCTACGGGCAAATTCACGTGCTGAACAACTTGTACACCGGCGACGATGCCATCGGTGCCTCCGTGCTCGGAGTCTCGAACGGTTATTCCTGCAACGTGCTCACCGAGAACAACCACTTCATCGGCCAAGGGCAGCCCATCGATCTGGGCAAAGAAGATGGCCCAGGCTCGGTGCAGCAAGCAGTGGGCAACCTGTTCGAGAACTGTACCGGCAATCAAAAAGGCAGCGGCACCGCCTTCACCCCGCCTTACGAATACAAATCGTTCATGGTGCCGGCCACGCAGGTGAAGGCACTGGTGCAGAAGAGCGCGGGAGCCACGCTCAGTAGTCCCGGGTCTTGCCCGTGAAACCCAGTTCGGGTTGGGTCGCGCGCTGTCGCTGTATGTGTGACGGCTAAGGATTGGATGTTCAAGTCGTCGCTTCGTCGATCCGCGCACGCTCGCCCGAGAAATAGCGATTGGGTGGGCAGCCTAGGACTTTCGTGATCACGCGGTGACACTGCGCGTAGCTGCCAAACCCCGCTTCCAGAGCGGCTCTGGTCAGTGGTTGCCCCGAATCCACCAAGCGAATGAAGGCCATGGCACGATGCCGTGCACGGTATGAAACGAAGGTCACGCCGAAGGCCTCGTGAAACGTGCGGCTGAGGACGCTCGGATCCACGCCAAGCCGCTGCGCGAGCTGAGCGCCTGGCGTATCTGGGTTTGTGTTCACCTCCTGCAGCGCGCGGCGGCTGAGCACGTGGTTCGTCGAAAGCTGCGCCTGGATCTGCGCGAACAGGGAGACGGTTCCGACTTCCACGGTGTTCGCATCCCGCACGTCTGCGAGGCCGGTGAGCGTGCCTTCGAGGGCGCTGAGTGCAGACGGAGTCAGGCGAGCTCTGCTGCTCGCCGCGCGCGTGAGTGAATCCAACGCGCTCGCCGCCAAATCAGGCCGCAGCGCCAGCACCCACAGTTCGAGATCGGAGCTCGCCTCCAAGAGCACGTGATCCTGACCCGGGTGGAAGAGGATGACGTCGCCCGGACCAAGCCGGACCGTGCTGTCACCAAGCCCAATCAGTGCGCTACCTTTGCAAACCGCGTTCAGCTCTGGCTCCGGATGAAAGTGTCGCGGCCGGCGATAAGCCGGGTGGTGACGCCAGGCCTGGGCGCGTCTACCGGGCAGCATCGGGAATGGTTGAAACAAGCTCTCGACCATCTTTTCAGTATACGCTTTCCCAGCGCTCATTCGAGCGCCAGCGGCAGCGCCCACGGTCCCGGCGCGCGCGATCGAACACGGCATGCCCCGCGCGGGACGGACCTCGCCCAAAGCCTGCAGCCTGGTTCAGTGTGGGCCGGCTCCGGACATGACAGTCGCGGCGAGCGTGCCCGTCGCCTCGGGGGTGTACGTGTACGGCGGCGTGAAGCCGGTACCGCTGGCCGTGGTGGTGCCGGAGGTGTTCGTGAACACGTTGTTGCGCGCGAGCATGTCGCCGTTGGCGTCTGGCGAGAGCGGGTTCTTCACGCCGCTGTACACGTTGTTCTCGACCAACAAGTGAGTTTGGAACCCAGAGTTGGTGCAGTACGAGTTGCCGGCGGAGGTAAACAAGCTGTTGACCACGTGGATCTTGCCATTGCGCGTGCGGGGCATGCGCTGATTCACGTTGTCAGCCCACCAATCATGGTGCCACGTCACGTTCAAGCGCCCCACGTCCTCGGGGACGTCATCGCCCGAGCCGACCAGGTTCGAGAAGCGGTGCCCGCTGGCTCCTGTCGAGTCGTTGCCGACGTTGTCGGTGCGTGGCGTGTAGTGGAACTTGGTCCACGAAATGGTGATGAAGTCCGAGCCGGCATTGATGTCCAGATTGCCGTCGGTGCCATCGGAGATGTCACAATGGTCCATCCAGACGTGATGTGAAGCGGAGGTGATCGACACGGCGTCAGCACCCGACGAACAGCCCACCGAGGCGTCGAAGGCGGGATCTTTGCTGCAATCGCCTACGGCGTAGCCCACGATCTTCAGGTTGCGCACGATCACGTTGGAGGCCTTGCTGATGCCGAGGTGACCGTGAAATTCGGCGCCGCACACACCGACGATGGTCTTGTTCGAGCCAATCGCGACCGAAGCGTTCCCGAGCTTGGCGTTCAAATACACCACCGCGGCTGCTGTCCCGCTCACTGCGCTCTTGAAGGCCTCGAGCGTGGTCACGACTTGCGGTGCGGCATTGCCGCCGCCGGTCGTGCCGTTTTGATTCATGCCGTTGACCGACGCCCAGCCTGTGACCGGATCCGCAGCCGGCGGAGTCAGGCACGAGCCGCCACCACTCGCTCCGCCCGCCCCCCCCGTGGCCTTTTCGCCCGCTGCGCCGCCATTGCTATTGCCAGCCTGCGCCGGTTTGCCTGCCACGCCGCCGTTTGTGGTAGCGCCGCCGTTTGTCGCAGCGCCGCCATTCGCTGGCGCACCGCCGTTTGAGCTCGGCACGCCGCTCGCCCCCGAGCCGCCACTCGCGCTCGGGGCGCCACCGGCTCCCGAGTTCGAGAGGGGTGCGTCGGTTCCCCCATTCGACGAACCGGCTCTGGCGCTGGCCCCACCGCTGGTTGCTCCGGCAGTGACAGAAGCACCTGCGGTCGACGAGGCGCCCGCGGTCGGCGTGCTAGCGTTGTCTGATTCCGACGCGCTGCCACAGCCGTACAAGCTGCCGGTGATGCCGAGCGCGAACAACGAGAGATTCTTTAGCGTGCGCGCAGAAGGGTAGTGCATCTGGGTTTCCAATCAGCCATTGGGACAGAATCGAGCTCGGGCTGATTAGTTGCGGCAGGGCGCTCGGAGCAGTCATCCAATTCTTGGGCAGCCCGCGGCGGCCGTAGGCCGACGCTTGGGGTGCCGGGCGCGCGTGAGCGCGCCCGCCGTGCTGCGACGCGCAACGCTCGGGGCAGCATCAATTTTCGAAGGTTCCGTAGGGTGCACGTGTCTAGAAATGCGCACCGGCCGTCGATGCCGTGTAAACGCAGAAGCCGTTCAGGTGCAGCGTGCCGTCGGCGTCGCGGCTGATCGAGCTCGGGTTGAGGTTGGTGAACGCTGATGTGGCGGCGGCCTTCACATTGCCCGAGTCGGTACCGCCGGCTTGCTCCCACTTGCCGTTGGCGACGGTGTTCGTGATGTTGGCTCCTGCGAACTCCTGAAAGGCGACGTTGCGGTCGTTGTTTACGGCAGTGCAGTTCTGGACCGTGACCACTCCCTCGTTGTGATTCTGGTCGAAGCCCTTGCTGGGATTGTCGAACGCGACGCTGTTTTTCAGCACGTGAGCCGCTGGCCCCGTGACGTCACTGCCGACCTTGAAGCCGTTGCCGTTCCCGGCCGCGGAGTTGTTGTGATAGCCGTTGTGGTAGGCGATGCAGTTCTCGATCGTCACGGGGTTCGTGCCGGCTTTGGTCTTGGGGAAGGTGTCCCAGCCGTCGTCCGAATTGTCGTGGGCGACGCAGCCGAAGAACTTGTTACCGGTGCCGATGTTGATCTTGGCCGCGAAGCCGTCGGCATTACCGCCGCTGGCTTTCGTGTCGTAGTTGTCGTGCGAATCGCAGTTGATGATCAGATTTTGGGCGGGATGGGGCGCGGTTTCGGCCTCTGGCCCCGAGATCTGCAACCCGCTGTCGAAACAGCCGTAAAACTCGCAGCGGTCGATGGTGTTGCTGTTGCCCGTGATGTGGATGCCATTGTCCGAGGCGCGGGCAAAGGTGAGGCCACAGATGGTGTTCGAGCTACCCGTGATGTCGATACCGTACTTGCTGTCGGTTCCGGTCGTCGCCTGGTAGTCGAGGATCGTTTTGCCTGCTGGGCCAAAGATTTTCACATTGCTCGCGCTCAACTTGTAGGCCTTGCCCGATAGGGCGTAGGTCCCTGCGGCGATCGAGATCACGTCGCCGGACTTTGCACCGGTAAACGCGGCGTCGAGCTGTGCGGCGGTCGTCACCGTCACGGTCGGGGTGAGGCCCGCGCCGCATGCTTTCGATGAACCGCCGCCCGATCCGCCCATGGACGTGGCGCCGCCCATCGCGGTTGCTCCAGCGCTCGAGCTAGCGCCGCCCTTTGCGGTGGTTCCGCCGGACGCGGTGGTTCCGCCGGACGCGGTGGTTCCGCCGGACGCGGTGGTTCCGCCCTTGCCGCCGCTGCTGGAGCCGCCGTTGCTGGCGCCGCCCAGGGAGCTCGAGCCGCCGTAGCTAGCGCCGCCGCTGTTCGAGCCGCCCGTCATGGAAACCGAGCCGCCGGTGGAACCGCCGCCACCCATGCCCGCGCCGCCGCCTGCGGTGGTTGGCGAGCCGCCCTTACCAACTGCGCCACCCAAATTGGCGGAGCCGCTTCCGGCGCTGCCGGGATTGCCGCCCTTGCTGGCCTGCTCGTTACCGTCGCCGTCGCTTGCGCTGCACGCAACGAGGCACGCTTGAAATAGAACTCCCGTCAGCAACCAGTTCGTTCGCCAAATGCGCATGGGCAGTAATGCTTCAAACCAGCCGATCGATCGGTCTTTGCCAATTTTCCTAGCCGGCCTTCTCGCTGCGCGTTGCGCCTTCAGGCGACTTCGAATCTCGGCACACGCACATTTTCCCGCAGGGCTGCACGATAAGCAAAGCGAGCACGACTTACCGATGGTCGCTCGGTAGCCGACAACGTTGCACAAAACACAAGAAGTGAGAGGTCCGCCGGCTCGGAACTCGTCATCGTAACGCGCATGATTCGTCTTGCGCGAGCGCGCACGCAAACGGTCAACTCGGCTGACCAGACTGAAAGAGGTGCGACTCACGTTCTGAGCTCGACTCCCATGGTGGGCCAGCGAGCTCGCCAATGCGGGCTGTTGTGCGCGGGTTTGTGGGCCATGCACTGCGGCTCCAATCACGCACCCCAGGGCGCATTCCAAGCAGGTGGCTCAGGCACCGGTGGCGCGCTCGCTTCAGCTGGCGCGGCCGTGGCTGGCGCGGTCGAGGGCGGCGCCAATGCGCGCGGTGGCATGTCGAGTGGTGGCGCACCGAGTGGCGGCGCACCGAGTGGCGGCGCATCGAGTGGCGGCGCATCGAGTGGCGGCGCATCGAGTGGCGGCGCATCGAGTGGTGGCGCATCGAGTGGTGGCGCATCGAGTGGTGGCGCGTCGAGTGGCGGCGCGTCGAGTGGCTCGCCGCTGCTCGTTCCAGTTCAGGGCGCGCTCTTGGGCGCCTTTGTGGGCAGTGGGACCTTCACCGAGCTCGAGACCTTGCTCGGGCGCCGACTTGCCATACGCCACACCTTCGTAGGCTGGACGGACGATTACTCCTCAGTGGTGCAGAGCGATCTCGCGAGTGGCTACATCCCGCTCATCACCTGGGAAGCGTGGACCAATCAAGTGGGTGTCCCGCTCGACGAGATCGTGAGCGGCGTGCACGATTCGATGATTCAGGCGCGCGCCGCTTCGGCCAAGAATGCGCAGCGGAAATTCTTTTTGCGTTGGGGTCACGAGATGAACGGCAATTGGTACCCGTGGGACGGCTCTCACAACGGTGCGAATGCCGCTGGCGTGGCGAAATACATCGCCGCCTATCGACACGTCCACGATCTCTTCGTCGCGGCCGGCGCTACCAATGTGCTCTGGGTGTTCTGCCCCAATGCGGACAGCGTGCCCGGTGACGCTTGGAACGCGTGGAGCAACTACTACCCGGGAGATGCATACGTGGATTGGATGGGCATCGACGGCTACAATTGGGGTACGGCTCAAAGCGGATCGACCTGGCAGGCCTTCGCGACGATTGCAGGGCGGATCTACGCGGGCGTTGCGGCCAAGGGCAAACCCGTGATGATTCCAGAGACGGCCTCGGCCGAGCTCGGCGGAGACAAGGCTGCCTGGATCGCGGCACTCTTGCCGGCGCTCAAAGGCTCCTTTCCGCAGATCAAAGCGTTCGTCTGGTTCCACATGAACAAAGAGACGGATTGGCGCGTCAACTCCTCGACTACTGCGCAGCAGCGTTTCATCACGTTCGCAAGCGATCCTTACCTGAACCCGTGAATTGGAAGACAGACCTCGTGGAACGCCTGACCCTTCGAACGCTCGGCTATTTGTCGAGCTCTACTTTGTACCTCGTCACGTCCGCCTGCACGGGCAGCACCGACTCCCACTCCGTACCTCAGGCTGGCCAGGGTGGTGCGCTCGCCATGACGCCTCAGGCGGGCCAGGGCGGCGCGCTCGCTGCGGGAAGCAACGCGGGCGGCGGCGGCGCGGGTGGTGGCGGCGGGCTGACGCTCGACGCTCTACTGGTGGATGATTTCGAAGACGGCGACGATAAGCCGCTAATCCCCGGGAGTTGGTACGGATATGGCGACAAGGATAACGGCGGCCTCTCGACGTTGAGCTTCAGCGGTGCCGCGGACGGCGTAGTGGCCATGAATGGCCCTGGCTTTCAATCGCAGAAGTCGCTGGAAGTCAGCTACACGTTCGACAAGGGCACGTCCACGATCGATCCGTACGTCGGATTTGGTGCGTCGATCGGCAGCGACGGCGCACTGTATGACCTGACGGCCTATAGCGGCATCTCTTACACGTACCAGGGCGGCGCGCACCGCGTGCAGGTCATCGTGAGTGACGTGATGGACTACGACGACTTCGGGTTGAACCTGCCGGCGTCCCCAACCTGGAAGACCGTCACGCTACCGTTCGAGACGTTCGCTCAAGAAGGCTGGGGCGAAAAGGCAACGTTCGACCTCAGTCACGTCAAAAACATCGCTTTTTCGATCAAGGGCGCAACCGGCGCAAGCGGCAAGCTCGACATCGACAACGTGTCGGCAACACACTCGACCGGCGCTGCAACCCCAGACATGACGGTTCAAGCGGCGGCTCCGCCCGTCGACGCAACGCTCGACTCAATCACCATCGACAATCCGCTCCAAGCTAAGGCCATGCAGTATCTGACGCGTGGCTATAACCTGACCAATTGGCTGGAGCAGGATCGCTTCACGGACTTCAAGTACGACGAGAGCTTCGTCGAGAAGCTATCTGCGGCCGGGTTTCGCAGTCTGCGGCTGCCAATCGACTTGGATCTGTATGTGGCCTCGACGACCGGGACGGGCGATTCGCTCGCCATCACCGTCTCCGACGAGCTTTGGCAAGTGCTGGATGCGTTCGATGCTTGGACGCACGCGCACGGCCTCTCGCTCACCATCGACTACCACCAGTACACTACTCTACCGGACGTAGCGGCTCCGGATTCGGTGCAGACGGCCGTGCTGTTGTGGGGCCAAGTTGCCGCGCACTTTGCGAAGAACCCGCGAGATGACCTGTTCTTCGAGCTGATGAATGAACCCGAGCTCTCGTTCGGCGGGACCGACCCTACCCAAGCCGAGTGGGGCGCCATCGCCGAGCGCATGGTCACGGCTATCCGCGCCGTGGACTCGACGCACTCGATCATCTTCGGAGACGTCGCCTGGTACGGCATCGACAAGCTGGTGTCGCGAGAGCCGCTCTCCGACCGGAACGTGATCTACGCCTTCCATGACTACGAGCCGTTCATTTTCACGCATCAGGGCGCATCGTGGGCCAACATGGGCTCGACTCATGATCTGCCTTATCCCTACGATCCCGCGCGTTGGTCGCAGTATTACGCGGGCCTCGGCTTCAACGCGAGCATGGAGTCTTGGATGCTGGATGCGCTGAAGAACTACTACCGCGATGGCAACCGCTCAGCCCTTAGAAATCACATATTGAGTGCCAAGCGTTGGGCCGTCGCCCACGACGTGCCGGTGATCTGCAACGAGTTTGGCGCCTACGACGCAACTTCCAAGCTCGCCGATCGCGCTCGCTACTACAGCGATTTGATCGGCATCTTCGCAGAACTGCACATCCCATGGCAGCACTGGTTCATGATCATGTCCGCCGACGGCAGCGTGATTCCAGAGTATCGCCAAGCATTTCAGCTCGACGACTGAGTCGTGCGACTTTGAGCGCGTCAGGACTCGTCTCGAATCGTGTAGATATCCCAGCCGCGCGCGCGGTCGTTGGCCTTGAATACTCGGCGCAGCAGGCGCTTGCGGCCGGCGGTGACGGGCTTTTCTGCGGCAAGGACCACGTAGTGCACATCGTACTTGCGCGCTAGCGCACGAAAGTCGGATTCATTGTCAGCTTCGAGATCCGCAAACATGCGCGTCGAGTCTTCGGCGCGCGGCTCTAGCGCAACGAAGGGGTTGGAAAAGAGCCGAGGCAAGGCCACGAGCTTTCGACCCGAGGGCTGCACCCCATAAAAATTCGGGTCACCCTCCGCCAGCACTACTTCCGAGGGTCGCGCGTGGCGGAGGAGCCAGTCGTAGATTTTGGTGGCGGGCTCTGCGGCATAGCCGAGCGACGCTTTGCGGTTTTCGACCAGATCCGCGCGCTCGGCGTAGCGCGATTGCGTCGCGAGCACGAAAATGCCGAGCAGCGATGCCGCCCCAGCGAGGTACTGCCACTGTCGTTCGGTCGGTCGCTCCGTGAGCGCTGCGACGAACGCCTTGTATCGCCCGTCGAGGAGCAACCCCACGAGCGCGGCCACGCCCACGCCGAACAGCACGGACTGCAGGGCCTGCAGATAGAAGAAAAAGTGCCAAGACGGAAGAAAAGGGGGCAGCGCGATCAGCTGCGCGGCGTAGCCGTAGCCGAGCCCCAAGCTGGCAATGAGACCCCAAGCCAAAACGGCCCGCTCCGTGTGCCGGCACACCAGGTTTGCGGTGCGCCGAGTCGCGATCAGTATCGCTGCGCCAAACAGCGCCAGCCCACCCCGCAAGCCGAAGACGCGCGCGACGGCCTGTTTCCAACTCTGTAACGTGAGCTCACCTGCCACCCAGGTGAGCGGCGCTGGATTTTGCACACTCCGCGGGCGGTTCAGCCACTCACCGAGGAAAGGCCAACCCACGATGATGGTCGTCAGTCCGAGCACAGCGAAGAACGTCAGCAGTGCGCTGCGGCTCGCGAAGGTCGCGCCCGCGGGCAGAAACTCGGCCACGAAAGCCACGCCCAAGACTCCGACGAGCAGGAACGCCGGCGCCGCATGCGCCAACAAAGTGAGCCCGAGCGCCGCGCCTACGAGCGGCGCGAGAGCGAGGCTCCTCCTGCGCGCCGCCCAAACCCAAGCCAAGATCGCCAGATAGAAAAGTCCCTGCGCGAAGTTGCACGGCCACAGCCAGGGCGAGTAAGTGGCGTGCAACCAGGAGGGCCAGTGCGAGGGCCCGAGGAACAAAAAGCTCAGCAAGCTGGCCAAGGCGACGCCGCGATTGAACAGCGTCCGAACCATCGCGTAGAAAGCGAGCGGGGCGAGCAAATTCAGCCCAGTGCCGAAGCGCGTGTACGCTTCATGCAGCGGCGTGTGACAAACCCGGCTCGCGAACGCGATCAACGCTGGAACCAGCGGATTGTACCAACGGCGCTCCCCCGCGTAGGAGGGATCGACGCCCCCTTGGCCATCCAGAATGCTCTGGGCGGCGCCCAGATCGCGGAAAAGGTCGTTCTCGCATGGCCAGGTGAGGTCATGCATTTTCTGCCAAGCCGTGAGCCACACGGCAAGACACAGCAAGAGCGCCGCGACATCGAATGCCCAGCCACTGTGCACCTTGGGCGGGCTCGCGGCCGGAACGCTGCGTCCAAGAACTCCCTGCTCCCCGATGCGATCCGTTCCCATGCCGTCTGCCGGGGCGGATCGTGTCAGATGACCAGCGCCCGAGCAATGAGTTCCAGCGCGAAAACTATGCGGTTCGCGCCCGCCCGGGAGTTCTGTCGCAAGGCCGGCAAAGCATCGATCGCCTGAGAGTCAGCATGCGGACAGTCGCGGCGAACGACGGACGGTCTGCGCGGCCGCAACGTCGATAAACCCCGACATTCGTCGCTGGCACGCGTGCTGCTTGGAGAGGAGCTCGTCAAGGAAGGATCAACCCGTGAATGCGCTAGTTCCCGAGGCTCGCAGCATCGAAACGATTTCGCCATTTCGTCGTTCTCCAGAGGCTCACGATGGGATCGCGGCCGCCGTCCGAGGGGCTCCGCCCGCGTGGCTGCAAGGGGAGCTCGTGCGGACGTGCCCGGCCGTTTTCGAAGCCAGCCGTTGGCGGGCGAGCCATTGGTTCGACGGGCTCGGGATGATCTACGCGTTTCGCGTCGCAGCGCCGAACATAGCGTTTCAGTCGCGGCTGCTCGAGAGTGAGGCCGCGTCCGAGATTGCCGGCGGGCCGACACGGATGGCGTCGTTTGGCACCGCGACCGGGCGAACGCGGTGGCAGCGTCTGATCCAACCCATACAGCGCATCACCGACAACACGAACGTCAACATCGTGAGGATGGGCGAAGACCTGGTCGCGCTCACCGAGGGTGACCGGCAGCTCCGCGTCGATCGGCGCTCGCTGCGCGCACTCGGCCCCGTTCCGTATACCCGCGGCAAGCTGGACGGCGCCATCGCAGGGGCCCACCCGCACTTCGACTTCGAGCGTGGCCAGGTCGTGAATTTCGCGACCTCGTTCGGTGCGAGCGGCATCGTTTCGATCTACGAGCACGGGGCCGCAGAAAATAGCCGCAAGCTCGTCGGGTCATGGCGGACGCGCCGCGTCCCGTACATTCACTCGTTCGGACTCACGAAGGCGCATGCCATCGTAGTCGCACACCCGTTCGTGGTCGAGCCGCTCGACATGCTGTGGTCAAATCGTGGCTACATCGATCACTTCGCCTGGCGCCCGCAGGAGGGCACGCGCTTGGTCGTCATGGATCGCGCCAGCGGAGCGCTCGACGAATACGAGACTGACCCGCTGTTCGTGTTCCATACCGTGAACGCCTTCGAGCGAGCGGGGGAGACGGTCCTCGATCTGCTGGCCTACCCAAACGCCAACATCGTGGAGGAGATGCGAGTCGACCGAATGGTCGCTAGGCTTCCCGATCTCCGGCCGTCGCTGGTGCGGCTCGTCATGCGGCCCGGCCGGCGGCGTGCCGAGCGCGAGCAACTCAGCGACGCGGGGTTCGAGTTCCCCTCGACCAACTACCGTCAGGTAAGCGGCAAGGACTATAGGTTCATTTGGGGGGCTGCCGACGGACCGCAGGCACAGGACGGCTATGCCTCGTCCATCGTCAAAGTCGATGTCCATACCGGGGCGTTCAGCACCTTTTCCGACGGCGAGCGCATCTACGGCGAGCCTGTGTTCGTTGCACGTCCTGGCAGCACGGACGAGGACGACGGTGTCCTGCTGTCGGTCGGCTCCAGTCAGCACGCGGAGACCTCAGCGCTCGCGATCATCGATGCCCAGACGATGCAGCTCTTGGCGAGCGCCGAAGTCCCAAAAGCGATCCCGCTAGGTTTTCACGGCTCCTTCATCCAAACGTTGGGCTGAAGGGAAAGTCACGTCTCTCTGACGATCACCGCGGCTCAGCCCGAGAGGAAGATCATGTCACGTCGAACGTCTGCTTGCGCTCTGGTTGCCCTATTCATGCTCTCGACTGCTCCGGCAAGCTCCGCGGTGCCTGGTTTGCACGCCGCCGTGAAAGGCTTGCGTAACGCCAAGGGACGAGTCGGATGCCTGCTGTTCGATTCGCCGGATGGCTTTCCCGGCGACCAGAAGAAGGCGCGCCAACGCGCGCTCGGCGTCATTGCCGACAGCGCGGCGGTGTGCAAGTTCGACGTGCCCGCCGGAAGCTACGCGATCGTCGCGATGCACGACGAAAACAACAACGGCAAGCTCGACTCGAACATCTTTGGTGTACCCACGGAGGGCTACGGAGCCTCGCGGGGGGCTCAAGGCGCGTTCGGTCCCAAGTACGACGACGCACGCTTCGCCTATCGCGGCGGTAGCCTGACGATCCCAATCAAACTCAAATACTGAGATGCCCTCATCTTCGCTGCGCAAGGTCGCCGGGACGGTCGGGCTGTCGTTGCTCGCCGCCGCCGCCTATCTTTGCCTTTGGCCGGTTCCCGCAAACCCCGTCTCGTGGTCCGCCCCGCAATCGGTCGGCTTCACCGGACCTTATGCGCCGAACACCCGTCTGTCCGGTCTGCGCAAAATCGAGATCGGCAACGAGGCCGGCCCCGAGCACATTGCGATTGGCCCCGACGGCAAGCTGTACGCGGCGATGACGAGCGGCAACTTGCTACGTATGGACCCCGACGGCGGAAATCAACAGGTCTTCGCCAACACCGGCGGCCGGGTCCTCGGTTTCGCGTTCGACGCGGAAGGCAGGATGATCGCCGCGGATGCCCTGAAGGGACTGCTCGCGATCGGTGCCGACGCGCGCGTGAGCGTGCTGGCGGATCAGGTGAGCTCCGACGATCCGATCCACTACGCTGACGCCGTTGTAGTGGCGCCGGACGGCACGAGCTACTTCACCGATGCATCGACGCGCTTCTCGCCGGCGCGCTGGGGGGGCACCTACCAAGCGAGCGTGCTCGACATCATGGAGCAGTCGGCGACCGGCCGCGTGCTGGCTTACGCTCCGACGACAAAGCGCGTGCGCATCGTGGCCCACGGCTTCTCGTTCGCCAACGGTATCGCCCTATCCACCGACGGAAAAAGCCTGTTCGTGAACGAGACGGGCCGTTATCGGATTTGGAAAGTCGACAGCGCTGCAAACAACATCGACATCCGTAGCGGTTCAGCGCAGGCCAAGGTGTTGCTCGACAATCTGCCGGGCTACCCGGACAATCTGATGCGAGGCCGCGATGGCCGCATTTGGGTCGGCCTGTTCAAGCCGCGCAATCCGGCTGCGGACTCCCTGGCCCAGAAGCCTTTTTTGCGCAAAGTGCTGCTCCGTTTGCCCAGGTTTCTTTTGCCGCTGGGGAATTCCTATGGGCACGTCTTCGCCATCGACGAGGACGGCCACGTGGTGGACGACTTGCAGGACCCGAGTGGCGCCTACCCCGAGACGACCAGCGCGACCGAGACCGCCGATCGCATTTACATCCATAGTTTGCACGCGCGTGCGATTGGGTGGCTGCCACGAGAAGCGTCGGCGAGCTCGCGGGAAGAGATCTACGTCTTGCGCAGCGTTCGCGAGCAGCAGGAGCCCGTTGCCGACTGGTGCTCTGTGGATCGAGCGGGCTTCATGCCATTCCCAACTGACGCGGAGCGCTCCTTCTCGTTCTGGAGCATTCGCACCGACCAGGGCAAAGTCGTGGACACGAAGACGGCTCGTGTGGCGGAGCTGCGCGGTTGCTTCGGCGCGACCGAGGATCGCGCACGACAACACTTCTATGCCGAGGTGCGGTTGGGCTCGCTCTCGTTTCGTGGCAATGGCGAATGCCTCGCGCTCGCCACGAACTTCCCGGAGACTGGTCTATTCCCCGTGCGTTGTCAGCTCGTCCTGAGCGGGCTCCCGACTCCGTACGTCGGAGGAGTCTTGACGACGAGCACACTGACGAGCAAAGCTCCTTTCGGCGTCGACACGGATCCACCGGGCTACACGCAGGCCTCGATTGCAACCGTCCGGCTGTGGATGGCCAGGCAAAAGTAGTCGAAGTCGACCCTTCACCAACGCGAAACAAAAGTCAGTCGCTCTCTCTTCGACGGCCAGGCATGCTCGAGCGACAATCGGGTTCGGTGGCGATTCGCTGAGCTTCTAGGTCGTGAGAGAGACATGAAAGACGCATTCTCGTTCGGGCCATTTAGCCTGTCCCCGGGTGAGCGCATCCTACGCAAGAACGGAACGGTCGTGCCCTTGGGGGGTCGCGCTTTCGACATGCTGGTTGCGATGGTCCAGCGCAACGGAATGGTCGTCACGACCGAGGAGTTGATGGCCCTCGCCTGGCCGGGGGTGATCGTCGTGGACTCCAACGTGCGCGTTCAGGTGGCCAATCTTCGTCGCACCCTGGGATGTGGTCGCGACGGCGCACGCTATATCGCGAACGTTGCGGGACGTGGGTATTGCTTCGTGGAACCGGTGAGGCGAATCGATTCGGTCGATCATCCCTCGCCAAGTTCATCTGACCCCAAAGAGGCGCCTGCGGCTGCGCAGTTCGATGGGGCCAAGCAAAGCGTTGGATCGCTTTCCTCCTTCCCGGCCCCGCTTTCGGGCGCGATTGGCCGGGATGCTTGTGTCACGGAGTTGGCTCAAGTGGTGAACGAGAGGCGCCTGGTCACCGTCGTCGGTGCCGCGGGTGCGGGGAAGACGACCTTGGCCACACTCGTCGCCCACGCGATGGACGCCTTCGATGGTTCCATGTTCTTCGTGGACTTGAGCGTCGTCGATCGCGATGAAATGGTGACGGAAGCAATTGCTTCGGCGGTAGGCTACATGCCGTCAGGGGGAGACCTTCTGCCAGGGCTGCTCGAGGTTCTTTCGGCAAAAAGGGCGCTGATCGTTCTCGACAACTGCGAGCATGTGATTTCTGCCGCCGCCTCCTTGTGTCAGCAGATCGTTCACGGAACTCGACATGTGTTCTTGCTGAACACCAGCCGAGAAGCGCTCCGGGTAAGAGAGGAGTTCGTCTACCTTCTGCGCCCGTTGGCATTCCCTCCGCACACCGAGCGGCTCACGACGAAACAGGCGATGACCTGGCCGGCGATTCAGCTCTTCATGGAGCGCGCGTCCGAAGGCGGCGCGCGACTCGGCATGAGTGACGATGAAGCCCAGACCGTGGCGGTGTTGTGTAGCCGATTGGATGGCAATCCGCTCGCGATCGGGCTCGTGGCCAGTCGAGTGGGCAGCTATGGCATCCAGGGCGTTGCTGATCTGTTCGCGAGTCAGCTCGCATTGCATTGGCAGGGGCGCCGTCATGACACTCCACGGCATCAAACGGTAGAGGCGCTGATCGATTGGAGCCACAATCTTCTGCCGGAGCGAGACCGCGATGTGCTGCACAGGCTATCGGTTTTTTCCGGAGCGTTTTCCGTCGAAGCCGCCGTGACCGTGACGTCCGATGATGCCATCGATGCCTTCCAGGTACGCGAGGCCGTCAGCAATCTAGTAGACAAATCGCTCGTCGCCGTCAGCGGCGAAAGTGACGAGACCCATCTGAGGCTGCTAGAGACCACGAAGGCGTACGCCGCAGCGCGCCTGGCCCGACTTCCCGGCGGAGAGCGGTTCGCACGAAGGCATGCGTTGTACTACGCAGAACAGCTTCGCAAGCTTTCGGACAGTCAGCGCACGACGCGCGCGGGGGCGGTGCGTCCTCGGGTGTTCGAGATCGGAAATGTCCGCACGGCAATCGAGTGGGCGTTCACCGCGGGGCACGATCCGACGCTAGCGACGACGATGTGGTGCATGGCGGCGCCCCTTTTTCTGGAATTGAGCCTGATCCGCGAATGCAAGCGTACCTGCGAGCGAGCCATCGACCAGCTACCGGACGAGTTCCGATCGACACCGACCGAACTTCGTCTTCTGGACTCGGCGGCCATTACCTATTTCGCCGGAGCGGACTACGAAGGCGCATTGAAGCCGGTTTTAGAGCGCGGATTGGCGTTGTCGCGCGAGCTGGGTGATAACGAGTCGACCTTTCATTTCCTCGCTGGTCTCCATCTGGCCATGATCACCAACGGCGACTTTCAGAGCTCGTTGTCCATTTGTGAGCAGTACTCGGCTTTGGCGAGCGCGTACGGGGGCCCGACCGAATCGATGATCGCGGGCTGGATGACGGGGTCATCGAAGCACTATACGGGTGATCTGTCGGGCGCCGAGACGAGCTTCGCGGTAAGCGCGAAGCTCCTCGCGCAGCATGGAACCCGGCCGCTTCACTACTTCGAGGTGATGAAAGAAATCATTGCCGGCATCAACAACGCGCGTGTCAAGTGGGCGCGGGGAATGCCGACGCAAGCGTTGCTGCTCGCCTCGAACGTCATCGATGCTGGTCGCAAACTTCCTGGCTCACTCGCCATGCGAGTGACGTTGTGTTTTCACATTTTGCTGGTGCACGGCCTATACGATCAGGCGCGAGACCTGACCGAGGAGCTCGAGAATCTGTCCATCGACTACAATACGTCGGTGCGACGCCAGGTGATCAACGTCGTGAAAGGCTTTCTGCTGAGCTACGTGGGGCAAAGTGAGGCCGCGATTCACCACTTGCAGCAATGTCTGGCCATGCTGCCGCCTCCCAAGATGAGCGTCGTTCGAACCGATGCGCTCCAGGCGTTGGCCGAAGCTCAACGTGCGTGCGGAAAGGTGACGGACGCGTTGGCTTCGATCAACGAAGCGCTTGATTTGGCGAGGAACACACGCGGAGAGTTCAACTACCCGGACCTTTTGCGCACGAAGGCAGAGGTGCTGATGAGCACCCCGCGGGCTGCGATGGAGGAAGTCGAGGAGCTGCTCTCCGGAGCCATGGACCGTGCGAGAAATCAGGGCGCACTTTGGTGGGAGCTGCGGATTGCGCTCACTCTGTCGAAAGCGCGCGCTGCTCGAGGCAGGGCCCAAGAGGCAAAGGAGATGCTCGAGCACGTCTATTCCCGCTTCACGGAAGGCTTCGATACGAACGACCTCAGGGCCGCCGCGCAGGCACTGCACGCCCTGTGAGTACCCGCTTCACGCCAATTGTCATCGCTTCACAACCGACGCTAGCGGGCGGCTCCTACACTCGATCGCATGAATATCGTCCTCGTGCACGGCGCCTGGGTCGACGGCTCGGGCTGGCAAGGCATTCACGAGATCCTGCACGCTCGCGGCTACAACGTGAGCATCGTGCAAAATCCCTTGACCTCGCTTGCGGAGGACGTTGCCGCGACCGAACGGGTCTTGGCCAGGCAAGCTGGGCCCAGCCTGCTGGTCGGTCATTCTTATGGCGGCGCGGTCATCACTCAAGCGGGCAACGCCGCCAATGTAGCGGGCCTCGTCTATGTTGCGGCGTTCGTTCCCGACGCCGGAGAGTCGATCGAATCTTTGATCGAAGGCGAAGCGCCAGCACCATTGCAGCCGTCGGCGGATGGCTTTCTGTTCTTCAACCCTGCGCTGTTTCCGCAAGTTTTCGCGCATGACCTGACTACGGTCCAAGGCGCGTTCCTCGCCGCCGCGCAGGTCCCGCCCGCGGGCGCCGCCTTCGGCACGAAGGTGTCACGAGCGGCCTGGAAAACACGGCGAAGCTGGTACGTGCTGGCCACCGAGGACCGTGTCATCCCGCCCGCCGCTCAGCGTCAGATGGCGAAGCGCGCGAACGCTCCAATCACCGATGTTCGTGGAAGCCACGCCGTGTACATCTCGCAGCCTCGAGCAGTCGCCGAAGCGATCGACGCAGCGGCGCGGGCCGTGGTCCAATAGTCGTGTGCCGCGCCGACGGGGGGCCGGGAAAAGCCTCCTCCCTGTGCGCCGACGGCAGGCTTCGACGCGCGAGAGTTCGTGGGGTTAATTGTTGTTAAATCTGGTCAACGCTGCCCTTTCGCGCGAAAGCCTCCGCGTTGTCTAACCTTTCGCCGACACTGCTCACCGCGACGAGCGGCGGCGAAGCCGAAGTGCGGTCACCGGTGGCGGCCTATTGGCACCGATGTTACCTTCGCATCCTGCGCCGAGGTGAGCGCATGGGTGATTCGTAGAAACGTGAAGAACGACATCGTTGCCCGCCATACGCGGTCCTTCGCTTTCGGCCCGTTTCGGCTCCTCCCGGCGCGTCAGTTGCTGCTGAAGGACGAGCAGGCGGTTCGCATCGGAGGCCGTGCGTTGGACCTTTTGACTGCGCTGGTCGAGCGCCCGGGCGAGCTGGTGACAAAGAGCGAGCTGTTTGCGCGGGCCTGGCCGGACACGACCGTCGATGAAGGCAACCTCAAGGTCAATATGGCGGTCGTGCGGCGCGCGCTCGGAGAAGGGCCTGATACTCCGCAGTTCATCGCCACCGTGGTCGGTAGAGGCTACCGATTCGTTGCGCCCGTACAGCTGCTCGAACCGGTAGAGCTTCCGGCCCTCGCGAGCGCGCCGCCGACGCCGACTCACAACTTGCCACTCTCGACCACGCGCATCTTCGGGCGGGCCGAAGCGATTGCCGCGATTCGCCGCGATCTCGATCAGTCACGGCTGGTTTCGATCGTAGGCCCAGGGGGGATCGGGAAGACCACCGTGGCCATTGCCGTCGCCGAGCGGGCGATCGAGGCTTTCACCGAAGGTGTGTGGCTCGTTGACCTAGCGCCGTTGAAAGGTGCCGAGCGAGCTCCCCATGCCATGGCCGCAGCACTCGGCCTCCAGGCGCACTCTGCGGATGTGCTCTCCGTGCTCTGCGAGTTTCTTCGTAGCCGGCAAACGCTGCTCGTGCTCGACAACTGCGAGCACATCATCGAGGGCATAGCATCGTGCGTCGATCGCATATTGGCCAGCGCGGTGGGGGTGAGGATCCTCGTCACCAGCCGGGAGCCACTCCGCCTCGCGAAAGAGCGCGTGAGGAGGCTTTCTGGCCTGGATGCGCCACCGGAGGCGTCGTCCGTCGATGCGCGGGGCGCGCTCGATTTCCCCGCCGTTCAGCTGTTCGTCGAACGCGCGACCGATTGCAATGGGTCTTTTCGACTGAGCGATGCGGACGCGCCCATCGTCGCGCAGCTCTGCCGAAGGCTCGACGGGCTCGCGCTCGCGGTCGAGCTTGCCGCGACGCGCGTCGATGCGTTCGGGGTCACTGGCCTCTTACGCCAGCTCGACGACCGATTCCGGCTGCTCGGTGGGCGCCGCGCCGGTCCGGAGAGACACCGCACGCTCGCGGCGACGCTCGACTGGAGCTACAGCCTGCTCGACGAGGGGCAAGCGGCGTTGTTGCGCGCCGTGTCGGTGTTCGCGGGGGCCTTCGACCTCGAGGGCGCGACGACCTTGCTCGCCGGAAAGTCGCTGGACGTGCTCGACACGCTCGTGAGCCTGTCCGCGAAGTCACTACTCGCGGTAGAGCCAGCCGGCGCTGCCGTCAGTTGCCGCCTGCTCGAGACGACGCGCGCTTATGCCCTCGAGCGGCTGCAAGGGACCAGCGAGGAGCAAACCGTACGCAGGCGCCACGCCGAGTACGTGGTCGCGCTGCTCGATCGAGCGAAGCTAGAGTGGGCGCGCCGTCCCGCCGGGGAATGGGGAGCGAGCTACGCTCCGGTCGTCGATGATCTCCGTCGCGCGCTGGCGTGGGCTAGCATCGACCCGGAGAACCGCGGGCTCTTGATCCGTCTGACTGTCGCAGGCACGTTGCTGTGGGAGCATCTCTCGCTCACCGAAGACTGCCGCGCGCACGTATCGCGCGCTCTCGACGAGCTCCGCTACTCGGGCCTCGTCGGAACGGCGACGGAAATGCAGCTCCAGATGTCGCTCGCGGGCTCCGTGATGTTCACGCGCGGTCTGGTGCCCGAAGTCCTCACGGCGCTCGAGCGCACGTTGCACATTGCCGATCAGCTCGGGGACATCGACCACCGTCTGCGCAGCCTCCGGACGATCGGCAGCTACCAGGCGTTCCTCGGCGAGTACGAGACCGCGATCGTCACGCTAGAGAAGTTCGCCGCCCTCGCCACCGAGCACGACGCTTCCGCCTTGCCCGACGGCGAAACACATCTCGGCATCAGCGAGCTTTTTTCGGGAAGATTGGAGAGCGCCCGGCGACGCCTCGAGCGACTGCACCGTCGCGGGTCTTTGGGTTTCGAAGATTCTCGGCTCGCTCGATTTCTCCATGACCGCAGCGTCGATGTCGGCATTGTATTGGCTTACGCGCAGTGGTTGACCGGTTCGCCCGACACCGCCGCGCAGACAGCGGAAGCGACGGTGACGCAAGGCCTCAGGACCAAGCACTGGCTGTCACTCAGCAACGCCCTCGCGGTGGGTGCTTGCCCCGTCCTCTTCATGAGTCGACGCTACGATGAGTGTGCCCGTTACCTCGTCATGCTCGACGAGCAGGTGCGACAGCACGGCATCGTCATTTGGGCGCCCACTGCACGCTTCTATCGTGGCGCGCTGGCCTGCGCGCAAGCCGACCCGCCAGAAAGAGGGATCGCTGACCTCGAGCTCGCGGTCGAAGAGTTTCGCGCCATCAATCATTGGGCACGCATGTCCTGGGTCCTGGCCGTGCTCGCCGACGCACTCGCCAGAAGTGCGCGCGTCGCGGACGCTGCGACCATCATCGAAGAGGCAATCGATTGGGGGCGCGCGCACGGCGAGCGTTGGTGCATGCCCGAAGTCTTGCGGATTCAGGCATCCATTTTCGCTGCGCAGGGGCGCTTGGACCAGGCCGAGTCCACGCTCGTCGACTCGATCGCGGTGGCTCGCGACATCGGAGCACTCTCATGGCGACTGCGCGCGGCCAGCGATCTCGCGCGGTTGTGGATTTCTCGGTCACGCTTCGCCGATGCTCGCGAGCTGCTCTTGCCTGTCTTCTCGGATTTCACGGAAGGATTCGCCACGCGCGACCTCGTCGTCGCGGCCGGTCTCATCGCCGAACCTTCGCCGGCCGCCGCCATCGACGTGAAACAGCGTCGGTACACGCGAGGCGGCCAACGTTGAAAGCTCACCACCTCGCCGTTTTCGCTGCCGATTCTCAACCCCTCCGCCGTTCGCGGTTAATCGCAGTAAATTCAGGTCAAAATAGCGCTGCGGCCGTGGACGTCGGGCAAAGCGGCCTGACAAACTCGAGCGCACCACTTGCCCGATGCTCGGCAACATCACTCTTGAACCGACGGCCACAGTAATGAGCGAACAAGTCAACGATGATGCTCACGCGGGCGCAGTGTGGGATCCCGCCACGGCGAACAGTAACCTGCCGACTACGACGACCCGCGTCGTCGGAAGGAGAGAAAGCATCGAGCTAATCATCCGAAATTTGAAGACCGCACGCCTCGTGTCGATCGTCGGGGCGGGAGGCATCGGGAAGACCACGGTCGCGCTCGCGGTCGCGGAAGAAGCCGTCGCATCCTTCAAGGACGGTGTCTGGCTCGTCGATTTTGCGCGTTTGAAAGAATCCTCTCTGGTTCCCAACGCGATAGCGGCCGCGACCGGTCTCGTCGTGCACTCCTCGAACGTCATGCCGGCTCTTTGTCGATTTCTGCGAGATCGCGAGACGCTACTCGTGCTCGACAATTGCGAGCACATGACGGGCACCATCGGCCCGTGCGTAGCGCAGATCTTGGCAGATGCGCCGCGCGTGCATGTTCTCACCACGAGCCGGGCGCCACTGCGCTTGCCTGACGAGCAGGCTCACCGGCTGCCGGGCCTTTCGATCCCCCCGGTCTCGACCGGTTTGACGGCCAAAGACGCGCTGACCTTCGCCGCGATCGAGCTGTTCATGGAGCGCGCAACGGACAGGCTGCAATCCTTCAGCCTCAGCGACGCAGATGCGCCAGCCGTGGCCGACATTTGCAGGAACCTCGACGGCATTGCGCTAGCGATCGAGCTCGCTGCGATGCGCATCGACGTATTTGGCGTGCGCGGCCTACAAAAACAACTCGATGACAGGTTTCGGCTACTGGGGGAGCGACGCGCGGGCCTCGAGCGGCACCGTACCCTGGCTGCGACGCTCGACTGGAGCTACGGCTTGCTGCCTGCGCGCGAGGCGACGCTACTGCGCGTCGTTTCCGTATTCGCCGGCGTATTCAGTTTGGACGACGCGTCGGCCGTCTCGAACGTTCCGCGCGCAGAAGCCGCGATGTGCCTTTCGGAGCTCGCCGCCCAGTCGCTGCTCTCGGTGGACACCGATGCCGAGAACGCGACCTACCGCCCGCTCGAAACGACCCGTGCCTACTGTTTGGAGAAGCTGCTCGCGAACGGCGAAGACGCGGCGGTTCGAGTTCGGCACGCGGAGCACCTCTGTGAAGTCATTCGAACTGCTGCCGCTGAGCTTTCGCAGCGGCCGGCACGCGAGTGGGGCGCGGTATACGGACGCTACTTGGACGATCTACGCGCCGCGCTTGGCTGGGCCGGCGCCGATCCCAGCCGGCGAGCCCTACTCATTCAGCTCACCAGCTGCGGAACCGTGCTCTGGAACCATTTCTCGCTCACGGCCGAGAGCCGCGATCACCTCAGCCGTGCGGTCAGCGAGCTCCACTATGCAGGCTCGGCCGGGAGCGCGGTAGAGATGAACCTCCAGCATGCGCTGGCGGGCGCCATTCTCTACACGCGCGGCATCGTGCCCGAAGCGAAGCAGGCCATGGATCGCGCACGCGACATCGCCATGCTGCAGGAGGACACCGAGGTTCAGCTCAGCTGCTTGCGGATGATTGGAACTTACGAGCTCTTCAGCGGCGACAACGAGACCGGGATTCGAACACTGGAAACCTTCGTCTCCATGGCGACTGCGGGTGACCCCTCCGCCGTAGCCGAGGGTGAAACGCACTTGGGCTGTGGTGAAATGTTCATCGGCCGTCTCGGCAGTGCCCGCCAGCGCCTGGAACGCCTCTATGCCCGAGGCCTGCAGGACCTGGACGACTCGACCTCGCTGCGCTTCTTCTACAACAACAGCATCAACGTCATGATCGTGTTGTCGCAGGTTCAGTGGTTGACGGGATCCCCCGGCGCCGCTGAGCGAACGGCGGCGATGGTCGTCGAGTACGGACTGGAGACCCATCACGAGCTGTCGCTCAGCATTGGCCTCGCGTTCATTTGCCTGGTGTTCTTTTGGGCGGGGCGTGACGACGAGTGCCGTCGGTACACCGCGATGCTCGATGATTTGGTGGAAAGGCACGGCATCGTGACCTGGCGCCCGGTCGCCAAGTTCTGCCGGGGCGCTCTCGCGAGCTTGCACGAAGAGACGCGGTCGGAAGGGATCGAGACTCTCGAGCTCACCGTCGCCGAGTGCCGCGCGATTGGGCACATCGCGCGCCTCCCCTACTACATGGCCGTGCTCGGAGAAGCCCTGACCAAGGACGGCCGCATCCCAGAGGCCGAAAGGGTGATCGTCGATGCTCTCGCTCTGGCAAACAAGAACAATGACAATTGGAGTTTTCCGGAGCTGCTACGCATTCGGGCGCTCGTTCACGCCGCGCAAGGCGAGCAGCGAGAGCAAGAGGCGACGCTCTTGAAGTCGATGGAGCTCGCCCAGCGGCTCGGCGCGTCGTCGTGGCGACTGCGAGCCGCGAGCGATTTGGCTCGGCTATGGCAGACCCAATCGCGCTCAATCGAGGCAAAACGCCTGCTTCAGCCCGTCTTCGATGGCTTCCAAGATGGCTTCGAGACGCGCGACCTCACGACCGCGGCCAAGCTCCTGGCTGAGCTGCAATAGCGTGCGGTGGGGCCAGCTTGGGTTCCATGCGAGCGCGGCTGTGTTCGGGAGACGCGCAGCAGTCTTGGGTACCGCGGAGCACCGCAGGCTCGATGCCCAGCTTCTTGATCTTGAAGTTGAGCGTTGATCGCTTGAGCCCCAGTCGCGCGGCGGCGCCGTTCGGCCCCCCGACCACTCCCTTCGCGCTCTTGAGCACCGACACGATGTGCGCGCGCACCGCCGCGTCGAAGCTTTGGTCGAGCAGTTTCGGCGAAAGCCCTGCACCCTCGAAGCCGCTCACGCATTCCACATCGAGCTCCGAGCCCGCGCAGCGAATCACCGCGCGCTCGAGCACGTTCTCGAGCTCACGTACGTTGCCCGGCCAGTCGTAAGATTCGAGCTGGCGCAGGGCCGCGGGACTCACGGTGCGCACGTCCTTGCCGAAACGTCGCGCGAACCGCGGTACGAAGTGGGCTACGAGCAGCGGAATGTCCTCCCGGCGATCACGTAGCGCGGGTAGACGAATCGGGAACACGTTCAGACGGTAAAGAAGGTCCATTCGAAACGTACCCGCTTTGCACATGTCGACGAGATCGCGATGGGTAGCGACGATGAGGCGGATATCCGCCGCTTCTGTGCGATTGCTCCCGAGTCGCTGGTACTCACGCTCTTGCAATAGCCGCAGCAGCTTGGGTTGCACCTCCAACGGTAGCTCGCCAATCTCATCGAGGAAAATCGAGCCTTGCTCGGCCTGCTCGAAGCGCCCGATGCGCCGTGCAATCGCGCCCGTAAAGGCGCCCTTCTCGTGCCCGAACAGCTCGCTTTCCAATAGCGCGCTCGGAATAGCGCTGCAGTTCACCTTCACGAACGACGAGTCGGCCCGCGGACTTTGCGCGTGAATGGCCTTCGACACCAGCTCTTTGCCTGTGCCCGTCTCGCCCAGAATGAGAACGGTCGTGGTCGTCCGGGCCACCAGGTCCACCTGCTGCAGCACGTCGGCCAAAGCCCGGCTCGTCCCCACGATGCCGGGCAGCACGCTGGACGTGCCGAGACGAGCGTGAGTGCGCTCGAGATAGATTCGCTGTTTCACGACAATTCTCCTTTTTGGCAAGCCTCGTGCGAAGCGTGGACCACCGACCGACTCGCACGCTCATCTTGACCAAACTGGGCAACGAGTGGCGTGAATCCAGGTTAATCGAGGTCAATCGGGGCGCACTCACGCGGCTGTCGCAACCCTCCGGAAACGCCATCGACAGCTGCGGCGAGCGCCGCTTTCTGAAACGCTGAGCGAGACCGCCGCTCGTCACTCGGGTCCGATACTCGACGGCGCCGAGCATCCAATTGCAACGAACGTCGACGGATGCGCGAGGGTTATCGGCTGGCACAGCTGATGCTTAGCGAGCTCCGTCAGCAAGGAGATGCAACATGAGTGACGAACACGATGATATGGATCTGCAGCGTCGAGGTGTGCTTCGAGGAGCGGGCGCTGCGCTACTCGGTGGCCTGATGCTTGCTGCACGGCCCGCCGCCGCGCAAAACGCGCGACCGACCAGCGGCGCGCCGCGCAATCAGGGCCCCCTCGGTGCTCGCCTCCAAGGCGTGCAGCACTTCGGCCTTACGGTGCAGAACATGGAGCGTGCGTTCGCGTTCTACACCGAAGTGTTGGGTGGCACCGAAGTGATGCGGGACGGAGATTTTCAGGGCGAGCGCATTCACAACACGTTGTTGACCGATCAAGAAATCGAGGCGCGGGCGCGCCAAGTCAATCCTCGAGTCATGGGCATTCCCGACCTGAAGAGCGGAGCCCAACGCTTGGACGTGCGCTTCGTCCAGTTCGACAACGTCGTGATCGAACTCTTGCAGTACCGCGACGCCGAGCAGTCAGGCGGCGGCGGCGCGGCGTTTGCCGAGCCTCTCGACCACATGAGCCCGGCCTTTCCAAGAATGATGCACATTTGCTTTCACATCCGCGACGATGTGGATTTCAACAAGTTCATCGCCGACCTCGAAGCGGAGGCGGCGCGGCGCGGAATGACGCAGGTGCGAGCCAACCGCGTCGTCACCGTAAAGACGGAACAAGAACGACGCGCGACGCCCGTCGAGGCGAACAGCAATGCCATCACTGCCGGCAAATCGAACGGCTGGCGGCTAATCTACTGCAAAGGCTGCGAAGGCGAGCAGCTCGAGTTCGTCCAAGCGCTTGGCCCCGTGAAGCGCGTCTTCGACGGCGCGCGCGCAGCGCGACAGAAGGCGGTCGGTCGATGAGTCGCGTGGTTACAGCGCTGCTCTTCTGGTCTCTTCTCGTCGGCTGCGCCCACAAGAAAGAGGCTTACGAAGCTCGCGTTCGCTATGCCCACATTCCGAACGACGCCTACGCAGTCGTAGCCGACATCCGCGCCAAGCCAGGCAAGGAGGACGAGCTGCGCAACGCCACGCTGCCGCTGGTTGCGCAGGTCCGAAAGGAGCCGAACAACCGACTCTATTTCCTACACGAAGATCGCAAAGCCCCCGGGCACTTCGTGTTTTACGAAATTTTCGCCAGCCAGGCCGACTTCGACGCCCACAACGCGACGCCTCACGTGCAGAGCTGGTTTGCCCGATTGTCGGACTTGGCCGATGGCGAGGTCAGCGTCGTGCGTATGAAAATTCTCGGCAATCGTTCGAACCCAGGAGAACCATGAGATGAAAAACATCGTCCTCGTACATGGCGCGTGGGCCGACGGCTCGGGCTGGCAAGGCGTCTACGACAACCTGAGCGCGCGCGGCTACCAGGTGAGTATCGTCCAAAATCCCGTCACGTCGCTCGCCCATGACGTGGAGGCGGTCGCGCGCGTACTCGCGCGTCAAGACGGCCCCGCGCTACTGGTTGGTCACTCCTACGGCGGCGTGGTCATCACCGAAGCCGGCAACGCCGGCAATGTCGCCGGTCTCGTCTACGTCGCGGCGTTCGCGCCTGACGCGGGTGAGTCCGTGTCGACTCTCATCGAGGGCGGCCAGCCGCCACCCGTGCAACTTTCGACCGATGGTTTCTTGTTCTTCGACCCCGTGATCTTTCCGCAAGCCTTCGCCCAGGATCTCCCGCCTGCTCAGGGCGCTTTTCTGGCCGCGACGCAGGTTCCTCCCGCCGCCGCCGCTTTCGAAGCGAAAGTCTCGCGACCGGCCTGGAAGGCTCTGCGGAGTTGGTACGTGATCGCCTCCGAGGATCGGATCATCCCGCCCGCAGCACAGCGAGAAATGGCAACCCGCGCCAAGGCCGCGATCACCGAGGTCGCAGGGAGCCACGCCGTGTACATCTCGCAACCGAAAGCCGTCGCCGACGCGATCGACGCCGCGGCACGCGCAACCGTGCAATGACTGGCAACGGCACAGCGCCTGTCGTCGGTTCGCGCGGTCACGCTTCACGCCCCAGTGCTCGACCGACACGCAGACCGGGGGGGACAAATCCGTCCCCCGCCCGAGGACGCGTGGTGCGCATCTGACGCAGCCTCAGCGGGTTCAGCGAGCGCGTGTTTGCCGCTCACCGAAGTGAGCCGCAAGGGGGGGCCAATTTGTCCCCCCTTGCGGCTCGCACAAATTCATCGAGTCGACCTTTCTACTTCGCGGGCGGTGGAGTGATCGATCTGATCACGCGCGAGCCACTACTGCATTGCGGAACGCTCAGGGCGCTGCGCGAAGGAGTCAGATTCGATGAGAACCAAGTCGACACCAATCAATACATTGCTCCCAGGGATCTTGGGCATCGCTCTGGGGAGCATCGCCTGCTCGAGCAGCACTGACGGAGGCGGCCCGCCCAATGGCTCTGGCGGAGCCGCCAGCGGCGCCGCGGGCTCCGGGAATACCGGTACGAGTGGCGCGCCTGCGGCAGGCGCTCAAGTCGCGACGGGGGGCTGACTGGGAGCAGCGGCGCCTCGACGACCATGGGCGGAACGCCAGGAGCCGGCGGGACGGGAGTCAACACTGGAGGCGACGGCAAAGGCGGCTCGAGCACAGCTGGATCAGGCACGGCGGGGGCGGGTGCAGGAAGCGCCACGACGGCTGGCGCGGGAGGTAAGGCATCAGGCGGGAGTGGCGGGGGGGCCACTGGCACTGGGACCTGCACCGCGTCGACGAACACAGGCAAGAGCGTGACTGGTAGCGGGCCTCACAAAGTGGTCATCGAGACGAATTCGGCGACCGGGATCAAATGCGGCACGATCTTCAGACCGCAAGACTTAGGCGCGAGCGCAAAGTACCCGATCCTGCTCTGGGGAGAGGGCGGTTGCTCTCAGGACGGGCTGTCGAGCCAGGCCGCCATGGGCGAAATCGCCTCCTGGGGATACTTCATCATCGCCGATGGCACACCGGGTGGCACCGGCGCCTGCACCGGCGGGCAAGATGGGAAGGCGTTGCTCGACTACCTCACCTGGGTCACCGCCGAAAACGACAAATCATGCAGCGCGTACTATCAGAGCGTCGAGACGACGAAGGTCGCTGCCGATGGCTTTTCGTGCGGTGGGCTGATGGCCGAGAACATCGCCAGAGATGCTCGCTTGTCCGCAATCGGGATCACGAGCAGCGGGCAGATGTCGGCGAACAGCGCTCTTTACGCCAAATTCCATACGCCGTTCAAAGTCATGAACGGTGGCTCCGCCGACATAGCCTACGAAAACGGGCTGAGAGACTACCAGCAGATCAGCGCCCTCGGCATACCGAGTGTGTACTTCTCCAAGACGAGCGCCAATCACGGAGGGGATCTGTCGACGGCTAAAGGAGACTTCAACTCGGTCAACTTGGCCTGGTTGAATTGGCAGCTAAAGGGTGACGTCGGCGCGACCGGCAAGGGCTTCCTGTATGGCTCCACGTGCAAATTTTGCACGGACAGTGGCTGGACTTATATGTCCGCGAACATCCAGTAGAGTCGGGCTCGCGAGTTCCGGCAGGTAGCCGAGTCTGAATCTCGATCTTGCCTCCGAGTGCCGGGTCGAGCCGCGGATGCCTTAGGCCGAACTCGCGAACGCGGGGCCGTGACCCTTTTTGCAACATGGCACTACCTTGTAGCGCGCCCATCCCGAGCGCGAGCTTGGAAAGGCGTGAGAATCGAAGGAGTTTGACGCGGGAGAACTAGGCCCGATAGCTTCCATGCTCAGTATCTGCCACCTCGAGCGGAGCGGAGCGCAATGCACAAGCTGGGCGGTGAGAACGAGTCCGAGATAAAGCGGCTGGCGCGCCTTTACGCGGCATTGAGCGATATCAATCAAGCACTCGTCCGCGTTTCGAGTCGAGTAGACCTGTTCGAGCGCACGTGCCGGTTGCTGGTCGAGCGCGGTGGTTTCGAGATCGTGTGGATCGGCTGGTTCGATCCCGAGACTAGCCTGCTGAAGCCAATGGCACTTTTCGGCGACCAATCTGCGCATCTCGCCCGAATCGCCGTCGATGCGGAAGGTCAACCGCGGATGCAGGGGCCGGCCTACACCGCCTTTCGGAGCGGTGAGCCGGTCACGATCGATGACCTGTCGAATGACGCCTCGGGAGAACCTTGGCGCGATGTCGAACGAGAAGCGCAGTTGCTCTCGGCCGCGGCGTTCCCGATTCGCGAGCGGGGCAACGTGGTCGGGACACTCACGGTGTACTCGGCTCGGCCTCGAGCGTTCGGTGAGCAAGAGTTGGGGTTGTTCGCCGACGCGGCAAGTTCCGTTTCTTTTGCGCTCGACCGCTTGCGGCTCGATGAGGAGTGGGCTCGTGCCCTGGAGAAACTCGAGCGAGAGCGAGATTTTTCCGACGACCTCATCAACAGCTTGCCGGGAGTGCTGTATCTGTACGATTTGAGCGGCAAATTCCTGCGCTGGAACCGTAGCTTCGAGACCGTCACCGAGTACAGCGCCGAGGAAATCTCGAGCATGCATCCGCTCGATTTTTTCGTCGGCGCAGACGTGGATCTCGTTCAGTCACGAATCGGAGACGTGTTCGCACAGGGCCAATCGAGCGTGGAGGCCGACTTCGTCTCCAAGACCGGCAAGGTAACGCCCTACTTCTTCACGGGGATCGCCACGCAAATCGAAGGAAGACAGTGCTTGATCGGGGTCGGGATCGACATCTCTGGCCGCAAGCAGGCCGAGGCCGACCTTCGTACACGAACCGAGCAACAAGTGGCGACACAGGGGGAATTGGCAGAGCGCGAGGCGCTTCTGCGTATCGCCGGCCGCGTGGCGCGGGTGGGCGGTTGGAGCGTCACCCTACCGGAGCGAGTCGTGCGCTGGTCCGACGAGGTCCGTGAGCTGCTCGATGTGCCGTTGGATCACCAGCCGACGATTGAAGAGGCGTTCGCATCGTACGAGCCAGAGTCGCGATCTGTGCTGCAAGTCAAGTTCGAAGACTGCGTACGCGAGGGTACGTCTTTCGACGTCCACCTCGAGCTCGACACTGCGGCGGGCCGGAGACTCTCGGTGCGCGTCGTCGCCGAAGCGTTTCGCAATGACGACGGTGAGATCATTCGCATTCAGGGGGCATTGCAAGATATCAGCGAGCAGGTGCGCCTCGCGCAGCAATATCGGCAAGCGCAGAAGATGGAGGCCATCGGCCAACTCGCAGGGGGCGTCGCTCACGACTTCAACAACCTGCTGAGCGTCATCCTGAGCTATTCGGCGATCGTCTGCGAGCAGCTCAGACCCGGGGATCCCTCGCGGAACGACGTGCAGGAAATTCAGCGCGCGGGCGAACGTGCGGCAGATCTCACGCAGCAGCTCCTCGCATTCAGTCGGCAGCAGGTTCTGCAGCCGCGTATATTCACGCTCAGCGAGACGGTCGCCGACATGGAGCGCATGCTGCGTCGCCTGCTCGGCGAGCACATCGAGCTGTCCGTTCTTACACGCCGCGCGAACGGCAGAGTGTACGCAGATCCGAGTCAAGTCGAGCAGGTGGTATTGAACCTGGCGGTAAATGCTCGAGATGCGATGCCTGAAGGCGGCAAGCTGTCGATCGAAATCGGCGATACCAAACTCGATCGCGCCTATGCGAGCGAACACCACGGCGTCGATCCCGGCGAGTATGTCATGCTCGTCGTCTCGGACACGGGCGTCGGCATGGATGCCAAGACCAAGGAACGGATCTTCGAACCGTTCTTCACGACCAAGGACAAGGCGAAGGGAACGGGGCTTGGCCTCGCGACCGTGTTCGGAATCGTGAACCAAAGCAAGGGTCACATCTGGGTCGAGTCAGAGGTCGGTAAGGGGAGCACTTTTCGTATCTACTTCCCCAGAACCACGCAAGCCCCCGCGGACTTGGCGCGCGCGACACGAACGCCACAAGTCTTGAAAGGCAAGGAAACGGTGCTGCTCGTCGAGGACGAGGAGCAGTTGCGAGTGGTGACGCAAGCCATCCTCGCACGCCAAGGCTACCACGTGCTCGATGCTAGCAATGGGGAGCAAGCCATCAGCGTGTGCGTGGGATACACGAGCGAGATCGTGCTCTTGATCACCGACGTCGTGATGCCGCGCATGAGCGGCAAGCAACTGGCGGATCGGTTGGTCAGACTACGCCCCGACCTCAAGGTCTTGTTCATGTCGGGGTATACGGAGAACTCGATCGTCCATCATGGGGTCCTCGATGATGGTATCGAGTTTCTGCCGAAGCCGATCACTCCTGCTACGTTGCTCCGAAAAGTTCGTGAAGTGCTGGACGACCCTGCCCGGGGTAAATACCCGTGGCCCGTGCCAGCATCCCTTTGACCTCGCAAGCCAACTCTTCGGGTATCGCGACGCATCGCCGCTGCCATGCAAGCGCGCGTAAAAGTGTCGAGCCGAGGGGGGGCGATCCCAACCCCGCAGCGCAACTCACGGCGCGCGAAGTTCCCGCCTATGGTCGTTGTCACGCGGGCAGAACAGCCCTCGATTCTCGTGCCTTACTCAGGACCAAGCTTCGGTAGTTCTTACCCGGCCACTGCACGTGACCGACTCGGCGGTAGCCACGCTTTGAATAGAGCTCGACTAGGTGTTCTGCGCCTTCGGCGGTGTCCACCGCTGCTTCGAGGGCGCCTTGGTCCCAAGCCCGCTGCTCGGCAAACGCGAGCAATTGGCTGCCGATGCCCCGCCCACTCAGTTGCGGATCGATACCGAACTGACCGATGATCCAAACCCCGGGTCGGCGATACCACTCACATTCCGATTGTCGTTGCCCCATGGGGCCGAGCACCAGCGTCCCAACCATCCGCTCGCCGACGAAACCGAGGTAGCATTCCTTGTGTGCGATTCGCTCGCGAGTCGTCGCCACGCTTTGATCCACGGCCGTGTAGTTGAAACCCATGGCGCCCAGCGATGCGTAGGCGCGGTGCAGTAGCGCGCTCAGCGCTTCGAGCGAGTCACCGGCTTCGATGAGTCGAACATGAAGTGTATCTGCTTCGCTCATCAGCTGCTCTAGCCTCGAGGCAGTTCGGGCTCCGCTTCGAGCGCTTCGAGATGCGTTTTCCAATTGACGAGATCATTGTGTGAATGCGTAAAGCCGATGCGGCGCTCGTATTCGACCGTCCGTAGACTGCGAAACGCAACCACGTAAGTGCGGCGCCAACCGTCCGTGGTGTTACCGGGCGAACCATGCACGATGCGCTCATTGTGAACGGTAATGCCGCCTCGCCGTACAGGCAGAGGAACGGGGCTATCCGAAGGGCGGAGCTCGACGGTCAGCGTATGCGCTTCTTCGCGCAGCTCCGGGGAGGACGACCAAGCCGAAGGCCGGTGCGGCCGAAGCTCTGGTTCGCGGTGTGTGCCGGGCACTACCTGTAGGCAGCCGTTTTCTAGCGTCGCGTCGTCCAGAGCGAGCGAGCACGTTACGGTGCGTGTGTCGGGCGTGTCGGTCGGCCAATAGCCCAGGTCTTGATGCCAGGCGAACACGGCTCGATCGCGCTGCGGACGCTTGGCAAGGAACTGATCGTAGTCGAGCGCGATGTCATCACCGATGAGTTGCCGGGCGATGGCGGCTGCACGTCGCTCGAACACGTTGCCCGCCAAGCTTGGATCGTAAACCCTCGGCAAGACGGCGTTGACGAGGTTGAAGTCTTCGAACGCGCGCCCATACGGACCGCTCATGTCGCAAAAATCGCGACCCATTCCCGGCACTCGACCCTCGATGAAGCGCTGAAACGTCTGCTCCAGCGCGCGCAGCTCCGGCTCGCTCACGACGCCCGGCAGGGTCAGGTAACCGTCGTGCTGGTAATTCTCGATTTCTGTCGCACTGAGCGGATAGGTGTCGCTTGGTGCGACCTGATCAGGGCTCATCGATTTTCTGCCAAACTCGTTTGCCATCGGGGGCGCGAGCATAGCAGCGTGGGCGGACCAACCCCTACACGGGAGTCGGGCATCCTCGAACGGCGCCTTGCAAGCGACGAAGCGAGCTACGAAGCGAGCTTCGACGCGAGCGAATCCCGGCTCGGCTCCTCGTCGCCGTCGCCTTCCCGCGTGTCGCTGTGGTCGGCGCGTTCGCCAACACGGGCTTTGTCATCGTTGTTCGGGGCGCGCAATTTGTAGCCAGAACCCCGCAGCGTCTCGAGCGGCAGCGTTTCTCCCAGCTTGGCGCGCAGGCGGCGCACGTGAATGTCGACGGTGCGCGGACCGCCTTCGTAACGGTTGCCCCAAACACGCGCCAACAGGTGCTCACGTGACAACACCTTCCCGCGGCGCTCGAACAAGTACGAGAGCAGCGCGAACTCTTTGGCGGTGAGCGCGATCGCGCGGCCGTCGACGTAGACTTCGTGGCTGCCCTTGTCGACCACGATGCCGCCGACCTTGTGGCGCTCTTCGGTCGCGAACTCGCTGCGCCGCCATTCCAGCGCGCGGATGCGGCCATACAGCTCTTCCGGCACGTACGGATGCAAACAGAAGTCGTCGAAGCCGCTCGATGGATCGATGCGCGCGATCTGCCCGACGGTGACGACGATCAGCGCGCCGACGTTGTCGAAGTACGACTCCTTGCGAATCGCGCGCAGCGCAGCTACCGCGAGGTCCGGACGATCCAACGCCTCGAACACCAGCGCGCGCGGTCGAATTTCCTGCTCGTCGTCTTCGTCGCCGATCAGTTCAACGGGGTCATCCCACAAGTCGAGTGTGCGAACTGTCGCGCCCAGTTGCTTCAACGTCGATGACGCCCCTTCCTCACGTTCGAGCATCGGGCCGTGCCCGATCACTGCGACGAAGCTCTTCGCCCGTGAGGGCACGACGGTGGACTTGGCGGCGACCAATGGTCGAGTACTGAGGGGCAGGGGCTGCGTCATGCAGCCCACCATGAGCCTTGCTATGTTTCTGTGTTGTTTCTATCCAGATCCAATCGTCGGCACGATGTATCACAAATTTGTCTCTCAGAACGCATGTTTAACGCCATTCGGGCACACGAAACCGAGCGTGAAATGATTGGGCGCTCACGCGCAGTGGCCACGACGCTCAATTGGCTCCGTCATCGGCACTCCCTTCCGTCCCGATCTGCGACTTCCCATTGTGGACGTACGTAGCGACCACCTCACGCTCATCGGGTGGCGTTCAGCGCACTGTGCCTGATGTGAGATTCGCACTTCGAGGCTGCAGGCCCAGGCGTCCGCGACGCCGAAGGCTTCGACGCGATGCGGCGTAGCGCGCGACCATCAACCAACCAACCAACGGATCTAGGTGCTAGGCTCTGAGCGATGCGACGCGGCGGATTCGGTGTGGGGAGTCGCTCGTGGCTCGTGGCCGCTCTTTGCGCTGCGCAGCTCGCATGCGGGGGCCGAAGTTCAGAACAGCGCGCTGACGCTGACGCCGACGCCGGCAAGGCGGGATCGCTCGCCGCGGGCGGCAATGGCAGCGGCGGCAGTGGCAGCAGTAGCGGTGGCAGCAGTAGCAGTGCCGGTTATGGCGGGAGCTTCATCACGCTGCTCGGTGGAACGGCAGGCTCACTTTTGAGCATCGGAGGTGCAGACCCGAATGGTAGCGCGGGGGCGCCAGCTGCCGATCCAGGGCTCATCGACCTATGCCTCGAGCCCGAGCAAATTCCGAGTGCGTGGAGCGCGGACGTGGGCGCGGACGCGGGCGCAAGTAGCAGCGAAGCCTGTCCGGTTGGTCAGTTGGGGGACTTTTGGCTCGGCCCGTGTGTCTACCATCTGCTCGATACGACACCCTTCGACGTTGACCCATTCGTCGGTGGTCACGCGCGCTGCTGCTATCACAGCGCCCTGACCGGCTGCCTTCGTTGATCGCTCGCCGCGCGCCATTCCGCGACCAACATCGGCGATCCGACGATCGAAGTTCCACTGCGCAACCTGCACGCGACGATCTTGGAGCTGTCGGGCGGTGCCGGTAGCAGATCTGATCGCGTGAAGGTCGGCGCCTTTAGAGTGCGTGCGTCCGGAAAAGTCGGAACGCCATGCCGATGCGCGTGGATAGCCCGACGGTCGATGTCTGAATGCTGCCGTCGCCATCGACGTAGTAGTTGGTCGGGAATGAGCTGACCCGATATGCGGCCAGAGTCTCCCGTGTCCCGAGCAGGATCGGATACGAGAGTTCGTGTTCGAGCGCGAAACGCTGAATCGCGGCCACGTCCTCCGAGTCTTCGACGATCGCCAGGAGCACCTCGTTCGGGCCAAGGTTACTAGCCACGGCTCGCACGGACGGAAGCTCGGCTCGACAGACGCCGCACCAGGTCGCAAAAAAGTGGATCAGCACCTTCTTGCCTCTGTGCTGAGAGAGCGAGATCGAGTGTCCCGCAAGATCGCGCAACGTGAAAGCGGGCGCGGGCTGCCGCGCGAGGTGATGCCGGGTCTGGTACGCCGAGATGGCAACGAACAAGCCCGCGAGCAGCGCGAGCTGCCACGCCCAAGGGGCCAAACGTTTCCAAACTGGGCGCAACACCGTCACTCGCCGTGGCTACTATAGCGCGTCCGCTGCGTCTCGCACCAGCTGGCGCAGGAAGCGTGAGCCTGGGTCGGCGTCCGTGCGGTCGTGCCAGATCATGCGCGTCGCGCGCTGGCCGAGCGCGAGCGGCGGCTCACACAAAGTGAGGTCATAGTCGCGGGCCTGAACTTGCGCGAGACGATGTGAGAGCGTGGCGACGTAACCTCGCTCGACCAGCAGCGGCACGACCGAGAAGTGCGGCACTGTGAGCACCACGCGCCGTGAAAGGCCGCGTTTCGCGAGCGCCACGTCGATGGCGTCGCGCGTGGAGCTCAGCACGCTGACGCGCACGTGATCCGCGGCCAGGTAGGCTTTGAGCGACAGGCGCTTGGGGCCGGGGTTGGCGCGTTTGCGTAGGGCGCAGACGAAGGAATCCTTGAACAGGGAGGCGGAGCCACAGCCGCTCGGCACTTGCGAAGGCATTCCCAGGTGCAGGTCGATGCTCCCCGCCAAGCCATCGCCAGTGCTGAGCTGCTCGAGCGGTACGAAGCGGAGGGTCGCCCGCGGCGCCCGCTCGCGGAGCAGCTCGCTCAGCTGGGGTCCGAGGATGGTCGTGCAGTAGTCGGCGCAAGCCAACGTGAACTCGCGCGTGGTGGCGTTGGGGTCGAACCCGGGCTCGTCTCCGAGCAGCGACTCGATCGAGCGCATGAGGCTCGACAGCCGAGGCTCGAGCTCCCGGGCGCGCGGGGTGGGGGAGAGGCCGCGCGCGTTGCGCACGAGCAGCGGATCGCCGAACACCGCGCGCAGCCGAGCCAGCGCGTTGGACACTGCGGATTGCGTCACGTGAAGTCGTTTGGCGGCTCGGGTGGCGCTTTTTTCCGCCAGCACCGCCTGCAAAACCCGCAGCAAATTCAGGTCCAGGTTCTCGATATTCACCACGGTGATAGTACATAGCACGAACTATCACTACTCGCCGTAGACCGAACGACGCACGCTTTGCCCATGAAGCTCAATCACCTCGATCTACAAGTTCAAGATGTGTCTCGAAGCGTCGCCTTCTTCGAACGTTACTTCGGCCTGTGCGTTCGTTCCAACCCGGGCTCGTCCGCGCTCGTCATCATGACGGATGAGGCCGGTTTCGTGCTGGTGCTCCAGCGCGCCAACTCCGACCAGCGCTACCCCGAGGGATTTCATCTCGGGTTCCTACTCGAGCAAGTTGCCGATGTGCACGCGCTGCACGCTCGTGCTCAGGCGGACGGCGTGCCCGTGAGCGAGCCGATCGTCAACGGACGCGGCACGATGATTTACCTCAGCGCCCCCGAGGGCTACTACGTCGAGGTCAGCTGTCAGAAGCATCGCTTCGCCGCGGCCCGAGTCGACCAAAGCACGGGCGACTCGCCAGGCGCCGCGAGTGATGCTACGCACGCGGGGTGACTCGTTGGGGATCGTGGGCGTTGTGCGTCCTTCTCGGACTGGGCTCTACTTGCGGCTGCGGGGGGCGGAGCTCGCTCCCTTTCGGCGCCGCCGAGGGCGTGGATGATGACGCTCCGTCCCTGCGTGCGGGCGCGTCGTCAGGCGGCGGAGACCGCGCCAACGCCTTGGGCGGTGCGCCCGCTTCCGGCGGGAGTACCGCTGGGCACGGTGGGGGAAACATCGCCCAAGGCGGGAATGTCCCGGTGGGAGGGAGCGAAATCGGTGGCGCCGGAGCCGGCGGAAGCGGCGGAGAAGCGGGCGCATCCGATCGAGATTGGTACGTCGACCCTGTGATCGGCCGCGACGCCAACCCGGGAACGCGGGCGATGCCGTTCAAGACTCTGACGCACGCCGCCGAGGTGGCTGCAGCTCCGGGCACCGTTTGGCTCGTCCGAGGCAGGTTCGACGCTGCCGGAGAACCGCTTTTGGAGTGGGTCGACGACGAAGCCGCGGACTCCACTTGTGGAGCGCTCAGCGGAATCATGATCCCCGAAGGAGTCGACGTGCGCGGTCTTTCCGCCGAGGCGGTGTCGATCTCCGTGCGAGGCCGGCACGGCTTGTGTGCACGCGGCAGCAATTTTTCCAATATTTCCTTCGAGCGCGCAGCCAGCGATGGTCGCCTGCTCGAACTCGATGGCGGCAGCGCGGAGCTACGCGCAGTATCCTTCCAGAATTTCGACGGCCCGATCACCGACCTTGACTCGACGGTCGGCGCAGTACCCGTCTTGATCTTGCGCGGGCAAAGCTCCGTCGATTGGATCGCCGAGCCAGCGCGGCAGACGCTGGGTCGAGGCTCCGTCGCCTCGATGAAGGATCGAGCGCGGCTGCGCGTCGTCGGTGGTGAGTTCGGTGTCTTTCCTTCGAACGGCGCCGTCGCACAGCGGGTGTTTCTCGCGGTGGATGCCGCTGTCTTGCAGCTGAGCGGAGTGACCTTGCGTGGTGATACGGAACACAACCACGAGGCGGTCCTTGCCTACGGCGAGGATCCCCTCGTGCTGCCGTCCGTCTCCTTCACCGACAACAGCTTGGTGGAAGGCTTCACCATGGGCTGCCGTTTCGCTCGCAATGCGCGCGTTTCGGTGGCCGATAGCGAGTTTGCGAGTCAGTCGTCGTGGGCCTTGGCCGGCATACCAATCGGTTCCAAGGATACGCAGTCTTCACTTCGAATCGAACGCAGCATCATTCGTGAGAGTGCAGTTGGCGTGTTCATGGCCGGATTGAACGGCAGCATCGAGATCGCCGATTCGCTGTTCGAAGGCAATGGTAGTGGCGTCGCCGCCAGCGTGAATAGCCTGAGCATCCGGGATACCCGGCTCGTCGGGAGCAGGTACTACGGCATCCAAGTGGGGGCCCAGTCTTTCACCATGCGGCGCACGTCCTTCCAGCGCAACGGCGGCGGGCTCGCGCTCGGGAGCCGAGTGCTGAGAGCGGACCTCGGCAGCGCCAGCGATCCCGGCCAAAATCGCTTCAGCAGCACTGGGCAACTCGAGCACAACGGCCCGAATCTCAGCGTGGGTTGCAACAATGACTGTTTCGTCAACGCCTCGGGCAACACGTGGGATCCGCTCGAGCAGGGCGCGGATGACAGCGGGCATTACCCGGCCCCCGTCGGCGAGCCATGGGACGTAACGAGCGGAAGCGGCGCGAACTACAACATCTCTTCGACCGCCACTCTGCGGCTCGCAGAGTAGCTCGCGCCGACGCGACTCAAAGCATCAGATAGCTCTGGCTTCGCTTGTTTCTGGCAAGGCTCACGACTTCGAAACCGACACACCAACGATGGCGCGGCAGGTTGCGGGGCAACCATTCAGCCCGTCGACACCCAGGTAGAGCCGGCACTCACAAGCGGCTTCATCGGTCGGGACGCAACTCGACCTACAGCTGAGCGAAAGGCTGAGCGTCGAGGAGCATTCCTCGTTCGATATGCTGTATTTGCTCTCGATCAGCCCGCCACCGCCTGCACCCGATGGGCTCTGCCGCGCCAGAGTCCACCCGCTCGCGACGGTCAGGTCCGCATCGCCGGAAGAACAGTCGTCCCGCCCCTCCGTGCGGACGATGTGAGCGACGGTGATGCTTCCTTTCTGGAAGCCCCAAGGCGCGAGGCAATCCCCGGATTCACCTTCCAATGCCTCACCTACGATCAACTGGTATTGGGCTCCTACAACCGCACCGGGGCACGGTTCGTGGGCGCTGGAGCACCCCCAACACGAGACGACGGAGACCCCGCTGATCAGGATGCTGTGCAGCGCTCGGCGGACCGTTTCAAGCATCGGATACACTTAATTCAACGTTCGCGGCCGGTCGATGGTCTACGGGTTCCTCAGATCGAACACGAATCCAGTCGAGCGCCGACGGATGCGTTTGCCCGAGGGAGCTTGGCCGGGCTTTGGGCGGAAATCGACGGCAAATGTGCGGGTCGGCGCACCGTTCAAGCAGCGTAGCTCCGGCGCAATGCCGGGCACGTGTGCTTCGGAGAGGATCTCCCGAGTCGCGCGCAATGTGTCCAGATCGCCGCGCACGCCCAGGTAGCGACGCGTGAGGAATGGCAGCTCGATGAATTGTGCATTGCCTTCGAGCTCGGTGTGGCCGCGGAGCGCGGCGCGGATCCTCGGCATATCGGCGTCCTTGGGCGCGTTTCGGGGGAGGGTGAGCAGGACCAGGGTGAAGCTCTGGCAGCCAGCCGTCGCCTCGAGCGCGCTCGAAAGCTGCGCGACCTCTTGGTCGCTGGGCGCTGAGAGTGGCGCGCTGCCGCGCTGGGTGCGAACCAAATAGCTGAGCTCTGGCCCGCCGAGGGTCGCCCACACCTGCTCGTTGTCCTGCACCCAGAATGACGATACCGAATTCTCGTCGGCCTCCGTGGCAAACTCCGGAAGCACGAGGCGTTGCCAGTGCGCGCTTTCCGAAATCCGGGCGTCCGTGCTCCAAAGCTGGCCGTCGCCGCGCGCCCACAATCGACCGTCGGGCGCACGTTGTAGCTCTTCGATGCGCTCGACCGGCGGAACCGAGAAGGGACGCCAGCTCTTGCCGTCGAAATGTGCGAGGTACGCGCTCGCCGGCTGCTGTCCGTCTTCCGTGTACGGCTGGCGCGTGCCCGCGATGAAGATGTCCTTGCTCGAAATGGCGAGGATGCTCCTGATCTCGCCGGCCGAAACTTCCTTCTCGGACAGACCGGGCGGGACCGTGACTTTGGCCTGCGTTTGTCCGGGGGCCCAGCTGTTGATGGTCACCCCATGGCTGGTCAGCCCATCGCCGCCTTTGACCGAACAACGCCTGCCTGCGAGGTACACTTCACCGCTCGGCAGCGCGCTCAAAGCACCGGGCTGCAGCGCGTGCAGGCAGAGGAACTCGTCGCGCACCGCGCTCGGCAATTGCGGGAGCACGCCACCGGCGCCGCCGACTTGCACGAAATAGGGCTGCCCTTCGAACTCACTGTTCACGAGCATCAGCATGCGCCCGTTGCTCCAGGGCGAGACGGCGATCACATCCCGATCGCCGATTCGAAGCAAACGATCGACGTTCACCCACTCCGAGCCGGACCAGCGCGAGAGCGCCCTGCGGCTTTCGTGATCGACGTACTTGTTTCGAACGAGCCAGCCCGATTCCGGCATGCTACCGAACACGCGCGGATAAGCCGCGTGATCCCATTGTAGGCCCTCGAGCAAATTGGGTTCGATACGTACGCCGTCGTCGTGCAAACCGAGCAGCAGGTTGTCGGTGGTGAGGACTGCGCGCCGGCCTGCGATGTTCAACTGCGCGCGGTAACCGAGGCGCACTCCCTCGACGAATGGGCTGGGCTCGGATCTTGCCGCAGTCCTCGTTCTCGCTCCCGTATCTGCTCCCGCTCCCGCACCCACTGTCTGCGTCGGTTGCGCGCTGCTCGCAGGGGGTGGTACGGCGGTGCTTACCGCGCGACTCGGTGGAGTGACCGCCGCATGCTGAGACCCGGGCGCGCAGGCAAAAGGCAGAAGCCAAGCACAGGCGAGAAAGATCAACTGCTGACCTGCTCGAGGGTTTTTGGATAGCGGGCGCGCCCTGCGCTGCCCGTCGCGTAGCCCAATGGCCGCCGTCACTGCAGCCGCTCTTCGAGGTGCCGCTGCACCGCGTCGAGCGTAATGCTGGCTTCACGCACCCGCTTGATCAGCCCGACGAGCCCGCCGCGCAGCCGCCGCGCCGGAACGTCGAGGGCATCTGCCATCGCGAACACGGCGAGCTCGAGCGTGAGCTTGGGATCGGGCAGGGGCGGGGGCGCGGGAACGAGAGCGACAGCGCCCAGCTCGAGGTCCGCGCCACGCCGCCCCTTCGCCTCACTCGCGAACACGCTCGCGAGAGTGGCCGCGGCCGCCCGATTGACGGCGTTGATGGCAGCCACGAGCTCGCTCCGATGACGTCTGCGCGGCGCGCTGGCATCCCGCTCCCAGCGATAGACCGCGCGACCCTTCAGCCCGAGCCTTCTGCCCAATTGTTCCTGCGTGAGCCCGCTCGCGAGGCGGGCAGTACGAATGGCCTCAGCCAAGGTTGAACGTTTCATCCTGCCAATCCCTTCCAAGCCCTGAATGGCGCCACCCGACGGCCCCCGTCCACCCTTCACGATCCAACTGAGGCCATGATACCGCCTTCCGCGGCCCGTGCGACTGATCAAAGGGGGGGATGAACGGTCAGAATAGCGGAGCTAACGCCATGAAAAGGCGATCGTGCGTCCACAATGGACGGCCATAGCGCGAGGCTGGGCAGGCACATGGCCACAACAGAACGCTCACGGAGCTCAGCGTGGCGGTCAGATGGCCAGAACGAGTGCGAGCGGCAAGGGGCGCCAGAGCGAACCGAAGGCGAGCGACGAGCGACGAGCGACAAGGCCCACTTCTGCAATGCTCAAGACGCTCAGTTAGCCAGCGTCGTCGTCCGCTTCCGCGAGAATTCCCTCGACACCGCGAAGCCGAAGGGCTTTGCAAAGCTTGTCGACGGTCGTCTCCGTATCGTCGTCCGCGATGAAGTACTGTTCGCGGCGCAGGGCTGCCATCGCCTGCGGCAGGGCAAAGATATCCGGGTCGAAATTTCGTAGGCGCCCCTCGAGGTAGTAGTCCCATTCCCGGAGCTTCGAGGACTGAGAGAAGACGCAATCAAACTGTCGCAACCAGCGGTGGAAGTCTTGGCTGATCCTGTGAAGCGCGGGGAACGCTTTGCGGAGTGGACTCGGGAGGAAATGAACTTCCCCCGCCGTCAACAGAACACCACGACGTCTTCGGGGAAGGAAAACCGTTGCAACCGGAGACTTCGCGCTATCGAGCTGCCCGGGCAGACCGACCAGGGGCCCCAGGTTAGCGAAGTGCAATAAAGCGCCGTGCGGCGCGTCGTGTACGCGTGGCGGAGTGGACAGACCGCGAAACCAACTCAAAACGGCGTCACCCTCCGATTCCGTCGCAAGAAACCGAAATGTGACGCCCATCTCGTCTAGTAATTTACCGCGGTCGCGCCGCGGCTGCATCAGGAAACAGAGCAATCAGCGCGTCCAGCGAGTCCGGGTACACCACGCCTAGCGAGAGGGAGCCCGGCAATTGCTGGCGACGAGGCGCGCCCGACGGCTTCAACCGTCGTTGGGCGCCAAGGCCGTCAGATTCGATTTTGAAGCGCACCGACGAGTGCGCCGTGACCAAAGCTCAGGCTCGTAGCGGCGTCCATCAGCCGCAGCCAATGGAAATCGAACGCAATCGGTTCGTGGGTTGCATCCGAAGCGTGTCGCTCGTAGTGCCTCCAGCTGTCGGGCACGAGACCCGTGTAAGGCAGGTGGAAGAAGTGCCGGCGGTGCATTTCGTCCTTGCCGTGCGGTCTCGCATCGAACCCGCTCATGCCGAGAAAGGTCACGGTTGTGAACGTGCTCAGCCCGGTTTCCTCCTGAACCTCGCGCAGAACGGCGGAGCCGGGGGATTCACCATGACGAATCGTTCCGGCCGGAACTTGAATACCCGCATCCGGGAAGTCGGCGTGCGTGAACACGAGCAAACGCGCTCCGTTGGTGACATACGCGAACGCCTTTTCTACGATGACCATTGCAAGGGCACGCTCGACCGCGAAAATAGCGGGCTGCTCGTCCGTTGCAACCCGAAGCAATGCGGCCGCGTTTCAGTGCCGTGGCGTCATCGGTTTTTTTGCCGCTAGATCAAAAGATCCCTTACGCGGTGGTCGGCGCTGCGGCCGGCTCGATCGTGAGGAGCAGGGCTGCCAATTGCGCGGTCTCGATGGGCTTGACCAAGTGGTGGGCGAAGCCTTCGCCGCGCGAGCGCTCGTAGTCCGATTGTTGACCGTAGCCGGTCAGGGCAATCAAGGCGGGCTGTTGCTTCAGGTCGAGTTCGCGCAGGCGGCGCGCCACCTCGTAGCCGTCCATGATCGGCAAGCCAATGTCCAGGAGGATCACTTCCGGCGCAAAGTCGCGAACCTGCTGCAGCGCTTCGAGCCCGTCGTGCGCAGTTCGCGTGAGGTGGCCCATCGCATCGAGCGAACGCGCCAAGAGCTCTGCGCCATCTACGTTGTCGTCGACGACCAAGATTCGCTTGCGTGACTGCGCGACCGGCTGCGGTCGACTCTCCCTGGTGCGAGGACCCACGGTTCCTTGCCGGTAGAGGGGGAGCTGAACGCTGAACTCGCTTCCGCGTCCGGGCCCCGCGCTAGAGGCCAGCACGGCGCCGCCGTGGAGGGCCACGATACTCTTGACGATCGCGAGCCCCAGGCCGAGGCCTCCCGCCGAGCGATCGAGCGTGCGATCGCCCTGCTCGAACAAATCGAACACTCTGGGCACCAGCTCTTTGGGAATGCCGACGCCGGTGTCTTTCACGACGACTTCGACGAGGTTGCCGCTGCTGGCGACGGAGATGGAAATCGTGCCACCGGGGTCGCTGTACTTTGCGGCGTTGGTCAGAAGATTGGCAAACACTTGGGCGAGCCGCGTACGATCTCCGCGAACGAACAGGGGCGGTTCGGGCAACGTGAGCTCGAGCTTCTGGTGAGCGTGCTCCAGTAAGGTGCTCACTGCCTCGACGGCGTCGGATAGGGCGTCCGATAAATTCACCGTTTCCCGCCGAAGTTCCAGCTTTCCGCGCACGATGCGTGAAACATCGAGTAGGTCGTCGACCAAGCGCACCAAGTGCTTGACCTGCCGATCCATGACTACGCGTTCACGCTCGATGGTCGGATCCGCGCGGGCGGCAAGCAGACCCAACGCGGAGACGATCGGAGCCAATGGATTTCTGAGTTCGTGCCCGAGCATCGCCAAAAATTGATCCTTTGCGGCGTTCGCTCGCTCCGCCTCCGCGCGCGCGTGGCTGGCCTCGGCCTGCAGGCGCTTGCGCTCGATCGCGTAGCGAATGGCGCGCGGGAGGAGCACGCTCTCGGATTGGCCTTTGACCAAGTAGTCTTGCGCGCCGGCGCGCATGCTCTCGATGGCGACGCTCAAGTCATTGCGTGTGCTGAGCACGACGACGGGTAGCTCCGGTGCGGCCGCGACCAGCCGTTCTAGCGCTTCCGTGCCGTCGGCGTCGGGCAGACCGAGATCCAACAGCGCGATGTCATAGGTCTGCTGCGCCAGACGGGCGAGCCCATCATCGAGGGTAGCCGCGTCGGCAATCGTGTGGGGAAATTCGGGCGTTTCGGCCAAAATTTCACGCAGAAGGCGGGCGTAGGCGGGATCGTCCTCGATCAGCAGGAACCGAGTGGCGTTCACGATTTCTCTCGCTCGGAGGGCAGGCGAACGATGGTGAACCAAAAATCTTCGATCGACTGCACCACGCGGACGAACTGATCCAGATCCACGGGCTTGGTGATGTAGCAGTTGGCGTGGAGCTGGTACATCTTCAGTACGTCCGTCTCGGAACGCGAGGTCGTCAACACGACGACGGGAATCACCGAAAGTTTCGGGTCCGCCTTGATCGCGGCGAGCACTTCTCGTCCATCCATCGCGGGTAGGTTGAGGTCCAACAAGATCAGATCGGGGCGCCGCTTGTTCGGATCACGCAGGTGCTCGAGCGCTGATTCGCCATCGTAGGCGACCTGGATCGTGTTCCGAACCTTTGCCTCTTTCAGGGCCTCGAGGGTGAGCCGCACGTCTGCTTCGGAGTCATCGACCAAGAGAATTTCGATCATGATGATTTGGCCTGAAATGTCGGTAAAATAACAGAAAATGTGGAGCCGCCGCCGAGCGAAGATTCCGCTTCGATCCGCCCCCCGTGACGCTCGGCAATCTTCTTGCACACCGCGAGCCCGATGCCTGTGCCGGGCGTGTCGCGGCGCAAGCGCCGGAAGAGCTTGAAGATACGGTCCACGTACAGGGGGTTGAAGCCAATGCCTTCGTCGCGTACTCGCACGGTGGATGCGTCTTCCGACGTACTGCCCGAGATTGAGATGCGCGGCCGTTCCGTACCGCAAAACTTCAGCGCGTTCGAGATCAAGTTCTGGAACAGCTGGACCATTTGAATGTGGTCAGCGTCGATCGTCGGTAGTGGCGTGCGCACGATCGATGCGCCGGTTTCCTCGATGCTCAACGCCAAGTTTTGCAGGGCCTCCGAGAGCGCGTCGTCCAGTCGCACGCGCGCGAAACGCTTCTCCTTGCTGGCAACGCGCGAGTAGAACAGCAAGCTGTCGAGCAAGGCCTGCATCCGCTGCGCGCCCCCGACCGCAAAGGCGATGAATTCCTCGCCCTCGGCGTCGAGCTTGGAACGGTACCGGCGCTCCACCATTTGTAGGTATCCGACGATCGTGCGCAGCGGTTCCTGTAAGTCGTGCGAAGCAATGTAGACGAATTCTTCCAGATCTCTATTTCGCACTTCGAGCTGGCTGTTCGCTATGCTCAGCTCTTGCGTGCGCAGCTCGACCTTCGAGGCAAGTGCTTCGCGCGCCTCGCGCAAGTCCTCGATCACGTTGAGCATGGCGCGCTGGGTGCGGGACAAATTCTTGTTCTGGGCCTCCAGCCTCGAGCTGCTCGAGGAAGTTGCTCGATGAGCGTCATCTTGAGCTTGTTCGAGTTGCCGCCTCAGGCTCAGGAGCAGCTCCGCATGATGAGTCTCTTGCCAGGTCAAGAGATCCTGCAGCGCTTCGGACCGCAGGCGCTCGCGCGAGGCGTCCGCGAAGCGAGCGGTGGCCTGGCCGGACTCGAGCCATCCGAGCCGCGCATAGAGCGCGATGACCTCGAAATTCACCGCTACTTTCGTGATCAATGGCGCGCGACTGAAGGCGACGAAGACCAGGCATTCCCCCGGCCAGGCGAGCAACGAAAGCGCCAGCACCGACTCGACGCCGTACGCTCGGACGAACGACTTGTCCGAAATGTTTGGGCTCGTAGCCGCATTGGACTCGCACAGCGCTTGGGCGGCGGGTTGGGCGGGGTCATCCAGTCGAAGTCGGAGGCTGAGCCAGGGCGTGAGCTGCGCGGCGTCGTACGGGATCGGTCGAGCTCCGGCGCTGGCACGTTCCAGCTGGTCCCACCCGACCTCGATTCCGCGCGAACAGACCAGTTCGAGGTAGATCGGCGGCCCGATCGGGTCGCCTCGGGAAGATCCGAGTGCGGGCCGGACGAGGTAGGCGGATACGAGCACACTGGCCGAGCGGCCCTGATGCTCCAGCGAATGAATGGCGTCGACCACGGCGCGTGCGACTTCTGTAGTCGAATTCGTTGCGGAAACCGCCCGTCGCAGCGCGTGCGCGATGCCGCTCGCGGCACGCAGATCCAAACCAGTGATCTCGCCGCCGCTGCGAAGGACGCGAGGATCTGGCGCTAGCCCTGCGAACGGGATAGCACCAGTCGTCATGCTTTTCGCAGTCGTTCGATTTCGGCTTTGAGCTCGATCATTCGCTCCTCCCGATCGATCAAGGCCTGATTCACTCGTTCGAGCTCATCGAGCTTTTCGGTGAGCTGCAGGTTCGCGCGCCGGACTTCTTCGTCGGCCGCATGTCGGGCGCGAAGCTCTTCGTCATGCCGAAGGCGCGCACTCAGAACCGGCGCCACGAAGTCGCAGATCTGCTCGAGCAGCTGTACGTCCGACTCATCGTAGTCGTGCCCGCGATTAGCGAAATGAAACTGGCCGATCAACTCCGAGCGATACAGGATCGGACTGCCGAACGAGCGCCCAATCGGCAAGTGCCCGTCTGGCACGCGATGAGAGTCATTCTTGGTCAGCGACTTGCGCTCGAGCAGAATGCGCCCCCACAGCCCGCCCCAGATCTCACGGCGGAAAATGATGTCCTTGTCGGCTACCTGGCATTGCGGAAATATGTGCCGTGTCATCGACGGGCACACCAAATGCCCCTCGCGATTGATGTAGCCGAAGTATCCGAACTCGGATTCGAACACGCCGAGCAGCAGGTCGAGCACGTCGGCGTACATATTCTCCTCCGGCGTCAGGAGCAGAATCTGCGTTAACTTCTCGCGAACCGGTTCGAATCGGTGCGGCATCGCCCCGATCGGTAGCATCGATCATTGCCGGTCTTTTGTGGCAAATTGTCTCAATTTGCCACTCTTTTCCGTTTTTTCCCGGGCGGTCAGTTGCCCAGCCTCAGTACGGTTGCAGCAGGTGAACCAGCGAGCGGATGAAAAAGAACGCTGCTGCCGCAAGGCCCAGCATTGCGACAATTCCGATCAGCAAGAAGCGACGAATACAGCCCCCAGGGCGGGTGATGATCGTGGGCCGCTCAGAGCGGTGTAAGGCGGGGGAGCGGCTGCGCAGTGCAAGCTCCAGAATTCGCTGCCACGGCGCAACGCCCGCGGGCATCTCGACACCCGCCGTTGCCGCTTCGTCGTCACTCTCTTCGTACTCGAGCTTGGCGCGAGGTGGACGCGACGCAGGTCGAGATGCGGGCCTCGCCGGAGCATCGCTTCGCGGTGCTGGCCGTGCTGCGACTGCAGTCGGCCGCAATGGCGATACGCTCGCTCGGCGGCGGGGCACGCCGCCGGGCGCATCCCCGCATTGCGGGCAGGTCGGCGTGTCGAGCCAGAGGCCTAGCGGGTGATTGGTGCAATAGTACCGCACCTCTGCCGCCGTGCAGGCCTCGCATTCCCCGCGCGCCGCTTGAGTGGTGCCGCAGTTCGGGCAGCGCAGAACGACACTCATGCTCGAGCTTCTCCGTCGGCTTCGTCAGTTGACTCGGCGTTGCGCGGGAGCGGAAATAGTTCGCGGACGAGATGCGCGGGCGGGTGCAAGCGATGAACCTGCGGCAATGCTCCCTGGATCACGCGCGCAAAAGTCGGCGTTCGTTCGTAGCTGCCGATGTGCTCGCGCGGCAACCGCCGCGAGAGGGCGACCGTGGTCAGCACGGGATGTTCGTTGTACGCCGGATAGATGGCGTAGCGTTCCTCGACGTGATCGTGGCCGCGCACGAGATGCGTGACGGGTCGCCCCAGTTCCGCGCTCAGCGCGCAAAAGTCGGCAAAGTCTTCGTAGCCGAACTGGCTACCGCGCGAAAATCGGTTTGGTAGCTTCTTTTTCGCCTTGGGGTGAGCGCGGACCCAAACGAAGTCGGACAAGCATTGGGGATCGTTCCAATCCCCGGTGTCGCGCAGCCCAGCGTGCAGATCCGAAAGCGGGAAGCCGCCATGCGCAACCAATAGACCATCGGGAAAAAATAGCGCACGCGGCGCGTGCGCGGTGAGCCGGATCGCGAGCTTTCCAACGCGAGTCATCCACTCGTCGCTGGTGTTCGCGTTGAGGAAGTCGGCAAAGTCCGAAGGTGACACGCTGGAGGCAAAGCGGAGCCCGTCATGCGACAGTGCCTCGTCGTGATTGCCCGCGATCACGCAAACCGAGTCCGGCGCCTCGATGATCAACTCGAACACGCGCAGCAACACTTCCAGACCGAAGCCCTCGTCGTCGAAGAAATCACCGAGGAATATGAGCCGTGCAGCGCCCGCCTCGACCGCGGCGCAGCGCCGAATTTCCGCTAAGGAAGCCTCGAGGGCCAGCAAATCACCGTGCAGATCGCCGATGATCCACAATGGGTCCACAGCGTTCGCGGCGGACACCTGCAGGGCGCGATCGGATTCGTGCTTTCGATCCGAATCGAACAGCAGCCCCGGGCCGCCGTCGCGGCTCATCAGACGCTCCATGCGCTCCACGATCGTCGGCATTCGGTTGACAATGGCCGTTTGGTTTGCGGCTTCGCGGATCGCTTGCCAGTCGAGATCCCGTACTTCGACTAGCGGTGGTTCGTCCATCCGTCAGCCCGCCCGCGCGGTCAGCGCCAGCTTGACGATGCCCTTTTGCTCGCGGCCCACGGCGATCAGGTCGCCCTCGCGGAGGGCGCGGGGGCCGGTCAGCGTGCGGCCGTTGATCAGGGTCTCGTTCGTCGTACCTTTCAGGGGCGAGATCACCCATTGCTGGCCAGTTCGGCGCTCGAGCACGCATTGGCGGTCGTCCCAGAATTCGCTCTCCGGGCCAAACTGGCGCAGTAATGCTTTGCCGAGTTCGGTGCGCACGCCGATCCTCACCGCGCGGCCACCGGGACCGAGCAGTTGCATTCCCTCGGCCATCAGTGGCCGTCCGGGCGGTGCGGGTCGAATGGAGCCCGCTCCGAGCGCCGCTGCGGCCACCGGCTTCGGGGGCGCCTCGGTCTTCAGTCCGCGACCGTTGAGAATATCGCGCAATTCGGCGGCCGTCGGGCGCGCCGCCGGATCGGGCGATAGGCAGCGATACAGCGCGGCGCTGACTTGCGCATTGCTCGTCGGTGCCGGCAGCGCAGCCAATAGGGCGGGAGGCTTCGCGCCGTAGGCCTTCGCTCGCGCGGCATATTCGCTTTGGTCTTCACTCCAATAGGGATGCACGCCCGCGAGCAGCTCGTACAGCATCAGTCCACAGGTGAAGACGTCCGAGGCGGGTCCCGGCACTTCACCGCGCGTTACGTGCTCGGGGGAGCGGTAGTTATCGCTGCCAACGTAACCTTGGAATCCGTGCCAAGGCGCTCGGCGATCCGCAAGCAGCGAAAAATCCATATCGATCAGCTTCAATTGATAACCGGAGCCAATCGTTCGGTCTTCGACCAGATACGCGTTCGCGGGCTTTAAATCGGCGTGAACGACACCCGATTCGTGCAACGCCGCCACGGCCGCCACCAACACTTTTGCCCAAACCAGATGACGCGCCCAAACTTCGGGCTCGCGCGCCGGCATTGCTTTCGTCAATCGGTGCCGCTCGCGCTCGGCATCCAGCACCTGCTGCAAGTCAGCCCCATTTTCGACGAACTCGAAGGCCTGAAAGTAGCAGAGCCCGCCCCAGCGCTCCTCGAAGGCATCCACCTGGCGCACGGCGAAATGTGCGGCCTTTCCTGCGCGCACTCGTCTCGCGAGCTCCTTTTGGTATGCCACGAACGCGGGGTACCAAACCACGGACGGCGCGGGTGACTTGTATTGCTTGAAGAACACCTTCGCCCCCGAGGGTGAGCGCGCGGCGTAGGAGATGGCCATCATCCCCGGGCCGAACACCTTCGTGATTCGGTAGCCGTGAATCGAGTCGTCGACCTTGAGCTTCTTAGCCATTGCCCACTCCGCCGCGCAGCTCCGGGCTCACAGCGCGACGGTCTCGGCCGAACGCGACACGCTCGCGGCCAACTGCTTCAACGTGGTACGGAAATTCACGGGGTCCGAAGTGAACTTCTGCAACGCCTCCTGCGGGTTCAAGCCCTCGAACTCGACCACTTCCCACTCGGATTTGTCGATCTGGCTCAGGCGGTCGTAGCCCTCGAAGTTGGGTGCGAACAGGCTCAATATGATGCGGTTGGCCATGATCGCATTGGCAACGTCTTGCAGGGAGCCGCCTTTGGCCTCGGGCAGGCTCATCGTCTCTTTGAACGAAGCGTCCGTGAACACGATCACTACCCGCGCCGCGTCACTGCGGTACCGCCACTTCTCGGGATCCTCGGCTTGCGAACCCTTGGGAATGGCAGGCATCGACGCGACCTTGTACAGGGTATCGAGCAGTGATTCCGGCTCGTCACCGCCACCCGCGGCCTTGAGCGCCGCGAGCTGCGCTTTGAGCGCGCTGACATCACGCACGAAGGGGTTCTCTTCAATCCACGGCAGGCCCTCACTCTCCGCGGACTCGATGTCTCGGTAGCCAACAATCTTGCCCCGCCAGTCGCGAACCGGCGCGACGTTGTTGCCATCACCCTTACTCAGTGAATCGATGAACGCCTCGATGTTCTTGCGCAGAGCATCGATGCACGGCGCCATGCTGCCACTGACATCGACGACGAACACCAGATCTGCCACGCCCTTCGTCTTGGCTCGCGCAGCCGGCGCCGGGACATCGCGGGCCGGTTCCGCGACGCCGAGCGCGAGATCGCGCGACGCATCAGTGGCTTCGCCGGCGATTTCGGGGGCAGCCGTGTCCAAATCGCTAGAACTCGGCGTGGTAGATAGGGTCGGATCGCTCATGTGTTGCTCCTTGAGGGCTCGGCTGAAAGTGGCCGGCGCTTCCGTGAAAGGACACTCTGCAACAAGCGGTCCAGGGGTCGTGCCCGCTCAGTAGGTGCGACTCGGTCGGCGCGTGAGACGCGAGAACGCGACCTGCTCGTGAGTTTGACTGGGGCGCGGCAAGTCGCCTCCTTAGGCGCTCGTGCCGCGCCCCGTCCACTCAGGCCGCGTCTTGAGTGGCCAGCGCGGCGTCTGCCGTGGTCTCTTCGTAGTTCTTCGGCAAAACCGTGGCGTAGCCTTGCTTGAGCACTTGCTCGAAGCGCGCTTCCATCTGTTCGCCCATTGCTTCTAGCTGCTCGCTCGAGATCTCTTTCTCGACTTCCGGAAATAGCTCGTCTTCCTCTTCTTCGACGTGATGCTCGATCAGCTCCTTGAGCACTTTGACTCGGGCGTCGAAGGATTCGTCGTCCGGATCGGTGGCAAGAGCTCGCTTCAACGCGGTTTCGGCGATCGAATGCTCTTCGAAGGCTTCGAGCACTGCGTCGTCGTCAACCTCTCGAGACTTTGGGTAGAAGAACTCGTGCTCGATCGCCATGTGAGCGGCGAGAGCGCTGGCCAGGTCTTTCAATGCTTCGGGCTCGCCCGCCTCGATTTTGGCGAAGAGGGCCTCCACGTTACGGTGCTGTTGTTTGAGCAGGTCGGTCGCTTTCATGCTTCGCTCCACTGCAAGCAACGCGCCGCCGACCTTGGCGAATACACGCATGCCAGCGGGCGGGGCGATAATGCGACTTGACGCAGCAACCCCCACGCGGCTCGCAGCTGTTACGGGCACAGGGCTTTCGGTGAGGTGCGCGGCGGGAGCGCGGGCGCCCCTCTTCGACTGTGGCGGCGCGCTACTTCGCGTCGTGGAAGATGATGCCTGCCGTGTAGCGCGTTCCGGAGCGGAGGCGCGAGACGCCATGGCGTAAGTTCACGCGATAGGTGCGCTTGATCCCCGTGATGGGGCGTTGATGGACGGCGAAGGCGACGGCGTCGCCTTGTTCGAGCGACACGACTTCCACACGGCTCTGCATGCGGGGGCGTTGTTCGGTGAGTACGAACTCGCCGCCCGTGAAGTCGCCCCCGGGCTGCGAGAGAAGGATGGCGATTTGCAGGGGGAAGACGTGCTCGCCATACAGATCTTGGTGCAGGCAATTGAAGTCGCCCTCGACGTACTTGAGCATGAGTGGCGTGGGGCGAGGTTGTCCGCCGGCGTGGCATTGCGCCAAAAATGCGGCGTGTTCGGCGGGAAATTGCCGCTCGAGCCCGAGCCGCGCGTTCCAACCGTTGGCGATCGCGGCGAACTGCGGATAGAGCGCGCTGCGCAGTTCGGCGATGGGCTCGGGTAGGGGGTAGTCGAAGTAGCGGTATTCGCCTCTGCCGTAGCCGTGCCGCGCCATGACTACCCGGCTGCGGAAGAGCGCGTCTTCATCGTAGCGCGCGGCGAGCTGTCGGCACTCGTCGGGCGCGAGGAGCTTTTCTAGGACGGCGCAGCCGAAGCCGTCGAGTTGGGTGCTGAGCTTCGGCCAATCGTAGGTTTCGATGCGACGGGGCATGACGAGCGAGGCGCATCATGCCTTCGGACTTTGTTTCGCGCACCGCGCTGGTGATTCGAGTGCCGAATCTCGCCACTGGCTCGGTCGAAGCGCAGCCGGGACGCCCCGCGGCGGCCGTGGGGTCGGATGCGATCAGCCAAATGCTGGTCAACGATCCGAAGGTTTGTCCGGTCGCGGGCTCTAAGCCGCAATGACCCAAATCATCAAGCGACGTTCTTTCGGTATGCGAGGCGTTTCTGCAATCGCCCTCGTGTTGGCGGCGTGTAGCAGCGTCGGGCCGGCGGGGGAGACGATTGGCTCGAGCGCCTCTGCGCTCGTTGGTACGGACTACACCCCGACCACGGTGAGCAACGTCACCGGCCAGTATGCGGGCTCGTTGTCGGCCGGTGAAGGCCTCGATAAGTTGATCGACGGCTCAACCAGCACCAAATACAACGTCAATAGACTGAAGTTGTGGCTGCGTTACCAGATGACGCGGCCGACCATCATCGCGTCCTATGACATCAAATCCGGCAACGATGCCCCGGAGCGCGATCCCAAAGATTGGACCTTCGAAGGTTCGTTCGATGGCTTCACCTGGGCGGTGCTGGACACGCGTACGGGCCAGACCTTTGCCAATCGCCAAACGACGAACGCTTACACGTTCACCAATACCACGCCCTATTTGTACTACCGGCTGAACATCACTGCCAATCAGGGAGGGCAGGGGCAGACCCAACTTTCCGAGCTGCGCGTCGGCGGCTCGCTGCCGAGCGGCACCGCGCCGGCCGCCGCCACGAACGTGGTCGCGAGCGTGAGTGGTACGAGCGCTACCGTGAGTTGGTCAGCCGCAAGCGGCGCCAACGGCTACTTCGTGCAACGCATAGGCGACGACGCCACGCGCCTGGTGGAAACGCTCGTCACCACGACGACCTTCAGCGACACGAACCTTTCGCCCGGCACGCCGTACATCTACCGAGTTCAGGCGCGCAACAACACGCTGCGCGCGTTTCCGACGGCCGCGAGCCGAGTGCTCGTGGCACCGGTCGCAGGCACCGGCCTAAAGGACCTGACCGCGCTCTCGTCTGTCGCGACCACCGATCAGACCGCGAAGAACGGCTTCGAGGGCGCGGAGTGGAGCGCGGACAACTCCGTCGCCACCAAGTACCTCGCGTACAACGCTGCGAGCACCTGGTTGCAGCAACAAACCCCCGCGAACTCGGTCGTCACCCAGTACAGCGTGACCTCCGCCAATGACGAGCCCAGCCGTGATCCGCTGAACTGGACACTCGAAGGCTCCGCGACCGGTACCGGGAACTGGGTGCCGCTCGACACACGCGCCAATCAAGGCTTCGTCAATCGCCAACAGACGCGCGTGTTCACCGCGAATCCCGGGGGCACCCCCTACACCTACTATCGCCTAAACATCTCGGCCAACCATGTCGGCACCGCGATCCAGCTCGCCGAGTGGCGTCTGTTCGGTACCACCAGCAGTGTGCTGGCCGCGCCCAGCGCTCCGACGGGCCTCACCGCCACCGCCCTCGCCAGCAACCAAATCAACCTGAATTGGACCGACGCGGCCGGAAAGCTCAACTCCGAGTCGAACTACACGATCGAATACGCCACCGACAGCGCGTTCACCCAGAACCTGCTGAGCTTCACGACTGGCGCGAGCAGCGACGAATTCCGCGCATCGTCTTTGTCAGGGAACACGGCCTATTATTTCCGGGTGCGCGCGGTGAACGCGGCCGGGGCTTCCGCGTGGGTCACGACCAACCTCATGACGCCTGCGCGCCCAGCACCCCCCAACTCGTGGGTCGAAACGGGCTGGTACGGAGGACACACTCGCACCGTCACGCTTCGCGCGCTCGAGTCCGACATCGCGGCGTACGTCGACCCCTTCGTCACTCCGACGAGCGTGGATTGGCTCCGCCCAATCTTGAACCAACACTTCCAGTTCGCGAAGACCACCTACGGCAAACTGGGAGACCCGCTATTGTACGTGATTTTCGAGCAAGACGGCCATTCGAGCGACACCGCCGACATCTACGGGGTGGGCGGCATCCTCAACGTGTCGAGCTCTGAGGCTTACTACCGGAACGTGACCTTCGCTGCGAGCTACAACTGGGCCGACACGAACTCGCTCTGGAACATCAACGCGCTCACCCACGAGCTCGCGCATATCGTGGAGGCCAACAACAACGGCTGGCTGGGTTCTCCCAGCTTCTCCGCTTGGGGCGACAGCAAATGGGCGGACATCTTCATTTATGATGTGTTCAGTCACTCGACCACGTTGCCGGCAAACTGGCTAGCCAACACCATCACCGAGCTGAACGGCTACGCCGACGACTTCGGCTACTATTGGTTCAAGGACTTCCTTCGCCCGGTGTACGACGGCACGGTGGGCAATACGGACCCGAGCAAAAGAGGCTCGGCGCTCCTCAATCGCTACTTCCAACTGATCGCGCAATACCTGCCGAAGCTAGATGCCACGTACGGTGAGAAGAACATGACTCTCGGCGAGTACATCCACTTCCTGTCGGGGGCGGCCGGCGTGAGCTTGGAGGCACAAGCCAAGCTCGCCTTCCGTTGGTCGCCAGAGCTGGAGCTGCAATTCGCGAACGCGCAGCTGCAATTCCCGGCGGTTTTGGCGCTCTACAACGGCGCGAGCTGCACGCCCGAAAGCAACGTGGCCTTCTGCTCGCGGCTGAGCGCCGCCTGCGGCAGCGTGACGGCGCTGGACAACTGCGGCACCTCGCGCACGGTGAGCTCGTGCGGCAGCTGCACCTCGCCGCAAACCTGCGGCGGCGGTGGCGTGCCGAATGCGTGCGGCACCGCCAGTGGCAGCACTCCGTGTGCGGGCTTGTGCACCAGCCCGACCACTTTCACCACCCAGAACTATCAGTCCGGCAGCCTGGGAAGCAGCGCCACTTGCCACCAAACGAGCGCCAATCTGCAAGGCGTTCAGTGCAGCAATGTGACGTCGCCGCGCACGTTCAGCGTGAACGGCAATGCGGTGAGCTGCAGCACCTCCACCCCGCCCGCCAAGCGCAACGGTGGCTACTGCATTCAAACGAGCGCAGGCAACCCCACCTGGGCCTCCTTCGCGACTTGGTGAGAGGAGTGGGCGGCGGCGGTAAAGGGACTGGCTCGTTACCGCCGCGACGCCGTCTTCGAGGCTCGGCGCGCCACCGACCGTGAGCAGATCGCGGTGGCAGTCTCGCGTGATGTGACAAAAAGTCCATCTCATGCCCGCGGAGCGCGCTGACGCTAAATCGGCTTCTGGCAGGTGAATTCGTACGTTTATGCCGCGAAGCGCGTGCCGCCGACGTTGGGCACGCGTCTCGCAAGGATCGAGGCAACCTTGAAAGCCTTAGTTCCTACCTTATCCGCTGCAGAAGAACTCGCTCGCACGGGCATGCGCGAAGCCAAGCCTCGTCTCGCGTTTAGCAGCGAGAGAGGCGACTCCGAATCCGGCGTGGCATCATCCGAGGCGAACGCCGTCGACGAAGCTCGAGAAACCGAATTGCCGGTGCCAGCCGGCGAGCTCCTCGCTGGGCGATACCTTGTCGAGCGCATTTTTGCAGAGGGCGGAATGGGGATCGTCTGCCTCGGTCGCCATGCGCAGCTCGAGCAGCCGGTGGCGATCAAGTTCTTGCGCCATGCGCTCGCCGGCAAAGCTTCCGTGGTCGAACGTTTCTTGAACGAGGGCCGCGCGCTTGCCGCGCTGCGCAGCGAGCACGTCGTGAAGGTCATGGACGTAGGTCAGCTCGACTCGGGTCGACCGTACTTGGTGATGGAGCACCTCGATGGCATCGATCTGGGCGCGCTCGTCGCTCGTGATGGGCCGCTGTCGGTCGACACCGCGGTGGACTATGCGTTACAGATTTGCGAACCGCTCGCCGAGGCTCACGCGCTCGGCATCGTGCATCGCGACATCAAGCCGGAGAACCTATTTCTGTGGTCGGGTGGTCCCGGCAAGGACATCGTAAAGGTCCTGGACTTCGGGCTCGCCAAACAATTCGGCGGGCAGCGCGCGATCACCATGACGGGCCCGCAGGACAGCATTGGCTCGCCCTGTTACATGTCGCCCGAGCAGATCACGACGCCGCAAAACATTGACTGTCGTACCGACGTCTGGTCGCTAGGTGTCGTCTTACACCACTTGCTCACGGATGCTCTGCCCTTCGACGGCGTGAGCATCATCGAGGTACTGAGTCACGTGCTCAGCGCTGCCCCCAAATCATTGCACGAGGCGTTGCCGGTGCGGCGCTTCGACCCCGCCCTCGATGCCATCGTCACGCGCTGCCTCGAGAAGAAGCCGGAAGCGCGCTATCAAACGATGGCGGAGTTGGCCACCGCGCTGGGGGATTACCTCAGCGCGCGGCGCGAAGCGGCCGTTTTGAGCGGCTTAGCGACACAACAGCCGGCGGCGCGGTTCGAGTCCCCGTCGTTCGTGCCCGGATCCGAGGCACTCGTGCTCGAAGATGACAAGGACGCGGAGAAGATTCGGATCCCCGGCGTACGCGCGCGTTGGCCCGCCGTATTGCTCTTCACTCTGGGGCTTGCCGCGTCGGCGCTCTACCTAGCCCACAGCACCGGAAAGATTCGAGTCCAAAACCTCGTTGATCGCTGGCTATCTCCGGTCCGTTTGGGCGCGGACGTACCGCTTTCGCCCCGCACGGACCGCGACCTCCCCCAGCCGGCAATCGCGCGCGGAGTTTACGCTGCCGAGCCGACACATGAATTGAATGGCGCGTCGGCCCTGCGCGCCGTACCCGAGCTGAACGCCGACGGCAGCGCTGCTACCGATGACGGCGCGACGCCGATCAGCGAACCGGAGCGAGCGCGCCGCGAAGCCCGGTATCGCGCGTACCTAAGGACTCAAAGTCTGATTCCGTTGCCCGAGGGCCAGTCGCGAACGGCGGAGCCGGCAACCCCGCAAAGCCAGGAGCCAATGCTCGAGCCGGCCAACTCGCCGGCTGCGGAGCAACCGAAAACGACCGCAGACGCGCCACCCGACCCGCCATCAACCGCCGATTGATCTCGAACGCGCCCCCCCGTAGTGGCAAGAGAATCACTGCGGCGGCCCAAATAGTGGCAATAAAATCACTCTGACATCCGAGTCGTGACTTACATTATCAGACTGATTTAATCGCTTTCAGACTGAGTCCCTTGCGCACGCGGTGGGCGATGCAAGCATTGTCTGCATGACACGACTGGTGGGTCGATACTCGTGCGCGGTGTTCCTGGCGTGCGCGGCAATGGGGATCAACGGCTGCGGTGGTGCCGGTGATCCAGGCGAAGGCGCCCACGCGGTCGTACAGCAGCTAGCTGATGAAGCGACAGAGCGCGCGTGTGGGATCTTGGCCGCGTGCTGCACCGACGCGGACGCTCCGTATGATGAGCAGGCGTGCAAAGCCTTCCACGAGCCACGCATGATCCAACATTTCGCGATGCAGACGTTCATTGGCGCCGAGCTCGACACCGCGGCCGCCCAACGCTGCATGGACAGCATCGGAAAGGTGAGCGACGGCTGCCCGGCCGAGCTACGCGTCGGCGGCGATCTGCCCGAAGCCTGCGATGGGCTATTCACGGGCTCGGTGCCGCTCGGCGGAAAGTGCGATTCGAAGCCTGGCCACGGCTGTATCACGAGTCGCGACAATCCTGTGTTCTGCGACATCGCGTACGACTCTGAATCCGGCAAGTCCGTGAAACCCGGTGTGTGCCGCGCGAGTTCCTCACTCTCCGGCGTACACCGAAGTGCGGGTCAAACCTGCAGCAATACCTGCGACGGCGGCAAGCACGGCGCGTGCAACGGCACGGGACCCGGGGGCAACTGTTACACGAGCGACGGTCTATTTTGCAGCTCGGAATCGCAACGCTGTGAGCCTCAACGCGTCAGTGGCGAGCCGTGTGACCCTGTGGGCTCCAATTGCGTGGCAGGGACGTACTGCAGTTCCGCGGGCTCCGATTGTGAGCCAGGGTCCGCCTGCGAGCTCGATGACTTCACGTGCGCGCCGTTCACCTTCAGCGGCGAAGGCGAGCCCTGCAACGCTGGCGCCGCCTGCGTGGCAGGGACCTACTGCGATGACTCAACGTGCGCGCCGCTCCTGCCCCTCGGTGCGGCCTGCAGCACGCGCTCGCAATGCGCTGAAAATAACGACTGCACCGCCGGCACCTGCCAGCGCCCGCCCCGCACGATAGCGGACACCTGCGCCGGCCAGTTCGGCCCAGGGCCGTCCCCGGGCCAAAGTACGACCCAGAGTACAGGAGGAAGGGGGCTTTGAATTAGTCGTTCAGGAAATGCTGCAGCAGGCCCGGCTCCTCATGCAGCTCGTGCGCTAGCCCGAGCTCGGGGTGCTGCTGCTGAATTCGAATCGCGAGCTCGCGGCGGCCCTCGAAGCGGCCGTCCGCGCTCAGGGCCAAGGGCGAAGCGGCGCCCTCGATCGTCCCGAGCGCGAACCAGAGGCGCGAGCCGTGTGCCACGTTGCGCAGTTCCAGCAGCTGATCGTTGCCAGGGACGGGCACGACCAGCACCGGCTTGTGGGGTAGCCAGCTCGGCGACAGCAACCCGACCACGCGTTGATGGGGCGCCGCATTGGCCTCAGGCAGCTCGGAAATGAGCACCCGGCCGGTATCGCGAGCCACCACCACGAGCTTGCCCGAGGTCTTGAACGGTTCCTCGTTCTGCTGGATCCAATTCCAAAACGCTAGATAGCGCGAGTCTGGGCTCCACAGCAGCTGCAGGAATTTCACATCCGCGGGTAAATCCAGCGTCCGCGGCGCGGCGCCGGAAGCGTTGAGTGTCCATAGCCGGGTACCGCCCGCCAAGCTCCGGCCATCTGGGCTGAACTCCAGGGCGGGGTCGAAGTTGGGCGGCCCGCCCATTGCCGAAACGATGACCTCACCCTTGAGCTGGACTCGCTGACCGTTGTTCGTCCTGAGCGTTACTCCGGCCTTGCTGGCGGCAGCAAGCACGTTGTGGGCGGGATCGAGGAGCAGCTCTGGACGCGGCGGCGGCCGGCCGCTCGAGCCGCGCTCCAAAAGGTGAGCCAAGTACGGCAGATATTGCGGCACCACGCTACGACGACCGCTCCAAAGTGGGCGATACGACGCGGCCATGCTCGAGATGGTGCGCCCGTTCGCGGCCTCGATGAGCGTCACGTGGTCCGTACCGCAAGGCTGCTGGGCGGCGACGTAGCGCGCATTCGGACTCCATTCTGCGAGGCACGCTCCCTTCAACTCGGATCGCAGCGCGCCATCGGCTGCGTCCCTAACTTGATAGGTGACCGGCTCTCCAAAGCCCGCCCCGACCCGAATGAGCAAGCTTTTTCCGTCCGGGGACCACGCCCCTGACGTGCCGGCGAGCGCCAAACGCTTTCTCAACGGTTCGGCTTGCCACAGCTCGAGTTGGCTGTTTTCTGCGGCGAGCAAGATCTCTCGGCCATCGGGAGCGAAGAACTCGAAGTGGAAATTGTCGAGCGGGATCCGACTCGGCAGTATTTGAAACGCTGCGCTGCCCGCTGTGTAAACGCTCGCCGCGCCGCTCGCAGACTCGAGCAGCAGTGCGCCGCCGTTTGGCGCCCAGGCAACCGCATTGGCGAGCTCATAAGTGCAGCTCACGTCCGGCGCATACGGCTGCGTGCGGGCGCCGGGCGCGAAATTTTGCAGGATCGCTTCGCGTTCGCCGGTGTCGAGCTTCCATACCGCGCCATCCCCGGCGCGATCGATGCTGAATAACCGCTTGCCGGTGGGATCGAGATCGGCGCACACGAACGGCTTCTGGCCGTCTGAATGGAGTTGGAACGCGCGTCCGCGCTCGAAATCCCAAGTGGCTAGAGTCGAGCCGGCTGACCAAGTGGCATACCCTGGGGGTTGCCCAAGTCGCAGCGCGACGAACTCGGTGGTCGGCGCGCGGTCGGGGACTTTCGGCGCGCTCTCCGCACACAGCCAATAGTCATCGAGGCGCGAAATTCCGCGGTCGTTCCAGACGTGGCCCACCGCGTGAACGGCGGTCCCCGCGGCGTAGGGACAACACCAGCCGGTGCGGTCGCCCACGCAGCCAACGCCCAAATCGTACTCCGCAGTCGCGGTCTTGACGGTGAGCGTGGTGCGGTCCAAGCCGGCGCACATCAGCACGTGCTGTGGGCCACCCATGAAGATATACGGAGAGCGCGACAGCACTCCGCGCACTTCGATGTACCCAGCTGGCAACGCACTGGCCGGGGTGCATTGGGGCAGGGACGGCGCCGAGAACTCACATCCGAGGTGGCTGATGCAAGCTGCGCCAATCAGCTGCTCCGGCCCACGATCTGCTGCCTTCGCCGACCACTGGGGGTTCGGTCCGTGCAGCCATCCGGCAAACGGAGCCGCGGCAGTGCGCTGCGCTCGAGCTGCCGGTGAAACCGGAGGCGCGGGCGGCTCGTTGACGCTGCACGAAATTGCACACAACCCAAGCAGTGCCAGCAAGCAGCAGCGCTTGATTTCGCCTCCGCAACGCTCATCTCGTACCGACACCCTCGAACCCACGAGAACAGTATAGTCGCTCGGAGCCCGGCGCGACGATCACGGTTCTACTGGAACTTGCTCCGTGCCGGGCGTAGTCCGGCCGAAATGTACCTGCGCTGTTTTTTTGGCGTCGCCCGCGCGCGCTTTGGCGTCGATCCGCGAAGCCAGGTCGCCGCTCCGTGGAAATGCTTCACCCTCGACCATGGTCAACGTGCCTTCGTTCTGAGCTCGAAATTCCGACATTGTCTCCGATGTTCCGAGCGCAATCCTTCGAGTTCGAAGGCCGGTGACGCGGCGTAGCGCGTGCTGTTGAGGCTCAAGGTGACCAGGTAGCCCTCGACCTTGACCACCTTGACCTGTCGATGGGTTACGACGTCGAGCCCCATCAGCACCTCGCGCGAAGCCACCGTCCAGTAGGCGCTGATCCCGACGGTCTGCTGGGAAAGGGCAATGCCACGTCGAGCAAGAAGTCAGCGAGTGCTGGAACGGCATCGCTAAAGAGCGGAACGACGCCATTGGCGAGCGGGTATGGATGCTCGACACGGATCCATCGGCTCCGACTTGGTATTCGATGTGCGAGCCGTTTAGCTTGGCCAACGCTGACGACAGGTCTGCAGGCACTCCCGGTGCGCTGATCTTCGCACGAGTGATCTTGAGCGAGACGAGAGTCGCCGTGCCGCCCGCGTCAGTCGGCTTCTTGGGCTATTGGGCTTCGAGCGAGAGTGCAAACCGGATGGGGACTGCGCCCACGCGTGGATCGTTTTGCGTCGCCAGGTCGACGGAGCCTGAACCTTTAATACCCGGTTTCGCTGCTGAATCGAGGAGTACGCGGGGCTCAGCCCCGTCACTGCCCAAGGTCAATGCAGCCGGGCTGCCTTTCGTGGCGGCTCTATCGGCTTCGCCCGGTCTAAAAATACCGTTCGGGGGCGGACGCGGGTCGTTCGCGGTTGCGTGACTATCGGCGAGCAGCGGCGCGCTGGCTTTAGATTTGGCTGCAACGGCTCGTCCTCGGGGCTCTCGCCCACGATGACCACCGAGCAGCGCGGTGTCGACTAGGTCTTCATCGCCGGTCATCCAGTCCAGCGTGTTTTTGAACGAGAGAACCGTGCTGGTCAGGTACTTGGTGTACGGGCCGGCAAACATCGGCAGATCTGGGTCGCCTCTCGGTGATCCGAGCTCGGGTCCATTGCCTGCGTAGGCAATGGGGTTCGTCAAGAATTCACTCGAAGAGACCACGAACAAGCGTGACTTGGCCGGAGCACAAACGGCGCGCATGCTGACCGGAAGCAACGTCTTGAGAGACAGCAATATCCGCTCACTTCCCTTGCTCAGGGTGAAGTTTTCGACTCGCGCGTCGTCTACGCGACCGCGCTCGTCTGTGGCGGCGGGGGTGGGGAGGGCGCAGTCGAGGACTGCTGAGCCGTGCATGACTGCAGGCTTGCGCCGATGAGCAGGGCGATCACCAGGACCCCATTGGGGCCAAGCTTTCAGCCATCCGTGCCAGGTGTCGTCAGCGGTAAATTTCATGAACGCTCGCGCGTTCTGCCAGGTTGAGCCGCTGCAAATTGCACTGGATTGCTGTCCCGATCGTCGGGAGATAAGTCATGCAAAGGGTGCCCGCCGACCTGGGAGCAGCCAATTCGACGCGAACCCAGTCTGACCATGGGCGCGCTGCAGGCCGGTGCGCCCGAGGGGGTCTGTTTCGGAGGGCTGCGCTGAAAAAGGGGCGACGATCCCAAAAGCAGCAAGCGAGTTCAACTTGTCCGACGCTTCGGCTGGTCAGATGCGCGGCATGATTCAATTGCTGTTTGGGTTCATCGGCGTAATGGCGCTGGTGAAGGGAGAACTCAAGGTCACTGCGCAGCGAACCCTGAAGGCCGAGCGTGCGCACGCCGTGGGGCTTGCCTTCCTCCTTCTGGCAGGGTTGGGGTTATTCTTGAACATCACAGGCCCGACGGGGATCCTCGGGTTTTCCGCGCTCGGCATCGCTCTTGCCTGCCTCGCGTTCGCGATCTCGGAGAAGAGCGCGCTGCCGGCGTCAAAAAGTCGATGACGGGTGATTAGCCAGCGCCGAAAAGCGCTCCAGCAGGGCCTCGCCAGTGCTCTGCAGTGCGGACTCATCAGCCCAGACCCGATGCTCCCGCTAGGGCTCCCGGTTGTTCGCAGGTATGCGCAGAGCGTGCCCAGCTCGAGCGCAGCGGTTGGCAGAAGAGCGCCTTTGATCTGATGATCGCGTGCACCGCGATCGAGCACGAGGCCGCGTTGGTGACTCACGACGCTGCGTTGAAAGAGGGCGCTATTGGTGGCCTCGTCGTCGAGGATTGGCTCGACTTTTCTCTCTGACGTTCGTTTGTCCCAATGTGCTTTGCTACGAAGCGGTTCGAATTCAAACTCGATCTTTCGTCAGCGCGAAGGTACTCCTGTCGGCTCCGGTGGAGGCGCCACGTGATAGGTCCGAACATCGAGGGCGCGAGCAAAAACATTTGGGGCGACCATTGGCGAGTCTTGGGACGGGCAAGACGGCAACGCCGACGTCGTGAAGGGCGCGAACACGGTCACCTTCACCTGGAACACCTTCGGCTACTCGATCGCCGGGCATTCACACAACCTGTCCAAACTGATCGCGTCTTCCGACGACGAGCCGGCGGCGTTGCAAACTACGGAAGGTTCGCCGACTTCACGGTCCAGCCGCTGTCCGTGCAGATCTTGCAGGTCGAGCCAACGAGATAGCCCTTGCCCGTGGCGCCTGTGTCACCCTTGAGTTGCCAGTTCAGCCACGCCAAATTGACCTTGTTGAACTCACCCCTCGGCTGACCCAAATCGCCACCATGCCCGAGGCTGGTCTTGGAAAAATAGACGATCGGGATGCCACGCGCGCTGATCGCGTTGTAATCGTTCAGCCCGTTCTCGTAGGCGATGTCGCTCGAGCCACCGTTCATGATTTTGAACGGAGTATGAATCTTGGCGTAGAGAGCGGCGTTCGCGCCCATGAGCCCGCTGCTAGTGATGCCGATGGCACTAAAGCGGGGGTCGCCCGAGGCATTCTCCGACATCAAGCCGCCGCACGAAAAGCCGTCAGCCGCGATCTTCGTGGGCTCGAGGCTTTGGTAATACGCGCTACACGACTTGTCGTTCTCGGCGATGGCCCAGGTGATGTAGTCGAGGAACGCTTTGCCATCTTGCCCACCCGCACAAGCATTGGCGCTCCCTGGCGTCCCGTCTGCGACGATGAAGTATCCCCACGAAGCGATCTCGCCCATCGCTGCCTGATTCGAGTAACCGTCTTGAGAGCAGCCGCCCTCTCCCCAAACGAGGATGGGATACTTTTCGGTTCCTTTGAGATCCTCCGGTCGATAAATCGTGCCGCACTTGATCCCGTTCGCGGAGTTCGTCTCGATCACGACCTTGTGCGGCCCCGTTCCCGAGACGGTCTTGCCGGTGGCTTTCGACGCGGTGCAGGTACCGCTCGAACCTTGTCCGCCACTGCCGCCCGTCGAGGAGCCGCTCTTGCCACCGGAACCTCCCGAACTCCCGCCTCCCTTGCCGCTCGCGCCGCCCGCGCTGATGCCGCCCGAGCTGGTGCCGCCGCCCTTGCCGCTCGCACCGCCGGAACCGGGCCCCGTGCCTCCGACAGGGCTGCCTCCGGCGCCGGAACTGCCACCCGTTGCGGGACCGGGCCCCGTGCCGCCGCTCGCGCCAGCTGACCCGCCGATCGCCGACTGACCTCCAATGCCCGGTCTCCCGCCCGAGCCGGCGGTCCCGGAGGGACGCGAACCGCCGGTATTGCCGGCCTCGCCCGTGTCGCTGGCGGAGCAGCCCACCCCTGTCGCGGCGATGCCCAACAGACCCAAGACCAACTTCGGCAACTGTAGACGATTTGTTTTCATGTGCGTCGCTTCCCTGCAGAAGCGCGGACGTCACGAAAACGGTTCAAAAAAAAGCGTCAGGGGATTGAGGGGGGATCCAAAGCACGGCGGGGTTGACTCATCTGTTGCCATAGAGGGTGCGGACGTGCATCCGATTCAGCTAGCTGAGCGATGATAGCCGGTGCCGAACTCGGCGAGGTGAAGCTTGATCCCGAGGCCCGCGAGGCGGGCGCACGTGTCGATGGCGCTGGCGTCGATCGTGGTCCCCTCGGTGATCTCCTTCATGCGAGCGCGATCGAGCATCACCTGAAGGCGCCAATTTGCGCCCGCTCGATCGCGAGATCTATCGCGCCGGAACGTTCGGGAGCTCGGTCATCGTCGGCGCCACCTGCTTGAGCAGAGCCAAGAATTTCTGCGGACTGCTGTGAATTTTGATCAGCCCGCCGCCGACCAGCATCGCTATGATGGACACCGCCATCTCCAGGATCTTGGATCGAACCAAGACGTGTGAGGGGAGAAGCCGCGCTTGGTGAGAGCGGGCCCATTGCTCGATTTTCTCTCGAGACGCGGCAGGCAGGCGCGGGGAGTTACGCAAATCGGCGAATACCGTCAGCGTCCCGGCTTGCTCCAGCTCGCGCTCCAACTCCGCCAGCAAAGCCGCCTCGGCGCTCACGTCTTCGGCGTCGACGACGGCACCGTGCCCGCTGGTCAACACGACGCCGGGCTTCAGAACCGTGAAGCGAACGCGCAGGTTGGGGCCGCTGAACAGCAGCGCGCCGTCCGGTTGAACGCGCCGTATTTCAGCCGGATCGTGCTGTGGAGATCGTGCCGCCATGAAGTTCGTTGGGAGTGAGCATTCCTCCCGCAACCCACTGTAGCAGGCCCGGGCCTCCACGCTGGCGCCCGGAGGCCCTGATCGCATCGGAGGGCGTTCGATCGCCGTGGGCCTTACGCAGGCGCGGCGCTGACCGTTCTAGCTCACGTGCACCAAGTCATCTACGCGAGCGCGGCATGTATCGCATTCAGCGACAAGGACTTGGCGGCGTTGCTGTTGCGAGCCCGGGAAAAAAATGAGCGAATCGGCGTCACCGGCTTGCTGCTCTACCACGAGGGCTCATTTCTGCAGGCCCTCGAGGGCGGCGAAGCGGCGCTGAACGAGCTGTATTCGACTATCTCCGCAGACAAGCGCCACAAACAGATCGTGAGGTTGGTGGCTCGCGAGGTCACGGACCGTCACTTTGCCGGTTGGAAGATGGGCTTCGTGTCGATGTCCTCCATTTCGAAGACGCTGCCTGGGTTTTCGGACTACCTCAGTCACCGCGGCGAACTCGACGCCAAAGCGGATGCTGCAACGCGAGTGCTCTCGGCGTTTCGTGACGGTCGGTTTCACAACTACGTCAAGCTCTGACGACTCACACGCCTCGGCGTGTCACCCAAATTCCAGATTCAGCCCATGGCGCTCGTGCTTTCATGGGCGTGACCGATTCCTCGCTGATTTCTGCGCACCTAGCATCAAGCTCGACATCGCGAAACATGCCCACCGGCGCGGCGCGCGCCGGTAGACGAGTGAGCGCGCAGCGGCTGCGTGGCACGAAGCGGGCGCTCTTACGCGAAGCTGGGTGGTCCCTGAGGTTCGAATCCCTCCGCGCTTGTTTTTGAGGAGAGGGAGGGATTCGAGCCCACTGGACGGGTTGGGTTGCCCCCACCGTCCAGTGCTCGGGAGCTCTCGGCTCGGAGATGGAGTCGCACGCGCACGCCTCCAACGCACGAACGCAATAGTGGTTAGCGCACGAATGCAATAGTGGGTCGCTCGCGGCCCAGCGGCTTTCTCGACCCTGTCGCAGGCGTTCTGTCGCGTTGAGACAAATTGTCGTCCGTTTTGTGGAGTGAACAGACGCAAGTCGTTGAACTTGCTGACTTGGAATGACTGGCTCGAATGCTGCTCTGGTGCTGGTGAAATTCGCGGGCGCCCGGTGAGCCGTACTTTCCGAAGTGCGTATTGGTCGACGATTGCCCTCGGCAGAATTTGGAGTTGCGCATGCTTCGGAAATCAATCGCTACCTCGCGTCTACGGGATGCGTTTATGCTCGTCACTTCGCTGACGCTGGGCCTGTTGACTTGGAACGCGGACGCGCAAGCGGTCGACGTCAGCTTCAAGTTGGAGCCGGGCCTGGCTGTCCCGTTGAGCGCGCCGCAGTCTAGGATCTATGATGTTGGAGGATCCGAATCGCTCAAGCTGTTATTCGGTCTGACTCCGTATCTAGACATCGGGCCAGCCGCCTCCTTCACGCTTTTGCCGGCGGCGGCCGCGCAAGCAGAGTCCGGTATGGTGTGGGGCCTCGGTGGCGGGCTGCGCCTCAAGCGACCGTGGGATTCGCAAGGATTTTACGGAATTTCGCCGTGGGTCGACGCCGACTTCTTGTACATGCGGACAGGCGACCTCAACCGACCGGGCTTCGATGCAGCCGTCGGTTTAGCCGTTCCCGTAGGTGCGTCCAGAAGCCTATGGATTGGCCCTTTCGTCCGCTATATGCAAACTGTCCAGCCCAAGCGTGAGGGGTTCGACAATCGCGACGCGAAGATCTTGATTCTGGGCGTGAGCTTCGAAGTCGGACCAGGTATCCGCCGCGATACGGAAGAGCGTCCGATCGTCACGCGCGAGGTCATCGTTACGAAGGAGGTCCCGTCTTGTCCTGATGGCGACCACGACGGGCTACCGGATAGTGTCGATCACTGCCCGGAAGTCGTCGGCAGCATCGAAGACTCGGGTTGTCCGAAATACGACAAGGTCGTCGTCGAGAAGGACAAGCTCGAGCTGAGAGAGAAGGTCTACTTCGCGTTCGACCAGGCAAAGATCGAAGACCGCTCGTTCCCCGTGCTCGATGAGGTGGTCAAGGCGTTGAAGGACAACAAGGGCTTCAAGGTACAGGTCGAAGGCCACACGGACTCGTCTGGCGGAGAAGGTCACAACCAAACCCTATCGGAGAAGCGCGCGGCCGCGGTGGTCGAATACATCGTTGCGCACGGGGTCCCCCGAGATCGCGTCAGCTCCAAGGGCTTCAGCTCCTCAGTGCCTACCGACACCAACGACACGGTCAACGGCCGTGAGAACAATCGTCGCGTTGAATTCATCGTTCGCTTCACTATCTTGAATGCTGGGAGAACCAAATGAGTCAGCTGAAGGCCGGGATCGTCTTCTTCGTTTTGCTCTGCTTGACGGCCTGTGGACGTCAGGTCGTGGAGTTCGGAGAGGACGCCGGTATCAGCACGGCGCCTACGGTCATTTCCACCACGCCGGTGAACGGTGCGACCGGAGTTGCGGTTGACACTCTCGTCTCCGCAACATTCAGCAGGGCAATGGCTGGGGCGACCATCGGTGCGACGACGTTCACGGTCAGCCAGGGAGCATCGAAAGTCGCCGGCGCGGTGACTCTCGACGCGCAATCCAATACAGCAACCTTCACGCCTGCGGTCAGCCTGAATCCGAGTTTGATTTATACGGCGACGGTCAGCAACCGCGTCGAGGACACCGCCGGTGTCGCACTCGCCGCCAATCATACCTGGCGGTTCACCACGGGCGCTGGCGTGACAGACGAACCACCCACGGTGATCGCCACTACGCCCTCGGCGGGCGCAAGCGACGTCTCGCCCGATACCCATCTCAGCGCGACGTTCAGTGAAGCGATGGATCCCTCGACCATTACGGTCGACACATTCCTGTTGCTGCAGGGCTCGACGCCGATCAGCGGCAGCGTGACGTTCGACCTCGCGTCGAACCGGGCGACTTTCGTTCCCGACACCGAGCTCGAACTCGGTCTAGTTTACACCGCCACGATCAGTAGTGACGCAGAAGACTCCGGAGGCACAGCACTAGCCAAGGACCATGTCTGGACGTTCACTACCAGCGTCGGCGTCGATCTGGTGCCGCCAACCGTGATTTCCTCGCTACCGGCAAACGACGCGACCGGCGTCCCCTTCGACGCCGCTGTCTCTGCCACCTTTAGCGAAGCGATGAATCCCGCGACGATCGTTGCGGCGATCTTCACACTGAAGCGCGGCACGACCAACGTCCCTGGTGCCGTAGACCTCGATGCGTTGACCAATACCGCGACCTTCACTCCTGCGGCGCCGCTACTCGCAAACACGGTTTATACAGCGACGGTCAGCACCGGTGCCAAGGACCTCGCGGGTAATCCGCTCGCGACCAGCTACTCTTGGAGCTTTACCACTGCGACCAACGCTGCTCCGCCGACGGTGATCGCCACCAGTCCGGTCGACTCGGCGACAAACGTCCCCGTGAACTTCAAGCTCACGGCAACGTTTAGCAAGGCGATGGATCCCCTCACGATCAGCGGGACGACCTTCACGCTCCGGCAGGGCGCGACCAATGTGGTTGGTGTGGTGAGCCTCGACGTGCTCACCAATACCGCCGCCTTCACTCCTGCAGCGCCGCTGCTCGCGAGTACGGTCTACACGGCAACCATCAGCATGGGTGCCAAGGATCTGGGCGGTACTGCGCTGGCGGCGAACTACGGCTGGAGCTTCACGACCGCTGCCAGCGCAGTTGCACCGACGGTCACGGCCACCGCGCCGATCAACCTGGCGACGAATGTGCCGATCAACGTCAAGCCCACGGCCACGTTCAGTAGGGCCATGGATCCGACGACGATGAGCACGACGACATTCACGCTGGCCCAGAACGCAACCAATGTCGTTGGCGTGGTGAGCCTCGACGCGCTCACCAATATCGCGACCTTCACTGCCACGGCTGCGCTGCTCGCGAACACGGTCTACACGGCAACCATCAGCACGGGTGCCAAGGATCTGGGCGGTACTGCGCTGGCAGCGAACTACAGCTGGAGCTTCACGACCGCAGTTGCGCCGACCATTACCGCCACCACACCGATCAACCTAGCGACGAATGTGCCGATCAACGTCAAGCCCACGGCCACGTTCAGTAGCGCCATGGATCCGACGACGATCAGCGCGACGACATTTACACTGGCCCAGGGAGCGAGCAACGTGGTTGGCTTGGTGAGCCTAGATGCGCTGACCAACACCGCGACCTTCACTCCCACGCTTCCGTTGCTCGCCAATACGGTGTACACGGCAACCATCAGCACGGCTGCCAAGGATCTGGGCGGTACTCCGCTGGCGGCGAGCTACAGTTGGAGCTTCACCACCGCTGTCAGCGTAATTGCGCCGACGGTCATCTCCACCACGCCGAGCAATCTCGCTCTTGGCGTGTCTATCAATACCCGGCCCACGGCGACATTCAGCACGCCCATGGATTCGGCGACCATCACCAATCTGACCTTCACGCTCAAGCAGGGCCTATTGACTGTCGCGGGCTCGGTGACGTTCAATGCTCTAACCAAGACGGCGGTCTTCACTCCAAACAGCCCGCTCGCAGTGAATCTCAGTTACACGGCAACAATCACGACCGGCGCGAAAGACTTGGGCGGAACCGCACTGGCGGCCGACTATACGTGGAGCTTTACGACTGCAGCTTGCAGTCAGGCGCCGGTCGTCCTCGGAGCCGCCTCGGGCTTCGTCGCGCTGGCGGGTTCTACCGTCACCAACACCGGCCCGACCGTGATTACGGGAGACTTGGGAGTCAGCCCCGGGACTGCAGTCACGGGTTTCCCTCCGGGCATCGTGATCGGTTCGATGAACGCGGGCAATCCGACCGCCGCGCAAGGCATCGCCGCCCTCACTCTCGCCTACAATGATGCTGCCGGAAGAACGCTGTGCCCAGTCACCGTCGCAGGGAACCTCGGCGGACAGACTCTGGCTCCCGGACTGTACAAGTCGACCTCTTCCCTTGCAGTGTCTTCAGGGGACCTGACGCTCGACGCTCAGGGCCAAAGCGATGCGATTTTCGTCTTTCAGATGGCGACGACGCTGACCACGACCGCAGGTCGTCAGGTGATCCTGACGAATGGCGCCAAAGCAGCCAACATCTATTGGCAAGTTGGTACCTCCGCCACGCTCGGCAGTACGAGCGTCTTTCAAGGCACAATCATGGCGGATCAAGCCATCACACTAAACACTGGCGCCACGCTGAACGGTCGGGCGCTGGCTCGAATCGCGGCAATCAATCTGGACAGCAATACGATTGTCACGCCCTTGCCGTAGCGAAACGATTCCCTAGGCGTCGCGGAACGATGGGCGGTGACGCAAGCATCGAGCGTCGGTGTGCTGCGCGGTGGGCAACTCCGCAGCATATCCGCCGCAGTTTTGCGTCATCCACTGCTCGCACGGCCGCTCGGGCTCTGGCGCGGTTCGTGACGCCCGTTCGCCGCTCAGTTCAATGTCGCAATCACGAGACGGGACATTAACTACTAAACTTATCATCCGTTCTTCCCCCTGCGATCTGGCTTCTTCGATCCACGGCGGTGTATTGCATCGTTTTTACGCGGAGCCGTTCGTCGAAAGAAAATCATATGCTCTCATCATTCTCCTCTAGACGCGGCATGCTCGGGCGCACGGCTCTCTTCTCCGTTGCTGGCCTTGCCTTAGCTTTGGCCGGCTGCGGGACGGGAAGCGACGTTGGCCCGCGTGTAGAGTTGATCAACAACACGCAGAGCGCATTGACCGCAGGGCCAATTCTGTCCCTCACCGGCACCTACGGCGCCACCTGCAACGGGCGCAACGCGGCCGGAACCGACCCGTGGACGGCATCGCTGACAGGCGGACCAGCAGCCGACGAGCTCAGCGTGCGTCTGAACGACGCCGATTGCATCCTGACCTTCAACAACGTCGTCTCCACCGATGGCGTGTACATTGGTAACCCCGCCATCGCGCTGAATACGGCAGACACGTACAAAGCGACCGCCTCGGCATTCGCGCTCGCCGCTGGCCCGCTCGATTTCTACGGAAATGCCAAAATCAGCTCGTTGCTGTTCGCGTCGGACTTCACCCTCACGCTACTCATCTCCGATACGCCAGCCCTGACACAAGGCAACAAGCAGGCGACCACCGCCACCGTGTCGGCTACGGTCGTGGTAAACACCGTCCCCGCGCCGAACTACACGGTGCTCTTCACTCCGTTCGAGCTCGAAGTGGACGTCGACAACGTCGTCCAGTTCGTGTCCGGGTACGCACAGCTTGCCGCCGGCAGCGTCGTGGGCTCGGACTACGCCGTCTATCAGGGAGCGCTCACGGGGGCTTCCACAGTCAGCGAGATCGAGGCCGCGTTTGCGGCGTCTACGCCAGCCCTGCTCAGTTCCCTGACCACGCTGCAGGTACCCGCGACGGGCTTTGGTCTGATTGCGTCAGACCTGGACGCGTCGACTCAACGCACCATCATCATCCGAAACGTGGTGTCGGGCGTCTCTTCGTATCAGCTGCTCCTCATCACTTTCATTCCTTGAACGTCCAGCGCCTACGAGGGGAACCGAAATGCCCGACCGAGCGTCGGGCCTTCGGCGTTTTGTCAGCGGAAAGAACCATGTCCGATCTAGCCCGCGTCGCGGCACAGCTCCTTTGCCTCGTGTCCCTTCTGCGTTTCCCGTCCGGCTGCTCCAGCCTGTCCGAAGGACGCGTGACACCACGCTTCGAATTGATCGATCAAAGCACGAGCGCCTTGAACGCCGCCACGATCTCGAGGATTACCGGCAGTTATGGCGGCGCATGCGGAGGAAGAGCTGCGGCCGGTACGGATCCGTGGACGATCTCATTGTCCGGTGGTCCGGCGGCCGACGAGCTGAGCGTCAGGACCAACGACGGTGATTGTGTGTTGACGCTCGAATCGATCGTCACCAGCGATGGCAGCTACGTTGGCTCGCCAGCCATCGCGCTCGACACCAGCAATGCGTACTCGCCGTCAGCGTCGGCCTTCGCCGTCGACGGCCAAGCGCTTGCCTTCTACGGCAACGCCAAGATTAGCGCACTGACTTTCGCTACCGACTTCACGATCTCGCTCCTGGTATCCGATCAGCCAAATGCCTCTGACGCTGGCCTCAAGCGCGCCCGTCAGCCCGGTGAAATTCCGGACCTACGCAGCGCAGCGGCCTTCGCCGTCGTCGCCGGGTCGGCAGTGACGAACGCCGGTGCGACCACCACCATCTTCGGAAATCTGGGGCTTTCCCCAGGCACGAGCGTGACAGGCATGCCGGGAGGCCAGCCTGTGGGCACGAGCTACGTCGGGACTGACGTGGTCGCGGTGCAGGCGCAGGACGATTTGACGACCTTGTATCAGGACCTAGCATCGAGGCTCTGCCCGCCAGCGAATTTGTTGAGCGGCCAAGACCTTGCCGGGATGACGCTTCGCCCGGGAGTTTACTGCTTTGCGTCATCGGCAGCCCTCGGAGTTGGCACTCTGACTCTCGACGCCAACCATGATCCCGACGCTTACTGGGTGATCCAGATCGGCGGCGCGTTGAATGTTGGAGGCGGCTCGGTGACCGTGATCAACGGAGGGACGCCCTGCAACGTGTTCTGGCAGGTGGGCAGCTCCGCCACGCTACTCGACAATGCGGGCTTCGTTGGAAACCTCGTCGCCTACACGAGCATCACACTCAACACGGGGGCGATGGTCTCGCCCGGTAGAGTGCTGGCACGCGGTGGCGCCGTGACGATGTCGAGCAACCAAGTCTCGATGGCCGCGTGTCAGTGAGACGGTTGCGTCGGTCGACTGCATGCCATCGACGTGGCCCCAGGGTCTCGAAAGGGAAATCATGTTCATGACACTTTCACGACGCTGTACTCGAGCGATGCCTGCTGTCTTTGCCGTTTGCCTCGCGGCGCTCTGGACGGGCTGCGGTCAGAACGTGGTGCAGTTCCCGCTCGATGGTGGCACATCGGCGACGATCGCGACCGAGGCCAGCACCGTGGTGGTGGGCACCGTCGCCGCTTCGAACTACGAGATTGACTTCGAGCCCTTCAGCCTGGTCAAGGATACCGAGAACGTCATCCAGTCGGGATCCGGCTACGCTCAGCTCGTGGCAGGCAGTGCCACGGGCCAGGGCTACGCAATATACCTCGGCACACTCTCGGTCGCATCGACGCTCGCTGAGGTCGAAGCCGCATACGGCGCTGCGAAAGCGAAGGGGTTGCTCTCGGAGCTGACTACACTCCAGCTGCCAGCGGCGTGGTTCGAGCTCGTGGGGGTGCTCGTCGACACGACGGTCGAGCGCACCATCATCATCCGCAACACGGAGCAAAGCGTCTCCTCCTATCAACTGCTCGTCGTCAGTTTTTATTGAGACAGGCAACGGGCTGGGCGTCGGAGTCCAGCTTGGCCTCTGCTTTCGCCGACAAGTGCCCATTGCTGCTCGTTTCATCGCTGACTTCTGCGCGCCGAGCATCAAGCTCATCGTCGAGGTCGATGGCGGCTATCATTCCGCCGCCGCGCGGGCGATGCGAGCCGGACCGCACTGCACTGCACCCCAAAGCGCGGCGCGCACCAGGGCGGCGGCTTCGCTGAGCGATCGCATGACGCGCTGCGCTTCGAGCCGGAATACGCGATAGCCAGCGATACACCGCCCAAGCAACGGCACCTCGCGCCTGCGCCCTCCCGCGAAGCTCGGCTCGATGCCGACGCAGGAGGCGAGCGCGGACCGAAGGACAACGCAGTGCACGCACGCGGAAGCATGCGTGGGTTCGTGCCGATGCGAGCTGAGCCCACTCTGCGGTACATCTCCCAATGACCACCTCCCCCATCCGCGCGCAGCCCGAAGGGCGAGCACGCTCCGACAAGACAGAGGGGGAGGTCGGCGGCGCGCAGCGAGCGGAGCGAGCGAGCACCGACGGGTGCCAACGCCTCACCCCGGAGTGTAGCGAGGGGGCAGGGGCGGTCGCAAGTCTCGCCGCATGCCCACCGCTGGCGTCGTAGCTTGGCCCGGTCGGGATTCCTTGCGGTGCTCGGGACCTCGGGTTCACGCGCGTCGCGACGCTTGGCGTCGAGGCTTCGTGCATGTGAGTCGTTGCACGGCTCGGTGCGAACCCTCCGTCAGTGCAGCTCTCTTGCGGTCGATTTGCCCCGCTCGGTACCTGAGGTTCGAATCCCCCTGCGCTTGGCGGCGCGGGTTCGGAGAGTTCGACGCTCGGAATTATTTTTGCGGAGAGGGAGGGATTCGAACCCTCGGTACGGTTGCCCGTACACTTGATTTCCAGTCAAGCACCTTCGACCACTCGGTCACCTCTCCAGGTTTAGGCGCGAAGCGGGCGGAATCTGGCAGCCGGGGGCGGGTGTGTCAACGACAGACGACGCGGGCGGGGAGGGGCGCCGCGTCGGGCCTTGGACGGGCGCTATTTGCCGGGATTTATCGGTTCAGGCCACGCCGCGCTGAGCGAGTTCGGTGGCTTGCGTGGGGTCGATGTGTGTAGCGGGAGCGGTCCTCGGCTTGCGGGCGGCCCACCAGGTTTGGGCTTGGGCTTCGGACCACTCCTGGGCGGGGGGAATGGGGATGGCTTTGAGTGCGGCGGCGAAGGCGCGCGCGTCGCTCGGGCGGTCGTGCGGCTTCTTTGCCAAGCAGTGCATGAGCACGGTGGTCAGTTCGGCGGGCAGGTAGTTCGCGATCCGGTTTTTGAACTCGGGCGGGGGGTCCGTGATGTGGGCCATCATCATCGGCAGGGAGCCATTGCGCTCGAAGAGTAGGCGACCGCTGAGTAGGAAGAAGCCGATGCAACCGAGGGCGTAGAGGTCGGCGCGGCCGTCGAGTTCGTAGCCGAGCGCTTGCTCGGGCGCCATGTATGCGGGCGTGCCCATCGCTTGGCCGACTTGCGTGAGGCGCTCGGCGCCGACGCCGCTGTCTGTGTCGGTGCCTGCGGCGAGGCGAGCGGCCATCTCTTGTTCGGTTTCTTCGACGGCGCCGCGGGCGCCGAGGTGCACGCCGCTTTTGGCTTCGTGCCCGCCGGTTCGCGCGCCGCTGTGTGCTGGCGGTCGTTCGCTGGTTTGGTGTACGGCGGCGCGCACGAGGCCGAAATCCAGGACTTTGATCACGTCGACTTCGTCTGCAATGCGGCACACGTACAGGTTCGCGGGTTTGATGTCGCGGTGCACGAGGCCGGCGTCGTGGGCTTCGGCCAGGGAGTTGCAAGCTTGGATCAGGAAGTCGATCACGCGCGCGGCGGGTTGCGGGCCGAAGTTCGCGACCAAGCTTTCGAGATCCATGCCGTCGAGCAGCTCCATCACGTAGAAGCAGGTGCCTTCTGCCGTGACGCCGTAGTCGAAGAGTTCGATCGTGTTGCGTGAGCGCAAGGTTGCCAGGCTCTGCGCTTCGCGTCGGAAGCGCTCTTGGATTTCGCTGGCATCGAGGCCGGCGTCTTCGCCCATGCTGATCAGTTTGATCGCGGCTTGGCGCACGAGCAGGCGATGTTCGGCACGCCAAACCTCACCCATGCCGCCTTTGCCCAGCATCTCCACCAGGCGGTAGCTGCCGAGTTCCTGGGCGCGGGCCACGGCTTCGCGGGCTTCTGCGCGGGCCACCGCAGCTTCCCGACGGGTGCGCAGAATATGGCGCGCGAACAACCAGGCCATGCCCGTGGCGAGTAGGGTCGCAAGCGCAGCCGCCCAGGTGCTCTTTTGTTGGTGCTGGTGCAGCGCGCTCAAAATGCGCGCTTCGGGCATGATCGTCGCGACCGACCAACCCAGATCGTTACCGACGATGATGGGCTTCTCGGCGACCAGCTGCTTTTCACCGTTCACATCGAGCTCGACCAATGGCGACTCGACGGACGCGGAAGCGAGCACGGATGCAGGCGGGCGCGCTCGCGCTTTCTCGTCCTTGAAGAACGCATTCAAGAGCGGGTCGTCGAGATCGCTGAACAAGAGGGCGCGATCTTGGCGCAGCGGCAAATCATTGATTCGACCTTCGCCGCTCGGGTAGGCGAGCACGGTGCCGTCGTGGGTGTAGAGCAGCGTGGCGGCCCCGCCCATTGACGTGCGGCTCAAGACGGCGGACAGCGCGGTGACGTCGAAATCGACGGTGATTACCGCGTGGATATCGGCCGAGTTCGGCTCGTGCACGACCTCCGCGCGCGTGATGCCGGTGTAGTGCGTTTTGAAGAAGGGGTACGGTTTGGTCCACACGCGCTGCCCGCTGCTGACGGCGAGTTTGTAAAACTCACGGGTGCGCGGGTCGTAGCTGGTGTGCTCTTCGAAGTAGGGGGCGATGCGCTCGTGACCGATCAGCGTGTAGCGCTTCACGACCGTGCCCTGCGCAGTGACTCGGCTATCCTGAAAGCGAATCGTGCCGTCTTCGTCGCGGTAGGCACCTTGGAACGTGCCATCCGGGAAGCTGATGCTGATGTACGAAACGCCGGGTCGCCCCTGCATCAGATCGCGCAGCGAGTGCGCCACGCGGTCGAAGGACTTGATCGGGTCGTGGTCCCGCGCGAGCGAACCCAGGCGGTCCATCACTGGGTCGGACTGTTCCAGCGCGGCGCTGATGCTGCGCGCGAGCAGCGCAGTCTCTTCGTCGATGCGCTCGCTGGCCATGGTCAAGTTGCTGTCGCGCAACGAGCGCTGACCGACCACGGTGAGGAAAAGACCGATTGAAGCGACCAACAGCGGCAGCAGAGTCAGAACCGCAACCGGACTCGCGATCGCTGCGCCGAGTCGCGCCGTATGCGAGAGCCTACTCGATTGCTTGGTAGACTCGGGTCCGAGTTCGCGATCCCCAATGCGCGCGGCAGCCATTGTCTCGATAAGTTAACACCATTTCGCGCGCCAGAGGACGGTATTCAAGCTCTGCCGACGTACAGGGCGCGCGGCCTCAGCAGGTAGCCTGCCGCGCGTTGCTCGAGCGCGTGGGCGACCCAACCGGCGCTGCGTCCGACCGCGAAAATACTGGCCGCGCTGCCCGCGGGCAGGCCCAAGCAATGACAGAGAGTCACCAAGCCCGCATCCAGCGTGGGCGCCGGATGTCCGCCGCGCTTCATGGCGTCGAGTAAAGCGAAAGCGGTTTTCGCCGCTGCGCTGTGAGCGCCGTGCGCTTCCGCCAACTCGATCAACAGCGCCGCGCGCGGATCCCCGGCCGAATACAGCGGGTGTCCGAAACCGGGCAACTGTTCGCCGCGCGCCAGCCAATCATGCACTGTGCGTGCAGCGCGTACCTTGCCGCCCACGTTGCTGATGCTCGCGATCAAGGCCTCCACGCGGTCGCACATGCCGCCGTGAGCGCTGCCACTCAAGGTGTTCACCGCGGCGCCCAAGCAAGCGTACAAATCGGCGCCCGCGGAGGCGGCAACGCGCGCGGCGAAGGCGGAGGCATTGAGCTCGTGTTCGGCGCACAGTACGAGTGCGCGATCGACGCAATCGAGTAGGTCTGGTTTTTGGGGTACGCGCAGCGCGGCGAGCAGCGTACCAGCAACTCGCGGAGCGGCTTGCCGACGCGGCGGGCGTGCGCTCGGAGCCTGAGCCAAGCAATGAAACAACGCGCGTGCGCGCGCAAATTCCGCAGCATCGCTGGCCGTGTGTCGATCGCGATCCGTGAGTGCCAATGCGCTGAGCATGAGCGCCATTTTGGGCAGCGAAGCGCGGCCCGCAAATAGCGGCCAGAGCAGCGCCGGATCGCAGTTCAAGCGAGCCGCGGGGCCCGCTTCATCCGGCAATGTTCCGGTCCAGAGCAGCTCCGCCACGCGCTCGAAGCTCACCCCCGCCCGACACAGCGCGATTGCGGAGTGCGCGCGGTAGCGCGGTCCCTCGGGTCCGACGTCGGAAATGCTGGTCTCGAGTACGGGCTCACCGAAGCGGAGTGCGCTCGCGGCTACGGGCCCATGCCCCGCTCGGGCGGCGTGGCGCGTACGTAAGCGTTCCACGTCGTCACCCGCGTACAGCCGAGCGCGCCGTCCTTCGCCGGGCAGGCTGCGGATCAAGCCGCGGCTCGCATACGCGTACAGCGTCGCGAGCTTCACCCCGAGGCGTTTGCTCGCCTCACGCGAACTCAACCAAGCGGCTTCTTTGGCAGCCATGGCGTACAGCATGGCGCGCGAACATTGATTGTCGAATCAACGTTGATCAAAGCGAGCCCGAGGCTCAGTGTGTTCTTCAGCGGCGCGAGCCAATCTCGCCCGCTCGGAAAGGATTTGTCATGAATCTCGCAGGTTTGCCGGTTGGTGACCGGTCATCGGCCAAGGCTTCGGGTTTGGAAGGCGTGGTCGTCGCCGACACCCGCCTGAGCCACGTAGACGGTGAACGCGGAGAGCTGTTCATTGCCGGTTGTCGAGCGGAGGATCTCGCGCTGCAAGATCCGGGGCACTTCGAGACCGTGGTCGAGCGCTTGTTGGAATTGGGCTCCGGCGCAGCCGAGTCCGCGATCCGCGAACGCTTGGGGCAGGCGCGTGTTTCGGCCTTCGCTCGCATTCAGCAACTCGAGCATGCTTTGTCCTTGCCGGACGCAATGGACGCGCTGCTTGCGGCTACCGCGCAGGGTTCTGCCGGGGTCGACGCTTTGAGCGTGCTCGGGGCGCTCCCTGTGTACGTGGCCGCCGGCGCACGGATCCGCGCGGGCCAGTCGCCAATCGCTCCCGACGCCGCGCGCTTCACGGCGCAGGACTTGATGAACATGCTCGGCTTACCCGAGAACCCGGCGCGTGCCCGCGCGTTGGACGCCTACTTGGTAACGGTCTCCGATCACGGCCTGAATGCGTCCACGTTCGCCGCGCGCGTCGTGGCTTCCACTGGTTCGGACGTGATGCCGTGTATCGTCGCTGGCTTGGGCGCCCTCAAGGGCCCGCTGCATGGCGGCGCTCCCGGTCCAGTGCTGGATATGCTGGACGCGACCGCCGACATCGAGCCCCGGGTTTGGCTCGAACGCGAGCTCGGCGCGGGCCGTCGCATCATGGGCATGGGGCACCGTATTTACCGCGTGCGCGACCCGCGTGCCTTCGTGTTCGAACGCGCGCTCGTCCGGCTGGAGCAGGAAGATCGGGCGAAATCGACGATTGCGGCTCGGCTCGCTCACGCTCGTCGCGTCGAGCAGGCCGCCGAGGCGCTCCTGAGCGAACGCCATCCGGACCGGCCGCTGCGCGCCAACGTCGAGTTTTACACCGCGCTCTTGCTCGAGGCAGTGGGGATCCCGCGCGAGCTGTTCACGGCCACCTTCGCCATTGGCCGGTGCGCGGGTTGGCTCGCCCACATCGAAGAACAGCGCCACACCGGGCGCTTGATTCGCCCCGCCGCTCGCTACGTCGGTCACTTGCCGGACTGACGTTCGTCGGTTTTCTACGCGGATCTTCGCTCGGTTTGCCCGCGCTTGGCTTTAAGATGCGAGGCGTGAACGAAGACCACCGCGCGCGCGACGCATCGGCCCGAGCGGCGTTCAATCAGGGTCGCGTGCTCGATGCGTTCGCGCTCAACAGCGCGCTGCTGCGCGATCCGCAGTTGCCAGAGCGCGAGCGTCCGCGCATCGAGGCGAATCGCGATTTGTGCGCGCCAGAGATGGAGGCGGCGCTGCTCGTGCAGGCGTCCGAGCGTCGCCGGGTACTGAGCGGGCGAACCCCCTCGGCAGAACCGGAGATCACGCTCACGGTGACGACTTGCCGACGCTTGGAATTGTTCGTGCGTGCGCTGGATTCGTTCCTCGTGGCGTGTACGGACATCGAGCGGATCGAGCGCTTCGTGTGCATCGACGACGGCTCGAGCCAAGCAGACCGCGACGCGATGCGTGAACGCTATCCGTTTTTCGAGTTCATCTTGAAGAGCGATGCCGAGCGCGGACACGCGCGCAGTATGAATTCGTTGCGCGAAACCGTGCGCTCCAAGTACTGGCTGCACCTCGAGGACGACTTTCAATTCTTCGAACCGCGCGCCTTCATCGCAGAGGGCTGTGCGATATTGGAGCGAGAGCCCGACGTAGCGCAGGTTTTGTTCAATCGCGGCTACGCGGAGGACACCCAGGATCGCAATGTCGACGCGGGACAATTGCGCTTTTTCCCGAGCGGCGCCCGCTATTGGATTCACGTTTACGAGCCCGAGCCAGCGCCGGCGAGGCTCGGCCGTCGCTCGCTTTCGTTTTGGCCGCACTTCTCGCTTCGCCCCTCGTTGATGCGAACCGAGAGGATTCTTGCCGTGGGCCAGTTCGACGAATCCCCGATCCATTTCGAGCGCGAGTTCGCGGAACGCTACACGCAGCAGGGTAATCGCTCCGCATTCTTGGATACGATTTGCTCACGCCATATCGGGCGTTTGCTCGAAGAACGCGACACGGGTTTGATTCCCAACGCCTATCAACTCAATGGGCAACGTCAATTCGGCGAAGCCGAGCCGCCTCAGATCCGAGTGACGGTCGGGATCGTGGCACGCGCTCTCGCGACCGCTGACGCGATCTCGAGCACGATCGAATCGCTGCGCGAGCAATGCGAGGATCCGGCGCGCGTGGGCGCTTGGCTCTGCGCGAGCGACGGTGAACCGCGCTCGGCTCTCGACGACCTCGCTGCGCGCCTGCCGTTCGTGCGTTTCGTGCAGGGTGGCTTCCAGTCCGTCTTGGCGGAAGCCCCTGGTCGCTACCTGCTCTGTGCGGCTGCAGGCCAAGAGTTCAGGCAGCGTTTTTCGGTCGCGCGGGCCATCGAGCAGCTCGTACAGGGCGACACGAAGCTGGTTGCGCTGGACGGAGCTGCCGTCGTTTCGGATTCGGGCTCAGAGCCGTACGGCCCTTGCTTGCTCGAGGTTCACGCCTTCCGAGCGCTGGCGACCGGCGGCGAGCAGAGCCTACCGAAGACCGCGTTCGAGCCGATCCCAGCCGATGCCGAATGGTGGCGGGGATCATTGCGCGACCGCCAACTGGACGTTTTCTGCATTCCGTACGACTTCTGGCCGGCATTCGAACCCGCACTCGTGGCTGCGCCTGACGGCGAAGTCCGCGTCGAGCAATCGACAGAGGCCATGCGTGCCGCGGTCGCGCGCGCCGCACAGCGGGTGCAGGCGTGCCGAGAGCTCGCGATCGCTCGCGGCCTGAGCGATGCCCCGCCCGACGTTCGTACGCTTGCCAGCAACGAGCCGCCGCAACGGGTGAGCTTCGAGAACGACGAAGGCGAGACGATTCGCATCGATGAGACGTTGGCAATTGCACGATTGACGGAGCACGAGCTCATGTTTCGCTCACGGCTCGAATGGCTCAGCCTCTGCTGGCTATGTTGGGCGGCGGGCTTGAATACGGTCGGTCCCGTGAATCGGGTCTTGCCGCGACCCGAGGTGCACGATGTGCTCCTTTCCGTCGCGGCGTGCATCGAGCGATTGCAAAACTGCGAGCCGAGTTCGGCGCAACACTTCCATCGTTTGGACGAAGCGCGGCTGCCTGCTTCTGCGCTGGCGATCCTCGCGCAGTATTACCAGGAAGTGCGCGCGGTGCTGCTATTTGCCTGTGATCCGGAGTGTCGCAGCCCGTGGCAAGACGATCTGGGTCGCGACGAAGCGATTCCGCTCACTGGCACGTGAATGCCGCTGAACCCGTGTTGGTGTCGACCAGGAACGCGCCGCCCTCGATTCGCGGGTTCGTGGCCGCACCCACCCGCTGTCCCGGCGCATCGCAGCGCTCGCCAGGATGCCAATGGGGCGCCCAGCTCTTGCTCGGACAAATGTTCTCCAGCACAGGCAGCTTTTGAAGTTGCTGTCCAGAGTGTGCGTCGAACACGAACACCGAGCGCGCCTCGTTGGTAAAGCCGTACGGCGAGACGAGGTAGTCGTCGACGAGCAGTAGCCCGCCATTGGAAGTTGCATCCTTCGAGCGCCAGACCACGCGGCCTTCGCACAAGTCGAGGGCCAGAACTCGATTGCCGCCCTTCGGAAATTCACGCGCGTAGCCATTGAAGCCCACGCTGAGCCAGACGGCGGAGCCGGAGCGAACGAGCGCGCTCACGGTATTGAATGGCGGCACGTCTTCAGCACCGAGCAGAACCGCCTTGCCCGAGCCGTCGGCGAGACGAAGCTCGAATGTGCACTGGTTCCCGGTCCAACCGCGACCGCTCGTCCCTGCGGGGGAGGTGCTGGCCAAACGCAGCTCGACTCCGTCGATGACGATCGGTGCCGCCGGTGCGGCGCCCGGTCCCGTCGGTGAGTCGCTGCATTGCGCAAGGAACAACGTTTCCGCTGCTCCATTTCGATCTGAGCGCGGGCAAGCCGGACCTTTGCCTGCCTTCAGCAACGGGGGCCGCGCTCGCGAAGTCCAATCCGCGGCAGCGCAGCTCGCCTGAACCAACGGCGCGTTGGCAGTGCGGCCCTCGAAACGCACGACCGCGTGCACGTGATAACAGCCCGGCAAATCATGCCCGGCGTCGAACGTGATGTCGTGACTGACCACGTTGATGTGCGCCGCAGCGATCATTTCGGCGGTCAGCGGGCGCGCGCAGGGTGAGCGATCACTCGGATGAAAGCCATCGGATCCGAACAGATCGAAAGTCAACGGTTTGGCCTCTTGGTTCGGCAGCGCGGCCTTCCAAAGATCCAAGAGTGGAATGGTGGCCGCACCACGCGCGAGCTCAGCGAGCGTGATCTCGACCCGCCGATCTTGAAACACGACGCTGACCTGTGGCCCCACCGGCGGCAGATTGAGCTCGTGATCGTGGTGATGATGATGCGCTGCCGCGGAAGGCGCTGCCTGTTCACTGCCCGCAGGTTGCGGCGCGACGTTGGTTGGTTTGCTGCCACAGCCAGGTAACGTGGCGGTGCATGCGGTAGCGAAAATCAGCGTCCAGCTTGCGTATTGAGCGGGCAACATCAGCGGCGATCGTCTAATACTCTGCGCATGACAAGCAAACAAACTCCGCTCGGCTCGGGTTTTGGAGCAGAAAGCACGGCGCGCGAGGTACTCGCAGGGCGCGGCTTGGATGGCATGCTTGCGATCGTGACCGGTGGTTACGCAGGCGTGGGACTCGAAACCACGCGTGCGCTCGCCGCCGCGGGTGCGACGGTGATTGTGCCCGCGCGCACGCCGGACAAGGCGCGCGCGGCGCTAGCGGGTCTCGAGCGTATCGAGCTCGAAGCATTGGATCTTGCCGATCCGAAATCGGTCGACGCCTTTGCGGCGCGTTTCCTGTCGAGCAAGCGGGCACTACCGCTGTTGCTCAACAATGCGGGCATCATGGCGACTCCGTTCGAACGCGATGCGCGGGGCTTCGAATCACAGCTGGCTACCAATCACATCGGTCACTTTCAGCTCACCCTGCGCCTCTGGCCGGCCCTGATACAGGCCAGGGGTGCGCGCGTGGTTGCGCTCACTTCCGCCGGTCACCGTCGTGCGGGTATCGACTTCGCAGACCCGCATTTCGAGCATCGCGAGTACGACAAATGGATCGCCTACGGGCAATCGAAGACCGCCAACGCGCTCTTCGCGCTCGCTCTCGATCGGCGCGGTGAACCACACGGAGTACGCGCTTTCTCCGTGCATCCCGGCGCCATCGTGACCGACTTGATGCGTCATATGTCGCCCGAAGAGCAGGAATCGACGGTCACGCGCTTCCAGCAGCTGGCCAAGATGAAAAACGTCGAGCAAGGCGCAGCCACGTCCCTCTGGTGCGCGACCAGCCCACAACTGTCTGGCATGGGTGGCGTGTATTGCGAAAACGCAGACATCGCCCGCGCCGTACCCGCCGATTATCCGGGCGTCGACGGCGTGCGCCCATGGGCCACCGATCCCGAAGCCGCCGAGCAGCTATGGACATTGAGCGAACGTTGGACGGGCCTCCGCTTCGCGGCTTAGTGCCTGTCCCTTGCGAAGCAGGAGATCTAGAGAGTGGGGCGCTCGCGATCCAGCATCGCAGCTCACGGTGCGTCGTGCTCCTGCGTTGACGGCTCCCTGAATTGAACCGCCAAAACGCCGAAACGCCAGAAGAAGAGAGCAAGAAGGATGGGGGTCGCGATATCGAGTGCGGTACGCCTTGTTCACGACTCTGCCAGCTGTCGCTCATCGAGCTCGGCCAAGTATGCGAGAAATTCAGCCGTGATCTGATTCCGCCGTCCCACGATGCGCGCAAGGCCCGCCAAGAGTTCATCGTCCGCCAATGACTTCAAACGATATGCGTGCTGCCCCATCTCTCTCGTGTAACACGCACTTTTCGAAGGCCGTAAAATGGGAAAGCGCTGCTTTTAGGCCGAAAATGCGTTTTGAGTCGACTGGCAATACGGTCGTTCGACCCTGCGCAAGTCAGGTGCTCTTGCACGCAAATCTTCGTACCCCTCGCTTGCTTTGCGCCAGCGCTGCCAAATTTTCTGTCAAGCCCGATCGACCGCTGCAGGCTCGAAGGCAGAAAAAACGCGGACGATTTCGTGCTGTTCGCACACCTCTCGAATTCGCCGTCGCACCGCGCCCACGCGAGCGCGAAGTCTACGAAATCGTACGCACACGGAGCCGCTAACCAGCTCGCCAGTCACTCGAACATTCCCTCGGCGACGGCCCTAGAACCAGCTGCCGCCCTACGCCGCTCTTCGATGTCCCTGCGTCGTGACCGCACAGACCGTTTTTCTCAATAGCGCCCTCTCTAACACTACTTGGGGGCCAGGAGTGGGCGAGTGAATCGAGTCGCGGTCGATTGGGATCGACAGGATCCAGCCGACATGATCTACGCACGGAAGCGTCGAGAACTCGTAGTGCAGCGAGGTGCGCTGCTGGATCGCGATCGCCCCCATTCTCGGGGAGTTAGCAGAGGCTACTTCTTCGGCTTCGGTGCCGCTAGTGGAGCGGCATTCGGAGCAGGGGGGGCGGCCTTTGGCTTTTCTGGTGCTTTGAATGATGCTTCGGAGCCGATCTTCAGGATGATGTCGAGTGCCGCGTTGGGATACTTGGCCTTCATCTTGGCCTGGAGCTCGGCGGGCTTCTTCGAAGCCGACACGGCTTCGTCGTAGGCGATGAGATACTCTTTGGTGAACGCGAGCGTGCCGGGGTCCGGCTTTTTCTCGGCCTTTTGGTGGCCGGCCACGACGATCGTCGGGTTCAGGGCCGCGACACGATCGAGTGACGAAACCCAAGCCTTTCGGCCTTCGACGCTCGTCTCGGCGGTCCAGGGGAACACGTCGTAGTAGGCGATGTCACCGACGATGGCCGCGTGTAGGGACGGTACCCAGACATACGAGTTTTGCGAGTCGTCACCCTGCACGCCGCCCACGACATCGAATTTCTCGCCTTCGAGCTCGAGGGTGGTGCCACTGAGCGGCTCGGGCAGTACGGGTGTCGCGGTGATCGTGTCCTTGTATAGGGGCTTCCACTGCTTGACCTTGCCTTCCCAAGACTTTTGGATTTCCGCGACCGTCGCGGGCAGAGCGACGAGCTTGGCGTTTGGAAATGCCTGTTTTACGGCGGGAAACCCGAAGTAATGATCGGGATGCGAATGAGTCACGTAGACCGTGGTCAGTGTCTTGCCGCTGGCCTTGATCGCGTCGGCGACCTTCTTGCCGTCGGTGAGTGTGAATTGCGCGTCGATCAGGATGGCGTCTTTCTGGCCGGTGATGAGCGTGGAGTTGACCAGAAAGCCCTCGGGCGTTCCGGTAAACACTTGCAGCTTCAAAGGCGGAGGCGGAGCTGGCGCGGGAGTCGGCGCAACCGCGACTGGCGCGACTGGCGCGGTTGGCGGGATTGCCGGCGATGATGCGGACGGCATCGGCGGCGTTACTGGTTCCGGTTGCTCCGCAGCGCATCCGGCGACGGCAATGAACGTGCAACACCAGAGCCCTGCCTTGACGGTTTTCATGCGCGAGAATTTCGAATGTCCGTGCAGTGACGTCAAGCCGAGGCTCGGTGCGCGGCACTCGGCTCGACTCGAGTGGACGTCGAGCGATCGCGACCAGAGTGCAATGGTGAGCTGAACGGGGTGCTCTTGAACTCTTGACAGTTCGAGACCGATGCTTCATCCTGTCCGCATCAAATGAAGGCGGTGCTGGGCTACTAATCTCGATTTTCTTTTTCTATTCGTACAATTACTTCGTGGGCGTCGCTGCCAAAACGCAACCAGCGTTTGGATGTGGGATGCCCTGGGAAGATCGAAGCCAGCTGAGCGTAGTACGCTACGCGAACGTTTATTGCGGGGTGGTAGGAGTGGATCCTACGCCGGAATAGCCTTCCGGAGAGGCTTGTTCGAATCAAGCCCCCGCTACTGCGTGGGTCCGTGGTGGACCCGCGATATGGATCGTCTGACGTGCCCTCATGCAGTGCCCCTTAGGGTGCACTTCGCTCGTGAGTTGGCCCGCTGCGATAGGAATAACGCCCTTCCGATTCTCGGAAGCGGCGGCAATCAAGCCTCGTCCCGTGGTTACGGAGCGCTCTCGAGGCAAACACACTGGAGAACATTAGATATGCAATTAGAGATCAATTTAGGCCTGTATCGCGCCGAGCTGCGCGAACTCGAACCGCAGATCCGCGCGCTGAAAGGCGCGCTTGGGACACGCTGGTATCGGCCAATGGCCGCGGAGCAACGCGCGCTGCGGCGCTTGAAGTCGAGAGCGACCGAGCTGTGCGCGCTGCGCGCATTTGCGCGCGGCCGGCTTCACGTGCGGAAGGCTCCGCCGGGAGCCAGCGCAGACTGGGACGCGGTGACGTATCATCGACGCATCGCAGAGCGGTTGGCCCCTAGCTACGGGCCAGTCGTCACGTTGGAGAAAAGCGCTTGAACGCACCGCTCGTCGACATTGGAGTCAACTTGACCAGCAAGCAGTTCCGCGAGGATCTACCGCAGGTAATCGCTCGCGCGCACGATGCAGGGGTAAAGTACATGATCGTCACCGGTCTCACGGCTCCGCTCAGTCAGCAAGCTTTGGAGCTTGCTCGCTCGCGGCCAGCAGCATTGGTGTGCACCGCGGGGGTCCACCCGCACAACGCCGCTGGCTTCGGCCGGCACACGCAAGATCAGCTACGCAACTTGGCTCGCCACCCGGAGGTCGTCGCCGTCGGCGAATGCGGTCTGGACTACGACCGCGATTTCTCTCCTCGTCCCGAGCAACGCGCGGCCTTCGAGCTGCAGCTGGAGTTGGCGGCAGAGCTGCGAAAACCAGTCTTTTTGCATCAGCGCAGCGCTCATGACGACTTCTATCGCATCCTGAGCAACGCACGGCCGAAGCTGGTCGGCGGAGTCGTTCATTGTTTCACTGGGAGTGCAGCGGAGCTCGAGTGCTACCTCGAGCTCGGCCTATGCATTGGCATCACTGGTTTCGTGTGTGATGAGCGTCGCGGTACGCATTTGCAAGCTCTGATCGAGCGGATCCCGAGCGACCGGCTCATGATCGAAACCGATGCCCCATTCCTCTTACCCCGTGACTTGAAGGGCGTCAGCGGCCGACGCAACGAGCCTGCGTACTTGCCGCACATCGCGGCCAGCGTGGCGCGCCACGCCGGCCGCAGCGAGGCCGATTTGCGACGTCAGACCACGGCCACCGCCTTCCGGCTCTTCGACCTCGCCGCGCGATTCGGAGCCCTTCACGCGCAGAGTGATTGATACTGGGCCGTTTGGAACGCCGAGGCGTGTTTGCCTCTTGCGAAAACTGCGCGGCCTTGCTCTCAATACGCGGATGTTGAAATCGGCGGAATTGGGGCGCTCGCTCAGTAAGCAAGCTTATGAGGCTGCGCTCGGGGACTTGCGCACCTCACTACTCAAAGTCCAAGCCGAGGTCGAACAGGCGAACTTCCCGGTAATCATCTTGATCAACGGTGCGGATGGTGCGGGTAAGGCGGAGACGCTCAACCTACTCAACGAGTGGTTCGACGCGCGCTTCCTGCGTACCGAAGCTTACGACGAGCCCACCGAAGCCGAGCGCGCGCGGCCAGAGTTTTGGCGCTATTGGATGACCTTGCCGAAGGCCGGGCAGATCGGGCTATTCCTGGGCTCTTGGTATACGCGGCCGATCCTCGACCGCGTGATGAACGGCGGCAAAACGCGCGCGTTGGATCAGGCGCTCGCGCGGATCAACGCCTTCGAACGCACACTCGCCGATGGTGGCGCGCTGTTCATCAAGCTCTGGTTTCACGTCACCAAGAGGGATCAAAAGCGCCGGCTGAAGGCCGAAGCGCGGGATACGAGCACGCGCTTGCTCGTGTCCAAGAACAATTGGCGGCACCACGAGCGCTATGATGAGTTCGTTTCGGTCACCGAGCGAGTACTGCGCGAAACCAGTTCCGGACACGCACCGTGGACGGTGATCGAGTCGGGTGATGATCGCTACCGCAATATGACAGCCGGTTTGGCGGTGCTCGAGCGGATCCAGCAGCATTTGGCGACACGCCAAGCGTCGGACAAGCCCAAGGCTCAGCCCGAAATTGCCGACCCAGTTACGCTCCTGGATAACCTCGATTTGTCGCTCAAGCTCGACAAGCCCGTGTACGAAAAGCGCATGAAAGAGCTGCAGGGCGCACTCGGAGAACTCGCCCGCAAGTTGAGGAAGCGCCAGCGCAGTGCGATCTTCCTCTTCGAAGGTTCCGATGCGGCCGGCAAGGGTGGCGCGATTCGGCGCTTGGTATGGTCCTTGGATGCCCGGCAATACCGGATCATCCCGATCGCGGCCCCGACCGATGAAGAGCGTGCACACCACTACCTGTGGCGCTTCTTTCGGCATCTGCCGCGCCGTGGGCGAATCACGATCTACGATCGAAGTTGGTACGGGCGCGTACTAGTCGAGCGGGTCGAAGGCTTTACCAGCGAAGAGAGCTGGCACCGCGCGTACAAAGAGATCAACGAGTTCGAGCACGAGCTCACTCGGGACGGCATCGTGCTCGTCAAGTTCTGGCTACAGATCAGCCCCGAAGAGCAGCTGCGGCGTTTTCAAGATCGTGAACGAGAGCCGTGGAAACAACACAAAATCACGGCTGAAGACTACCGCAACCGTCAGAAAACTCATCAATACGAGGCGGCCGCAGCGGAGATGATCGCCCGCAACAGCACCGAGTATGCGCCGTTCACGCTCGTCGAGGCAGAGGACAAGCACTACGCGCGCATCAAGGTGCTGGAGACGGTGTGCGAGCGCCTCGAACGAGAGCTTTAAGGCCTGCCGTCGATGGGGGTTGGATCCGTCTCAGGCGAGTCGGGACTGGGCTCCGTCGGCGGGTGGGGCAGCGGCGGATCCTCGATCGGCGGCCTCGGCACCGGGGTGACACGGTCGATCTCTTCCGCAAAGTGGGGGAACCAGGTAGGCATACCGCTCACTAGAGCAACAACCGTTCCGCGCCGCGGGGCGGTGCACCGCGCCAGTGATCTTGCCTATTTATGCTCGCATCACCCGACGCCTGCCGAGCGCGTCAGTCGCAGCGCGCAGCGCGGGCGTGGCGCTGCGCCTCATTCCAAACCGACTGCCGCACGCCACTCGGGCGTGGGCGCGATGATCTTGCGGCTCCCAGTGTCCCAGAGCGCGAACACGAATTTCCCCTCACAGCAGATCTCCCCAGCGTCGTCGATGAGCAGCTGAGTCATCCGGCCGATTTTGCCCTCGTAGCTGTCGACGAAGCTCCGAATCAGCAGCTGTTGGCGATTTTTGAGTTCACGCACGAAGCGCAGATTGATTTCTAGAATCACCGGGCCGGTCCCCGAAGATTTCACGTAGTCGAGGCCAAAGCCACTGTCGGTGATCAGATCCCAGCGGGCTTGTTCGAAAATTTCCAGATAACGCGCGTTGTTGACGTGCCCAAACGTATCGAGATGCCCCTCCCGAACGACGATCGACTGCTCGAAGACGCGGTTGCCCATGGTCGGATTTTGGGGCTGACGGTGCTTTTCGCCAAGCGCGCTCGGAATAAAGCCGGCAGGATGCGGTTGAGAGTGCTGTCCAGAGCCCGTAACCCTGCTGAAACCCAGGCCACAGTCCCATCATGACCGCGATGCTTGCCGCCAGTGACCCCCCAATCAAGTCGCTGAAAGTCCTGGTCGTCGAGGACAACCCCAAGGTGGCGCGTTTCCTCCGCCGCTTGTTGTCGGACGAAGGGCTGGTCGCCGACGCGTGCGCAGACGGGGACGAGGCCGTTCGGCAAGTGAAGAACGGCCTCTACGATCTGGTGCTGCTGGACTGGATGCTGCCGGGCCAAGATGGCCTTGCCGTCTGTCGCGAGTTGAGACGCACTGGTTCGAACGTGCCCGTGCTGATGCTCACGGCGCGAGGTGAGTTGCGCGAACGGGTGCTCGGTCTCAAGTCCGGTGCCGACGACTACTTGGTCAAGCCGTTCGAGGTCGAGGAGCTAGTGGCGCGTATCCACGCCTTGCTGCGTCGAACGCAAGGTGCCCGGCGGGTCAACCTGGGTGGCATGGAGATCGATCTCGAAAAGCGCTGCGTGGTGATCGATGCGGTACCAGTGTCGATCACTGGCCGCGAGCTCGATCTGTTGCTGCACCTCGCCAACCGCGTGAACGAGGTCGTGACGCGCGCCGAGCTGCTCTCTCGCATCTGGCAAATGCCTTTCGATCCCGGCTCCAACGTGGTGGACGTACAGGTACGCCGGCTGCGCGAAAAGCTCGGTACGCGAGCGTGGATGGTCGAGACGGTGCGCGGCGTCGGCTACCGATTGCGGAGCGAGCCTCCGTGAAATTTCGCGAGCGGCTAGTGCTCGCCGCGTCGCTCACGAGTTTGATCGGGTTGGGTGCGGGCTTCAGCTTCGTATACGAAAAGGTATGCGCGGAGCACTTGCACGAAATCGATCTCGTGCTGGGTATCGAGAGTCGTGAAGAGGCAGACGAGGTCGCGCGCAACGAAGGCGTGCTCGTGCTGCCGGACGACCCGGATCTAAAAGCGACCAACATCGGTCCGCTGCGCAAATACGCGGTGCTGTACGACGGCGAAGGCAGAGTGTTGGCGCGCTCCGCGCTGGTCGGCTCGCGCGCGCCCGAGCTCAAGACGCTCGATGTGCGCTCGGCGCAGCCATTCGATCGCTCGATCGGCGAGACTCACGTGCGCGCCGTGTTGTTGCCGGTTCCGGGGCGGCCCGGACAGCAGCTCTTGTTCGGTGTTTCGCGCGACCCCCTCGATTCGGACGCCGCACTGTTGGCGCGCGTGATGACCATTACCTTCGCGGGCGTCGTGGTCTGGATCGTCCTGATGACCTGGTGGGTGACCACACGGATGACCCGAGAACACGAGGCGATCGCTGCGGTCGCCCGCCGGGTCGCGGCCGGCGATCTCAGCGCGCGGGTCGGCGGTGGGGTTCCCCATGAGGACATCGCCCGACTCGGCCGTGATGTGGATTCGATGATCGAGCAGCTCTCCGCGCTGGTCACCTCGCAGCAGAAGTTCGTATCTTACGCCGCGCACGAGCTACGCTCGCCGCTCACCGCAGCCTACGGCGAACTGTCCAATGCGCTGCGCAAAGATCGCTCGGCGGCGGACTACAAAGAGGCCATCGAGTGCGCGCTCGACGCCACCCAGCATATGAAGACCTTGGCCGAAGATTTGTTGGTGTTGGCGCGTGGCAATGCTCCACAGACTTCGGGAACGCGTAGCAGCGCATCGCTGGCGAGCGTGAGTCGCGCTGCGATTGGCCAGCTCGCGCGCACGCTCGAGGCCCGTGGCGTGCGCGTCGAACTCCAGGGTGACGCGCAGGTCGACACTTGGAACGAGCGCGATCTGCATCGCATGGTGCTCAACCTGCTCGACAACGCGGTGAAGCATTCGCCGCGCGGAGGCGTCGTCCGCATCAGCGCCGCGAGCAAAGATGCGGTCGAGCTCGTCGTGCAGGATCAGGGCCCCGGCGTTCCCGCGGACGACGCCGCTCGCATATTCGAGCCGTTTTTCCGCGGTTCGCGCGAAGCCAGCGAAGAGGGCAGCGGGCTCGGCTTGGCCATTGTGCGCGCGATTGCTCGCGCTCACGACGGGGAGATCAGCTTGGAATCGAGCGCCGAGCCGGGTAGGGGCGCTCGATTCATGGTGCGCTTCAGAGCCTCCTGATCATTCGGCGGGGACGGGCAGCGCGGTCTCCACTTCCTTCGGCTCCTTCTGGCGCAGGGCGATCGACAGAATTGCCGGGAAAACCAGCGAGGTGAGCAGGGTACTGACTGCAACACCGACCACCACCACCGTCGCCAGTGGGCGCTGAACTTCGGAGCCGGCGCCGTTCGACATGGCCATGGGCAGGAAGCCGAGCGCCGCGACCGCGCCCGTCGTCAGCACGGCGCGCAACGCGTGTACTGCGCCTTCGCGGATCGCCTTCGGCAGCGGCTTGCCTGCCGCGAGCGCGCGGTCGACCTCGGTGGTGATCACGACCCCGTTCAACACCGAGATACCTCCGAGCGCGATGAAGCCGACCGCTGCGGGTAGACTGAACGGCAGCTCGCGCGCCAGGAGGCCCAAGATCCCGCCCATGCTGGCCAGTGGCGCGAGCGTGAACACGGCGATCGCGCGCCGGGCACTCTGAAAAATGCCGAACAGCATGCCGATGATGATGGCGATCACCGCCGGCACGACCACCGCGAGACGCTTCGAAGCTCGCTCGAAGTTCTCGAATTGGCCGCCCCACTCGATGCGATAGCCCGTGGCGAGTTGGATCTCTCGGCCGACCACGGCTTTCGCTTCCTCGACCCAGGACACGAGATCGCGTCCGCGCAAGTTGGCGTCGATGCGGATCAAGCGCTCGCGGTTTTGGCGCTTCACCACCGAGGGGCCGTCTTCTTCGCGAATGCGTGTGACCTCGGAGAGGGGGATCGAGCGACCGAGGCCGCCTTTGACGAACAGCCGCGCGATGCCTTCGGGAGTCGGGGTCTGAGGGGCGTTGAACACGCGCAACTCGAAGCGCCGGTGTTGGTCGTAGACATCGCCGACGCGCAACCCTTCACGTGCCGCCTCGATCACTTGCAGCGTGTCTTCGGCGCGCACGCCGTAGCTTGCCATGCGCGCGCGATCGACCGAGATCGCGATCGCGGGTTGGCCCAAGATGCGCTCGATGCGCAGATCGCCCGTGCCACGAATTTTACCGACCTTCGCGCCGATGTCGTTGGAAAGGCGCACGAGCTCGTTCAAATCAGAGCCGAACAGTTTGATCGAGACGTCGGCACGAGAGCCGCTGATCAGCTGGTTGGTCAGATCTTCGATCGGCTGAGACACGGCCACGAACGTGCCGGGAACCTGAGTCTCGACGGCGTTCTTGAGCTTGACCGATAGGTCGTCGAAGTCGTTGGCGGTCGTCCATTTGGAGATCGGCTCGAGCGGCACCAAGATGTCGGTGCTGTCATAACCCACTGCGTCGAGCGCCAGTTCCGCGCGCCCGGTCATGGCCAGCGCGCGCTTCACTTCGGGAAAGCCCTTCAGGACGCGCTCGCTTTGCAAGTCGAGGGTGCGCGCTTGGGTGAGACCGATACTCGGCGCACGGCGTACCGCCACCACCAAATCACCCTCGAAAATGCGCGGTACGAACTCCGCGCCCGCGCCACCGAATGCGTACATGGCGCCCACCGTCGCCAGAACCGAAGCGCTCAGCACATACGCCCGCTTTGCGATCATGAACTCGAGCACCGGGCGGTACCAGCGCGTCAAAGACTCCAGCCACTTGGGACCGTGGCCAGTCGGCGGCGGCACGAAGCTGACCAAGAGCGCCGGGAAAAACACGACCGTGTAAACCAGCGCGCCGAATAGCGCGCAGGCCATGGTCAGTGCCATCGGCCGGAACATCTTGCCCTCCACGCCTTCCAACGTGAGCAGGGGCAGATAGACCAGCATGATGATCGCGACCGAGAGCGCAACCGGCTTGACCACGCTGATGGCCACGCTTTCGTACTCGCGCGCCCGCGCGTCCATGGTCAGCTTTTTGCCGGCCGTGAGCGCCAACGCTGCCTCCAAGACGACGATTGGTCCGTCGACCAAGAAGCCGAAGTCGATCGCGCCGAGTGACATCAAGTCACCCGTGACGCCGAATAGGTTCATGCCGATCAAGGCGATCGCCATCGACACCGGGATGCCGAGGGCCGCGACCAGCGCGCCGCGTATCGTGCCCAAGAACAAGGCCAGCACGAACGTCACCACGATGATGCCTTCGACCAAGTTGGCGGCCACGGTCGACAGCGTGCGGGACACGAAATCAGCGCGGTCATAGAGCACGTCTACCGTCACGCCGCTGGGCATTTCCCGCTGGATTTGCTCCATTTTGGCTTTGACGCCGTGCACGGTGTCGCGGCTGTTCGAGCCGACCAACATCATCACGATGCCGGTCACCACTTCGCCTTCGCCGTCCATGGTGACGACGCCGTGGCGGAGTGCCTGCCCGACCTTGACCTGTGCCACGTTCTTCACGAGCACGGCGGTGCCATCTGCCTCCGTGGCCAACACCACGTTGCCGATCTCTGCTTCGTCCACGAGCAGACCGCTGCCGCGGATCAAGAACGCCTCTTCGCCGCGTTCCACGTAGCCGCCGCCCGCGCTCACATGCGCGGCCTTGAGCGCATCGACGACGTTGCCGACGTAAAGCCCCCGCGCCTTGAGCTGATCGTGGTCGAGATGAACTTGGAACTGCTTGAGCTCACCGCCGAAGGAGTTGACCTCGATCACGCCCTCCACGGTGCGAAGCTTGGGGATGATCTCCCAATCCAGCATCGTGCGCAGCTGCATCGGCGAATGCAGGGTGCTACGCAGCACGAAACGGTAAATCGTACCTAACCCCGTCGAGACAGGGGCAAGCTCGGGGATGCTCACCATTGGCGGTAGGTCCGCTTGGACCAAGCGGATCCGCTCCAAAATCATCTGACGCGCGAACCAAACGTCCGTGCCGTCTTTGAACACGATCGTGACGAGGGATAGCCCGGCGCGCGAAATGCTGCGGATCTCTTGGCTGCGCGGCACGCCATTGACCGCATTTTCGATGGGGGTGGTGACCGCGCGCTCGACCTCGGTGGGCGACAGGCCGGCGGCCTGGGTAATGATGTCGACCTGAACGCTCGATACGTCGGGCAGGGCGTCGATGGGCAGCTTGGCCAGCGCGATGCCGCCCACGCCGAGCAGCACCACCAAGAGCGCCAGAATCAGTCGACGGTAGCGGATCGAAGCGACGGCGAGTTTGGAAAGCATGAGCTCGGAGGACCGTAGAAGCTGCATCCAAGCCCAGCAACGTCAGGTCCCTCGAATGACGAACTCGTCATGTTTCGTGTCATGTTGGCTCGAACAGCGCCTGGATCCGCGCCCGATCGACTCCGTAGATATCCGCCAAGCGATCGAACTGTCTCGGATCGAGCCGTCCCTGATCGAGCCGTGCTGATTCGGATAGCGCCTCGGCGCGTTGCCGCGGCTCGTGCGGGTGATGCTCGATGATCCAAGGCCCCAGCTGGCGCCGTATCTCCGCTTCGCAAAACCCCTCGAGCACTTCGACCCCCGCCGCACGCAAGATGGCGATCCCTGCTCCGTCGACACGCGGGTGCGGATCTCGAATGCCGATCACGACCCGCGTGATGCCACGTGCGGCGATCGAGCGCGAGCAAGCCGGCGTGCGCCCATGGAACGAGCACGGCTCGAGCGTCGAGTAGAGCGTTGCTCCGGCCACGCTATAGCCGTGTGCTTCGGCGTCACGCGCGGCAGCGATCTCGGCGTGGTCCTCGCCCGGGCCGAGCGTGTGCCCGCGCCCGACGAGTGCTCCCTTTGCGCTGACGATCACGCAGCCGACCCACGGATTGTCGCCCGTCGTGCCGCGCGCGAGCTCGCCTTCTTCGATTGCGAGCAGCATCCATTGCTGATGATCTGAGTCCACGACGCTTAGCTTATCCCAGTACATACGTGCACGGTCACTCTCGCGCACCATGTCAGTTTTTGTGAGCGAATGCCGGTGCGAATGGGATGCGTTTGTGCAACGCTGTCGCAAAATACTCAGGCCAGGCAGTTGGCGTGGCTCGTCAACACCCATACGATGCTCGATTACGAGCATGCGACTTCTTTCCTCAATCGTTTTGGGCGCACTGGTCCTTCTCGGCTCGACCGTGGCCTTCGGGCAGACGGATCTCGAGCGCTCTACGGCTCGCGATGCGGCCAATAGCGGGCGCGTCGCGTTCGACGCGGGACAATACGAGAAGGCTATCGACCAATTTTCTCGCGCCGAGCAGCTCGTGCATGCGCCGCCGCACCTTTTGTTTCTGGCGCGTGCCCAGGCCAAGCTCGGCAAGCTCGTCGCTGCTCGTGAAACGTATCTGAAAGTCACTCGCGAACCCTTGAAGCCGAACGCGCCGAAGGCGTTCAGCGATGCACAGGCCGCCGCGGAGCAAGAGTTGGCCGCGGTCATGGCTCGGCTCCCCTACGTGACAGTGACGTTGCAAGGGGCCCCGGCCGACGGCGTCTCGGTCGATATGGATGGGACGACCTTGCCCGCCGCCATGATCGGCATTCCGCTTCCCACCGACCCCGGACAACACGTGTTCAAAGCGAATGGTGCCGCCAGCGGCGAGCCGGTGACCGTAAATATCGCGGAGGCGGCCAAGCAAACCGTGGTGCTGAAGGTGCAACCGACTGGCGCCTCTGGTGCGCCGCCCGTCGCGGTCGGCGCACCGATTGCACCCGGCGCCGGCACTACGAGCGAGCCAGTGGCCGACGATCGTTCACAGCATGGCTCTGGGTTGCGCATCGCGTCGTACGCGTCGTTCGGGGTGGGTGCGGTCGGGCTGGGTCTGGGCACGGTTTTTCTGCTCAAAGCCAAGAGTAGCAACGACGATGCCGGCAAATTGTTCGACCAATGCGTCGCGATGAACAGTTCAGGCAACTGCGGGCCGCTTCGCGATGAGTACGAGGCGAAGAATAGCGACGCGAAAACTCAAAACGCCATCGGCATCACCTCGATGGTCGTGGGCGGCGTCGGTGTGGCCGCGGGGGTCACCTTTTTGATCTTGGATGCGCGTAACTCCGGCAGATCGGCGCGGCAATCGACGCCGCACGTGACGCCGGTGTTCGGCTTCAACTCCGTGGGCTTGGTCGGCGCGTTTTGAATCCGCTCTCGAGGAACACACTCATGCATTTGCTCAACGGTCGCGCGCTTTTCCTGCTTTTGGCTGGTTCTTTTGGGGTGGCTACCGCATGCGTATCTGACCGCCAGTTTCCTGGCGGCGATGGCGGAACTGGCGGAGGCTCGAATGAGTCCGGCACCGGCAACGTGAACCACGCGGGCGGATCTGGTCGCGCAGGTGCTTCGAATGGCGGCGACGCGAACTCTTCCGGCGCCGCGGGAGAGGCAGGTGCCGGCGCAACTGCGGGGGAGGCGGGCGAAGATGGCACGGGCGGGACGAGTGGCACGGGCGCCATGAGCGGCTCGGGCGGCACAGGTGCGACGAGCGGCTCGGGTGCGACGGGCGGCTCGGGCGGCAAAGCTGGCATGGGCGGCAGTGGTGGTGCGGCGGCGTGCGGCGCGCCGGGTGCCCCCTGCTGTGCGAGCAACGTGTGCGTCGCCAATGCTGCGTGCACCGCGAACACCTGCGCTTGCTCGACCAACTACACGTCATGCAATGGCGCATGCGTGAATCTCAAGACTGACAAGCTGAATTGCGGTACCTGCGGGCACAGCTGCTTGGGCGGCATCTGCGACACCGGAAGCTGTCAGCCAACGACCGTGGCCACCGGCCAATCTCGCTTGAGCCAGATGGCGACCGACGGTAGCTACCTGTACTGGTCGGGAACTCTCACCGGGTCCGCTCCCTACTATGTGGCGCGCGGCCGCGTCGATGGTTCGGGCACGGTGAAGGTGATCGCCTCGAGCGAGCAGAGTGCGGGGGCGCTCGCCGTTTCAGCGGACAAGGTGTATTGGATCGCAAAGGGCCAACTGCGCTCGTGCGACATTCCGGAATGCACCGGGGGCGCGGTCAATGCGATCGCGAGCGTGACCAGCGGCGGCGTCAGCGGTGACCTGCTCTACGAGCCCGGAAAGAAGAGCCTGTATTGGTCGCGTGGCGCAACCTACAACACCAAAGACGGAACCCTGTACACCTTGGCGTCCGGCGGGGTCACTCCGACCGTGGTGGGTACCAACCCATCGAACCCAGGCTCGCTCGTGAGTGACGCGAGCAACGTTTACTGGATCAATTCCTCGACCTACACGACCGATAGTTGGAACGCCGATGGCGGCCTCTGGCGGGTTCGACTGAGCGACGGCGTCACCACCCAGCTGGCATCGACGATGAAGGGAGACATCTCCTATCTGGCAATCGGCGGCTCGGGCTTATTCTTCGCCGGCAATATCGCGATCACGGGCAGCAATCCTCTGATGACGACCACGGCCATCCTGCGCGCGCCATTGCCGAACGGCCTCGGCGCCGGTGTGCAGCCGAAGTTCGTGGATGCCAAGGGCGTGCGCGGCATGGAGGCGGACGAGCAGCACCTCTATTTCGCGGACGAAGTCGGATCGCAGGGAAGCATCTCGCGTTGTCCAATCGCGTCCTGCCCGACCCCCGAGACAATCGTCCCTGGGCTCTACGCGCCGAACCTCGGCGCCCAAGACACCGCGTCGATCTACTTCAGCTCTAGTGCATCCGGGTCCACGCTGTATACGATTCAACGCCTGGCCAAATAGCGTCGGGTAACCCTGATGCAGAACGTTCGCCGATGCGAAAGCAGGCGAGCCAGGCCCGGACAGAACCGTGATTGCCGGGTCAGCCGCCTCCGCCGCTTCCGCTCGCGCTTAGCGTATTCGGGCCCACGACGCTTGCCATGTGTTTGTCGCGCAGGAGTTCGGCGATGCGTTGCACATCCGGCGTCAGTGGGTACATATGCTGGTATTGCAGGACCTGCTTGCCGATCAGACCTAGCCGCTCGCGAAACAGGGGAATGCGCTTGGGGTCGAGTAGCGGTTGATTGAACGCGGGCCGATCGCCGCGCTGGAACTCGAACGCGGCGCTCGCGCGTGGCGCCGCCGCAAGTCGACTCGCGCGGCCGCCCCAATGCAGCACAGCCTGATTCCAGGCGAGGACACTGCCGGCGGTTGCCGGAAGGGCACGAATGTTCTGCGGATCTTTCACGCGGTTGTTGTCGTCGCCGTCCCAGCGGCGCTGTTCGAAGCGCTCGTCGAGGTGCGCGGGCAGCACGTAGATGCAGCCGTTCAGCGGAGTGGCGTCGCTGAATGGCAACCAAACGGTCAGCGAGTGCGGGGAGTTATCGCGATCGAGCGTCGGTTGCACGCGATCGCGGTGCGGGCCCCAGCCCATGGCCTGTTCGGTAGCGGGCACGTGCCACACCCAGAAATCGGGCAGGGCGCGGTAGCCTGCGCCGAGTGCGCTGGCGAGAAAGTTCGAGAGACCCTGAAACACTTGCCAAAACTGATCGTACACGAACGCGAAGGGCAGCGGGATCTGGCGCTCGTGCAAGACGGCGATGCATTCGCGTAGTGAGTTCACGGTGTCGAGGCCGAGCGCCCCAGGGACGTTGACGTAGCCTTCGAAGCGCAGCCGCTCCATCAGCTCATCGACGCTTCCGAGGTCGGCCAGAACCGAAGGGGCTTTGCCTTCGATACTCAACGTCGGCTGAAGCTTTCGCCAGAAGTCCAGACTCTCGGCCTGATTGGCCGTCAGGGTTGTCGTGGTCACTGTGGAAAGGTGCCCGCGGGGCGTCGGATTGGCAAGGGGCTAGCCGAGCGAGTTGCGAGCAACGCGGTGCGGGCTGATGCTACGGTCGGGCGGACATGAGCGAAATTGCCAAACCGGGCGACACGGCGAGTGCGAAGGTGACGTACGAGACCAGCGCGCCGGTCTTACACAATGCGCTGCTGCGCCGCTTGCCGCAGCGGTTGCGGGCGAGTGCGGAGGTTCGCGTCCCGCCGGTGCCGGCGTTGCTCGATGACTACGTACAGCTGTTCAACTCGATCTGGCTCGGCATTGGCCGCGTCTTCAGTGTGGAGGATTTGGAGCAGTTCCGCGCAGCTCTCAAGTTGAACCTGGACCAAGCTTGGGCGGTTTCACCGTACTCACGGTTGCTGGTGAGCTTCGAGACCGATCCACCGCCCCAGACTTGTCTGAGCTGGCGCATCAGCGTCGAGACGCAGACGATGGCCGACGAATACGATCGCTGGGTCGAGACGCGCACACCGCCGCTGTTCGGCAAACATCCGGACGCCAAGATCTTCGAACTGGCGCGCGCACTCGGCGCGCCCGCAGAGGTGCCGATCCTCGACGTGGGCGCAGGGACGGGCCGAAACACGTTGCCCCTCTCGCGCGCGGGTTTCCCGACCGACGCCGTAGAGCTCGCACCCGTGCTGGCCAATATTTTGCGACAAGAGGCCGCAAAAGAGGGGCTGCCGGTGAAGGTATTCGAGCGCAGCATCCTCGATCCGCAGCTCGGCTTGCCAACGGGTCAGTACCGGATCCTGCTCTTGGCGGAGGTCGTGCCGCACTTTCGCACCAGCGACGAAATCCGTACGATGTTTCAGGTCGCGGCCAAGCTGCTGCCGACCGACGGCTTACTCGTGGTCAGCGCGTTCGTCGCCAGCGACGGCTACGAGCCCGACGCCTTCACGCGGCAAATGTCGGAAGTCTTCTGGTGCCATCTATTCACGCGCGACGAGCTGCGCAGCGCGCTCGCCGACGAACCGTTGCAGCTCGTATCGGACGAGTCGGTGCAAGATTACGAACGGGCGAACCTGCCCGCCGAAGAGTGGCCACCCACTGGTTGGTTCGAAGCCTGGACGGGCGGGCAAGATCTGTTCGACTTGCCTGCCGGCCAACCACCGTTCGAACTACGCTGGCTCGTGTACCGTAAGCAGGGCTGAGCTGCGCCCGCGGCGAGCGAATCAGCGAACGGTGATTTGCGGAGAGAAAGGGATTCGAACCCTTGGTACCCTTACGGGTACGCCTGATTTCGAATCAGGTACCTTCGGCCGCTCGGTCATCTCTCCGCCGCGGAATATGACCGCCGAAGCCCGGACTGTCAACGCTTGTGCGAGGGGTCCTGGGCGGAGCTCGGATTGACGATAAATCCCGGCAAACTGTGGATTTTCGGGGTGGGTGCGCGAACGCGCGGCCGGGGCCGGCTAGCTAATTGCGCGTTCTGGGATCGCGCGCGATAGTCGCCGCCATGCGCGTTCCCGGTGGTTGCAGGTTCTTGCTCGCGGTGAGCTTTACGTCGAGCCTCGCCGCGGCCGATCCGGCCGGGCCGTCCGCTGCGCCCGCGCCCGCTGCGCCCGCTGCGCCCGCTGCGCCCGCTGCGCCGTCTCCCGAGCCAGCGCCGCCGCCACCGGAGCCCGCACCCGCCGCGACGACAACGACCGAGAACGGCGCGCCGGAGACGAGCGCGGTCGATGCCGCGCGCAGCGATTCACCCGCAACGTCCGCTCCTAGCGCTTCGGCGCTTGCTCAGGCTCGAGCCGAACAGGCCTCGCCCGTGGGCGCGCGGCCTTCGCCGCAACCGACCGAGGTCGAGTCGCCGACCGATTATCGACGGGACTTCAGCGCGTTGCCGCTGACGCTCGAAGCGCGCTTTGGTTTCAACGCGCGGCTCGGTTCGAGCTTCGACGATGCTGCGCAAGAAGAGCACTGGGGCGCGAGCTACGCGCTGGCGTCTTACCTCGCCTGGAAGCCCGAGTTTGCATTGGGGTTGGAGCTGGATCACAGTGGGCTCGGTCGGGTGCGCGCGCTATCGGGTCAATCCTCGGTCGACAACGAATACAGCGCGACGGGCGCATGGCTGGGCGCGCGCGTCTTCCCGATTCGCACGGAAAGGCTCGATTTCTTCGTGAATTTGCGGGTTGGTATGGTCTGGCAGCACGTGGATGCGCTGGGTACGCGCGCCAGTTCGAGCATCACCGAACCGGCGCAGACCTTCACGTGTGCCGAGTGGGACGGCCCGGGTATTGGGCTAGGTGGCGCGCTCGGGGTCGCATATCGCGTCGGCCGTCACGTCGCTTTCGTCTCGCGCCTCGAGCTGAATGGCGCGAGGTTGAGCGGTGAAACTCTCGGCACGTGTGCCGATGGCATTGGCTCTGTCGCCAGCCTAGGTGGCAGCGTAGGACTCGCGTTCGAGTTCGAGACCGCGCCGAAGTGAGTGCTCTGGCCTGGCTCGCAGGGGGCCTCGGCCTTTGTTCTTGGCTGGTCGAACTTCCCGCAAGCGCGGCGATTTCAGCGCAAATCCCGGCAGAATGCGGGTCATTGGCGGACTTCGAACGACAACTCGAGCAGCGTCTCGGCAACGTGAGCACGCCGGAAGCGACGCGCGTCACGCTGACGCCGGAGCTCTCTGGTTATCACCTCGTCGTGGAAGTGGGCGACCAAACGCGCGAGTTACACGATGCCAGCTGTCAGGAGTTGCTGCGAGCGGCGGTCGTGATCGCGCTCGCGTTGCTCGAGCCCAAACGAGAAGAACCAGCGCCGCTCGCGCCCGAGCCCGCTCAGCCCGCTCAGCCCGCTCAGCCCGCTCAGCCCGCAGCGAGTACTGCGCGTCACTCGCGTGCCAAGCTCGCGCTCGCCGCAGGGGGCGGGGTTCACGTCGGGACCTTGCCCGAAGCGACGTTGATGCTCGAGCTCGACGCGCAGCTCAAATGGACACGCTTCGGCGTCGCCACTGGCTTTCGCTATTTGCTCCCGCAGTCGACCGTCGACGAGAGCGGTCGCGGGGCGCGCATTGGGGCCGCTGGCGCGTACTTGGCCGGGTTGTTCGAACCTTGGCATCGCGTCCAAACGCGGCTTGGGATCGTGACCTACCGCATGTCTGCGTCCGGGCTTGGCAGCACGGAGTACCGTGACGGTAGCGCTTGGGAGCTCGCGCCCACGCTGGGGGCGACCTTCGTCCCCTTCGAGCGCCCGCCGTTTTGGACCAGTGTAGGCATCGAAGGGCAGCTGAATCTGATTCGCCGTAGCTTCGAAATCCTCAATTATCGCGAGGTGTTCCAAGTGCCACTGCTGAGCGGTTCGGCGTTCGCGCGGGCCGGCGTCGTTTTCTAAGACGGATTTGCCCGGCTGCCGGGATAAACCATCATGAACGCTGGAGCCTTGGGTCGTCGCGCGGTGCCGCGACAGCTTCCCTCGGCGCAGGCACAGGCCCCGGTGCTCGATCTCGCCACGGTTTACGAAGCGTACTTTCGCTACGTTTGGCGCTGCCTGCGCAGCCTGGGCGTTCGCGACGCGCAGCTGGAAGACGCGCTGCAAGACGTGTTCATCGTCGTGCAGCGGCGCCTACCGGAGTTCGACGGCCGCGCCGCAGTGCGCACCTGGCTTTACGCCATCGCGCTGCGCATTGCGCGAAAGTATCGCGAGCGCGCGCGCCGCGAACCGACCTCACTCGAGGCTGCCCGTGAAGACGATCCGGAACTGTCCGCCCCGCAGGCGAGCGTCGAGAGCGAGCACCAAAGCGAACGCTTGTTGCTCGCGCGTCGCGCCTTGGCCTCGCTGGACGACGACAAACGCGAAATCTTCGTGCTGGCCCGCGTGGAACAGATGTCCGCGCCGGAGATGGCCAACGTCCTGCGCATCCCACTCAATACCGTTTACTCGCGGCTGCGCGCCGCTCGTCTCGCGTTCGACGCCGAAATCACGCGGCTACGCGCAATCAGCAGGAGCACGCCATGAACCTGGATGACGACGATGATTCGGTTTTCGAGCAAGCGCTGCGAGCCGATCTGCCCAGCATTGCCGAACAAAATCGCTTGCGTCCGCGCATCTTGGCGGCGGGCGTCGCGGTCGGTACGGCGCTGGGCAGCACGAACGTCGCCGCCGCGACGCAGGCGAGCTTTGGTGCCAGCGCGCTCTCGAAGCTGAGTGCGCTCTCATGGCCGGCAAAGCTCGGCCTTGCCGCGGTGCTCAGCGCACCGGTCGCAGCGCTGCCTTTGGTCTACGCGCCGGTTCGTGGCGCTGACTTGGTCAGCCAAGTGCGCACGAGCGCTGCCACGGTGCGCGCTCGTTCCGCGGCGAACGCACTGTCTCCCAGCAATGTGCGAGCGTCCGAAGCGCCGCAAACCGCTCAAGTAGCGCCCGAACCCACGCCGGCACCGGCACCGGAACCGGCGAACGTCATTGCGCGCGCGCCCGTGCTGGCCGTGAGCAATCTGCCGACGCCCGCCGCTCTAGCTCCGAGTCCTGCCGCGAGCGACAACGCGAGTACGGTGCAGCCGGCGGTCGCCACGTTCGGCCACGAGTCACCGCCGAGCGAGGTCGAGGCACAGCGCAGCGCCAGCACCCTCGCCGCAGAAACGCAGTTGCTCGATCGTGCGTTCGCCGCGTTGGCGGCGGGTGATCGCAGCACGGCGGCGGCGTTGGTGGCGGAACACGCCCGACGATTTCCGAACGGCCTATTGCGACAAGAACGCGAGCGAGCGCGCACCAGACTCGCAGCAGATCCGAAGGGGGAGTGAGGGAAACGCCATGTCCAACCGCAATCAATCATCGAACCAAACCCAAAACCGCCCCTGGGCTGCGCTCTGGTCCGTGCTGCTGCTCGCGCCGCTGGCGATGGCACCCAAGGGCTGCGATGCCGTGGTCATCGGCGACGACTGTCCGGATCAAACGTCGTGCATCGCGGGCACGGCCGGCGCTCCGAGCGCGAGCGCGGGCGCAGCGGGCAGCAAGCCAACCGGCTCGGCGGGTTCAGCGGGCAGCAAACCGACCGGCACGGCGGGTGCGTCGTCTGGCGACGGCCTGTGTGGCGGTCTGCTCGGCGCGGGCTGTTCCGCCAACGAATACTGCGCATACGACATCAAGGCCGCGTGTGGCGCCGCCGATCAAACCGGTGTCTGTACGCCCAAGCCGCAAGTCTGTTTGGATATCTATGCCGCGGTTTGTGGCTGCGATGGTCAAACCTACGCCAATGACTGCGAGGCGGCGGGCAAAGGCACCTCGGTGGCCCACACGGGCGCGTGTGACCAACCTTCTTCGGGCACCGTGTGCGGTGGGCTGAAACCCGCGTCATGCGAAAAGAGCGAATTTTGCAACTACCCGATCGACAGCAAGTGCGGTGCGGCCGATCAGACTGGAACCTGCACGAAGATCCCGGATGCTTGCGACACCGTGTACGATCCGGTTTGCGGTTGCGACAACATCACGTATTCGAGCGCGTGCGTGGCGGCCGCCAAGGGCATATCCGTCCTTCACGCCGGCACCTGCGAAGGCACGACGCCGGGTGCGGTGTGCGGTGGTCTGAAGGGCACCGCTTGTGCGAAGGGCGAGTTCTGCGACTTCCCGATCGAGACCAAGTGCGGTTCGGGCGATCAGACCGGTACCTGCACGAGCATTCCGACCGCCTGCACCAAGGAGTCGGCGCCGGTCTGCGGCTGCGATGGCAAGACCTACGGCAATGCCTGCTCTGCCGCCGCCGCTGGGATTTCGGTGATCTCGAAGGGTGAGTGCAGCACGCCAGCGACAAGCTGCGGCGGCAAGCTCGGTGGCACTTGCGCGGCCAACCAATATTGCAACTACCCGGTTTCTGCAAACTGCGGCAAGGCCGACGCGACCGGCACTTGCGCGGTCAAGATCGACGGCGCCTGCCCAGCCAACTACGATCCCGTGTGCGGTTGTGATGGCAAGACGTACGGAAATGCCTGCGGCGCGGGTCTAGCTGGTGTCTCCGTCGCAGCTGACGGCGCATGCCCGTGAAACGCTAGCGCGAGAGTGCGACGGGGAAATGAGATCAAAAGTCTCATGAGCGGACGCGCCACAGCGCGTCCGCTTTCTCCTCGCGCGAAAATCCCTGCCTGCGCTGGATGGTCCGAGATTTGCTCGCCCGCGGGCATGGCCAAAGCGAATAGTGACGACCCGCACGGCTTCCAACAGTTCATGCGCCTACGTGCTGACGCTGCCGCGTCCTACGCCGATGGCGATGCCGGTCCAGTGGTTCGCCTGCTCACCCGCGAAGCCTCGACCTTCTTCGGTCCCGATGGCGGCTACGTTCAGGGTGCGGACGAAGTTTTGACCACCCACGAGCAAGGCGCGAAAGCCTTTCAACGCGGTGGCGAAAACGAACTCGAAATTCTGCAATCGTTCGCCAGCGGCGATGTCGGTTATTGGGTGGGTATCCAACATGCGCGAGTGCGCATGCCGAACAAAGCCGAACCCGTGGCGATGAGCCTGCGCGTCACTGAGCTTTTCCGACACGAGGCGGGCGCTTGGCGGCTCGTCCACCGCCATGCCGACATGTTGACGGAGAAGCAGGCGCCGCGCTGAACAGTCCGTGCAGGGTGGGTTGTTTTTTGATGGTCACGAGTGACGCCGAAGGCCGTCATAGCCTTCGGCGTCGAATATCGGGACGCGCTTCGGGACCGCCGACGGCGAGGAACCGAGCGGTCTTGGAGGTGCGCTGCGGGGACGCGATCGCCCCTCCTCTTCAGGTGCTGCGGTAGTTGGGGGCTTCTTCGGTGATCATCACGTCGTGCACGTGACTCTCGCGTAGGCCTTGGCCGGTAATGCGGATGAACTTGGAGTTGTTACGCAAATCCGAGATCGTTTTCGAGCCGGTGTAGCCCATGCCGGCGCGCAACCCGCCTACCAACTGGCCGATAATCGAGGCCAGCGAACCGCGGTGAGGCACGCGGCCTTCGATGCCCTCGGGAACTAGCTTTTCGTCGGCGGTGCCGCCCTGACCGTAGCGGTCCTTGCTGCCCTTTTTCATGGCGCCGAGCGAGCCCATGCCGCGGTACTGCTTGTAGCTACGGCCTTGGTAGAGCACGAGCTCACCGGGAGCTTCGTCGGTGCCGGCGAAGAGCGAGCCGATCATCACCGCGGAGGCACCGGCGGCGATCGCCTTCGTCACGTCACCCGAGTATTTGATGCCGCCATCGGCGATGATTGGGACGCCGTTGCGCTCACCCACCTCGACGCAATCGGCAATGGCGGTGATTTGCGGCACGCCAATGCCGGCGACGATGCGCGTGGTGCAAATGCTGCCTGGGCCGATACCGACCTTCACCGCGTCAGCGCCAGCGTCGATCAGCATCTTCGCGGCTTCGGCGGTAGCGATATTGCCGGCCACGAGTTGCACGTTCGGGTGACGTTTCTTGGTCGCGCGCACCGCCTCGATGACGCCGACATGGTGACCGTGGGCGGTATCGAGCACCAGCAAATCCACGCCCGCTTCGACCAAGGCGTCGCTGCGCGCTTCGCGATCCGAGCCCGGGCCGATCGCGGCCCCAACGCGTAGCCGGCTGCGGTCATCCTTGACGGCCAGTGGATTGCGCTCGGCCTGCAGCAAGTCTTTGATCGTGATCAAGCCGACGAGCTTACCGTTGTCGACCACGAGCAGCTTCTCGATGCGGTGCTTGTGCAAGAGCTCGCGCGCGGCCTCCGGTTGGCAGCCGGGCGGCACGGTCACCAGCTTGGTCGTCATCAGCGCGCTGATCGGCTGATCCAGGTTCTTCTCGAAGCGAATGTCGCGCGCCGTGAGGATGCCGACGGGGGACTCTCCCTCCACGACGGGCACCCCGGACACGTCGTGCTGGCGCATCACGGCCAATGCTTCACGCAGTGACTGCGAGGGCCGCACCGTCACCGGATCGAGGATGATCGCGCTCTCCGCGCGCTTCACGCGGTCGACCTGCTCGGCCTGAGCGGCGGGCGGCAAATTCTTGTGGATGATGCCGATGCCACCCTGGCGGGCCAGGGCGATGGCGGAGCGGGCCTCGGTCACCGAGTCCATCGCGGCGCTCACGATCGGGATGTTGAGTTCGATCGTTCGGGTCAGGCGCGTGCGAACGTCCACCTCGGTGGGGAGGACCTCGCTGTACGCGGGTACGAGCATGACATCGTCGAACGTCAGGCACTCGCGCAAGTTCTTGTCAAACATGGCCAAGCCTACTCAGGCGCGTTTCGAGTGCAAGTCACTCCGCGTGGCATGGCAAAATGCCGTTGAATCCTGCAGAGTTCGCGGCGTCTTTTCCAAAGCGGAGCAGCCATGCTTTGCTTCGGAGGTGAGCGGTTCGCACGACCACGATCTCCCTGGGCACGGTCACGGCCATGGGCACGGTCATGGCCACGCTTCGTCGTCCAGCCCCAAGACCGCGCTCTCGATTGCGCTCGGCATCACCGCATCATTCATGGTGGTGGAGGTGGGGGTGGGTTTCTGGAGCGGCAGCTTGGCGCTGCTGGCGGACGCCGGCCACATGCTGGCGGACGCGGGGGCGCTGGTGCTGGCTCTGGTGGCCCAACACTTTGCCGATCAGCCGCGCACGAACAAGAGCACCTTTGGCCTGCGCCGCGCAGAAGTCCTGGCGGCGTTCGTCAATGGCATCACGCTCGCGTTCGTCAGCTTGCTGATCGTCAAAGAGGCGATCGAGCGCTGGATGTCGCCCGTGCCAATCCACGGCCAGCCGATGCTGGCCACCGCGGTGGCCGGCTTGCTCGTTAACTTGCTGGTCGCGTTCTTGCTCATGCGCGGACAGAGCAATCTCAACGTGCGAGCTGCGTTGGCCCACGTGCTCACTGACGCGCTCGGTTCGGTGGGCGCGATCTTGGCCGCGCTGGCCGTACTGTTCTGGGAGCTAAATCGTGCCGACCCCGTGCTCTCCGCTTTGATTGCGTTGCTGGTCGCCTTCAGCGGCTTTCGCGTGCTCCGGGAAACGACCGCGATTTTGCTGGAGGGTGCGCCGCCGCACCTCGATGTGACGGCAATTCAGGCCGCGATCGCCGCGTGTCCCGGCGTTGCCTCCGTTCATGATCTGCACGTCTGGCGCATCTCGGACCGGTTCGACGCTCTGACCGCTCACGTCACCCTGGCGCGCGGTCATCATGGTACGGACGTCTGTCGTGAGGTTGCTGCGTGTTTGAAGAGCCAGTATGGCCTGGAACACGTCACTATTCAGCCCGAGGCGCCGCCGCCCGATGATTTGGTACTGGTCCGCACCAGCAAAGACGGCGCGCCGATTCGTGGTACGCTGAAAGCGACATGATCCAGAGCAACGAGGATCTCGAGGGCTACCTGCACCGTCTCGAGCGGCGCTTCGAACGTGCAGAAGAGGGCACGTATTTCGTCTCGATCGGCGCCGATCGCCCGCTGGTCGCCCTGCGCATCGCGGCGCCGGTGCTCGTGGCGCAGGTCGACATCGGCTTGGCTCCGGTGGATGCGGCCGCCGCCGCGCCCTTGTTCCACAAGCTCTTGGTGCTCAATGCCACTGCCTTGGTGCACGCCGCCTACGGCATCGAAGGCAGCCGCATCGTGCTCAGCGCAGCGCTCGCGCTTCAGAATCTCGACCTGAACGAACTCGAGGCCGTGCTCGCGGATCTGGACATGGCGCTCGCCACTCAAGTGCCCACGCTCCGCGAATTTGGCTCCACGAAGGCGTCGGCCTAAACCGACAAGGCTATAGTTATGGGAATTTTTGCGCGCCTCGCTGCCCTCCTCAAAAGCAACTTGAACGACCTGATCAGCAGCTCCGAAGATCCGGAGAAGATGCTCAACCAGATCGTGCTGGATATGAGCAATCAGCTGCTCGAGGCCAAGCGCCAAGTGGCAGGGTCCATTGCCGACGAAAAGCGGCTCGCCAAGCAAGTCGAACAAGAGACGGCGAACGCCACGGAGTGGGAGCGGCGGGCCATGCTCGCGGTGCGCGCTGGTGACGACGCCTTGGCCAAGGAGGCCCTCGCTCGCAAAAAAGAGCACCAAACCCTGGCCGAGCAATTTCAAGAGCAGTGGAGCAAGCAAAAGCAGGCCGTCGATCAGCTCAAGCTCGCGCTACGCGCGCTGAACAGCAAGATCGAGGAAGCCAAGCGCAAGAAGAATCTGCTGATCGCCCGGAAGAAGCGCGCCGAAGCGCAAAAGGCGATTCAAGAAACGATGACCGGGCTCAAGAACGCCAGCGCGTTCGAGACCTTCGATCGCATGGCCGGTCGCATCGAACAAATGGAGGCCGAAGCCGAGGCCCACGCCGAGCTGAACGAGGAAGCGACCGGCGATACCCTGGCTCACAAGTTCCGCGAGCTCGAAGTGACCAAGGGCGCAGACGAGGATCTCACCTCTCTCAAGCGCAAGATGGGTCTCTTGCCGCCCGAACCCGAGCCGGCAAAGGCGAGCCCGGTGCGCGTCGAACAAGTCGCGCCGGATTCGATTCCGCTCAACGCCGCTGAGCAAGACGAACTGGCTCGCGCCCTCGCCGATCTCGAGGCGGAAGAGCAGCAACAGTTACGGTTGAAGAAGTAACTGAACGTTCCTGCTCGTGCACTAGCTCGGAGGTTCAAATCGCCCCCGCGCAACGACTGAACGGCGGAATCGAGAACGACTCGATTCCGCCGTTCTCTTTTGTGCTGAGAGTTCGCGGTATACGGCTCGAGTTGCGCCCTAGCGCTTCAAGTACCCGACGTCTTGCAGGACCACCGCGAGCTTTGCTTCGAGATCTTGTTCGCGGGCGTAACCTCGATCCGTGATTCGAGCGAGGTGTTCGCGCACGCGGGAGATGTCGAGGCTGGGCGTGAACTGCAGCAAGTGTTGAGCATCGATCCGATCCTGCAGTCGGGTGTCAGTCATGCTCAAGACCTTCATCGCCAACAACTCCTCGGCGTTCGCAACGGGGACGGAGCCGGCTCCTTCGAAGTCAATCGGTGTGGCGCCATCGACAATCTCGGCCTCGATGCCTGAACTGGCAAACAACAGGTCCACCTTGACACCGGATGGAGACATGAGGCGAACAGTCGAAAGGCGGTGACGCGTCGCATGCTCGACGCTGGCGACCGCCGAGTACCCAGCCAAACGAAGCTCATACGTCAATGACTCCGCCTCCGAGTCATCGGCGACAGCCACGGCGATTTCGACATCGCGTGTAAAGCGCACCTCTGCGCGAACGGACACTGCGAGACCACCGACCAATGCGAACCGGCGGCCCAGCCGCACCAATTCGCGGCAGATTGCGGCTAGTGCAAGCTCCGGTGCCGGCTCAGTCATCCCCGCGTAGCCATTTAGCCAGACGGTCGTCCACTTCGGTCTCGTTCGCTTCGGGGAACTGCCGACGCAGCGCGGAACGCTTTAGGCGAATTCCGGCGCGCATGACGTCGAGCGCTTGCTGCAGCTTCTCGGCTGGCTCGAGCTGGCGAGCGTGCTCTCGGTCATGGGCAAGAAGCGCGTCCATTGCTTCAGTCTACTCTGCCCAGGACGCCCGGTCATCCCGCTCCGGAGGCTCTTAAACCCCGGTCGTTTTTCGTTCACAGAAGCGAACTCATGCCAGGCCCTCGATTTGAGCTGCGCGTGTTCGCAATTTGAGAAGAAAGCCGCAGTCGGATCGGTGGATTTGCATCGGTGGTGCGACCGTTCTACCAAGCGCCGATGACCATCTCAGGGCGCAAACTTCGGTATTGGCCACACCTGGCTACGCTCTTGCTGCTCGCTTCCGCCTGCAGCAGCAGCGAAAGTGCGGACGCGAAGCCGACCTGGAGCTGTTGGTTGGGCAGCCACGAGGCAAACATCTGCAGCTGTTACCCCGACAAGCTGGAGCCCTTCGCTGGCTCGCCCCCGATCGGTACGTCCTGTGCGCAATCGCGGGACACGGATTTCTTATGCTGCACCCGCAAAGCCGAAGCCTGCGACTGTTACTACCGCACGGACTACCCGGAGATTGACGAGCGCGATTGCGGTGCAGTTCCCAACAAAGTATTTTCGTGCCCTTGATCGTCGGCGAAGGCGAGGCCTTGGTAGATGCTACCGTTGTCTGAGAGAATCTCAGCAATCGAGCGCGAAATCGACGTAAACGCGTTGGCGATGGGATTTGAACTTCCCATCGCCCTGTGGGGTCGAGGATTGCTTGGGCTCAAGGTCGAGAACGGAAGGGAGCCGCTTCACGCCACCAGCTTCCGCTCAAACACCAATGATATCGCGGTATACAGCCCGCATTGCGCCCCCGCGCAACAGCCTGAAAAAGCAAAGCTACATGCTGGCAGCCTGCGCGAGGACGCTGCGTGCCCAGTGACACCTCTACGTTCGACGCGCACCCAACTGATGCGTCGATAATCTCTGCTGGCTCGGGTCTTCGTGTGCTCCGCCGCAGTCGACTTGCATCACGGTTTTGATGCTTGACGTAGACGGCGCGCGAGCGCGTTGGGACTGACCAAGCCCCGCGAGTAGCAGTGCTCCGCCGACGCTTTCTCCGCCTGAACTTGGAGCTTAGGGTCGCTCTGCTTCCCGCGGAGTACGTTCGCTCTTCAAGGGTTGAAAGCCAGCCGTGCCGATGCCCGTTTCACATTCAGGCTCCCGTCTTCCTTGCACCGTCAGCTTCGCCACTTCGCGTTGGATCAGGGCCGCTCCCTCGATGAAATCTTACTTGAAGCCGTTGAGACCTGGTGGACGGCGCAGTCGAGCGTGAGTCGCAAGCGAGGCAAGGCACTAAATGCTCGGAGTGGGCTGAAGGGGCCGTTGGTTAGCTCGCATTGCGCTCTCGGACCAACCGTGAGTTGACGCGAAACTAGCAGTTCGCTTACTTTGCTTATCTCATATTGGAGAAGGGCTATGTCTCTGTGCGCAAGGTTGCCTGTCAAGCCGTGTTCGCTCTGGGTTGCTTCTTCTTCATCCAGCTTGTGGGCGTGCGAAGCGCTCAAGCCGAGAGCCCGAGGAAGGTCGGAGGTTTCGACGCGCTCGCTACGCTAGGGTACGGGTTCGCGGTTGGGGATCCGACCTGGTGGGACGATACAGAGGTCGCCCCCTACGGCGTGACGGTGGGCTTGGACCTCGGCTACACTTTGCCCTTCGGACTTCGAATCGGCGCTGACCTCAGCCACGGGTTTGGCCGGAGGATCGAGCAGACGCTCTCGACGGGCGAAGTGGTCGTAACGGATGTCGCCAACACCGGTTTTGGTGGCGCGATTGGGTACGATCTCTTGTTGTTGTCTTCGTTCAGATTGCGCGGCGCAGTCGATGCGGGGCTCATGTTTTTTTACGGCGACGCCATCGTCCCAACGGGGGCGGCCTACTACATCGGTCCCGAGGTCGCGCTGCTTTGGCAGTACCGCGCCTTGGAGCTTGGGCTTCAAACCAAGTATTGGGTGACGTCCGCTGACGGGTCCGCTGACCACGACGTCGTTCAGGTGGGACTCATGAGCGGCGTACGGTTCTGAACTCCGCACGTCCGCCCCTGGCGCTAGGCGGCGATTTCTATGCGAATCGCCGTCCAGACCTCGCGGTACATTGGTCGAATCGCCCCGCGCAACCGAACGCGGACAACGCCCTCCCGACTCTAGCTCGGAGGGCGTTGCTGCATTTTCGGCCAGGAGATTCGCGCAGTGTCCGGATCGACACCAGTCGCCCGAGCGACCGTGTGCGCGTGCCGTCGTTGCCGAGCCACAGGTCGGTTGCTAACCGGACCCGGCGCGATGTTGTTGACCTGATGCCCTTCGGTCCGGACTCCTGCGCCAGCGATTGAAACTCTCGCCCGACGGCTAGTGGTCGACGAGCGTGCGTCCACGCTGAAGTGTTCCGAGCTCATCACCCGATCTTGCTGCGCCCCAAGGGAACACCTGGCCGAAGATCAGCTTGGCGAACGTCGTGCTGCATCAACCGCGCGCGATTTTTGGCAGAACGTGCTGTGGTCAAACGGAAAAGCAGGTTGTCGCACATTGCTCGCACAACAGTCTTCGCTCCGAACCGTATGGAACGCCATCCGCAGCGATGCCTTCAGCAGGCGCACGCTGCGCACCGAGTCCCGGCCCCCCGCTACGTACATCCCATCCCGTGTCCATACATCGGCATCGGCCGATCTCCTCCGCGATTTCAACAGCCTGCTAGGCGGGCGCAAGTATCAAAAAAATGAACCAGCCGCTCACGTTCGAGGAAACTGTCATATTGGGTAAGAGCTTCGCCTTGCGCACTGTTTCATCTCGTCTGTCGATTCTTTCACTGGCCGCCCTTGTACTGGGTTGCAGTTCAACTAGTGGCGACCAGATGGGTGCAGGCGGATCAGGAGGCCAGGGTGGAAATGGATTGCCCCACGCGGGCGCGACATCCTCCGCCACGGGCGGCGTTAGCGGATCCAGCGGCACGAATGGCGGGACCGGTGGTGTGAGCGCGGGGACGGGTGGCATGATCGCCGGGAGCGGTGGCATGACCGTCGGGAGCGCTGGAAGCTCGTCGGTCCAGGGCGGATCGGCGGGGAGGTCTCAGATGGGTGGCTCCGGAGGTGTCGCCAGCCCCGGCGGAAGCGGGGGCTCGGGTGGCAGCGCGGTCGGCGAATGCGCGCCACCCCCGAGCTATGCCGATCTCTTCGTCACCGTCTCCGGTAAAACCAAGGCGGAGAGCGACCAGAAGGTCGCCACGGCCTGGTCGACGCTCTTCAATCCCAGCGGTTCGGGAACGATCTACTTCAACGGGCCCGGTGCCGACGAATCGTACGTCAAGGACATCTATAACAACGATGTCCGCTCCGAGGGCATGTCCTACGGCATGATGGCCGCGGTTCAGCTGGACCATCAGACCGAGTTCGACCGCCTTTGGACTTGGGTCAAGAAGCACATGGCGAATGGGACTGGCGAGATCCGGTGGTCGTGCCAGACCTCGGGCTCGGGGTGCGCCGGCGGTGGAGCGCCTGACGGCGAGGAGTACATGGCGACTGCCCTCATCTTCGCCTCGCACCGCTGGGGCGACTCAACCGGGCCCGCCAAGATCGCCTACTCGACCGAGGCCAAGTGGGTCCTCGACGTGGTACGGACCAAGTACTTCAACACGCAATACCACCTAGTCAAGTTCGTCTCGAGCTCGAACAACGTTGACCCTTCTTATGTCCTGCCGGCCTTCTACAAGGTGTGGGCCTGCTTCGACACCGAGAACGCGGCGTTCTGGACGGAAGCGGTGACCGCGGGGCGCGCATACATGCAGAAGGTGGTGGACGGCAATGGCGTGTGTCCCTACCTAGCTAGCTTCACGGCCACAAACCCGCAGGCTGCCAACTCCGACTCGCTCCGATGCGTCGTCAACCTCATGATGGACTGGTACCTGTTCGGCGAAGATCCCTGGCAGAAAGACACGTATGCGCCAAAGTTTGGCGCCTACTCGAGCTCTCGTAACAACGGCGGCGCAGCGGTGGCGTGCAACGCGACTCTGGGCTTTGCCTTGCCGGCATCCTCGGGCAAGCCCTTCGTGGACAAGCTCTGGTCGACCGGCGTCCCCTCCGGCAACTACTGGGACGGGGTGCTGTACATGCTCGGCATGCTCCACGTCAGCGGCAGCTTCCGCATCTGGTAGCCAACGCTAGCGACCTCGTGCCGCCGCATTGTTCAGCGTGCGTATCGCCGCCGCGCAGCCGATGCCGGCGGAATCGAGGACTCGATTCGGCAGTATCCGACACGGCTTTGCGCGTCCGTCTTTCTCTTTTGTGTTCTTCCCCTTCAGACGAGGGTTTGGGCACGAGCCGGTGATCTCAATGATGGAGCTCGACGGGCGAGGAGAGCGTGCCGTCTTCGTTCACGAGATAGAGCGAGAGCTTGGGGCGGCCGTCGTCGTACGAGCCGAGCGCATAGCGATAGGCGATGTCCGCGGGAGCAACGGCCTTGGTCGTGATCGTGCCGCACGTCTTCGACCCCTGGGTGCCCTCGAGGCGATGGTAGATGAGCGAGTCCCCACTGACCGTGGTGACACCCGACGACGACAATTGAATCTTCAAGTCGCAGCCGTAGCTGGTCTCGCTCGAGAAGGCCTGAATCGTCGTGCCGTCCGCCGAAAATTCGTAGCTCATGCCGCTGGACAACCCGACCTGGCTCCAAAGGCCGACGAGCTCGGTGGGAATGGATCCCGTTGGCGTCGGGCCGCTCGGAGGTTCGCCTTGGGCTGCCGCGCTCGCGGCGTCGGCAACACATGCGGAGAGCGTGCTCTCGCACTTGCCCTGAATGCACGCGGAGTCAGCGCACTCGTTGTCCGCGATGCATTGGACGAGGGCCAGCGTCACGGGCTGACTGCTTTCGCTCGTTTGGTTCAAGCAATCTTCGACGCAAGCGTCGGCGTTCTCGTCGGGGCACGCTCCCGCGCACTGCAAGACGCCCAAGCAAGACAACTTGCTCGGCGTCGTCTGCTCGCCGGGAGCCCCGGCAAACGAAGCCCCGGACTCGCCGCCGTCTCCAGGCGCACCCGCGAACGAGGCTCCGGGTGCTCCGCCTTCATCACGCGCGCCCGCAAGCGAGGCGCCGGAGCTGCCGCTCTCGTTGTGCGCTCCTGCAAATGAGGCTCCGGCGGTGCCGCCGTCCTCATTGGTTTTATCCGAAGCGTCCTGTGAGCAACCCACCGCGAGCAAGACAGCGCCGATCGCGGGCGTGAGAGTCCAAGAACGAAATGCCATTCCCTAGATTGATACGCGCGGGCGATGCCGAGTCAATCGCGTAGGTGTTTACGTAAACGTGTCGAGGGAGGCCGCCAGCGCGGCGAAGCGCACGAGGGCTTCGCGTCGTGTCGATGCGTTCAGCTTTTTCGCGGCGCGATGCAGCAGCACTCGTACGGTAGAGTGGGAGAGCTCGAGTGTGTGTGCGATGGCTTTGTCCGAATGGCCGAGGCGCGCCTGAGTCAGCACCTGGTACTCGCGGGCGCTCAAGTCGCGACGCCGCGGGCGCGTCGGCGGCGCGCTCTCGATGGCGAAGACGAAGCGCCGGCCATTGGCTTCGAACTCGTCGAGCACCGACCAACGCGAACCAACGAGCGGTTGCCAGCGGCGTGTAGCGATGCGCACGCTGCGATTTTTGTTCGCGCGCGCTTTATCGAATGCGAGCATCGCGCGGCGCAAATCGTCTCTAGCGTCGATGACGCTTTCGTTAGCTTTGCGCATGCAGCGGCACGTTGCTCGGCGAGACAACTGCCGATGATACAGTGCGAAAATCTAGCGCTTCTTCCAAGCCGTATTGTTCGCCCGCGGGACCTCTAGCGGGCAATACTCGATTCGCCCCGTGGATTGCGCATTGGCGGTCCACGCCGCCAAGATTTGCGAGGATTCGTGGCCAGACACTCGTGAAACGGCAACGGTCCTATGAGCTGCTGCGACATCCTATAGTTCTGTCCGGCCCCCCCGGCGGTGAGAGGGGGCTCGACGCTCAACTCCGTCGGCGACCGGACGAGCAATTGATCACACTCGAGCTCTCGCGGAGCCCTTCAGCCCGCGACGCGCTGGGAACGATCCTCGAGGTAGCTGACGGGGCGCGCAAGCACATCATCGCTTCGAGGGCATTTACCCCCGCCGCAATTGAGCCGAACGAAGCGCGCGCCGACGAGCGAGTCGTCGACTATTGGCGAAAACATACAACCGGACTGCGCGTGGCCAGCTGCGCTGCGTGGCATTCAGGGGCAGGCGACGGGGGTGACAATTTCGTCGCTCTTGATGGGCGGCAAGGATGAGTCATTTGCCAAGCACACCGACTCATCGTCCCCTCCTGCCCGACTTTGAAATCCATGAAACGTTCAGCAATGCCGATGAAAACACTTCGCAGTGTCTGTGCGCTCAGCGCGCTCGCGCTGGTCTTTGGTTGCTCGAGTTCCGAATCGAATGAAGGTTCTGGAGGCGCGTCACCCGCCGTCGGGGGTGGCGGCGGGCACAGCATCGGAGTTGCGGGTGCGGCCGGAGCTAGCGCAGGAGCGGGTGGTAGCGCGCAGCCGGCCGGCGGCGCGCCCAGCGCGATTGCCGGTGCAGGTAGTGGTGGAGCCGCGGCGGGTTCTGCGGGAGTGAGTGCTGGCGCACCGGGTCTCGGTGGCAACGGTGGTGCGGGCGGCGCTGCGAGTGCCAGTGGCGGCGCCGCGGGTGCGGGAGCGGGCGCAGCCGGCGCTGCTGGTGGTTCGGTTGGTACCGGCGGTTCAGGCAGCTTCTCTCCGTGTCCTGCCACTGAGCCGTGCAAGATATTGCCGCTCGGGGATTCGATCACTTGGGGCATCAACTATGGGGGAGGCTATCGAATCAAGCTCTTCACCCACACCTCGGCGGACAACAAGAAGATCACCTTCGTCGGTTACGACAGCGCCAACCCGCCGAGCGCGTCAGTGCTTTCGGCGCTCGGAAACGCGAGCTCGATGTGGGTGGCCAAGCACGAGGGACACAGCGGCTGGACCATCCAGCAGGATGACGATCTCGTCACGGGCAAGTCGACCGCGAGCAACGATGGCGTGAGCTACTCGGGGAAGAAGGTCGTCGCAGACTTCAATCCCCATATCGTCTTGATTCACCTCGGCACCAACGACATGTACCAAACGCCGGCAGGAGCTCCCGATCGGCTCGGCGCGCTGATCGACCACGTAGTGGCCGACGCGCCCAATGCCCTGGTGGTGGTGTCGAGCATCATTCCGTTTCCATCCGGCGCTGCCGCGGTCACCACGTTCAACAAGGCCGTCCCCGGTGTGATCGACACGCGCGCCAAGGCTGGCAAGCATGTTCTCTACGTGGACATGTTCGCCGCGCTGAAGACCTCCGATTTGGGGAGCGACCAAGTCCATCCCAATGAAGGTGGCTACGAGAAGATGGCCGTCGTTTGGTACGACGCGATCAAGCCGTATCTGCATTGAGGCAGCATTGATGAGCCGGGGCGCCTGAGCTGCGGCGAGGCGCTTCGCCACATCATTGCGCTCGAGCATCGCGTAGCGACCCGACGCGCCAACTGGAATCGTCCGAGACGGCTTGCGCTGCCAATCGGGCCACGCTTTGGCCCGCGCTTTGCAGCCGTCATGGCTCTTCTGCTGAGGAGCACCATGCCAATCACGCCCGCACCGCGCTCGCCGATCGAGGACCCGCCGCTGAAGCCGGATCTGGAGCCGCAAAACCCCACGCCGCGCCCCGCGTTCGAAGATTCTCCGAGCCCTCGCCCTCCGAATGCGCCCGACGCGCCCACCCGTGGCACGCCGGATCCCGACACGGATCCGATCCCGAGAGGCCCCGAGCCATCGCCGGTCGACAATTGAATAGAGCGATGGCGTTGGCATATTTGCGCTTAGGCAGCTTGCTGTCGCTAGTGGTGTTCACTGGCTGTACTCAGCATCGTGAACCGATCGTTCGCTATCTAACGCGCGCGGAGTTGAAGCCGAGCGGCGCCGCGCCAGGCGCGCGGTATCGTTTGCTTGCGACGCGCGCCGATGGTTCGAAAGAGTATGCGCTCGTGCTCGCCAGAGGCGATGAAGTGATGACCGCGCTCGACGCTTTTGCCGTGAGCGAGCAGATCAATGCCGCGAGTTTCGTCGCGATCGGCGCGGTCCGCAACGCCGAGGTCGGTTGGTTCGACTTCGCAAAACAAAGATACAAGGCCATGCGCCGTGATGAGCAAGTGGAGGTGCTTTCGCTCGTGGGTGACATTGGCGTGGGGGACGACGCCAAACCGATCGTGCATGTTCACGTCTCGCTCGGGCGCGAGAATGGCCGCGCTTTTGGCGGCCACCTGATCGCTGCGACGGTCTCGCCCACGTTGGAGGTGTTCGTCACGAGCTACCCAAAGGCCTTGAAGAAACAGCTCGATTCGAAGGACGACGTTCAGCTATTCGAGCTCTCGGTGCCCTGAACCAGGTGGCGACGAACGAGTGCCTTTGGCAGCCGAGCGACTGCGCATTTTCTCCAGCAGGCCATATCTGCACTGAGGCTCGAATTTCGGGTCTCCTCAGGGCTTGTTCGCAGCTTCATTACCGAGTCCCGTTGCTTGATCCGGAAGAGCGGCCATGCTCAACCTCGAATGATGTCTTGCCCGCGTCAGTTCGAGAGGCCGTGCATCGCGATCAGTGCTTGGCTCGTCGCGGCGGCTCTTGCCGGCTGCAGTAGTACGAGCGCGCCAGGCGGGAGCGGCAACGAAGGGATCTCGACGGGTGGTACGACCGCTGCCGCTGGGGCCAGTGGCGGTAGCGTGAGTGTCGCGGGCTCGGGTGGTGTTCCGGGCTCGGGCGGCACTCCGAGCGGCGCCGCTGGGATGCCAGCAGCAGGCGGCACCCCAGGTACCGGCGGGCAGCCGGGCAACGCTGGCTCCAGCAACGCTGGCAGCAACAGTGCGGGCAGTCCCGCGGGCGGTGGCGGCGCCGGCGGTGGCAGTGCCGTTGGCGGCGCTGCTGGCGCGGCTGGCTCAGCCGGCGCAGCCAGCACGTGCCCGGTGGCAACGCCGCTGACGGGCGGTAAGAAATACTGCTCGAACTCTACGGGAAACGCCGGAGGCAACTACAGCTACGAACTTTGGGCGGAAGGAAGCGGCACAGGGTGCATGAACGTGTACGGAACCGACGCCACGTTCAATGCCAACTGGAACAATGTCGAAGACTTCTTGGCGCGCATCGGGCTGACCTTCGATCGGACCAAGACGCCGGCAAAGATTGGCACCCTCTCCGCTGACTTCGCGGAGACGAAAACCGGCAATACGGGCTTGGTCTATGTCGGGATCTACGGCTGGACCGTGGATCCGCTGCGCGAGTACTACATCCTCGACGACTGGGGCACGACCAAGCCCGCTGGGATCGCCTCCGATGGGACGCCGCGCGACAGCGTGGGGACGATTACCGTCGACGGGGCTGTTTACGATGTCTGGAAGAAGACGCGCACGAACAAACCGGCGATCACCGGGGACAACAAGACGTTCGATCAGTACTTCAGCATTCGCCAGACGGCTCGACAGTGCGGCCACATTTCCATCTCCGAGCACTTTTCCAAGTGGATCGGGCTAGGCCTACAGCTCGGGAATCTGGTCGAGGCCAAGCTGCTGGTGGAGGCGCAGGACAGCACCGGCACCATTGATTTCACGACCGCGACCGTCGTGGTCAAATGAGGTGAGCTGGGCGCGGAGACCTGGTACCCTCGGTTCTTCGGTGGTGAGGGTCTAGATGAGCGACAACGGGAATCATAGGGCTCTGCCGGCTTGCTTCTCAGCGGCGCTGCTGTGCCTGAGCGCGTTGCTCAACGCTTGTAGCAGCGAGCCGCTCGACGCTCCGAAGGCGGACTCGCGGTCCATTGCCGGCTGCGAGGCGGTCGATGTCACTCCCTGCGACACCCTGCAGACCCATTGTCAGGCGACACGCCTGCAGTTGGCGGCGTGTCTGCGCGGTACGGAGCCGGGCAGTTTGCCCATCGTCACCCTCATGTCCGAGCAGAGCTTCGCCGACTCGGTAAACGCCATCAACGAGAGAAGTAAGCTAACGGGCACGAATCACTTCGAGGTGGCGATGATCTGGCTGGGCTTGGCTCAGCCTGGCACGTTCGACTTGCCCCCGCTCGATCTGGAGAGCGTCGCCGATCGACCCGTCACCTACCGCTGGCGCCAGAAGGATCTCTTATTTCTCGATCACGGCAAGCCTGCGGATGACGAAGAAGCCAACGTCGCTTTGGTCGCCGCGTTGATTCGGGCGCTGCGCGACCGCGATACGGATATTGCCGCATGGACCACGGTGGTCTCGATCTTCGACGTTGATTCCAATTGGGGCGGTGACGCCATGTACTTCGGCGAAGCCCGCTTCTTCTCGAATCGTTACAAGGCGGCCGTCGACGGAATCGACCCGGCCGGTTTCGACGAGTTCGCGCAGATCAACGCTGGCGTGCGCGAGGATATCGACTGGATCCGCGCGCAGCCTTCGCCTTATGCGGCGACCAACAGTCGCTTTGCCCACAACTTTGGCGCGCGTGCCGCCTACCTCGCCTGGCGACGGGACGGCGTAGAAGCGGTGAACGCTCTGTACGACGACAAGTTGCTCACGCATCAACTGATGGCGAGCGAAACGGAGGAGCGCTCGGCGCCCAAGCTCAAGTATCACGCTCGACCGCGCGCGCCCGAGGAGTGGGATCAAGACCCCACGGTCACGGCACTCGGCGCCTGGGGGCTTTTCCTATCGCTCGGTCGAAGTTTGGACTTCGATGCGGCCTGGTCGCTGGCACTCGGTTGGCGCGGTGAGCAGCTCTTCGTTTACAGGGGCAATGAATCCAATCGAGACGAAACCGCGCTGGTCTGGCAGCTCGAAACGTCCGACGAAGACTCGGCTTCGGCGCTCGAAGAAGCGCTGATATCCGGCGATGCAGAGGCCCAGGTCGTGCGCGCCGGCACCTTCGTCACGCTTGCAAAGGCGAGCAGTGACGCCGCGCTCGATTGGGCTTTCGTCGACCCTGACGCGCAGTGAGCCGCTGATTTTCGGGCGCGCGGATCTCTGGTAGATCTGCGCGTCTACATGCGCATCCTGCATTGCTTGGCCTTCGGGCTCGCCGTTCTCGGATTTTCTCTGCCCGCTCTCGCCGGCGCGGGGGGGCGGATGATCGTCGCCGAGCCGATGCAAGACGAGAAGGTGCGCATCGACGGCGACTTGCGTGAGTGGCCGAACAAGATGACCGAGCTGGGGGACACTCTCTCCGGAACGGGCGGTAGCGACCCACGCGCCGCCGTTACGATTGGCTACGACGATACGAACCTGTTCGTCGTGCTCAAGATCTTCGACAAGCGCATCGTGCGCACCGCCGCCGCGGGCGCGAACGAAGACCACGCCACGCTCAGCCTCGCCTTCCCACGCGGTCGCGAGTTCAATACTTACGAGCTCGAGCTGTATCCAGGCAATCCGGGTAAAGTGGCGGGCGTCGTCAAGCTCAAGGGCTCCGCGCTCACGAGCGCGAAGATCGTAGAGGCACCCAGTGAAGGCGGCCTGCACGTCGAGGCGCAGATCCCATGGTCGGCGTTTGCGGACGCCGCCAAGGTGCGCGTGGGCTTGCGCGCCGCCGTGACCTACACCGACGCGGACGGTTCGGGCTCGATTTCCGGCGTGATCAGCACGGCCAGCGGGCGCAGCGGTAAGGCCTTGCCGCCGCTGCTGCTGGAGGCCGAAGAGGGGCTCGAATACCAATTGCTGAAGCCCAAAGGGCTGACCAATCCCTCGCGTGAAGCGTACGGAAACGTGTGGGGCGATGCCATGTACGAGCGAATCGCGGTATTCGGCTCGGCCCTCGCAATCGTGGGTCCGCACTACCGGGACGGCAAAGAGTTCTACTTCGCCGATCTGGGTGTCAAAGACGGCAGCATGGTCACTCGTCTTTCGCTGGTCGACTTCGACGGTGATGGCCACGACGAGGTCGTGGTTCAAAAGCGCATCGGCGCGCCCGACAAGTATCGGGAGATCGTGACCGTGACCAAAGTCAGCGCGGACGGCACGCCGTTCCAAGCCTTCGCCCACGAAGTAGGCATCAAGACCACCGACGGTAAGATCGAAAACCGCGTTTCGATCAAGAACAACCTGCTGGAAATCGCGCAAGGAGAGTCCGAGGGCTTCGAGCCCGCAACGTATGCCGAAGTCACTCCCAGTGACATGGGAGCCGCGCTCATGCCGTGGGAAAGCGTGGGCAGCCGCAGCTTCAAGTGGGTCGGCAAAGGCTTCGAGCAAGCCGAGCAAACCCCCTTCACGCCCAAGGGCGGCAGCGCGCCGAAGCCGGCAAAGTCTGCAAAAAAAGCCGGCAAAGCCGGCCTCGCCAAATCCGACGAGCCCCCCGCGCCGCCTGCGCCGCGCGCGCCCAGCTCGGATGAACTCTTGGACCGCGTGTACGCCCTGTACCGGAAAGACCGTGGGGTGGGCGGCGGTAAACCGAGCTTCGACTTCGTGACCGACGTCGCCGGGGATCGCGGTCCCGAGCGCGTGCTCGTGCACGGCAAAGATCTGGTGGTGTTCGGCAAAGGCTTTCGGCAGGGCTTGAGCTACGCCTTCATCACCATCGGTGCCACGGATCCGAAAGACATCCTCGATGTCACCGCGCGCGATCTCACCGGTGACGGCAAAGCCGAGATCATCGTGCGCGCCGTATTGCACGCCAAGGCCAGCAAGGCCCTCGGTGGGGACATGGTCGAGCGCCGCGCGTTGATGATCTATGGCATCAAGGATGACGCATTGGCTCGCGTGTTTGCGGCCGAGACCAGCCGCGCCGTGGGCGACAATGAGGTGCTGGGCGTCGTGGCCTTCGAACCCGGCAAGCGCGGCATGGATATCGAGCTGCGCCCGGCCCGCGCCCTAGGCTGGACCGAGAAGAGCTATCCGTTCCCGCCCGACACGACCACCGCGGGCGGCTTGGAGCCGCTGCTGCTGCCTTGGGGAGATGCTGGTAAGCGCCGCTATCATTGGGATGGCAGCGCATACGTACTGCAGTGAGCGGCGTTTGCAGGGTGGCCGCGGCGACCGACAAATTTGTCGCGCAGTGCGGATTCGCGTGCGCTTAGTGCGTTTCGGCTCGCTACATCGGCTTTAGAAAACATCGAAAAGCTCGAGCGAATTGCCTAGCCCGACAGGTTTGTCGGAGCGCGGGGGAGCTTCTGACAATTTTGTCGGACGCAGTTTCTCGACACGATTTCGGCCTGGTTTCGCGCCCTTGAATGAGCTGCATTTCGCGGCGTAGTGCGTCGGTGGCACAGACGTTGCTGAAGGGCTGTCGCGATGGCGCAGCAGCTCACGGACTCAACGGCGAATTTCAGCGGACGCGCGGTGGTCGCGTTGCTCGAGTCCAAGCCGAGCGAATTGGATGCGTTGCTGCACGCGCGCGACGCCATTCCAATCGCGCTACCGGTGGTTTCGGAAGCGCTGTACCACGAGCTCGAAGAGGTACGTTGTCTGATCGACGAGCTCGCGGCGGGAAGGTACGAGGTCGTGCTGTTCATGTCGGGCGGCGCCGTGTCGGCGCTCTTCGAATGCGCCCACGAGCTGGGTCGACGCGCAGATCTGGTGAGCGCGCTGCGAGCGCTCACCATCACCTGCCGTGGTCCAAAAGCAACCGCTGGTCTTCGCCGTTTTGGCTTGCACGCCAAGCCCGAAGCGGGCGCTTCTCTGACCACGAGCAGCCTGATGCGTTCGCTTCAGCAGCTCGAGCTGGCGGGCAAGGGCGTACTGCGCTTGAACGGTGAGCCCGGCGACGCGCTGGCGCACAGCCTGCGCGCGCAAGGCGCAAATTTACGCGAGATTATTCTGCAGCAGCGGCGCTCGGTCAAGGACACGGCCGAGTCGGAGGCGCTGGTCCGCATGATCGTGGGCGGCGCGGTGCACGCGCTCGTCGTCAGCTGTGAGATTCAGTTCCTGCATCTGTATCAAGTGGCGCGAACGCTCGAGCTCGCGCGCGAGTTCGTGTACGCGCTGCGCAAGCAAGTCGTGGTTGCGGTGATTGGCACCTCCGCCCGCGATGTCGTCGAGGCACACGGTGCGCGCCCCCAGCTGCTGCCTGCTCAACCCCAGATGTTGATCATGGCGCTGATGCACTTTCTAGATATGCGCGCCGGCCTGGCGCGCGGGGCAGTGAGCCCCCGCCTGCTACCGAGCTGATCACCGTGACGAAAAACCAATCATCGAAAGCCGAACCATGACTTCCGGAGCCACCAAGGCGACACGCCTTCAAATCTTCTCCTTCTCTTCACCCGCGATGCGCGCCTTTCACATGAGCTGGCTCGCGTTCTTCGTCTGCTTTTTTGCGTGGTTTTCCCTGGCTCCGCTGATGCCGGTGATCAAGACCGAGTTCAAGCTGAGCAAAGATCAGATCGCGAACATCAACATCGCGGCGGTGGGTATTACGATCCTGGTGCGGCTCGCCGTGGGACCGCTGTGCGACAAGTACGGTCCGCGCAAGACGTACACCGCGTTGCTCGCGCTCGGCGCTCTGCCCGTGCTCGGCATCGCTTTCGCCAAGAGCTACGCCGTGTTCTTGTTCTTCCGGCTGCTGATCGGCGCAATCGGCGCAAGCTTCGTGATCACGCAGTATCATACGTCCGTGATGTTCGCGCCGAACGTGGTCGGCACCGCCAACGCGGCCAGCGCTGGCTGGGGCAACTCCGGGGGCGGTGTCACGCAGTCGGTCATGCCCTGGGTGCTCGCAGCATTGCTCAGCCTCGGCATCGAACGCGGCATGGGCTGGCGCATGTCGATGATCGTGCCCGCGGCGTTGATGCTGATCGTGGCCGTGATGTACTTCAAGTTCACCCAAGATTGCCCGCAGGGGAACTACAAGGAGCTGCGCGAGGCCGGCATCGAGATCGAAAGCGGCAAAAAGGGCGGCTGGCAGGTCTTCAAAGCCGCCGCCGCCAACTACCGGGTGTGGATGTTGTTCGTCACCTACGGCGCCTGCTTCGGCATCGAGTTGTTCGTACACAACGTGGCCGCCAGCTACTACGTAGATCGCTTCAAGCTCGACTTGCAATCCGCCGGTCTGGCCGCCGGCTCGTTCGGCCTCCTCGCGCTGTTCGCTCGCGCGCTCGGCGGCATCTTCTCCGATCGCGTGGCTCGGTCGCGAGGTCTGGACGCTCGCACGTCGTTGCTCTTTGCCCTGATGGTGGGGGAGGGCGCGGGCTTGCTTTGGTTCTCGAGCACCAACACGGCAACGATGGCAATCGTGGCCATGATCTGCTTCGGCCTATTCACGCACATGGCGTGCGGCGCAACCTACGCGCTCGTGCCGTTCATCGATCGCAAGTCCTTGGGCGGCGTGGCCGGCATCATCGGCGCGGGCGGCAACGTGGGTGCGGTCGCGGCCGGCTTCTTGTTGAAGTCGGTGGGCAGCGTGCAGAGCTGCTTTGCCACGCTCGGCGTCTGCGTGCTCGGCGCCTCGGCGTGTGCGATCGCCGTGCGCTTCAGCGCGAGCCACAAGGCCAAGGAACAATCGCTGTACGAGCAAGCCGTGGCCGAACGCGAGGCACTCGCTTCGCAGCGCGACCTCGTCCCGCAAGCTAGCTGATAGCGCCGCCTATCCTTTCTGTCCCGTGAGGGGGCGCTCCGAGAGTGGGCGATCCCGGCTTCTCGACGCACCTCGTGACACGCCCTTGGTCTCACGCGGTGCGTCTGCTGCTTTCCGCGGCTGTGGAGCTGGGTGGGGAACGATGCGCCGCCACGAGCTGCGCGGCAGGCTCGAGAGCGCCCCCCTCTCTCCTTCGCTGATGCATCGACTCCTCAGCTTGTTTCGCGGGAAAAGAAGATTTCTTCACAGATTGCTCGTTCGTTTTCGGATAGTTAATCAGGAAACCGGCCCGGCCATTGCCGGGCGATCCGGACACCGAGCACGAGCATGAGCGACGAAAAACCGAAGCCGCGCGGGAAGTCGCGGCGCAATCTGTTGCTGGTGGGCGCGCTATTGGCGCTGACCTACGGCGGGTACCGCGTGTACCTCGAGCGCAAGCCTTACGAGTGGAGCGGCACCGTCGAGGCTCGCACGATCTCGGTCGGTTCGCGTGCCGGTGGCCGCATCAAGGAGGTCTTGGTGCGCGAGGGCGAGCCGGTGCAAGCCGGTCAGGCGCTGCTGACGCTCGAAGCGGCAGACTACCCCGCGCAGTTGATGCAAGCCAAAGCGCAGCTGGCTCAATGGCAGGCGAACTTGGAGAAGCTGCAGCAGGGGGCGCGTCCCGAAGAGCTCGCCGAGGCACGTGCTCGCGCGATGACGGCCAAGGCCGCGCTCGCGCAAGCCGTGGCGGGCTCGAGGCCCGAAGAGGTCGCGGCCTCCGAGGCGCGATTGGCGGTGCAAGAGGTGGCCGTCGAGAGGGCCAAGCTCAACGCCGGTCGCGTGCACGCTCTGGACCAATCGGGCGCGACCGCGCGGGTAGACGTAGACAATGCGGACATGGAGCTCAAAGGGGCGATCGCCCTGCGCGACGCGCTGAAGCACCAACTCGACGAGCTGAAAAACGGCTCGCGACGCACCGAGGTCGCTCAGGCCCAAGCCCGAGAAATGGAACAATCGGCTTCGGCGAAGCTGGTTGCGGCAGGCTCACGCAGCGAAGATCTCAAAGTTGCACAAGCCCTCGTCGACGGCGCGCAAGGTCGCGTCGATCAAATCCTGGTCATGCTCGATGAGCTCACGATCAAGGCGCCACTGCCCGCGCGCATCGAGGCGCTCGACCTACGGCCGGGCGACATCATCGCGCCGAACGCGACGGCCGCGGTCTTGCTCGAGGAAAAGCAGCTGTTCGTGCGCATCTATGTGCCCGAAACCTTGCTCGGCCACGTGAAGCTCGGCCAAGCCGTGCCCGTCTCGGTCGATTCATTTCCGGACCAGCGCTTCCAAGGCGTGGTCGAGCATATCAACGGCGTAGGAGAGTATTCTCCACGCAATCTGCAAACCGCCGACGAGCGCGCGGACCAAGTGTTCGCCACGCGCGTCGGATTGCGCGGCGGTTTCGATCAGCTGCGCGCAGGGATGGCCGCGTTCATTCAGGTTCCCAAGTGAGTGATGTTGCCATCGCCGTCGAAGGCGTGTCGCGCAGCTTCGGTGATGTGCGCGCGCTCGATGACGTGAACCTCACCGTCACGAGCGGCATGGTCTACGGGCTGCTCGGTCCCAACGGTTCGGGCAAGTCGACCTTGATTCGTATCTTGTGCGGCTTGCTCGCGCCCTCCGCGGGCAAAGCCAGCGTGCTCGGCATGGATTGCGTGGCTCAGGGCGAAGCCATCCGACGTCAGATTGGCTACATGAGCCAAAAATTTTCGCTCTATCCCGACCTCACGGTGCTCGAGAATTTGGACTTTTATGCGGAAATTTACGGTCTACCCAAGGCGCGGCGCAAAGCTCGCCGCGACGCCGCGGTAGAGCTTACGCACATCGGCCCGTACGTGGACCGCTTGGCGGGCAACTTGTCCGGTGGCTGGAAGCAGCGGCTCGCGCTGGGCGCCGCGCTGATGCACGAGCCTCGCGTGGTCTTCTTGGACGAGCCGACCGCCGGCATCGACCCAGTAGCGCGGCGCGAACTCTGGGATTTACTGTTTCAGTTGGCGGCCGAGGGCATCACGTTGCTCGTAACCACGCATTACATGGATGAGGCCGAGCGCTGCGGCGAAGTCGGCTACATCTATCTTTCCAAGCTCTTGGTCACGGGCACCCCGGATCAATTGAAGGCGCTCCCTGCCGTGAATCCGCCCGACGCACGGCGGCTGGAGATCGAGACGGCTCAGACCGCGCGTGCGCTGGCTTGGCTTGCGGCGCAGCCTTTCTGCAAGGGAGCGACCATCTTCGGCCAAGCCGTGCACGCCCTGGTCGAGCGCGCCCAATCCGACGAAGAGTTGCTCGATCGCCTGGCAAAAGCAGGCTTTCTCCACGCGCAGCTGCGCGAAATCGCCCCGTCTTTGGAAGACGTGTTCGTGACGCTCACCGAAGAGGCAGCCCGAGCGCGGCGCGCGGAGAACGGCCGATGATGAGCTCGTTTTTGGCGATTTTTCGCAAAGAGCTGCTGCACATTCGGCGTAACAAAGCGGTGCTATTTCTGGCCGTGATGCTGCCGCTGATGCAGCTCACCATGTATGGCTTCATCGACCAGACGGTGCACGACGTGCCCACCGTCGTCGTCGATCAAGATCGTTCGGTCGCCTCACGTGAACTGATGGATCGTCTGCGGGCCACCAAAACGTTCGCGATCGAGATCGTGACCAGCGACCCGCGTCGTGCGCGCACGGAGATCATCGCCGGTCGCGCGGGCGTCGGCATCGTGATCCCGCCAGATTATCACGGAAAGCGTGCCCGCGGTGATTCGGCCAAGATCCTGGTCTTGATCGACGGGTCGGACTCGATCGTGAGCTCGGGCGCGCTCGCGGCGGTCAACGGCGTGATCTCCAGTCAAAACATCGAGCTGATTTCGAAGGATTCGCGCGCGCGGATGCCAATCGCCGCGCAGCCGATCGTTTTATTCAATCCCGAAGGTCGCACGGCAAACTTCCTGATCCCTGGACTAGTCGCGGTCATCTTGCAGATGATCGCGGTGATGCTCGCCGCCGGTTCGATCGTGCGCGAGCGTGAGCAGGGTACGATGGAGCAGCTGCTGGTGACGCCGGTTCATCCACTCGGCTTGATGCTCGGCAAAGTCACGCCTTACCTGTTCGTCGCGCTGGCCGACACCGCGATGATCCTGGCGTTGATGCGTTTTGCATTCGGCGTACCGATCCGCGGTAGCCTCGTGCTGCTGTTCGCGATCATGGTGCTGTATCTGGCGGCCCTGCTCGCGCTCGGTCTGTACATCTCGACGACCGCCGCGACCCAGCAAGAAGCGCAGCAGAAAGTGCAGATGCTTTTTCTGCCGTCGATCTTCCTGTCGGGCTATCTGTTCCCGCTGAATGGCATGCCCATCGTGCTGCAGGTGATAGGTCAGCTACTGCCGACCACGCACATGGTGGCGATCATGCGCGGCATCGTGCTGCGCGATGCCGGCGCGGTCGAGTTGTTGCCGCACTTGCTCGCCCTGGTCGCTTTCGCGGTGCTGATGATTTGGCTCAGTATCCGCAAGGTGAGCAAAGTCAGCGTTTGAGGCACAGGGCCTGAATTACAGCTCCGTAATGCGCCGACGGGTTACGCATATGCGTCCGATGCCGTTCGGAACACTATCGGTGCTGGCGCGTGGCTGGTGCCAATGTAGGTTTCGCAACGGGAGCTAGACGTGATCATGCGCAAGACACTCGTACCGATCTACATTCTCGTGTGCAGTTGCTCGAGCGGCGCAGCGTCCGACGCTGGCACCGCAGGCGCAGGTGCAAGCGCGGGCGAATCGGCGAGCGCCGGGATGGGCGGAACGACGAGCGCTGCGACTGCCGGCAACACGAGCGCCGGAACGCCCGGCGCGAGCGTGGGGGCCGGCGGCGCCGCGAGCGCGGGGGCCGGCGGCGCCGCGAGCGCCGGAGCGGGTGGCATGAAAAGGTGCTCCCACCCGTCGGCGCGTGTGACAACCTACCGGCTCCAGGCATGTGGGAGAACGTCACGCCGCCTGGGATGTCGTCGAAGCCTGCCGTGAACGGGACCGTAGCCGCGGGCGTCGTCGTCGATCCATTCGATCCTCGGACGGTGTGGCTTGGAACAGGCGGTGAAAACGACGAGATTTGGCGTTCGGACGATTGCGGTGCGACGTGGAAGCGGGTCAATACCGGACCGGGCAGCGTCGGCGACAACATGACGTTCGGAGGTGTCGGCGATGGCGCGCAATGGAGCATGCAAGTCGATCCAGTCGAGCAGGGCATCATCTACTCCGTATCCGGCTACGGAGCGCAGAGCCTATGGAAGACCTCGGACGGCGGCCAGAGCTGGAAAGACGTGCTGATCGGCAGCGAGTACGAGAGCCTCGCGGACTATCGCTTCGTCAACAACGTGTCGCTGGATCCCACGGACCACCTGCATCTCGTCGTGTCGACGCACGGGGCGTGCAAGGCGCCCTACGATCCGAACTGCATCGCCGAGACGAAGGACGGCGGCAGCACGTGGCGAACGCTGAAGGCCCCCGAACCTTGGGTAGAGGGTGGCGGGCTAATCATCGTGAAAAAGGGCCTGTGGGTTTGGTGCGGCACGGGCCTGATGATCACGAAAGACTCTGGCGCTTCGTGGTCCAACGATGCGTTGACTGGCGGCGGGTCGTGCGAAGCCGAGTACACCATCCGCCCTTTCGAACCGGCAGCCAACGGCAAGTATTACCTGGGTAGCCGAAGCGGAGTGCTTCGGAGCGAGGACGGCGCCACGTGGCAACACGTCGCGGGGACCAGCGGCTTCATGGTCATGATCGCGCACGGCTCCAAACAAGTCTTTGCGGCGAACCAATGGAGTCCCCAGATCAGTTCGGCGAAGCTCGAGGCCGACGAGAAGTGGACCGAGCTGCCTACTCCGCCGCAGGTCAAAGAAGGTAGCGACGGCGGCATCCCGTTCCTCGCCTACGACGACGCGCACGGCATCCTGTACGCGGCCATGTTCTCGGGCGGCATCGCCCGGATGGTCGTCCCGTAGCGCACGCCTGTAGTTTTTTGCGGTAGGCTGGCATTGCATCGGAGGTGATGCTCTTATCCACCGTCGATGATTTTACGTCTGCGTTGCGGGTGGAGTGTTGGGATTTGTGCGTTCGTTGCGGCGAGCCTGCCGGGGGCTCCGGCCGCAGCACAAGAACAACCCGCGCCGTCACTGCGAGCCGAGCCCGCGCCGTCGCCGTCCGCTTCTGCACCTTCGCCGGCGCCTGTTCCCGTTCCCGCTCTGGCTCCCGCTCCCGCGCCTGTTCTCGCGCAGGCACCGGCTCCCGGGGTCGAGAGCAAGCCCCCCGCGAGGGTTCAGATCGATCAGTTCGTCGCGGAGGCGTACGAGAATGACACCGAGACACGCAGTCGTGCGGTCGCGCGATCGCGCCGGGCGCTGGCCGATCGCGTCGAGCACGTGCTCGGCAATTTCGTCGACATCGGCGGCTATTTTCGGGCTGGCTACGGCCGCGACGGCCGCGGTGGCGCACTCGCGGCCTTTGCCGCACCGGGCGCGGCAGCCAAGTATCGTTTGGGCAACGAAGCAGAGAATTACGGTGAGTTGATTTTCGGCAAGAGCGTGTACTTGCCGGGCGCATTTCGCTTGAGCGATGACTTGCGCCCAGACGGCACGCCATCGGGCCCGATCGCGCGTGTGCAGATCCGCGTCAGCGCGCTCAGTCCTTACTCCACGCTCGCCACCGGCACCGCCACGAACTTCGGGCTGCCCGAAGCTTGGGCCTCGATTGGCAACGTGATTTCAGCTCTGCCCGCGGCGAAGTTCTGGGCGGGGCGACGCTTCTTTCGTCGACACGATATCCACGTGCTCGACTTCTTCTACTGGGACATGAGCGGTGGCGGCGGCGGAGTCGAGGACGTGCAGATTGGCCCCGCCAAGCTGGCCTTTTCCTGGATCGGTTTCGGCTCGACGAGCGGCCTCGGCAATGTTCCAGCGCCGGATCCCGCCAACGCAGCCGGCTTCAGCAAGTCGAGCTACGAATTGCGTGTGTACGAGCTGCCACTGCTCGGGGGCAGCCTCGAAGCGGGCGTTACCCTCGCCACACAACGCAGCGGCTTCGACCAATCCGGGCGCAAGGCGCCGTCGAGGAGCGGCGTCGCCGTCAACCTCGTGCACACCGTGTCCGGGTTCATCAGCCCCGAGGGGACGAACAAGTTTTCGGTTCAATACGGCACTGGCCCAGCAAAGACCTTCAATGCCGGTTTCGAGACGGTCGACTTGCCGGCGGGCAACTTCATCCGTTCGGTGGAGCGGAACTCTTGGCGGATACGCGTTAGCGAGCACTTCATTACCAACTTTGGCGAGCATTTCTCGCTTTGCCCCATCTTGCTCTTCCAGGCGACGGATCAGGGAGACGGCACTGGGCGCCAGTATTGGTACTCGGCGGGTGCTCGCCCCACCGTCCACTTCAACCACTACTTCAGCGTGGCCGCTGATGGCGGCGTCGACTACGTGCGCGACACGGGCGCGAGCACGAGCGCAGCGCTCGGCAAGTTGACCTTGGCGCCGCAGGTCGCGGTCGGCAATCGTTTCGATAGTCGACCCGTGATCCGAGCGTTCGCCACTGCCGCCTGGTGGGGTGACGATTTCCGCGGCAAGGTGGGCGGCGCTGACTACAGCAACAATACGCACGGCTTCAACGCGGGCATGCAGATGGAAGCCTGGTGGTGATCAAGCCCGCAGAGCGCGCGCGACACGCTGCACCGCCGTATCGAGCTCGCGCTCGTCGTAGCGCGCGAAGCCCAGGCGCAAGAATTGCTGGTATCGGCGCGCTTGGCGCAGTGGCAGATCCGGCGCGACGTAGCTCCTGCCGAGCGTGAAAGCGACGCCGTGGGCGGGGGCGCGCGCGAGCCAACCGCGGGTGTCGATTTCTGGGCTGGCCTCGGCCCACAGCGCCATGCCTCCAGCAGGAATGTCGAAAGAGAGCGCGCTGCCCAAGTGCCGGGTGAGTGAGGACACCATTGCATCGCGCCGCGCGTGATAGATGCGACGCATCCGCCGCGCGTGGCGAGAGACTTCGCCGTCTTCGATGAGCTCCGCGATGGCCCGTTCGGTGATCGTGTCGCCATGGCGATCGACGTGGAAACGCACGGCGCCAAGGGTTTCGATCAAGCCGCTAGGTGCGGCAACGAAGCCGAGCCGCAGACCGGGTGCCAAGACCTTGGCCAGCGTGCCGATGTAAACCACCACCCCCGCCCGGTCCGCACTTGCGAGCGAGGCCAGCGGCCGACCGTCGTAGTGAAACTCGTGATCGTAGTCGTCCTCGATGATTGCGAAGCGGTGCTTGGCCGCCAGCTCGAGCAAACGCAGGCGGCGACCGACGGAGAGCGCGACCGTGGTCGGGTATTGGTGGTGCGGAGTCAGGCACACTGCGCGTAAGGACCCTTTCGTCAGGACGCTCTGCAAAACGTCGATATTTGCGCCTTGTTTGTCCACGGGCAGGTAGACGAGCTCTGCGCCTGCTTGCTTCAGTGCCGCCCAGGCGGGCTGGTAGCCAATCTGCTCGACGCCCACCCGATCCCCGGGGCGCACCAGCGTGCGCGCCACGAGATCGAGCGCCATCTGGCTGCCGTGAGTCACGAGCAACTGATCGGGGCTGATCGATAGGCCGCGCGTGGCGGACACGACGCGCGCGAGCGCAGCACGCAAACGCGGATCTCCGAACGGCGACGTGTAGTCGAGATTGGCGCGACCGGCACCGCGCAGCGCGCGACGATATGCGCGGGCCAAGAGCGCCGTCGGAAATTTTCTCAGATCGGGCACGCCCGCAAACAAGGAAAGCACCTTCGAGTCGGTCGGATACACGCGCTCCAAGGTGCGCGATTCGAAGTCGAATCCGGGGCGCGCGGGCGCGGCAGAGTCCGGCGCGTGTTTCGTGTAGCGGCGCGCGCGCTGCTCAGGCACTTCATTGGAGACGAAGGATCCCCCCGCGGCGCGGGTGACGATCCAACCTTCGGCCGCGAGCTCGGCGTAGGCGGCAACCACCGTGTTGCGCCCCACGCCCAGCTGCTCGGCGAGCGGTCGGGTGCCGGGCAAACGATCCCCCGGGCGCAGGCGACCACGCCGAATTTCTGCGCTCAAGAGCTCGGCAATTCGCGCAAAAATTGGCGATTTGTCGCCTTCATTGAGGCTGGATCCGAGCTCTGCCAAGGAAAGCGGGAACATCACTGGATCCAGCATATTCCAAAATCTGGACCTTTTCAGCAACCAGTTGGCGGAGCACATTGCAGGCCATGAGCTCGAGTCAATCTGTTGCAGCCAGTGAACGCACCCGCGTGCGCCGCGTGCCCCGGCGCGGCGCTTACGATCGCCAGACGATCGACGCCATCTTGGACGAAGCGTTGGTGTGCCACGTCGGCCTAGTGCACGACGCTCAACCGTTCGTCATTCCCACGATTCATTTCCGAATCGATGATGAGCTGTTCATCCATGGTTCGGCGGCCAGCCGCATGATCGAACACGGAGCGAGCGCAGCAGCGCTCTGCATTACCGTCACCTTGGTCGACGGCGTGGTCTTGGCGCGCTCCGCATTTCACCACTCGATGAACTACCGTTCGGTGGTGATCCTCGGTCGCGCTCGCGTCGTCACTGCTCCGGACGAGAAGCTTGCCGCGCTGACGGTGCTCGTGAATCGTTTTTCGCCCGCCCGCGCAGAGCGCGTGCGCGCCCCGAACGAGCAAGAGCTGAAAGCGACCACCTTGCTCGCGCTGCCTCTCGACGAAGCATCGGCAAAAGTACGCACGGGCGGCCCGATCGACGACGAAGAGGATCTTTCGTTGCCCGTCTGGGCGGGCGTGATTCCGTTGCAGCTCCAGGCTTTGCCCGCGCTGGTCGCTGAGCCACTCGCCGTCGGCGAGCCCGCGCCGACCCTCGGCTACCCATTCGGCGCGCCGCGGGGTTGAACCGCGGGGCGTGGCGTGTTGCGCCGAGTTCGCGCAGCAGATAGACCTATGGAGATGAGTTCGGGGATCAGATGCGCGATTTTCGCCATCGCGGCTGCGCTCGTCGGTTGCGATGAGGCCGGCAAGGGCGGCGCGCTAACTGCCGCGGGCGCTGCCGGCGCGCTGGCAACCGGGGGAACTGCGGGAACTGCCGGTGCTCTGCGCCCGGACGCCCCCGAGGGGGAAAGCGTGGAGTTGACCCAGACTGGCGCGCAGCTCACGAACCCGGAGCTCGGAATTCAGGGATCGGTGTTCGCCTACGCGGATCCCCATACGGCGCTGGGCATGACGTCCAACTTGACCCCTCTCCTGGATCCATCGCTCGGCGAAGCGTGCATCGAAGGGATCGCCGCGATGGTCGACCAAGGTTCCGAAATCTGCGCGACCATGCAGTTTACGCCGCCCGCTATGGACTGTTTCGGAGAGTACTCGGGTGCTGGTGTCGGCATGACCTTGAATCAAGCGAGCGATCCGAGCGCGGGTTTCACGACGCCCGCGCTACCGTTCGACGCCTCGGCGCTCCAAGGTTTTGTCTTCGACATCGACGGCCCGATAGTGCCGGCGAGGGCTTCGCTCGCCTTCCACGTCGAAACCAGCACCGACTTCAACGCGGCATCCGATGCCGGCGTGTTCTGCAATCTACCGAGCGTCAAGCTCGTCGCTGGCACGAACTACGTCTTGTTCAGCGAGCTCGTCGACCGCTGTTTCCGGCTCAGCGACGACCCAGCGAATCCGAGCGCAGAAACCGTGCAATCGAAGCTCACCCGGATTACCTGGCGAGTTCGCACGAACGACCGATCTCCGGTTCCGTTCGACTTCTGCGTCTCGAACGTGCGCGCGCTGCTGAAATAGCCGAGCTCTGCCCTCAATTGAGTGCGGTGAGGCAAACTACGGCCCAGCCGCCGGCGGGCACGGTCACGGTTTGCTTCTTGTTCCCGCCGGGCGCGGTCAGGGCGATGGTGTGCGAGCCGGCTTTGATGCGCACGCGCCCGAAGGCGATGCGCGCAGGCAAGGTAGACCAATTGCGTGTATCCGGCGTGTCCGTCGCGGTCAGCGTGGCTTGCAGGCCGAGGCTCAACAGCGTGCCGAGAGTGTCACCGCCGGCCGCTGCCTTCGTTGCCTGCCCCGCGACCACGCGTGTGATCGTGCGCGTGATGGCAGAAGCGACGATCGCGCCGCGTGCTTTTTCCCATGCGCGCTTGGCCTCTCGATCCACCGCGAGGATGCCCTCCAAACGCTGCCATTGGCCATCGAGCATGAAGGTCGGACGACCGTAGGTGCTGCGTGGCTCACCGAGTTCGGGGTAGTTGACCCAAGTGACCAAGCCTTGCAGCGCGAGCTGGTTGGCCTGCGCGGCGCTCGCCGGGCTCATGAAGGCGCTGGCGTAGGTGAGGGCCAAGCCAATCGGCACGCGCTTGGCGATTTTCGCGGGTACCCGGCCGAAATTCACCATCACCAGCAATTCAGCGTCGTCTTCGCTCGGCGCGTCTGCGGCGCTTGGATCTGCAGCGGGCGCTTTGCCGAGCAGCTCGCGCAAGCGCGGACTCGAGTAACCCGCTTGCTGCGAGAGCCGGCGAATCGGCTCGACGAGCGACTGGTATTGGCCGTAGCTGAGCGCTTCGTCGTAATAGCGGAGGGCATCTTCTGGCTTACCGCTCTTCTCGAAAACGAAGCCAGCCAGGTAGCTGCCCGGACCAAGCAGCGACTCTGCGGCGTCGCCCTTGTCCTTCGTGAACTTTTGCATCACCGCCAAGCGGCGCGCTTCGACTCGGGCGCCGTTCAGATCGGAGCGCGCCAAGTAGTTCATCATGTTCACGGTGTTGATCATCAGCTTCTCGTACGCGGGGGCCTTGTACGGGCCCACGTCGTCCGAGAACAAGTAACGGCCGATGTCCGCGCCGGCGTTCGCCGAGAAGTCGAGCACTTCGATCTGCTTGTCCGAGATTTCCAGATCGCGGCTGGAGAGCGGATACTGATCGAGCTCTTGCAGCACCATGGCCCGGTCGAGCAAGAGCAGCGAGTTGTCGCCGCCGACCTTTTCCGGCAGCTCTTTCTCGCTCTTGACGTCGAGCACTTCATTCAAGGCCTTCAGCGCGCCGCGCGGATCGCCGGCGTCGAGGGCGGTGCGCGCGGCGAGCGTCTTATCGGCGTGCCCAGCGCAGCCCGTCAGCGCGAGCACGAGAAAAGAAGACACCACGCATGCAGCGTGCGCGAGCTTCATTGGCTTCAGATCAGCGCTTTGGTGACCGAGGTCTTGAATTGGAACAAGATCGCGCTGGTCTCGACATCCAACACTTGCATGAACATGAAGTATTGCACGCGGCGCTCGTCCTTCTGGCGCTCGTCGGCGGCGAAGACTTTGCCCGTGACCACGTAGCGCACGCCGATTTGCTTGCCCCAACCCGCGATTTTGCTCTGATCGAAGCCGTCTTGGTACTGCTTCCGCACCTGCTCCATCAGCGCTGGTTGCGACTCCAAGCTGATCACTTGCACGTGGCCGGCATTCACGAGCCTGGTCTCGATGTCACTGATCAGTGAATCCAGCTGGCTATCGATGTGCTCGGTGGTCTCGTTGCGCAGGGGCAGGACCGAAACGGTTGGTCCGTTTTCTTTTTGCCAGCGAGCGATTACCGCCGAACTCTGCAAGGCCTGCAGATTTTCGTTCAGCATCTTCTGCAGGTCGCGACGGTCGAGGCCGGTGCTCATGGCTTGGTCATCCAAGCCTGCGACCTCTTCACCTCGGACGGCTTTCGGACCCCCACAGCCCGCTGCCAGGAGGCCAACGGTGCAGGCAACGGACAAGACCAAGGATCGACGAAGCCAAGTCATCTCACGGAACCTTTCTGTGCGCGCTGAAGCGGGGGCCAGACCGCCGCCGGGCGAGGGATTTCCCGCCTCTCCCGTCCGACGTTGGACTCGTGCAGAGTATGTAATCCCCGGCGTCGAACGTGCAAGACGCAAGGGCAGGGGGGCAGCGCGCGTGGAGCTCGGCCCGCACGCGCGTGCCCTAAAGCCGCTCAGTTCGGCGTAGCTGCGCCGGCGCCCGCGGTGCGGCGGACCGGGATGATTTGTACCCTGCGATCGTCACCTTCGCCGTCGCTGCGGGTGATCACGCCTTCGAACTTGGCTAGGGCCAAGTGCACCACGCGTCGGTCGCGCGGATTCATCGGTTCGAAAGTGATGATCTTGCCTTCTTCGACGGCCTGACGGCCGAGACGCTGGGCCATGGTGGCCAGCGAGTTGTCGCGACGGCTGCGATAGCCCTCGGCGTCGACCAAGATATGACGGCGGTCGAGCCCGGGGCGATTGATGATGCGATGGGTCAAGAACTGCAGCGCCTGCAGGACCTGCCCCTTCTTGCCGATGATACGGCCCGCGTCGCGGCCGGCGATCTCGATGTTGATCTCGTCCTCCGCGTTGCCGGCTTGGGGCCGACGGAGGTGGACAGTGCATTCCATCTCCATCTCCCGAATCACATCGCTAACGAATTTGAGGGCCACGTTGGCGCGCTCGTCGGTCGACACGTAGTCGTCCTGCTTCTTGCGCTTGCGCGGACGATCCCCTTCCGCGAGCGGTTCGGTTCCGGCGGCGGCATGGGAGACCTCACCGGTTTCCGATTCGCCTTCGGTTTCGTCTTCGTCTTCGTCCCAAGCCGCGTCGTTGAGATCGTCGTTGTCAGTCATGACTCTGCCTTTCCTTTGCCGAGGAGTGGGCTTTCACCGGCGAGCTTTGCCGACGACGTGCCGCCCTTGCCCTTCCCTTTGGAGGCCTCCCCAATCACTTTGACTTTGATGTCTCCGCTTCCCGATCCGGAGCCACCACTAGATTTCGAAGATCGGCGCACGTGCCATTCCACTGCTTGTTGTTGGAGGATACCCAGCACGCCGTTCGTGAACATATATACCCCGAGGCCGGCCGGCAAAAACAGCATGAAAACCGTAAACATGGCCGGCATCAGGTACTGCATCATCTTCTGCTGCGCTGCGTCGCCCTGCTGCGGCATCAGCCGCTGCTGGAAGAACGAAGTCGTGCCGATGATGAAGGGCAGGATGAAGAGCGGGTCTGCCGAGGATAGGTCAGGCAGCCACAAAAACGGGATGTGATACAGCTCGACCGCGGTCTGTAGGGTCGTGTACAGCGCGAACCACACGGGCATGGAGGCCATCTGTGGCACGCAGCCCTTGAGCGGGTTCACGTTGTGCTTCCGCCACAGCTCCATTTGCGCGAGCCCCTTGGCCTGAGCGTCGTCCTTGAACTTCTCGTTCATGGCGTCGATCTCGGGCTTCAATTCGCGCATTTTGATCATGCCCTTGATGCCGGGCAGGGTCAGCGGGAAGAGCAGGGTGCGCGCAGTGATGGTGAGGATGATGATCGCCACGCCCCAGTTGGGAATGATGCTGTGTACCTTCAGCAAGAAGCCGACCAACACCTTGGCGATGATCGAGAAGAAGCCGAGATCGATCAGCTCGCTGAATAAGTGGTTGCCACCGCCTGCCGCCGCCAAAATGCTTCGCTCTTTCGGCCCGACGTAGCCCAGCACGGAGTACGTGGCGCTGGCGCCGGTCGCCAAATCCATCCCCGGGTAGGCCAAGCGCGTTCGGTAGATCGCGCCATCGAACTCGGGATTGGCGCCGCGCCGCTCTTCGATCAACAGCTGGCACACGGGTGGGCTGGGCGACTTCACGGTGGCGACGGCGTGCGCGAAGTAGGCGTTGGAAACCGCAACGAACTCGGGAGTTCCGGGGGGTTGGTACCACTCACCGCGATTCACGGCGCTCTTGAAGAAGTGCTCGCCATCCGAAAACTTTCCGGCTTCGAAGTCGCCCTCGCCCAGCCGGTGCGGCTTGCCCTCGTGCGGCACGCACTCGACGCGCGACACGAGCGGGCTCTGCCGGAACATGCTGCCTTTCACTTCCTTCGCCGTGAGCCAGGTGTCGGAATGAACGGTGAGCGCGTGGTACAGCGGCTTGGCTGCGAGGTTCGTGATCGTCGCGTCGACGGCCAATTCGTAGGGACGGCCCGTGGAAGCGAGCGTCTTTTTCAGCTCGACCTTGTCGTTTCGATAGCTGAAGACACAGCTCTTGTCGGTTTTGCTCTCGATCGTCCAATCCACCAAGTTGGCGCCGACGTTCCACTCTTTGCCGGCGGGTAGCCCTGCGGTGTTGTCGAAGTCGAAGCGTAGCTGCCGGAAGAACTCCAGGTCTGGAGTGGTCGACAGATCGATCGGCTTGCCCCCCGATTGGTACTTGGGCAGGAGCAACTCGAAGTGACGCACCGCGGCGCCGCGGTTGCTGATTTGCGCGTGGAATTCCGCGGTCCTGATGTCGCAGAACTGCTCCGCGGCGCGGGGCTCGGCTGCCAAGATCTGCTGGCTCTCGAGGCCACCGAGCGGCTGAACCGCGGACTTCCCTCCGCCGAACAGCTTCGGCCCAAACTGAAAGAGGAGGAATGCCAGGGCCGCCATCAACACCAAGCGGCCAATACTGCTTCTGTCCATATCGCTTTCGACTCTGCTTTTTCAGGGGGGCCAAGCGGCCACGGGAAGGGCTGGGATGCCCTCTAGCATGGCCAGCGGCGGGCGAAGCCCAGAAGCGGCCCGCACCTCATAAATGAGTCGATCTTGGAGATTTGGGGCCTGGGGCTTTTGTCCACGGTGGGCTCGCTCGGTCGCGAAAAACGTTCACCCCTTGGCAGGTGGCGGCGGGTCATAGCCGCCCGGATTGAACGGGTGGCAGCGCGACAAGCGTCGAACCGAGAGCCAGCCGCCGCGCGCGGCCCCGTGCAAGCGCAGGCACTCTGCGGCGTAACGCGAACAGGAGGGTTCGAAGCGGCAGACCGGGCCGAGCAGCTTCGACAGCGTCAGCTGGTAGACCCGAATCAGAAAAATCAGAGCCTGCGCGACCATCGAGCCAGGCGAGTGTGGGGCTGCCCGGGGGCGTTGGCTAGGGAAGGGTCTGTTCTTCGAAAAAGCGAGTTGGAATTCGAACTCGTTTTTCGGTTCCGGAGGCTGCCGGCACTGGCCTTCAGTCCGCGAGAAGGGTGCGTGTCTGGCTTTCCAGTCGGTGATGGGGCGGCCCTCGCGGTTCAGCCCGCAAGGGAGCGCTCCGGTTGCGCGCGATTGCCCATTTCATCCCATGAAGTCCAGCACTTGGGGGAGGCCTGGCGGCGCGGAGGCCTGGCGGCGCGGAGGCGCGGAGGCGCGGAGGCGCGGAGGCGCGGAGGCGCGGAGCGTTGGCGGGCCCGCGGAGCGTTGGCGGCCGCGGAGGCCTAATTTTTCCGATAGCCGAGTTCGAATTCGAACTCGATTTTTTGCCGGCGAAGGCCTTGGCGCCAGAAAGTGTTCTCGACAGGGCGCCTCTTGTTGGCACGGGCCAAGCAGCCGCTCATGTTCACTTCAGTTGCCCGCTGGGCTTGCCGGTTCGCTGGAGCAGCTCCTTGTTGGCACGGGCCAAGCAGCCGCTCATGTTCACGATTCGACTGATTCGGGAAACGGTTACGACGAGGGGCCCGGCTCGTCGGGAGCGGCCGGAGCAGGTCCGGATGCGGAGGGAGCAGGTCCGGATGCGGAGGGAGCAGGTCCGGATGCGGAGGGAGCAGGCCCGGATGCGGAGGGAGCAGGCCCGGATGCGGAGGGAGCAGGCCCGGATGCGGAGGGAGCAGGCCCGGATCTCGGGCCGAGCAACGTGCGCAGACGCTTTTCGATTTGCGGACGCGCGGCGAGCCATTCGGTGATCACGCTGTCGAGCTTGCTCTCGCCTGTCGCACGTTTGACGATCACCACGAGATCGACGCCCGCGGGCCATAGCTCGCGAGTGGCGCGAAACGCTTCGCGGATCAGGCGCTTGGCGCGGCTTCTGACGACGGCATTGCCGACGCGACGCGAAGCCGTAATGCCCAAGCGCGGCGAGTCCGAATCGGGCGCCGCGCTGGCAGAAAGAATGAGCACGAACCGCGACGTGGATACGCGCAAGCCGCCATCCTGAATTCTCAGGAATTCGACGCGCTTGCGGACACGCGAACGGGACGGGAAACGCCCGATGGGCGTTCCCGCTTGGCCACTCACTTTTCGTAAGCGGAGACCGCAAGCCGCCAACGGCCCTTACGGCGGCGATTGGCTAGGACTTTGCGACCACCCTTGGTGCTGATGCGCTTACGAAAGCCGTGCGTGCGGAGCCGGCTGGTGTTGTGGGGCTGAAAAGTGCGCTTCATGACAGGGGGTCTCGGAAAAGGGAGCGGGAGTTAGCCACCAGCGAAGATTTGAGTCAAGTCCATCGCGGGGCGCCAATACGTTACAAAGACATTCAGAAGAAAAGCTAGCTGCTCACTTGCTGTGAGGCGGCATCTTCGCTTCTTTGAACATGACGTGCTGGCGCACGACCGGATCGAACTTCTTTAGCTCGAGCTTGTTGGTCTGGGTGCGCTTGTTCTTCTGCGTGTAGTAGGCGTAGCCAGTGCCAGCAGAAGACACGAGGCGGATGTTTTCGCGCATGGGAGCGGCGTCCTATCACGTGATTTTCGCGCTCGCAACCTGAAGCTGCTCCATTATTGCGGGTAAGCCGTCCGGCACACCGGGCTTTACGCCGGAATTTGTCGTCCGCGCCCGCTAACCCCCCAAAAAACCACAAAAAGGCGTCGCGCGCGGTCCCCAGTGGGGGCGCTAGTCACCACACCTGGTCCCCGGCTGAGTCAAGCCCCGCGGGGGACCGGTTCGCGGGCCGAAGTCAGTCCATCCCGCTCAGGATCTTGAACTCGACGCGGCGGTTCTTGGAGCGGCCGAGGTCCGTGGCGTTGTCCGCGATGGGCTTGGTTTGCCCGAAGCCTTGGGATTCGAGGCGGCTCGCGGCGATGCCGTGATTGGTCAGGTAGGCCATCACGGACGCGGCGCGGTCGCCGCTGAGCTTCATGTTCTGGGCTGCGATGCCTCGGCTGTCGGTGTGACCGTACACGCCCATCTTCATCGAGCCGCGCGCTTTCATGAGCGTCACGACTTCGTCCAAGATCGGGAAGCTTCCGGGCTTAATCACGGCGCGGCCGGTCTCGAACTCGATCGGCTGCAAGAGGTGCACCTCACCGTCGTCTCCGACGCGGGTCAGGCTCGGGCAGCCATTCTTCTCGGCCACGCTCGAACGCGGGCCCGGCTCGGTGGGGCACTTGTCTTGCGTGTCCGGCACGCCGTCGTTGTCGACGTCTTCTTCCGGGCAGCCATCGTCGTCTTGAATGCCGTCTTTGTCTTCCGGCTTGTCCGGGCACTGATCGACTGCGTCGGGAATGCCGTCGCCGTCGCGATCGGAAGCGGCCGGGCAACCGTCGGTCGGCTCGGGGGGCTTGCCGTCTTCCTTCACGGTTGGGCACTTGTCGACGGCATCGGGGTAGCCGTCTCCGTCGCTGTCGCGATCGTAGTCGTCCGCCGTCGGCACGATCACTTTCACTTTGCGCGGCGGTGACTTGCTCTCGAAGTCGAGCAGCGAGACGTAGTGACCGATGCCGATCAGCATGCGGAAGTCGGGGCCGCCGTAGCCGGCAGCGAGGCGCGTACCGAAGCCACCCTCCATGTACCAGCGGGAACGTTCGTCGAGCACGTAACGCACCTGCGCGAGCCACTCCAGATCGGTGTTGCGCAAGGTCATGAACGTGCTGTGGCCGGCCGATTCAGTGAGGCCGGTGGTGCCCCAAAGCTCGCCGCCCAGGCGCACTTTGCCGCCCCGCAACGGCATGTACAAACCGCCCGAGTAACGGATTTCAGAGGCGATGAAGAGCGCGCCCTTTTCGCCGCCGATGCTGCGTTCGGGCCGAAATTGTGGGCCCAAATTGCCGGCGAGGAAGAACTTGCCGAAATTGAATTCTGCGGAGCCGTACAGGTAAGCAGTGGCCTGGTCATCGCCGCCGAAGGCGTTGGTGTTGCCCGTCGGGACCCAGAACGCGCCACCGCCGCCGAGGCGCAGCAAATGGTTGTCGGTCTCGTAAGCGCGCAAGCGAGCGTCGAGGCGAATGTCGTTGAGCATCGCCTTCGCATCGCTGATGCCACCGGTACCGACGCCTTGCCCGCCCGGGTCGTCCCCAGTGAGCTGAAGCACCGTGATCGGGATCATCAAGTTGACCGACAGGCGGTTGCTGATTTCGGTACCCGCGGACAGGTAGGTCGTGAACTGGCCCTGGACCGGGTTGTCGATGGATTCCTTCGCGACCGGGTCGGCGGTGACCGTGTCGTTTCGCAATGGGTTGTGCGAATAGCCGAGGATGGCGTTGGCGTAGAAGCGAGTCTTCTCCGACATGTACGGGCGCCAAACCATGAAGCCGTCGTCCGGTGCGCCGGAGATTTGCGCACGGTCGAGATAGAAATACCCGGACTGGGCCTGCGCGCTGCTGGCCACCAGCCAGCTCACCGCGATGGCAGCCATCGTCAGGAGAAAACGAGAGGGGCGAGCTCGCCCGGTCGAAGTCTGCAAAATTCTGCCTAACTCACGAACAATCCGGCGAAACACGAGTTCGACGGTACCCCGCGAGCGCCCGCTTTGAATAGAGTCGATTGTTTGACCCATTCCAAGAACTTGCTGAATCTATCGGCCGATTAGCCGGTTCTCGGGCCCTGGACTCAGTGACTGGCGGCGAAGACCTGGCACACCCAGAGCGTACCGTCGGCGTCTGGAGCGACGCCGATCCCGACCACGTCGAAGCCGCGAAACAGCAGGTTTTCGCGATGCGAGGGGCTTGCCCAGAGCGCTCGCTGGGCAAGCGCGGCGCTGCCTGCGTGCGCTACGTTCTCGCCCGCCGAGAGCTCGAGATCGGCTCGCAGTAGGCGTTGATTCAGATCGCCGTCACCGATGTCGTGCGCTGTCTTACGCGCTCGGCGCATGGCTTCGGCGTGCTCCTGAGCGAGGGCTTCCAGGCGCGTGTCGCGGGCGAGCGGCGCGCCGCGTTCACTGGCCCGCGCGGCGTTGACCATCGCGTACAGCGCGCTGCGCGGATCGCCCGCGGCGTCGCGTGCATCCTCTCCCGGCGCTTTGCTGGTTGTCCCCGTGCGAGGAGGCTCCGTTCCCGCAAACACCAAGGCCTCGAGCAGCGGGCGTGGACCGCCGTCCACGGAGGCCAAAAGCTGCACCAGCCACGCGCCCGGAGCGTCGGCGTTGAAGCGCGCGAGAACGCGGCTGCCGCTGAGCGAGGTCGGGACGGGGCGCGGCGCACCGCGCGGGCCGAGCACCACCAGTTTGGCCTCGCTGGCAGGGACGCGCAGGGTGGCACGCACTTCGATCCATTGTCCGATCCGCGCCCGCGTCGGCAGCGGTTCGAGATCGGCGAGCACATCCACCGCTACCGCGGTGACGCTCATTCTCGAGTCGTGCTCGTGGCGCAAGACCACTCCGCAGCGCCGCGACCCACCGTCCGAGAAGCTGCCCAGCCAGCGCAGCATCCGCGCCTTGGCCGTTTCGACTTCGCCCTCGGAGCCGTTGAACAGCCAAGCTCGCGGCCACACGTAAGGAGCACCGGCTGCGCGCAGGGCATGACCAATAACGTCGACGTCGAGCTCGCTTTTGACCTCGGTTCGCTGTTCGGCGAGCTGGTTCGCGACCGTGAGCAGGGCGGAGTCGGCTTCGCCGCAGGCCTCGCTCAGCGTTCGTTCGCCTAGGTCAGTGGGCGGGCCAAGCGCGGGTTGGGGCGACTGGGTAAGCGGGGCAAATGGGCTGTCCCGCCCCGGTTCTGCGTCCGCGTCGCCCGCGCGGTTCGGTTTGCTCGCGCTCGGCAGCGCCGATGACCCAGCGCACGCAGCCAAAGCGCCGCACAAAGCGGCCGTGGCCGCGTACCCGCTTGTGACTGCAATCAGCCGAGCCAAGGCTCAACCGAGTAGCGGCTCGTGCCCGGCATAGCGAGATAAAAGCGGCGCTTCGGCTGCGCTTTTCCTGCTCTCCGGTTCAGGTTATGGTCAAGTGCCCCCATGGGCCGGTTCACCACAGCAGCGAAGGTCGGCGCTTTCGCCTTCGTCACGCTTCTGGCCGGCATTCTCATCTACCGCTTCGTCTCGAAGTCCGCCCGTTCGGGTAATGGCTACGTCGTGTATGCGTTGATGTCCGACGCCAGCGGCATCGCCAAGCTCTCGCAAGTGCGCATCGCCGGCATCGCCGTGGGCAGTGTGAAGGGCGTCAAGCTCGACCACAACCGCGCGCGCATCGACATCGGCATGAACGATGACGTGAAGCTGTATCAAGATGCGGCCGTGGCCAAAGTCGCCTCGAGCTTGCTCGGCGAATATTACTTGGCGCTCACGCCCGGCACCGAAGGCCGCCCCGAACTCAAAGACGGCGACCGCATCAACAACGTGGTCGAGGCGCAGACCACCGACGACATCATGCGTCAGGTGTCGGACATCTCGAAAGACGTGAAGCAAGTCACGCAGGCTCTGGCTGCCTCGATAGGCACCGATCAGGGCCGCGAGGACATCAAGACCACCCTGAAAAACCTGGCGCAGGTGACCGAAGCACTGAACCAAACCGTGCGCGAGAACCGCGAGAGCATCAAAAATATCCTGAGCAACGTCGAGCGAATCACCAACAATGGCGCGCCGGAGGTCGAGAAAATCCTGGAGAACGTCCGGGTCACGACCAACGAGGTCCGTCAGCTGATGGCGGCTGGCCAAGCGGGCCAACCCAAGACCGAGGGGGAAATCCGTCAGATCATCGACAAGGTGAATCGCGCCAGCGACAACCTGGAACACACGCTCAAAAATCTAGACGGCGTGACCGGTCGCCTGGATCGCGGCGAAGGCACGCTCGGCCGCCTGAGCAAAGACGACCACTTGATCAACCAGGTGGAAGGCGTCGCGGACGACATTGGCGACTTCGTGGGCGGCATCTCGCGCGTTCAGACCATCGTCACGATGCGCACCGATTATCAGTTCCTGTCCAGCACCGTGAAGAGCTACGTCGAGCTTCGCATCCAGCCGCGTGAGGACAAGTACTACTTGATCGAGGTCGTGAACGACCCGCGCGGTTTGACGCACTTCGAGCAGGTGGACGTCGACACCACCAACACCAACCAGCCGCCGCACTACCGTGAAGTGCGCACCGTCACCACCAACTCGCTGCGCTTCTCGCTGCAGTTCGCGCAGAGCTTTGGCCCCTTCACTGGACGCTTCGGCATCAAAGAGTCTACCGGCGGCGTCGGCCTCGACACGCTGCTACTCGATAACCGCTTCGAAATTCGCCAAGATTTGTTCGGCTTCGGCGAAGTGGTGCTGCCGCGTTGGCGCATTTCGCTCGGCTACAATTTCGTCAATCGCATCTGGCTGCTGGGCGGCGTCGATGACATCCTGAGCAGCTCGCGCCGCGATTACTTCGTCGGTGCCCAGCTCCGCTTCAACGACGAAGATCTGAAGAGCATCCTGCCCTTCATGCCCAAAGTCGTGAACTAACGCTCGCGCTCGCGAGCCGAGGCTAGCCGACGAAATAGCGCGGCCAACGCGGCTCAGAACGCGATGCGAAAGCCGAGACCGCGTGGTGTCGAGCCGAGCGAGGGGCGCTCGAGAGCCGCGTGGCGCGACCCGCTCGTGCCAGCGGGGTCGGGCATGCCGCGCACGTCTGGTGGCGGATCAGCGGTGAAGCTGACGGTGGCTTTGTCGGCACGGTAGGTGATGAAAAAGATTGCGGTGGCACCGGCGAGTACACCACCGCCGATGGCGTAGGTCGCCTTCGGGCCTCCCGCCAAGCCCACCGTAATGAACACGCCGCCGATGATTCCGCCCACATTCAGCGCGAGCCAAGCGGCCGAGCGCGTGCCGGTCCGGGAATGGTACTCGCCGCGCAACGTGCCCGGTTGGCGCAAAGTCAGCGTGTCCTCGACCTTCACGCCGTTGAGCTTCAATTGGTAATCACCGGGCAGCAGGCGAGCGTCACAGGGCGAGATGCACCAAGTGGCTTGGTCGCGCCCGGACTCAGCGTGCGCCGAGAACGTCAGCGGGCCACCCTCGTTTCGCATGTACACGCGCACTGGCGCGGGGGCGGCGGGCGGAACCGCGGCCGCGGGCGGCGCGCTCTGCGCTTGCGCCAGGGTTGGGCAGGCGACGCATGCGACGCCGAACAGCCCGCGAACAACGAACGACATGGGGTCGGGTGTACTCCGAAGCCTGCCCGCCTTCAACGCCGGACGCCGCCGAGCGACGCTCGCGCGGATCGTGTGCGCCCTCGGATCAGTCCCCCCAAATTACCCAACCCAGCAACTCCGCGGTCACCAGTGCGGCCGCCGCCTCTTTGGCGCCCACCGTGCGGGCTTCATGCCCCGTGCGGTAAGACATCAGGCGCTCGAGCGCTTGATCGATCGTGAGACGCTCGGGGGTGAGGGTGGAGACATAGATCAAAGATGCGGGCGCGGAGCCGCGTTCGCGCGGGTGGCGCACGGCCTCGGCGCGGGGACCGGGGAGCAGGCGTTTCCTGCCATCGGGCAGGAGGGTTTTGGGTTCGCCTTTGGCGCGCACGATGGCACCGGCCATCATCGGACTGGCAAGATCGAGGTCGAGCGGGAACTCGACTCGTTGCGGTGCGGTCCCGCGATAGAAGGTGACGAGGCCTTCGGACCAGCCGCACAGGGTGGCGACGCGATCGCGGCCCTGGTCGCGGATGGCGCGGAACACGTCGACTGCGTCGACCATCCCGATGCCGATCAGAGTGTCGCCCAAGCGACCGCCGTAGTTCGAGAGAGTGCCGAGCGCGGTTTCGAGTTGTTCGCGAGTCAAACGGCCACGGCGCACCAGGTATTCACCGAGTAGCTCTTCGCGCTCCGACGAGGCCACGTGCAGCAAACGGCCTTTGTCGAGGTAAATCTCCTTGCGGCTGCTGCTGCCACTGCTGCCGCTGCGTTCGACGAACAGCGCTCCGCTTTCGCTCTTCTGGCGCATGTACGCGAGCACGTCCAACATCGGCGTGTCTTTGAGCAGCACCTGGTAGTCTGGGATCCCGGGCTCGAACAGGCGGCTCGTGGTGGCGGTGGTCGAAGGCAAGAGGTGGCGCCCGAGCTCGTGCACGTCGCGGATGAAGCGATACTCTTGGCCCATCAGCGATACTTCGTCGTCCGCAGTGAGATCACCCGTGGCGATCATCTCGATCAACTTCGGGAAGGTCACCCCGACCAGGGTCTGCCCATCGGTGCGGCGCACGCTGGATAGCGACAGCGTGGCCGGCGGCTCGCTGATTCGCGACTCTCGCACGGCGGGTAGGCCGCCGCTGCTGCGCGCGCGCACCGCGCGCATGCGCTGCACCGAGTCCCGCACTTGCCCCTCGATCTGGCGGGCGAGCTGGCTCGAATCCTTGGCCCAGTTGACCCACTCCGCGAGCGTGACCTGTAGCTCCTCGGGGGACGGCTGTTCGAACTCACTGAGGGCGGCGGCCAGCTCGGCCGCATCTTGGAAGCGCGCGTCCGGATCGCGCGAAAGACCCTTCTCGCACAGTTCGAGCACGCCTTCGGGCAGGCTGCTCGCGGCTTGACGCAGCGGCCCGATATTGACATCGCGGATCGCCAGCAGCACCGCCAGCTGCCCGCTGCCCGGGAAGACGCGCTCGCCGATCAGCATTTCGCCGAACACTGCGGTCAACGCGAACAGGTCGGCGCGGTGATCGAAAGGCTCCCCCGCTACCTGCTCGGGGGCCAGATAGCCAAACTTGCCCTTCAGGCCCACGCTCGGTTGCGCTGGTTTCACCCGCTGCTCGAAGCGCGCGATGCCGAAGTCGCCCAGTTTGATCTGGCCGTCGATCGACAGATAAATATTGGAGGGTGTAACGTCGCGGTGGACGATGTGCAGAGCATTGCCCTCCGCATCGTGCGCGGTATGCACGGCCGCGAGCGCGCTCGCGACGCGCATGGCGATGAACGCCGCGAGGCCCGGCGGGAATTTTCGCTGCTCGGCGTCGGCTCGACGCAGCAGGCGGTACAGGTCGACACCCTCCACGTATTCCATGGCCAGGTAGGGCTCGTCCCCCACCATCCCGGCTCCGAACACGTTGACCACGTTGCGGTGCACGACCGCCCGATGCAAAGCGGCCTCTCGTTCGAGCGCGTCGAAGTCGCCGCCCTCGCGCGCGGCGCGGAGCAGCTTCTTCACCACCAGGCGCGCTGCTGGTTGGATGCCGATCTTCGGGCGCGCCAGGAATACCTCCGCGCTTCCGCCGACGGCGATACGCCGTTCCAGCACGAATGGCCCGAATGGTTGCTGGGCCCCGGACCCTTTGCGGTCGGTTGCCACAGCCCTCCATTAGAGCGGCTTTCCGGCGAACGGGACAGCGAAAAGGGATAGTGAAAAACCCGGCCCCGGCGGGCGTTTCTCGCACAAAACCGACACGCCGTCCGGCAACTTGTGCCGGCCTCGAATCGTGGACGGCAGGGGGGCGTGTAGGTGGCGCCATCCGGCCCGGCGTTTGGAGGCGATCTGCTTGCGGTACTTCGTCATGTACATGTACCGGCCTCTACGTCCGAGAAGTGATAAAGGGCGCCCATGATGCGCGTGCTCCGCTTCCTGCTTCGGTTCACGCTGATTGTCATTTGTGCCTCGCTTGCCGGTTGCAAGTGCAGCCATGAGGCCGCCAGCGTGCCGCCCAAGACTCCGACCGTCAGGTTGTACCTGGTGTCGTCGCCCGCCGGTGCGCTGGAACCCTGCGGCTGCGTGAAGGACATGCTGGGCGGCGTCGATCACCTGGCAGCGTTCGTGAAGAGTCAATCTGCGGATGCGCCGCATAGCGCGCTGCTCGGCGCAGGCCCGCTGTTCTTCATGAACACCGCTCTGCCCAGCGAGCGTGCGACACAAGACGCCTGGAAAGCGGACGCTTTGGCGCGCGCGCTCGGTGCGGCGGGGCTCCGCGCCTGGGCTCCGGGCGCCAACGACTGGGCCGGCGGTGCCGAAACGTTCAGTGCGCTGGCCAACGCCGCGCAAGCAATCCCGCTCGCATCGAATTTGAGGGGGCCAGCACTGCAAGCTGTGCGCGTGTTCGACGTCGGCGGGACCAAGGTCGGCGTGGCGGGCGTGAGCTTGCCGCTCTATCAAGCAAGCATGCCGACCGGCATCAGCGCGCTCGACACGCTCAGCGAGCTGAAGAAAGCCAAAACCGCCCTCGATAGCCAAGGCGCACGAGTTCGGGTGCTGCTGACGGCGATGCCTCGCGGAGACGCGCTGCGCCTGATCGATCAAGTGCCCGGCTTCCAAGTGCTCGTGGTCGGTAAACCGTTCGATCAAGGCGAGAGCAACGACCGCCCGACTCCACCCGAGCTGGTGGGCACGACCTTGGTCGTGGAGGCCCCAAATCATCTGCAAGCGCTGGGCGTGGTCGATCTGTTCGTGCGTGACGACAAGTTCGAGTTCGCCGACGGCTCGAATACTGCCGCAGCTGCCGAGCGCGAGAGCTTGACCGCGCGCATCGCCGAGCTCGACGCACGGATTTCCGCCGCGAGCAGCGCGGGCAAGTCTACGGACGCGGATTTGGCTGCGCGCCGCCTCGATCTCGAGCGCATGAAGACTCAGCAGAAGGCTTTGTCTGTGCCCAGCGTTCCGGCGCAGGGCAGCTTCTTTCAGTACCGCTTGGTCGAAGTGCGCGACGCGCTGGGCACCGAGCCAACGGTGCAAAGTTTGATGGATGGCTATTACAAGCGCGTCAACGATCACAATCACGACGTCTTCAAAGACAAGCTGCCGTTGCCTGCGCCCGCTGGAGAGAGCCACTACGTAGGCGTCGAAGTGTGTAGCTCGTGCCACAAGAGCGAGCGCGATTTCTGGAATCTCACTCAGCACTCGACGGCATACGCGACGCTGTCTTCTGCGCACAAGGAGTTCAACCTCGACTGCGTGAGTTGCCATGTGACTGGCTACGACAAGCCGGGCGGCTCGACGGTCGTGCACGTCGAGAAGCTCAGCAACGTGCAATGCGAGGTTTGTCATGGGCCCGGCTCACGCCACTCCGAATCACCGCTCGAGGCGAAGTCGATCGCGCTGCCGGAGCAGAGCTTGTGCGCGGCGCAATGCCACCACCCGCCGCACGTCAAAGCGGACTGGAGCGTGACCGCCTCGTGGGCCAAGATCATCGGTCCTGGCCACCAGCGGGCCCGGAGCTCTGCTCCGAAGTGAGTTAGGGAACCGTTTTCACATTGGTAAAAACGCGCTAATTTACAGTCTTACAGAACTTTCCAATGCGGACGTTCGCTGTCCATGGACTAATCCGCCAGAGGTGCGGATCAGTTTTTGGGGGGCGTGTCGAGAGTTGTGGCTGCTCATCTGACGTCGAGTTACTTTGATGCACGATGACCCACGACGAATCCGCTCACGATAACGAGCACACCGAAGATCGCTTCTACGCGCAATTCGATTCGCGCGAGGTCGAGCTGATGACGCTCGACGAACTGGCCGCCGCGTTCGAAGAGGGGAAGATCCACGGGAACACGTTCGTGTGTCGCGAGGGCGACAGCGAGTGGCTGACGCTCGCCGAGGTGGCCGGCCTCGGTGAAGACGAGGAGCCCGAGGCAGAGGTAGAAGCCGCGCCCGTGCTGGAGCGCCGTCCGCCGATGCCAGAGCGTCGCCCCGAGATGCCGGTCGCCGCTGTTTCGTCGGATACCCGCCCGCCGATGCCGGAGCGTCGCCCGGAGATGCCGGTCGCGTCGCAGACTCGCCCGCCGATGCCGGAGCGTCGCCCCGAGATGAACACCCAGCCGGCCGCGCGCTTCCAGCCGCACTCCGTGCCGCCCGCTGCTCCGAGCGTCTCTTCTGGGCCGTCGCTCAGCTACGCACCGGTGACGAGCAATCTCGACACCAGTCTCGATTTCGACGAACTCACCATGCGCCCCAAGCGCCGTTGGGGCTTGGTTCTCGCCGCGGCCGCCGTTCTCGCGGTTGCCGGTGGCGGTACGGTGTTCGCACTGAATGGCAGCGCGTTGGCCTCCGGTATCCCGGACAAGGCCGCGCTCGAAGCCGCTGCCAGCCACAGCCAAGCGTCGCTCACGCTCTCCAACATTCAAGCCAAGCCCAGTGAGCCGGAGCCGGCTGCGCCCGTGGCGGCTGCGGTACCCAGCACGCCGGCGCCCGCTGCGGAAGCGCCCGCTGCTGAAGCGCCCAAGAGCGGCGGTCTGAGCGAAGACATGAAGCAAGCGCTGCTCGCTTCGGACAAATCCCACGAGAAGACCAAGAAGGCGAAGAAAGCGAAAGGCCGCGCTGCTGCTGCCAGCGCTGCTCCGCGGGCCAAGGGCAAAGTCGCCGGATCCGGCGGCTTCAAGTCGGGCGGCAGCGCCTACGATCCGCTCAACGGCAAGCTCTGAGTCGCGAGCTCGTCGGGCATGAAGCTCGACGAACCTCGTAGTATTTGCTCACGGAATCCGATCACTGCTTCGCGGCAAGCGCTGCGAGGCAGTGATACGCCGCGTATTTGTAGGAATCTGCGAGCGTCGGGTAGTTGAAGACCATGTCGATGAACAGGTCGACCGTCGCACCCAGGTGAATCGCGGTCTGGCCGATGTGCACGAGCTCGGTGGCTCGTTCGCCGATCACGTGGACGCCAATCAACTTGCGCGACTTCGCGTCGACGACGAGCTTGGTGATCCCCTCCAAGTCGCCCGTGATTTTGCCGCGTGCATTGTTCTCGAACAGCCCGCGACCGACGACATAATCGATCTTCTTCTGCTGGCAGGTTTCCTCGGTCTCGCCGAACGAGCTGACTTCGGGGATGGTGTAGATGCCGTACGGCATTTCGGCGGCGACCGCCTTCTTGTAGCCGAAGCCGAAGGCATGGCACATCGCGACTCGGCCCTGTTCCATCGAGACCGAGGCCAGCGCGGGGAATCCGATTACGTCCCCCGCGGCCAGGATGTTGGGCACGCGCGTGCGAAATTCCCGGTCGACCGGGATGTAGCCGCGTGAGTCGGCGGCCAAGCCGACGGTCTCCAGACCCAGATCCGAGACGCAGCCCGTCCGCCCCGCGGCAAACAGCAGCTGTTGGTTTTCGATCGTGCTGCCGTCGCTGAGCGTCGTCACGACGCCCGCCGCCGAGCGCAACACGGTGGTCCACAGCTGACCTTGCCGCATGACGATACCCAGTTTGTTCATGGCCGCTTTTAGGCGCGCCACGATCTCGGCGTCCAAGAAGGGCAAGATCTCCGAGCGCGCGTCGACCAACGTGACGCCGACGCCCAGCGCCGCGAACATACAGGCGTATTCACAGCCGATCACCCCGCCGCCTAGGATCGTCAGCGAGCTGGGCAGGTCGTTGATGGTCAGGATCTCGTCGCTGTCGTGAATCCAATCATCGGCAAAATCGATGTCTGCGGGCCGGTGGGGCTTGGACCCGGTCGCGATCAGAATGAAATCAGCGCCGAGCCGACGCTCGCTGCTCGTCGATCGCACCGACACCGTGTGCGCATCCAAGAGGCGCCCGCGTCCTTGTACGTAGTGCACGTCGTGCTGCGCCAAGTTCCTGCGAAAAGAACGCGACTCGGCGGCGGCGATCGCGTTCTTGCGTGACATCAGTCGCGGCAAAGTCGCATGGCGATCGAGCTCCAGCGCGACGCCGTACAGCTCCCGCGCGTGATAACCCGAGAGGTAGAGCGCGGTTTCGCGCAAAGTCTTGCTGGGTAGGGTGCCCGTGTGCACCGCGGCTCCCCCAGGCTCCGGCTCGCATTCGACGATCGCGACGCGCTTCTTGAAGTAAGCCGCCTGCGCGGCAGCTTTTTCGCCCGCGGGACCGGCGCCAATCACGATCAGGTCGAAATGCTCGAGTTCAGGCACGCGCGCGATCCTATCCGGAGATGATCGCGGCCTCTAGCCACCACTATGTAGGTGTAACGAAATGCGGATATTCTTCGGGTGTAGAGTGGCCGTTGGAGGCGTTCATGAAGCCAGCGGAGCACCACCCCTTCACCGAGCCGTTCATCAGGGTAGAGCTTTTCAAGGTCGGGGCCACGACGGTAACTCCCACGACGCTGGTGATTGCGGCGATCATCCTGCTCCTCAGCTACGTGTTGTCGCGCGTGGTGCGGGCGGGCATGCGACGCTTCTTCCAGCGCACTGGCTTGGCACCGAGCGGCGAGGCCGGCGCGGCGGAGCGGCTGGTGCATTACGGCATCGTGTTCCTGGGCATATTGGTGGCGCTGCGCACGACGGGGATCCGACTCGACGCGCTGTTTGCGGCCGGCGCCGTGTTTGCGGTCGGCTTCGGCTTTGCGATGCAGAACATCACTCAGAACTTCGTCTCGGGGGTGATTTTGCTCTTCGAGCGCACGATCAAACCGGGCGATGTGATCGAAGTGGGCGGGCAGATCGTCAAGGTGCAGCAGATGAGTATCCGCGCCACCATCGTGCGCACCTTGGACGAAGAAGACGTGATCGTTCCGAATTCTTCGCTGGTGCAATCGAACGTTAAAAACTTCACGCTCGAAGACAACCTCTACCGCGTGCGGGTGACCGTGGGCGTGTCGTACAACTCGGACGTACCGAAGGTGAAGGCGGTACTGGAGGGCTGCGCGCGATCCATGGAATACCGGGAGAAGGGCTTCGAACCGCGCGTGCTTTTGCTGGGGTTTGGCGCCTCGGCGCTGGAATTCGAGGCCTCGGTCTGGATGCGCGATCCCTGGAACCATCGCATCGCTGCCTCGAAACTGAGGGAGGGGATCTGGCTCGCCTTCAAAGAGCAACAAATCGCCATCGCGTTTCCGCAAGTGGACGTGCACTTCGACCATCCCGTGGCCGAGAGCTTGCGGTTGCTGTCCGTTCGCAAGACGACTGCGGCGTGAACTAAGACGCGGCGGCCGGCGTCGCGTTCAAGAAGCGTCCGCGTCGATAGCTGATCACGTATACCAACGCGAACAGGAAGTAAGTCAACGCCACGATCTGCCAGACGCCCACGTAAGTCGCGCTATTGGACAACACGAACAGCACACTCGTGGGCAACTGGAAGCCAGCGATGACCGCCGTATCGAGCGCCAGCGCTCGTAGCGTCGCGCCCGCGCCCTGGATCGCGGAGCCGAGCACGATGCCGATGCCGAGCCCGACGTAGCTGGCGCCGACCCACTTGAGATAGCTGAGCGCGGCCCGCAGCACGGCCGGATCCGAATCGAAGAAACCGACGATGCTCGAGCCGTAGACCATGTACACGATGGCCAAGGCGCCCATCATGGCCGCGTTGCAGAAGGCCGCGTACCAACCGCTCAGCTTGGCACGCTCCGGATTCTGGGCGCCCAGGTTTTGCCCGACGAAGGTCTGCGCTGCGCTGCCCCAGCCCAGGCCTACGAACAGGGCCATGGTTTCGAGCCGAAAAACGATGCCGAGCGCGGTGGTGGCGCTCTGATCCGTGGCCGTAGTGAACGCACGCGCTACCAGCGAATGAGTGACCAACATGGCAACGATGCGCACGACGAGCTGCGCGCTGGAGGGCCAGCCGAGCTTGACGATGGCAGCGATCGTCTCACGCTGAGCGGCGATCCGTGATTGCGGTAGGAACAAGCCGAAGCGCTTCATCAAGATCGCGATCAGCGGCACGAGCGCGATGAAACGCGCGATCAATGTGGCCCAAGCCGCGCCCATCAAGCCCATGCGCGGGATGCCGAACAGGCGCGCCAACGGCCGACCCCAGGAAAGGATGGCCGGAGCATCACCCGGGCCATAGACCATGACTACCGCCAAGATCAGATTCAACACGTTCGATCCGATCAGCAGCCCGACGGGCGTCTTGCTGCTGCCGAGCGCACGCTGCACGCTGGTCAGGTGCATCAACAAGAAGATCGTGAACGAACCGGCGAGCATCACGCGCAGGTAGGGGACGCCCAGGTTGGCCACTTCACCCTTGGCCCCCACTAAGCTTCGGAGCACGAAATTTGCGCCAAACCCCCCAACAATACCAAAGAACAACGAAAGGGAGGCAATCACGATCAAGGACTGCCAGGCGATCTCGCGCACCGCGTCTCGATTGCGCTCGCCGACCTTGCGGCTGATCAGAGTGGCGGTCGCCGTGCTCAGCCCGTAGCTCACGATGGTGCCGAGCGCAGCCAGCTGATCGCAGATCCCAATCGCTCCGAGCGCTGGCCCTGCCGTACCCCCGCCCAAGCGCGATATGACGAATGCGTCGACCAGATTGAAGGCGGTCTGAAGGCCCATGCCGAGCGCGAGTGGCGCACCGAAGCGCACCACTTCACGCCCGAGCGGCCCCGAAAGGATCCGTTCCGACGCGCCATCGGTCACGGCTCAGACTCCTTCCAGCACATCGCCGGCGCGCTCGCGCTCGAAGCAATGATCGGGGATCTTACGACTCTGCCGCAGCAGGGCGGAGCGCACCACGAAGCCTGCGGTCACCGGATCGTGATAGCCGCTCGGGCGTTTCTCTTGCGACTCTGCGTCGGAATAGTGCAGCCCGATGCGTGACATGAACAGCTCGCGCACGTATTTCCCGACGAGCGAGGCGAGGCTCACCAAGGGATCGGCCGCGTCCGCATCACGCACGAAGTGCAGCTCGCCCAGCCCCGGAAAGCGATAGCCGCTGCGCGCGCGACCCTCTCCCAAGATGGCGTGCAGGCGACCCGAGAGGGGGCCAAAGAATTTGGAATACTCGGCAATTCCGCCCACTTTTCCACACACGGCTTCGATCTCGCCGCCGGCCTGGGCTCGCAACTCGAGGACCAGCGCCTCCATTGCGTTCAGGTCCGCGACGAAACGATTGGTGCCGCGCTGCTTGGCATCGTTCAGGTTCTTCGTGCACACGACGCTGCTACGCACGCTGAGCAGTTCGACCCCGCGCTCGGCGAGCGCTTCGCGGTGCTTGGTCACGCGCAGCACGTCCGCGGCTTCGGCCAAGAAGACCTCACCGCGTTCGTTCCAGCATTGACCGGCAACGTGCGACTCACAGCGCTTTTTGAGCTTGCCGGAGCCCTCGAGCGAGAGTCGTTCGAACAGTTCGCCCGGTGACTTCACTGGCGCGCGAATGAGTGCGCGAGCCCAAGCTTCACCCAATGCGACATCCGTGTGCGACATCAGACGCTTCGAATCGTCTAGATCGGCGCGAATCGCGCGCGGCAGCTTCCGGCTCAAGGTGCGGCGACCGCGATCGTCCACACGCGCCAACACGGCAGTGACGACGAGCGGCCCTAGGCGCGCTCCGAGCCCGTTTTCGTCGGCGCCGACGCGATATTCGAAAGGCAAAGGGACGGGCACCGCGGCCAGAGCCTAGCCTCGTGTTCAGGTGCGAGCAATGCGCCTAACCGCCTCTGACTGCTGCCGCTCAGCCGCCCGCCACCGGTGGGATGAGTGCGATCGTGCGCACTCCGCTCAACGGCTCGGAATCTTCGGCGAAAGCTTCATCGAGCGCGACGCGCACCGAGGCCATTTTGCCGCTCAATACCGGGCGAACCTGCTGTAGGTGCTGCACGAAGTCAGCCACCGTTTTCACGTTTTCGGGTAGCTCGAGCGTTTCCTCGCTCAGCCCGCGTAGGTCTCGGAGCGCAGCAAAATACAAAACCTGGAGCCGGGCCGTCGCGATCGCCATCGTTGGGGGGTCGAGTCTAGCCCGTCGCCCAGCCCGGCGGCGAACTGTGTTATGGCTTTTGGTTCTCGGAGGTTTGCCAGATGTCGGAACAGAAGACCGGGCTGGGTCGGGATGTGTACTTGGCGCTTGCTGCCGTGGGCTGGGCCGACGGGCAGCTCGATCAGGAGGAGGCCGACGCGATCGTGCGTACCGCCCTGGAAGAAGGCCTCGACATCGACGAGATCGCCGAGATCGAGGAGGCCACTAAAAATCCGATCGATATCGGGGTGATCGACCGCAAGAACCTGTCCAAAGAGGATCGGCTGTTCGTGTACGGAGTGGCCTCTTGGATCACTCGGCTCGATGGCGTGGTCAACGCGGCCGAGCAGGACGCGCTGGCCAAGCTGGGCGATGCGCTGAAGGTGCCAGAGAAGCCGCGCACGGTCGTTGATCGCATTGCGCAAGACGTAGCTGACATGTCGGATGATCGCCCCGACCGCTACGACTTACTCGCGCTGCGGCGCATCATTAGCGAGCGCTTGGCATCCGGTACCAAGAAAGACGCGAGTTGAGAGAGGCATTTGGCACATTGGCGCTTCATAGTTGCCATCGGCGAGACGGGGGCACGACCTCGAATTTGCTGCTCCCACAGCCCTTCAGATGTGTCCGAGTGTGACGTATCTGTCAGCGTGCCGGAGGTAGACGCGCGCGCCAGGGTCCGCATTGAAATACGTACATGAACGCGCACGCCACCCGACCCGTCAAGGCGCAGAGCAAGGCGCCGCTGTCGCTGATCGCGCTGCAGATCGTGCGCGAGTCGCTGGCGCCGGAGGCTTCGTTGCCAGAGCTGGCGAAGCTCGCGGCGAGTGATGCTGGATTTGCGCTGCGCATCATCGCGGTCGTGAACAGCCCCGCGTTCGGCCCGCAGCGGCACGTGTCCGACGTGCGGCAAGCGGTGTCGATGGTGGGCATCCGCGGCCTGCGCGGGATCGGTATGAGCTTGGCACTCTCCGACATGGTGCCCGTCGGTGAGGCGGGCCGGATCCTGCTCGGCAACTCGCTGCGTCGCGCGGTCGCTTCGCAATTGCTGGCGCAACAGCTCGGCCAGAAGGAAGTCGATGAGTTCTTCACGACCGGGCTGTTTCTCGAGGTCGGCTTGCTCTCGCGCGCTCGCGAGGATCTCGAAGGGGCGGCCGAGGTGGCACGCTTGCCTGCGTTGCACCGCGTGATGCACGAACGCGCCGCTGGTTTGGTGGAGCATCCGGCTGCCGGAGCCGCGCTCGCCGCCACCTTCATGCTTCCTGCGCACGTAGAAGCGGCGGTGCGGGAGCACCACTTGGACGCTCCACCCGAAGCGTTGTCTTCGCGTGTTGCGTGGGCAGCCGAGCGTTTGGCCGCGCTCTGGGAAGGTGGGGACGCGGTGCAGAACCGCCGGATCGCGATCGACGCCGTACTCGCGCTCGGCTTGAGCCAAGACGACGCGCAGAACGCACTGAAAAACCTGCCCGAGCTCGTGGTCGCGGCGGCGACCGCCTTCGACCGCGACGTTGGTCCGCAACAGAGCGTCGAAGGCATTCTGGTCGACGTGAATCGCAGTTTGCTGGAAATGACCCAGAACTACGATGCTGCCGTCCGCCGCCTGGAATCACTGTTGGCCGAGAAAGAACTGCTCGGCAAACAGTTGCAGGAAGCCAACACTCAGCTGACTCGGTTGGCCTCGACGGATGCGCTGACCGGTCTAGCCAACAAGCGTGCCTTGGAGGAAGCGCTGATTCGCGACTTGTCGCGCGCGGAGCGGGATCAAACTTGGCTCACGATCGTGCTCAGCGACATCGACTTCTTCAAGAAGGTCAACGACACGCACGGCCATCTCACGGGCGACGAAGTCCTGCGCCAAGTCGGGCGCGTTTTCGGTTCGAAGTTGCGCGGCGGTGATCTGGCCGCCCGCTACGGCGGCGAAGAGTTCTTGCTGATCTTGCCCGGCAGTAACCTGGTCGGAGGTAAGATCGCGGCCGAGCGGCTTCGGAAGGCGATCGAGGAGCTATCCATGCCCGGCCCGAGCGGCACGTTCAAAGTCACCTCGAGCTTTGGCGTTGCGTCCGTGTGCGGTCCGGGCTGCGCGGGTACGATGAAAGATCTGATCGCGCGGGCCGACACCGCGCTGTATTCGGCCAAACACAGCGGGCGCAACCGCGTCGTGACCGCCGATGCTTGAACGTCGCTGACGGGCTGAAGGCCTAAGCGAGAAGCTCGGTCTTCGCGACGGGGTAGCCCTCGGGGCGACGCACCGAGTAAGACAGAGCCAAGATCTCGACCAGGACCACGCGGTAGACGGTGTGCACGTCGTCCACGTCTATCTCTTCGGCGTGGGCGTCGAGGGTGGCGTCGATGTGCTCGTGGATATAGGCGAGCACGTGTGGCTGCTCCATCGCGATCACGTCGTCGCTATCGAGGGCCTCGGCGGGGTCGGCGCGGCGCAGCTCTTCATCGAGCGTGAGCAGCTCGTCCGTGGCCTGTAGCTCCTCTTCTTTAACCTCGTCGATATACGAACCGTGCGTGCGCTCGAAGGCGAGCCAGACCGTGAGCGCCAGGAAATAGCCGAGCGCGAGCGCGGTCTCATCCAGCGGCTTGCCCAGTGCGTCTGCCACGTGGGCGGCGAGGGCGGGCTGGGCCCGCTCGAAGCGCTCGAACGCCTCGTCGAGCTGGGAGCGCGCTTCTTCGTCGTCCTCGGCGAGGTTGTCGCGCACGGATTCGAGCGCATGCGATGGAAGGGTCGCGTACGAAGGGACGGGGCGGATGGCCGAACGACGAACCCACACGATGATGACAGGTCTAGCATGCCACGCGGCGCATGTGAAAAGGTCACGCGAGCAGAGCAATAAATGCGAAATAGTGCGCCGAATGTTTGAATCGCGCCGCTCGAAAGCCCCGGGCGAGAAATCAGCAGAGAGCGACGGTCACGAGATCGTGCGACGTCGCTTGGCTTCGTTCGTGGGGCTCGGGGTCGTGGGCGCATGTGCGCTGTTGCTCACCGCTTGGTTCGTGCTCGGCGCGCGTGACGCCGAGCGAGCATTGCCCGGTGTCCATGTCGAAGGACAGGATGTCTCGCGTCTCCGCCGCGCCGAAATCGCGGCGCGCGTTCAGGCCTGGGCGACCGAGCGCGGCGCACGGAAAATTAATCTTTCGGTCGCCGGGACGGCGCGCAGCTTTGCGCCGCAATCGGCGGGCTTCGAGGTCGACCGAGAAGCGGCGGCGGCGCGCGCGCTTTCGATCGGGCGAAGTGGCGGAGTGTTCTCGCGCGCGGTCTCGTTCTTCGTGCGCATGGTGCGTCCGGAGTCGCTTTCGGTCGAACTGAAGTTCGATCCGAAGCGGCTCAACGAGCTCGAAGACGAATGGCAAACGAGCGCGATCAAGGACCCGCCCTTTTCGGGCGGGCTCAGCATCGATGGCACGAGCGTGACTCCGCTTTATCCGCGCGCTGGTTCGCGCCTGGATCGCGCGCGGGTCCGAGTTCAACTCGGCGAAGCCGTGCGCAGCGGTCGAGATCCGGGGCCGCTCGCCGTGCGCAGCGAGTCGCCACGCGTGGATCGCTCGGAGGTGGATCGCATCGCAGCGGAGGCCCGCGCAATGCTGAGTGGTGAAGTCGTGCTCGCCACGCCGGACGCTGCGCGTCGGCTTTCGGTCGCCCCCACACAGCTGGGGAGCATCCTGCACGCTGCCGTTGACGCAACGGAGAGCAAACTCGGACTCGAGTGCGTGCCGGAGGCGACGCATCAGCTGCTCGCGCCGCATCGCGCCGAGCTCGAGCAAGTCGCGGAAAGTGCGCGCTTCGTGATCGACGCTCAGGAGCGTGTGCACGTGCAGCCCAGTCGCCCAGGCCTGCTCTTGGACGACCGCGCGGTGGCGAGCGCGATCTGCGCGGCCGCACAAAGCAGCACGAAAAGCGGAACTCTGCCGCTCAGCCCGGGGGCCGAACCAGCGCTCTCGACCGCGGCTGCCGAGCAAGTGGGTATCGCTGGCCTAGTGGGCAGTTACACGACGCGCCATGTCTGCTGCCAGCCGCGCGTAGAGAACATTCACCACATCGCCGACTTGCTGGATGGCACCTTGGTGCGTCCGGGTGACACGTTTTCCGTGAATCAGCTGGTCGGGCCACGCACCGTCAAAAATGGCTTTCTCCCCGCGCCGACCATCGAAGATGGCGACATGGTCGACACCGTGGGCGGAGGGGTCAGCCAATTCGCGACCACGCTGTTCAACGCCTTGTTCTACGGCGGCTATGACATCCTCGAGCGCCAACCGCACAGCTATTGGTTCACGCGCTACCCGATGGGCTTCGATGCGACGCTCAGCTACCCGCACCCGGACATCGTGTTCAAGAACGATACGAGCGCGGGCGCGCTGATCAAAACCTCCTACACCGACACCAGCATTACGGTGAAGATCTACGGAGACAACGGCGGTCGCCGAGTGCGCGCGGAGAAGTCGGAGAAGCAAAACATCGTCATGCCGCCCGTCGAGTTCATTCCCAATCCTCGCCTCGAAGCCGACGAAGAGAAGACCCGAGAAGGCGGGATGATCGGCTGGACCGTGACCGTGAAGCGCATCTTGACCTACGCCGACGGCAAGACCAAAGAAGAGAAGCGCAAAGTGACGTACAGGCCGCGCGCACGCCGAGTCGAGGTGCACCCGTGCCGGATCCCCGCGGGCGAGCCCGGCCACACCGGAGAGCGTTGCCCTGTGCCCGAGAAAGACGACGCCGAAGACTCAGCCGCGGCCGATGCTGGCGCGAAATAAGTTGCCCTCTCCGCGCAGCGCGTAGTTGGGCTCTTCTGCGGCGACGAACAGCGCTTCGCCTCGCTCGAGCGTGTGCTGCTCGTTCGAGCGATGAACGGTGATTTGGCCCTGCTGACAGAGCAAGATCTCCGGGCCGCGGCGGTCGGTTACGGTCGGGTTTTCCCCGGGCAAGAGTCGGAAACTCTGCAGCTCGAACTCGGCGGCGGGCGTTTGGTACACGCGCGCGCTGCCCTGCATTTCACCGCGCAGCACGCCGACCGGGCCCGCCGTGAAGCGGAGCACGCGCAACAGCTCGCGATTGTCGACGTGCTTGGGCGTCAAGCCACCGCGGAGCACGTTGTCCGAGTTGGCCATGATTTCCACACCCACGCCTTGCAGGTACGCGTGCAAGTTGCCGGCAGGCAGGTAGATCGCCTCGCCCGGGCTGAGCTTGACCAAATTCAAGAGCAGGGCGCTGATGATGCCGATGTCGCCGGGGTACAGCACGCCGATGGTCACGGCCCAGGAGAACTCGTGTTGGAACGGGCCGTCGATCGCGGCCAGCAACGTGCAGCGATCGAGGGTTTCGCGAGCGAGCTCGGCGCGCCGCTCGGACGACAACCCGAGCATCGTCGAGAAGAGCTGTGACAAGCCATCGACCGTGGGCAGGCCTCGCAGGATGTCGACCAGAAAGCTGACGTGCGGCAGGTTCAGTGCCTGAAACAACGCCAGCGTGTCCTCGATCTTGCGGAAGCCGCACAAAGCGGAGAAGGGCGTCAGTGCGCACAAGAGTTCGGGTTTGTGGCTCGCGTCCTTGTAGTTCCGGACGGGCGAATCGAGCGCTACGCCTCGGGCTTCTTCGTCAGCGAAGCCGGCCTGCGCTTGTTCGAGCGTAGGGTGCGCTTGAAGCGACAGCGGCGTCTCGGCGGCGAGCACCTTGAACAAGAAGGGGAGGCGAGCGCCGTAACGCGCAGTCACCGCGGGGCCGAGCATTGCCTCGGGCTCGCGCTCGATCAACTGCGATAGCGGTTCTCGTTCGGGTAAGACCAACGATGGCGCTTTTGCATGGGCGCCCATCCACAACTCGGCTTCTGGTTCGCTCGAGGGCACGGCAGCACCGAGCAACGATGAGATCGCCGTGTGCGAACCCCAGGCATACTGTTGGATTGGGTTTTCGAGTCGCCGCATGGTGCCCTCAGGCACGAGCTTAGCGCTGTTGCGCGGGCGCGGTCTCCGTCTTTGGAAAGATCAGCGCGAACGAGCCGGCGCCAGGTCGATACAAAAGCGTCTCGCTCGACAGGTGCTCGCGGTCGAAGGCCGAAAACCAGGGCATCCCCCGCCAGGCCTCGGTATCCTTCACGAACTCAGGGACGATCAAATCGAGTTCGAGATATCGCCCATGCGTCGCAGCGGCGAGCTGCGGCCCGAAAGACCAGCTCTCGTGGCCAGGCTTGGGCGTGAGATCGTTGTGCAGCGCTCCGCCGTAGGTGAGGATTGGCTCGCCGCTCGTGTCTGGCTTGGTCAGCAATGCTTCGACCGAGCTCTGGGTGTACTGCGCGACCAGGGTGAGCAAGCGTGCCACGCCGTCTTCGCTGGCCGCCGCGCGGTCGTACTCCGCGCAATCCGGTGCCAACGCTTGCGGTTCGATGCCTAGCCGTTGGGCAAATTTGCCGAGCGTCAGAAACTCGTTCTGGTTGCCCTTGGCTTGGTGTTCGGTGACCGGCGCCTGCGTCTGTGCGACGCGCTCTACGGTTTTCGCTTTGCAGTTCGCGATCAGCAATTCGATCACGATGTGCTTGGCTTTGCCGGAAAGCCGCGGCAACAGCTGCTCCGCGAAGCGGCGCGTGCTGGAGCGGATTCCGGACGTCCCTTCTTGCGCATGGGCCTCACCAATGGCCAAGACCAGCGGCTGCTGCGCGAGCACGTATTCGAACGCGGCCTCGGGCGTGGCAAACGCCAGGCAATCGAACGCGCCACACGCACGCGGCTCGACTTTCGGGGGCTGCGCTGAGCTGGCCTGCGTGGGCACGGATGTTTGCGCGGGGGGCGGCGGGGCGCCGGTGACGGGGAGCGCGGCGGGTGGCTGCGCGGCGCTTTGGGCGGGCCCGTGCGGGCTGCAGCTCGCCACCGCCAGCCAAAGCCCTGCCGAACCGAACCGAGCCAACCTCATCCCCATAAAGTACACCCGGGATCGAAAAAGTTCCCGACCCACACCGAAAAAAAGGGGGGCGATCGAAATCCGAGCCGCGCACCTCGCAGGCTGCTGGGTTCCCCCCGAGGATCAAGAAGCGCGTCGCACTCGGACGCCGAAGGCTGCGCCGCCGTACGACGGCTTTCGTGACCATCAATCAATCAAACGAGCATGCCGACCACCGCGCGAGAAAACAGCGGCAAGCGAGTCAGGGTGAAAGAGTCGCCAAAATCCGCACTTGGCCTGGCGACAGCCAGCCTTCGCTCGAGCCCCAGACGACGCGCAACAGCGTGGGGCGGCGTTCGAGCACGTACACGCTAGCGCCTTCGGGAATCGTGACCGAATCGGCCGAGCCGCGTTTTTGTGGCAGCGGTTTGCCGGCTTCGTCGAGCAAGCGGGCTTCGTCCGCCACGATCACTGCGGGCGACGAGGTACGGCGAAAGTGGCGTGCTCCGGCGGTCAGTCCCGCGCCCGCAAGCAGCATCACGGCGCCGATGCCGATGCCAATCGCGCCGCTGAGCCCGGCGCTCGTGCGTTGCACGAAGCGGCGCAAGCCGAGGCCGAGCGTGAGCAGCAAGGAACCCGCCAGCGCCAGGTATGCCCACACGTTCTCGTCGAACAGCGAGGTTGCGGCGCGTCCGAGCGAATCACGCGCCATCACCGGCGCGGTGCCTTCGCGCGCGTGACGCCGCGAGATCTCGGCGCGAATGCGCGATAGCCCGGCTTCTGCCTGCTCGTCCGAGGGGCGCAGCAGCAAGACCTCGCTCAGTGCCGCTGCGGCACGGCCGAGATCACCAGGGTTGGCCGCGCTGGAGCGCGCGCGTTCCACGTACGCGACGGCACGGTTGAAGCTGGCATCGGGATGCACGAAGCCGCGATCGGCCATCAGCTCCAGCGTGTCGATGGCTTCGGTGTATGCGCCGCGTTTCAAGGCTTGGCTGGCCGCGGCGAAGTCGCGCTCCGACTCGCTGGGTGCGGCCCAGGCGGGCGCAGCGCTCAGCACGAGCAGCAACGTCAGCAGAGTGAGGAGTAGGCGCGGCACAGGATCCTCAGCTCGGGGTCGACAGCTTTTCGCTGCGCATTTCGGCAGTGTTTTTGCTGGCGCGTTGCACGAGCTCGTTTGGATCGATGCCGCTGGCCGCGCCCACGAAACGGAGCGCGTCGCAGTCTTCCAAGATCCCCGCCAAGGCTTCGGCGCGGGCGCTCGGCAAGCCGCGTTCGACGAGCGCGCTCTGCATCTCGCTCTTCAAGATCGCGCGCGCTTTCAGGTTCAATTTGAGCTCGATCGCCAGGAACACCGCGCGCTCGACTGCGGCGACCGAGCCGGGCGTGTCGCGCGTAGCGAGCTCGCGCGCTTCGCGCAGCGCATTTTCGAGCTGTGCGCCGAGCGATGCGCCTCGCTCTCGCAGCTTCGCTCGAGTGCGCGTGGCGAGGCTGAGTGCGCCTCCGGCAAATACGACGCCGAACGGCGCGAGCAGCAGAGCTGCCCAAAAACTCGGCCGATCGCTGATGGGCTCGTGCGCGATTGCGGGCGGTCCCAACGTGTCTCGCGCCTGGAGCACGCCTGCAAGGCGATCGTTCGGCTTCGGTTCGACCTTTGCTTTCACCGCGTTGGGATTGGCTTTGACCTCGATCTCACCGAGCTTTGCCCGTGCGACCGCGTACTGTCGCCGTTTCGGATCGTAGTAGGGCAGGCTCACTTCGCCGAGGTCGATCTTGCCCGCATCGGTCATGCGCACGACGTAACTGAACGTACGCGAGCCCTGAACCACGCCGCCCGACACTTCCATCTTTTCGGCCAGCGCGGGCTCGAGCCACTCGACCCCGTGGCTTTCCGGAGTTTGCAGCTTGAACGGCACCATGCCCGTGCCCGAGAGCTTGGCGACCACCGAGATCGCTTCGCCGGCCGAGATCTGGCGCGGCTCGACCGTCGCCTCGAGCCGGTACTCGCCGACGTCTCCGATCTTGTAGCCCGGTGGGCGCCCGTGCAGCGGCGGCTCGGTCACGACCACGTCTACCCAGTTGCTCTCACGAACCAATGCGCCGCCCTTGGGCGCAGTTGGATAGCCGCGACCCGCAAAACCCATCTTCATGTTGCCGGCGCGCAGCGTGCCGGCGTGCAGCGGGAACATCGGAAGCTCGCGCAACTTCGCCGCGATGAAGCGGATGCCCGACGCGGGCACCAAATAGGCCTTCACTTGGTCCGGGCCGCTGTCGAACGTCAGAAAGTCGGCGTGCGACGGCTCGTTGGGATTTTCGGCGCTGAATTGGCCGCGCCCGCCGTAGGCAAACACGCGTAGCGTCACCTGCTGACCGACCACGACGGGGTTCGGCGTCACCGTGGCGCGTAAGAAGGCGATCGGATCGGCCGCTTTGTCCACGCGCAGCTCCTCCGGATAGGTCGGCTCTTCCGGTTGCTGCTGCTCGGTCGGATCGTCGTCGAACGGACTCTTGAAGTTGAAACCAGGAGGGAACGGCGAATTGCCGTTCCCGAACGGATCGAAAAAATTGAACGGATCGAAGCTACGCCGAGCTCGTTGCGGGCTACCACCGCCGGTCGCGCCGGTGACGACTTCAATTGGGATCGGGCTGCCCTGTGCACGCTCACCGCCGAAAGTGGCGGTCGGCGGACCCACCTTGAACGACCCCGCTTTGCTGGTCGTCACCGACCAAGTCAACGTGACGCCCACGCGTTGGGACATTTGCCCGTTGATGATGCTGACTTGTGATTGCGGGCTGCGCGACGGGGGGCCGGCGGTCATGCCGGGGGGCAGCGGCAAACGCACGTCCCCGACGGCATTGCCGTTCTGGCCGTCGGACATCACCACCAACTGCACGACGAACGATTCACCGACGCCGACGCGCTGCGAGCTGACCGCGGTTTTGACTTCCAGCGCGCTCGCGACCGGGCTCGCGGCAAACACGGCCAGAGCTGCGGCGGCCGTGAACGCGAGCCTCACTTGTCCTCCATCCCGCCGCGCGTACGGCCCTGGACGGCGCGGTTCTTTGCGTCTTGCTCCTGCATCGTCGGCGCATGCTCCAACATATCCAGCATGCGGTCGTCCTGATTCGCAGTCTGCGGGGGCGGCTGCTTGGGTTGCTGCTGATCGTTGCCGCCGTCCGGTTGGTTCTCGGGCTTGGGCGCCGAGCCATCCGGGCCCGCGTCCTTCTGCTTGTCCTTGTCTTTGTCCTGGTCCTGGTCGTCGTTCTTCTTGTCGTCCTTTTTGCCGGCGTCCGGGTCCTGGTCCTTGCCAGAATCGGGTTGGTCGCCGGAATCGGGCTCACCGCCGTCGTTCGAAGCGTCTGGCGGTTCCGCGTCTTTCTTCTTGTCCTCTTCGTCCTGGATACGGCGAAGCGCGATTGCGCGGTTGTAGGCGGCGTCACGGCCGATGCCATCGCCGGCATCTTCGGGGACGCCCGGTATCAAGCGCAGCGCGGTGTCGTACGCCTTGACCGCGGCCTTGTAGTCCCGCCGCAAGAACTCCAGATTGCCGATCAAGTAGTGCGCGCGAGCGCGGAACTCGACGGGGGTGTTCGAGTCCCCCGCGACCGCGCGTAGAACGCGCACGGCGCAATCGATGCCCTTACTCCGTTGAGCGAGATTGGCGTCCTCCTGCGAATTGGGGCCGCCGTCACCGATCGGTTCTTCTTCGCCGAAGCGGCGCCCGAAGCGCTCGGCCATTTTGAATAGGCCGAGGCCCAGATCGAAGCTTGCGTTGGGGCGCTCGCGCACCGGATCCGGCGTGCCGATCTCGCCGTTTTCGCACTTGCCCGTGGCGAGGTAGGCTTCGAGGGTCGACACGGCGCTGCCCGCGTCCCCGGCGTCGTACGCGCTGATCGCTTGGTCGACGCTCGGTGAGTGGCGCTCGAACAAAGAATCGGTCGTCTTGCCGCACGCGGCGACGAACACGAGCGAGGAGATCAGGCCCGCGGTCGCGGCGGCGGCCGCTTTTTTGAGCCGTTTTTTCGCCACGCGCCGGGTTTTCTTGGGTGGCGGCACGGCGCTCGGCTTGCTGCGCCGCGCAGCTTCGTTGACGAAGGTCTCGACCAGAACCAAGAGCAGCGCCAGCCCGAGCGGGTACATGTACACGTCCGCGTACACGGTCTCCACCTTCTCGGAGAGCTCCTCGGTGACCAGCCGTCCCAGCCGTCGAGAGATCTCGGTGATGCCCGTCTCGCCGCGCGCGCTCTGCACGATCACGCCGCCCGTGCTGCTGGCGATCTTGGACAGCTGCTCTTCACCCTCTGCGGAGAGTGAAGTCGTGAGCGGCTTGCCTTGATCGTCATTGCGATAGCCATGGGCCTCGCCGGCCTCGTTCACGTCCGGGATTGGCTCCGGAGTGCGGCCGCCGATTTGCACGACGTGAATGGTGATATCGGCTTGCTTGCAAGATTCGGCGACCGCGACCGGATCGCCCTCGAGATCTTCACCGTCGGTGACGAGCAGCATCACACGACGATGCTGCTTCGACTTGGGATCGCGCTCGAGCAGCTCGCGTCCGGCTTCGAGCGCACGCGCGATGGCCGTGCCGCCGACGGGCATGTCGTTGGGCGAGAGCTGGCGAAAGAATTGGGCGATCGCTGCGCCGTCACTGGTCAGCGGAAATGCCATCGGTTCGCCGGCGAAGGCGACGGCCGCAAAGCGCGCACCGGGCAGGTCCTGGATCAGCCGCCCGACCTCGGACTTCGCCCGCAGAATGCGCGAGGGAGCGATGTCCTTCGCGTACATGCTCTTCGAGTAATCGAGCACGACCACGACATCCAAGTTGGTGGCCGGAATCAGGCGCGTTCCACGGCCGTACTGCGGTTGCGCGAGGGCGACGAACGCGAGCCCGACCGCCAGCACGAGCAGGACGCCTTTCAAGGCGCGCCGCCCGCTCGGATTGGCTGTCAGCAGCCCGCGAACCAACGCTTCATCGCCGAAGCGCTTCACGTTGCGACTGAGCAGTACCCCGCCGACGATCAGCGCCAGCGCAACGAGCAGCGCCAGCGTACCGCCGAACAGCCAGACTGGGACGGCGAACTTCACGGGAACCTCCGCAGCACGAGGGCGCGCAGCACGGCATCACCGGCGAGCAGCAGCACCCCGGGCAAGAGCAAGAATGCGAACAGGTCTTCGTAGTTGGCGATGTTGGCTTCGAACTTGGTCTTCTCGAGCTTATCGAGCACGTCGTGGAAACTGGCTTGCAAGGATTTGGCGTCGCTCGCCACGTACGTCGAGCCGCCGGTCTTCGCGGCCAGCTCCTTCAAGAGTTTCGGGTTCACCGGGAAGCCGACCGAGACATAACGAGGTTGTCCGAACAGATCGAAACCGTCTTGAACCTCGGCCGTCTCACCTTGGCCAATCTGGATCGTGTACAAGCGGGCTCCCACCGAATTGGCCAGATGTGCCGAGTATTCGGGGGAGATCTTGCCGCCCTTGGCATCCCCATCGGTGAGCAAGATGATGGCCTTGCTGCGGGCATGGCTGCGTCGCAAGCGCGCCGAGGCGACGCCCACCGCATCGCCGATCGCGGTCGCGCTGGAGTCGATCACGTTCAGCTCCATCTTGCCGACGAGCGCGTCGAGCAAGTGGTAGTCGAGCGTCGGCGGAGACAGCACGTATGCGCTCGAACCGAAGACCACGATGCCGATGCGGTCGGTCTTACGACGCGCGATGAAGTCGCGAATCACGGCCTTGGCGGCGTCGATGCGCGTGGGGCGCACGCCGCGCGGCTTGGGCGGCACGTAGCTCTGCAAGTCGGGCGGCAAGTTCGGCATGGCCGCGTTCATCGACCCGGAGAGGTCGAGCACGACCACGATGTCGATGCCTTCTTCGTCCGCCGCCTGTGGGCGCAAGGTGTTCACCGGGCGCGCCAGCGCGAGCACGCACAGACCGAAGCCGACCGCGCGCAGCACCCCGGGCAAATCCCTGAGCCAGACGCGCGTGCCGGACGGCCCCACGCCGAGCGCCGCAAGTGTGCCCAGCTTGAGCCGCGGCATGCGGCGATCTTCACCCAATGTGGCGCGATAAAAGATGGCCGGAACTAGTAGCAAACCCAACAAAAACCAGCGTGTTTGCCAATGGGCGCGCACGAGCTCTTCGCCGCGCATGAAGGCCGGATACGCGAGACCAATGGCCAACGCGAGCAGCGTGTACACGACCAACAGCCCCCCGCGCAGCGCGCGGCGAAGCTTGAGCGCGGAGGCGCGCAAGTCGAAGCGCGGCGGCGGCGTGCTTTTGTCCGGCTTGCTGCCCGTCCCCGCGGGCGGTTCCGGCAGCACGGGCTCCGGCTTCAGTGCATCGTTCGGGATCGAAGCGTTGGTCACGAGCCTGCCCCCGGGTTCTTGGGTTCAGCCGGCTCGCCTGCATCTGCCTCGGCGTCATTCTCGACATCCGTAGCCTCTGGCGCGGCAGGCGGGAGCGGGGTGATCAACATGGTGCGCGTGACGATGCTTTCGGCGCGTGCCAAGAGATCGAGGCACTCACCTTCGCTCGGGGTGAGTCGGGCGAACTTCACGAGATCCGCGTCGCGCATGAAGCCTTCGATGCCGGGGAGATCTTCGATCTTGGGCGTGCTCTGGCGTAGCGACCAGAGTGCCTCGCGGGTGGTGCTCTCCAAGCCATCGTAGCCGTAGCGATCGCCCAGGTAGCGGCGCAATACGTCGGAAACTCGGTCAAAAACCTCGGCAAAACGGCCCTCGCGTGTGAGCCCCGCGTGCCGGATATCGTGCAGCGCTTCGAGCGCGACGTCCCACGGCGGGCGCGGTGGGGGCGGGGGCGGCAGCACCTTGGGTCGGCGCAGCCAGCGACTGATCAAGAGTGCGCCCAGTGCGCCCAAGGCCAGCGCGATCAAGCCCGCGATCGCAACGGTCTTGGCGAGGGTCCAAATTTCGAGCTGACGCCGCATCGCCGGGTTGCCGCGCGGAGCGGCATTCGGCGTATTCGCGATCGGGTCTTCGACCACGACCGTGTGAGACGCCGTGCACACGGTCACAAGTTCGCCGCTGGCGCGCGAGACGGCAATCGGTAGCGGCGGCAGTACGAGCTCGTGTCGCCCAGGCTTTGCCGGCAAAGGCACCACCGAGAGCAGAACCTTGGTCGTGGCGCGTTCGCCTTGCTCACTGCGCACGAGCTTGGGGCCCGCCGCGCCCTCCGGATCGGGTAATGCGAAGCCTTCACGCTCCAGCGCTTTGGCTTCGGGGCTGTCGCTCAAGAGTCGAAAGCCGGTCGGCAGCACGGTTTCGCCCTTGCCGTGTTCGACCGTGACCTCCAGCGTCAGGGCGTGCCCGCTGAGCGCGCGGCGCGCGATTTTCTCGGTGAAATGCGGGCGATCTTTACCCGAGGGAATGCGCTCGACGCAGCTCTCGGCGGTCTTGCTGTCGACCACGCTCGGCGCGCTCGAAGCGGGAGCGGCGCTCGGGGCCAGCGCTGCGCTCGGGGCCGGCGCTGCGCCGGCGTCTGGCGTCTGAGCGTGGGCGGGCAGCGCGAGCAATAGTGGGCTGAACGAGAGCGCGAGGACGCGCGCAAGGGGGCTCATCGGTGGGCTCGCCGGGCGCGCCGCGCGAACAAGTCGCGAAGCGGTTTGATGTACGGCTGGTCCGTGCGCACGACGCAATAATCCAGCCCAAGCTTGGTGAATAGACGCACTTGCTCGGCGCGGATGCCGCGCATCTGTTTGGCGTAGTGAGCACGCACTGCGGGGCTCGAGGTATCCACGATCACACTGTCACCGGTTTCGAAGTCCTCGAAGCTGCCGATCCCCACGTTGGGCAGCTCTTCATCGCGAGGGTCGACCAGCATCACCGGGATGATGTCGTGCCGGGCGGCCGCGAGCGACAGGGCACGGTCGTAGCCAGTCGTGAAAAAATCACTGATCAAGAAGGCCACGCTGCGACGCCGCGCGACCGAATGTAAGGTCTCCAGTGCGACTTTCAGATCGGTGCCGGAGCGCTCGGGCACGCGCCCCAGGATCTCGCGCACCACGCGCATCACGTGCTTTTGCCCTTTTTTTGCGGGCACGAGCTTCTCGATCTGATCCGTAGTCAGGATCAAACCGACGCGATCGTTGTGCTTGATCGCGCTGAAGGCGCACAGCGCGGCGACCTCCGCGGCGAGCCGCGCTTTGCTGGCAGTGCGCGTGCCGAAGCGCTGACTCGCGGACAGATCGACGACCAACATCATGGTCATCTCGCGCTCTTCCACGAACACCTTGACGTGCGTGGCATCCATGCGGGCGCTCACGTTCCAGTCGATGGTGCGGATGTCGTCGCCGGGTTGGTACTCGCGAACCTCGCGAAACGCCAAGCCCTGACCTTTGAAGACGGAGGTATAGCTGCCCGCCAACTGCTCGGTCGCGAGCCGGTTGGTGGTGATCTCGATCTTGCGCAGGGCTTTGAGCAGTTCCTTCGGGATCACTGCATCACCTCAGTACGTTGCGAGGGGAGCAAACGGAATGCCTCAGGGAACCTCGACGACCTCGAACACGCGGCGCACGATGTCTTCCGCGGTGACCTCTTCGGCTTCGGCTTCGTAGCTCAGCACCACACGATGGCGCAGCACGTCCGGACCGATGGCTTTCACGTCTTCCGGCGTGACGTAGCCACGGTGGCGCAGGAAGGCATGCGCGCGCGCCGCCAAATTCAGAGCGATACTCGCGCGCGGGCTGGCGCCGTATTCGATCAGCGGAGCCAGGTCTTTCATGCCCTTTTTCTGGGGCTCGCGGGTGGCGAACACCACATCCACGATGTAATCCTTGACGCGATCGTCCATGTACACGTCGCGCACCACTTTGCGCGCTTCGAGCAGCTGCTCGGGTGAGGTCTTCGACGCGGCGGTGGTGTTGACCACACTAGTCATGCGATCCATCACCAGCCGCTCTTCTTCGCGGGTTGGGTAGCCGACCTTGACCATCAGCATGAAGCGATCGATTTGTGCTTCGGGCAGGGGATAGGTGCCCTCTTGCTCGATCGGGTTTTGCGTGGCCATGACGATGAACGGATCAGGCAAGGGATAGCTCTTGTCTCCGATCGTGACCTGGCGCTCTTGCATCGCCTCGAGCAACGCGCTCTGCACCTTGGCCGGTGCGCGGTTGATTTCATCCGCCAGCACCAGGTTTGCGAAAATCGGCCCGAGCTTGGAGCTGAACTGGCCGGTCTTCTGATCGTAGATGACGGTGCCGATCAAATCCGCGGGCAGCAAATCGGGGGTGAATTGCACCCGCGCGAACTTGGCGTGAATGGCGTTGCAAATCGTGCGTACGGTGAGGGTCTTGGCCAGCCCGGGGACGCCTTCGAGCAGCACGTGCCCGCCGGTCAATAGGCCGATCAAGATCCGCTCGATCATGTAAGTCTGACCGACGATGACCTTGCCGATTTCGGCCATAAGGTCGTCCACGAAGGCGCTTTCCTTGGCCACGAGTTCATTGAGCGCGCGTACGTCCTGCATGATTTTCCTGGGGGGCGAGCACCCGCTTCTAGCGCGGCGGGCGCGCGGGAGACAATTACCAAACCACGCTTATTCCGGGCTGACTTCGCCGCTCAGCGAATCGATCCCCCGTGCCGTGCCCGTCCCCGATCTCTGAGCGCCGGCTCGGCTCCCGCCGCGCGCGGGCGCGGCCTCAGTCCAGGCCGAAAGCGGCGCTCAATAACGCCGCAGCCAATCCCTGCACGGCCAGCGACAGGACGCCCAGTCCGACTCCCAGGCCAAAGCCGATCAGGGAACGTCGCGTTTTGGCGAAATGAACCGGCAGCGCGAACGGGCCGAAGGCGACCACGGCAGACAAGAAGCTGGCGTCGGTCCAAGCACGAGCCAGTCGCTCTTCGGACAGGCCGCGCAGATCGCGGCGCACGATCAGGTACGGCAGGAGCGCGTTCAATACCAGGCTCAGCGCGACGATCAGAATTTCGGACACGGGCGCTTGCCTCGACCCGGCACGAACTCGCTCAGTGGCTACGGTTGAACCGCGTGCACGAGCTCGGCGAACGCGCTGTCTTCGCCGCCCGCGGGGCGCGCGGAATGGCGCAGAGCGGCGCCCTTGCCCGCGTTCAGTTCGCAATGAATGGCGGCGGTGTACGCTTTCATCGGCTCTTCGTAGCTGCGCGAGGCAACCACTGCGCTGCCAATCTCACGCAGAGAATCATCCATCGCGGTGCAGCCGGTGCTGGGCGGCGGCAGGCTGAATGGCTTGGCGCCCTCGCAGCAGCCCGCGCGCACGACGGCGAACGCCGCCATGTCGTACCAACCGATGCGCGCGAAAATCTTCATCGCCTCGCTGACGTTGCCCTTGCCACCATTGATCACGGCGACGCGCAGCTTTTCCGCACCGGTGCGCGGGTCGCTCTCTTCGCACACCCAGCTCATGTCCGGGGCCTTGTCGAACGTGCCCTTGGGCAGATAACCCGAGACGCACGAGCCCGCCTTGTCTGTGCTCGCAGTTTCGCTCTCGCCATTCACGGGCACTTCCGAAAGATCGATCGCCTTCTTGGGTTCGTCTGGCGCGAGCGCCGCCGCGGCTGCCTGCGGCTTTTGAACTTCGATCACTTTGACGTTCGTCTTCGAACGCATGGTCGAGAATGTCCAGCCACCGATCAAGCCAATCGCAGCCCCGAAGGAGGCCAGCATCAGCAGCTTGGAGGGCTTTTTCTTGGGCGGCGGACCCGGCACGCTGCGACGTGGCGCTTGCGAGGGGCGGGGCAGCTGGCTCGGCCGCATACTGGGCGGTAGGGGCGGGGGAGACGTGGAATGCGGCCCGGGCGCGATCGGCTCTTCGCCAGCGTGCTCCACGAACCAGCGCGCCAGCTCGCGCTTCAGCGGTCGCAAATCATGACTGCGCACGCCGAGATCACGCGCGAGCCCGTGGTACAGCGCCACGCGCAACACCGGATCGAGCACGCCCGCGTCGGCCAGTGCGCTCTCCGACTCGTAGCCGCCGCGCGCGGGCGGTTCGCCGACGAGCATCAGAAAGAGCAACGCTGCCGCGCCCCAGCTGTCGTCTGGTTCGGACGGAGGATCTCCCTGTTCCCATTCCGGCTGGCGGAACGCGGCATCGCCGGGCGGAAGCGGGCCGAGCACCAGTACTGGGCCGTCTCGGCCCTCCGGAGTCAGGATCACGTTGTTCGGGTGCACGCCGCCGTGCGCGCCACTGGCTTCGTGCAACGAAGAGAGCGCGTCGGCCACGCGCAGCGCGGAGCGCACCGCATCGACCGGCGCTTTGTGACCGAGGTCCGCCAAGCGTTCGCTGAGGGTTTCGCCCTTGAGCTGCTCACTGACGACGAGTTGCTTGTCCTCGAATTCGACCACATCGACGACGTTGGCCAGGTGCCGATGACCGAGGCCCTTGCCCTTGGCGAGCAGCTTGGCGACGGTGGCGTTGACCTCGAGGACTACGACCGGCAGTTGGCTCTCGGTATCGATCGCAGAGTAGGCAACGGGCTCGCCCTCCACGGCGAGGCGTTCCTCGACGCGGTAGCGCGAGCCAATGACCATTCCGGGTTCGAGTCCGGCGCTCACCGTTTCACTCACTTAAGCCCTGGTCTCCTGCGTGTCGAAACGATTTCGAGGTCCGCACAGTCCACACGTAGGGTCGCACCAAAGGGCGGTCCTCGTCCAGGCTTCCGCGCGCCCGCCGTGGTTCGTTCAGTGTTCGGCCGCCCTGCCGGACGCCCGCTCGAAGCAGGAAGACGGATTCCGCTCGTTACTTCGCTCCACAACTTGAACACTTGATTAGCGCCTCACTGGAACGCGGTTCGGCTAGTGTGTAAAAGCGGAGTTCCGATGCAGATCTACACGGGCACGAGCGGGTTCAGCTATCCCGAGTGGTGCGGACGCTTTTATCCAGAAGCGCTGCCCGGTTCGCAAATGCTTCGCTATTACGCGACGCGTTTGGCCACGGTCGAGATTAACAACACGTTTTACCGCATGCCCAATCAGGACACGGTCGCCGCCTGGCGCGACGAAGTGCCCGATTCGTTCTGCTTCGCGGTCAAAGCCAGCCGCCGCATCACCCATCAGAAAAAGCTGATCGACGTCGCCGAAGACGTCACGCACCTATTCGGCGTGGTCGACGTGCTCGGCCAAAAACTCGGCCCAGTGCTATTCCAAACTCCGCCCTTCCTGAAGAAGGAGCTGAGCGTGCTGCGCGACTTCTTGGCCTGCTTGCCGCAAGGCCGCCGCGCAGCGATGGAGTTTCGCCATCCCTCTTGGTTCTCCGACGACGTGTACAGCGTGCTATCCGAGCGCAACGTCGCGCTCGTCGGCGGCGATCTCGAGGAAGCGGAAAAGTCCCCACCGCTCGTCGCCACGGCCGACTTCGGCTACTTGCGCCTGCGCCGCTTGGACTACGATCCCGCGGGCATCGCCGAATGGGGCGCGCGCATCGCAGCCCAAAGTTGGCAAAGCGCGTACGCCTACCTGAAGCACGAGATCCTGGGACCGCTGTTTGCGGAAGCGCTGCGCGCCACCTTGGACGGTCGGGAGCAACCCGACCTCTCCGAGATTCGCACGTCGATTGCCGCACCTAAGCCCAAGAGCACGCGCGGTCCCGTCAGCAAGCGCAAGCCGGCCGAGCCGAAATCCTCGAAGACCCCCGCACCGCGAAGCTCGAAAGGGCCTGCATCGAAAGGGCCTGCATCGAAAGGGCCCGCATCGAAAGCCCCTGCATCGAAAGGGCCTGCATCGAAAGGGCCTGCATCGAAAGGGCCTGCATCGAAAGCCCCGGCATCGAAAGCCCCGAGTAAATCCAAAAAGTCGTGAATCCGCCGCGTGCATGCGGCGAAAAAACGGGTAATCTCCGCCCGCAATGTACTTCCAGGACATCATTCTGACCCTGCAACGCTTCTGGGCGGAGCGCGGCTGCCTCATCGTACAGCCGTACAACTCAGAGGTCGGCGCTGGTACCTACAACCCCGCCACCTTCTTGCGCGCACTGGGTCCGGAACCTTGGAACGCAGCCTACGTGGAACCATCGCGTCGCCCGACGGACGGCCGCTACGGTGACAACCCGAACCGCCTGCAGCAGTTCGACCAGTTCCAAGTGATCTTGAAGCCCAGCCCGATCAACATCCAGGACCTGTATCTGGAGTCGCTCGAGGCGATCGGCACCAAGCCGCTCGAGCACGACGTGCGCTTCATCGAAGACGATTGGGAGAGCCCCACGCTCGGCGCCTGGGGTCTGGGCTGGCAAGTCTGGTTGGACGGCCTCGAGATCAGCCAGTTCACCTATTTCCAACAAGCCGGCGGCTTCGATTGCAAGCCCGTCAGCGGCGAGCTCACCTATGGCCTCGGCCGCATCGCCATGTACTTGCAAGACGTCGATACGATGTACGACCTCAAGTACAACGCCCATGTCTCCTTCGGCGAGCTGTACAAACGCGCCGAGTGGGAATGGTCGACCTACAACTTCGAAGAGGCCGACGCGGCTGCGCACTTCGCGGCCTTCGACAAGAACGAAACCGAAGCCAAACGCCTGCTGGCCCGCGCTGAAGATCCGCTCAAGAAGCTGGTCCTCCCTGCGTACGACTTCATCGTCAAAGCCGCCCACGCCTTCAACGTCCTCGACGCCCGCGGCGCAATCAGCGTGACCGAACGCCAGCGCTACATCCTGCGCGTCCGGACCCTCGCGCGCTCCGTCGCAGAAGCGTACCTGGCCCAACGCGAGGCGCTCGGCTTCCCGCTGCTCGCACAAGCCAGCAAAGCGGCAGAATAAGCGAACCCCAGCTGCGCGCGTTCTTTTTGGGGGGCCTACACGCCCCAACCGCGCGCCGGAGCCTCACCTGATTGCGGCTGCGTGGCGCGTCTTTCGGATTCGCCTCCGAAGTCGCGAGTGCCAGCCGTATACACCGATCGGGTCATGCTTCCTGAACGCGGAAATCGGCCCGTTGGGAGCGCATGATGTCGGTTAGCTTGCAGCGTGCTCAGTTCGAATACAGGTTCGGCAGACCTCTACACGCACATGGCAAGTACCGGGACCGATGATCTCGTTCTTGGCGGGCTCTACGGGCTGCTAATCGGCGACGCCGTTGGCGTCCCTTACGAGTTCAGCGCTCCGGAGGAGCTCCCGGCGCTCGAGCGCATCGACATGGCTCCGCCTTCCGGATTCATTCGGGCCCATGCCGCGGCCCCGACCGCAGCTTGGTCTGATGACGGCGCTCAAGCTCTCTGTTTGCTCGCGTCGCTGCTGCATCGCGATGGGCTCGACCTCACTGACTTCGGCAACCGTTTAGTCAATTGGTGTGACTACGGCTACATGGCCGTGGACCACATCGTCTTCGACGTGGGAAGCCAAACGAGTATCGCTCTGGCGGCGATTCGAAACGGCGTTCCTGCCCAACACGCAGCTCCCGCTGAAGAGCGCCACAACGGCAATGGTTCGCTAATGCGCGCGCTCCCGTTGGCGCTTTGGCACACCGGCTCGGACGACGAACTCATTCACGACGCCGCTCGGCAGTCTATCCCGACCCACGCTCACCCACGCTCCCAGATCTGCTGCGCTTTGTATTGCCTTTGGGCGCGCGCCACTCTTTTTCGAGTCGACAATCCGTGGCAGCACGCAACGACCGTCCTTCGTCGCTATTGCGCAGAGAACGCGGCCTGGTCGAACGAGCTCGAAGGTCACGTGCGCCCCGATGATCCTCCGGGTGGCTCGGGTTCTGGCTATGTCGTGGACTGCTTGCACTCCGCGCGACTCGCCCTTCAGCAGCCGACCTTCGAGCGCGTGGTGCAGCGAGCGATCTCGCTCGGCAACGACACCGATACGACTGCTGCCGTCGCGGCCGGCATTGCCGGGCTACAGCACGGGCTGGCAGCCATACCGGAGCGCTGGCGACTCGCTCTCCCTGCTCGAGATATCGTCGATCCGCTCGCGGAGCGCCTGCTTGCGTCTCTTCGCGACCGAGCACGCTCTCACCCCACAGCTTACTAGTTTCGAACGTCGGCAAACGGATGAACCGTGGCGATTGGGGTCAACGATCCGTACGGTCACGCTCGAGGAGATCGGCTTCTCGCGAAGACTCGCGTCAATCGCGATGCTGGCATAGTCGTGGATTTGTCCGACGCAGTGAGGGCAGACGTTTCAACGGCTTGAAGTAGGCGAGGTACGCAACCGCAGGTTGCGGGCAAGCGACCTGCGGCGCGCTTCATAGTTGAAGCTCATCAACGCGAATGGGAAAAATCCACAGATCAGCGCGATCGCGCGGGTTTGCCATTGGGGAGCGGTGTCATCCGGCGGCGGAGCCAGAGTGGAACTGACGAGTGTCCCGGTGTCCGTAGTTACCTTTACCGGAAAGCGCGAGCCAATCGCATTGGGGAGCCCGGGCTCTCGCAGCAAGCCACCTTGCATCTTCCCAGCGTGCTCGTATCGAACCATCAAGGCACTCGGCTCCCCTGGATCCGGCGGTGTGACGAAGACCACTTCGGCGACGACCGTTTCCACTTGCGCGAGCGCCAGTGCATTGAACCGGTCTTGGTAGGCGAACACACCACCGAACAGCGCTGGAACAGCGACGGCGGCAGCCAGATAGACGTTCCGTATGCGACGCGCACTGCGCAGGCGCTTCTCTAGTTGCTCGACGTATTCAGTCACCGCCGCAATGTACGAGCCAACACGAGGCTCGAGAAGTGCGCCGCGTGTCGGGTGAGCCTCGTCTCTCTGCGCGCTTCGCAGGAAACCCAGATTGAGTATGCCGCGCCCCCGACTGCCGGCGAGAAGCTCGCGTCTCGCCGGCAACGGATGGGCTTTTGCCTTTAGTGCTGGAAGGCGAGCACGCCGCTACGAAGGTGGTAGAGGGTGCCGTTCGACCCGCCCTGGGCCGCCATCCGCTTCGGCTGGCCCGAGGTGAAGGCAATCACCCAGCGGCGGGCAGAAAAAGCGCTGACCGTAAGCTCCGGCGTCGTGAGCCAGGCGCCGTTGTTGACGCTCGAGTAGCCCCAAGCGGCTCGCCCGATGATCGAGCTGTTCGACTCATTGCAAGTGCCCGCGCGCGTTTGCCCCTCGGTGTAGTAGCCGCAATTGTTGTTCAAGCACGCGCTCTGGCTGCCCGAAACGCTGGTTTTGGCGCCACGAAAGAAATAACCATAGCCCGGCAGCTGATCGGAAACGTCGTAAACGTAGTTCTCGCATGAGGCGACGGATTTTTCGATCTGCTTCTCGAGGTCCACCGTGACCAGCTCGACCTTGTCGTCGGCGCGCTCCAAGCCGATGACTTCTTGCGCATGCGAAGCCACGAGGCGTGCATCTGGTTCCATGTTCTTTGGCGCCAGGGCACGGAATATTTCGAGCATCGTCAGCGGGTGACCCGCGGTTGCGGCAGCGCGATCGGCAAGCGAGCCCTTGGCGAACGCCGAAAGCGACTCGGACAAGATGATCGTGAGCTGACCGCGCTCGTCGGTGTGGGCGAGGAACGAGACCTCTTCCTCACCGGCCTTGAATTCCTGAATCGTGACTGCGTCGCTCTTCTGGTCCAGATTAGGTTCGCCTCGTTCGGGGCCATCCAGGGCTTCGGCACTGCAGCCCGAGCAAAAAATCCCAACGCATAGCATCGTCAAACCGAGCTTTACCATCGACATTTGAACTCCCTTCGGTCTCGCGCCCCACCCTTCCATCGTGAAAGCGCCGCGCGAGGAGGATAGGAGTACTCGGACTCGATAACTGGGTATTGTATGTTTGTGCGTTAGTCTTCGATTCGATCGCAACGTCGGGTGAGTTGCGTCGAGTGAGCGAGAACCGACACGGTGTTGCATTGCACGGCTTTGCATCGGCGTTCGATTTTGATCGACAGATTGGGCCGAGCGCGTCGAGTGAGCGAGAACCGACACGGTCGGAACTCTCGAACGTATCGACGCGCAGGAAGGAGCGGATGCGGCAACGCTTTTGCGTTCGCTCCAAGGCTTGCTTCTAAACGCCGATACGTTCGCTCGAGTTCTAGCTACCGCCCTTCACGATGCCCGACGTGCTCTCGTTCGGTTCTGGCTCCTATGCCCTGGAGATGGCGCTTCGCGGGCCACCGTACAGCCGGTCCTTGGCAACGCTGAAGTGCTCTAGCGTCGCCCCTCGATCCCAGCTACTTTTGCGCAGGGGCTCGGCAAAAACAGGAGGTGCCCTTGGAAGACTGGCCTTTTGATCAAGCTCGGAACGTGGCAGCCGTCTCGGATGCGGCCGTGGTGGATGAGCGCGCGCCCGTTTTGGTCGTGGTCCACTATTCGGATGACGACAGCTGGGGCTTCATGTCCGGTGAACCCTTCACGCCCGAGCGCGGTAAGGTGATTGCCATGGGTGAGGCCCTCGAGCTCGACCCAACGCTTCGCGACATCGCCGATCTCCCACCCGGATGGTCCGCCACGCGTGAGCACCTCGGCGGTAGCTGGGATCGCAATGCTGACCCAGATATTTGACGGTGACGAGTTTGGCTTTTGCTGATGCACTCGCGGCTGAACGCCGATACGCTGCGCGCCGAAACGGCAGCTAACTCTCGAGTGAGGAATGAACATGACCGCCACGACCAACACCGTGCGCCTGCATCGGGTACTCACCGCTCCTCCGGAGCGCGTTTATCGCGCGTTTCTGAATCCGCAGGCCCTCGCGCGCTGGTTGCCCCCGCACGGCTTCACCGCGACAGTGCATGAGCTGGAGGCCCGCGTCGGGGGCACTCACCGCATCTCGTTCACGAACTTCGGTACTGGCCATAGCCACTCCTTCGCTGGTGTCTATTTGGTCCTGACTCCAAACGAGCTCATCCGCTACTCGGACAAGTTCGACGACCCGAACCTACCCGGCGAGATGACCACCACCGTGACGCTTCGGAAGGTGATTTGCGGTACGGATTTGAGCATCGAGCAGGCCGGCGTTCCGGCGATCATCCCCATCGAGATGTGCTACCTCGGTTGGCAGGAGTCGTTGGGCATGCTGGCTCGCATCGTCGAGCCGGAAATCCCGGACGGCGCCTGAGTGGGGCGCCCGCGTTCCCGCAACGCACCTCCCAACGCACACTATTCCTGTCGCGGCACACTTCACACGCGGGTGCCCGATGGTCGCTGACGGTCGAGCCGCGTCAAACCTCGGAAGCACTCCCTGAGACTTGACCGCAGAGCCGCAGAGATCAGAGGAGAGGAGATCGTGGGCTTGTGTTGAACGGTAGAGAGTACGGAGCAGAATCGTCTTTTCAGATCGGGGCTGGTCGAGCCGAGGACGGCCTGTGAACACGTGGATTTCTGGAATGGGCGAGGTGAGCCGCATGCGAATTTTTTCGCCGTCAACGGCCGACGAGAGCGAGCCCTAAATCTCATCTGATCGCTGCGGCCTCCGCGGTTCTGCGATAAAAAAATCTGGGCGCCGTTCACGTCTCGCACGCGACGACAGCGACGGACCAAGCCATTCGAGGGCCCTTGGTGACTCGTCTCGTTCGTTCCAGTATGACTGGGCCGTCACACACCTGAGCTTTCCATGTCTGCCGGTAAGATACGCTTCGTTGTTCTCGCTACACTGATGCTCGCAACTGCCTGCCAGGCTCCGCACGCGCAACCGGCAGCGGTCCCTCATCAATCACCGCCCGTGATGAAGCAAGCTCGGGCCCAATCCGAGCTCGGCATCGCGTTGCGTCAGCTCCAGAACTCCGAGCTAGAGGTTCGCGAGCAGGCGCTGGAGCGGATCAACCAAATCGCAAAAGCAGGCCTCACCGACGCGCAGCTGCGCGAATTGCTCGACGCTGCAGTCTGGGCGTTCCCAGCCGCGCGCTACGAGTTCGAGGAATACTCGGAAAGCCTGTTGGAGCTGACCTGGGGGCACCTCACTAACGCGCACGTGAGCGTCTTGGCGGCCAGCTATGGTGCGCTGTCTGCGCGGGCGAAGGCGGCAGCACTGGCAGGGCTCGCACGCTTGGGAACCGAACTCGCAACCGACGTGTACGTCGAACTGTTGGTTCGAAACGGTTGGCCAAAAGACGCCTCTCCCGCGGTTACCTCGCCCTACGAAGAAGCGCCACGATTCCCTGAAAAGATTCTACCGCCGCTCGTCAGTGGCAGCATCGCGGCTCTCCCTGGCGACGTACGCTGGCAATTGGTGCTGTCGTATGCGAAAGGTTCGCTGATCCCGGTTGCTCTGGCCCCTGGACTGAAGACGGTTGCCCTGCATGAGGCACAGGCTTCATTCGCGCAAGCGTTGCCGTTTCAGCGGCCCCGGGGCATTGGCTGGCGCTGGGAAGACGCCTATTCCGAAGTGCGCTTCAGTGCCGAAATTCTGTTCGACCTGGTGGGTTACCTCGGCCCGGACCCCGTGACGAAAGCGTTGCTCGATCGCGCGCAAAAGCTCCCAGATCCGAGGCTCGCGCTGTTCGCGATCGAATCGAGCGTGCGGCTTGGCTACGCTCCGAATGGCCCAGCGCTGCAGGGGGTCGCCGCTGATCCAGAGTCGCGAAACCAGCTGTTCGACGCGCTGGTGACGCTCGGCAAGGAGCAGCTCTTCCCAAAGGCACAGCGGACCCAGCAGAAGTTCGCGGAATCGGACATGGTGCATTGGCTGACGTTTCCCACGGAGCTTGCCCGCGCGCCGGACCACATCGAGATGATGAAGGCCGTCGAGCGCGATCTGGGGCCGGAGTACGGCGTGCTCGTGTACTACGTGTTCCGATTCAAGACCGATCCCCCGCACTGGTCCGCGGAAAACGGCTGGATGGCGGGTGTCTCGGGACCGTTTCGGCGGGCAGATTTCCCGACCACGCAAGGCTCGGGCGACACCTTCAGTGAGTTCACGAAGTGGGCGGAGTTCTCCGCGGAAGAACACGTTGCGTCGGTCGAAGAACTCATGCAGCGATTGCGTGATGCGCACGCCGACGAAGAACAATAGCGCGCAATGATTGACGTCTCGATTCCATGCGAGAAGTGTCGGCAGCCGGTCCGGTTCGGCCCCGCGAAATGCCCGGCGTGCGGTACCGTTCCGTCGCGTGATGCGCGGCTCGCCTTGCGCGAGCGGCTCGTGGCAAGCAGCGCAGATTTTCGCGAACTTCAGGACCAGATCAGCTCGGCGCGCACCGTCCTGCTGATCCTGGCCGCGGTCTACGCTGGCTATGGCCTCCTTGGCTTTCTGGCTCAGGCGCGCGATCTCGTCTCGACCGCCGAAGATACCGCGTTGGCAATTGCGGGACTCGTCGAAAACATTCTGATCGGCATCGTCTTCATGGGCGCATGGCGAGCCGCGCGCAGTGCCCCACTGCCTGCGATTGCTGCGGCAACGTTGCTTTGGCTCGCGCTCCAAGTCCTGGGCGCTGTCGCGGTTTCGATGTCGATTTTCGCCGGTCTTTGGATCAAAGCCGTGGCCGTCATTCTCCTCGGGCGCGGGATTCTGGCGAGCGTGAACGCCAATCGCTACCTGCGCAGGCTGCGAGAGACACCCCCCGCGGCCGAGTCAGCGACGACACGACACTCCCCATGACGCCGCCGACCGCGAAGCGCGGTCGCCGCGTTCAGCGGAGCTCGCGCACGCGTTCCGAGAACCAGGCATCGAAGCTCGGTTCCGTCCGGCGTGCGTAGAAGCCGGCCAGGGAGAGCCAATGAAGCCTACCGGTCGCGCCACGCACGCCGATTGCGCCCCAGGTCGCACTGGCAGCGCGCTGCGTCGTTTCGACCAGCTTGCTGCCGCTGCTTTCGACCAAGCGCTTGCAACGCAGTTCGAACTCCTTGCAGTTGTTTGCATAGGTGTCGAGGAGTTGCCTTGCCGGAGCATCGGCGAGGTGACGAAGCGAGTCTTCGGCAGATTCCCGAACGTAAAGATCGGCGTCATCGAGGACGGTCAGAAATGCTTCGGTCTGATGGGAGCCCAACAGGCAAGTGGCCATCTGTAGCTGAAAGCGACGCCGCTCGGAACTTGGGCGCGGGGCCTCGCTCGTCACCAGTGCCGAAGCCTTAGCGTGATCGTCGTCGTTCGAGCGCTGACCGCCACAAGAGGGCAGCAAGTCGCGTAGTGCGGTCCGGCCTCGACCGAGGGATGCCGCGAGTTCCGGCAGGTATTCCCGCTCATCACGAAACAGGGGTCCCCGTTCGCCGTCGTGCGGGATCTTGACGATGTACCCCTGCAATGCGCCGTCCAGCATCTGCGCCACGAGGTCGGATTCCTCTTCGGCGATTGCGACTACACCCAGCTCGGCGAAGCCTGCGCTCAGCTCGATTGCCCGTGTGATGGCCAGCACGTACGCGGCCATCGCCTCCGGCGTTGCTGCCGCTCCACTCGCGCTCGGAGCGGGGATGCCATCATGCTGCAGATACAGCTCGTTCAACCAGCGCGGCAGACCGAACCCGAGCTTACGTTCGGCCTCGGCGATTGCCTCGGAGCTGGCGCCATCGGGCATTCGGAGCGAGCGCTCGGCGAGGGCTCGAAGCAAGCTTTGCAGCTCTGCTTTCACCGCGAGCCTCTGCCAACCGAAGTGCCACGAGGCCGAAGATTTGGGCCGCTAGCCATGACCTCCTATCCTACGCTCGCTCGAGCGGAGCGGTCGAGCATCCACTGCGGAACTGCACGTGAAGGGTGGGCTTTCTACTCACACCTGGGCTCCCGCGCCGACCTACGGTTCTGCCTCGAGCGACACTACAGGTCCATCGGCCATCAGTGGCGTTTGGTGCCCATTTGGCGCTACCCGAGGATTTGCGGCATACAGATCGGGTCCATGTCTTCGTCGCCACGCTCGGTTTATTCCGTAACCCAGGAGCTTCGGGATTCGATCACCTCGGAATACCTGAAGCGTATCCTCACGGCGCGCGTGTACGACGTCGCGATCGAGTCTCCGCTCGAGCTGGCGCCGAGCCTATCGCAACGCTTGAACAACCGAGTCTTCCTAAAGCGCGAAGATCAGCAGCCGGTGTTCAGCTTCAAGTTGCGCGGCGCTTACAACAAGATGGTGCGGCTGTCAGCCGAGGAGCGGCAGCGCGGCGTGATCGCGGCATCGGCCGGCAATCACGCGCAGGGGGTTGCGCTCGCGGCGCGCCGGCTGGGCTGTCGCGCCTTGATCGTGATGCCGGTCACCACGCCGGAGTTGAAGATCGACGCGGTGCGAGCGCTCGGGGGCGAGATCGTGCTGGCCGGAAATAGCTACTCTGACGCTCATGAGCGGGCACGAGAACTCGAAGCAGAACAGGGGTTGGTCTTCGTGCATCCGTTCGACGATCCGGATGTGATCGCCGGACAGGGCACCGTGGGCATGGAGATCCTGCGCCAGCACCAAGGGCCGATAGACGCGGTGTTCGTTGCCATCGGCGGGGGCGGACTGATCTCGGGGGTAGCCGCGTACATCAAGGCCGTGCGCCCCGAAGTGCGTGTCATTGGCGTGCAAACGACCGACTCCGACGCCATGGTGCGCTCGGTTCGCGCGGGGCAGCGTGTGCCGCTGCATGATGTCGGGCTGTTTTCCGACGGTACGGCCGTGCGCCAGGTGGGCGAAGAGACATTCCGCATCACCCGAGCCTTGGTGGATGATTTCATCTTGGTCGATACCGACGCGGTGTGCGCCGCGATCAAAGACGTGTTCCAAGACACGCGCAGTATTCTGGAGCCGGCAGGCGCGTTGGGGGTCGCGGGCATCAAGCAGTACATCGCGCAGCACGGTGCGGTCGATCGCACCCTGATTGCCGTCACTTGCGGCGCGAACATGAATTTCGACCGGCTGCGCTTCGTGGCCGAGCGCGCCGAGTTCGGTGAGCAGCGGGAGGCGCTGTTTGCCGTGACCATTCCGGAGCAACGCGGCAGCTTCCGCCGTCTCTGTGAGCTGCTCGGCCAGCGTTCGGTCACCGAATTCAACTATCGCATCTCCGATGCCAGCGTCGCTCACGTATTCGTGGGGCTCAGCACGCGGTCCCGCGGCGAGGCTAGGACCATCGCTCGAACGCTCGAAGAGCAAGGCTTCGCCACCTCGGACCTCTCGGACGACGAGCTGGCAAAAGAACATTTGCGGCACATGGTGGGCGGCCGATCCCAGCTTGCCGATAGCGAGCGGCTGTTCCGCTTCGTATTCCCCGAACGCCCCGGTGCGTTGATGCGTTTCTTGGCCGCGATGCATCCGGTTTGGAATATCAGCTTGTTCCACTATCGGAATCAGGGTTCCGACTACGGTCGCATCCTCGTGGGCATCCAAGTGCCGAGCGCTGATGCGACCGCCTTCCGAGATTTCCTGGAGACGCTGGCTTATCCATGGATCGAGGAGAGCGACAATCCAGTGTATCGGCTGTTCTTGCGCTGACCGGCGGCGGCCGTGACGACCGCTATTCGATGCGCAGATCGTCGAGCATCACGCCAGGGTGCCCGAGGCAGGGAGTGACGCCCGGCAAACAATCTTGCGTCGGCGGAGCGATCCGCAGGGCTACGTCTTCACCTGCTTCGGTCAAGATCAGCTCGACCTCCTCGGCCGGGGCCACGTAGCGCAAGAAGGTCGAGCCCGTATCTTCGAACGCGTGCGGAAACTCCCGAGGATAGACACGTTCTACGCCGCCGATCACGCCTGCCACGATGGGTAGCACGTTCGGCCCAGGTATATTGGAAAGCAAGCGCGCGCTGAAGCGAACGCGATTGGCACCGGCGGGCCGAGCCAAGTGCAAGGTCACTACGCTGGCTGGGTACACGAAGAGTGAGCGGGCTCCGTTCAGCGCCGGGAGGTCGTTGATCGTGTCGAGCACTCGAGAGTTGCCCGCAAACTGCAGCGGCGGGTCTCCCTCGAAGCCGTCGATCGCCAGGATTCCGGGATCGCTCTCGGTGGAGTGAATGATGGTCGAACTCACGGCCAAGCCGGCTCGATCGTGGCCATCGACGCTGAGCGTCCAGCTGCCGGAAAATGGCCGAATCACTTCGCTCTTGAACACGGTGTTCGTGTCCTCGGGGGAAGCAGCAGGAACGAAGGCGATTTCGGTACTACCCAGCAAGCGGACGCGCGTTTCCGGGTTCAGCGGCTCGCTCGCATCGACCTGCAGCGCGTCGAATGGGTTGGTCTCCCCTGGGTTCGGGCTGAGGAAGACGTGCGGAGGCGTCTGGTCTGGGGTCCCGCTGAGCGCGAACTCGATATCGAATGATGATACGTAGTCATCGTGCGCGTATGTTGCATGACCGCTGCCGGAACCTTCGATTCGTTCGGCAACGCCATCGCCATCGGCATCGATGCCGACCAATGAAAACTCGGACAGGTGCACGGGCATCACGTCGCAGGTGATGTCCAACGAACGCGTCTGGTAGCCGAGCTTGCTCGGGCTCAACTCTGCGGCCGAGAAGGTGCCGTACGCGCTGGAACTCCCGAAAGGGACTCGGTTTCCCGGAGTGCTGAAGACGCCGTAGGTGCCAAGCACCGCGTGCAGTCCGATCGAACTGGGTTCGAGCACGAGCGTCTGCGGCAGCGTCTCACAGCCGAGGTCGGGTGCGAATGAGTTCGCTTCGGGTACGCCGCTGAGCCTGACATCCCAGGAAGAGCGGCCGAGCGGCACGCCGCTGAACGGCGCACCGGCCGCGCCCGCGTTCGCGACCTCACCCGCGCTTCCGGCCCTGGGGAGCCCACCCGCCGCTCCTCCGCTGGCCTCTTTCGGGCTCGGGGCCAGACTCGGGTTCATCCCGGGTTGTTCGCACGCGACGACAACGGCGAGCGCGAGGCATCCGCAACTGAATCGAGCGCGAGTCATTTCACCACCCCGATCCCAAAGCTAGCAGGTGCACGCTCGGTTGCATTCACTCCCTCACCGACACAGCGCGTCAGACCGGGTTGCGCGAGAGATTGGGCCTCGTGGCGCTCAATCGAGGCCGAGTTCGTCGCGCAGCGCTTCAGCCAGCACCTCGAATTCGCTCGGCGAGTTGTAGACCTGCGCGGCGATGCGCACGAAGCCCGAGGGGTAGCCGGGTAGCGGTACGATCGGCACTTCGATGCCGCGCGCGACGAGCGCGTTGTACAGCGCGTCTGGCGTCGGAACCTTGGGCGTGATTTCGGGGAAGAGCGCCACCGCGAGCGAGCCGAGCAGCGAGTCCGGGCAGGGGGGGGCGGTGCCGAGGGCTTTGCACAGCGTGTCGCGGCCGTTCAAAGCGAGCGCCTGGTTGTGGGCGTAGAGGGCGGGAAAGCCGCCTTCGAATAGGCCGCCGAGGAAGGAGAGCGCGGCGGGGATGCTCAAGATCGCGCTGGCATCCAGAGTGCCGGGCCAATCGAACTCCAGCTGGAAGCGGGAGCGATCGGTGCGCGGCGCGGCCCAGCCGTGGCTGATCACCAAGGGGTGAATCGAGGCTTGGCGATCGCGACGAACCCAGAGGAACGCGGCGCCCTTGGGCGCGCAACCCCACTTATGCAGATTGCCGGTGTAGTACGCCGCGCCGAGCCGTTCGAGTTCCAGCGGCAGCATGCCGGGGCCGTGCGCGCCGTCGATCAGGGTGTCGATGCCGCGTTCGTGCAGAGTACGGACTAGGCTTTCGAGCGGAGTAATCAAGCCGCTCGGGCTCATGATGTGATCCAGTAAGACCAGGCGCGTTCGTTCGCTGACCTGGGCGAGGATGGCTTCCGTGATTTCTTCTCCGGACGCCAAAGGGAAGGGGATTTTCGCGACGCGCACCTGATGCGAGCGTCGCGCGGCCCAGTACTGAACGGCGTTGCGGCAGGCGGGGTAGGTGTGATCATTGATCACGATTTCTGCGCCGGGCCCTAGGTCGAGCGCCGCGAGTACGGTATTCACACCGGCTGTTGCGTTGGGGACGAACGCCAGATCATCGGGGCGAGCGCCGAGAAACGGGCCGAGCACGGCGCGCGTTTCGTCCAGCAGGCGCTCGAGCTCTCGCAGGAAGAAGTGGCACGGGTTCCGCTCGAGCCGCTCGCGAAATTCGAGCTGCTTGGCCTGTACGAAGAGGGGGCATGCGCCGAACGCGCCATGGTTCAGGTAGATCACGTTGGGATCGAGGCTGAAGTGTTGGGCGAGCGGACTCTTGGTGGCGTTGGTCACGGGTAGGCTCCTGCCTTGAACAAGTCGGATAAGTCGTTGGAATTGGCCACGCGGGGCAGTGGCGGTAGCCCCAGGATCAGCTCTACGCTTTTGAGCTGCGAACTATGCGAATAGCGTTCGGTGCCCGTGTAGTGCGGTTTGACCATGGTGCCGACGGCAATGAACGGCAACTTGGGCGTCGAGCCGCCTTCGTCGAAGGTAATGAAGATCACCGCGTCATGCTGCTCCGCGTAAGCGATCAGCCGCGGAAGCTCCGACTTCAGCCATTTATCGCCGGTTCGGATGGGGTTTTCGTCTGGGCAGCCGGGTTGTCCGTGCATGTCGTGGCACTGATCCGGCGTGATGAATACGTAGCTCGCGAGCTCGCCGGCCAAGTCCGCCTGCAAGGCCGAATACGGTTTGTGATGGGCGGCGCAGTACGGCGTGTCTTTGGCGGGCGGGTCGCCGGCGACGTCGCGAAAGAAGACGAAGGGATTGTGTTTAGGGACGTAGAAGCCCGAGCTCTTGATTGGACAAGCGCCGGTCTGTTCGTTCATGCCTTCCTGGTAAGTCATCCAAGAGAGCCTGGTGTCCGCGTTCTTGATTTGGTGCACCAGATGCTCGTTGCTACCCGTGCTGACGCGGGGCGAGGGCGGAGAATCGTCGTCGAAGAGCGCGTCCGAGAATTGGTGCGTGCCCGCTTCCATCCAGATGTAGTGCCCCTCGCTCGGGATCTCGAGCGGCAGCTCGTCGTCGAAATTCTCAGCGTGCGCGTAGGTCTCGACCAGTGAATGAATGTAGGGTGCGTTCACCGGATCGCCGTAGATTTGGTCTGCGTCGTGGTTCTCCATGGCGATCACGATCACGTGCTTGATCTTCGAGCCAGGCGCGCCATGAGCGGGTATTTTTGGAGGCAAATCGGCGGTAGTGGCCGGGGCGCGCGGGGCACCCGCGGCACTCGCGCCCGCTTTGGACGGCGACGAGATGAGCGGCGCGCTGCGTTCGGAGCCGCCAGGCTCGGGGTTCACCCGACTACACGCAACGCTCAGCAACACACCAGCGAGCCAGCGCGGCATTTCAGGACGCGCTCAGCGCGAGCTCGAGCAGCGCGCTCAGTTCGCTTTCACCGAGTGGGACCGGGTTCGTCTTCAAGCTGCCGCTGGGGCTCCTGATCACGCGCTCGATGTCGATCGTGGCATAGCTCGCAAGCGAGGGAAGCTCGAGCGCCACGCGCAGATCGCCGAGCATGCGCATGGCATCGCTCGCACCGTTCACGCCAAGCAGCTGCCACAGCTCGATGAAGCGCGCGCTCGCAACGGGTGAGCCGTGCGCCGCGACGGCGTTGATTGCGAGTGTTGCGGGTAACAAGCAGGCGAGCCCTGCCCCGTGCGGGATGTTGGGATACAAGCCGCCGAGCGGCGCGATCAAGCCGTGCGCAGCACCCAGGCCGGCATTGGCGAGGCAGATCCCGCCGAGCGTGGATGCAATGGCCAGGTCGTACGCGTCGACGTCGCTCGCCGTGCCGCCGGCCAGGCTGTGAAGGGCGCGAATGGCGCGCAAAATGCCGTCCTTGGCCAGGACATCCGTGAACGGTGAGGCGTTGCTCGAGCAAAATGCTTCGATCAAGTGCGTCAGCGCGTCGAAGCCGGTGCCCGCGCGCACGCCGCGCGGCGCTCGTCCAGAGAGCGTCGGATCGATGAAGGCGCTGTGCGGAAACAGCAGCTCGGAGCGCATGCTGCGTTTGACCTGTAAGTCCGCGACTTGCAGCACGGCGTTCTTGGTTACCTCGGAGCCGGTGCCGGCGGTCGTAGGCACGCACAGCACCGGCAGCGGCGCGGCGGCGATTGGCTTCGGCCCTGCGCCGGGCAGACCCTCGAGATAATCACGCGCGGAGCCGGGATTGCTGGCGAGCGCGGCGGCAGCCTTGGCTACGTCCAGAGTGCTGCCACCGCCAATGCCGAGCACCGCCGAGGCACCGCTCGAGCGCGCGAGCGCCGCCGCCTGATCGGCCAGCTCGACATCTGGCTCGCGCGGCACGACGAAACGAGAAAGTTGCAGCCCGAGGCGCGCGGCCTCGGCTTCCAAGAGCGGCTGCAGCCCGAGCCGCGTGAGCGAGGCCGCGCCGCTGACGAGCAAGATTCGCTCGCCGAACGGGCGTGCTTCGGCGAGCGCCTTCAGCCACACGCCCGGGCCGACGACGACCCGCGTGCGATGCGAAAACTCGAACCCGCTGGGCGCGGGGCTCATTGCCAGGGCTCGGGAAACAGGCTGGTGCACTTTTGCGGCGCGCGCGGCTCTGCCATCATCGGGGCTACGGCATCTTTCCAGACGCCGTAGTGCGGGGTCTGCTGATGCGCCGTGAAGCCGCTCTCGCTCGTGTAGACCTCGTAGAGCACGAAGCGATTGGGATCGTCGTTTCGGCGTAGCACGTCGAAACGTAGGTTTTGCGGCTCTTTGCGCGTATTCAGGTGGTTATCGGCGGTGGCCGTGATGAAGGCATCGACAGCTTCCGGCTTCACGTGAACATTCACGACTACGACGTACATGGCGCCCAGGCTAGCTTCCGGGGGCTCGGGCCACACCACAAAAAAGAACCGGGGAGCGCCGTTTGGCTCTCCCCGGTTTCTGCCGCCGCGCTCCTCTCGCGATGCCTCAGTGCGAAGAGGCTTCGGCCGCCGCGGCGCCTTCCCGTTCGCCTTCGGGGCTGGTGGCGATGCGCATGCCGTAGAACGAGCGCCAGACGAAGAACATCATGCCCAGCGAGAACAGCACGGCCAAGATGGCGCTGGTCTGACGATCCAACTGAATCGCGAGCTCCACCGCGAGCAGGCCGAACAGGGTGGTGAACTTGATGATCGGGTTCATGGCTACCGACGAGGTATCCTTGAAGGGATCGCCCACGGTGTCGCCGACCACGGCTGCACTGTGCAGGTCGGTACCGCGTTCCTTGAGCTCGACTTCGACGATCTTCTTGGCGTTGTCCCAAGCGCCGCCCGCGTTCGCCAGGAACAAGGCCTGGAACAGACCGAACAAGGCCAGCGAGATCAGGTAGCCGATGAACAAGAACGGATCCATGCAGGCAAAGGCCAGCGTGGCGCAGAACACGGTCATGAAGATGTTGACCATGCCGCGCTGCGCGTAGCGGGTACAAATCTCCACGACCTTCTTGCTGTCCTCGATCGACGCCTTTTCCATGCTGTCGATCTTCATGTTCTTCTTGATGAATTCGACCGCCTGGTAAGAGCCGGCGACGACCGCTTGGATGGACGCGCCCGTGAACCAGAAGATGATGCCGCCACCCGAGATCAACCCGAGCAAGAACGGCGCGTGGAGGATGCTGAGCTTCTCGACGTTCGCCGTGAGGCCCTCGGTCAGCAGCACGACGATCGAGAAGATCATGGTCGTCGCGCCCACCACTGCCGTGCCGATCAGCACTGGCTTGGCCGTGGCCTTGAAGGTGTTGCCGGCGCCGTCGTTCTCTTCCAGCAGCTCTTTGGCGCGCTCGAAGTCGACCTTGAAGCCGTGCTCCTTCTCGATCTCGGCGGACACACCCTTGATCTCGGTGATCAGCGAGAGCTCGAACACCGATTGCGCGTTGTCCGTGACCGGCCCGTACGAGTCGACCGCGATCGTCACCGGGCCCATGCCCAAGAAGCCGAACGCGACCAAACCGAAGGCGAACACGGCCGGAGCGAGCATCAGCTCTTCCAGCCCCATCATGCTGAAGTAGTACGCGCCGCCCATCAGCGCGGTGAGCACGATGCCCATCCAGTAGGCGCTGTAGTTGCCCGCGACCAGGCCCGAGAGCACGTTGAGCGAAGCGCCGCCTTCGCGCGACGAAGTGACGACTTCCTTCACGTGCGACGACTCGGTCGAGGTGAAGACTTTGATCAACTCGGGGATGATCGCGCCGGCCAGCGTGCCGCAGCTGATGATCAGCGACAGCACCCACCACAGGTTGCCGTCCGCACCCAGGTCACCGAGCACCTCGAACGAGACCAAGAACGTGAGGCCGACCGACAAGAACGAGGTCAACCAAACCAACCAGGTCAGCGGGTGCTCGAAGTTGATCTTCTTCTTGTCGCCGATCAGCGTCTTCTGAATCAGCTCGTTGATGAAGTAGGAGACCACGCTCGCTACGACCATCATGATGCGCATGGCGAAGATCCAAACCAGGAGCAAAACCTGGGTCTGGGCGTCGTGCACGGCGAGCAGGATGAACGAGATCAGCGCCACGCCCGTGACACCGTAGGTCTCGAAGCCGTCCGCGCTGGGGCCGACCGAGTCACCCGCGTTGTCGCCCGTGCAGTCCGCGATCACACCAGGATTGCGCGCGTCGTCTTCTTTCACCTTGAACACGATCTTCATCAGATCGGAGCCGATGTCGGCGATCTTGGTGAAGATGCCGCCCGCGATGCGCAGGGCCGAAGCGCCCAAAGACTCGCCGATGGCGAAACCGATGAAGCACGGACCGGCGTAGTCACCGGGCACGAACAGCAGAATCATCAGCATCAACAACAGCTCGACGCTGATCAGCAGCATGCCGATGCTCATGCCAGATTTGAGCGGGATCGCGTACACGTCGTACGGCTTGCCGCGCAGGCTGGCAAAAGCCGTGCGTGAGTTGGCGTAGGTGTTGATTCGGATACCGAACCAAGCCACGCCGTAGCTGCCCAAAATGCCGATTACGCTAAAACCCAGCACCACGGCCACCTTGATCGCCGGCATGTGCTGCAAAACACCGAAGTAGAGGACGATGATCGCGCCGATCAACACCTCCAACATCATGATGAACTTGCCCTGTGTGATCAGGTAAGTTTTGCAGGTCTCCCAGATGATCTGCGAGACCTCCGCCATCGACTTGTGCGTGGGCAGGTTTTTGACCTGCAGCAGGGTGACGACGCCGAACACCAAGCCGAGCGCGGCAACGATCATTCCGAGTTGGAGCAGGGAGCTGCCGCTCATGCCCAACACCTCGACGCTGCTCAGGTCGGGGAGTACGAGATCCGCTTCACCACCGTGGTGGGGCTGTGCGGCTGCTGCCAGCCGCGGGGTAAACGACAAGGCCAAGCCACATAGGCTGGCCACCAAAAACGCAACAGACGCTCCGAGTCGACGGTGCAAGGGCTGGCTCCTCAGTTCGGGCGAGTATCCCCTCTGGATCTCGCAACGACGCTGCACAGTTAGCGCAGCGCGAAAGCGGCTACTAGCATGCGTATCGAGCTCCGCTCAAGGCAGCGAATTGTCGCCCTAGTGCAAGACAAGCAAACACCGGTATTGGGCTAGCGAGTATCGCCAGATGGCTGCGGGATTCGCGTTCTCGAGAGGCGGATTTCGAAGTCGGGTCAAGGGTTTAGGCTCGCTACGCCGAATTGCCTCGATCACTGGCACACGCTCTGCACCCGGCCTAGGGGCCGTGATTCGGGGTCGATTCAGGGCACCTGGTCGAGCACGAGATCGGCGCCGGTTACGGTCACTCGATAGCTGCCCGTCCAAGTGCCCGCGGCCGAAAGCTCGATGCGGTTGTCGCCCTCGAGCAACTCGCTGAGCTCGAGATCGATCGCTTGGTTGAGCAGGCCCGCGCTCGCACCCGCGCCGCCGAGTTCTGGGAAGTAGTCGGCGAACGCGTTGACTTCGACTTCCGAGACGTTGCGGTCGTGCCAGTCACCACCATTCACGCGCACGCGCAGCACGAAGTGCGTCGGCGGAAACATCACCCCATTCCACTCGAACCAAGGATAGTCGGCAGCGATGATCAAACGCGCACGCTTTGCTTGCCCGATTTCTACGGACTTGAAGTCGAGCGACACTGGGGGCATGTCTTCGCCGACGTTCGGCACCGCGTAGCCGACGTTGCGGCCTTCGCCTTCGTAGCTACAGGCGCTCTCTGCGCACGCCACGCGCCCCGCGTCATCTGGAAATTTCGGGATCACGTCGCCTGCCCACTGGCAGCTGTCGCCGCCCAACTTGCAGCCTGAGAGTCCGCGGTATGGCGTCAGGGAGTCGGGCGCGCTGTAGTCCTTGTAACCGGTTACCACCGGGCCGTCGAAGCCGATGTTGTCCCAACGCACGCTAGCGGCGGAGCCGAGCCAGTACTTGAGCGTCGCGTGGTTGCGCAGCGCCAAACTGACGTAGCCGCGGGTAAACGGTAGGTCGAGATCCCCCTCCCAAAGCAAATGCTGGTTCGGAAAGTCGATGCCATCGGCGGAGGCGTCCGACGTCCAAACTTCGACGTGCTTCGGAGTCAGATAAACTTCGACATGGTTGAGCGACTCTGGAGCGGTCAACGCATGTGCGATGTCGCAGTCGAACGAGGGCACTCGCGAGGTCTGCACGTAGTCCCTGAACGTGTAGACGATCGCTTCCAAGGTGTGCGGCGTGTTGCACCAGCCCGTGCCGAACTCGATCTCGATGCCGTTGCGAGGTCCGGAACCGCGTTCCTGCCAATCGAAGCTGGGCGCCGGCGATGGATCTTCCGCGATCACCAGCGCCGGCCACCCGCCCAGGCCGTTGTTGCTCAGATCCATGTCGAGCTTGATCGTGCCCGTGCGGCCGGCAAAGTCGAACGGCTGACGAATACGGTAGGTGTTCAGCCCGTAGTTTTGCGCGGCGGCGGTCGCCAGGACGTGGCGGCTGGGAATGGTCGCGATCGGATCACAAATCAGCACGTCCGAGTCCGGCAATACGCGAGTGTTGGAGAGATCGGCGCGGCACCGACCAATCAACGCGGGTCCGATGCGCATCACGTCGTTCTCGTAGGCTGCGTTTTGGGGCAAGCCGCGCACGACGCTCCAATTCGCTGCTGCGAGTTCGCCGGAGCGGCTACTCGGCGCCGGACCGCGTTCGAAGTCGTCACAAAATGCGGGTGCGTCGAAGCCGCAGTTGCCTGGCTTGGGGACGTAGTCGGGCGGCACTTCAGGGCGTTCGAAGGGGACCTCGGGTGCATTGCCCGCGCGCCCCGCGCTGCTCGGATCCGGAGTCGAGCGCGTGGCCTTGCCGCTGCCGCACGCGATCGAGCAAAGCCCGACCGCGATGGCCTGCCAATGGGTGATTCGCGCCTTCATTTCGACTCTTCGCTGTCTGGAGTGCGCAGCGTGAGTTCGGGGCCAGGCCCGTTCAAAGTCCCCAAAAATCCCACGAGATCGGCCTTTTGTCGCTCATCTAGACCGAGCGCGTCGATCTCGCTCGTGCCTGGATAGTGGCCTGCGCCGTCACCGCCGCGATCGAAGAAATCCACGACTTGGGCCAGGCTGCGCAGCTGTGCGGTGTGCATGAAGCTCGGGTGTGTTTCCGTGCAGCGCAGACCGGGAGTGCGAAATGCGCCTTCCAATTCTGAACCCGGCGAGCTCGGCAATTGCTGACGGTCGCCATCGCTGAGCGGGCCAGCGCTGCTGGTTGGGTCTTTCAATGCATCCGCGATACCCAGCGCGGCGCCCCGGTCGTCCGTGTCTTGGATGGCCACCGCGACGATGGCGGGGCTCAAGCCCACGTTGTGAAAAGCATCGTCGGTCAAGCGCGGACCCGCGTGACACTTCACGCACCCTGCTTGGCCGACGAATAAGAGCGCGCCGCGTTGCTCGCTGGGAGTCAGAGCGGTCGCGTCGCCATCCAGCCAGGTATCGAAGCGACTCGACCCGCAGCGCAACTGGCGGACATATGCTTCGAGGGCCTTGCCAGTGTTGGCGGCAATTACGCTCACGAGTAGCTGGTCGCTAACCGTCATGCCGTCGTAGTCCGCGCTATCCCCGGGCAGCCCACGGCACACGAATCGTGAGCCTTTGCTGGTGTTGACCTCCACGCAGCCGGCGCTGTCCGCATCGAGCTCGGGGAAGCGTGCGGTGTCGGAAAGTGGCGGTAGCGGGCCAAATATGGCTTCGTAGTCGGCCCGGTAGAGGCGCCACACCTGCTCGGCGACGAACAATCGTCCGGAGTTGAATTCGCGGTTGCTCTCCATCACGCCGAGGGCTTGATTCCAGATCGCATCGCGCCGGCCGTCCCAGTTGTACAGCGGCGCGTAGGCGACATCGAGCAAGCTGGGAGTCTTGCGCAGGGTCCATTGTGCGCCCAACGAGACTTGACCGTGTGGACTGCGCGTATCGACGAAGCCAGCGTTGGGCAGATGACAACCCGCGCAGCTCACACGCGCGGACTCGCCTTGTCTGCCCAGGGTCGCGCTCGTGCCGTCGTTGTCGGTTTCGAGCAAGCGCCCAGAAAACCGTGTTTCGAAAAACAGCCGTTGCCCGAGCGCGCGCGCACTCGGATCATCGGCGAAGCGATTGCTCGGGTCATCCGCGGGGGGACGATCGTCGTAGCGCAGCGCGCCGAGTGCCGCGCGCTGCTCCGCCGTGAACGTCGGCGCCGAGTCAGTGGCGCTCGCATCCGAGGGACCACTGCAGGCGAGCAGCAACGACGCGAGCAGGACGGCGCGCTCAGGTGCCGCCATACCACTTCGTCCCGCAAGGCAGCACGCTCTCGTCCCACTCTGGCGCAGGCGTACTCAAATCGATGCCGAAGTCGTCCATGTGGCGATCGCTGTGGCACAGGCTGTAATCGTGCTCATAGCGATGCCCCGTGTCGTCCGGAGTGACCGATTCGTCGATGCCGCAGTGGTAGAGCACCGCGCGGTAGGCCACCGTTACGGCGCTGGCGGGCATGCGCCCTTCGGGCAGCACAGCGCAAGCCGAAGGTTTGCCGTCCATGAAGACGTACACGCGCGAGGTCGAGGCGTAGACGTCCCACTGCACCAGGCGGTCGTAGCCGGCTAGATCTCCCTGCACGGGAACCGGGGTCCAGGCTTGCTTCCATGTCTCCTCGTAGTTGCCCGCGTGGAAGCCGTAGACGTTCGCGTGGTCACACTGTTGGCTCACGCCCCAGCCGCGCGTGTCGCAAAATTCGATTTGTGTTTCTTGATAGCCACCAAACGGCTGCACCACGATCGTGTGCCCGCCTTGCGCCGGGACGTCGTCGGCGGTGCCGGCCTTCATGTCCTTGCCGGCCCATTCGTACGGGAAGTTCCCGAGGCGGCTGTGGACCGGGACGTCGTCGATGTAGCTTGCCTCGGGTATCGGATCTTCCTCGAGCGGCACGTCGGTGATCATGATTTGCGGATAGCGGCGGTTGGTCGACGGGATGTCCGAGGCCATGCGCACGTGCAAGAATTTGTCCGCGCTCAGCTTGGTTGGCACCTTGCGCGGCGTGATGCTCACGTTGCAGCTCGAGCCGCCGTCCGCCATGCCCAGCACGAATTGCCCCAAAAGCGGGCCGAACGTGAAGTTATCGGTGCAACCGCTGGTGTCGATCGCCCACTGCGAGTTGCGGTAGATGAAGGCATTGTTGTCTCTCCATTTGGTGAACGGCTGCCACTCTGCGCCCGCGTCGAACGTGGCCAAGAAGTCCATCTTTGGAGCTGCTTCGGGAGCTACGTCCACGTAGGCGCGCGCGACCGGCTTCGGGCGGTTCGTGGCTTGGTGCTGACCGTTGATGAATACTTCGCCGGAAGAGAGACGCGCTTCGTCCAAGGTGATCGAGGGCTCGTTGAAGGGTTGCATGCTGGTGCGGTCGATATCCGCGTCCGCGTGCGTCGCCGCGATGTAGCCACCGGCGAAGGGGCAACCGGTGTCCAATGCTTCGATCACGAAGCGCGTCTTTTCGGTCAGCCCAGGCCAGCTCAACGACCAGACGGGTCGAACCCCCTGATGAAGGACTTGATCGAAGCGTGCTTCGCCCGCGGCGAGGACGTCGAAGCTGCCAGGGTACGTCACGCGGTGCAGCGCGACGCTGCCCGGCTCTTCCGTATCTAGGATCTGGAACCGAGGCCCTAGGTCCTCGATCTCCGCTGCCGGCTGCGCGGCCCGCGCGTCGTGCTCCGGGCCATCGCTGAAGAAGAACACGACGTTGTCGCCCTGCCAGTCTGCGCCGTGCGCGTAGTGAATGCGATACACGGTTTTGGTCGCGGATTTCGCGGTGTAAAAGGCGATGCCGTCGTCGCGCCAGCCTTTTGCGAGTAGCTCCGTGCGCCGCGCAGGATCGCTGACGTACTCTGCGCTGTTGGCTTCGGAGTACAGGGGCACCACCCAGTCCGCGTTGCGGAAGCCGCCCGCGCCGTTGGGATCGGCGATGCGATAAACTGGCACGCGGTCCGCCCCGGGAGTCAGGAAGACGTAGCCGAGCGTGGCCTCCGCTTCGCTGCGCACGTAGTTGTGACGAGCATTGTCACAGCCGGTGATCGAGCAATCGAAGCCGTTTGCGACGTCTGCTTCGCGAGCTTGAAAGATGCGATCCCCCGCGCAGCGATAGATGCCATCCTTGACGCCGACTTCGCCGTTGCTCCCAATCAGCCAATCCGAGGCAGTCGGTTCCGGGTAGATGCGATAGTCGCGCGCGCCGGCGATCGGCTCGAACTCGATCCGCGCCGTGTCGCCGTGGGTGGTCACGCGCACGTTCTGAATCGTGGGCAGCTCGGGTACGCAGGATTGTCCCGCGCTGCACGGCTTGCGACAGGCGCCGCCGCTGCAGGATAGGCCGTCGCCACAGGCCTGGCCATCGCACTCGGAATCCAGACAATCCACGTAGCCGTCGCAATCGTCGTCCACGCCGCCAGAACAGCTGCTCTCGCTGGCCGCGCGCGCGTTGCACGTCGGCCCAGCCGGAGGCTTCGTAGCGGTCTTGGCGCCGTCGTCGTTCTTCGCTTGCCCGGAGCCACACGCGAGTAGCGCGAAACTCAATATCCAAGCCGGTTTGGTCATCGTCTGGCTCCTTGGTCGCGAACCGGATGGCCTGGGACCGCATTGCTGATGCGCCCTACTCCGCCACGCGAAGACTCAAGGTATCCTCAGCAGTCGAGCCAAAACAAGGCACTGCCAGACCCACATCGGCACTCGGGGCGCGACTCCTCGGGGCTCTGGCCACCGAATTTTTCGCCAGCCCCGGGCCCCGCCACCCCAACTGAAGCGCGCGACCGAGACTCAGAGTTCGATTTGCGCGCCAATCTCCATCACGCGATCGGGCGGGATGTTGAAGAACTTGGTCGCGGACAGTGCATTGCGGGACATGAACGAAAAAAGATTCACGCGCCAACGAGCCATGCCCGGGCGCTTCGTGACCACCAAGTTTTCGCGGCCGAGGAAGAACGTGGTGTGTTCGACGGTGTGAATCAGGCCCGCGTCGATCAGCAGCGAGGGTGCGTCCGGCTGTTCCATGAAACCGTAGCGCCCGACCACACGACAGAAACCGTGGTCGAGCTTTACCAGCTTGAAACGCTCGTCTTCGGAGATGCGCGCGGTATCGTCGGTGATGATCGTGAGCAGCACGATGTTCTGGTGCAGCACGCGGTTGTGCAGGAAATTGTGTAGCAACGCGGGCGGGGTGCCGTCACCAGTGCCAGTCATGAAGACCGCGGTTCCTGGCACGCGCGCCGGGCGCTCGACCGCGAGTACGTCGTAGAAATCGCCCAGCGGCAGCAGCTGCTCGCGGAAGCGCTCGGAGAGGATCTCGCGCCCGCGCTTCCAGGTGACCATGATCGTGAAGATGACGGCGCCGATGGCCAGCGGAACCCAACCGCCGTGCTCGATCTTCGATACGTTCGCGCTGACGAAGAACGCCTCGGGAATCAAGAACACGAGCGTGACGGGGATCGCCTTGTGGTAGCCCCAGCCCCAGCCGTAGCGCACCAGGAAAAAGGCCAAGATCGTAGTGATGATCATCGTCAGCGTGACGGCGATGCCGTACGCGGCCGCCAGGGCGGTCGATGACTTGAAGCCGAGCACGAGGCCGATGGCGGCAAACATCAGCACGTAGTTCACGCTCGGAATGTAGATTTGACCGCGCTCGTGGGCCGAGGTGTGACGGATCGAAAAGCGCGGCAAGAAGCCGAGCATGGTCGCTTGGCTGGTCAGCGAGTACACGCCGGAAATCAAGGCCTGCGAAGCGATCACGGTGGCACACGTGGAGAGCAGCACTACCGGATAGAGGGCGAAGCTCGGCACCATGCGAAAAAACGGATTTTCGATGGTTTCGGGGTGCAGGATGAGCAGCGCGCCTTGGCCGAAATAGTTCATGAGTAGCGCCGGAAAGACCACCGCAAACCAGGCCAGACGAATGGGGCGGCGACCGAAATGGCCCAGGTCTGCGTAGAGCGCCTCGCCTCCCGTAACCGCCAAGAACACACCGCCCAGGACGAGTAGCCCACGCTCGCCGTGCTGAGCCAAGAACATCACGCCGTGGGTGGGACTGATCGCGGAGAGCACCGCCGGATAGTGGATGATGTGCCCCACGCCCAGCGCCGCGATGGTTGCGAACCACAAGAACGTGATCGGTCCGAACACCGCGCCGATGCCGCCCGTGCCGCGCTTCTGCACGATGAACAAGCCGACTAGGATCACGATCGTGATCGGCACGACCAAGTGCTCGAGATGCGGCGCTGCAATCTCGAGGCCCTCCACGGCGCTCAGCACCGAAATGGCAGGGGTGATCATGCCGTCGCCGTAGAGCAGGGCCGAGCCGAAGACGCCCAAGAAGATCAGCGGCAAGTAGGCGCGTGATTTGCGAAGATTCGAGCTGGAGAGCGCCATCAGCGCCAAAATCCCGCCTTCACCCTTGTTGTCGGCTCGCAGCACGTAAGCGATGTACTTGAGCGAGACCATGATGATCAGCGACCACGAGATCAAAGACAGCACGCCGAGGATGTTCTCGTGCGTCGTCTCCATCCCGCCCGCGAAGCACTCACGCATCGAGTACAAGGGACTGGTCCCGATGTCGCCGTAGACGACGCCGAGTGCGCCGAACGCGAGCTTGGCCAGGTAGCGATTGCCGCCGCCGTGTCCGTGTCCGTGTGTGTCAGTGGCGGGGATGGCGTGGTTCGGGCGCGAAGGGGCGGCGACAGGCGGGGCAGTCACGGGTTCGGACATCGACTTGGCGCACGCTACCGCAGATTGCGCTCGCGTGCCTCGATCTAGCCGCGCAGCCAAAACACGGTGAACGCATCGCCGCCTTCGTCCGGTTCCGCAGCTCTCGAGTGTTCAACGTAGGCGGAAGCTCGCAGGTGCTCGCGGACGCCCGATTTGAGCGCGCCGGTTCCATGGCCATGAAGCACGAAACCTGCCACTTCGTTAATGCCTAATAAACGGTCGATGAAGCCATCCACACGGGTCAGCGCTTCCTCGAAGCGTTGACCGCGCAGATCGAGCGTCGTGGCTTCGGTTCTTTGGGCGGTGAACGCAAGTTTCGGCCCCGTTGCCGTTTTGTATTTCGCCTTTGATTGGGCGCTCTTCTTCGGTTGGTCTCGATTCGCGACACCGCTCAGCTCTCGGATCGGTACGAGTAGCTTCATCGCGCCGATCATCAGCCGCACTTGGTCTCGCGCGCACAGCTCGATGATTTGCCCCGTCGTTCCGAGCGTCCGATGCCTGACGGTTTGTCCGACGCGCAACTCGTTCGCGGACAGCTCGACCAGCTCGGCTCGCGGCGCGCTCGAACCCAGGGCTTCGAACTCTCCACCGAGCGCGACGCGCGCTGCGACCTGACTCACTCCGCGTTCGAGTTCGCGCAGCCCGCTTGCCTCTGCGCCGGTCGTGCGAATGCGGGCGCGCACGTCTTCCAGCTCTTTTCTTGCGCTGCGCACGGCCACCCGCAAATCACGCACGTCGCGATCGGCTTCGCGCGCAGCCTGTTCGCGAAACGCGTGGCGCTCGGCTTCCAGTGTTTCGCGTAGCTCACGTGCCTCTTGGCGATCGCGCTCGGCCTCCTGCCGCACGACGGCGAGTTCGGCCTGCTCGCGCGACAACGCGCGCAGGGCGGCTTCTCGATCGAGTGCCTGGGTTGGCAGCAGCGCTTTCGCCCGCGCGATCACCGGCGCGGGCAGGCCGTGGCGCAGCGCGACCGCGAGCGCGCTCGACGGGCCAGGGACCCCCAAATGAAGCCGAAAGGTCGGGGCCATGTGCTCGAAATCGAAGCCGACCGAGGCGTTCTCGAAGCGTTCGTTTTGGGTCGCCAACTCTTTCAGGCGCTCATAGTGCGTCGTGACGCCGACGGCGGCGCCGCGCAGGGTCAGCGCTTCGAGCACGGCGGCGGCCAAGGCCGCCCCTTCTTCGGGATCGGTGCCCGCCGCGATTTCGTCGAGCAAGGCCAGGCAGCTCGGGCTCGCGCACTCCAAAATGGAGCACAGGTTGACGATGTGCGCGCTGAATGTAGACAGCGAGTGCACGATCGATTGTTCATCGCCGATGTCGCACAGTACGCGATCGAACCAGCCCACTACCGAGCCCGTGCGCGCGGGCACGGGCAGTCCACTTCGCACCATCCAGGCGATTAGTCCCGCGGTCTTCAGCGCGACGGTTTTGCCGCCCGCGTTGGGGCCCGAGATGATCAACGCTTGGCCCGCGCGGAGCACGATGTCGTTCGGTACGACGTCGATCCCCGTGAGCAGGAGCAGCGGGTGGCGGGCTTCGTGAAGCTCGAGCGTTGCTTCTTCTTCCAGGTTCAGCACGACCGAGTTCGTCTCGTCGGCCCAGCGCGTACCGGCGCTGCACAGATCGGCGGCCACGCAGGCAAAAAACGCCTCTTCGCACGCATCGTGGAGAGTCTTCACTTCGCTCGACAGATCGACCAGCACCCGCGCCTCCTCGCGCGCGGCTTCCGCTTCCGCGAGGCGTAGCCGATTCCCGACTTCGGTCAGTTCACGCGGCTCGACGAACAGCGTGCTACCCGAGGCGCTCGAACCGTGCACGATGCCGTCGACGCGGAGATGGGCATCGGCGCGAACCGGCAACACGAAGCGACCCTCGCGCTCGGTGTAGTACTGGCCTTGCAACAAGTCTGCGAACCGGCCGAGCAATTGTCCCAGGCGACGCTTCAGCTCACTCTGCGCGTCACGCACTTTGCTGCGCGCGCGGGATAGCTCGGACGAAGCGCGATCGGCGACCGAGCCGCTCTCGTCGATACAAACCGCGAGGCGTTCGCGCAGGCGGTCGAGGCTCGGCTCACTGCTGAGCGCAGCGGCCAAATGCGGCGCGACGGCCTGGTGCGTCTTGGCGTACGTGCGCAGATCGCGAGCCAGCGTGAGCACACCAATCAGCGCCCAAAGTTCCTGGCCGCTGGCCACGCCGTCGGCGCGCACGCGTTCGAACAGCTCGCTCAGCTCGGCGAATTCGCGTACGGGCAGGGGATGCCCGGCATTGAACAGCTCGAGTGCGTCGTGCATACGCCGCAAACGCGAGCGGGCCTCGTCTCGGGTGTCGGCCGGGAGTAGCGCGCGCACGTAGGCAGAGGCCGCGCGACTCGTGCAGCGGCCTGCGATGCGATCGAGTAGCAACGGCCACTCCAAGGCCGTTCGTGCGTGCTGCTCCTGGGCTGCGAGGCTGGTCACGCGGCGCTTATTAGCAGAACTGACCCGTTCTGCGAGTTGCGGCCCGGATCAACTCGCCAGCGCGGCTCGGTCTTGGCTGGCGCCGGACGCCTGTTCGCTCGTGTGAGACGTAAGCGTAATGCCCCCCATCTTTGCCGCTTTGCCCATCGATTCCGCGAGCAGGAGCAGGTTGTGGCTGGCGCGGCGGCCGTGTCGTTCGTCGACGGTCAGCGCGAAGTGGCCGCCTCCCGCCGACCGCAGGCGAGACAGCAGGCCGTGGGCGAGGATCGAACGCGCCGCGACCGAGTCGCCTTCACAGCGACCGTTCGAGACGAAGACGATGCCATTCAGTTGCCAGCCTTTGCCCTCCAAGCGCGTGACCCGGCTCGCCACTTGAGTAATGAGCGAGCTCGGGGCGCCCTCGTAGTGCTGGGCAACCACGGCCATATCGCCGGAATGACTCGGGTCGAGCCAACGGGGCCAGCTCGCGCCGAACTCGATCACGACCAGTGTGGCTTTGCGGCTTCTCATGGCGAACCTCCAGGGTGCGCTCCGTGATAGAGCGCGCTCGTCGGCTGGGCCAAGAATCGAGCGAACGCTGGGCCGTAGGCATATTCGAAAGAGGTCCTGCAAATGGTTGCAGGACGGCCATTCAGCCCTCTTGGGACTTCTTTTTGGCGGCAGCCTTGGGGGCCGTCTTCTTGGGCGGGCGGAGCGGCCCTTTTTCGCCGTCTGCACCGGCGGCCGCGGTGGCGGACAAGCTCTTCTTGAGCGCCTCGAACAGGTCGATGATCTGAGCTTTGGGGGCTTCGGGCGCAACCGTGATCTCCTTGCCCTCGACCTTTTGCTGAACCGCCGCTTCCACGCGCTCGCTGTACGAGTCGCTGTATTTTTCGGGATCGAAGCTGTCGCTCGACAATTGTTCGATCAATTTTTCCGCCAGATCGTGCTCTTTGTCGCTGAATTTGAAGGTCGCGCCGGTGTCGATTTCATCGAAGGCCCGCACCTCGGTCGCATAATACAGCTGATGGAGCACGATGCCGTCCTTGCCGTACGGTCGAATCAGCACCAACTGTTCTTTGCCTCGGCTCGCCCAGCGGCCGACCGCGACGCGCTCTTTCTTGCTCATCGATTCGGACAGCAGCCGGTAGGCCTTATCGCCGCCCTTGTCCGGTCCGAGGTAATAGGTCTTTTCGACGGAAACGAAGTCGACGCTCGAGATGGGTACGAATTCAGCGATGTCGATGCTGTTGCTGCGCTCGGCTTCCATCGCTTTCAGTTCTTCGTCACTGAAAGTCACGTATTGGCCGCGCGCATACTCGTAGCCCTTCATCATGTCCGTGCGTTCCACGACCTCGTTGTTGTCCGTGGGGCAGATGTATTGCTGCTTCACGCGCCCACCACACTTCTTGTGAAGCATGTTGAAACTTGCCTGCTCGGAAGACGCGGCCGTGTAAAATTTGACGGGGATCGAGACCAAACCGAACGAGATCGTGCCTGATGAGGTAGCGCGCGCAGCCATGATCGACATGCTAACGCGCGGCTCGCTGATTTGAGAAAATCTTAGGCAAATCAGGGCCACACCCTGAACACCGGCACAGCCAAGTGCCGCCGCCGAGGGTCTCGCACGGGTTCTGTCCGTAAGCCGACTCGGCGCGGCAGGGACCTGACGGGCGGAGTGTCGGCCCGACGCGCCCAGCCATGGCTCGAGGTGGGAGTGACCGTGGCAGGGCTGCTCGAGCGGGTGTGGCAGGCCTCGGGTCACGACTCGCTTGGCTACTGCTCGAGGCACGACGTGCGCGGAATTTCGCCGCGGGGATCGCTCGCTCGGCGTGAGCACGATGTCACACGGGAGGCGCCGCACTACGACCGCTCGACTCCGCATTGCTCAGCGTCGGGGCGCTTCTCTGCAACACTTCGACACGGTCACAGTCGGTAACTGTTTTCCGATGGATCGACGTGCGCGTCGGAGCGCGCATGTATTTGGATTTTTGTGTTCTCCAAGCGTTGCTGTCGGTGCATTCTGAGTCGAGTGCGAATGCCCCTCGCGTATTGAAGGGCGCGCGGCGCGTGGTGCGTCGACAGGGAAAACGTGTGTTGGCAGCAATCGAAGATAGCTTGCGCTTCGAAGGCGAGCGAGTTGCCGTGAAGGCACCGGAGCTCCGCGTTCAGCTCCTGGCCAGTCCAGGGGAATTGTCTGCCATTGCTCGCGAGTGTGACGAGCTTGCGCTTTCGATGTGCCCGCGGCTGCCCTTTGCCACCAGCACCTGGCTCGAGCTCTGGTGGCGACACTACCAGGAGCAACGGTTCTTCGTGCGCGATCGGTTCTACGCGCATGCGCTGCGCGACGAAGCGGGGCGGCTGCGCGCAGTGGCGCCGCTGATGCTCACCGAGCGGCCCGGCACCGGACCGCTGCGCGCACGAACCCTGGCCTTTTTCGGCGCTGACAAGAACATCACCGAGCTGCGCGGCCTGATCTGCGCCCCGGAGCTGGAGGGCGTTGTCGTGCGGTCGTTGCTGGCGCACGTCAACCGCCATGCCGAGCAATGGGACTGGTTCACCTGGAACGGCATTCGCCTGGGCAGCGATGCGCATCAAACGCTCGACGCGGACCCGAACTACCATTGGTCGCGCGAGACCACGGACTATGTCTTGTGCCTTCCGCGCAGTTGGGAAGAGTTCCGCTCCAGCAGGTCGCGCAACATCAAAGAGTCCTTGCGCAAGTGTTACAACTCGCTCAAGCGCGACGGTCACGATTTTCGCTTTCGGGTGGTGAGCGGCCCTGCTCAGTTGCCCGCGGCTCTGGCGCGCTTCATCGCGCTCCACCAGCTCCGCGCCGACGCGTCGGAGCTGGTCCCGCACGCCAATGTGTTCGCCGAGCACCGCGCCCGTGATTTGATGTACGACATCGCCGCTTTGCCCAGCGAGGCATTGTCGATGCGCATCTTTCAGTTGGAGATCGCCGGGCAAGTGGTGGCCGTCCGAATGGGTTTCGTGCTCGACGACGAGCTGTATCTGTACTTCTCCGGCTTCGAACCCGCTTGGGGCAAGTACAGCGTAATGACAACGACCGTCGCGGAAACGTTCAAGTGGGCCATCGAAAACGGAATTCAGCGCGTGAATCTGTCGCCCGGTACGGACGTTTCGAAGACGCGCTGGGGCGCGACACCGATCGTGATGCACAATGGCGTCCTCGTCTCGCCGGATCGCCGCGGTCAGCTGGTGTTTCGTGCCTTGACCGAGTTGAACGAGCGCAGTCGACAAGCGAACATCCTGGGTTCCTTGCTCGCCCGCGCTCGCCGTCTCGGTTGAATCGCTCAACGCTCGAGAGCGAAGCCCGCCGCTTGCCAGTCGGCCTTTCCCTCGACATAGACGCGCACGTCAGAGTATCCGAGCTCGGTCAGCGCTTGGGCCGCCTGGTGCGAGTTCAGGCAGGTTGCACTGGCGCAGTACACGACGATCGGGGCATCCTTTTCGGCGAGTAGCTCGGCCGCTAGCTCACGCGTTCGATCGTGCGGAAACAGCAGCGCGCCCGGCAAGTGGCTATGCCGATAGTACTTCTCCGGCAATGCCTCGAGCAGGGTGAGGGGCGCGCCGCTTTCGAGTCGGTTCTTGAGTTCGTCTCGGCTGATGATGTTCATGATTGAGGGGCCTTTTTTTCTGATGTTCGATTTCGGGTCTGCAACGAGGGTTCAGGCGGCGTGACGAGCGGCGGCTCGTGAGTTGGTTGCCGAGCGCGAGGCTCGTTCCTCGGCGCGGGGACGACGCCGCGTGACGGTCGCGAGCAGGCCGTGATCGAGCGCGAACGCGCCGCCACCGCGCACCAGCAAAGGCAGCGCCAACGCCAGCGCCAGCAAGTGGTATTCGAGCCCTTCTCCGGGCTGATTGCCGAACCAATTCATGAAGAAGCCGACCTGCAGGTGAGTGGTGAGCACCGCGCCGAGCATGGTTGCAGCGGCGCCAAACGCGGCCAGCCTGGTGCCCAGCCCGAGCAGCAAGCCGAGGGAACCGAAGGCCTCGCTGGCGATCACCAAGAATGCGAGCGCGCTCGGAATATGCAGCGTACCCGTGAAAAAATTCATCGTTCCGCGGAAGCCATAGCCGCCAAACCAGCCCAGGAGCTTCTGCGCGCCATGCGGCAGCATCACGCCGCCGAGTAACAAGCGTTGCAGGAGCAAGCTTTTACTGGAGTCAGTTTCTAAAATTCGTTGGAGCATGTGGAGTCCTTTCGCGGCAGAAGTCGCCGCCGAGACCGAACATGCCGTCGTTTGTAATAGTGATCCAATCGATGTTTGATATGTCAGATATCAAATGAAGCGATATCTTGGGGCGGGTCGGGCCGTGGAGCGCGCCCGTTCCGGCGTGGTCCCGAGAAGACTCGGCTCCTACAGTTTGCGGCACTCCTCGACAATCACCTGCCGAAACCAACGCTGGGCAGGATCGTGCTCGAGTTGCTCGTGCCAGACCTGTCCGATGCGTCCTTTCGGTAGCGGCAAAGGCGGGGCGAACACACGCAAACCCAGCGATTCTGCGAACGTGGTGGCAACGCGTGCGTTGACCGCGGCAACCAGATCCGTGTGTGCGACGAGCGTGGGCACTAGCAAGAAGTGTGAAACGCGCGCACCGATCGTGCGCTTCAGATCGCGCGCGGCGAGCGCGCGATCGACGGTGCCGGGGCTATTGCCTTGCTGGGAAACGAGCACATGCTTCTGTGCGAGCCAGCTCTTGAGCGTGGGCTTTCGGCCGAGCCCCGGGTGTCCCTTACGAGCAATGCACACATAGTGCTCGTCGAACAGCAGCGTCTCGGCGTGATGTGCGGGAAGCTCGTTGTAAAAACCGATCATCAGATCGACCTCGCCGCTCTGTAAGGACTTCGGGACTTGGTGCAAACCCCAAGGTCGGACCTCCAGGCGGATGCCGGGCGCCTCACGCGCGAGTCGCTTCAAGAGCGGCGGGAGCAAGACGAATTCGACGTAATCGCTGGTGGCCAGCACGAATGCCCGACTCTCCGTGCGCGGCTCGAAGCTGCGCGGGGTGAGCGCGCGGTCGAACAGGCCGAGGCCGCGGCGAATCGGCTCACCCAGCTCGAGCGCGCGGGGCGTGGGTTCGATGCCGCGCGGAGTACGTCGAAACAGCGGGTCTTCGAAGAGCAAGCGCAGCTGCGCGAGTGAGCTGCTCATGGCCGATTGCGTGACGCCCATTTTTCCGGCGGCGCGCGTGACGTTCCGCTCTTCGAGCAGTGCGTCGAAGGCGGCCAGCAAGTTCAAGTTGACGGCACGGATATCCGCATGGGCCATACTCGAAGGCTACATCATTCGTGGAACTGATGACTCACTTCTCGACCGCCACATCGACCAGGGTCGGTGAGAGCACGCGTTGTGCTTCGCGTGGGTCGAGCGCGATCAAGAAGCCGCGCGCTCCGCCGTTGATGTAGATGGTCGGCGCGTCCAAAATGCTGCGTTCCATGTACACGGGCATGGCGCGGCGCAGGCCGAATGGTGACGTGCCGCCGACCTGATAGCCCGAGTGTCGATCGGCGACGTCCGGACGGCAGGGGCCGACGCTCTTCTTGCCCAGCAGGCGCGCGAGCCCCTTGGCTGATACCTCGCGGTCGCCGTGCATCAACACGCACAGCGGCTGCTTCTGGTCGTCTTCGAAGATCAGGGTTTTGACCACCCAATGCTCGTCGACACCGAGCGCGGCCGAAGAATGCTCGGTGCCTCCGTGCGCCTCCCAAGGGTAGAGCCGTGGTTCGAACGAGACATTGGCGGCTCGCAGCGCGCGAATGGCGAGGGTGACTGGAAATTTGGCGGTGCTCATGCGGGGACCGAGGGGCGTCTGGCGCTGCTCGGGGACGATACATCTGGCGCGCCGAATCGGCTATGCTGAGGCGTGGTGAGTGCTTGAAAAAGCCCGTCAAAACCTGGGCGAGCAGCGGAACCAGCGGTAAGGAGAGCGATGCGCTCACCCGTTACCGCGAGAAGCGCGATCCGCTGAGCACGAACGAGCCCTTCGGCGCAGAGCACAAGCAAAGCACACGCGAAACTCGCACCGGGCGCTTCGTGGTTCACCTGCACGACGCGACGCGCCCGCACTACGACCTGCGGCTGCAGATCGGTGGCACGCTGAAAAGCTTCGCCGTCCCGCGCGGTCCGAGCCTAGAGGCGCTCGACAAGAAGCTGGCCGTGTTGACCGAGGATCACCCGCTCGAATACCTGGATTTCGAGGAGGTGATCCCGGACGGCAACTACGGCGCGGGCGCGATGATCGCTTGGGACATCGGTCGCGTTCGTTACTTGGAGACGACGGCGGAGCGCGGGCTCGAGATCGGCAAGCTCGACTTCGAGCTCGACGGCTTCAAATTGCACGGCCGCTTCGCGCTCGTCGCTACCGGCCGCCGCAAAGCGTCGGGGCCGAGCGACAAGAAATCGAACGAGTGGCTGCTGATCAAGAAACAAGACGCCTTCGCTCATCCGCCCGGGGACGTACTGATCGAGCAGCCGCACAGCGTACTTTCTGGGCTCACGATCGTGGATCTGGCGCAGCGTGAGCGGATCGTGAGTGAGCTCGAGGCCGAAGCCGAAGCGCTCGGCGCCGTGCGCGCCCCGCTCGAAGCGAGCACGCTGACGCCCATGCTGTGCGCTCTGACGGGGGCCGAACTCGTCGACGAGAGCCGCATTTATGAGCTGAAAATCGACGGCGTGCGGATCGTCGCGGACAAGCGCGCGCGGGCCGTCGCGCTGCGCTATCGCAATGGGCGCGCGGCCAGCTCGAGTTATCCAGAGATTGCGCGCGCGGTCTCGGCTTTGGCTCCGGAGCGCGTCGTGCTCGACGGAGAGGTGGTGGCGTTCGACGCGGAAGGCCGGCCGAGCTTTCAGCGCATCTTGCCGCGCATCCACGCGGAACGCCCGCTCGACGTGCGCTCGGCGATGACCGACGTGCCGGTCAGCTACTTGGTGTTCGATTTGCTGGCCTTGAACGACTGGGATCTGCGCTCGCTGCCGCTCTTATCGCGGAAGGCGTTGCTGATGAAGCTGATTCGCGGCAAGGGCTACGTGCGCGCGCTCGATCACCTCGAAGCCGATGGTCGTCCACTGTTCGAACTGTGCCGCGCGCAGCGGCTGGAAGGCGTGGTGGCCAAACGCGCCACTTCGCCCTACCGGCCTGGGCCGCGACGCAGCGAGGATTGGGTGAAGTTGAAGGCCGAGCGCGACGACGAATTCGTGGTGATCGGCTTCATGCGCGGCAAGGGCAATCGTTCTGCGCTGGGCGCGCTGTGTGTGGCGAGCTACTCGGGCGAGCGGCTGCTTTACCGGGGGCGGGTGGGCAGTGGGCTCGATGTCGCCACCTTGAGCTCGCTCGAGCAGGCACTGGAGGCTCGCCGCGTCGATGCTTTTCCGGCCAGCGGCAAGCCCCCGGAGGACGCGAAGGGCGCGCTTTGGGTGCGGCCCGAGCTGGTCGTCAGCGTGCGCTTCCTGGGCTTCACGGAGGGTGAAGTGCGGCTTCGTGCGCCGGTCTATCGAGGGCTGCGTCCCGACCTTGCACCGGGTGACTGCCGCGCGGCCCCCGCGAGCGAATCAATCGAAGAGCCACCGGTGCCGAGTGCTGCGCCAGCGCCAGCGCTAGCGCCGCTCGCGCCGCAGATCGAGAGTGCGGCTAGCAACGCGAAGACGCGCGTAGTCGTCAGCAATCCGAACAAGGTCTTTTGGCCGGACGAAGGCTACACGAAGGGCGATCTGTGCGCGTACTACGCGTCCATCGCGGAAGTGATGCTGCCGTTTCTGCACGAGCGACCAGTGGTGCTGGTGCGCTATCCGGATGGCATCGCGGGCAAGCATTTTTATCAGTGGAACGTGCCCCCTGGCACGCCAGATTGGATCGAGCGCATCGAGCTGATCGACGAGGAAGAGTCTGGCTCGGTCAAGAAGACGTTGTTCTTGGTGGATAGCGCAGACGCGCTGGTGCACATCGCCAACCTCGGGTGCATCCCGCTGCACGTGCTGGCCGCCCAACGCGGCACGCTCGAGCAATGTGATTTTCTCACTGTGGACTTCGACATTGCCGATCGCCCATTTTCGGACGCGGTGCGCTTGGCCTTGGACTTGCGCGTCATCTTGGATGACGTCGGGCTGGTCGGTTTTCCCAAGACGTCTGGGCAACGGGGGTTGCACGTGCTGGTTCCGCTCGGGCCGGGCGTGAACTTCGACACCGCAAAGCTCTTGGTCGAGCTGCTCGGTCGGCTGATCACCGACAAAAATCCGACGATTGCCACGATGGAGCGCCGCGTGAACCAGCGTGGTTCGCGCGTGTACGTCGACACCGGGCAAACCGGACCCTCGCGCACGATTGTCGCGCCGTACTCGGTGCGCTCTCATCCAGGAGCGACCGTCTCGACGCCGATCGGCTGGAACGAGCTGCACGTGGCCCTCGATACCTCGCGCTTCAGCATGCTCACGCTGCCTGGCCGCGTGCTCGAGGTGGGCGATCCGTTCGCGGGCTTCATGGCCGCGCGCCCGGACGTGCCGGCAGCGGTCAGAGCGCTCTCGAAATACCTGTGAAGCGCGCTCGCCGAGCTCAGAGCAAGCACTGCTCGAGCACGTCGGCGTTCGATGCGCTCATCGCGCACTCGAGCTCGCGCCGTGAGACACGCTCGGTGCAGGCCGCAAACTCGGGATCTTCTTTGGCCTTGTCGCGTGCTTGCAGTTGCAGCTTGTGCAGCTCGGCGGCATTCGTACCCGGCCGATCGGAATTGACCAGCAGCTCGACGTAATGGTCGAGCAGCGCTTGGCACTCGTCCTGCGAAGGACGCTTGCCGCAGCCGAGCGCGAGCAGCGCAGAGCTCGCGAGCAACACGAAGCGCGTCATTTGAAGCAGTCGTCGACGATCTGTGACGAACTCTTGGCGCCGCGGACGCACTGCATGGCACGCTCGGTGATGCGCTTGCCCACGCAATCCTTGAGCGTGTTGGGTGCGAGCGCCTTCTTGGTTTCGTCCACCTGCGCGCCGACCGACTTGGGGTCGTTGCTGCCGGTCGCTTTCTCGAGCTCCAGAACCGCGATCCGCTCCACGATCTCTTGGCATTCTTTGTCGGTCGCGGGGTGACCGCAGCCGACGCTGCAGGTAAGGGCAGGTAAGAGCCAGACGAGACAACGGAGGCAGCCGAGCGAGCGCATGCGGTTCCCGTGGCTTTTGCCCGCTTCCGGGGCGTTCGGCAACTGCGGAGTTTTTTGGACCGGCCGCCCCGAGTTCCCGGGGATTGCCGGCGCTCGGCGCGAACGCCCCAAAAACATGGCCTGCCGAAATCTGGACGTGTGTGCAGGTGCTGCTAACTTGCCTATGGATGCCTAGGACTCGCGCGAGCACTGCCCCGCGACCGACTCCCGAGCTCTTGCTCCGGAAGGCGACGCTCGCGCGCACTTCGGGCACTCGCGCCAAATACGCCGAGCGCGGCCTAGCCATTAGCGCCGGCCTGGACCGCACCACGCGCGCCTTGTTGCTCAGGCAGCTGTACCTCTCGCACATGGAGGCGCGGCGCTTTGCGGAGGCCCTGACCACTGCAGAGCAGATGATCGCGGCGGACATCATGCCCGACGTGGCACGCCAAGACGCGGCGCGTGCCTGCCTGGGCCTGGCTGAGCGCGAGCGCGCGGTCGACCACTTGCGCTTGGCCAGCCGTGTCAGCCCTCCCGCTCGCCGAGCATTCCACCTGTGGACTCTGGGTAGCATTTTGTATTTGATGGGGCACCATCGCGAAGCCGCCGGGGCGCTGATGCGCGCGTCGCGTTGGGGCACCACCGAGAAACCGCTGTATCTGGCCCAAGCCGCGTTGGCACGTCGCGCGGCCGGGGAGGCGAACTCGGATTTGGCCGGGCTCAGGGAACGGCTCGCGGACGCCCCCTGTGGCCAGGGTTACGGTCAGTTCGTGCTCGGTGAGCTCGCCTACGAGGCGGGTGATTTTACGGCTGCGCGGCAATATTTGCGGCTGTTCATCAAGCGCACTACGAGTGGTCGGGTTGCTCTCGAAGTGGCTTTGTCCGGGGAAATTGCCCACGCCCGGCGCCTGCTGCGGGCGATGCGCCCCGGCCAGCGCGGCGCCGCCTAGTGCTAAGCTAAATGCCCCGCTCTTGAAACCAGCCGCCGGTTTTGCAGGTACAGACATCGTGAACGCTTCCCGCTCCCCAGTACGAATCGGATTCACGCTCGCGCTCGCGCTGTCGGCGCTGTGCTTGCTCGTGCCCAGCGTGGCGGCGGCCGCCCCCGCCGAGGCGGGCGACGCATTCACGCGCGCTTTGGCCAAGGGCCCGCTGTTTGCCGCCTTGGCCGCCTTCGCGGGTGGGTTCGTGGTCAGCCTCACCCCGTGCGTGTATCCGATGGTCGCCGTGACGGTCAGCGTCTTCGGCGCGTCGCAAGCCAAAACCCGCTTTCAAGGGGCAGCCCTGAGTGCTTCGTTCGTACTCGGGATCATCGGCATGCTCGTGCCGCTCGGGGTGATCGCCGGTCAGAGCGGGCAGATCTTCGGTGCGGTGTTGCAGAGCAAAGTCGTGGTGATCGGCATCGCGCTGCTCTTCCTAGTGCTCGCCAGCGCCATGTTCGGCGCGTTCGAGTTTGCCTTGCCCTCGGCGCTGACCAACCGCTTGGCGGTGATGGGCGGCATTGGCTACAAGGGCGCGTTCGCGCTGGGCATGGCCTGCGCGTTGATTGCCACGCCCTGCACCGGCCCCGTGCTCACGGGCATCCTCACGTTCATCGCCAATACGCGCAGCTCCGCGCTCGGCGCCGGCGCCATGACGGCCTTCGGCTTGGGTCTCGGTGTGCCGTTCTTCCTCGTGGGAGCCTTCGCCATCCAATTGCCGAAGAGCGGGCCGTGGATGGTGCACGTCAAATCGGTGCTGGGCATCGGTCTGGTCGCGTTCGCGCTGCACTTTCTGAGCACCAAGTTCCCGGTATTGATCAAATTTGCGGGCGCTTCCTGGCCGTTCTTTTTGGGCATGGCCGCTTTGGTGGTGATGGGCGTATTCCTGGGCGCCGTCCATCGCGAGTTTGCCGAACCCGGCGCGGGCATCAAGATCGCCAAGGGGCTGGGCATTGCGCTGATCAGCATGGGCTTGTTCCTCGGTGTGGAGGGCGCGATTAAGCCCGCCGATGTGGTGACCTGGGAGCATCATTTGGAGGCTGCACGCGGCCGCGCCCAGCGCGAAAACCGACCCATGCTCGTGGATTTCGGCGCCGCTTGGTGCGCCGCTTGTAAAGAGCTGGACAAAGTCACGTTCTCGTCGCCGCTGGTCGCTCCCGAGATGGCCCGCTTCGTCAACGTGAAGGTCGACGCCACCGACGCAGATGATCCAAAAGTCGAGCAAGCGCTGGCTTCGTTCAAGGTGCGCGGTTTGCCCACGGTCGTGCTCTTCGATTCGAAGGGCAAGGAAGCCGCGCGCTACAATGATTTCGTGCCGCCGGAGAGGTTTCTAGAGGGCATTCGCGCTATCGAGTAGTGCGCGGGAGCAGGGGGCGATCGGGTTCCCGCATCGCAGCCCGTTGTGGGCGGGGTTCCGAGCTCGGACGCCGAAGGCTATGACGGCCCGTGCCGGAACTGGCGACCATCAAAAAAACAGCCGGGGAAGAGCGCGCGTGAGGTTTAGGCTTTGGCGCGGCGAGCTCGGTTCTACGGTTCGAAATCGCGCGGCGGGGCAGCGGGTTTGCTGCTGGTCCGTGGTTTTGCCGGGGCGTCGCTGTCGGCGGCCGCTGCGGGAGGCTTGGGGTGCGGCGCGGGCGCGGCGTTCGCTGGTTTGGCTTTCGGCCGTGGCTTGGCCGCGGGTTTCTTGGTGGCGTCCGGCGCCGCGTTGGTTTCGCCGCTGCTCGCGGCGTTCGCTGGGTCGGCGACCAACGGGGGGCCGATTGAGCCATCGTCGGTGTTGATGCCGTGCGTGAGCGCGGCCAGCAGTTGCTCCGTATTGGAGCGGACGGCTTCGGAGCGTGCGCGCATCAGCGGGATCAATTTGTGCGCGTCGGCGAGATTTTGCTTCACCTCGCTCGGTTTGCCGACGGTGGCTTGCGAAAATGTGCGATCGACGCTGGCGTCCAGGCGAATCGTCATCAGGTCGAGGCGACCGAGGGCTTCCTCTTTTTGTTTCATCGTGAGCAGCCAGCGCAGCAGCGTGGTGCTCGAGGTTTCCACGGTGGCGAGCAGCTGAGCGGCGGGGTTTTCTTTGGGGCGGGCGTTGCTGCGGATCACCGCACGCGCGCTTTCTGGGCGATCGGCGAGCGAGCTCTGATCGAGCCGAAGGTGAACGCCCGCGCGGCTCAAGCTCAGGGCCTCTTCGTGCAAGCGCTGCTCGATCATCGCGGGGGTGGCCTGAGGCTCGAGTTGCAGTAGCTGCGTGAGGCGCAGCGCTTCGGCTCGAGGAGTCTTTGGCGCTTCCGCCATGCTGACTTGGAGCAGGTACAGGTCGACGAAGAACTCGTCGTAGTAGGCGTTGCCGGAAGCGTAGTACTTGCCTTGCGCGACCGTTGACTCACCGTGCGATCCGAACAACGCGCAGCCGCTCGGGGCGCTGCCGGCGAGCGCGCTCACCAAGACGGAAAGTGCCAAGCGCGACCGAGGTTTCGAGCTCATTGGCATGCGAGCGTTGCTCCCCAGAGTTCGTCGTGGCCAGCCGTGGTCAGAATGAACAAAGAGGCCGCGCCGCCGGTAAAGGTCGCGAGCGCACCCTGTCCGGCGTTCGCTCCTTTTGGCGAAACCGCAATGCTCTGGCCGATCGGGCTCAGGTCCGAGGCGAAAGTCTGCACGTGCACGTGGTATTGCGCCGAGCTGCCCTCGGTCCATTGCACGAGCCAGCGATCCTCGCCGAGCGCGGCGAGGGCCGGCGAGATCGCGCCGCTGCCGCTGCCGCTGGTGAGCTCGCGCGCTGGGCCAGGCTCGGCGCCGGGCTTGCTCAACGACACGAACAGCTTCCAAGCGGCGTTCGGCGCGTCTCGTCCGGCGAAGGCGATCAGCGCGCCTGCGCGGCTGCCGGCGATCACGGGCGTGCCCAAGTATGGGGGCGCGCCGGGCACCGCTACGAGCTCGGATTTCTTTTCGCCGTCGTTGGCAACGAAGCCGAGCATGACCGCGCCTGATTGCCCACCGCGCCGAAAGGTGACGCCGTAGCCATAGTCGGCCAGTTGCGCCGAACGCGGCTCGGTAATTTTCAGACTCGGATCGAGCTGCCAAATCAGGCTCGTACTGCCCGCGACCACGCGCGAGAAGCCGGCATCGCTGACGCCCAGTGTAAACGGCGGTACCTCGTCGATGGTGTGCGCGGAGCGCAACGCGCGATCATCGCGGTCCACGAAGAACGTGAGTGAGCCGGATCGCGCTAGGGGCACGACGCCGCGTACCGCGTCTTTTCCCTCTTCATCGAACACGGGCGTGACATCGAGTGTGTTGGGGTCGACGCGCAGCCCGATGCCACGGGTCTTGGTCTCGGCAATGCCCAACGCCAAATCGCCTACCTTTTCCAGCTTTGCTGCGTAAGGAGGCACGCTACGTTCGACACTGGCCGCGATTTTCGCAGCCGGCAGGGCCAAGCGACAGCCAGGCACTGCCTTCGGTGGGCTCGGGGCAGGCACGCTGCCGCTGCTCGGTTGCGCTTCCGGAGTGGGGATCTTGCTCGGCGAATGTGAAAACGTGAGCACGAGCAGTGCCACGACCAGCGCCCCGCTGAGCGCCGAGAGCGCCATCACCACGGTGCGACTATCGAGCCCGATGCGGCCGATCTTCAGCAATGATTCCTGCCGCGGACGGCGCTCTACGGGTTCGCTGTCGGCGGCCGATCTCAGCGCGGCGCGCGGATCGAGCGGGACCGGCGTGCGGCGAGCTTCGGCCGGAACGGGCGCCACGACCTCGAGCGTGGAGTCCAACGGCGGCTCGATCGAAGGCGGCGGCGCATCAGCCAAGAGCGCGCGGTTGACGACAGCGGGCAGCGAGGCCGGGATGGGTGTGTCGAGCCTGCCGCCGAGCGGGCCGAAGCCGGGGATGGGCGTCATCGAGGCGCGCGGCGACGAATCCAACGCCGGCACCGGCACGCCGCGGGCCGGTGGTGGAACCGCGCCGGGCGGACGCAGAGTGGCGGTCGCGGGCGCGACGCTTTGCTCTTCGGATAGCGTTGGCATCGCCGCGCGGGCGCGCTTCGGTGGCGGCGGAGGTATCGAAGAGGGCCGCGCCGGTGGCGGCGAGCGGCGCGCGGGGCCGAGCGTCCCGAAGCTGCTCGGCGGCAGCGATGCTTCCGCGATCGCTGCCGCTAGCTCCGGGACGCGATTGGCCGGCAACCACTCTGCCCAACCCGAACGCCAAACGAGCGTCGCGCTGCGCAGGGCGCCCGTGCGCAGCGCGGCGCGCAATTCCGATCCGCTACCGGACAACCGCGCGCCGTCGGCCGCGAGCCAGTAATACTGTACGTCTTGCGCGGGATCGACCAAGCGGGCTCCAGAGACCAGAGTCCTTGATTATGCCCGCAATTGCCACGCAAACAGTGAGAAAGTCTCAATCCGCGGGTGACGCCGCACAGGCGACGGCCACGCAGCCGACGACCTCGTCACCTGCGGCGCGGAGTGCCTGGATGCATGCCGAGAGTGTCGCACCTGTGGTCACCACGTCATCGACGAGCACGATTCGCTGCGCTGCTCCTGTTGCACCCGCGCGCACTCGGAACGCTTCGGCCACGTTCTGCGTTCGCGCGTGACGGTCGCGCTTGGCTTGTTGTTCCGTGTGTCGCACCCGATACAGGCGACGCGCGTCGACGCGAGCTCGCTGAATGCGCGAGAGTTCTCGTGCGAGCAGTGCTGCTTGGTTGTAACCGCGTTCAGCGAGCCGCAGCGGGTGAAGTGGCACTGGCACCCACACATCGCCCGGTTCGATGCCCAACAAATCAATCGCGCGCGCCGACTGACGGCAGAGGGTCGCGCAGAGCTCGGGCGCGGCCCCATATTTGAATCGGTGAATCGCCGAGATCAGCGGCTCCGCGTAGCGAGCACCAGCAAACACCGGCACTCCGGCGATGTGGCATGCGACATCCAACAGCGGCTCCGGCTCGCCACACGCCGCGCAATAGCCCGAACCCAAGGGCTCGAGCGCTTCGCAGGCCAGACAGCGTGGCGGGGCGAGCAAATCCAGCAGGGCTGTCGCGAGCGGCTGCGCGAATCGACGAACATTCACCGCTCAACCTTCGGAACGAAGGCGGCCCGGGTTGCGCGGGTTCGCTACAGCCCGAGCAATTGGGTCATCGAGGCCTCGTCCGCGGGCGTAAACGAATAGGCCTCGAAATCCTCACTCGCAACCCAACGAAACGCGCTCACGTTGACGGCGTTCGGCTGGCCCTCGAGCAAGCGTCCCTCGTACAAGTAAAGCTCCACGACGTAGTGCTCGTAGGGGTGGCTGACGAAGCTGATCAATTTGCCGGATTGGATGTCCACGCCGACCCGATGCATGACCTCTCGCTTGAGCGCGGTCGCGTCGCTTTCGTCCTCTTCCACTCGGCCACCGGGAAACTCCCAGAGCAGGGGGAGGACGGCGGTAGCGCGGCGTTGGGTAATCAAGTAGCGGCCGCCCTGTTCAATCACGGCGGCCACGACTCGAATCGTGCGGATCGATCCCATCTTTGGCGATCAGTAGTCGATGCGGAACAGCTGCTGACCCATGAGGAGAATGTCGGTCGCGCCGACCGTCCGCTCACTGCGCAGACGCACGAAGGTGCCGTTCGAGCTGCCGACGTCTGTCAGATAGATCTTTCCGTCCGGACCCTTGGCGATGCTGCAATGTAGACCGGAAACGTAGCCGTCTTCGGAGAACAAGATGTCGCCGCGCTCACGACCGCAGTGCACACCGCGCTCTGGGATCGGAAACGAGTTGCCCGTCGTGTCGCGACCGATGACCAACGCCAACCGACCGATGTAGCCCTTCGCCGGACTGCCGAAGCGCTCCACGTTGTCGGGCGAGCGGCCCTGACCCTTGAGCTCTTCGAGGCGGATGATCTCTTGGCCGATCCTGAACAAATCCCCAAACTCGAGCAAGCAGGGCTCGTTCGGGCGTAGCTTCAGGTACACGCCGTTCAGCGAGTCCTCGTCCTTGATCGACAGCTGATTTCCGCGGCGCGTGAAGGTCGCGTGGCGCGGTGACAGGTAGCTGTCACCGGCGAAAATGGAGCCCGTGTCGCGGCCCAACGTGATCTGGGCCACGTCCGGCAAACGATACGTTCCCGCTTCGCTCCCGTCAGCGCGCAGTGCGGTGAGGATGATCTGCGGATAGGTCGATGTGCTCGGCGCTGCCGCGGCGGGGGCCGCCGAAGGACTCGCGCCTGCGAGCGCTCCGAGGTTGTAGCCGCACGACGCGCAGAACCGATGGCCCGTGCCGTTCACGTGCCCGCATTGCGGGCAGGTGACGGTGGCATTCGCGCCAGCGGGAGCCCCTGAGGGCTGTCGCGCAGCGGGTGGCGCCGATGGTTGCGGAGCCGCGACCGGCGGGGGTGCCGCGGATGGCGTCGGCATTGGCGCGGGCGCAGGCATGGCGGCAACGGCCGGCACCCCTTGCGGAGGCGTCGCCGCCGTAAATGGTTTCGCTGCGGCTGCACGCGGGAGCTCTGCTCCGCAGCCCAAGCAAAACTTATAGTGGTCCTGATTCTCCTTGCCGCACTTCAAACACGTGATCACAGCTGTCCTCCAGGGGAGCGGACCGAGCAGACGAGGAGATGAACTTCCCTCGTAACCGCGCGATTATCCACGGCCCTTTGCCAGGGTCAAGGTCTCGAGCTCATGGCGTGAGCTTGGCCAACGCTTCTCGCAGTAAGTTTCCAAGTGGTTCGGTGCTCAGCTTCGGTCCGAGGGCCGACACGGCGCGCTCGGCCTCCCCGGGACGGTAGCCCATGTTGACCAGCGCGCTGAGTAGGCGATCAGCCTCGTTTCCCATGCCCGAGCTTTCAACCGGCGCGCTGGGGGCGGTGCTGTCGAGGCCCCGGAGCTTCTCTTTCAACTCCAAAACCAGCCGTTCGGCCGTCTTCTTGCCGATGCCGGGGATCTTCCCCAAGCGCGCGTGATCGCCGCGCTCCACCGCCCGCGATAACTCATCGACCGGCATGGCGCTGAGGACGCCCAGGGCCGTCTTGGGGCCGACGTTGGGCACCGCGAGCAGGAGGCGGAACACGCGCCGGTCAGTCTCCGTGGCGAAGCCGAACAAATCGAGCGCGTCCTCGCGCACGTGGGTGTGGATCCAGAGCTCGACCTCTGCGTTGGCGTCGACCCGAGCGCGCCCGAGGGTTCCGACTGGCGTCAACACGTCGTAGCCGACGCCGTGCACGTCCAGGACCAGCGCGCCCGTCGCCTCGTCGGTCAGCACGCGCCCGCGCAAACGGCCGATCACGCGTGCCTCGGCCGCGGCTCGATGGGCGTTGCGCTCAGCGGACGGGTTACGGGAGGCGGGAGAAGCGACAAGAGCGCGGAAGGTAGTGGCTTTTGATTGCCCGAGCAATCCCGTGCTAGAGCGCGCCATCAATCATGATCGGTCAGCGCCTTGTGTTAGGAGCTTTGGTCGCGATGGCCGCGCTTGCGGCGTGCGCCGCGCTTGCGGCGTGCGGCGGTTCTTCGAGCGAAACACCGCCGCCCTTGCAACCGGACCCGACTGGGTTTCGCTATGCACCCACAACCCCGGTGCGCCTCGCGGATGAGAGCGATGCAGGCGAGGCTCCGCGCGGTCCCGACCTCAAGGAGCTCGACGCCACCGTGAAGCCGCGCGTTCCTGCGCAACCGAGTGGGAGCTCAGCCCCCGCCGCGCACTGACTTAGAATGCACCGCTGAGCGCGACGCCCGCGAAGCCTGGCGCCACGGTCGGGCTGACGAGGGGCTTGCGCAAGGTGGCCGTGCTGGATGTGTGGCGCGGCTGCACGAAGTACCAGATCAAACCGCCCGCGAGCGTTGCGGCGCCGACGCCCGTCACGACTCCGCCCCAGACCTTTCGGTTCCGGGCTTCGTTGCCCGCGGCCTTATTTTCGGCGGCCCCGGCGCCGTCTCCACAATCGCGATTGGGGCACAGATCCTCGTAGTGGCTGAGATCTTTCGCGGCCTTGCTGAATACCCCCACGCCGACGATCAATGCCACACCACCCGCGCCCGCCACGATCAGAGGCACGATCGAGCGCTTGCCCTGAGGCGTGTCAGTTTCTGGCGGCGGCTGGGGCGGTGTCGCGGCAGGGGTTGCAGCGGGCGGCGGCGCTACCGCGACCGGGACTGCCTTTTCCGAGGCGATCTGCTTCTTGAGCACCTCGATGCGGCGTTGAATTTGCTCTTTGTCAGCGGTGCTCGGTTCGCGCACCAAGAACGTTTCGAGCGCGACCACGGCCTGGCGCTTCTGCCCATACAGCTCGTATGCGCGAGCCAAATTCTTCAACAGTAGGTTGGCGGTACAGTCGCGGCGATAGGCATCTTCCCAATAGGTGATCGCGCGCGGGTAGTCTGCCTCGTCGAAGGAGGCATTGCCGGCTTGGTATGCGCCCTTAGCGGCTGCGGTTTCCGCGTCGGTCGGCGCCTTGATGCACTCCGGATACGCCTTGGGCTCGTCCTCGGCATGCGCCAACGCCGGCACGATCGCTACAGCGCCGCCGATTAACCAAAGGCTCAAGTGCTTCCGCATTCTGATTCTCTTCATTTCGTCGGGGGCGATCACGTCCAAGGGCCACAGCATACGAGCAATCGAGGCAATAACCCAAATGCTTCGCGAGCCCGGCCAAGTGGCCAACGAGCGCCGCCATGTGCGCGGGACAATCGCGAGTGAGGCGCCTCGCAACGCCTACACGTGCGCCATTTCGCGCTCGAAGTCGCCCTTGTGCCGGACGACGATCCGGGCTCATGTTTGCTCTGGTGAGATTGGGTTTTTTGTCGCGCCGAGGCGCGCTCGTGCTTCTACTCCTGGCTCTGCTTGCTGCCCTCGCTACGGGTGCCTGGGCCCAGGGCAAGGACGCTTCGGGTAAACGGTTGGAGGCGATCCGCTCGGAGATGGATCGCGGGCAGGGCTTGTACCTGGCGGGCAACTACGCGGGCGCCGCGGAAGTGTTCGAATCCGGCTACGCCGCTTACCCCTACTCGGCGTTCCTGTTCAACGCCGGCGTTTGCTACCAGAAGCAAAACGACGTCGACCGGGCGCTTGCAAAATTCAACGAGTACGTGAAGGTCGACCCGAATGCGCCGGACCTGGACAAGGTCAAGCAGCGCATCGCCGCGCTCGAGGCCGCGAAAGCAACCGCGCAAGCCGCGGCCGCGGCCGCGGCCGCCGCGGTCGTCGATGCGGGGGCGGGCGCCGATGCGGGCGTCGATGCGGGCGCGCCTCCGCCGCCAGCGCTCGTCTTGCCCTCGGGCGACGATCAGAACTCGATGAAGTCCCTGGTCGTGATCGAGACCGAGCCGGACGGAGCGCCGCTTCGCATCTACCAGCGCTTGGATCCGAACGCGCACTTCACGCTGGGCGCGGCGGCAAATCCGGGTTGGCAGGAAGTCGTGGCCACGCGCGCTCCCGCCAACCTCACCCTGGACGTCGGTCAGTACCACGTGGTGGTGGAGAAATTTCGCGATTTCAATGCCAGTGAAGCCGACATGGCCGTCTCGCCAGGTCACGTGCACCAGCTCAAGGCGAACCTATCGCAGGGCAAGTTCATGGCCTTCTTGCGCGTCACTTCGAACGTGATCGGCGCGCACATCTGGATCGACGATAAGAAAAAGGAACACCCACTCTGGGGGGACACGCCGCATGGCGAGCTGGTTCCTGGCGGCAAGCACGATGTGCTAGTCGAGGCGCCGGGTTTCGAGCCATTTTTGTCCAGCGTCGACTTCGAGCACGGCGAGCAGAAAGAGCTCGAGGTGCGCATGGTGCGCGTCAATTACGGCGTTTTGCGCATCGACTCGGCAGCGCCTGAACTGAAAATCCGGCTCGACGAGCAACCGAAGGGGACTTGGCGCAGCGGCCAAGAACCGCTCGACGTGCAGTTCGAGTCCGGCAATCACAAGCTGACCATCGAGAGCGAAGGACGGAAGACCTTCGAGGGCGCGATCGTCGTCCCGCGCGGGCAAATCTTGCCGATACATGCGAAAATGATCCCGAAGTACCCGCGCGGCCCCGCTTGGACTCAGGCCATCATTGGCGCGGCCTTCTTGGGCGGCGCCATTTACGCCGGGGTCGAGTCGAACCACTCGTACAACGAACTCCAGACCGATCGTCGCAACGGCAGCCTAGATGGGTCGGACAGCCGCGCGACGCGTGGCAAGTGGTTCGCGATCGGGGCTGACGCCGGCTTCGTCGTGGCCGGTGTATTGGGCGGGCTCGCGACCTACAATTTCATCAAAGATCCGTTGCCCGAATCTTCCGTCAGTCAGGGCAAATTGCTCGAATTCGAAGATCCGTTGCAGGCCCGCCCCGTGGCGTGGCGAGCACCCCGCAAGGGTTTACAGCAGGACGTGGCAGCGGCCGAAAGTGGGCTAGGTTTGCAGTTCACACCCAGCGCTTCGAGCACTGGTGGCGGCTTGTTTTTCGGGGGGAAGTTCTGATGCGCGCGTGCTCGCTGCAGCTCAGTCTCCTCGGCGGTCTCGCGTTCTTCGCGTCAGCGTGCTCCTGGTCACGTTTCGACGATATAACGAAAAACTCGCCGGTCGTACTGTTGGAGAAGCCGGGCTCGATGAACGGCGGGTTTGGTGTGAGCCTTTCTACCGCGTCGCACGAGGGCCAGACCGAGCTGCTCGTAGGTGGAACGGTCAACGTCTCGGGTGCGGCGCTGTACGAAATCGGCCAGGAGGGCGCGCCCGGAACGACCGCGATCGACACCGACTACTGCTCTGGGCATGGCTCCATTTGCTCACTGTCCTCGCTCACGGCGGGGTTTGCCAATGCGAGCGGTCCAGATCGGACTCGGCCGCTGTGCTTTGCGGTCGGCAGCGGGGCGGTGACGACGAAGCAGGGGCTAGTGATGCGCTGTCAGGACTTTACCGAGTACACACTGAGCATGCCCCAGGTGGCTCAGGACCAGCTTGCCGCGTCGATCGCCCAAGACCAACCCCGCGACTTCCCGATGGCTACCGACCGCAGCGACGATCCGGTGCTGCTTGCGAGCTTACCGGAGAAGCACTTGGCTTGGTTTTACCCCGCCAAGAGTACGGAGTTCAGCGAGCTACTGGTGCCCAGCGGCGTAGACGTCGCCGACCCGAGCTTTGGCCAATCGCTGGCCGTGCTGAACGTGGAAGGCGGCCGCGTGCTTGCGCTGGGAGTGCCTGGCAAGTCACGGGTTTTGCTTTGGAAAACCGACGGCAGCGCAGCTTCGAGCTATATCGGCTGCTTGGCTGGAGCGTCGGGCATGGGGCGCGCGCTCGCGGGCGGAGCTTTCCGCATCGATACCGGCGACGACTTGGTGGTCTCCGACGACAGCCATGTGCAGTGGATCGAGGGAACCACGCTGTTTGCGCTGCCCGAAACCAGCTCCAGCGAATGCGTGCTTTCGGGTACCATCCCCGGGGCGCTGATCGATTGGTTCGACTGTGGTTCCACCCAGAACGTTGCGGAATGCGAGAAGTCCGAGTTCGGGGCGGCGCTCGCGGTTGGCGACCTGGACGGCAACGGTGACAACGAAGTTATCGTCGGCGCGCCGAAAATGACCGTGAATGGCAAAGAAAGTGCTGGCGCGCTGCTGGTTTACGACGTGAACACTTTGGGCGTCACCCTCGTCGACACCAAATTCATCTCATCCGCCGAAGCCGGGGACGAGCTCGGTCGGTCGATCGTGACGCCGCACGTCGGCAAGCGTGACATCATAGCCGCGGGCGCTCCCGGCCACGGCAAGGCAGCGCTCTTTTACTGCTCGTCGCTGCCTTCGAGCTACGCAGATAGCGCTCGCTGCCGGTAACCATCCCAAGATTCGGACGACCGTCGATGCTCCCTGAACGCAAACAGATCTTAGTCGTCGACGACGAGCCGAACCTTCGACGCGTGCTCAGCGCGCAGCTCGAGCGCGACGGCTACGACGTGCACACCGCCGAAGACGGCGAGCAAGCGCTCTTGGTGCTCAAAGAGCACCACTTGGACTTGATCATCACCGATCTACGCATGCCCAAGTTGGATGGCATGGAGCTCTTGCGCCGCGCCGTCGCGATCGACGACGAGCTGCCGGTGGTGATGATCACCGCGCACGGCACGGTCGACAACGCGGTCGAGGCGCTCAAGACGGGCGCCTTCGACTACCTGACCAAGCCCTTCGACCAGGCGGAAGTCAGGGCCATCGTGCGCAAGGCGCTGCGCACCCGCGATCTGTCGGCCGCCGAGGCCACGCGCCCGGAGTCGGACGCGCGTGAGTCGGCGCGCTACGGCATCATCGGTCAGAGCCCGAGCATCCTCGATCTGTACGCAGTGCTGGATCGCGTGGCGGATACGCCGACCACCGTGCTGATCACGGGTGAAAGTGGCACCGGTAAGGAGCTCGTGGCGCGCGCGCTGCACGAGAACTCCTCGCGCCGCGACAAGCCGTTCATCAAGGTCAACTGCGCGGCGATCCCGAAAGATCTGATGGAAAGCGAGCTGTTCGGCCATGAGCGTGGCGCCTTCACGGGCGCCGTGGGCTCCAAACCTGGCCGCTTCGAGCTAGCCAGCGGTGGCACGCTCTTTCTTGACGAGATCGGTTCGATCCCGGTCGAGATGCAGGTCAAATTGCTGCGCGCACTGCAAGAGAGCGAGTTCGAACGCGTCGGCGGCGTGAAGACCATCCGCGTGGATGTGCGCTTGGTGGCCGCGACCAACAGCGACTTGAAACGTGAGATCGCGGCCGGCGCGTTCCGCGAGGACCTGTACTACCGCTTGAACGTAGTCCCCATTCGTTTGCCATCGCTGCGTGAGCGCGCGACCGACATTCCGCTGTTGGCCAAGCACTTCATCGACAAGTTCAACGCTCGCTTGAAGAAGAGCGTCACCGGCGTGGAAGCCGACACCGAGGCCCACCTCGTTTCCTATCCCTGGCCGGGCAACATTCGTGAACTCGAGAACGTGATCGAGCGGGCGGTGCTGTTCTCCGACGGCAGTGAGCTGAAGGTCTTGGACTTGCCTTCCGAAGTGCGTGACATCTCCACTCCCGAGCCGCCCGCGACGCAGCCGATCAGCGAGAACGCAGTCGCGGCGGCGGCGGCGGCCGATGGCTTGAAGGAGCAAGTGAAGGCGGCCATGAGCCGCCTCGAGCGTGAGCTGATCGTCAAAGCGCTCGATCAAACCTCGAGCAATGTCACACACGCCGCCCGCTTGTTGAAAATCTCACGCAAAGGCTTGCAGCTGAAGATGAAGGAGCTCGGTCTGCGCGAGCGGGACGAGCGTTCGGAATCGTGAACGCGCAGCGCGTCGCTGCGTCGCTCGTCTACCTCGGTCTTGGCTTCGGCTGCCGAGCGCAGCGCGCGGCGCCCGCGCACGAGACTGCGGCGCCCAAAAGCTCGGCCAGCTCGTCGATCGCGCCGCCCGAGGTGCCGCCCGAGCCGCGCCAAGGGATGGTTTGGGTGCCACGCGGGCCGTTGGTCGCGGGTACCCCCGAGGGCAGCCTACCGCGCGCCGCAGACGAGGAGATGCCGGGCGAGCAAGTAATCCTCAAGGGTTATTATATCGACCTCTTCCCGTACCCCAACGAGGAAGGGGCGATCCCGCTCACCAACGTCAATCAGGCCGCCGCCAGCGCGCTGTGTAGCGAACGCGGCAAACGCCTATGCAGCGAGCTCGAATGGGAGCGCGCCTGCAAAGGTCCGGACAATCACCGCTACGAGTACGGTGAAAACTATCGCGCCGAACGTTGCGGAACTGGTGCCGTTCCGGTGATGCGTCCGACGGGTATTCGCGTCTCTTGTCGTAGCGACTTCGGAGTCCGCGATCTCCATGGCGGCGCGTGGGAATGGACCTCTAGCGCTTGGGGGCGAGGGTCGAGCCCGAGCGCGGGTCTCGTCAGCGTGCGCGGCGGCAATGCAACCGACGGCGAGATCGTGGGGCGCTGCGCCAACGCTCGACCGGAGAAACCGAGCTCGCCCAGCGGCACGGTCGGCTTTCGCTGTTGCGCGGGGCCGCCCAACACGGTCGAGGTCGTGCTCGACATCAAGCGCGGCGCAAGCCTGGAATTGCTCCGCCGCATCGACAAGCCGCAACTGGCTCAGATCCTCGACGCTTTGCCGGCTGCCGCCAACGCCGAATTGGGCTCGCGCGCCGGGCTCAGCGTCGTTGACCACCAGTGGCTCTGGCGCCCGATTGGCAACGAGGAGCTGTACGCGACGCGCATCTGTTCCGGCCTCGGTCGGCGTCCCGTGTGCGGCGTCGCCATCAGCCGTACCCTGCTCGGTCGCCCGACGTTGCTCGCTTGGGCCTCGAGTCGGCATTGGCTGCCGAGCGTCGAGACCGATCGCGATGCGCGCGACTTGTGGATGATTGGCGGCGACGAGACGGGCACCTATCAGCGCCTGATTCAGTATCGCTTCGGTGCCGTGGTGGTGACGGCGGAGGAGCACCGATTGCGCGAGAGCAGTAGCAAGAAAAAGAAAAAGAAAAAGGGTTAGCTCGAGTGAGCTCGGACGCTGCAGGAGCATTCAGGGGTGCGATGCTCGAGCAACTCGCCGTCTAGCTTTCAGCGCTGAACCTGTGGCGCCGAAAAATGCGCGCGAAGGCAGACTGACACACTCTGCCAACCCGAATCACCAGAGCCTAAGGGAGCTCCGCATGAGCGCGCATTGGCACGCCGTTCGCATCGAGCGGCGCATGCGCGTAGCGGTCGTCGGTGCCACGGGGAATGTCGGCACCAGTGTTTTGCGCTCGCTGGGGCAGGACCAGGAGATCGAGGAAATTCGAGGCATTTCTCGCCGACTCCCCGCCGCAACCTTCGACAAAACGCACTTCGTCGCCGCGGACATCGCCAGCCAGTGCTTGGCGCCATTGTTCGAGGGGATGGATGCGGTGATTCATTTGGGCTGGAGGATCCAGTCCGCGCACGACGCGGCCGAGCTCGAGCGCGCCAATATCGTGGGTAGCCAGCGGGTATTCGATGCCGTCGCTGCGGCGAACGTACCCACGCTAATCTACGCTTCTTCCATCGGCGCCTACAGCAAGGGGCCCAAGGATCGCGCCGTGGATGAGTCCTGGCCCACGGATGGCATTCCGACCTCGCTCTACTCGAGCCAAAAGGCACGCGTCGAGCGCCTGTTGGACGTTTTCGAAGCCAAGCGGCCACAGATTCGGGTGGTGCGCATGCGCCCGGCGCTGATTTTCAAACGCGAAGCCGGCACTGAAATTCGACGCTTGTTTGCCGGCCCCTGGTGGCCGCGGGGGCTCTTTTCTCCCGCTTTCCTCAAAGTCGTTCCTTACAATGCGCGGCTTCGATTTCAGAGCGTGCACTCGCTCGACGTCGGACATGCCTTTTGGCTCGCTCTCAAGCGAGACGTGCGCGGGGCGTTCAATTTGGCGGCCGAACCAGTGCTGACCTCGCCGGTGCTGGCCGCCTTGTTGGACGCGCGGCAGGTGTCGATGTCTCACGCCTTCTTGCGCGGGCTGGCCGCGGTGACCTGGCGAATGCGTTTGCAGCACTCCGATCCCGGATGGGTGGATCTCTGCCTCGACTCGCCGCTCGTCGACTCGACGCGCGCGCGGACGGTTCTGGGTTGGGAGCCGACGCGAACTTCGCTCGAGGCGTTACGTGAGCTGCTGCAGGGGATCCGCGAGGGCGCTGGCCTCCGCACTCCGCCGCTGGCACCGCCCTTTCAGTCTGGAGCGGCGACGCGCGCCGAGGGCTTTCTGCGATGAGTCGCGAGCGTGGCTCACTGAACCGACGCGAAGCCCTGCGAACGGTCGGCGCGCTCTCGATTTCCGTGTTGAGTGCGTGTCGAAGTCGCACCGTCGAACCACAGCTGCACCCGGAGGCAACCGCCTTGAAGAAGTTACCGCCGCTGCTCGCCTCGAGCGAGGCAGAGAAGAACGATGCTCCCGAGACGCGACCCCCAGGCAAGCGCCTGGGCGTGGCGGTAGTTGGCTTGGGTCGGCTCGCGTTACAGCAGATTTTGCCGGCTTTTGGCGCGAGCAAGCAATGCAGAGTGACCGCTTTGGTCACCGCTGACCGAGACAAGGGCAATGCGGTGGCTGGTCAGTACGGCGTCAACCCCAAAAACGTTCTCGACTACCAGCACTACGATCGACTCAAGGAGTTGTCCGACGTCGACCTCGTGTACGTCGTGCTGCCAAACTCCATGCACGCCGAGTTCACGGTACGCGCGGCGCACGCCGGTAAGCACGTACTGTGTGAAAAGCCGATGGCGAATTCAGTGCCCGAGTGTCAGGAGATGATCGCTGCCTGCGCCCAGGCAAAGACCAAGCTGATGATCGCCTACCGCATGCAGTACGAGCCTTACAACCGTGAGGTGATCCGACTAGCGAGAAGCGGCGCCCTGGGCAAGTTGAAGAGCTTCGTCGCCAGCAACGGGCAGGCGCAAGGCGACCCGCAACAGTGGCGCCTCAAAAAGGCGCTCGCGGGCGGTGGCGCGTTGCCGGATGTTGGCATCTATTGCTTGAACGCTGCGCGCTACATTTCTGGCGAGGAGCCGACCGAGGTACAGGCCATGCAATATTCCACGCCGGGAGATCCTCGGTTCGCCGAAGTAGAAGAGCAGGTCAACTTCAACCTACGTTTCCCATCGGGATTCAGTGCATCTTGCTACACGTCTTACGGCTGTCACGATTCGAAGATGTACCGGGTGATGGGCTCGCGGGGCTGGGCCGAACTCGACCCCGCATTCCCTTATTCGGGGCAGGCGCTGCGCGTCGCGCACAAACGCGAGGACAGCGAGGTCGAGGCCATCAGCCAACCCCGGCTCGAAGCAAAGAACCAGTTTGCCCTCGAGCTAGACCACTTGGCAGATTGCGTACTCACCAACCGGACGCCCCACACGCCGGGAGAGGAAGGGCTCCAGGACATGAAGTTAATCGCTGCGATCTACGAAGCGGCAGCGAATGGCGGCACGGTAAAGCTCGCTCCGGTGGCCGGTGTCGATCCGTTCCGCGGCCCGCTCGACGGTTGAAGGAGCACCCCGGGCCGCACTTCGTGGGTGCGGCGCGCTCGGCCCCTCTGCCGAGCGTGCCGCAACATACGCGTACAGCGACTAGTGTTTGGACGCCGTTCCTGGCTCGGCCATCTTGCGATGCTGCTCGGCGAGCGTTTCATTGGGCAGCAGGTTGGCCATGGTGGCTTCCAACTTGTTCTTCCAACCGGCAATCACGGCCGCATCGCCGCTCATCATCGCGTCGAAGCCCACCTTCGCCACCTCCGCTGCCGGTTGTTTCTTGGCCGTCCCGACTTTGGTGTCCATCAAATCGGCCCGCTCGAAGAACAGCGTCTCGGTGGGGCCGGGCATCAAGCAGCTCACCGTCACGCCGCTGTCTTTCAACTCCTCGCGTAGCGCGTAGGAGAAGGAATCGAGCAGGGCCTTGGTGCCATTGTAAACGGCTTGGAAAGTCCCTGGCATGAAGCCGGCGATAGAACCGGTGATCAGGATCCTTCCTTCACCGCGCGCCACCATGTCTCGCCCCACCAATTGGACCAAGTACAGGGTGCCCGTGACGTTGGTGTCGATCACGTCTCTGATTTCTTCGAAATTCTGACTTAAAAACGCGCGTCCGAGACCTCGACCCGCGTTGGCGAGCAGGGCGGCCACGGGACGCCCCTTGGCCGCAGCGTAGAGCGCGTCGACTCCTTCTTGAGTGGCGAGATCGACTTGGACGGCTTGAACGGACGCTCCGGCGGCGCGCAGCTCAACGGCTGCGACTTCGATCTCGACTTCATTGGCAGCGATCAGCAGATCGAAGCCATTTGCAGAGCAACACTTGGCAAGCTCGAAGCCGATGCCGCTCGATGCCCCGGTAACGATCGCGAGCGGACGCATTTGTGTGGCCATGTTGTGTACTCCTAGGTGTTTGTAGAGGTGTGGGCCGCGCGCTGCAGATCACGTGCCATGCCCTCGCTGCCCGGTGCGCATCGCCGCTCGAATTCCGGTACTTCATGTACATGCGATGAGCGCGCGTGCGGGCAGCGAGCGCGAGCTCGAGGGTCGTTGCGCTGGCGCAAAGTGTCCGACTGAGAACAAATGTCATGCGTCGAAAGGCGTTTCGATCAATGCCGTTTGGGTATTCCTGCCTGCCGAGCGCCCGATCGCAGCGGCATAGCGATTGCTCCTTCCAAGCGGATTGGAAGCAGTCGTGCACTTCCAGAACCATCGGAGGAGTGATGTCGGAGCTCAGCAAACCGCAGATCGTCGAACCCGCCCTGCAGAGAGTCAATCCGCAGCCACGGGCCTCGGCAGGCCGGAGCGGCGTCGGCCTGGGTGTCTTCAGCGTCGGCCTGGGCCTCGCGGAGCTGATCGCTCCGGACACGATTGCCTCATTGATTGGCCTGCCGAAGACGCCGCGCACGCGTTTCGTGCTGCGCGCGCTCGGCGTCCGTGAGCTACTCGCAGGCGTCGGTTTGCTGGCGCAGCCTCGCTCGGCCCGCTGGTTGTGGAGTCGGGTCGCTGGTGACGCGATGGATCTCGCGTTGCTGGGCGGAGGCTTCAACCAAAAGCGCATCCAGCGCACTCGCTTGATCGCTGCCACCGCGGCTGTTGCGGGTGTGACCGCAATCGACGCTTTGTCGGCGGCACGAGAGAGTCGTCAGTCCTCTCTTGGCGAGCTTGCGCAACCGATTCACGTACTGAAGAGCATCACCATCAATCGCGATCCGACGGCAGTCTATGAATTCTGGCGCGACTTCTCGAACCTGCCTCGATTCATGGATCATCTCGAGTCCGTCGAAGTTTCGGATGAGCGCTCGACCTGGCGTGCCAAAGGGCCTGCTGGTCTGACCATTTCTTGGCAAGCCGAGGTGATTCTGGATCACCCCGCCCAATGCATTGCCTGGCGGTCCGTGCTCGGGACCACGAGCGTGCCAAACCGAGGTGTGGTGCGATTCAGCGCGGCACCCGGTGGCCGCGGAACAGAAGTTCAAGTCGACCTCAAATACGATCCACCTGGAGGCGCGATTGGGGCTGCCTTCGCCAAGCTCTTCGGCGAAGAGCCGGGCCAACAGATCCAGAGCGACCTGCGGCGCTTGAAGCAAGTTCTGGAAACTGGGGAGGTGCTGTGTTCGGACGCCAGCATTCACCGCGGTCCACATCCTGCTCGCCCCGCCGAAGACCACCACTCGATCCAAACCAAGGGAGCCGCGCAATGAAAGCCAATTGCTGGATGGGTAAGAAAAAAGTCAGTGTCGAGCAGGTGCCGGATCCCCAGATCCTCAACTCACACGATGCCATCATCCGCGTAACCAGCACTGCCATCTGCGGTTCCGATCTACACCTCTATAACGGCTTCATTCCCACTATGGAGCGCGGCGACGTCCTCGGCCATGAGTTCATGGGTGAAGTGGTGGAGGTCGGATCCACGGTCACGAAGCTGAAGATCGGCGACCGCGTAGTCGTGCCGTTCCCAATTGCCTGCGGCAAATGCTTTGCCTGTCAGCAAGGCACGACCTCGCTGTGCGAAAACTCCAATCCGAATGCGTGGATGGCAGAAAAGCTGTGGGGACACTCCCCGTGTGGCATTTTCGGTTATTCGCACCTGTTGGGTGGCTTTGCCGGCGGTCAGGCAGAATACGTGCGTGTGCCCTTCGCCGACGTGGGCCCGCTCAAGGTGCCTTCGCACTTGAGCGACGAGCAGGTGTTGTTCCTCTCCGATATCTTGCCCACCGGTTACATGGGCGCAGAGATGTGCAACATCCAACCCGGTCAGGTAGTTGCCGTTTGGGGAGCAGGCCCGGTGGGCCAGTTCGCTATCGCGAGCGCGAAGCTGCTGGGCGCCGAGCGTGTCGTGTCCATCGACCGCTATCCTTACCGTTTGGCCATGGCGGCCCAGAAGGCGGGCGCGACTGACACGATCAACTACGAAGCAACGGACGTGCACGAGGCGCTGATGGAAATCACCGGCGGTCGCGGGCCGGACGCATGCATCGATGCCGTCGGCCTCGAAGCGCATTCCCACGGCCCAATCTACGCCGTGGACCGCGCCAAGCAGGCATTGATGATCGAACCGGATCGCCCGATTGCCCTGCGCCAAGCCATCCGTGAATGCAAAAACGGCGGCATCGTCTCGGTCAGCGGGGTCTACGGCGGGTTCGTCGACACCTTCCCCATGGGCGTCGTGGTCAACCGTGCGCTTACCATCCGATCCGGACAATGCCACGCCCACCGCTACATGGCGCCGCTACTCGATCGCATCGAACGCGGCGAAATCGATCCCAGCTTCATCATTACCCATCGCTTGCCCCTATCCGAAGCCGCGCACGGCTTCGACCTATTCAACAAGCGGATCGACGGCTGTGAAAAAGTCGTGCTGAAGGCTGCGTAGCGGCTGGAGCTACGAATGGCAATGCCGCGAAGCTGATGCACAGCGTTGCCAGGATGACCGGACGGTCAGCGCGGCCGAGACTGACTCGCAAGCCACGCATTCACCAAGCGCTGTCGCTCGGCTTTGAGCGCTTCGCCTCGCGCTTTGACACGTGCGAGGACTTCGGGGGGGCGCGGTCTCCGGACTACCGGCCTGGAACGGCGGCGCAGGCGAGTATTCCAGGCCGAGCTGCACCGCTTCGGCGGCGGCTTGCCCGATCAACTCGGCCGCGAGCACCAAGGCGAAGTCGATGCCCGCGGTGACCCCGCCGCCCGTGAACAGCGTACCGTCCCGAACTACCCGCTCGCTGACGGGAATCGCGCCGAATGCGGGCAAAAATTCGTGCGCGCCCAGTGGATCGTCGCGCGCTTACCGTGCAGTAGCCCAGCCGCGCCCAACACCAGAGCCCCTGTACACACCGAGGTTACGTAGCGCGCGTTCGCCGCTTGTCCTCGCACGAACGTGAGCGTCTCAGCGTCGTCGAGTAGCGCATTGACGCCCTTTCCGCCCGGCACAAATAGGACGTCGAGCTGCGGGCAATCGAGCAACGTCGTGGTCGGCGACAACTGCAGACCCGTCACCGATCTTACGGGCAGCAGATCGCGCGCGACCAGGTAGAGCTGTGTGTCCGGTAGGGACGCCAGAATCTCGTACGGCCCCGTCAGATCGAGCTGTTGCACGTCGGGAAATATCAGAAATCCAATGCGTGTCGGCAAGTATCCATCTCGAAAGGGAAACTGACCAGGCGCGAAAGCCTGTGCGCGCGCCTTCGTTCGCGAACGGAACACCGTCGACTCTTCAAATGCTTGGCGTACGCGACACGCATTCGGAGTAGCGTGCACGAAATGAAAAAGAAACCGCCGAAGCGGCCGGCCAAGAGTGGGACGAAAAACGCGGTGGGGAAGGTGGGCCGGGCGCTGGCGTCGACTGCATCCTTCGCATCCGGGGTCGTGCGCGGAACCGAGGAGTTGGTCCGAAATCTTGCCTCCACGGTCACCAAGGGAACTGATGCTGGACCTGCACCGGGTGCCACCGATTTGCTGGTTCACCAGCACCGCTTGGTCGAAGAGCTTTTCGAACGCTTGGAGTCTGCCAAGAAGGGGTTCGATCGCACGTTGTGTGAACTGGCAGACGACCTGACTGCCCACATTTCGATCGAAGAAGAACTGTTCTATCCCGCCGTACGCAAGGTCAACCCCGACTTGATTCTCGAAGGTCTCGAGGAGCATGCCATGGGCCGCTTCGCGCTCGAGCGCTTGCTGGGCACCAAGGGTACTGACAAGTCGCTCAAGGCGCGGCTGAAGGCGCTCAGAGAGCTGATGACCACACATCATCACGAGGAAGAACGAGACCTCTTTCCAGCGGTGCGCCGCGCGATGTCGGATGCTGCGCTCGCTAAGTTAGGGGCGAAAATGTCGACTCTGTTCGAGGCCAACGTGAAGCGAGGTCATGAAGCAGTGCTGGCGACCTTCAACGACGACTTGCGCAAGCCGGTTCGCGCGAAGGCGCCGAAGCGCACGAAGACGGGTCGACAAATGAATTGAAGTCGGGCTCAGGTGCGATGCCGCCTCAAAGTTTGAACTGCGTGTTGATACCACCGAAGAGCTGGAAGAGCGGCTGGCCCGGACCGTGACTCAGGAACGTGTATTGCGGCTCCAAAAAGAAGTTCAAGACCGAGGAGCCCACGAGCGCGACCTTCCCGACGCCCGCTCCAATTGGAACGTTGTAGTCGCCGGCCTTCAAGTTGAAGGTCGCCGTCGGGGTACTACGTAGGTAAAACCCGGCGCCGATCTGCAGGATGCAGAACACCTGCGGAATCAGCACACTCGTGTTCGGTCGGTTGGCGTCACCGGCCACCGACGCTTGGTACTGGACCAGCGATCCAATCAGTAGCGGGCCGTCGTTCGCCAACAAGATGAACGCTCCGCAGAGCTGGTGCTTGCCTGCGCCGAGCGCGTCGTGACTCGCCGTGGGTGCCACGTAGAGCGGTCCCGCTCCCACTTCGATCGGCGATTTGGGTTCGGTGAAGAGGTAAGTGACGAATGCATTGAAGTCGCCCAGCCCCGAGCTCGATGAGGTTGGCGAATTGAGCGTTTGCAGCGGCAGTGTGAAGCGCGGAAGGATGCGCCAGAAGGGCGTCGAGACGTGTCCGCCGTCGTGTCCGGCGCTTCGCTCAGCGAGCCAACGTAGTAGTTCTGCAGATTGACGCTGACCTTGGCCGCAAGTGGGTTGTTCGCTTCTTTGCGGGCAGACTGGTTTGGCCCAAAGCAGGCGCTGACCAAACGCCGAGCGCGGCAGCCACTGGCAACCAACACGATCGATGTGCCTGAAACCCCGAACGATCCCTTGCTCCCATACGACTTCAAATAGCGTCTCAGCGCAGCGAAAGTCACTCCGAAACGAAGCAACGTCGACTCAGAAAAGAACGTTGTGGGGATGACGCCCTGCCGAGGCTGGGCTACGGGCGTAGTCATGAGGGCGCGAAACTGTTCAAGGGATGTCTTCGACCTTTTTGCCGTTTTTCCGCTGGTTTGGGCGTGCGGGAGCGCCGCATCGCCGGCCGAGGCGCCACCACCATCGGCGCCCGCGCCCGCTCAATCGCCAACGGCATCGGCGACACCAGCACCATTGGTCGACTCGAAGAGGGCAGCCGAGCTCGAGGCGCTCGGCTTCGATGCCTACCTTTGGGGCTTTGCCATCGTCGAAAACTACAAGGCCATCTACGCCTACAACGTGAACACGGGGGGCCCGGAATACAAGGGTCCGTTCAACCAGCTCTCGAGTTCGGCGCGCGTATACACGCCGGCCGATAAAGCGATCATCACGCCGAACTCCGACACCCCGTACGGGTTTGCGACGCTCGATCTGCGCGCTGAGCCGCAGCTCCTCAGCGTGCCAGCCGTCGAGAAGAACCGCTACTACTCGCTGCAGTTCGTGGACGCTTACACGCACAACTTCGCCTACGTGGGCACAAGAACCACCGGAAACAAGCCAGGGCGTTACCTAGTCACCGGTCCGAGCTTCAAGGGCCAGAAGCCGGAGGGTGTCGATCAGGTGCTCTCCGCCGAGAGCGATTTCGTGCTCGTGCTTTATCGTACGCAGCTCTTCAATCCGCAAGACATCGAGCGGGTGAAGAAAGTGCAAGCAGGTTACTTGGTCACGCCGCTTCATGAGATCACCAAGTCGCCGCCGCCTCCGGCCGCGCCGCCGTTGGACTTTCCGGTTTGGGACGCGGAAACGGTGAAAGGGCTTGGCTTTCTTTCCATCCTAGATTTCTTGCTCGATCTGATGCCGGTCGCGCCCGAGGATGCAGCGATCCGCCAGCGTCTCCTCGCCGTCGGTGTCGGCGCTGCAGGTCGGCTCGATCCTAAAACGTTTACGGAAGCCGATCGCACGGCGCTCCTTGCAGGCCTACAGCGCGGTCAGAAAAAGCTCGCTGAGCTCAGTCTCGACACGCATTTTCTTGGGCGTGAGGTCACGGCCGGTGATCTGTTCGGCAATCGCGCGTTTCTCGGCGGCGACGTGCGGCGTCGTGACGTCGGTGCCCTGCTTGGTATCTATGGCAATTCGCGCGAAGAGGCGCTCTACCCCATCTACCGCACGGACTCGGTTGGGAAACCGCTCGACGCGAGCCAGGCGGGATACACGCTGCATTTCGAAAAGGGAAAGTTGCCGCCCGCGAAGGCGTTTTGGTCCCTGACGATGTACGACGGCGCGACGAAGCTGCTCGTTGACAATCCGCTCAAGCGCTATCTCATCAACTCGACCATGCTGCAGGCGCTCAAGCGGGACGCGGACGGCGGCATCACTCTGACGCTATCGCACGCATCACCCGGCAAAGCTCAGGAAGCGAATTGGTTACCAGCGCCCAACGGCCCATTCTACGCCCTGCTGCGCATCTACCAGCCCGAGCCCGCAGCTTACGACGGCAGCTGGAAGTTGCCGTCTCTCGTCGCAATCCCGAAGTCAGCCAACCCCTAGCGCCTACTACCGGAAGAATCATGAGATCACGATTGATTGGCTCCGCTCTGATCGCGCTGAGCTTTGCGCTCGCGTCGACTGCGTCCGCGGAATTCAAGGCCGGATATCCTTCGGTGCAAACTTCAGCGCGTGCGCGCGACGACGCTGACTTTCAGCGAGCTGTAACGGCGTACCGCTTTTGGTATCCGACCGTGTCGGCTGAAGGGATCTTCAATGGCAATCGCTCCCTCGGTCTCAAAGACAACGAGGCGATGGCGATCATGGCCGCCCACCCTCTGCAGCTCGGCTTCACGCTGAACTCGGATACCCCTTACGGCGCAGCCGTGCTCGATCTGCAAGCGGGCCCCATGGTCGTCGAACTCCCGTCGGGTCCCTACATCGGGCTCGTCGACGATCACCATCAGAGCTGGATCATGGATCTTGGTCTGCCGGGGCCCGACGCTGGCAAGGGCGGCAAGCACTTGATCCTGCCGCCGGGTTACAAGGGGAGCATTCCTGCGGGCTACTACGTCGGTCGCTCGTCCTCTTTCAAGGTGCTGCTCGCCGCGCGTGCACTGCCCATCAACGGGGAGAAGGCCGCGCTTGACGCACTCCGTGCGATAAAGATTTACCCACTGGCGACGGCAGCCAAGCCGAAATTGCTGACGATCGTGGACACGACCAGCATGAAGGCCGACGGCACTTGTCTGACCTGGGAGGACAACCTTCAGTTTTGGGAAGTGTTGCAGCGGGTGATCGATGCAGAGCCGACCGTCCCGGACTTCGCCCCCATGGCGGGGCTGCTCGCTTCGATTGGAGTCGGCAAGGGCAAGCCGTTCGCACCGGATGCGCGGCTGAAGGCGATCCTCGTGCGCGCGGCGAAAGCAGGCCGTGAGCAGATGCTCGTGTCCGCTTGGGATAGTACACGCGCGGACAAGCTGGCCTGGGCAGACCGACGTTGGGAGTGGGCTGGTCTCGTTGCCGACAACGCAGATTTTCGGACCAGCAATGGCATCGACCTCGAGGCACGGGATCGCTGGTTTGCACAGGCAATCGTCACGAGCCCGGCGATGTTCCGTCGGACGGCTGGAGCAGGCTCACTGTACTGGGTCGGTCTGCGCGACAAGTCGGGCGCCTACCTCGATGGCGGGCGCCGCTACAAGCTGTCCCTGCCGCTCCCTGTTCCGGGGAAGCTCTTCTGGTCAGTCACGGTCTACGACGCGCAAACTCGGTCGCAAGTCCAGACTAACCAAGACAAAGCCGCCCTGCGCTCGCTCAGCGAGCTGAAGGAGCTCGGCAGCTCCGGCTCGGCTGAGCTCCATTTCGGACCCACCGCCCCTGCGGGGCAACAAGCTCGCTGGATCAAGACCACCGCGGGACGCGGCTGGTTCGCGTACATTCGCATCTACGGGCCAGAAGCCGCTGCCTTCGACGGTAGCTGGAAGCCGGGGGACTTCGAACCCGCCAACTAGTCCGCTGCATCCGACCCTGGGGCAAGCCGCACGAATGGATCTTTGATGGTCACCGTTCACGCCGCGACCGTCTCAGCCTTCGGCGTCCAACTCCGGCTACCCTGCGAAGACGCGAGGTGCGCTGCTGGATTGCGATCGCCCCTCCAGGAGAGCGGACCCTAGCCCGTGAAAATCGAGCTCGCACGCGCGCTGCCGTGCGAGAACCTCACGCCGAATCGTCGCCGAACAAACTGCCGACGGCGAGTTCGATCGCTTGGAACGGCTCGGCACGAACCAACTCCGTGCGCTCGGCGCGCAGTAAAGTCACGTAGCCGTCGCCGCTCCAGCGCATCACGGTCAGCGTTGAATCTCGAGGATCGAGAATCCAATAGTGGGGAATCGCGACCTGATGATAGAGGCGAAGCTTCTTCACCGTGTCATTGTTTGCGTTGCTCGGCGAGACGATTTCGCAAATCCAGTCGGGCCTCGGCCTTACTGGCGACCCAGTTGGCCTTGCAGGGCAACGCTCGCGTTTCCAACCGACGACGTCTGGGCGAACCAGATCTCTGGTTTCGAGCAAGAGCTCCACTTCTGTCGCGAACCACCAGCCTCCGGATCCGTTGCCGTCCGGCGGGCGCTGGAAGGATGGATGAACCGCGGCAACGATGCCGGCTTGTGCGGAACCGTGTTCGCCGCTCGGCGCGGCTTTGGGGTTGAGTTCGCCGCCGATCAGCTCGTGAAATCGCTCGGCTTCTGGAATTGCCCAGAAATCATCGAGTGTTGCTACGCGCCTCACGGACTGGCTCATGGCACGACTCGGAGCTTACATCGAGCGCTTGCCCTGCGCTACCGAGCCTAGCCTGGCGATAAACGCAGCAAGCGTTCGGCGGCCCCGACCACCCACTCCGCGTGATCGAGCACGTCTTGGCTGGGGCTCGGTTTTCCGAATAGCGCGCGTTGCTCCAAGAAGGAGAGCCCCAGCGAGTAGACGACCATCCAGATCACGTGGCGCAGTTCTGTGCGCTCCGCTTCGTCACGTCCGAAGGCGTTGGCGAGCAGCGTGAAGCCGGGATAGAGCCGTTCTTCGAAGACGCGCTGAATGAAGGCGCGGTTCGCTTTGCTCTCGAGCGCGACCACGAACATGAAGCGCACGAAGCGCGGGTGGCGCTCGGTCGACCACAGATCGACGACCGCGCGCATGGCGAAGCGCGGGATGTCTTCCTTGCGCTGAGGCGGCGGCAAGTCGAGCGCCGAAGCCAGCATCTTGTCGGCGCAGTATTCGACCACCGCACTGACCAACGCATCCTTGCTCGGGAAGTAGTGGTACAGGCTCGGTTGGCTGATGCCGAGCTCGGCCGCGAGCTTGCGCAAGGAGGCGCCCGCGACGCCGAGCTCGGAGACTAATGTGAGCGCGGTCTCCAGCACCTCCTCACGGCGCGCTGGGGGTTCGGCGTCAGCACGGCTCTTGCGCGCGGCGCGCGGCTTCGGGGATTTTCCCATCGATTCGGCTGCGCAGCGTAGTCGCTCGGGCCGGGCTTGCCACGGATCTCGCGTATTCGTGGACCGAGCTCAATAGCCCGCCGAGGGCGACCATGATCATCACGAACACCGGCGCGAGCGGCACGATCGGCAGCATGAACAAGGCCAAGACCAGCAATACGACGGCATACAGGCACCAGCTGATGCCAATCAACAGCAGCGCGTGCAGCGGGTAGCGCAGACGCACCTCGGACGTAGCTTCTTCCATGACGAGCCTCCCTGATTGCCGCTCCTCAATGTCGGCTATCGATCGATAGTCTGTGACCTATCGACCGATAGGTCAAGGGGATCGGCCGAAAATTGCGCGATTGTCCGGCCCGGGAGGAAGCGAGCTATGCTGGATGGTCTCGATGAACGAGCGCGCGCTGATTACGCTGGGGCTGCTCGCCGCCTGCACCACCAAGGGCGGGCCAGGGCAGACCATGACTCGCTTGCACGAGAAGATGCGTGACTACCAGGCGCGCGAACCCGCCAATGCGATCTTGCTCACGGTGTTGGCCTCGGCCGCTGCGTTCTACGTCGCCGAGCGCGGGCGTAACCCGAAGGTTGCTTCCTTCTCCGACGCGTTGACGTACGCGGCGACGAACTTGTCGGTGGGCTACTCCGACATTTTTGCCAAGACGCCCGGAGGTAAAGCCATCGGTTCGTTACTGATGACCTATGGGCCGGCGCTCGCGACGCGCGCGCTCGACCCGCCCGGCCCGCCCACACCGATCTCGGGGATGCCCGCGCCGCAGCCGAGTGGCGTGAGTGACGCTGCCGTCGACCGGATCGTGGCGAGCCTCGATGCCATTTTAGCTCAGCTGCGTGCGCGCCCACTATGAATGAGGTCGTCGCTCTCGCGCTCTCATTTCCGGGCGTCGTGTACACGGTGCTGCTCGGCGTGGTGCTCGTGTATTGGCTGTTCGTCGTGATCGGTGCAATCCATCTGGGTGACGGCTCCGCGGATGGTCACTTCGATGGTTTGGGTGACGGGTCCGCAGATGTGGGTGATGTAGGCCACGGCGGCGACGTGGCAGACGGCGACGCAGGCGATGGCGGTGACGACGGTCCCGAGGGTTCGGCGGTGGCGGCGTTGATCAACGCGCTGCACCTGCGCTCGGTGCCGGCGACCGTGGTTTTCAGCTTGATCATCACGTTTTCGTGGCTGGTCTGCACGATTGCGATGCAGCTCGTCTCGCGTGATCTGCCAGCCAGCTCCCAACCCGTCCTCGGCTGGTTGGTGCTGGCCGGCTCACCGATCTTGGCGTTGCCGCTCACCTCCTTCACGGCCCGCCCGTTGGCCAAAGTCTTTGTCCAGCGACGCGCGACATCGCACTCGGACCTGATCGGTAAGACGGTTGTCGTGCGTACCGGTACGGTAACGTCCTCGTTCGGTGAAGCTTCGCTCGAAGACGGCGGTGCGGGTCTCGTGCTGCGCGTTCGCGTCGATCGCGTGCTGCCCGTGAAGCGGGGTGATCAGATGCTGATCGTGGACTGGGACCGCGAGCGCGAGTCGTTCCTGGTCGAGCCGATCGACGATGTGCTGTACGAGGACAACGACAGACACATCAAGGATCGCGCTTAATCCCCCTCACGCCTGTTCAGGTCGCTTTTGGGGGTCCGCGGCGCTCGAAGTCGTGCGATCTTTCTCGGCAATGAATACTGGGGATCCTCAAGTCGTTGGGCTCGTTCCGGTTCTGATCGTCGTCGGCGTCATCGTCCTGCTCTTGTTCGGAGTGCTGGCTCTACTGTCGCGTTTCTATCGGCAGGTAGATCAGGGGCGCGCTTTGGTCGTGAATACGATGCGCAGCGAACCGGTGGTGGCTTTCACGGGCGCCATCGTTTACCCAGTGATCAACCGAGCCGAGATCATGGACCTGTCCGTGAAGACGATCGACATCGATCGACGCGGCAAGGAGGGGCTGATCTGTAACGACAACATCCGCGCCGACATCAACGTCACGTTCTTCGTGCGCGTGAACAAGACCGTCGACGACGTGCTCAAGGTTGCGCAATCAGTCGGCTGCCAGCGAGCCAGTGACGCGAAGGCGCTGTCGGAGCTGTTCTCCGCCAAGTTCGCAGAGGCGCTGAAGACGGTCGGCAAGCACTTCAACTTCGAGGAGCTCTACACCAAGCGCGACGCGTTCAAGGACAAGATCATCGAGGTGATCGGCAAGGATTTGAACGGCTTCATCTTGGATGACGCGGCCATCGACTACTTGGAGCAAACGCCGCTCGAGGCCCTCGACAAAGACAACATCATGGATGCCGACGGCATCCGCAAGATCACCGACTTGACGGTGATCCAGAATTTGAAGACCAACGAGCTCCGCCAAAAGGAGCGCATGGAAACCGGCAGCCAAAACCTGACCGCGGACGAGGCGGTATTTCGCTTCGAGCAGCGCCGCTCGGAGGCCGAGGCCAAGAAGAACAAAGAGGTCGCGGTCTCGCAGGCGCGTGAGTCGAACGAGGCGCTGCGCGTCGCCAGTGAAGAGCACAAGAAGACGGTTCTCATCACCACCAAGAACGAAGAAGAAGCCCAGATCGCCGAGCAGAACAAGGAACGCGGCGTGGCCATCGCCCAAAAGGCTCGCGAGCGCGAAATTGCCGTCGAGACCGAGCGCGTCGAGAAGGCACGAGCGCTAGAGGCAATTGGCCGCGAGCGCGAAGTGGCGCTGGTGGGCATCGCACGCGACAAAGAGGTCGAGGTGCAGAAGAAAGAGATCGCGAACGTGATTCGCGATCGGATCTCGGTCGAGAAGAGCGTGGCCGCCGAAGAGGAGCAAATCAAAGATTTGCGAAATAACTCCGAGGCCACGCGCAAGAAGGAATCGGTGCGCATTGCCGCCGAGGCGTCCGCGCAGGAGGTATTGGTCAAGCAAGTGAAGGCCGCCGAAGCCAGCGAGGAAGCGGCCAAGTTCAAAGCCCGCGAGCGGATCTTACTCGCGGACTCCGAGCTCGATACCGCGGACAAAACCGCGCGCGCGAAAATCCGGATCGCGGAGGGCGTTCAAGCCGAGTCTGCCGCAGAGGGCTTGGCCAAGGTGCGGGTCCGCGAAGCGGACGCGGCGGCGATCGAAAAGCAAGGCTTGGTCGAAGCCAAGGTGACGCGCGAAAAGCTGGTCGCAGAGGCCGCTGGCCTCGCCCAAAAGGCCGAGTCGATGAAGCTGCTCGATAGCGCGGGCCGCGGGCACGAAGAATTCCGGCTGCGCTTGGACAAGGAAAAGAGCGTCGAGCTCGAGAAGATCCGTGCACGCAAAGAGGTGGTCGCGGCCCAAGCTCAGATCTTGGCCCAGGCAATGGGCAATGCGCGCATCAACATCGTCGGCGGCGACGGACAGTTCTTGGAGCGCTTCATGAGCGCGATTTCCATGGGGCAATCGGTCGACGGCGCGCTCGAACAAAGCGAGACCCTGCGCGACCTGGTGCAGAGCCTGATGAACGGCAATGGTGGCGCTGGTCTGGCCGAGGCACTCGACAAGCTGTCACCGCTGGTGACCCAAGTCGCTAGCAAAGACATCGTGGTCGAAGAAGTTCAAAAACCGCGGCCCCGTTGATCGAACGGCACCATGGCTCTAGAGCAAACGGTCGCCAGCGAGACGAAGCTCGAAGGCGGCAGCTACGACGTCATTCGCCGGCGCTTGCTGGACCGCGCCGCGGAGTTGGGCAAGCGCTGTGATGCGCTGAACGCGGCGCGCGCCAAGCTATTCGGCGGTCGCGAGCTCGCGCTGCTCGCGACCGACCGCGTACGCACCGAGAACAATTGCGTACCGCGGGACGTAGTCAGCGTTGCCGGCCACCTGCTCTTCGGCTTTCAGGTGTTCATTGGCCTGAAGAGCGAGACCAAGCCCAGCGACGCGCTTTCGACGTACCTCTTTCAGCGCAGCGGTGACGCTTTCGACCTGTCGGGCACGGCTTTCGAGGGGCCGCTCGCGTTCCTCGCCAATCCCGACTTCACACGCGAGTTCAGCGACGTTTTTCGGTACTACAAGGATGCGCGGCTGCTTCAGCTGCGGCGCACCGACACTCGCCTTTTGATCGTGACCCAGATCGGCGCCTCCGCGCGCGACGTGAAGGTGTTCCGTTTCGCGATCGACGGCCAAAGTCGCGTCTCGTACATGGATGCGCGCGGGGAAGAAGACGCGGTGCCGCCGCGCCCGCACGCCTTTGCCTGGATACCCACGACGCGCGAGAACCAGGTATCGGGCGCACACCCGCACATCAGCATCTTGAACGAGGTGTTCGTCGAAACCGTGGGCGGAGATCTGACCGTCAAGATCGAGAACAACACCCAAGATGGCTTTGGTGTTTACCGAGAGCCCGTCGACGACCCCAACCAGACTCTGGACGACGCAGAGATCGCGTATGCCAAAGTGGGCAGCCTGATCTTACTGAAGATCAAGCCTTTCCGCGAGGAACGCAGCCGCTACTTGGTCTACAACACGCGCACCTCGCACGTCTTGCGTGAAGACTCGATTGGTCAGTCTTGCCTCGAGCTGCCGGAGAGTCACGGCATCATTTTCCCCGCCGGGTATTATCTGGAGTCGGGCGAATACAAGGTGTTCGAGCGGGTTGCCGATTTGCGAATCGAGCGCGTGCTTCCGTCCCCGAACGGTGAGGACGTGCTGTTCGTTTTCTATCGGGCGGACGAGGGCGAGTACGAGCTCTTGCCGTACAACCTGATCAAGAAGGAGGTCGAAACTCCGATCCGCTGCCACGGCTACAGCTTGTTCCCGGACGGGACGATGCTGATCTTTCGCGCGACGCCCGGGCAAGAGCCAACCCGCGTGCATCCCGTTCAAGTCTGGCAAACGCCGTTCACGACCGCCGAGTTTGCCGCCTCCGCGCCTACGGATGGCTCGTACTTGGCCAAGGTGGGCAATGCCGATCTGGTCGCCGGGATCAGCGAAGCACTGACCGTTCAGAAGTTGGCCAAGCTGGAGGCGCCTACGCGTCGCAGTTTCGAAGACGTCGTGAGCTTCTCGCAACGCTTGCTGGATGCCCATCATTGGCTCGGCAACGCCGAGGCTTTCGACCTGGCGAGCGTGGTGCGCGAGACCCAAGCCGCCGCCGCGCTGATCATCGACGAGTTCGAGAAGCTCCGCGCGCTCGAAAAGACGGCGCGGGACGCCGTTCGGGCCGCCGAGACTAGCCAAAAAGAGCTGCTGGATAGGCTGCGTCCGGCAGACCTGCGCTCGGTGGATGCGTTCCTGGGAGCGCTCAGCGCATTGAAGAAGCAGCGCGGTGCGCTGGTTTCGCTCAGGGAAGTGCGCTCGGTCGACGTGGCGAAGCTGGCCGAGCTGGAGGCCGCGATCGCGACCCGCTTCGATGAGGTGAGCGCGGCTTGCGTTGGCTTCTTCTTGTCGGCAAACGCCTTCAAGCCTTTGTTGGATGAGCTCGATCTACTGGTTCGAAAGATCGAAGGCACCAAGACAGCGGGGGAGCTCTCGGAGTCGCGGAGCGAGCTCGATCGTATTCACGAGGGCTTGACCTTGCTCGCCGAGACGGTCAACGGGCTCAAGGTCGCCGATCCGACGGCGCGCACCAGCATCCTCGACGGAACGAGCACCGCATTCGCCAAACAGAATCGGGCGCGAGCGATTTTCGATGGCCGCTACCAGGAGCTTTCCGTCAGCGAGGGACGCGCGGAGTTCGCCGTGCAGTTCAAGCTGCTCGGCCAGAACGTGGTCAGCGCGCTCAGCCTGGCCAAGACGCCCGAGAGCTGCGATGAGCAACTCGGCAAGCTGATGCTACAGCTCGAGGAGCTCGAGAGTCGGTTCGGAGAATTTACCGAATTTGCTCCAGAAATTGCCGATAAGCGCGAAGAGGTGCTGGGCGCGATCGCCTCGCGCCGTCAGGCGATCGTGGAGGATCGCCAGCGCCGGGCGCAAAATTTCGCGCTGGCGGCCGAGCGAATCTTGTCCGGCATCGTGCGCCGAGCGCAGAATTTCAAGCAACTCGATGAGCTGAATACGTTTTTCGTTTCGGATCCGACGCTCGGCAAGCTCGAAGAACTGCGCACGCAGCTGCTCGAGCTGGGCGATGCCGTGCGTGCCGAAGAGCTCGAATCGAAGCTGAAGTCGGCGCGTCAAACCGCGCTGCGCGCCTTGCGAGACAAGACCGAACTATCGGGCGGAGAGGATGATTCGATCCGTTTCGGCGAGCACCGCTTTCTGGTCAACACTCAGCCGCTCGAACTGACGATCGTGGCGCGTGAGGGCGGGCTATTCAGCCACTTGACGGGTACGGATTTCTACGAGCCGCTGAGTGACGAGGGCCTCGAACGCGGCCGTGAATTCTGGGACCAAGCGCTGGTATCCGAGAGCGCCGAGGTCTACCGCGGTGAGTACCTGGCCGTCTCGATACTGCTTGATGCGGAGGCGGGGCGCGCGGGTTCGAGCTTGCCCGCTTTGGAAGCTGCGCTCCGTGAGGAGCGCTTGCCCGAGCTCGTGCGCGCGTATGCCGCCGAACGCCTCGATGAAGGCTACGAGCCCGGGGTCCACGACGCCGACGCGACGATTATCCTGAGCAAGATGCTCGGCTTGCAGAAAAGCGGGGGCTTGCTGCGCTTTTCGCCGGATGCACGCGGATTGGCCTGGCTGTATTGGCAATCACTGCCCGAAGATCAGCGGGATCTACTCGCGCGGCGCGCAGAGAGTATCGGTCGCCTGCGCAGCCTCTTCGGCGACCCTGGCCCCAGTTTGGCGCTCGCGCGCGAGTTCGAAGCGCCGATCGCCAGCTACGCGCTGAGTGTCGGCTTGGGCAAAGTGGTGCCCGTTGCGTTCGCCGCGCGCTATCTGATCGAAGAGCTCGGACAACCGCGCCCAAGCTTCACGGTCAGCGCGCGCGCCGAACAATTGCAGTCCGAATTTCAGAAACACCTCGAAGAACTGGCGGCTCGGCGTGGCTTCGAGGAAGATCTTTCTCTGCTCGAAGCGCACGGTCCGGAACGGCTCGGGATCGCGCTCGCCTACGTGGACACCTTCCTGAAGCAGAGCCAGAGCACCGCGCTCGCCCGGTATCGCTTGGAGGTGGTTGCTCGCTTCGTCGCCCTCGGTGGGGCCCCCGTCAACGTGTCTTCGGCAGCGACCGAGGCGTTGGCCACCGGCCTGCTCGGGACGCATCCTCGGCTCAAAAACCGCGAACTTTCGCTGTCGTTCGACGAGCTACTCGAACGCGTTAGCGGCTTCATCGAGGAGCGCGCTCCGCGCTACCGCAGTTACAAGAAGCTGCGATCGGAGGTCGCGGCGCGTGAGCGCGCGCGCCTCAGGTTGGGGGAGTTCGCCGCTCGCGTGCTCACCTCCTTCGTGCGCAATCGCTTGATCGACGAGGTGTACTTACCGCTCGTCGGGGCCAACCTCGCCAAGCAATTGGGCGCCGCTGGCAAGACCAAGCGCACCGATTTGATGGGGTTACTGCTGTTGGTCTCGCCGCCCGGCTACGGCAAGACCACGCTGATGGAGTACGTCGCGAGTCGCCTCGGGCTGGTATTCGTCAAGGTGAACGGCCCCGCACTCGGTACCTCCGTGGTCTCGCTCGATCCGAGCGAAGCGCACAACGCGACTGCGCGCCAAGAGGTCGAGAAGATCAATCTGGCGCTCGAGATGGGCAACAACGTAATGCTCTATCTCGATGACATTCAGCACACGAACCCCGAACTTTTGCAGAAGTTCATTTCCTTGTGTGACGCGCAACGCCGCATCGAGGGCGTCTGGAATGGCCGCTCGCGGACCTACGACTTGCGGGGCAAAAAGTTCTGCATCGTGATGGCCGGCAATCCGTATACGGAGTCGGGCGCGCGCTTTCAGATCCCGGACATGCTCGCCAACCGCGCTGATACCTACAATCTGGGCGATATCTTGAACGGCAAGGAACAAGCGTTCGCGCTGAGCTACCTCGAAAATGCCCTGACTTCGAACGCGGTGCTCGCGCCGCTCGCCGGTCGCGAACCGGCAGACGTGCACAAACTGGTTGCCATGGCCCAGGGCGAGGAAGTGCCTGCCTCGGCGCTCGCGCACGGCTACGGTGCCGCCGAGATCGAAGAGTTCGTCGCGCTTTTCAAGCGGCTATTTCAGGTGCAGCGCACGCTACTGCGCGTGAACCAGGAGTACATCGCGTCTGCGTCGCAAGACGATCGCTACCGCAGCGAGCCGCCGTTCAAGTTGCAGGGTAGCTACCGCAACATGAACAAGTTGGTCGAAAAAGTGGCGGCAGCCATGAACGAGGCCGAGCTGGAGCGCCTGATCGACGACCACTACACGAGTGAAGCGCAGACGCTGACCCGGGGTGCGGAGCAGAACCTGCTGAAGCTCGCCGAAATGCGTGGCCGGCAAAGCGACGAGCAGAAGCTGCGCTGGGCCGAGATCAAGGAGGCCTTCGTGCGCGTACAGCGCATGGGCGGCAAAGACGAGGATCCCGTGGCCCGTGTAACTGGCTCGCTGAGTCTGTTGGACGACCAACTGAAAGGCATTCGCCAAGCACTGGGTGATGCGGCCACGGCGAGCCGAGCCGCGCAATCTTCGGATGCGCGGCAAGATGCGCTCCGTCAGGGCCTCGCAACGCTCTCACGGCCCAAGCTCGAGGTAACTCTACACGGCGCGGCCCCGCATGAACTCGGACGCGTTGCGAGCGAACAACTGACGCTCCTGCGAGAGCTCCTGCTGAAAGTCACGGCGTCTGGTGGGCCTGCCGCGAGCGGCGAGCTGGATCAGCGTCTGGGCGAGATCGCCGCTGCGATTGCTGGTATGCAGCGCACGATTGAGCGTGGCATGAGCCGCCCCGAACGGGTCGAGGTGTCGCTCGTGGGTCACTCCAAGACCAACTTCTTCCGACCGGTGTCGAGTGACGACGTCTGCTCGCTCGGTGGCTTGTTCGTTGCCACGTATGAAAAGCCACCCCCACTGGGCGCGCCAATCGAGCTTGCGCTGGCCTTCCCCTCCGGCCCAACGTGTAGCGTCTTCGGCGCGGTGGCCTACACGCAAGACGAACTGAGCGACGATTTCCCTGCGGGGTTTGGCGTTCGCTTCAGCGAAGTCTCGCCCGAAGCTCGAGCCCTGATCGAAGAGTACGCAGCTGTGCGCGAGCCATTGTTGCGCGACGATTAGCCGTCCATAAGCGAGATCGTGCGAACTCCGTTCGTCTCGAACGGAGACTCTCGGCGGCTGTGGGTGAACGTGTTGGCTGTGTCGCAGGCAAGGTGGAAACTCGGTGATTTCGATTGCCCACAATCCTTGGGTTCCAGCGGCGTCGAAGTGCCGGCCATGGCGCGTCGGTTGCACTAGGTGCCTTCGTGTCAGCGAAGGTCACGAGTCTCGACGAAGCCCTCGGTAGCGCCTGCGAGAGCGTGCCGGGTGTGCGGATCGGTGCCCTTGCCCTACTGCCCGAGGGACTATTGATCGGAGGGATCGGAGCGGGGACCGCGCTCGATCGTGAACCGCTCGTGCGCTCGGCCGTGCGCTGCTTGGGAACGTCGAGCGCGCTTGCGCGTACCGCTCGAGGTGCGGCGGAGTTCGTGGAGTTCGCCTTCGTGAGTGAAGAGCAGTTGGTCATCATCCTGCGCGGCCTGGTTCGTTCGCGATTGGCGCTGGTTCTCGTTTGCACTCGTGAGTCGAATCTGGCGTTCGTACTCAGCGCAACTCGGCAAGCTCTCAACGTGATCGAGACGACGACCGATCTAGCCGAATGGGGCGTATGAACCCGACTGGAATCGATTGGACCGCGCTCAGCGACGCTCTCGTGGAAATCGAGCGTTTGCAGCCCGACGAGTCGGGGCTGCTCGAGTTCGGCATCGAAAGACGCGGGGGGATCTTCGTAGAGAAAGGCCGTATTTGCTGGGTCGCCGCGAGCGGCTTGGGGCGCAGGTTGCGCAATTTGATCCTGGTTCACTCGAGCATCGAGGAGGCGGAGCTCGAGCGCGTGTGCGAGCAATGCCGAATCCAAGGTGGCATGTTCGGACAAGCGTTGGTGGATGAGGGTCTGCTGAAGGCCGAAGAATTGGAGGGTGCGCTCCGGCAACACTCCGCAGAGTGCTTGATTGAGCTCTGTCGTTCGCCCCTGCCGACTCGCTTTCGATCGCACGCCGGTCGTGGCTATGCGCCCCGGTTCACGTTCCGCCCCGTCGAGCTTTTGCTGGCCACTGTCGGCTCGTGCTTTCCCGAGCGTCAAGCAGAAGCGCATCGCGAGCTCCGCGCGCTGGCGATTCCGGGGTTACGGGCGGCGGCATTTGCGATCGACCGCGAAAGCGATTGTCTGCTGCCCGTCGTCGAACTCGGGGGTCAAACCATCGACGGTCTGCGAGCGCTCAGTCGCTGGGCGAGCCTGATGCCGAACGCGAGCCTGGAACTGGCGGCAGCGCCGTCGTTTGCATGGGCTGCGACCGAGAAGGGCGACTCCGTGCTCGTTTGGTGGCGCGCGGGACTACTCTACGCGGCTTCGTGTGAAGACCGTGCCGGCTTGGCTCGGGTGACGAGTCGCCACATGAACGTAGTGGAACGATGAAACGCGCCGCCTGGTTGCATCTGCGTTCAGGGCTGGCACCACGCATCCATGCGCGTGACCAAGGAGCGCTCGTGTGCGCTGATGCGTTCCAGTTCACGATTGAGCCGTTCGGCCTCCGTGTTGTTGTTGGTATCGAGGGCAGCGGCGAGCGAGCGCAAATTTTCGGCCGCGCTGTTCAACACACCCGCGTACTCCGCGACCAGCTTGGCCATGTCCTCACTTCCGAATTCCATCGGGCCGAGTTGCTTCGCTAGGCGCTCATAGCGACCTGCCGCCGCGACGTAGCCGTTGCTCATGGTGGGGACGACGCCGGCTCCGCCGCCACTGGCGCTCCCGGCAGTGCCGCTGCTGCCGCTGCTGCCGCTGCTGCCGCTGCTGCCGCTGCTGCCGCTGCTGCCGCTGCTGCCGCTCACGCCGTGGGTGATGGTGAGCACGTCGTCGAGCGCTGGGTTGACCTGTGCGATCAGCGCGCGACATTGCCTGGTGCGCGTGAAACGACTGCAGGCGCTGGCCACGAGGGTGAATGAGACGAGCAGGACCGGCGTGAGCAGCGCAGCGCCGTATGTTTTGAGCTTGGCGAAATGGCGGAACATTGTGCTTGCGCTCGGGTGTGACCGAGCGGGAAAGTCAACGTAGCATCATGGCTGCCACGCGAACAATTGGGAGCGCCGCGTGGGCGTCTGCCTGCCTTGCGTCGCTTGGCCTCGGCCTCGGCGCCTGCCATCCCGATGGCAAGCAGGCAGGCCGTCGGGCGGCATCGAAGGATGCGCAAGCCCTCGCGTCCGCCATCCTGGCTGACGGCTCGGGCGAACAGCCGAGAACCCCGTCCGCTCCGACGCCGCTCGCGCCGGCAGTCGTTCAGACGCTGCGCTCGTTGCGCGATCAGCGGCTGGAGATCGCGCCACCGACCGTGCAGAGCGCTCTGCTTTCGTTTGGTACCGATCGCCTCGTGCAAGCGACCGTGGACAAGGTGACTTTTCGCGACAGCAAGCAGGGGCAGGTGATCACCGAGGCGAGCATCGGTGCCGTGCGTGCGGTGGCTCACGGCCCGGATGGGTCGTTGTTCGCAATTGGAGCCACTGGCAGCGCGCGCCTCGAACCGCGCATGAAGGTGGCGAAGCATTTCCCCCGGGTCCCTTTCTTGCCTGGCTCCGAGCTGCTCCCCGACTTGGAAGGCCCGGGTCACTTTTTCGTCTATTACTCGGAAGACGCGCAACTCTACTGGTACCCCTTCAGCAGCGAGATCAGCTCGATCTTGCCGATCGAGGCCAGCTTCCACTTGGAAGGTTGTCTCGAGCCTATCGCCCAGCTGCGCGACAACGCGATCGTCTGCCGGACCGCGACGGGTTTTCTGCGTCAGGCGCCACGTGGGAGCCGCACTGAATTCAACTTCCCGTCTAGCGACGACCCGCTGGTTCGCTTGCTGCCGGGCATGCGTCTCGACGAGTTCTTTGCGATCAGCAAAGCCGGAGAAGTCCTGCAGCTGCGGCTAGCTGGGAACCTGGCCGTCGTGGCGCGCTTCCGTCTGCCCGGAGCGGTATATGCCGCGGCAGCCAACACCGATACTCTGGCCTTCGTGTCGATGAGTAGCCCGCAACCCGGGCAGCCGCGCCGCTGGTCGCTACGTGTCACGGATTTCGAGGGCCACGCGCGCTTCGAGACCAATTTGCCCGCCACGGCGCCGAGCGCGGACGAAGATTGGCTGGCGGCGGTGGTCGAAGACAAAAACCTAGCGATATCGGTGTTTGAGCCGCTGATCGCGATCGGCGGAGCAAAGCGCGTCACGGTCTGGGATTATGCGCAGGGGCGCGATCTCTTCACCCGTTAGCGCCCGCCTGGGCCGCCGGCCAAATGCTGGAAAAGTTGGCCGTTTTCTCGATTCCGGGCAGATCGCTCAGGTGATGACCGGTGGCCGCTTCGAATCCGAACTCGCTCTCGTCAAACGGATCGCCGACGAGCTTGCTCAACAGCAGAAAGAGCGCGCTTCGAGTGCGCACCTGTTGGCGGCCATTGCCGCGCGTCCAAGCCCGGCTTGTGATTTGCTCCGAGAACGCAAGTTAGGAGTCGAAGAGCTACTGCGCGCGGCGCGCGGAATCGAGGAGGAGCTCGAGGATCCGATCAAGGCGTGCTTGCAAAGAGCTCGCGAGATCGCTGGTCGCATGGGGGACGGGGATGCGGCGGCGGTTCATTTGCTGGTTGCGTTGGTGGGGGAGCCACGCAGCTCAGCCCGTCGCGTGCTGGAGGGCTTGAACGTCGATACCTCGCGGCTGCGCACGCAAGCCGTTCAAGTCGGCCTAGGCTTGGTCGGTCGACGTCGCGCGTCGCCAGAGCAACCGCGTGAAGCGCCGCTGCCTCCGCCGCGACGCGTTTCTACCGCGATCAAGGTGCCGCTCTATCCGCCGCCGCGCAGGTCAGCGAACGGCGAAGCCAGCTCGTCGATTGTCCCATCTGCTCCCGAGGGGCGCGGTGTCGGAGTCGTCGTGCCGGTGATGGCTTTGCCGAGCAGTACGCAGCGTGTGACCTTGACGCGTACCGCGCAGCCCGTGCCTGTGCTCGACAAGCCGGTACTGCGAGAGCCAGAACCGTGGGAGCGCTTCGAGCTCGACCCGCAGAAGTTCCCGACCTTGACGGCTCTAGGCCGAAACCTCACCTTGGCCGCCGCGCGCGGCGAACTCGACCCCGTGGTCGGCCGGGATGCGGTGATTGAGCAAGCGTTGGACGTGCTCGCCAAGCGCGAGGGCAATAACCCCTGCCTCGTGGGTATCGCGGGCGTGGGCAAAACCAGCATCGTGCGTGGCCTAGCGCAGCGCATCGCCGCCGCGGAAGACGTGCTCTCGCTCGACGATCGCGTGATCGTTCAAATCCCGGTCAGCGAATTGGTCGCCGGCACGGGCGTGCGTGGCGCGCTCGCCTCGCGCGTCGGGGCGCTGCGCAAGGAAGTCCTCGCGGCCAAAGGCCGGGTGGTGATCTTCTTCGACGAGATCCATCAGTTGTTCATTGGTGAAGCGGCGGAAGAGATTGCCTCGGAGCTCAAGATCGCTTTTTCGCGCGGAGAATTGCCGTGCATTGGCGCCACGACGCCCGAAGACTTTCAAAAAGCATTGGCCGCCGACGCGGGCTTGGCCCGTCGCTTCTCGCTCGTAGAAGTAGAACAGCCCAGCCGAGAAGATGCGTACTTGATCGTGGACGCGCTCAAGCCTCGTCTGGAAGCGCACCATCAGGTCCGCTATCAAACCGAAGCCTTGGCGCTCGGCGTGGGCTGGTCGGTGCGCTACTTGCCCGGGCGCGCGCTGCCAGACAAAGCGGTGTCGATTTTGGATTTGGCGGGTGCCCGTACGCGCCGCCGCGGCAAACCCGAGGTGACAGCGGAAAGCGTGGCCGAGGTCGTGGCCGAGCTCGCGGACATGCCCGTCGATCGGCTACTCGAGGCTGATGGGGACCGCATGCTGCGCCTGGAAGAAATCTTGGCCGAGCGCGTAGTCGGCCATGGTGATCAGATCCGGCGCATTGCGCGCATTTTGAGGCGCAACGCCGCTGGTCTCGGCTCGCGTCGTCCGATCGGTACCTTCCTCTTGCTGGGCCCGACCGGCGTGGGCAAGACCGAGAGCGCGAAGGCCATCGCCGAGGTCTTGTTCCACTGCGACACGGCGATGACGCGCGTCGATTTGTCGGAATTCTCCGAGCCGCACGCGATCGCTCGACTGATCGGCGCGCCTCCCGGCTACGTCGGGCACGAGGCGGGGGGGCAGCTCACTGAAGCGGTGCGCCGCCGCCCGTACCAGGTGATCCTGCTGGATGAGCTGGAGAAAGCGCACCCCGATGTACTGACCTCCTTTCTGGCCGTGTTCGACGAAGGACGGCTCACCGACGGGCGCGGGCGTACGGTCGACTTCACCAATACCGTGATCCTGATGACATCCAACCTGGGCGCCGAAGAGAGTGGCAGTGCGCCACGCCGGCGTGTGGGCTTCGGCAATGATGCGCAAGACCGCGCGGATCTCGAGCAACGGGTCGTGGCCGCGGCGCGCAGCGCGCTGGCCCCCGAACTTTACAACCGCATTGATGAGGTGTTGGTGTTCGCTCCGCTCGCGCGCGCCGAAGTTCGCGAGATCGCTCGCCGCTTGCTGGAAGGGGTGGGCCGCGCGTTGTCTGCACAGCGCGGATTGCGGCTGGATTTCGGCCCAGACGTGGTCGAATTCCTGCTCGACCATGGTGGCTTCGATCCAACGCTGGGCGCGCGGCCGATGAAGCGCACCATTGCGCGCCTGGTCGAAGCTCCCCTGGCGGAGAAAATCCTGCGCGGAGAGCTCCACCCGAAGAGCATCTTGCTGCTGTCCGTCGAGGGCGAACAGCTCGAATGCGACGTCCTCGACGCCGAAGCCAGCAGCGCAGCCGAGTGAGTCGTCCGGCGACCAGCCACTGACGCTTCCCGCCAGTACCCCTGCCCAAAGACAACATCCGGCCATGACGAACACAGTGACGACGGTATCCGCGGGCCTCGACGTCACTCCAGTTTTGGGGCCGGGCCCCCAAAACCGATGGTTGAACAAAGCAAATCGTTCGCGGCGCAACTCGACGTCACTCCAGTTTTGGGGCCGGGGCCCCAAAACCGAGTGACGTCACTCCAGTTTTGGGGCCGGGGCCCCAAACCGAGGGTGGGGCCCCGCCTGCGGGGCGGGAGCAGAGCTCCCGATAAGCAGAGCTCCCGATAACAGAGTGGGGTGATGTAGGAGTGGTCTCGGTCGATCGAGTTCACTTTTGCCCGGCCGTCGTGTTACCTATTCGGATCGACGAAGATATTTTTAGGGGCACTGAGCAGAGCACCGGACACAGAAACTCCAGAATCAGATGGCGGCCATGGACTCCCTCAGCCTTCGGCATCGTCCGGTGGATCGCGCCATCCAGATCGTCGCGCCGTATTGCGATCTTGCGAGCCGCCTCGAGGTCGTCCCACCGTCGGCTCTGGTCAGAGGGCTCTACTTGCGATCGCTCGAAACCGTGTTGCAACGCGCGGGTCGTCCTCAGCTCTATCGAGACTGTTTCGAGGGTGAGCGCTGGTCCCCGGTCCGAATGTATCCGTTGCGTGACTATATGATTCGCCTGGCGCTTGCCGGTGCCTCGTTACGCTCGCCGGAGAAAGTGCACGAAGGCATGCACGACATCTGGCGCACCAACGCGACCACGTTTGCGGCCAGCTTGCTCGGTCGGACGATGCTGCGCCTGCTTTCGCACGATCCCGTCCGGCTCACCGAGCAAGGCCTCGCTGCGCGTCGGCAGACCTACCAATACGGGCATTGGGAGATCGTCCGCCACGGTCCGCGTGCGGTGGAGATGGTATACCGTGAAGAGTATCTCTGGATCGAGTCGGCCATCGCCGGCGGCGCAGTGGGCGCGTTCGAGGCGTGCGGCATCGAAGCCAAGCTCGAAACGAAATTGCTCAATCGATTCGACGGTTCGACCATGATCACGTGGTAAGAAGCTCGGGAGGAGCAGCCAGCGGGTTCCCGTGATTAAGAACGACGAGCCAAACCTCCCCGAGACCGAGGGTGGAGTCGGCGTGTGGGTGCTCGCGCCGAGCCCCGCGGCCGCCGATCGCATTTCCGCTACGCTCGCTGATCGTTACGCCACGCACGACACCCAGATCTTGGTTGTCGACGGTGCACCTGCCGAGCTCTTGCCGCGCCTGCGTCAGCGCGTCGGCGGCGCCCCGCTCGGCTTCGTGGCGGTGGACGAAGTAGCGGCGCTCGACGCGCTCTCGCACGGTGCGGATGAAGTGCTGGTCTGGCCGGCCCCGGATGATCGCGCGATTCACGGCTTTTTCGACCGCACGCAGCTGCGCGCAGCGCTGCGCAAAGGGCAAGAGCACAGTCGCGCCTCCATGGTCCACACCGAGAAGCTGTCGGCGCTCGGCACGCTGGTCGCGGGCGTAGCGCACGAGATCAACAATCCACTGATGGCGCTGCAGCTCAGCATCGAAGCTTGCATGGCGCTGATGACGCCGCTCGCGAACGTGGTGCACGAGCTCTCCGTGTGGGCGACCCGCGGCTGGGGCGCGACGCCCGAACAAGTACAGATGCTTCATGATCTCGCGCTGACCGGCGCGCCGCGCGTGGAGGGGCGCCAGCTGCTCGAAGAAATGCTGGCCGCTTCGTCGGCCATTGGCAGCGTGGTCCGTGATCTGCGCGTGTTCGCCCGCTCCGATGGCGACCGCGAGGAAGCGCAGATGCTCGACGCCAACGACGTCGTCGATCAAGCATTGCGCCTCGTGGGTCGTGAGATCGGCATGGTCGCGCACATCGAGCGTGACTACGCGCGAGCGCTGCCGCGCGTGGTGGTGCCGCACGGTCGCCTGACGCAGGTGTTGGTCAACATCTTGATCAACGCAGCGCACGCCATCAACGACGTCGAACGCGAGGTGCATCGAGTTCGCATCACCACTCGGGCCGATACCGAGTACGTGGCGATTTCCATCTCCGATACCGGCCCGGGTATCGCATCGGAAGCGCTGTCGCACATCTTCGATCCGTTCTTCACGACCAAACGTTCTGGGCTCGGTACCGGTCTCGGTCTCAGCATTTCTCGTTCGATCATGCGCGATCTAGGCGGTGATTTGATCGTGGAGAGCGTGCACGGGTCGGGGGCCACGTTCATCGCGCTGCTCCCGCTCCCGGATCACGCGACCATGCGCAAGGCGTACCTGCAAAACCGTGACGCCGCGGTACGTCGTCCATTGAGCAAGCGCCATACGGTGCTCGTGATCGACGACGACGAGCGGATCTTGAAAGCGTACGCGCGCATGCTGGCCAGCTCTTGCGACGTGATCATGGCCAGCGACGGGCAAGAAGCCATCGATCTGCTGAGCTCCGGCTCCAGCCCGGACGCCGTCGTGACCGAGATTGCGCTGCCGGAGGTCGATGGCCGCGCGCTGTTCGAGTGGCTACGCCGTGAGCGACCAGCGCTCGCGGCGCGCACCGTGTTCGTGACTTCGGATGCTACGCGCGAGCGCTACCGCGCGTTCCTCGCCGATACCATGAACGGAATTTTGACCAAGCCGGTCAGCGCGAATGATTTGTGGACCGCGCTGGCGAACTTGGTCAATCAGCGGTCGACCAGCTCAAGGCCGCCGCCGCGCGAGTGAAGCCCGCGCCCTGGGCGTAGATCACGACCCGCGCGCCCTCGGTGAGCTTGCCCGCGTCGCGCGCGGCGATCAAATTGACGACAGGGCCCACGCCCCCCAAATGGGCATAGCTGCGATAGGTCTGGGTCGCGACGTCTGGCTTCAGACCGAGCGCTTCGGCGATCGCCAAAGGCACCCAGCGACGCGGCTGCACGCTCAGCAGCACGTCGATCGAATCGACGGCAAAACCCGAGCGTTGCGCGAGTTCGGCCACGGTGCGCGCGGCCGTGGGCACCGTGTCTTGCATCAGCGCGCGAGTGGCGTCGGGCGATCGGCTGCCCATGGATAGCGCGCTGCCCGCCTCCCACCAAGGTGGGTCGGTCTCGTCGGTCTTGCCTCGGCACCAAACGACGGCGTCGTGGTGCTCGCCGTGGGTCATGCTGTGGGTCTGCAAGATCCCCGGAACCTTGCTGGCCGTGACGAGCATGGCTGCCGCGCCGTCACCGACGCTGGGCGCCGCCGGGTGAGACATCGCGAACGTGCGCGTACACAAGTGCGAGGAGGTGAGCAGCACCGTGCGCGCACGCCCCGACTCAATCAGCGAAGCTGCCAAATTCAGATGCGTGATCGGGCTGGCGCACGCAGCGTCCACACTGACGGACCAAGCGCGCTTGGCGCCGAGCAGATCCCCGACGCGGCAAGCGTTGCTGGGCATGATCCGATCCGGAACCAAGGCCCAGGAGAAAATGGCATCGACTTCGGCAGCGTCGACCCCGGCATCGTTCAACGCGGCGCGGCCCGCGTTGGCTTCGGCTTCCGCCGAGGTCATGCTCGCGTCTGCGACGCGACGCTCGCGCGCGCCCAAGAACGGATCGTGCTCTTCCTCGGCCAAGTAGCGCTTGACGATGCGAAGCGTTGGATCGCGTTCGTCGCTCGGCACGTCGACCAGCGAGCGATCGCCTTGTTTCATGCGACTTGCGGCGCTGAACGCCTCGGGCCAGTCGGCGTTGGTGCGGATTCGGTCTGGGAACCATTGCCCCAGACCGGCGATCCGAGCGTGCACTAAGCGGTCCCCTTGCTCAGCATCGACATGTGCTGCAAGGCCTCATTGCGGCCACCGCCGGTGAGCTTCACGTCGCGGTCGATGCGAATGTCGAGCACCACCGGCACGCGCGCGGCGCGCAGGCGCGCTAGCTGCTCGGCCGTGATTTCTCCGGGATGGTTCACGCGCAGGCCGGCCATGCCCATCGAGCGCGCCCAGGCTGCGAAGTCCGTCCACGGAGACTCCCACTCGGCTTCGCGCCCGAATACCTGGCGGTAGCCGTGGTACACCATGTTGTAACGAGCGTCGTTGAAGACTGCGAACACGATCGGCAAGCGGTACTTGAGCGCTACCAGCGCCTCCATGCCGACCATTTGCATGCCGCCATCCCCGCACACGCAGACTACGGGCCGCTCGGGATCGGCGAGCGCAAGCCCGATTGCTCCGCTGATGCCGGAGCCCATACTGCCCAGGCCGAGGTGGATCGTGAAATTATCCGGGCCGCGCGCAGTCAGGTAATGCAGCGCGAACAGCATGTGCTCACCGATATCGGTGATGAAGGCCGTGTTTTCCGGAACTGCTGCTTGCAGATCGGCGATTGCGCGCTGAGGCTTGATGCGCGGGCTGGAATCGACGGCGAAGTTCGCGTGCTCGCAGGGCGAAGTTTGACGCAGCTCGCGCAGGCGTGACTGCGACTTTCCGTGACGCAGCCCTTCGCTGACCACGAGCGCTTGGAGATCTTCCGCGAATGCGCCGAGGTCTGCGACGACGCCGAGCGCCGTCGGCAGGTTTCTACCGATCACCGCTGCGTTCAGATCGACGTGCACGAGTCGTCCGCCGTCGGCGATGAACCGCGTCGGACCGATCGAGCAATCGTCCAAGTCGGTACCTAAGACGAGCGCCGCGTCGACGCCGCGTCCGATGTATTCGCGCGCCCAGAGCGACGCCGCCAGCCCGCCGTGCCGCAACGAACGCGGATGCAGTTCACTGACCAAGCCCTTGGCTTGAGGAGTAGTCACGAACGGGATGTCGAACGCATCCACCAGCTTGCGAATCAGCGATGCGTATGGGCGACAACCGGCGCCGATGACCAGCAACGGGCGCTCGGCGGCCACCAACCAATCGGCGGTTTGCTGGACGACCTCTGCCGAGGCACGCGCCACGAACTGAGTGGGCGGTGCTTCCACCAGCGAAAGCGGCGCGCCAGCGCGACCGAGTTGAATCGGGAGCACCAGCAAGGCCGGCCCCGGATTGGCGGGGTTCCTCGCAGCGTTGAGCGCCGCCAAGCCCTGCGCGGTGGCAGTCCGCGATTGCGTCACGCGCACCGTGGCTCGCGTGACGTGGCCCAGCATCTTTTCGATTCCGATGCCTTCCGGCCCGCTGTCTTGGAGCAAGCGCCCGCCTTCCGCCGCCCAGGCGACGTCCCCACAAATGACTAGTAGAGGGATTCGTTCGAGGTGCGCCGAGACGATGCCCGTGACGGCATTGGTCGCGCCCGGGCCGGCGGTCACTACCACCGCTGGAACGCGACCAGAAGCGCGGTAGTAGTCTGCCGCAGAGAACGCCGCCGAGGTCTCGTGGCGTGACTCGATCAGCCGCGCGCCTTGTGTGTTCAATATCGCATCGAACACGGGCGAGACGGGGCCGCCAGGAATGCCGAAGAACGTGTCTACGCCCGCGGCAACCAACGCGCGGACCAGCCGATGTGCGGCTGGTGCTTCCGCCTCGACGGCAGGTGCGGCGACGACCACGCCGGATTCGGGCGCGCTCTGCTTGCGACTTCGTTTCGGATTCAGTTCAGCGATGTATGATTGCGGAGCGCTTTCCTCACTGGGATCTAACTCGGTTTCCGCAACGTTCTGTTGTGACATGTAATCTCCAAGGCGATCCCCATCGTGCTCGCGATAACACACTTGGGTTGTCAGTTGTGTGAACACCGTTGCGTTTTTGTTGGTCTCCGATTTTTAATTCGCCTGCACGAGCGTGCATGCGGCTACGTGCGAGTGCACGAGTTGTGCATCGCGAGCAACACTATCGAATGTGTTTTTCCCAGAGCGCTGTAAATGGCGTCGGTTTTACGGACTCGCGTCGAGCGCGCGTCGGTAACGTTCGCGTCTGAGATCGTCTTCGAGAATTTCGAAGGCTTCCGCGAGCACTTCCAAGATCAGCTCTACGTCGTCGCGCAAATCGACGGTTTCGCTGGTCAGAATTCGGCTCGGATCGTACTCGTCTTTGAGCGACCCGTAGGCGCGCCGAATGTCGTAGCTAGTGGCGCTCCGCGAGACTCCGAGCAGCGCGAAGTAATCGCCTTCTTCGCTCAAGGCCTTGCGCGAGAGGATGCGCGCGCGGAGCGCGGCGTGATCCAAGTGATCGGGCCTGGCCGAGCGCTTTTCTTGCGCTTCGCGCGGGGCGCGTCGCTCGCCACTGGCTCGTGCCAATACCGACAACTCCACGAGTATGTAAAGCACCGCTGCAAAGTCTTTGTGCCCGGCGCGGCGCAAGGTCTCGGCTAGTGGTTCCTCGTTGATGGAGCGTACGATCGCCGCTTCTGCGTCTGTGATTGCGCACTCGCCGAGCAGTGCCGGGTTGTCGCCCTTCTGCAGTACGGTGCTTGCCCCGCCCAGTCGCTGCAGCGCTTGTTCCGGCGAAACGGCACGACGCACGATTTCGACCAAGACCTCTGCACCCGTCGCGCCGCCGAAGACCGCGGGTTCGGCCTGCAAACGCACCGGTACGTCGCCTTCCACGCTCACTGCACCGCTGTTGAGCAACACGATCCGCCCGACGAGCCATTCAGCGTGTGCGCGCAGCACTGGCCACAGGTCGTCTTGGCGGAGATGTCCCTGCGCGATCAGCGCGGCGCCCGCGTGCCGGCCGAACTGGGGCAGCTTACGCCCGACGCGTGCTGCGACCTCCGCCGGGAGATCCCCTCTCTGCGTGAGGAATGCCACCAGCGATTCGCCGTCCGCTCCCGACGCGGCAGTAACGAAGTCACCATCGCGGAACAACACCCGTCGAATCCCGGTGCTGTCTTCGAACGCGAGGGCGCCCGTATAGCGAGCACGCACGACGCGTGCGAACGCACGCACGGCGTCGCCCGTGCCGAGTGACGCAGGGATATCGAGCTTCGGCGCCTCTCGGCGCAGCTCGGGCGGCGAGGCTGCCGCAGGCGGGGAGGGAGGCGAGGGCGGTGGGCCGAAGTCGGGCGGCGAGCGATCGCCAACCGAGCGCGCGGCGGGCGGCACGGTCGATAGCGATGCGGGACTCTCCGAGTGCGCGGCGGCCATGCTGGGCGGCATGTCGGTGATCGGGCCGTGCGCGGTGATGCCGGCGAGCGAGGCCGACGCTCGACTCAGCGCCGGCTCATCGAATCCGCCACGCGCTGACTGTTCGCCCTCGCTGCGCATGCGAGAGGTATGACGCGGTGGTGTCGCGGGCGGTTCGGTCGAACGGGACGACTGCGATTCCGGACTCTCTGCGGGCGGCAGATCGGTGCTCTCGCGAGGTGCGGCGGTTTTCTCGCGCGCGCTGTGTTGCGAAGGTTCTACGCTCTCGGGTGCGGCGTTGTTACCGCCGCTGGCTGTGCCTGCGCCGGTCGTCTTGGTGACCGAGCGTGGCCCCGGTTCGGCATCACCGTTGTGGGTGCCGATCGAGCTGTCGTCGTCATCGTCGTCGTCGTCGAAATCGAGCGGCTCGTCCAATGCGTCGAGCACGTCCGCGGGCAAGATGGCTTCCAGCTCGGCTTCGGGCGAGAGACGATCGGAAGGCGGGATCGACGAATTGCGCACCGAGAGCACGCGCCGCTCAGCGGTTGCGAGCAGCGATTCCAATGCGGGGCTGAGCTTGGCTTGAGGCAGCTCCGCAGGGCGCGGGGGGAGCAGGTGGCTCGAGGCCGACGGCCGACTCGAATGCGGCTGGCTGTCGGGCGCTTCGGAGTTACGCGCGCTCGTCGGACCGGGCTCGGTTCCCGGACTCGTAGCAGGCGCTGCGTGGTACGGCGCAGACGCAGAAGGCGAGGACGGTGATGAGGGCAGATCTCGTGGTGCGTCGGTTTTGCCCGCGTCGTAGCGGTACGGGCGACGTGTGGCCGCGACCAGCACCGGGGCGCGATTGGTGGGCGTGCTGCGTAGGTTGAAGTCGTGCCGAGCCGCGGGTGCTCCGATCAATGCTTCGACCTTGCGCAGCAAGATGAAGTCATCGACCGGTCGTACGAAAACTCCGCTCGCCTCTTGCTGCAGAGCTCCGGCATTCTGCTCCACCGTGCGACCCGGCTCCCCGAGAAAGATCACGTCGATCCGGCCACCACCCGGTGCCTCGCGGACTCGCTGGATGGTCTCGAGCGCGACGGGCGCATCGGCGTCGCACAAAATCAACGAGGGGCGTTGCACCGAAACACGGCTGACGAGCAGTCCGAGCGGAACATCGATCACCGGGTAACCGCGTCCACGTAGCGCAGTCGTGAGGCGCTCGGCCTCCGCCGAGGCGTCGCTCACGAAGATGAGCGAGCCACCTTCCTCGTTGTTGCCGGTGTCTCCGCCGGCCTCAAGGTGGGGTGTCACTACGGTCAGAGTGTAGCGGCTTTCAACGGGCGGTTTCACCCCCCGAAATGGCGCTACGGGTTTCGCGGAGGATCGCTGGGACTCGGACCACCCAAGCGGCCCCCGATTCGCACACCCAGGGCCGGCCAATACCGGGCCGAGACCACCATCACGGTGACGAAAGCCACGATGAACCACTCGCCGCCGTTCAATCCGAACACTGCCATCGAGTAAGGCAGGTTCCCGTCGCTAGCAAGCCCAGTCCGCTGCTACCGTGCGCGAGTGACGGCCGCGGATCAGGATTGTGTGCTTGGCCTCGGTTCCAATTTGGGAAACCGGCTCGAGTTTTTTCGCGGTGCTGTGCGACATTTGCAGCGCCACGCGCAAATCACGGCGTTCTCGGCGCTGTACGAGACGGCTGCGCTCGGACCGGCGCAGCCGGACTACCTGAACGCGGCGCTCCGCCTTCGAACCTCGCTCGAGCCGCTGGCCTTGCTTTCATTGCAACTAGAAATCGAGCGCATCGCGGGCAGGGTTCGGCTCGAGCGTTGGGGGCCGCGCACGCTCGACTTGGATTTGTTGTTCATCGCCGGCCAAACGGTCGATCAGCCCGGCTTGGTCGTGCCTCACCGAGAGCTCACGCGCCGCGCGTTCGCGCTGCTGCCGCTCCTGGACGTCATGCCCGAGGCACGCGATCCCAGCACGGGTCGCGCCTATTCAGAGCTCGCCGCGGGGCTGGACCGAACCGGGGTCCGGGAGCTGGAAAACAGCCGTGCTGGATGGCTGGAATGAAGCTCGGATCGCGGTCGTAACCAACTTGGGCGCTGGTCTAGACACACCGGCGGCAAGGTGGTACGAGCCGCGCGCGCCTCATGAGTGCGCATCAAGATTTCGCCCGTATTTCGGCTACTTCATCACGCCGCCCACGGGAGCGAGGTTAGACGAAGCATGCTTTTTGAACTGGTTTCCGCGACTGCTACGAGCGCCCTAGAAAGCGCCACGAGTGCCACGTCCGGCGGCGGTGTCCCGCTCGACTTCGACCGCACCGTGCTTTTGCAGATCGTGGTGTTTGCGGTGCTGATCGTGGTGCTCAAGCCGCTCTTGTTCGATCCCGTGCTCAAGGTGTTCGCCTTGCGTGAGGAACGAACGGAGGGCGCGCGCGCCACCGCCCGCGAACTGCAAGAAAAGGCGGGCGAGCTCCTGCAGCGCTACGAGAAAGAGCTCGAGCGCGTGAAGCAGGTCGCCGCTGACGAGCGCGATCTGCTCCGTTCGGAGACCAGCAAGCTGGAAGCCGAAATCCTGAACGAAGCGCGAGAAGCGACGACGCGCATCGTGGAAGAGGGCCGCCGCAAGATCGAGCTCGAAGTGAATTCGATTCGCATCGCCGTCGGCGCGGAATCCGAGAAAGTGGCGCAAATGATCGTGGAACGTGTCGTCGGGCAGGGAGTGAACTGATGCGCGCCCGGGTCCTACGCAATTGGTTTTTGGGGGTTGCTCTGACCGCTGGCTGTACCGTCGCGTTGCCGGCCTTCGCCGACGAGCCAGCCCCCGAGCACGCCCAGGTCGCGGCTTCCGGCACCGCCGTACATGAAGACGAGGGTGCAGAGGAGCACGGCGATCATGAGCACCACGTTCCGAAGTTCGAAGAATACAACTTCTTCTACGGCTTTTTGGGCGAGAAGGACGACGTAGAGCCGAACCTCTTGTGGCGCCCGGTGGGCACCCCGGTGCCGTTCGCCGCGATGCTGCTGAACAGCGCGGTGTTGTACTGGCTCTTGATTCGCTTCGCCAAGAAGCCGATCGCGGCGGCCCTCAAGTCACGCAAGGCCAACATCTTGCGCGGCATGGAGGAGGCGGGCCAAATGAAGAAGGAGGCCGAAGAGCGCTTGGCCGACTACGAGCAGAAGCTCGCGACGGTGGACCAAGAGATCGAGCGCGTCCGTCAGGACATGCGCGCGGCCGGCCAAAGCGAGCGCAAGCGCATCCTGGCCGAGGCCAAAGAGAAGCGCACGCGCATGGAGCGAGACGCGCAAACCCTGATCGGCCAAGAGCTCAAGTCCGCGCGTGAAGGTTTGGTGGCCGAGATGGCTCGCGCCGCTCTCCGCTCCGCAGAGACTACCCTGCGCTCGAAGGTCACGGCGGCCGACCAAAGCCGGCTCGCCGAAGACTATCTGGCTGGCATCAAGACCGCCGCCACGGCGTTACGAGGAAAAGTATGAGCAGCGGTGATGTGGCAGAGCGTTACGCCCGAGCGATCTTCGAACTCGGCGTCGATGCCGGACAAGTCGTCGCCCTTTCCGAGCAAATTCGCAGCTTTGCCGATACGTACGCGGCCAGCCGCGAACTGCAAGCCGTGCTCGATAACCCGATGGTCGAGCCGGAAAAACGCCAGGCCATCCTCGTCGACGTTGCGGGCAAAGTCGGCCTGAGCGGTGTCGGCTTGAACGCAATCCGCATGCTCGCCGCTCGCAATCGTCTCGCTTCGTTGCCGGAAATCGCCCGCCGCCTGGCGTCGCTCGCGGACGAAAAAGCGGGCGTGCTGCGCGCCGTCGTGACCTCCGCCGGCCCGCTGCCGGAGTCGTTCTACGAGCGTTTGATGAAAGAGCTCGAGGGTGCGACCTCACGCAAAGTTGCCATCGATCGCCAGCAGGATCCCTCGCTGATCGCCGGTGTCGTCACCCGTATCGGTGACAACACGATCGACGGTTCCGTCAAAGGCCGCCTCGCGGAAATTCAGCGCCAACTCAGCTCCCTGTGAATTGGGCTCCGTCGTCGGGGGCTTCGCCCCCGCGCCCGCTGAAGTGAATTCAGCGGGGCCCCACCCCCAGTTTCGGGGCCCCCGCCTCGAAACGAACACCGCCTAAAGCCTCGACACTAGACCCGAAAGCTTCCGAGAAAATACGCCATGCAGCTCAGCGCCGACGAAATCTCCTCCATCATCAAGAAGCAGATTCAGAACTTCGACCGCGCCGCTCTCGTCAGCGAGACGGGTACGGTTCTGACCAGCGGTGACGGCATCGCGCGCGTCTACGGTCTGGAAGGCGCACTCGCCGGTGAGCTCGTGGAGTTCGCGGGCGGCGTGATTGGCCTGGTGCTGAATCTCGAATCCGACAACGTGGGTGTCGCCGTCTTGGGTGACGCAACCGGCGTGAAAGAGGGCGATATCGTCAAGCGCACCGGCCGCATCGCGGACGTGGCGGTGGGCGAAGAGCTGCTCGGCCGCATCGTCAACGCGCTCGGCCAGCCCGTCGACGGCAAAGGCCCGATCGAATCGAAGATCCGCCGCCGCATCGAGCTCAAGGCGCCCGGCATCATGGAGCGCCAACCGGTGAAGGAACCGATGCAGACCGGGATCAAGGCGATCGACGCCATGATCCCGATCGGCCGTGGCCAGCGCGAGTTGATCATCGGCGACCGTCAGACCGGCAAGACCGCGATCGCCGTCGACGCGATCATCAATCAGAAGGGCAAAGGCGTCTTCTGTGTGTACATCGCGATCGGCCAGAAGGCGTCGACCGTTGCGCAGGTGGTCGACAAGCTGACCCAGCACGGCGCCATGGAGTACACGACGATCGTGATGGCGACTGCGGCCGAGACCGCGCCGCTGCAGTACTTGGCTCCGTACACGGGTGTCACCATCGGTGAGTTCTTCCGCGACAGCGGGCGCCACGCGCTCGTGGTGTACGACGATCTGTCGAAGCAAGCCGTCGCCTACCGTCAGATGTCGCTCTTGCTGCGCCGCCCGCCAGGTCGCGAGGCGTACCCGGGTGACGTGTTCTACGTGCATTCCCGCTTGCTCGAGCGCGCGTGCAAGCTCGCGGATCGCTACTATGTGGTGAAGAAGGGCCAGACGGTCCCCCCCGGCGACAAGAACTTCAAGGGCGTCGACGGCCAAGCGTACCTCGGCGAGGAAGCCAAGCACGCCGCCACGAAATCGCTCGAAGCCCGCGCCGACAAGGCCGAGCTCGAAGTTCAGAAGGACCCGCATTCCGGGGGCTCGTTGACCGCGCTCCCGATCATCGAGACGCAGGCCGGTGACGTCTCCGCGTACATCCCGACCAACGTGATCTCGATCACCGACGGTCAGATGTTCCTCGAGAGCGATTTGTTCTATTCCGGCGTGCGCCCTGCGATCAACGTCGGTATTTCCGTCAGCCGCGTCGGTGGCAACGCCCAGATCAAGGCGATGAAGAAGTTCGCCGGTACGATGCGCTTGGATCTCGCGCAGTACCGCGCGATGGAAGCGTTCGCTCAGTTCGCCAGCGATCTCGACGCCGCCACCCGTGCTCAGCTGGATCGCGGTCAGCGTTTGGTCGAGCTGCTCAAGCAAGGTCAATACGTGCCGCTCGCGGTCGAGAAGCAGGTCGTGATCATCTTCGCCGGTACGCAGGGTTACGTCGACAAGCTGCCCGTCGAGTCGCTGCGCAACTACGAAGCAGAGCTGTACCGCTTCATCGACGAGAAGCACGCCGATCTCTGGGAAGACATCCGCGCCAAGAAAGAGATCACGGACGACATCAAGAAGAAGCTCGTCGACATCCTCAAGGCGTTCGGCAAGCAGTTCGTTTCGAGCAAGGAGTGAGCCAAATTGGCTAACCTCAAGGCTATCCGTAAACGGATCTCGAGCGTCAAATCGACGCAGAAGATCACGCGCGCGCAGAAGATGGTGGCCGGCGCGCGGCTCACGCGTGCTCAGCAACGCATTCAGGCGCTGCGCCCGTTTGCGGTGAAGACCGCACAGGTGTTGGCCGATGTGGTCGGTCAAGGCCCCGCTGACGACGACGAGGCGGTCACCTCCGAACACGAGCATCCGCTGCTCGAGCGGCGCGCAGAAAAGACCGTGCTGCTCTTGGTGGTCACCAGTGACCGCGGCCTTTGCGGCGCGTTCAACACCAACATCTTGCGCGCCGCAACGCGCATCTGGCACGAGCGCGAAGCGGCGGGTCAGACCGTCAAGATCGTGACCATCGGCCGCAAGGGGCGCGACTATTTCCGTCGCCGGAACGCGCCCGTGCTGGAGGTGTTGAGCGGCATCTGGGAAAAGCTCGACATCGAGCAAGCGCGCGTCGTCGCTCGTAAAGTGCTGACCCCGTTCGTGCAAGGCGAGGTCGACTCGATCTACATCGTGTACAACGAGTTCAAGAGTGCGATGAGCCAGAAGGTCGTCGCTGAGCCGCTCTTGCCCTTGCAAAAGGCGGAGCCCAAGGCCGCGACCGAGCATGCGGAGAAGACGGACTTTGCTGCGAATGCCGAGTTCTTGTTCGAGCCGAGCCGGGAGGCCCTGCTCGATCGCCTCGTGCCGATCTACATCGAGATTTCGATCTTGCGCGCCTTGTACGAGTCGCAAGCCTCCGAGCTCGGATCGCGCATGACCGCGATGGAGTCGGCGACCAAGAAAGCAGCGGAGATGATCGGCAAGTACACGCTGATCTACAACCGTGCTCGCCAAGCCGCGATCACGACGGAGCTGATGGAAATCATCGGCGGCGCAGAGGCTCTCCGCTCGTAGCGGGGAGACTTCTCATGGCGCGCGGATCTCGTTCGCGAGCGACGCGCGCCGAACGCCGGATGCAAAAAGAGCGCGCGGCGAGCGCGCTGCAGCGCGGCTTGCCCGTGCCGACACCGCTACCTCGGCGCGTCGTTGCCGGCGCGGCGTCTCGCACGGGCACGACCTCCAGCCCACCGGGTGGCCGCTCGCTCTCGCCACGCGCCGGGAGTTCTGGCCAGAGCATGCCGTTGGCCGTGAAGTTACTCGGGCTTGGACTCGGGCTGCTCGGTTTGGTCTACGGGCTGACGCTGTTCCGAGATCACAAGTCGCGGCCTGATCCGGCCGCGCTGCCTGCAAACATGACGGGCGCCCTCAAATAACCCTTCAGGTTGGTAACCTCGCGGGTACCGAACAACGTTGGCGTCATCGTCGCGACATTGCATTGACACGTTCGTTCCAGCCCGACTAGAGTTTGGGGGAACTCAAACCACCGGCGCTCCGTAGCGAGCCCTGGTGGTTTGGTCTTTTGTGGGTCCAACACTTTACGGTCGGCTCTCAGGCGAAGTTGCTGAGTGATGCGGAGAGCGTTCGGCGTGCGAACCACCAGTGCGCTTCGGGCTGGGTAGAGTCGGAGGCGTCGCGTTGGGGCCGCCACCGTTGGCCAACTCTTGAACCTGGTTGCTCAACTTGGCTCGGACTCGAATCAAGGCGTCGAGCAACTCGGCGCCGGCTCGTTTTGCAGCGGGTGTGCTGAAGATGGCCTTCGCGTGTTCGAAGCCGGTGTGTCCGCCCAGCGGTACGTAGCAAAAACCGAGCACCGCGAACAAGCTGATGCCTGCTTCCACGCCGCGTCGACCGAGTACTCCGAGCACCGCCGCATCGTAGGCACGGTCCGCCGATTGCGGCCAAATTGTCGGAAACTCAACCCGCTTTGGGCGCCGGGGGAGGGCACCGAAACAATACGAATCCAGCATTTCGCCACAGCTCGTCGCAGCGCGGGGCCAGGATCGGCGCGTGCGCGCTGGTCAGTACGGCGAAGCGCGCGTTTTGCGCGCGCAGCGCCTGTTCCAGGGCTTCGGTCGAACTGAATGGGCTCGCGCCTGATGGCTTGGGGCGACGCGGATCGTGATCATCCAGCACGCTGGTTCCGAGTGGCGATCCGAAACCGGCCTGCACGGCGAAGTAGCCGTAGTCCGGGGTGTCGATGGCTAGGCCGAGCTTCGTTTCTTGGCGAGCCGCCTTGCCCGCCTCGACTTCCTGCCCGCGCTCGGCGAAGCCTTCGTTGTCGGGCAGGTGCAGGCCTTGGACCAGTGGAATGCTGGTGAGCGCCGCGATCACGACGACCACCCGTCTGCGGCCGGCCGTGTCGGTCGCACGTCGAGCGAACTCGCGCCCGGCGACGACACACCCAAAAAACCAGAGCGGCAATAGGACGCGCGCAGCGTGGTGTGTCGGCACACCATCGCGGACGCTGCCCAACATCAAGAACGCCAGCATGGCGAGCAGGGCCACTGCGCAGCGCGCGTAGCGAGGACCATCCGAGTCTGGCGTCTTGCGCGCCATGAAGAAAAAGATTGGGAAAAGAACGAACAGCCCGAGCGCATTCCACAACAGCCCCACGGGGTACTCGAGCAAGCGACGCCACAGTGGAGCGTCATATCCGCCCAGTGCGCGGCGGTAGGCGGTGACACGGCCGATGAAGAACCACGCCTCGCCATGGTTGAGATGGCTCGACAAAAGCCATAGCAGCGGACCTGCGAGCGCCAGCGCCGCGCCGCCGAGGTAGGCCACACGCCGCTGCCTCAGCGCATCCCACAGGCAAAAGCACGCGCAGACCGCGGCTATCGGCCAAGCCTCGTAACGCGACAAACAAGCCAGGATCAGCGCGCCCCCGCCCAAAGCCCGCATTTGCGGATCGCTGACGGCGAGCGTCGCCGCGGAAAACAGCAAGAGGGCAGCACAGGGCACCTCGGGCAGGGCGGCGACGCCTAGAAACGCCGAATACGGGACGAGCATGCAGCTCAACACCGCGGCCACGACCGCCGCCATGCGAGTCGTTCCGAGCACGCGCGCAGCGACGTAGACCAAAACCGTGGCGGCCAAGGCCAGCACAATTGCGAGCGCGCGGGCGACTCCGAGCTCGGTTCCGAACAAACGAAACGCTCCGCCGTAGGCCCAAAATGGCGCAGGCAACCAGCTCGTGCCGCTGGCATCGAGACGCGCGTGCTGCGCGAACTGCTGCGCGATCGAGATGCGCGCGTAGTCGTCGTCACTCAGCGCGCGAAAGCCAGCGCGCCAGGCCGCGACGCAAGCAAGCCCGCGGGCTCCGAAGAGCACCGCGAGCTCGCGCATGTCAGGCAGAAATTCACGGAGCCGAGTCTCGGGCATCGCCGCGCGACTCCGTGACGGGCCGATTACTTCGAGCTGCCGGCGGGCGGCGCAGACTTGCCGGGGCCAGGCGAAGTCGGCCCGAGCGGCGAGTTCTGCTCGTGCTGCTTCTGCAGTGCTTGCGAGTGCTTGCGCATCGACTCGTCCGTGGACGACGACAGGTAGGCCAGCGAAATGCTGGTGAAGAAGAAGATGCCGGCCGTGGCCCAAGTGGTCTTGGTTAGAAAGTTACCAGCGCCGCTGCCCCCGAACACTTGCTGAGCTCCGCCGCCGCCGAGCGCGCCGAGCCCGCCGCTCTTCCCCGGTTGGATCAAGATCACCAAGATCAGGAAGGCGCAGGCCATGATGTGCAGGACGGTAAACGGGGTGTGCAGAAAATCAGCCATGCTGTGCTCCGGAGTCTAGCCAGTGTAATCGGGGTATCGGCGCTGGGCCAGTCTCAGTTCTTGATTGGCGCGGCCTTGGCGATTTTCGCGAAGCCTTCGGCATCTAGGGCGGCGCCACCGACCAGGGCGCCGTCGATATCTGCGCACGCCAAGAGGCCCGCCGCGTTGTCGGCTTTCACGCTGCCGCCGTAGAGGATGCGAGTGACCTCTGCCAACTCGGGGCTGGTCTTCTTGAGCTGGGCCCGGATTGCCGCGTGCACTTCTTGCGCTTGCTCGTTGGTTGCGACCTTGCCGGTGCCAATCGCCCAGACGGGCTCGTAGGCGATCACGCCGAAGCCCGGCTTCTTGTTCAGCTCGGGCACGATCGTCTCGAGCTGACGGAAACAAACTTCGAGGGTCTTGCCAGCTTCGCGCTCGGCCAGCGTCTCACCGATGCAAGCGATGGGCTTGATGCCTGCAGCCGTCGCGGCGGCGACTTTCTCACCCACCTGCGCGTCGGTCTCGCCGAAGTATTGGCGGCGTTCGCTGTGACCGATGATCACCCAAGTGGCACCAGACTCTTTGAGCATTGGCGCGCTGATTTCGCCAGTGAAAGCGCCGCTGTCTTTGGGATAGAAATTCTGAGCCGCCACTTCCACGTGGCTGCCTTCGAGTTCGCTCGACACGGCGGCCAGCGCCGTGAAGGGTGGAGAAACCACGACCTCGACCAAGCCTGCGACTTCTTTCGAAGCTTTGGCGACGCCCGCGGCGAGCTCGACGCCCTTCAGGCCTCCGTTGTTCAACTTCCAGTTGCCAGCGATTAGGTATTTTCGTGCCATGTTATTGGTTTCCTCGCAGGGCTTCGACGCCCGGCAACTTGAGGCCTTGGATCAATTCGAGCGAAGCACTGCCGCCCGTGGAAATGAAGCCGATTTTCTCGGCGACGCCGGAGCCTGCCGCGGCAACCGCAGCAACGCTGTCCCCACCGCCCACGACCGTGAACGCCGCGCTGTCGGCCAACGCCTGCGCAACGCCGATGCTGCCCGCCGCAAAGGCGGGGTTCTCGAAAACGCCCATGGGACCATTCCAGAACACGGTTTTGGCTCTGGCGACCTGGGCCGCGATCGCCTTGACCGAGGCGGGCCCGATATCGAGCGCACTGTGCCGCTCAGGGATCGAGCGCACGCTGACGACTTCACCGTCGCTCGCGTTGCGGTCCTTTGCCACCACCACGTCAGTCGGGAGTATGAAGCGGACGCCGCGATCGCGTGCTTGCTCGAGCAGCGTGCGGGCGAGCGGCAATTGGTCCTGTTCCAACTTGGAATCTTTGAGGCTACTGCCCGCCGCCGCCAAGAACGTGTTGGCCATCGCGCCGCCGATGCAGATGGCATCGCATTTCTTGAGCAGCGCGCCGATCAGCTCGAGCTTGTTCGAGACTTTGGCACCGCCCAAGATGGCCACGAAGGGTTTCGCCGGAAGCTCGGCAATGCGTGAAAGGGAGGTAACCTCGTCACGGAACAGGTAGCCCATGCCCTTGTCGCGCATGATGCGCGGCAGGCCGCCAACCGAAGCGTGCGCACGGTCAGAAGTGCTGAAAGCGTCGTTCACGTAAACGTCGCACAACGCCGCGATTTCGCGCACGAAGCCTTCTTCGCTGCTGTCTTCTTCTGCGTGAAAACGCAGGTTCTCCAGCATCACCAGCTGGCCGGGGCGCAGCTCGGTGATGAGCTTCTTGGCCGCATCGCCGATGCAATCATCGGGCAGGTATACGTCTTGCCCGAGCAGCTCGCTCAAACGGAGTGCAACGGGCTCGAGGCTGAAAGCAGGGTCGGGCTTGCCGTCCGGTTCTCCCAGGTGAGAGCCGAGGATCACGCGAGCGCCGGAGCTGATCGCTTTTTTTATCGTCGGTAGCGACGCGCGGATGCGGTCGTCATTGGCGATCTGGCCGGACTTGTCCAACGGTACGTCGAAATCGACGCGTATGAACACGCGTTGATTGTCCAAGCGAAGATCGTCAATCGTGCGGATGCCGTCGAGGGTGCCCATGCTGAATCAAAGCAAGCGAGACGGGAAAACGGCCGCGCGAGCCGGGGGAACCTAGCTATCCGCTTCGGGTGGGTCAAGCCGATCGCGTCAGCGTTTTCCTGGTCCGCACGGCACGCCGTGCGTCACCCGCCAGAAACACGAATTCTCCGGAAAAATTGCTGATCCGTGCGACGCGCAGCGCGCTACGCGCCGCACGTTCAGCGCCTCGCGTTGGGCCTTCCTCAGTCACTGCCAGCTCCCAGCGCAGCGTCCGCGCCGTCCCGGCCCGATACGGGCACCGCGCAGGCGAGCCGGGCACGGTCGATCGCTTCCCGCAGGGGGAGTGCTCGACGCTCCTGGTTTTGCCCGCGTTCGGTCACGCTGCGCTCGGCCATTTCACGTGCACCGACTACCCACAGCAGCGGAACGCGCGCAGAGTGCGCCTCGGCGACCCTGCGTGCCAGGCTTTCGTTGCTGCCGTCGAGCGCCGCCCGCAAGCCGTGTTCACGCAACCGAAGCACGACTCGTTCGGCGTACGGGCGCTGCTCGGGATGGACCGGCAGCACTCGCACCTGTTCCGGAGAGAGCCATGCGGGCACGCGCCCATCGTGATGTTCGAGCAGAATGCCCAGGAAGCGCTCCAAGCTGCCGACCATTGCCCGGTGCAACATGGCCGGTCTCACTCGCGCACCCGAGCTGTCGTCGTAGCTGAGCTCGAAGCGTTCGGGTAGCACGAAGTCGAGCTGGATGGTTCCGCACTGCCAACGGCGCCCGTGCCGATCGCCCAGTTCGAATTCGAGCTTCGGACCGTAAAAGGCGCCTTCGCCGGGTTTGACCTGGCAGGTGAGCCCCGCGTGTCGGGCAGCGTTCTCGAGCGCGCGTTCGGCGCGATCCCAAACGGCATCCGAGCCCGCTCGCTGCGCGGGGCGAGTGGCGAAGTTCACGGCGATCTCCGCGAAGCCGAGCGCACGATAAAAGTCGTGAAGCGAGCTGCAGAAGCGCGCGACCTCCTGTTCGACGTCTGCTTCGGCCAGAAAAACGTGCCCGTCGTCCTGGGTGAATTGCCGGAGACGCATCAAGCCATGCAGCACGCCGCTCGGCTCATCGCGGTGCACGATGCCGAACTCCGAGAGCCGCAGCGGCAAGTCGCGGTGTGACAGCGAGCGCTTTTTGACGATCTGAGCGTGCCCGGGACAGTTCACGGGTTTCATCGCCGCGCTTTTGCCTTCGTCCGAGAACGCGAACATGTGCTGGCGAAAGTTCTCCCAGTGCCCGCTTTGCTCCCAGATCGCGCTCCGCAGCAGCTCCGGAGTGCGTACTTCCTCGAAGCCGGAGGCCACGGTCCACGAACGCACCGCGCTTTCGAGCGCGCGGTACATCGCGTAGCCACGGGGGTGCCAGAACACCATGCCGGGCGCTTCCTCTTGCAGGTGAAAGAGATCGAGCTGCTGGCCTAAAATCCGATGATCCGATGGTTCGAGCATGACTTTTCCATTTCGTTGGCCGGCGAAACGGAGGCTCGTCCAGATTCCGAAAAGCCCGCGTTCTCCAGCGGGTTTCGGTCGATTTCAGCGTTCGCTACTGAAGCGTGCGCGAACGAGACGAAGCCCGGGAAATTCCCGTCGTAGTCGTCGTCGTGCGCGTGCTCGAAGCGAACATTGCAGAGGGAGGATGCCACGCTCGTAAAGGGACGGCAACTGGCTTCTGGTTCTGGCAGTGTGCTGGTCAAGAAATGACCACTCCCACGCCCTTCAGTTATCGCGACGTCGCCAAGATGATTGACCATTCGCTGCTCGCGCCGACGATGACGACTGCTGATTTCGAAGCCGGTATCCGTTTGGCGCTGGAGTACGACGTGGCCAGCGTGTGTCTCGTGCCCTCGTACCTGCAGCGCTGCGTCGAGCTCCTTTCGGGCTCGGATGTGAAGGCCAGCACCACGATCGGTTTCCCACATGGCGGGCAGGCGACGTCGGCGAAAGTAGCCGAGAGCAAGATCGCGCTCCAGCACGGCGCAGCCGAACTCGACATGGTGATCAACCTGCACCACACGTTGAGCGGTGATTGGGCCTATGTACGCGCCGAAATCGCCGCCGTGCTCGACGAGACACATGGCCGCGGACAGAAGCTGAAAGTGATCTTCGAGAACTGCTATCTCGACGATTCGCAAAAGATCCGGCTCTGCGAGATCTGCGGCGAACTCGGGGTCGATTGGGTAAAAACGTCGACCGGGTTCGGTTCTTCCGGTGCAACGCTCGAAGACCTGCGGTTGATGCGCGCGCACTCCCCGGCAACCGTGCAGGTGAAGGCCTCGGGCGGGGTTCGGGAGTTGGATTTCGTGCTCGCGGCGCGTGAGATTGGCGTCACTCGGTGCGGCTCGAGCCGCACTCGCGAAATCCTGGATGCGTGTCGGTCGAGAACCGACTCCTGACCTGAAGGCCGGCCAGAATGCCTTTTTCAGCCTTGGGCTTGTCCCCTCCACTCGTAAACGCCATCGAGCGTCTCGGTCACGACGCGCCCACTCGGGTCCAGCGCGAAGCCATTCCGGTCATCCTAAAGGGCGGAGACGCCTGGGTGTCTGCCGCGACGGGCTCGGGCAAGACGGCCGCGTTCGTGCTGCCGTTGCTCGAACGCCTATCGCGCGCCGAGCGCCAAACGCCGCGCCCAGTGCGAGTTTTGGTGCTGGCCCCGACCCGAGAGCTCGCCACGCAGATCGAGGGCGCGTTCGCCAGCTACGGAAGCGGGTTGCCGGTCAGGCTAAAAACCTGCGCCCTGTTCGGTGGCGTCTCGGAGAACCCGCAAATGATGGCGTTGCGAGGCGGTGCGGACATCGTGGTGGCAACCCCGGGGCGTTTGCTGGATCTCGTGGCCAAAAATGCGCTGCGGCTTTCGCAGCTCGAAACACTCGTGCTCGACGAAGCGGACCGCCTGCTCTCGCTTGGTTTCGGCGACGAGCTGACACGCATCCTCGAGCTATTGCCACGGACTCGACAGACCCTGTTGCTCTCCGCCACCTTCCCACCCGCGGTCGATGCCCTGGCGCAAGGCCTGCTCGAAAATCCCATACGCATTCGGGTCGAAGCGGAGGAACGCGAAGTGCCGTCGATTGCCCAACGCGCGATCGAGGTGGATGAAAGCAAACGTACGCTCTTGCTGAGGCACTTGCTCCAAGTTCATGCGTGGCCAACGGTCCTGGTGTTCGTGGCGAGTCGCCACACGGCGGGCCACGTTGCCAGTAAGTTGAGCCGGGTCGGCATCGCTGCCGCGGAATTGCACGCCGATCTGAGCCAGGGCGCCCGCAGTCAAGCCTTGGCCGCGTTGCACGCGGGCACCGTTCAAGTGCTCGTCGCGACGGATGTTGCTGCACGCGGCTTGGACGTCAAGCACTTGTCCGCGGTGGTGAACTACGACCTGCCCCGCTCACCGACCGACTACCTGCATCGCATCGGTCGCACCGGGCGCGCTGGCGAAAGCGGCGTCGCCATCAGTTTCGTGACCGCCAACGACGACGCTCATTTCGCACTGATCGAGCGCCGTCATCGCCTCATACTCGAGCGCGAGCAGGTCCCGGGTTTCGAGCGCACCGAGCTCGCTGCCCCACCGCTCGATCCGCACGGCGGCATCAAAGGCAAGCGCATGAGCAAGAAGGACAAGCTGCGCGCAGCCGCCGCTCGAGCGGGAGCCAGTGGCCCCGACCGCGATCGCGACCGCGAACGCAAAGGCTGAGCCACTCGCGGTGCGCGGTGTTGCACGCCCAGCTCATTGAGGGAAGTCGGTCGACACGGAGACCGCGCGCCAGGCTTCCAGCTCTTGAGCCACGAAGGCGTTTTTCGCTTCGATGGCAGCGACGCAATCACTGCCGAGTGGCAGGCGCAGCGGCGGGTTTTTGGCATTCGCCAAATCGACGACCACTTTGGCCAAGCGCACCGGGTCACCTGGCTGTTGCATACTCACGCTCTTGGCAAATGCGCGGACTTTTCCTGCGGTTTCCGCATAGTCAGAGATAATCGTCTGAGACTCCAAGACCGATTTTGCCTCCAGGAACTCGGTGCGAAAATAGCCTGGCTCGACCACGGTGACTGCCACACCGAGTGGGGCGAGCTCGGCGTGCAAGGCCTCGGAGATGCCCTCGACCGCGAACTTGGTCGAGCAGTAGATGCCGAACGCGGGCCCCGAGTGGTAACCACCAACCGACGAAAGGTTCATGATGTGACCGGAGCGCTGCTTGCGTAGTAGCGGCAAGAGCGCGCGCGTCACGTTGAGTAGGCCGAACACATTCGTCTCGTAGACTTGGCGCACCTGTTCGGCGTTCGTCTCCTCGATCGCGCCGACCACGCCGAAGCCCGCGTTGTTCACCAGAACGTCGACCCGCCCGAAGCGTGCGATGGCTTGCTCGACTGCCAACGCCACCGAAGCCTCGCTGGTCACGTCGAGGGCGACCGGAAAGAGCGATTCCGAGTCGCCCAGCAGTGCCACGATACCTTTCGGATCGCGTGCCGTGGCGACCACCGCGTCGCCGGCAGCGAGGGCCGCCTTGGCGATCTCGGCACCGATGCCGCGTGACGCACCCGTGATGAACCAGACCCGCTTCGAATTGCTATTTGCCATGACCATTCGCTCCTTTTTGTCGAAAGGCCATTCCCTTCCGACACCGACACCATGCGCTCCGGCGATTAAGAAGAGAATAGTGAGAATTGTTGATTCGCTTTGAATGTAGGCTTCATAATGCGCTGATGAACGACGCTTTTGACGGCCTTTCCACGTTCGTGGCGGTGGCTCAGCAGAAGAGCTTCACGGCCGCGGCGGCCGCGTTGAGCGTCACGCCAACGGCCGTGAGCCAGAAGATCAAGCTGCTCGAGCGTCGGCTTGGCGTCGTGCTGTTCCAGCGCACTACGCGGCGTGTCGCGCTCACCGAGCCAGGGCAAACTCTATTCGAGCGGCTGCGCCCCGCGCTGGGTGAGGTGGAAGACGCGCTCGCTGCGTTGGGTGACTTCCGTGGGCGCCCCTCCGGCAAGTTGCGCCTCACGGCACCTCGCGTGAGCGGCGCTGCGCTGCTCGCGCCGCTCTTGATGCGGATGCGCGAGGCGTACCCGGAGCTGTCCGTCGAGGTTTCGCTGGACGACGCTTTCGTCGATCTGATGGAAGGTGGCTACGACGCGGGCATTCGCCTGGGTAACTCGGTGGAAAAGGACATGGTGCGCGTGCCGATCACCAAGCACTCCTCGTGGTCCATCGTTGGCTCGCCCAGTTATTTCGCCCGCGCGGGCCGTCCACGCGCACCCGAAGACCTCACCCAGCACCAAACCATTCGCCAACGCATGATCACGACCGGTGTGGTCTACCGCTGGGAGCTAGTGCGCCGCGGCAAAGAGATCACGGTCGACGTGCCCGGCGGCATCGTCGTCGACGATATTGCGCTGATGGTCGCCCTTGCTCGCGAAGGCGCGGGCCTCGCCTACCTTCCCGACGAACCGCTCAGCGAAGACCTCGAAAGCGGCCGCCTCGAGCGCGTCCTCCAAGCCTTCATCAGCAAAGGTCCGGGCCTCTGCCTGTATTTCCCCGCGCGGAGCCAAGAGCAACCGAAGCTGCGGGCGTTGATCGAAATGATCGCGAGCTTGCGCGGCGCAGCCGGGAAACGCTGAGAGCAACCGGTTCGGAGGCTGGTTCGCCTGCGTGTCGGCTCAGGATTTATCGAGGTTGTTGGTCAACGGCAAATAGACGGCTTGGAATTCGGGCAACGCTTCGCAACGCTCCGCCTGCGCGGTCAGGCTCGGAAAACGCTCACGCTCAATCAAGCCGGGGTGCGCTTCGAGCGCGAAGCGATAGCCGCAGGCGAGCGCGATGTCCGCGTGACTCAGTGTTTCGCCGAACCAATGGGCAGACGTTCGTCCTGCGCGCTCGGCCTCCAAGAAAGCCAACGATTCGACGATCTGTGTACGGCAGCGCTCGCTCCACGTCGGCGAGGGTTGCATCAACTCGAGCGCTGAATAGAGCAGCGTAACGGCCTTGTCCGCAACGCCGCCCGCGAGCGCCGCAATTCGCAAGATGTCGCGGCGCGCAGTTCCTGAGCGCGGCACGAGCGTTCGCGCGCCGGTGAATGATGCGAGCTCATCAACGTGGTCGAGGATGGCGAAAGTCTCTACGAGTGCGCCGCCATCATCCAAGAGCAGCGTGGGCACACGGCGTAGCGGGTTGTACCGAGCGATCTTGTCCGCGTCGCCCCACACCGACCAAGGCCGATGCTCGAACGGTAGCCCGTAGTATCGCAGCGTGATCGCCACGCGCCGAACGAACGGCGAATCATATTGGCCCAGCAGAATCATATCTTGTCGCCTTTACTTGGAGTCCCTGTCCCCATCGTTCGTTGGCCCCTGAGGAGGGGTTTTATCGCACTCGGTGGAGTGCCCAGCAATGTACTGCAAATTGCCGCATAGTTACTTTGACAGTTCCGGCTAAGCCAACTCGCAGGTGGGCTAGAACTACCGACTAGGATCGCAAGCGAGAGGAAACGCATGCCGAACGAGAATCGTGACGCCAAAGACGCAAGCGGGCAGCTCAGAAATCGACACCCTCGCCACTGGGGTTGCTTCGGGGTCACGTTGCTCTTGTGCGCGAGCTGCTCGAGCGACCCATCGCCGCCCGGCGGTGACAGCGGGGCCACGAACCAAGCGGGTTCGGCTGGCACATCGGGCGCCGCGGGACACGCTGGCGCGACGCAAAGCGGAGCCCCTGGCTCCGGTGGGAGTGCAGGGACCAGTGGTGCCATGGGCAGTGCTGGTGACGGCGATATTGGTTGCGGGTCGACAGCCGTCGATCAGTCGGCACTGTGTGCCGGCGCTAGCGGCATTGGCGGCGTATCGGGTATCGGCGGCGTATCGGGTATCGGCGGCGTATCGGGTATCGGCGATTCGAGCGGCACCGGCGGAGCATCGTCCGGCACCGGCGGAGCATCGTCCGGCACCGGCGGAGCATCGTCCGGCACGGGCGGAGCATCTTCGGGCACCGGCGGAGCATCTTCGGGCACCGGCGGAGCATCGTCGGGCACCGGCGGAGCATCCCCGGGCACC